>JAESGF010000004.1_pt1 | contig 1033759 bp, 913 predicted proteins | sample 9269621 | NCBI WGS metagenome assembly JAESGF01 (sample SAMN14515066, study PRJNA621663) | algae metagenome | isolation source: Tolypothrix carrinoi HA7290-LM1 and co-occurring heterotrophs from dry rock... | place: USA: Makauwahi cave, Kauai, Hawaii | collected 2011-01-06 | reverse complement strand
TTACGTCAACGCGTGAGTCCCTTGGTGCGTCGGACCCTTTCTTTTGCCAAGTCGATCCAGGGCCTAACCAACCGGCTTGCTTTTTTCTTCAATCATTACAATTACACCACTTAGTAGACCACTACCCGATTACTCAAGACACTTTTGTTAAAAATTTGATTCAGTACATTTCAAATAATCCACAGGAAGACAGAAACTTTTATAAGAAAAACAAAAATAATAACATCAAACCTCCTCATATTTACGGTAAGGATTTAGAGAAATGGATTCTCCGAAATATGTTTATTGATGATGAGGCAGACATAAATATAACTCAATTAATAGCTAATTATTTTTTGGCAGTTAGACAAAAATGGCCACAAGCTTGGGACAAAGTCCAAAATAATAATATTTTGAATAAGTCAACAGGATTTATAGCATTAATGAAATTTTTCAGAAATGCATATTTATCTTTTAACAAGCCAAATCAAGTAATATCAAAAGAGGAATTTTACACTCTGTTTAATAAAATACTTTTGAGCGAAGATTCCTTTACTAAAGATAGGTATTTACCTGGTACAAAAGGGCAAAGCGATCTATACAGAGATTTGTTGGAAGGCAGTGGTTTAAATAAGTAATATTTTCCCCACTGGTTCAAACCCGGAGGTAAACCAGTGGGGGCAAAAGCCTTCTTCATCTGGCGCGAGTCTGTGACTCGTGTTTTCGTTCGTTCACGTTGTAAACACGGACGAACGAAGGTACCCCAACAAGTCACAAATCAGCTTACCTTGGCGTCAGGAACCTAAACGCCTCACTCTTGAAAGCCCTCCTTCTCTCCCCAACTATCCGTAGAGTTCCGTAGGACTCTACGGATTTTTCATGAAAAGCAGGGACTCCGTCCCGGTGGGGTACCCGCTACGTTAGAATGAGGTTTAAGTTCAGTTACCCGGACCAGCGGATAGTACCTCACCGTTCCGCCACCGCCGCGTACAAACCGCCATTTCCGAACCGCGAAGGCCGCTCGGCCAGGTGGCGGACGGTGGGAAAGCCCGCTTCGGCCATCAACCGGGTGAGCGCCGTGAACGGGACGGGGTACGGTACCCAGAGGTTCGCCGCGGGCAAGTCGTACTCCACTATCAGAAACCGCCCGCTGGGGCGCAGGTGCCGGGTGGCTTGTGCGAGAAAGGTCGGCTGGTCGCGCACGTAGTGCAGCGAGTTGGCCATCAGAATCCCATCGAGGTCGGTGAAGGGCCAGGGATCGCGGCTGAAATCCAGTACTTGTTTTTCAATCGTCCGGTCTGGAACGTCCGGCACCTTAGCCAGCGCCGTCCGGTCGGTGTCGACGGCGTACACGGTACTACCCGTCGGGAGCAGCCGGGCCAACGCTTCGGTAAACAAGCCGGTACCGCAGCCCAGGTCGGCTCACCGGGCGGGGGTACCGTCGGGCCACCCGGCGGGTTCGAGGAGGGCTAGGGCTTCAGAGAGTTGCATTTTCAATCTGGCGCGAGTCTGCGACTCGCGTCTTCGTTTTCGTTCGTCCACGTTGTAAACACGAACGAAGATACCCCAACAAGTCACAAATCAGTTTACCTTGGCGTCAGCAACCCAAACGCCTCCCCCTTGAAAGCCCTCCTTCTCGCCACGCTGCTGTTCTTCACCACGTTGACCGCCTTCGCCTGTCCCCGCCCGTGTTCGGCGGAAGGGGAAATCCGGGCGGCGCTCGATTCCACTTCGGCGGGCTGGAACCGCGGTGACCTCCGGCTCTACTTGGCCTACTACACGCCTGACGCGAAAGAGATGGGCCCCAATGGGCCGCGCGGTGGGGTGGAGGTCATCGAAAACACAATGCGCAACGGCTTCTGGAAGACCGGTCGCCCGCTCCAGCAACTCCGGTACGAACACGTCAACGTGCGGCGGCTCGGCAAAACCAACGCCCTCGTGACGGGCCAGTTCGTGCTTTCCGGCGGCGGCAAACCCGACCGCACGGGGTGGTTCACGACGGTCTGGGAGAAAACCCGGAACGGCTGGCGGATGCTGTTCGACCATTCGTAGCGGGCGGCACCGGTTCAGGGGCTGGCGTTTGCCCGGCCCGTTGCCGAACTTGCCCCCATGCGCGACCTGTTTCTCTTCTACACCATCGGCCAGCCTAGTAACCCGACGGCGTTTGAAATCACCCGGTTCGAGGAAATCGAGGCACCCGATCTCGACGGCATCGAAGACCCCCACAAGCACACGTTTTACGAAATCATCTGGGTCGATGCGGGCCGGAGTACCTCCTCGCCATCGCCGACCACGAAAACCTGCCCCTGGGCCGCATCGCGGTCGGTACCCTCACCGCCAAACTCGAAAGCGTGCAGCGCGACCTCGACGCCTGACGGAGCGTGGCCGAAGGGGCGGTGTTTGGGGAATAATCTGAAAATGAGAATGAATTGACGAAGGCCCGCCCCGCCGGTCCGGCGGGGCGGGACCGTTTGGTTGGACCCCTCTCCATTGAAAAACAATCCGCTTGGCAACTGCCGGTTGAAACCGGCGCTACTTCCCCGCCCCCAGCGCCTTCGTTCGGGCGGCGACTTCCTTGAGCAGGAGTGGAAAGGCCGGTTCGGCCATGCCGCCGTGGTCGAAGCCCTGCAACTCGTGCAGCCGGACGTTCGGGTGGCCGACGAGCTTCAGCATCCGCCAGAGGTACGCGTTTTCTTCGTATCGACCCAGCAGTTCCATCTCCCGATCGCCGGTGATCAGCAGCACGGGTGGTGCATCGGCCCGGACGTGGTACAGCGGCGCGTACGGGTCAATCCGGGGCTGGGTGTCGCGGATGCCCTGTTCCTGCCGAATCGTGTAGTGCGTGATGGCCTGCCCGCTGAACGGAATCAGCCCGGCGATGCGGTTGGCGTCGATGCCGTACCGGGCCAGGTACCGTTGGTCGAGCGTCAGCATCGTGGCCAGGTACCCCCCCGCCGAATGGCCCGACACGAAGACGAGGTTCGGGTTGCCGCCGTACCGTTCGGCGTTTCGGAACACCCAGGCCACGGCTGCTGCGGCGTCTTCGACGTACGCGGGGGCGGTGACCTTCGGCGACAGCCGGTACCCCGCGCCGATGACGGTGTAGCCTTTTCCCTGCAGGGCCTTCGGAATGCCTTTGCTGCCGCCGGTCAGTCCGCCGCCGTGAAACCAGACGATGACCGCTCCGTTTCGGGTACCCTTCGGGTAGTGCACGTCCAGTCGGCACTGGGTGTTGCGGTACGGATCTTTCCCGGCGATGGAGTCGGGGTAGTAGCCAATGTTTCGCTCGGTAACGTAGGTGGGTTGCGCCCGCACCCAACCGGTCCCGACCAGTAGCAGGAGGAAAAGCAGTTTATTCATGCCCGCAAAGTAACCGAACGGGGTGCGCCTTCACCCAAAGGCGTTACGAAATTCCAGCGGCGTACGCCCGATTTTTTGCTTGAACAACTTGCTGAACGACTGCGCGTGGTCGAAGCCCAACTGGTAGGCAATTTCGCTCACCGACTCGCGGGAAAGCGTCAGCAATTCCTGCGCTTTGTCCATCAACTTTTGGTGAATGTGTTGCTGCGCGGTCTGGCCGGTCGTCTTTTTTAAGACGTCGCTCAGGTATTTGGGCGAGGTATTGAGTTGCTCGGCGACGAAGCGTACCGTGGGCAGGCCGTTTTCACTGAGCTGTTCGCTGCTCAGGTACGCCGTGAGCAGGGTTTCCAACTGAATGACCAGATCCGTATGGGCGTGCTGGCGGGTGAGGAACTGCCGGTTGTAAAAGCGGTTGGCGTAGTGGAGCAGCAGGTCGAGGTACGAAATCAGCACGTCCTGACTGAACGAATCAATGGCCCCGCGGCTTTCGCGCCGGATGCTCTGGAAAAGCGCCTCCAGCGTTTCTTCTTCCTTCTCGGACAGGTGCAGGGCTTCGTGGAGCGCGTAGTGAAAAAAGCCGTAGGCCTTAATTTTTTGCCCCAGCGGGTAGTTACGCAGGAAATCCGGGTGAAAAACCAACAACCAGCCCGACGGCGGCGGCACGCTGTTGGCTTCAACGGTCAGCACCTGACCGGGCGCGATGAACGAGAGTACGCCCCGGTCGAAGTCGAAGTACTGCTGCCCGTACTTCAGTTTGCAGGTGCAATTCTTCTTGAGGGTCACCGTGTAAAAGCCCATCGCGAACGGCACCGGCTCGGCGACCGGCGTCGGGCGTAATTCCTCAAACGAAACGACGCTGAGCAGCGGGTGGTCCGGGCTGGGCAAGCCGAGCAGCCGGTGCTGTTCCGAAACGGACTGAATCAGGTACGGGGCCGGGCTGCTTCGTTTCATGACGAACTCAGGAAGGTTGCTCAAAGTTAGGACGAAACTGACGGCCCATCGCACGCGTGATCCAGGCGTTGGGTACGAGGTACGTCAATCGGCTCGCCAAATAGTTTTTAAAACCAGAAATCGCAACGCGGCGTCCCCGGCGCAGGCCGCTCAGGGCCGCCGCGACGACCTCCTCCGGCGTTTGCGTTTGGCCGACGCCGATGGCGCTTTTCCTGACGTGGGCGGCCTGGAAAAAATTCGTTTCCGTGGCCCCCGGTACCAGCAGCAGGACCCGGACGTTGAACGGTCGATTTTCCTCCGCCAGCGCTTCGGTAAACGAGCGGACGAAGGCCTTCGTCGCCGCGTATGCGGCCATGAACGGAACCGGCTGAAAACCCGCCATCGAGCCCACGTTGATAACGGTACCCCGCCGCCGCTCGCGCATGGCGGGCAGGTACCGGTGCGTCAGGGCCAGCAGCGCCGTTACGTTCAGGGTCACCAGGTCCCGTTCGCTCGACGGGTCGAGGCGGGTAAAATCACCCGCCGAGCCAATCCCGGCGTTGTTGATGAGCCAGTCGACCGTCAGGCCGCGCCGTTCGGTTTCCTCGAAAAGGTGCCGGTCGGCCTCCGGCTTGACCAAATCAACGGCGAGGTACTGGGCCGTGATGCCGTGGGTACGCGTGAGTTCGTCGCACAAGGCGCGGAGCTTAGGCTCTGACCGCGCCACGAGTAGCAGGTGGTGGCCTTCGGCGGCGAGGCGATGGGCAAACGCTTCGCCGATGCCGCTCGATGCGCCCGTAATCAAGGTGACGTTCATGGAGAGGGGCTTGGTTCGGGGCAAACTTCGCGGAATTTGCGGGCGGAAACGTAGCCAAAGTACCGTTCATTGTAGCCGAAAATCGGCGTGTGGCGCTCCGCTGCTCCTGGCGTTGCGCACGTTGAGGCCGGCTTTTGGTAAACTAAGAGACGGCTGCCTACTTTTGTTTTTGCTGGTCATTTAACCCCGACCGGTTCCACGGCTTGGTACCAGCGTTACGTTTCCTGTTCGTTCTTCTGCTACTGGGCGGACTCGGTCATTGGACTTCCGCCCAGAAAATCAACGAAACGTTTCAGTACCCCCTGCACCGTGCCTCGGCGGCCGTGGTCATTGACGGCGTTACCGACGAGGCCGCCTGGCAAGCCGCACCCGTGGCGGACCATTTCCGGATGGTCCTGCCGATGGACACCAGCCAAGCCACGGTCCGCACCGACGTCCGGATGCTCTACGACGACCGCTTCGTGTACATCTCGGCGGTGTGCTACCGCCACCAGCCGGGGGCGCGGTACCTCGTCGAGTCGCTGCGGCGGGACTGGAATTTCGGGCGCAACGACAACTTCATTTTCTTCCTCGACACCTTCGACGACCTCACCAACGGCTTCACGTTCGGGGTTAACGCCGCTGGGGCGCAGTGGGACGGGCTGCTCTACGAAGGCAGCCGGGCCAACCTGAGTTGGGACAACAAGTGGGCCTCGGCGGTACGCAACTTCGACGATCGCTGGGAGTTCGAGGCGGCCATTCCGTTTAAAACCCTCCGCTACAAAAAAGGCGTGACGCGCTGGGGCGTCAACTTCAGTCGCCAGGATCTCCAGACCACCGAAAAATCGGCTTGGGCACCCGTCCCGCGCCAGTTTCCGACGGCCTCGCTGGCCTACACCGGGCTGCTCGTCTGGGACGAAGCGCCGCCCACGCCCGGCCCCAACATCTCGCTCATTCCCTACGCGCTCGGTGGGCTGGCGCGCGACTACCGGCCCGGTGCGCGCACCGACTTCCGGCGTGACGTGGGCCTCGACGCAAAGGTGGCCGTGACCTCGGCGCTGAACCTGGATTTGACGGTGAATCCCGATTTCTCGCAGGTGGACGTCGACCAGCAGGTCACCAACCTCGACCGATTCGAGTTGTTCTTCCCCGAGCGGCGGCAGTTTTTCCAGGAAAACGCCGACCAGTTCACCAACTTCGGTACCCCCACGATTCGGCCGTTTTTCAGCCGCCGGATTGGGCTGGGCGGGGTACCCATCCGGTTCGGGGCGCGGCTCAGCGGCAAGCTTAACAAGGACTGGCGACTGGGCGCGATGGACATGCAGACCGGCGCGGTACCCAGCGGTACGCCGACGCAGGACGGTTTGCCCGCCCACAATTTCGCGGTACTGGCTCTGCAACGGCGCGTGGCCGCCCGCTCGAACGTCGGCGTGTTGTTCGTCAACAAACAGGCGATTGGGTACCGGCCGGTGAATGACGTACCGACGTACTCGGCCTTCAACCGCAACCTCGGCCTGGAATACAACCTGGCCTCGGCCAACAACCTCTGGACGGGCAAGGCGCTCGTGCTGAAATCGTTCAGCCCCGGTCGAGCGGGGAATGATTTCGTCGTGCTGGGAAATTTGAACTTCACCAGTCGGCGCTGGCAACTCAGCGGGCAGGCCGAGCGCGTGGGGCAGAACTACGTGGCCGAGGCGGGGTACGTGCCGCGCCGGGGCTACACCCGCGGGCTGCTCCAGGCGGGCTACACGTTTTTCCCGACGGGCGGGCGGGTGCTCAGCCACGGCCCGCTGCTGAGCAGTGTCGTGTTCTGGGACGGAGCCGGGCGGCAGAGCGACCACGAGAGCTACGCCAGCTACCTCGTGATCTTCCGCAGCCGGGCGACGCTGGTGGGCTGGGTGGCCGACGACTACGTTCGGCTCCTGGCTCCCTTCGACCCGACCAACTCGGGCCGCGACCCCCTGGTGGCGGGTACCGAACACCGTTGGGGAGCCTGGGGCACGGAATTTACCTCGAAGCCCCAGAGCGTGTTTACCTACGGATTCCGCACCCGCTACGGCGGGTACTACGCCGGGGGTACCCGCCTCAACCTAACCACCGACCTGGGGTACCGCTTCCAGCCCTACGTGGCACTCGCCGCCAACCTGAGCTACAACGACATCCGGCTGCCGCAGGGCCGCACGCAGTTCTGGCTCATCAGTCCGCGCTTCGACCTCACGCTGACCAACACACTCTACCTGACGACCTTCGTGCAGTACAACGAGCAACAGCGCAACATGAACCTCAACGCCCGCCTGCAGTGGCGGTACCGGCCCGCCTCGGACTTGTTTTTCGTTTATACCGACAACTACCTGCCCAACGCCCTGGCCCAGCCGGGGCAGGATATTCCCGGCCTGTTCAGCGTGAAAAACCGGGCGCTCGTGTTGAAGTGGACGTACTGGTGGAATTTGTAGTCGGTGAAGCAGGTGGCTCGGCATGACCAGTGGTTTGGCACCTGACCCCAACCCACCCCCATTTTCTTCGTACTTTCGCCAAAATCCCTTTTGGCATGATCCGACGTGCGCTGCTCTTCGCCCTTCTCCTTCCCCCTTTTTTCTTCCTCCCCGCCCGAGCGCAAAAGCCCTTCGCCGGGGCCAACACCCGCTGGGTCGACAGCGTATTCGCCACGCTGACGCTGGAAGAGAAAATCGGTCAACTCCTGATGCCGCGGGGGAATTTTACGAACGTTCCCTTCGAGCGCGAAAAACTCCTGAGTTGGGTGCGCGACTACAAAGTCGGCGGGTTCGTATTTTTTGCCAACCAGCCCACGCGTACGGCGGCGATGATCAACGAGTTGCAGGCCGCTTCGCGGGTACCGTTGCTCGTCGGCATGGACCTCGAATGGGGCCTCACGATGCGCCTCGACAGCAGCACCCGGTACCCCTACGCCATGACGCTCGGGGCCATTCAGGGCCACGACGACTGGCTTTACGACATGGGCCGACAAGTCGGGCGGCAGTGCCGACGGCTGGGCGTCCACGTCAACTACGCGCCCGTAGCCGACGTCAACAACAACCCGAACAACCCGGTCATCAACTTCCGCTCGTTCGGCGAAAACCGGCAGCGGGTACTCGAAAAGTCGCTCGCGTACATGCGCGGGATGCAGGCCGAAGGGCTGATTACCTCGGCCAAGCACTTCCCTGGCCACGGCGATACCGACGTGGATTCGCACGGCGATTTGCCCGTCATCAGCCACCCAAGAGCGCGGCTCGATTCGGTGGAATTGTACCCGTTTCGGGAGTTGATTAAAAATGGGTTGAACGGCGTCATGATCGCGCACCTGAGCATCCCCGCGCTCGACCCGACGCCTAATCTGCCCACGACGCTTTCCCGGAAAACCGCCACCGACCTGCTTCGGGGCGAACTGGGCTTCGAGGGCCTCGTCTTCACCGACGCGATGGAAATGCAGGGCGTCACGAAGTACTTCCCCAACGGCGAGGCGCAGGTAAGCGCGCTGCTGGCGGGCAACGACATCCTCGAAACCTTCACCGACGTGCCGGGTACCGTCGCGGCTATCCGGCAAGCGATTGAAAGCGGTCGACTACCGATGAGCGAAATCGACGCGAAAGTGCGCCGCATCCTGACGGCCAAAGCCTGGGCGGGCCTCGACCGGTACCAGCCCGCGGTACTCGAAAACCTGCTCACCGACCTCAATCCGCCCACCGCTGACCTGCTGGCCCGGAAACTGACCGAAGCCGCGCTGACCGTCGTGCGGAACCGGGACGGGATACTGCCGATTCGTGAACTCGGCGGCAAACGCATCGCGACGCTCTCGCTGGGCAGCGGCGTTGAGACGATTTTTCAGACGATGGCCGCGAACTACGCCCCGATGGAGCACTTCCATCTCCTACCCGCCGCGCCCGACTCGGCCCGGCAGCGGGTGAAGGCCCGGCTGGCCGAGTTTGACGTGGTGCTCGTCGGCATTCACGGGCTGGGCAGTCGCCCGGCGGCCACGCTCCGGGCCGACGTGCTGGCGCTGGTGAACGAATTCGCGGCGTTGCCCAACGCAGTCTACACCTTGTTCGGCAATCCGTACACGCTCGCTAAGTTCTCCTCGGGTCTTGACAGCGCCCGCGCGCTCGTCGTCACCTACCAGGAAACGCCCCACACGCAAGGTCTCGCTGCGCAACTCGTCTTCGGCGCGACGGGCGCGACGGGTAAACTGCCGGTTTCGGTCAACGCCGCGTTTCCGTACGGCACCGGCATCAACACCACCGACCTGGGGCGGATGGGGTACACGATTCCCGAAGACGTGGGCATCGACTCGCGCGTGTTGACGGCGAAACTGGATTCCGTCGTGAATCAGGGACTTTCGGCAAAAGCCTTTCCCGGCGCGTCGGTACTCGTGGCGAAGGACGGGAAGGTCATTTTCAAAAAAGCCTACGGTTTCCACACCTACGACAACCGTCAGCCGGTCCTCGAAACCGACCTCTACGACCTGGCCTCGGTCACGAAAATCAGTACTTCGGCGGCGGCGCTGATGCGGCTTCAGGATCAGGGCAAATTCCGGCTCGACATGACCCTCGGCGAACTGGTTCCGAAGTGGAAAAAATCGAACAAAGCGGATTTGAAAATGCGCGACATCCTCACGCACCAGTCGGGGCTGAAGGCCTGGATTCCGTTCTGGCGCGACGCCGTCGACACGACGCGGGAAAGCGGCTGGAAACCGCGAACGTTTGCCCCCGATTACTCGAAGCGGTACCCGGTGCAAGTCGCCCACAACCTGTTTCTGCACCGGAAGTACCGCCGGACGATTTTCCGGCAAATCGAAGACTCCCCCGTCAACCCGAAGCAGGGCTACGTGTACTCCGACCTGTCGTACTACCTCTACCCGCAGATCATTCAGAAACTGACCGGTAAACCCTGGGAGCAGTACCTGAAAGACGAATTTTACGGCCCGCTGGGCGCGGGTACCCTCACGTACAACGCCGCCCGCGTGTTTCCGCTCACCCGCATCGTTCCGACTGAGTACGACTCGCTGTTTCGCAAGGAACTCATCCACGGCCGCGTCCACGACGAAGGTGCGACGATGCTCGACGGCATCTCGGGTCACGCCGGGCTGTTCGGTTCGGCCAACGATCTGGCGAAATTGATGGAAATGTACCTCAACGGCGGTACCTACGGCGGTCGGCGGTACATTCAGGAGGCAACACTGCGGGAATGGACCCGGTACCAGTTTCCCGAGACTAGCCGCCGCGGCGTGGGTTTCGACAAACCCGACGCGAAAAAGCCGGGCCTCGCCGCCCCGCCGAGCGCCAGCCCGTTGAGCTTCGGGCACTCGGGCTTCACGGGTACCTTCGTCTGGCTGGACCCGCAGAGCAAACTGCTCTACGTCTTCCTCTCGAACCGGGTGTACCCCACGCGCAACAACTCAAAAATCAGCCAGTTGAATATCCGTACGCAGTTTGGAGAAATGATTTACGAGGCCATGCGGCAGACCATCGCCCAGGCCGTTGCCAACTAAACCGGAATCTCATGCAAGCAGTCGTCAAGGAAACCATTGCCGCCTATTTTCGCGATAAGCCCGTTCGCCGGGCGTACCTGTTTGGATCCTTCGCCCGCAACGAAGAATCCCCCAACAGCGACGTCGATATTCTGGTTGACGTCGAGCCGGAAGCGGGCCTGAGCTTGTTCGAGTTTGGGAGTATGCTTGAAGAATTAAAGGAACTACTGCAGCGAGACGTCGATCTGGTAGCCGAAGACGGGTTATCGCCCCACATCCAACCATTTATTGACCAGGAGAAAGTACTCGTCTATGAAAAGAATGCTCGGTGACCGGCAGCGAGCCCTGCACCTGCTGGCGGCAATTGCCGAGATTGAGCAGTACGTTGAAAATTTTGATTTAGAAACCTTTGAGCAAAACTCATTGGTGCGTCACGCGACGGAGCGGCAGTTAACCATCATTGGCGAGGCGGCCAACGCAATCACGGAAGAAACCCGGAATCGGTTTCCCGAATTAAACTGGAAAGGCATCCGGGGATTTCGGAACATCATCGTTCACGAATACTTCGGCATTTCGGTTTCCATGGTATGGGCCGTCGTTATCAAAGAATTACCGACGCTCAAACGCGTTGCCGAGCGAATCGTTGACGAAACGTCTGGCGAGTAACCCTACTCCACCACCCCACTACTCAGCCGCCGCAGTTCGATCTCGGCGGCTTTCGTGTTGAATTGGGCGTCGATCTGGCGCGTTTCGGCGGCGACGGCGTTGCGCTGGGCTTCGCGGAGTTCGAGGGGCGTCGAAACGCCGATGCGGTACCGTTCGAGCGCGATGCTCACGTTTTCGCGGGCGGCCAGGAGGTTGCGGCCTTCCAGTTCGAGCAGCGCGAGGCTGTTGCGGTAGTTGATGTAGGCCTGTTCGAGCGACGATTCGAGCTGCACCTGCAAATCACCCACCTGCTGCTGGGCAATTTCCTGGCTGATGCGCGCGCCGGAGATGCGACGCCGCTGGTTGAAACCGTCGAAAATAGTGGCCGTCAGCCGCAAACCACCCGTAAACGAGCCCGAGGTACCCAGCCGGACGCCGAAACCCGCGCCGTTGTTGACGTAGTTGAAAGCATACCCCGTCAGCACGTCGACGATGGGGTAGAGGCCCGCCCGCTGGAGGCGCACGTCGAGGTCAGCCACGCGCACGTTGAGGCGCGCCTGCTGGAGCTGCGGATTCTGATCGAGAACGCGTTCGCGGAGCGCCTCGAAGACGAGGTTGTTTTGCAGGATGATCGTGTCGGGTACCGTGAAATCGGTACTGAGCGGCCGGACGAGCAGCGCGTTCAACGCCACTTTCGTCGTTTGCAGGATTTGCTTCTGCGTCAGGAGCGCCGCCGTGTCGGTGTTGAAGTTGACCTGCGCGGTGAGGAAATCAATCTTCGAGCCGGTACCCACCTCCAGGCGGTCCTGGGCGAGTTGGCGCTGCTGCCTCGAAATGTCGAGCGCGTCGACGAGGGCATTGGTCCGCTGCACCTGCCGGACGATGTCGAAGTAGGCCGTCTGCACCTGCGCGACGGTCCCTTCGATGGTGGCGCGGGCGGCGGCTTCACCCAGCCGGACGAGTTCTTCGAGCCGGTCTTTCGTGATGAACATTGCCAGGCCGTCGAACACCGTCCAAGCCAGCGTCACGCTCGCCACGGCGTTCTGATTAAACACGCCGCTTTGCACCAGCGGCGGCCGGGCCTGACCACCCGCGGCGACGGGGAAAAATTCCTGGTTGAGGTTGTTGAGGGCCACGCCGGGCTGGATGAGGCCCGTCACGAGCGGCAGCATGCCCGCGTTGCCGGGTGTGTTGTCGTTTTCGGCCAATCGCACCTGACTTTGGGCAATTTTAATGCTGTAGTTGTTGGCCAGCGCAATGCGAACGGCCTCGTCCAGGCGCAGCAGGGGTACGGAATCCGGGGAAGTGGCGGGCGAAACGGTCTGACCGATGGCAGCGAAAAAGGCGGAAAGCGAGAAAAATAGCGCGAAAATCGAACGACGAACAAGGGGTGCTGGCACCATGAGGCTACGGGGATTTCGAGTATCTTGGCCGGGGCCAAACGGGGCCGACCGGATGCGTAAACCGCAACGAAGTCAGGGACTTCGGCGGTTAATCGGCGAAATTACGCAAACGCGCCGTGCCGGGTGGGGGCTTCCGCGACGAACGATGAAAAAATTACGACCTATCCTCTACCGGATTCTCGAAACCAACAGCGGTCCGTACCGGCGGTACGGGCGTTGGTTTACCCTGGCCCTGATCAGTCTGATTTCGCTGAATGCGCTGGCTATTCTCTTGCACACGGTACCCAAAATCAACGCCGGGTACAGTCGATTGTTCCTCGATTTTGAAGTGTTTTCGGTCGTTCTGTTCACGATCGAATACGCCGTTCGCTTGTGGGTTTGCGTCGAAGACGAGCGCTACCGGCACCCGGTCCGGGGGCGGCTGCGTTACGCGCTGACGGCACCGGCGCTGATTCACCTGCTGGCCATTCTGCCGTTTTACCTCTCGCATTTCAACGCCGACCTGAGCCTGATTCGCCTCCTGCGGTTGTTCCAGATGGTGCGGCTCTTCCGGCTCACGCGCTACTCGCGGGCCTTGACCGTGATTCGTGAGGTACTCGTCGAGAGAAAAGAGGAGCTGGTTTTATCGGTCCTCTTCATCCTGTTTGTGCTGCTGATTTCATCGAGCGTGATGTACTACCTCGAGCACGACGGCAACCCGCGCGATTTTTCGAGCATTCCGGCGACGCTCTGGTGGGGCGTCGCCACGATGACCACCGTCGGCTACGGCGACGTGGTACCCCAAACGCCCTGGGGAAAAGTGATCGGAGGCATCGTGGCGCTCACGGGCGTCGGGCTGGTGGCCCTGCCGACGGGTATCCTGGCTTCCGGCTTCGCCCAGGCCATGAGCCGCAACCGGGGTACCAAACGCCACGTCTGCCCGCACTGCGGGCGGGAGTTTCATGAAGTTTGAGGGCTTAAACGTTTGACAGTTCGTGGCAGTCAGGAACGATTCTTTTCGGCGACCGCCCAACAATCAACTACCTAATCCGCCAAATCAAGGAAACATGCCCTCGAATCCCTTCCGCTCGTTCTGGATGGCGGGCTTTGAATGCACCGACCAGCAGAATGCCTGGGGAAATCGTGTCGATTTCCTGACCCTGACGGGTCACTTGCAATGCCTCGATGAAGATTACGAACGTCTGAAGCCCTTCGGAATCCGTACCGTGCGGGAAGGCATTCGCTGGAGCCAGGTCGAAAAACGGGCGTACCAGTACGATTGGAGCACGGTCGAGTACCTGCTTCAGCGCGGGCAGGCTCAGGGTATTCAGCAGGTCTGGGATTTGTGCCACTTCGGGTACCCCGACGACCTCACGCCGCTGCACCCGCTATTCGCCCGGCGTTTTGCCGCGCTCTGCCGGGCCTTCGTGACGTTTTACCGCGACCGCTACCCCGACGAGGAGCTGATCGTCACGCCCATCAACGAAGTCAGTTTCATGTCCTGGCTCGGCGGCGACGTACGCGGGACCGTGCCGTACTGCACCCGGCAGGGCTGGGAGGTGAAGGTAGGGCTGATGCGGGCGTACATCGAAGGCGTGGCCGCCCTGCGCGAACTCGATCCGGGAATCCGCATTCTGACCACCGAGCCGCTCGTGAGCATCGTCCCCCGAAACGGCGCGACGTCCCACCAACGGCGCGAAGCCGCCCTGGCGCACCGGAATCAGTTTCAGTCGGTCGACATGCTGGCGGGGAAGCTGAACCCCGAACTGGGCGGGCGACCGGAGTACCTGGACCTGCTCGGGTTTAATTTTTATTTCAACAACCAGTGGGTACTCCAGCCTTACCAAACCATCGGCTGGGCCGACGTGCCGCCCGATCCGCGCTGGCGACCCCTCCACGAATTGCTGCTACAGGCCTACCGCCGGTACCGGCGACCGCTGGTGCTGACCGAAACGAGTCACCCGGGCCTAGACCGACCGAAGTGGATTCAGCACGTGGCCCGTGAGTGCGCCGAGGCGATTCGCCGGAAGGTACCGCTCTGGGGCGTGTGCCTGTACCCCATCGTCGACCGCCCCGACTGGGACCACCTCACGCCCTGGCACCGCTCGGGTTTGTGGGATGCCGAGGAAAATCCGGGCGAAATCCCCCGGCGAATTTTGTACGAGCCGTACGCGGAGGCGCTGCGCGAAGCGCAGGGTTTAGTGAACAGTGAATAATGAATAGTTGAGTGTGGGCTGTCAGGTAACTATTCACTATTCATTGTGCAGAGCGGTAGCGTAGGGTCGAGGAGTTTTCGGAACGCAGTACCCGCCGCGCCGTGTCGTGGAGGGTGCCCGGCGTGACGGCCTGGATTTTCTCCGATTCCTGATTGACCCACTCCGCATCACCCGCGTGGGCGGCGAAGGCCAGGTTCATGGCCCGGTTCAGCAGTTCCACTTCAGCAAAGGCCAGCGTCGATTCGGCTTGGTTCTTCACTTTGATCAGTTCCGCTTCGGTCAGCCCGTTTTGCCGGACGTCCTCCAGAATCGCGTCGACCGCCACTTCGCCTTCCTCCAACGACACGCCCTGGTTCAACTGTCCCGACACGACAAGCAGTCCCGGATCGAGCGACCCGAGCGAGTACGCGGCCAGATTGCTGAACAGCGGGCGTTCCTTCACCAACTGCCGGTACAGCCGCGAGGATTTGCCCCGCCCGAGCGCATCGGCCAGCAGGTCGGCGGCGTGGTACCCCGGTTCGTACCGACCGGGTACGTGGAAGGCTTTGTAAAGCGCGTTCAGCGGAACGTTCGCCGACGTTTCGAGTACCCGCGCTTCGGTTTGCTCAGGCTCGGCGGGCAGGCGGCGCTCGTAGGGGGTACCCGCCGGAATGGGCGCGAACCACTTCTCGCAAAGCTGCCGGACTCCTTCGACCGTCACCGCTCCAGCCACGACCAGGATCGCGTTGTTGGGCAGATAGTACCGGTAGAAAAAGCCGCGCACGTCGTCCATCGTGGCGTTTTCGATGTGCGAGATGTCTTTGCCGATGGTCGCCCAGCGGTACGGGTGCGCGGTGTAGGCCAGCGGGCGCAGCTTCAGCCAGACGTCGCCGTAGGGCTGGTTGAGGTACCGCTGCTTGAACTCTTCAATGACCACCTTCCGTTGCACGTCGAGCACCGCCGGGTCGAACGAAAGCGCCAGCATCCGGTCCGATTCGAGCCAGAAAGCCGTCTCCAGATTGACGGCGGGCAGCGTGATGTAGTAATTGGTGAGGTCGGGCGAGGTGAAGGCGTTATTTTCGCCCCCGACGCGCTGCAACGGTTCGTCGTAGGCCGGCACGTTCGCCGAGCCGCCGAACATCAGGTGCTCGAAGAGGTGCGCGAAACCGGTGCGGGATTCGTCTTCGTCGCGGCTGCCGACGTTGTAGAGAATGTTAAACGCGGCCATCGCCGTGGTGTGGTCTTCGTGGACGTACACCCGCAGGCCGTTGTCAAGCGTAAAGCGTTCGTAGGAAATCATAAGCGTTTTGGTACCCCCTCCAGGGGGCAGGGGGTTTTCAAGAGACAAAAATACCCGATGCGGTTCCACCAGCTCCGATTTTTTTTCCTGCTCCTCGTTCTGTTGAGTACCCGGCCCGCCCCGGCGCAGTTGCTGCGCGATTCGAGTACGCAGCAACTCGTTCTGCAATGCCTGGGCAAGATTTACAACTACGAATTCACCGAAGCCGAAGCGCTGGCCCGCCCGATTCGAGCGCGGTACCCACAGCACCCGGTCAATCCGATGTTGCAGGCCTTTCAGTTGTACTGGCAGTACCTGCCCATCGCCCAAAACGAGGCGGCGAAGCGGTACGTGGCGGCGCTGAATCAGTGCATCGCGCAGGCCGAAGCCATGACCAAGCACGACGTCGAGGCCACGTTTTTCCTGCTAGCCGCCCACAGCTACCTCGCCATGCTTGAATCGGACCGGGGCGAGTTTACCCGTGCCGTCGGCGAAGCCCGCCGGACGTACGGGTACATGAAAAAGGGCTTTAAACTCATCGAACAAAACCCGGAATTCTTTTTCTCGGCCGGCCTCTACAACTACTACCGCGTGCAGTACCCGGAAGACCACGCGCTCGTCAAACCGTTCCTGTTGTTTTTTCAGGACGGCGACAAAAAACGGGGGTTGCTGCAACTGGAAACGGCTTTTCGCCGGGGTACCGTCACGCGGACGGAGGCGGCGTACTACCTCGTCTACGTGCTGATCAAACACGAATCGAACTGGGGCCGGGCGCTGACGTATTCGACTTCGTTGCATCAGGCCTATCCTGCCAATCCGGTCTACCTGATGCGGCACGCCGAAGCCCTGACGCTGGCCGGTCGGTACGCTGAGGCCGCCCCGCTGGCCGAACGTCTGACGAAACGCGCTGGTCCCGTCTACCCACTCGCCGGGCAGCTCTTCCTCGGACTCATCGCCGAAAAATCGCAGGCCGATGACCGCGCCGCCGCGGTCCGCTACCAGGCCGTCCTGAAGGTACCCTACGACGAGAAATTCACCCAGGACTACCACGCCCTGGCCCACGCCGGGCTGGCGCGCATCGCCCACCGCAGCGGCAATCGGGCCGAAGCCCGCCGCCGGTACCAGCAGGCGCTCAAGCTGGCCGAGTACAAGTCCACAATCGAAGAAGCGAAGGGGTATTTGCGGTGATTACCCCACCACTCGCTCACCCCGACGCAGCGCATTGACGAGCAGGTGCGCCCGGCGGGTGGGTTCGGGAATCCGGTACCCGCCGTCGGTCTGGCGCGTGAGGGCAACCGCCGTTTCAAGGTCCAGCAAGTGCCCCGGCGAGATGTACACCGGATTCGTGCGGTTTTTCGTGCGAAGGGCCGCGCCTACCGTTTCACCGCGGTCTACCATCGGCGACCAGGCCCCGCGCTCGGGGGCGGGTTCGCCGAATTTTCCGGTGAGTACCGATTTCGCGCAGCCGAAGGTCGGGCGGTCCAGCACGAGTCCCAGGTGCGAAGCAATGCCCAGCCGCCGTGGGTGCGCGATGCCTTGCCCGTCGAGCACGACCACGTCGGGTTCGGTTTGCAGTTTCGCCCAGGCATCGAGCAACGCGGGCGCTTCGCGAAACGAAAGCAGACCCGGCACGTACGGAAACGTCGCCCGGCTTACCACGCCGACTTCTTCGAGTACCTCCAGCGTCGGTAGTCGCAGCACGACGATCCCCGCGTAAACGGTTTCTTCGAACTTGTTGAACGAAATATCCGCCCCGGCGATCGTCCCGAAGGGTACCGTCGGGGACTGAATGCGTACCCGTTCGCGCAACTGCTTTTGCAGCGCCACGGCTTCGGCGGGCGTGACGTTCCAGTCGTGGAGGGATTGGTAGCGGGCCATGTGAACTTAGTTTGACCGAAACGTCCCGAAAAAGACGTGCCCTCACACCGGCAGTCGCTTCCGCAACTCGACGTACGCCGCGTCGTCGTCTAAGCCCGTAATCGACTCAAACATGCTGACGAACGTCCGCACCAGTTCGGGGTCGGCCGTGAGCATGGCGCGGGCTTCCTGCACGCGGTTCATGTTAAACTGCCCGATGAAAATCACCAGCGCTTTGAACGGCTCGTTGGCCTCCAGGTCGACCCGGATGAAGAGTTGAAACGGCAAACTGTGCAGCGTGTGAAGCGCCGCCACGCCCGCGTCGCGCTGCTGGTGGTGGTCGGAAAACAGGTTGAACGTGTCCTCGATTTCGCGCAGCGTCGCCTGGTGCAGCCGCTGCTGTTCGCGCCAGACCGCCTCGGGCAGCGGCTCGCCGGGTCGGAACGTTTCCCAGACCGGCTGCACGTAGCAGTGGTACAGACTGCCGTTCGGGTTGTCGGGACGCGGTTCGGGATCGAGGCTGGCTAAGTAAAACTCACGCGAATCCCGTACCCGCGCCACGAGCAGGTCGTGAATGCGGTCGGTCAGGAGGCGAAGTTCACGCGCCGAACCCCGCAACTGTGGGTTGTGCGCCGCCTGAAATTTGCCCAGGGCCGCCGTGTCGGTCATCAGGTACAGGCACTCGCTGTCGGCGGCCCCGTCGAGGAAGTCGCGGACTTCCATCAAAATCTGCCGGTACCCCTTGAACAGTTCACGCGTGGCGTCGGAAATCGTGGCGACGGCCCCGCGGATCTGCTGGTCAATTTCGTAGTTCGTCTGCGCCAACCGACTCGTTTCGTGTACGATTTGCTGCAGTTGGGTCAGCGTTTCGTCGGTTTTGCGCGAGGCATCGGCGGCCGCTTTCCAGCTCTGAAACGCCACGAAAAACGCCAGAAACGAAGCCACACTGCCGACGATGGAGTACTGCCCGTTGAAGGCCTCATACCCCACGAGTCCGAGCGTGACGAGGCCAAGAAAAATACCGACGTACACCCACCAGCTTTGGGTGGGTTGGAAGAGAAATGAGCGGAGGAACGACATGGCAGGTACCTTTGCAAAACGAGTACCGGCAAAGTAAACGATTCGCGGCCTGCCGGGTACCCGGTTTGGAGTCGGACGTTTTAACTTGCCCCACTTTCTGAAATCGCATGACTGATTCCCCCCATTCCCTTCGCGTCCTCGTCGTCGGCTGCGGCAACATGGGTGCCTCGCACGCCACCGCCTACCACACGCTCGACGGCTTCGAGATCTGCGGCATCGTCTCGACGGGCCAGAGCAAGCACGTCCTCAACGAAAAACTGGGCGGCGGGTACCCGCTCTACGACGACTACGCCGCGGCCCTCGCCGAAACCCGTCCCGACGCCGTCTGCATTTCTACCTACCCCGACACGCACGAGTCGTTTGCCAGGCAGGCGCTCGAAGCGGGTTGTCACGTGTTCATTGAAAAACCCCTGGCCGATACCGTCGAAGGGGCAGAGCGAGTGGTGGAAGCGGCGCGGAAGGCGGACCGGAAAGTCGTCGTGGGGTACATCCTGCGGGTACACCCGTCCTGGGAGCGGTTCGTGACGGAAGCGCAGCAACTCGGCAAACCACTCGTGATGCGCATGAACCTCAACCAGCAGAGCCACGGCCCGATGTGGACCGTGCACCGCAACCTGATGAAATCGCTCAGCCCGATTGTCGACTGCGGCGTGCATTACATCGACGTGATGTGCCAGATGACGCGCACGAAACCGGTCCAGGTGAACGCCATCGGCGCGCGGCTGACCGACGACATCCCCGCCGACAACTACAACTACGGGCAGCTTCAGATTCGGTTTGAAGACGGCTCGGTCGGCTGGTACGAAGCGGGCTGGGGGCCGATGATGAGCGAAACGGCTTTTTTCGTGAAAGACGTCATCGGGCCGAAGGGTTGCGTGTCGATCGTGGCGAGGGAAGCCGCCGCCGGAAAATCGGACGACGTCGAGCTCCACACGAAAACCACCACGCTACGCGTGCACCACGCCGACCTCGACGGGGCCGACCAATTCACGCAGTCCGACACCTGGATCGACCTCCAGGACGAACCCGACCACCAGGAACTCTGCAATCGCGAGCAGCGGTATTTCCTGCGGGCCATCCGCGAAAACCTTGACGGGTCCGACCACCTCCAGGATGCCGTCAACAGCCTGCGCATCGCCTTCGCCTGCGACGAATCGGTGCGGACGGGGCTGCCGGTGCGGTTGTGAACGCCCGGCCCCGGAGGGGCCAGATCTTTGTAGCCAGCGTACCTACGCCGTTAAAAGTGCCGTGGGCATGACACGTTCCAGTTTGGTGTCGTGCCCACGGCACTTCCCTTTGCGTTCCATCCATTTCTACAAAGCTGTCGTGCCTATCGGCACTCATCCGCGCCGCGTTCGCCGGGCCTGCGCCCGGTACTGCGTCGGCGTCAGGCCAGTGACGAGCTTGAAGCGGCGGTTGAAGTTGGAGATCGTCCCGAAACCGCATTCGTAGCAGATCTGCGCCACGTCGCGGTCGGTGGCGAGCAGTTGCCGACAGGCGTATCCCACGCGGATTTCATTCAAAAATTCGACGTACGTCTTGCGCGTATGGGCCTTGAAGTACCGGCAAAACGAAGCCTCGTTCATCCCCGCCGCCCCCGCCGCCTGCCGCAGCGTAATTTCCCGCCCAAACTGCGCCAGCGTGAAATCGTAGACCCGGTCGATGCGCTCGTCGCTCGTGCGGTGGTACTCTTCGAGGAAACCGGGCCGGGCCAGCGGGCGGTCGTCGGAGCGGGCGGCGAGTTGGTCGAGTACGCCCAGCAGGGTGAAAATCCGCTCCATCGGCGGCTGGGTACCCAGCCGGAGCAGGGCGTCGGTCACGTCGGGTACCGTTTCGCCCGCGAAGAGCAGGCCCTGCGCGGCGCGGTCAAGCAGACGTCCGAGGTGCGCGAATTCGGGAATTGCAAAAAAATCAGTACCCAGAAATTCCCGCCGAAACTGCACAACCACCGCCCGGGGTACCTCACCGTCGCCTACCTGGTCGGCCTGCCAGGCGTGGGGCAGGTTTTCGCCGATGAGCACCAGTTCCCCCGCCCGAATCGGCGCGATGTCGTCGCCGATGAAGCGCGTGCCGGTACCCTGAATTACGTAAAGTAGTTCAAGTTCGGGGTGAAAATGCCAGCCCGTCGGGTTGCGCATCGGGTCTTCTTTCCAGATGAACGATTGTGCGGGGCCCGGTATGATTTTGATAAACTGAGGCGTCACAACTGAACCGATTTTGACGAGATTTAGGAATAAAGTTCGATATGCGCAAAAATAAGGCCAGTATTCGCAAAGTCTGGTGCGATTCCCCGAATGAGTTTCCCGTACTTTTGGACCAGACCTCTGAACCTGAATCCGTATGAAAATTGCCCTCATCGGCGGCGCGGGCGCGATGGGCCTCATCTTCGGGGCACGCCTCGCCCAACAAGGCCACGACGTCACGCTGCTCGACGTCAACACCGCCGCCATCGACGCCATCAACGAGCGCGGCGCGCTCATCACGAACAAAGAAGGCGTCGTGGAAACCGTCCCGAATGTCCGTGCTACGAGCGAGGCGACCCGTATCGGCCCCGTCGACCTCGCCATCGTCTTCACGAAATGCTACTGGACGGAAAGCGCCGTGCTGAACGCCCAGCCCTGCATCGGTCCCGACACCACGGTACTCAGCCTGCAAAACGGCTGGGGAAATTACGACCTCATCTCGGCCATCGTCCCGCCCGAGCAGGTACGCGTCGGCGTAACCTACATCAGTGGTACCACGCTGGCCCCCGGCCACGCCCGGCAGGTAGGCAACCCGGTTGCCTTCATCGGGCGGGTGGGTCAACCGGCCGACGACGCCCTCCGGGTCATCGGTGCGGCGCTCGACGCGGCGGGGGTGCAGACGACCGTTTCGGACGAAATTTTGAACGAAGTCTTCGGCAAACTCGCCATCAACGTCACGACGCTGCCAACCTCGGCGCTGCTCGGGATGCAGGCGCATCTGCTGATTGAAAACGACGGTACTATCGACCTGATGGACGAGTTACTCCGCGAACTGGTGGCCGTGGTGAGTACCCAGGGCATCACGATGAACTTCGACGAACGCCGCGCCGCCATTCACAACCTGCTCAAAAACGCCGTCGGTGCCCGCGGCTCGATGCTCCAGGACGTTGAGGCGAAGCGCAAAACCGAAATCGACGTCATCAACGGCGCCATCGTCCGCATGGGCCAGCAGGCCGGTATTCCGACGCCCGTCAATCAGACGATGGTCCGGCTGATGAAGGCGTTGGAGAGTACGTTTTAAGGTAGGAGTGAGGAGCGAGAAGACAGGAGTAAGAATAAAAGACAGTCTGTTTTAGAAACATTCTCACTCCCGCAGCGGCGGACCGCTCGCTCCTGTCTCCTCGCTCCTCGCTCCTCACTCCTAAAAAAAATGGCCCAACTTCGCTTCTTCGGCGTGGCTGCTTACGAAATCGTCAATTCGCGCGGGCAGCACATTTTGATCGACCCGTTCATCGATTCCTGCCCCGGTTGTCCGGTGGCCTCGACCGAATTGGAGCGCGTCGACCTGATCTGCGTGACCCACGCCGCCCCCGACCACTACGGCGATACCTTCGCGATTGCCCAACGGACGGGCGCGCGGGTGGTCTGCGGAGCCGACGTCAAGCAGCACCTGATGGCCCTCGGCCTGCCGGGTACCCAGATCACGGCGACGTGCTGGAACATTCGGGTGGAAGTGGCCGGAATCCAGGTCCATCCGCTCGAATGCCACCACTGGTCGCACATCAAATTGCCGAATGGCCAATTCATCACCGGCGTCCCGATGGCGTTCATCCTCCACGTCGACGAAGGCATCCGGTTTTACCACTACGGCGACACGGCGATTTTTGGTGACTTAAAATTGCACGGCGAACTCTACCAGCCCACGCACGGGGCCATTGGCATCACGCAGCCCGTCGAAATTCTGCACGGATTTGAAGGCCCCGACCGGGTACTCACCGGCGAGATGAACGCCCGTGAAGGCTTCCTGGCCGCGCAGTGGCTCGGGTTGCAAACGGTCCTGCCCTGCCACTACATCAACCCCGACCACCCCGACGTGCACGAATTCCAGGACCTCATCCTCAAGCACCACGAGGCTGGCAACGTGCTGCCGCAATCGGTTGTGCTGAAGCCGGGCGACTGGCTGGAACTGGAACCGGTACCGAACGCGTAGCTTCGCCCGAAACCGATTTTGGAAAACGTTATGAAAACCACCTTACGCCTCTTTCTGCTGCTCGGTCTGCTGAGGGGTACCCTCGCGGATGCCCAACGGCTGCCCGAAATCCGGGTCACGGCCAACGGCCAGTACCTCGAAACGCCCGACGGGAAGCCGTTTTTCTGGCTGGGCGATACCGACTGGGAATTGTTTCACCGGCTGAACCGGGAAGAAACCGAGCAGTTTTTGGAAACGCGTCGGCGGCAGGGGTTCAACGTGATTCAGGCCGTGGCGCTGGCGGAATTTGACGGCATCCGCACGCCCAACCGCTACGGCGACCTGCCGCTCGTGGCCGAAGACCCGACCCGGCTGGCCACCACGCCCGGAGCGAATCCGGCCAACGCCGATGAGTACGACTACTGGGACCACGTGGATTACGTCGTGGACTTGGCGGCGAAAAAAGGACTGTACCTCGGGCTGCTGCCGACCTGGGGCGACAAGGTCACGAACCTGTGGGGCGAAGGACCGCGGGTGTTCACGGTCGAAAACGCCCGTGTCTACGGCCGCACGCTCGGCCAGCGCTACGGCAAGCACAACGTCATCTGGATTCTGGGCGGCGACCGCCCGGTGATGTACAAAGGCCGCGCAGCGGGCGACAAAGAAAACCAGTACGACGACCGGGCGCTCTGGCGGGCCATGGCCGAGGGCATCGTTGAAGGCGTGGGCCACGACCCGTTCATCACGTACCATCCCTGGGGCAACGCGCAATCGACTTCGCAGCAGATTCACGGCGAACCCTGGCTCGACATGAACGCTTTCCAATCGGGTCACGGCTCGCGCGCAACCCCCGCCTGGGACTGGGTCACGCGCGATTTGGCCCTCCAGCCCCAGAAGCCCACGCTCGACATGGAACCGTGCTATGAAGACCACCCCGTCAATCCCTGGGATGGCAAGTGGACCCGGCAGCGTGGGTACTTCACGGCCCCCGACGTGCGGGCGCGCATCTACCGCGGGGTGTTTGCCGGAGCCTGCGGCGTGACCTACGGTCACCACCAAATCTGGCAGTTCCTCAACGCGGCGCTGTACCCGCCCATCAACGTCGGCGATACGCTCATCGGCTGGCAGAAGGCTTCCACCGCCGAAGCCGCGGGTCAGATGCAGTACCTCAAGGCCCTGCTGCTGTCGCGGCCCTACGTCTCGCGCGTGGGCGACCAGAGCCTGATTGCGGCTGAAGCCGGTACCTCGTACGTCGACCGAATCGAAGCCACGCGCGACGCGGGCGGGGCCTACGCGATGGTGTACCTGCCGCAATCAAAACCCGTTCGCGTGGACCTGACCAAGCTGTCGGGTACCCGCGTGAAGGCCTGGTGGTACGACCCACGCACGGGCAAAGTCACCGATGCAGGTACCCACGCGAAGGCCGCTTCGCAGGAATTCACACCGCCCGGCATCGTCACACCGGGCACGGGAGCGGACTGGGTACTCGTGCTCGACGACGCCTCGAAAAAATTCAAAGCTCCCGGAATCCGCTAAGCCGTAGCCATGCGCGCCCTCCTTATCCCCGCCCCGCTCACGATGACCGCCGGTACCTGGCCCACGCCCGAACCGGGGCCGGGCGAGCTGCGCGTGGCCGTGGCCGCCGCGGGTATCTGCGCGGGCGATCTGTACATCTACCGGGGCAAAAACCCCTACGTCACGTACCCGAACATCGGCGGGCACGAAGTGGCGGGCGTCGTCGAGCGGCTCGAGCCGGGCGTCGAAGGTTTTGCCATCGGCGACCGGGTCGTGGTCGATCCCTTCGTGAGTTGCGGGCACTGCTACCCCTGCCGGGTCGGCAAGCGGAACTGCTGCATGAACCTGCGCATCACGGGTGTGCACGTGCCGGGTGGGTACGCCGATTTCGTCGTGACACCCGCCACGCACGCGTACCGGATTCCCGAAAATCTATCGCTCGAAACGGCAGCTTTTACCGAACCCGTCACCATCGCGCTGCACGCCTGCAAACGGGCCGAAGTCACCGCGGCCGACGAGGTACTGGTACTGGGTTGCGGTCCCATCGGAATGGTGACAATCGAAGTGGCCCTGGCCTTCGGCGCGCGGGTACTCGCCGCTGACGTGCTACCGCAGCGCCTCGAAACCGCCGCCCGGCTCGGCGTCGACACGGTACTTTCGGACGAACACCTGCTCCAGCGCGTACTCGACCGCACGAACGGCGAAGGGATGCCGGTGGTCATCGAAGCGACGGGCGTACCCGCCGTCATTTCGCAAACGCTCGACCTGGTCGCGCCGGGCGGGCGAATTGTCATCGTCGGCCTGGTCGGGCGGGGCGTCGAGGTACCGTTCAGGGGCCTTGATTTCACGCGAAAAGAACCCACGATTTACGGCTCGCGTACCTGCACGCCGGAGTGCTTCCCCGAGTCGATGGCGCTGCTGGCGGCGGGCAAAATCCAGTTTCCCGACTGGGCAACGGCCTTCCCGATGTGGGACGCGCCCGAGGTTTTCGCGGCCATGACGGCCCATCCCGAACACATTCACAAGGGGCTTTTGGTTAGGAAAATGAATTTTTAACCGCAGAGGTGCCAGCGGTTTTCGCAGAGAACGCGGAGCCTCTGCTTCCTCTGCGAAAACCGCTGGCACCTCTGCGGTTAAAAACCCGAGCACGATGAAACTCTACACCGTCCAACTCGAAACCCAAACCCGCCTCACCGTGGAAAAAGCGGGCGCGCTCGTCGACGTGACCACCGCCGCGGGTACCCATGACCTCGTCCGGCTCATCGAAAACTTCGAGGCGCTCGGTCCGCGCGTCGCCGAGGCCGTCGAAAAAGCCGTGTCGGTACTCGACTTCGACGACGTGACGGTGAAAGCCCCGCTCAAACCCGGCAAAATCCTCTGCTGCGGGGTCAACTACCACGGACATTTCACCGAAAATCCGGCGGCGAAGATGCCCCAGAAGCCTTTTTTCTTTGCTAAGTTTCCTTCGAACGTCCTCGGGCCGGGCGAGCCGATTCCGCACCCGCCGGGCATCGTGCAGCTCGACTGGGAGGTGGAATTCACGCTCGTGTTCGGCAAAAAAGCCCATGCGTTGCCGGAGGACGCCTCGGTGATGGATGCCATTTTTGGCTACACGATTCTGCACGACGTCTCGGCTCGTGACGTGCAGTTTGTCGACAACCAGATTACGCTCGGCAAAAACTTCGAGGGCTTTGCGCCCGTCGGGCCCTGCGTGGTGACGAAGGACGAACTGCCCGATTTGTCCAACGTCAAACTCCGCACGCTGCTCAACGGCGAGGCGGTGCAGGACGGCTCGACCGCCGACTGGATTTACCCGCTCCCGCACCTGATTACCTGGCTGACGAGCGTCCTGACCATGCACCCCGGCGACCTGATGACGACGGGTACCCCCGCGGGCGTCGGGTATTTTCATAACCCCCAGCGCTTCATGAAATCGGGCGACGTCGTCCGCCTCGAAATCGGCGGCATCGGGGTACTCGAAAATCCAATTTCTTGAGATAGGAGATTGTAGATTTTAGATGAAAGACGCCAACCCTGCCTTTGTCTATCCGCTAAAATCTATTCTCTAAAATCTAAAAATTCATGTTCAAAGGCCTCGACCACCTCGCCATTGCTGTCGCCGACACGGAGGAAGCCCTGAAAATCTGGCGCGACCGGTTTCGCTTTCCGGTGCTCTACAGCGAGCGCGTCAACGGCGACACGGTCCTGCTCACGCACCTTGATCTGGGCAACACGCACCTGCAACTCGTCCAGCCGCTCGTGCGCCCGCACCCGCTCTGGGACTGGCTCGAGAAAAACGGCGGCTCCGGCCTGCACCACTTCTGCCTGAAAGTCGACGACGTGGCCGAGGCTGGTACCCACCTGACCGAGTACGCCCTCGAACCCGCCCCGGCGCTGCACCAGGGTACCCAGGGCAAGCGGGCGCTGTTCATCCAGAAAGCCACGACCGACGGCGTGCAGGTCGAACTGACCGGAAAATGAAGCCAGTAGTACCCGCACCGAACTGGAGCACGCTGCCGCCCGAAGCGGCGGTACCCGCGTTCGTGCCCTTCGCCGAATCGCACCGGACGGTGATCCTCGACGACGACCCGACGGGTACCCAAACCGTGCACGGCATCCCCGTGCTGACCGACTGGACGGTACCGCTCCTGACCGAGCAATTGCGGTCCGATGACCCGGCCTTTTTCATCCTGACCAATGCCCGCGCCCTGCCGCCCCGCGCCGCTGAGGAGTTGATCGAAACCATTTGCCGAAACCTACAAACCGCCGCCAGCGCCACGGGAAACACGTTCGGCGTCATTCTCCGCGGCGATTCCACGCTCCGCGGGCACTTCCCGACCGAGCCGGAGGCCGTCGAGCGGGCGCTGGGTACCCGGTTCGACACGTGGCTCATCTGCCCGTTTTTCGAGGAAGGCGGTCGGCTGACGCTGGGCGGCGTGCACTACGTTCGCGAAGGCGAAACCTGGGTACCCGCCGCCGAGACGCCCTTCGCCCGCGATGCCTCGTTCGGGTACCGCTCGTCGGATTTGCGGGACTGGGTGGAGGAAAAAACGGGCGGTACCGTCCGGGCCGGGGACGTGGGATTGCTGTCGCTCGAAGAAATTCGCACGCAGGATGTCGAGGTACTCGCCGAACGAATGCGGGAATCGTCCAGCCGCGTCTGGGTGGCCGACGCATTGACGCTCCGCGACGCGAGGGTCGTTGCCGCCGTCGTGCGGACGCTGGAACGCCGGGGCGTTCGGGTACTGGCGCGCACGGCGGCTTCATTCGTACAGGCGTACCTCGGAATCGAAGGCCGCCCGCCCCTGCGCTCGGATGAACTTGTGCAGGGTACCGACGGGTCAGGCGGACTGGTCGTCGTCGGTTCGTACGTCCCAAAAACCACGGCGCAACTCGAACGTCTCCGGGCAGTACCCGGCCTGGCGACGGTCGAACTAGACGTGGAGCAACTTCTGGACGATGCCGCGCAAGCCGAAGCGCTCCGGCAGGCGACCGAACAGGTCGATCAGTACTTGCTGGCGGGCCGAACGACCGTGCTGTTCACCAGCCGAAAACTCATCGCCGACGCAGACGCCGGGCGGAGTCTACAAATCGGGCAACGCGTTTCCGGATCGCTCGTGGCCGTCGTGCGCGGGCTGACCGCCGCGCCGCGGTTTCTGATTGCAAAAGGCGGCATCACGTCGAGCGACGTGGCGACGCGGGGCCTCGGCGTCCGGAAGGCGCTCATTGCCGGGCAGGCCCTGCCGGGGGTACCCGTCTGGCGGCTCGGCTCGGAGAGCCGGTTTCCCGGATTGGCCTACGTCGTGTTTCCCGGCAACGTAGGCAGCGACGCCGCGCTGGCGGACCTGGTCCAGTCACTGGACAAAAAGGCTGAACCCGTAACTCGTAACTCGTAACCGCCATGACCCTCGGCCTCAGCACCTACGCGTACCCCTGGGCGGTCGGCATCCCCGGCTACCCGCCGGAGCGCCCGCTAACCGCCTTCGACCTGCTCGACCGGGCCGTGGCGCTGGGCGTACCCGCCGTGCAGTTCGGCGACAACCTGCCGCTGCACGCGCTCTCGCCCGTCGATTGGCGGGAGGTACTCGACACGGCGGCGCAAACCGGCCTCGAACTCCAGGTTGGTACCCGTGGACTGACGCCGGAAAACCTCGACCGGTACCTGCGCCTCGCCGCCGAAGCCCGTTCGCCGTTTTTGCGGATGGTTATCGACGATGGCGGGTACCAGCCGGACGAGGCGGCGGTCATAGCACTGGTTCAGAAGTACCTGCCGAAACTGCGGGAAACGAACGTCGTCCTGGCGATTGAAAACCACGACCGGTTTCCGGCCCGGAGTCTGGCGCGTATCGTCGAACAAACTGATCCGGCGTACGTAGGAATTTGCCTTGACACGACGAATTCGTTCGGAGCGGGCGAAGATCTGCACACGGTCGTCACAACGTTGGCCCCGTACACGGTAAATCTGCACGCGAAAGACTTTATCATCCGGCGGGTAGGGCACAAAATGGGCTTCACGGTCGAAGGCGTCGAGCCGGGCACCGGGCTGCTCGACTTGGCCTGGGTACTCGACCAGCTCCGGGCGGCGGGCCGGTGCCGGGCGATCACGCTGGAGCAATGGCCGCCGTTTCAGAATTCACTCGAAAAAACCATCCAAACCGAGGCCGCCTGGGCCGAATCAGGCATTCACTGGATCCGTAACCACTCCCAACCATGAGCAAAACCAGCATCGCGCTCGTCGGCGCGGGCGGCAAAATGGGCTGCCGCCTCATCGACAACTTCCTCAAGTACCCGCAGTACGACGTTCACTGCCTCGAAGTGGGCCAACTCGGCATTGAAAACCTGCGCCAGCGCGGCGTGGGCGTCGTGCAACCGGCGGACGCCATTCCTGCCGCCGACGTGGTCATCCTGGCCGTACCCGACGTGGCGATCGGGCGCATTTCCGAAGACCTCATCCCGCAGATGAAATCCGGCGCGCTCGTCATGACGCTCGACCCCGCCGCCCCGCTCGACGGCGTCATCGCCCACCGCGACGATTTGGGCTACGTCATCGCGCACCCCTGCCACCCCTCGGTGTTCAACTGGGAGCCGACCGAAGAGGCGTTCCGTGATTTTTACGGGGGAATTTCGGCCAAGCAATCGATCGTCGTGGCGCTCATGCACGGGACGGAAGAACACTACGCGCTTGGCGAAAAAGTGGCCCAGGAAATGTACGCGCCCATCCAAGACACGCACCGGATCACACTCGAACAGATGGCGATTCTCGAACCGGCGATGGTCGAGACGCTGGCGCAAACCTGCATGGAAGTCGTCAAGGAAGGCTACGACCGCATCGTGGCGCTGGGGGTACCCGAAGCCGCCGCGCGTGATTTCGTGCTCGGCCACCTGCGGATTCAGATTGCGGTACTCTTCCGCGAAGTGAACGGGACCTTCTCCGACGCCGCCTACAAAATCTCGAAACGCGCCAAGCCGCTCTTATTCCAGGAAGGCTGGCAACGCATCTTCGACATGGACGACATTCGGGAGCAGGTGAAGGATATTACGTCAAAATAGGAGATAAGAGACAGGAGATAGGAGTGAGAATATAGACAAACTGCATTTCCATTCTCACTCCTATCTCCTGTCTCTTATCTCCTGTCTCCTCCAAACCATGAACCTCGCCATCCTCGGTTGTGGCTTTTGGGCGCAGTACCAGATCGCGGCCTGGCGGGAGGTCGGCGGGGTGACGATCGTGGGCGTCTGCGACCGCGACCGGGACAAAGCCGAAGCTACCGCCCAGCGTTTCGGGGTACCCCAGGTCTTCACCGACGCCACCGAACTGCTCGAAGGTACCCGCCCCGACTGCGTCGACATCATCAGCAGCCCCGAAACGCACGAAGCGCTGGTGCTGCTGGCGGCGGAGCGCGGGGTACCCGTCATCTGCCAGAAGCCGATGGCCCCCGACTGGGCGGCCTGTGAGCGGATGGTCGCGGCCTGCGAGGCGGCGGGGGTACCGTTTTTCATCCACGAAAATTTCCGCTGGCAGGTACCCATCCGGCGGGTGAAGGCGCTGCTTGACTCGGGCGAAATCGGGCGACCGTTCCGCTCCCGGCTGTACTTCAACACGAACTTTCCGGTGTTCGACAACCAGCCGAACCTGCGCGACCTGGAGCAGTTCATCCTCGCCGACCTCGGCGTTCACCTGCTCGACGTGCAGCGGTTTTTGTTCGGTGAAGTCCGCTCGCTGCGCTGCCTGACGCAGACCGCGCTGCCCGCCGTGCGGGGCGAAGACGTGGCGACGATTTTGCTCGAAACGGTTGGCGGGATGCATGGCGTGGTGGAGCTGTCGTTCGCCTCGCTGGTACCCGACGACGCCTTTCCGCAAACCCTGCTCCGCGTGGAGGGTACGGAAGGCTCGGTTGCGCTGGGTAAGGACTACGCGCTGACCGTCACGACGCGGGCAGGTACCCGCACCGAAACGCTCGTACTGCCCGCCTACGACTGGGTGAACCCCGACTACGCCGTCGCGCACACGTCGATGGTCCCCTGCAACCAGAATTTTTACAACGCCCTCACGCAGGGTACCCCCGCCGAAACCACCGCCCGCGACAACCTCGAAACCCTGCGGCTGGTGTACGCCGCGTACGAGTCGGCGCGGAGCGGGAAGACGATTGAGTTTGGAAACTAAGAACAAACCCCGTCATTGCTTCGCAGTCCGCCGCCGAAGCGGGACCAACCCAGGGAAGCAGTGGATCGGTACCTCGAACTTAGTAAGCCTACCGCCGGGGATTGCTTCGCGGTCCGCCGCTGCGGTCGCTCGTTGCACTCGCTCCCGCGCGGCGGACCGCGAAGCAATGACGGATTGAAGAAAAACAGTACCAAAAAACGATGCTCACCCTCACCCACATCACCAAACACTTTCCCGGCGTGCGGGCCTTGAGCGAGGTCTCGCTGACGGTCGCGGCGGGCGAGGTGCACGCGCTGTGCGGAGAAAACGGGGCGGGGAAAAGCACGCTGATGAACATCCTGGCGGGCAATCTCCAACCCGATGCCGGCCAGATTGGCTGGCGGGATGAGGCCGTGCGCATCGCCTCGCCGCAAGCGGCGCGGGCGCTGGGCATCGGCATCGTGTACCAGGAACGGAGTCTGGTCGATACGCTGAGCGTCGCCGAAAACCTGTTTCCCGACCACCCGCCGCGCACGGGCTGGGGACTGATCGACTACCCGGCGCTCTACCGCGATACCCGGAACCTCCTCGACCGGCTCCGCCTCACCGACCTCGACCCGCGTACCCTCGTCGGGCGGCTTTCGCCTGGGCAGAAACAGATGGTGGAAATCGCGAAGGCGCTGGCGACGAATCCGAAACTCTTGATCCTGGACGAACCGACCGCCTCGATCACCGAGCGCGAAACCGAAACGCTGTTCGGAATCGTCGACGACCTCCGGGCCAGCGGCGCGGGCGTCATTTACATTTCACACCGGATGGCCGAAATCCGCCGCATCGCCGACCGAGTCACGGTCCTCAAAGACGGCATCGGGCAGGGTACCTTCGACGCCCGCACGACGCCTCCGGAAGAGCTGATTCGGCGCATGGTCGGGCGGGAATTGCGCGAGGTCGCGTACCAATCCTCGGCGACGAACGAAGTCGTCCTTGAAGCCCGGAACCTGACGGGTACCCGTTTTCGCGACGTCAGCTTCCGGCTCTACCGCGGCGAAATCCTCGGGTTGGCCGGACTCATCGGCGCGGGCCGGACCGAGCTGGCCCTGGCGCTGTTCGGGCAGGAGCCGTTTCGGTCGGGCGAATTGCTGAAAAACGGGGTACCCATTCACCCGCGCCACCCGGCGGAGGCCGTCGCGTTGGGCATCGCTTACGTCCCCGAAGAGCGCAAATCGAGCGGGATTTTCGCCGAACGCAGCGTGGCCGACAACATCGTCGTGGCCGAGCAATCGAACCGGTGGTTTGACGAAAGCCGCAACGCCCGCACCGCCGAGCGGGCCGTGCAGCAACTCGGCATCCGCACGCCCAGCGTCCGCCAGCCCGTGGGTACCCTGAGCGGCGGCAATCAGCAGAAAGTGGTACTCGCCCGTTGGCTGAACCGCAAACCCGAGATCCTGATCGTCGACGAACCGACGCACGGGGTAGACGTGGGTGCGAAGGCCGACCTCTACGAAATTCTTCGTCAGCTCGCCGCCGAGGGTACCGCGATTTTGCTCATTTCGAGTGAATTGCCGGAACTTCGGCTCCTGGCCGATCGCATCGCCGTGCTGCACGAAGGGCGCTTGCAGACGATTTTGCCGCGCGAGGTGGCCAGCGAGGAAACGATCATGCAGTACGCCTCGGGCGTTTAGACCTCTGAACCATGCGAAACACCCTCACCGAAAACCTCCAAAACCGCGTTTTCACGCTCGGACTGACCATCGCGCTGCTCTGCGCCGTAACCGCTGCCGTGCACCCGACGACTTTCCCGACGGTCGGAAATTTTTCGCAAATCCTGCTCAACCTCTCCATCGACGCCATCGTGGCCGTGGGCATGATGATTCTGCTCATCGGCGGCATGTTCGACCTCTCCGTTGGCTCGGTCGTGGCGCTGTCGGGCGGGCTGGCGGGGTACCTGATGGTGTACCACGAAGCGAATTTCCTGATCGCCATCGGTGCCGGGTTGGGCGCGGCGCTGCTGGTCGGGTACCTCAACGGCGTGCTCATCGCCCGAGCGGGCATCAACCCGATGATTCAGACGCTGGCCATGATGGGCATCGTGCGGGGCTTCGCCCTGATGCTGAGTGGGGCGGGTATCCAGAATTTCCCCTACGAATTCATCTACATCGGGCAGTCGAAGCTGCTCAAGCTCCAGGCGCCGGTCTGGTGGATGCTGGGTACCCTGCTGCTCTTCGCATTTCTGACCAACCGCACCGTGTTTTTCCGTCGGTTTTACTACATCGGCGGCAACGAAAAAGCGGCCCGGCTCTCGGGCATCCGCGTCGACCGGATGAAAATCTGGGCCTTCGTCCTCTCCGCCGGACTGGCTGGATTGGCGGGCATCCTGCTCTCCTCGCGACTCGGCGCGGCGCTCTCCACCTCGGGCCGGGGGCTGGAACTGCGCGTCATCACGGCCGTCATCCTCGGCGGGGCCAGCCTCTCGGGCGGGCAGGGGCGCATCTGGGGCGCTTTCCTCGGGGCGCTATTCATGGCGATCGTCAACAACGTACTCATCCTCAGCCGGGTGTCGGGGTACTGGCAGGAAGTCATCCTCGGCGTGATTCTGATTGTGGCCGTGGGCGTCGACCAGTGGCTCGTCCGCCGGGCGGGCCGCGTGACGCGCAACCCGACGCTCGATTTGCCCAAACCCGCTTCGACCGAAAAAACCGCATGAAACCGAGCCTTTTTTTCGCCGTGATTGCCGCCCTGCTCGCTGCCTGCGAAGCCCCGCCGCGGGAGGGGGCCACGACTACCGCCGCCCTCGTCGACCCAACGACCTCCCAACTGACCGCTGAAGTTTCGCCCGACGAGGAGTACGTCATGGTGACGACGGCGGCGACGCTGCCGCTGTACGTCAACCACGATCAGGCGGCGTTCCGGGCCTGGGGGGAAAAGCGGGGCGTACGGGTGTCGATCCTGGGTCCATCGGAGTGGGACATTCCCGGCCAGATTCAGACGCTTGAACAGGTCATCGGTACCCGCCCGGCCGGGCTGCTCGTCAACGGCACCGACCCCGGCATCGCTCAAGCCATCAACCGCGCCGTCGAAGCCGGCATTCCTACCGTCGTCTACGACTCGGAAGTACCCGGCTCGCGCGCCCCCGCGTTCATCGGCAGCGATTGGTACCAGATGGGCCGCTTGCAGGGCGAGCGGATGGTGAAATTGCTGAACGGACGCGGCAAGGTGGCCTGCATGGGGATTTTGGGTTTGGCGAATCAGGAGCAGGGTTTTCGCGGAATGCAGGATGTATTCAAAAAACACCCCGGCATCCAATTCATCGGTACCTTCGACGACAAGGGAAATTTTGAGACCGCCGCCCGCGTCGCCGCCGACGTGCTGGCAGCGAATCCCGATCTCGCCGGCATCGGTGGATTCGACTCGCAATCGGGACCGGGCGCGGCGCTGGCCGTGAAGGAAGCGGGCCGGGCCGGGAAGGTCAAAATCACCTGCGTCGACGCCGAACCCGAGCACCTGAAGCTGGTTCGCGAGGGCGTGATTCAGTACCTCGTCGGGCAGAAGCGCGAGCTGTTCACGTGGTACGGCGCGCAGTTTTTGTTCGACATGGCGCACGGCACGAACCGCTTTTCGGCCAACGACCGCCGGGCGGGCATCGCGCCGATTCCGGCCTTCGTCAACACGGGCGCGGTCGAAATTGACGCCTCGAACATCGCCCAATTCAATCCATGAACTCCCGCGCCGCCTGGGTACTCGGCGGACTGCTCGCGCTGGCCTGCGAAGCACCGCCGCGGGATGGGCAGTTGACAACGGAATCAAGTACCCCTTCGAACGAGACAGTACCCGTTGAACTGGCTCAAGAGGAGTACGTCATGGTGACGACGGCGGCGACGCTGCCGCTGTACGTCAACCACGACCAGGCGGCGTTCCGGGCCTGGGGGGAAAAGCGGGGCGTACGGGTGTCGATCCTGGGTCCATCGGAGTGGGACATTCCCGGCCAGATTCAGACGCTCGAACAGGTCATCGGTACCCGCCCGGCCGGACTGCTCGTCAACGGCACCGACCCCGGCATCGCTCAAGCCATCAACCGCGCCGTCGAAGCCGGCATTCCTACCGTCGTCTACGATTCCGACGTTCCTTCCAAACGCCACGCCTTCCTGGGTACCGACTGGTACGAAGTCGGCAAGCTCCAGGGCGAGCGGATGGTGAAACTCCTCGGGGGGCGCGGCAAGGTGGCCTGCCTCGGTATCCTCGGCATGAGCAACCAGGAGGCCGGGTTTCGGGGGTTTCAGGACGTCATCGCCCGGTACCCCGGCATTGAATTTCTGGGAACATTTGAAGACGGGTCGAACCTCGAACGGGCAACCCGCGTCGCCGCCGACCTGCTTGCGGCGCACCCCGACCTGGCCGGATTTGCCGGGTTCACCGACCCGACGGCCCCTGGCGTGGCGCTGGCCGTGCGCGAAGCGGGGCGCGCGGGCAAAGTCGTCATCACGGGCATGAACACCGAGCGACCCCAGCTCGAACTGGTGCGGACGGGCGTCGTCCACCTGCTCGTCGGACAAAAACGGGAGCTGTTCACGTGGTACGGCGCGCAGTTTCTCCACGATCTCGCCCACCGGCAAAACCAGCTCAGCCACGACGACCGCCGGGCGGGCGTGGCGATGGTACCCGATTTCGTCAATCCCGGCCTGTTCGTCGTCGACCGGAGTAACGTGGAGCAGTTTTTACGAAAGCAGTAAGCTTCGATCCCCCTTCTCGTAACCTGTCCCTCGTAACTTCCATGACCCTCGGCCCCTTCACGCTGCTCTACGAAAACGGCTTCGTCCGGTACCTGCGCCTCGGCGACACCGAGGTACTCCGAATGCTGTACTTCGCCCTGCGTGACGAAAACTGGGGCACCTTCGAGCCGTTGCTGTCGGACGAACGCATCGAGCAAACAGCCGATGGCTTCCGCATCCGGTACACCGTTCGGCACGAGGCCAAGGGTACCGAACTCTTTCGCTGGCAAGCCGAACTGAGGGGCCGCGCGTCGGGCGAACTGACTTTCGAGATTTGGGGGGAAGCGCTTCAAATCTTTCAACGCAACCGGGCGGGTTTCTGCGTGCTGCACCCGATTCGGGGAACGGTCGGGCAACCCGTCACCCTCACGCACCCCGACGGCAGCCGAACCGAACGCGAGTTTCCGCGGCTCATCAGCCCGCACCAGCCGTTTTTCGAGATTCGGGCCATGCGCTGGCCGGTGGCGGAAGGCGTCTGGGCCGAGCTGGAATTTGAAGGCGACATCTTCGAGACCGAAGACCAGCGCAACTGGACGGACACCTCGTTTAAAACCTACTGCACGCCGCTCCGCATCCCGATTCCGGTGACGCTGCAGCCGGGCGACACGGTCCACCAGAAACTCACGCTGCGGTTCCACGGACCGGGCGTCGCGGCCCTTGCCCCGGCGTCGACGGCCGGAAGTACCCCGGAGGTACGCGTGACGGTGGACGAAACGACCGGGGTACCCTTCCCCAAAATCGGGGCCGTCCACGCCGCCGGGCAGCCGCTCCCGACCGGGGCCGAACTCGACGGCCTCCGGGCGCTTGGCTTCGACCACCTCCGCGTCGATTTGAACTTCACGCGCCCCGACTGGCCGGGTACCCTCGCCAGCGGAGGGGCCGAAGCGCGGGCGCTGGGGGTACCGCTGGAACTGGCGCTGACGTTCGGCCCCGAGCCGGAACGGGACTGGGCCGAGTTTCGCGCCGAACCGCTTGACGTTCCACTGAGCCACGTCGTGCTGTTCAGCACCGAGCGCCGCGCCACGCCCGACGACCTGCTCGATCGCCTGCTGCCACTCGTGCGGGCGGCGTTTCCGGGGGTACCCGTCGGGGCGGGTAGCGACATTCACTTCACGGATCTGAACCGGAATCGGTTTGAGTTCGGGCGGGTCGATTTCGTCAGTTACGCCGTCAACCCGCAGATTCACGCGTTTGACGACCGGTCGCTAGTCGAAAACCTCGAAGCCCAGGCCGACACGGTCTGGAGCGCCCAGGCCTTCGTCGGCGACCGACCGCTGCACGTCTCCCCGCTCACGCTCCGGCCCCGCTTCAACCCCGAAGCCCGCGGCGAACTCGTGGACGATCCTAGTGTCCTACCCTTCGACGTGGACGCCCGGCAGGGGTCCGCGTTCGCCGCCGCCTGGCTGCTGGGCAGTTTGAAGCAGTGGTCGGAAAAGGGCGTGGCGCGTGTCACGGCGTTTGAAACGCACGGCCCGAAGGGGTACCTTCTCGGCGCGAACGATGCGGGACACCCGCGGTTTCCCGCCCAAGTCGGTCGCTTCCCGGCATACGAAGTACTCCATCGGGTGCGGGCGTTTGCACCGGTTGACGTACTGCGTTCGGAAAGCAGCCAGCCGCTGGCGGTGAGTAGCTGGGTACTGCGCAAGCCGGGCGAGACGGCGCTCGTGCTGATCAACCACACGCCGGAGGCGCAGGCGGTCCGGCTGGGTGAACGGGTGGTGAGACTGGCGGGGTACGCGGTGCAGTGGGCTTTAAGGTTTAAACCCTAACTCACTGATTCAAGCCTCCGGGCTTGAACCAGTGGGCAGAAACTATAAATTGACTCAATGCTACCTTGCCTGCTTTCCGCTTCTTAGCATTGTTCACCTCCGTCACCGCATGATGAAAACGCGCTGTTTGGTGCCCGCCGTTTGGCTTAGCCTGTTTTGCCTCGTGCTCTGGGGCTGTAAGGGACCCTTGCCTAAACCCACGCAGGAAGGAAAAAATACCCTTGGCTGTCGACTTGATGGGAAGAAATGGATTCCAAATGGTTTGCCGGGTGCTCCGGGTGGGGGGCGTTCGGCACCGGTGTTAGGAGGGTATCAAAAGCCGATTGCCGGAATCAAATGGTTTGTGCACATACAAAGCTACCGGGATCAGGAAGGAGTCATCCTCTTTCTGCGGGATGTGGTCAAGCCCGGTGTCTACGAGCTTAACCAAGCCACTGAAACTTTTCCTCGTGCCCTCACTCCCTCGAATTACGCTTTGTACGAGACCCGATCAGAAGCGTACCTCACCGATGCGACGCACACGGGTCAGGTGACCATCACGAGAGCCGATACAGTCAACTGGATTATCTCGGGAACCTTCGAGTTCACCGCCGTCAACCGCCAGGATCCCGGAAAAGTCGTACGCGTTACGAAGGGACGCTTCGATGTCACGAATAAGCCGTAAGACCCGTGTAGTGGTTCAAGCCGCGACCCAGCGTAGTTAAATCGAGACTATTTTTTTCAACAAAAACCCCGCAGCCAGGAGTTGCGGGGTTTTGCATACTAGCAAACAATCGTTTATTCCTTGTAAGGTATCGCCCGAACCAGCCGGATGTCGTTCAGCTCAGGCAACTCCAGCACGTTTTCGGGCGGAATGATGCCCCGCGCAATCCAGTTGGTCACCACCATTGTATTCGGCAGGCCGAACCGCTTGGCGTAATCGCGAAGGGTAAGCCATTCGCCCATCTGGTACCGAATTCCGCCGCGTTCGAGGGCCAACTGGTACTCGGCTTGGTTAATCAATTCTTCACCTTGCTTCAGAAGCTGGGCAACATCCTGGTCCAGTGCTGTTTTGGTTTCCATATTCATCAGGGGAAATGGGAGGGCGGTCTTCCGCTGTGGTTGCTCCTCCCGGTGTCATTCGAGTTCAGAAAGTAGGTAGGTGAGTCGGTCGATTTGAAGTTTGATTTTTTAATCTGCTCTTCGGTGAAGTCTGCTTCGCGCTGCCGCAAGTAGAGTTTCAGCGCGGCAATCTGCATTTTGAAGTTGGCAAGGAGTTGAGGTTTATCCATTGGGGTTTGTTAGCATATACCAAAAATAGGTTTTGTTTTGTAACAAAACGTCCAATTGCATAAAATATAAGAAATCGTATTTCAGCCTTGCTTTTGGGGCAGGCGAAAGCTTTCCAACCAAAGCTATCAACCCCTGGAAGGGGATACGCACCTTCAGCTCCATAGTCAAGTGGAGTTTTTACGGCCCACCAACGAAAGCGGGGTAGTCTCACTCAAAAAACGGCACCCCCTTCGGCGCGTATTTCCGCATGCCTTCCTCGTTGATTTCCACGCCGATGCCGGGTTTTTCGGAGAGCGGGATGAAGCCGTCTTTGACCATCGGGCCGTCGAAGGTGACGATTTCCCGGAACATCGGGTCTTCGTGGAAGTAGATCTGCCATTCGAGAATCAGGAAGTTGGGCACCGAGGCACAGACATGGCTCGACGCCATCGCGCCGAGGTACGAGGCCACCATGTGCGGGGCGAAGGGCACGTAGTATAGGTTGGCGAGGTTGGCGATGCGCTGGGCTTCACCGAGGCCGCCCGCTTTCTGGAGGTCGGGCATGATGACGTCGACGGCCCCGAGTTCGAGCAGCTTGCGGAAGCCGTGGGCGAGGTAGTGGTTTTCGCCCGCGCAGATGGGGGTACTCGTCGAGTCGCGGACGATTTTGTAGGCTTCGGGATTTTCCGCCGGGAAGGGTTCTTCCAGAAACAGCAGGTTCAGCGGCTCCATCAGCTTCGCCACGCGCTTACCGGTCGTGGTGTCGTAGCGCCCGTGCATGTCGACGCAAATGTCAATTTTCGGTCCGACCGCCTTCCGCACGGCGGCAATCTGGGCGTGCATCCGTTCAAGTTCGCCGTTGGAGGCGGTCCAGTTGTAGGCGTCGTATTTATTCGGGTCGTTGCGCTCGTCAAGGTCGAATTTGACGGCGTTGAAGCCCATTTTTACCGCATTCTGCGCGGCTTTGGCAAAATCTTCCGGGCTGGGATTTTTGCTTCGGTACGCCGCCGTATCACAGTACACCCGGATTTTATCGCGAAACTTTCCGCCGAGCAACTGGTACACCGGCAGCCCGAGCGCCTTGCCGACCAGGTCCCAGAGCGCCGCCTCGACCGCCGAGAGTACCGCCACGTACATCCCCGCCTGTGCGCCTTCGAAGAACCCGGAACGGCGTAGGTCCTCGAAGAGTCGGTGAACGTTCAGCGGGCTTTTGCCCCGAATGCGTTCGCCCATCATTTTCACGAGGTGGTAGGTACCCGGCGTGGCGTCGACGCCCTCGCCGCAGCCGTGAATGCCCTGGTTCGTGTGGATTTTGACGAACAAACTGTGCCCGCCGCGGGTGAAGCCGCACTTAACGTCGGTGATTTTCAAATCCGACGGGGTCGAGGAGCGAGGCGTCCGGTCAAGGGCCGTTTCGAGGCCCTGTCCGAAGGTGGAAAAATTAGCGACGCCGAGGGCGGCAGTGAGGGCGCTTTTGGTGAGGAAGTGGCGACGGGAGGACATCACGTTTTCGGATTAGAGGTTGTGTCAAAAGGGGTTTCACGCAGATGTTCGCCGATGGTTTTCGCAGAATGCCGCGGTTGAAGTTTCTGCGTTTTTCTGCGAAAACCATCGGCGAACATCTGCGTGAAACCAGTCAATACGTCCGCTTTTTGAGGTACTCCTGAATCTGCTCTTTCGGGACGGGCAGTTCGTTGAGGTGCTGGTTGAGCCAAGCCGAAAAGTCCTTTTCAATTTCGGCCGTCCAGCGGTTGTCGATCTGGCCGGGGGTGTACTTCTGCTCACGCAGGCGCTGGTGACCGAACAGGTCGCGCAGGCGCACGATTTCCGAGGTCGTGACGACCTTCTCGGCCAGGTGCGGGGGGATGAACATGACGGCCCCGTTGCGCCCGAGTACCACGTCGCCGGGAAGTACCATCGCCCCGCCAATGCGTGTCGGGTGGTTGATGGCCACGAGCGTCGTGTTCAGGTCGCCATCAGGGTTGTTGAGGTGGTGCGAGGGGTGATAACTGCGGAAAAACGAGGTAAAGCCGCCGATTTCCTTCAGCCCGGCGATGTCGCGCAAGGCTCCTTCGTAGACGATGCCGTTGCCGGTTTTGGCGAAAATGGAATTGCCGAGGTTGTCGCCAATGGTCGGGCCGTCTTCGTGCGCCCCGAACTGGTCGACCACGTACACGTCGCCGCGCCCGAGCAGGTCAATCGGCCAGGCGTTCTGCGACTTGATTCGCCCGTCTTTCGTGTGGCCTTTTTCGTCGATGACCCGGTGTACGTCGGGCCGACCCGGCATGAACGTCGCCGTTACGGCCCGGCCCACGAGCACGCTGTCGGGGTTGATGCACTGCCAGCCTTCGGCGTACTGGTGTTTGAAATTTTCGCCCTTGAGTACCGCCCAGGCCTCTTCGAGCGTAACGAGTTTCATCCGCTTCAGCAGCGCGTCGGGTACCTTCGGGCGACCGTCGGGGAAGCGCTCGCCCTTCCAGAGCGGCGTCAGAAAAAGGAGTTCTTCCTTCGAGATTTGCTGGGCCAGGGTCGACGATAGCCCGAGCCACAGCCCAAGCAGGAGCAGGCAGGGTTTCATAACGCAGGGGTTTAGAGAATTCCGGGACGCGTGTCCGCTACGCGAACAAGATAAAGCGTTCGGGCCGATTTTGCTACGGTCCGTAGTCGGGATCGCCTTGCGGTACCACGCGTTACTGCTACCTTTCATTCCAGACCAAATCGACAAGCTGATGACCCCTTCGCTCGACGCCAACAAAGCCCTGTACCGCGCTTACATCGACGCCCTGAACCAACAGGATTTTGACACCATCCGCCAACGGATCGCGCACCTCGAGTACCACGAAATCTGCGTGGGCTTCACGCCGGGACGCGTAGCCTGGTCGGAAGCCGAGCAGTCCTTGCGCCGGGTTCTGCGGGGCATCCCCGACCTGCGAGCCGAAATTGAAGAAATCGCGGCGGAGGGAAACAAAGTATTCGCCAAACTGCTGGTGACGGGTACCCAATCCGGCTGGCTATTTGGCGCACCGCCCACGGGCCGAACCTACGCGGTGTCGATGTTTGATTACGTCGAAATCGAAGACGGGCGCATCAGGGAGCGCGTACAGCAAGCCGACAACCTGGGTCAAATGACGCAACTGTTCGGTCCGGTGCTGAAAGGAATCGGGTTGGGGCTGGGGGCCTTGCTGGTGGGGACGGTGGTGTACGCCGCTTTACGCTAAGCGGACCAAAACCCCGGTTACGCCCCCATCCGCACGCGCACCCGCTCCGCCAGCCACCGCACGAACCCCTGCTCGGTGAAGTCCCGCTGGTACCCGTGGTAAAGCAGGTACTTGTGGCGGAGGTACCAGCGCAGGCTTTTGCCGCGTGGCGGCTGACTCATCAGCCGGTAGTACCGCTCTTCGGTCGGGCTGAAGGTCAGGGCGTCGAGGCGTTGCTGGGTGTCGTCGGGCAGGACCAGCCGGAATTCGCGCGTGAGTAGGTCGAGGCTGCGTTTCAGCGGCAGCACGTACCGGTACGCCTCGGCCAGCCGGAAAAGTTCGGCCCAGTCAATCGGCTCGGCGGCTTTGGCGTAGAGCGCGTAGCAATCCCCCACCCAGCGCACGGGGTGCACGTCGGGGTCCCAGCGGCCGTTGCTGACGATGGTAAAAAACAACTGGTGCGTCGGCGAAAGCGTGTACGCCGGACCGTCGAGGCTGCCGAGCGTGAGCGCGCGTTTCGCGGCCCAAAACGGTTCTTCGGCTCCGGCGCGGAGGTGTTCGGGGAAGAGATGCCAGTGTAAATCGAGGTTCACGCCCCGCCGGCTGACCAGATGCACGGCGCGGTCGAGCGGCGTCAGGCCCTGAGCGTAGGGCAGCGTGCAGCCCGACTGATTTTGGAGTACCTCCAGCGCCCGGTCGCGCTGGTCGGGGCGCACGAGCAGGTCCACGTCGTTCATAAATCGCACGCCCACGTCGCGGTAAGCCGTCAGGGCGAGCGGAATTCCTTTCAACAGCAGCACCTCGACGCCCGCCCGTTGCAGCCCGCCGACGAGTTCGCCCGCCTGGTGAAGCAGTTGCTGGTTGTGCACCCAGGTGTAGCGGTACACGCCCTTCAGCTTCGGAATGATCGGGTCGTCGCTCGCTTGCAAGTTGCGGTAAATCAGGGGCAACAGTCGCTGCGAGCCGTGATCGAGCGGATCGTGAATGCTGGGCAAAACCTCGTTCGGGTGGCTCGGAAACTGCACCGCCGGGTGCTGAGCCGTCCAGTCCTGCCAGCAACGCAGCGCGTCGGCGGCGGGAAACAGCGCCGATTTCAGGAGCCGAAGTTGATCGTCGGTCGGCCAGAAGCCGCCGGTTGCGGGGGTACTCATGAGGCGTTGCGTTGGCGGTCGAGGGCGGCTTTCAAAATGTGGGCGTACCCCGGACCGGGCTCCATCCGCGAGGCCAGTCCGCTCCGGTGCAGGCGGCGTTCGGTCACGACCTCGGGCAGCAGCGCGTACCGCAGCCCGGCGACTTTCGCCCGGAGAAACCAGTCCATGAATTCACCCACCAGGTACTGCTCGTCAAACCCGCCGACGCGGTCGAGTACCGAACGCCGAATCAGCAGGGTTTGCTTGTGAAAACCCGGCTGCGGCCCCGTTGGGCAGGCAATTCCCGTCCGAATTTCGGCGGACAATTCCGGGCTGACGAAACAGACGGTATGCCCGAAACAGGCCTCCAGCGTGACGGCGGCGGCGAAGGCGGCGAGTTGCCAGGCCAGTTTTTCGGGTACCCAGCGGTCGTCGGCATCCTGGAAGGCAATGAACTCGCCCGTCGCGGCGGCGATGCCTTCGTTGAGCGTAGCCGACGAACCCCGGTTTTCCCGCGAAATAACCTGAAACGGTACCCCGCTCCGGGCGGCGTAGCGGTGCAGCGTTTGGAGCGAACCGTCCGTCGAACCGTCGTTGACGGCCACGATTTCCGCGGGCCGTACCGTCTGCCCCAGCACCGAATGGAGGCATTCGGCGAGGTACGGTTCGGCGTTGAAAACGGGAATGACGACGCTAATCGAGGGCGGCACGTTCGTAGGCGGTTAGGGGCGGAATGACCCGGCCGGGTACCGCCCGACGCCGCGCCAGCGAACGCCGGAAGGCCAGCAGGGTGGTATGGTTGAGCAGGGCCGTGTCGTGGACGAGGTTCGTGCGGTGCTGCCGGTACCGGAGTACCGCTTCGGGAATGGCCCGGATGCCGAGGTCCTGCTCGCGGGCGCGGTTGAACCAGTCGAGGTCTTCGCTGGCGCGCATCGACTCCTCGAAGGTCCCGACGCGGTCAAACGCCCGCCGCCGGATCAGCGCACTGCCGAGCACGATCATGTACGTCTGCTGGCTCGCTTCGTCGGGGAAGCGCTGCCGGTCGGGTTCGGTACCCTCGGTGTACCAGTACGCAATCTGCCCGAGGGCGATGTCGAGCTGGGGTTCTTCGTCAAAAACCGCGAGCAACCGGTTCAGGCGCTGGACCGGAAACACGTCGTCGGCGTCGAGAAACGCGATGAATTCGCCCCGCGCTTCGGCCAGCAGGCGGTTGCGCGCCGCCGACGGCCCGGCGTTGGCCTGCCGCAGGTACCGCACTTCGGGGTACCGCCGCACGACCGAACCCGAGCCATCGGTCGAGCCGTCGTCGACCACCACGATTTCCAGGTCGTCGCGGCCCTGCGCCCGCACGCTGTCGAGGGCTTCGGCGAGAAACCGTTCGGCGTTGAACACCGGAATCAGGACGCTGACGAGCGGGGTACTCATGAGCGGAGCAGGGCGGTGATGGTTTCGGGAATCGCGGCCAACCGGGTACCCGTTTCGAGCCAGTACGCGGGCAGGCGCTGAGTCAGGGCGTGCAGTTGGCGCAGCAGCCGGGCGTCGGCCCGGAGCAGGTACAGCGTCGAGGGCGCGAGCGCGTGGAGGGCTTCCTCGGGCGTGGCCGGACGCAGCCGGGTTTCGGTCTGACCCGTAAACTTCGGCATCAGAATCGCCCGCAAGGGAAACCCGTCGATGAGCGTTTCGGGGAAATGCTGGTGCAGAAATACCTGCCCCTTGTCGGCGGGCATCGCTTCGGGATTGGCCACGAGCGGGGCCAGGTGCGGAAAGCGCGGCAGATTGCCCGCTTCGAGCTTGGCGACGTTGTAGAGGCTGTGAACGTACGGTTCCTCGGCGTCAATCAGGACGAAATCGTCCCCGGCGTAGCGCAGTTCGGTACTCAGGCAGGCCAGCGTCGCCGTCGATTTTCCCGACCCGCCGCGGCCCGTCAGCAGCACGCCGCCCGCGGCGGTACCCACCGCCCCGGCGTGGGCCAGGAGGTACCGGGATTCGTCGCGCAGGAGCTGGTGCAGCAGCGAGCGAAACGGAAAACTGCGCTCCCACTCGGGCAGGGTACCCACGTCGCGGTGCCAGAGAAAGGCTCTTTTTTCGGCGAAATCGACCAACGTGAACACGCCGTAGTCGAGGCCGTAGTGGGCGTAGAAATCGTCCCCAAAATCGAGGAGGGTACCGCGCTCGTCGACGTTCGCCCAACTCCAGCAGGGCTTGGGTAAACGCAGGCCCGAAACCGGTTCGTCAATGACCCAGACGGTCCAACCGGGTACCTCGTCGGTACGTCGGTGCGCGATGGCGTCGGTAAAAAACGCCTCCCGCTCTCGCCCGATGAATCGCACGCCCAGCCGGACCGGCCCAAACGCGAAAACCGCCTCGGGTGCAAGGGCATCCGGGTGGGTAGCGCAGCGGGTTTCGAGGTGGTCGGTAAACGCAGCAATCGCCGGAGGCGGCGGGGCGGTTGCGAGCATCGGCGGTTATTTTTTGACGGGCCAACCGAGGTCGGCGTCGACGTCGTGGATGGGGTCGAGCCGCAGGACTTCCTGCATGTCGGTGTGAATTTCGAGGATTGGGGGCGTGAAAGCCGTTCGGTCCGCCGCGGTGAGCGGAGAAATAGCACCATCGATCGCCTTGCCCAACGCTTCCACGAGCAGTTTTTCGGCTTTCAATTGCTCGAAAAATGGCGTGAGCGATTGCCGGGCTTCGTTGGTTTCGACGGCAAACGCCGTCGACAGCGATTGACTCAGGACGGTGGCCGAAGCGGGCGATTGTACCTGCCGCCAGACGTGGGCGGCGGTGTGGCGCAGGCTGTAGTAATGCCCGCGGGCGAGGTTGACGAGGATGATTTCATCACCGAAATCTTCGCTCATCACGCCGTGGGTTTGGGCGGAGTAAAGCGTTTCGAGCATACGTGTGGTGGGTTGATTGGCGGATTCCCCACCCATTTTTCGGGCGGGGTTAACAAATTAATAACCTGGGTTGAGTTTTTCCAAGCCCGAGCTACGCGCGACCCGTTTCAACGCGAAAATTCGTACATCCGCAATCGCCCCATCAAAACCCGCCGCGGTGGGTTGGGAAACAGCGCCTGCGCCACCGGAACCACGTGCGAGGGCCAGGGCTGCACGCTTTCGAGTACCAGCACGTGCCGCGCCCGCCGGAGCCGGGCCGAGTCGACGGCCGTCAGTTGGACGATGGGGTACACGTTCGATTGCGCCAGCCGCGCCCGCATGCGTTCGCGGTCGGGGCCGAGGCGGAAGGCGGCGCGGTCGTAGTAAAAACAAAACCCGAGGTCGTCCCACTGCGGATACATGTAAACCTGCGTACCGGGTCGCTGCCGGGCGCGAACTTGCCGGACCAGTTCGGGCATGTGCCAGTGCCGGTCGAAGACGGGCTGGTACCCGACCACCAGCACGGCCAGTACGCCCACCGTTGCCAGTCGCCGGGGAAGCGCCGCCGGAAACATCCGCTCCAGCGCCCGCGCCGTGAGCAGGTGTAGCGCCGGGGCGGTAAAAATCAGGTACCGATCGAGGAACATCGGAACCCCGAACGACAGCACCAGCATCCCGACGACGGCTCCCGGAAAAAACAGCAGACAAACGCGCTCGTAAGCAGTCAGTGCCGGACGGCGGAAGTACCCCAACGCAGCAAGCAGCGTCAGCAGGCCCAAGCCCAGGACCGAGTTACCGAAGGGAAGTAGTGCTTCCAGCACGGCGTCGGCAGTGCGTGGGGCCGCGAGCCACCAATTGAGGCGGATGTCGGGCGGTCGCCAGTGCTGCACCACGAATTGCGCCCAGGGTACCAGCCCCAGCGCCGTGAGCAATCCGGCACCCAGCAGGCCCCGTCCGAGCGGGCGCGTCAATCCCGTCACCGGCAAACTTAGCCCGTGCACCACCAGCACGAAAAGCCCGAAGTAGTGCGTGTGGAGCAGCGCGACGTAGGTACCCGCCAGCCCCAGCCAACGGAGCGGGGCAATCGGTCGGCGGGCCGTGGCCCTTTCCAGCAAACCCAGCCACTGGTACGTCGCGGCAAGGCTCAAGAGCAAAAACAGGGCGTAGCCTCGGGCCTCCTGGGCGTAGTGCGCGTGGAGGTTGGTCAGCAGGAAAAGCAGCGTCGCCACCAAGCCAACTTCCCGGCTGAAAAACCGCCGCCCGGTGGCGTACAGCAAGGCTGTCGAACCGGCGTAGCAGAGCAGGGAGAAAAGCCGTACCCGAAACACGTCGAGGCCCGACCAGCGCATCCAGAAATGCAGCAGGATGTCGTAGAGCGGGGCGTTGGGGTCGTGGCTGAGGTGGTGGAGCAGGTGCCCGACGCTGAACTGGGCGTGGTAAAAATCGACCGGCTCGTCGACGGCTACCGGGTAGGCGGCGAGGTACGGTACCCGAAGGGCAAGCAGCAGCAGGACCAGCCCGGCGGCGAGGGCGTAATCGAGCCGTTTCATCGCCGGGCCGTTTGCGGACTCGTACCGAATTCGTACACGCATAATTTCCCGAAACACCGCACGCGGGGTGGTCCCGCCCGGCGCAGTCGCCGGACCGTGGCCACGAAGGTCGACGTGTCAGTATCCGCGACAAGCAGCACATGCGGGGCTTCCCGAATGCGGAGCGAATCCGCCGATTCTGCTGTCCAGACGGCGTACACGCGTTGCGCTCGCAATCGTTCGCGCAAATTTTCGCTGTACGGACCTTGAGCAAAGGTTGTCGAGTCAAAATAGTACGCGAAGCCGAGGTCGTTGAAGCGGGGGAAGAGGTACGTCACCGTCTCGGTTTGCCGGAGGCTCCGCACGTGCACGGCCGTTGCCGCCATGTTCCAGGCGCGGTCGTGCACGGGCTGGTACCCGGTCCCCATCAGGCCGAGCAGCAGCGCAATTCCGGCGAAAGACCAGCGCTCGGGCAGCAGACGCCGCAGCCCGGTACCCACCAGCAGAAACAGCGCGGGCGAGGTGTAGAGCTGGTACCGATCGAGGTACATCGGTACTGCGTAGGAAAAGAGCAGCATCACCAAAAACGCCCCCGGAAAAAACAACAGCAGTACTCGCTCGTACGCCGTGGGCGGGTGCTGACGCCAACGCGGGGGCGCGTAAGCCAGCGCCAGCACGAGCAACGCCCCCGCGGCAGTCAGCGACGTGTTCAGAAACGACTGGGGTACCGACCAGATTTCCGCCCAGGTGTCGGGGGCGGTCAGCCACCAGCGATCCTGCACGACTTCACGGTAAAACACGAACAGCGCGAAGTACGCCATCGGCGCAAAACCGAGGACCGTCAGCCCGACGACGGCGATGAACCGGCGGTGCAGCGGGCGCGCTTCCCGAATCAGCAGGGTACTCAGCCCATGAACGCCGACGACAAACCAGCCGAAGTAGTGCGTGTAGACAAGCGCGAGGTACGTCAGCGCGAGCAGCGCCCAGTTTGCGAGCGTTCCCCGCTGCGGGGCGCGTTCGATTCGCACGAAAAACTGGAACGTGGCCGCCAGACTCAAGAGCAAAAACAGCGCGTAGCAACGGGCTTCCTGGGCGAAATGCACGTGGGCGTTGGACGCGACGAGCAGCAGTGTGGCCCCCAGCGCCACCCCCCGCCCGAAAAATCGACGCCCCAACCCGAACAGCAGGCCCGTCGAAAGTCCGTACAGCACCAGCGAAAACAGCCGGACGCCGAACACGCTGCGTCCGCTGACTTGCGTCCAGCCGTGCAGCAAAATATCGTACAGCGGGACGTTCGTATCGTGCCGGAGGTACCGGAAAATGGCCCGCGGCTCGAACTGCGAGAGGTAGACGCTGATGGGTTCGTCAATGGCGAGCGGGTACTGATCCTGGAAGGGCCATTTCAGCGCGACGTTTCCGAGCGCCAACAGCAGGGCCAGCGCGTAATCGCGGCGGGAAAGGGGAGGGGCGGCGGTCATGAATCGGGTGGGTACCTCAAAAGTACGCAATCCGCCGACTCAGCGAAGCGGCAGTACCTCGCCGACGCCGAGTACCCGCAGGCGACCTTTCAGTACCGAATCCTGCCCGGCCAACGTTTCGAGCGTCCGTTGCGGGTCGCCGATGGACTCGTTCGAGAGGTCGAAGGTGCCGTAGTGCATCGGAATCAGCACGCGCGCGTTCATTTCATTCGCAGACTTGACCGCGCTCGTGGGCGACATGTGGCTCGGCCCCATGAACCACTCGGGTTTGTACGCGCCCACGCCGACGAGGTAGTAGTCAATCGGCCCGAATAGTTTGTCGACCTGCTCAAGGTGACTGCCGTAGCCCGTGTCGCCGCCGAAATAAATCGTCAAGCCGTTCGCCTTCAGGATGAAACTGCCCCAGAGCGTTTCGTTCAGGTCGGTCAGCCCGCGCCGCGCCCAGTGGTGGGTGGGCAGGTAGTCGATTTCAATTTTGGCCGTGTCCGTTCGGTACTGCTGGTACCAGCCCGCCGTCTGGACGTGGGTACTGCCCGTCCATTTTTTCAGGAGACCGTCGAGGCGCAGACCGGTCAGGTACTCAGCCTGCGGGTTGGTTTTGGCGAGCAGTTTGATACTGGCCTCGTCGCAGTGGTCGCGGTGATCGTGCGAGACGAGGATGTAGTCGAGATTCCGGAATGAGTCCGCCGGAACGGGCAACTCCGAGTACCGCGTCGTGAACGGACTCAGCTTGCCGAAGACCGGGTCGATGAGCAGCGAGATGCCGTTCAACCGGATGAAGTAACTCGCGTGCCCGAGCCAGACGAGGCAGTCCTCGCCCGAAGTCAGGAAGCTCGAATCCTTCGTGACGGGCAGCCGCCAGGTGTCGGTTTTTTTGAAAGCTTTGTCAGGATTGCCGCCTAATTGCCACTTCAGCAAATCCGACCACTTCGGCAAAAACGGCTTTTCCAGGTTGACGAAGCGGTTTTTTTCATCGACGGGCGTACCCTGAAAACCCGCCGGGCCGACGGTCTTCAGTTCAGGATTCGATTCGTAACGGGCAATCATGGCAAGCTCCGGTTCGGTGAGAAACAAGAAAAGCCCCACCGCGACGGGCAGCAGGAGTAGGGCGAGGAGGAGTCGGAACGCAATTTTCACTTGACGAGGCCTTCATTAAAAAACACCCAAAGCCCATCCTTCCCCGCCACGGCGATGTCGGGCCGTCGGTCGGCGTTGAGGTCGGTCACGACGAAGTGAATGCCGGTACCCTTCCCGACGGTCTTCGGCCCGAAGGCAATCGTGTGTTTGCTGAAGCCGCGCCCGTTCCAGCGGTAGTAGTACAGCCCGTAGTCGTCGGTCGCGCCGGGGTCGTTGCCGTTGTGGGCGCGGTACCGTTTGCCGGTGATGAGTTCGGGTTTCTGGTCGCCGTCGAGGTCCGTCCAGATCATTTCGTGGAATTGTGAATTCGTCGAATCAATCGCGTGCTTGACCCAGCCGCCCGCCGTTTGCTCCACCCAGCGCAGTCCGTACCCATGCGCGTGCCCGACGATAAGGTCCGTGCGGCGGTCGCCGTTCAGGTCCGTCACGATGATGGGAATGCTGGCCGAGCCGAGTTTGAAATCCGGGTGCCAACTCCATTTCTCGGTGAACGGATTTTTCGGCGCTTCGAGCCAGCCGTCCGAGAGTACGAAATCCCCGCGTCCGTCGCCGTTCACGTCGCCGAAACCGAGGCCGTGGCCCTGGTTGTCGGCGATGCGGTGCTCGGTGAAGGTACCCGTCGGCTTGCCCGCCGCGTCGCGGTTCAACCGGTAGAATTTGAACGGATGACCGGGGTTGTTGGGTACCAGTTCGACGGTCCCGTCGCCGTCCACGTCCCAGGCGCGGGTCGTTTCCACGTTGCCGGTCTGGGCGATGACGTGCTCGGGCCAGTCGGCGTAGAGGTACCCGCCGTCCGCCGGTCGTCCCGGATTTTCGCGCCAGCGCAGCGTGTTGCCCCACCAGCCGCCCGTGACGAAATCCGTGCGCCCGTCGCCGTTCACGTCGAGCGGAATCGTCGAGAAATCGTCGTAGTACTCGCCCTCGGCCCGTACCTCGCCGACGTGCTGCCGCCGGGCGAAATCGGGGCTTTCGTACCACCACGCGCCCGAAATGAGGTCGGGCCGCCCGTCGCCGTTCACGTCAAAGGCCCCGACCGATTCGTAACGCTCGTTGTTGATGATTTTCTTACGAAACCGGATTTCCTGCGCCGCGGCGGGGAGGGTGAGGAGGAGCAGGAGGGCGGGGAGGCGGGTCATGCAGATTTTTTCAGTTTGTCACACTGAGCTTGTCGAAGCGCCTCTACTCGGTGCGCTTCGACAAGCTCAGCGTGACAGCACGAATAACAAAAAATCAATAATCAAAATCCAACCCCAGCTTCGCCTTCAACTCGTGTAACGCCGGATTTTTCTCGGCGAGGTAGTTGAACTTCTCGGCCTGCGTGTACGGCAGCCGCTGCACGGGCGTCTCGCGGACGAAGGCGTGAATCTGGATGTCCGAATTTTGCAGCGTCTCGCGCAGGTAGTGCATCAGATCGGCCTTGAAATCCTGGAGCAGCCCCATCTGCACCGGGTTGTCGAGGCCGAGCTGGATTTCGTCGCCTTTCAACTCAAAATCGCGGTCAAGCAGTACCGCCTCGCCCATGTGCCCGATGGCCGCGCGCTTTTCGCTGAACTGCTTCCAGGCCGCTTTCAACTGCTCGAACGTGTACGGTTTGTTGAACCGCGCCTCCGGCTCGACCGCCGCCGGAGCCGCCGTGGGTACCGCGGCAGGCGCGTTGAGGTCAATCGTCGGTTTGAGTTTCGTGAGTTTCGGCGGGGCGATGGTACCAACCGCCGCCGCTGCGGGGGTACCGTTCGGTACCGCGTGGGCTACCCCGTTGCCGTTCAGGCCGTAGGCCGGGCGGGGTTGTTCCTGCGTCAGCGGCTCGGGGGTACCGCCGGGTTCAGCGTTTTTTTTTTCGAGTTCCGGGGCGGACGGAGGTACCGTCGCGGCGGACGCGGTACCGTTCGAGGCCGCTCCGTTCGGGGTACCGCCTTCGGGTAGAGTTGCCAGGTTCAGCACCGCCGTCAGGTGCGCCAGTTTGGTCAGCCCGATTTCGACGTGCAGTTTCTGATTTTTGGCCGATTTGTAGTGAATGTCAATCTGACTACCCACGCTCAGCGCCGAAATCAGGAACGAAGCCGAGGCGCGCCGGGCCTGGTCGAGGTACTTTTTCTGGACCGATTCCGAGACTTCGAGCAACTGAACCGTCGCCGCGTCCTGGCAGACGAGCAGGTTGCGGAAGTGTTCGAGCAGTCCGACGACGAACTGGTGCGCGTCAAACCCCTTCCGGCCGATTTCGGCGAAGAGTAAAAACACGTCGCTGCGCCGCTGTTCGAGCAGCGCGTCGGTCATCCGGAAGTAATAATCGTAGTCGAGGATGTGCAGGTTTTCGAGGACGTCGGCGTAGCGCAACCGGCCGTCTTTCGAAAACGTCACGTTCAGGTCAAACATCGAGAGCGCGTCGCGCAGCCCGCCGTCGGCCTTCTGGGCGATGAGTTCGAGCGCCTCGCCGTCGGATTCGATGCCCTCGTTCTGGGCGATGCGCGCCAAGTGCTCGGCCATGTCGCGGATCTGAATCCGGTTGAAGTCGAAAATCTGACACCGGCTCAGAATCGTCGGCAGGATTTTGTGCTTCTCGGTCGTGGCGAGGATGAAAATCGCGTAGCCCGGCGGCTCTTCGAGCGTTTTCAGGAACGCGTTGAAGGCACTCGTCGAGAGCATGTGCACCTCGTCGATGATGTAAATTTTGTACTTGCCCGACTGCGGCGGGTACCGCACCTGGTCGATGAGGTTGCGGATGTCGTCGACCGAGTTGTTCGAGGCCGCGTCGAGTTCGTGAATGTTAAACGAGGCGTTGTTCTGGAAACTCACGCAGGAATCGCACTCGCCGCAGGGTTCGACGCGGTCGTCGAGCCGTTCACAGTTGATGGTCTTGGCCAGAATCCGGGCGCAGGTGGTTTTTCCCACACCCCGCGGCCCGCAAAACAGGAAGGCCGAGGCGAGGTGATTGGTCCGAATGGCGTTTTTGAGCGTCGTCGTGATGTGCGATTGCCCCACGACGGAGTCGAACGTAACGGGCCGGTACTTGCGGGCGGAGACGACGAAACTTTCCATGCCGCAAGATAGGCAATTGGCGGGGACGGGCGGGCGCAATTTGGTTTACCATTGGTAAACTTTCGTACCTTTCGCCATGTTCAACATCATCACGCGGCGAGCGTTGAATCAGTACGCCGATCGGTATCCCGAAGCGGCCGTAGCGTTGCAGAAGTGGTACCACGAGTTTCGACGGATGAATTTTGCCAACGCCAACGAACTCAAAGCCGTGTACCAAAACGCCAGCATCGTAGCCGACAGCCGGGTCATTTTTAACGTGATGGGAAACCAGTACCGGCTAATCGTCCGGGTTAATTATCGATTCAAGGCGGTGCAGATCAAATGGTTCGGTACCCATCGCGAGTACGACCGCATCAACGCCGCCACAGTTCAACCTTAATCAGCCATGAAACTCATTAAAACGGAAGCCGACTACGATGTCGCTCTGGAACGCATCGACGCCATTTTTGAAGCCGCACCAAGTACTCCCGAAGGCGACGAACTCGAAGTACTGTTGCTACTGGTGAAAGCCTACGAAGACGAGCACCACCCGGTGCCTTTACCCGACCCCATCGAAGCCATTAAATTGAGTATGCAGGAGCGGGGCTGGAAGACAAAAGACTTGGTACCGCTGCTCGGCTCGAAAAGCTATGTCTCGCAGGTACTTAACCGGAAAAAACCGCTAACGGCACAGATGATGCGGACCTTGCACCGGCAATTGGGAGTGCCGGCGGAGATTTTGCTGGCTTGATGACTTCCGTTCGGGCGTTGGAGACGTCAGACTCGGGCATCCGCATCGCAGATGAGTTGAGAGTTTAAGTACCCACTCTTTGCTCCATCAATTGCCAAAGTGCTTCGAATTGTGCCCGTTCGATGCGCGGTGGATTTTGAGTACCAGGAATGCGTCCGAAAATTGACACAATATCTTCGGAGTGGACAGGACAAGTTTTTTCGACATTGAGAAAATGGGGTTTGCAGGCCAGAAACACCGGGTTGCGTCTGGACCGGAGGCGATATGAACCATCCCACTCCGCAATTGTGTATTTTTCTTGGGGCTGTACACACTGCTCGGCTGGGGTGTGTTCGTTGCCCGAAACCATGCAGTTATTGGGTAGTGGCAAGGCCTCATCTTTATACCAAACAGCAGCTTCTGCGTGGCTATCAAAGCGCTTAATAACTTCGAGTACAGCTACTCCATGCCAGGAAGATGGTTTATTCTTGAAGTACTTTCCTTTACCCGTCAAATAAATGATGTGGTCGCCTGGTTGTAGTCGCGGAGCGAATTTGCTGGTTCGGCAGAGGGCCGAAATTGATGGGCGAGGATTGAGAAAATCTGGCTCTTTACGGATGGAACCGTCGATAAGCGGAGGAAGACCGTATTCGAGAACGGCGCGACGGCCTTGCGGTTTGTTGACTAAAGGCCGGAATGTGTTTAAATAATACATGAACTAACTTTTAGGTACGCAGGCAATGTATTTAAATGCTTTTACTAATTCAAGCTTAGAGACTTGAACCAGTACTTTCGAGAAAAGCGGGTGAGACGAGTGAGGGGGCACAGGTCAAATTTTCCAGTTGACCCAAACAGGTACCGGAGGGTTGGAATCAGCACTCGAACTTGAGACAGAAAAGAGTTCTACACTCTCACCCCACCTTCCGCAACTCCCCCACCGCTCAAACGGTACCGCCCGCTGTTCGGTCGGTGGCTTGCCGTGCTGGTAAATGTCCTGAAAGCGGGCCTCGATGTCTTTCAAAGTTTTAATGTCAAAATACTTCTCCCCGCAGTTCGTGCAGGCCAGTGCCGGTACGTCCTCGACGACCATCAACTGTTCGTGACGCTGGTAAATGTATTGCGTCGTCACTTCGCGGAACTCCGTGTTGCCGCAAATGGCGCAAGGGGTCTTCATGAGCAGTTGCGTTCGGCCGAATTTCGAGGATGAATTACGAGCTTGTCCGAAGCATTTCCAAGATTAGAATCGTCATGCCGCCCATTCCATTGCGGACTCGTTTCGGCATCTTCCAAGTTGGGTACGGTCGCCAAATCCGCATTGACAGGCTAACGTAAGTTGGAAGATGCCGAAACGAGTCCGCAATGGAATGGGCGGCATGACGGCTACAAGCGAAAAGTGAGTTACTACTTGCACTTCCCACGTTTTCCCCTACTTTTACCCCCACATAACCCTTGACCATGTTCCTGACTTCGTATTCGGCTCGTTATTCCTACTACGCCCCAACCGCGTAGAGCCGAAGCGCCGTCGACCCACCCCACACCCCTATCGACTACGCCGGCTCTGAGGAGTCGGCTTTTTTTATGCCCTGAATTCAGCCATGCAACCCGCGCAACGCCTCGATTCCGTTCAGGAATACTACTTTTCGACGAAGCTCAAGCAACTGGCCGACCTCCGCGCCGCCGGTCACGACGTGATCAACCTCGGCATCGGCAGCCCCGATTTGCCGCCCGCGCCCGCGGTCATCGAGGCGCTGACGGCCTCGGCCCGGCAGCCGCAGAATCACGCGTACCAGTCGTACGTGGGCATTCCGGCCCTGCGACAGGCGTTTGCCGACTGGTACCTCCGGTACTTCGGCGTGACGCTGAACCCGGCGGATGAAATCCTGCCCCTGCTCGGCTCGAAGGAAGGCATTATGCACGTGGCGATGGCGTACCTCGAACCGGGTACCGAAGCGCTCGTGCCCAATCCGGGGTACCCGACCTACCGCGCCGCCTCGACGCTCGCCGGAGCTACCGTCCGCGAGTACGAACTGACCGAAGCGAACGGCTGGCTACCCGACCTCGACGCCCTGGTCCGGCAGGACCTGACGCGGGTACGGGTAATGTGGTTGAATTACCCACACATGCCAACGGGCGCGAAAGCTTCGCGAAGGCTGTTCGAGGGGTTGGTCGACTTCGCGCGGAAGCGGCAGATTCTGCTCGTCAACGACAACCCGTACAGCTTCATCCTGAACGAGGAGCACCTGAGCCTGCTGTCCATCGACGGGGCACGGGAGGTGGCGCTCGAGCTGAATTCGCTCTCCAAATCGCACAATTTGGCGGGCTGGCGCGTCGGGATGCTGGCCGGGCGGAAGGAATGGATCGACCCGGCGTTGCGCTTCAAATCAAACATGGACTCGGGCATGTTCCGCGCCGTGCAGGACGCCGCCGTCGAAGCCCTCCGCCTCGGGCCGGACTGGTACCAAACGCAGAATGCGACGTACCGGCAACGGCAGCGAAAAGTGTTTGAACTCCTCCACCTCCTCGACTGCCGCTTCGACCCCGCCCAAACCGGTCTGTTCGTCTGGGCGAAGGTACCCAGCGGGTACCCGAGCGGTTACGCGCTTTCCGACGAGGTACTCGCCCAAACTGACGTGTTCCTCACACCCGGCGGCATCTTCGGCTCAGCGGGCGAGGGGTACGTGCGCGTCTCGCTCTGCGCCGACGCAGCGGTTTTTGAACAGGCGATTTCAAGAATCAAACGCGTGAAGGGAATTTGTTCTTGAGAGACGTTAGACACAAGACGTTAGATTTTAGACCAAGACCATGCTGGGTCCGGCACTGATGCCAGAAGTCTAAAATCTAACGTCCAGCTTCTAAAATCTATGAATGTTACCATCATCGGCCTGGGCCTCATCGGGGGGTCAATGTCCCTGAGTCTGAAAGAAAGCGGCTGGGCCGCGAGCGTGACGGGCGTCGATAACCGGACCGAGCACGTCATCAAGGCGCTCGAACTGGGGTTGGTCGATCGCGTTCAACTGCTACCCGACGCCATTCGGGGGGCCGACGTCGTGGTACTGGCCGTCCCCGTTGACGCGCTGCTGACGCTGCTGCCCGAGGTACTCGATCAAGTGGAGCGGCAGGTCGTGATCGACGTGGGCTCGACAAAATGGCCGGTCGTGGAAGCGGTTCGCAACCATCCGAAGCGCGGGCGGTTCGTGGCCACGCACCCGATGGCGGGTACCGAGTACTCCGGGCCAGAAGCGGCCGTGCGGAACTTGTTCGCCGGGAAGTACACCGTGTTTTGTGACGTGGAAGATTCCGACGCCGATGCGGTCAACCTGATCGCGCAGCTTTACGAAGCACTTTCCATGCGCATCACGCACCTTGACGCCGCGAACCATGACGTGCATACGGCGTACATTTCGCACCTCTCGCACATCTGTTCGTTTGCGCTGGCGCTGACGGTACTCGAAAAAGAGCAGGAAGAAAATCGAATCTTCGAGCTGGCCAGTAGTGGCTTTGCCAGCACCGTCCGGCTGGCGAAGAGTGCGCCCGAAACCTGGATTCCCATCATCCGCCAAAACCAGGACAACATCCTCGACGTACTAGACGAATACATTAACAACCTGCTCAAGTTCAAGGGATTGATGTTATCGGATAGTTATGAGCGCTTCGGTACGTATCTCCGCGAAGCCAACGACATCCGGCGAGTTCTGAAGGAGTAGGCACAAAAAAAGGACTGACGGCCGCCACCGTCAGTCCGAGTAATCGTAAAAAGCGAACGCCCAACAGGCCTTGCTTTCGCTACAAAAATGATGGGGCATTCACTCAAAAAAAAGTGACTCAGGTTATGAAAATGGGGAATCGCGGACTGCTTCATCGCTGAAGCGGTCCGACGCAAGGATTCCCCGAAAAAGCTGACAATTGTAAGGTTCTGTCAGGCGGTCATCAGGCGGGTTAGTACGCGTGGTAAAGCATCCGTTTTCGGATTCGGCTCAGACTCTGGGGGTGAATGCCCAGGTACGAGGCCAAATCCTTGACCGGAATGTACTGAATGAGCTTCGGCTGGTGCTGCACCAGCAAGCTGTAGCGTTCCTCGGGAGTGTGGCTAAGCATGAAGACTTCCTTCTCCAGTTTTTTGCGGTACAGTTGCTCGATCAGCATGCGGCCGAACCGCTCGCTGTTCTTCGAGATGTCCTGCGACGCATGCACGTAATCGTGGTGAATGCGCAGCACGGACGTCGGGGAGAGCGCCTGAATGCAAACTTGGGAGGGTTGCCGGGTGAGGTAGGAGGAGAACGCGCAGATGAAGTTGCCCGGAAATCCGAAATCGAGACAGATCTCGCGATCTTCGTGCTCGAAATACATACGGACCAAGCCGTCTACGATGAAGGTGCAATAGTTCTCGGTTTCACCGGCGCTACTGATGAATTCCTTCTTGCGGTAGCGCCGCTCCTCAAACTTGCCCCTAAAGTATTCCCACTCTTCCGGTTGGAAGTCGACGAACTTACCCATCTTCCGACGGAGTAGTTCAAAATTTTCCTGATACACGTTGGCGGACGGTTAAGGAAAGCTTAAAAAAATATTAAAAAAATAAGAACGAGACGAGTAAATATACAACCCCCTTTGAAAGGCCAACGCAGTTTGTCAAACTTTTTTTGAAAACCTAACAAAACCGGAAACTCCAACGGCAGTTTAGTAAAGCTCTTTAACCGATTGATTGACACCTAATTCTCGGAACAGCGTTTGCCAGTAGGTAGTTACGGCTGGATTGTTGCGGGCGCTGGAGCTGGTCGGTTCGAAGGGTAAAACGAGCCGAATGGTCACTTTACCTAAATTGGACAAATTGTTGCGGAGCCGTCCCGCGTCAGCCGTGGCCCAGGTTACCGCCTGCTCGTCGTCAGTGGGGGGCGTCTGGTGAAAATCACGGCGGTTTGGACCGGGCATGCTCTCGACCATGTCGGAAAAGTAGTACACGCGCACGTCGTACCCTTCGCCCGCCAGCTCGTCAATGACGGGCAAACTGGCCTGTAAATCCGTGTACCGATTACTCACCGACGGGTTCGACGTGTTGAGTTGCGCCAGCGCCTGTTGCTGAAAACGAGCCTTTTCTTTTTGCAGCGCCAGGTCATAGGCCGTCTGGGCTGCTTCGCGATCGGTCTGATTGGAGCCTTCCACGTCTTCGAGTTCCGCCTGACTAACCAGTTCGAGCGCCTTCGCCTTCGAGGTATTTTCGTGCACGAAGTACACTTCCAGGCGGTCGCCTTTGCGCTGAATGTTTTCCTGAATCAGTTCGCTCAGATTCTTCCGGTACTTTTCGTTGACGAACGCCTGATTGGAATTCGTACTCAGCGATTTGTCCAGAAAAACCAGCGAAGCCGTTTTGGGCGCTTCGGCAGCGGGCTGATCGGATTCTTGATTGGAACTGTCGGACGAGCAGGCACCCAGGCCGATCAGCAAAAACAAAGCAATGGGGAGTTTCATAGTGCCAAAAGAACGCAGCCAGACGAAAGAGGTTTGTTTGAAGGAAGAAAAAACTTTTGTGCCAGAGGCAACCTCCCCCATCCAAACGGCATATCTATTCGTGAGTCGGTTTCCTGAAATCCGCTCCCCGGCATGGAATACGAATTACTTGATGCCCTTCAGCGCGGCAACCCCTTCGCTCAGAAGCGGGTTTACGACCGGTACGCCCACCGGCTGTACCGGCTCTGCCTGCGGTACGTGCGGGAGGAGGAAGACGCGCGGGAGGTGCTGATGAACGGGTTCCTGCAGTTTTTCCGACACATCGACCGCGTCGAGTACCGGGGCGAGCAGACGCTGGAGCCGTACCTGAAGAAAATCATGGTTAACGAGGCGCTGCAATTCCTGCGGCGGCGGCCCATCGTCTGGGAATCGCTGGACGACGCCGGACCCTCGGAGGAAGTCGGCGGCTTGGGTACCGACGACGGCCTGCACGCCGAGGAGTTGTACGCGCTGATTCGGCAGTTGCCCACGGGCTACCGGGCGGTCTTCAACCTCTACGCCCTCGAAGGGTACTCGCACGCCGAGATTGCCCGGCAATTGGGCATTACGGAAGGTACCTCGAAATCACAACTGAGTAAGGCGCGGGCCTGGTTGCAGGAACGCGTAAAAAAGCACGGCTATGATCAACGAATCGGTTGACGAACGCATCCGCCAGGCCCTCGATGCCCTACCCGACGGCCCCCCGCCCGGCTCCGGTTTCGACGCGGAGGCGCTTTGGAAAACGCTCCACGCGGAGCTGCACCCGAAGCCCCGGCGGCGTTGGGCGGCCTGGTGGGTGGCGGCGGGCGTGGTACTCGGACTGCTCGGGGCGGGGGCGTATTTTCTCGAACCAGCTTCCGACCAGTACCCCGCCGAATCATCGATGAAAGTAGCGCGAACCCCACCATTGGCCCGGCCTACTCGGGGACCCAATGCGCAGGTACCCGAAGTCGCGGCGAAGGCGGTATCCGCTCGTTCCTCGTCGGCGTTGCGTAGGAAACTGCGGACCGTGCTGCCGGTTGCGGAGCCGAAACCTGAGCCGGTGCCCGTCGAAGTTGTACCCACAGTTTTGAAACCGGAATCCACCGCCGAAGTCGCAGCCAGGGCACCGGTTCCACAGACGGTACCCGCGCCGGTTCGACCCCGATTCCGGGTGGTGCACGTCAACGACCTGCAAGCCGAGGAGGAAACCCGGCCGAAGCTGTACCGGTCGGAGGGAATGGTGCGCGTCGTTTTCGGAACGCTCCAAGCCCCTGGAACCGCTCTGCCCGAACCGGTCAAATCCTTCACTTTTTCTAAAAAATCCAACTCAATTCCCTGATGATGAAGCGATTTATTGGTTGGGCGAGCCTGCTGATAGGCCTCGCCGGGACGTCCACTGCCCAGAAGTTAGACCGACCCGTGTCCCCACCAATTGCCGGACAGCATGTCGTGACGATGCCCTTACCCAACCGCAACAGTCTCGTGCTACACTTCGACGATTGGAACGACTTGTCGGCACGCCGCAACGTAGATTCCGTGCTGCGACTTTTCGTGGTGGATTTCCATGCCTTGCGCGATACCGCCGGGTTGAATACCGGAAGTCGGTCAGCGACATACGCGCTGGAAGAAGACGGGCAACGGACTTTGAACTTGGTTTCGCATCCGCCCAGTTCGGAACGCTACTACTTCCGGCCCAACGAAGAGCCGGTCCAGTTAAAGGTGCTCCAGGATACACTACTCGTTGACGACCTGCGCTTGCCGAAGCGGATTTCGAACAACAAATCGACGGGGGCGAATTCGCAGACCCGACACCTGCGGTTTTACCTCGTCCTGAATCGGTTGGAAGACGTGGAAACGCTCCTGCCAACGGGCCTGAACCTCGAGGTTGAAAAGGCGATCCGAACGGCGCAGTCGTACCAAGAGCACGATTTGTTCAATCAACGGCTCTGGAGCAGAGTTACGTTTGACCCCTCGGCGGCTCCGACCATTCGGGCCGGAGGAAATCCAAATGCTGTACTGTTTCTGACCGCGAGCGTGGGTTTGGGCGTAACCCGGAATCAACTTTACACGACGCTGAACGGCGAAATTGGCTTTTCACCTAACAATGGAAAAATTGGCGGTAATCTGAGCTGGAACGAATACTTCTTCTTCGAGGGCCGCGGTGATGGTACCTCCCGAATCGTTCGGAATTCGTTCCTGAACGCCGGAATCAACGTTTCGCGCGAACGGCGTTCCGATGGCCAGGCCGGGTCGCTCCAGGGCAATCGCTTGACAATTGGGTACCTCGTGCGCCGTAACGGAAACTTTTTCGAGGCAAACACTTGGCGGCTGGCGGGTACGATTACTCCCTTCAAATTCAGCGTTATTGAGCCAGAGTTGTACTGGAATGGCCTGTTCAAAAAAGCATTTCCAGGGGTACGGATAAACGTTGCGTTTTGAGGAACTGGCGTCAAAAAAAGACCTCCGAGGTTTTTAAAACCTCGGAGGTTTATTCAACTAACTGATAACGAAGAACTATTTCCCGCCAACCTTCGGCGCATCCGGCGTGGTGGTACCCGGCGCGGCTTTCTTCGGAGCCAGCGAGTTGATCCAGGCCGCGATTTTCAGCGCGTCTTCCTTGGGTACCTGCGGCATGGCGGCCATTTCGGTGTAGCCCGGCCAGTTTTGTGGCTCGGGTTTATAAATCAGCTCGACGATGCGCTCGTTCGAGTACCCCCGTTTGGCCACGTCGCGGTACGCCGGGCCGACCTGCCGCTTTTCGGTGTTGTGGCATGCCAGGCAGGTGTGCTTCGAAAGCAGCGGCTGGACTTCGGCGAAGGTCGGTACCTTCCCGGCAGCTTTGGCACCGCCCGTGGCCGAAGCCGATTTAGCGGGCGTCGCGGGTTTCTTCACGCCCGTAGCCGGGGCCGAGCTTTTCGTGCTGGCGCTCGAAAGGGCCAGTTTCTCGCCTTCGGGGATGTTGTTGAGCGTGTAGTACGCCGTCGTGTGGACGAGCGACCAGGAGTTTTCGCGGTCGCGGACGCCTTCGAGCGTGAGGGCGTGGATGTAGTTTTTCCGCATCCCATCGACCACGATGCGTGCTTTCATTCCGTCCTCCGACAGCTTGGCGGCTTTCACAGCGTTTTCCTGCTCGTTGATTTGCGGACTGCCGTAGACCGGGTGGTACTTGTAGAGGAAACTCCGCACGCGGTACGAGGCCAAGTCTTCCGCCGAGGCCTTGCTGACGGGTTTCGTGAATTCCACCTCAAACCCATCGGGCATGGCCCGAACGGCCTTCATTTCAAACGGCATCCGGCCGTTCCAAACCAGCCGCTGCAAGCCCGCCGATTCATCACCCGCCGAACCCCAGCCGCGGTTGGTTTCGCCCACGAAGAGCGAGTTGTCCTTGCCCCAGCCCATGCGGAGCACGCCCGACTGGAAACCGCTGCGGAAGTCGAAGGCGGCACCCTGGTACTCACCGCCTACTTTTTCCATGAACACGCGCATGATTTTGCTCTGACCCTGGTCGCCGATGAACAGTTGCCCGGCGAACGGCCCAAAACCGCCCTGCGTCTCGTCGGTGATGATTTCCGAGTTCGAAATACCCAGAATGCCGTGCGGCAGCCAGACGGCGGGCGTTTTCACGGCAGGGAAATCTTTCTTGAGATCGTAGAGGAGTTGGGGTGTTTCGTTGGCCACGTTTTCCGGCTTGATGGCCCGGCCCTCCGCGTTCCGTTCCTGCCGCGGCCCCACTTTCGCGTAGAGCTGCTGCGTCGTGATTTTTACGGGCGATTCAGGCCGACTCGTCCAGCGCAGCCCGGCGGGGTGGCCGGTGAAGGCCCCTTTGTTGACGTGGTAAATCGCCCCAGACCCCTGCCAGTCGCCCTGGTTATCAGAGTAAAACAGTTCGCCGTCGAAAATACCCAGTCCGCAGGGCGAGCGCATACCCGTCGCCCAGGGTTCCATTTTGCCGTCGGGTGAAATCTTCATCGTCCAGCCGCGCCAGGGTACCCGACTTTCGCCGCGCCACCATTCCTCGTTGCCGAAGGCCACGTTCCCCGTCACGAAAAACGAGCCGTCGGGCGCAATTTTCGGTCCGAAGCTGTACTCGTGGTAATGCCCCGAGAGCGGCCAGGCGTAGACGGTTTCGTAGCGGTCGGCCTTGCCGTCGCCGTTGCGGTCGGTCAGTTTGGTCAGCTCCCCGCGCTGGGCGCAGTACAGCGAACCGTCGCGGTACACCAGCCCGAGTACCTCGTGGAGGCCGGAGGCAAACTTGCGGAAATTCGGTCGCTGCCCCGTCGGGTTTTCGGCGACCCACACGTCGCCGCGGCGGGTGGCGATGGCCACGTCGCCGTTGGGCAGCGTGGTCAACCCGCCCACTTCGAGCAGCACGCCCTCGGGCACGGGTACCTTCACGATTTTGTAATAATCGCCTTCGGCGGGCGAATCCTGCGCCCGTAGCCCGGCGGTCAATCCCAGGCCTGCCGTGAGGGCGAGGAGGGAGGTTTTGAGGAGAGTTTTCATCTTAAAGAGTTGAGGGTTTGTGGTGTAGCGTTTAGAGTTTGTAAACCACCCTAAACACTACACCCTAAACTCGCTTACATCATAATTGCATACTTCAATTTACCACTGACGGGGGCAATCAGTTCCTGTTTGCCGTTCACGGAGCGGACCGAAGCCTGCCCGTCGAGTACCTTCACGTAGTAACTCTTGCCGTCGACGGCGTAGGTACCTCCGCCCAGATCGACCACGTCAGCACCCGACGCGAGGCGGTGGTACAGGTTGGCGGGGGCGTTTTTCACGGTGATTTCCCGCGTGAGTTGCTTGCCTTCCTCGGGTCGGATGGCGTCTTCGATTTCCGCCCCACCGTGCACGTACCGGAAGGTCGGCAGGTTGTCGGCGTCAAGGTCGTACCCGAGCGGGCGGAAGGCCGTCGGATCGGTCAGCGTGTCGGACCAGGCCTGCGTGGTACCCGTCAGCACGGCGAAGGCCGGGGCGTCGCTGAACGTCGTGATGGCCCCCATCGGTTGCGACGAGCCGTCGCCGCGGTCGTTCCACATCGGGGTGGCGTTGAGGTACCCGCCGCGCCAGGCCTGCGCCAGGGCGCCGTTGTCGAGGTCAAACGTGTAGTGCAGGCCGCTCGGCGTACCCACGTTCACCGAATGCACGATGCGCTTCTGACGTTTGCCGTTCACGTAGTAGTCCATGAAGCAGCGCGTGACGGTGTTTTCGTTCGCCGAAATCAAAATCGGGTCCGGGCCGCCCGCCACGGCCATCGAGGTCGGGTTGTGGAGCGGCGTTTGCCGGAAACCAGGACCGTCGAGGTACAGCGTCAGGCCGGGGCGCTGGAAATTGCGAAATTTCTGGGCAAAGATCTGTACGGTGTGGTTGCCGGGCTGGAGCGTCACGCTGCCGCGGCGGTTGCCTTCGCCCTTGGGCAGGACCTCCTTGCCGTCGACTTTCAGGTACCCCACGCCGCTCGGGTCGTAGCTGAACGTGTAGCTGCCCGGCTCGGTCGTTTTCAGGGTACCCGTGAAATCCAGCGCGTAGTTGTTCGACTGGCGACTGACGTCCCAGGCCAGCGCTTCGGCAATGCCTTCGCCCGAAACCTTGGCTTTCGAGAAATCCGTTTTGTCAAACGTGTTGCTCTCCTCGCCGCCGTAGTAGACTTTGTACTTCAGGTTCGTGAGCTGAGGTACCGGGCTGGCAAACAGGCGGTACTTCATATTCCGGAACGCCACCGGACCGTGGTCGCCCTGAATCATGATCGGACCCGTGGCGGCTTCCTGCTCCGAAATCGGGCCGCCCGTCGGGCCGGTCAGTTCGACGTTTTCATGGAGGACCACGCCGTTCATCGTGGCGCGGATGACCTTGGCGTTCGCGATTTTCTTGCCCGAAGCATCAAAGCGTGGGGCCTGAAACGAAATCTCGACGTGCTGCCAGAGGCCGGGCGCCTTGCAGGCATTCACCCGCGGCGCGTGGCCTTCGTAAAGCCGACCCGAGGGCAGTTCGCGGCGTTTGTAAATCCCGCCGCAGTCGCCCGTACTCGGGTTTTTCACGCCCCAGCTATCGGCCAGTTGAAACTCGTAGCGACCCTGGAGGTAAAAGCCCGAGTTGGAGTGATTGGCCATCATGAAGTCAAACTCCACGTCGATGTCGCCGTGCTGAAAGGCCGTCAGCAGGTTGGTTTTGGCTTGCGCCGTGGGCAGGTTGACGAGGATGCCGGTCCCCGGGTTGGTCGTCATGTCCTCTTTTTTGGCGAGGTCCGCCGAGACGTCGCCAACGATTTTCCAGTTGGCTCCGGCGTTCTGGAAAGCCGATAAATCCGTCAGGCTGACGGTCGTGAAGGGCGCACCGGTCGGTTGTTGCGCCCGACCCGGTACGGCAGCGGCGAACAGACCACCGGCCAGGGCCAGGCAGCGGGTCGCCGCGGAAAGCGTGTTTCGCATGAGTTGATTCAACGAGGTTTTCAACGAAAAAGATGAAAGGGCTGCTAAGATAACGCCTACGAGTTTATGGTTAAACGAAGCGGGGATCGAATTAAAGCAGGACGGGTAGGTTTTAGTAAAAAAACAGAGGGTACTACCGAACTACTTCATTGAACCGAGGTCCCTGGACGTAGTGCTGCTCCTTGGCGTTGATAGCTACTTTGGTCAGGTAGTTCATGGCGACCAGCCGGTCGAGGTCGTTGCGGGCGGTCTGGTTCGAGACGCCCAGACGTGTCTGCAACTCGCGCACCGTGAAGTAACCATTGATTTCCTCGGCCAGCCAGGTCAATACCTGCGCCTGGCGCGGATTCAGGCCTGGTACCTGCCGGAGCAATCGCGCGTTGCGCTGCTTTTGGGCTGCCTTCCGTTCAAGGTATTCTTTCAGGCTGTCAAGCGCCTGCCGCATGACTTTCGTCTGGTACAGAATAAAGTACGTCAGGTCATGGTCGTCGTACTCCGTGTACAAAAAGGCGCGGGCGTACTGTGTGCGGGATTTGAGAATGATGCTGGAAATCGACAGGTACTCCACCAGCCAGTACCCGCGCCGGAGCAGAAACCAGTAAAATAGCGCCCGCGCCGTACGCCCGTTGCCATCGACGAAGGGATGCAACCAGCCTACCCAGAAGTGAATGATGCAGGCCTTGACGATGGGGTGAATGAAGCGATTTTCGTCGTCATGGTTGAAAAACTGGCAGAGCGCCTCGACGTAGCCGGGAACCTCCGGGTAGGCAGGGGGACGGTATACCACGTCGCCGTCGATCGCATCGACCACGCTCACCTCGTCGTCCTGCCGGAAGGCGCCTTCCTGAGACGGCTCGTCGAGCGTGCCCTCCGTGACGAGTCGGTGAATCTCCAGCATCCGCTCGGACGTCAGGTCGTCTTTCGCTAGGTCCCGGATGCGTTCTACCGTCCGGTAGTTGTTCAAAATCATCCGCTCCGATTTGTTGCGGGGCGAGCGGCCCTTCGTCAGCAGTTCCTTTGCCTGCCGACGCGTCGTAACGGCCCCTTCGATCTGGCTCGACGTAATGGCTTCTTCCATCAGCGAGCTGACGAGGTACCGGTGCCGGTCCTCGTTTTGAAGCGGCCCTGGACTGCTGAGTGAACCGCCGAGATGAAGGTCAAAATAATGAAGTACGTTTTCGATGCCTGAAGTAGACACATAATTGAAAACGGTCGAGTTGAATACGACTCGACGGTAGTTCGCTTGTCTGACTAGTTTCACGGACTGCCACAGGGCCACGGGCGATTCAAACGATTCGGACCGTCTCTGGTGCTTGATTTTATCCCAGTACAAGTACTCGTCATTGATTTTTTGAATTTGTTTTAACGACTCATCCTGCGAATCCAGGTCACCAGCTTGTCTGATCAGTCCTAACACCATGTCTGAGAAAAGGCGCCCCCAATGAGAATCGTTCGCTGAAAGCAGAGGTGAGGGAGGACGTTCTAACTTCATAGTATTTCCTAATTTTTGACAAATTAGGAAATAGTTGGAGATCTACTCGACACAATCCGTACCCGTAACGGTACCCCGCCCTTCGGCCGGAGCGTCACACTCGCGTCGGGCAGTACCTCCCGGATGGGCTGAAACTCAAACGCCCGCACCGCCAGCGCCAGAACGATCTGCATTTCCATCAGCGCAAAATTGTTGCCGATGCAGAGGCGCGACCCGCCGCCGAAGGGCAGGTACGCATACGTTGGGCGGTCGCGAATGCGCTCGGGGCGGAAGTGGTCAGGGTGAAAGGCGTGCGGAAACTCCCAGTACCGCGGATCGCGGTGCAGTACGTACGGGCTGATGAACAGGTAGCTGTTGGGCGGGAGTACGTGCGGGCCGAGTTGGTCCGCTTCGAGCGAGCGCCGCCCGATGACCCAGGCGGGCGGGTACAGCCGCATCGCTTCCTGCACCACTTGCCCCGTGTACCGCAACTCGCGCAGCGTTTCGTAGCCGGGCAGGCCGTCGGCACCGAGTACCTCATGCACTTCCTGCCGCAACTCGTGCTGAATTTCGGGGTGGCGGGCCAGCAAGTACAGCGCCCAGCCGAGCGCGGCGGCGGTGGTTTCGTGCCCGGCCATGAACAGCGTCGTGACTTCGTCACGGAGTTGGCGGTCGGTCATCGTTTCGCCGGTTTCCTCGTCGCGGGCGTCCATCAGCATCCCGAGCAGGTCGTCGTAGCGGACATCGGGATTACGGACGAGTTCGGCGCGCCGCCCGTTGATGATTTCGTAAATCACGCCTTCCACGCGTTCGACGGCTTTTTTGAAGGCCCGGTTGCGCGGCGTGGGGTACGTGAGCGGCACCCGGATGAAACTCGTCAGCGTTTCGTGGGCGTAGTGGATGATCGTGTTGAGCGAATCGGAAAGTCCGTCGAGGCGGTCTTTCACGTCGGTGCTGAACAACGCCTTCGTCACGATGCGGAGCGTCAGGTTCATCAGCTCAACCGAAAAATCGACGGGTTTCGTCAGATCACGGCGCTTCAGTTCCTCCATCCAGCCGAGTACCTCGTCGTTCATCATCGCGGTCATGGCCGCCAGCCGGTTTTTGTAAAACGCGGGCTGGGCCAGTCGCCGCTGCCGCCGCCAGAATTCGCCTTCGCTGGTCAGCAGCCCATTGCCGAGAAAAATGCTGAGGACCCGGTACGCCTCGCTCTTGATGTAGTTGCGGTTGTTTTCCTGGAGCACGTGCTTCGCATCCTCGGGCGTCAGCACCAGGTGAATGTCGCGCCCGACGAGCCGCATCGTCACGAGTCGGTCGTACTGCCGCTGAAGGCTGAGTAAAAAGCCGAGCGGGTCGCGCGTGAACTTAAAGGTGTTACCAACCAGGAAGTTGCGTTTCAGCGCCGGGATGGGCGAGGGGGCGAATGTCGTTGCGTTCATGAAAGGCCGAGGAAGTGATTGGTACCCACAAAGGTATCAGAAAGTAAACCGACCCCGCCGAACGAACGACCCGGCTGGACGAGGAAAACTTTAAATCTGACCGCCGCCCGTCCCACCGAAGCCGTCTATCTTTGCGGCCTGAAACCGAAACCCATGTCCTCCAAAAAACTTACCTCCGCGCTCATTTCCGTCTACCACAAAGACGGGCTGGCGCCGATTATCCAGCTTCTCCACCGGCACGGCGTGCAACTCTACTCGACGGGCGGTACCCAATCGTTCATCGAAAGCCTCGGCGTACCCGTTACGGCGGTGGAAGACCTGACCGGGTACCCATCCATTTTCGGCGGGCGGGTCAAGACGCTGCATCCGAAGGTCTTCGGCGGCATCCTGCACCGGCGCGGGCTGGGTGAGGACGTCGCGACGGCGCAGCAGTACGACATTCCGGCCATCGACCTCGTCATCGTGGATTTGTACCCCTTCGAAGAAACCGTCGCCTCGGGCGCGTCGGCGGAAGACATCATCGAGAAAATCGACATCGGCGGCATTTCGCTCATCCGGGCAGCGGCCAAGAATTTCGAGGACGTGCTCATCGTCAGCCACCGCGGGCAGTACGCCGGGGTACTCGACCTGCTCACGCGGAAGGACGGGGGTACTGATTTGGAGGACCGGCGGACGTTCGCTGCCGAAGCGTTCGGCGTCAGTTCGGGGTACGACGCGGCGATCAACGCGTGGTTCGGCCCCCAAACCCCCAAAGGGAGTTTCGACTCAGTGGCCTCCCCTTCGGGGGCGGGGGGGGCTTCGCTCCGCTACGGCGAGAATCCGCACCAGTCGGCCACGTTCTACGGCGACCTGAACGCGCTGTTCGAGCAACTCCACGGAAAGGAATTGTCGTACAACAACCTGGTCGATGTGGACGCCTGCCTCGAACTGCTCGACGAATTTTCTGACGACGCGGCCACGTTTGTCATCGTCAAGCACACGAACGCCTGCGGCGTGGCTACGGCCCCAACGGCGCGGGAGGCGTACCTGAATGCCCTGGCCTGTGATCCGGTCTCCGCGTTTGGTGGCGTACTGGCCGTGAACCGACCGGTCGACGCCGAGACGGCGGAAGAACTGAACAAACTATTCATGGAAATTCTCATCGCGCCCGACTTCGACGAGGCGGCGCTGAGTGTCCTGAAATCGAAGAAAAATCGAATTCTGTTGAAGCGGAAGGCTGTCGACAAACCCGCGAAACTGGTTAAAACGGTACTCAACGGAATCCTCGAACAGGACCGCGACACGGCCACCGAAACCGCCGCCGAGATGCGGACCGTGACCGGAAGAGTGCCCAGCGAATCGGAACTGCGGGCGTTGGAATTTGCCCTGAAAATTGGCAAGCACACGAAATCGAACACGATCGTGCTGGCGAAGGAGGCTCAGCTACTCGCCAGCGGCGTCGGCCAGACCTCACGCGTGGATGCGCTCAGGCAGGCGATTGAAAAAGCAAAGAGCTTCCACTTCGACCTGAACGGAGCCGTCATGGCCTCCGACGCCTTTTTCCCTTTCCCCGACTGCGTCGAAATCGCGGCGGAAGCAGGCATCACGGCGGTCGTGCAGCCCGGCGGTTCCATCAAAGACCAGGATTCCATCGACGCCTGCAACGCCCGCGGCCTGGCGATGGTCATGACGGGGGTGAGGCACTTTAAACACTGAGGATTCAGGAGTCGGGATTCAGGAGTCAGAATGAAAGACTGCATTTCTTCTGAATTCTGACTCCTGAATCCCGACTCCTATTTCTTCACTCCCATAAACTCCAGCCGCTCCTGCGCGGATTTTTCCCAGCGGAGGACGAGAAGGCGGCCAGGTATTCTTTTGAAGGTTTTCGGATCGAGTACCTCGTCGGGTCCGAACTGGCCGATGGATTCGCCGCGGTAACTCAGGCGGTACGCCTCCCCGACGCGCTTCACGTCGACGCCGGTCAGGGAGTACCCCGGTTTCCAGAAAAAATCGTAGTCGATGCGGTAGGTACCGCCGCCTTCCGGGCTGATGCTGAGCGTGCTGGTCGTGGGCATGGCGCAACGCAGCGGGTCAATCTGCGCGACGTAGGTACCTTCCAGCGCCGCCTGCGCAGCGGGGTCATTTTTTTCGCAGGCGGAAAACGTGAGGAAGACGAGGAGAAAAAGTAGAGCCGGTTTCATACGCGTTTGAGGTTTTCGTGGGTTAGACACGGGTTGGCAAAGAAAGGTTGGAATCAGTGGAGAACGTAGAAAACATCGAACATTCAACCGCAGCGGCGGACCGCAAGGAACATCGAAGTGAGTGATTGAAATTCAAAACACTTGGACGTTCGATGTTCCTTGCGGTCCGCCGCTGCGGTTGAATGTTCGATGTTTTCTACGTTCTCCTCCGGCTACCCACAAAAAAAACGTAGCCCGATCATGCCGCGCTACGTTTCCGTGCTAAAACCATTTAACTAAAACAAGTAGAGAATGTCGTACTCGCTGCGACAAAAGTAGGGTAGGGCCAGCAGCCGGAATCTACCCCAAACGAGGGGATTTATCCGGGCGAATTTCGGACGTACCTTTGTTTCTGGGGGAAAAGCCTCCCCCAACGGCGTGCGAATGAAGCGATTGCTCCCCCTTTTTTTCTTGTGGACGCTGGCGCAGGCGGACGGGTACGCGCAGCTCAACTCGGCTTTTCTCGACCAGCTTTCCGTCGAAAACGGGCTTTCGCAGAGTGAGGTCAGTTGCGTACTGAAAGACCGCCGGGGCTACGTCTGGCTGGGTACCCAGAACGGCCTGAACCGCTTCGACGGGTACCGCTTCGTGCACTACAAACACGACCCGTTCAACGCCCGCACGCTTTCCAACGACCACATTCTTTCCCTCTGGGAAAGCACCGACGGGCGGCTTTGGGTGGGTACCGTGCACGGCCTGAACGCCTACGACCCCACGACCGACCGCTTCACCCGGTACGAAATACCCCTCGACCCGAAACGGAAACTGAAGAGCCTCGTCGTCCACACCATCACCGACGATTCCGACGGTACCCTTTGGCTCGGCACGAGCCGGGGCGCGCGGCGGTTTTTCATCGGGGGCACGGCGGGCGTACCCACGCTGGTACCCGCCGATTCGGGGCGGTTTCGGCTCGATGGGCAGGTCATCTGGACGTTGCACCGCGACCGGAAAAATCGAATTTGGGCCGGTACCCAGCAGGGCTTGTTTCGCCTCGACGCCGACGGACGTACTCCGCTCGGTCCGCTGGTCCGGCTCATGGGGCAGTCGGTCAGCTCCGTCACCGACGACGCCGACGGACGCCTCTGGCTGGCGGCGGACTCGGGTTTGTTCCGGTTTGACGTCGCCCACAACGTGCTCGCGTCGGCGGAGGCGGCTGGCTTGCCCCGCGAAGGCATCTCCGCCCTGCTCGCCGACCGCCACCGGGTGCTCTGGGTCGGGACGGGCGATCAGGGCATTTGCCGGTACCAGATTCAACCCGACGGTACGCTGCGTCCGCTGGATTGCATTCGCGAAAACGTGTTCAACAAACAGGGCCTCAAAAGCAGTTTTGTGACCTGCCTCCACGAAGGCCCCGCACCAGGCGAAGACGTGGTCTGGATCGGGACGAAAGACGCGGGCGTACACCGGTTCAGCCGCTCGAAAAACAGCTTTCGCCACTGGGAAAGCATCACGGCAACGGGCAAGTCAGCCGCGGCTAACCTTATTTTTTCCCTCTGCACCGACCGCCGCGGGCAGCTCTGGGCGGGTACCTACCAGGGCCTGTTTCGCATCGACCGCGCCACGGGGCGCTTCCGGCAGTACCGCCACGACCCAGCGCGGCGCGGCAGCCTCGGCAGCGACCGCGTGCAGGCCCTGCTCGAAGACCGCCGCGGGCGGCTCTGGGTAGGTACCGACGCGGGATTGTTCCGATTTGACCCGGCGACTGATTCGTTCGAGCCGGTACCGCTCGGCGAGGGCGACGAACCGTACGTGCTGCGGCTCTACGAAGACCGGACGGGCAACCTCTGGGTTGGGGCAGGGTACGGGCTCTACAAAATCGAACCCGACGGGCGGCAGCGGGTTTTTCCGTACAATCCGAAAGACCCCGCGACGCTCCAGGCCTACATCGTGTCGTCGATTCAGGAAGACGCTGACAACCACCTCTGGGTCGGCACGGCCATCGGCCTGAACAAAATCGACCGAGCGACGGGTAAAATCTCGCGGTTCGTGAACGACCCGAAAAACCCGGCGAGCCTCATCGGCAACGAAGTCTACGACCTGGTGCTCGACGCCAAAAAGCGCCTCTGGGTGTGCAGCAACAAGGGCCTGAGCCGGGTCGGAAACGCGGGTGGCAAGGAAACGTTCGTCCACGTCGGCCCACGCGACGGCCTGCCCAACGACGTCGTCTACGGTGCCCTGCCCGATGCCCGCGGGCGGCTCTGGGTGAGTACCAACTTCGGGCTGTCGTGTTTCGACCCCGACCGCCACACGTTCCGCAACTACGACGCCGCCGATGGGCTGAGCAGCAACGAGTTTAACATGGGCGCGTTTCACCGGAGTCGGAACGGCGAGTTTTTCTTCGGCGGCATCGGGACGCTCGTCAGCTTCGACCCGCTGCGGATGACCGAAAATCGGCACGTGCCGAACGTCGTGCTGTCGTCGTTTGAAAAGTTTGAAAAAACGATTAACGTCGACAGTCTGCTGGACCGGCGCGGGCGGCTGGTCCTCGGGCCGGGCGACAACTTTTTCTCGTTCGTTTTCACGGCCCTCGATTTCACCAATCCGACTAAAAACCAGTACGCCTACCAGCTCGAAGGGTTTGACGAGGACTGGATTCACAGCGGTACCCGCCGCTACGCCAGCTTCACGAACCTTCCGCCCGGCGACTACACGCTGAAAGTGAAAGCCTCCAATTCCGACGGCGTCTGGAACGAGGAGACCGTCCTTCGGGTACCCCTCACGATTACGCCGCCGTTCTGGCGTACCTGGTGGTTTCTGGCGGTCGTCGTGCTCACGCTGGGTCTTGCCGCACGGGTGTTTTACAACTACCGCGTCCGCACGCGCGTGGCGCACCTGCTCGAACTGGAGAAGGTCAAACTGGCCGAAAACGAGCGGGTACGGAGGCTGGCCGCGCAGGATTTGCACGACGAATTCGGCAACACGATCACCCGCATTTCGATGCTGACCGAACTCATCAAATCGCGGCTCAACGGCCACGGGCAGGACGTGGTACCGCTGCTGACCAAAATCAGCGACAACTCGAACCGGATGTACCAGGGCACGAAAGATTTCATCTGGGCCATCAATCCCGAGCACGACAATTTTTACGAAATCGCCATCCGGCTCAAGGATTTTGGCGACGACGTCTTCGACAAAACTGGCATCCGCTTCGAAGTCGACGGCCTGACCGAGGACCTGAAGCGGGCGGTACTGCCGATGGGCGCGAGTCGGCACCTTGTCTTTTTGTTCAAGGAAGCCATGAGCAACACGCTCAAACACGCCCACCCGACCCGGACCCTATTGCGCTTTAGCTTCGACGGCGAGCGCATTCGAGTGGATTGGGAAGACGACGGCGCGGGCTTCGAGACGACGGGTACCTCGCGCGGCAACGGCCTGCAAAACATGGAAAGCCGCGCCCGGAAGATCGGCGGTACCGTGCGCGTCCATTCCCGAACGGGCGGCGGTACGCAGGTGACGTTCGGGATGGAAATTGCCCGAACGGATGTCCCCCAAAGTGGGTGAAGCGTCCCACGGAGCGGGGGAGTAGTTTTGAGGACAGAGTTGAATGTTGAATTTTGAACAAGGAACTCCGAATTATGTAAGGAATGACGAATTCTGAACTTCTCCATTCGGAGTTCCTTGTTCATAATTCAACATTCAACAACCTCCTCCCCACTCATCCCCGCGTCCCCCGCATTCCTGTAAAACCAACCCGTACCCGGCATGAGCGACTGCTACCTTCATTCTGTCAATCCCGTATCATGCCATGAATTTTATGAACTCGGCCCGTTTGCCGCAATCCATCCGCATTTGCATCGTCGAAGATGACACGCTCATCCGCGACGGGTTCGCCCTGCTCATCAACAGTACCCACGGCTTCCGCATCATCAACACGTACCACCGCTGCGAAGACGCCCTCCGCAACCTGCTCCGCGACGAACCCGACGTGGTGCTCATGGATATCGAATTGCCGGGGATGAACGGCATCGAAGGCATCGAAAAAATCAAGAAACTTCGGCCCAAAACCAACGTCATCGTCGTGACGGTCTACGAAAACGACGAGTTGGTTTTCAAGGCCTTGTGCGCCGGAGCGGGCGGGTACCTGACCAAAAACATGCAGCCGACGCGGTTGCTCGAAGCCATCCGTGAAATCCAGGAAGGCGGCGCGCCGATGAGTACCAACATCGCCCGGATGGTGGTGTCGTCGTTCCAGAAAAATCGGAATTCGCCGCTCACGGCCCGCGAAACCGAGGTACTCGAACTGCTGGCGAAGGGCAAAAGCTACACGACGATTGCCGAGCAGCTCTTCGTCGACAAGGAAACCATCCGCACGCACATCAAAAACATCTACTGGAAGCTCGAAGTCCACTCCAAAGCCGACGCCATCGCGAAAGCGACGAAGGAGAAGTTGATTTGATAATTTGAATAGTTGAGAATGTGACCATTTGAAAATGAATGTAATGAATTCATTGCTGACGCATCAGCCCCATTTTCAAATGGTCACATTCTCAACTATTCAAATTCACCTCGCATTCTCAACTATTCAAATTAGATAAATCCCCCAAACTGAGTTAGCCAGCCCCTTTCGGTCCCGCCGGAATTTTGTGAATTCATCACGCAAAAATTCCGTCGCAGACCACATGAAACACCGTCGACACACGTACTGGGGGATAGTCCTGCTCAGTCTTCTCACCCTCACCCAAGCCTGGGCGCAAAGCCGGACCGTGACGGGTACCGTGCGCAGCGGTACCGACAACGCCACCCTGCCGGGCGTCAACGTCGCCATCAAAGGTCGGGCCGTAGGTACCACGACCGACGCCCAGGGTCGGTACCGGCTGGCGGTACCCGATGGCCCCGCCACGCTCGCTTTTTCGTCGGTCGGCTTTACCCGGCAGGAGGTACCTGTTGGCAGCCAGAGCGAAATCAACGTGACGCTCGCCGAAGACGCCGCCGTGCTGAGCGAGGTCGTGGTAACGGCCTCGGCCATCGAGCGCGAGAAAAAGACGCTCGGCTACGCCGTGACCAACCTCCGCAACGAAGAGTTCACGAAAGCCAGCGAGCAGAACCTGCTCCGTTCGCTCCAGGGCCGGGTGGCGGGCGTCCAGATTTCGGGGGCGACCGGCGGCGCGGGTGGCGCGACGCGCGTCGTGATTCGCGGGGCGCAGTCGTTCAACGGCAACAACCAGCCGATTTTCGTCGTCGATGGGGTCATCATCTCCAACAACAACACGACCACGGCGGGTACCGGAACGGCGCTCAACATCGGCAACGACCTCAACAACGGCGTCGACATCACGAACCGGGCGGGCGACATCGACCCGAACAACGTCGAGTCGGTGTCCATCCTGAAAGGCCCGGCGGCTTCGGCGCTCTACGGCTCGCAGGCGGCTTCGGGGGCCATCATCATCACGACCAAAAACCGCAGCCGCAACGCGCCGCGCTCACAGATTACGATCAACACGGCCTGGACGTTCGAGACGCCCCTGCGGTTGCCGAAGTTTCAGAATACCTTCGGCGGCGGTTTCAATGGGGAGTACGAAGTGCAGAACAACGTAAGCTGGGGGCCAAAGATGGACGGGCGGCTGGTACCCAACTGGCGCACCGAGGGCCTCGTGGCCAGCGGCGTGCAGGCCGAGCAGGACTCGATTCCGTTCGTACCGTACCCCGGTAACGTCCGCGATTTCTTCCAGACGGGTGTCACGCGCAACCTGTCGCTGGGGATTTCGGGCAACACGGGTACCTCGAATTACGCCCTGACCGTCTCGAACGTGGGCCAGACCTCGATGATCCCGAACACGGCGTACCGGCGTACCTCGCTGAACCTCGGGGCGGGTACCCGGCTGTTCAACGACAGAGTCTCGACCAGTTTTTCGCTGACGTATACGAACTCCGGTGGCGACCGCGGCGTGCAGGGCCAGGGCCGGGCCAACATCCTGCAAACCATCCTGAACACGCCCCGGCACGTGAGCCTCGTGGACCAGCGCGATTACACCGACCCGCGCTACGACCTCGACAACTACTACCTCGCCGGGTTTCGCAACAATCCGTACTGGCTGCTCGACAACAACCTGCTGACGGACAATGTCAACCGGATTTTTGGCAACGCCCAGGTTGGTTACGACCCGACCAAGTGGCTGAACGTGACGTACCGCATCGGGACCGACGTGTTCACGGATTACCGGAAGCAGACCTTCGCGAAGGGAACCATCAATAACGTCGACGGGCGGTACGTCGAGGACAACACGCTGTTCACGAGCCTAATTTCGGACCTCATCGTGACGCTCAACCGCGACCTGACGCCCGATCTGAACGCCCGGCTCATCCTCGGTCACAACCTCCAGGAGCGCAACACCTCGCGCGCCGTGGCCGATGCGCAGCCGCTGATCGTACCCGATTTTTACGATTTGAGCAACGGGACGACCGTCGTCAACAACCGCATCGACCTCCGCTCGCGGATTTTCGGTGTCTACGGCGACTTGCAGTTGTCGTTCAAGGATTACCTGTTTCTCAGTCTGACGGGCCGCAACGACTGGGCCTCGACGTTGCCGAAAAAGAACCAATCCTTTTTCTACCCCGGTACCAGCCTAAGCTTCGTGTTCTCGGACGCGCTCGATTGGAAAGGCAAAATTCTGAGCTACGGCAAGCTGCGCGGGAACATCGCCTCGGTGGGGAAAATCGCCGATCCGTACGTGCTCAACCCGGTTTTCGTACGGTCGGACATCACCGACGGCTTCCAGGGGCAGTATGTGTTTCCGCTCAACGGGGTACCCGGTTTTCGGGTGGGCAACGTCCGCGGCAACCCCGACCTGCGTTCGGAGCTGACGACGTCGTGGGAATTGGGTACCGAACTGCAATTCTTCAACAACCGCCTCGGCCTCGACTTCACATACTACAACTCGGTCAGCAAAAACCAGATCGTCAACGTGCCGATTTCGAGTACCTCGGGCTTCAACTCGCAGGTACTCAACGCGGGCACGATGGAAAACAAGGGCATTGAGGTACTCCTGACCGGCTCGCCGGTTCGCACGACGAGCGGCCTGCGCTGGGACCTGTCCGTCAACTTCACCCGCAACCGCAACCGCGTCACCGAACTCTACAACCCGCTGGCTCCGGTCAACATCGGTGGCCTCGGCTCGGTGGGTTTGCAGGCGCGACTGGGCGAACCCTACGGGACGTTCTTCGGCTCGCGAATGCTGCGCGACCCCGAAGGCCGGGTTGTCGTGAGTCCCACGACGGGCCGCCCGCTGCCCGACCCCACGCAAGTCGCACTCGGCAACATTCAACCCGACTTCACGGCGGGCTTGAGCAACACGATTTCGTTCAAGGGCCTGGCGCTGAACGTGCTCTTCGATACCCGACAGGGCGGAAAATTTTATTCGCAGACGACTAACACGGGCCGGTTTACGGGAATTCTGGACGAGACGACGGAGTACGACCGCGAGCAATTCATCTACCCGAACTCGGTCCTCCGCAACCCCGACGGTACCTTCTCGCCCAACACGACCGTGAAAACCGGCGGATTCGAGTACTGGTCGACGGTCTCGAACATCGGCGAAAACACGCTCTTCGACGCCTCGTTCGTCAAACTCCGCGAAGTGAGCCTCAGCTACACGCTGCCGAAGACGCTCATCAGCCGGGTGAAACTGGCGGGCGTGCAGCTCTCGCTGATTGGCCGGAACCTGGCGCTCTGGACCCCGGCGTCGCAGCCGCACGTCGACCCGGAAGTCAGCTCGTTCGGAACCGGCAACAGCCAGGGCTACGAGTTCCTGGCTTATCCCAGCGCGCGGAGCTACGGGTTTAGCGTGAAGGTGACGCTTTAAGAAAAAAGCAGAATCAGCGCAACTCCCCTCCTTGAATAAGGAGGGGGTGCGTGGGCCCAGCGCGTGAGCGGGACGGTCCGCCGCTGCGGGTGGTTGAGTGGGGAAGCGCGAAGCCTTTCCAAGCTCCACCCTGCGCGTTTACCACCCCGGTCCTTCGGACCACCCCTCCTAAAAACAGGAGGGGAGTTTTTAAAAAACTCAGCAAATGAAATTTAATAAATCACTCCTCCTCGCCGCCGTGTTCCTCGTCTCGACGACGGCCTGCGACGATTACCTCGACGTCAACACCGACCCGAACAACCCGACCGTGGCCGACGTTAACCTCGTTCTGCCGTCGGGACAGGCAGCGGTGGCCTTCGTCGTGGGCGGGCAGTTCAACATCCTCGGCGGCGTGCTGGCCCAGTACTGGACGCCGCCGCAGGGCGGCAACCAGTACCGGACCTGGGACCAGTACAACATCAACTCGGGTACCTTCGACGGGGCCGGGGGGCAGTTCGTGAGTTTGTACTCGGGGGCCTTGCAGGATTTCCAGAGCGTCGTGACCAACGGAACGGCCCAGAACGAGTGGCGGATGGTGGGCATCGCCAAAATCATGCAGGCCTACACGTTCCAGGTACTCACCGATTTGTACGGCGACATTCCGCTTTCGGAGGCACTCAACGCCGAGCTGACCGTCACGCCGAAGTACGATACGCAGGAGCAGGTCTACGCGGGCATCCAGCGGCTGCTCGACGAAGCCAAAGCCGACATCGCTAAAAAACAGGGCCGTTTCCCCGGCAACGCCGACTTGATTTACAAGGCCGCCAGCGACGCCGACATGGGCAAGTGGGAACGGCTCGCGAACACGATTAAATTGAAAGCGTACCTCCGCCTGAGCCAGGTGAAGCCCGCCGAAGCCCAGGCCGCCGTCCGGGCGCTGTACACGGTGCAGAACGAATTTCTGCGGTCGGGCGAAAGCATGCAGCTGGTCAACGCGGCCACGACGAACGCCGAAAACCCCTTCTGGCAGGCCAATTTCCGCCTGCCCAACAACCTGACCGTGGCCGCGACCGTCGGTAATCTACTGCTCAACACGAGTGACCCGCGCTTGCCCGTCTACGCCCTCGACGCTAACCTGAGCACGGCGACCGTCGAGTACGTCTTCGTGCCAAACGGTACCCTGACGGCGGCCACGCTCGCCCGGAGTTCGTACCCCGGCAAGTACTTCATCGGCCAACGCTTCCAGAACGGTACCATCCGCGGGACCGACGCGGCCAGCGGTGTGACCGTCGCCGACGACAACGCCGCGAAAGCCCGTCCCGTCGTGCTGCTCTCGTACGAAGAAAGTTTGTTTCTGCGGGCCGAAGCCCTGGCCCGCGGCTGGGCCACGAGCAACGACCAGCCCGCCACGCTCTACGCCGACGCCATTCGCGCCTCGGTGGCGCGCTACGGAGTACTCCTGGGCGATTACCTCACGCAACCGACGGTCGACTACGCGAAGCAGACCAATAAAATCCGGGCGATCCTCACGCAGAAGTACCTTTCCCTGTTCGGCACGAATGGCGTGGAAGCCTGGACGGAGTACCGCCGGACGGGGTTCCCCTCGGAAATCACGCTGCCCGTCACGAACGTGACCGGCGGGCAGTTCATCAAGCGCCTGCCCTACGTCGATTCCGAACTCCAGCGCAACCCCAACGTCTCCCAGACCGGCCTGGCCCCCGGCGACGTGCTGACGCCGGTGTGGTGGGATGTGGATTGAAGTTGGGTTTGAATTTTGAACAAGGAACAAGGAATGTTGAACTCCGAATTTGAGTACTTCGTGATTCAACATTCCTTGTTCAAAATTCCCACCGCTCCCCTCGTCTGCGGGAGTACTTTTTCGGGAAAAGGGCGCGTGTGAAGTGGAAAAGCGGCTTTCGGGTACCCCGCAATGACTTCAAATGGGCTGAAAGTCAGCTTATCCCAGGCCAGTGCCACTCATCCCAACGCCCCAAAATCCCGCAAGGCGGGGGACGGAAGGCGGGGGGTGTACCGTCGAATTTTACCGACGTCAATCAACCTTCCTGCTCGTTCAGCCATGAAAACCCCGGTTCGTTTCCTGCTTGCCGCCGCCGCTGCCCTCGTTCTCGCCCAGACGCCCCTCCGCGCCGAAGAAAAACCCCCGGCCCCGAAAGCCAAGGCCAAAGCCGCCGTGCCGGAGACGTTTGGGATGAACATGTTCCCGAAAATCAACTCGACCAAGATGAACCTGCTGATTGAAAATCAGTACGGCATCAAGCTGCACATCAAGCTGCTCAACGAAAAAAACGAAGTGCTCTACAACGAAACCATCGGCCGGAAGCAGACCAAGTACTGGCGCAAGTTCGACATGGGCCAGCTCAAGGATGGTCACTATCGCTTCGAGGTCTCGAACGGTGTCGAAACGCAGAGCCGCGAAGTGGATTTGTCCACGAAGCAGCCCGTGGTACCCAACGAGCGGTTGATTAGTTTTCGTAATTAAACCGTTGATTTTTAGAAGAATAATTAAATTTGATGAGCTTCCGCCGCTCGTCCGAATCCCCCAATCCGGGGGATTTTTCATTGCTACCCCGGCGACAATTTTGGGGGCCTCGTTGACGAACCCTGACCCATGAAACTTTTTACTACGCTTCTCGCGCTGTTCCTGGCCGGTTACGCCGTCGCTCGTCCCCCGATTCACCCCGGCAAAATCAGCGGGCAGGTGCGCGATGCGGCGGCGCAACCCGTCGCCTACGCCAACGTCGTGCTGCTGCGGGCGGGCGATTCGACGCTCGTGAAGGGCGGGCTGACCGAACCCGACGGGCGATTCACGCTCGAAAACGTGCCCGAAGGCCGGTACCTCGTGCGCGTCACGCAGGTCGGGTACCAGCGGCTGACGACGCCGACGTTTGTCGTCAACGCCGAAAATCCAGAAATTAAACTGGCCGAACTGGCCATGACCGAAGCCGCCCGGACGCTGGACGAAGTGGCCGTGCGGGCGCAGAAGCCGTTCATCGAGCGGCAACTCGACAAAACCATCGTCAACGTCGAAAACAGCATCGTCGCGGCGGGGTCATCGGCGCTGGAGGTACTCGAACGTTCGCCGGGCGTCACCGTCGACCAGGACGGGCGGCTGAGTTTGAAGGGCAAGGCGGGCGTCATCGTCATGATTGACGGGAAACCGACCCAGCTTTCGGCCCTCGACCTGGCGAACTTGCTGAAGGGCATGCCCGCCGGTTCCATCGAAAAAATCGAACTCATCACGAACCCCTCGGCCAAGTACGACGCCGCGGGTAACGCGGGACTCATCGACATCCGCACGAAAAAAGACCAGCGGCGGGGCTTCAACGGCTCGGCCACGGGCAGCTACGGGCGGGGCGTGTACGCGAAGGCGGCCACGGGCCTAAACCTCAACTATCGCGACCGAAGGTGGAATTACTTCGGGAATTACAACTACAGCTACCGCAAAATCATGAGCAACCTCGACCTCGACCGACGCTTCAGCCAGGGCGAACGGCTCGTGTCGCGGTACGTGCAGGCCAACCGTTTCGTGGTACCCTTCAACACGCACACGGCCAAAATCGGGGCGGATTTTTCGCCGAATCGCCGGACGACGATTGGGCTGGTACTCAGCGGCCTCTCGAACGGCATCCGGCGCGATGGGCGCAACGACACGGAAGTGACCGACGGACTGGGTCAGCCGACGGGCCGTTTGCGGACCTTCAACCACTCGCGCGATGGGTGGAACAACGCGGCGCTAAACCTGAATTTCCGCCGCCAGCTCGACAGCGCCGGGCGCGAACTCACCGCCGACCTTGACTACGCCCGGTACGACAATGCCTCGCGCCAGCGCTTCACGACCGATTACGCTGACGCCAGCGGGACCCCCACGCGCACGACGGCGTTGCTGGGCAACCTCGGTGGGTACCTCGACATCCGTTCGCTGAAGTTCGATTACGTGCATCCGTTGGGAAAGAAAGCCAAAGTCGAAGCGGGGGTGAAAACGAGTTTCGTGACCAACGACAACGACGTGCGGTTTTTCGTGGCCGAAGGCGGACTGACGGTGTTCGACACGACCCGCAGCAACCATTTCATTTACCACGAAACCATCCACGCGGCGTACCTGAACGTCCACCGCGAGGTCGGCAAATTCGGCTTTCAGTTTGGCCTCCGCGCCGAGCAGACCCGCGCCGATGGGAATCAGGTGGCAACGGGGACGACGTTTTCGCGGAACTACGTCCAGTTGTTCCCGAGTCTGTTCCTGAGCCAGAAACTGAGCAAAAAACACGAGCTGAGCTACTCGCTCAGTCGGCGCATCGACCGGCCCAGCTACCAGCAACTGAACCCGTTCACGTTTTTCATCGACCCGACCACCAACCGCCGCGGCAATCCGTTCCTGCTGCCCCAGTTGACTTACGCGATGGAAATCACGCACACCTACGCCGGGCGCATTTCGACCACGCTCGCCTACAGCCGCACGACCAACAACCTCACGAACGTGCTCCTGCAAAACGATACGACCCGCGTGACGACACAGACCGACCGCAACCTGGCCGTCTTCGACTACGTCGGCCTGAGCGTGAACGCGCCCGCCCAACTGGCCCAATGGTGGAACAGCAACACGAGCGTGAACGCCTACGTGGGTACCTACCGGGGTACCGTCGCCAACACGCAACTCAACGCGGGCGCGCCGACGTTCAACCTCAACACCCAGCACACCTTCACGCTGCCGCGCGGCTTCAGCGCCGAGCTGGGGCTGTTTTACCGCTTCCGCGAGGTGTACGGCATTTCGGTCATCGAGCCGATGTACAACCTCTCGGCGGGCGTGCAGAAATCCATCTGGGCGCGGAAGGGTACCCTCCGGCTCAACGTGACGGACCTCGCCTGGCGCAACTACCCGCGCGGGGGTACCGATTTCGCCAACATCAACGAAACCTTCACTGCCCTGCGCGACACCCGCGTGGCGACCCTGGCCCTGACCTACCGCTTCGGAAAGGAAACCGTGGCCCCGGCGCGGCGTCGGCGGACGGGCGCCGAGGACGAACTGAACCGGGTACGGATGGGCAACGGGTAAAACGGTCAGACCGCAGACGCGTAGTCCGTAGACGCGTAGTCCGCAGGTCGGACCCGCGGTACCCAGTTGAAGTTAACCAAACCCGTTCGCCGGACTCGCGCCCGACCTCCGGTTAACCCCACCTTTCCAATCGTTAATCGGCGCTCGTTGGGCGAATTCCCCGAACTACTTTTACTTCGGGGAATTCGCCCAACGATTTTTGAATGACCTACCAGGAAACCAACCTGCTTTTTTTGGGAATGGTCGGGGCCATGCTGTTGTTCAACAGCACGATGGCCTACCTCCAGCGCGAGCGGGTGTCGCTGTACTACTCCGGGTACATGGTCTGCTGGCTGGTGTACTTCGGGGGGCGGTACCCGGCCTTGCTGTCGCGCACGCCCGAGCCAGTCTTTCACTTCGTGCGGGTGGCGGTACCCATGCTGGCGTACGTGTTCAATTTTGAGTTTGCCACGGAATTGATGGGCCTGCGGCAAAAAGTACCGCGCGTGCACCGGGCCATGCGCCTCGTGCAGGGGCTGCTGACGGCATACATCGCCGTGGAGGTACTGCTCTGCTTCCTGACCGACGGCTGGCAGCGGCCCATTCACGAAATTCTGCACACGATCGTCCGGCTCGGACTGGCGGGGTTTTCGGGGTACGTCATCGTGCAGTGCTACCGGCTACGCGAGCGGTTGGTGAGTTACTTCATCACGGGGTCGGTATTCTTCATCGCGGGCGGGTTGTTGTCGATGGCGCTGACGATTCTGATGGTCCAGACGGACCTGTTTCCCGACAACTCCGATCACTTTTTGTACTCGCCCATCACGTTTCTGCAACTGGGCGTCGTGCTCGAACTCCTCTGTTTTTCACTGGGGTTGAGCTACCGGAACAAGTTGGTTGAACTCGAAAAAAGCAGGGCCGAACAACTGCTGGAAAACGAGCGTCAGCAACGCGAGCGGGATCGCCTCCAGGCGCTGCTCGACGCGCAGCGCGCCTCGCGACAGGTAACCGACCTGCGCGTGCGGGCCTTGCGGGCGCAGATGAATCCGCATTTTCTCTTCAACTCGCTCAACGCCATCCAGGAGTGCATCCTGACCAACCAGACCGACGCGGCAGCGAGTTACCTGGCCAAGTTCTCGAAGCTCGTCCGGCTGATTCTGGAAAGTTCGGACAAACCGACCATCCCACTCACGAAGGAAATCGATACGCTGCGGCTGTACCTCGACGTCGAGGCGCTGCGCTTCACGCAGGCGTTTCGGTACGAAATTCGCGCCGAAACCCACCTCGACGCCTCGCTGCTGAGCATTCCGCCCATGCTCGTGCAGCCCTACGCCGAAAACGCCATCTGGCACGGGCTGCTGCACAAGGAAGGCGACCGGAAGCTGCTGATCGAGTTCACGTCGGACGATGATTTTCTGTACGTGCGCATCGAGGACAACGGCGTCGGGCGCGAACAGGCTACCGGACGGACCAATCCGCTTAAAAAAGAGTACACTTCCCGCGGGATGAAACTCACCGACGAACGCCTCGAAGCCCTGGGCGAATTGCTCGGCGAACGCGCCCGCGCCGGAGTTGAAGATTTAGTTGCCCCCGACGGCCAGCCCGCCGGTACGCGGGTGACGCTGACGTTACCACTTCAGTAGCGCAACCGCAGCGGCGGACCGCCTTCAGGTTACGACCACCCTATCCGCAACCTTCAGGTTGCGCTATCGCATGCTTACGACGCTCATCATCGACGACGAACTCCGGGGTCGGAACCTGCTCGCCGAGCTGGTCCGGCGGTACTGCCCCGACGTGGAGGTACTCGCCCTGGCGCAGGACGCCCACGAGGGAATCGAACTCCTGCGCCGGTACCAGCCCGATTTTGTTTTCCTCGACATCAAAATGCCGACGCTCAACGGGTTTGAGATGCTCGAACGAATCGGGGAGGTGCATTTCGACATTGTCTTCGTGACGGCCTACAGCGAATTCGCGCTCAAAGCCTACAAGTACGCCGCCTTCGACTACCTCCTCAAACCCATTGACCCGGACGAACTGGTGGGTACCATCGAACGACTCAAGGCCAAACGGAACCAGAGCCGCCTACAGGACCGGCTGAACCTGCTCATGAAAACGCTCGAAGAGCCGCGCCGCCTGCCGACTAAGCTGACCATCAGCGCCGCCGACGGCGTCACGCTGCTGACCATCGCCGACATCGTCTACCTCGAAGCCGACGGGCCGTACACCACGTTTTTCCTGCTTGGCGGCGAAAAAATCGTTTCCTCGCACAACCTGAAAGAGTACGACGAACTCCTCACCGATCACGACTTCTTTCGCAGTCACCACAGTTTTCTAATCAACCTCCACCACGTCCGCAAGTACATTCGCTCCGAAGGGTACGTGCTTATGGCCAACGGCCGCTACGCCGAAGTGAGCAAACGAAAAAAGGAGGAATTCATGCAGCGGATCGGGCAGGTGTAGGGCGAGGGGCGCGTAACCATCCCGCCCGCCCGTACCCGACCCAACCGAATCCTAAATGGTACCCAACGAATGCTCCGCTTGCCGAAAAAAGCCCGTTTCTTTACCCGTGTTCCACCCGTAAACGTAAAATCGATGCGACTCACCGGAAGAAGTACCCGTTCGCTGCTGGCCGCCGCCGTGCTCCTGACCGCCTGCGAAACCGCCCAGAAAGCCAAAGAAGCCGCACAAGGCGCTTCGGCGCTGGCGGAGGCCGCTCAGAATTACGCCGCCAATGCCGAAACCAGTCAGAAGAAAGCCGAAGCCCGCCGGGCCAAAGGCGACACGCTGGCCATGCCCTACACCGAGTTGCAGCAACTGCTGCCCGCCTCGGTGGAAGGCTACGAAAAAGACGGCGATCCCGAGGGCCAGTCGATGAACATGGCCGGGGCGTCGTACTCGACGGCTTCGCAGAATTACAAAAAAGGCGACCATTACCTGAAACTGGTCGTCGTGGATTACAACGCCGCCTACGGCCTCTACGGCATGGCGACGGCGTTTATGGCCACGGGATTTTCGAGTGAAAACGCCGACGAAAAAATGGGCGGCATCGACCTCGGCGTGGCTGGGGCGAAGGGCTGGGAGGTGATTCGGAAAAAAGAAAAAAAGGCCATGCTCAGCGTGGGCGTGGCTGATCGCTTTTTTGTGACGGCCGAAGCCGACGATCAGGAGAATTCTGACCTACTAAAAAACGCCGTCAGGAGTCTGGACCTGACGAAGCTGGCTGACCTGTGAGCCACGTACGGCGAGGTACGACAACCGGCGCAGAGGTACCCCTGGGCCGGTTTTTTGTTGCTAAGTTTACGGTCGAACCCATCCGTCCGTGACTGATTTTTTTGATTCAACGCCGCGTTCCCGCCGCGAGGTACTTCGCCAGCTTACTGCGGGTACGGCCCTCGTCGCCGCGGGCTGCGTCTCGCCATCAACACCCACGGCTGCCGAGCCGCCCGCCCCCGTCGAACCGACGTACCCGACGGTCATCCGGGGTGGACGCGTGTTTGCGGGCGGAAAATTCCAGAACCTGTCGGTCGGCATTACCGAGGCGGGTACCCTCCGACTAAGCGCGGTACCGCTTCGCGGCAAAACGGAAATCGACGCAACGGGTAAAATCGTATCACCAGGTTTTATCGACATTTTGGCCGACGACGCGGCCAATCCCGACCAGTCGTACCGCACCTTCGAGTACTTCAAACTCACCGACGGGCTGACGACGGTCCTCCAGCTCCACGGCGGTGACGCCGATCCGGCGGCCTTCCACCAGAAATTCGACGCGGTACCGCACGCGGTGAACTACGGCGTGGGCATTTTCGTGATGCGGGTTCGGAACCTGTTGTCCAGGGAACGGGAGCGGTTTGCACACGTCGAGCGCTGTCTTGACCAGGGCGCCCTGGCCGTCTGCCACAGCCTGGAGTACCAGCCCACGCCGTACTCCGAACTGCGCGAGTACGCCCGGCTGGCGAAAAAGTACGAGCGCCCGCTGTTTCTGCACCTGCGGTACTCCTCGACCGAACGCGAACTCGAAGGCGTGCGTGAGGCGCTCCAACTGGCCCAGGAAACCGGCGTGCGCGTGCACCTCAACCACCTGCATTCCACGGGCGGTACCTACCACATGCCCGAAGCCCTCGACCTGATCCAGAACGCCCGCGCGCGGGGTGCGGAGGTGACCTGCTGCGTGTACCCGTACAGCTACTGGGCGACGTACGTGCACTCGAAACGCTTCGACCCCGGCTGGCAACGGCGCTACGGACTGACCTACTCGGATTTGCAACTGGTCGGTACCCGCCACCGGCTCAGCGAACGCAGCTTCGGGGCGTACCGCAAAAAGTACGGGTACCTCGTGGCCGTACCCGAGGGAACCATGCCCTTTGAAAAAACGGTGGATCTGGCCCTGCAAACCGATTTCTGCCTCATCGGTTCCGACGGTGGCATCGTCTCAAAAATCGACGCCAACTCGCACCCGCGGGGGGCAGGCTGCTTCGCCACGGCGCTCCGGCACGCACTCGACCGGGGTTTTCCGTTGGAAAAAATGCTCCCGAAGATGACCTTGATGCCCGCCCAGCTCCTACGCCCGGCGCTGAAAAACCGCGGCGAGCTGAAAGACGGGTACGCCGCCGACTTGACCATTTTTAACCCGGAAATCATCAACGGCCGAGCCTCGGTGGAAAATCCGAATCAGACCTCGGTAGGCATCGAGGCCGTGTTCGTCGGGGGAAAGCTGGCGTATGAGCGAGGGAAAGTACTAACGGACGCCGGGCAACCGATTACCAGTGACCGGTAATCAGGAAAGAAAAAACCTCCAAAATCTTTAAGACTTTGGAGGTTTCAAGTTTTTCGGACCAGAAAAATTGGTCAATGGTCATTGCTAACTGGTCATTGTCTCAAAACCGCGGGCAGGCCATTTCTTTTTTCTTCCGCCGCGCGTTGCGCTTGGGCTCGAAGAAGGATTCGAGCGTGTAGGACATCGAGATTTCGTGCGCGCCGCCGCTCGAAAAGCCAAGCGTCGAGATGGTCGCGTCGTAGCTGTACCCAAACGAGAAATTGTCCTGCCGGTACCCAATGAGGAAAACGGCCGCGTCGTGGTTGTTCAGCCCGCGCTCGTACTGCTTGATCGGGATACCCCGGTACCACAGTCCGAAGGTCAGCGGGGCGTAGGTCAGGTACGCGCCCACGTCGAGCTGGTCGAATTTGCCCTGGCGTTTGTAGAGAATCGCGGGTGAAAAACTCTTTTCCCGTCCCCAGGAGTCGCCCAGGCCGTTGCCGAACGTCCAGTCGCCGAGGGCGAATTTGTACCCGCCCTGAATCCCGATTTTCATCGGCAGGCGCTGCTCGGTGAGCGTCGTGAACGCCTGGTTGGGGCGGTTGAAGTGGTGCACCGACAGTCCGACCCAGAACTGCTCCGAGTACACGAGGCCGCCCGTCGAAAAATCGACGTAGTTGATGCGGGGACCAGTGTTCGCCACCGGATCAAGGCTCGGGCTACCTGTCGGCCCGGTGGGGCTGAGCTGGTCGCCGAAAACCAGGTTGTAGTAATCCACACTCCGGTTCACGTACGAGACCTGAATGCCCGCCCGGGCCTTGACCTGCTCGCTGATCGTGAGTTGGTAAGCGTACTGCAGGCCCACGTCGATGGTACGCAGATTGCTGAACTGGGCATCGTTCATCAGCAACAATCCCACGCCGCTGTTGATTTTATCGAAATAGTGATCGACCGAAGCCATCGACGTAACAAAATTGGCGTTGAGGTTAGGCCACTGGTTGCGGTAGTTGATAATGCCCCGCGTGGCGAGCGCCGAACCGGCAAAGGCGGGGTTGAGGTACAGCGGCGCGGCGTAAAACTGCGAAAGTTGCGGGTCCTGCGCCCGCAGGGGCAACGAACCCAACCCGAGCAGCGTAAGCAGAGCGAGGCGGTTGGCAAGAAGGGCGGTAAAAATTCTCATCCACACAATCGAAAATTGGTAAACTTCGGCAAGATGCGCATTCGCCAACAAAATTTGCGGCGGCGAAACGCGTTAATTCCAAGCAGGTTCGGAACGCCGCCATCCGACCCTCTAAACGTAGATTTCCGCTGAATGAAGGTATGTTACGTTGCGTTTTTTTTGTGCTGATGGGTTGGAGTCTGACCCTGACGGGAGCCTGGGCGCAAGCCCCCGGCTTCACGGTTGGGGGGCGGAAGTGCGTTCCCGAGCAGGGCTGCGGCGGCGATTCAACCAAATTTTCGGGTTTCGGTACCGGCGTCACGACCTGGCGCTGGGATTTTGGCGACGCCGCTTCGGGCGCGGCCAACACGGCTACCACTCAGAAGTCGGCCCACTTGTACCAGCAGCCGGGCCTGTACACCGTCACGTTGACCGTAACGCGGCCCAATCGCGCCGACACGACCGTCACCGATACGGTCCGCATTAACGAATTGCCGCAACCGTTCGAGTTTTTCGAAGGGAAGACCGACACCACCATCTGTCCCGGTACCAAACTGCTCCTCGACCCGTACCAGGGCCAGCAGGCACCGGCGGGCGTGAAGTACCTCTGGTACCCCAACGGCGACACGACGCGGACGCTGCTGGCCGATAGTTCGGGTTGCTACTCCGTCGACGTCATCAACGCCGGGGGCTGCAAAACCACGGCGCGCATCAACGTCAAGGTCTGTACCCAGGTACCTCAGCAGTCGGCCAAGTGGTACTTCGGCAACAACGCCGGGTTGGATTTCAAGGGCGGCGAACCGACGCCCATCGACGACGGCAAGCTCGACACCCCCGAGGGTACCTCGTCCATCTCCGACCAGCGCGGCAAGCTCCTGTTTTACACCGACGGCGTGTTGATTTACGACCGCGACGGCAACCTGATGCCCGCCCGCCCACCGCTCACGCAAACCGACAGCCTGAAGGGCAGCGGTACCTCCACGCAGTCGGCGCTCATCGTGCCCCAGCCGAGTTGCAAGGGCTGCGAGACGGTGTACTACGTTTTCACGACGCAGAACATCAACGACTCGACCAAACTGCTCAGCTACAGCGTCGTCGACATGCGCGGCAACCAAGGCAAGGGCGAAATCATCGAGTTGAACACGGAGATCGTTCAGAACACGACCGAGCGCCTGACCTCGGTCAAAAACCCGAAGGATTCGACGTACTGGGTTATCTCGCACGATTACGGCACGAACCGCTTCCGCGTTTCGCAACTGACGCCCAACGGCCTCGTGCAGGCGGGTACCTACGACCTGGGCCTGCCCCACGACACCACCTCCCGCGGCGAGGGGCAGATCAAACTGGCTCCGTCGGGTACCAAGCTGGGCGTCGTCGTGCCCGGACCGCCGCGGAACTACCTTGAAATTTTTGATTTCAGCGATTCGACGGGCGTCATTTCCGGAGGAGTCAGGCTTGACCTCGGCCCCGCCCCGCCCACGGCGTACGGCGTCGAGTTCAGTCCCGACGGGGAAAAAGTCTACGTTTCGATGAAGGGCAGCGATTCGACGGCTTCGGTCATTTACCAGTTCGACGTTTCGGTGATGGATTCGACCGCCGTGGCCGGTTCCAAACTCACCATCGACAGCACGACGCAATCCGTCTACGGAGCCTTGCAGTACGCCTCCGACGGACGGATTTACGTAGCCGTGCAGGGCAGTTCGACGCTGGCCTACATCGGTAATCCGAGCGGCACGACCGTCGAAGACGTGCAGTTTCAGGGCAAAGACGGCGGGCTGAGCCTCGGCGGAGCTACGAGCCAGTTGGGGCTGCCCAACTTCGTCCAGTCGCTCATCGAACCGCCCACCAGCCCGGCCATCACCTACGCCGATACCTGCTTCGGAACGCCGACGCAGTTCAGTTCTTCGCCCATCTGTCCGCCCATCGAAGACAAGTACGAGTGGGATTTCGGCGACGGCAGTACCTCCACGCAGCAAACGCCCACGCACCTGTACAAAGCCGTGGGTACCTACCGCGTGAAATTGCGGCAGTACAACCAGTGCAAGGACACGACGATGTTTGCCACGCTGACCATCGCGCCGCAGCCCATCGCCAGCCTCGGGCCGGACATCGTGGCCTGTCGATCGAGCGTCGAACTGGATTTGAAAAACCCGGTGAACCCCGCTGAGTACATCTGGCTGCAAAACGGGCGCGTCATCCCGACGGCGCGGTCGGGCAAACTGACCGTCACGGCTTCGGGTACCTACATCGGCGGGGTGATTACCGAAGCCGGTTGTTTCGCCCTCGACACGATTCAGGTGACGCTCTTCCCACCCCCACCGCTCCGGCTCGGACCCGACACGGTACTCTGCGTGGGGAGTTCGGTCGTGATCGACGCGGGCAACGGCAATTCTTTCCAGTGGAGCAACGGCGCGACGGGCCAGCAACTCACCGTGACCCAGCCGGGTACCTACTCGGTGCAGGTGACGACGATTCAGAACGGGCAGGAATGCGTCAACGGCGATACCATCGTCGTCACGGCCCGGCCCAAGCCCAACCTGACCGCCCGCCTGACGCTGCCCAGTGGCTGCGACACCCGCGACGGGGCGCTCGCGGTCACGGCGACGCCCGCCTCGGCCAGTTACGTATACGTCTGGGGGCTGAACGGAGCCCCGCTTCCGACGGCCACCGGCAACAGCCTGACCAACCTCGGGCCGGGTACCTACTCGTTGCGGCTGAGCGGCAATCCGCAGGCCTGTACGCTCGACACGAATTTTGCGCTCAACGCCCGCAACCCGAGCGTGCGCGTCGCGCCGGATACCATTGACAACGCCGACTGCGCCAGCCCGACGGGCAGCATTCGCCTGCGTACCGAACTGGGTACCCCGATTTCCTACACCTGGCGCAACGCGGCGGGTACCGTCGTGGCGACGACGCGCGACCTGAGCAACGTGCCACCGGGCGTGTACGCGGTGGAAGTAGCCGACGCGCTCGGGTGCCGGTTTTACCTCGACAACCTCCGCCTGCGCTTCATCCAGACGCCGCTGACCAGCCTGCGCGATACCTCGGCCTGCGTCGGTGAAAACCTGGTACTTGACGCCGGACCGCTGGGTACCAGCTACGTCTGGAGCAACGGCGCCACGACGCGGACCATCACCGTCAACCAGGCGGGTACCTACCGCGTGACGGTGACGAACGCCACGACCGGTTGCCAGACCATCGACTCGGCGCGGGTGAATTTTGCCCCGAAGCCGACGCTGAACCTCGGTCCGACGCAGGCGTTCTGCGCGGGTACCCAGCCGGTTCAACTGGCGGCGACGCCCACGGGTGGCGCCTGGAGCGGACCGGGCGTGAGTCCGACGGGGCTGTTCACGCCCGCATCGAGCCTGATTGGTCCGCAAACGGTGACGTACACCGCCGGGCAAAACGGCTGCCGGGTGTCGGCGACGAAACTCGTCAACGTTCAGCTCACACCGACGATTGACCTGGGGCCGGATTCGGCGTTTTGCGACAACGAAACCTACACGTTGCGCGCGCCCGAAATTCAGGGAGCCGTGTACCGCTGGTCGACGGGCGACACCGGTCAGAGCATCCAGCCGAAAGGCACGGGTACCTATTCGGTGACGGTGGCCCTGGGCAACTGCCGCTCGGGCGATACGGTCCGGCTGCGGGTACTGCCCTCGCCGCGCATCACGCTCCGACCCGAGGTACCGTACTGCGTGGTGGAAGCCGGAAACGTAACGCTCGACGCGGGCGGTAACCCGACCTACCAGTACCTCTGGACGCCCACGGGCCAGAACACGCGCCTGATTACCGTCAACCGGACGGGCGAGTACACCGTACGCGTGACGAACCCGGAAGGCTGCGTGGAAGAGCGCCCGACGCGCGTCGTGGATTTGTGCGAGCCGCGCATTCAGGTACCCGAAATCTTCACGCCCAACGCCGACGGGACCAACGACGGGCTGGACGTGTTCGTCGACCACATCACCGAGTATGAATTGCGGATTTACAACCGCTGGGGCGAGATGGTGTTCCGGACGCTCGACATCAATGAAAAGTGGGACGGGCGCTACAAAGGAAAACTGTTCCCACCCCAGAGCTACGCCTGGACGGTTTCGTACCGCAGTACCTACTTCCCCGAACGGGGCGTGCAGGTCAAGCGCGGGGCGGTACTGGTGTCGGAGTAAACAAGGAGTCGATTGAGCGAAACTTCCAAAGTCTTGAAGACTTTGGCGGTTTTTCACTTCCGCATCTTTTTCCGAATGACCAGTTCGCGGTACCCGGTTTGCGGATCGGGTTCGCGGGTGAAGGCGACTTCGGGTAAAATACCCAGCACGATTTCTGCGGTCGTGTACACCGCCGAGCCGTCGAGCAGGTGCCCGCCCAGGGTACGGCCGGTCGAATCGGAAACCGACACGTGCAGGTGCGAACCGGCTTCGGAAAGCACGCCCGTCAGCGAGACAATCTCGAAGTGACCTGTCAGTACCTCGCCCGCGTCCTGGTTGGCGTAACGCAGGGTTACCTGCGTCAGACTCCCCACGCAGGTGAGCACGCAGACCGCCGACAGTCGGTTTTGCCGCACGTAGGCGTCTAACTGGGCCTTGAGGTCCTGACCTGGGCGGAGGCGAAGCGCAACGGTTTGCATGGACGAAAACGTTTGGGCCGAAGCGGGGAGGAGTACCGCCAGCAACAATCCGGTACCCAGCAGGCGGCGAGTGAAGGCAGACATGAGCCGTTTTTCGGCAAAGATGGGCAAACAAAAAACCGCCGCCTCAACGAAGCCACGGTTTTCCATACCCCAAAAATGAGTTTTCAGTTTACAGTTGAGCGTTTTCAGTTGCGAAACAGGATTACTGACTGTAAACTGAAAACCCTAAACTGGAAACTTCCTGCCGAAACGCCGGTTTGGAATCTACCCGTCCCCTGATTCTGGCGATAACTCCCCCCGAAACGGCGACGGACGTTTAGTCAATTTTGCCCGCGTTGACCACCTTGAAGAGGTGTTCGCTGTACGATTCGCTGACAGGGATGTGCACCTGCCCGATTTTAATCCGCAGGTTGCGGATGGATTCGATCTTGTCGAACGCCACGATGAACGACTTGTGGACCCGCAGAAACTGGCTGGTCGGCAGGCGCTCTTCCATGGCCTTCATCGTCAGGCGGGTGATGACGGGCCGCGGCGCGGTACTCAGGTAAATCTTGACGTAATCTTTCAACCCCTCGACGTAGAGAATATCGGCCACGCGGATTTTAACGAGCGAGTAGTCGGCGTTGACAAACAGGTACTCCGGTCCGGCGGGCGGGGTACCGGCGGCGGTCTGGGGCTCGGCTTTGCGCAGTTGGAAAAGCTCGTAGGCCTTGTTGGCGGCTTTCAGAAACCGCTCGAACGCGACGGGTTTGAGCAGGTAATCGATCACGTCGAGGTTAAATCCTTCCAGCGCGTACTGCTCGTAGGCGGTCACGAAAATCACCATCGGCGGGTTGGGCGGCAGGCTTTGCAGAAACTGCACGCCCGTGATGCCCGGCATCTGGATGTCGAGAAACAGCAGGTCGACGGGCTGCTCGCGGATGATGTCGAGCGCTTCAAACGCATTCCGGCAGCGTTTCACGAGGTTCAGAAACGGTACCTTGCGGATGTTGTCTTCCAGTAAATCGAGCGCCAGACGTTCGTCGTCGACGGCGAGGCAGTTCATCATCTCTTTTTGTTTGGTGGTTGCTCAACAGGTAAACGGACAAACCCCCAAACTCGGCAATCGTTACGCCACCGCTTCTGCCGGGCGGCGCTTCGTCGGAACGGTTTCCTCGCGGAAGTACAGCGTCAGGTCGACGTCGTACCAGTCGCCGTCTTCCCGGATGTCGAGCTGGTGGCTGTCGGGGTAGAGCAGGCTGAGGCGGCGTTTCACGTTGGGCAGTCCGATGCCCGAGCTGTGGTCTTTTTCTTCCTGAAAACGCCGGTTCACGCGGTTGCGCACCCGGAAATGCAGGGCGTTATCCTGCGCCCGGAGCGAAATGTCGATGACCGGCTCGTCGATGAGGCCCACGCCGTGTTTGAAGGCATTTTCCACGAACGGAATCAACAGCATCGGCTCGATGAGCTGGTGCGGCAGGCGGTTGTCGATCGTCATGCGCGTCTCGACGTCGCTCCCAAAGCGCAGCCGCTGCAATTCGAGGTAGTTGTTGAGGTACTTGATTTCCTTTTCCAGGCTCACCTTGGTACCGTCCGATTCGTAGAGCATGTACCGCATCAGGTCGGAAAGTTGAATGACGACCGGCTCGACCAGATCCGACTGCTTCCGCGACAGCGAAACGATGCTGTTGAGCACGTTGAACATGAAATGCGGGCTAATCTGCGAGCGCAGAAACGACAGCTCCGACTTGAGCCGTTCGTTTTCCTGCTCCTTCCGCCGCCGCTCGTCGGCCAGGTAGTCGGTCAGCAGCCGGTAGGTCGTGCTGATGGCGAAGACGAAAATCACCGGGAAGAGCGTCCAGATGCCGATGCGGATCGGGAAGCCCGGCAGGAGGTAGTACTTCAGGAGTCCGTTGACGGTCAGCGCCGCTGCCAGCGTGAGTACCACCGATACCACGTAAATGCTCGCGCCCTGACGCTTCAGCACGCGCGGGATGAGCACGTTGGCATTCAGGTAAAAAAGCGGAATGTGAAACAAGTTGAGCAGGACGATCAGCTCGTCGGAGATGCTCATCTTCGGGCTGCCCGGCGGGGAGGGCGGCGTGCGCAGTAAAAACGGCAAGGCCAGAAAAAAGCCCCAGAACGCCAGGTGGCCCAGCACGGTCAGGGTGCGGGAACGGGCAATGGTTTTCAGCACGGACACGGTCAAGGGGGTCTATCTCAACAAAATACGGGTGGGCTACCGACGAACGAACCTGAAATCTACCAAGTTCGCCAAACCCGCGATGAAGTCAGGGAGTATGCGGACCAACACGACGACAAACGAAAACTTTTTTTTAGGATTTATGGCAACTGAAATTGGACACTTAATTGTAAACTTACTCCGAAGTACGCTTTTTCGTGTGCGTTCGCCGCGCCAAAGCCGCCCGAATTATTCTAAACCTTTCTTTTTTTCCTCATCCCATGACAAAAAAGTACCTCTTCCATCGCTGCTGGTTGTTGGGCGTTCTCGGTCTGCTCTGGATCGTTCCCGCGCTGGCGCAGGACCGACGTGTAACCGGCACCGTGACCGGCAAAGATAACCAACCCTTAGCAGGCATTAACATTTTGGTGAAAGGTACCCAGCGGGGTACTACCACCGACGCCCGCGGGGCCTACGGCATTGCCGCCAACGCTGACGAAACGCTCGTGTTCAGTTCGGTCGGGTACGACGCCCGGGAAGTCGCCGTTGGCAATCAGACCGTCGTCAACGTTACCCTCGAAGAAAACGCGACGTCGCTCGGTGAAGTCGTCGTGACGGCCCTGGGGATCAAGAAAGAAGCCAAAACGCTGGGGTACGCCACCGCCACGCTGGGGGCCGAACAAATCAGCGTGAACCGGCAGCCCAACTTCATGAATGGCCTCCAGGGAAAAATGGCCGGGGTGCAGATTTCGGGGCTGGGTACCGGCCCGGCGGGGACGAGTAAAATCCGGATTCGGGGGCAGTCGTCGTTTTCGGGTAGCAACTCGCCCCTCATCGTCATCAACGGGGTACCCATCGACAACACCAACTTTAGCTTGGCTTCGGGCAACTCCGGGTCGGACGGGTCGGTGCAGAACCGCGATTTCAACAACTCCGACGGCGGCGACGGGCTTTCGAGTATCAACCCCGACGACATCGAGCAGATGACGGTACTCAAAGGCGCGACGGCGGCGGCGCTCTACGGCTCACGGGCCAAGGACGGCGTCATCATGATCACGACCAAAACGCGGGGTACGGGCTCGGGCATCGGCGTGTCGTACAACAGCAATTTCACGACCGATACGCCGCTCGATTTCACCGATTTTCAGTACGAGTACGGGCAGGGCGAAGGGGGCGTTCGGCCGACGGCCCCCAACCCGACATCGGGCGTCTGGAGCTGGGGCGAGCGTTTCCAGCCCGGCATGACGCAGGTACTCTTCGGCGGCGTGACAGTACCCTACCAACCGGTCTACAACCGCATCAACACCTTCTACCGCACCGGGCAGAACTGGACGAATACCATTCAGTTGTCGTCGAATGGGACGAACGGCGGCTTCAACCTCTCGCTTTCGAACCTCGACACGAAGGGGATTACGCCCAACAACACCTACAACCGGCGGACGATCAACTTCGGCTTCAACTACGACTTGACCAAAAAGCTGAACGTGACGGGTACCATCAACTACGCCAACGAGTACAACCTGAACCCGCCTCAACTGGCCCAGCAGGATTTCAGTACGCCGACGGTCGTCTACACGATGGCCAACTCGATGCCCTTCGACGTGATGGACGCCAACAAGTACGACGCCAACGGCGACGAATTTGTCTGGTCGCGGTTCCGCAACCGGACCAACCCGTACTTCACGATGGCCGAGAAGTTTGAGCGCATTCGCCGCGACCGGATTTTTGGGAACGTGGCCCTGCGGTACAACTTCACCGACTGGCTGTACCTGCAAGGCCGCATCGGGCAGGACTACTGGTCACGGACGCAGTTTTACAATTTCCCCACGGGCGCGGCGTCGCTGCCGGTCGCTCCGGCGGGTTTCGTCAATGGGCGGTCGGTGATCGATTCGCGCACGTTCCGTGAAGTCAACGCCGACTTCCTGCTCGGGGCCAACCGCACCTTCGGCAAGTTCGGCGTGAACGCGACCTTCGGCGGTAACCAACTCTACCGCCGGAACGATTACAACAGTACCCTGGCCACCAACTTCGTGGTACGTGGTCTGTACACACCGCAGAACGCAGGCCTGAAAGACCCGCTCTACAGCATCAACGAGCGCAAGGTCAACTCGCTGTACGGGCAGGTCGAGTTCTCTTACAACGACTACCTGTTCATCAACGCCACGGCCCGCAACGACTGGTTCTCGACACTCGCGCCGGGAAGCCGAAGCATCCTGTACCCCTCGGTCACGGGGAGCTTCGTGTTTTCGCAGGCGTTCAACGGACTGCCCAGTTGGCTGAGTTTCGGAAAACTGCGGGCGGCTTACGCCGAAGTAGGGAGCGATACCGACGTGGGGCCGTACTCGAACAGCCTGTTCTACGGCGTCAACGGCAACCTGTTCCAGGGGCAGCCCGTCGGCAACATCACGTCGGGTACCGTGCCGAACACGAACCTCAAGCCCATGCGCGTCGCTGAGACGGAAATTGGGGCGGAGTTGAAATTTTTCGACAACCGCTTCGGCATCGACCTGGCGTACTACAACAAGATCACCAGCGATCAGATCGTCGTGGCGCAGGTGTCGGACGCTTCGGGGTACGTCAACACGCTCATCAACAGCGGCCAAAGCCGCAGCAGCGGGCTGGAACTGCTCCTGACCATTTCGCCCGTTCGAAAAGACAAGTTTTCCTGGGACATCAACTTCAACGCGGCCTACAACCAGACCGAATTGCTGCGGCTGCTCAACGACGACAACGGCATCGGCGACCGCGACTACAACAAAGATGGTCTGCCCGCCCAGATCGTGACGGGGAGCGGCGTTTTTATTGGCGAACTCCGGCAAGTGGTCGGGCAACCGCTGGGCCAGTTGTACGGGTTTCCGCTGCTGCGGAGTCCGCAAGGGGAGCTTGTGCACAGCACGGGCGGCCTTCCGCTGCGAGCGGCCAACCAGATCTCCTGGGGCTCTGCGCTACCGAGGTGGTTCGGGGGTCTCACGAACACGTTCAACATCGGTGGCGTCTCGCTTTCGTTCCTGATTGATTACAAACTCGGGAACAAGATGATTTCGGGTACCAACCGCAACCTGATCCGCCACGGCCTGCACAAAATGACGCTGGTAGGCCGGGGCGACGCCGACAATCTGATGGTGGGCAGTGGCGTCGTAAACCGAGGAACGGCCGACCAACCGAACTACGTCCCGAACACAACCCGAGTTTCCTACCAGACGTACTACGAAACGATGGTCGCGGGCATTACCGAACCGATGGTGTACAACGCGGGATTCATCAAGCTGCGTCAGGTGACGCTCGGCTACGACTTCACGCGGTTCCTGCCCCGGACGTTTTTTATTAAGGGCTTACGCGTCAACGCGATTGCCAACAACGTGGCCATCCTGAAGAAGTGGGTGCCCAACATCGACCCCGAGCAGTTCGGCTACTCGTCCGACAACATCGTGGGCCTTGAGTCGACGGGCCTGCCCACCGCGCGCAGCATTGGTTTTAACCTGAATGCCCGATTCTAATCCAGTTTAGCATTTGGGGTTTAGAGTTACCTGCTGACGCTAAACCTGGAGAACTTTGACAAACTCATTTTCATGAAAAAAATACGTTTCATCTGGATGCTGGCCATCGGGCTGGCACTGACCAGTGGTTGCGAGCAGGGCTTCGACCAACTCAACACCAACCCCAACTCGCCTACGGCGCTCAACCCGATTTTCACGTTTAACAACGCGCTCATCAGCAGCACCTTCCCGGCCGACGTGCTCGTATTTGAGTCGGCCATCGTGCAGCAGGTGTTTTCGCCGAACGGTACGGTACTGGCAGGGGCCAACTTCAACCAGAACAACTTCCCACGCAACGCCGGCCTCTGGCAGCGGTACTACCGCGACGTGGTGCGGTACCTGGTCGACATCATTAATCAGACCAAGGACAACTCCGCCCGCTCGAACCTCTACCACATGGCGCGCATCTGGAAGGCCCACGCCTTCATCGTCCTGACGGACACCTACGGCGATGTGCCCTACTTCGAGGCGGGCAAGGGTTTCACCGAGGGCAACACGTTTCCGGCGTATGACAAGCAGGAAGCCATTTACACCGACATCCTGAAAGAACTCACGGAAGCCTCGGCGGGCCTCGACGCGGCGAAAACCCGCGAAACCGGCGACGTGATGTACGGTGGCGACGTGGTGAAGTGGCGGAGACTGGGCAACTCGCTCCTGCTCCGGGCGGGGATGCGGCTCTCGAAAGCAAACGCTACGTTGGCTCAGCAAACGGCTCAGAAGGCGCTGGCGGGCGGGGTGTTTCAAACCAATGCCGACAATGCAGTCATTCGCAACGATGCGGCGGCGTACCAGAACCCTACGGGGGGTACCCTGAACGGGACAGAAGCCAACAACTACTACCTAACCAAGACCTTCGTCGACTACCTAAAGTCCACGAACGACCCACGGCTGGGATCCATTGCGGCCCGGTACGTCGGGGCCAAAAGTGGTTCGGAGCAGACCGCCGCGCGCATCAACCGCGACCCCGCCGTGCAGATTGGAATGCCGCTGGGCTTCGACAACAACACCGTTCCGGCGCAGGCGACGAAAGACGGGTTAGCTAGCTTCTACGACTACTCACAGGTGGACCGTACGCGTCTGGCCAAGTTGGCCTCGCCGACGTTTTTCGTCACGCACGCCCAGACGCAGCTTCTCCTGGCCGAAGCTGCCCAGCGGGGCTGGGTCACGGGCAACGCGGCCGAGTACTACAACGCGGGCGTGACGGCCCACATGCAGCTCATGGCCGATTACGATGCCGCGGCGGCCATTCCGGCTTCGGCCATTCCGGCGTACCTGGCGGCCAATCCCTACGCGGCAGCCCGCGGGCTGGAATTGATCAACACCCAGTACTGGGTGGCCTCGTTCCTGAACTTTCCCGAGGGCTGGGCCAACTTCCGGCGGAGCGACTTTCCGCGACTGACGCCCAACCCGTACCCGGCCAAAACGATTCAGGGGAATTTTATCCTGCGGCTGACGTATCCCGATTCCGAAAGCTCGGTGAATCAGGCCAACCTGCAAGCCGCCGTCGCGAGCCAGGGGGCCGACACGATGGATACCCCCGTGTGGTGGGACAAGTAACTTTTCATGACACAAAAAAGCGGCTCCCTGATTCAGGGAGCCGCTTTTTGTTGGGCTGGACCAGGCTTAGCCCAAGAGCAGCGCCGGATTCGACAGCCAGAGCGAAACGTCGGTGGCCGTCGTGTCGACGTCGTCGGCGAGGGCCTGGTCCAGGAGGGCACCGGCCACGGCGACGGCGATGGCAATCACGAGGGCCGGCCAGAAACCCTGGATGGTGAGGCTGCTCATGAATTTGTCGACGAGCTTGAGTAGCAGGGCCGTGACGATTACCCGGATGACGAAACCTAGCAGGAAGAACGTGACTAGGTTACCGACACCCCGCAGTATCCAACCGACGGTGGCATTGAGTAGCCCAAGTACGATGGCGACGATGAGCGCCGTACCGAAACTTTTGACGTCGACTTGCGGCATGAGGTACGCCAAACCGAAAATGACGGCGGCGTCGATGAGCAGGTGCAGAATGAGGGACATGGGGTTGAGGGTATTTTGGTTTGACCGGTCTCGTACCAAAGTCATTCCAGCCGGTTTGTCGAACGATGATTCAGAAACTGAGGAATCTGCGCAACAGCTTTGTATTCGGATAGTTGGGTGGAACAGGAGATGGCGAATGGGCGGTGTAACCTTACTCGTACCGCATACTAAAATTTTGGCGACGGGTAATGGAATTGGGCGGACTTTCGGGGTAAACCGTGCGGTCAGGTTCTCAAACCTGACGCCGGGTTGCTCACAACCCAGTCAATCCTTTACGAATCATGGGCTTACGAGACCGAAATCAGTTTACGTACGAAAACTGCTTTTTCGTTACAACCAGTTGTCACCAACGAAAGCACTTACTGGGAGACGAACCCTGCTTCAACATTCTGCTTGATAATTTTCGCTTTTACAACCGACGCTATCACGCGCATTTGGTTGGATACGTGTTGATGATTAATCACTTGCACTTCATCATCTATTTTGATGAACGCAACTACCTCTCCCAGTACCTACGGGATTTCAAAAAATACACTTCAATACACCTTCGTAAACACTTCAGCAGTATCCAACCAGATCAGGTCGAAGGGCTTCGGTACGAGTACCGGACGCAGCATTTTAAAGTCTGGGAAGATCGGTTCGACGATGTGGTGTTGTATTCCCGAGCGGTCTGCGAAACCAAGCTGAACTACCTGCATGAAAATCCAGTTCGGGCAGGCCTGGTGAATGAGCCAACGCGATACCGGTACTCAAGTGCGTCTTTTTACGAGTTCTGGAAACCCGGCATCCGTTCCGAACTGTTGCACTACCGCGACGTATTTTGACGAGGTTGCTCACAACCTCGGTGTCAGTTTTGAGAAACTGACACCACATCAAACAAGCGGCAAACGCCACGAGAAGAAATCGGTTAGTTTTGTTATCATGACCAAAGAACAAATCCTCAAGCAGACCTTCGGCTACGACCACTTCCGGCCCCTCCAGGCCGACATCATCGACGCGGTATTGGCCGGACGCGATTGCCTGGTACTCATGCCCACGGGCGGCGGAAAATCGGTTTGCTTTCAGGTACCCGCGCTGGTCAACGACGGGCTGACGGTCGTCATTTCGCCGCTCATCGCGCTCATGAAAGACCAGGTCGAAGCCCTGCGCGCCAACGGCGTCCGGGCCGCGTACCTCAACTCGACGCTCACGCCGCGCGAGCAGGATTCAGTACTCTGGATGGCGAAACTCGGCGAACTAAAACTGCTCTACATCGCGCCCGAGCGCCTTTTTTCGGGGAATACGGTTGAGTTTTTGAAAACCCTCGACGTCAGCCTGTTCGCCATCGACGAGTCGCACTGCATCTCGGCCTGGGGGCACGACTTCCGGCCCGAGTACCGGCAACTCTCGATGCTCAAACGCGAGTTTCCCGAGGTGCCCGTCATCGCCCTGACCGCCACCGCCGACAAAGTCACGCGCAAGGATATCCTCGCCCAGCTCGGTATTCCCGAGGCCGAAGTGTTCCTCGCCAGCTTCGACCGCCCCAACCTCAGCCTGACGGTACTGCCCAGTCAGAAGCGGCTCCAGCGCATCGAGTCGTTCCTGCGAAAACACGAAGCGCAGCCGGGCATCGTGTACTGCCTGAGCCGGAAGAGTACGGAAGACGTGGCCGAAAGCCTGCGCAAACTCGGTTTCCGCGCCGAGCACTACCACGCCGGGTGTACCGCCGAGCAGCGTTCGCGGGTGCAGGAGGCGTTTTTGAAGGACGACATCCAGATCATCGTCGCCACGATTGCCTTCGGGATGGGCATCGACAAGTCGAACGTGCGCTGGGTGATTCACTACAACTTGCCGTCCAACGTCGAAAGCTACTACCAGGAAATCGGCCGGGCCGGGCGCGACGGCGAACCCGCCGATACGGTACTTTTCTACGGGTACCAGGATGTGGCCATGCGCCTCGACATGATCCAGAAAGCGGAGGTACCCGATGAGCAGAAAGACCTCCAGCGCGCCAAGCTCCAGCGCATGAAGCAGTACGCCGAGGCCGACCACTGCCGCCGCCGGATTCTGCTGAGCTATTTCAACGAAACCGCGACGAAAGACTGCGGCAATTGCGACGTCTGCCAGAATCCGCGTGAGTACTTCGACGGCAAAGTCATCGCGCAGAAAGCATTGTCGGGTATTGCCCGCACGGGCGAACGCGTCGCGATGGGCGCGCTCGTGGATCTGCTGCGCGGTAGCCGCAACCAGAATATTGTCCGTCACGGCTACGACCAACTGCCCACATTTGGCGTCGGGCGCGACCTGAAAAACGAGGAGTGGGCCGACTACCTTTGCCAACTCCTCAACAGCGGCGTGCTGGACATCGCCTACGACGAAGCCCACGCGCTCAAGCTCAACGCCCTCAGCAAACAGGTACTCAAGGGCGAGCGCGAGGTACGGCTCACGAAATTCATTCCGTTCGAGGAGCGGCAGGCGGCCCGGCAGGCCGAAGCGCCAAAGGAAAAACCGAAGAAAGAAATCATCAAAGACGCGCTCTTCGACCGGCTGCGCACGCTCCGCAAGCAACTGGCCGACTCGCTCAACGTCCCGCCCTACGTCATTTTCTCCGACGCGACGCTCTCGGAAATGGCCCAGCAGCGGCCCATTTCGGAGTTTCAACTCAAGCAGATTTCGGGGGTGGGCGAGGAGAAATTCCGGCGGTACGGCGAGGCCTTCATTAACGAAATCCTCGGTTTCGCCCGCGAGAAAACCGAGCCGGGTACCCGCGTCGTGAAGGGTTTTACGTACATCCAGACGCTCGATTTGTACCAGGAAGGCATCGGTATCGAAGAAATGGCCGAGCGGCGGAATCTCAGCTCCTCAACCATCGCCGCGCACCTCGTCAAATTGCAGGAGGAAGGCCACCCGGTTGACCTCTGGAAGTACCTCGACCGGAGTACCTACCAAATCATCATCGGCGGCGCACAGGAAATCGGTCTCAAACGTGGCGACGCCCTGGCCCCGCTGTTCGAACTCCTCGAACAGCGGTACCCCTACCACCAGCTCCGGCTGGCGCTGGCGATTTGGGAGAAGGAAGTGGTCGCGTAGTCGGTTTCACGCAGAAAAACGCAGACGGAATGCACGCAGAAGTTTCGCAGAATTAAGCCTGCGGTTGATCTGCGCGCATTCCGTCTGCGTTTTTCTGCGTGAAAACTAAACACCAAACACCCGCCGCGCATACGCTAAATCCACTTGATGCGCGGCTACGACGTCCATCGACTTCGGGGAGTCTTTTTCCAGGCACTGCTCCAGCACCAGCAGCGGCTTAACGTTCTGCTCCGCCAACTCCCGCGCCACGCGCGGGTAGTCGATGTCGCCCTCGCCGAAGGTTTCCTGCCAGATGCCGCCCTTGGACTGCCGCAGGTGCAGCTCCACGACGCGTTTGCCGTACAGCTTCACGATGTCAAACAGCGCCACCTGTGAATTGTCGGCACCCCGGTACACCCAGTGCGTGTCGAGGCAGAGCGTCACGTTTTTCGGATCGGTACCGAGCAGGCTGTGGTGAAACTCGCGGGCGGCGTGGTGCATTTCGGGCGCGTGGGTGTGGTAGGCGAGGGTCATGCCGCGCTTCCGCAACTCCGCCCCCAGCCTGTCAAGGTTTTTCGCCTGCTCGGCGAGTTGCGCGTCGGACTTGGCCTCGTCGCTGCCCCATTTGATCGGATTCGGGTTCGTTACGACGATGCGCGCCCCGAGCGGTTTGGCCGCGTCGGCCGTCGCGAGTACGTTTTGAATGGATTTCGCCCCTTCCTCCGCCTCGTGCAGACTGCTGTTGACGTAAAACGAGGGCATCGTCAGTCCGTGTTTTTTCAGCGCCGGAGTCAGTTTCCGCACGTCTTCCACCGAACTGAACGACGGCTCGAAGGCCGTCAATCCTGATTTCCGGTACTCCGCCAGCGAGGCGTCGAGGTCGGCACTCCAGTTGCGGCCTTCGCGCTGGAAGAACGTGTGCCAGGCGTACTGGTTGCAGGAAATGGGCGAAGCCGCTGCGGAATGAAAAGCGGAAGCGGGCAGGGCGGCGGTACCCGCCCATCCAGCGAGGGTACCCAGAAACGAACGTCGGGAAGTCATCGAAGTGAATCGGTTTAGCGATTCACGAAAGATACGTCCCGATTCGTCATCTTGCCGCTGATTTCTCAAAGCTTCCATGAATCGCTTCCGACTGCTGCTCCTCGCCGCGCTGCTGCCCTGGACCGTTTCCGCGCAGCTCCGCCTCCACCCGAAAAACCCGCATTACTTCGAGTTTCGCGGCAAACCCACGCTGCTGATTACCTCCGCCGAACACTACGGGGCGGTACTCAACCTCGATTTCGAGTACCTCCCGTACCTCGACGAACTGGCCGCGCACCGGCTCAACTACACCCGGCTGTTTTCGGGGGCGTACGTCGAAAATCCGGGTGATTTCGGGATTCCATTCAACACGCTCGCGGCCAAACCCAACCGACTCCTCGTACCCTGGGCGCGGTCGACGACGGACGGGTACCACGGCGGTGGGGCGAAATTTGACCTGGAGCGTTGGGACGAGGCGTACTTCACGCGCCTTCGTGAGTTCGTGCGCGAAGCGGGGAAACGCGGCATCGTCGTGGAGATGACGCTGTTTTCCTCGCACTACTCCGACCGCGGCTGGCGCAACAGCCCGATGCACCGGCTCAACACGGTCAGCCCGATCGATTCGGTTTCCAGAAATCAGGTACTCACCCTCCACAACGGCAACCTGCTCGGGTACCAGGAGCGGCTCGTGCGGAAGCTGGTACGCGAACTAACGGCCTTCGACAACGTGCTGTTCGAGCTTCAGAACGAACCCTGGGCCGACGCGGGTACCAAACTCGAAGCACGCCTCGCGCACCGGGACTCGACCCTGCTCCTGGGCGGAGCCAAGAGTTGGCCGGTCGAGGTGGGCAACCCCGACCGGATGGCCTGGCAGCGGCAGGTGGCGGGCTGGATTGCCGACGAGGAGCAGAAGATTGGTCGGCGGCACCTCGTCGCTCAGAACATCACCAACTTCCGAACAAAAATCACGGACCCCGATCCGCGCGTGTCGGTCTTCCATTTTCACTACGCCCACCCCGAAGCCGTCACGCTCAACGACGATCTGAACCGGCCCATCGGCTTCGACGAATCGGGCTTCCACGGCCCCGGCGACGACGTGTACCGCCGTCAGGCCTGGCGGTTTATCCTATCAGGCGGGGCGCTGTTCAACAACCTGGACTACTCCTTCACGATTGACCACGAGGCGGGTACCCACGTCAACGAGAAAGCCCCCGGTGGCGGCAGTCGGGCGTTTCGCCAGCAACTGCGGGTACTCCTGAATTTTATGAACGCGCTCGATTTTGTGCGGATGCGCCCCGCGCCTGAACTCCTGAGCGGGACCGGATACCTCCTGGCCGAACCGGGGCGGCAGTACGCGCTGTACGCCGAGCAGGGTACCGAGGGCCTGAGCCTGAACGTTCCTGCCGGACGGTACCGGCTGACGTGGGTCGACGTGAAGTCGGGTACCGAAACGGTGCGGAGCCTCCGGCACCGGGGCGGGGCCCTGGCGCTGACCGGTGCGCCGACGAGCGGGGAGGTGGCGGTCCGGGTGGTAGTAGAAAAGTGAGCGAATTCCCACCGTTCTAAAACCAGTTGAACGAGCCGTTCTCCAGCACGCCCCGTACCTCAAGCGCTTCGTCAAACACCACCCCACTCGCCTCGTACCCCGGTGCAATCCGGCCCAGTCGGTCGCCGAGGCCGACGAGCCGGGCGGGTACCGTCGAGGCCATGCGGAGGGCTTCGTCAAGCGGGATGCCGACGTGCCGAACGCCGTTCCGAACCGCTTCCCACATCGTCAGCGCCGAGCCGGATAGCGTACCGGCTTCGTCCTCAAACCGACCGCGTTCGGCGTTGAACCGAAACGGGTACTCGCCGCGGGGGTCTTCCGTCACGGCGTCGGTGATGAGAAACAGCCGCTCACCCATGAGTTGCTTCGCAATTCGAATCGTGGCGTAGTCGACGTGGATGCCGTCGGCGATGATGCTGGCGTACGCGCCCGAATCGAGCGCCGCCCCGACCAGTCCCGGCTCGCGGCTGCCCAGTTGCGACATGGCGTTGAAGAGGTGCGTCACCAACCCGACGCCCCGGTCGAAGGCGTGTTTCGCCTGCCGGTACGTCGCGTCGGAATGGCCCGCTGAGAGGCGAATTGGGCTGTTGAGGAGTACCTTCAGCAAGTCGTCCGGCAGCCTTTCGGGGGCCAGCGTCAGGTACGTCGGCAGGCCGCGGGTGGCGTCGAGGAGCGTTTCAAGCTCGGCGCGGTCAGGTACCCGCACGTACCGGTCGAGGTGCGCGCCGCGCTTGGCTGGATTGAAGTACGGCCCTTCGAGGTGCAGGCCGAGTAGCCCCGGCCCGCCCGCGGCGAGGTACTGCCTGCTGGCTTCGACCGCTTCGAGCATCCCCGCCAACGGATTCGTGTGGTACGTAATCTGAAAATGCGTGGTACCCGAACGGCGGTGTTGTTCGTGGGTCGCCCGGATGACTTCGGGCGTGGGTTCGGTCGTGAACAGCCGTCCCTGCCCGCCGTAGACCTGCAGGTCGATCAGGCCAGGAGCGAGGTTCAGGCCCGCCAGGTCGACTGTTTCGTAGCCATCGGGGACTTCGGCGCTCAACCCGACGACGGTACTCGCCTCGGTCAGTACCGCCTGGCCGTCGAGTACGGCGTTGCCCGTGAAGACGCGGGCGTGGGTAAAGGCAACTTTCATGCCGACAAGTTGAAATCAGAACGCGAGGTTTCGCAAGGCTTTCAAAAATATTTTCAACCTTGCTTGACTATTTGTAAAGTTTAGTTGTCATTTGGTCGGCCAAACTTTTCTAAACATGAAAAATCAATTTCTCTTTCCGCATCGGTACCGGCTGATTGGCTGGGTACTGTTCGTTCCTTCGCTGGTACTCGGCTTAGCGTGCCTGTACGCCGATTTTGGGTTTGAATTCCTAACCGTTTACGTTCCGATCAACAGTGAAATACGGGGAGGTAAACTCTTCGACTGGCCCATCAACCTGACCGACGAACTGGCCGCGCTGGGCGTCATTGCCGGTTTGATGCTGATTGGCTTCTCCAAAGAAAAAATCGAAGACGAACTCAGCGCTCGGCTCCGCCTCGACGCCCTGCAGTGGAGCGTTTACGTCAACTACGCAGTCCTGGCGCTCGCCATCGTATTCGTGCACGGCGATCTGTTTTTCAACGTGATGGTCTACAACCTCTTCACCGGGCTGCTGGTTTTCGTCGTGCGGTTCCGCTGGCTGATTTTCAAAAATTCGCGCGCCGCGGTGGGGGCACTGGCGTTATGAAAACCCGCCTGAAAGTGGCTCGGGCCGAGAAAAACGTCTCGCAGGCCGAAGTCGCCGAGGCCATTGGCGTGAGTCGGCAGACGGTTAACTCCATCGAAACGGGTCGGTACGTGCCTTCGACGGTCCTGGCCCTGAAACTGGCCCGGCTGTTTGAAATGCCGGTGGAGGCGTTGTTTCAGTTGGAGGAGGGGGATTGAAAATAAAAACCTGTCATCCTGAGCGATAGCGAAGGATGACAGGGAAAGCCTACGCCCGCGTCCGCACCGTCACGCCCAGCCGGGCGGAGGGCAGGTCGTTCGTGGTAAGAACTTCGGCCAGGATGCGAACCATCGCACTTTTCGCGGACGGGGCCGTGACGTTGGCCTTCACGACGTAGTTCCGCAGCTTCGCGTCGTACTGCGCGGCGGTGGCGGGTAGCGTCGTGAGCAGCGTCGGCGTGGCCGTACCGACTTGCTGGTAAAGTTTGATTTCCTTCACGTCGACTTCCGAAATGTATTCGATCGTGACGGGTACCTGGGTGCCCGCGTCGACGGTCACGGTGGTCGTGCCGCGCGTCGGTCCGGCCCAGACGACGCTGATTTGGGCCACTTTGCCCTGGCTTACGAACAGGTCATCAATGACGTCGTCTTCCTGGTAGCAGCTTGTTACGCTCAGGAGCAGAGCGAAGGCGAGGAGTTTGGGAAACATTTTCATAAAGTCGGGAGAAAGGAAAAAGGACAAGGAAAAAAGGGGTGAAAGAGGACTTTCTCCTTTCCTCCTTTTTCCTCATTTAAACAACCACATCGTTTCATTCAGGGGCTTGAAATTGGCGGCGGTGACTTCGGCATTGCGGGCCGTTTCCGTGACGGGGTAATTGACCCGCTGGATCCACCTGCCGTTCAGTTCGGGGTTCAGGCGCTCGGGCAGGGCCAGGTCGCGGTACACGGCCGGGTCGTAGTCGTAGCGGCGCAGGTCGGTCCAGGCTTCACCGTTCAGGAAGAGCGCTTTGTACTTCTCGACCATGATCCGCTCCAGTTTCAGGCCAGCCACTCCGACCGCCACGTCGGGCGCGGCGAGGTAGGTACTGGTGGCGGTGGTCGAAACGCCGAGCTTGAGCAGGTTGGCGCGGGTACCTTCGAGGTACGCGGCGTAGGCATCGGCGGTACTGCCCGTCGAGGTTCGGATACCGCCGTTGGCGAGAAACCGCGCTTCGGCCTCGATGAACTTTGCCTCGGCGTAGGTCACCAGCTGAATCGGCGCGTCGACGCGCGTGGGGTACGTATCCCGCGTGAAGTCGACGGTCTTGGCCGCGGCTCCGTTCGGACGGGTACCCTGGTAGCTCTGCGGCGTGGCGTAGACGTACCCGGCCTTGAGCGAACCAGCCAGGAGCGGCAGGCGCGGGTCGAACGTCGGGTACGTCGTCGTGTTCATTAGGTTGATGAAGTACGCGCCCTGCGCGATGGTCAGGTTGCCGGTGTAATTCGCCAGCGCCACCTGGTGCCAGGGGTTGAGCAGGCCCGAGCGGTAGACGAGCTGGAAATCGTCGGCAGTGCTCGTCATGCCGTTGGCGAGGGCGGCTAGGGCTGACTGGGCCGCCTGCGTCGCGCCTTTTTTGGTCGTGTGCAGGTAAAACCGCGCCTTGATCGTGTAGGCCAGTTTGATCCACTTCGTCAGGTCGCCGCCGTACACGAGGTCGTCGGTGGCGGGTACTACGAGCGAGGCGCTGCGGTCTTTTTTCAGTTCGACAATTGCTTCGTCGAGCAGTTTCTGGACTTCCGTCTGGATGCTTTCCTGCGTGTCGAATGGGGGCCGGAAGGTACCCTCGGCGTCGGCCTGGCTGTACGGAATGTTCTCCCAGTACGTCGTCGCCATGCCGAGGTTGAAGGCCAGCAGCGTTTTGGCGATGCCGACGTAGGCGGGCGAGGTCGTCGCGGGTTCCTGGGCTTTCGCGATGATGAGCCGCAGGTTGGGTACCACCGTCAGGTACAGCGTCGACCAGCCCGCTTCCATCGTGGCGACGGTCTGGTCGTCGACGCCCCCGCCGATTTGCTGAATGTACTGGTTGGCCGTGTAGGCTGTCGAATAGTTAAACGAGGCCGTGGCCTGCTGCACCGTCGGCATCAGGGTCTGGAGCGTGACGTCGCTGGGCCGATTCGGGTCCACGTTGACGTCGAGGTACTGCTTGCACCCCGCCATTCCGCCCAGCAGGGCGACGAGGAGGAGCGTACCGAGTTTCTTGCGTTGAAACATTTTCGTGAAGGAGTGAATGAGCGAATGCCTCAAGGAGCGATTGATTTAAAACGTGACCGAAAGCCCTGCCTGGAAGCTCCGCACGGCGGGGGTGTTGCTGCCGACGAAACCGAGCAGGTTGGTACCCGCCCCGAAGTACAGCGCCTCCGGGTCGTAACCGCGGAAGGGCGTGTTGAGGAACAGGTTGGTACCCGTCAGGCTGAGTTTCGCGGCGCTGAAGGGCGTCCGGCTCAGCAGCGTTTTGGGCAACGCGTACCCGAGCGAGACGTTCCGCAGGCGAATCCAGGAGCCGTCCTGCACGTGAATTTTGTAGTAGTTGTTAAACTGGGTACCGCTCCGGTAGAAATCGTCGTTGAGGTACACGGCCTGCGTGTTCGGGCTGCCATCGGCGCGGACGCCGTTGAAGGTCACCAGTTCGTAGCGGGTACCGGTCAGGCGCGTGATGCCGTTCCGAATCGAGTTGATTTCGGCCTGATCCACCACGTCGCCGCCGCTGCGCCATTCGAGCAGGGCCGAGAGCGAAACGCCTTTGTAGCTCAGCGTGTTGGTCAGCCCGAACTGAAAATCCGGGAAGGCGTTGCCCACCCGCACGAGCGTGTTGCCGTTGATGAGCGGGAAGCCGTTGCTCTGGATGATGGTCCGGCCCTGCGCGTCGCGCTGGTAATCGTAGCCCCAAAGGTCGCCCATCGAGCCGCCTTCGATGATTTTCCCAACCACGCGTCCGCCCGCGCCGCCGTCGTAGTAGACGATTTCCTGGACGGATGTCGGCATGGTGATGACCCGGTTTTTCAACCGCGAAAAATTCAAAAGCACGTCCCAGTTCAGGCCCGCCTTCGTTTTAACCGGCGAAGCGGTCGCGATGACTTCCACGCCCTTGTTCCGAATCAGCCCCGCGTTGGTGACGTACCGCGCCGAACCCGAGGAGTTGGGTACCGGCACGCTGAAAATCTGGTTGCGCGAGTCCATGAAAAAGTACGTCACGTCAAGGCCCAGCCGGTTGTTCCAGAAGCGCAGCTCGGCCCCGAATTCCCGCGAGGTCGTGCGCTCGGGTTGCAGGTTCGGGTCGGCCTGGTTGGGGTCGCGGCGAAAGCCGATCTGCCCGTTGAAAGCCGTCCCGAAGGCGTCGACGAAGTAATTGCCCACGTTGTACGGGTCGGTGTCTTTCCCGACCTGCGCCCAGGAAGCCCGCAGCTTGCCGTAGCTCAGAAAGCCGCTGTTCAAATCGAAGCTCTCGGTGAAGAGGTACCCGAGGTTAAACGAGGGGTAGAAAAACGAGTTGTTGCCCACGGGCAGCGTCGAGGTCCAGTCATTGCGGCCCGTCACGTTGAGGTACAGCCAGTCGCGGTAGTTGAACCGGGCGTCGAAAAACGCGCTGACGATGCGTTTCTGGTAGTCGGTCCGCCCGTAAAACAACCGGCTGTAGTTGTTGAAGGCGTCGTAGTTCGGCAATACCTGCGTTTCGCCGCGAGTGAAGGTCTGCGGGCTGTTGATGTCGACCACCGAATTTCCGACGAGTACCGAGCCGTTCAGCGATTCGCCGAGCTGATACTTCGCCGTCAGGAACAAGTTCGAGTTCAATTCGCGGTACTCGATCTGGTTGTCGACCCGGAAGCCGCGCACCTGGGTACCCACGTCGAAGAACGGGTCGACCGTCCGCGTGCGCTTGTCGGTGTAGTAGTCGAGCGTGACCTGGTACCGAGCGTCGAGCCAGGGCGTGACGGCGTAGTTCAGGCCGAGGTCGCCGAAAAAGCGGTCCACTTTTCCGCGCTGCGGCGAGCGCTCCATCAGGTACCGCGGGTTGTCGACGGTACCCGCCGTGATGTTTTTCTGCGAGCCGTCGGGGTTGATGTAGTCGTTGACGTCGTACGAATTCGGCCAGTACGAGAGCGAGCTGAAAATCGACTTGTCGCCCGAGGGCGGGCTGGTCAGTTCGCTGGCCACGTAGTTGATCGAACCCGAGGTCGTGAATTTTGGGGACAGGGCCGCGTTTCCGGCCAGCTTCAGCGAGGTCCGGGCGTAGCGGGTACCCGGCACGATGCCCTGCTGGTTGAAGCGCCCGACGGAGGTGTAAAACGTCGCCTTCTCGTTGCCGCCCGAGGCCGAGAGCGTGTAGTTCTGGCGGGTACCCGTTCGGTAGAAATCGCGGAAGTTGTCGTAAATCCGGTCGTCGGGATTGAGCTGGTTGTTGAGCAGCGGCCCGAACGAGCGGAAAATCACGCGGCCCGCCGGGTCGGTCGGTTCCAGGAATTCGCCGTAACGCCCCTGGATGAAGCGGTCCTGGATGGCAGGCGATTTCAGGACGCCGTCCCAACCCGTCTGCGCCGAAAAGTTGATGACCGCCTTGCCTGCCTGCCCGCGCTTGGTCGTGATGATGATGGCTCCGTTCGAGGCGCGCAGGCCGTAGAGCGCCGTGGCCGCCGGGCCTTTCAGCACCGAAATATCGGCGATGTCCTCGGGGTTAATGTCGGCGGCGCGGTTTGTGTTCGAGAACTGCTCGGAGCTACCCGGCGAGTTCGACCCGGCGCTGGGCAGCACGTTCCCGGTGTTGGTCTGGTTGGAGATGATGATGCCGTCGACGACAAACAGCGGCTGGTTGTTCGAGCCGCCACCGAGCGACGTCACGCCGCGGAGGATGATGTTGGTACCCGCCCCCGGCGCGCCACCCGAACCCGTGATGACCGCCCCGGCGACTTTGCCTTGCAGGGCGCTGACGAGGTTCGGCTCACCCGTGTTGCGGATGGCTTCGCCCGAAACGCCCTGGACCGCGTAGGCCACGGCCCGCTTTTCCTGCGAAATGCCGAGGGCCGTCACGACGATTTCGTCCAACTGCGCCGCGTCGGGCTTGAGCGTTACGTCGAGCGTGTTGCGGGCACCGACGGCGATTTCCTGCCGCAGAAATCCGACCGACGAAAAAACGAGGGTGGCATTCGAGCCAACCGGAATCCGGTAGGTACCGTCGGCTCCGGTAGTGGTGCCGCGCTGGGTACCCTTGACGACGATACCCACGCCGGGCAGCGGGGTGTTGTCTTCGCCAGAGACCACGCGGCCCGTCACGACGCGGTCCTGGGCGCACAAGACGCCCGGTCCGACCGCCATCAGCAACAACAGCGTAAAGAACTGCTTCATAGAATAGAACGGAGGTGAAAACTAGGTAAGGGGTAGGAAAATCAGGAAAGTAAAGTTGGGCAATCGCGTGCAAACTTTTGCGCGGGTTTGAAACATAATGCAGGAAAGGTTTTCAAAACTCAGCACGCCGCGGTGGATGGGTTTCGGCGGGCGGAGTGTTGATAAAAATCCCCGGCAAGGCCCAGACCCCTCCGGTTGGAACAGCTTTTTCGCATTCAGACCGTAGTCATCAACTGATCTCTTTCACTCATGGATAGCTTCTCCGACGAAAAACGCGAAATCAAAAAAGGCCCGTTGGCCGACGAACTGAACGCCCACCCGCACCTGGAGGCGGATCAGTTGGAAGAAAAGCCGCTCGAACAGAAAGACCCTGAAGCCGGTTACAGTACCGATCCGGCCCAAGGCGATGCCGAGATGAGTCTGCCGCTGGCCGACGAAGACAAAGACCGGTACCAGGATGATCCGGCAGCGGAGGCTGATAATCTGAAAGAAAGCTACGAAATGGCCGAGGAATCCGGCAAAAATGATCCGGGCCAGACCGATCAATAGCCTTGTAACGCGCATGGAAACCAACCACCAAGTACTCCTCGACCTCAACTACCTCTACACGGTCAATGCCGACCGCTGCAAGCAGTACGCCAACGCTCGCGAGGAAACCAGCGACGGTGCCCTGCGGGATTGTTTTCTGCAACTGGTCCGGCAAAGCGCCGACCACCAGCAGGAAATCGCGGGGCTGATTCAGGATTCCGGCGGGCAGGTGGAGGAGGGCACGACGGTTTCGGGGGGCTTGTACAACCTCTGGATCGACGTGCGCTCGGCCCTGAGCGGCGGCAATGCCGAGGCCATCATCAAAGCCGTGCAGTGCGCCGAGCGGGCCAACATCGACCGGTACGAAGAACTCCTGGCCGAATCGCAGGAGCTGCCCGAGGAGGTACGGGCGGTACTCGAACGCCAGCTCTGGCAGTTTCGCAATGCGCTCCGCACGCTCGACCGGCTGGAACAGGAATTTTCAGGAGAAAAAGACCAAACGAAACTGAACAGCCATGCCAACTGACCCCAACGAATCACGGCCCAGCTACGTGGGCATTCCGCCCTCGGAACTCGAAGAATCCGGTCTTGAAAATTACAAGGGGGAACTCGAGCCAGAAACGGTTTACGAAAATCCCGACACGCCGGTGGTCGAACCGCTCGTCGAGCGCGACCAGATGACCTTTGAGATGGGTACCGACCAGCGCGGCGAAGCCGACAGCGAAGACGTGCGCATCATCGAAGATGGGTACATCCCCAACAACGACGGCATGAATCAGCCGCTCGAAGACGAAGGCGACGGGCAAACCGATCCCGACGATGCCGTCTGATTGGATAGGTACGTCCGTCCGAACGCCCTTTCCAGACCGGGAAGGGCGTTCGCGTTTTTCGGCGGGAGGCCGTATGTTTAGGCGCTCGTTTTAACTTTCAACCTCTACCCTGTTTTTCTCCATGCGTACGATCTTCCACACGGCCCCACTCGGAGCCCTGGCGCTGGCTGCGAGCCTGATGGGCTGCTCGTCTTCGTCCGAAAAATCCAGTACTTCTACCGATTCCACGACTGCCATGCAGCAAACCACGCCGACCGTATTCGGTACCACCGCCGAGGGCGACACGGCCCAACTCTACACGCTGACCAACCCGAACGGGGTAACGGTCAAAATCACGAACTACGGCGGTCTGGTCACGCACATCCTCGTTCCCGACAAAACCGGGCAGATGGGCGATGTGGCGCTGGGGTACGACAGCCTGGCCGGGTACCTGAAATCAAGTCCGTTTTTCGGGGCGCTCGTTGGGCGGTACGGCAACCGCATCGCGAAGGGGCAGTTCGTGCTCGACGGGAAAACCTACACGCTCGCCAAAAACAACGGCAACAATCACCTCCACGGCGGGAAAAAAGGATTCGACAAACAACTCTGGAAGGTACTCGAAGCCGACGCTGACCACCTGAAGCTGCGCTACGTCAGCCCCGACGGCGAGGAAGGGTACCCCGGCACGCTCACGACGACCGTCACCTACACGCTGACCAACGCCAACGAACTGAAAATCGACTACGAGGCGACGACCGACAAAAAAACGCCCGTCAACCTGACCAACCACAGCTACTTCAACCTCAGCGCCGGAAAAGCGAAGGACATCCTCGGTCACCAGATGATGCTCGACGCCGACCGGTACACGGTCGTCAACGACGAACTGATTCCGACGGGTGAACTGCGGAAGGTCGACGGTACCCCGATGGATTTCCGCCAACCAACCGCCATCGGCGCGCGCATTCAGCAGGTCGGCGGCGACCCGGTCGGGTACGACCACAACTACGTGCTGAACAAGGCTACCGACGGGCTGCGGAAAATCGGCGAAGCCTACGAACCGACCAGCGGCCGCGTGATGGAAATTTTCACCGACCAGCCGGGCGTGCAGTTTTACTCGGGCAATTTCCTCGACGGCAAAATCACGGGCAAGAACGGCCAGGTCTACGGCAAGCACGCCGGATTCTGCCTCGAAACCCAGCACTTCCCCGACTCGCCCAACCAGCCGACCTTTCCCTCGACGATCCTGAACCCCGGCGAGACGTACGAAACCACGACGATTTACAAGTTTTCAGCCCGGTGATTCGGATTGACCACGACCTGACGCCGGTCCAGTTTCGGGAGAAACTGGACCGGTTCTGGGCGCTGTCGGCCTGGAAAATCAAGCTGATTGATCAGTTATACAACCCGGCGCAAGGCTCGCCTGTGTTCACCGTTCGGGGCGAGTACACCAGCCGTGGCTGGACGGAGTGGACGCAGGGATTTCAGTACGGATCGGGCTTGCTGCAATTTGACGCAACCGGCGATTCCTATTTTCTGGAAAAAAACCAGATGCGGATCGTCGAACACATGGCCCCGCACGTGAGCCACGTCGGCGTGCACGACCACGGCTTCAACAACGTCAGCACCTACGGTACCCTGCTCCGGCTGATGCGGGAAGAAAAGGTACCTTTTGATTGGCACGAACAGAATTTCTACGAACTCGCCCTGAAAATCTCCGGGGCCGTGCAGGCCAGCCGCTGGACGACGATTGAAAACGGCGTCGGGACGCCTGCCGCAGGAACGCCTGCCGGATTCATCCACTCGTTCAACGGCCCGCATTCGCTCTTCGTCGACACGGTCCGTTCCTGCCGGGCGTTGGTTCTCAGCCACGCGCTTGGGCACGTGTTCCAGGGCGAAGGCGACCTGCGGATTAACCTGCTCGAACGGGCCATCCAGCACCTGCGGGCCACGGCGCAGTACTCGGTTTTCTACGGCGAAGGGCGCGACGCCTACGACGTTCGGGGCCGCACGGCGCACGAGTGCGTGTTCAACATCACGAACGGGGCGTACCGGTGCCCGAATTCCCAGCAGGGGTACTCCGGCTTCACGACCTGGACCCGCGGCCTGGCCTGGGCCATGTTGGGCTTTGCCGAACAACTGGAGTTTTTCGCGACGCTGGACGACGGCGAACTCGATCCCTTCGGCGGGCGCGGAGCCATCGAGACGATGCTGCTGAACGCCGCCCGCGCCACCTGCGATTTTTACCTCGACCACACCCCGACCGACGGCGTTCCGTACTGGGACACCGGCGCGCCGAACCTCCACCACCTCGGCGACTACCTCGACCGCCCGGCGGACCCGTTCAACGACTACGAACCCGTCGATAGCTCGGCGGCGGCCATCGGCGTGCAGGGGCTGCTGCGGCTAGGTACCTACCTGACCGAGCGCGGCGAAACCGAAGCCGGTACCCGGTATCGCCAAGCGGGCCTGACCGTGCTGAATACGCTGCTCGACGAACCCTACCTAAGTACCGATCCAAACCACCAGGGCCTGCTGCTCCACTCGATTTACCACCGGCCCAACGGCTGGGATTACGTGCCCGCGGGCCGCGCGATTCCCTGCGGCGAGTCGAGCATGTGGGGCGATTACCACCTGCGCGAAGTGGCCCTGCTCGTGCAACGGATGAGTAGCGAAGGGGCGACCTACGCTTTCTTCGACTGTTTGCCCCGATGAGCACGAAAGCCAAACCCCGGTACCCGCGCATGGCGCAGTTCAAGACCGCCGCCGAGTGGCGGCAGTACCTGGACGCGAACGCCATCGACCTGCCCTTCGACGAAACCCTGCTGGCGCCCGCCGAAAGTCCATTCAACCGCCCGATCCATCTGAAGTCGGGCCGGACGATTGGCAACCGCTTCTGCATTCTGCCGATGGAGGGTTGGGACGGGTCGCTCAACGGACGCCCGACGGACTTCACCCGGAACCGCTGGACGAAATTCGCCGTCAGCGGGGCGAAGTTGCTCTTCGGCTGCGAGGCCGTGGCCGTCGACCACACGGGCAAGGCGAATCCGAATCAGTTGGTACTTAACGCCGAGACGTTCCCGGATTTCGTCGACCTGCGGCAGCGGCTCCTCGACCAGCACGCCGAAGCAGTTGGCCGTACCGACGACCTGCTCATCGGCCTGCAACTGACGCATTCGGGGCGGTTTTGCAAACCACACAGCCACGCAAAATTCGAGTCGAAAATCCTGTACGCGCACCCGTACCTCAACGGCCGCTTCGGAATGCCCGCCGACTACCCGGTACTGACCGACGAGGAAATCGACGGAATCATCGCGCAGTACGTCGAGGCGGCGGTACTCGCCCAGCGGGCGGGTTTTGATTTTGTCGACATCAAGCATTGCCACGGGTACCTCGGCCACGAATTTCTGAGCGCGCTGAGTCGGCCCGGTCGGTACGGCGGCAGTTTCGAGAACCGCACCCGGTACCTCCGGAGCATCGTCGCGGGCATTCGGCAGGCCGCACCGGGGCTGGAACTGGGCATTCGCCTGAGCGCCTTCGATTTTCTACCGTTTAAAAAAGGCCCCGACGAGGTGGGCATTCCCGAACCCGCCGAGGGGTACCCGTTTGCCTTCGGCGGATGTTCGGACGGGTTGGACGTGGACCTGACCGAAGCGAAGGCCCTACTCGCGCTGATCGAATCGCTGGGCATTCAGTTGGTCTGCATCACCGGCGGTAGTCCGTACTACAACCCCCACCTGATGCGCCCGGCGCTGTTTCCACCCTCCGACGGGTACCTTCCGCCCGAAGACCCGCTCCGCGGCGTACTGCGCCAGCTCGACGTGACGCACGAATTGAAAAAAGCGTTTCCGGACCTGGTCCTCGTCGGTTCGGGGTACTCGTACCTGCAGGAATGGCTGCCGCACGTGGCGCAGCACGTCTTGCGAACCGGGATGGCCGACAGCGTTGGTTTCGGGCGGATGGTGCTCTCGTACCCGACGATGCCCGCCGATCTGCTCGCGGGCCGACCGCTCACGCGCAATTTGATTTGCCGAACCTTTTCGGACTGCACGACGGCCCCGCGCAACGGGCTGATTTCGGGCTGTTATCCGTTGGATCCGGTCTACAAAACCCGCCCCGAAGCCGAGCAACTGAAAGCCATCAAAGACCGCCTGTGAAACGTGTCGCCCTCATCACCGGCGGAAGCCGGGGCATCGGCTACGGCATCGCCGAGCACCTCGCGAAAGCCGGGTTCGACCTGGCGATCAACGGCGTCCGCCCGGAAGAAGCCGCCCGCGAAGCGCTCGATGGGCTGCGGGCCCTGGGCGCGGAGGTGCTGTACTGCCCCGGCGACGTGGCCTCGCCGGACGCGCGGGCGGCGGTACTGGCCCGCGTCCGGGCGCACTTCGGGCGGCTGAACGTATTCGTCAACAACGCGGGCGTGGCCCCGAAAGAGCGCCGGGACATCCTGGAGGCGACGGAAGAAAGTTTTGAGTACGTGCTGCGGACGAACTTGCAGGGCGCGTACTTCCTGACGCAGGCCGTAGCGAACTGGCTGATTCAACAGCGGGCCGAACAGCCCGATTTTTCGGGCTGCCTCGTGACCATCTCGTCCGTTTCGGCGACGGTGGCCTCGGTCAATCGGGGCGAGTACTGTGTGGCGAAGGCGGGCCTGAGCATGGCGACGCAACTCTTCGCCGTCCGGCTGGGCGAGTACGACCTTCCGGTTTACGAAGTCCGGCCCGGTATCATCCGCACCGAAATGACGGCGGGCGTAACTGACAAATACGACCGCCTGATCGAAGCGGGCCTGACGGTTCAAAAACGCTGGGGCCTGCCCGACGACGTGGGCCGGGCCGTGGCCGCGCTCGTTCGCGGCGATTTTCCGTACTCGACGGGTCAGGTCATCCACGTGGATGGCGGGCTGACGCTGCCGCGCTTGTAACTGATTGAGTTGTTGAACCGCAGCGGTGCCGGAGGTTACGCAGAGAACGCGGAGCCTCTGTTTTCTCTGCGTAACCTCCGGCACCGCTGCGGTTAAAAAAACCTCCCCATGCTCGAACAACCCAAGACCGAATCGCGTAGTCTCGCTCAGCAACTCCTGCAACTGCCGGTCTGGGTCGCCGCGCTGGGGTACCTCGTCGACATGTACGACCTGTTTCTGTTCAGCGTCGTGCGGGTACCGAGTTTAAAAGACCTGGGTATTCCGCCCGAACGGTTTCTGCCCGACGGCATTTTCCTTCTCGACCTTCAGATGGCCGGAATGCTGCTGGGCGGACTATTCTGGGGCGTGCTGGGCGACAAACGTGGGCGGTTATCGGTGCTGTTCGGCTCGATTCTCATCTACTCACTCGCCAACCTCGCCAACGGCTTCGTCACGAGCTTGAACCAGTACGCCCTGCTCCGCTTCATCGCCGGCGTCGGGCTGGCGGGCGAACTCGGCGCGGGCGTTACGCTCGTGACGGAGGTACTACCCACGAAAATCCGCGGCTACGGAACCACCATCGTCGCCACGATGGGCGTACTCGGCGCGCTACTGGCCTACTTCGTGGCCGACTGGTTCGCCTGGCGCAACGCGTACTTCATCGGCGGCGGTCTGGGCTTGCTGCTGCTCCTGCTGCGGGTGAACGTGCTGGAATCCCGGATTTTTGAAACGCTGAAAGCCCGTCAGATCAAGCGCGGCGACCTACGAATGCTTTTTTCGAGCAAAACCCGGCTGCTCAAGTACCTCCAGTGCATCCTGATCGGGCTACCCATCTGGTTCGTCGTGGGCATTCTGATTACGTTTTCGCCCGAATTTGGTCAGGCGATGGGCCTGTCGGCGCCCGTCGTGGCGGGCAAAGCCGTCATGCTTACGTTTGCCGGGCAGGTCTTCGGCGACGTCGCCAGCGGTCTGCTCAGCCAACGACTCCGCAGCCGGAAGCGGGCCATTCGCGCGTTTATCCTGCTCTCGCTGGTTTTTGTCGGCGTGTACCTGCTGGCTCCGTTGCGCGACGTCGACGCGTTTTACGTCGTCTGCGTGTTCCTGGGTTTTGCCAACGGCTATTGGGCCTTGTTCGTCACCATCGCCGCCGAACTGTTCGGTGCCAACCTCCGCGCCACCGTCGCTACGACGGTACCCAACTTCGTCCGCGGGGGCGTCATTCCGCTGACCTGGCTCTTCGTCTGGGGCAAAACGCAGGTCGGTACGCTGGGCAGCGCCCTGGGCGTGGGGCTGCTGGTGGGGGTACTCGCGCTGGTGGCGCTGTATTTCCTGGAAGAAACGTTCAGTAAGGACCTGAACTACACGGAAACCGACTGAAACGAAAAAACCGCCCGAAACTGAGTTTCGGACGGCTTTTTCTCAATCGAGTCGGAGTGGCGGGATTCGAACCCACGACCTCCAGCCCCCCAGGCTGGCGCGATACCAGGCTACGCTACACCCCGATTGGGGTTGCAAATATAATCGGCCCGGTGCCGAGTGCGCAACCTTGCTACGAAAAAACCTCCAAAGTCTTCAAGACGTTGGAGGTTTCGCTTTTCCGAAAACCCTCGGAGTGGTTTGCCCGAAAGCTGGCGCGTGAACCACTCCGAGGGTTTGCAACCACTCGGAGGGTTGAAAGTCAATTCCGCGAACCCTGCACGGCCCCCGGCTGCCCCTGCCGCTGCTGTTGCATCGGGTTAGGCTGGCCCGCGCCGGGGCGCTGTTGCTGACGGTACAACTGGAAGCGCGTCGGCTGGGCCGGTTGGCGCGGGAAGGCGTTGTTTTCCGTGTCGACGTCGGCAATTTCCAGGAACGGGTCGAGCGTCCAGCGAGTCACGCGCTTGTCGGTCGGGATGACCTTCGTGATTTGCTGGTCGTTGAGCCGCCAGATTTCCGCCGGGTACCGGAACACCTCGCTCGTGCCGTCTTCGTACTCGGCTTTGACGATGACCGGCATCGGCAGGCCGCCCTTGTTTTTCAACACGAGCGTGTAAAAGTTCTTCCCGCTCTGGAGCAGCTTCCGGTCTTCTTCGCTGAGCGAGGCGAGGTAGTCGGCGTAGCGCTTTTTGTCGGCTTCGGTTACAGCGTAGCGGTCGTAGTTGTTGTAGAAATCATTCATCGCCGGGTTCGCCTCCGTCACCGTCTGCTTGATGTCGGTTTTGTTGCGAATATTCGCCTGCGTCTGGCGACGGCGGTCGGCCTCGGTTTTCTGCGCGCCCTTTACAACAGCCGGGTCCTGCGAATCAAGCGCGAACCACTTCACTTCGGCCAGGTCCTGATCGACGGGTTCGGTCGTGTAAAACCAGCCCTTCCAAAACCAGTCGAGGTCCACGCCCGAGGCGTCTTCCATCGTGCGGAAAAAGTCGGCGGGCGTCGGGTGCTTGAAGGCCCAGCGGCGCGAATATTCTTTAAATGCGTAGTCGAACAGTTCGCGGCCCATCACCGTCTCGCGCAGAATATTCAGCGCCGTGGCGGGTTTGGCGTAGGCGTTCGGCCCGAACTGCATGATGTTGTCCGACGACGACATGATGGGTACCTGCGTATTCGGTGCCGATTTCATGTAATCGACGATGTACTGCGGCTCGCCGCGGCGGCTGGGGTACGTGCGCTCCCATTCCTGCTCGGCGAGGTACTGGCAGAAGGTGTTCAGGCCCTCGTCCATCCACGACCACTGCCGCTCGTCGGAGTTGACGATCATCGGAAAGAAGTTGTGGCCGACTTCGTGAATGATGACGCCGATCATGCCGTACTTAACCCCTTCCGAATAGGTACCGTCCGGCTCGGGCCGACCGCCGTTGAAGCAGATCATCGGGTACTCCATCCCGCCGCCAGGCGTGGCGTGGCAGGAAATCGCGACGGGGTACGGGTACGGAATCGTGCGGGCCGAGTAGCTCTTGAGCGTGTGCGCCACGACCTGCGTCGAGTACTTCTCCCAAAGCGGGTTGCCCTCCTTCGAAAAATAGCTCATGCAGAGCACGTTTTTGCCTTCGACTTCGGCCATCATCGCGTCCCAGATAAACTTACGGGACGACGTGAAGGCGAAATCCCGCACGTTGTCGGCTTTGAAAATCCAGGTTTTCTTGCCCGTCGGCTTGGCTTTTTCGGCGGCTTCGGCCTCCGCCTGCGTCACCAGAAGTACCGGCGTCTTAAAATTTTTCTTCGCCTGCTCCATCCGCTTCTGCTGCGTGGCCGAGAGGACTTGGTTGTAGTTCTGGCATTCGCCCGTCGCGCCGACGACGTGGTCGTTCGGGGCGGTGATGGCGACACGGTAGTTGCCGAAAGGTACCGTAAATTCGCCCTGACCCAGGAACTGCTTGTGCTGCCAGCCGTTCACGTCGTCGTAGACGGCCATGCGCGGAAACCAGTGCGCGATGAAGTAGTTGGCGTTGCCGTCTCTAGCGAAAAATTCGTAGCCCGACCGGCCGTAATACTCGGTGATGAGGTAATTCCAGTCGACGTTGAACGAAACCTGCTGACCGGGTTTCAACGGCTGCGGCAAATCCACGCGCATCATCGTCTGGTTAATCGTATACTTCAAGGCGTTACCCTTCGCGTCCTTCACGGCGGTGATGTTGTAGCCGTACTCCGAGCCAGGCTGGGTATCGCTGCGTTCGCGTACCGAACTCAGGTTGCGCAGCGCCGCCGGACTCATGCCTTCGGGGTTAATGGCACCCGTGCGGGTACTGGCCCCGATGGCGTCTTTCTTAAACAGGTTCTGATCGAGTTGCAGCCAGAGGTAGGGCAGTACGTCGGGCGACTGGTTGAAGTACGTAATCGTCTCAGTGCCAATGATTTTTCGTTGCTGGTCGTCGAGTTCGACCTTGATGTCATAGTCGGCGCGTTGCTGCCAGTACTCCTTGCCTGGCGCGCCCGAAGCCGAGCGGGTCGAGTTGGGGGTGGGTAGCGCCGTACCGAGTTGCTCAAAACGCGTGTTGGCGTTGTACTGCGGCGGCGTAAACGGGCTTTGCGCCTGAGCACCAGCGCCGAACAAAGCAAAGCAAAAAACGAGAAGTCGTTTCATGGGTGATGAAAAGGAGGTTCGGTGAATGCGGACGAAAGTACGAAAAAAAACGGGAGCCTTTAACGTGACAAGGAATGATGGAATCTGCGTTTCCGCTCCGTAGCGAGGGGTTTAAACCCCTCGCTACGGAGCGGAAACGCAGATTCCAGGATCGTTTTTGGTCCGAAAGCAAGACTCACCAAAGGAAGTAGTTCACGACGTGTTACCAAATTGTTAAGACAACTCGGAGTGATTTCACCGAAGCGTAATACTCCCGAAAAATTGGGGTAATGGTTGCGGGGCACCTTTGCAGCGCAAACACCAATGACACGCGACCTGACTCGCAACACCCAACAAAAACGCTTTATGCAACGACTGCTAAGTACCCTAGTGTTCTTCACCATCAGTAGTTTAGCCCTTGCCCAGACCGGAATTATCCGGGGAAAAATCATCGACACGAAAACGAAGGAAGCGATCATCGGCGGTACCGTCCGCATCGACGGGGGTACCCTGGGCGCGCAGACCGACGTCAACGGCGACTTTGTCATCAACCGCGTTCCGGCGGGTACCGTCAAGGTCATCGTCAGCTACATTTCGTACCAGACGAAGGAAATTCCGGACGTGCGCGTCGAATCGGGCAACACGACCGTCATCGAAACCGAACTGGCCGAAGACGCGGGTACGGCGCTTCAGGAAGTCGTGGTCAAAGCCAACCGGGCCACCAACACCGAGGTGGCCGTCATCACCGAAATCAAGCAACTGAAGCCCATCGCAGTGGGCATTTCGGCGGCGCAGATTCAGAAATCGCAGGACCGCGACGCCGCCGCAGCCATCCGCCGGGTACCGGGCATCAGCATCGTCGACAACCGGTTCGTGCTCGTGCGCGGGCTGGCTTCGCGGTACAACACGGTGATGGTCAACGACATGATTACGCCCTCGACGGAAGTCGACGTGCGTTCGTTTTCCTTCGACCTCATCCCGAGCAACATCCTCGATCGGATGATTATCTACAAATCGGGAGCCGCCGAACTACCGGGCGATTTCGCCGGGGGCGTTATCAAGATTTACACGAAAAAACGGCCCGACCAGAATTTCGTCGACGTGGGCGGCACGATCGGCTACCGCGCCAACACGACCTTCGGTACCGCCCAGACGCACGAGCGCGGCGGGCTGGCCTGGCTGGGCCTCTGGAACCGCGACCAGCAGATTCCGAACAGCTTCCCGACCAACGCGGGTACCTTCAACAACCTCGACCCGAACTACCGCGCCTCCTACGCCCGGCTGTTTCCGAATACCTGGGCGCTGAACCCGATTTCGGTTTCCCCCGACCTGCGCTTAGCCATGAACCTGGGCCGCCGCTTCGACTGGGGCGACGTGCGCGTGAGCAACCTGACGAGCATCAACTACTCGATGACGCACCAGCGGGCCGACATTAATCTGAACGTGTACAACAACGGGGCGGTCATCAACGACCCGGCCGAGCGGTACATGGACCAGTTTTACCAGCGCAACACGCGTCTCGGCATCCTGCACAACTGGACGTTCCGCCTCTCGCCGACCTTCAACCTGGAGTGGAAAACGCTCTTCAACCAGCTTGGCAACACGGAAACGACCATCCGCAACGGCCAGAGCATCGCGCAAACCCAGGACCGGTTGAGCTACTCGCAACGCTTTGAAAACCGGAGCATTCTGACCTCGCAGCTCTCGGGCGAGCACACGATCAGCGACCTGACGAAGGTAGACTGGATGGCGGGCTTCGGCTTCACCGGTCGCTGGGAGCCTGACTGGAAGCGTGTGCGGTACCAGCGCCCGACGGGTTCGGCGCAGGACTTCGCCATCGTGACGCCCAACGACCCGACCCCGCAGGAAACGGGCCGGTTCTGGTCGACGCTCCACGAGTACCTCTACACGGGTTCGGTCAATCTGAGCCGGAAATTCGGCAATCCCACCGACCGCGAACCGGCTACGCTCCGCGCCGGGCTGTACCTGGAGCAAAAGAACCGTGATTTCAACGCCCGGTTCTACGGCTACCAGCAGCGGGGTAACGTAAGTTCCATCAACACACGGCCCATTGGCCAGGTGTTTGACCCGCAAAACCTGGGTGGTACCGAAGGCCGGTACTCGCTCCTCGACGGCACCAAGTCCATCGACTCGTACGACGCTGCCAACACGTACGCGGCCGGGTACGTCGGCGGCGACCTGAACCTGAGCCCGAAAGCCAGCCTGACGCTCGGCTTCCGCGGGGAGTACAACCTCCGCAAACTCGGTAACCCGCAGGTGGCCAACTTAGTGAATCAGGGCGTGTTCAGCCCGCTGCCCTCGGCCAACTTCACCTACAAACTCAGCGACCGCACGAACCTCCGCCTGGCGTACTCGTACACGGTGAATCGCCCCGAATTCCGCGAGCAGGCTCCGTTCACGTACTTCGATTTTGGGTTGAACGCCGACATCCGCGGCAACCAGACGCTCGTCAACACGACGATTCAGAACGTCGACGCCAAGTGGGAATTCTACCCCAGCCCGAGCGAACTGGTTTCGGTGACGGGCTTCTACAAGTACTTCAACCGCCCCATCGAAAGTTTCCTGCTGCCGGTGGTCGGGAGCCTGGCCTACACGTACATCAACTCGCAGAGTGCCCAGAGCTATGGGGTGGAAGTGGAGTTTCGAAAGTCATTGAGCCAGTTGAGCAGTCCGTTCCTGAAAAACCTGACGCTGGTCGGTAACGCCTCGCTCATCCAGAGCAACATCGTGCTGGGCGATTTCGTACAAGCCCCCGACCTGAGCGGGACCATCCAGAACATCGACGTCCGCGGCCTGACCGAAACCGAGCGTCCGATGGCGAATCAGTCGCCGTACCTCGTCAACGGGGGTGTGTACTACGCATCTCAGTCGGGCTGGCAGGCCAACGTGGTTTACAACGTCTTCGGCCCACGAATTTTTGCCGTCGGCAACTTTGAAAGCCCAACCGTCTACGAAATGCCGCGGCACGTGGTCGATTTCAACGTCAGCAAAGTCATCAAAAAACGCCTCGAATTCCGCCTCGGCATTCAGGATTTACTCAATCAGGCCGTGCGCCTCGACCAGGATTTTAACCGCAACGGCAAAATCGACGGCGGTACCGAGCAGGAAGTGCGCTCGTTCCGCCGGGGCAGTTACACGACGGTCAGCTTGGTTTACAGTTTTGGCCGAACGCTGATTCCCTGACACCAACCCCTCTTTCTTCCCTTTCAATTGAACCAATTCAAACCACTCATGCGACAACTGAAAACTCTCGTGTTCCTGCTGTTCAGCGTTCTGGCGATGACGGCCTGCGACAACACCGACACCCCCGAACCCGTCGTGACCATCACGGGCATCAACCCCAACACTGCCACAGCCGGTACGGACATCAAGATTACGGGTACGGAATTTGGTACCGACGCCTCGGCGGTCGTCGTCACTTTCACGGGCGGCGCGACGGGTACCGTCAAGGCCGTTACGCCGACGGAAATCACGGCTACGGTACCCGCCGCAGCCCAGACGGGTACCATCACGGTGACGGTCGGCTCGCAGGCCCCGGTCACGAGTACGGCGGCCTTCACGGTCGGTGCCCGCACGGTAGTTGAAGTGCAGGGGAACATTAGCACCAGCACGACCTGGGAGGCCAAAAACACCTACCTCATCAAAGGCTTTGTTTACGTGACCAACGGAGCCGTGCTGACCATCCAGCCGGGTACCGTCATCAAAGGCGCGCCGAAGGAGCAGGACCCTGCCGGGCAGGCGAAGGGCGGTACGCTGGTCGTCGAGCCGGGCGGCAAGCTCATCGCCGAAGGCACGGCGGATAACCCGATTGTCTTCACCTCCTCGAAGCCCGCCGGTCAGCGTGCGTACGGCGATTGGGGCGGCGTGGTACTCATCGGTAAAGCCCCGCACAACCAGTTGGCTTCGCGCCAGTTTGAAGGCGGCATTCGCAATCAGTTTGAGAAGTTTAACGAGCCCGCCGACAACTCGGGTACGCTCAAGTACGTCCGCATCGAATTTGGTGGAATCGCCCTGGCGGCCAACTCGGAAATCAACGGCCTGACCATGTACGGCGTCGGCTCGGGTACGACCATCGACTACGTACAGGTTTCCTACGGCGGCGACGACGCGTTTGAGTGGTTCGGCGGGACGGTCAACGCCAAGCACCTCGTCTCGTTCCGCAACTGGGACGACGACTTCGACACCGACTTCGGGTACACGGGTAAGGTTCAGTACGGGGTCGTGCTCCGCGACCCGGCCTACGCCGACCAGTCGGGCTCGAACGGTTTTGAATCGGACAATCAGGGTAACGATGGTACCAACAACGGTGTCGTACCGACGCCGATGACCGAACCGGTTTTCGCCAACATCAGCGTCTTCGGCACGGGCGGTACGCCCAGCACGGCCACGGGCAGCGGCAGCGGCGGATACCAGTCGGCCATGCACCTGCGCCGTTCGACGAGTACAAGTATTTTTAACTCGCTGTTCGTCGGATACCCCGAAGGCCTGCGCCTCGATCAGACGACGACCCTGGCCAACGTGACCGGCGGCAAACTGCAACTGCGCGGCGTGGTACTGGCCAACGTGACCAAGCCGCTGGTGGGCCAGCCGACGAGCGGCGTTACGGCCGTGACGGATCAGCAGGTGACGGATTTCTTCAACACGGCGGCGTTCAAAAACCAGTCGAACGCTACGCTGGCTACCCTCCAACTCAACGGCGCGACGTTCAACCTGACGGCACCGAACTTCCTCCCGCAAACCGGCTCGCCGCTGCTGACGGGTGCCATCTGGGACGGCAAGGGAGCCGACAATTTCTTCCAGAAGGAAACCTTCATCGGGGCCTTCGGTACGACGAACTGGGCGGCTACCTGGACCAACTTCAACCCCCAGCAGACGCCGTACAACTGATCCCACGAACTTTTAGTAAGTAGGTATTTTTCATATTGGTGTTGCTCGGAAAAGCCGGGGTCTTTGACTCCGGTTTTTTTTGATCCGTGTCACGGTTAGCCGGGACCTGAGGGAAGCACACCGTGGCACAGCTGCGTGGGTCAGACAGGCGCGAAGGGAACGGATACTGGGTAAACTTGCAGGAATTTGTTCTTTCCGTATCGGAAAGGTTACTACCAACTCCATGCGCTTCCCTCGATTCACCCTGATCCTGTTCACGGCGACACTCCTCCTGGCCTTCCGCGCCGACCCACCCCGCAAAGTCATTTTCTTCGGCGATTCCATCACGCGGGCGGGCGTCAGCCCCGGCGGGTACATCACCCGCATGCAGGAAGCCCTCCAGAAGCAGGGCCTCAGCGACCGCTACCAACTCATCGGCGCGGGCATCGGCGGCAACAAAGTGTACGACCTGTACCTGCGGATGGACGACGACGTGCTGAACCAGCGCCCCGACGTGGTGGTGCTCTATGTGGGCGTCAACGACGTCTGGCATAAGTCCCTGTTCGGCACGGGTACCGACGCCGATAAATTTGAACGGTTTTACACGGCCCTCATCACGAAACTTCAGAAAGTCGGGTCAAAGGTGATCGTCTGCACGCCCGCGGTCATCGGCGAACGAACCGATTCCTCGAACCAGCAGGACGGCGACCTGAACCGGTACTCGGGAATCATCCGCGACCTCGCCGCGAAGCACAACTGCCCGCTCGTGGACCTGCGCAAGGAATTCCTGGCCTACAACCTCCAGAATAACCCGACCAACCGCGAGTCGGGCATCCTCACCACCGACCGCGTCCACCTCAACGACGCGGGCAATCAGCTCGTAGCCGATTTGATGCTGAAGGCGGTGGCGGTGAAGTGAATGGGGACGGGTCCGACCTGCGGTCGGACCCGTCCCCACGAAACCGATTCAAACCGAAGCGAACAATCCCCACCCACCGACGGTTACCCAACGACCACGCCGTACCTTTGCACCCGCATCGTCGTTTTCTACCCATGCCCGTCGTCCCCTACAAAGAGCAGGATGCCTCCAAAAAGGAGCAGGTCGCCCGGATGTTTGACACCATCTCGCCGCGCTATGATTTTCTGAATCACCTGCTCAGCGGCGGCATCGACATTCTCTGGCGCAAAAAAGCCATCCGACTGCTGAAACCCGAAACGCCCCAGACGATTCTCGATGTCGCCACGGGTACCGGTGATTTCGCGCTGGAAGCCCTCGCCTTGCGCCCGGAGAAAATTATCGGCGTCGATATTTCGGAGGGGATGCTGGCCCACGGACGCGAGAAAATGAAGAAACTGAAGCTCGATTCCGTCATCGAATTGCGGGTGGGTGACTCGGAAAACCTGCCGTTTGAGAGCAATAGCTTCGACGCCGTCATCGTTTCCTTTGGGGTCCGCAACTTCGAGAATCTGGCGCGCGGTCTGGCCGAAATGCACCGGGTACTCCGGCCCGGCGGCACGGCGGTCGTCCTCGAATTTTCGCAGCCGCGTGGCTGGTTTCGGCCCCTGTACCAGTTTTATTTTAAGTACGTCACGCCCGTCATCGGCGGCTTTTTCTCGAAAGACCGGGCGGCGTACAGCTACCTGCCCGAGTCGGTTCAGGCCTTTCCGAGCGGCGATGAATTCCTTCGGGTGTACGAACAGGCCGGTTTTACCCACACGAAATGCATACCCTTGACCTTCGGCGTCAGTTCGATTTACTGGGGAAAGAAGTGAAGTACGAGGGATTAGGTACGCGGCACGCAGCACCGGGCACGAAGCACCTGAACCGTTGGCTTCGCTATTCGCTCATCGCGTTCTTTTCGCTCCTCTTCGTCCGTTCCGCCACCGCCCAAAGCACCGTGTACCAGAAAAAGTACATGGAGTTTTACGACGACAAAAAAGTCCACTACGGCTTTCTCTGGGGCTTGCCCTCGTTCACGCGCTTCAACGTTCGGCACAGTGAGGCCTTCGTCAACGGCGACTCGACGGCCTCGGTTACCTCGCCGCCGGGTTTTGGCGTGAAGCTTGGGTTTATCGTCAACGTGTACCTGAGCCGCCGGTTCGACCTGCGGTTTTCGCCGCTGACCGTCAACACGACGGGCCGCTCGCTCGATTACCGCTTCACGAACGGCAGCGAACGGACCGAAACCCGCGATTACACCTTCGCCGAGTTTCCGGTCATGCTCAAGTACAAATCTGAGCGGCGCGGCAACACGCGGATGTACCTGACGGGCGGCTTCCGGTACAGTACCGAAACGGGTATTCGCTTCCGCCGGGCCAACAGCGCCAACAAGCTCGAAACCAAATCACGTGACCTGGCGGTGGAGTACGGCGTGGGCGTCGAGCGGTTTTTTCAGTACTTCAAGTTTTCGCCCGAACTCATTTTTTCGCACGGGCTGACGAACATGTTTCAGTCCAACCGCAGCCCGTACAGCGTCGGCATTAACCGCCTGACGAGCCACACGGTGACGCTGTACCTGAATTTTGAGTAACGCGCCCGTCGAATCAAAAAAAGCGCCCGCCCCGAGTACTCGGGGCGGGCGTCGTTTTGGGTAGGGTCAGTAAACTCAATCATTCAGATCAATCCGCTCGACTTTACCGTTCAGGATGACGTGCATGTCGGCCAGGGGTACCTTGTGGCGCTGAAAGGCGGGCTGTTCGAGTTCGCGTTCGCGCTCCAGGCTCATCGGGCGACGAAATTCCTGCCGAAACTCGTCAAACATCCGTTGCAGACGGGCGGTATCGTCTTCCCACTGAAACGTGATTTCCTTGTTGTCGGCAACGGGCGGCAAAACTTCCGCGGGTTGGCCCGCTTCGCCCGCCGTTTCGGCCGAAACGGCGGAACCGTTGCTGGCTTTTTCACCTTCGAGCTTCTTGCCTTTTTTGTGGTCGGGCAAATCAAACCCTGCCGCGATTACCGTGAAGCGCATGCTGTCTTCGAGGCTCTCGTCTTCCACGTAGCCAATCTTGAAGAGATCGGCTTCCATGCCTTCCTCTTTGTCAATTTTGTCTTTGATGTACGTGGCAATTTCCTTCTGCTCGCGGATGGTCGCCTTGTGCTTGGGGCTGTAGGCTACCGTGGCAAGTACCCGCTTGGCTCCGCCGATGTCGCGGTTGTCAAGCAACGGCGAGTTGAGCGCTTCCTCCACGCAGACCCGGGCGCGGTCGGTACCGCGGGCCGTGGCCGAACCCATGACGGCCTGCCCGGCATTCTTCAGAATGGTCTTGACGTCGTTCAAATCGGAGTTGACCTTGCCCGACATCGTAATGATTTCGGCGATGCTTTTGGCGGCCTTGGCCAGTACGTCGTCGGCCAGCGAAAACGCTTCGTCGATACTCATGTCGAGGCACAACTCTTCGAGCTTGTCGTTGAGGACGACGAGTACCGTATCGCAGAACTTCTGCAATTCGGCGATGCCTTTCTCGGCCTGCTGAAGCTTGGCCCGACCTTCGTACCCGAACGGTGCCGTGACGATGGCCACGGTCAGGAGGTCGAGCTTACGCGCAATTTCGGCAATCACCGGCGCGGCACCCGTTCCGGTGCCCCCGCCCATGCCCGCCGTGATAAAGAGCATGTCGGTGTTGTGTTTGAGCACTTCCTCAAACTCGGCCGTTGCCGCGAGGGCCGCCTCCCGACCGGCTTCGGCGTTCATGCCGGTACCGAGGTTGCCAATGTTGATGCGGTGTTGAACGGGATTGCTCTCCAGAGCCTGGGCGTCGGTGTTGGTGATGATAAAATCGACGTCTTTGATACCCAGGTCATACATGTGCTTGACCGCGTTGCTGCCAGCACCGCCAACTCCGATGACCTTGATGTGGGCCCGGAAGTGCGACATTTTCTCAAACGTGTACCCGTGTTCGAACAAAGAACTCATAGCGGTTGATTAGGGTAGGGTTGACTAAAACGAACCATCAGGATTTAAACCGGTCGTCTTCGCCGATGTCGTCGAAAAGCAGCCCGTTGAAGAAGCGCGAGAAGAAGCCGGGTTTGCTCGCCGTCGGGGCGGTTTCTTCCACCGGTTCCGGCTCGGGTTTGGGAGCCGGGGCCGGGTTACGGTTGCCGAGCAAACGCCCGCCCAGACCACCGAATCCGAAGGGTTGCTTCGGGGTAGGCTCGGCGGGTACCGGCGGTTTAGGGCCGCTCGCTTCGTGACCGTTCGGGCGCGGCGGTTCGTAGGCCGTCCGGGCTTCCTCCACCTGAAGTTTACGTTCGTAATCATCCTCCCGCTGATCGAGCGAGTGGAAACCGCGCAGAACCAGCCCGACGGCGGTCGCAAAGGCGGGTGAGTTGACGCGCTCGGCGTTGCGGGCCACGTGCAGCGTGGGCAGGCCGATGCGTACTTCCTGGCGGCGCATGACCCGCCGGAACAATTCAGGGGCGTTGTTGAGCTGCACCGCGCCTCCCGTCAGGACTACGCCCGCCGTGATTTTGTCTTCGTACCCCACCCGGGCGATTTCGGCCGCAATCATGACGGCGATTTCTTTCAACCGCGTTTCGATGATGATGGCCAGGTTTTTGGCCGAGATGTCTTTCGTCGTACCCGGCATGATGTTCGGCACGGCGATGACCTCGCCCAGACTCACGTCTTTGTGGAGGGCCTCGCCGAACTTCGTTTTCAGCAGTTCGGCCTGGTTGTGCAGAACCCGGCAGCCGCGCTCAATGTCCAACGTGATCGTGTTGCCGCCGAAGGGGAACGTCGCCACGTGGCGGATGATGCGCTTCTGAATGATGACGAGGTTGGTTGTCCCGCCGCCGATGTCGATGAGGGCCACGCCCGCGTCTTTTTCCACCTCGCTGAGTACCGACATCGACGCCGCCAGCGACGCCAGCACCACATTGGGCTGGGGACGACCAGGACGAACCAATCCGGCTTTGCTCAGGCTGACTTTGAGGTTGTCGAGAATGGGCGACGGTACGCTGATAAGTTGAAAATCCGCCGAAACGATGCTGCCCGTCGAGCCGACGGCGTCGTAGCACTCACCCACGAAACCGCCTTCGACGGTGTACTCCTGCGGAAGAACGTGGACGATGGTCGTACCCGATTCGACGGGCGTTAGGGAAATGTCGCGAAAAAGGCGTTGCACGTCCGAAACCTTCACCTCGTTACCCTCCTCGGGTTTGCGGGTGATGCTCCCGTGCTTCGACCAGCACCGCAATTGCCGCCCCGCCACGCTGGCGTTGACGGCGTCGGGTTCGGCACCTGCGTCGCGCACGGCTTCGTCCATGGCGCGCCGCACGGCGTCGACGGTTTTATTAATGTTGGAAATGGCTCCCTTGATGACACCTTCGGTCAACGGAACCTGCCCCGCGCCCAGAATTTCGATTTCCTGCGGTTCCTGGGTGGCCAGTTTGCCCAGAACGACACGGACGTTGGTGCTGCCAATGTCTACCCCCGCAATGACTTTTTCATCCATACAACCTCGTTTTTTTGATAAGTTGGGTATTACTCGCTTTTCATGGATAGGAGGGTTAGGTACTGAATCGGTGGATTAACTGGCTATAACTGCTTGGTCGTGGGTACTTCGTTTTTTTCACAGACGATCTGATTCCGAAACTGCACGCTCACCCGGCGGTACGTGGCCCAACCCCGGGCCGGAACCACGCGCTCGTAAAACAGGCGCAGCTTGCGCAGCTTCTCCACCGCGCCGTCGGCGGTACCGATCTCGATGCGGTGGTCGCCCACCTGCGGCAACAGCGTGATTTCGCCGTTGGCCGCCATGTCGAGCTGAGTAATCTGCGCCCGCCAGAACGGGTCGGCCTCCAACTGGTTCAGTAGCGCGATGAGCGACTTTTCGTCCGCCCGCCGGGCTGAATGCTTGACGCGTTCCTGCGCGTACGGCCCCGAAAGCAACACCACGCGCGGCGTGTGGTGCATCGAGGGGTAAGTCAGGTACCCGTCGTCGCTCAGGTAGCGGTCCTTTTCCGGCGTGATGAGCCGGGCCAGGGGCCGCCGCAGGGCCACCCGCACGAGCAGGTTTCCGGTCAGGTCGCGCGAGACCTGGCAGGTTTTTACCCAGGTATCGCGCCGAATGCGTCGTTCGAGCCGCCGAAAATCGAGCTGATCGAACCGAATGCGCCGGACGGGGTACCTGCCTTGCTGGGTCAGCAAATCCTCCAGATCGTCGGGCGTCAGGTAGGAATCCTTCGGGTCGCCCTCAATCGTGATTTGCACGCCCTGGCAGTACTGGCGGCGGTGCTGGCGCTCGACGGCCGCCAACGTCGTGACGACTACCAGCGTTCCCAGCGCCCATTTGACCCACGTTTTCAGTTTAAAGGTAGAAAACATTCCCAATCCGTCATTTTTTTTCCTGAACAAGTTAAATCCGTACACTGGGTACCAACCGGCTTTCTACGAGTACCCGAATGGGCGCGGTCAGCGTGTCGATGTCGCCCGCGCCGATCGTGACGACCACGTCGAGCGATTCCGGCTCCAGAATTTCCAGGACCTCATCTTTGCGGCAACGCCGTTTGTCCGAGACCGTTACCCGGTCGAAAATCAAGTCCGACGTGACCCCCGGCATCGGCAGCTCGCGGGCCGGGTAGATGTCGAGCAGCAGCAGCCGATCGGCGAGGCTCAGGCTCTGCGCAAATCCTTCGTAGAAATCCCGCGTCCGGCTGAACAGGTGCGGCTGAAAAACCGCCGTCAGGTGCCGACCGGGGTACAGCGCCCGGATCGACTGGAGGAACGCTTCGATTTCGGTCGGGTGGTGAGCGTAGTCGTCGACGTACACCCGCTCGGGCGTTTCGACGTGGTACTCAAACCGCCGCTTCACGCCCCGGTAGCTTTCCAGACCCGCCCGGATTTCTTCCGGCGACAGCCCCACGACCTGGCAGGCGGCAAACGTCGCCAGCGCGTTTTCCACGTTGTGAAAACCGGGTACCCGCATCGACACGTCCGCGCAGGCACCGCCGGGGTACCGCACGTCGAAGACAAAACGGGCCGATTCGATGCGCAGGTTTTCGGCGCGAAAATCACCTGCGTCGAGCGCGTAGGTCTCGACGGGTACCGGCGAAGCCTCGGCCAGCTCCAGGCCGTCGCGCATGAAAAACTGACCCGTGGGCTTGATTTGCCCGACGAAGGCCCGAAACGAATCGAGCAGCGCCGAGCGCTCGCCGTAAATGTCGAGGTGGTCGGCGTCGGTCGAGGTCACGACCGCCACGTCGGGAAACAGCGTCAGAAACGAGCGGTCGAACTCGTCGGCCTCGACCACGCACAGCGCCGGGCGCGGGTCGGTCGGGTCGTTGAGCAGGAAGTTGGTCCCGTAGTTTTGCGTGATGCCGCCGAGAAAGGCCGTCACGTTTCGCCCCGCCTGTTTCAGGACGTGGGCAATCATCGACGAGGTCGTCGTTTTTCCGTGCGTTCCGGCCACGGCCAGCGTGTAGAGCGATTCGGTCAGCAAGCCGAGTACCTGCGAGCGTTTCAGAATCTGGTACCCGCCATCCCGGAAAAACGCCCACTGCCGGTGATCCTTCGGAATGGCGGGCGTCAGGACGACGAGCGTGGTACCCGAACCGTCACGGAACTCGGTCGGAATTTGCTCGACGTCGTCGTCAAATGCAATCGAAATGCCCTCGGCCCCGAGCGCGTCGGTCAGCGGCGTGGGCGTGCGGTCGTACCCGGCCACGCGGTACCCGTTGGCGTTGAACCACCGCGCCACGGCACTCATGCCGATGCCCCCGATGCCGAGGAAGTAAACGGAGCGGTAGTCGGCGAGGGTCATGCGGCAGCATCGGCTAAGGTGAGAACTTCCTGGGCGATTTCGCGGGCGGCGTCGGGCCGGGCCAGCGTGCGAATCCGCTGGCTCAGCGCCTGCTGCCGGGCCGGATCGGCGAGTAGCGCCAGGGCAGCGGGTACCAGCGTTTGCCGGGCTTCGGCGTCGGGTACCAGGATGCCCGCCCCGGCGTCGACGAGCGTCTGGGCGTTTTTGGTCTGATGATCTTCGGCGGCGGCGGGGAAGGGGACGAAAATCGCCGGTTTGCCCGCCAGACACAGCTCCGAAACCGATAGTGCCCCGGCCCGTGAGACCACGACGTCGGCGGCGGCGTAAGCGAGGTCCATTTCGTAAATAAAATCCGAAACGTACGCGCCGGGCAGGTCCGCGGCGACCTGCCGGGCCTGGTCGAGGTACCCCTTGCCCGTCTGCCAGACTACCTGGTACCCGGCCTGGGTGAGGGGGCCGAGTCCAGCGGTGATGCTTTCGTTGATGGTGCGTGCCCCCTGACTGCCGCCGATGACGAGCAGGGTTTTCCGATGTGACTCCAGGCCGAAATGCGTTCGCGCCGCCTGCCGTTTGCTGGCCACGTCGAGCAAATCTTTCCTGACGGGATTCCCCGTCAGCCGGATTTTTTCTTCCGGAAAAAACGCCTCCATGCCGGGATACGCCACGCAGATTTTGCGGGCGTCGCGGGCGAGGTACTTGTTCGTGACGCCCGCGTAGGAGTTTTGTTCCTGAATCAGGTACGGCACGTCGCGCATCCCGGCGGCCAGCAGCAGCGGCCCGCTCGCGTAGCCACCCACGCCCACGGCGGCGTGGGGCCGGAAGTCGCTCAGCAGGGTACGCGCCCGCCAGAGGCTGCTGACGAGTTTGGCCGGAAACCGCAGGTTGGCCAGCCAATTCGAGCGGTTGAGCCCGGCGATGGGCAGGCCCACGATGGGGTACCCGGCTTTGGGTACCTTTTCCATTTCCATTTTTCCCTCGGCGCCCACAAACAGCAATTCGACCGCCGGGTGGAGTTCCCGGAGGGCGTTGGCGATGGCGATGGCCGGGTAGATGTGCCCGCCGGTGCCGCCGCCGCTGATGATGATGCGCGTGGTGCTCAACGTTTTTCTCGGTCAGGCCGCGACGGGTTCACGAACCCGCGCGGATGGTGGCGTGCTTTCGGTGGAATACGCCCGGCTCACGCTCAGAATGACGCCAATGGAAACGCCCGTGAACAGCAGCGACGACCCGCCCCAACTCACGAGCGGCAGCGTTTGCCCGGTCACGGGAATCAGTTGCACGGAAACGGCCATGTGCACCAGCGCCTGAAGCACGAGGCTGAACGACAGCCCCGCCGAGAGCAAGGCCCCGTAGGCGCGGTCGGCGCGGGCGGCCCAGCGAATGCCGCGGTAGAGTAGCCAGAGGTACAAAAACAGCACGAACACGCCCCCGGCCAGGCCGTACTCTTCGACGATGATGGCGAAAATGAAATCGGAGTAGGCTTCCTTCATGAAATTTCGCTGGATGCTCCGGCCCGGTCCGCGGCCCAGGGTACCGCCCGATGCCACGGCCACGACGCTGTACTCTTCCTGCGTGTCGATGCGGTCGTCGGGAAGGGCCTGCGTTTCGGGATCGCCGGAGAAGTACCGCGTCACTTTCGAGAGGGTCTGCGAAAGCGTGTTGGTCTGGGTACCGAAGCGGCTGCCCCAGGTATCGCCCCGCGAACCGAAGGTCCAGGCCAGCAGCCCGGCCACCAGCACGGCCCCGCCCAGCCAGCGGAAGTACTTCGCCGGTACCCGCCCGATGAACATCAGCAAGCCACAGGTACTCCAGAGCAGCAGGGCCGTCGAGCCGCTGTTGGCGGCGATGAGCCCGCCGATGACGCCGCACCAGATCACGAGCGGCATCATGATGCGGGGCGTAAACACGACGTTCTGCCGCTTGGCGAGCATGGCAGCGAGGTTGGCGATGAGCGAAAACTTCGCCAAGTCAGACGGCATGAAGGAAAAGACTTTCAAATTCAGCATCCGCCGCGCGCCGCCGTGTTCTTCGCCGAAAAACATGGTGACGATGAGCAGAATCACCGAGAGCATCATGCCCAGTCGCGACAGCCCGGCGTAACGGGCGAAGTTGACGCGGTGACAGGCCCACATCAGGGCGAAGGTGATGCCGATGTTGAAAATCTGCCGGAACAGAAAGTGCTCCGGCCCGGCCAACCGGGTACCCGAGGTACCCCGCGCGCTGTAGACAACGGCCAGGCTGATGCACGAAAGCAGAAAGACGATGATCCAGATCTGGTAGTCTCCTTTCAGGTTGCGTTCGAGCCAGGACCGGATCATGAGCAGCGTGTGAGAAAGTTAATTTACAAATGTGAACCTAAATCCCGTTCACTTGCAAACTTTTCAGAATAAAAAATACGGCGGGATGAGGAAGCGGTCGGCAGCTTAGTCCGTACTGATGCGGACCTGTTCCTGGTGGTATATTTTTGTGTACGGCGGCAGGCTGTGGGTCAGCCAGACGTTGCCGCCCACGATGCTGTGATGCCCGATGACCGTCTCACCGCCGAGGATGGTGGCCCCCGAATAAATCACCACGTGGTCTTCGACCGTCGGGTGGCGTTTCTGCGAGGCCATTTCCTTGCTGACGCTGAGCGCTCCGAGCGTGACGCCCTGGTAGAGTTTGACGTGCTGCCCAATCACCGCCGATTCGCCGATGACGATGCCCGTACCGTGGTCGATGTAGAAATGACTGTCAATCTGTGCGCCGGGGTGAATGTCGATGCCCGTGCGCGAGTGCGCAAACTCGGTCAGCACGCGCGGCAGCAGGGGTACCTCCAGCGTGTGCAGCGCGTGCGCCATCCGGTAAAACGCGATGGCGTAAAAACCGGGATACGCGCGGATGACTTCGTACTCGCAGGTCGCGGCCGGATCGCCCGCGAGCATGGCCTGCAGGTCGGTCTGGAGCCGTTGGTAAATCGTCGGGAATTCGCCGACGAACTGCGCAGCAATCGACTCGGCCGAATCGGGCAGGTGTCGCTGCATCGACCGCAGCAGATCGGCCAGGTCGGTTTCGATTTGGTCGAAGGCCTCGCGCAGCGCTTCCGCCGAAGCGTAGTGCTTGCGGGTTTGTTCGGGAAACAGCAGGAGCAGAATGCGGGTCGCTAAGCGGGCAACGGAGGAAGTCGGCGGGAAGACGTCCGTCGACCGGTGTTTTTCGAGCAGCGTATCGAGGAAAGACCGCGGCAGCATGGGCAGGGTGTTCAAAAAAAATGGCGGGAAAGCGAAGGTACGGCTTCCGGCCGAATGCGCGAACTCAAACGCCGAAAAGCTATTCGCCTGCCTGCTTCTTCCGCCGCACGTAGTAAATTTTGCGCTGCTCGTTGCTGATGAGCACGTCGGTATCGCTGACGAACGTAACCGATTCGGCCTGGTTGCGGGCCACTTTCACGCAGGTGAGGGGGTGATCGAAGTTGATTTTTCCGTTTTCCAGCCCAAAAAAGAACAGTTTGCCGTAGCTGAGCAGCGCGAAACGCTTGCCATCGGGGGCAATGTCGGCACCGGTGACTTCCGAGTTGAGAAAAATCCGGTCGCGGGGCGTCAGGACGTAATCGCCGGGTTTGGCGGGTACCGCGTACAGCTTGGCGCGGTCGTCGGTGCCGCGATTTTTGGAGAACAGATACAGGCTGTCGCGGTAAAAAAACATGGCCTCGCAGTCAAACGTCCGCTCCTGCTTGATGGGCGGGAAAGAGGTCTGGTCGGCGTACCGGAAGTTGATCCGGTCGATGGCCGCCGTTTTCGGATTGATGCGGTAAATGGTCAGATCCTGGCGGTTGTTGCCGTTGTTGCCAAAATCACCCACGTACACGTTGCCACGCGGATCGCGGGTGATGTCTTCCCAATCAACGTTGTTCAATCCTTTGACAAACAGCGTGGAAAGCAGAACGCCCTGCAGGTCGACTTCGTAGATTTCGGGGTCGTTGCCGCCGTCGTTGTGCACCCAGAAGCTCGGTTTTCCCGAAGCGACGGTCATGCCCGAACTTTCGGTGAGCACCGAGGGCAATTCCCCAATCCGGGTAATTTCGTACTCATCCCGCTGGGGGGTGAATCCGCTCTGTTTGATCTCCGGTTGACAGGTACAGAAGGTCATTCGGAGTCCAAAAAGAAAGGAAATCAACTTGGCTTTAAACATGATATGCTTTTTTGGGAAGAAACGAGCCGGTCAGCGTGCCAAATGAGTCGAACCGTAGCCTGACCGGAAGTGTTCCCCGGCGGCTCGCGGGATTGGCTGAGGGGCTCGATCAGGGGCGCGTTTTTTTCAAGGGAAATGTGCGTTTGAGGGGCATGTTGCCCGTTTTAAACGGGTATTCCCACATTTTACCGAATGACGAACCCCGACTCCGAAATCCGCTACCCCTTTTCCGCCCGGCTGGCCTTTGTGCTTATTTGCCTGGTTATCATCGTGTACGGTATGTACATCTTGCAGGGCATCCTGACGCTGCTGGCTTTTTCGGTGCTGATTGCCATGTTGCTGTACCCTCTCTGCAAACGTCTGGAACGCTGGCGCGTGCCGCGGGTCTGGGCTATTTTCGTTTGTCTGATCGTGCTGATCGGGGTACTGGCCGGATTGATCTGGCTGACGAGTCGGCAGATGACCAATTTTGTCGATGACTTCCCGAAGTTTCAGGAGAAAATGACGGTCATTCTCAACCGGCTGCAGGCGTTGGCTGAGGAGCGGCTCGGGATCGAGCGCGGCCAGCAACTGGCGCAGCTTCGGAAATACACCGAATCGCTGCTGGCCAGCGGGGCTACCTGGGCTGCCGTCGTGCTTTCGGCCACGGGTACGCTGCTGGGCAATCTGTCACTGATTCCACTCTACGTGTTTTTCATCCTGCTCTACCGCGATTTTTTCAAGCAGTTTCTTTACAAACTGTTCGCAAAAGTGCGTCGCCCGAAGCTCGACGAGATTCTGGGCAAGATTTACACCGTCGTGCAGGGGTACCTGGTCGGACTGATCCTGGTCATCGGCATCGTGGCGGCGCTCAACACGACCGGCCTACTCATTCTGGGCATTGACTACGCGCCATTTTTCGGCATTCTGGCGGCGGTGCTGCTCCTGATTCCGTACATCGGCATCCTGATCGGCTCGATTCTGCCGATGCTCTACGCGCTCGTTACGAAAGATTCGTCCGTTTACGCGCTGGGGGTGGCGGGGGTATTCGGCTTCGTGCAGGTACTCGAAGGCAATTTCATCACGCCCTACATCGTCGGCTCGAAGGTGAGCATCAATCCGCTGGCGGCCATCGTGGGGTTTATCGTGTTCGGGCAACTGTGGGGCATTTCGGGGCTGGTTCTGGCGCTGCCCGTCATTGCCATTCTGAAGGTGGTTTTTGACAACGTTGAGGGCATGAAACCCTTCGGTTTTCTGCTCGGCGAGCCTGCCGAAACCCGGCCCAGAGAAAATCCGGCCATCCGCCGCGTCCGCGAGCAGATGCAGCGCTTTGAGCGACGGGTGAAGCGGAAAATGGAAGAACCCGTGGAGTGACGGTTAGAAATTGAGTGGGTCGAGGTTTTTGAAATGCCCGTTTTGGCGGATGCGTTCCTTCGAGCGTTCCAGTTCGGCCACGATGGGCAGGACCCGTTCGAGGTGCCGGATCAGGAACGCCTGCCGGTCGGTCTCGCGGGCGAGTTGCAGCAGGGCGAATTCTTCCTCCGTCGACAGCCCGACTTTGTGCCCCACCCGAAACGAAATCGAGCCGCCGTCGGGTTCGAGCGCCAACGGGAGCTGAAGCAGACCCGACAGCCGCTTGAGTCGTTCGAGCAGACCGGGCAGAATGGCGTCGTAAGGCTCGTCTTCCACCCAGTCCACCACGCCGCCCGAGTAGAGTTTGCCCGGTACCGGATTCAAAAATTTAGTGAGCGCAAACACCCGTACGCCCACGGTTTTGATGTCGAGGCGGCCGTCGTCGTAACGGTGCGACAGTTCGGTGATGCGAATTTCGGTACCGTGGGTACTCAGTTTGCCATCGAGAAATGGCGGAATTCCGAACGTTGATCCAGTTTCGAGGCATTCGCCGATGAGCTGGCGGTACCGCGGTTCAAAAATGTGCAGGTTCAGTTTCTCGCCGGGGAAGGCGACGAGATTCAGCGGAAAAAGCGGCAGATTCATCTTACAAACTTACGGAACGCGTTCGATGCTCAGCCCCACGCTCTGAATGTCGGGTAGCGGATTTTGCCGCATGTACTGCTGGATGCGGAGGGTATACTTGCCCCGGTACGGAAAGCGGAAGGCCTTCATCGCCAGAATTTTATGATCGTACAAATCGCCCAGACCGCTGCCGAGGGGCTTGCCCGTGGCGGCGTCGGCGAGCTGGAGCTGGTCGAGTTTGCGTTCGAGTACCCGACCGGCGCTGTCGAGCAGCGTGCGCGTGACGTACAGGTTGTAGTACGGGTACGTGCTCGTGTTGCGGAGGTTGTAGTACACGTGGTACGGCCGGGCCGGGTCGTCAATCTCAAACGCAAACGAGGGCGTTTGCCGGACGTACCACCGCCCGCCGTCGAGGTCCACGTTTTCTTTGAACACGGCGGGCGTGTCGCAGGCCGTGACCAGCAATGCCAGAAGCAAAAAGGTACCGAAGCGGACAGTCATGGATGAAAAAAGCCGGTCGGAAGTACCCTCCCGACCGGACGAATTTAGTTGGCTGGCGGTGCCGATGGACCTTTCGGCCTGGGCCGCCGGGGCGGACGGCCCGACGCTTTCGGCTGGGCATTTGCGTTGGGTACCGGTTGCCGGGTGGCGGGTGTTGCGGCAGCGGGCGGGGTACCCGGCCCGGCAGCAGCGAATGCGGCGGCGGGGGTACCGCCTTTTTTCTTTTTGTTCCGACCGCCGCGTTTCGAGCGGGCGTTGCGATCGCGGTACTTTTCGTCCATGCGTTGTAGGTCGCTGTTGATGGCGACAGGCTGCGCGTCGGGTGAAATCTCGGGGCGCTCCAATTCCTCAAACGACGGCGGTACCACGCCCTGCTTGTTGAGCGCTACGATTTCCTTTACCCGCGCCACGGGTACCACGTGCCAGTTGTTGTCGCCTTTGAAACTGAACCACATCAGCCGCCGGAAGATGTCGGTTTTCTGAAGGTACGCGTCGCCCTTCTCAATTTGCAGCGGCCGTTCGAGCGTCGGGATGCCTTTGAGGGCATCCATGTACGTTTCGAGTTCGTAGTTGAGGCAGCACTTCAGCCGTCCGCACTGGCCGGAAAGTTTGATGGGGTTCAGCGACAGATTCTGGTACCGCGCCGCCGAAGTCGTGACGTTTTTGAAGTCGGTCAGCCAGGTCGAGCAGCAGAGTTCGCGCCCGCAGACGCCCAGCCCACCGATGCGGCCCGCCTCCTGCCGGAGGCTGATCTGCTTCATCTCGACGCGAATTTTGAACTCGCCCGCCAGCATTTTGATGAGTTCGCGAAAATCGACGCGCTCCTCCGACGAGTAGTAGAAAATCGCTTTCGCGTTGTCGGCCTGGAATTCCACGTCCGACAGTTTCATGTTCAGCTTCAACTCGTGCACCACTTCGCGCGCCCGGTACATCGTCGGCAATTCGCGGGCGATGGCCTGCTGGTGGCGTTCGAGGTCTTTCGGCGTGGCCTTGCGGTAAATCGCCTTCAGGTCGGCGTTGTCCCGGATGTTTTTCTTCAGGAGTTGCAGCCGGACGAGTTCGCCCTGAAGCGAGACGTACCCCAGGTGGTGCCCGCTGGGTACCTCCACCACGACGGCGTCGCCGGTGTAAAGTTCGAGGCGGTTCGGGTTGTGGAAGTACTCCTTCCGACCGCCCTTGAATTTAACTTCGATGACGTCGAATTTCTGGACGCCGGGTACCGTCGGGGCTTCCATGTTCGACAGCCAGTCGAACACGTTCATTTTGTTGCAACCGCCCGTTCCGCAGGCTCCGTTATTTTGACAGCCCTTGACGGGTTCGGCAGCACTACCCAGGACTTTTTTTGCCCGGACGCTGCCGCACCCGCCCGTAGCGCAGGATTGACAAGCCATTTTCTTTCGGAATATAAGAAGTAAGAAATAAAAATGAAGAATGCTCCTGGAGAGCCAGCTTCACGCCATTCTTACTTTTTCGTTAATCATTTTTTATTCTGGCGCTTTGCGCTAGCAGGTCCAGGCCGATGTCGCGGCGGAAGTACTTGCCTTCAAACTGCACGGCCTCGGCCCCGGCCTGCGAGCGTTGCCGGGCTTCGTCGAGCGTGGTACCCAGCGCCGTGACGGCCAGCACGCGCCCGCCGTTGGTGAGTACCTGGCCGTCGTCATCGAGGCGGGTACCCGCGTGGAAAAGCGTCGTGTAATTTTGCTGACCGGGTACCTGCATCGGGTACCCTTTGGCGTACTCGCCGGGGTACCCACCCGCCACTACTACGGTCGTGACGGCGGTTTTATTGCTGACGGCGAAGTTGATGTAGGCCAGCTTGCCTTCGGCCGCCGCCCGCAGCAGCACGACCAGATCCGACTCGATGCGCGGCAGCACGACTTCCGTTTCCGGGTCGCCCATGCGCGCGTTGTACTCGATGACGTACGGCTCGCCGCCGACGTTCATCAGCCCTACAAAAATAAATCCGACGTAGCGGATGCCCTCGGCCTTCAGCCCGTCGAGCGTAGGTTGCACGACGCGGTCTTCGACTTTTTTCAGAAACGCGTCGTCGGCAAACGGTACCGGCGAAACGGCCCCCATGCCGCCCGTGTTCAGGCCGGTGTCGCCTTCGCCGATGCGTTTGTAATCTTTGGCCTCGGGCAGAATTTTGTACGACGTGCCGTCGGTCAATACGAACAGCGAGAGTTCGATTCCCCGCAAAAACTCCTCAATAACTACCTTCTGGCCGGCTTCGCCAAACTTGGCTTCGAGCAGCATGTCGCGCAGGGCGGTTTCAGCTTCCACGCGGCTTTCAGCGATGATGACGCCCTTCCCCGCCGCCAATCCGTCGGCCTTGAGTACGACGGGCAGCGGGTGCTCGGCCAGGAACGCCAGGCCCTCGTCGAGGGTACCGGCGGTGAAGGTGCGCGACGCGGCGGCGGGAATGCCGTACCGCTGCATGAAGGCCTTCGAGAAATCTTTCGAGCCTTCGAGTTGCGCCCCGGTGGCATCGGGGCCGACGAGCAAGACGTGCCGCAGGTCGTCCTGACGCTGAAAATAATCGCGGACACCGCGCACCAGCGGCTCTTCGGGACCGACGAGGATGAGGTCGACGTGATGGACGCGAACGGCTTCGGCCAATGCCTCAAAATCGTTGTAGCTGATGGGAAGGTTAGTGGCCAGTTGCGCCGTACCCGCATTGCCGGGGGCGACAAACAGCCGCGTACACAACGGACTCTGGCTGATTTTCCACGCAAACGCGTGTTCCCGTCCGCCGGAGCCGAGGATGAGGATGGTCATGGGGTGGGAAATAAAACCTGTTTCATGGATGGGCGAAAAAGTGGGGTAGCCCAGGGCCGTCAGTTGGCCAGTTCACTCAAAAATTTGATGCGCATCAGCCGGAGTTCTTCCTCGCTGTAATCCGTTCCGACCGACTTCAGCGCCACGGCGATGTTGTCGGTTTCGGCCTGCATGAAGTAGTCGTAGATGTCGTCCTGGCGATCCTGGTCGAGAAGTTGGTTGACGTAGTAGTCGAGATTGAGCTTGGTACCCGAGTAGCAGATGTGCTCGATTTCCTCAACCAGCTCGGGCATCGACAGGTCCTTGGCGTCAGCAATTTCTTCCAGGTCAATCTTGCGATCGATTTGCTGGATAATGAAAATCTTGACCTTCGACTTGTTGACTGTCGACTTGACGACGACCTCCGTGGCCGTTTCGATGTCGTTTTCCTCGACGTACTTCGTGATGAGTTCGATAAACGGTCGCCCAAACTTGACGACTTTCCCCATCCCGACGCCGTTGATCTGGGCCATGTCTTCCCGTGTGGTCGGGTAGGTGGTGGCCATTTCTTCGAGCGAGGGGTCCTGGAAAATGACGTACGGCGGCAGGCCCTTTTCCTTCGCAATTTTCTTGCGAAGCGTTTTGAGCATCTCAAACAGCGCCTCGTCGTAGGCCTTGGCCGTCGAAGAGGTTTCTTCCTTGTCGCCGTTTTCGAGTTCTTCCGAGTGCGTGTAGTCGTGGTCTTTCGAGAGCGTCATCGAGTACGGCGCCGCCAGGTACCCGTGGCCCTTCCCGCTCACGCGCAGTACGCCGTAGTTTTCAATGTCCTTTTCGAGGTACCCGTACACGGTCAGTTGCTTGATGACCGAGCACCAGTGGTCGGTGGAGAGCGTGTTGTCGCCCTGAGATTTGGCTTCTTTCACCTTGGCCACCCGGACGGTACCGCCGCCGTCTTCCTCTTCCTCGGGTTCGTCATCGTCCTCTTCGTCGGCATCGGGCTCGCAGCCGAGGCGGTACTTACCCCTGCCAAACACGTCGAGCTTGTTGTGCTCGTGGCTGACGACGTACGGGTTTTCAATGCCCACCAGCACGTCGGCCAGGTGCCCGGCGTCGAAACGCTGGTCGGTCAGGAGGACCGTGCGGAGTACCAGTTCGACTTCCTCCTGCACCTTATATTTGGCCGTGGGCTTGAGGCAGTTGTCGCAGTACCCGCAATCTTTCGGGAAATGCTCGCCGAAGTACGATAGCAACTGCCGCCGTCGGCACACGCCAAGGTTGGCGTACGAGACCATCTCCATCAGGAGGCTCTTGGCGTTGTCACGCTCGGTGACGGGTTTGTCTTTGTTGAATTTATCGAGCTTGACGATGTCGTCGTAGCTGTAAAACAATACGCAGTTGCCCTCCAGTCCGTCGCGCCCGGCGCGGCCGGTTTCCTGGTAGTACCCTTCGAGCGATTTGGGCGCGTCGTAGTGGATGACGAAGCGCACGTCGGGCTTGTCGATGCCCATCCCGAACGCAATCGTGGCGACGATGACCTCGGCTTCCTCATTCAGAAATGCATCCTGGTTGGTCATCCGGATGGCCCCGTCCAGGCCCGCGTGGTAGGGCAGGGCTTTGATGCCGTTGACGTTGAGCAGTTCGGCGATTTCCTCGACCGTCTTGCGGCTCAGACAGTACACGATGCCCGACTTGCCCGCGTTGCCCTTGATGTAGCGAATGAGCTGCTTCTTGGTATCGACTTTAGGCCGGATTTCGTAGTAGAGGTTCTTGCGATTAAACGAAGACTGGAAAACGCTCGCGTCTTCCATCTGCAGGTTTTTCTGAATGTCCTGCTGCACCTTGGGCGTCGCCGTCGCCGTCAGGGCAATAATGGGCAGGTCGCCCAGACTCTCAACAATCCCCCGAATTTTGCGGTACTCGGGTCGGAAGTCGTGGCCCCATTCGGAGATGCAGTGGGCCTCGTCGATGGCCACGAACGAAATCTGCGCTTTTTGTAAAAAAGCAAGATTGTCTTCCTTCGTCAGCGATTCCGGTGCCACGTACAGCAGCTTGACTTCACCGCTCAGCACGTCCTTTTTCACCTTCGTCATCTCGGCCTTGTTGAGCGTCGAGTTCAGGAACTGGGCGTTGATGCCGAAGGCATTCATCTGATCGACCTGGTTTTTCATCAGGGCGATCAGCGGCGAAATGACGATGGCCGTGCCGGGGCTGACAATCGCCGGAAGCTGGTAGCAGAGCGATTTTCCCGCCCCCGTCGGCATGATCACGAAGGTATTCTTGCCTTCGAGCACGTTGCAGATAATGACCTCCTGGTCACCGCGGAACTGGCTGTAACCAAAAATTTCTTTGAGTTTCTCGCGTAAAGTTTCTTTTACGGCTTGTTCGACGGGTATCATCGGTACGGGTAAAGGTTTCAATCCGACAGGGAGTCAGGAAATGTATTCGGGTAGGTGAGTTGGATATTTCGAGGAACCCAGAATTGAAATTACTAAAAAAGCGAAAAGTCAAGCAAAAATCTTTCGCCGCGCTTTTTCGCCGGGCCTCAAAACCAGCGAAGCACGCCGGGAGGAGGCGTGCTTCGGAAAGGGGAAACGGGTACGGGCGGCGCTCACCGCATTCGGTCGGCGGAGCGAACGAGTTGTTCGTCGCGGCGGATGAAGCGGTTGGCTACGACGTTGCAGATCAGCGCCAGTACGACGGCGTAGAAGCCCGCCTCGAAGGTACCCTGCTGCGCGGGATCAAACAGCGCCCGACCGCGGTACTGGCTCAGGTACCCCGTCGCGCCGAGCAGGCCCGCCATGACGAGCGAGTTGATCAGATTCAGCAGCAACTGCCGCATCCGATTCCGGTACTGCAACAACGACGCGAGGGCCAGCACGGCGGCCAGTACCGCCAGACCGGCCAGGTAGTACGTCGGGGTACTCGATTGAACCGCGTTGGCTTTCGTGTACGTGAAGGCATACGCCGTCAGTTGCGCGGCCTCCTGGGTAGTCGGATTTGTTTTCAACCAACTGGGCTGCACGAGGTACACGACCATCGCCACGGCAACGGCCAGGAGAAAAAGGCTTTGAATACGTTGAATCATGAATTGCGAAATGTTTTCGCAAAAGTAGCACGCGGCACCGTCAGGCCATCGACCCCTCCGTGCAAATGCGAAGCAACGCGGATTCGAGCGTGAGCCCCGGCCCGAAGGCACAGCTCAGGATGGTTTTGTGGTGATCGGCCGGACCGAGCTGCCGCCAGATGCGTTCGAGCACGAACAGCACGGTGCACGAGGAGAGGTTGCCGCAGTCGCGCAACACGTCGTACGAAAACCGGTTGTCATCGGCCGTGAGCCCCGCGGCCTGCTCGATGGATTCGAGAATGGCCCGTCCGCCGGGGTGTACGGCGAAGTACGTGACGGCGTCGCGCCGGAGCCGGGCCGAGGTCAGCAACCGGTCGAGCAACTGCCCGATGCCGCGCTTGAGCAAATCGGGAATGTAGGCCGAGAGGACCATCTCAAACCCAAAATTGCCCACCTGCCAGGCCATGTCGGTCTGGCCTTCGGGTACCAGGTCGCAAAAAAACTGGGTCAGTTCCAGCGAAACGGGCCCCCGGGCCTGCGGCTCGATGAGTACCGCCGCGGCTCCGTCGGCGAAGAGGGCGTTGGCGCGCATGGTGTCGTCGCTGCCGTGTTTCTGAAAATGAATCGAACACAACTCGACGCAGACCAGCAACACTTTCGCCTCCGGATACGCCCGGCAAAACGCGTCGGCGGCTTTCAGCCCGTTGAAGGCTCCGTAACAACCCATGAAATTGATGGCCGTTCGCTGGACCGTCGTCGGCAAGCCCAGTCGTTCCACCAGTTCGATGTCCAGCCCCGGCGCGTACAGGCCGGTGCAACTCACCGTAATCAAATGCGTGATGCCTTCAAGCGCCCGCGCCGCTTCGGGTAGCTGCGCCTGCAAATGCGCCACGGCCTGCCAGGCCAGCGGCAGCGCCTCCCGCCGGTACAGCGCCATGCGATCGGCGACGGTCGGGAAGGGTTCGAGATCAGGCGTGTTCGGATAAAACGTGTACGACCCGTTGGGTTGTCCGTAATCCGCCAGAACGGAATGCCGGTACTGGATGCGCGTGGAACGGTAAATGGCCATCAGTCGACGGCGACCAGATTCGTCGAGGTCCATGCCGTCGGCCATGAACTGGGCGATGGTCGCCTGGGGGTACCGGTGTGGGGGCAGGGCCGTGCCGAGGGCCGTAAGGTAACTGGGCATTGAGCAATCTGACGAAGTTTCCGTAGTTTACCAGCCACGCTCAAAAAAGTTTGCCAGCTTTCCGGCTCCTTTCGTTATGAAACGCTACTTCGACCGCGCCATCTGGCTGCATTTGCGGGTGCCGTTTTCGTTGTTTCTGATGCCGGTATTCGGTTTTGCGCTCAGTCAAGCCGAGCAGCCCGACTGGAGCCGGGCGGCCTGGGCTTTTTTTGTTCTGCACTTCCTGATCTACCCGGCATCGAACGCGTACAACAGCTACTTCGACCGCGACGAAGGACCCATTGGCGCGCTGGAATCGCCGCCACCCGTCGATGAGCGGCTCTGGCAGGTAGCCTGGTTTCTGGATATTCTGGGTTTGCTGCTGAGCTTCTGGTTGGTTAGTCCAGCCTTTGCGGGGGCGATGTTTGTGTATGGGTTAATCTCCAAAGCCTACTCCGACGACCGCATCCGGCTGAAACGGTACCCCATCGCCAGTTGGCTCGTCGTCGGGGCGTTTCAGGGGGCGTTTACGTATCTGGCCGTTAGCCAGGCGGTCGACGAGGTACCTCTGGACCAACTGGTGCAAACCCGGTACCTCTTCCCCGCGCTGCTGACTACCCTCAATCTCTGGGCTTTTTACCCGATCACCCAGGTGTACCAGCACGAAGAAGACGCCCGCCGCGGCGACCTTACCCTGAGCCGCCTGTTGGGCATTCGGGGTACCTTCTGGTTTGTGGCGGGTTTGTTTGGCGTGGCGGCGTCGGGTTTTGCGCTGTTTTTCTTCCGGCAGTACTTGGCAGGGATACCCCTCTCGTTGCTTTTTTTAGGGTTTCTGGTACCGGGGGTGCTGTATTTTCTGAGTTGGTTTCGCCGCGTTTGGTTCGACGCCCGAAGCGCTGATTTTCAATCGACGATGACCCTGACCTTGCTGGGATCGCAGGGTTTGAATCTTTTTTTCCTGCTTTTGCTGGGCGGTAAATTCTGGACACACTGACAAAAATTTAGGTACGGGAACTTGACACAGGTCCGGCACGACCTCTATATTTGCACTCCGTTTCGGAAACAACCGCAAACGCGAAACGCGAAAGTAGCTCAGCTGGTAGAGCGCGACCTTGCCAAGGTCGAGGTCGCGGGTTCGAACCCCGTCTTTCGCTCGAAAAGCTCCGAATCCCTCGGGGCTTTTTTTGTACCTCCCCAGCCCGGGTGGTGGAATGGTAGACACGAAGGACTTAAGTTAACCGTTGGCAGTGGGCAAGTAACAGTGCTGACGATTGCGAAAATTGAGTGCTCGACTGGAAACGGTCGAAGTAGAACCGCTTAAATTCGGGGAAACCTTCACTGGTAATCCCGAGCCAAGCCCGTCAGGGAAGGTGTAGAGACTTAACAGGCGGCGCCTAACTCTGCAAAGACACGGCGAAGAGAAAGTCCAGACCACAAATTCTCCAAAGCGATTGGAGAAGCGGCGAAAGCCGTAGCTGGTATGAAAATCCTTTGGGCCGTAAGGCCTGTACGGGTTCGAGTCCCGTCCCGGGTACGAAAAGCCCGCTGAAATCCCATTTCAGCGGGCTTTTTGGCAATTGCTGGATGAGGTGGGGGTTGTCAAACTATTTTTCGGAGTAGCCGCGAGTTTTTCAAAAGCGCTATCGTTAACTTGCTGAACCGAAATCCCCAAACCTCATGGGCAGAAAAGTACTGGTGCTTAATCAAGACTACACGGCACTCACCATCTGTTCCGTGCCGAAAGCCTTTTTGCTGGTTTACCTCAAAAAAGCTGATCTGGTCGCTGAGTCCGCTACGGAAAAATTGCGGAGCATCAGCGAATCGTTTCCCATGCCCTCGGTCATTCGCCTGCACAAGTACGTGTACCTGCCGTACCGGGGCGTGATGCTGACCCGCCAGAACATTTTCCGGCGCGACGGCCACCGGTGTCAGTACTGCGGCACAACCGAAGAATTGACGCTTGACCACGTGCAGCCCAAATCACGCGGGGGTCGTTCGAGCTGGGACAACCTGACGACGGCCTGCAAACGCTGCAACTCCCGCAAGGGCGACTTTACGCCTGACGAAGCCAACATGGCGCTCACGCAGCGCCCCTTCAAGCCTTCGTTTATCATGTTTTTGCGTGATTATTCGGGGACAATGGAAGAATCCTGGTTGCCCTTCCTGGCCAAGAAAGAAAAGGCGCACTGACCGGTGCGCTTTTTCTTTTTCGGAGCAGTCGCGTACTTTTGATTACCCCGCGCTTCGTCACGCGTGCGGAGTACCCACTTGGATGCGCGAAGAATACCTGAAGGGCAGCAAGGAAGCCCTGTCTGCCAACGAAAAGGAAGTCGACCGCGCGTTGCGGCCCCTCTCGTTTGGTGACTTCACGGGGCAGGACAAGATTCTGGAGAATCTTAAGATTTTTGTCCAGGCCGCTCGCCAGCGGAGTGAAGCCCTCGATCACGTGCTGCTGCACGGCCCGCCGGGGCTGGGCAAAACCACACTCTCCAACATCATCGCCAACGAACTCGGGGCTGGAATGAAAACCACGTCAGGTCCAGTGCTGGACAAGCCCAGCGACCTGGCGGGCCTGCTGACCAACCTGCAGCCCTACGACGTGCTGTTCATCGACGAGATCCACCGGCTCAACCCGGTGGTCGAGGAGTACCTCTACTCGGCCATGGAGGACTACAAGATTGACATTCTGCTCGACTCGGGTCCCAACGCCCGCAGTGTGCAGATCGGGCTCAACCCTTTCACCCTGATTGGGGCCACTACCCGCGCCGGGCTATTGACCTCGCCCCTGCGGGCCCGCTTCGGCATCAACGCCCGACTTGAGTACTACGACGCCGACCTGCTCGCCACCATCGTTCAACGCTCGGCCCAGATTCTGAGTACGCCTATCGACGAAGAAGGGGCCTACGAAATCGCCCGACGCAGCCGGGGTACGCCGCGCATTGCCAACAACCTCCTGCGCCGTACCCGCGACTTTGCTCAGGTGAAAGGCCGTGGACGCATTACGGTCGACATCGCCGAGATGGCGCTTCTGGCCCTCGACGTTGACCAGAACGGCCTCGATGAAATGGACAACCGCATTCTGCACACCATCATCGAGAAGTTTAAGGGCGGGCCCGTGGGTATCTCCACCATTGCTACGGCCGTTGGTGAAGAAGCCGAAACCATTGAAGAAGTCTACGAGCCCTTCCTGATTCAGGAGGGGTACCTCAAGCGTACGGCCCGCGGGCGGGAGGCGACTGAAAAAGCCTATCGTCACCTGGGCATCGTGCCTGCTTACCGCACCGGTGAGTTGTTTTGAACGACCACCGACTAACCTGGATAATCGACAAAATTTTTGCAAAAAGATGGAGGGAAACTACCAATCGGCTTTGGTTTAAGCAACATTATCGTATATTTGAGCGTTTAGAACTTAAAGAATATAAAATTAGACTACGGCACGATTCTTGTTTACAGAGTATTCAATCGTTAGCCGTAGGTTTTGGTCTTTAGGTTCTGATCTGTGAGCGTTCCAAGTCCACCTACCGCAAAATCAATTTATGTCACCAACGATGAAAAAGCCTAATTACTACCGGATCATGCAATGGGTGATGTTTGCCCCGCTGCTGGTACCGCTCTACTTGGTTCTGGGTGCGCTCGATGGCATTCACCACACCGTCGAGAAAGTCATTCAGCAAATCAAGACAGACGTTATCTCGTGACGCAAACCCCAGTCAATTGCTCACCGAAGTCCCCGACCGACTTCGTTCAGAAACTATCGCCTTATTCTGCTTAGCCTCTTCAGTTTGAAAATTTCTACCTCGAAAAGCCTCTGGTGAAAAAACCGGGGGCTTTTTACTTTTGTTGTTTGGTCAAGCTTGCACATTCACTTCATGAAAAAAACAATGAGTACGGTCCTGGCAACGGCGCTTTCGGTAGCCGCCTTTGCGCAGGATCCAGCCACGCCGTTTGCCCAGTCCATCACGGCGACCGATTTAAAACAGCACCTGACGTACCTGGCCTCGGATGAGCTGGAAGGTCGAATGACGGGAACACCGGGTCAGAAAAAAGCGACGGAGTACCTCGTCAAACAATTTCAGAGCTATGGCCTGAAGGGCTTGGGGCCGAATGGATCGATGCTCCAGGATTACGAACTCGTTCAGCGCGGCTGGGGCGACGTGTACCTGAAAACCAAGCAGGGTACCCGCCAGATGTACCAGGATTTCTACGTCTACGGCCTGACCTCGGTACCTGAGGAAACCGACTTGAGCGTAGTTTTTGCCGGGTACGGTATTGAAACCGATTCGTACAGCGACTACCGCGACGCCGACGTGGCGGGCAAGGCCGTCGTCATTCTCGATGGCGAGCCTAAAAAAGCCGACGGTACCTACTGGCTCTCGGGTACCGACAAGGAAACCTCCAAGTGGAACGGTCCGGCCAGCGTGCAGGCCAAGGCTAAACTGGCCCGCGAAAAAGGCGCGACGCAGGTGTTTTTCGTCTCCGCCGACGCGCCGGACGTGTTTGCCAAAAAAGCCAAGCAGATGCAGACTATGTCGCGGCGGCTGTCGCGGATTGAGTTTCGGGGCGAGCCAGAGAAAATCAGCAACTCGGCGATTTTCTACGTTAGCGAAGGTTTAGGAGCCGAACTGCTGGGCGTTTCTACCGAAAAATTCGGGAAACTCCGGGCTGACATCGCCAAAAAAGGTACCCCGCTAACGGGCAAAGCCAAGTCTACGATTCGCCTGAAAGCCGCCCGTAAGGAAGAAATCATGGACACCGAAAACGTGGCCGGCTTCCTGGAAGGTACCGACAAAAAAGACGAGGTACTGCTCATCACCGCCCACTACGACCACATCGGCGTCACGGATGGTAAAGTTAACAACGGCGCAAATGACGACGGCTCGGGTACCGTGACGGTTCTCGAACTGGCGCAGGCGTTCGGCAAGGCCGCCGCCGAAGGGTTCCGCCCGCGCCGCAGCATCCTGTTTATGGCCGTGACGGGCGAGGAGCTGGGATTATTTGGTTCGGAGTATTACACCAACAATCCGTTGATTCCGCTCGACAAAACCATCGCTGACCTGAACATCGACATGGTCGGGCGTACCGACAAGCAGCACGAGGGCAAGGGGGATTACATTTACGTCATTGGCTCGGACAAACTTTCGTCCGAACTGCACGCGATCAACGAGTCGGCCAACCAGAAGTACACGCAGTTGGAACTGGACTACACGTTCAACGACCCGAAAGACCCGAACCGGTTTTACTACCGCTCGGACCACTACAACTTTGCTAAGAATGGTATCCCGGTGGCGTTCTTTTTCAACGGCGTTCACGAAGACTATCACCAGCCGACGGACGACGTGGAGAAAATCCAGTTTGACAAAGCCGAAAAAGTAGGCCGACTCGTGTTCTACACCGCCTGGGAACTCGCTAACCGCGAGAATCGCATCATCGTCGATAGCAACAAACCCTAACGCCTCGCCAGCCAGTCGGCGGTATCCCGGAGCAGTTGCCCGTGGGTACTCGGCAGCTCAACGACTGAAACATTTGAAGCCCTACCGCTTAGCGGTAGGGCTTTTTTCGGTGGAAAAATCCGGTCCTGGGTACCGACGAAGACCGTCGTGGGTACCGGGTGCGTCGTGAGCCAGCGGCCCAGCCACGCGGGCGAGTACCGCAACTCACGCAGCGCCAGCCAGGAGCCGAGTACCCGCTGCTGCTGCACGGGGGTACCGACGTGCCAGCGCGCCTGCCGGGTGAGCGAGGGGTGAATCCACTTCCGGCGTTCGAGCAAATTCGCCAATCGCTCGAACGAAGTACTCCGCGAGACCACTCGCCGGAACAGCCAGCGGCCTGGCGGGGTACCCGTCGCCAATCGAAACAGCGGGTGTTCGCTCAGGCTTTCGGGGGCGAGGAGGTACGTGGCGTTGAGCCGTTCGGGAATGGCTTCGAGCGTCGCCAGGGCCAACCGGCAGCCGAGGCTGTAGCCGATGACCGAGCAGCGGAGGATGCGGTGTTCGGTCAGGAAGGTTTCCAGGAACGTTCGCCACTCGGGTTTGAGAACCCGTACCGGACCGGTACTCTGCCCGTGGAAAGGCAGGTCGAACGCGTAAATCGTGAAGCGTCGGTCCAACTTGTCCACCAGCCAGCGAAACACCGAACCGTCCTGCCCGACGCCGTGGAAGGCGAGCAGCGGTTCGGGGCCGGAGCCGTACACGCGGTGGTGAAGGTGCATGGATGAAAAAAGCCGGAGCGTTTGCCCCGGCCTTTCAATTACTGGTCCATCAGGTACGCCTTGATGAACTCGTTGATTTCACCGTCGAGCACAGCGTCGGTGTTCGAGGTCTGGTAGTTCGTGCGGTGGTCCTTCACGCGCCGGTCGTCGAGTACGTAGCTGCGAATCTGCGAACCCCACTCGATTTTTTTCTTCCCGGCTTCCACCTCGGCCCGCGCCGCGTTGCGCTTGTCCATCTCGATCTGGTACAGCCGCGATTTCAGGAGCCGCAGGGCCACTTCCTTGTTCTGCAACTGGCTGCGCTCCTGCTGGCAGGCGATGATGATGCCCGAAGGCCGGTGGTGTAGCCGCACGGCGGTCTCGACCTTGTTGACGTTCTGCCCGCCCGCGCCGCCGCTGCGGAACGTATCCCAGTCGATGTCGGCGGGATTGATTTCAATCTCGAAGCTGTCGTCAACGAGCGGGTAGGCGTACACCGAAGCAAACGAGGTGTGCCGCCGGGCGTTCGAGTCGAAGGGCGAAATGCGCACGAGCCGGTGGACGCCGCTCTCGGCCTTCAGGTTGCCGAAGGCGTACTCGCCGTCGATTTCAAGCGTAGCGGCCTTGATGCCCGCCACGTCGCCATCCTGCCGGTCGACTTCCTTGATTTTGTAGCCGTTTTTCTCGGCCCACATCAGGTACATCCGGTAAAGCATCGAGGCCCAGTCCTGCGATTCGGTACCGCCCGCGCCCGCGTTGATTTCAAGCACGGCGGGCAGGTCGTCGCCCTCCTCCGACATCATTTTGCGGAATTCCAGCTCTTCCAGCTTGGCTTCGAGCTTGCGGCCTTCCTCGTCGACTTCGGTTTCGGTGGCCTCGCCCGCCTCATAAAATTCCCAGAGCGTTTCGAGGTCGCCGAGGTACCCTTCGAGCGCGTCGTAGCCGTCGGTCCAGAATTTTAGCCCACGCATTTCGCGCATGGTACCCTCGGCGCGTTCGGGATTGCCCCAGAAGTTGGGATCGAGCGTTTTCTGCTCTAACTCACTGATTTGGTACTTCTTGTTGTCGTAGTCAAAGGTACCCCCTCAAGGCCTCTACTCGGGCCTTCAGGTCTCGCAACCTGTCTGTAGTCATGGTTCGGAAACTAAGTCGTAAGGCGTACGTGGGGAAGTCGTAAGTCAGGTGAAAAGTCACTTACGCATCACGACGTGAAGACTTACGACCGGCAAAAGTAGTACCAAAAACCGGGTTGGGGAGTTCCCAGCTTGAAAGTCGGGCGGGTTTGGGTAGCTTTGTTTCAAACGAAAACGGGAATGGAAGCCTTACGATTTATCGAGAAAGCCCACAACGGCCAACTAACGATTCACCTGCCGGAGGAATTGAACGAGGCCGAGGTGGAAGTCATCGTGCGGCCGTTGCATGAAACGAAGGACGACGTAACCCAACCGTCGCGATTGGAAGTAGCCCAGGAGTATGTGCAAAAACTGAAGCAGTGCGATTTCAACCGGGAAGATTACAATGTCTATGAGCAATAGAATTTTTTTAGACAGCTCAATCCTGGTGGAGTACGCGAAGAAATCGAAGATGGAGTTGCTGGAAGAATTACTGCGCAGGACGGACGTTGAGTTGTGCATCAGCGAAACGGTACTTAGCGAATACACCTACTACGCACTGATTATTGAAGGACAAAAAGCGCCCCGCACCTTGAAAGAGCGAGGTGACATTCCGGGCATCCTATCCGAAAAATCGCCGAAAGATTTTCTGCAAGTGTTCACCGTCCTACCCAACATCAACGCCCTCATCCCCGAGTACCTCCGGCTGATGACGACGTACAATTTACTGCCCAACGACGCGCTCATCCTGGCCACCTGCCTGCTGCACGGCATCCGCCAAGTAGCCAGTCACGACGAATCGGATTTCGGCCCGGCCTGCCGGGGTGAGGGCTTGCGGCTGGTGCAGGTACCCACCGATTTACTCCACTAAAAAGGCCCCGAACCGGGGCCTTTTTTATTGCAGCATCGTCAGAAGCGTACTCAGTTTGTCCTTGAGTTCTTTCCGGTCGATGATGAAATCGAGGAAACCGTGTTCGAGGACAAATTCGGCGCTTTGAAAGCCTTTCGGCAAATCCTTCCCGATGGTTTCCCGAATCACGCGCGGCCCGGCGAAGCCGATGAGCGCCCCCGGTTCGGCCAGGTTGAAGTCGCCGAGCATGGCGTAGGAGGCCGTCACGCCGCCGGTCGTCGGGTCGGTCAGGAGCGAGATGTAGGGTACCTTCGCTTCGTCGAGTTGGGCGATTTTGGCCGAGGTTTTCGCCATCTGCATCAGTGAGAAACCGGCTTCCATCATCCGCGCCCCGCCCGAGCGGGAAATCATCAGGAAGGGTACCCGATTTTGCAGCGAAAAATCCATTGCCCGCGCAATCTTCTCGCCCACGACCGAACCCATCGAGCCGCCGATGAAACTGAAATCCATGCAGGCCACAACCATCTCCAGCCCGTTCACGGGGCCGTGGGCGGTCCGGACGGCGTCTTTCAGGCCGGTTTTCTTTTCAGTGGCCCGGATGCGGTCGGGGTACTTTTTCGTATCGACGAACTGGAGCGGATCGCCCGAGGTCAGGTACGCGTCGAGTTCGGTATATTTCGTTTCGTCAAACAGTAATTCGAAGTACTCCTGCGAACCGATTTTCTCGTGGTGGTTGCACTCGGGGCAGGTCCAGGCCAGGGTGCGGTGCTCGCGGGTATGCGTAATTTTCTTGCAGTTCGGGCACTGGTACCACAGCCCGTCGGGGGCTTCGAGTTTGGCTTCGGTGGGCGTTTGAATGCCCTTGTCTTTTCGGGTGAACCAAGACATAATGCGCTGGAGTTGCTACGGTAGGGCGGCAAAGATAGACAATCACCGGCGAAGGGTACCGTCGACCAAGGCCGAAAAATGCCTAAGTTTGCGCCCTTCCAACTCCTTCTTTTCTTCCAAATCACGAACCGATTCATGGCTACCGCAACCCAGATTCAACCCGGCGTGCTGCACGGCGATGCCGTCCAGGAGCTTTTTGAAATCGCCAAGCAGCAACAGTTTGCCCTGCCCGCCGTCAATGTCGTCAACACCGACACCGTCAACGGCGTGCTCGAAGCAGCCCGCGACGTCAATTCGCCCGTCATCATTCAGTTTTCCAACGGCGGTTCGCAGTTTTACGCCGGGAAGGGTTTGAAAAACGAAGGCGAACGCGCGGCCATCGCCGGGGCCATCTCGGGCGCGCAACACGTACACCTGCTGGCCGAGCACTACGGGGTACCCGTCATTCTGCACACCGACCACTGCGCGCACAAACTGTTGGGTTGGGTCGATGGACTGCTCGACGCGGGCGAGAAATTCTACGCCCAGCACGGCAAGCCGCTCTACAGCTCGCACATGCTCGATCTGTCGGAGGAACCGATCGAAGAAAACATCGAGACCTCAGCCCGGTACCTCCAGCGCATGGCCCAATTGGGCATGACGCTCGAAATCGAACTCGGCGTGACGGGCGGCGAGGAAGACGGCGTCGACAACTCGGACGTTGATTCGGCCCGGCTCTACACCCAGCCTTCGGAAGTGGCCTACGCCTACGAGGAGCTGAGTAAGATTTCGCACCGCTTCACGGTGGCGGCGGCCTTTGGCAACGTTCACGGCGTCTACAAACCGGGCAACGTGAAGCTCCAGCCGGTCATCCTGCACAATTCGCAGCAGTACATTCGCGAGAAGTACGGCCTATCGGCCGAGAAGCCCATCAACTTCGTCTTCCACGGTGGGTCAGGGTCGAGCCGCGAGGAAATTCGCGAGGCCATCGGCTACGGGGCCATTAAAATGAACATCGACACCGATTTGCAGTGGGCGTTCTGGGACGGCGTGCGCGAGTTTGAAGCGAAAAACCGCCCGTACCTCCAGGGCCAGATTGGCAACCCGACCGGCGAAGATTCCCCCAACAAAAAATACTACGACCCGCGCGTCTGGCTGCGCGAAGGGGAGAAGACGTTTGTGAAGCGGCTGAAAGCGGCATTCGAGGATTTGAACGCGGTGAATGTGAATCAGTACTTGTGAAAGTCGTAAGTCGGTAAGTCACCAGCTTGTAGGTGATGACTGAAACCTTCAAGGTCTTTGAGACCTTGAAGGTTTTTCGTTTCCAACTCAGATCTTTTTCTTCACCAAGTACCCCCGCCGCTCCCGTTCGGGCAGCTTTTCAATCGCGTAGCGCAGCATCGTCCGGGGCATCCGGGCGGCGTGCTCGTCCAGAAATTCGCGAAGTACCCATTCATCCCGCTTGCCGATTTCGCGGAGCATCCAGCCGCAGGCTTTGTGCATCAGGTCATGGCGGTGGGTGAGGAGGCTCGCGACCAGCCGAAGCGTATCACCGAACTGACGGCGCTGGATAAAGTAGAACGTGGCGATGACCGCAATGCGCTGCGTCCAGAGGTGCGGGGTACCGGCCAACTCGTCGAGCAAACTCCGGTCGCGGTCGAAGAGGTACCCGCCGACGATGTCGCGGGCGGAGCTGTCGACCAAATCCCAGTTGTTGACGAAGGCCACGTTCGCCAAGTACTGCTCGAAAATTTCCTGCCGACGCGCCGGGGTACCGCACTGAAACTGGCGTACCCAGATGAACAGCGCCACGGCCCGGTACTCGTGAATCGGACTACGGAGCAGCGTCAGGACCTCATCGGGCGGAAGAGCGCGGAACTTGTTGGCCAAAGCCCGCTGTTGCGGCACCGGCAAACCGAGGAACACGTCGCCTGCGCCGTACTCACCGGGCCCTGTTTTGAAGTACCGGGCCACTTGGATCGCCCGTTCGGGATCGGCCTGAGCATCGAGTTCGGCCTGGAGGGCGGCGAGCATAACAAATTGGGTTGGGGTGGGTTTGCCAAAGATAACCGCATCGGGTACCCTCGCGCATGATCACCATCGTTTCTTCTACTAATCAGAAAAATTCCCGCAGTCGGCAGGTGGCTGAGTACTACCAGCGGCTGCTCGCCCAACTAGGAATGCCCAGCGGGGTACTCGACCTGGCCGAATTGCCCGTCGATTTCATCCAGTCGGCGCTGTATCAGAATTCGGGCAAACACGACGAGTTCAACCGCCTCCGCGACGCGGTCGAAGCCGCCGAAAAACTGGTGTTCATCCTCCCCGAGTACAACGGCTCGTTTCCGGGCGTCGTGAAAACGTTCCTCGACGGATTCCATTACCCAAGCAAACTGATGGGCAAAACCGCCGCGCTCGTGGGCATCTCCGACGGTCCAGGCGGCTGCGCACTCGGCCTGAGCCATTGGTCCGACATCCTGAGTTTCATGGGTTGCACGGCGCTGGGCCTGCGGGTGCGGGTACCGTACTTGAAAACCAACCTCATCGACGGCGAAATTCAGGACGCGTTCATCGCGCAGTTGTTCCGGCAGCAGGCCGAGCAGTTGATGGGGGTGCCGGTGAATTTGATTGTTTGAACCGCGGATTGACGCCGGGGCGCGTAGCCGGATTCTTGCGATTACGCAGAGACTTCTCCATCATTGGCTGGCAAGAAACCATTGCGGTGGGCGTTAGCAATCATCCGAATCCTCTGCGTAATCGCAAGAATCCGGCTACGCGCCCCGGCGTCAATCCGCGGTTCAGACCACATTTTTGCACATATGAAATCCCCCTGGTTGCGCCTGTTGTTCGTCCTGCTTGGCGTCATCGCCCTCAACGTGCTGGCCGGTTTCGTCCCCTTCCGCCTCGACCTCACCGAAGACCGCCGCTACAGCCTCTCCAAGGCCACCGAAAACCTGCTGGGTAACCTGGAGGAAGAGCTGTTCGTCGACGTGTACCTCGACGGTGAACTGCCCGCGGGATTTCAGCGGCTCCAGAATTCGATTCGCGAAACGCTCGACGAATTCAAAGTCCACGCCGGAAACCGACTGACGTACCGCTTCATCGACCCTTCCGAAATTTCGGATCCGAAAGAACGCGCCGCGCTGTACGACTCGCTCGCCGCGAAGGGCATCGTCCCGACGAACGTCATCGAAGGTGGTACCGACGACCGCCGTGAGCGGCTGATTTTTCCCGGTGCCGTCCTGCGGTATGGCGCGCGCGAGTCGGCCGTACTGTTGCTGCGCGGCAACGTGGCGCGTTCGGCACAGGAAAACCTGAACCTTTCGGCGGAAAACGTGGAGTTTAACCTCGCTACGGCGCTCCGCGAACTTACCCGGACGGAGAAGAAGAAAATCGGTCTGCTCTCCAGTTACAGCCCAAACGTCCCCGGCGTCCGGCTGTCGGACCTGATTGTTTCGCTTCAGAAAAATTACGAACTGTTCCAGGTTAATCTGCCCGCCTCGCCGAACCTCGACGGGCTGGATGCGGTACTCGTGGTCAAGCCGGAGGTACCCTTCGCCGAAGCCGACCAGTTCAAGCTCGACCAGTTCATTGTCAAGGGCGGCCGGGCGCTGTTTTTTGTCGACGCGGCCAAAACCGACAGCGTCGGGCGCGAGGGCGTGTACGCGTTTCCGAACCCGCTCAACCTCGATGATTTGCTGTTTCGATACGGCGTCCGCCTGAATCCGAACCTGGTCAGGGACGTGCTTTCGGCGCGGATTCCGCTCAACGTCGGTACCCTCGGCGACAAGCCCAACATCCAACTGGTACCCTGGCGGCTGTACCCGCTCATCAACTCGTTCGGCGCGTCGCCCATCGTCCGCAACCTCGATGCCGTGTACGTCCGCGGCACGGGTACCCTCGACACCGTCCGGGCATCGGGCATCGCCAAAATACCGCTGCTGCTGACCTCGCCGAACACGCAGGTACTCCAGCTTCCGGCCATTATCCCGTATAACGAAGCCCGGCAACCGCCCAGCCCCGAGCAGTACCAAGCGGGCGTGCAGCTGATTTCGTGTCTGTTGGAAGGTACCTTTCGCTCGGCCTTCGAGAACCGCATCCTGCCCGGTGACCCGCGGGCGCAGAGTTTCGTCGCGACGGGACAGCCCTCGAAAATCCTGGTCTGCGCCGACGGCGACCTGCCGCTCAACGACTTCGACGCCCGCCGTCAGGTACCCCTGCCGCTCGGCTTCGACCGCTTCAGTTCAGACCGACACGTCTTCGCCAACAAAGAATTCATCCTGAACGCCGTCGATTACCTCCTCGACGAAAACGGCGTCATCACGGCCCGGAATAAGGAAGTCCGCCTCCGCCCGCTCGACACGCTCCGCCTCCGCGATGAGCGCCTGACTTGGCAGGTACTCAACTTGGCCGGACCGCTGGTGTTGGTCGGGCTGCTGGGCGGGGTTTGGTACCTCTGGCGGCGGAGGCGGTTTGCGGGTTAGGAATTCGTGAATTTGGGACGGAAAATTTTCGGATTGTTCACCAATTCGTACCTTCATCCTCCCAAAAATTCGCCCCGGATTCCAATCGACCTTTAACGAATAGCCCGCATGAAATTCATCGTCTCCTCCTCCGTCCTGCTCAAGCAACTGGCCGCCATCAACGGCGTCGTGGCCTCGAATCCGATCGTGCCGATTCTGGAAAATTTCCTCTTCCAACTCGACGGGACCACGCTGACCGTGACGGCTTCGGACCTGCAAACGGTGATGATGACCGAAATCGAGGTGGAATCGGGCGACAAGGGTGGCATCGCGGTACCCGCCCGGCTGCTGCTCGACACGCTGCGCGGCTTGCCCGAGCAACCCATCACGTTCAAAATCGACGAGGAAACGTTTGGTACCGAAATCGTTTCAGAAAATGGGCGCTATAAACTTTCGGGCGAAAATCCGATTGATTTTCCGAAAGTACCTACCGTCAACAAAAGCCTGTCCATCGAACTCTCGGCGGAGGTACTCGGCCGGGCCATCGCCAACACCATCTTCGCCGCCAGTACCGACGACCTCCGGCCGGCGATGACGGGGATGTTCGTGCAACTCGGTTCGGAAAACGCGACGTTCGTCGCCACCGACGGCCACCGACTCATCCGGTACCGCCGTACCGACGTAGCTTCGCCCAACGCCGAAAGCATGATCATTCCGCGCAAGGCGCTGAACCTGCTCAAGTCGTCGCTGCCCTCGGACGACACGACGGTGAAAGCCGATTTCAGCAAGTCGAACGCGTTTTTCAGCTTTGGCAACATCAAAATGATCTGCCGACTTATCGACGAACGTTTCCCCGACTACGAAAACGCCATCCCGACCAACAACCCGAACGTGCTGACCATCAACCGGCTCGAACTGCTTGGCTCGTTGCGGCGGATTTCGATTTATTCGAACAAAACCACGCACCAGATTCGCCTCAAGCTGGCCCAGGACGACCTGACGATTTCCGCCGAAGACCTCGACTACTCGAACGAAGCCAGCGAGCGCCTAACCTGCGAGTACGCCGGGCAGGAGATGGAAATCGGCTTCAACGCCAAATTCCTCATTGAAATGCTCTCAAACCTGAGCAGCCGGGTCATCGCTTTTGAACTCTCGGCCCCCAATCGCGCGGGCCTCATCGTGCCGAGCGAGAAGGAAGTAGGCGAAGACATTCTGATGCTCGTCATGCCGGTGATGCTGAATACGTACGCGTGACGAATTCGGGTACACACGCTGCGCATAGCACCCTTCCCGACGGGAAGTACCAAAACTCGCCGTAAACTAAAATCTACCTACCGCGCGTTCAACGAACAACTTTCACGACCAACCGTTTCCAACATGAATCGACTTCGTACCGCCGCTCTCGCCGTGTTCGCGTCGCTGGCTTTGATTTCCGCTACGCCACGTACGGATACGCCCACCAAAACCGGCATCCAGTTTTTCCAGGGTACCTGGAAGCAGGCGCTGGCCAAGGCCAAGGCCGAAAACAAACACGTCTTTCTCGACACGTACGCGAGCTGGTGCGGTCCCTGCCGAATCATGCAGGCACGAACGTTTCCCGACAAAAAACTGGGCGAGTACTTCAACCAGAAATTCGTGAGTGTAAAAATTGACGTTGAGAACGGTGAAGGTCCGCAGATTGCCAACAAGTATGGCATTCAAGCCCTGCCCACGCTGCTGTTCGTGGACGCGACCGGTCGGGTCGTCCGCAAGGCCGAGGGGCTGCACGAGCCGGGCGAACTGCTGGCGCTGGGCAAACGCGTGGCGAAGTAACGAAGCGGGTCCGACCTGCGGTCGGACCCGAATCAGTTCAGAAAACCCGTCACTTTCAATGACTTTTCCACCGCCGAAGCGGTGGAATTTTTTTGCCCTTCCCATGCGAAAATTCTTGTTACTGGTGGCTTTCGCGCTGCTGACGGTACCCGTTTGCGCCCAGCGCATCACCGAAAAAGACTTCAAACCGTACTTCGACGTGCAGGGCATCGAAGGCTCGTTCCTGCTCTACGATCTAAAGCAAAATCGGTACACCGCTTATGATCTGGCGCGTTGCCGACGGGGATTCCTACCCGCCTCGACGTTCAAGATTCCCAATTCGATCATCGGCCTGGAGACGGGCGTCGTGACCGATACCAGCCAGGTGTTCAAGTGGGACGGCCAAACGCGCGACATCGCCGCCTGGAACCGCGACCTCACGCTGGCCGAAGCCATTCGGGTGTCCTGCGTACCCTGCTACCAGCAGATTGCCCGGCAGGTGGGGGCGCAGCGATACCGGCAGTACCTCACCAAACTGAAATTCGGGAAAATGGACGTGCATCCCGAAAACGTCGACCAGTTCTGGCTGCGGGGCAGTTCGCGCATCACGCAATTCGAGCAACTTGATTTTTTGAAGCGGTTGCAGCAAAATCAACTTCCCGTTTCCAGGCGCAATACCGATCTGACGAAGGCCATCCTTGTCCTGGCGAAAGGCCCCGGCTGGGTACTCTGCGGCAAAACCGGCTGGGCTACGCCCGACGTTCGGCCCGACGGTACCTGGAACCCTGGTGCGCGCGACATCGGGTGGTTCGTCGGCTGGTTAGAACAGGGCGGCAACGCGTACTTCTTCGCTACGTCGGTCGAAGCCCCCCGGCCCGTACCCGGCACCTGGGCTGCCGCCCGGCGGGGCATCACCGAACAGATTCTGCGGAATGAATTTGGGTTGATGCAGCCCTGAACCAAAAAGCCCGGATGTCCGGGCTTTTTGGTTCAGGGCTTGAGTACCTGCTCAGCGGGCGTGTCTTCGCGGTACCCCCGCAATTGCACGGGCGGTTGCTTTTTGCGGAGGCGCATGTTCAGGAATTCGACCAGCAGCGAGAAGGCAATCGCGAAGTAGAGGTACCCCTTGGGTACTTCGCCGACCGTCGTTCCGAAAAATTCGACTTCCGACAGGTGCGCCCCTTCGGCCACCAGCATGAAACCGATCATGATCAGGAAGGCCAGCGCCAGCATCTGAATCGAGGGGTGCGTGTTGACGAACTTGCTGATGGGGCCGGAGAAAACCATCATCACCCCAATCGAAATGATGACGGCCAGAATCATGACGGGCAACTGGTCAGTCAAACCGACGGCCGTCAGAATCGAGTCGATCGAGAAAACCATGTCGACCAGAATAATCTGGATAATGACCGAACTGAAGCTCAATTTATTGGCGGTACTGCCCGCAGACGTCGGCGTGGAATCGGCCCCTTCGAGCTTGTGGTGAATCTCGGACGTAGCTTTGTAGAGCAAAAACAAGCCTCCCACGAACAGGATCAGACTCTGGCCCGTGATGGCCGCCTCAAACCAGCCCGTGTCGAACGTGACGAAGGGTTCGCTGAGCGAAATCAGAATTGAAATTCCGAACAGCAGAATAATGCGGAAAATCATCGCCAACGCCAATCCTACAAAGCGCGCCCGAGGCTGTTCAGCAGCAGGCAGCTTGTTGGTGATGATGGAAATGAAAATGATGTTGTCGACGCCGAGGACAACTTCCAGAAACGTCAGCGTCACCAGGCTAATCAGCGCGTCAGCGGTCAGTAATTGCTCCAACATGAGAAATGCGGGTTAGAAAACGTCGGCAAAGGTACCCGTTGCCCGCCAGCCCGTCAAAACTTCGTGCCACCGGTGGTCGGAATGCGGGGACCAACGGCGGGAAAATCAAACAAAAAAGTCGGCAGCCATTTGGGTTCCAAATTCTAACTTCTATTTTTGCACCTCGTTTGACCGGAGCCGGGTTCATTCGTCCGAAAAGCGGGTTGGCAGAACTCGACGGACCTTTTTCCAAACCGACTTCCGAGCAGGCGAACCGAAGGTACCGGAGCCGTCCGGTGGTCTTGAAGGTCAGAACTGGTATTGGCGTACCGCATTTGAATGCCCGAATCGGTCCGTTGAGTATTAAGCTGCCTCAGTCTTCTCTCGTTTGCTGCGCGCTGAGTCGCGTACGTTCGACTTCGACTGCGCACTTTCTCCTCTCGTTCCTTTCTGATTTTCTGACGATTACGGAAGTAATTTTTCCAAACCGTTTGCAGTGGCAGGCCGAAACGCCTACTTTTGCACTCCGTTTTCTAAGGCCGCTCCGCCGTGGGAGGTCCTAACTTCTTAACAATCAAGAAAATGTCTGGGATTATTGGAAAGAAAGTCGGTATGACCAGCCTCTACAACGCCGACGGCTCTGCCGTGGCCTGTACGCTGATCGAAGCTGGCCCCTGCGTCGTGACGCAGGTGAAGACCGTCGAATCGGACGGGTACAACGCCGTTCAGCTCGGTTACGGCGAGAAGAAAGAAAAGCACACCACCAAGCCGCTCCAGGGCCACTTCAAAAAGGCCGGTACGACTCCGAAGCGCAAGCTGGTTGAGTTCAAGGAGTTCGAGCAATCGCTCAACCTGGGCGACACCATTCAAGTCGATTTGTTTGTGGAAGGCGATTTCGTCGATGCCATCGGTACCTCGAAAGGAAAAGGTTTCCAGGGCGTCGTGAAGCGTCACGGGTTTGGCGGGGTCGGCGGTCAGACGCACGGCCAGCACAATCGCGCCCGGCACCCCGGTTCGATCGGGGCCTGCTCGTTTCCTTCGCGTGTGTTCAAAGGTCTCCGCATGGCAGGCCGCACGGGTGGCGATCGCGTGAAGGTGCAGAACCTGCGCGTCGTGAAAATTTACCCCGAGCAAAACCTCATCGTGGTCAGCGGCTCGGTACCCGGTGCCAAGAACTCGTTCGTCATCTTAGAAAAATAAGACAATTTGAGAATTTGAGAATGTGACAATTTGAAAATGAATGCAGTCGCCTCGCGAAGCTCATTTTCTGAATTTTCAAATTTTCAAATCGGCTCATTTTCAAATTGACCCTATGGAACTGTCCGTATTCAATACGCAAGGCCAGGAAACTGGCAAGAAGGTGACGCTCTCGGACGACATCTTCGGCATCACGCCCAACGAGCACGTCATGTGGCTCGACGTGAAGCAGTACCTCGCCAACCAGCGGCAGGGTACCCACAAGTCGAAAGAACGCGCCGAGATTTCGCGCTCGACGCGCAAAATCAAGCGCCAGAAGGGTACCGGTGGTGCCCGGGCGGGTTCCATTAAGTCGCCGCTGTTCAAAGGCGGTGGTCGGGTGTTCGGTCCGAAACCCCGCGACTACTCATTCAAACTGAACAAGAAAGTCAAGTCGCTGGCTCGTCAGTCGGCCCTAGCCTCGAAAGCGCAGGATAGCGCCGTACTGGTTGTAGAAGACTTCTCGTTCGACGCCGTCAAGACCAAGCAGTACGTTACGTTCCTGAATGCGTTTTCGCTGGGTAACACGAAGACGCTGCTCGTTGTGTCGGAAGGCAACGAAAACGTGTACCTCTCCAGCCGGAACATCCAGAAAGCCAACGTGCAGACGGTAGACCGACTGACGACCTACGACCTGCTCAACGCCGACCGGCTGCTGATCGCCGAAGGGGCCGTTGCCAAACTCGAATCGCTGTTTAACTAAGCCGCCGGTTCGTCCGTCTGGCATAGCCACAATCACTCATGAGTAATCTCATCCGACCCATCCTCACCGAAAAGTACACGGCCATGAACGGCCAGGGTAAGTACGGTTTCGAGGTCGCCCTGAAGGCCAACAAGGTCGAAATCAAAAAAGAAGTCGAAAAGCTCTACGGCGTGAAAGTCGAGAGCGTGCAGACGATGCGGCAAATCGGGAAAAGCAAATCCCGGAGTACTCGCACCAAAGTAACGGCGGGCATGACGCAGACCTACAAAAAGGCCATCGTCACCGTCGCCGCCGGAGAAGTCATTGACTTTTACCAAGGCATTTGAGGAATTGCGGATTTGGAATTTTGGATTGCGAACTGAGAAAGACCAATCCGCAATTCGCCTTCCGCAATCCGAAATCAACGAATATCCCCGCTCCCTACGGGTTGATGCAAACGGGTCATGGCTGGAATGGGGACATAGCCTGACCGCTGAACAAACCAAGTAAATGGCAATCAAGAAATTGAAGCCCTCAACGCCCGGCCAGCGCTTCCGCTCGGCTGCGTCGTTCAGCGAAATCACGACGGACAAGCCCGAGAAGAGCTTGCTGACCGTCCTGAAAAAGACCGGTGGTCGCAACGACCAGGGTCGCCGGGCCATGCGCTACATCGGCGGTGGCCACAAACGCAAGTACCGCATCATCGATTTCAAGCGGGAAAAAATCGGCGTGACGGCGGAGGTCAAAACGATTGAGTACGATCCGAACCGTTCGGCTCGAATCGCGCTCGTGCAGTACGCCGATGGCGAGAAGCGCTACATCCTGGCTCCGCAGGGCCTGACGGTGGGCCGTACGATTCAGTCGGGTACCGACATTGCGCCGGAAGTTGGCAACTCGCTTCCTCTGCAAATCATTCCGATTGGTACCATCGTGCACGCCATCGAGCTGAAGCCCGGCAAGGGCGCAGCGATGGCCCGCAGCGCCGGTACCTACGCCCAGATTCTGGGTCGGGAAGGTAAGTACGTGATCCTGAAAATGCCTTCGAGCGAAACCCGCATGGTACTCGGTACCTGCATGGCGACGGTAGGTTCGGTTTCCAACGCCGACCACATGAACGAGAGCAAGGGCAAGGCCGGTCGCAGCCGCTGGCTGGGCATCCGTCCCCGCGTTCGGGGTGTGGCCATGAACCCCATCGATCACCCGATGGGTGGGGGCGAAGGCCGGGCTTCGGGTGGTCACCCGCGTTCGCGTACCGGTCTGCTGGCGAAGGGTAAGAAAACCCGTACGCCGAAGAAGGCATCCAATCAGTTCATCATTAGCAGAAGGAAGAAATAATGGCACGTTCGCTTAAAAAAGGCCCTTACATCGACTATCGCCTCGACAACAAAGTCCAGACGATGAATGATTCGGGACGGAAGTCGGTCATCAAAACCTGGTCGCGCCGCTCGATGATTTCACCCGATTTCGTCGGTCACACCTTCGCGGTGCACAACGGCAACAAGTTCATCCCCGTGTACGTGACTGAAAACATGGTCGGTCACAAGCTCGGCGAATTTGCCCCGACCCGCAACTTCCGCGGTCACGTAGCGAAAAAGGACAAAGGCAGACGATAACCAGCATGGCGGATTACGGAGGGCGGATTGCGAATTGAATTCAAATGCAATCAGTCCGAAGTCCGAAATCCGAAATCCGAAATTGAATCATGGAAGCAATCGCAAAACTCAATAACGTGCCGACTTCGCCACAGAAGATGCGTCAGGTAGCTGATCTCATTCGCGGACAGAAGGTGAGCAAGGCCCTGGCGATCCTGAAATTTCAGTCGAAGTCGGGTGCGCCGAAACTGGAGAAGCTGCTCCTGTCGGCCATCGCCAACTGGCAGCAAAAGCACGAAGAAAGCCTGAAGCTCGAAGACGCCGACCTCTACGTCAAGACGATTTTCGTCGACGGTGGCCCAATGCTCAAGCGCCTTCGTCCGGCTCCGCAAGGCCGTGGTCACCGGATTCGGAAGCGTTCGAACCACGTGACGCTGATCGTCGCCAGCAACGCCACTGAAACCGGCATCGCTCCGGCACCCGTTCAAACTGAAGAACAAACCCAAGCATAATCTATCATGGGACAGAAAGTAAATCCGGTTGGTCTGCGGCTGGGCATTGTTCGGGGCTGGGACTCGAATTGGTACGGCGGCAAGACGTTCGCCGAAAAATTGGTCGAAGACGAAAAAATTCGTAAATACATCCAGGCCCGTATTCCGAAGGGTGCCATCTCGAAAATCATCATCGAGCGCACGCTGAAGCGGGTCACGCTGACGATCAACACGGCCCGTCCGGGCGTGGTCATCGGCAAAGGCGGCAACGAAGTCGATAAGATCAAGGAAGAGCTGAAGAAGATCACGGGCAAAGACGTCCAGATCAACATCTTCGAAATCAAGCGGCCCGAAATCGACGCCAAGCTCATCGGCGAAACCATCGCCCAACAGCTTCAGGCGCGGATCTCGTTCCGTCGGGCCATGAAGCAGTCCATTGCTTCGGCCATGCGGGTCGGTGCGCAAGGCATTAAGGTAAAACTTTCGGGTCGTCTGGGCGGTGCCGACATGGCCCGTACCGAGCAGTACAAAGAAGGTCGGATTCCGCTGCACACGCTCCGCGCCGACATCGATTACGCAATCTCCGAAGCGCAGACGGTGTACGGGAAAATCGGCATCAAGGTGTGGGTTTTCAAAGGCGAAGTCTATGGCAAGCGCGACCTTTCGGTTATCAACGCCGGTCTGAACACCGGTGGCAACGAAGCTCGCGGTGGTGGTGATCGGGGTGAACGTCGCGGCGGTGGCCGTGATGGGGACCGCGACGGACGCCGGGGCGATCGGGGCGACAACCGGGGCGGTGATCGCGGTGGCAACCGCGGCGGCGGACCGGGTGGCCGGGGCGGCAACAATCGCGGTGGTAACCGCGGCGGTGGCGGCGGAGGTCGTCGATAAAAACTATAAAGTTTAGAGTGTAGAGTTTAGGGTTTCCGGTTCTTGATCGAATGAAAACACTCAACTCCAAACTCTAAACTCTAAACTGAACGAACGTCATGTTACAACCCAGAAGAACCAAATTTCGCAAGCAGCAGAAGGGCCGCGTGAAGGGTCTGGCAACCCGCGGCGCGGAAATTTCCTTCGGTTCGTTTGCCATCAAGTCGCTCGAACCCGGCCGCATCACGGCGCGTCAGATCGAATCGGCTCGTATTGCTGTCACCCGCGCCATGAAGCGCGAAGGCCAGGTCTGGATTCGCATTTTCCCCGACAAACCCATCACCAAGAAGCCTGCTGAAGTGCGGATGGGGAAAGGGAAGGGGGCACCCGAGTACTGGGTAGCCAACGTGAAGCCGGGTACCATCCTGTTTGAATCGACCGGGGTACCGCTTGAACTGGCTCAGGAGGCCCTGCGTCTGGCGGCTCAGAAACTGCCGCTGCGTACCAAGTTCGTTGTTCGTCGCGATTACGAGGAAGTAGCCGAGTAAGCCGACGACCGAATCGTTAACAGCTCAAGCAGATGAAAAACAAAGAAATTAAAGCCCTGAGTACCGATGCCCTCAAGGAGCAGATTGCTCAGGAACAGGACGCCCTCAGCCGCCTGAAGTTTGCGCACGCCATTTCGCCCGTCGAAAACCCGATGCGCATTCGTGAATCGCGCAAACTGATTGCCCGGCTCAACACCGAACTCTCGACGCGTACCCGTTCGCAAACGACGAACGCCTAAAACTGCCCCAAGCATGGAACTGGAAAGAAACCTTAGAAAAGTCCGCGTAGGGCGGGTGCTGTCCAATAAAATGGACAAGTCGGTGGTTGTGGCCGTCGAGCGGAAAGTAAAGCACCCGATTTACGGGAAATTCCAAAAGAAAACGACCAAACTGATGGTCCACGATGAGCAGAACCAATGCGGCATCGGCGATACGATCAAGGTCATGGAAACCCGTCCGTTGAGCAAGAATAAGCGTTGGCGGCTGGTCGAAATTCTCGAAAAAGCAAAATGAGTTGCGGGTTTAGCGTTTGGCGTTTAGAGTGGTCTGGCCTCTTTAAACCCTAAACTCAAAACTCTAAACTCTCAACCATTACACTCATGATTCAGCAAGAATCCAGACTTAGCGTAGCCGACAACAGCGGAGCGAAGGAAGTACTCGTCATCCGCGTACTGGGCGGTACCGGCAAGCGCTACGCCACGGTAGGCGACAAAATCGTGGTGACGGTGAAGTCGGCCCTGTCGTCGTCGAGCATGAAGAAGGGTACCGTCTCGAAGGCCGTCATCGTTCGTACGAAAAAGGAGGTACGCCGCAAAGACGGTTCGTACATCCGCTTCGAGGACAATGCCGCGGTACTGCTCAACAACCAGGACGAACCCCGCGGTACCCGCATCTTCGGCCCCGTCGCCCGCGAACTGCGTGAGAAGCAGTTCATGAAAATCGTTTCGTTGGCCCCGGAAGTGCTTTAAGCCGTCCGAATCGCTTTCAACTCAATGGAAAAGACTCAGAAAAAAGTAAAGCTGCACGTCAAAACGGGTGATACCGTCGTCGTGATCTCGGGCAACGCCAAAGGTAAGCAGGGCGTCATCAAGTCGGTTGATACCGAAAAGCAACGCGCCATCGTCGAGGACGTCAACAAGGTCAAGCGGCACATCAAGCCTTCGGCGACCAATCCGCAGGGCAGCATCGAAGAACGTGAAGGCTCGATCCACATCAGCAACCTGATGCTCGTCGATCCGAAAACGGGCGAACCGACCCGTATGGGCCGCAAGCTCAACGACAAAGGCAAGCTCCAGCGATTCAGCAAGAAAACTGGAAATCTAATTTGAGTAGGCAGTACGCAGGAGCAGTAGGCAGACATTAAAACCTGCAAACTGCCAACTGTCCACCGCCAACTGAAAAAGTGGGTCGGAAATCCACAACACACGTAAGCCCATGGCAACTCCTCGTCTCAAAGAAAAATACCTGAACGAAATCGTCCCGGCGCTGAAAGAACGCTTTCAGTACAAAAGCATCATGCAGGTGCCGAAACTGGAGAAGATCGTCGTCAACAAAGGCATCGGCGCGGCCGTTGCCGATAAAAAACTCGTCGACATCGGTGTGGACGAATTGACGACCATCACGGGTCAGAAGGCTGTCCCGACGATCTCGAAGAAAGCCATCTCGAACTTTAAACTGCGCGAGAATATGCCCATCGGGGCGAAAGTGACGCTGCGCGGGGAGAAGATGTACGAATTCCTTGACCGCCTTACCTCGGTGGCTCTGCCCCGCGTTCGCGACTTCAAAGGCATCAGCGACAAGGGTTTCGACGGGCGTGGCAACTACACCCTCGGCGTGAAGGAGCAGATCATCTTCCCGGAAATCTCGATTGACAAGGTTCAGAAGATTTCGGGCATGGACATCACCTTCGTGACGACGGCCCCCACCGACGAAGAAAGCCTCGAACTGCTCAAGGCACTCGGGATGCCCTTCGCCAACCAGAAGAAGTAACTGGCGTTGTTCAAACGCTTCAAAAATAACAAGCAACTGAAATGGCAAAAGAATCAGTAAAAGCAAGAGAGCGGAAGCGCGCGGCCCTCGTGGCCAAGTACGCTGCCAAGCGGAAGGCACTGAAAGAAGCCGGTGACTACGCGGCCCTCGACAAACTGCCCCGGAACGCTTCGCCCGTCCGGCTGCACAACCGGTGCCAGATTACGGGTCGTCCGCGCGGGTACATGCGCAAGTTTGGCATCAGCCGCGTGATGTTCCGCGACATGGCCTCGGAAGGCAAGATTCCCGGCGTGACTAAATCGAGCTGGTAATTCATTTGATTTAACGAGTTGATTCTCTAATTTTGCGAGCCGTTTTCAAAAGCGGGCCTCGCGGTAACCGATATTCGATCATGACTGACCCGATAGCAGACTACTTGACCCGGCTGAGAAACGCCATCAAGGCACGTCATCGAATCGTGGAGATCCCGGCCTCGAACATCAAAAAAGAGATTACGAAAGTGCTCTTCGAGAAGGGGTTCATTCAGAATTACAAGTTTGACGACAACGAAGTACAGGGTACGATCAAGATTGCCTTGAAATACAACCCCGTCACGAAGCAGTCGGCCATCGTGAACCTGACGCGCATCAGCAAGCCGGGTTTGCGGAAGTACACCGCCTCGAAAGAAATGCCGCGGGTACTCAACGGCCTGGGCATTGCCATTCTTTCGACTTCGAAAGGCGTGATGACCGATAAAGAAGCCAAGACGCTCAACGTGGGCGGGGAGGTACTTTGCTACGTCTACTAAGCATTCATTCCTCCCCGGCGTAATCTGGCCACTGAAAAGCAGGGGTTCATTTTAAAGTGGAAAACGTATGTCACGAATAGGAAATAAACTAATCGAACTGCCAGCGGGCGTCTCGGTGAGCGTCGATAACAGCAACGTCGTTACGGTAAAAGGCCCGAAAGGTACCTTGACTCAGGCGCTCGATCCCGACATGAAAGTCGAAGTGGAAGGTGCCGAATTGCGGGTACTCCGCCCGACCGAGCAGAAGCGCCACAAAGCTCTGCACGGCCTTTCGCGCGCTTTGGTCAACAACATGGTTGTCGGTGTCAGCACCGGGTACCGGAAGGACCTCGAAATCGTGGGCGTTGGGTATAAAGCCAGCAACCAGGGGAATGTTCTCGAACTATCGCTGGGTTACTCACACAGCCTGTTCGTGGCTATTCCGCAGGAAATCAAAGTTTCGACGCTGACGGAAAAAGGGCAAAATCCGAAAGTCATCCTCGAAGGCATCGACAAGCAACTCATTGGCCAGGTTGCCGCGAAAATTCGTTCGTTGCGGAAAGTCGAGCCCTACAAAGGCAAGGGCGTTCGCTTTGTGGGCGAGCAAATTCGCCGCAAGGCTGGCAAAGCTGCCGGTAAGAAATAAATGGGTAGGCAGTAGTGGTTGGCGGTTTTCAAAACTGTCCACTGCTACTGCCTACTGCCTACTCAAGATGTGGGTCGGAAATCCACGCAACTCAGTTTTCAAATGACACGCAAAGACGAACGCCGCCTGCGCATCAAGCGCACCATTCGCGGCACGATTTCGGGAACGGCCCAGAAGCCGCGCTTATCGGTTTTTCGCTCGAACACGAGCATTTACGCTCAACTCATCGATGACGTAGCCGGTCGCACGCTGGCCGCTGCCTCTTCAAAAGAAATTGCTGCCGAAAAGTCGGCAAACGTAGAAACAGCCAAGTCGGTTGGGCAGAAGCTGGCCGAAAAAGCCACCGCCGCCGGAATTTCGGTGGTGGTTTTTGACCGCAATGGGTACCTCTACCACGGCAAAGTGAAGGCCCTGGCCGAAGGGGCTCGCGAAGGGGGTCTCAAATTCTAACGACAAGTCATGCAAACGAACAGACCTACCAAATACAACGAAGCCGACCTGAAAGAAAAGGTCGTTGCCATCAACCGTGTCGCCAAAGTCGTGAAAGGTGGACGTCGGTTCAGCTTTTCGGCCATCGTGGTCGTGGGCGATGGTAATGGGGTTGTCGGCTTTGGACTCGGCAAAGCCAACGAAGTCACCGACGCGATTGCCAAGGGCATTGAAGACGCCAAGAAAAACCTTGTACAGGTACCCCTGCTCAAGCACACGGTACCCCACGAAATGGAAGGCAAGTTCAGCGGTGGATTCGTCCTGTTGAAGCCTGCCGCACCGGGTACCGGGGTTATTGCCGGAGGAGCCATGCGGGCCGTGCTGGAAAGCGCCGGTGTTCGTGACGTCCTGGCAAAATCGAAAGGTTCGTCGAACCCACACAACGTGGTCAAAGCCACGGTCGATGCGCTCTTGAAAATGCGGGCTCCGCACCAGGTAGCCATGCAACGGGGCGTGAAAATGGCGACGGTATTCAACGGATAAAATTCCAGGCGGGTGGAACTCCCGAGTCACTCGCAACGCTTACGACAATGGCAAAGGTTAAAATCACACAGGTCAGAAGTACCATCGACCGCCCCGAGGTGCAGAAGCGCACCATTCAGGCCCTGGGTTTGGGCAAGATCCGCCGCAGCGTGGAAGTCGAACTGAACGGCGCCATCGCTGGAATGATTCGGAAAGTGAATCACTTAGTAACGGTAGAAGAACTCTAAGACCCGAATCCGCTCCGGCGGATTTTGCGTCTCATCAAATCGATTACGACGATGAACTTAAGTACGTTGAAGCCGGCTTCCGGCTCTACCAAAAACAAGACTCGCCTCGGTCGCGGCCAGGGTTCGGGTGGCGGGGGTACCGCCAAGCGTGGTCATAAAGGTGCCAAGTCGCGTTCGGGGTATAGCCAGAAGCGCGGGTTTGAAGGGGGCCAGATGCCGCTCCAGCGCCGGGTACCGAAATTCGGTTTCAAGAACATCAACCGGGTAGAATACAAAGCCATTAACCTCGACGCCATCCAGGCGCTCATTGAGCGCACTCAAGCGACGGTCGTGGACGTGGAACTGCTCTACAGCAACGGTCTGGTGGGTAAGAAAGACTTGGTCAAGATTCTGAGCCGTGGCGAGATCACGTCGGCGGTGGAGGTGAAGGCCAACGGATTCTCGGCCGCCGCCATCGAAGCCATTGAAAAGGCGGGTGGCAAGGCCGTGAAGTTGTAAGAGGCGTTTACGCAGGGGCGAGAGGAATCCGAACGAGACCGTCGACATGGATAAATTCATCACCACCGTCAAGAATATCTTCTCCATTGAGGAGTTGCGGACGCGTATCCTCAACACCTTGTTGTTTGTGGCCATGTACCGGCTGGGCGCGTACATCGTACTGCCGGGCGTAGACGCAACTAAACTTCAGACCGGTCAGGGTAACGGCCTGCTCGATCTGCTGAATACGTTCGTTGGAGGAGCGTTTGAAAATGCGTCCATCTTCGCGCTGGGCATCATGCCGTACATCTCGGCGTCGATTGCCATTCAGCTACTGACGATTGCCCTGCCGTACTTCCAGAAAATGCAAAAGGACGGTGAATCGGGACGCAAGCGACTGAACCAGATTACGCGGGTACTGACCATTTTCGTAACCGCCGCGCAGGCATTTGCCTACACGCAGTCGCAGATTCCTGCCGAAGCCCTGATGGTTGAACGTGGTTTCTTCACGCTGTACTCGACCATCATCCTGGTAGCCGGTACCATCTTTTGCATGTGGATGGGCGAACGGATTACCGATAAAGGGATTGGCAACGGGATTTCGCTGCTCATCATGATTGGTATCGTGTCTCGTCTGCCGCGGGCCATTATTCAGGAAGGCTCGACGCGGGGTACCGGCGGGGCGCTGATTTTCCTGCTCGAACTCGTCGCGCTGTACTTCATCGTGATGGCGGCGGTTATGATTACGCAAGCCGTCCGCCGCATTCCGGTGCAGTACGCCAAGCAGGTGGTTGGCAATAAAGTCGTTGGCGGGCAGCGCCAGTACATTCCGCTCAAGCTGAACGCGGCGGGCGTTATGCCCATCATCTTCGCTCAGGCGCTGATGTTTATTCCCGGTTTGCTCGGACAGTATTTTGCTGAACGAAGTGACTTCGCCGCTTCGGTGTCGAACGCTTTTAACAGCCCGGACAACTGGCAATACAACGTGCTTTACGCCTTACTCATCATCGTCTTCACGTTTTTCTACACGGCAATTTCGGTTAATCCGCAGCAGATTGCCGACGATATGAAGCGCGGTGGTGGATTTATTCCGGGCGTGAAACCCGGTCTGGCGACATCGGAATTCATCGGGCAGATTCTCGACCGCATCACGTTGCCGGGAGCCATTTTGCTGGCCGTCATCGCGATTCTGCCGGCCGTGGCGCGGTTGTTCGGAATGACGCAGGAATTTGCCTTGTTTTTCGGGGGTACTTCACTCCTGATTCTGGTAGGCGTCGTGCTCGACACGTTGCAACAAATTGAAAGTTACCTGCTCATGCGCCGCTATGAAGGGCTTATGAAGTCAGGTCGCGTGAAAGGACGAACGGAAAGTGTCACAACCATCTAAACTGCTTTACCTCAAAACCGACGCCGAGCTTGAGCAAATCAAGATCAGTGGACAGGTGCTGGGTAAAGCACATGCCGAAGTAGCCCGGCGCATTGCACCGGGTGTAACTACGAAGGAACTCGACCGCATTGCGGAAGAGTTTATTCGTGATAATGGAGGATACCCATCGTTCAAAGGTTACGGACCAGTCGATAATGCTTTTCCGGGGGCGCTGTGCATTTCGGTTAATGACGTAGTCGTACACGGATTTCCGAGTACCTATGAACTCCACGAGGGTGACATCGTCTCGATCGACTGCGGCGTATTTCTAAATGGGTTTCACGCCGACAGCGCGTACACCTACCCGGTCGGCGAAGTACGGCCTGAAGTGAAAGCCTTGTTGCAGCGCACGTACCAATCGCTGTTCAAGGGTATCGATAAGGCGGTGGTTGGCAACCGAGTCGGTGACATCGGGTACGCTATTCAGTCGTACACGGAAAGTTTTGGGTACGGCGTCGTTCGCGAATTGGTCGGCCACGGCGTCGGAAGGTCGTTGCACGAAAGCCCGGAAGTACCTAATTACGGCAAGCGGGGACAGGGACCTAAGTTGCAGGAAGGTATGACCATCGCCATCGAGCCGATGATCAACTTGGGAAAGAAAACGGTGGTACAGGAAAAAGACGGCTGGACGATTCGGACGGCTGATCGCCAACCTTCCGCTCACTACGAACATACCGTAGCGGTACGGAAAGGCAAGGCGGAAATCCTGACGACCTTTAAATACATCGAAGACGTGCTGGCGGGCCAGAGCTTAGCCATCGCCTAAACTCGTTTATGGCAAAACAAACCTCGATCCAAACGGACGGAATCATTCTGGAAGCGCTCTCGAACGCAATGTTTCGGGTTCAACTCGAAAACAAGCACGAGGTCATCGCTCATATTTCCGGCAAGATGCGGATGAACTACATTAAAATTCTGCCGGGCGACAAGGTAAAGCTGGAGATGTCTCCGTACGATTTATCGAAAGCTCGGATTGTGTACCGATACAAGTAAAATGTTGTTTGTCTGTTTGCGTGTTTGGGAGTTTGGATGACTACCCAACAGTCAAACAAACAAACGCCCAAACAACCAAACGAATATGAAAGTCAAAGCCTCGATCAAAAAGCGTAGCGTCGACTGCAAGGTCATCCGGCGTAAGGGCAAGCTCTACGTGATCAATAAGAAAAACCCAAAGTTCAAGCAGCGGCAAGGATAACCTTTCAGTAGGTTAAAACCGGTCGATTCATTTCATCCCAATCATCTCCACATGGCTCGTATTGCAGGGGTAGACATTCCCGACAAAAAGAGGGGCGAAATCGCTCTCACGTACATCTACGGCATCGGTCGTAGCACGGCCCGCAACATTTTGTCGAAAGCGGAAATCAACGTTGATAAAAAAGCTGGCGAGTGGAACGACGACGAGGCATCCGCCATCCGTTCGATCATTGCCAACGAGTTTAAGACCGAAGGAGCACTGCGCTCGGAAGTTCAATTGAACATCAAGCGCCTGATGGACATTGGGTGCTACCGGGGTCTGCGCCATCGCAAAGGCCTGCCCGTGCGCGGACAGAAGACGAAAAACAACTCGCGCACGCGGAAAGGCAAGCGGAAGACGGTTGCCAACAAGAAAAAGGCAACGAAATAGTAGCCAGTAGTGAGGAGTGAGACTTGAGAATTTGTTCGCTCAACTCTCCACTCTAAACTCTCAACTTCTAAGAAAATGGCACAGGCAAAACGCAAGGATAAAGCAAAGAAGCGGGTCGTCGTTGTGGAACCAGTCGGGCAAATTCACATCCGGGCTACGTTCAACAACATCATCATTTCCATCACCAACATCCAGGGCCAGGTTATTTCCTGGGCTTCGGCGGGGAAAATGGGCTTCAAAGGCTCGAAAAAAAATACGCCTTACGCGGCTCAGGTAGCTGCCTCGAACTGTGCACAGGTGGCTCACGAGGCCGGTATGCGCAAGGCTGAGGTATTCGTGAAAGGTCCGGGTGCCGGTCGTGAGTCGGCCATTCGTACGATTCAGAACGCGGGTATCGAAGTGACGCTCATCAAGGACATTACCCCGCTGCCGCACAACGGTTGCCGTCCGCCGAAACGTCGCCGCGTGTAATTCAACGGAGCGCTTCGGTACTCCTTCGCCCGCCAGTGGGTTGGTAATTACCCGACTGGCAGGCTTTCATCCACCAATTACCTTGTCGTCCACATCGGCGGCAACTCAAACACCAGTCGCATGGCACGTTACATCGGCCCCAAAGCCAAAATTTCCCGGAAGTTCGGCGAACCCGTCCTCGGCGCCGCCAAAACACTCGCTCGTAAAAACTACGCCCCTGGCCAGCATGGCAAGGGCAAGCGTACCAAGAAGTCGGAATACGCGCTGCAATTGCAGGAAAAGCAGAAAGTAAAGTACACCTACGGCATTCTGGAGCGGCAGTTTGAAAACCTGTTTCACAAGGCCGCCGTTAAAACGGGTATCACGGGTGAAAACCTGCTTCGCCTCTGCGAAGCACGCCTTGACAACACGGTGTACCGCCTGGGTATCGCTCCGACGCGTCGCGCCGCCCGTCAACTGGTTTCGCACAAACACATCGTTGTGGATGGTGAAGTAGTGAACATCCCCTCGTACTCGCTTAAACCAGGTCAAGTGATTAGCGTGCGTGAGAAGTCGAAGTCGCTTGAAGCCATCGCCGATAGCCTATCGGGTCGGGGTGGCAAACGCTTCAACTGGTTGGAATGGGATCAGACGCAATTGACTGGAAAGTTCATCAGCTACCCGGATCGCGATCAAATCCCGGAAAATTTCAACGAGCAGGCTGTCGTCGAATTGTACTCGAAATAAACGGGATGAACTTTGCCGATGCGGGCAAGGTTATTTCGTCTCTGAGATTCAAAGGATTGGGGGGTTACCGCTTTCAGGTGTAATCCTTCAATCCTTTCACTCCATACAAAAATACGTTCTCAGCTAAATCCAATCCGTATGTCAATATTAGCGTTCCAAATGCCCGACAAAGTTGTCATGGAAAAAGCCGATGACTTTCACGGGGTATTTGAGTTTAAGCCCCTCGAAAAAGGCTACGGCGTAACCATCGGCAACGCGCTCCGTCGGATTCTGCTGTCTTCGCTGGAAGGCTACGCCGTGACGAGCGTCAAGATTTCGGGTGTTCTGCACGAATTCTCGTCGATCGAAGGGGTTATGGAAGACGTCACGGACATCATCCTGAACCTCAAGCAAGTCCGTTTTAAAGTTGCTTCGGAAGTACTCGATAACAAAATTAACGTCAAGGTTAAAAGCCAGTCGGTATTCAAGGCGGGTGACATTGGCAAGTTCACGCCGTATTTCACCATCCTGAACCCGGATCTGGAAATTTTCCACATCGACGAGTCGAAAGAACTCGACATCGAGCTCATCGTGGAAAAAGGCCGTGGGTACGTACCTGCCGACGAGCCGCGCAACACGGACCTCTCGTTTGGCCACATCGCCATCGATGCCATCTACACGCCCATTAAAAACGTGAAGTACAGCATCGAGAACACGCGGGTGGAACAGAAGACCGACTACGAAAAACTGGTCATCGACGTGGAAACCGACGGGTCGATTCACCCCGAAGACGCCCTGAAAGGGGCCGCGTACATTCTGATTCAGCACTTCATGCTGTTCAGCGACCAGACCATGACGTTTGAAACGGCCAAGGCCGAAGAAGAAAACGTCGTGGACGAGGAAATGCTGCACATGCGCAAAATGCTTAAGACGCCCCTGGCCGACCTCGACCTGTCGGTGCGCGCCTACAATTGCCTCAAGTCGGCAGACGTACGCACGCTCGGCGACCTGGTACGCCTCGAAATCTCGGACATGATGAAGTTTCGCAACTTCGGAAAGAAATCCCTGACCGAACTGGAGCAACTCGTCGCCGAGAAAGGCCTGACCTTTGGCATGGACGTGATTAAGTATCGCCTCGAAGAAGATTGAGTACCTCTCGATAATCGCAGCACGAACGTTTCATAACCAAACCGCTCGTGATAGGTGAGTCGAACTACGCTGCGGGCACCGACTTAACCGATACTCACGAACCACACTCCCATGAGACACGGGAAAAAATTCAACCACCTCAGTCGTACCGCGTCGCACCGCGCCGCACTGCTCTCGAACATGGCCACCTCGCTCATTCTGAGCAAGCGCATCGAAACCACGCTCGCCAAGGCGAAGGAACTCCGCAAGTACGCCGAGCCGCTCATCAACCGCTCGAAGGAAGACACCACGCACAGCCGCCGGATGGTGTTCAGCTACCTCCAGAACAAGGAGGCCGTGAAAGAACTCTTCGGCGTTGTGGCCGATAAAGTAGCCAATCGTCCGGGTGGGTACACGCGCATCATCAAGTTGGGCGCGCGTCTGGGCGACAATGCCGAAACCTGCCTCATCGAACTCGTCGATTTCAACGACGTGTACGTGAAGGAGGTCGCTGAGAAGAAAACGCGTCGCAGCCGTCGCGCCGGTGGCAAGAAAACCACGACGGATGCCGAAGCACCCGCCGCGGAAGTTGCCGCTGCTCCGGTAGCTGCTGACCCGGCCGTTGAAGCCGAAGCCGCTCCCGCTGCCGACGAACCGGCCGCTGGCGCAACCGAAGCACCGGCAGACGAAACGAAAAAGGAAGAGTAGTCATTCATGAACCACTCGTGAGAAAATAGGCTTTGACTTTTGGTTGAAGCCTTTTTTTTGAGTGGCCCCGTTCACGATGCCTATTTTTGCGGTAACCGGACTATGGAAAACTCAACGACACTGCGCGAACAGGTACATCAATTAGTTGACGACCAACGTGTTCAGGACGAACTCCTGGAACGCGTACAAACCGTTTTGAACGCTGCCCTGGATGAAACGGGCGGCTGGGACGAGTTGACGCCGATTCAGCAAAACCAGGTACTGGCGGCTCGCGAAGAGAGTTTGGATGCCGGTAATTTGCTGGACCACGAGACGGTTAAAAAACGCTTTGCGAAGTGGCTCGAAAACTGAAGTGGACCGCCCGGGCCAGCGACGAATTGTATCGCATCGTTTCGTACTGGGAAGAGAACTGGTCGGAACGAGCGTTCGCGAAAGTCACTCGACAAACCTTCAAAATTTTGGATTTGCTGACGGAATTTCCAGAGATGGGACGAATCGAAAAGTTCGACGTTCGGGTTTTCGTCATTGAAAAGCGTTTGAAGGTCTTCTATCGAATCAATGCAGAAGAAATCATTTTACTAAGCTTTTTTGATACCCGCAGCAACCCCACCGCGTAAGCGTCGTGGGGTTTTTCTCAACCATGAAACAAACCCAGGAAGCTCTTCTCTTGCTCGAAGACGGCACGGCCTTTCGCGGCCTGGCACTCGGTAAAATTGGTACCCACGGCGGTGAAATCTGCTTCAACACGGGCATGACCGGGTACCAGGAAATCTACACCGACCCGAGTTACTTCGGGCAGGTCATCGTCAATACCACCTCGCACATCGGTAACTACGGGGTGATGGTACCTTCCGAGGAGGAATCGGCCAGCGTGAAAATCAGCGGAATGATTTGTAACACATTCTCGCCGCTGCATTCACGCAACACGGCCGACTACTCGCTGCAAGAGTACTTCGAGCGGCAGAACATCGTCGGCATTTCGGACGTCGATACCCGCCAACTCGTGCGGCACATTCGGCAGCAGGGCGCGATGAACTGCATTATTTCCTCGGAAATTCTGAGCGAAACGGCGCTTATGCACGAACTACGGAAGATACCGCCGATGGATGGTCTCGAGCTTTCGTCGATTGTGAGTACCGAAAAGGCGTTTGACCTTGGCGACGAAACGACGGCCCGGTTCAAAATCGCGGTACTTGATTACGGCATCAAAACGAGCATCCTGAAAAACCTGACCGAGCGGGGCTGCTATTGCCGCGTGTTTCCCGCTAAAACCAACTGGGCCGAAATCCAGGCCTGGGGTCCCGATGGGTACTTTATCTCGAATGGTCCCGGCGACCCGGCGGCAATGGACTACGCCGTTGAGACGGTGAAGGAAGTGGTGGCGACGGGGAAACCCGCCTTCGGCATCTGCCTCGGGCACCAGCTCCTGGCCTTGGCCAGCGGCATCTCGACCTACAAAATGCACCACGGCCACCGCGGGCTGAACCACCCGGTCAAAAACCTGCTGACCGGCAAGGGCGAAATCACGTCGCAGAACCACGGGTTCGCTGTTAGCGCCGAAGAAATTCAGGACCACGCGGACGTCGAGGTTACGCACATGAATTTGAACGACAACACCATCGAAGGCATCCGCCGGACCGACTGCCCGGCCTTCTCAGTGCAGTACCACCCGGAAGCCTCGCCCGGCCCGCACGATTCGCGGTACCTGTTCGGGGAGTTCGTGAAGTTGTTGGAAAACTAAAAAAAGCCCCCGACGCGTCGGGGGCTTTTTCGTGTTCAACGTTCGAGAATCCGGCCTTCGATACGGAACGGCTGCGGATCGCGGAAGCGGAGTTGCTGAAAGCCTTCGACCGAGTAAGTACGCAACCGGCCGGCTTCGAGTTCCATGGAAAGAATGCGCTCCGACTCGAAGAGGTAGTTCTTCGTGCGCATCGAGGCTTTAATTTTCAGGGGCTGGCCCGTGGTGGTATCGCGGATGACTTCGAGAAACTGTACGGGCAGGTCTTCGTCGCGCTTCAGTCGGTACGTCAGCGTGGTGAGCGAACGGGTTTCGATGACGTAGCTGCTGTCGTAGGCCGGTTTGTTTAAATCGGCTTGTACGAAAAGATCAAGTTCTTTTGCCCAGTCGACTTCCTTCGTCTGCCGGTCTTCACGTTCTTCACCCGATTCGAGCGTTTTGCTGACGAGCGGCTGGCGGGCGTTAAGGTCTTTAATTTGACCCCCAACGAACGATTTCAGGTCGAAGTACACCAGTGGGCCGTCGCGGCGGGTTTCACCACCGTCACAGGCAAGAAGAATGGTGAGGAAGAAAATTGAAATTCGTTTCATGATACCGCAGTAGCGCAATCTTCAGGTTGCGTCAAACCGACTGGTCGCTACAAAAGGCTCTCGCCGTTCATTTCAACCGATTTTTCCAAGCCCATCAATTCGATAATCGTCGGCGCGATGTCGGCCAGTTTGCCATTTTTGATGGATTGCTGATACTCGGCGTCGACCAGAATGCAGGGTACTATGTTCGTCGAGTGGGCCGTGTTGGGCGAACCGTCGTCGTTAAGCATGTAATCGGCGTTGCCGTGATCGGCGATGATGATCGAGGTATACCCATTTTCCAGCGCCGCCGTCACGACCGCCTCGGCGCACTGATCAACCGTCTCCGCCGCCTTCACGACCGCCTCAAAAACTCCCGTGTGGCCGACCATGTCGGTGTTGGCAAAGTTGAGGCAAACGAAGTCCACCTCGCCCTTCCGCAATTCGGGAATGATGCTGTCGCGAATGCCGAAGGCCGACATTTCGGGTTGCAAATCGTACGTGGCGACTTTGGGCGACGGGCAAAGAATCCGGCTTTCGCCCTCGAAGGGCAACTCCCGCCCGCCCGAAAAGAAAAACGTCACGTGCGGGTACTTCTCGGTTTCGGCAATGCGAATTTGTTTCCGTCCCGCCGCCGCGACGACTTCGCCCAACGTGTTTTTCAGGTTGGAGTCGTCAAAAATGGCGCGTACCCCCACGAATTCTTTGTCGTAATTGGTCATCGTCAGGTACCGCAGGTCGAGGCGACGCATCTGGTACTCGGGGAAATCCTGCTGCGTGAGCGCCATCGTGATTTCGCGGCCCCGGTCGGTGCGGAAGTTGAAACAGAGCACCACGTCGCCCGGCTGGATGGTGGCTTTCGGCTGCCCGGCCTCGTTCGTCACGATGAGCGGTTTGATAAACTCGTCCGTTACGCTCTCGTCATAACTCTGTTGTACCGCGGCGAATACGTCGGTCGTTGGGGTACCCGTGCCGTGTACGAGGGCATCGTAGGCCAGTTTTACGCGTTCCCAGCGATTATCGCGGTCCATGGCGTAGTACCGACCCGTCACGCTGGCGATCTGCCCGACCGTCGCGTGAAGGTGTACCTGCAAATCGCTCAGAAAACCCAGTCCCGACTTCGGGTCGGTATCGCGCCCGTCGGTGAAGGCGTGGACGAACACGTTGGTCAGCCCCGCCGTTTGCGCCGCCGTGCAGAGCGCCTTGAGGTGGTTGATGTGCGAATGCACGCCGCCGTCGGAAACCAGCCCGATGAAGTGGACGGCTTTTCCCGTCTCCCGCGCGTACGCGAACGCATCGGCGAGTACCGGCTCGCTGCCGAGGGTATTGTCCAGAACGACTTTGTTGAGCCGCACCAGGTTCTGCATCACCACGCGCCCGGCACCGAGGTTGGTATGGCCCACTTCCGAATTACCCATCTGCCCGGCGGGTAGCCCGACGGCTTCGCCGCTGGCTTCGAGCGTGCTGTGCGGGTATTGGCCGTAGAGCGAGTTGACGAAGGGCGTTTTTGCGGCGGCAATGGCCGAGCGAAATTCTTCGCCGGGTTTCGGAATGCCCCAGCCGTCGAGGATGAGCAGAATGACTTTTTTGTTCATGGGGTGTGAGGTAAAAGTTACAGGTTAAAGGTTACAGGTACGCCCAGACACGTTCAACCTGTAACCTTTAACCTGTAACCGGTACTCATTTTTCAATCGGATTTCCGGTCGAATCGACCAGGACGAAGACCTCTTCCTTCGGTTTTTTCATCAGGTACTTTTCTCGGGCGTATTTTTCAAGTAATCGCGGCGTACCGAGTACCTGCTCCCGCTGCTGCCGGACGACGTCAATCTGCGTTTCGTAGTACGCCTTCTGTTCGCGCAACTGCTGCAATTCCCACCACAGCCGAGCTTGATCGATGAGGCGGTTGCCGTCAAAAAATAGCATCCACACGAGCAGGCCCAGGCCCGTCAGCCAGTAGAAATTCAGCGAACGCAGGCGACGGAGCATGGAAGGAGAGGAGAAAAGAGAAGGAGAAAAGGAGAAGGAGAAGTAAAACATCTTTCTCCATTCTCCTTTTTCCTTCTGCCCGATTAAAACGTTGGTCCGGGGAAGTACGCGGTCTCGCCGAGTTCTTCTTCGATTCGGAGGAGCTGGTTGTACTTGGCCATCCGGTCAGAGCGGGAGGCCGAGCCGGTTTTGATCTGGCCCGTGTTGAGGGCCACGGCGAGGTCGGCGATGGTCGAGTCCTCGGTTTCGCCCGAGCGGTGCGACATGATATTTTTGTAGCTGTTGCGCTTGGCGAGGTTCACCGTGTCGATGGTTTCGCTGAGCGAACCGATCTGGTTCACTTTCACGAGTACCGCGTTGGCTACGCCCCGCTCGATGCCTTCGGTCAGCCGCTTGACGTTGGTTACGAAGAGGTCATCGCCGACGAGCTGGCACTTGTCTTTCAGGGCGTCTGTGTGGAGTTTCCAACCCGCCCAGTCGTCTTCGGCCATGCCGTCTTCGATGCTGATGATGGGGTACTTGCTGACCCAGTCGGTCCAGAAATCGGCCATCTGCGCCGAAGTGAATTCTTCCTTCGTCGATTTTTTGAACACGTACCGGCCTTTGTCTTCGTTCCAGAGTTCCGAAACGGCAGCGTCCATCGCGATAAAAATGTCTTCGCCGGGGCGGTACCCCGCTTTTTCGATGGCCGTCAGGATGGTTTCGAGCGCTTCAACGTTCGACTGGATGTTGGGTGCAAATCCGCCTTCGTCGCCCACGTTGGTCGAGTACCCTTTGCTTTTCAAAACGCTCTTGAGCGCGTGAAAAACTTCGGTACCCATGCGTAGCGATTGCGAAAACGTTTCGGCCTTGACGGGCATGACCATAAATTCCTGAAAATCGATGGCGTTGTCGGCGTGGGCGCCGCCGTTCATGATGTTCATCATGGGTACCGGCAGCGTGTTGGCACTGACGCCGCCGATGTACCGGAACAGCGGCATGCCCGCTTCCTGCGCGGCGGCTTTGGCCACGGCCAGCGAAACGCCCAGGATGGCGTTGGCACCGAGTTTGCCTTTGTTCGGAGTACCGTCGAGTTCGAGCAGAAGCTTATCAATCAGGTTTTGCTCGAATACCGACACGCCGAGGATTTCCGGATAGATGAGTTCATTGACGTTTTCAACGGCCTTCAAAACGCCCTTGCCTCCGTACACCGATTTGTTGTCGTCACGGAGTTCGACGGCTTCGTGTACGCCCGTCGAAGCGCCCGAAGGAACGGCGGCGCGGCCCAGAAAGCCGTTGTCGGTGCGAACGTCGACCTCCACGGTCGGGTTGCCGCGGGAGTCCAGGATCTGGCGGGCGTGGACGTACTGAATGGTACTCATGGAAATTCGGATGGATTAGGAGTGGAAGAAAATGCAGAGGATTGAGCCCGCAAAGTAAAGCAAAAATTTGGGACGCGGTCCGGCCCTTCGGAGCTTTCCCGCCCCTTGGCGCGTTCGTTACGCACATGAAACGACTCAGCTTTTTATTGATTTTCAGCTTACTCGCCGCCGCGGTGAGTACCCAGGCGCAGGAGGTACTCGCGCCCGCGGACTTTGCCCAAAAGCTCAGGGACACGCCCCGGCCCCAGTTGCTCGACGTGCGTACGCCCGCCGAATTTAACGCCGGGCATCTGCCCCAGGCTCGGAATGCCGACTGGCGAAATTTCGAAACGTCTGCCCGGCACGTGGCCCGACTCGACAAAACGCGCCCGATTTTTGTGTACTGCCAGGCGGGCGTCCGCAGCAAAGCCGCTGCCGACTGGCTGGCCCGGCAGGGATTCCGGCCGGTGTACGATTTGCGGGGCGGTTTTCGTGACTGGACGGGCGAAAAGGAAGCCTCCGGTACCGCGTTGCCCAAAACGGAAAAGCCGTAAATTTGTCGGAACGAAGGCGCTTAACCGAAGAAGTCTTCCCTTCATAACCAATGGATCATAAACACCTCAACAAGGTGTCCGCCGCCGGATTGCTGGTTGCCCTGGGCATCATCTACGGCGATATCGGTACTTCCCCACTGTACGTCTGGCAAGCAGTAATCGGAACCCAACGGATTTCGGAACCCCTCGTGCTCGGAACGCTTTCCTGCGTATTCTGGACGCTGACGCTGCAAACAACCATCAAGTACGTTACGCTAATCTTGCGCGCCGATAACCGAGGTGAGGGAGGAATTTTCGCGCTTTACACGCTGGTACGCCGTCATGCGAAGTGGCTAACTATTCCCGCCATCATTGGAGGAGCAGCGTTGCTGGCGGATGGTTTAATCACGCCACCCATTTCGGTGTCGTCAGCGGTCGAAGGCTTGACCATCGTCTACCCGGACATTCAAACGATTCCCATCGTGATCGCCATCATTACCGGAATTTTTCTGGTTCAGGCTTTGGGGACGAAAATTGTAGGGCGCTCGTTCGGACCCATCATGATGACCTGGTTTGCCATGCTCGCAATATTCGGCATCCTTTGGGTTGCACAGGATTGGAGCGTGTTACGAGCGTTAAATCCCATCTACGCGTACGAATTGCTTTTTGAGTACCCCGAAGGATTCTGGCTTTTAGGAGGCGTTTTTCTCTGTACCACGGGAGCTGAAGCGCTTTACTCCGACATGGGACACACCGGGCGTGCCAATATTCGCGTGAGTTGGGTCTTCGTAAAGATCTGCCTGCTTCTCCAGTACTTCGGACAGGGGGTATGGCTCATCCAGCACAGTGGCGAATTATTGGATGGCCGTAAACCGATTTATGAATTGATGCCCGAATGGTTTCTCCTGCCGGGCATCACCATCGCGACCCTGGCGGCCATCATTGCCAGCCAAGCCCTGATTTCGGGTTCGTTTACGCTCATCTCCGAAGCCATTCGGCTGAATTTCTGGCCGAAAGTCCGATTGGTGTACCCCTCTGACCTGAAGGGGCAGCTCTACGTACCGAGTGTCAACTGGCTGCTTTGGATCGGTTGTGTGGGTGTGGTGCTGTACTTCAGGGAATCGGCCAACATGGAGGCCGCGTATGGGCTGGCTATCACGATGACGATGTTAATGACGACGATGCTCATGGCATACTACCTCTACACGCACAAGTACAACATGTGGTGGGTGGTGCTGTTCATGATCGTGTACCTGACGATCGAAGGATCGTTCCTCGTCGCCAACCTGCTCAAGTTTACGCACGGCGGCTGGGTGTCACTGGTCATCGGGGCTACCATCGCCAGCGTGATGATTATCTGGTTGCGGGCGTTTAACATCAAACTGCGGCTGACGGAGTACGTCAAACTCGATCAGTACATCGACGCGCTCCGCGAATTGAGCCACGATGACTCAATTCCGAAGTACGCTACGCACCTGGTTTTCATGAGTAATGCCTCGCGGACCTCGGAAATTGAATCGAAAATCATCTACTCGATTTTCCAGAAACGCCCCAAGCGCGCCGACATCTACTGGTTCGTGCACGTCGATACCGTCGACGACCCCTACACGATGGAGTACAAGGTAAACGTCATCGCGCCCGACGACGCCATCAAGGTGACGTTCAAACTCGGCTTCCGCATCGAGCAGCGCATCAACCTGTACTTCCGCAAAGTCATCGAGGACCTGGTCAAAAACAAGGAAGTCGACATCACGAGCCGGTACGAATCCCTGAGTCGCCAGAACGTCATCGGCGATTTCCGCTTCGTCGTGCTCGAAAAATTCCTGTCCTACGAAAACGAACTGCCCTTCTGGGAGCGCCTGACGATGGAGGCGTACTTTTTCCTGAAGGGCTTCACGAACTCCGAAGACAAATGGTTCGGCCTCGACAGCTCGTCGGTGAAGGTCGAAAAGGTACCCCTCATCATCCGCCCCGCCGAAAACGTACGACTGAAGCGGGTGAACGCGTAACGAAGGAGTCAGGATTCAGGGGTCAGGATTCAGTAGGAATTCAGGCCTCCCATTCTGACTCCTGAATCCTGACTCCTTTCTATGAAACTTCTCATCACCGGCGGTGCCGGATTCGTCGGCTCTTCGCTGGCTGTTGCACTCAAAACCCAGTACCCCGCGTACGAAGTCTACTGCCTCGACAACCTGAAACGGCGCGGCTCCGAACTCAACATCGCCCGCCTCACGAAAGCGGGTGTGCAGTTCGTCCACGGCGACATTCGGGCGAAGGAGGATTTTGATGCCCTGCCCGCCGTCAACGCCGTCATCGAAGCCTCGGCGGAACCTTCGGTACTCGCGGGCCTCGACGGTACGCCCGATTACCTCATCAACACGAACCTCGTCGGGACCATCAACTGCCTCAACTTCGCGCTGCGACACCGGGCAAAATTTCTGTTTCTATCGACGAGCCGGGTGTACCCGATCCGGACGATTGAAAAGTTGAATTTTGTCGAGGAAGGTACCCGATTCGCCCTCGCCGACGAACAGCCGGTACCCGGCGTTTCCTCGCGGGGCATTGCCGAGAATTTTCCGCTCGACGGGGCGCGTTCGCTCTACGGGGCCACGAAGCTGGCTTCCGAACTGCTCATCCAGGAGTACAACGAATTTTACGGCCTGCCGACGGTCATCAATCGCTGCGGCGTCATCACCGGGCCGTGGCAGATGGGCAAGGTCGATCAGGGCGTGATGGTGCTCTGGGTCGCGAAGCATTTTTACGAACAACAACTGGCCTACATCGGCTACGGGGGCACCGGCAAGCAAACCCGCGATATGCTGCACGTCGCCGACCTGTACCGGTTGGTCGACTGGCAACTGCACCACTTCGAGGCCGTCAACGGCGAGATTCTGAATGCAGGCGGGGGTACCGAGGTCAGCGCCTCGCTCCAGGAACTGACCCAGCTTTGCCAGGAAGTGACGGGCAAGACAATTCCCATCAAACAGGTACCCGAAAACCGGGCGGCGGACATTCGGCTGTACGTGACCGACAACTCCAAAGTCACCGCGCTGACGGGCTGGAAACCGGAAATCGGCATGAAACAAATCGTAACCGAAATCCACGACTGGATCCGGGAGAATGCCGAGGCGCTGAGTTACGTGCTGAAGTAAAACGATGTTCGTGGTTCGATGCCCGATGTTCGGGAGATGAAGTGCGAACATCGGGCATCGAGCCACGAACATCGAAATTCACCGCCCAATCGCCACGCGCTTCAAAATCGTGTCGATGATTTGCAGCGTCGTGATGCCGTCGGCTTCGGCTTCGTAGTTGAGGAGAATGCGATGGTTGAGCACGTCCGGCGCGATTTCCTTAATGTCCTCGGGCAACACGTAATTCCGGTCGTCGAAGTAGGCCAGTACCTTCGCGCCGAGGTTCAGCGCGATGCTCGCCCGTGGCGACGCGCCGAATTGCAGGTACCGCGCCTCGTCGCGCAGGCCGTACTGCAGGGGTCGCCGGGTGGCGAAGACCAGTTCGATGATGTACCGTTCGAGCGATTCGCTGATGCCGATCTGATTGATTTCGTGGCGAATGGCCAGGATGTCGGCGCGGTTGAGGACGGGCCGAACCGTGTAGTCAGCTTCCAGATTCGTCATCCGCCGCATCACTTCCAGTTCCTGCCCTTTTTCGAGGTAATCGACAAAGACTTTCAGCATGAACCGGTCCACCTGCGCTTCGGGCAGCGGGTAGGTACCCTCCTGCTCGACGGGATTCTGCGTGGCCATCACGAAAAACGGACGGTCGAGCGGGTACGTTTCGTCGCCGATGGTCACCTGCTTCTCCTGCATCGCTTCGAGCAGCGCCGACTGCACCTTGGCCGGGGCGCGGTTCACTTCGTCGGCCAGGATGAGGTTGGCGAAAATCGGTCCCCGGCGGACTTTGAAATCATCGAGTTTCCGGTCGAAAATCATCGTCCCGACCAAATCGGCGGGCAACAAATCGGGGGTGAACTGGATGCGCTGAAAATCGAGGTTAAGTACCCGCGCCAGCGTGTTGATCGTGAGCGTTTTCGCCAGACCGGGTACCCCTTCGAGCAGTACGTGTCCGCCCGTAAACAGCCCCACGAGCAGCCGATTGACGAGCCGGTCCTGCCCGACGACCACGTTGCTCATCTCGGCGAATACCTGCTTGAGCTTTTGCTGAAGTTGTTCGGTTTGCTGCGTTTCGGCCATGCGTCACGGTTTGGAGGCGTCGAAAGTAAACCTTTCAGTCGGGAAATTTCACCACTTCCTGAAAATCACGTACACGGCCAGGACGATCAGCCCGAAGCCGACGAGGTGATTCCAGGCGGGCTTTTCCGTCCGAAACACGTACGTCGTCATCAGCATGAAAACCGTCAGCGAAACGGCTTCCTGAATCGTTTTCAGCTCGAACATCGAAAACGGCCCGCCGTTGCCCCGGAAGCCAATTTTGTTGGCGGGTACCTGAAAAATGTACTCGAAAAACGCCAGCCCCCAGCTGATGAAAATTACGGCCACCAAACTGAGCCGGGCCAGGGTCGGGTAGTTTTTGAACAGCAGGTGCCCGTACCAGGCCAGGGTCATGAAAACGTTCGAAAGAATCAGCAGGCCAATCGTGTAGAATGCTTTCATGAAGTAGCGCAAACGTCAGGTTGCGAGTCAGCCCGCGAAATTAGCGCTCCGCCCGCACGAAGCGGTCCTTCCCCGATAAATCCCGGAGTACCTCCGCCGAAGCGAATCCGTGTCGGCGAAACACTTCCGCCGTCTCCGCCCCCAACCGCTCATTGATTTCCACGAACGCCCGACCGCCGGGTACCAGCGCCTGCGTACCCAGTCGAGCCAGGGCTTCGTAAAAAACCAGCGGGTCATCGTCGGGAACGAACAGCGCCAGGTGCGGCTCGTGATCGAGAACGTTCGGCTGCATCCGTTCGGCCTCGGAGCGCGTAACGTAGGGAGGATTGGAAACGAGGAGGGAGAGGGGAGAAGCAAGGGCGAAAAAAGGAGCGGTCAGTACATCCTGATTTCTGAAAGAAACCGTCACGCCGTTCCGCCCGGCATTCCGGCGGGCAATGGCAAGTGCCGCTTCCGAAAGGTCCCAGGCTTCGACCTGCGCCGTAGGCAGTTCGGCGGCCAGCGTCACGGCGAGACAGCCGCTGCCGGTGCCGACGTCTAGAATTGAGAACTGAGAATGGAGAATTGAAGATTGGGTATTGCTCTTACCCACGTCTTGCAGTACCTGCTGCACCAGCTCTTCCGTTTCGGGGCGGGGGATGAGTACGTCGGGCGTAACGGTGAAGGTTCGTCCGTAAAATTCCGTTTCGCCCAGGATGTATTGCAGCGGTTCGTGAGCGCGCAGGCGCGTCAGAATCGGTACCCAGTCGGGCTGGGGGCAAACGAGGGGTTTGTCAAGGAGTACGTCCGTCCGCGACTGGTTCAGGAAAAAATCCAGGAGTCGGTACGCGATGGCCTGGGCTTCGGATTGGGGGTACCCGCCCGCCAGTTCAGCGACGAGCCACCCGAAAAGGGGCCGGGCGGTGGTCAATCTTTGACTTCTTCGTAATCCACGTATTCGCCGCCGCGCAGGGTTTCTTTCGTCTCGGGTTTGCGGTCGACGTGGACGCGGCCTTCGTTGCGCTTCGCCGCTTGCTGCTGCTTAAACAAGTCCTGCTGGGCCTTGCTGATCTGGTTGCTCAGGAAAAAGCGGATGAGCAAGCGCAGCAGCGGGGGTACTAAAATGAAAATCAGGATGATCGTGAGGATGAATTTCATGGCTGCAATCGATTAGTCGCACAACGCCGGGGCGTTTGGATTGGTTGCAAAGCTAAACATAGTTTCGAGTTGGGAAGCGGTCACGCGGTCGGTCGATAGCGCAAGGATACCCACATCGGAGCGCGGTACCCAGCGCACCTCGCCGATGTCGTGGCCGTCCGGGCGCAATTCGCCCCCGACTACCTCGCAGCGAATGAAAAATTTGTAGACGTACCAGGGTTGCAGCGGGTGCGGGTGGAGGCGCTTGTCGAACACCGCCAGCAAACGTACGGGCCGCACGATCAGCCCGGTTTCCTCCTCGACTTCCTTCACGGCCACTTCCGAAGGCGAGTACCCCACGTCAGCCCAGCCGCCGGGAAGCGTCCAGCGCAGCGCATCGATTTTTTCCTGGACCATGAGCACCTCCTCCGTCCCCCGAAACACCACCGCCCGGACGTCAACCTTCGGCGTGGGGTACTCGCCGAGACCGCTGGCGAAAAGCGGGGCAATTTTCTCCGGCGGCTCGTCGGTCAATTCGTTCAGCATTCGTACGCTCAGGTCGCGGAGTTCGTGATACCGTTCGAGGTCGTAGCCCGATTCGGCGTAGGTAAGGCCCGCCTGGGCCAGGGCGTTGAGGCGTTGGGCGATCAGTAGAAGAGAAGACGCGGTCATGCCCTGAAACTACAGGAAACCCCAGAAAAGCGAAAGCCTGGCTCAGTTCTGAAATTTCGGAGTCGGCCCGTACCCAATCCAATTAGGCGTTCGGCCGGAAACACGAAGTTTGGCCGGTTTGTAAAAAGATGTACCGCAATGATTTAAAACATTCGTTTGGGGAAGAACTTGAAAAAAAATCCTCAAACGTACGTTACCGATTGGAGCTGTTGCGCCTGCCGGTACGGTTAAACGAACTGCCCAAAGAATTAATCATTTTTTAATCCATACCGTCCATGCGGTCAGGTTCTGGAGGTGATTTCGTTTAGACACGCGAAAGCACACCAAAAATCATTGATTTTCAGGCATTTTCAGCGAAAGTATTTGAGAATTCAAACGAACCGCCACCATCCGTTTGCTCAGGGAATCGGTATTTGTGAAGAGGGTCGATTCAATTCGGGAACTTCACTCGGTACCGAGCGCAGGAGTTTTGCTATCCATCATGCGCTTTCCATCGGAATGGGTACACCGGCATGCCCAAACCGAACGTCTTCTTTTCTCGTAGGTATGCGTCGGTCAGTATCGTCCTCTAAGCTAACCTGAACCGTTTGGACTTACCGAATCCCAGTTCTCGTTTCAGGAATGATGAAACCCATTTATTCAACCAATTCAATCCGCACGATGAAAAACCGTATCCTCGCTCGATTCCGCCGATTGCCGCTCGTCTTCGCCTTAGGCGCACTCCTTGGTTTGAGTGCCTGCCAGGACCACCGAATCCCGCCCATGCCTTCGCTTGACCGCGTATTTTACGGTCTGACTTCGGGCAATCAGTTGCTGACGCTGAACACCAACGCGACCTCGACGCCTTCGGCAACGGTGGCGATTATGGGGTTACAACCGGGCGAAAACTTACTGGCGATTGACTTCCGCCCGGCCACGGGGCAACTGTACGGCGTGGGCAGTACCAGCCGGATTTACGTCATCGACCCCATGACGGGCATGGCACGGGCCATCGGTGCGGGACCGTTTACGCCCGCCCTCAACGGTACTCTGGCCGGTTTTGATTTCAACCCCACCGTCGACCGCATCCGGCTCGTCAGCAATCTGGGGCAGAACCTGCGTCTGAATCCCGAAACGGGAGCGGTTCAGGTGATCGACGGGTCCATCAACGGCGGTAGCGGCGGAACGCCCGCCATCCCGGCCGTGGCGTACACCAACAGCAAGGCCGGGGCTTCGACGACGGTTCTCTACGACCTCGACCCGGCGACGGATCGCCTGTACCGCCAGAATCCGCCCAACGACGGGAAGCTGGAGGAAGTCGGCTCGCTCGGGCTGCCCATCACGGCGGCGGGTGGGTTTGACATTTCGCCCGACAATTCGCTGGCGATTGCGTCGGTGGAATTCGAGGGAAAATGGGAACTTGATCAGGTGGACCTGACGACGGGAAAACTCCAGAAACTCGGCGATCTGCCCGCCAACCTCATCGGCATTGCCATCCCGACCGACCCGGTGGCATACGCGGTCGACGAGTCGAACAACCTGCTCATTTTCAATCCGACGAACATCGGTACGCCGGTCTCGAAAGCCATCATGATGGCCGGAACACCGATGACGCCATTGGCAACCGGTGAGAAAATCGTGGGAATCGACTTCCGACCCGTCAACGGACAACTCTACGCCCTGAGCAGTACCAGCCGGATTTACCAGATCAACACGTCGTCGGGGGCTGCTACCGCCGTGGGTTCGGCGGGCGCGTTCACGCTGTCGGGTATGGATTTCGGGTTTGATTTTAACCCGACCGTCGACCGGATTCGGGTGGTCAGCAACACGGGCCAGAACCTGCGTCTGAACCCCATCGACGGTACCCTGACGGCGACCGACGGTACCCTCAATCCCGGCACGCCGACCATCACCGCCGCCGCTTACACCAACAACTTCGCGGGCGCGACGACGACCGTCCTCTACGACATCGACAGCAACACGGACAAGTTGTTTCAGCAAAATCCGCCCAATGGCGGCGGCCTGGTGGAAGTGGGTACCAGCGGCTTGGGCATCAACGTCGAAGCGGCCAATGGGTTCGACATCGGCGGCAAGTCGGGTACGGCCTACGCCATTTTGAAAGTGGGAGGTAGTTCCGCCGTGTACACGATCAACCTGACCTCGGGTACCGCTACGAAAGTCGCCGATTTCCCGACTACCGTGCGTGGCATGGCCGTGGGTCTGGGCTTCTGACGAGGCCACCCAACGATCACGAAACGAGCCAGTCCGGGGTACCGGGCTGGCTCGTTTTTATTTTCTGTTTTTGGGTAGCAACCGTCGAGACGACCATGACCGAGAATCCTGCATCCACCGAAGCCCTGCCCGTGCTCAAAACCGTCGAAGAGTTCGAGGCCTGGGAACGCCTGCACCCGACTGAAGGCAGTTACGAGTTCGTGCGGGGGCGGATTATCAAAAAGGAATCCATGAAACAGGACGAAGTACCCATCGCCGGTTTTCTGGTACGTCAATTCATCAAGACACCCGCTTTCCGGCGCGGAGACGAACTGATGCCAGAGGCGGATTCGTACGTGGATGGGTACCGGCGCCATGTTCCGGACTTGACCTATTTTACCGCCGAGCAACTCAAGGCAATTCGGCTCGGTACGCGGGCGAACACCCTATTCGCCATTGAAATTTTATCGGACTCGGAAACCTACCAGGAGGTGTTAGACAAAATCCAGGATTACTTCGACGGCGGGGCCAAGCTGTGTCTGGTACATCGTCCCGAAGCGGGAGAAGGTTTTCGCGTACACGTCACCGGAAGAATCGAAACTTTTCAAAGGCACGGATCTGATTTCCGCCGCGCCGGTGGTACCGGATTTTCAGTTTACGGTGGCGGAGCTGTTTGCCTGAATCTTCAGGCCAGCGCTTTCAAATCCAGTTCAAAGCCAGGCAGTACCGCTTCGCCCCTCAGCGGCGAATTTTCAAAATCAATTTCTTCAGCGGGTTGGTCAGGGCGGTACACGTAGGCCTTTCGCTCCTTCGGGTCAATTAGCCAACCAAGCTGACAGCCGTTGGCCATCCACTCCTCCATTTTTTGCTTTAAGTTCTTGAGCAAATCGGTCTGCGACCGCAGTTCGACGACGAAATCCGGGCAGAGCGGCGGAAACTGTTGCTGTTCTTTTTCAGTCAGACTTTCCCATCGTTCCCGGCTCACCCAAGCGGCATCGGGCGAACGCATGGCCGTGTTGGGCAGGCGAAAGGTGGTGGAGGAATCGAACGTTTCACCGAGATTGGTCTTCAGACTCCAATCCGTCAGGTAGTAGTTGAGGCGGGCGTTGGTACGCCCCGTTTTTCCTCCGGTGTTGGGCATAAGAATAAGCTGCCCCTCGGCATCGCGCTCGAAGGTCAGGTCGGGGTTGTCCTGGCAGAAGTAGTAAAATTCGTCGTCGGTAAAGCCTTCGACGTGCCGGAAGGAAATCGTAATCGGTTCCATATCGGAAAGATAAAAAAAAGAAGGCAACCCGTCGTGACGGATTGCCTTCGGGGTACTGATGCAATACCCTCAGCGACTCAAATACAAATTCCGCTCGCCGTAGATCTGCTGGAACACGTCGTCCGTCAGGTCTTCGATGAAGTAAATCGCCTCGCCGGTCGATTTCATTTCGGGACCGAGTTCCTTGTTGACGTTCGGGAATTTGTTGAACGAAAACACCGGAATCTTGATGGCGTAGCCGTTTTTGTGCGGCTGGAAGTTGAAGTCCTTCACCTTCTTGTCGCCCAGCATCACCTTCGTGGCGTAGTTGACGTACGGCTCGCGGTACGCCTTGCAGATGAAGGGTACCGTCCGGCTCGCGCGCGGGTTGGCCTCGATGACGTACACCACTTCGTCCTTGATGGCGAACTGGATGTTGATCAGCCCGACCGTCTTGAGCGCCCGCGCGATGGTACGCGTGTGCTGCTCAATTTGCAGAATGACGTTTTCGCTCAAATCGAACGTGGGCAGTACCGCGTTGGAGTCGCCGGAGTGGATGCCCGCCGGCTCGATGTGCTCCATGATGCCGATGATGTACACGTCTTCGCCGTCGCAGATGGCGTCGGCTTCGGCTTCGATGGCGCTTTCGAGGAAATGATCGAGCAGAATTTTGTTGCCCGGAATGTCGCGCAGGATGTCCACGACGTGCTGCTCCAGTTCGGTTTCGTTGATCACGATTTTCATCGACTGCCCGCCCAGCACGTAGCTTGGCCGCACCAGTAGCGGGTACCCCAGCGCCCGACCCACCTCGACGGCGTGATCGGCGGTTTCGACGGTGTCGAACTTCGGGTACGGGATGCCGTTTTCTTTCAGGAGCGTCGAGAAATGGCCGCGGTCTTCGGCTAAGTCGAGCGCCTCGAAGCTGGTACCAATAATCTTGATGCCGTACTTCGCCAACTTCTCGGCCAGTTTCAGCGCCGTCTGACCGCCCAACTGCACAATGACGCCCTCGGGCTGCTCGTGCTGGATGATGTCGTAGACGTGCTCCCAGAACACCGGCTCGAAGTACAGCTTGTCGGCGATGTCGGGGTCGGTCGAGACGGTTTCGGGGTTCGAGTTGATCATGATCGTCTCGTACCCGGCTTCCTTCGCGGCGAGTACCCCGTGCACGCAGGAGTAGTCGAACTCGATGCCCTGCCCGATGCGGTTCGGACCCGAGCCGAGTACCACGACTTTCTTGCGGTCGCTGCGTATGGATTCGTTTTCGAGCGTCTCGGACCCCTTCGCGAAGCTGGAGTAGTAGTACGGCGTCTTGGCTTCAAACTCCGCCGCGCAGGTGTCGACCAGCTTGTAGACGCGCCGGATGCCGAGTTCGGTACGCTTGTCGTAAACCTGGCTTTCCTTGCAGTCGAGCATGTAAGCCAGTTGCCGGTCGGCGAAGCCCTTGACCTTCGCTTCTTCGAGCAGGTCTTTCGGAATCGTGTCGAGGGTGTACTGCGAAATCGCGTTTTCGAGCCGGACCAAGTCTTCGACCTGAAACAAAAACCACTTGTCGATGCGGGTCAGCTTCTGAATCGTCTTGAACGAAATGCCCGCCTTGAACGCGTCGTAGATGTGAAAAAGCCGGTTCCAGCTGGGGTTCGCGAGTGATTTCAGAATTGCGTCCTGGTCGGTCAGGCCCTTGCCGTCGGCACCCATGCCGTTGCGCTTGATTTCGAGCGACTGGCAGGCTTTCTGGAGCGCTTCCTGGAAATTTCGCCCGATGCCCATCGCCTCGCCGACCGACTTCATTTGCAACCCGAGGTACTTGTTGGCGCCTTTGAACTTGTCGAAGTTCCAGCGGGGTACCTTCACGATGACGTAGTCGATGGCCGGTTCGAAAAACGCCGAGGTACTGCCCGTGATGGGGTTCGTGAGTTCGTCGAGGTTGTACCCGATGGCCATTTTCGCCGCGATTTTGGCGATGGGGTACCCCGTGGCCTTCGAGGCCAGCGCCGACGAGCGCGACACCCGCGGGTTGATTTCGATGCAGATGATGTCGTCGGTGTCGGGGTTGACCGAAAACTGGATGTTGCAACCCCCGGCAAACTGACCGATGCCCGCCATGGCCTGGATGGCCAGGTCGCGCATTTGCTGGTAGAGCGTGTCGGGCAGGGTCATCGCCGGGGCCACCGTGATCGAGTCGCCGGTGTGGATGCCCATCGGGTCGAAGTTTTCGATCGAACAGATGATGATGAAATTGCCCGCGCCGTCGCGCAGCAGCTCCAGCTCGTACTCCTTCCAGCCCATGATGCTTTGCTCGACGAGTACCTCGTGAACGGGCGAGGCGTGCAGGCCGCGGTTGAGCGCTTCGTCAAACTCCTTCGGGTCGTTGACGAAGCCCCCGCCGGTACCCCCGAGCGTAAACGAGGGCCTGATGACGAGCGGAAAGCCGATTTCCTGCGCGATTTCCTTGCCTTCGAGAAACGAGCGCGCCGTGCGGCCCTTGCAGACGCCGATGCCCAGTTCGAGCATTTTGAGGCGAAACTGCTCGCGGTCTTCGGTGGTCTCGATGGCTTTGATGTCGACGCCGATGATCTCGACGCCGTACTTTTTCCAGATGCCCGCCTTCTCGCAGTCGATGGCTAAATTTAACGCCGTCTGGCCACCCATGGTCGGCAAAACGGCGTCAATTTGGTGTTTCTGAAGGATTTCGACGATGTACTTTTTTTCGAGGGGCTTCAGGTACACGTGGTCGGCGGTGACCGGATCGGTCATGATGGTCGCCGGGTTGGAGTTGATGAGAATCACCTCGATTCCCTCTTCCCGGAGCGACCGGGCCGCCTGCGAACCGGCGTAATCGAACTCACAGGCTTGGCCGATGACAATCGGCCCCGATCCGATGATGAGCACGGACCGGAGATTCGGATTTTTGGGCATGATGCAGCGCGATGGGAAAAATCACGCAAAAATAGGGGCGGCGGGGGGAAATGGAAGGGGTGGGAGAAAGATTTGTCCGGTTGGTACTTGGCCGGAGTGCAGTTGGCTCGTACCCAAGTTTGGTTGGCTTACCCGCCGGGACGGAGTCCCTGCTTTTCATCAGAGATCCGTAGAGTCCTGCGGAACTCTACGGATAGGTGAGGATAAACTCTTACGAAAATTTTGTCAAATTACGGAATAATTTACTGGCACCAAGATTCTTTCGATATCGAGAACACTTGTAATTAATTTCTTAAAATTTTCGTCAGCCAATGGAGTTAATTTTATTTCATCAATCAATAAGTGAGGATCTATATTTATCTTGTACCCTTTGGGAAGAGCAGCTAATTCATCCGAATCTTTGTATCGCAACTCTGTAAGTATTCTTACTTCTTTCTCGAGAGAGAAAAAGTCTCTTTTTTCAAAAAACAACTGATAGCTATATCCTCCAAACTCGTATTCAGCGGAATGAAAATCAATATATTTGACTTCACCTATTAACTGTTCTGTCTCCCGCAGTCGCTCGGCTGTGCCGAGTGACGACTACGCTTGAGCGGGCTTTGCCCGCCGCCCAGCCAACTTAAGTTAAAATTTCCCAACTTCACAACGGCAGTATCTTGATCGGATTCATCGGGTGGGCGCTACTCAGCCAGTAATGCGCCGGGTCAGTCACCAATCCTGCTTCCACTGGGTTATTATGGATGTACTCTATTTTCTGATCAATCACCGGACGGCTCCACAAACCAATCGGATGCGTGGTCTTTTGCCAGAATTGGTGCCGCTCATTCTGTTTCTGAAACTGAGCGTAGTACGCAAACAGTCGCATCATCCATTCCCGGCGGCTTTCCTGCGGGTCATTCGCAATTCGTTCGAGTAATTGACGAGCGGTGTGGCTTTTTAAATCGCGCGGAACGTCACTTAAGTGGCCCTCGGTCCGAGCGGCAATTAGATGGACATGGCTGGTCATCACCACGTAGGCATATACTTCCAGGCCTTTGTGCTGCTGACAGTACCGAATGCTGTCAAGCAGTACTTCGACGTAAGCAGGGCGATTAAACACGTCAAGCCAGCCAACTACGGTCAGCGTCATGAAAAACAAGCCGCCTTCGTAGGTTTTGCGTAACTCAGACATTCGACAGATGGTGGAGTGGCGGGCAAAGCCCTTCAAGCGTAGTCGTCACTCGGCACAGCCGAGCGACTGCGATTGAGCAAGTTTAATAAAAAACCGACGGAGGTACCTCCCTCGTTGCCCGTAGTCTTGCGAAGCGGACTACGGATGTGGCTACCGGTAGTCTGTGACCATCTGGTAAGCCAGTCAAACCTAAGCAAAAGAAATCACAGCTCATTATTCCGCACCGCAGCCCGATCCGTCGTCCGGGTCAGAAACGACCGCGAGGCCGCGGTTTCACTTTCGTAACCGAAGCGGCGCTCGGTCGAGCCGGGTACCGGGTCGGGCAAGAGTCGGTTCACCAAGTCGAACGAACGGGTGATGAAGCCGGGGAAAAGTTCGTTCAGGATGCCCATCAGCTTGGCCGGGAGCGTAATCACCACTTCCGAGCGTCCTTCGCGCAGGCCCTGGATGATCTGCGCAGCGGCTTCCTCGGCGGCGGCGGAGAGGAAGGGCAGCGAGTCGGCAATTTTGAACCAGGTGTACTCTTTTTCGTGCTGGCCCTTCACGATCGTGTTGCGCGGGCTACCCGTCTGGAGCAGGCCGGGGAAGACGGTCGTCACCTGGATGCCGTCGCGGGCCACTTCGGCGCGCAAACCCTGCGAAAAACCGCGTAGGGCAAACTTGCTGGCGCTGTAGGGCAGCAGGTGCGGTACCGAAACTTTCCCGCCAATCGACGAAATGTTGACGATGCGCCCCGCCCGCCGCTCCCGCATCTGGGGCAGTACCGCCAGTGAGGTGTAGAGCGCGGCGTAGAAATTGGTATTCATGGCGTCCTCAAAATCCCGCACTTCCATGTTTTCAAGCGGTCCGCCCTGGATGATGCCCGCGTTGTTGATGAGCACGTCGATGCGTCCGTAGTGATCGGTGACTTCGGTGATGAGCCGTTCGGCGTCGGTGCGCTCGGTGAGGTCGCAGGCGAGGGCGAGTACCTCGGCCCCGCGGCTGCGGAGTTCGTCTTCGGCGCGCTGGAGCTGGTCGGCGTGGCGGGCGCAGATGGCGAGTTTGGCCCCCTGCTCGGCCAGTTGCCGGGCCATGACTAGGCCCAGTCCACGCGAGCCGCCGGTGATGAGGACGACTTTTCCGGCCAGCTCGAAGGCATCGGCGCGGCGCTTGCGGAAAAAGGCCCGAACGGCCAGGAGGCCGCCGATGCTGGCGGCGATGGGGAGGAGGCGGGAGGCGGTAGTGCGGGTAGTCATGGCTTTTTCTGGTTGTGTGGGAAGGTAGAAAAAGCGCGTGCCAGCCGCACGACCCTCATCCTAAATCCTTCCGCGCGGCGTCCGCTCCCACAGGAGAAGGACTTTTTCGTTGGTTGGCAACCCGTGCATGCTCCCCTCTCCCAGCGGGAGAGGGGCTGGGGGTGAGGGAACTACTTCAGCAAATTCTTCAGAATCGTCATCTCCACCGCCGCCGCCGAGCGCTCGTAGAGAATCGCGTACACGGCATCCGTAATCGGCATATCGACCTCGAAGGGCCGGTTGATTTCGTGGATGGATTTCACGGCGTAGTACCCTTCGGCCACCATGTTCATCTCCATCTGCGCCGACTGCACGCTGTACCCGCGGCCGATCATGTTGCCGAAGGTTCGATTGCGGCTAAACTGCGAGTAGGCCGTCACGAGTAAATCGCCGAGGTAGGCCGAGCCGTCGAGGTCGCGGTAGTACGGGTAGACGGCGTCGAGGAAGCGGCGAATTTCCTGGAGCGCATTCGAGACGAGTACCGCCTGGAAGTTGTCGCCGAAGCCCAGCCCGTGGCAGATGCCGCAGGCCAGCGCGATGATGTTTTTCATCACGGCGCAGTACTCCACACCGTACAAATCGGTGATGCCGCGGGTGGCGACGTACCGGCAGGTCATGAGCTGGGCGAAGGCCTGGGCGCGTTCGAGGTCGGGCGAGGCGATGGTCAGGTACGACTGTTTTTCGAGCGCCACCTCCTCGGCGTGACACGGCCCGGCGATGACGCAGAACTGATTCTGATCGAGCCCGTAGGTTTTTTCAAGCCAGTCGGTCACGAGCAGGTTTTCGCCGGGTACCATACCCTTGATGGCCGAGACGAGGGTTTTGCCCACGAGTTGTTCGGCCTTAACGCCCTGCAACGCGTCGGTGATGAACGCACCGGGTACCGCCAGAATTACGTACTCGGCCCCGTTCAACGCGTCGCTGAGTTTCAGGCAGGGACGGACGCGCTTCGGCGAGAGGCGCACGTCACTGAGGTACCGGGGGTTGTGGTGAAACTGCCGGATGTGCTCGGCGTCGCGGCGGCTGCGGAGCCACCAGCGGACGCGAACGTCCTGCTCGGTCAGGATTTTGATGAGGGCCGTGGCCCAACTGCCCCCGCCGACGACGGCAATCTGGGGCGGGGTGTGACTCGGTTCGTTCAAGCGAAATCGGATTTTGGCGGGTCAAGATACAACTACCCGGCGGCAAACGCCCCGGCCCCACCGAATCGGGCGCTAACCGGCTGAAAATCCGACGTTCCGCCGCCTGCCCGCATTTCTCCGTTCCGTTTGGCTGTCTGCCCGAAAAGCGTTTCTTTTGCGGTTCCAAAAACCGGAGGACATGGCTTTAGTCACGAAAATCAGAGAAAAATCAGGGTTAGCGATTGGCATCATCGCCGTCAGTTTGATCTTATTCATCGTCGGTGGCGACTTGCTCGGCGCGGGCGGTTTGTTCGGGGGAAATAACCAGAAAGTGGGCGAGATTGCGGGGAATACGATTCTCGTGCAGGACTTCCAGCGGCGCGTCGACCAGGCCCGGCAAGGGTACGAAGCCCAGACGGGCCGCTCAGCTGGTGAGCAGGAACTGCAGCTCATCCGCGACCAGGCCTGGAACCAGTTCATTCTAGAATACGCCTACCAGGACGAATTCGACGCCCTCGGCCTGACGGTTTCGCCCGAGGAATCGAACGACCTGTTTTTTGGCAAGTACATCCACCCGGCCGTCAGGCAGCAGTTCACGAATCCCCAGACGGGGCAGTTTGACAAAAACCTGCTCATCCAGTTCCGCAACAACCTCCCGAAAGCCCCCGCTGAGCAGCAGGCGCAGTGGCAGCAGTTCGTGAAGCAGGTCCAGGCCGACCGACTGCGGACGAAGTACGAAAACCTCATCCGCCTCTCGACCTACGTCACGACCAGCGAAGCCCAGCGTGAGTACCAGGCGCAGAACGCGAAGGTGAGCCTGAAGTACCTTTTCGTGCCGTTTTACGCCATTCCCGACTCATCGGTGCAGGTGACCGACGCGCAACTCGAAGACTACCTCGGCAAGCACCGCGACCAGTACAAAGGTGCCAACACGCGCAGCATTCAGTACGTCGCTTTCGGTGTGGTACCCTCGGGCCGCGACAGCACGGCCTTCAAGCAGCAGTTGACGCAACTGGCGAAGGGCCTGGCCACAGCCCCGAACGATTCGGCCTTCGCCCGCTCGAACTCCGATACCCCCGCGCCGCTGTACTGGTCGGCGCAGGAGCTGACGCCGCAGTTGAAAGATGCGGTGGGTACCTTTTTCAAAGGTCAAATCGTGGGGCCGTTTCAGGAAGGCAGCACGTACTCGATTTACAAGTACGACGGTACCCGCCAAGATTCGCTCTACACTGTCAAGGCCAGCCACATCCTGATTCAACCGCAGGGTACCGCCGATTCGGCGAAAGCCAGCGCCCGCCGCCGGGCCGAAACCATCCTTGCCCAAATCAAGGGCGGGGCCAGCTTTGAAGCAATGGCCGCGCAGAATGGCTCGGACGGTACCGCGCAGCAGGGCGGCGACCTGGGGTACTTCAAGAACAACGGGCAGATGGACCAGAAATTCCAGGATGCCGTGTTCAGTTTTAACGGTACCGGTCTGCTGCCGAACGTCGTCGAAACGCAGTTCGGGTACCACATCATCAAAGTGACCGAGCCCAAAAGCAACACGCTGTACCGCATCGTGGCCATCAACAAAACGCTCGGACCGAGCCAGGCCACGCGCGACGAAGCCTACCGCCGCGCCGACCAGTTTGCCAGCGAAAACAAGTCGCTCGAAGCGATGGAGGCCGCGGTGAAAAAGCAAAAAGATCTGGTACTGCTGAAGGCCGAGCGCATCGCCGAAAACGCCACGAGCCTGAACCTAATTCCCAACGCCCGCGAAGTAATCCGCTGGGCTTTTGACGACGAAACGAGCGTGGGTGAAACTTCGCCGGTGTTTGAAGTGAACGACACGTACGTCATCGCCGCGTTGACCAACCAGACCAGCGAAGACGAAGTGAAAGCCTCGGATTTCCGCGACGAACTGACGCAGAAAGTACGCAACGAACTGAAGGCCGAGCAGATTCTGAAGAAACTCGGTACCTCCGGTTCGCTCGAACAACTCGCCGCCAAGTACGGCGCAGGTGCGCTCGTGGAAACGGCCAACGACGTCAACCTCGCCAACGGCCTGCTCAACACCGCCGGGGCTGACCCGGTAGCCTTGGGCCGTGCGTTTGGTCTGAAGCCCGGCCAGCGCTCGAAGCCGTTCGTCGGCGAGACGGGCGTGTTCGTAGTCGAACCGACGAAGAGTACCCCCGCCCCGGCCATCGCCGACTACTCGCTCTATAAAAATCAGGTTTTGCAGGAGCGGACGCAACGTGCCCAGTACTACGTCAACGAAGCCATCAAGGATAACGCCAAGATTAAAGACAACCGGGCGCGGTTTTATTGAGCCGGTTTAACGTCTAATTTCTATCTTAAACCTCCGAGGTCTCGAAGACCTCGGAGGTTTTTGTTCATAAATCGGTACCCATGACGTTCGACGATTTCAACCTCAACCGCCAGCTCCTCAACGCCGTGGCCGAAGTGGGCTACACCGAGCCGACGCCCATCCAGCAGCAGGCCATTCCGCTCGTCGGAGCCGGGCACGACGTGCTGGGCATCGCGCAGACGGGTACCGGCAAGACGGCGGCGTACCTGCTGCCGTTGCTGATGAAGGTCAAGTACGCCCAGGGCCAAAATCCGCGCGCGCTCATCCTGGCCCCGACGCGCGAACTGGTCATCCAGATTGCAGAGGCCCTGGCCGAACTGGCGCGCTACACCGACCTGCGCCACGCGGCACTCTACGGCGGGCTTGGGCCGAAGTCGCAGATCGAGGCGCTCGAACGGGGCCTGGATATCCTCGTCGCGACGCCAGGGCGGTTTCTGGATTTGTACGGTCGCGGGGAGATCGTCGTGAAGGAACTCAAAACGCTGGTACTTGACGAGGCCGACAAAATGATGGACATGGGCTTCATGCCCCAGATTCGGCGCATTCTCGAAGTCATTCCGCGCAAGCGGCAGAACCTGCTGTTTTCGGCCACGTTCCCGCCGAAGGTCGAGCGGCTGTCGGAGGAATTTCTGGAATTTCCGGTACGCGTCGAAGTCACGCCGCAGGCCACGACCGCCGAACGCGTGACGCAGCGGCTGTACGAACTGCCCAACTTCAAGACCAAAATCAACCTGCTGGCGCTGCTGCTGCGCGACGAAGCGTTTGAACGGGTACTCGTCTTCGTGCGGTCGAAGGAAAGCGCCGACCAGATTTTCAAGTTCATCGCCCGGAAGGTGGTACCCGAAACGCAGGTGCGCGTCATTCATGCCAACAAGGGGCAGAACACGCGCATCAACGCCATCGAGGCGTTTCGGGAAGGCGGCATCCGGGTACTCGTCGCGACCGACGTGGCGGCTCGCGGCATCGACGTGCCCGGCGTGAGCCACGTCATCAATTTCGACGTACCCTTGATTTACGAAGACTACGTCCATCGCATCGGTCGGACGGGGCGCGCCAACCGACCGGGTGAAGCCATCACGTTCGTGACGATGGCCGAGGCGTACCACGTCCAGAAAATTGAGTCGCTCATCAACCAACCCATCCCGCGCGAACCGTTACCCGAGTCGCTGGTCCTCGAAGAAACGCCCTTCGCCGAGCAGCAGGCGATGCTCCGGGAAGTGGATGACCAGCGGAAAAAAGAAAATCCCGATTTCAAAGGCGCCTTCCACGAAAAAAAAGCCCGGCCTGGACAGGTCCGGCCCGGACAGGCGAAAGCAGGGTCAAAGCGGACGACTTCATCCAGGCCCAACCGCCCCAAGCCGCCGGGCAAATCTGGACGGGGCAGCGGACGAAATACGCGGAGAGGGTAGGTGGTAAAAACAAAACTCCCCTCCTAAAAACAGGAGGGGAGTCGTTACCGTCAGTGCCTTTTACAGCGCGTCTACCCGGCTGACCAGTTCGTGGACGGACTCAAGCACGCGCGTCTCCGCGGAAATTTGAAGCGCTTTGCTCACCACTTGAAAGCCCGTCAGCCAGTGCCGGACGTGTGGCAACTGGACACCCAGCTCGGTGACGTACGCCTGTACGTCGGTCGGGCCAGGCGTGGAGGTGATGATGCAAATCGTGTGGTCGAAGGGATGCTGCTCGTGAAACCGGGGTAGTTCGCGCAGCGGCATGTCGCGCCCGACGTAAATCACGCGCTGCCCCCGGCTGCGCAGCAGGTAGTGCGCCAGCAGTAGCCCGATTTCGTGTAGTTCGCCCTCGGGCAGAAACAGCAGGAACGTTTGTGCCGCCGCCCGAAACGGTCTGCGCCGCTGGCCTTCGATGGCCACGATGAGCTTGCGCCGGATGAGGTTCGTCACGAAATGCTCCTGCACGGGCGTGGCGCGATCGGTCATCCAGCAGGTACCCACGCGGGCCAGAAAGGGAAAGATGACGTCGACCATCGTCGTCTCGAAGCCCACCTGAATGATGCAGGTGTTAAAAATTTTCTCGAACTGGTCTTCGTCCATGCTCAGCATCGCTACCTGCAAGGCCGCGATGCGGTCAGCAAAGGGCAGGTACTGATGCTGGTGGTTCCAGATGGCCTCGTACAATTCTTCGGCCGACATCCGGCTGATCTGCGACACGCGGTACCCCCGCTCGCGCAGAAAGCCGATGTTGAGAATGTGGCGGAGTTCGTGATCGGTGTACAGGCGGATGCCCGTGCCCTGCGCCGTACGCTGCGGACTCAGCAGTTGGTAGCGGCTCTCCCAGGTCCGGAGCGTAAACGCCCGGATTCCCGAAATCTGCTCAACTTGGGAAATGGTGTAGCCGGACATGGTTTCAAGGTTTTGGGACACAGAAGTACGGGGTTCGCGTCCGGGGTGGTGGTGGCAGCTCCGGGCGGTCAGGTCAGCAAGGCCATCACGTCTTCGGGCGTCAGCGATTTGACGAAGCCTTCCTCCGTTGTCACCAACTCGTTGGCCAAGCGGCGCTTCGACTGCTGAAGCGCCAAAATTTTCTCCTCGACGGTATTCTTCGAGATGAATTTGTAGGTGAACACGGTCTTGTCCTGCCCGATGCGGTGGGCACGGTCGACGGCCTGCGCCTCGATGGCCGGGTTCCACCAGGGGTCGAGGATGAAGACGTAATCGGCGGCGGTCAGGTTCAGCCCCAACCCGCCCGCCTTGAGCGAAATCAGAAACAGCGGTACGTCGGCCTGCTGCTGAAACCGCTCCACCTGTCTCTGCCGGTCGTGGGTATTGCCGTCGAGGTACGCGTACGGGTACCCGCGCGCATCGAGGTGCGCGCGGAGCAGCGATAAATGCTTGACGAATTGACTGAAGATGAGAATTTTATGTTTCTCGCTGACGGCCGTCTCGATCTTCGCCAGTACCTCTTCGAGCTTGCCCGAATCGCCTTCGTATTCGCCATCGACGAGTTTCGGGTGATTGGCCAATTGGCGCAGGCGCGTCAATCCCTGCAGCACAATCATCTGCGACTTGGCCAGGCCTTCGTCTTCGATGTGCCGCAGAATCAGGTTGCGGTAGTACGATTTGGCTTCTTCGTAGGCCCGCTCCTGCTCCTCGGTCAGGTCGCAGTAGTGCGTGCTTTCGACTTTGTCGGGCAATTCCGTCGCCACCTGCGACTTGTGCCGCCGGAGCAAAAACGGCTTGATGATGCTGTACAGCCGCTGGGTTTTCTTTTCGTCGCTCCGTTTTTCGATGGGTACCTGAAATTCGTTGCGGAAAAACGACTGGCTTCCGAGCAAACCCGGATTGACGAACGAAAACTGCGACCACAAATCGAGGGTACTGTTTTCGAGCGGCGTACCGCTCAGGATGAGCCGGTGCTGGCTCTGCAACTGGATGACGGCCTTCGTGATGTGCGAGCCGGGGTTTTTAATGGCCTGCGATTCGTCGAGGATGACGTAGTGAAACCGGTACGTTTTGAGCCAATCCAGGTCGATCCGCACGATGCCGTAGGACGTCAGCACCAGGTCGTAGTCGGTAAACTGGGCCGGGTCTTTCTCGCGGTAGGTACCCGTGTAAATCAGCACGCGCAGGTTGGGCGTGAATTTCTGAGCTTCGAGTTGCCAGTTGTACAACAGCGACGTCGGCATGACCACCAGCGAAGCCGGGGGCGGCGCCTCCGTTTCGTACTGCGACTGGAGCAGCGCCAGCGTTTCGAGCGTTTTGCCCAAGCCCATGTCATCGGCCAGGCACCCGCCGAAGTGGTACTGATTCAAGAACCGCAGCCAGTCGTAACCCGCTTTCTGGTACGGGCGAAGTTGTCCGCGCAAGGTCAGCGGCAGCGGGTACGCTTCGATTTCCTCAAAATCGCGCAGTTTTTCGAGCTTGCGACTCATCACGGCCGACGCCAGACTTTCCTCGCGCAGGTCCTGCACGAGCGATACGTGGTACTTGCGCAATTGCAGCCGGTCGTCGGAATCGGTCGCTTCGGCGAAGGCAAACAGGTCGGCGTACTGGCTGAACCACGTTTCGGGAATGACGGCCACCTCGCCGTTGGGCAGCGTAAATTCGGTTTTACGATTCAGAATGAGGTGCTTGAGTTGCAAAAATGGAATCTCAAACTCCCCAAATCGCACCCGTGCGTGAATATCAAACCAATCGCGCGACTCGGCAATGTCGACCTGAATCGACGCGTACCCCAGGAAGTACCGTTTGGCTTCGGCGGGGTGCTGATTCAGCACAAAACCCGCCGCCCGTAGCCGCGCGTGGTGACGCTGAAGCCAGGCAAAAGCTTCGGGTTTGGGCAGCGTAGTACCACCCCGGCCCAGGTCGAGCCCCAGTTCGCGCAGCAGGACGACCTTTTCGCGTTCGCGGCTCAGGTCCCGGCGCACTTTGTGGAAAATGTAGTCGTCGCCCCGTTTTTCCAGACTCACGTTGGAACGGGCCGAGAAGCTGTCAAACTGAAACGTAAACGCCCCGTACTGAAACGAAAGCTGCAACGACAGCGGTCGGTCGTCGGCGGGTTCATCCGGCAGGAATTCGCCCGTTTGAACGGCCAGCGACGCAACGGCTCTGTTGACCCTTGACTCAGATAGGCTCAACAGGGGAATCGGCGCGTATGCTTCGGATTTTATTTCAAACCCTTTCGCATATACGTCAAACAGCGTAATGACCGACGTTACAAACTTCCGGTAGTAATCTTCCTCGATGCTCTTCGGAATGACGATGAATTTTTTGTTGAAGAATGGCCGTAATTTCTTGCCATCAACATCCTTCTCAAAATGGTACAGCCGGTGGTCGAGCAGCAGCCAGGCGGGCTCGTCGCAGAGCAGCAGCGCGTTGCGGTACTGAAACTCCACGCGCTCGCCCTGGTACCGGATGGTCGGAAAATAATGCGTGTTGTCGGGGTTGCGCATGAAGTGAAACAGCACGCGGGCGGGCTCGGGTAGAATCTCGACGGGTTGCCAGATGGGGTCGCCGTCATTGCCCATCACAAACAGCTTTTTGTTTTGCAGGAGCGGAAGCAACTGGGCGCGTTTTTCCTCCAGGTAGTTGAAAATCAATTCCTGCAAGTTTTTGTCGCCGCGCTGTGGGTCGTAGACTTTCAGGAAAAAATCAGTCGGAGTCGTTTTCTTGGGACTGAATTTTCGCAGGATGTTCTCCTGTTGAATGGCCTCCGTAAGGGGAACGAGCTGGAAGTCCGACTCGTCGAGTTGATCCCGGAATTCGCCCACATTTTTTGAAGAAACCGACTGGTGGAGCAAGGTCAATTCCCCTCGCTCGTTGAGTTGCACCACAAACGCTTCCAGCAGGTAGCCAAGGTACTCGTGCTGAAACAGCGAGTACACCATTTGGAACGGTTGCGACGTGGAAACTTTCATCGGGTGGTTGACGAATCGGGTCAAGAAGGCTCAAAAATGACTTTAGTCTCCCCGTCAGCCCACACGGGCTGTATACGCCGGATGTGCTTGGAAGGAGAAAAATTTCAGTAAACCGGAAGGCAGAATGCGCGATTCTGAAAAGAACCAGCGACCAAGGTAAAAACTTCCGCCGAAAAACCAACGGATTCCCAAGCCCACGTCAAGCCGAAAAAAGGCTCAATGCGGCAGTTCGACCACGTCAAACCAGTACTGGCCCAGCGCCCGAATGGCCTGGACCAGGCCCGTGAACGAAACCGGTTTGGTAATGAAGCTATTGGACCCCAGCCGGTACGCCCGGGCGATGTCGTCCGGCGATTGGGAAGTCGTCAGGATGACGACGGGAATGTCGCTCAATTCGGGGTTTTGTTTGATCTGCTGAAGCGCCTTCATGCCGTTGATGAACGGCATGTTCAAATCGAGCAGGATCAGACCGGGCCGCGGACTGGATTGGGGGTCGGCGTACTCGCCCCGTCGGTTCAGGTAATTCAGGAGTTGTTCGCCGTTTTCGACCACGTGCAGCGTCGGCGAAAGAAAACTCTCTTCCAACGCTTCCCGGAACATCTGCCGGTCGTCGGCGTCGTCGTCAGCCATGAGCACGCGAATCGGACGGCGTGTTTTCAGGGGCACTCCAAACATGGACAATGGGGTTGTTGCAGACCGAAACAAAGATACTAAAAAACAAAATTTACCGATGGAATAGAGATACTGAGTCCGGGTAAAAAAGTGTTTCGGTGGTACGGCCTGTGAGTCGGGAATCAGGGTTGCGAACGCTCGGCGGGATGCGTACTTTTCGCCCATGAATGCATCAACAAATCAGACGACAAACCGCGATCAGTTCACCACGCTTCTGCACGAACTCCACCAGAAAATCGAGCAGACGCGGCTCGGCGGCGGCCCGAAAAAAACCGAAGACCAGCACAAAAAAGGCAAGCTCACCGCCCGCGAGCGCCTCGACTACCTGCTCGACGACCCGGCGGATTTCCTGGAAGTCGGCCTCTTCGCGGGCGAAGGCCTGTACCCCGACGAAGGCGGTTGCCCGGCGGGCGGCGTGGTGGTCGGCATTGGAAAAGTGGCCGGGCGACGCTGCGTACTCGTCGCCAACGATGCCACGGTGAAGGCCGGGGCCTGGTTTCCGATCACGGCCAAGAAGAATCTGCGGGCGCAGGAACTTGCGATTGAAAACCGCCTGCCCATCATCTACCTCGTTGATTCGGCGGGAATCTACCTGCCCTTGCAGGCCGAAGTCTTCGCCGACAAAGAGCACTTCGGGCGCGTGTTCCGCAATAACGCCCGCATGAGCGCCGAGGGCATCGTGCAGATTGCAGCCATCATGGGCTCGTGCGTGGCGGGCGGGGCGTACCTGCCCATCATGTCCGACGAGGCGCTCATCGTCTCGGGTACCGGCAGCGTGTTTCTGGCGGGGTCGTTTCTGGTGAAATCGTCCATTGGCGAAGACATCGACAACGAAACCCTCGGCGGGGCCACCACACACTGCGAAATTTCGGGCGTGACCGACAACCCGTACCCCGACGACCGCGCCTGCCTCGACGCCATCCGGCAGACGATGAGCAAACTGGGCCATCCCGAAACGGCCGGTTTCGACCGCATCGCGCCGCAGGTACCCGCGAAGGCCCCCGAGGAAATCTACGACCTGCTGCCCACCGACCGCCTCAAACCTTACGACATGCGCGAGATCATCGAGCGGCTCGTGGACGGTTCGGAATTCGACGAATACAAAAAAGGGTACGGGCAAACGCTGCTCTGCGGCCTCGCCCGCATCGACGGCTGGGCGGTGGGCATCGTGGCGAACCAGCGGAAAATGGTCAAGGCTAAAAAAGGCGGCGGCCAGCCCGCCGAGATGCAGATGGGAGGTGTGATTTACTCGGATTCGGCCGACAAAGCCGCCCGTTTCGTGATGAACTGCAATCAGAAACGTATCCCGCTGCTATTCATGCAGGACGTGTCGGGATTCATGGTCGGGAGCCGATCGGAGCAGGGGGGCATCATCAAGGACGGGGCCAAACTCGTCTCGGCGATGGCCAACTCGGTGGTACCCAAATTCACGTTTCTGGTCGGCAATTCGTACGGCGCGGGTAATTACGCGCTGTGCGGCAAGGCTTACGACCCCCGCCTGATTTACGCCCTACCGACGGCGCAGATGGCCGTGATGAGTGGGGCTTCGGCGGCGAAAACGTTGCTCCAGATTCAGGTCGCCAGCCTGAAAGCGAAGGGCCAGACCATCACGCCCGAAGCCGAAAATCAACTGCTCACCGAAATCACCGACCGCTACAACGCCCAACTTTCGCCGTACTACGCCGCCGCCCGGCTCTGGGTCGACGGCGTCATCGACCCGTTGGAAATGCGGCGCACGATTTCCATCGGCATCGACGCCGCCAACCACGCGCCCATCACGCGACGGTACAACGTGGGAGTAATTCAAACGTAAGAGTTTAGCGTTTGGAGTTTAGGGGAGTTTACAGTTCAATCCGTAGCCCCTCAACTCTAAACCCTAAACTCTCACCTCACCCGCTTCGCCGGAATTTTTTGCCCGTTCTGGTGGAGGGTCAGGCCGGTAATTTTTTCGGTTTTGTCGCGCTGAAATTCGAGCTGGGCGTCGATGAGTTTCACGAAGAAATAGTCTTCCCGCTCCGGGAAAATCGGAATCGGACCCTGCCCCGTCGCCTGGGTGACGAGTTGGGTACCCTCGCGGCGAATGGCCAGTTTAAACGTTGGCGTCACTTCGTATTCGCCGACGTACTCGTCCAGAATTTCATTCGGCAGTTTGATTTCGACGTGATCCTTCGGCAACGTGTACGGCCTACCCAGCGCGGCATCGCGGAGTGTGTGGCTGAGTTCGGTCAGGGAATTGGAGCCATTACTGAGCAAAATCACGCAGAGAGTGTCGGAGGGTACCCGTTCGAGGTACGACGTAAAGCCGAAAATGCCCCCGCTGTGGCTGAGTACCGGCTTGCCCGCCACCGTATCGACGCCCCAGCCGTAGGCGTACCCGTCGAGGAAGGGCGTAGTGGCCTGCTGTCTCGACTTTTCCGACAAAATTTTCCCATCCTGCCAGCCCCGGTGCCAGCGGTAGAGGTCGGCGGCGGTGGCGTAGATGGACCCGGCGGCGTACGAAAACGAGGAGTCGACGATGGGTGCCGGGGTCGGACCAGGTCGCAGGGCGAAGTACCCCTGCGCCCGGTTCGGATCGCGCAGGTGGGCGAAGTCAAAGCCTGATTTCCTCATGCCGAGCGGCTGGAAAATCCGTTCCCGCACGAGCGTTTCGTAAGGCTTCCCGCCCGCCTGCGCGGCGAGGTACCCCAGGAGCATGTACCCCGAATTGCTGTAGTCATGGTCGGTGCCCGGCGCAAACTGGAGCGGTCGACCGGCGAAACTGGCCAGCATCGTTTCCTGCGAAATCGGCTTCGTGGCCTGTTTCATCATGAACGCCGCGCTGTCGGTGTAGTTGTAAATCCCCGCCGTGTGCGTGAGCAGGTGGTGAATCGTGATGCGGTCGGCGCTGGGAAAGTCAGGGAAGTACTTCGCGAGCGGGTCCTGCACGCTGAGTTGGCCCTGTTCCTGCAAGTTCAGAATCACGGCCCCGGTGAAGGCTTTCGTCAGCGAACCAATCTGAAAAATCGTGGCCGTATCGTTGGGCAATCGCTTCGCCACATCGCGGTACCCGTAGCCCCGGTGCAGGAGTACTTGCCCGCCCGAGGCGACGAGCGCGGTCCCGTTGAACTTGCCCAGCCGGGCGTAGGTCGAGACGATGGTGTCGAGCTGCGACGGAAGCGTCTGGGCCGCGGCGAGGTGGGCCAGCAGCAGGGCGAGGAAAACGAAACGGGTACGCATGACAGGGGTGAGCAACGGTGGATTTTTAAAAAGAAGTACTGCCGAGTACCCTCGCAACCCGCATCGGGAGCAAAGGCAGGTGGCCGCTTTGAAAGGCAAGTGAAGGTAGTACTTGACAAATTCATTTCGGCGGGTACCTTTGTCAACCAATTGGTTGAATTTTTTAGTTAGAACACATGGCCGGTACCAAACACGACGTAGCGACCGAAGCCCGCATCCTGAAAGCCGCCCGCGACGTATTTCGGGCGCAGGGGTACGCGGGTGCCCGGATGGAGGAAATCGCGGCGCGGGCACAGATCAACAAGTCGATGCTGCACTACTACTACCGCTCGAAGGAAAAGCTGTTTGAGGTCATTTTTCAGAGCGACATCGCCGAAATCGCCCCGCTGCTGCAATCGGTCATGTTTTCCGATCTGCCGCTGTTTGAGAAAATCCGCACGTTCACGCGCGAGTACATCGAAGTCATGCAGCGGCTGCCCTACGTGCCGGGATTCATTATTCACGAACTCTCACGCAACCCGACCGAACTCGTGCGGAGTATGCAAACGCGGGTCGGGCCGGACCTCGGGCCGTTTTACCGGCAAGTCAACGAAGCCGTGGCCCGCGGCGAAATCCGGCCGATCGACCCCGGCCAACTGCTCGTCAGCATCATGGCGACCTGCGTGTTTCCGTTCGTTGGAAAACCCGTCGTGCAGATGGCCCTGCAACTCGACGAAGCAGGTTTTGATGCCTTTCTCGAAGCCCGGAAGACGCACGTCGCCGAGTTGATTTTACTATCCCTTCGACCGATCCCGTCATGAAAAATTCAGGATATTGGGTTCGATTCCCGTACGGACTAATCCTCTCCCTGCTCGCCTGCCAGGACGCTCCCACGACCCGGCCCCAGTACCGCCCGATCGTCGAGGCCGTGTACGCTTCGGGTACCGTGCTGCCCGCCGACGATTATAAAATTTACGCCCAGGCTGACGGCGTGATCACGGCGCGGCTGGTCAACGAGGGGGAAACCGTCGCGGCGAACCAACCCTTGTTTCGCCTCGAAAACACGAGTCAGCAGGCGCGGGTGGCCAGTGCCAACGAAGCGCTCCGGCAGGCCGAGGCCAACCTGGCGGGTACCTCGCCGGTGTTGCAGGAACTGGAAACGCAACTGGCCAGCCTGCGGAGTCGCGTGGCCGATGATTCGACCAATTACGTCCGGTATCAGAATCTCTGGCGACAGAACGCCACCGCCCGCGTCAACCTCGATCGGGCGCAACTGGCCTACCAGACTTCGCGCAACGAATTCGCCGCCGCCCGCGAACGCCTCCGCCGGACGCGCAACCAACTCCGCCTCGAACGGACCAACGCCCAGGCCACGGCGCGCATCAACGCCACCGACGCGGCCAACGCCATCGTCCGCAGCGACATCGCGGGTACCGTCTACGAACTCACCCGCAAGCAGGGCGAGGCCGTGCGGCGGGGCGAGGTACTGGCGTCGGTCGGGCGGTCGGGGCAGTACTACCTGCGGCTGTGGGTCGATGAGCAGGACGTGGCCCGCGTCAGCGCCGGGCAGGAGGCCCTCGTCAAACTCGACATGTACCCCGGCCAGACCTTTCCGGCCCGCATCGCGAAAGTGTACCCGACGCTGAACCCCGAAAACCAGTCGGTGCGTGCCGATGCGGTCTTCACGGGTACCCCGCCGAAGGTCGTGGCCAACGCGGCGGTCGAGGCCAACCTCATCATCCAGCGCAAAACCCGCACGCTGACGGTACCCAAGGCGCTGGTCGTCAATGATTCGGTGACGGTGCAGGGACCCGACGGGAAGCCGAAGCGGGTACGGATTCAATCCGGCATTGCCACGACGGACTTCGTGGAGGTACTCAACGGCCTGGACACGAGTTCGGTTTTGTTGCTGGGGGGGAATTGAATCATTTTACCGCGGAGGAGCCGGAGGTTTCGCACAGAACGCAGCACCCTCTGAGAAACCTCCGGCAACTCCGCGGTTCCAAAACTCATGAGCACGAATCTCCAAATCGCCCAAACGCACCTGCTGGCCAAGAAAAAGCAGACGCTCATCGCCATCCTGGGCGTGACGTTCGGCATTGCCATGTACGTACTGATGGCCTCGGTCCTGACGGGCGTGAACAAGCTGGTGGACAACCTCGCCTTCCAGGCCACGGCGCACATTCGGCTGTTTCGCGAACCCGATACCGAACGGGCCTCAATCCTCAACGAACGCTACGCCGGTACCGACACGCTCGTGGCCGTACACCACCAGAAACCGAAGCAGGAAAAACTCTACCTCCGCAACGCGCGGCAAATCGTGGCCGACCTGGAGCGCGACCCTGCCGTGTCGGGTGTCTCGGCGCAGGTCAGTAGCCCGGCGTTTTTCAACTACGGCTCGGTGCAGTTCAACGGGAGCCTCGTCGGCGTCGACATTTTCGCCGAAGACCGGCTTTTCGACCTCAAAAGTCAGCTTCGCTCGGGTCGGCTCGAAGACTTGATCGCCACGCCCAACAGCTTGCTGATGGGAGCCGGAATCGCCCGGAAAATGAACGTGGACCAGGGCGACAACGTCACCATCGTGACGCCGCAGGGTGTCGTGTTCACGCTGAAAGTCGTGGGTATTTTCAAGTCGGGCATCGGGGCCATTGACAACGTGCGCAGCTACGCCAGCATCCGCACGGTGCAGAAGGTACTCCAGAAAGACAACACGTACCTGACCGACATCCACCTCAAACTTCACGACGTGTACGCCGCCAAACGCCTCGCCCCGCAGTACGCCGCCCGGTACAACGCCGATGCGGAGGACTGGGAAACGACCAATGCCTCACTCGTGACGAGCAACAAAATCCGCGACGGCATGGCCTACATCGTTACGGCGACGCTGCTCGTGGTGGCCGGTTTCGGGATTTACAACATCATGTCGATGACCGTCAACGACAAAATGAAAGACATCGCCATCCTGAAAGCCACTGGCTTTTCGGGTCGCGACATCATTAGAATTTTCCTGTTTCAGTCCGTCGTGATTGGGCTTCTGGGGGCGCTGGTGGGCGTGGTACTCGGGTTGGGGTTTTCGTACCTCGTCTCACTGGCTCCGCTCGACGGCGGTGATTTCATCAGCGTTGATCGCTTCCCGGTCAATTTCAACCCGCTGTTTTACCTCGCCGGGGTGGCTTTCGGGGTACTCACGACGCTACTGGCCGGGTACTTTCCCGCTCGCCGGGCGGCCCGCGTGGACCCGGTAGCGATTTTGCGAGGTTAACCCCAACGAATCATGCCCGTCCTCCGCGCCCAGCACCTCAACAAGTACTTCTACGAGCCCGAAAAATTTCAGGTGCTCCGCGACATCACGTTCGAGGTGGAGCGGGGCGAATTCCTGACGCTCGTCGGAAAATCGGGTTGCGGCAAATCGACGCTGCTCTATCTGCTCTCGACGATGGACACCGACTACGAGGGCGAGCTGGAAATCAACGGCGAGCGGCTGACGGGCCAGAGCCAGGAGTACCTCGCCCGCTTCCGCAACGCGCACATCGGCTTTGTTTTCCAGTTTCATTTCCTGCTGCCCGAGTTTTCGGTACTCGAAAACGTAATGCTGCCCGCGCAGAAACTGGGCAAGTACCCGCGCCCCGAAATCGAGGAACGCGCCTACGAAAAACTCCGGCTGCTGGGCGTTCACGAACAGGCCCGCAAACCGGCCAGCAAGCTGTCGGGCGGGCAGCAGCAGCGCGTGGCCATCGCCCGGGCGCTCATCAACGACCCGACGCTGATCATGGGCGACGAGCCGACCGGTAACCTCGACTCGGCCAACACGCAGATCGCGTTTGAAATCCTCCGGGACCTGGCCCACACCCGCGGCCAGACCATCATCTGCGTCACGCACGACCCGGAATTCGCCGCCAATTCTGACCGGACGATCACGATGTCCGACGGGCAGATGGTCAGTCCGTAAGCCGCGCTTCGAGGTTTTTGCGGTAACTCCGCCCGATGGGTACCCGTACGCCCTCCACGTCTACGAAATCGCGGCCCACGTTGCGCAGCCGCGCCGCCGGGACGAGGTACGACTTGTGCACCCGCACGAAGCGTCCATTCAGGCTTTCTTCGAGCGATTTGAGCGAACCCTGCGCCACCACCCGCCCCGCGTCGGTGAATACCAGCGAGTAGTCCTTCAGCCCCTGCACGTACCGGATGTCGGCCACGGCGACTTTTACCCGCCGGGTACCCGTTTTCAGCCAGAGCGCCGCAGGTTCGTCGGGGGAAAGGAGCGGAGTGACCGGCTCAGGTACCGCAACGGACGTCGTCTGGGCACGTTGCAAAACCAGGTGCAACAATAGCGTCACGACCAGGTACCAGAGCGTACTGAGTAAATTGAACGGCAAGTTTGCCCACAAACCCAGCCGGTCTTCATCACCCACGACGAAACCGAATAGGTACCAATCGTACGCGCTTTGCAGCAGCACGTACGCGTCGAGACTGAGCACAAGCGCCGCGGCATAAGCGACGTACCGACGGGTTTGGAACAACCGCGGCCAGAGTACCCGCGTGTGGAGCGTCGCCAGTCCGAACAGCAGCGCGAGGCGTACCGAGACGCAGGCGGTGAAATGCGGCAATCCCAGTTTTTGAATCAGGTACTTCCGGTCGATGAGAAACACAAGCGTGACCAGCAGCCAGAAGCCGAGTGAAACGAGGTGCGAGCGCCGGAATTTTGGAAGGACCATGACCGAAAGGTAACGGCTTTTAACGGGCGTTTCGGATCAATCGGAGCGTTTTTTCGATGAACGACCGACTCTGCCGACCAGCGACTGGTCGAGTTATCGGGACGTTGGTCGATGGACGGTTGACGAGCCGGGTACCGACTGCGTTACTTTAACGACCGCTCAACCGCTCGTTTATGAAACGCCTGCTTGTCACTGCCGTCGTACTGTTCACCGCCCGCCTGCTGGCCACCGCGCATCCCGGCATCGGTTTGGTGCAGGATTCACGCGGTACCCTCTTTTTCACTGACCTCGTTCACGTCTGGAAAGTGGAGCCGAATGGCCGGAAGACCATCGCGGTGCCGAACGTTCACACGCACGAACTGGGTCTCGACGCCGAAGACAATTTGTACGGCGAAGACTCGCAGTACGAAGGCGCAGTCCGCAACCGCTGGCACCACCGGATCTGGAAGCGTTCGCTCGACGGACGGGTAACCGATTTGTTCGGCACGCGACCCGGCTTCCGGCAGGATTACGGATTTGCCCGTGACCGCCGGGGGACCCAGTACTGGCTCGAACACGAACCAGCGGCGGTACGCATTCGCCGACGCAGTGCCGACGGTACCGTTACGACGATTCAACCGAAAACGGCGCTGCCGCGCCTGTCCTGGCTCGCCGTTTCGGCGGACGGCTCGGCGCTGTACCTGACCAGTAGCCACGGCGTGTACCGGCTGGCGCACAACGGTACGGTGACGCCGCTGCTCGAACACGCGCGCACCACGCCGCACGCGCTGATGGGCCTCTGGCCCGCACCCGACGGCAGTGTGTACGTGGCCGACTACGCGGCGCAGACCCTCATTCGGGTGGAATTGAACGGAAACGTGACGGTTGTCGCCCGGACGGAAGGTTCCTGGTCGCCGAGTTCGGTGCTGCGCGGGCGCGAGGGGGCGCTCTGGATTCTGGAGTACTCGTCCTCGAATGAGGCCCGTCTGCGGCGCGTCGACGCCGCGGGTCGTTCGCAGGTTTTTTGAGAAATGGTCAATCCGCCGACGCGTGGTCCCCCGGTCGGACCCGCTTTCCCAACAACTTTTTAATCCGAATGAAAACAAGCTTTTTCCTGACCCTACTGATGCTGGGCACGTCGAATTCATTTGCCCAAACGGAGCCGCCGAATTGCCACGAATGCGAGTTTGACGAAACACCCCGTACCGTCAGTTGGCGCGTGACGATTCCGAGCGACACGGTACGCGGGCAGCGCATCCGGCTTTCGGGCGTGATTTACCAGTCCGACGGCCGGACGCCCGCGGCGGGTACCGTGCTGTACGCCTACCACACCAACGCCACGGGCCGCTACGCCAAGCGGGGTACCGAAGACCGGCGCAGCTACGCCTGGTGGCACGGGTACCTGCGCGGCTGGCTCCGTACCGACGCCCAGGGCCGGTACGAAATCCACACGATTCGCCCGGCCCCGTATCCCGACGGTACCGAACCGGCGCACATTCACGCCACGGTGAAGGTACCCGGCCAAGCGGCGCAATGGATTCCGGATTTTGTGTTCCGGAGCGATCCGCTCCTGACCGATTCGTACTGGTACCGCGGTGAGGTGAAGGGCGGGCAGCTTCGCTACGAAGGGGTTACCTTGAAACCAGGTCCGGGTGGGGTACTCGAAGGTCGCCGCGACATCGTCCTGCACCCGGCTTTTGACCGCGACGGGCGCAACTCGGGACTGCTCGTGGGTACCGAATGCCCGGCTTTCGACCCGCGGCACGCCTGGGGTGCCGACCGGGGTACCCGCGCCTGCCCGATGTGCAAGTACGGCTACCGCACGGCGGGGGTACTGGCTTGGTTTGGCGAGGACGACTGGGAGGCGATGGCGCGGCTGGCGGTTTCGCTCGAACGGGAAATCGATCGACGCGGTAGCGGGTTCAAGGCTTTTCTCGTCTACACGAATCCGAAAAAAACGCCAGCCGCCGAGGTGACCCGGCGGCTGGAAGCCTTCGCCCGCGCCAACGGGCTGCGCAACGTGGCGTTGCTGCACGTGCCTTCGCCCAGCGATTTGCCGAGCAGCTTTCTTTACCGCATCAATCCGCGGTCGAAAAACACGGTGCTGGTGTACCGGCAGCGGCGGGTCGCTCACAACTTCGCAAACTGGGTACCGGCTCAGCAGCCCGAATTGGCGCGGGCTATCGACGCCGCAGCAACTGCGCGTTGAAGAGTTTCAAAATCCGTTTGTACTCGTCGGTCCAGCTACTCGGCTCGACGAAGCCGTGGTCTTCGAGCGGGTAGAGGGCCAGTTCCCAGTTGTCTTTTTTGAGTTCGATGAGCCGCTGGCTCAGCCGCAGCACGTCCTGCGCGTGGACGTTCACGTCGACCAGCCCGTGACAAATCAGAAGATGATTTTTCAGCCCGGCGGCGTGGTAAATCGGCGAGCTGCGGCGGTAGGCCAGCGAGTCGGCCTGGGGTTCGTTGAGAATGTTGGCCGTGTACGGATGGTTGTAGGCCGCCCAGTCGGTTACGGGCCGAAGCGCCGCGCCCGCCGCAAACACGTCGGGCGTCGTGAACAAGGCCATCAGCGTGATGAATCCTCCGTACGACCCGCCGTAAATTCCAATCCGCTTCGGGTCGATGCCTTGGTTTTTGACGAGCCACGTCGCGCCGTCGATGTGGTCGGACAAATCCTTGCCGCCCATGTGCCGGTAGATGCCCGTGCGCCAGTCGCGGCCGTAGCCCGCCGAGGCGCGGTAGTCCAAGTCGAGAACGGTGTAGCCTTGGTCGGCCAGCAAGTTATGAAACAGGTACTCGCGGAAGTACTGGCTCCACCACCGGTGGGCGTTTTGCAGGTACCCCGCGCCGTGGACGAAAATGACCGCCGCGCCGTTTTTCTTTTTCGGGACGTACAGCCGGGCGTAGACTTCGGCCCCGTCGGTGGCCCTGACCTTCACGAGTTGCGGCTCGCGCCAGGGGTACGAACCAAACTCGGCGGAGGTCGAGCGGGTCACCTGCTCCGGCTTCGCACTAGGTTTTGCGTCCTGCGCGAATAATTCCCAGGGCCGGTTCGAGGCCGAGTACCGAATGAGCAGCTTCGACTCATCGGGCGAGAGCGTGACATCGTTCGCGCCGGTCATCGACGTGAGCCGCACGCGTTCGCCGCCCTCCGCCGCCATTCGGTAGAAGTGCTGCTCGCCGGGGTGGACTTCGTTGGAGGTGAAAAAAAGCGTTTTCCGATCCTTCGAGAGGTTCGCCGATTGCACCTCAAACTTCCCCGCCGTGAGTTGCTTCCGACCTCCCGTCCGCACGTTGACGGCGTAGAGGTGCGAGTACCCGTCGGCTTCGGAATGGAAAACGACCGTCTCGCCGTCAGCCAGCCAGTCCACGAAACTCGGCGACTGCGGGTACCCGCCCACGCCCGGACCGCCAATCCAGGCCTCGTCGCGCTGGCGGTCGAGGAGTTTCAGCGCCCGCGTGGCTGGGTCGAAGCCCATGATCCAGCGGTCTTTGTTGTCGAGCGAGCGAATGACGACGACCGCATTTTTTCCGTCCTCCGACCAGATTGGCCCGTGAACGATCAGCTTGCGGGCGGCGGTCTTCGCCGTGTCCTTCGAGGCTTTCGGGTAGTCTTTCGCGTAGTCGGGCCGGTCGGTCAGGCCGGGAATTTGCTTCGTGCTGACTTCCAGCACGGTGTCTTTCCGAATGTCGTACACGAAAAATTGGTACGCCGCCGGAGCCGCGCCGACTTTCACGCGGGTGGTGAGGTCTTCGGTGAAACCCGACTCGGTCACGTAGCTCGGCACGATGGCCGTCTTGGCCCCCGTCGGCGCTTTCGAGAGGCGGAAGGTGACGAACGCTCCGTCGGGGCTGAACTGGGGGACCTCCACGGCCCGGTCTTCGAGGTAAAATTCCTTGGGGCGCTTCGGGCGCTCGGCTTTCTGAATCGCTTCGCCCGCTTTTTTCTTGTCGGCGCGTTCCCTGAGTACCTCAAACAGCGCGAGTTGGTCCTGCTTGAGCCATTTTTCCTGGTCTGAAGGCTTGGGGTCGGGGCGCTTACCCGACCGAAAATCGGTGAGTTGCGTGATTTCGCCCGTCGTCAGCCGCATCCGGTAGAGGTTGGTACCCCGCTGAAATACGACGTGCGTTTCGTCCTGCGTGAACACCGGATTCGATTCGGCCTCGACGGTATTCGTGAGCTGATGCGGCTTTCCCTCGCCGATGCTCAGCCAGTACAGGTCGCCGTGTTTGGCGTAGACTTTCTGCGTCCGGGCGCGGTTGTAGGTACCGGCGGGCGTGGTCAGGTCGCGGCGTTCGAGGGTGGGTACCTTTCGCATCTGGCGGGTACCCAGCGTGTACTCGTAAAGCGAGTCGCCGGGGGCTTTTTCGGGATTCCAGAGAAAATACACCTTCGTCCCGTCTTCCGACCAGTACGGACTCGACGGCGCTACGCCCATCCATTTCGGGTCGCGCATGATTTTCTCGACGGTCAGCGGGGCGAGTTGGGCGAGGAGGGAAAAGGGGAAAAGGAGGAGGTAGAAAAGGAGAGGGCGGGAAGCGTTTTGCATGAAGTGGGGAGGCAAAATCATCGCCGAAACTACGCAAAAAAAAGAGGCGCTTCGGGATGAAGCGCCTCTTAGTTCAATCACCACCGGGGTTTTCAACCACCGGCGGGGTATCGAAAAATTAATATTCCCAGAGGTTGTGTTCCCACTCCATGAGCTTGTGCTCGAGTTGCTGGGATTTCACGAGACCTTCGCGGGGGCCGCCGTAGACTTCTTCGAGGAAGGCGTCGCGGGCGTTCGATTGCTTGATGAGCCGGGCCGAGAACAGGCGCAGGTCAAAGGCATCGGCCATGTTCAGGTGCTTGGCCTGGTTCTGGCTGTTGTACCAGATGAATTTGTTCGGCTGGCTGCGGAAGTACTTATCGACGTCTTTGTAGCGGAACGAGGCCACGGGTACGTTGAAGCCCCGGCTCGTTTTCGCCGCCGGAATGTAGAGCGTCAGCGCCTGAATGTCGTGGTACGGCCGCGAACGCTGCTTATCGAAAACGTAGTCTTCCTTGATTTCGAGCAGCGTCATTTCCTGCGGGAAGTACTCGATGCTGCCCGAGGATGTCGAACTGGTCGTGTCAGTCGAGGGGTCGCCCCAACCGGCATCACCACCCGCAGCGGGTTTTTTGGCGGCAGCGGGTTCTTTTTTCTTCGCGCCGTCGCCCCAGCCGTCATCGGCTCCACCGGTACCTTCCTCGGTAAAACCCGCCGCTTTTTCTTCTTCCGAAAGACCGCCGTCGGTGTTTTCGTACTGCATGCGGAGGTTAAACTGGTCGAGGGTCATCTTGGTCGTCAGCGAATCGCTCGTGTAGGGTTCGAGCAAGCCTGCACGCACGCCCTCAATGAGGTACTTCGTGATCTCGTTGTTTTTCGAGAAGAACGGCTGGTTCTGCAACTCGTTGAGGTCCATCTGCCGCCAGTTCGTCACCTTGTACATGATGTTCGACGGGTCAATGGGCCGGATGGATTCCGACGGGCGGTTGGTTTCTGCCTGCGCTACTTTTTCCTGTGCGTTGGCTCCGAAGGCCGTCAGCGTCAACGCCAAACCGGCTATCCAGGGATTCGTTTTCATGGTTGGACTGCTTGGTTCTTGAAATCCTTAGTACAACGTAACGGGAAGCGTTTCCTTGATAGGAAGCGCAGAAATATTTCCTTGAAAGTTGCGACGCTGTACGCCGTTGACTTCAATCACGTATCGGTCGCCGGCCTGGGCTTGTTGAGCTAAGCTGGTAATGTTACCACCAGAACCGCTGAAAGAAGTACCAGTCACCCGACGGTTACCCCGTGCCAACGAAATAACCACCTCGGACACGCGGAAGTTAGCGTCTTCGGGGTTAGTCGCTTTAAACCCTTCATCCGCGATAGCCCGAACTTCGATCGAACGAAGCGCCGAAGCTTGCTCACCGCGTCGGGCGTCAACCGGTCTACCATTACCGTAAACAACCAGCGTGGGACGAGGTACCCGACGGACGTTGAAAGGATCCTGACCCAGCGTTACGCCTTGGTTAACGACATTCACGACGCACCGAGCCGCACTGGGAATAATGGTCACCTTACCGCCGCCTCCCGAAATCACCTGAGCACCGCTGGCGCTAAACGACGGCTGCCAGAGCGAACCGAGCTGCGGGCTGACGAAGTTCAGGCGGTTGGCGCAACCCAGGTACAGCGCCGGAGCCGTGGCCGTTTCGATGCTGTAGCTCGGCTTCGCCACGAAGTACTCGCCCTGCACGGTGAGCGTTTTGGGAGTACCCGAGGCGTCGCTGTAGGTCACGTTGCCCGTGTAGGTTTTGCGGGCGAGGCCCTTCGAATCGTACTGGCCGCCCTGGGCCGTAAACTTGATGACCGCCTTGCCATCGCGGACGGGTACCGCCGCGCCGTTGAAACTCATGCGGGGCGTGATGGCGCTCGACGAAGCGGCGATGAACATCTCAGCCTCGAACGGGGTACCGGCCACGACCGTGTTCGACTTCGCCGAAATCATGGCGAAAATTTTGTCGAACTTGACCTCCTTCGCGCCCACTTTCGCCGCGAGCTGGTCGAGTACCGTGCTTTCGTACCGCCGTATTTCCGATTGCTTCTGGCTCAGGACGGCGAGGGCTGCCGGTACCGGCGTTTGCGAGAAGTTCAGTTCGGCGAAATCCTTGTTGCGCTGTTCGCGGCTGCGCTGGGCAGCCGGGTCGTCTTTCGCGTCGACGGCCAGCGGGGGAAGTTTGGTACCCGGATCGGCGAAGGCCGACAATTCAGTCGCGAAGCGGTTCAGGCGGTCTTTCAATGGGTACGCCTTGCCTTTTTTGTTATTGCCAACCATCAGAACGGCGACTTTCTCTTCTTCCTTCGGATTGGCAATGTTGCCTTCTTCGTTCAAACCACCACCGGCCTGGATGACCTCGCCTTTCAGTTGGTCCAACTCACCCACCATCGTGTTGGTCAGTTGTCGAACCTGTCCGGCTTTCTTGATGACGTCGGCGTAAAGCGCCGGGTTACTCGATTTACCAACGGCTTCCTGAATGCCCTGGAGGGAGTTCTGGTTTTTTTCGTTGGCCGCCACGTTGGCCGATTCCAGGCTTTGGTTGAGTAAGATAAATTTCTCGATGAGCGCCGAACTGACCTGGAGGGCCAGCATCGCCGTCAACACCAAGTACATCATCCCAATCATTTTCTGACGGGGAGTCTCTTTTGCACCTGCCATTTTTTCAATTAGCTGTTAGTAGTGGGCAATTGCCAATGACCAGCCATCAGTGACCAATGATCAATATTTCAGTACTGGTCATTGGTCACTGATGACTGGTCACTGATCATTGATTGTTTCCTTTCATCGCCGACAACATGCCGCCGTAAACGGTGTTGAGCGAGGCGAGATTACTGGTAAGCCGGGCCATTTCGCCCTTGAACTGCTGGGCGTCTTTCGAGGCATCGGCCATGTTGGCCATTGCCGTCGAGAGGTTGCCGTAGAAAGCGTTCATGGCCTTCAGGTGCTTGTTCGTGTCCTGAAGTTCGAGTTCGTAAACGGCGTTGAGCGCGCCCATCGTCTTCGTGATGTCCTGGAACTTCGTGCGGTACTCCTTGGCGTCCATCGAGGCATTGGCCATTTCCGACATCGCCGTCACGGCCACCCCGTACGATTTGTTCATCTCAGTCAACGCACCCGAAGCAGCCTTCACGTTCTGGGCGTACTCGTTCGTGGCGACGGTGGCGTCGGTCAGTTGGCCCATCTTCGAGACCGTGTCGGTCAGGCTACGGAAACCGGTACCCAGGCGGTTGAACACTTCGGGCGTCAGGTTGGCGCTGGCCAGGAGGTCGTCCATTTTGGCCGTCAGCCCGACGTTTGACGAAACGCCCTGGTTGCGGGTGGCCAGCGCGTTTTTGTTGGTCGGCTCGTCCAGCTCGGGGTACACTTTCTCCCACTCGTAATCGCGACTGGGCCGTTGGACAAAGGTTTGCAGGGCGAAGAGGGCAAAAATGATGGCCTCCGTCACCAGTCCGATGGTCAGCCAGGTATCAGCACCTTCGCGGTGGGTGATTTTAAAAAGCGCACCGAGAATTACGACGGAAGCGCCTAAGCTGTATGCGACGGGGAGGAACTTATCAAACAGAACGTTACTGCGGGTTGCCATTGTGAAAAATGAGTAGAGTGAACGCGAGTTGGTTTAAGGAAAGCGAGTACTAATCGGCACTTCGTGTGGACATAAAAAACCTGCCGGGCGATTAGGTCCCGGCAGGTCAGTGAATTTTAACGGAATTCACGCCCCGACGAGCGGCCTAAGTGTTCCATCACGCAACGGAAACCGATGTACGAGCGGGTAGCGTCTTCGTACTCCCACGAGCGGGTACCCGTTTCGAGGTAGTACGCGACGTCTTTCCACGAACCACCACGGATGAGCTTGCGCGGCTCGGCTGGATCGTCGTTGACGAGGTTCAAATCCCAGGTCACGACTACCGAGTTGTCGGCGTAGGCGTCGAGGCACCACTCGGCCACGTTGCCGGCCATGTTGTAGAGGCCGTATTCGTTGGGGTTGTACATGGCCGCCGGGGCCGTGTAGGCGTAGCCATCGGCGTCGTAGTTCCCGCGCTGCGGCTTGAAGTTGGCAAGCATGCAGCCTTTGCCGTTGGCCACGTACGGGTTGCCCCAGGGGTACTTGGCCGAAGCCTTGCCGCCACGGGCGGCCCATTCCCACTGCGATTCGGTGGGCAATTCAAACTTGGGCGAGAGGAACTGCCCTTCCGAAACCCGGTACTCGTTGAGCAGCGCCGTGCGCCACTTGGCAAATTCGCGAGCGGCTTTCCAACTCACGCCAACGACGGGGTACGTGTCGAACGCCGGGCTGTTGTAGTAGTACTCGGTCATCGGGTCGCCGTTGTGGTAGGCGAAGTCTTTTTTCCAGACCGTCGTGTCGGGGTAGAGTTTCGACATGATGTACTCTTCGCCCAGAATCGAGAGCGAGTCGGTCATCATGGCGGTGACGAACTGCCGGTACTCGTGGTTGGTCACCTCGGTGTCGTCCATGAAAAACTGACTGATCGTGACGCGCTTGTTGAGGTTGACCTGCGTGGCGGCCACGTCTTCGTCGGCCTGCCCCATCAGAAACGAGCCCGAGGGAATCAGTACCATGCCGTACGGAGTGGGTTGCTTGTACCCCTTCCGTTGCCCGGCCACGACCTCGCCGTTCAACACACCCACGTCGGCTTTGGCGTCTTTGCCACCCTTGCCACCTTCGCCCTTTTTGCCAAACATGCCGCAGCTTTGCAACAGCAGCATGGGTGCGAGAACAAGCGCACTCAGGAGTACTCGATTACAGGAAAACCACTGCTTCATGACCTTGGTCGATTTACTGATTCGTTTTGAAAAGGGCCTGGTTAGGCGAATACGGACAAACTTGGTTATGCGGATTTGCAAAAAAGAAGCCGTTCGAGGGACTCCGACCGGCGGTTAAATCCCCCTCAAAAACGCCTTGAGGTGGGTGTTAGTATGGAGTTCTTCGGACAAAAATAAAAAAAAACGTCGTAGGGCCGCGAGTGCTTCGGAAAGAAGCAGTTACGGAGTACCTCCTCCAGTGCCATTTCAAGAAGTTAGTCGTACCGGAAGCGGGGCGTGCGTACGGGCGTTTTCCGGCCCGCCTTCGGTGCGGGCAGGCCGTAGCTCAGCAGTACCTCGTGCGAAAACGGAGCCTTGGCCGCGGTACCGCTCACGACGTAGTCAAACGCGTACCCCAATCGGAAGGCGTTGTTGCGACCGAAGTTCAGCCCCAGCAGGGCGATGATGGCGTCGCCGCTCCGGTAGTGCAGGCCGCCCCAGTACCGGTCGTTCAGTACCGCGAGTGCGCCGCCTTCCACCGAAAGCGCCGCCGCGTCGGCTTTCACGAGTACGTTTGGGTTCAGTTCGATGGACTCGGTGAGGTAGTACCGGTACCCAGCGTTGAGAAAGCCCGTCGGTTGGAGGGGGTTGCTGGCCGAAGCTACGTCAAACTGATACTGCGACGACAGCAGGTGCGTGGCCGAAAGCCCGGCGTACCAGGCCGACGTTTGGTAGTACACGCCCGCGGCCAGGTCGGGCTGGGTTTCGTTGAGGCGACCGTTCGGAATTAGCGGATCATCGGGATCGACGGGCCGGAGTTTGTCGAAATCAATCGTACGGATGTACAAACCAGGCCGGACGCCAAACGACAGCGTTCCGTTTTTCATGGGTACCCGCAGCGCGTATGAAAATTGAATTTCCTGGTTGGTGGCCGGACCTAGCCCATCGCGGATGCCCGCGTACAGCCCGACGCCGCTCCGCACCGAGTTGAGCGGCATTTGAAACGAAAACAACTGCGAGGTCGGCGCGCCGTCGTCGCCAAACGAACCTTGGTACCCGGCCCACTGGCTCCGGTGCATGAGCTGGAAGCGGATGAAGCCATCCGCGCCCGCCGTAGCCGGGTTGAAATAGAGTTGATTAAACATGAACTGACTAAACTGGGCATCCTGCTGCGCCAGCGCGGGCCAAGCCGTCAGAATCGTAAAAAAAACACCCGCAATTCGTAAAGGTACACGCATGGCAACGGCGAAAATCAAGGGTCTAAACCTACGGAATAAATCGGAAAGCGAACCGGGCGGCGGCGGGACGGGTACCGATTTTCCACTTTCCTAACGATGACTTGCCGGGTTTGTTACAAAAAGGCGGGCCAGACTTTTTTGAAGAGTCTGGCCCGCCGGTACGCTGGCTTCGGGTGATTTGAAGTTACTTGATGCCGTTGGCCTTTTTGATGTACAATTCGAGCGCGCCGGTCATCGAGGGCGCATTGGGCAGCGGCGCTTCGATGTCGAGAATCAGCCCGGCGTCGGTGACGGCCTTGGCCGTCGTGGGGCCGAACGCAGCGATGCGCGTTTTGTTCTGCTTGAAATCGGGGAAGTTTTCGTACAGCGAGGTGATGCCCGAGGGACTGAAAAACACCAGCACGTCGTAAAACACGTTTTCCAGGTCCGACAAATCCGCCGAAACCGTTTCGTACATCACGGCCTCGGTCAGATGCAGGTCGTTGGTCCCCATGAATTCGGGGATGTCGTTGCGCCGCTTGTCCGAGCAGGGGAAAAGAAACTTTTCCGTCTTGTGCTTTTTGATGAGATCGAGCAGCTCGGCGGCGGTTTTGGTACCCGTGAAAATCTTCCGCTTGCGGATGACGATGTACTTCTGCAAGTAGTTGGCCGTCTGCTCCGTGATGCAGAAGTACTTCATGTCGGCCGGCATTTCAATCTTGGCTTCCTTGCAGATGCGGAAGAAATGATCGACGGCATTCCGACTCGTGAAGATGATTGCCGTGTGGTCGAGAATGTTGATTTTCTGCTTGCCGCGGAAGTCTTTGTAGGAAATACCCCGGACCTCGATAAACGGACGAAAATCAATTTTGATGTTATAGTGGCGAGCTAACTCGAAGTAAGGAGATTTCTCGTCAGTAGGTCGGGCTTGGGTCACCAGGATGCTGGAAACCTTCGTCAGCCGTTCGTCACTCTTCGTTGCTGCTTCGCTCATGCGTGTGTGGCAGGTTGTAAACGCATCGCCCCTCAAAGAAAAAATCGGCGAGCCAAACCGACTCCCGACTTACAGGGCGAAGCGCACGCCCACAACCAGGGGGATCAATTCGACGATGCAAAGGTAGGAAAACAAGTACAGGTTTTTGGTCGCAGACAATTTATTTATGGTAAAATACAACAACACCAGTCGCAACAAGAAAAACAAAATAACCGGCGCGACGAGGTACCCACCGGTTCGCGACAGGGAAGCGGGGAACGACATCGTCAACACGATGAGTACCAGCGCCAGCCCGCTGAAGAACAGCAACGTGGCCTGAACGAGCTTGAAAAAGTGAATGTCGACCATGCGCTCAAACCGGTACAGGCTGCCTAGTACGACCAGGATGGCGTATTTCGCGACGTACAGGACGAAAATCAGGAGCGCCGCACCCAGAAAATTGAGAAACAGTTCGCCCACCGTTTGTCCCCGGCTCAGGAGGCGTTGCGTCGAAAACAGGTCGATGTTTCGGTGTTGCACCAGCATGTACACGTAGGCCAGTACCAGGCTCAGGCAAACGACCATGAGCAGGTTGTTGAGTTCAAACAGTCCCCGACCCGCGGTCACGCTGGCGTCGCGGGGGTTGATGGTCAGCAGATCGCGGAGGCTGAAGTACCGCGTAAACGTGCGGTGGTAGGCGTTGAAAAGAAAGGCTCCGTAGACGCCGATGAGCAGCGTCGCCAGGGCCAGAAAACTCTCGAAGGCCGTCAGCGTTCGGGGGCGGGCCTGCAACAACGACTCGCTGACGGCCGGGGCCGTCTGGCCACGCGGGATGGGGTATCCCACCAGCAGTCGAATCGACGCGGGCGTCGGTGCCGACCCGTAGAACGTCAGCAGCACCCGCGGCGAACGGTGGGCGCGGTACAGGCTATCGACCGACAGCACGGCCCAGGTACCCAGGGGTAGTTTTTGTTGCAGTGCCGCGTTGACGAACAGGTACGTCTCCGCTTCCGAGCGGTACAGCAGTTGGTAGGGCCGGAAACGGGTCAGATCGAGAAACACGCTGAACGCCCCGTACCGGGCGTGGCGCTCCCGACCGTAGGGAACGTGCGCCTGGTAGGCAGGATCGTACACCTGCCAATCATCGCGAAAATCGTAGACGAGCGCGTAGCTGCTGTCGGGGCCGACGCCTTGAGCAGGAGCCAGGAGCCAGGAGTGAGAAGCGAGAATAAAAAGTAGTAGTCTGAAAACCAAAAACCTGTGAGCGGCTTGGCCCACAGGTTCGTCGGTTTGAACATGTATTCGTGCTCCTGTCTTCTTGGAACATGTATTCGTGCTCCTGTCTTCTTGCTTCTCACTCCTTTTCATGCATTGACTTTCGCTTCTTCCAATGCCTTGACCATCGTCTCGCCGATGAGGGCGGGCGATTCGACGACGTGGATGCCGCATTCGCGCATGATGCGCATCTTGGCCGCGGCGGTGTCGTCGGCTCCACCCACGATGGCCCCGGCGTGGCCCATTCGGCGACCTTTCGGGGCGGTTTGCCCGGCAATGAACCCGACGACGGGTTTGCGATTACCGTTATCGCGAATCCAGTGCGCGGCTTCGGCTTCCATGCCGCCGCCGATTTCGCCGATCATCACGATGCCCTCGGTTTCGGGGTCGTTCATGAGTAGTTCGACGGCTTCCTTCGTCGTGGTACCGATGATCGGGTCACCACCGATGCCGATGGCCGTCGTCTGCCCCAGGCCCGCTTTCGTCAACTGATCCACGGCTTCGTACGTCAGCGTACCGGACTTGGAAACAATGCCCACGCGGCCTTTCTGAAAAATGAACCCCGGCATGATGCCCACCTTGCACTCGTCGGCGGTGATGACGCCGGGGCAGTTCGGACCGATGAGGCGTACGTCCTTGCCGTCGAGGTAGTTTTTGACGTACATCATGTCCTTCGTCGGAATGCCTTCCGTGATGGCGATGACGACCTTGATGCCCGCGTCGGCGGCTTCCATGATGGCGTCGGCGGCGAAGGCCGGGGGAACGAAGATGATCGACACGTCGGCACCGGTCTGCTGCACGGCATCCTGCACGGTGTTGAACACGGGCCGGTCGAGGTGCTGCTGCCCGCCTTTGCCCGGCGTGACGCCGCCCACGACGTTCGTCCCGTACTCGATCATCTGCTGGGCGTGGAAGGTACCTTCCGTGCCCGTGTACCCCTGGACGATCACCTTGGAATCTTTGTTCACTAAAACGCTCATGAGGAAGGAGAGTTAGGTCTGACTATTTCGGCAAAAGTAGAAAACACCTGACAAACCGGTGGGTACCGCGCCAAAAAAAGGCCGTTGGGGTACCCACCGCCGGAATACCGGCTTACTGCTTGTTCGGGTATGGAATGACGAGGCGCTCGCCCCGCTGCGCGTAGTTTTTGGTTTTGCCGTTGGCCTTCATCAACTGGTCGACGGTCACGCCGTACTTCTGGGCCACAACGCGCAGAATGTCGCCCGCCCCGACGGTATGTACGGCGCGGACCTTCACGTTCAATTTCGTCGAACCCGCCTTCACGTTCGAGGGGTCCACGCCCGGATTCAGTTTCTTGAGTGTTTCGGCGCTCAGGTTGTACCGCGTGGCAATGCTGTAAAACGTCTGCCCCGGCTGCACGGTGTGGGTCGTCGAGGCACCTCCGGCGGGTACCGCGGCCGTTTCGGTTTTCGCCGGTTCGGGCCTGGCGGGTTCGGGTTTGGCCGGCTCCGGCTTCGCGGGCTCGGGTTTGGGCAGTTCCTTTTTCGGCTCGTCCTTCACCTCGGCTTCGCTCCGGGCTTCACCCTCAGCGGGAGCGGTCGCGGTTGGCTTGGCATCGGGAGCGGTTTCGAGTGGAACGGGGGCCACGGTCGTCCCCGTGGGCGGGGTTACTTCTTCCGCAGGCGGCTCTTCCTCGGTCAGCTCTTCGGGCGTGTCTTCGGTGGTAGCCAGGCGCTGGTTGGGCGTGATTTCGGTCGTCGTCGACGTTTCGTCGGTGGCGTATTCGTAGCCCACGTAGAGCAGGGCAGCAATCAAACCCACCAGTACCACGAGCGTGATGACGGGTAGGCTCGAACCTTCCTTGGGGCGTTGGTTGCGTTCTTCAGACATGGCTTTTTGAGTTGGCAGTACGCAGTTGACAGTAAGCGGTTAGGAACAATCACTTCAACGAACGCGTCATTTCGGCGACTTTTTCCTCCAACGTTTGCTTGTAACGTTGCAAGGTAGCGGCGATTTCGGGATTGGCAATGCCAAGCATCTGCGCCGCGAGGATGCCCGCGTTTCGGGCTCCGTTGAGGGCGACGGTCGCCACGGGTACCCCGGTGGGCATTTGCAGGATGGAGAGTACCGAATCCCAGCCGTCGATCGAATTGCTCGATTTGACGGGTACCCCGATGACGGGCAACGTCGTCACGCTGGCGACCATGCCCGGGAGGTGCGCCGCCCCGCCCGCCCCGGCGATGATGACCTCGATGCCGCGTTCGCGGGCCGTGCGGGCGTACTCGATCATTTTCAGCGGCGTCCGGTGAGCCGAGACGATGTCGATTTCGGTGGCGATGCCGAATTCGGTCAGCACGTCGGCGGCTTCGCGCATGACGCCGAGGTCCGAACTGCTACCCATGATGATGCCGACCATTGGTTACGGGTTATGGGTTGAAGGTTACAGGTTAAAAGTCATTGGGAACCGACGTGGTTACGAATCCGGGCGGCTGACGATTTGAACTGACTGTTGAACCAACGCCACGCGAGCCTGAAGTTCGGGCAGGGTTTCGCCTAAAACGGTCACGTGGCCCATTTTGCGGAAGGGCTTCGTCGTTTTTTTTCCGTACAAAAAGGGGTGGACGCCCGGTGCGGCGAGCAGCGCGTCGAAGCCCTCGTACCGCGGCGGGCCTTCGTGGCCCTCGGCCCCGAGCAGGTTGACCATCGCCGCCGGGCCGTGGGCGCGGGTACTGCCGAGCGGCAGGCCGAGGATGGCCCGCCAATGCTGCTCAAACTGGCTGACGTCGTTGGCCCGGAGCGTGTGATGACCGCTGTTGTGCGGGCGCGGGGCTACTTCGTTGATGAGAATTTGTCCGTCTCGGGTCAAAAATAATTCGACCGCCAGCAGCCCGACGATGCCGAAGGCCTCCGCCGTGCGCCGGGCCACGTCCTGGGCGGCGGCGTCGAGGTCGGGTGAAATGTCGGCGGGGGCGAAGAGGTACTCCACCAGGTTCGCTTCCGGGTGAAACACCATTTCGACCGTCGGAAAGCAGGCTACCTCACCCGCCTCGTTCCGGGCGACGATGACGGCGAGTTCTTTCTCGAAGTCAACCGCTTTTTCGAGTACCCCCGGCGCGTCGAAGGCCTTGCCGAGGTCGGCGGTCGAAGCCAGCCGCTGCACGCCCCGGCCGTCGTACCCGCCGGTACCCAATTTGTGGAACGCAGGGAGAAAATCGGCAAAATCGGCGACGTGTTCGCGCGAATCGGTCAGGACGAAATCGGACGTGGGCAGGCCGTGGTCGCGGAAAAACTGCTTCTGGGTGCGCTTGTTCTGGATAATTTCCACGACCTCCGGCTGAGGGTACACCCGCACGCCTTCGTCGCGAAGGCGCTTGAGCACGTCGAGGTTGACGCTTTCGATTTCGATCGTCAGGACGTCCAGATTTCGTCCGAATTGGTACACCGTCTCGAAATCCCGAAACGACCCGACCGTGAAATCGGGCGTGAGCCGGGCGCAGGACGAATCGGGGTCGGGGTCGAGGACGGCGACCTGAAAATCGAAGTCGATGGCGGCCTGGAGCAGCATCCGGCCCAATTGGCCGCCGCCGAGGATGCCGAGGCGAAGAGTCGGGTCGAAACCGGAAGTCAACGAGGGGTAGGGTCTTGATTCGCCCGCAAACGTACGAAAAGCGAGTCTTTAGTCGTCAGTCACCAGTCGTCAGTCAAACAGTAAGTTTTTTAACTGATGAATAGTGACTGACGACTAAAGACTTTCATCCATGCATCGCCGCAAAAATCGCCAGGTACGCGAGTACTCCGGCGAAGTACCCGATCAGGGCCAGGAAGCTGACTTTTTTCAGGTACCAGAGAAAATCGATTTTTTCCATACCCATCACGGCTACGCCCGCCGCCGAGCCGATGATGAGAATGCTGCCGCCGGTACCGGCGCAATAGGCCAGGAATTCCCAGAGTTTCGAGTCGGGCGGAAACGTCGTCAAATCGTACATGCCCATCGAAGCGGCTACGAGCGGGACGTTGTCGATGACGGCTGAAGCAAGGCCAATCGCCACGACGATGAGGTCCTGGTTGCCAATCGTGCGGTCCATCCACTCGGCCAGGCCTTTCAGCAAACCCGTTGATTCGAGCGAGCCAATCGCCAGCAAAATTCCCAAAAAAAACAGCACGCTTGACGCGTCGATGCGGCTCAGCGCGTGCGCGGCGGTGAAGGGGTGCCGCTCGGCCTCGTCTTTGTTTTTGTGAAGAATTTCCGATGCCACCCACACCACGCCGAGCGCGAGCAGGATGCCGAGGTACGGCGGCAGGTGCGTGAGGGTTTTAAAAATGGGCACGAACAGCAGCATGGCCAGCCCGACGAACAGCATCACGTTGCCTTCGCGCCGCGAGAGCGCCAGCGTTCGGATCTGCCCCGGCGTGTGGGGCGTCAGGACCGAAAGCGGCTCAAGGGTACCCTTCATCCGAACCGAGAGGTACCCCAGCGGAATCAGCAGCGAAACCAGGCTGGGCAGGAACAATTCTGCCATGATGTTGGCGGCCGTGACCTGCCCACCGATCCAGAGCATGGTCGTCGTGACGTCGCCGATGGGCGACCAGGCCCCGCCCGCGTTGGCGGCAATGATGACGATTCCGGCAAACAACTTGCGCGCCTCTTCGTTTTTAATCAGCTTTCGCAGCAACGACACCATCACGATGGAGGTCGTCAGGTTGTCGAGGGCGGCCGAGAGAAAAAACGTGATGAGGCCGATGACCCAAAACAACGTTCGGATGTTCCGGGTACGGATTTGGTCGGTGATGAGCCGGAAGCCCTGATGGGCGTCGATGAGTTCGACGATGGTCATCGCCCCGAGCAGAAAAAACAGGATTTCGGACACGCTGCCGAGGTGATGGGAAAGCGCCTCGACGACCGGTTCGGGCGCGGGGCTACCCAGGGCGTAGACCGTCCAGCAGAGTACCCCGGTCAGGAGTGCGGTGGCGGTTTTGTTGAGGCCAATGGGATGTTCAAACGCGATGGCGAGGTAGCCAACCGCAAAAAGCAGGACGAGCAAGGCAAGCATTCAGGTGGGAAACGAATTCAGAAAACTGAACGAAGGAAAAAGGTGAAAACAGCGGGCAAAGCTAAACGATTCGGGAGAAATCCGCCTCCGGTCAGGCGAATGCGGCCTCGACTGGCCTTTTTTATTCCCTGGCTGTGGGTCAACGGCATGGCGCTCTGGCCCGTTATTTTGGTGGGAATGGCGCGGCCTTCGGCGCGGCTGCTCAACCACGAACGCATTCACCTGCGCCAGCAACTCGAACTGCTCGTGCTACCGTTTTACGTCTGGTACCTGGTGGAGTACCTCGTCAAATGGCTCCGGTACCGCCACCACGACGCGGCGTACCGGGCCATCGGTTTCGAGCGCGAAGCCTACGCCCACGACGCCGAGCCGGCGTACCTGCGGCGGAGAACCGTCTGGGCGTTTTTAAAGTACGTATGAAAGAAAATACGCGTTGCCGCCGCGCCGTTGCGGTTTTGACGAACGAATCGTAACATTACCGAAGCCTATTCTTCCCCCGATGGAAACCGTCCGTACTTCTACCGTTGCCAAAGGTCAGTTGCTGATTGCCGAGCCGTTTCTCGGTGATCCGAATTTTGAGCGCAGCGTCGTGCTGCTCTGCGACCACAATGCCCGCGGCTCGTTTGGCTTCGTGCTCAACCAGGCCGCCGAGTGGCAACTGGCCGACGTACTCGAAGACGACATCTACCCCGACGTGCCGCTCTACGTGGGTGGACCGGTCGAGAAAAATACGCTGCACTACGTGCACTGCCGCCCCGATCTGATCGAGCAGGCTACGAAAGTTCGCGATGGGTTGTACTTCGGCGGCGACTTTGAACAACTGAAGCGCCAGCTCAACCTCGGGGTACTCACGCCCCGCGACATCCGGTTTTTCATCGGGTACTCGGGCTGGGGCGCGGGCCAACTGGCCAACGAACTGAAGCGCAACTCCTGGATCGTAGCCGAAACCGCACCCGAAGCCCTCTTCACCACGCCGCCCGACCAGCTCTGGCGGAGCGTGTTGCGCGGCATGGGCGGCGAGTACAAGGTGCTCTCGCACTACCCGACCGATCCGAGGTTGAATTAGGGGTGAGGAATGAGCGAATAGCGAGGAGACTTGTGCTATTCACTATTCGCTATTCGCTCATTCCTGAACTCCAAAATATCCCCCGGCTGGCAATCCAACACCTCGCAAATCGCTTCGAGGGTACTGAAGCGGACGGCTTTGGCCTTGCCGGTTTTCAGGATGGAGAGGTTGGCCATCGTCAAATCCACTTTTTCGGCCAGTTCGGTCAGCGACATCTTCCGTTTCGCCATCATCACGTCAAGGTTTACGATAATCGGCATGGCGTCAGATGGTTAGTTCGGCTTCGCGCTGGAGTTCGTAACCACGTTGGAACACGGCAGCGACGATGAGCAGCAAAATTCCGGCGAACAGAAGATCGAGGCGGGTTTCGGAAATCGGATACATCCAGATAGAAAAGGAGTTGACGTCCGTACCCAGCGTCGAGTACCGGTAAAGCTGGGCGTAATCCATCAATCGGCTGACCGTCCAGTACTCGATCAGCGGCAGCAGCGCGAAGGCCATGAACCCGTACCCCAGCCAGCGCACACGCCGAAAACTGGCTTCGGAAAGCGACTCGCCCTTCCGAAACAACTTCAGAAAACCCAGCACCTGGTACAGCGCGACGAGAAAAAGGCTCCAACGGAGTACCGAGGGCAGGGCCACCAGCAGGCGATCGCGTGGGGTACCCTCACGGAGCGTAAGCGTGGCCTCAGTCTGCTCAAGACGCGTAATGACCGCAATTCCTGGCTCGCCCGCGTCATTCAGGGGCCGGACTGTTGCGGACGAGTACGTGAAGGAATGACTCCTGCGGGGAGGAAACACCAAAATTCGCGTGACAACTGTATCTGCGTGGGGCGAACGGGTCAAGTCACGCCTTCGATCAGCAATCCAACCTCGCTCGGTATGCGTTATTGCCTCTTCGGGGTTGGTCGTCCAGGAAATAGATCGACCATCAGCCAGCCGGATGGTCGTGTCGCTGAGTGAAATATCCAACCGGACGCGAATGGAATTGAGCATGCCGCCTCCCAGGTTCAAACGACCATTCTTTCCCAACGGTACGTGAGTGGGCGTATTGAAAAGAAGCCCCGACAGTGCAAACACCAAGCGCAAAACAAGCGAGAAAAAAAGGAGGCCCAGGAAAGGGTACAGCGCCCCGGCGGCGGAATGGAGAAATCGAGTTTTCATCGCTCAGACCGTTAGTTCGTTTTCTGCCTGCAACTCAATTCCCCGCCGGTACACTTGGGCAATGGCTAGCAGGATGAGGCCCAGAAACCAGGCACCTTCAAGATTCGGATGAATTTCAAACGTATTGAAGGTTACATCCTTGAGGAGATTGGTCGCGGAAAGCTGGGTGACGTACGGCTTTACCAGCGGTCTAAGCACCAACTCAACGCCTAACCCGAGTAGGTCCTGCGCAATGAGAAGGAAACCCATTGCACTGATGCGCCGGACGTTCGACGGGCTGAACGGGGAATTGATGTTCAGAGATTTGAAAATCTTCCTCAGTAAATAGAGCAGCGCGATGGCCGATCCCAATCCTAATGCCTGCGAGAGCAGGTACACCCCACCTGCTGCCGACCAGATGGGTACGTGTAGGGTACCTTTTTCCTTTTTCTGGACCAGACTAACCCGCGTGAGAACGGGTGCCTTGGTTTCTACTTTTCGCTCAGGGGTTGTCCACTCCACGGGCACACCAACGGACGTGAAGGAGTGATCGGGCGATTCGTTGACGAATCGGGACGCGGCTACCTTGAAAATGCCAAACCCCAGAACCAGCAGGCAGATGAACGACACAAAATAGTAGGCAATGTTGACGAGGATTCTCACGGTTGGAAAAACCCACGGATTCTTCTGCTTTTTCATACGAATCAAGTTGAAGGTTGACCGCACAAAGGAAAAAATATTTATTGAAATTCAATAAATATTTTTTGTTAATGGGAAAATTTCACGCAGAAGTGCGCGGAACGAAAGGCACGCGGATGAACGCGGAATCCAATTCTGCGAACACCTGCGTGCCTTTCGTTCCGCGCACTTCTGCGTGAAATTTTCAGAATCGCCGCAGTACCCGCTCCACCGCCGTGAGGTACCCGCCGCCAAACAGATTGACGTGCACGAGCAGCGGGTAGAGATTATAAATCGGAATGCGCTCGGCGAAGCCCGGTTCGAGCGGGAAGGCCTCAGCGTAGGAGGCGTAGAAACTTTCGTCGAACCCGCCAAACATCGTCGTGAAGGCCAGTTCGGCTTCGCGCAGGCCGTAGTGCGCGGCCGGGTCCACGAGTACCACCTGCCCGTTGGTACCCGTCATGACGTTGCCGCTCCAGAGGTCGCCGTGGATCAGCGCCGGGGCTTCTTCGGGAAGCAACTCGGGGATGCGTTCAAAAAAAGTACCCAACTGCTCGTACAGCGCCGTCGAAATCTTGCCTTCGTAGAGACCCCGCCCGGCCTGCACCTTGAGCCGGTTTTCCACAAAAAACTCGACGCCGCTCGTCATCCACTCGTTTTTCTGCGGGAGCGCGCCGATGTAGTTGTCGAAATCAAGGCCGTGCTGCGGAGCGGTCTGGCGATGAAGTTGGGCGAGTTGTCGCCCGAAATCGGCCCAGTAGGTAACCGAAGGGGTACCCGCGTCGATGAATTCGAGAACGAGGTACGCCCCGCCCGTCCGTTCGCCGTGGCCGTGGACGGTGGGGATGCGGAGGACGCCCGGCCCGCGGAGCAGGTCGAGGCCCCGGGCTTCGCTGGCGAACATCCCCGCGTGGTCGCCTTGGTTCCACTTGACGAAATACGTCCCGAGCTGGGTTTCGACGCGTGCGGCGAGGTTGAAATTGCCGCAGTACAGAAACTGGAAATCCCGCAGCTCGACGGGCTGCCCGAGGGTTTCGAACAGCGCACTTTCGAGGAACTGGAACTGATCAGTGGTTTGGAGCATGGAACAAAAATCAAAAAAATCTCGGCAAGATTTGGCCCAAGCCCCATTACCCCACTAAACTTGTAGCCTAAAGTCAGTCAAGGCCCCTTTCGGCGCGATTGATTTATGAAGAAGAGGGGAGAGATCAGGCTCTGCGAACCTCTGGCAACCTACCCACACGGGGCAAGGTGCTACTTCCTGCCCCGGTTGAAGGTCGGTCGGGGAAAGATAAACCAACCAGCCATGACTCGTTTTTGCCCTCCCCGCCGAGACGTCTCTCCTTTTTTTTATTGTTGACTTCCTGTGTTTCAACCCCGCCGGGCTGGACGACACCGCTCTCGGTCAACTGACTCTGTCGAAGCCGTTTCTTCGCGTGCCGAGAACGGTCAACGGGGCCGGTACCGGGGCGAAAATCCCCGCGGGCAAGGATAAAAAATCACCGAATCCAGGGATGTTCTTTTTCGGCAGGAAGCCGGAGTTTTAACGCCTCACATTTCAACCTTTTTCTCATGGCAGCCTTACGTTTTGAAACCCTCCAGTTGCACGCCGGTCAGGAAGTTGACCCCACGACCAACTCCCGCGCCGTGCCGATTTACCAGACGACCTCGTACCAGTTCAAGGATTCGGCCCACGGCGCGCGGCTGTTTGCCCTCCAGGAGTTCGGCAACATCTACACGCGCATCATGAACCCGACGAACGACGTCTTCGAAAAGCGCATGGCGGCGCTCGAAGGCGGTGTGGCGGCGCTGGCCGTGGCCTCGGGGCACGCGGCGCAATTTCTGGCGATCAACAACATCACGAGCGTCGGCGACAACTTCGTGACGACGAGTTTCCTCTACGGTGGGAGCTACAACCAGTTCAAGAACTCGTTCAAAAACATTGGCGTCGAAGCGCGCTTTGCCGATGGCGACAACGTAGAGAGTTTCGAAAAACTGATTGACGAGAAAACGAAGGCGCTTTACCTCGAAACCATTGGTAACCCCGAGTACAACGTGCCCGACTTCGAGGCCTTCGCCGCGCTGGCCGCCAAATACGACTTGCCGCTCATCGTCGACAACACTTTCGGGGCGGGCGGGGCCATTTGCCAGCCCATCAAGTGGGGCGCGCACGTGGTCGTCGAATCGGCCACGAAGTGGATCGGCGGACACGGTACCTCCATCGGCGGGGTCATCGTCGACGCGGGTACCTTCGACTGGGGCAACGGCAAGTACCCGCAGTTTACGGAGCCGTCGCCGAGCTACCACGGGCTGGTGATGAACGATGTGTTCGGGAAAAACGGCCCGTTCGGCAACATTCAGTTCATCATCCGCGCCCGCGTCGAAGGCCTGCGCGACTGGGGCCCGAGCCTGAGTCCGTTCAACGGTTTCCTGTTTTTGCAGGGACTGGAAACGCTTTCGCTGCGCGTGGAGCGGACGTGTGAAAATGCCCTGGCTCTGGCGCAATGGCTTGAGGCCCACGAGGCCGTGGAGTACGTCAACTACCCTGGTTTGACCAGCAGCAAGTACCACGAGTTGGGCAAGAAATACCTGGAACGCGGTTTCGGTGGCGTGTTTTCGTTCAAGCTCAAAGCCGGTCGCGAAGCCGGAGATCAGTTTGTGAACAGCCTGAAACTGACGAGCCACCTGGCCAACGTCGGAGATTCGAAGACGCTCATCATCCACCCGGCCAGTACCACCCACTCGCAGCTCGACGACCTCGAACAGGTGACGGCGGGCGTCGCGCCCGGCCTGCTGCGCGTCTCGCTGGGCATTGAGCACATCGAAGATATCAAGGCCGATTTTGAGCAGGCGTTCGCCGCGGTGATGGCCGAGGCGGAAGTGGCGTGATTTACAAACCCCGTCATTGCGAGGAGGTACGACGAAGCAATGACGGGGAATAAGTGATTTTTTTATCGTAGTGAATCAACTTTTTCATCACCCTCAGCCCTTCCCGCTCGAATGCGGCGTGACGCTGCCCGAAATTCAGCTCGCTTATTGCACGTACGGCGAGCTGAACGCAGCCGGGGATAACATCGTCTGGATCTGCCACGCGCTGACGGGGAGTGCCGAAGCCGCTGACTGGTGGAGTGGGCTGGTGGGCGAAGGCAAGCTGTTCGACCCTCGGCGGCAGTACCTCGTCTGCGCCAACGTACTCGGTTCGGCCTATGGTTCGACGAGCGCGCTGTCGACTGATCCGCGAACGAGCCAGCCGTACTTCCACGAGTTTCCCGTCGTGACGGTGCGCGACGTGGTGCGGGCGTTTGATTTGCTGCGGGAGTACCTCGGCATTGCGCGTATTCGTACCTGTATCGGTGGTTCGCTCGGTGGGCAGCAGGCGGTGGAGTGGGCGGTGGAACAGCCGGAACTCTTCGAGCAGTTGATTCTCATCGCTACGAACGCCCGAATGTCGCCCTGGGGCGTGGCGTTCAACGAAGCGCAACGGATGGCCATCGTCGCCGATGGGTCCTGGACCGAGCGCCGCCCCGACGCGGGTCTCGCCGGGTTGAAAGCCGCCCGCGCGACGGCGCTGCTCAGCTACCGCAATTACGAAACGTATAACCGCACCCAAACCCGCGGCGACGGCGCGCACTTCGACGATTTTCGCGCCAGCAGCTACCAGCAGTACCAGGGCGAAAAACTGGTGAATCGCTTCAACGCCTTCGCGTACTGGTCGCTGACGAAGCTGATGGACTCGCACGACGTGGGCCGGGGGCGGGGTACCCTGCCGGAAGCGTTGGGCCGCATTCGGGCGCGGACGCTGGTACTTGGCATCAAGTCCGACGTGCTGTTTCCGATCGAGGAGCAGCGGTACCTCCGCGACCACATCGCCGGGGCCGAACTGACCGAAATCGACTCGCTCTACGGCCACGACGGATTTTTGATCGAAAACGAGTTGATTACCAAAACCATCCGCGCCTGGGAATTTGCTAACTCCCTCGACGCGCCGCTCGAACGCCGCAGCCCCATCGACCGGCTTTTCGGACTTTTCCGTGAGAAAATCAGTTAACCGTGCAGTAGTTTTTGGTTTGAGGCAGGCCCGTCGGTACCGTGAGGTGGCGGCGGGTTTTGCTTTTCAGTTTGTGAAAGGGCGCGTAGCAAAAAGCCCCGACGAATCATTCGGCAGGGCTTTTGCCAGACAGTACGCGCTTGATGCTATTCACCAAATTTGAAAACCAACCCTGCGCCGAGCATAATAGCCTGCTCCGGTTCGCTGTCTTTGTCTTTGAGTAGGAAATGATATCCTGCATTCACATCCAGGCCAAAAGTGGGACTGAACATGAATTGTGTGCCGAGTTTGGGGGCTACTCCGAACGAATTATCGGTGTAGTTATATTCCTCGCCTTGATAACTGCCATTGGTTTTGGTCATGAAATAATTCCCTTCTATGCCAACGTAAGGTTTGATTGCTGACTTAGTCAGGAAAAATTCAGCCTGTAAGCCTGGGGCAATTGACTGAGCCTTGACCTCGAATCCAGAAAAACCTCCAACGTCTGCCAGCTTTTTGGTCAAAAACCGGCCATTGATGCCAACAGCGAGTTGTGGCGAAATGAAGTACCTAAGCGTCAGCCCGCCACCGGGGTAGCCATCTGAAAATCTACTTCCCTCAGCTGTCGGAAGAAAATAATTCCCACCCAAACCAACCTGAAACTGCGCCTGCGTGCTAATCACACCCAGACCGAGGAAAAACAGGAAAGCGAAACCACTGCGTTGAATGAGCTTTTTCATGTGTGATTGAACAGTTGACGTTTAATTGAACGGCCCAAAACTACGCAAGGCATTTCGCTTCAAACGCGCCGCTCACTCAACCCTTGCTGACTCGTGCATTGAATTCGTCCTTCTGCCGCAAATACTCCGGGTGGTCTTTGGCCCGAAACCAGTATTCCCGGAAAATCTCGGCGGATTGCGCTTTTTCGTTTGTGAACGCGTCGGGTTCGCGGGGCAGTACCTCGTTGCCCTTGTTCCGGCTGCCCGACGACTGGGGGTAGGGCAGTCCCTCGTTGCGGGGTACCTCGCCTTCGGCGTACTTCTGACCGCTGGCGTGGTTGGCGTAGCGCCGCGAACGGGTGTAGCCCATTTGCAGGAACTTCCGCGCCATGTCGGCCCCAACGAATTCTTCTTTTTTCAGGTACACCTCGAACAGTTCGTAAATCTTCTCAGCGGATTTGCGGGCCATCTCGGGCGTTTTGAACCGCCAGTGCGGCAGGATTTCCGACTTGTACGGCTGCACGAGCAGTATCCCTTGCTCGCCCACGCCGACGCGGTAGAGTTCCGGGTTTTTGCGGAAGTCGGTCGTTTTGAAATCGAGGTCGTAGGGGAACGCGCCGGGAAGGGATTTTTTCATGGGGTACGTTGCCGAAAAAGTTGTGCCTTCGTCCACGCGCCGAGGCGCGTGGCTACACTACGTCCGCTTCGCAATGGCTCCAATCGCCTCGACCAGCTTTTCCAAATCCCCCAACGTCGTGTACAGGTGCGGCGTAACGCGAACGCCCTTCACGTTTTCCCAGACGATGGGGGAAGTGTGGATCTTGAACCGGCTCAGCAACTGGCTCTCCACCGCCGACGGCTCCAGCCCGTCGATGCTGAAGAGCGCCAGCGCGCCCGAGAATTGGGGTTTCAACGAGGTGTGCAGCCGTACGCCGGGGATTTTCGCGGCCTCTTCGGCCCAGCGATTCTTCAGGTAAAACAGTCGCGCCTGCTTGCGGGCGGTACCGATGGCGTTGTGAAAGCGAATGGCCTGCCCGGTGGCCTGTTCGAGGAAAAACGGACGGGTACCCAGGTTCTCAAATTTGCGAATGTTATCCGCATTGGGTTTGTCGTTGGGTACCAGCGGGAAAACTGTACTGATTTTGTCGCGCTTCACCCAGAGCATACCGGTTCCGATGGGTGCGCAGAGCCACTTGTGCAGGCTGGTACCGAAGTAGTCGGCACCAAGATCGGGGATTTTGTAATCGAGGTGCGCAAAGCTGTGCGCCCCGTCGACGAGTACCTCGATGCCGCGGCGGTGGGCTTCGTCGGCGATTTTCCGCACGGGGAGTACCTGCCCCGTCCAGTTGATGAGGTGCGTGAGGTGCACGACTTTGGTCTTCGGCGTCATCTGCTCGACGTACTTCCGCACGAGTACCGCTTCGTCTTCGATGGGCAGTTCGAGGTTCACGTAATTCAGTTTCAGCCCCTCGCGTAGTTCCCGTTGCCGCCAGGCGTGGAGCATGTTCGGGTAATCCTGCCGCCCGAGTACTACCTCGTCGCCGCGCTGGAGCGGCAGGCCGAGGATGACCGCGTCGAGGGCTTCAGTAGCGTTGCGCTGGATGGCGATTTCCTCGGGCGAGGTACCGGCGAGTTTCGCCAGCTGCTCGCGCAGCGGTTCACGTCCCTGATCCAGGATGCGCCACATGAAGTAGCTCGGGGCTTCGTTGGCGTACTTGAAGTACCGCTCGACGGCCGCCTGCACCACGCTCGGCGCGGGGCTGACGCCGCCGTTGTTGAAGTTCAGAATCGTCGGCGAGGTCGTGAACGCCTGCTGAACGGGTACCCAGAAATCTTCGTTGCGGGCCGTTTGCTCGGGTGTTTCGCTGGCGGCAGCGCGGCTGAGTTCGTTCAGAAAGTCATCCGAAAACGGCTTCAGGCTTGGAAACGCCGCCAGCGAAGCCGACTGGCGCAGGAAGTTTCGACGGGTCGTCATGGAAAGAACGGGGAAGACGAGTGAGCGCGGCGTACGGAAATGTAGGCAGAAAACGGAAGAGGTGAAACGCGCACACCGGAAAACGCCTATTTTTGACCGGTTGCGGTCGTTTTCTTCCCGCCGCACCCCCGCTATGAATTTATCGCTTACCCTGATCATCGTCATCATCACGGTCATCGCCAGCGTTTACGCCTGGCGCGACGAGTCGGTGTTTGCCCGCTGGCTGTTCAATCCATACCGCGTCAGTCGCAACAACGAATACGCCCGATTCATCACCTCGGGCTTCATCCACGCCGACATCGGGCACCTGGCCTTCAACCTGATTTCGTTTTACTCGTTCGGGAACATTGTCGAGCAGACGTTTTCGTACCTCTTCGGCCCGTCGACGGGCCGGATTTACTTCCTGGCGCTGTACCTGCTGGGCATCATCATTTCTGACCTGCCCACGTACTTCAAGCACCGGCACAACCCGGGGTACAGTTCCATCGGGGCGTCGGGCGGGGTTTCGTCGGTCGTGTTTGCGGGGATTCTGTTTTATCCGCTTCAGAAACTGTACCTCTTTTTCATTCCCATCGGCATTCCGGGCTTCATTTTCGGCGGGCTGTACATGCTCTACTCGTACGTCGAGTCGCGGCGCGGTACCGGACGGCTCAACCACGACGCGCACCTCTGGGGGGCCCTGTTCGGAATTCTGTTCGTCATCGCCATCTACCCCGATGCAGTGCCCGATTTCATTCGGGAGATTCAGTCGTTTGCGTTGTTTTGAACACGGCCTGCGGGGGGTACCCCCTGCAGGCAAGTTGCGAAAAACTTCATTCAACGTTTTTGATCAGGTCCATGTTTCGCATTCTTCGCCAGCCGTACCCCTTCCCCGAGTCGCATCGGCGGGCCGTGTGGGTGAGCTTGGCGGCGGGGCTGTTCGTAGGTACTTTTCTCAATGTATTTCAACCCTTCGGGGCCGACGACTGGGACAGTCCGTACAAATTCTGGGGCCTGGCCGGGTACGGATTGGTAACGACAGTCGTAATGCTGTTCAACTACTTCGTGCTGCCGCGTCTGGCTCCGGGCGCGTTTCGGGAGGAAACCTGGACGGTCGGGAAGGAAATCGCGATGTCGGTCTGGATGTTTGTCAGCATTGGACTCGGCAACTATTTTTATGACGCCGTGCTGTTTGGTGGCGAAATGCAACTGGGCGGATTGTTCGGCATGATTGCCGTGACGTTTCTGATCGGAATTTTCCCGGCGACGGGAATTACGGTTAGCAACTACGTTTATTGGCTGCGGAAGTACCAGCAACCCCCGCAACCTTTTCTGCCCCCGCCCGCGGAGGTACGGGCCGACGAAAACCAGACCGTGGAATTCGTCGCCGAAAACGAGCGCGATCGACTCGTGGTCCCCGTGGCCGATTTGTTCTGCATCGAATCCTCGGACAATTATTCGACCGTATTTTTTCGACAAGACGGTAAGCTGCGGAAAGAGTTAATTCGTAGTAGTCTGAGTCGCCTGGAAGGGCAAGTCAGCCCCGACTTCATCGTGCGCTGCCACCGGTCGTTCGTCGTTAACCTGCACCGGGTTGAATCCGTTTCGGGAAACGCCCAGGGCTACAGGCTTCACCTCGACGACTTCGGACTGATCGTACCCGTGGCCCGGCGGTTCACCGAGCCGGTCGTCGGGCGATTGCGCATGACGCGCCGACGCGTGTAGCTTGTCAAACGCCCCGAGCGCGTGCCGAACGGCCCCGTGGCGCGCCGAAATCCCCAAAAGCTTGCTGAGTACCCCGCCCGTTTGCGACCCCGCCGGGTACCCGAGTACGTTTGCCTCAACCAATCGCAAACGCCCTCAGCTATGCATACCCTCGCCTACCAAACGCTCCTCGCCCTGCACGTCGCCGGTGGAGCGACGGCCCTCGTCACGGGCCTCATCGCCATGTTCGCCAGGAAAGGCGGTAAGCTCCACAACGCCGTCGGACGAATTTATTACTGGGCCATGTTCGACGTCTTCGTGACGGTTCTGGGCATCTGCGCCCTGTTCCCGACGAAGACGTTCTACCACTTTTTCCTCATGCTTTCCATCGTGAGTTTTTATCCGTCGTTCGCCGGGAAACGGGTACTGCGCCTGAAGAAAAAAGGTACCCAGCCCGAACAACTTGACCGTTTTGCGGCTTGGGTGCTGCTGGTATGCGGCCTGGGCATGTGGATCTACGGCGGGGGTATGCTGTACCGCGCTGAAACGTTCATGGCCATTCTGTTCTGGTTTTTCGGTTTTATTTCGGTCAGCAACGGGTACCGAGACATTCGTCTCTTCGCAGGAAAAGTGGAACTCGAAAAAATGCACTGGTTTTACAGCCACTTGGCCCGGATGCTGACCAGCTATTCCGCCGCCACGACGGCCTTCCTGGTCAACATCGGCCCCCGCTTGCTGCCCGATAGTACCCCCGGCTGGGTTGAAATCGTACTCTGGACGGCCCCGCCCACGCTCGTCGGAATCGCCATTGCCCGCTGGACGCGGTACTACCGCCGGAAATTCAATCCTACGCCAAAGCAAGTACCCGTTGAAGCGGCCTGAAATGAAAACACCCCGCAGCTCAGGTTGCGGGGCGTTTTTGATGCGCTCTGTCGGAATCAATTCTGTTGTTTGAAGAAACCCGTGGGGTCAGGCTGTTTGGCCATCAGCTCGTTGAGCAGGCTGAAGTCCATGCTTTGCATGTCGAGCTTGCGGCAGTCGTGCAGGTATTTCCAGGCTTCGGCGTAGTTGGCTGTGTAGAAGGCGTGGAGGGCCAGTTTCTGGTACGTGTTGGCAATGGTTGTGTCGAGGGCCAGCGAGCGGTTGAGGAGTTGCCGGGCGGTTTGCAGATGGGCCATCAGGCTGTCCTGCGCGTACCGATTCAGGTGCAACGTGGCGAGGTCGTTGTGGAGCATGGCCTTCGTCGAGTCGACGGTCAGCCCGCGGCTCAGGAGTTTGATGGCCTCGTCGGGCTGGCCTTTCTGGTGGCAGACGACGCCCAGACCCCAGTAGGCATCGACGTTTTTCTCGTTGAGCAGGTGCGCCAGGTTGAAGCGGTACGTGGCCGTGTCGAGTTGCCCTTCAGCGACGTACTCCCAACCCCGTTCGGCGAAAAACTGGCTGGCCTCGTCGCGGTTGCCAAAACTGGCCTCGCAGGATTGCAGGAAAGCCGCGTCTTCGGCCTGTAGCTTGGCCGATTTTTTCACCCCACCCCAGAGCGGCAGGTACCGGGGGTTGGCTGGCGCGACTTCCGGGGCTGGTTTGGGCGCTTCGGTCATCCGGGCGCTGACGGCCGGGGTCTTTGCTTTTTTGGTACCCGACGACTTGGATTGGGCCCAGGAGGTCGTAACGAGTGCAACTACAGCCAGAAGGGTAAGGATTGGTTTCATTCCGTGATCAAGGCGAACGGTCAAGTTTCCTGAAAACGAACGACGACGGGGATTATTCCGCGGGTGGGGTGGGAAATTTTGGTTGAAATTCAGAAGGTCGTACTTTCTTTACTCGTTCTCCACTTGAACCATTCAACGATTCAATAAACATCATTTTAACCCCATGTAGAACGAATAGCCTTCCTCAAACGCCCGAATCAACTCGGCTCGATTCGTATTTCGCTTGGAAAGAATAGCCGAGACCAAAATTTCTTCCGTAGAAACTTGCAAGGCGTAGTCAAATTTCTCAAAATCAGACGTGCCGTACCGGTTGAACCACGAATCAAATTTCCGTTTGCGGGCGTAGTGCTTGCGGTCAAGACTCTCGCAGATGTACAGCAGTACGTTTTCGTAGTTGACAAAGAAAATTTCGATCAGGTAGATGATTGTCAGCCCGACGCGCAAGTCTTGGGGAAGGCGCTCGGGATGGCCGAGGGCGTAGAAGCTCAACTCGAAAACCCCACTGCTTTCGGTGGAAAGGCCAGGAAAATGGTACGTAGCATCCACGAAACCGACTTGGTAGCGAATGCCCGCGTCGGTTGTGAAAATGATAGTACCGTCAGGATTTCCCTGAACGGGATAGGGGGTTGAAAAGCTTGAGTCCCTTTTTTCGGTAGACATCGGTGTTTCCGTTGGCGAGTTCTGCTTCGATTTCCCGCTTCAAAGCCAAGTACCGCTTTAACTCCCTGGCCAACTCGCTCCCGTTCGGCACGACGATTCGCTTTTCCATAACGAAGTGATTTGTTCAAAAATAAGAAAAAGCAGACCGTACTGGTCCGACTATTATTCAATCATTTCAACTCCCCCCGCAAAAACATCCCCGTGTAACTCCCCTTCGCCTTCGCCACTTTCTCGGGGGTACCTTCGGCGATGAGTTGCCCGCCTTTGGTACCGCCTTCGGGGCCGAGGTCGATGACCCAGTCGGAGACTTTGATGACGTCCAGGTTGTGCTCGATGATGAGAACCGTGTTACCCTTGTTGACCAACTTTTGCAGCACGTCGAGCAGGTGGCTGATGTCCTGAAAGTGCAGGCCGGTCGTGGGTTCGTCGAGAATGTAGAGCGTCTTGCCCGTGTCTTTTTTGGAAAGCTCTTCGGCCAGCTTCACCCGCTGCGCTTCCCCGCCCGAGAGCGTCGTCGCCTGCTGTCCGAGCGTGATGTACCCGAGGCCGACCTCGTTGAGCGTCTGTACCTTCCGCAGAATGCGCGGCTGGTTTTCAAAGAATTCCACCGCCTGCTCGACGGTCATGTCCAGCACGTCGGCGATGGATTTGCCCTTGAAGCGTACCTCCAGCGTCTCGCGGTTGTAGCGCTTGCCCTTGCAGGTTTCGCAGGGCACGTGTACGTCGGGCAGGAATTCCATTTCGATGGTTTTCAGCCCCGCGCCTTCGCAGTCTTCGCAGCGCCCGCCTTTCACGTTGAAGCTGAACCGCCCGGCTTTGTACCCGCGAATCTTCGACTCCGGCAATTCGGCGTACAGTGTGCGGATGTCCGAAAACATGCCCGTGTACGTCGCCGGGTTCGAGCGCGGTGTGCGGCCAATCGGCGACTGGTCCACTTCGATGACTTTGTCCAGAAACGCCAGCCCCTCCACGGATTTGTGCGGCATCGGCTCGCGCTTGGCGTTGAAAAAGTGGCGGTTCAGTACCGGAAACAGCGTGTCGTGAATCAGCGTCGATTTTCCCGAACCCGACACGCCCGTCACCGAAATCATGGTACCCAGCGGGAGTTTGAGCGTGACGTTTTTCAGGTTGTTGCCCGTTGCGCCCTTGATGAGGAGCGCGTTGCCGTTGCCCTTGCGCCGCTCGGCGGGTACCTCGATGGCAAGTCGACCGCTCAGGTAATCGGCGGTCTGCGAAGGATTTTCGAGAAATTGCGCCGGGGTACCCTGCCCGACGATCTGCCCGCCGTGCCGACCGGCCCCCGGCCCAATGTCGACCAAGTAATCCGATTCGAGCATCATGTCCTTGTCGTGCTCCACGACGAGTACCGTGTTGCCCAAATCGCGCAGGTCTTTGAGTGCCTGAATGAGCTTCACGTTGTCACGCTGGTGCAGGCCAATGCTCGGCTCGTCCATGATGTACAGCACCCCGACGAGCTGGGTACCAATCTGCGTGGCGAGCCGGATGCGCTGCGCCTCGCCGCCCGAGAGCGTCCGTAAGGCGCGGTTGAGCGTGAGGTAGTCCAGGCCGATGCCGAGCAGAAAGCCGATGCGCTTGCGGATTTCCTTGAGTACCTCCTTCGCGATGACGTTCTGCCGCTCGCTCAGCCGGTCTTCCAGACCCGCAAACCAGTCCGAGAGTTCGTTGATGTCGAGTCGGGCGAGTTCGGCGATGTTCTTGCCGTCGATTTTGAACCAGAGGGCCTCTTTTTTCAGCCGCGCCCCGCCGCATTCGGGGCAGGTGTTGACGACGAGAAAATCCTTCAGCCAGTCCTGAATCTTGTCTGAGCCGCTTTCCTGCTGGCGTTTCAGAAAATTGACGATGCCTTCGTATTTCGTGTTCCACTCGGTACCCGCGTACTTTTTGCTCGGTACTGGCACGGGTTCGTCGGTACCGTAAAGCATCAGGTCGAGGGCGTCTTTCGGGAATTTCTCGATGGGCGTCGAGAGGTTGACCTTGAACGGCTTGAGCAGTACTTCCAACTGCTTGAAAATCCACAGCTCCCGGTACTCGCCCAAGGGCGCAATGGCCCCGCGGCTGATGCTCAGGCTTTTGTCGGGTAGAATCGAATCTTCGGTAATTTCCTCAATGACGCCCAACCCCTGACACGTCGGGCACCAGCCGTAGGGCGAGTTGAACGAAAACGTGTTTGGCGCGGGTTCGTCGTAGCTCAGGCCCGTTTTGGGGTCCATGAGATTTTTCGAGAAATGCCGCAGGTCACCCTTCGTGTCGAGCAGCGAGAGTAGCCCCTTGCCCTGCGTGAGCGCGGTACCGACCGACTGGCTGAGGCGGTACCGGTCGTCGGCGCGGACGACGAGGCGGTCGATGACGATCTCGACGTCGTGAATCTTGAAGCGGTCGAGCTGCATTTTCGGGACGATGTCCTGCACTTCGCCGTCGACGCGGACTTTCGTGTACCCCTGCTTGGCAATCTGCACGAACAGCTCGCGGTAGTGCCCCTTCCGGCCCCGCACGACGGGCGCGAGCAGCGTGATTTTGCCTTCGGGATAGTCTTTCAGAATCTGGTCGATGATCTGATCCTGCGACTGCTTCTCCATCCGCAGCCCCGTCTCGTAGCTGAACGCCTCGCCCGCGCGGGCGAAGAGCAGGCGCATGAAGTCGTAGATTTCGGTGACGGTACCCACCGTCGAGCGGGGGTTCTTGGAAGTCGTCTTCTGCTCGATGCTGATGACCGGCGACAGCCCTTCGATTTTATCGACCTCGGGCCGTTCCATCGAGCCGATGAAGCTCCGGGCGTAGGCCGAGAAGCTTTCCATGTACCGCCGCTGCCCTTCGGCGTAGAGCGTGTCGAAGGCCAGCGACGACTTCCCCGACCCGCTGATGCCCGTGATGACGACGAGCTTGTTGCGGGGAATGGTCAGGTCAACGTTTTTGAGGTTATGCTCGCGGGCACCGAGGATTTCGATGGTATCGTGGCCCGTGGAATCAAGAACTTCGGAAGAAATTTCTGCCATGAATGCGGTCTGGGAAACAAACCGCGAAGGTACAAATTTCGGGGCGGAAGGGGAAGGGGAGATTTGGAAATTCGGTGACTAACGACTGGGCAAGCTGCGAGGTTAGTTCGTGAACAAAAACATTCCCTCCGCTGATAAATCTTCGTCCAACTCCTCCCAGTGTACGCCGTAACCAGGACCTACCAAGCGCCAGTTTTGGCGTTGCGCTTCCGTCGCATCGCGTAGACGGGGAAACCAGGCCAGCGGAGCGCCCATCGTGCGGCCGTCCTGAAAGTCGAAGAATACTTTTTCGGCGTCGAACCAGACGTGGCGCACTTTCAGGTTATCGACATCAATGGCTACGGTTCTCATGTTTAACGTCCGAAGTGTTGATTCCACTTTTTTAGAAAGAATTCCTGATTCGCTCGAACCATCTCTTCGGCCTGCTTGAGTTCTTTCGGTTTCATTCCTTCGTTCTTGACCAAAGTTACAGGAATCAGATTGAACTTGGTGACAGCGTCTCCTTTCTCGACATGTACGTGAGCCGGGTCGTGTTCGTTGCTGAAAAAGAAAAATCGAAAGCCGTTCAGAAAAAGCAAGGTGGGCATGACCAAATGTAGGGGTCAACCCGCCATTCCATCAGAACCGTTGGCTCAAAAGCTATGATGACCGACACCCCCCCGCACATTGAAGCCTTGCAAAAACACCTGGTCGGCCAACTCTCCGGCGAAGAGCGCTTCGGCATGGGTTTGAAAATGGCCGAAGACGGTTGGCAACTGATGCTGGCCGGTATTCGGGCGCGGCACCCCGATGCGACCGAGGCCGAATTACGCCTTGCCGTCCTCCAGCACTTGCAGCGGTTCGACGAGGCGTATCGCTTCGTCCGGTTGTGAAATCCGTTTCAGAGATCAATGGAAAAGCCCGTTCCAAGGTACCTCGGGACGGGCTTTTCAAAACTTACGACTTCAGGACTTACGACCTACGACTTCTTCATTCCACCGTTCCAATCCGCACGGTATTCGTCTTGTTTCCCTCGCCATACGGCAGCGAGAGCAGGCTGATGAAGGTATCGCCCGTTTGCAGCAGGCCTTCCGTTTTTAGGAGGTCGACCATGCCCTGCACGGTGGTTTCGGTGTCCTGGGCTTCGGCGGTTTCGTGGTGGAACACGCGCACGCCCCAAAGCAGGCCCATCGTCGTGCGGAGGCGGGCGTCGGCGGTGAAGGCGTAAATCGGTGCTTTCGGGCGGTGCGACGAGAGCCGGAAAGCCGTGTAGCCCGAGGCCGTGACCGTCAGAATGGCTTTGGCCTGCGTGTCGCGGGCGAGGCGACAGGCCCCGGCCACGATGCGATTGCTGAGTTCAAACGCGTCGTGGTACCCTTCGAGGGCATGATTTTTAAAATAAATCGCGGCTTCGTCGCCCTTCACGATGCGGATTTGATTCTGCTGCTCCTCGACGGTGTCGATGATGTGCGCCATCGTCCGCACGGCTTCGATGGGGTACTGCCCCGAGGCCGATTCCGCCGAAAGCATCGTGGCCGAAGCGCCGTCGAGTACCGCGTTGGCCACGTCGGAGGTTTCGGCGCGGGTCGGGCGCGGCGAGCCGGTCATGGACTCGAGCATCTGCGTGGCCACGATGACGGGTTTGGCGGCCTTGATGCACTTCTGCACCATCATTTTCTGGAGCGAGGGGACGATGGCCCCGTCCAACTCGACGCCCAGATCGCCGCGGGCGACCATGATGCCATCGGTAGCTTCGATGATTTCGTCAATGCAGGAAATCGCTTCCGGCTTCTCGATTTTGGCAATGATCTGCCCCGACTTGCCCGCCGCCCGGATTTTAGCCTTCACGTCGAGAATGTCTTGGGCCGACCGGACGAACGAAAGGGCGATCCAGTCGACATCGTGTTCGAGGCCAAACACCAGGTCTTTTTCGTCCTTCTCGGTCAAGGCCGGGAGGTTGACTTTGGTACCCGGCAGGTTGATGCCTTTTTTCGATTTCAGGATGCCGCCGTAGACGACCGTCGTGTGGACTTCCTTCGTCGTGTAGTCGATGCTCGTTACGACGACTTCGAGGTTGCCGTCGTCCATCAGAATGCGTTCGCCTACGTTCACGTCCTGGTACATCGAGGTGTACGTCGTGCCGACGCGCTCGGCGGTACCCAGCAAGGTTTCGTCCATGACGAACGTCAGTGGGTTTCCGGCTACGAGTTCGACGCCGTTGTTTTCGACCATCTGCGTCCGAATCTTCGGACCTTGCAAATCCTGTAGGATGGTCAGGTTCAGGCCGTGTTCGGCGTTCAGTTCGCGAATGGCCTGAATGCGGGCGAGGTGATCTTCGTGGGTACCGTGCGAGAAATTGAGTCGGAAGACGTTGACCCCCGCCTGGGCCAGATTCAGGAGCATTTCTTTCGTTTGCGAGGCGGGACCGACCGTGGCGACGATCTTCGTCTTTTTCTGGTACGACATTGCGGGAAGGGTTCGGGTAGCGAAGGGTTTGGGCTGCAAGTTAGGGCTTCGGGTGTAAAAGTGGGTTGAATTTCACCCGCTGCTAAAAACCGAAGCCGCCTTTTGCGGAAAGGCGGCTTCGGGGTACCGGACTCAACCGCCGACCGGGGCAAGGCCCGCTGTCGGGGTTTCGGGTTACATTTTCTTATTCTCCGGCAGCAGCACCAGGTTGATCAGGTTGGGGCCGAACGCCTTCTGGGCGGCGGCTTTCACCGAAGCGACCGTCACGCCGTCGATGAGTTTCATCGCGTTCAGAATCTTGTTCGGGTCTTCGCCGGTTTCGTAAGCCGAGGCCAGCGAGCTGAGCCAGAAGCGATTTTGCTTCATCTGGACTTCCAACTGCCGCTTCGTCTCGATCTTGAACTTGTCGAGGTCCTGCTGGCTGGGGCCGTTTTTCTTGATGTCGTCAAGGATGGCCAGCGTCTTCTGCCCGAGTTCGTCCACCCGGCCGGGATTCGTGCCGTAGCCGATTTGCAGCGTGTAGTGCGGCTTGGGCAGTTTCTGCGGGCTGCTCTGGGCGTAGATGTAGTACACCCCGCTTTCCTTCTCGCGGATTTCCTCGATGAGTTTGATGTTGAGGATTTCTTCGAGTGCGTTCAGGTTGGTCACGTTCGCGTCGGTGTACTGAAAATCACCCGAGTAGACGAGTTGCGCCATGGCCTTGTCGTCAATGCCGCGGTAGATGGTTTTCTTCACCTTGCCTTTCACCGGCCGGATGTTCAGGTCCTTGAACGTTTCTTTTTTGCCGGTACCGGGCAGGCCGCCCAGGTACTTCTCCAGCAGTGGCTTCATCTCGTCGACTTTGAAGTTGCCGACGAAGAAAAACGTGAAGTCACCCGCGTTGGCGAAGCGCTCGTTGTAAAACTTCATCGCCTGGTCGAGGTTGAGTTTATCCACGTCGGCGGGCTTTAGGGGCATCCGGCGCGGGGCGTAACCACCCAGCAGCACCGAGAGCGTATCCCGAAACACGCCTTCCGGATCGGGCGTGGCGTACTTCTGCTCCAACTCGTCCTTCTGGTTGGCCAGGAAGCCTTTCACTACGTCGGCGTCTTTGCGCGGTTTGGTGAAATTGGCGTAGATGAGTTGCAGCGCCGTTTCGGTGTCTTTCGGCGAAAACGTGCCCTGCATCCCTTCGCTCAGCTCGCCCACGTAGGTACCCACGTTAGCGACTTTCCCCGTCAGGTACTTCTTCAGTTGCGTCGACGAAAAATCGGCCACGCCGCCCTGCGCCGCGAGTAGGTTCGAGTAGTCGGCGTTGAGGTAGTCAGCGTTCGAGTACAGCGAGGTACCGCCGGGGCTGAACGCGCTGAACAGGATTTCGTCGTTCTTAAAATCGGTCGGTTTGAGTACCACCTTCGCGCCGTTCGAGAGCGTCAGTTCGGTGGTACCCAGCGCGGCGTTCTGCTTTTCAGCGGTGATTTTACCCGCCGTCGGCAGGGTACTCAGCAGCGGTTTCGTCACCACTTCGTCTACGTACGCGGTCACGTCCTTGCCCGCTTCGTTGATCCAACCGAGCAGTTGGGCTTCGGCGGGCAGTTTTTCCTTGTCTTTTTCCGGAGCCATCACGATGACCGAGCGGTTGCGGTCGGTGATGACCCCTTTCGGCAGGGCGTTGACTTCGTCGAGCGTAATCGTGGGCAACTGATTCTTGACGAACTCGGCGTACGCCTCGATGCCCATCGACGAGCTGCCGTTGACGAAGTGGTTCATGTACTCGAAGCCGAGGGCCTGCGAGTTGGTCTTGTCTTTTTCCTTCAACCGTTTTTCGGTACCGACCAGCAGGTTCTGCTTGGCACGGTCGAGTTCGGTGGGCGTAAATCCGAATTTGAGTACCCGCGCGTTTTCATCGAGTACCGCTTTCAGGCCCTTCTCGATGCCGCCCGTTTTGGCGACGGCAATGCTGAAAAACGCGTCGTACTTGCCCAGGAAACTACCCAGGCTGCTGACCCCGAACTGAAACGGCGGATCGGCGCGCTTGGTCAGGTCTTGCAGGCGGTTGCTGAGCATCGTGTTGAACAGCGAGCGCTTGATTTTTTCGCGGCTGTCGGCGAGCGTTTTTTCTTCCAGCTCGGGCAAGCGGTGAATCACCTGCACCACCGTGTTCGGCATTTCCTTGTCGGTCACGAGGGCCACCTTCGTGTCGGCGTGGTCGGCGATGGGGAAGGTACCCACGTCCGAGGGATTGGCCGGTTTCGGAATCGCGCCGAACTGTTTTTTGATGCGCGCTTCAACTTCCTCCACGTTGAAGTCACCGACGGCGATGATGGCCTGATTCTGCGGCTGGTACCAGGTTTTGTAAAAATTGCGGATGGTCTCGTGCGAGAAGTTTTTGAGGATGTCTTCCGTGCCGATGACGTTCCGGGTACCCCACTTCGCGCCGTTCATGATAACGGGAAAGTACTTGTCGCGCATCCGCTGCTGAGCACCCTTGCCGCCGCGGAGTTCTTCGAGGATGACGCCCCGCTCCTTGTCGATTTCGGCCCCGTCCATCGTCAGGTTGTGCGCCCAGTCTTCGAGCACGTCGAAGGCCTTGTCAAACACCTTGGCCGAGTCAGTGGGTACCGGCAGGAAGTACACCGTCTGCTCGAAGCTGGTGAAGGCGTTGAGGTCGTCGCCAAACTTGATGCCGTTCGATTGCAGGTAGTTGACGAGTTCGTTTTTTGGGAAATTCTTCGTCCCGTTGAAAGCCATGTGTTCGGTGAAGTGCGCCAGGCCGTTTTCGGGATCCTGCTCCTGAATGGCCCCGACCTTCACGGCCAGCATCAGGAAGGCCCGGTTTTTCGGCTCGGTGTTTTTCCGGACGTAGTACGTCAGGCCGTTGGGCAGGGTACCCGTCTTCACGAGCGGGTCGAAGGGGACCGGTTTCTGGAGGTCGGCGCTCTGCCCGAAGGCGAGGCGGGTCACCAGCAGCAGGGCCAGCAGGCCGAAGCCGGTGCGTCGCGTGTTTTTCATTTCGCGTAACGTTGGTTTGGTTGTGGGGCGCCCACGGGAAAAAGGCCGCGGGGATTTCCGAAAGCTACAACGCCTCACCGAAAAAGATAGTTGGCCGGGAAAAGGTTTTTGACGAACGGTACTCCGCTCCAGGACAAAACCCGCGCGAAAGGTGTCGAAGAATGAAACCGATGGTCTTTTTAGCAATCCGCTAAACAGTCTTTTCGACCCGAAATTTCCTTAGCAAATCGGTCTGAATCTCCCGAATTTTCCCGATATTCAGGAATCATTTCAAGGCTAATTTATGTTAGCAAGTTGCTGTCAATCAACAATAAAGACGGTTTTTAAGCCAACGAATCATGAACGAAAATCTGTTTCTTCCCTTCGTCGTTTCGACGCCCGATCGCGAGCCGGAACCGCAGCCGCTGACCGACCGCGAAACGTTCCAGAAATCCATCGCGGCGCAGGTGTTTCTGAACCACTTCTTTGGCTGGGCCTTCCACCTCCGCCAGGGTCACTTCGCCGAGGATCTGGGTGCGCTGCGGACATTTCAGAACTACCAGCCCCGCTGGAAACCGGAGCAGGCCGAAGAGCGCCTGGCGCAGATGCAGGAGTTGCTCGCGAACGCCTGGAAAACCGAGTACGCCCTGCGCCGCACGGCCGAGGTGGAGGACGAAGCGTTTCTGCGCAACGCCCTGCACTGGACCTTCCCGCAGGCGTATTACTCGGTGCTGTTCAGCCTCCGGGCAATGCTTGTGACGCGCAACGTGACGACCAACAACCCGACGCTGTTCCGCGGCGAGGCCGGGCGACTGGCCGCCGGACGTTTTTACCCCGACCGGGCGGGTTTTTACGCCTCGGGACACTACGATGATTTCAAAGTGCACCGCCTGCCGCGCTCGGGGGCCAAGCCGAGCCTGCTGCCCGCCACGACGCCGTTTGAGTCGCAGACGCAGATCGCGCAGTTTCTGCGGACGACCCGGACGCTGAAGGCGAAGGCCGTGCGCCAGCAGGTACAGGCCAACCCGAAGCTGGCCCTGCGCCACCCGAAGACGGGGCAGGTACTCGAACGCTTCACCCGCAAGGACTGGGAAAAGCTGACGACGCGCCTGGGGTACACCTCGTACTTCGACCTGATGTCGCGCCTGCGGGTGTCGGCGCAGTACCGCGAGGTCGAGCGCTTCATGGAAGCCGACATCAACTTCGAGCTGTTCCACCGCTCGCTGCTCGAAATCGTGGGGTACCTGAACGCCGTCCATGAGAGCTACGTGGCGAAAGTCATGGGCCTGGAGCGGTACGAAGCCTGGGTAGCTTCGCAGCCCGCGTACCTGAAAGACTTCGTGCAGGTGCGCCTGCGTGAGAAAGTCGAACCGGCCCTGCAACGCGCCGAGGGTACGATTTACGAAAGCCGGATGGCGGCGTAACGCCCGCAACCCTCCAAGTGGTCTGAGGTACGAAGACCCTTGGAGTGGTTCACGCACCAACTTTCGGGTTAACCACTCCAAAGGCCCTGTCGGACCGCAGACGCGTAGTCCACTCGGAGGGTTTCCGGAAAAAACGAAACCTCCAAAGTCTTCAAGACTTTGGAGGTTTTTTTATAGGCAGAAAAGCTACTGGAGCCGCAGCGTATCCCGCCAGTATCGCTTGTCCGGTCTGTTCTGCTTCCAGTAGTCCGAGCGGATGGTTTTGCGCAGCGTGGCACGCGTCGTCAGGGTTTTGTCCCTCACCACGCGGGTTTCTTCCCAGCCCACGATGCGGTACGGCGCGGCGCGCTCGAAGACAATTTGCAGCGTGCGCTGGCGGTTCGGGTACCGCAGCGTGTACGCCCGCAGGCCGGTGCCCTTGAAAACGCTTCCGGCGTAGTCGGTGAGTTGAGCCGTGGCCGTGTCGACAGCGGGTTTGCGGTGGGCCAGGCGGCTGAAGGTCAAGCTCGGAATGCAGTCGAATTCACCCGTCGGCAGGCTTTCGGGCGCGAAACGCAGGCGCGTCCAGAGTTCGTCTTCGAGCCAGGCTCGGGCGATGGAATAGTTTTCAGCCACGTCGTTTTCAAAGTACGACCGCCCCAGCACCCAGTACTCGCGGTTGTTGGCGTTGAGCTGGAGGTACGTTTGCCCGCACCACTCCTGCACAGACGACGTAACCTTCAGCGCGTGCTGCTCGGTCTCGACGGGCGCGAAAACCGAAGTCATCATCGAATAATCGTATATGCCCGTGACGAATTTTTGAATCGAATTCAGCTTGAGTACTGTCGTCGTGCGGGGCGGTTCTTCGTTGGGCTTCGGCGGGTTTTCAAATTTCACCTGCTTGTCGGTGCGGAAGGGTTCGGTTACGAAAACCAGTACCGCCTCGCCGGGATGGTTGGCCCCGTACCGCTCCTGATCGAGCGTGTAGGTACTGATTTCGGCTTGGCCGTTGTACCAGTACGTTCTGAAATCTTGCCCCAGGGCGACTGGCTTCGGTTCGGCTCCGCGCGGGGCGGGTACCCAGATGGATTTTCGCAGGGCGACGACGACCGCGGCCACGAGCAGCAGGGCGAGTGGAAGAAGGAGTTTTCGGTTCATGGGGCGGCATTATTTCTCACGGATTTTCACAGAATGAATACCCACAGATGAGCACAGAATCGTTCTGTGTAATTCTGTGCAAAAATCCGTGAAAATCTGTGAGAACCCAACAGCCGGTTACCCCACCCGCACGGCCGTGCCACTGGCGCTGACCATGAGCATGTTGCCAATGGTTTCGTAATCGAGGTCGACGCCCACGACGGCGTTGGCACCGAGTTGTTCGGCGTAGGCCATCATCTCGCGTACGGCGATTTCCTTCGCCTCGCGTAAGCTCTGTTCGTACATCGACGAGCGCCCGCCGACGATGTCAGTAATCCCCGCAAAAAAATCCTTGACGAAGTTGGCCCCGATGATGGCTTCGCCCGACACGAGGCCGAAGTAGGTGTGGATGGGTTGCCCTTCGATGGTGGGCGTGGTCGTGACGATCATGGCGTGTGTTGGTTTGGTTGAACGGCCCAAACGTACCGAACGCGCGGTTTGTGCGCCGATGGAATTCGGAGCAGGGTACCGCGCAGCGGGTCAGGCGGCTCAAATCGCCCGGCGAACGTCGAGCCGGAAACGTTGGGTACCCGCCGGAATCCGCACGCGCTGCTCGCCGTTCGGTCCGGGCGTAAGGGTACCCACCGAGGGCTGGTACCGCACGCCGTCGTAGGGTTTGACGACGAAATACGCCGGTTTTGCCAGCGGTTTGGCGAATACGAATTCGCGCCGGACGCCCGCGCCTTCGGGCAGGGCCGTGAGTGTTTCGGTCAGGTCGACGCCGTCGAGGGTGTAGCGGAATTGAGGGAGGCGGTCGAGAAGTCGGTACCCTTTGAAATCGGTTTTCGGCACGGTGTCGCCGAAACGCAGCGGGTAGGCCGTCGAGTCGCGCCAGAAAATGTCGCCCACAATTTTGCTCAACTTGTTGCCATTGCCCGTCCAGTGGTCCATGTTGTCAACGAACCCGCCCGCCCAGGCGTAACGCAGGCGGCACTGCGCCGCATCCCAGCAGTACGAAAGGTTCCCGTCGAAACTGACGACAATCGCCGCCGGGCTCGCGCCGGGCACAAACGTGCGGTACAGCAACGGGTACTCCGCCAGGAACGGGTGCGGCGAAGCGGCGGCCCTCGCGTGCCCGGCGTGGGCGTTCGCCGGGGTACTGGCCTGCGCGGCCGGCGGTACGTTCGGGTCCTGCGCCAACGGGGGCAATGGTTTCGTCGTGACGTACAGCGCGCCGTACATCACGTAGCCGTGGCCGGGGTAGGTGCAGACGTACGGGTACACGCCTTCCTTTTCCAGGGTGAGTTGAGTTCGATCGATATTTCCCGGAATGACAATTTTCGTCGCGGCCAGTACCTGCGGCGTTTTCGGTACGTACTGGTCGGCGGCCGAACTTTTCAGCGCTTGCTCCACCACCGTCAGCCGCGCGCCGGGTTGCGTCACGACCACGTTGTGCGCCATGTCGTCGTGGTTGTCCAGCACGAGCGTCAGGCGGGTACCGGGCCGGATTTGTAGCCGGGGTAAATCGTACTGCAAGCCACCCGTGGCCCGGATCGTAATCGTCGTGTCGCGTTGCTGGGCCAGGAGCGGGAACGTCGCCAGCAGGAAAATCGGAAAGAAACGCATTCGCCAAAAATCGAGGAAAAAGCGGAAAGGTCCACGCCCCGATAAAGCCAAACGCCCCGCCCGGTTACTGACCAGGCGGGGCGTTTCGGCGTGGATTCGGTTACTTGCTCTTCTGGGCGTCGGTACCTTCCAGTTTCACGAGTTTGTTGTACAACCCGAGCAGCAAAAACGGCGCAGCCCACTGACCCACGAACAGGCTGCGCTCTTTGTGACCCTGGGTTTGCAGAAACAGCGAAACGCCCATCGAAGCCAGCGAGGCCCAGAGGAATAGATCCGAGGGGAGCTTGGCAGTTTGTTGTTCGATGGCAGTCGCGACGGGACCTTCGGTGTGTTGGGGATTCGGATTCTTCGGCATGGCTGTGTTCGGTTTGATTCCCGTCGCTTCGTCAAAAAGCTGTGCCAGTTCGCCGCGTCTGCGCGGATGCCCCGCCGCTGCGGTAAAAACTACTTCAACGCTGCCAATTCCCCCCGCACGAATTCCATCAGACTCGCGATGTAGGGTTTCGAGAAATCGAACGGAATGCCCGCCGCCGCGTAAATCTCGCGAATAGGCCGGGTGTAGCCCAGCCGGAGCGCGGCGAGGTACCCGTCCAGGCCCGCCCGCGGGTCGTCGCGGTAGCGCTTCCAGACGGCCACGGCCCCGAGCTGCGCGATGCCGTACTCGATGTAGTAAAACGGTACCTCAAACAGGTGCAACTGCTTCTGCCAGGTGTAGGCGTGGTACAACTCCAGCCCCGTCCAGTCGGTCACGTTGTCGTTAAACCGGTCGAAAATCTGCACCCAGGCCCGCTCGCGGTCGCCGTCGGTGTGGTAGGGGTTTTCGTAAATCCAGTGTTGGAAGGCGTCGATGGTCGCCACCCAGGGTAGCGTGTCGAGAATGCCTTCGAGGTGCTGAATCCTGGCCCGGCGCAAGTCGTCGGGGTTCGGGAAAAACACGTCCCAGTGGTCCATCGTGAGCAGTTCCATGCTCATCGAGGCCAGTTCTGCTACCTCGGCCGGTACGTTTTTGAAGCTGTTCAGGAGCAAATCCCGCGTGACGATGGAATGCACGGCGTGCCCGCCTTCGTGCAGCAGCGTGACGAGATCGCGCAGATTCGAGGTGGCGTTCATGAAAATGAAGGGTACCCCCGTCTCTTCGAGTGGGTAGTTGTAGCCGCCCGGTGCCTTGCCCTTGCGCGATTCGAGGTCGAGCTGACCCATCGCCTTCATCACGCGGAGGTACTTGCCGAGTTCCGCGTCGAGGCGGTCGAAAACCGTGATGGTTTTGTCGAGCAGGTCCTCGCCGCTGGCGAAGGGTTTGAGCGGCGGGCGACCGTCGGGATCCACGAGTTTATCCCAGGGCCGGAGTTCGTCCACGTCGAGTTTGGCCTTGCGTTCTTCAGCCAATTCTTCGACCATCGGCACGACGGTTTCGGCGACGGCGTCGTGGAAATCGAAGCAGTCCTGCGGCGTGTAGTCGAAGCGGCCCAGCGCGGCGAACGAGTAGTCGCGGAAGTTTTCAAACCCCGCGTTCTGCGCCACGCGGTGCCGGAGGTCGCGGAGCTGGTCGAAGAGCGCGTCGAGGTTTTCCTTGTCGCGGAACCGCCGCTTCCAGATGGCCCGCCAGGCTTCTTCGCGCTTGTCGCGCTCGGTGAGTTGCAGGCGGTCGGCGGCTTTTTGGAGCGTCATTTCCTCGCCATTGAGTTCGACCGTCATTGCCCCGACGATGGCCCCGTACTGGCTTTGCAGCGTTTGAATCTGCGTCTGAAGCGGGATGTTTTCGGCGCGGAACAAGTCAATCTGCTGCCTCATGCCGCGGATGGCGACGCTGAATCCTTCGTCCTGCATTTGCCCGAGGTACACGCTGCCGACGGCCTTCCGGTCGAGTTCGTTCGACAGCTCGGTCCACTCCGGCTGAATTTTCTCGGTAAAAAACGTGAATGCTTCGACCAGCGCGCCGTCGGTCGTGTCGCAGGTCATGCGGATGTACCGCCAGGCGAAGTTCTCCGACAGGTAGCTGTCGAGTTCGGAACGGTCAGTAAACCAGCGGCGCAGGTCGTCAGCGGAATGGATTTCGCGGTTGAGCAGGTCGTCGAAGTAGGGCTGGACGTCCGCCCAACTGGTTAGCGTAAAATCAAGAGTTAAAAATTGACGCGTCGGGCGTTCGAGGACGAGGTCGTTGGTCATGGGAAGCGGTTTTTAAATTCTACTCGTTCCGGTTCCGGCTGCGTAGCGAGGGAATTAATTCTCTCGCTACGCAGCCGGAACGTTCGGATTCGTAAAAGTAACGGCGGTACTGGATTTTAGTTTTCGCGAATCACCCCCGCCCGATTTTCTCCGCCTTAACACTCTTTAACGGCCCAAATTTGCAGGAGCGTACCCCCGGGTTTCATTTTCGGCTTTCCTCCCAACGAAATCCGAAATGGTCATGAAAACGCTTCTTTGCTTCCTGCTGCTGGGTACGGTCGTCGGGTTCAGCGGCTGCGCCACGGGCGGGCGCGCTTTTGAAAAAGGTCGCCCCGAAATGGCCCTGCGCCAAGCCGCTAATCGACTCAAATCGCGCCCCGAAAACGCAAAAGCATTGGCGGCCTTCCGGCAAGCTTATCCGGCGGCGATCGAGGGGCGCCGGGCGGCAATCGCTGAACTGGAAGCCACGCGGGAAGCATTTCGCTGGGAGAAAATTCTGACCGAGTACGAGGCTTTGCAGGAAATTTATGATCGATTGAAAGACTGCTCCGCCTGCGTGCAGGAGGCCGGTTGGCCGCGCAACTACGCCGCCGAACTGTCGCTCGTCCGCAACCGGGCGGCCGCGGCACGCCTGAACGCCGGGCGCACGCTGATGGCGTATCGCACCGAGCGCGAACCGGCAAAAACGGCGTACCTGCATTTCGTGAAGGCTGACCAGCTGGTACCGAACTACCCCGACGCCCGCCGTTGGGCGGACACGGCCTTTCAGTACGCACTGTTTCGGGTGGTGATTGAACCGGTGCGAAACGTCTACCGCCTCGACCGTTCCGATTACCGTGAACTGACGGATGAATTGGGTGCGGCCCTGTTTCGCTCCTCGCCCCCCAGTCCGTTTGTGCGGTACCTAACGCCCGAGGCGGCCGCGCAGGACACGCTGGCCCCAAACGAGGTGGTTGAACTGGGCTTCCTCGACTACCTGCCGCGGCGCGAATACGTGAGCGAGGCGTGTACGACGGTCGAGAGTACCCAGGAGTACGTTGTGGGCCGCAAGAAAATCAACGACTCAACCTGGGTCGACGTGAAAGCGAAAGTGAAGGGTCGATTGACGCGCTTTCAGAAAACCGTCGAAGCCCGCGCCCGGATGGAAATCTGCGTGCGGGACGCGCAGACGGGCCGACTCCTACGCACCGAACCCAACGAAGAAACCGTGACCTGGACGGACGAATGGTTCCGCTTCTCGGGCGACGAGCGGGCACTGAACGGTACCTCCCCGAAAACGATGCCCGGCATGGAGCCAAGCATTGGGTACCACTTCAGTCGTCTGGTCGACCAACTGGCCTCGCACGTGCGGCATCGGCTGCGGAGCTGGTACCAGGCGTTGTGAAAAAAGTCCCGCCGGGTACCCAACGGGGCTTTTTTATCGAACGGTTGGGGCCGATCCTGGGGGGTGGGTAGACTTGGGGGCTTTCTCCACCATCCATGAACCAACCTCCTTTCCTACCCGGTCTCGTTTTCCATGTTTACAACCACGCGAATGGCGACGAAGACTTATTTCGGAATCCGGGCAACTACGCGTACTTCCTGAAAAAGTACGGCGAGTACCTCGGGCCGGTGGTCGATACGTTTGCGTATTGTTTGATGCCGAATCATTTTCATTTGATGATTCGGGTGAAGCCGTTGGAGGAGGTGCTGAAGTACTTGGTTTTTGAGAAACGGATGACGGTTCCCGGAATCGACGTTGGACGGAACTGGCTCAACCACTTCGAGGGTCCTGTCGGACCACTCGAAGGGTTTCGAGAGCAGAAGGTGCAACCCTCCAAGTGGCTGCAAGCTCTTGGAGTGGTTGAACCGGAGTCAGTCGTGAACCAGCTACTTTCTAAACAATTCAGTCACTTCCTCAACGGGTACGTTCAGCACCTCAATCACGAACAAAACCGCAGAGGCAGCCTCCTCACCCCCAACCTCCGCCGCAAACCCGTCGAAGACGACCGCTACTTCACCCGCCTCATCACTTACATCCACCAGAACCCCGTGCACCACGGTTTCACGCCCGACTTCCGCGCCTGGCCGCATTCCTCGTACCGGACGTTACTCTCCGAACAACCGACGCAACTCCGCCGTGATGACGTACTCGACTGGTTCGGGGGCCGAAACGCATTCCGCCTCGCCCACGAGGTACCCGTAAGCGAGGCAGAAGCGTCATTCTCCTGACGATTATTCCCCCACCCGATTCGGTGGAGCCGGAATCGCCTGCGTGGGTACCGGTGCCTTCTTCAACTGGTCGAGTACCACGTCGATGGCCTTCAGCAGTTGCGGGTCCTTCCCGGCAGCGACCGATTTTGGGTCCATGTCCACCTCAATGTCTGGTTCGACGCCCGCGTTTTCCACAATCCATTTGCCATCCGGCGAGTAAATCCCGAAACTCGGCGAGGTCACCGAGCCGCCGTCGAGCAGCGCGGGGTATCCCGAAATCCCGACCAGCCCGCCCCAGGTACGCTTCCCGACGATGGTACCCATCTTCCGCTCGCGGAAACCCCAGGGCAGGAAGTCCCCGCCCGAACCCGCCGATTCGTTCACGATCATCACCTTCGGTCCGTAAATCGACGCCCCCGGCGAGGTGAAGGGCTTGCCCTCGCGCGGTGCCCAGTAGCTGAGCAGCGAGCGGTTGAGCATGTCGAGGATGTAGTCGGCCACGAAGCCGCCGCCGTTGAACCGCTCGTCGATGATGACCGCCTCCTTGTCCAACTGGCTGAAGTAGTACCGGTTGAAGTACTCGTAGCCCGGCCCGCCCGTGTTGGGCAGGTACACGTAGGCCACTTTGCCGTTGGTGAGTTTATCGACGAGCCGCCGGTTCGACTCCACCCAGTCCATCTGCCGCAGCCCCGCTTCGCTGGCGACGGGTACCACCACCACACGCCGCGCACCGGCTTCGGTCGGCTTGTCGTTGACGAGCAGCGAGACCTGCTTGCCGACCTGATTCTCAAACAACTGGTACACGTTCTCGGTGCTCGTCAGCGACTTGCCGTTCACGGCTAGCAGGTACTCGCCCGGCTTCACGTTCACGCCCGGCTCGGTGAGCGGCGCACGGAGGTCGGGGTTCCAGTTTTCGCCGTTGAAAACTTTCTTGAAGCGGTACCGCCCCTCGGCCAGCTCGTAATCGGCCCCGAGCAGCCCGACGCCGACCGACTTGCGGTCGCCGAAATCGCCGCCGCCGACGTAGTTGTGCCCCACGACCATCTCGCCCATCATCTCGCCGATGAGGTAGTTCAAATCGGCCCGGTGCGCCACGTGCGGCAGGAACACCTCGTACTTTTTCCGGACCGCGGGCCAGTCCACCCCGTGGAGGTTCGGCACGTAGAAGTAGTCGCGCTCGATGCGGTAAAACTCCGCCAGCATCTGCTTCCACTCGTTGCGCGGGTCGATGTAGCTTTCCAGCGTCGCCACGTTCAGCTTGCCATCGCCGGGGGTCACCTTCGGAGCCGTCGCGTCGACGATGCCGAATTGCTCGTTCGGCGCGGCGTAAAGCACTTTTTTGCCGTCGGCGCTGACGAGGTAGTCGAACACGCCCGGCAGGTACGCCTCGGCCTTGCGCTCCTTCAAATCGAAGCGGTGCAGGGTACCCGGTCCGCCGTTGGCCGGACGGTCCTGGTAAAACAGTTTCCCGCCATCGGCCGCTTGCAGGTTGCTCAGGTTGCCGGCACCCACGGGCAGGGCCAGAATGCGCTGCCCGATGCCGTCGAGGTCGATTTTCACCAGCGGCAGCTTCGCTACGGGCGGGGCGGGTTTCGTTTCAGGGGCTTTCGCGGATTGGGCTTTTTTCTTGCCGGACGACTTCGCCGCGACCGTGTCGGCCGGAGTGGTCGGCTCAATCGTAATTTTTTCCTCGTCGCTCTCGGGCAGGAACGGCGACGGCTCGGTTTTGCTCAGCACGACGAGGTACAGGTTCTGCTTCGTGTTGCGGTCGTACGAACTCATGTCGAGCCAGGCTGAGCGGATGCCCGTGTTCGTGCTGGCGCTGAAAAACAGGTGCTTGCCGTCACGGCTGAACGCGGGCGAACTCACGTCGCTTTTCCCATCCGAAACCTCCGTGCTTTTGCCGCTGGCGAGTTCGTACAAAAACAAGGCGCTCAGGCGATTGTCGAGCCGCTTCGTGTAGGTCAGCCACTTCCCATCCGGCGACCAGGCCGATTCAATCGTCGAGTTCGGACCATAGGTGTCGGTGGCGACTTTCACCGGCTTTTTCGAAGCGAGCGTCAAGTACCACAGATTCAGCCGCTTGTCCTGATACGAAACCGTCTTGCCGTCGGGCGACCACTGGAGGTTGTTATAAAACGTCGGCTGCTCGCCCAGCGAAATCGCCTCGGCGGGTTTGAGTCCCTGCTGGTCGCGGAGCATCAACTGGTACTCGCCCGAAGCGTCGGAGAAGTACGCAATCCGGCTCCCGTCGGGCGACCACGCCGGGCCGCGTTCGTGCACGCCGTCGGTTTGCGTCAGGTTACGCCAGTCGCCTTTTTTGAGGGGTACCGTGAAGATGTCACCCCGCGCTTCGAGCACCGCCCGGACGCCCGTCGGCGACACGTGCGCGTTGCGAATGAACTTCGAGACGTTGCGGTACCCCGGCCGCAGCGCGAGTACCTCTGGCGCAATCTGAACACGCAGCGTTTGCGTCTGCCCGGTACCCGGATTGAGGACGTGCAGCCGCCCGGCCTGTTCGTAGACGAGTTCGGTACCCGAACTGCCGAGGCTTTTCACGTCGTAATCCGTGTGCTTCGTGACGGCCCGGACCGTTTTTTGGGCGCGGTCGTAGGCGTAAACGTTCATCGTCCGGTCGCGGTCGGAGAGGAAGTAGAGTTGGGTACCCACCCAGACCGGCTGCACGTCGGAGGCGTTTACGTGGGGTACCTGCTCGGCATCGAGCGACTGTAAATCCGTCACGACAATCGGCGTCGTGCGCCCGCCGCGGTACCGCTTCCAGGTACCGAACGCATCGGCCAGGACCGAGTACGCAACCTGTTTTCCATCCGGCGAAAAATTCGCCCAGAATGCCGAGGGAATCGGCAGCTCGCCGGGCATTCCGCCTTCGGTCGAGACGGTGAAGAGTTTGGTGTAGCGGTTGACGGATGACGTTTGCGCGGAAGAAAACAGGACCCGCTTCCCATCCGGCGACCAGCCGCGCACGAGTTCGGCGTCGGGGTGGAAGGTCAGTCGGCGCGGCGTACCGCCGTCGACCGAGATCACGTACACATCGGCGTTGTTGTCGTAGGTACCCGTGAAGGCCAGCCAACGGCCGTCGGGCGAAAACTGGGGCAGAGCTTCCTGACCGGGGTCGATGGTCAGGCGGCGGGGTTGTGAGCCGTCGCGGTTGGCAAGCCAGAGGTCGCCGCCGTAGCTGAAGGCGAGGTGGGTTTTGCTCAGCGTGGGCTGGCGGAGCAGCAGCGTTTCTTTTTCCTGGGCAGTACCGGCGAGGCTGACGGTGAGCAGGCCCAAAACGGCGAGGCGTTTCATGAGCGGAGGTGGGGATGAAGTTCAGTGAACGACCAAGGTACGCGGCAGGAATTGATTTTAGCACGAAAGTGGTGACCAACGGCTACGTTTGCTGAATCGTTTCCAATCCCCTTCCCCGCATGGTCGACTACAACCCAAAAGCCTGGCGGCCTTTTCTGCTCGTCATCACGAAGGCCGACACCCTCCACAAACTGGGTCAATTCCTGCTCTACATCGCCATTTACGCGTTGGTGGTGGCGGTCATCGTGCTCGAAGTGTTCCATGTCGATCCCAACTCCGACCTGCGGGGCATTTCCACCATCCACTCACTGCTGGGCTTCGTGCTTTCGCTGATTCTGGCCTTTCGGACCAACTCGGCCTACGACCGCTGGTGGGAAGGGCGAAAACTCTGGGGGTCGCTCGTTAACAACAGCCGGAATCTGGCCATCAAACTGGCGCACATCCTGCGGCCCGAGGACGCCGACGGCCGGGCCTTTTTTCGGGAAATGATTCCGAACTACGCTTTCGCGCTCAAAAACCACCTGCGCGGCGAGTTCCGCCCCGACGACCTGCGCGGAGCCGCCGAGTTCAGCGTGGCGTCGCTCGATGCGCAGCAGCACGTACCGAATCAACTCGCCATGCGAATTTTCGAGAAGCTCGACGAACTGTATCAGGCGGGCGTCATCAAACCCGAGCACCTGCTGGTACTCAATCCCGAATTTCAATCCCTGACCGACATCTGCGGGGCCTGCGAGCGCATCAAAAACACGCCGATTCCGTACTCGTACAGTTCGTTCCTGAAAAAATTCGTGTTTCTGTACTGCCTCACGCTGCCACTCGGGTACGTGCTGACGCTGCACTACTGGGTGATTCCGGTCGTCGTGTTCATTTTTTATACGCTGGTGAGCCTGGAAGTCATTGCCGAGGAAATCGAAAATCCCTTCGGCGAAGACGCCAACGACCTACCAACCGACGACCTCAGCGCCAACATTCGGAAGTCAATTGCTGAACTGCTCAGCGCCCCGCCGCTACTGCAACCGGACGGTCTGCCCCGTGCGGGCGGAGGTACGGGCGGCGTCGAGAATTTCGACCACGAGGACGTTCAGCGGCAACGCCGATAAATCGGTACCTGCCGGTTTGATCTGTCCCCGAATCACCGCCGCGAGGTACCCGAACGGATCGCGCTCGGTGGCGGGCAGCGGCGGGACGGGTACCGTTTTTTCGGTGGTACCCTGATCGGCGCGGCGGATGCGCAGTTCGGGCCGCCGGTCAGCGAAGGCGTACCCGGTTTGCCCGTAAATCTCGATGTCTTTCCGGTCGAAGGGCCAATTCCAGGACGCCTGGATGACGGCCTGCGCCGTTGGGTACGTCAGCAGAATCGTCGCCTCGTCGTCCACGCGCGGGTACACGTCGGGCTTGCTCTGCTGCGTGACGGCGGTGACGGTCAGCGGGCGCTGGCCCTTCATCAGCCAGCTCATCAGGTCGGCCCCGTAGCAGCCGAAGTCGATGAGTGCCCCGCCGCCGTTGCCCTCGGGCGTGGTGAGCCAACCCAGAAATTCGGGCGAACAGCCGATTTCCCGCGGGCCGCGGTGCCCGTCGTGCACGACGACTTTCCGAATCTCGCCCAGCGCCCGCTCCTCGTGCAGCAGCCGGTACGCCGCCGCGTGGCTGGGGTACCAAGTGGTTTCGTAGTTGGTCAGGAGCTGGATGCGGTGCTGGGTAGCCAGTTTTTCCATCGCCCGCGCATCCTCCAGCCGAAAGGCCAGCGGCTTTTCGACCATCACGTGTACCCCGCGCGGGGCGCAGGCCTCCACCACGGCCCGGTGCTCGGCGATGCTCCCGTACGCGCAGACGGCTTCGGGTTGGGCCTTCGTCAGCAGTTCGTCCAGGCTCGAAAACAGCAGCGAATCGGGCAGGCCGTACCGCTGAAAATGCCGCTGGGCCAGCGCCCGGTTTGGCTCGACCACGCCGACGATGCGAATGGTCGGTCCCTTCGCCTCGCGCAGAATCTGGTGAACGTGATCGTGCGTCAGCCCCGCCACCCCGACGCGCAGGGGCGTCTGGGCAAGAAGTACGTGACTGACGAGCAGGAGGAAAAGCAGGAGCGGTTTCATGCGGGGCGAGTTACGAAAAAATGGCGCAAAATGACTGTACGATTCCCCTCCTTTTCAAGGAGGGGTGCCCCGTAGGGGCGGGGTGGTTTGGCCGAGCGCGAAGCCTCGCCAAGCGCTTGGGCTGGTAGTCGTGAGTTGACGCGTTTACCACCCCGCCCCTGCGGGGCACCCCTCCTAAAAACAGGAGGGGAATCGTACAGGCACAAAAAAGGCCCTGCTTGCAAGCAGGGCCTTTTTTGTGGCGTGATTTTTTCAATCCTCAAACCGACTAAAATCCTTGAACGTCCGCTCCAGCCGGTCGTCGTTGGCTTTGTGTTTTTCTTTCCAGCCCGCGTCGAGTTCGAGGGCCACGAGGCCGCTGACGTTCATCGTCGAGACGTAATCGTCGAGGTCGCGGGTGAATTCGGACCGTCGACGGGACGATTTCAGGTTGTACTTCCGGGCGAAAATGTCGCCCTTCGTCTGCAATTCGTTCTTTTTCTGAATGATGTAGTTGAGCCGGTCGATGAGGTCCTTGATCGACTTCCCGATGACCTCCGTCGCTTCGAGGGTACCCACGGTGAGTACCGTCGTCCCGCCGATGGTACTCACCATTTTCGAAGTCGTGGGCGCTTTGATCGTCACCGGCGCGAGGCCCGTGGCGGCGCCCATCCCGGCATTGATGATCGAGCGACCTTTTTTGCCTTTTTTGGCCCGGTTGTAAACGCGCTTCAACTCCTGCTCCCGCTCGGTGAGCTGCTCGATGAGTTCCCAGGCCCGGACCAGCCCCGTCCGGTACTGGTTGTAGAGCTGCATGTCCTTTTCGCGCTCGTTGACCGTGTTGAGTACCGTGAACTGCACCCGGCGCTCGTCGCGCTTCTGAGTTTTGTCGAGGACGAAAAACGTGACGTTGAAGGCCAGCGTGTCGAGCGGATCGTTGACGAACGAGTACCCCGGCTGCCAGGTAAATTCGTACTGGTTGTTGGTGTTGCGCTTGAGGGCGTTTTTCGGAATGTTCGGATTGTCCGATACAAAACTCATCGCGTCGATGTCGCCGTCACCGTTCGGGTCGCTGAGGTAAAAAACCAAGTTCACCGTGGCGTCTTCGCGGATTTTCATGCGCTCGGCGTTGGGTACCAGCGAAATCGTCGGCGGGAGGTCCTGCTGGGTTACGTCCACTTTGAACCGGCCCTTCGTGCGCGTTTTGAGCGGCTGGTCTTCCACGTAAAATTCCACCCAGATCGGTGCGGTTTTCAGCTTGTTGAACTGCGTCAACGAAGGTTTCCAGGAAAATTCACCCTGGGCCGAAAGCTTTGCGCCTTCGGGCATCTGATCGATGATGGGCACGAACACGAGCGGGTCTTTGTCTTCGTCAAAAACGACGTTCGGGTCAATTTGCTGCGTGTTCTGGGTGTTGTACTGCACGTAAAACGGCTTCAACTCACCCACCGTCGGCGGGCGATTTACGTGCAAGACCCGAAATTCAATCGGACGCGTCACGCGTTGCCCGGTACCGGCGCGGGCCTCAAATACCACCTGTATGAGCTTGCTGCCCTGCACGCGGTCGACGAGGTTGAAGCCCGGCGTCCAGGTGAACGTACCCAGCGAATCGATTTTCATGCCCTCCTGCTTGCCATCGACGATGGCAAACTGCGGTGCCGACGGGACAGTTTGGGTGGTGTCGCCCTGTAGGCGTACCGAAAAGGCGTACGATTTCCCTTCTTCGAGCACGTTCCAGTTCGAGGTTTCGGGAAACAACAATTGCAGCGACGGGGCCTGCGAAAAGGCCGGAGCGGATAGAATCGTCAGCCAGAAGAGTTGGACAAAAGCGAGTTTCGGCATCGTTACGGTACGTTTCCGGGGTGCCGCCGTGGGTTGGGTTCGGCGGGGCTCACTAGGAAATACATACGTCCGATCACGCATTCTATTGTAAACGGGGGCGGTAATCGTTCGGCCAAACATAGGGCAAAGGTACAAAACGCCCCGGCGCGGGTTTATGATTTTTTCAACAAAGCACACCGTCCGAAGCGAATTTCTGAGGCGGGAACGGACGCGGAACGCCTTCCGTTCCCGCCTCGCTCACAGCGCCTTGACGATGGTTACGAACTCACGCGATTTGAGCGACGCGCCGCCCACGAGCCCGCCATCGACGTCGGGATTGGCGAAAAGTTCGGCAGCGTTTTTTTCGTTGACGCTTCCGCCGTACAGAATCGGAATTTTCCCGGCGACAGCCTCACCGTACTGCCCGGCCAGGTGCTGCCGCAGGGCGGCGTGCATATCCTGCGCCTGCTGGGCTGAAGCGGTCAGGCCGGTGCCGATGGCCCAGATGGGTTCGTAAGCAATGACGACTTTCGCGAGTTGCTCGGCAGGGAGATGAAACAGACTGGCCGTCAGTTGGCCGCAAACAAAGCCGACGTAATCCTCGTTTTGCCGCTGGTGCAGCGATTCGCCGCAGCAGAAAATCGGCGTCAGTCCGCCTTCGAGAGCGGCATCGACTTTTTGGGCCAGAAATTCATTCGACTCCCCGAAGTATTCCCGCCGCTCGCTGTGGCCAATGATGACGTACCGCACGCTGAGCGATTTCAGAATGGGTACCGAAAGCTCACCCGTGTAGGCACCCGAGGGTTTCGGGTAGCAGTTCTGCGCCCCGAGGCTGATTTGCCGGGTTGGGTCGGTGTACCGACCGAGCAGCCCGAGGTACGGCGCGGGCGGGCAGAGTACCACCTGGGTGTCGGTCGTGACTTCGTCGGCGACCATGTGAACGATCTCGGAGGTTAGCGCGAGCGCTTCTTCGAGCGTTTTGTTCATTTTCCAGTTGCCGGCGACGATTTGTTTTCTCATGGATTCCAGTAAAAAGAGTGAGTTTGCGGGGCCGAAATAAATGAAATTCCCCCAGAGTGATTGGGACAATTGTTGAACTTAGCAGGGAATTACTTGTTTGATTAGCAGTTCGTTCGTACTTTCCTCGTCCGATTCCCGATTCAACAAACGCGACGCTATGAAACGGTTGGTCTACCTCCTCTTGCTGCTGGCCAGTACGGCGGGCGGGTGGCTACCGGCCCGCGGCCAGAGTCCGTACGGATTCACGCTTGACCGCCGCCTGAAGACCACGCGCATTCCGTTCCAGCTCCAGTCAAATCTCATCATCGTCCCGGTCCGCATCAACCGATCGGATACGCTGCGGTTCATCCTCGACACGGGCGTGAGTACCAACATTATTACCGATCCGAAGGTACCCGTCGCGCGCCAGCTCAAGACCGTTCGCAAGGTGCAGATCGCCGGGGCGGGCGAGGGCGGGGCGCTGTCGGCTTCGGTGTCGTTGGGCAATACGCTCCGGTTTGGCGAAATGACCGGCCACAACCAGAGCATTCTGGTCCTCGACCAGGACGTGTTGCAGATTTCGGAGTACGTCGGGGTACCCATCCACGGCATTTTCGGGTACGAGGTCTTCAATCACTTCGTCGTGACGATTGATTTCGTCACCCGCGAAATCATTCTCGAACAGCCTAGCCGATACAAGTACCGCACTAAAAAAGGCGAGAAGTACCCCATCACCATCGAAGACGCCAAGCCGTACCTCAACGCCGTGGCGCTCGTGGAGAAAGACCGCACGGTACCCATCAAAGTTATCATCGACACCGGGGCCGGGCACGCGCTCTCGCTCGACGTCAACAGCCGCTCCGAAATCCGGCAACCCGAGAAAGTCGTCCGGGCGCAGTTGGGCCGCGGCCTGAGTGGGGTCATCAACGGCAGTCTGGGGCGGGTAGAGCGCATTCGAATCGGCAATTTTGAACTCGACAACCTCCTGGCCTGCTTTCCCGACAGCGTGGCCTACGGCATGAAAATCGCCCAGCGTACCCAACGGCAGGGCAACATCGGCTGCGAGCTGTTGCGGCGCTTCCGGGTGACGTTCAACTACCCCGAGCAGTACATCGTGCTGAAGCCCGTCAAGCGCCGGTTCCGCGAAGCCTTCGAGCACAACATGAGCGGGATGGAACTGGTGGCGCGGGGTGATGATTTCAAGGAATTCGTCATCGAACGCGTCCTCGAAGGGTCGCCCGCTGAGGAAGCGGGGCTTGAAAAAGGCGATCAAATCATTTCGATCAATGGTGAATTCTGCCGCAACCTGACCATCTCCGACCTCTACAAAGTACTCCAGAAAGGCGAAGGCCGCGAAATCACGCTGGCCATCCGCCGCAACGGCGGGCTGTTCGTCACCAGCTTCGCGCTGAAGCGGGTGATTTAGGTTTGAAAGGCGTTCGCCACGCCAGACGTATTTTCAAACCTCCTGCTTTTCGCGTTTCTTTGCCCAAAACCATCCCCCCGTTTCACCGCCATGAAACCGTGGATTCTTCTCACGCTGGCCGCTGGCTGGCTTTCGGTGCGCGCCTACGCCAGTACCGACCCTCTTCCACCCTGCTACGCCGTCGGCCTGAAAGGCGGCACCACCGGCCTCGGGCTGGAACTGGCCCGGAGTTTCCCGAACCCGCGCTGGCAATTGCGCCTCGGCGGGAGTCACCTTGGCTACGGAGCCATCCAGACCGTGGCGCTCAACAAAAAGTCACCCCTGCGGCTTGACCCCGACGTGCGACTGGCGTTACTCCGCGCCGGCGTCGATTTTTACCCGTTCCGGCGGAGCAACCTGCACCTCAGCGCCGGACTCGCCTACCAGCTCAGGCCCGAGTACGCCGCCTGGATCGACGCGCCGACGGGCATCGACTACGAGGGAATCGTCATCGCCGGGGATGAATTCGGTTCGATCGACTTGCGATTGCGCTGGGCGCGGGTCCTGCCGTACCTCGGGCTGGGCCTGGGACGAGCGGTACCGAAAGGCCGCTTCGGCGGCGGTTTCGACCTCGGCGGGTACTACCTCGGCCCGCCGCGGCTGCGCACGACGATGACCGGCCTCATCGAATCGACGACGCTGTCGGACGAGGTCCCCCGCATCGAAAAAAACATGCGCGGGTACCGTTACCTACCCAACCTGACGCTTCACTTCCGCTACCGCCTGACCCGCTGAATTCCATGAAACTTCTTCGCCTTACCGCCGGGCTAAGTTTGATTCTCGTCCTGAACAGCTGCCAAAACCCGCTCGAAGGCGTGGTGCTGCGCTTTAAAGATCCGCTCACCCGTTCGACCGTCCAGATTCAGTACACGAACGCCAACTCATCCGACACGGCCCGCCTGCCGCGCGATCTGAAAATCCGGCTGGCCGGACCGGGTGCTCCGCAGCTCGTCAACCTGACGGGGGGTACCTACCTCGCCCCGAGTCGCGAAGGGTTGCTTGGGTTGGCCGTTTCGCCCGCCGTCACGCCCACCGCCCAGCAACCGGTGCGGTTTTCGGTCGTGGCCGAAACGGCAGGATTCGCAACGAAAACCGTTTTTCTGAGCGTTTCGGACGAGAAAAACCAACGGCAGACCGTCCGGCTGTTCCGCTTCAGCAACCCACCGCAGAGCGTCTCGCTGGCGCAGGAAACCGTCGGCGCGGGTACCCTGACGCTGACCACGCCGCTCGTCAACGGCAAACGCGAACGCGCCACCGCCGCGCTACCCGCCGGAACAGGGGGCCTCGACGCGGCGGGCAAGCCCGTCGGCGGCTCCTGGTACCTGACGCTCTTCCATTTCGACAACCGCTCGGGCGCGGCCGAGGGCTTTACGCCGGGCGGGTACACCAGTTTCCATGCCTACGACCGGAGTGGCCGCCGAATGCCCGCGTTTCGGTTTCGGCCCGCCGGATTTTTCGCCTTCGACGCCGCCACGACCGACGGTGCGCAGGCCGTCGCCGCGTTTTCGCAACCGGTACCGCTGACGGTCGAGCTGAACCCCGACACGTACTTCGACAGCGGGCGGCTGGCCGTGGGCGATTCGCTTCAGTTCTGGCGTTACGACGAAACCAACGGAAGCTGGCGCGAACTCCGCCCGCTGCGCGTGGAGCGGGGTACCGCGGGTCAGCCGTTCGTTCGCGCGAGCATCGACCGGGTGGCGCACTACGCGCTGGCCGAGCCGAGTATCGTCTGCGAGCAGGGGCCGGTGTTTCGTTTCCAGACCGATTTGACGAACGTCGACCTGACGTACTACGCGCAGTTCGTCGACGCCGAGACCGGCGCGTACGTTTCAGACACCTGGCTCGACCTCAACAACGGTGCGCAGCGCGGCATCGGCGGCATGGCCCGGCGGACGCTGCGATTGAAGATTTTCAACTACACCAGCGCCTACGGCGGCGACCGCAGCAAACCGATTTTTACATCGGAACCGTTCGACAACTGCACGTACCGGGAAATCAGCGTGAAGGTGACCGTCCCGAAACCGCCCCCGATCCGGGTCGAATTCAAGTTCGTTTGCCCGCAGGGTACCCGGCCCAACGACGCGTTTTTCCCGGCTACGCTTCACATTCAGTACCGTCCGACGGGCACGACCGACTGGCTCGATCTGGCCCAACTCAGCCGCGCCGCGCAGCAGGCTTCGACCTACAAACTGCGGATGGGCAAGCGGTACGCCTTCCGCGGCAGCGCGAATCCCTCGGCGGGCTGGCCGTTTTTTCAAAAAGACACTACGCTGACCCAACCCGTGTACCTCTTCAAATTTGAGGGCGGCGACGCCTGTAAGTAGCGTTTGCGGTACGGCTTTCGTAGGTTCGGGGCGAGCGAAACCGTATCCAAATGAAGGCCGTCGTGTGTGAACAGTTTGGGCCGCCCGAGGCGCTCGTCGTCCGGGAGGTACCCGTGCCCGTCGCCGGGCCGGGACAGGTGCGCGTGCGGGTGGCGGCCTGCGGGGTCAACTTTCCCGACGTGCTGCTGATTCAGAACCAGTACCAGTTCAAGCCGCCGCTGCCGTTTTCGCCCGGCGGCGAGGTGGCGGGTACCGTCGAGGCCGTCGGCGAAGGCGTGACGCACCTGCGGCCCGGCGACCGCGTCGCGGCGCTGACGGGCTGGGGCGGCTTTGCCGAGTTCGTCGTTGCCGATGCGAAAAAAACGCTGCCTCTGCCGCCCGAGCTTGATTTTCAGACCGCTGCTTCGGCGCTCTACACCTACGGCACCTCGTACCACGCCCTCAAGGACCGCGCCCGGCTCCAACCCGGCGAAACGCTGCTCGTGCTCGGGGCGGCCGGGGGCGTCGGGCTGGCGGCAGTGCAACTGGGTGTTCGGCTCGGCGCGCGGGTGCTGGCGGCGGCTTCGACGGATGAAAAATTGGCCGTCTGTCGCGAGCTGGGTGCTGCCGAAACCATCAACTACACCACCGAAGATCTGCGCGAACGCCTTAAAACGCTGACCAACGACCGCGGCGTGGACGTCGTCTACGACCCCGTCGGTGGGCCGTACGCCGAACCGGCGCTGCGCGGCATGGCCTGGCGCGGGCGGTACCTCGTCGTGGGTTTTGCCGCGGGCGAAATCTCGAAAATTCCGCTGAACCTGCCGCTGCTGAAAGGCTGCGAAGTGATCGGGGTGTTCTGGGGACGATTTGCGGCGGAGGAGCCAACGCAATCGGCGCAAAACTTTCGGGAGTTACTCGGCTGGCTGTCGGACGGCAGTTTGAAGCAGCACATCCACGCGACGATACTGCTGGACGAAGCGCCCCGGGCGTTGCGCGAGCTGATGGACCGGCGGGTGGTGGGGAAGGTGGTGGTAGTGGTCTGAACCGCAGATTTACGCAGATTTGGGGGATTACGCAGAAAAGCGCTTGCAACAGGCGTCGGCGTAATCCCCCAAATCTGCGGTTCAGACGATTTCCATGAAAAATCTTCCCCTCCTCCTCCTCCTCGCCCTGCTCAGCGCCTGCACGGCCAGCCGGACACGGGTACGTTCCGACCTGAACCCGTTGGACACGCTGCTGAACGCGCCGGGGATTCAGTCGCACCACGTCGGGGTACTGCTCGTCGACGTGGCGACCGGCGAAACGGTGTACCACCGCAACGCCGGGCGGTACTTCACGCCCGCCTCGAACACCAAGCTGTTTACGGCCTACGCGGCGCTAAAAATCCTGGGCGATTCCATCGAGGCGCTGCGGTACGAAATCCGGGGTGATTCGCTGCTCTTCGCGGGTACCGGTGATCCGTCGCTTCTGAATCCGAACGTACCGAGTACGCGGGCGCTGGATTTTTTGCGAAGTCGGCCCGAAAAGCTGTTCTGGATACCCGGCGATTTTCGCCAGCCGGTCTACGGCGCGGGTTGGGCCTGGGATGATTTCAACGATTCGTACCAGCCCGAACTAACGGAACTGCCGATCTACGGCAACGTCGTCCGCTTCACGGGTACCCCCGATGGTCGGCTGAGCGTTTCGCCCGCGTCGTTCTGGGCGAATGCCGTGGCCGGGTACGGCGCGGGTACCGGCGAAGTCCGGCGGGAGCGGGATGCGAACGTCTTCCGGTACCCGGCGCTGAGCACGAAGCCGGGTTCGGTGCAGGAGGTACCGTTCCGAACGTCGGTTGAGTTGACGGCGAAGCTACTCGGCGATACGCTGGGGCGGCGGGTGGAGGTACTTGCTGCCGGAACGCTCCGCAATCCGTCGGTCGTCCGAAGTCTTCCCACCGATACCCTCGTCAAGTGGATGCTCCTTCCTTCGGACAACTTCGTGGCTGAGCAACTGCTCCTGCTGACGGGCACGAAGCGCAACCAACCCCCGCAAACCGCTGACGCCATCCGGTACGTCACCCAAACCCACCTCACCGACCTGCCCGACGCCCCGCGCTGGGTCGATGGTTCGGGGCTGTCGCGGTACAACCTCGTCACGCCCCGCACGCTCGTGGCGCTGCTTCAGAAACTCTACGCCGAGGTACCCCGCGCCCGCCTCTTCGCGCTCCTGCCGACGGGCGGGCAGGCGGGTACCCTCCGGTCGATGTTTCCCGAAACGCCGAGCTACGTGTTTGCCAAATCCGGCTCGCTGTCGGGCGTCTACAACCTGAGCGGGTACCTGCTCACGCGCAGTGGGCGGACGCTGGCTTTTAGCGTGATGAATAACCACTTCACGCGGCCCGTCGGCGAGATTCGCCGCGAAACTGAGCGGCTGCTTCGCGCGGCGCGGGAGCGGTTTTAGTTTTGTAGATTTGGGGAAATATAGGAAATTATGAAAGCGATTGAATTCGAAACGACGATACAGGACGGCGTCATCCGAATACCTGATCCTACGTTGAGCGACCAACCGGTGCGCGTGATCGTACTGTGGGAAGAAAACTCAGAGCCAAAGAGAAACTATGACCCGGTTAAGCTGGATGAAGCCTTAAAAAAAGTAGTCGAACTAAACCCGTTCCGGGATATCGAAGATCCGGTTGAATGGCAACGACGAATCCGAGATGAGTGGGACTAATCGCGTGGTACTCGATGCGAACGTTTTGATTTATATGGCCAAAGGGCTTCTAACGTTTCAAAACGTAACCGACCGCGGCTATGACGATTTATTCGTCTCAGTTGTGGCTTACATGGAAGTTTTTGGATACCGGGACCTCGGAGGGGAGGAAGAACTGGCACTGAAAGAGTTGCTCAAGCAGACTCCTATCCTCCAAACCGACATGGAAATCGCCAACTACGTCGTTGCGTACCGCCGTCAGCGGCGCATCAAACTGCCCGACGCCATCATCCTGGCCACAGCCCGCACGCTTGGGGCGGATTTGATGACTAAAAACACCGACGATTTTCGCGGAATCGACGAAGCGGTGCGATTGGTTGAACCGTTCTGAGCGCGGCCCGGCTTTCGTCCGTACCTTTGCGGCATGAACTCCACCCGACCTTTCCTCATCGGCATCACGGGCGGCAGCGCCTCCGGTAAAACGTACTTTCTCAACAGCTTGCTGGCTTCGTTTTCGCCCGACGAAGTCACCCTGATCTCGCAGGACAATTACTACCGCAGCTTAGAATTTATTCCCAAAGACGAAAACGGCGTTCATAATTTCGACCTGCCCGAAACCATCGACCACGTTCGTTTTGCCGAACACCTCCACCAGTTGCACGAGGGCAAAGTCGTCAGGACGCTGGAATACACGTTCAACAACCCCAACGTCATTCCGCGTATGCTGACCTACCAGCCTACGCCCATCATCGTTGTGGAGGGGCTCTTCGTTTTTTACTTCAAAGACGTTTTCAAAGAGCTGGATTTAAAGGTCTTTGTCTCCTCGAAAAACAAAATCAAACTCAACCGCCGGATCGTGCGTGACCAGGCGGAGCGCGACATTGCGCTGGCGACGATTCTGTACCAGTGGGAGCACCACGTCCGGCCGACGTACCGCAAGTACATCAAGCCCTACAAATCAAAGGCCGACGTCATCATTCCCAACAACAAGCACTTTGCCAAGGGCCTCGACCTGCTCGTGTGTTACGTCCGTGCCCGTTTAGCGGAGCGGGCGCAAGGCCCAGCGTTCCACGAAGCGCCGCAGCTCAACGGCACCCAGGGCGACGTTCAGTCGCTCGGGTAGTTTCCGGACGAACCAGCGCGACTCCCAACGGAGCGTACCGCCGGGCGGTACCGCCTGAAACGGCCCCTGCTCTTCTAATTCCAAGTAATTCAGGTCGTTGTCGAGGTACACCTCGGCGTCGCCTTCGTCCGGGCGGAGGTCGGTGGCCGCAACGTTCGGAAACGTTTTGATGAACGCGTGTCCGTCGCGGACGTAAGCCAGCCAACCGGCGCTGGCGTCAAGGTTCAGCTTGCGCCCGCGGGGGTGCGGCGCGGTGGGCAGGTCGAGCCAGAGCAGGCCGTCTTTTTCCAATCGACGTACCTCGTCAAAATTCATTGACTTACGTACGCTGGCGAGCGGTACCAGGGCGATACCACCCTTCGGCGAGCGGCTGATTTCCCAGGCCGCCGTCCGGCGCGGTACCCGGCTCACGTTCCGGTACGTGCAGGCGACGGTCAGGGACGTGTCGCCAGGATTCACGCGGTACTCCTTCCGAAGCTGGAAGCCGGTCAGCGTGTCGGGGGTACCTTCGAGTACCAGTTTCGTTGAACTGTACTCGACCACGCGGTACGGCGCGGCGTCGAGTGCAGCGGGTGGGGGCCAGTTCCAGACCGACTGGGGTACCGTCCAGAACGAATTCCCAAACGTAACCGGATCGACCGCCAGCGGCGTGAGTACCTCATGCCCGCGAAACGTCAGGGAGGTGAGGCGTCCGGCGCGTTGGGGCGAAATCGTGGCACGAAGCCCGGCGTAGGAAAGTTCGAGGTCGGTGGATTGGGCAGCGACTGGAATGAAGGCGGATGCCGCCAGCAAGGCGGACCCGATCAGCCATTTCCAGCGGATGCGATGCGGCCAGAGTGCCACGGCCAAGCAAAACGAGGCTGCAAGGAAACCGAAAAATTGTTTTAAGCGAACCATAGAAGCAGAGTAGGTTTGCGTGCAGCGGGTCAGACCGCAGGTCGGACCCGTCTCATAGCCATCCGAAAAAGCATTCACCTCCGCCCCGTCACAAAATACATCTCAATCTCCCCCTTGTTTTTCGCCCGGATGCCCCCGCGGAAAGTACCCGCGAAGGCGTGTTGCACCACCGCCCAGGTCCGGCCGCTGACGTTGACCTGACCCGGTTCGCCGCTCTGCTCCATCCGGGCGGCCGTGTTGACGGTGTCGCCCCAGATGTCGTAGGCGAATTTCCGACTGCCCACGACGCCCGCCACGACCGGTCCGTTGTGCACGCCGATGCGCAGTTCGAAGTACGGCCTGCCCGCGGCTTGGCGCTCGGTTTTACGAGCCTCGATGAAATCGCGGATGGTCAGCGCCGCCTGCACCACGCGCTCGGTGTGGTCGCCGGGGTCGTCGTCCTGCAAGCCGCCCGCGCCGAGGTACGCGTCGCCGATGGTTTTGATTTTCTCGATGCCGTAGCGCTCGGTGATTTCGTCGAAGCCCCGGAAGCAGTAGTCGAGTTCGTGAACCAAATCGTCCGGCCCCATCAACTCGCTGATTTTCGTGAAGTTGACAAAATCCGTGAACAGCACCGTCACGTCATCGTACTGCCGGGCGGTGGCCTGGCCGGTCTGCTTCAATTCCTGCGCCACGGCCTGCGGCAGAATGTTGAGCAGGAGGCGTTCGGACTTGTCCATCTCCCGCTGCAACTGCACGGTCCGGTCCTGAATGCGCGCTTCCATTTCGTCGTAGAGCAGGGCGTTTTCGAGCGAAATGGCGATCTGCGACGAAAGCAAGTGTAGAATTTCGAGCCGTTGCGGGTGAAAGGCCCCCGGCGTCGAGTTGTTTTCAAGGTACAGCACCGCCAGACACTGCTGATTTTTGATGACGGGCATCGCCAGCGCCGAGAGCGTCCGGTGTTGCTGAAAATACGCGTCGGCCGAAAACAGCCGGTCGGTGTAGGCCTGCGCGAGCGCCAGTGGCTGCCCCGTCCGCACGACGTACCGGATCAGGTTTTGCGGCAGCGGCGCTTCGGCCAGCGGCATCGGCTGCTGCACCCGCCCGGCGCCGTACTCCTGAAGGGCGTAGACCGACAGGTGACCTGCCTGGTTGAGCAGCAGCGCCGCTTTCTGGGCACCGGCGTTTTCGAGCAGTACGTCGAGCAGGTTTTGCAGGAGCACGTCGAGGCGCACGCTCCCCGCGATGCTGTTGCTGGCTTTCAGAAAACTGAGCAGGTCGATGGACGGTCTACCCGCTTCCGACGGTACCGCGACGCCCGCGTTTGCTCCGGTCGGCGCGTCGAGGAAAGCGTACGTCTGCCGCAACGCCGCGACTTTCGCCCCGGCGCCCCAGGCCGAGTAGCGCAGCAGCGCCTCACGCAGTTCGCGGCGGGCCAGGGCCTGATTGCCCAGGCGCAGGTACTCAGCCCCTTTGAATTCGTGCGCCAGGGCTTCGTCGATGGGAAGCTGGTGCTGCACGGCGGCTTCGATGGCCCGGTCGAGGACCAGCAGCCCGGCGTCGGTCTGTCCGCTTCGGAGGGCGTAGAGGCCGCGCAGCAATTCGTATTTCGCGCCGTGGTTGCCCGCAAAGACCTGGCTGAATTTCTTTATTCGGGCGATGGCCTTCCGCGCCAACCGGCCCGTTTCGCCTGCCGGACGGACCGCCGGAAGCAGGCAGGCCAGCCCGCCGTAAAAGTATCCCTGCGCGGCCGTGTACGAACCCTCGCCCGTTTTCTGTCCGTAGGCGATGAGGCGCTTGAAAGTCGGAAGGGCCGTCTCGGTTCGGTTGAGCAGTACGCTGATTTTCAAATGAAACGTCATCAGAATGCTCAAACTCGACAGGTCGTTGAGCGACTGGAAGTCGGTTTCTTCCCGCTCGAAAACCGCGTGTGGGCCGTCGAACAGGGCGCGTTCCGGCGCACTCTGCCGCAGGTCGTGACAGCCTTGGGCAACCATCCGAAAAAACGAAGCCATCAGCGACTGCTGTTGGGATTCGGCCAGCCGCAGCCCGTCGAGGCTTTTTTGTTGAACGACGTCGAGCGGCAAGCCGGAGTAGAATTCGTACACGCTGGCGCTGCCGAGCGAGTAAAACGACAGGCTCAGCAGCCCGTTTTCGCGGCAGCGGCGGTAATTGGCGTGGAGATTCTGGATGGAATCGGCCAGCGGAGCCAGCCAGTGATCGACGAAAACGGCCTTTAAAAATTCGGCCGTCAGCTCAAAGCGAACGACGCCGAAGCGGCGGTCGAGGCGCAGGGCCAGGTCCATCCAGCGCTGGGCGTCGCGGTACTGACCCTGCAACGACGCCCGCATGAACGCGTAAGCCATGAAACCCGCGCCGGAAATTTCCGACAGCCCGCGCTGCATCGACAGGTGCAGTTGGAGGAGCATCGTTTCGGGCAGCATGACGGGCCTGGACAGAAAAATGCCGTCCTGGATCACCTGAAGCAGTTTGACGACGCTCGCCGCCTCCGAATCCTGGATTTCGGGCAGTTGCTCGATGCGTTCGGGCGATTGCTTGCGCAGCAGCCAGTTGGCCTGGAGCAAACTGGCGATGAGCCGGGGAATCGACGGCTCGTAGCGGAGCCGAATGCCGAACTGCCGCAGGGCGGGCATCGCGACGCGGATGCTTTCGTCGAGTCGCTGTCGGTAGGCGAGGTGGGCCGCCCAGACGGTTGCGAGGGCGGCGGCGTGAAACTTGGTGCGGACTTTTTCCTGCAAAAACCCGAGCGTCTGCTCAAACTCGGCTTCGGTACCCGGCGCGAACGCGGCCGCGTGGAGGTACTGCCCGTGCAGGTCGAAGCAATCGTCGTAGCGCTGATCCCAATCGGCGGGCGTGAGGGTTTTCAGCGCGTAGCCGTAGCAACGCAGCGCCAGCTCGAAGGCCCCGATGCCCACCGCCGCGCGGGCCGCTTCGAGCAGGTGCGGGGCGTAGCTGGCCCCCCGTTCGGGCGGAATTTCGAGCAGTTTCGTCGCCAGTCGGAAGCGGTCGTCGGTGGAAAGCGGTCCGGGCTGCGCCAGCAGGTACCGCGCCACGCGTTCAAACACCTCGGCCCGGTGGTCAGTAGCGAGCTGCTCGCGCCCGATGTCGATGAGTTGTGGATTGGCAAACGTGAGGTACCCCGGTTCGGAATCGCGGATGAATACCCCCGCCTGGAGAAGTACCTCGACGTGCCGGGGTACCTCCTCGACCGGTTGCTGACTCAACGCGGCCAGTTCCGACCCGCTGAAGCGCGGCTGAAAACACGCGGCGATGTCGAAGAGGTACCGCACGGGCGGGGGCAACTGCCGGATGGCCTCCGTCAGGTACCCAAGCAGGTTGTGGGTGGTTTCAAACGCCGCCAGCGCCCGCTCATCGGCCCGAAAAAACGCGGTGCCCGGTATCGGATGGAGCAGATTGCGGCGCTGGGCCGTTTCGAGAAACCGCCGGACGAAGTAGGGCGTACCGCCCGTTTTTTGCCCGATCAGCGCCGCCAGGGTACCGACCTGCTCGGGCTGGAGGCGGAGCGAACGCAGCCAGGTTTCGAGTTCGGACGCGCTGAGGTCGGGCAGGGCCAGCGCGCGGTGCCGGACGTCGAGCGAGGCGAGGGCTTCGGTCAGCAGGTCGGGCGCAGTACCCGATTCGTTCGTGGCCACGACCGTAAACGCCCCGAGCGATGTTTCCCGAAACAGCGCGTCGAGCAGCGCGAGCGTGACGTCGGAAGCGCCCTGGAGGTTGTCGAGCAGCCAGACGACAGGCCGGCCCGTGAGCACGAGCGCCTTGAAAAAACCCGCCAGCGCGTAGGCCTGTCGGTACTGCGTGGCCTGACTGCCCCGCTGCGGGCTGGGCGCGGCGGGCGGGCGATCGGTAAGCGGGCCACAGGCCGGGCAAAACTCCACGAGTACGGGCAGCGCGTCGCCCAGGCCACTTTCGAGGTGAAACCGCAGGCTGTCGACGACCTCCGTCGGCTGGCTCAGCAGGTAGTTGACCAAGGCTTCGAGGCCCGCCCGCAAACCGGCGTAGGGCTGCGCCCGGTCGTCGCGGGCGTCGCTGCGCAGGAGAAAATAGCGGTTGAAGTACGCGTTTTCCAGCACGTCGAGCAGGGCCGTTTTGCCACTGCCGGGCGGACCTTCGAGTCGTACCCAGCCCTTCGTGGCCGATTCGCCCACGTCGCGAAGTACCTCCTCCAGCGCCGTGCGGACCGTTTCGCGCCCGACAAACGCGGTCGTGAGCTGAAATTCCTGACCGGCGTCGGAGCGCCCCGCCACGAAGCCCTCGCCCGAACCGAGCGTCACGCGCTGGAGGTCGTGCCGCAGCCCCGCCGCCGACTGGTACCGGTCGGCGGGATTCTTGGCGAGGAGTTTCGTCAGGATGGCCGAGAGGCTGGGGGGTACCGTCGGGTTGAGTTCGTGGGCCGGGGGTGGGGTATGCGTCAGAATCCGAAACAGCGTGTTGGCTCCGTCCGAACCTGCGAAGGGCCGTTGCCCCGTCGCCAGTTGGTAGAGCAGCACGCCAAGCGAAAAATAATCACTGCGGTAATCGAGCGGCAGGTCGGTCTTGCCGCTTTGCTCGGGGCTGGCGTACGAGAGAATTTCTTCGTCGATTCGTGCCTGCGGCGTACCCGCGGCCCGGTCGCGGTAGGCCAGGGCCAGGGGCCACTCGGTCGGGAGAAATTCGTGCGTGTCGGGGCGGTACAGCAGGTGCGCCGGGGCCAGTCCGAGCCAGGCGATGCCCCGCTGGTGCCAGCGTTCGAGCACGTCGAGTAAGCCCAGGGCCTGCGCCCGGAGCGTTTCGGTGGGTACCGGCACCCGGCCTTCAAACCAGTGTGGGTACCACGTCGACTCGGGCAGGTACAGGTAAAACTGGTCGCGGTGGGATTGGTACACGACCGGTTCGCCATCGAGTCGCGCCGCCACGTCTACCTGCCGTTGCCAGTCGAGCGTGGGCTGTTGCGCGCGGCGCTGCTTTCGCCACACGATGGTCCCGTCGGCCGTTTCGTGGAGCTGAAAGTCCGAATGCAGCGTCGCGAACGAACGCGCCTCAGCGACCGGCTGGCTCATAATGCGGGTACACGTTTTTTTCGAGGAAGGTCTGCATTTCGGCCTTCCAGTCGGCATTCCAGAAATGACTGATGACTTCCTCGTAATCGTCGCGCACCGAAACCGAGTACCCGCCGTCGAACGACTGGCAGTCGGGTACCCAGGCGCTGTGAATCGTGAACGAGTAGTCGAGGTCGGGGTGAAAGAGTTTGCAAACCGGCCCGGCGCTGAGTTTCGCCGCGTCGAACAGCCAGACTTCGCGGGTGTACTGGTCGGCGGTCAGGTCCTGCGCCGAGCCGTTGACCATCGTGCAGAGGATGTACCCGTCGAGTTGCGGGTGAACCGTCGGGCGTTCGCCCTTCGCCCGTTTACGCGGTACGAACTGAATCGAGCGCAGGTTCTGGTTCATCGCGAAGAGGTAGTAATCCTCCAGCTTCATCGTCTCCGTGTTCTGCCGGACGAGGCAAAACGGTACCCCGTGGCGGGTGTAGCTGAGCAGGTCGTCGACGGGGATGAGCCGGTGAACGTAGTCTTCGTAGAGTTCCTTCATGAACTTTGTCATCATCCGGTAGTCCAGCCCGTAGCACTGCCAGAAGTTGTAGACGAGTTTGTTGACGACCACGTCGGGGCTGATGATGTCGCGGAACGTGTTGAGCGCCACGGCCCAGGTATGGGCTTTCACGTTCCCGACGTCATCGCCCGCGAAGCCTTTTTCGTGGATGATTTGCTGGCTGAGGATTTTACCCGTGTCGCCCTGCACCACGAACTTCCCGATGCGGCCAATGTCCAGCTCGCCGCAGGCCATCAGCCCGTACGTGTTGGGCAGCGCGCCCTGGTCGGGGTCAGTCGCCAGGAAGTCGTACGGCCGGACCCACTCCGCCGCGCAACTGGCGCTGTTGTGGGCCGTGTGGATGGTGACACGCCCGCCGGGGTTGTCGTAGTCGACGGAGTAGTGGACGGTTTCGAGCGGGATGACGAATTTCTTCGCCGTGACGTTCGCCACGCCTTTTTTCAAATCCGAGCGTTTGATGAGGTACAGCGGCGTTTCGGGAAGTACCGTTTTGGCGGTCAGTTTCCGGAATACTTCGTTCAGCCAGGGGTGATCGGGAAATGGCACGTTTTCCATGATGTCGAGGGCAAACTTCACCGACGAATCGACCAGCACGAGGTAATCCCGGCTGAAATTGGTCTGGTGCATGCACTGCTCGATAACAATGTTCTTGCCCGTGTCGGCGTCGAGGACGTTCCAACGTTGGAGCGGTCCCTGGCCCGTCCAGCGCAGGAGGTACACGGCGTTTTCCATGCTGAATTCGCCGCCCGGTTCCTCGCCGTCGAGTTCTTTCAGCACGTCGAGCGGGTGAAATTCGCCCGATTTACCTTCGATTTTTTCGTGAAGGTGCGCGATGAACCGCGTGATGAGCTGGACAAACTTCCCGGCCTTCAGCTTGAGGAAGCCCAGCGTACGTTCGAGCTTGTTGAATTCGGTCAGGATGAACGTCTGCGCGGCCAGGAGTTTGGCCCCCATTTTTTCAGAGAAAAACATCGTTCCGAACGTCTTCTGGTAGCAGACGGTAAAAAATTCACGCGTCTGCGGGTCGAACGAAGGGTGCGCCGTGCTCTGAATCATCGGGAAGACCTGCTCGGCGATGAGCGGAAACTCCGGCGACCACTCCGAATTGGCCCCGATGGCGGTTTTGAGTTTGAGACTGACCGGGTCCAGCTCGAACGGCCGCCCGACGTCGAAGTTGGCCGTCACGCGCGTGGGCTGGTTGGGGGCGAAGCGGAAGGGTGTCAGGGCCGTGTTTACCTGGTTGCGCACGCCGAGTTTGAGCGAGGTGCGCCCGATGCCCATGCTTTTGAAGTACAGGCCCTGGTCGTAGTAGCTCGTGCCGTACTTCGTCGCCTCGTCGGCCCAGTAGCAGGGCGTGCGGAGGATGGCCGATTTGACCGAGACGGTATCCGGCTGGTCGAGGTCGAAGCGGAACAGCATCGCGTCGCCGTTGAAAATCATGTCACCCCACTCGCCGTTCACCCGACCGTTGGGTAAGTTTTTGGGGTACGGCGTCGGGCTGTTGACGGTTCCGCAGGGCGAATTGAGGTACACGTGGCCTTGCAGGTCGGTGGGAATTTTACCGGCCAGTACCTGAAGTTTCAGGTCAACTTCCTGGCGCGAACATGAGGTGAAAGGCCGTTTGACGGGCTGCGGGAGGGGCTTCATGGAGGAGGCGTAAGGGGTGTTTCAAGCCGACTGGAGGAGTTAATTTCAAAAATAACTGGCGCGAAAGCGGCACGCGCGGCGGGGATGGGTTTGGGCAAGGTATCGGTTTTTTGCGTTACTTACTCGCCCGGATTCTGGTTTTACCCACCCTGCACCGCATGAATTTCCGCCAAGCCGAAACGCACCTGCTCCAGCGCCTCGAAACGGCCCTTTCGCCCACGCTGTACTACCACGGCCTGCACCATACGCTCGACGTCGTGCAGGCGGCCGAGTGGCTGGCCGACCGCCAGGGCCTCACCGATCCGACCGAGCGCGGGTTGCTGCGCACGGCGGCGCTTTACCACGACTGCGGCTTCACTGACGTGTACCAAGGACATGAGGAGGAGGGCTGCCGGTACGTGCGGGCGGTACTGCCGGGCTTCGGCTTCCTCGACGCGGCGCTCGACGCGATTTGCGGGATGATTCGGGCGACGAAAATCCCCCAACAACCCCAGACGAAGCTGGAAGAAATTCTGGCCGACGCCGACCTCGACTACCTCGGTCGCGACGATTTCGAACCGATTGCCCGGACGCTGTTCGAGGAATTGAAGGTGCGCAACCTCGTGGCCGATGAACCGGCCTGGAACCGGATTCAGGTCAAATTCCTCGAAAGCCACCACTACTGGACGCCCACGGCCGTCGCCGAACGGCAGGCAAGCAAGCAGCGGCACCTCGACCAGCTTCGCGAGCTGGTGCAGTCGTATAGTTTTTAGGGTAGCGCTTGGTTCACGCAGAAGTTCGCGGAAGCAGTGCGCGCAGAAAACGCAGGACTGATTCGGCGAACATCCGCGCAACACATCCGCGTAAGTCTGCGCGAAACCTTCTAAACCCCAGAAGCCGCCACGAGTACCTGATTCTGGGTACGGATGCGCTGGCAGAGGGTTCGCAGGATGGCCCGGAGGATTTCGCCGCGCTCTTCCATCAATTCGTAAAAATCTTCCTGGTCGATGCGGAACAGCCGCAGGTCGGTCAGCGCCTGGGCCGTCGCCGAGCGGGCTTCAGTGTCGAGCAGGGCCAGTTCGCCGAAGAAATCACCGCGCGTAAACCGGGCCAGTTCTTTCGGCCCGTCGGCAATGCTCACTTCGCCCTCGTAGACGATGAAGAGGCAGGTACCCAAATCGCCCTTTTTGAAAATCGTTTCGCCCTGCGGGTACCGCACCTCGCGCATGATGGGCGTGATGCTGGTGAGCACGTTTTCGGGCGTCTGGGCAAACAGGCTGGTGTTTTTCAAGACGACGACCAGTTCGAGCGCGGGAATTTGGGGCAAAGCAGAATCGTGCATGGGCAGCGGTTCGGAAGATTGAGAAACGGGTACCGGCTGCGCCACCGCCGCACTTTCGCTTAGCAACGAAACCGGCTGATTCAGGTACCGCCGGACCGCCTCGACCGGCGAGTCGGAGGGCTGCCAGCGGCGTAGCGCCAGGCCGACGGTCCAGTCAGAAAAGACGTCGGTACCGCAGCGGACGACGTACCCAACCAGCGATTCGGTTTCGGTGAAGGGTCCCAGTTGCGCGTCGACCAACCGCAGGCGTTCGTCCACCGGCAGATCGTCGAGCAGGGCCTGGAGTACCCCGTAGACGGGCCGGGGAATCAGGTTGTCGAGTAGTTCGAGGGCGTTGGCCCGGCGTTCGCGCTGGGCGTGTTCGATGCTCGTCCGGGCCTGATCGATGGGTTCGGGTTCGTAGACTTCCCGCAGCAACCCGAACAGGCGCTGGCGGAGTACCGACAGTTCGTACTCCAGCGTCGCCGTCCAGTCCTCGTCGGCGTCGCGACTGCCGTGCAGCAGACGTTGGGCGAGGCGAAGTTCGTCCTGAATCAGGTGCCGGAAGACGGCATCGTCCTCGTCGACGGGCGGCGTGTTGGTCAACCCCCGCAGCGCCGCCGCCCGCACGAATCGGTTCGGGCGCTGGATTAATTCGAGGAGTAAAACCCGGCTTTCGGGCGTTCGCGCCCAGCCCGCCAGCGCCGCCACGCGCTGGGCCAGCAGCGGATCGGGCGAGGTACGCACGGCCTCGGCGAGCCGGGGTAAAGCCGCGGCACCCTGGGCTTTCAGGCTTTGGAGCGCCGCGCGTCCCTGGACCGGGTCGGCCAGTTGGTCGACGAGGTACCGCGTCAGGTGTTCGTCGCCGAGTACCCCGGCGGTTTGCAACGCGGCGTGGCGGAGGGTTTCGTCCGAATCGGTCAACGCCGCCTGCACGAAGGGTACCAGCCGCCGAACGCGGTTGGTTCGGATGAGGTCGAGCGCGGCGAGGCGGCTCGTCGCGTCGGGGCGGGTACTCAGCGCCTGCAAACTTTGCAGCGCCTGCGGGTTGTCGGGGTGAACGTCGAGCAGGCCCCGAATCGCCCCGCGGCGGATGGCCAGGTCGGAGTGGTGCAGGAGTTCGGGCAGGCGTTCGAGTTCGCTGTCGGCCCGCTGCCCGACGAGCCGCGCGGCGCTTTCCCGGATGTTCGGTTCCGAATCGTTGAAAACGCGGTGGTACAGCAGCGGCGTGGGTACCCGCAGGCGGGCTTCGCCGATGGCGTCGAGTACCCGCGCCCGGACCGCCGGAGCCGGGTGCTTAAGCAAGTCGTCCGCCCGTTCGGTGAGTACCTCGGGTTGCTGCCGCTGCAACCAGCCGATGGCCGTGGTCACCTCCGCGGGCTGCGGGCTTTGCAGGCTGTTGGTGATTAGTTTCAGTGCCTCGGCGGGCAACGCCAGTTGAGCGGATTCAAAAAACCGCTTGCCCAGGGCCTCGTGCAGTTCGGCGAGGTACTGCCGATAGGTTTGCCGGAGCAACCAGAGCGAAATTCCCAACAACCCTACCCACACCAGCGGTACCCAGCCCGCGAAGGCGGAGGTACCGTGCAGCAGCCAGATCACGCCCCCGGCCAGCCCGAGGCCGAGCGGTTCGTACAGCCCCTTCACGAGCGTGTGGCCTTCAAGGCGCTGGGCGGGCGAGAGCGGTTGGAAGAGCACGAGAAACACCGGGTCGAACACGGCGCGGCGAATGACTTCAAAGAGCAGGTACAATCCCGAGAAAAAGAAAAGCAGGGCCGATTCGCTCGTGTCGAGCGCCTGAAACCCAATCAGGAGTACCAGCCCGACCAGCCCTGCGACGGGCAGCGCCTGGAGCGTACGCCCGATGCCGAAGCGGTCGACGGCCTGCCGCGAAATCAGGAGTTTGACGAGCATCGCGACCAGGTACGTTGCCGCCAGAACGTACCCGACGACCTGAATCACGTCGGACTGGTCGTGGAATTTGTGCTTGACGTTGACGAAAAACCCGTACTCGATTTCGATGCCGACAGCCGCCAGCAGCGTCAGACTCAGGCCCATCAGGAGCACGAGCCGGTTGCCGCCCGCCAGCGTACGCAGCAGCGCGGGTTGCTCTTTCGTCAGCCGCCGCCGGTGGGCGTGGTGGACGGAATGCGACTGAAACGTGCGTTGCAGCGTGAACAGCGCCCCGACGAAGGCCGCAAACGAGACGACCAGCAGCACGAGCAGGGTCGCGTGGGCGTGGACCAATGCAGCGAGTACCGCGCCGAGGGCCTTGGCGGGCATGTCGCCCGCGCTGATGACGCCGAAGAGCCGCTTGCTCTGGCGGGTGTCGAAGACGACGGAGGAAACGCCCCAGAATTCGAGGTTCGTCAGCAGGTAGATTACCCGAAACCCAACCATGATCGCCACCGCCGCCGCGACGGAATGCCCGGCGTAGACGAGTACCCCGATGACGACGGTCAGTACCCCGACGGCGGCGAGTACCCGCAGGGCGAGGTTTTGCAACCCGAGGTGATGTTCGTAGTACGCGTAGAGCTGCCCGACGCCCATCATGCCCGCTGCGGAAGCGAGGTAGGCCAGGGGCAGGCTGGTTTCGGGGTTGTTTTCGAGCAGGATGACGTTCGCTGCCACGTAGACGAGGATCGTCCCGATGCCGAGAAGGACGTTGTGAATAAAAAACAGCCCGACGGTCCGGGTTTCGTCAGAGCGAATACCGACGGCTTGCTGGAAGCGGGTTGCGGAAATCATCCCGGAGGGTTCATCGAAAGCAGGAGCCGCAAAGTACGGCTTTTCGGGGCGGGATGGTAGGGCGATTGGTAGTTCACGCAGAAGTTCGCGGATGTCTCACGCCGATTTTCACGGAATGGGTCTGCGTTTTTCTGCGCAAGTCATCAGCGAAAATCGGCGCGAAACCTACTTTCACGACACCTGCGATACTGCCTTCTCCGCCCGAATGTTATCCAGATTGTAGTGCAGTCCCACGTTCTCGCGCCGGGCCATCGCCATTTTGATGACGAGGTACGAGACGTTGATCATGTTCCGCAACTCACAAATCGGTACCGACACCTTCGACTGCCGGTAGAGCGTCTCGTGCTCGCGGTAGAGCAGCTCGACGCGGTCGTACGCGCGGCGCAACCGCCGGTACGTGCGGACGATGCCGACGTAGTTGGATAGAATCGCGTTCAACTCCCGCGTCATTTCCGTCACGAGTACTGCCTCCTCAGGATGCGTGGTACCCGAGTCGTCCCAGTCGGGGATTTCAGTGACAATTCGGGCGTCGGCAAGCTGTTCGAGGGTACCCAGAAAAGCCCGGTGCCCGAACACGACCGCTTCGAGGAGCGAGTTCGATGCCAGCCGATTCGCCCCGTGCAGCCCCGTGCAGGCACATTCGCCGACGGCGTAGAGAAACTTGATGTTCGTCCGCCCGCATTCATCCACTTTCACGCCGCCGCAGAGGTAGTGCTGGGCGGGTACCACTGGAATCAGGTCGTTCCGCACGTCGTAACCCTGGTCGAGGCAGTACTGGGTGATGGTCGGGAAGTGTTCGAGGAACTTGTCGTAATCGAGGTGCCGGACGTCGAGGTATACGTGGTCGACGCCGTAGCGCTTCATCTCCGAGTCGATGGCCCGCGCCACGACGTCGCGCGGGGCGAGCGAAAGCCGCTCGTCGTACTGCTCCATGAAGGTACTCCCGTCGGCGTGTTTGAGTACCCCACCGAAACCGCGGACGGCCTCGGAGATGAGGAAACTGGGTTTTTTGCCCGGTTCGTAGAGGCTCGTCGGATGAAACTGGATGAACTCCATGTTGTCGCACAGTCCCTTGGCCCGGTACGCCATCGCGATGCCGTCGCCCGTGGCGATGGTCGGGTTGGTCGTGCTCTGGTAGATGTTGCCGATGCCGCCCGTGGCGAGCAGCGTGGTTTTGGCCAGAAACTTCTCGACTTCATCCGTCTGCCGGTTCAGGACGTAGGCCCCGTAGCACTCGATGTCCTCGCGGTACCGGTAGACGGTCTCGCCGAGGTGGTGCTGGGTGAGGAGTTCGACGGCGTAGTACTGCGTCAGGAGTTGGATGCTCGGATGACGTCGGACTTCTTCGAGTAGCGCCCGCTCAATTTCGGCCCCGGTGATGTCCTTGAAGTGCAGAATGCGGTGGTCGGAGTGGCCACCCTCGCGGGCCAGGTCGTAGTCGCCGTCGGGTTCTTTGTCGAAGCGGGTACCGTAGTCGATCAGTTCCTGAATGCGTTCGGGCGCTTCCCGGACCACGATTTCGACGATGTGCCGCTTGTTGACCCCATCGCCCGCGTCCATCGTGTCTTCGATGTGCTTTTCGAAGCTGTCTTCCTTCGCCCACACCGCCGCAATGCCGCCCTGGGCGTACTTCGTATTCGTCTCGTCGGCCTGCACTTTCGTGATGACCGCGATGGAAATCGCCTCGCCGTGCGATTCAAAGTGCCGGGCCAGCTTGGTGGCGTAACTCAATCCGGCAATTCCGGAGCCGATGACGAGGAAATCGTAGGTGTGGGTTTGGGGCATATCTTAACTGAACAGAAACGGAGTCTTGAACCAGTGGGAGAATTCAAGGGACCAACGCCCTGTAAATCTCGAAATTCTCCGCGTCAAAACACACGAAGGTCACCTGCTCGATGGCCGGGTACTCCGTCAGTACCGCCCGCACCGTCGCCACAGCGATTTCGGCCGCGGCCTGCTTGGGGTACCCGTACACGCCCGTGCTGATGTTGGGGAAGGCGATGGTTTTCAATCCGTTTTCCGCCGCCAGCCGGAGGCTGTTTCGGTAGCAGTTCGCCAGCAACCCCGCCTCGCCCTGGGTACCGCCCCGCCAGATGGGGCCGACGGTGTGAATCACTTTTTTTGCGGGAAGGTACCCGGCGGTGGTCAGGACGGCTTCGCCCGTTGGGCAGTGACCGATGCGGCGGCATTCGTCCAGAATGGCCGGACCACCCGCCCGGTGAATGGCCCCGTCGACGCCGCCCCCGCCGAGCAGCGAGGAATTGGCCGCGTTGACGATTGCATCGGCGGAGAGTTTCGTGATGTCGCCCTGCGTGACTTGAATACGTGACATGGTAAAAAAATGCTGTCATCCTGAGCGACAGCGAAGGATGACAGGGCGGAGAACTTATTTACTCAAATCCAGCATCGCCCGTACCGCTTTCAGTGCCTTGACCCGCGTTTCTTCCGGGACGATGATTTCGGGCAGCTCGTAGTACAGGCAGTTGTACAGTTTTTCGAGCGTATTCATTTTCATGTACGGACACTCCGAGCAGGCGCAGAAGTTGTTTTCGTTGGCCGGAGCCGGAATGATTTTCTTCGTCGGGTTGGCGGCCTTCATTTTGTGCAGAATGCCCGCTTCGGTCGCCACGATGAACTCGTCGTGCGTCGATTCGCTGACGAATTTCAGTAGCCCGGTGGTACTACCCACGTAATCGGCCTGGAGCAGGATTTCGTCCTTGCACTCGGGGTGGGCCACGAGCAGCGCGTCGGGGTGGTCGAGGCGGAGCTGCGCCAGTTTTTCCCGCGAAATGTCGATGTGCACGATGCAGGCCCCGTCCCAGAGAATCAGGTCGCGGCCCGTTTTCTGAGCCACGTACCGCCCGAGGTTGGCGTCGGGGGCGAAGATGATTTCGCGGTCGGCGGGAATGGACTCGACGATTTTCAGCGCGTTCGACGAGGTGCAGATGATGTCGGTCTGCGCCTTGATGTCGGCCGAGCAGTTGATGTAACTGACTACGACGGCGTTCGGGTGCTGGGCTTTGAACGCCGCGAATTCGTCCGCCGGAGCCGAGTCGGCCAGCGAACACCCGGCGTTGAGGTCGGGAATGACGACTTTTTTATCCGGGTTGAGAATCTTGGCGGTTTCGCCCATGAAGTGTACCCCGCAGAACACGATCATCTGCGCCTCGGTTTTCTCGGCGGCCTGGGCCAGTCCGAGGCTGTCGCCGACGTAATCGGCCAGGTCCTGAATGTCGCCGTCAACGTAGTAGTGGGCCAGGATGACGGCGTTTTTCTCCTGCTTCAACCGAAGAATTTCGGCCTTCAAGTCAACGTTTTTGGGTATCGACCGGCTGATGTAGCCGATCTGGGCAATTTCTTCTTCGCGGGTGAGTGGGAAAACGGCAGGCATGTCTCAAGTTTTACAGTTTGCAGCAATCAGTTTTTAGAAGGAATTTAAAACGCCTTCAAACTCAAATCCAGGCTTTTCACCTGGTGCGTCAGCGCGCCGACGGAAACGTAGTCAACGCCGCACTCGGCGTACTGGCGAATCGTTTGTTCATTAATGCCACCCGAAGCCTCGGTCGGGTACCGCCCGCCGACGCGCCGGACGGCTTCGCGCAGGTTTTCAAACGTAAAATTATCCAACATGATTCGGTCGACGCGCTGCGTTTCACCCGTGTGGAGTACCTGGTCCAACTCGTCGAGGTTTCGCACTTCAATTTCGATTTCGAGGTCACGCCCCGTCCGGCGGAGGTAATCGCTGGCCTGGCGCAGCGCCGCCGTGATGCCCCCGGCGTAATCGACGTGGTTGTCCTTGATCAGAATCATGTCGTACAGCGCGTAGCGGTGGTTGACGGCCCCGCCGATGCGCGTGGCCATTTTTTCGCAAATCCGAAAATTGGGCGTGGTCTTCCGCGTGTCGAGCAGTTTACAGGGTAGGTCGGCGATGCGATCGGCCAGTTTTCGGGTGTACGTCGCAATGCCGCTCATCCGTTGCAGACAGTTGAGTACCAGCCGTTCGGCGGCCAGAATCGACTGCGAACGCCCGGCAACGGTCAACACGATGTCGCCTTTGCGAATCGGGGTACCGTCGGTCAGCAGTACCTCGACGACTAACTCCGAATCCACTTGCTTAAAAATCGCCACGGCCACGGCTACGCCCGCCAACAGGCCGTCTTCCTTCACCAGCAGCCGGGCGCGGCCCGTGGCGGCGGCAGGAATGGTGGCCAGCGAGGTGTGGTCGCCATCGCCGAGGTCTTCTTCGAGGGCGAGGCGGATGAATTCGTGGAGATCGGTACCGTACATCGAGGGGCAAGGTTCAAGGGACAAGTGGCAAGTCGGGCGAAGGTAGGGAAAACGAAGCGCTCAATTTTCGGGCCAGCGGTGAATGAATTCGGGAGCCGAATCGTTAGACCTACCAAAAAAAGTCTATTTTTGTCGGCTCAAATGAAAACGACGCTCCGCATTCCGCACGCATTCAGCCTGGCACTCACCGCGCTGCTGCTGGTCGTGTCGGTCTGGAGCAGGCAGGGCCTCGCCCGTCCGGTACCCGTCGCCGCGAAGGCCGGTACCGAAAAATCCACCCAGCCCACCGACGCCCAACACGCCACGGTTCAGGAGCTTTCGCCGATGGCGACGGCCCCCTCGGTGGTCCTGTCGTTTGCGCAGGAGTTCACGCTGGTACCCCCGGCGGTGTTCGTCTTCGCGGTTGTCAAGCGGCAGGTACCCAGCCTGACGGCCCCGCCGCTCCGGCTGGCCTACCTCGAAGTACTGTTCGAGCATTTCATCGTCGTCAACGCCCCGTAGTTATTCCGGCCTCCTCGTCGGCGCTTCCGCCGTTCGTTTTGGGTACTCAGCCGTACCCAAGTTGTTTCTTTTCCCTTGTAACTTTTCCCTGAACTCATGCAAAACCGCACGTTTGTGGTGGTGCTGACGGGCCTCGTCGCCTTGCTGTGCCTCTACTACCTTTCGTTTACGTTCGTCTCGCGCAATTACAAGCAGCAGGCGACCGACTTCGCGACCGACCCGAAAACCGGCCAGGTCGATTTGCTCAAGCGGCAGCGTTTCGTCGATTCGCTCTGGAAAGAAAAAGTCTACCTCGGCAGCACACTCAAGGAAGTCACCGAGCGTGAACTGAACCTCGGCCTCGACCTCCAGGGCGGGATGCACGTCATGCTCGAAGTTTCGCCGGTGGAAATCGTCCGCTCGCTGTCGGGCAACAGCCAGAACCCGAAGTTCATCGAAGCCCTCAATAAAGCCAAGCAGGAACAGCAGGCGGGCGCACGCGGCAGCTTCGTCGACATTTTCTACCGCAACTGGCAGGACGTGTCGGGTGGGCAGAAGCTGAACACGCTTTTCTCGAACGCCGCCAACCGGGGCAAAATCACGTACCAGACGTCCGATGCCGACGTCATCCGCGTCATCAACGAGGAAGTCGAAGGGGCCATCGACCGGGCGTTTAAAATCATCCAGACGCGCGTCGACAAGTTTGGCGTGACCAACCCGAACCTCCAGCGCATTCCGGGTACCGGCCGCATTCAGGTCGAACTGGCGGGCGTCGACAACCCCGAGCGGGTACGCAAGCTCCTCTCGGGCGCGGCCAAGCTTGAATTTGCCGAAGTCTACGAACTCCAGGATTACGCCGCCGCCCTCGACCAACTGGGTACCTACCTGACGCGCATCGAAGCCGAAGAAAAAGCCGCGACGCAAACGGCGGCACCGACCACGCAGGGTCTCGCGGGTTTGGGTAAAACGGCGGCTTCCGCTGCGGATACGGTGAAGGCCGACGACGGTGGACTGGCCGGACTCGGTGGCAAGGCCCGTACCGACACGGCCAAGGCGAAAGCCAAAACCGATACCGCCAAGGCGCAGCAGCCGACGGGCCTCGCCAGTCTGTTCGTGCCGATGGGCAACGGCTCGCTGGGCGTTTTCGTGAAAGATACCCCGCGCGTGAACCGCATCCTGGCCCGGCCCGAAGTGGCGCAACTCTTCCCGAGCGACCTGGATTTTGCCTACGACGTGAAGGCTATTTCGGCCACGGACGGCAAAGACTTGGTAGGCCTAACGGCCGTCAAACGCGGCCAGGACGGCAAAACGGCGCTCGACGGTGACGTGATTTCGGATGCTTCGCAGGATTTTGATCAGAGCAACCGCGTCGAAGTGTCGATGAACATGAACGCCGAGGGCGCGCGCCGCTGGAAAACGCTGACGGCCAACAACGTCGGGCGGCGGGTCGCGATTCTGCTTGACGGATACGTGCAGTCGGCTCCGGTCGTGAACGGCGAGATTCCCAACGGGCGTTCGAGCATCACGGGTAGCTTCACGATTGAGGAAGGCAAAGACCTTGCGAACGTGCTGAAAGCCGGGAAACTGCCCGCCCCGACAAGCATCGTCGAGGAGGCCGTCGTCGGATCGACGCTCGGGGCCGAGGCCGTCAGCTCGGGGGTACTCTCCTCGGTGGTGGGCTTCATCGTGGTTCTGCTCTTCATGGTGGCCTACTACAGCAAGGCTGGCTGGGTGGCCAATGCGGCGCTGCTCATCAACCTGTTTTTCCTGATGGGCATCATGGCCTCGCTCGGTGCGGTACTCACGCTGCCGGGTATTGCCGGTATCGTACTCACAATCGGGATGTCGGTCGATGCGAACGTGCTCATCTACGAGCGCATCAAGGAAGAACTGGCGCTCGGCAAGTCGTACCCGCAGGCCATCGCCGACGGGTTTAAGAACGCCTACTCGTCCATCATCGACTCCAACGCGACGACCCTGCTGACGGGCATCGTGCTGCTCGTGTTCGGTACCGGCCTGATTCTGGGTTTTGCGACGACGCTCGTCATCGGGATTTTCACGTCGCTCTTCGCGGCCATTTTCATCAGTCGGGCCATTCTCGACTGGACGGCCAGCAAGGGCTGGCGCTTCGGCTTCTCGTCATCGCTGACGAAAAACCTGTTCAAGGATTCGCAGTTTGATTTCGTTTCGCGCCGGAAATTGTACTACACCATTTCCTCGATCATCATCGCGGCGGGCGTGGTTTCGATTCTCATTAAAGGCTTCGGACTAGGCGTCGATTTTAAAGGCGGGCGTACCTACGTGGCGCGCTTCCAGAACGACGTAAAAACCGAGGATGTTCGCCAGGCCCTGACGGTACCGTTTGGGGCCGCCCCCGAGGTGAAGACCTACGGCGTGGGCAAGAACCAGGTACTCATCACGACGAGCTACCTGGCCGATCAGTCAACGCCCGAGTCGGACGTTCAGGCCACGGCCAAGCTGAAGGAAGGATTGGGTAAACTCAACGGCAACACGGCAAGCATCGAAAGCTCCTCGAAAGTAGGCCCGACGATTGCCCAGGACATGATCTGGTCGTCGGTGAAAGCCATTTTGCTGGCCATTGCCATCACGTTCGGGTACATCCTGCTGCGGTTTAAAAAGCTGGCCTTTGGGTACGGGGCGCTGGTGGCACTCTTCCACGATGTGCTCATCATCCTCTCGATTTTCTCGATTTTCAACGGCCTGCTGCCCTTCTCGCTCGACGTCGACCAGTCGTTCGTAGCGGCGGTACTGACCATCATGGGGTACTCGATGAACGATACCGTCGTCGTGTTTGACCGGGTGCGGGAGTACCTGGCCGACAACCGCGGCAAGCGCGAAAGCATCCCGACGGTCATCAACAACGCCCTGAACAGTACCCTGAGCCGCACGGCCGTGACGGGTATCTCGACGATGCTCGTCCTGCTGATTCTGTTCATCTTCGGCGGCGAGGTGATTCGCGGGTTCTCGTTTGCGATGCTCATCGGGGTCATCGTAGGTACCTACTCCTCGCTCTTCGTGGCGACGCCCATCGTGGTCGATTCGCTGAGCCGCGACAAGAGCTACGCCGAACCGACCGTGACGCCCGCCCCGGCGACTCCGGCGGTTGCCGCAGCGCCGAAGGGGAAGCTAAAGCCGCAGGCGTAATCGTCTCAACGTGCTGACAGTGAAAAACGAGGACCCCTGCACAGGGGTCCTCGTTTTAGTTAATGGCATTCCAATTAGTCGCGTCTGCGTCTACATTCCCGAAATTTTCAACGGATGAATCAACGCCTGTTTTAATGGGATAAAGCCAATACCCGTCATGTGGTCACCGATTACCCTGAGCGGAAAAATACCATCGAAGAAGCAGAAAGTGTTTTTGAGGATCCGTATTTTACTGAGGTGGCAGATCGTGTCAGTGCGCGTGGTGAACAAGAGTATCACGGAGTAGGGTTGAGTAATCAAAACCGCCTGCGCTTTGTTGCGTTTACAATTCGTAACGATGAAATTAGAGTGTTCAGTTGCCGAAACGCATCCATAAGGGAGCGCCAGACGTATGAAAAAGAAAAGCAAAGCAGCGGTGACGGTCGTTAAAAAGGCCCACACGCCCAAAGAACTACGGGAGAGCGGGAAGCGATTTGTCGAGTCCAAAGGGCCTCGCCTGACTCTGGACGAAGTTTTCGATATGGAACGTGTTAAACAGACGCAGGTAGCGGAGTAGCCATGCGCAGCATCCTCAGGCAGGACCGGCCCACCGGCCCTGCCTGAGGATGCTGCCGCTTACTAATTCCCATCATTCGCCCGGGAAGAATCGCCATAAATTGGTCAGGCTTTCATTTGCTCAGTCTACCACCCAATCATGGCTAACTTCAGCACGTACTTCCCCACACTGCTCAAGCACGAAGGCGGCTTCGTCAACCACCCCAAAGACCCCGGCGGGGCCACCAACAAGGGCGTCACGTTCCAGACGTTCAAACTGAACGCCAAGCCGCTGCTCGGCATCGAACCGACGCTCGACAGCCTGAAAGCGCTCAGCGACGAGCAGGCCCTTAAAATCTACCGAGTCAAGTACTGGGCACCGGTTTGCGGCGACGAAATCAAGAGTCAGCGCATTGCCGAATTTCTGTTTGACTTTTACGTCAACGCGGGCAAAAACGGCGTACGGGTACTCCAAAAACTACTTGTCGACCGGGGATTCAAAATTACCGTCGACGGCGTCTGCGGACCTGAAACGTACGAGGCCGTCAACCGCGATGACGAGCGACCGCTTTTCAATGCCTACAAGCAGCGCCGCATCGCGTACTACCACGCGCTGATTGCCCGGAAACCCGAATGCAAGGTGTTTCTGAAAGGCTGGCTGAACCGCGTCAACAGCTTCCCGGACTTCTGAAGCTGCCCAAAAAACAACCCGCCTTCGTACGAAGGCGGGTTGTGAAGTGAGTTGGTGATTGTCGTTAGCGCGGACGACCGCCGCCCATGCCACCGGGTCGCCCACCGCCCGTGCCGCCCGGACGGCCTCCGCCCGGTGCGCCACCCGTCGGCTGCGTTTGCTGCTGGGGTTGGTTGTCGCCGCCACCGTTGTCCTTGATGTCGTCGTTGTTGACGCCCCGACCGCGGCGGCGCGGCTGCTCGTTAAAGCTCATCTTGCCGATGCGGTAGTTGAAGGTCAGGCGGAAGCCGGTGTTGAAGAACGTGTTGACGCTCCGTTGGGTGAAGGCGGGCGAATCAAACGAATTGACGCGCCGGAAGCCGTTGAAATTGAGGAAGTTTTCAGCGGCAAAGCCAATCCCTCCACGTTTATCCTTGCCGAGGTCCTTGCGCACGCCCAACGAATAGAATCCGAAACCGCCTTCGGTACCCTGCAACTGCACCCGGCGGCCACGGAAAAAGCTGAAGCCCTGAATGGCCCATCCGTTTTTGAACGTGGCGTTGGTCCCAAGCCGCCCGCTGACGACAACCCCGCCGTTCGTGGCCGCAACCGCCGCCGCGCCGGTATTGGTCAGTTGCTGGTAGTAAACGTCCGTGCTGCCGTTGATCGACCACCTCGGCGTGAGGTTGAGGTTACCATACACGTTTAATCCGTACGAACTCACCTGCCCGATGTTCTGCGACGTCGTCACGACGGCCGTCGGCAAAACGCCCGAAAGGTCGAGGTCGGGGAAGAGAATTCGCGCCTGCTCGACGGTCGTCCGCACGTCTTCGATGGAATTGCCCGTGTAGCGGTAGAACGTCGAAATGTTCAGGTAGAGACTCTTCACGTTCACGCTCGTGCCCAGTTCCACGTTGTTGGTCAATTCCGGGACCAGGGCGGGATTCCCGATTTCCACGTTCTGCGGGTTGGCCAGGTTCAGGTTTGGGTTGAGCGACCGGATGCCGGGACGTTGCAGGCGGCGGTTGTACGACAACTTGTAGACCCGGCCTTTGATGTTTTTCGAAATGTTAACGCTCGGCACGAGGTTGCCGTAGTTCGCGAGCGGAATCTTCCCGCCTTCGGCAAACGCGGCATTGATGGCCGTGTATTCGTAACGACTCCCAACTTTGAAATTCCACTTGTTCGTGGTTGAAACCTGGTAGGAAAGGTACCCGGCCGCGACGTTCTGGTCGTAGTCGAGCAGGTTGGCCGGGCGGGTTGGGTCGAGGGCGTACGGCCCTTCGCCCGTCGAAATGAAGTACGCGAAATCGCTTTCCGCCTGCCGGAAAATACCCTTGCCCCCGAATTCGATCAACTGATTTTTCGTGATGGGCGTCTGGTAATCGGTCTGAACCGTGATTTCCTGGTTGTAGCTGTCGTTGTCGTTTTTTTGCCGCCCGGTCAGGGCCTGGCTGTCGTTGAGCAGGTCGGCCACGAAGTCGTTCGTCCGGTTGTTGCGGCTGTACTGGGCCGAGATGCTCCATTCCTGCTGGGGCTTAAACGTCCGCAGGTAGTCGACGTTCAGGTCCCAGGTACCCGACAGGTCTTTCGTCGTCACGTCGCGGTAGTTGGGAAGCTTGGGCAAGTCATTCTCAAACCGCTGCGTCCTCAAAAATTGAGTATTGTTCTGGTTACGAGCCCCGTAGCGAACGTTCGCCGAAAGCGACTGATTTTTGCTCAGGTCATAGTCCCAGCCCAGGGAGTAGCTGCCAAACATCCCACTGTTGCGGGTGCTGGCGTTTTGGTACGTTTTGTTGACGGTACCGTCCGCACTTTGGCTGGTCTGAACGTTGGTAAAAGTACCCAGCACGTTGTAGTTGGCCCGCCCGAAGCCGCCGAGCGAAAAGCCCATTTTTTTGCGGCGGTAGTTGCCATTTAGCCCCAGGTTAGCCCCCCGGTTCCCCACGCCCGCGTCGACGTTGAGCGTCAGGCCCTGCAGCGTGTTTTTCTTGGTGATGATGTTGATGATGCCACCCGAACCTTCGGCGTCGTACCGGGCCGAGGGGCTGGTGATGACTTCGACGGTTTTGATCTGATCCGCCGGAATCTGCTTCAGGGCATCCGCCACGCTCTGCGCGACGATGGTACTCGGCTTGTTGTTGATGAGGACCCGGATGTTGGAGTTGCCGCGAAGCTGCACGTTCCCGTCGAGGTCGACCGAAAGCAGGGGTACCTTCCGCAGGATTTCCGTCGCGTCGCCGCCCTTGGCCGCAATGTCCTTGTCGGCGTTGTAGACGAGCCGGTCCACCTTTTCTTCCACCAGAGCCGCCTGGCCGGTCACGGTCACTTCGTTGAGGGTCTTGACGTTGGGCGAGAGTTTGATGACGCCTAGGTCAAGGTTCTGGCCCTTTTCAAGCTTGACGTTTTCAATCGTTTTGGTACTGAATCCCAGAAATGAAATCAGGATTTTGAACTCGCCTTCGGCCACGCGGTTGAGCGTGAACTTGCCTTTTTCATCGGCCACGGTACCGTCAATCGCCTTGTTGGTGGCTTTGTCGTACAGCGCCACGCTGGCGAATTCAACGGCTTTCGTCACGGATGAATCAACGACAAAACCCGTGATTTTACCCGTGCCGCGGACGGCCGGTTCGTTGGCCGTGCCGGGTGGTGTCGCCGGTTGCTGCGGACGTTGACCACCGCCCGGCAGCGCCGGAACCTGCGCGAAGGCCGCCCCACTCAGCAGGGTCGTCAGCGCGAGGGCAGGTACTGATTTCTGAATAAGTCGTAAAAGCGATTTCATGGTTGCTCCAATGAGGTAATGACCCGTGCCGAGAGTCGATGCGTAGCCGTTTCAAAAGCCGGTCCAAAACGCCGCGAACCGGGATCGGTACCCGACCAGACGTCGACGAATAATCGAGCCCAATGATGCACAGGTTTTGTACTTTTCTGGGCTAAATTTCTGATTTAGAACATCCTGAGGCACGAAGAGTTGTACCACTCTGGGGATTGTTGCGACGTAGACCCGGATTCCAGCGGTCAAGGGTGCGGGTCTGTCGGCCAACGGGGGCGCGCCGTTCAGAAGTCAAACAGGCGACGTAGGTTTTCGCCGAAGGTACTGCCGCTTTCCAGGCGGCTGGCGGCTTTGTCCTTCATCGTGACGAGGTACTTGCCGTTGAAGTATTTTTCGACTTCTTTGATGTGGGCGCTGTTGAGCAGCACGGCGCGGCTGATGCGCACGAAAGCTTCGGGTAGTTTTTCCTCCAGCGCTCCGATGGTGTGGTTGGTGAGGTACTTCAGCCCGTCGAACGTCGTCAGGTAGACGTACTTGTCTTCGGCCTCGAAGTAACTGATTTCTTCCAGCCGGAGCAGCCGGATTTTGTTGCCCGTTTTCACCGAAATCGACGTTAGCTCTTTCTTCGGCTGCATCCGTTCGAGCAAGTGCCGCAATTGGGTGTCGTACGGGTGCGGTGCGGATTCGGTTCGGTGGGCGCGTAGTTTCTCGACCGTTCGCCGTAGCCGCTCTTCCTCGATGGGTTTAAGCAGGTAGTCGATGGAGTTTTCCTCAAACGCGCGAATCGCGTAGGCATCGTAGGCCGTCGCGAAAACGACCAGCGGCGTGTAGCTCAGTCCGGCCAGCAGCTCGAAGCCGTTTTTTTCGGGCATTTCGATGTCGAGAAACAACACCTCGGGCCGTAGCGATTCGGCCAGTGCCAGTCCTTCGGCTCCGTTCCCCGCCCGACCCACGATGTCGAACGTGTCGGCGTAGGGCTGAAGCAGGCGTTCGAGGCGGGCAATGGCCAGCTTCTCGTCGTCGACGAGCAGGGTACGGAAACGTGCGTTCATTGAACGAGGATTCGGAGGAGTTTCAACTTCGACCGCCTAAATTTAGACCGCTCGATTCAAATCAACCTCCAGCCGCATGCGAAAGTCTACCGTCTTGTTTTTTTGGGGAATGTGGGGAACGCTGACGATGACCGCGCACGCGCAGCAGAAACCGCAGTACAGCCAGTACCTGCTCAACCAGTACCTGCTGAATCCGGCCGTCGGGGGTACCGAAGATTTTGCCGACGTGAAGGCCGGGTACCGCAACCAGTGGACGGCTTTCGAGGGCGCTCCGACCACGTTTTACCTGACCGCCAACTGGGCCCTTGGCAAAACCGAGCGGACCAGCGCCCTGCCCGTACGCAACCGCTACGGTCGCCCGATGGGCCGGACGCCGATTTTCGCCGGGCAGCGCAAGGGGCCCGGCCACCACGGCGTCGGGGCGGTACTCGTGGCCGACCGGACCGGGCCGACCTCGCGCACCACGCTCAACGCCAGCTACGCCTACCACTACCCACTCACGAACCGAATGCGGCTGTCGGCAGGAATTTCGGGCGGCGTGACCCAGCACACGACGGATTTTGACCAACTGCGCCTGCTCAATCCGCAGGATTTGTACGCTCAGCAGGGCAAGGTGAACGCCTGGCAACCCGACCTCAACGCGGGCGTGTTTGTCTACGACGACCGGTTCTACGCCGGGCTGGGTACCCAGCAACTGGCCTTCAAACGATTGAATTATAAGCTGTCGGGCGGTACCGATTACCAGCCGCTTGGGCGACTCTACACGCACGTTTTCCTGACGGCGGGGTACCGGTACGACCTCAACGAAGACTGGATCCTGGCTCCTTCGGTACTCCTTAAGTCGGTCCGGCCCGCGCCGGTTTCGTTCGACGTCAACGCGAAGTTTCTCTACCAGGAGCGCTTCTGGATGGGCCTCTCGTACCGCCACCGCGACGCTGTCGTGGGCCTCATCGGCATCAACCTCAATTCACTGCTCACGCTGGGGTACTCGTACGACTACGTGCTCTCGGACGTGCAGATTGCCAGTCGGGGCAGCCACGAAATCGTGCTGGGGCTGATGATTAACAACAAGCAGCGGCTGATTTGTCCGCGGCTGTTTTAGCGTGTCACGGTTAGCCGGACCTTGCGCGCGGACCGTGGCACGCTAAAACAGCCACGGGCACGCGTACCCAAAAGATTCTCAAACGGTTATTCTCCGACTTTGAGGGCGTAAAGCGGGCCGTGCCACGGTCTGCGCGCAAGGCCCGGCCAACCGTGACACGGCCCACTTTACGCCGCCTCGGCAAAATACCGCCGGAGCTTCTCGGCTTTGTCCTTGCCCAGCACCTTGGCGAGTTCATCCTCCGGCGCTTCGCGGATGGCCTTCAGGGTTTTGAAATGTTTGAGCAGCTTCGTCGCCGTGATTTTGCCGATGCCCTCGACGGCTTCGAGTTCCGTCACCAGAAACGCCTTACTGCGCCGTTCACGGTGGTGCGTGATGCCGAAGCGGTGCGCCTCGTCGCGCAGGCGCTGGATGAGTTTGAGTGATTCCGACTTTTTGTCAATGTACAGCGGAATCGGGTCTTCAGGAAAGTAGATTTCTTCCAACCGCTTGGCAATGCCGATGATCGGAATCTGGCCGTAAAGGTTCAATTCCTTCAGCGCGTCGCAGGCCGCCGAGAGTTGGCCCTTGCCGCCGTCGACGACGATGAGGTCGGGGAGGGGCTGTTGCTCTTCGAGCAGGCGTGTGTACCGACGATTGACTACCTCATGCATCGTCGCGAAATCGTCCGGGCCGACGACGGTCTTCGGAATAAAATGCCGGTAGTCTTTTTTTGAGGGTACCCCGTCCTTGAAACACACCATCGCCGAGACGGGATTGGTACCCTGAATGTTCGAGTTGTCGAAGCACTCGATGTGCCGCGGCAGGGCCTTCATCCGCAAATCCTTCTTCAACGTCAGCAGTATCCGCATTTTGCTGTCGCCCGCCGACTCCTCGGCCAGCTTACGGTCGGATTTTTCCTTGCGGAAGTACAGCACGTTTTTCAGCGACATGTCGAGCAGCTTGCGCTTGTCGCCGATCTGGGGTACCGTGTTCGTGATGCCCTTCAGCTCGATGGCCAGCGGGATGTTCGTGAGTACCTCCTTTGCCTCGCTGGCGTACTGCTCGCGCATTTCCCAGACCCACATCGTCAGGATGTCGGCGTCGGTTTCGTCGAGTTTTTTCTTGACTTCCCAGGTCTGCGTCTGGCTGATGGTGCCGTTGAGTACCTTCATGAAATTCAGGTACGCGCAGTCCTCATCCGACGCAATGCTGAACACGTCGGCATCAGCAATGTTGGGGTTGACGACCGTCGAACGCGTCTGAAAACTGCTCAACAGCGCGAGTTTTTCCTTCCAGGCCTGGGCTTCCTCGAAGGCCAGCCGCCCGGCGGCGTCGCGCATCTGGTCTTCGAAGTACTGCTTGGGCACCGTCAGATTTCCCTTCAGAATCGCCCGAATCTGCTCGACTTCCCGCAGGTACGCGTCCTCGGTTTGCAGCGATTCGCAGGGACCGAGGCAGTTGCCGATGTGATACTCCAGGCAGACTTTGAATTTCTTCGCCTCAATGTTTTCGGGCGTCAGGTTGAGGTGGCAGGTCCGGATCGTGAACAGTTGCCGGAACATGTCGAGCAGCGCGTACATCGTCTTCGGGTTGGCGTACGGCCCGAAAAACTGCCCCAGCGAGCGGTCGATGCGCCTGAGCGTGATGACACGCGGAAACCGCTCGTTGGTCAGACAGATGAACGGGTACATCTTGTCGTCGCGGAGCAGGATGTTGAAGCGCGGCTGGTACTTTTTAATGAGCGTGTTTTCGAGCAGCAGCGCGTCGAATTCGGTGTGGACGATGGTGAACTCGATCTTCCGAATCTGGCTCACGAGCCGCTTCGTTTTGCGGTCGTGCTGGTTGCCCTTCACGAAATAGCTGCCCACGCGGTTGCGCAGGTCCTTCGCTTTCCCGACGTAGATGATGGTACCCTTGTCGTCGAAATAGCGGTACACCCCCGGCTCGTGCGGGACTTTGGCGAGTTCTTTTTTGGGGTCGAAATCGGGCATCAGTCGTCAGTTTCCAGTTGTCAGTCGTCAGTTGCCGTTGGTATCTGTTCAGGAGGACGAACGTAGAAACTACGAACTCTTTACTGACGACTGACGACTGGAAACTGACGACTGAAAAAACAAATTTAACGTCCAGAACGCCGAATCCCGCACGGCGGCGAATGCCGTTTCGAGGGCTTCGTCGAGCGACTGCGGGCGCGTCAGGACCGACGTTGCAAAACTCAGGCCGAGGGCGCGCAGGGCCACCGGATCGGCGTCGAGGGTACCCACCAGCGCCGCGACGGGAATGCCGCGCTCGCCCGCCTTCCGGCAAATTCCCGCGATGAGTTTGCCCGCCAGCGTCTGGCCGTCGAGCTTGCCTTCGCCGGTCAGAATCAGGTCGACGCCGTCGAGGGCTTCGTCGAAGCCGACGTGGTCCATCACTAACTCGACGCCGGGTTTGAGCGTGGCGTTCAGAAACACGCGGGTACCGAAGCCGAGGCCACCGGCGGCACCGTCGCCGGGCAGACCCTCACCCCCGGCTCCTCTCCCAAGGGAGAGGGGAGCAGCACGGGTCAGCTCCGCCAGCCGCCGTAACCCCACCTCCAGCACGGCCACGTCCTCTGCTGTCGCCCCCTTCTGCGGCGCGTACACAGCGGCGGTACCGGCTGGTCCCGTCAGTGGGTTGGTCACGTCACAGGCAACGTCAATTTGAATGTTGGAAAAATCGTACCGAATCCTGCTCGAATCAATCCGGGCAATTTCCCCAAGCGTACCCCCGCAAGGTCGGGCGATTTCCCGACCGTCGGCATTCCGAAACCGGTACCCGAGCGCCGCGGCCATTCCGGTGCCGCCGTCGGTCGTAGCCGAACCGCCGAGGCCGAGGACCACGCGCTGCGCACCCGCGTCGAGGGCGGCGGTGAGGAGTTGGCCGAGGCCGTAGGTGCTGGTCCGGAGGGCGTCGTACTCGTGGGGCTGAAGGAGGCGCAGGCCCGCGGCCGCGGCAGTTTCGACGTAGGCCGTTTGCCCGTCCGCCGACAGCCCGAATTCCGCCTGAATGGGTCGGCCCAGGGGGTCTTCCACGCGGGCGGGTACCTTCCGGCCTCCGGCGTGCGCCAGCAGGATATCGAGGGTACCCTCACCGCCGTCGGCCAGGGGCAGGGCGACGGCTTCGGCGGAGGGGTCGGCTTGACGAATGCCCTCGGTCATGGCTCGACAAACCTCCGCTGCGCTGAGCGAACCCCGGAATTTGTCGGGGGCGAGCAGGATCTTCATGTGAGCAAGGTACGCGCCAACGAAGAGTGCGATGGTTTTCGTGTGAATATTTCTTTAAAAAATTGTAGATGACGGATGGCCACTGAAATTTTCTACGTAACCTTGTCGCAATACCCCACTACTTAACTCCCTTAAAATCATGAACCTTAACCTCCAGTTTAGACGAGCAGGAAGCTTCCTGCTGGGGGCCTTGCTGTGGCTATCGGTGCCAAGCCAGGCCCAGGACCGCCGGGTAACCGGCCGGATTACGAGCGCCAGTGACGGCAGCGCACTTCCCGGTGCCAGTGTGCTAGTCAAAGGTACCTCGACGGGCGTCGTGACCGACGCCTCGGGTACGTACTCGATTAGCGTACGCGGGGCCGACGACGTGCTCGTCATCTCGTCCATCGGTTACCAGCGTCAGGAAGTGGTCGTCGGCAGTCAGACTACCATCAACCTGACCCTCACCGAAGACGCGGGAGCCCTCGAAGAAGTGGTCGTGACCGGCTACGGCACCCAATCGAAGAAAGACATTACGGGGGCCGTCGCAACCATCGACACGAAGCAACTGCTTTCGGTACCCGCCACCAACCTCGGCCAGGCCATGCAGGGGCGGGTCGCCGGTGTGACGGTCGGCAACGAAAATGCGCCGGGTGGTAGCGTGATGGTGCGGATTCGCGGATTTGGGACCATTAACGACAATTCGCCGCTGTACATCATCGACGGTACCCCGACGAAAGGGGATTTGAACACCTTGAACCTGAACGACATCGAGTCGATGCAGGTGCTGAAAGACGCTTCGGCCGCCAGCATCTACGGCTCGCGGGCGGGCAACGGCGTGGTCATTATCACGACCAAGCGCGGTAAGGCGGGCAAGCCCAGATTTACCTACGACGCCTACTACGGCCAGCAGCGGCCGGGGCGCTTCCTGGACCTGCTCAACACGCAGGAGTACGCCAATCTGCTCTGGGAGTCGCGGAAAAACGCCGGAAACGTAGGCACGAACGGCAACCCTTCGCACGCCCAGTTTGGTACCGGTGCAACACCCACCATTCCCGATTACATTCTGCCTGGTGGCGCGAAAGAAGGCGACCCGCGGACCAACCCCTCGCTCTACTCGGCCATTCCGACCAGCCGGTACCTGATCACGCAGGCCAACAAGGAAGGAACCGATTGGTTTGACGAAATCTTCGATCCGGCCCCCATCCAGAACCACCAGATTGGCGTGTCGGGCGGGAGCGAGTCGGGACGATACGCCATGTCGCTCAACTACTTCAACCAGCAGGGCATCATGAGGTACACGGGGTACAAGCGCTACTCGGTGCGCGCCAATACGGAATTCAACGTCACCAAGCGGGTACGGATCGGCGAAAACTTTCAGGTGGCCTACGACGAGCGCATCGGTCAGCCCAACGGCAACAACTCGGAAAGCAACCCGATTTCGTTTGCGTACCGGATTCAGCCCATCATTCCGGTCTACGACATCAAGGGCTACTACGCCGCGACTTCCGGGCCGGACCTCGACAACTCCCGCAATCCGGTGGCTGAACTCTGGCGCAACAAAGACAACGTCAACAAAAACGTCCGCCTCTTCGGGAATGCCTACGCCGAAGTCGACATTCTCAAAAACCTGACAGCGCGTACCCAGTTCGGCATTGACTACAACATTTTCACGGTGCGCAACTACCGGGCCATCGATGTCGAGTCGTCGGAAGCCGCCGGGTCGAACACGCTCAACCAGAGTTTTAACTACGGCTGGACCTGGACCTGGTACAACACGCTGACCTACAACACCTCGTTTGGTACCAGCAAGCTCAACGTCATCGCCGGGACGGAGTCGATCAAAAGTTTCTTCGAGTTCATGAACGCGGGACGGCAACGCTTCGCCGTCGACGACCTCGACAACCGATTCCTCGACGCCGGTAACGCGGGTACCCAGACCAACTCGGGCAACGCCTCAAACTGGGCGCTGGCTTCGGAGTTTGCCAAAATTAACTACTCGCTCGCCGACAAGTACCTCCTCGACCTGACCATCCGCCGCGACCGCTCCTCGCGTTTTTCGCGGGCCAATCGCTCGGCTATTTTTCCGGCCGTCAGCGCGGGTTGGCGCGTCTCAGGCGAGGGATTCATGCAGGGACTGACCTGGCTCAACGATCTCAAATTCCGGGCCGGCTGGGGACAAACCGGGAACCAGGAAATCGGAAATTACAACTCGTTCGCTCAGTTTGGTACCGGCCCGACAACGTCGTTCTATGACCTGAACGGCTCGCGCACCTCCTCGTTGCAGGGCTACGAGCGGACTCAGTTTGGCAACCCAAACGCGAAGTGGGAAACGACGACCTCCCTCAACGTGGGCCTCGACGGGGCGCTATTCAACAACCGCATCGATTTCGCCCTCGACTGGTACGACCGGACAACAACCGACATGCTCTTTCCCATCGAAGTGCAGTACACGCAGGGCATTGCAACAAACCCCTTTCAGAACATCGGTGAAATGCGCAACCGGGGCGTCGAACTGGGTCTCAACTTCCACGAAAACGCGGGCCGTAACTGGCGTTTCGACCTGGGGCTGAACTTCGCGACCTACCGGAACACCGTCCTGAAAACCACCGGCGACCCGCTGGTGCAGTACTTCGGCTTCACGACGCGCCTGCCGCCCATGAGCGTCACGCAGCAGGGGTACCCGATCGGCTCGTTCTTCGGGTACGTCATCGACGGCATCTTCCAGACGGATGAAGCCGCCCGCGCCGCGCCACCCGCCTTCGCCAACGCCGACGGCTCGAACAACTACCACAAAAAGGGTAGCTTCAACTACCGTGACGTGAACGGCGATGGGCGCATTAACGCCTCTGACCGGACCATCATCGGCAACCCGCACCCGGATTTCAGCTACGGGTTGAACGTCAACGTAGCCTACAAAAACCTCAGCCTGACGCTGTTTGGGCAGGGCGTGGTGGGCAACCAGATTTTCAATTACGTCCGGTACTGGACTGACTTCCCGACCTTCGGCGGCAATCGCTCGCAACGGATGTACGAAGATTCCTGGCGCGAAGGAAAAACCGACGCTAAACTGCCGCAGTTGCGTTCGAACGATAACATCTCATCGAACCCCTCCACGTACTACCTCGAAGACGGGACGTACCTGCGCCTGAAAAACGTGCAGCTCACCTACAATCTGCCCGCGGCGCTGCTCTCGAAGCTAAAACTTGGTTCGGTAGCCGTGTACGTGCAAGGCCAGAATTTGCTGACGGCGACGAAGTACACGGGTCTCGACCCCGAAATCAACCTGCGCAACTCCGGAGCCATCGGGCAGGACCGCCAGATTGGCGTCGACGAAGGCGCATATCCAGTGGCAAAATCGCTGATTGTTGGATTAAATCTGAGCTTCTGAAAGACATTAGACCATAGACGTTAGAAATTCGACAAAGGCAGTAAGGCGGGTCCAATCTCCAGCGTCAAACGTCCAGCATCCCATTCAAATGAAAAAGACCCTCTTCCTCACGCTTTCTCTGCTGGCCATCGCAACGGCCTGCCAGGACAAGTTTCTCGACGTGCAGCCCAAGGGCGTGCTGTCGCTTTCGGCGCTGCAAAACAAGGCGGGCGTCAGCTACCTGCTCATTGGCGCGTATTCGCTCCTCGACGGCGTCGGGGCCGGGACAACCTCCTGGCACGGCTCGGCTGATAACTGGATTTACGGAGCAGTTGCTTCGGACGATGCTTACAAAGGCTCGACCTCCGGCGACCAGCCCGAGATTTCGTTTATTGAACAGCGGCTGATCCAGCCCGATAACGGCCATTTTCGTGGTAAATGGCGGGCCGTGTACGACGGCGTGGCTCGCGCTAATGATGTCCTGCTCGTTTTGCCCGGTACCACGGACCTAACCGATGCCGAGAAGGCGCAGGTCGTAGCCGAGACGCGTTTTTTGCGCGGACATTACCACTTTGAAGCCAAGAAAATGTGGAAAAACGTGCCGTACCTCGACGAGAAAATCTACAATCCCGACGATTTGAACAGCACGAAAGTGACCAACACCGCTGACATCTGGCCGCAGATCGAAGCCGACTTCAAAGCCGCCTACGACGCGCTGCCCGCCACACAAACGCAAAAAGGCCGGGCCAGCAAGTGGGCGGCGGCGGCACAGTTGGCGAAGGCATACCTGTTCCAGGGCAAGTATGCCCAGGCTAAGCCCCTGCTCGAAGCCATCATCGCCAGCGGGCAGTACGCACTCATGGACAAGTACTCGGACAATTTTCGGGCGGCGACGAACAACAACAAGGAGTCAATTTTTGAAATCCAGTTTTCAGTCAACGACGGCGCACCCGGTGGGGAAAACGGCAACCAGGGTGCCACGCTCAACTATACCTACGGTGGAGGTGGCGTGACGACCTGCTGCGGCTTTTTCCAGGCTAGTCAGAATTTGGTCAACGCCTTTAAAACGGATGCCAATGGCCTGCCGCTACTCGACACGTTTAACAACTCGGACGTCACCAACGACCAGGGCATCGAAATCGCCCAGTCGTTTACGCCCTACGACGGCCCCCTTGACCCGCGCCTCGACCACACCGTGGGTCGTCGCGGGATTCCGTTTCTGGACTGGGGCGTGTTTCCCGGCAAATCGTACATCCGCGACCAAGCCTATGGCGGGCCGTATTCGGCCAAGAAGCATTTCATGCTCCGCGCCGACGTCGGGACAAACACCTTCTCGGGTAACCCGCGCCTGAACGCCAATAATTACCGTCTGATTCGGTACTCGCACGTGCTGCTTTGGCTGGCCGAGTGCGAAGTAGAAATTGGCGACCTCGAAAAAGCGCGGGCCTTGGTGAATCAGGTTCGGAAACGCGCCGCCAATCCGGACGGCTTCGTCAAAACCGCCACCGGCGGCAACGCAGCCAATTACGTCGTAAAAGAGTACACCGCTCCCTGGGCTGACAAAACGTTGGCCCGCAAGTCCGTTCGGTTTGAACAGCGGCTGGAGTTTGCCATGGAAGGCCACCGGTTCTTCGATTTAGTCCGCTGGGGTATCGCCGCCGAAACGCTCAACGAGTACTACACCCGGGAAAGAGCAAAACGGACGTACTTCAATGGCGTCAATTTCGTCAAGGACAAACACGAATACTACCCCATTCCGCTCCAGGAGATTCTCAACAGTCAGAAAGATGGCAAGCCCACGCTGATCCAGAACAAAGGGTACCAGTAACTCCTTAGTCGAACAGCAAATTCAAACGAGGCGACTCATTCGAATCGCCTCGTTTTTTGTTGAAAATTCATTCGACGTATAAATGCACCGTTACGCGCGAACGAACCACTGGCTAAGTACCTGAGAATCTTTCGATGCAAGCAGAAAAAGCGGCGACGAAATGGAAGCTAGACGAGATGAAGTTGACTTTTTTGTGATAAAAAGCCTCACGGGTACTTTGATTTAGAATTTTGAATGGATAAAATTGACCGATTATTTAACCTAAACCAATTCTATTCACCTATGAAGTCAAGACTCTACGTATGGACGAAGGGGTTCTTGGCGTTCGCGTTGCTGCTTACCGTTGCGGTAGGAGCAGCTTGGGCGCAAGACCGCCGTGTTTCGGGGAAAGTGACCGGACCCGATGGGCCCGTTCCGGGTGTGAACGTGACGCTGAAAGGGACGACCATCGGCGCCACAACCAATGCCAGCGGCGATTACAACATCGTGTTGCGCGGTGAAAATCCAACGCTGGTCATTTCGGCTATTGGGTACAAAACGCAGGAAATCACCGTCGGCAACCAGACCACCGTTAATGCCACGCTGGAAGAAGATGCCTTGGCACTCGGCGAGGTGGTCGTCACGGGTTACACCACCGACAACCGCCGTGAAACCACCGGGGCCGTTTCGACGGTCAAGGCGCAGGACCTGCGCGTGACGCCGACGGGGAACGTCGAGCAGCAGTTGCAGGGCCGCGTACCGGGCCTGACGGTCGTCACCAACGGCCAGCCGGGTACCACCAGCCAAGTGCGGGTACGAGGCTTTGGTGCCTTTGGAGGTAATACACCGCTCATCGTCGTCGACGGAGTACCAGTTGGGAATTCTGATTTTCTGGCACCGGACGACATTGAGACGACGACCGTCCTGAAAGATGCAGCGGCGTCCTCCATTTACGGGGCTCGTGCTGCTAACGGCGTTATTGTCTACACGACCAAAAAAGGCTCGCGCTCGGCGCGCCGCCTAACGGTGAGTTATGATGGGCAATACGGAGTCACCAATCCAGGCCGGGGGCCAGAAACGCTGGCCCCGACCGAGTTCGCCGAGTGGACTTGGCAGCAGTTCCGTAACACGGCCCTCAACTCACCCACGGTGGAAGGAGCAACGCCACGGTACGAGCATCCGCAGTTTGGGAAGGGTTCGACGCCGGTCATTCCGGATTACATCAACGTCGGTGGGGCGGCGGGCGTCGTCGGGACGGTGGATTTGAATGCCGAACGCGCCAAGTACAACGTCAATCCGGCACTTGGTCCCATCTACCAAGTGGTACGGGCCAACAAAGCCGGTACCGATTGGTACGGTGCGATTACCCGCGTAGCCCCCGTGCAGCGCCACGGATTAGGCTTCCAGGGCGGTACCGAAGCCAGCCGGTACTATTTCGGCTTTAGCTTGCAGGACCAAAAAGGAATCTTGCTCAACAACAGTTTCAAGCGGTACACCTTCCGGGCTAATTCCGAATTTGATCTGACCAAGCGCCTTCGGATTGGTGAAAACATTCAACTCACGTACCGCTCGGTTCTCGGTCAAGGCGGTGAGGACGGCGGAGCGGGGGTTTCTGACGACGAAAACGACTTCAACTTGGCCTACCGGATGCCGAGCATCATTCCGATTTACGATGAGTTCGGGGGGTACGCCGGGACAGCAGCCAAAGGGTTTAATAACCCGCGGAATCCGGTGGCTGGCCGAGACGGACAGGTGAACAATCGGGATTTTAACGGTAACATCTTTGGGAACATCTACGCCGAATTTGATCTAATTCCGGGCCTGACGCTGCGCACCAGCCTGGGCGGGCAGTACAACAACTTCTACGGTCGGGGCTATAGCCGCTTGCAGTATGAAAACTCGGAGAATAACTCAGCCTTCGGATTTAACGAATACGCGGGGTATTCTTTCGCCTGGACCGTCACGAACACGGCTCAGTACAAACGCCAGTTCGGGCAACACCGGATCGACGTGCTTCTGGGCCAGGAAGCCCTTAATACGGGCCTGGGCCGCTTCTTGAACGGAAACGGCCAGAACCCCAATCCGATATCGACGGATCCGAATTATTTGACGCTTACCAACATCACCGATGGCGCACGACAGGTGAATAGCGGTCTGTTTAATGGCGTCAATTTTTATTCGCTGTTTGGCCGGGTTAACTATATCTTCAACGACAAATACATCCTGACCGGGCTGGTTCGCCGCGATGGGTCAAGCCGGTTCGGCCCGAACAACCGATACGGGGTGTTCCCCGCAGCTTCGGCGGCCTGGCGGGTTTCGGCGGAAGAATTCATGAGGGATTTGCCCTTCATCACCGACCTCAAGATTCGTGGGGGCTACGGGATCATGGGGAACTCGAACAACATTGCCTCCGACAACCAGTTCAGCTTGTACGCCCCCAACTTGGGCAACGCGGCCTACCCGATTTCAGGCAGCCAATCGAGCGTAGCTACTGGGTACTACCGGACGCGCATCGGCAACCCCGATGGTAAATGGGAAACCTCAGTGACTTCGAACTTTGGATTCGACGGAACGTTCTTCAACGGCAAACTGGACGTTGTGTTTGATCTTTGGCGGAAAGATACCCGCGATCTGATCTTCCGCCTGGCCGTTCCCGACGTGGTTGGTACCTACGCCACGGCTCCTGATGTGAACTTAGCCAGCATGCGTAATCAAGGAATTGATATTTTGGTGACCAACCGCGGTCAGATCGGTGGTTCAAAGGTCGGCTACGAAATTACCGCGACGGGTAGCTTCCTAAAGAACGAAATCACGGGTCTCGATCCCAATGGTCCGGATTACATCACGTACATCAACCCCGGTTTCCGCGGCATTAACCCGATTCGAAACCAGATTGGCCGCCCGATTTCCTCGTTTTTTGGCTACCAAGTCCTCGGCTTGTTCCAGACGCAGGCGGAAATCGACGCTGCTCCCCAGCAGGACGGGGTTTTCCGAACCCAGGACGTTGCTGCCCTGCCTGCTGCCGACCGGGCTAATGCTCGTCCCTACGGTGTGGGCCGCTTCCGCTACGCGGATGTTAGTGGACCGGACGGCGTACCCGATGGCAAAATCACGGCCGATGACCGTACCTGGCTCGGCAGTCCGGTACCGAAATTCACAGGCGGCCTGAACTTCCGCTTTACATTCGCGGGTTTCGATATCGAAACGTACTTATACACCTCACTGGGTAACAAAATCTGGAACCAGTCGAAGTGGTTTACCGACTTCTACCCTTCGTTTGCCGGGGCCGCCATCAGCGCCCGCGTCCGCAATTCGTGGACGCCTGACAACCGGGATACGGACATCCCAATTTTTGAGGCGGCTTCCAACGCCAGCACGAACGCCCAGGCTAACTCGTATTACGTGGAAGACGGCTCGTACCTACGGATGCAAAACCTCCAGTTGGGCTACAACATCCCGGCTAGCACGGTCAGCCGTCTGGGCCTGCAGCGCGTCCGCTTGTTCGCCTCGGTCAATAACCTGTTCACGCTCACCAAGTACCAGGGCCTTGATCCGGGCGTAGGTGGTAACGTTGATACCAACTTCGGGATTGACGTAGGTAACTACCCCGTCACCCGCAGTTTTCTGTTCGGTTTGAGCCTCGGATTCTAACTTAACCTTGTGAAGCACATCATGAATCATTCACTGAGAAAGGTTGCCTTCGGCGCGTTGGCAACCGCAGCGCTTTCCCTCTTCACGATTTCGTGTAAGGATAGCTTCCTGGAAGTTCCCGTTACGGCGAGTTTGGATGGCGGTGCCTTAACTACGAAAGCAGCCATTGAAGGTTCGCTGGTGGCCACTTATTCCATGCTCAACGGTCGTGGAGACCGGCTCGCTTCGGCGGCCAACTGGGTTTGGGGTGGAATCCGGGGCGGCGATGCCAACAAAGGCACCGACCCCGGCGATTTCTCGACCATCAACCCGATTCAGCGCTTTGAAACGCTGCCAACGGGTGACGTGGGGGGTACTTACCGCGGCAAGTACGAAGGCATCAGCCGGGCTAATGCCACGCTGCGTTTTCTGGCCGACGCTGGACCCGACGTGACGGCCACTGATAAAACCCGAATTACGGCGGAAGCTCGCTTCCTGCGGGGCTTCTATTACTTCGAGCTGAAACGTCTGTACGGCAACACGCCTTACGTCGACGAGACGGTCGATTATGCGACGGGGATTGATAAAATCAAAAACGATCAGGACCTATACCCGAAGATCGAAGCGGACTTGAAGTTTGCCTACGACAATCTGCCCGCTACGCAAACGGAAGTTGGGCGCGTGAACAAATGGGCAGCGGCTTCGTTTCTGGCGAAGGTGTACCTGTACCAGAAAAAATACGCCGAAGCGAAAGCGCTCTTCGATTTAATCATTGCCAGCGGCGTCACCTCGGGTGGTACGAAATATGCGCTGGTACCGAAATTCGGGGATGTTTTCAAGGCCTCGAACGACAACAACTCGGAGTCAATTTTCGCCATCCAGGCGGCGGCTAACACGGGCAGTGTTAATAATGCCAATCCCCATTTTGACCTGAACTTTCCGTACAACACGGGTCCGAACGGTCCGGGGAACTGCTGCGGGTTTAATCAGCCCAGTTCGGAATACGTTAATTCGTTCCGCACGACGGCCGCCGGATTGCCGCTGCTCGATGGTTCGTACAACAACGCGGGTAATGCCGTCAAGAGCGACATGGGCATCCTGTCGAAGGATGCGTTCACGCCCGACGCCGGTACGCTCGATCCGCGCCTTGACCACACGGTCGGTCGCCGCGGCATCCCGTACCTCGACTGGCAGGACCACCCCGGTGCCGACTGGATTCGGAATCAGCCCAACGGCGGCCCGTACTCGCCCAAGAAGTTTACGTACTACAAATCGGACCGGGGTACCCTGCAGGATAACAGTTCCTGGACGCCCGGCTACACGGCGCTCAACGTGCCCCTCATCCGGTTTGCCGATGTACTGCTCATGGCCGCCGAGGTGGAAATCGAGGTAGGCTCGCTGTCGAAAGCACTGGAATACACCAACCTGGTACGGGCGCGGGCAGCGAACGCCGACGGCTTCGTGATGCGCGGGAGTGCTCCGGCGGCCAACTACGTCATCAGCCCGTACCCGGCCAGCGCGTTTGCCACGAAAGAATCGGCCCGTACGGCGGTTCGTTTCGAACGCCGCCTCGAACTGGGTGACGAAGGCCACCGCTTCTTCGACCTCGTTCGCTGGGGCATTGCCGCACCGACCATCAACGCGTACCTGACGTACGAAGGCCGCATCCTGCCGACGACGCTCGGTGGGGCGCGCTTCACGGCAGGTCGTGATGAGGTACTGCCCATTCCGCAAGCACAGATTGACTTGCAGAAAGGCGTTCTGACGCAAAACCCCGGCTACAACTAATTTTTCTGAAAAGGACGTAGTACGGAAACCGGTGGGGCCAGGGCTCCACCGGTTTTTTTATGACGGCAAAGGGAAATTTAGCCCGCACACCGTCGTATTTTAGTCGGTCCGAAACCACCTGAAATCCATGAATGGACGCGCTGGAATCTTGCTTGGGCTGTTGCTGAGTACCCTCTGCGCCTGCCGGGAAGAAACCCTGTTTACCGCCCTGCCCGCCGACGAAACGGGCATCGCCTTCGCCAACCGCATTACCGAAAACGACTCGATCAACGTCCTCGACTTCGAGTACGTTTACAACGGTGGCGGCGCGGCCCTCGGCGATTTCAACAACGACGGCCTTCCCGACGTGTACTTCACCGGCAATCAGGTACCCAACCGGCTGTACCTGAACCGGGGCAATTTGAAATTTGAAGACATCACGGCGAAATCGGGTACCGACGGCCAAGGCCGCTGGTCGTCGGGCGTGGCGCTGGTGGACATCAACGCCGATGGGAAACTCGACCTCTACGTCGGAGCGACGACGTTTAGGGATTCGACCCGCCGCGCCAATCTGCTCTACGTCAATCAGGGCAATGGCCCCGACGGGGTACCCACGTTCCGTGAACTGGCGCGGGAATACGGCGTAAACGACATGGGGCACACGACGAATGCCGCCTTTTTTGACTACGACAACGACGGCGACCTCGACCTCTACGTCCTGACCAACACGATCGATCAGTACCCCAATAATTTCCGCGAAAAAATCCGCGACGGCTCCTCGCCCACGACCGACCGGCTGTACCGCAACGACTTCGACCCGGCGCTCGGTCACGCGCGCTTCACGAACGTCTCGCGGCAGGCGGGCATCACCATCGAAGGGTACGGGCTGGGCATCAACGTCTGCGACCTCAACCGCGACGGCTGGAAGGACCTCTACGTCACCAACGACTACCAGACCGACGACCTGCTTTGGGTGAACAACGGCGACGGGACGTTCACCAACCGCGCCGCCGAGTACTTTAAGCACACGAGCAATTCGGCCATGGGCAACGACGTGGCCGATTTGAACAACGACGGCCTCGCTGACGTCATCGCGCTCGACATGCTCCCGCGCGACAACGGCCGCAAAAAGCGGCTGATGGGGCCGAACTCCTACCAGAACTACATCAACAACGAACAGTACGGGTACATCCACCAGTACGTGCGCAACACACTTCAGCTCAATCAGGGGCCGCGGCCCAGCCCCCCTTCCCCCAAAGGGGGCAATCAGTTCGAGAAAGCCCCCTCCGGGGGGGTAGGGGCTCCAGTTTTCAGCGAAGTGAGCCTACTGGCCGACGTCGCCGAAACGGACTGGAGCTGGGCACCGCTGGTCGTGGATTTTGACCACGACGGGTACCGCGACCTGATCGTGACGAACGGCTTTCCACGCGACGTGACCGACCGCGATTTCATGGCCTTCCGCATGGAAAGCGGAAAAATTGCCGACAAACGGTTTCAGCTCGACCAGATTCCGGTCATCCGCATCAGCAACTACGCCTTCCGCAACCGGGGCGGTACCGACGGAGTACCCACGTTTGAGGATGTCACCGAGCGCTGGGGGCTGAAGGTACCCAGCTTCTCGAACGGCGCGGCCTACGGCGACCTCGACAACGACGGCGACGTGGATTACGTCGTCAATGCCATCAACGATTCGGCCTTCGTCTACCGCAACAACCTCGTCGAACAAAAGCCCGAGAAAGCCCACTACCTGCGCCTGAAATTCCGCGGCGAAGGCGCCAATCCGATGGGTCTGGGGGCGATGGTCGACGTGCGGTACGGGGACGCCCGCCGCGGGGACGGCCAGCAACAAACCTACGAGCACACGATTTACCGCGGGTACCTCTCAACCGTTGAAGCGGCGGCGCACTTCGGGCTGGGCGACGTTCGCACCGTTTCCGAAGTGAAAATCACCTGGCCCGACGGACGGGCGCAGGTGCTTCGGAACGTGAAGGCTGATCAGGTACTCACCGTTGACCAGCGCAACGCGCGTTCGGTACCCACCAGCGCCCCGAAGGTACCCGAGGCGCTGCTCACCGACGTGACCGATTCGCTCGGGCTGAAGTGGGTACACGAAGAATTTGACTTCATCGACTTCAACGGGCAAAAGCTCCTGCCGCACAAGTTTTCGCAGTACGGCCCGGCGCTGGCCGTCGGCGACGTGACCGGCGACGGCCTGGACGATGCCTTCGTGGGCGGGGCGGCGCAGAAACGCGGAAGCCTGCTCGTGCAACGCCCGAACGGTACCTTCGAGGTACGCCCGTTTGCCGCCGACCCCGAAGGCGAAGCCAAACCTTGGGAAGATGCGGGCAGCCTGCTGGTCGATGCCGACGGCGACGGCGACCTGGATTTGTACGTCGTCAGCGGCGGTAACGAACAGCCCGCGGGTAGCCTGGCCTACCAGCACCGGCTGTACCGCAACGACGGACGGGGTACCTACACCCGCGATTCGCTGGCTCTGCCCGACCTGCGCACGAGCGGCAGTTGCGTGAAGGCGGCGGATTTTGACCGCGACGGCGACCTGGACCTGTTCGTCGGGGGGCGCGTGATGCCCGACCGGTATCCCACGCCCGTGTCGAGTTTCATCTTGAAAAACGAGCGCGGGCGGTTTGTCGACGTAACCAAAAACGTGGCACCGGGGCTGGTCAATCTGGGCCTCGTCTGCGATGCGCTCTGGACCGATTTCGACGCCGACGGCTGGCCCGACCTCCTCCTGGCCGGTGAGTGGATGCCCCTGACGTTTTTCAAAAACCAGAACGGAACATTCCGTTCGCAGTCCGCAATCCGGATTCCGCAATCCGAAGGCTGGTGGAACTCGCTGGCCGCGGGCGACTTCGACAACGACGGCGACGTGGACTACCTCGCCGGGAACGTCGGGCTGAATGGCCTCAACCGCCCGTCGAAGGAGCGGCCCATTCGGATTTACGCGAAGGATTTTGACAACAACGGCAGCTACGACGCCATCCCGACGGCCTATTTTCCGCAGGACGACGGCTCGATGACCGAGGTGACTTTCCACGGCCGCGACGATTTGATCAAACAGATGATTCGGGTGCGGGGTGAATTTCATCGCTACGCCGATTTCGCCCAGGCCACGACCGAGCGGCTGCTCAAGCCCGAAGACCGCAAGGGCGTACTCATCCGCGAAGCCCATTTCCTGCAATCGGTACTCCTCGAAAACGGGGGCAACGGACAGTTTACCCTGAAGCCGCTGCCGATGGCCGCGCAGGTTGCCCCGCTGTTCGGGATGGTCGTGGAGGATTTGAACGCCGACGGGGTCCTCGACGTGCTGGCCGTGGGCAACGACTTCGGCAACGAAGTCTCCGTCGGGCGGTACGACGCCCTGAACGGGCTGGTACTCCTCGGCGACGGTCGGGGAAATTTTCGACCGCTTCGTCCCGCCGAAAGCGGGCTGTACGTACCCGGCGATGCCAAAGCCGCCGTGCGCCTGACCGACGCGCAGGGACGGGTTCGGTTCGCGGTCACGCAAAACCGCGGACCGCTGCGGATTTTCGAGCCGAAGAAAGTCCTGCCGACCCGGCGCGTACAGCCCGGTGACGTAGCCGCGCGGCTGACGCTGGCCGATGGGCGCGTGCGGCGCGAAGAGCTGACCTGGGGTACTTCGTTTTACGCCCAATCGACGCGGGCGCTGACCGTTCCGCCAGGCGTACGACGCGTTGAGCTGACCGATGGCAAGGGCCGGACCCGAAAAATTCGGTAGTTTTGGAGTCGGACGCCCGTTAACCTACCTATGAAGAGTCTACTCATCAGTACCCTGACCGCGCTCGCGCTCGGGCTGGGGAGTTGTCGTGAAAAAACGCCGAATGCCCCGCCGCCCGCCGGTCTCCTCAACGACCCGGCCCTGTTGCACCAGTCGGTCAAAAAGCTCACCGACGTCATCGTCTACGACATCTTCACGCCGCCCGTCGCCAGTCGCATTTACGCCTACTCCACCCTTGCCGCTTACGAGGCCGTTCGTTTCGACGGACCGCAACCCCACGCCTCGATCACGGCTCAACTCAACGGGTTTCCCGACATGCCCGAGCCCGAGAAGGGCAAATCGTACCTGTTTGCCCTGGCGGGTGTGAAGGCGATGATGACCGTCGGGCAGCAACTGACGTTCAGCAAAGATACCCTCCGGGCCTTCGAGCAGGCGCTGTACGGACGCATTCAGGAAGGGGGGGCCGTCGATGAAGAAACCTTTCAACGCTCGGTCGATTTCGGGCAGCAGATCGGGCAGCGGATTCTGGTCCGTGCCTTGCAGGACCAGTACAAAGAAACCCGCGGCATGGCGCGGTACTCCGTCACGCGCCGGGAAGGATTCTGGGAACCCACCACGCCCGATTACATGGACGCCGTCGAGCCATTCTGGGGAAAAATTCGGGTGCTGGCCATGGACTCGGCCAATCAGTTTCAGCCCGACCCACCGCTTACCTTCAGTCGTGACCCGAAGAGTACCTTTTGGAAAGAACTGCTGGAGGTGTACGAACTGGGCAAAACGCTGACCGAGGAGCAACGGGAAATTGCCCGATTCTGGGACTGCAACCCCTTCGTTTCACAGCATACCGGCCATCTGACGGCAGCCAACAAAAAAATGACGCCCGGCGGGCACTGGATCGCCATTGCCGGGCTGGCCGCCAAACAAACCAACGCCAGTCTGGTTAAAACGGCCCAGACCTACGCCCTGACCGCCGTGGCGCTCTTCGATGGATTCATTTCGTGCTGGGAAGAAAAATTCCGCAGTCAGACGGTCCGGCCCGTCACGCTCATCCAGAAGCACATCGACCGGCGCTGGGAACCGTACCTGCAAACGCCGCCGTTTCCGGAGTACACCTCCGGCCACTCGGTCATCTCGGCCTCGGCGGCAACGGTCCTCACGCATCTCTACGGCGACTCGCTGGCCTTCCGCGATACGACCGAACTCGAATACGGCATGGGCGAGCGGAGCTTCAACTCGTTCTACCAAGCCAGCGACGAAGCGGGCATCAGCCGCGTTTATGGCGGCATTCATTACCGCACGACCTGCGTACGCGGGGCCGAACAGGGCCGAAAAGTGGGCAAGTGGCTGGTCGATCGCGTGCGGGTAGCGCCGTAGGCGAGCCGGGTTATTTAATGGTTGGTCTGTTTGACTGTTTCCGCTTGACTCTAACAACCAAACAGACCAACCATCAAACGACTCAAACTATTCCAGCAAATCCGGTGGGGGCTGGTTGTTGGTCGGCATGACCATCAGCGAATCGCCACCGCCGAAGTTGAACGAACTGCAATCCGTGGCATCAGCAGGTTTCTCGAAGGGTACCTTTTGCAGGCCGATGGTCGGGTCGGCGTAGACTTTGTTCATGAACTTCGTCCAGGCCGGCATCGCCATCCGGCCGCCCTGCCCGAGTGCCAGGCTACGGAAGTGAATGCTGCGGTCGTCGCCGCCGACCCAGACGCCCGCCACGAGGTTTTGGGTGATGCCCATGAACCAGCCGTCGGAGTGGTTGGAGGTAGTACCCGTCTTGCCGCCGATTTCGTTGTTTTGCCCGCAGGGTTCGCGGTTGATGCGCTGGGCGGTACCGCCCGGTTCTTGTACCGAGCCACGGAGGAGCTGCACCATGCGGTAGGCCGTTTCGGGGCTGAGCGCATCGCGGGTGGTGGGTTCCAGTTTGCGGAGCGTGTTGCCGTAGCGGTCTTCGATGCTCGTGACGACGAGCGGCTCGTTCCAGGCGGTACCCTTGTTGACGAACGTCGAGTACGAATTGACCATTTCGTGCACCGATACGTCGGGGGTACCGAGGCAAATGGTTACGTCATTCGGAATCGGGCTTTTGATGCCGATGCGGTGGGCGTACTCGACGACTTTCTCCGAGCCGAATTTCTTCATCAGGTGCACCACCACCGAGTTGACCGAGCGCCCCAGCGCCTGCCGGAGCGTCAGCCCCGCGCCGGAGTACTTGCCGGTTGAATTTTTCGGGCACCAGTCGCCGATGCACACGGGCACGTCGGCCACGCGGTCGCAGGGCGTGTAGCCGTTGTCGAGGGCCGTGGCGTACGTGAAGGGTTTGAACGACGAACCCGGCTGGCGGCGGCTCTGCTTGACGTGGTCGAATTTGAAGTATTTGAAATTGACCCCGCCGACCCAGGCCTTCACGTGGCCCGTGTTGGGGTTCATGGCCATGAATCCAGCGTTCAGGAAGCGTTTGTAGTACCGGATGGAGTCCAGCGGGGTAAGCGTGGTGTCTTTCTCCATTTTCTCGTTGTCGTACGTGAAGACCCGCATTCGCACGGGGCGGTTCAGGGCGTACCGAATGCTGTCGGAGTCGGCACCGTATGCCGCTTTCAGCAGCCGGTAGCGTTCAGTTCGTTTGGCGGCGTTTTCGATGAAATTCGGGATTTCCCGACCGTTTTCGTACCGCCAGGGGTTGCCGTGTCCTTTCCAGTGCTCGTCAAACAGCCGCTGCTGCTCGCGCATCTGCTCGCGCACGGCCTCCTCGGCGTGGGCCTGCATTCGTGAATCGAGCGTCACCCGGATTTTGAGCCCACTCGTGTACAGGTCGAGCTGCTCGTCTTCCGAACGGGTCCGATTCAGCTCGGCCAGCTCCTTGATGAGCCGATCTTTAATGACCGTGATGAAGTACGCGGCCTTGTTCGTATTCTGATTCTGCACCCGGTACTTCAGCACGAGGGGCTTGGCCATCAGCCGTTCGGCGCCGGTGCGGTCGAGAAAGCCGTACCGGGCCATCTGCCCGAACACCACGTTCCGCCGGTTGCGCGAGGCCACGGGGTGAAATTTCGGATTGTAAGCCGTCGGGTTTTTGAGCATGCCGACGAGCACGGCCGCTTCTTCAATCTCAAGCTGGGCCGGTTCTTTGTTGAAGTACGTGCGGGACGCGATGCGGATGCCGTAGGCGTTTGAGCCAAAGCTGACCGTGTTGAGGTACATCTGCATGATTTCCTGCTTCGTGTACCGCCGCTCGATCTGGATGGCCGTGATCCATTCCTTCGTTTTTACGATGAGCATCCGCAACCCCGGAATGTTGCCGAGTGCGCCTTGGTACTGCTCGCTGCGGGCTTCAAACAGGTTTTTGACCAACTGCTGCGTGAGGGTACTACCCCCGCCCGAACTGGTGTTGAACGTGAGTACCCCCACGACCGAGCGGAAAATACTGCGCGGGTCGATGCCGGAATGTTTCGTGAAACGCGCGTCTTCGGTGGCGATGAGGGCTTTGACGACATTCGTCGAGACCTGATTCAGCTCGACCGGACTCCGGTTTTCGACGAAGTAGGTACCCAGCACGACGTTGTCGGCCGAGATGATTTCCGAGGCCAGTTCATTCCGCGGGTTTTCGAGCGCTTTCAGGCTGGGCATACCCCCAAATAGGCTGAACAGATTGACGTACACCGCCAGGAGGTACACCACGAACGCCCCCAGCCCGAAAAGCGCCCAGCGCCAGAACCGGCGAATGGTGGATTGGTAGGGACCTTTGAGCAGTTTGACCATGAGTTGTTTGGGTAGTGGGATGAAAATAGGTAAAAAGCCCCTATTCCCAAAGGGAGCTTACTGAATCGCCGCCAGCAGTTCCTTCGCCATCGCCACGAGCGGACTGGTGGGGTAATCGCGCAGGAAATTGTTGAGCGACTGCCGGTACTGGCCCGCGTCGCGGGTTTTCGCCGTGAGCAGGGTACGGAGCAACGCGAATTTATCTTCGATGGAATTGCCGGGGTACTGCTGCTGGGCGGCATCGACGCGCGCGGCGGCCTCGGCGTACTGCCCGGCGCGGTAGAGTCCATACGCTTCGCCGTAAGCCTGTTGCGCCTGCCCCTCCGCCCCAGCGCTCAGGGGCGTGAGGCCGCTGCGCTGGATGAGCCGGGCAAAGTACGATTCGGCGTACTTCTGTTCGAGCCGCTGCCGGTAGCTGGCCTGCTCGGGTTTGCCATCATTGAGGAGGTAAAGCGAGTACAGGGCCTCGGGCTCGTAGTCGGTCTGCGGAAATTGGGTGAGTAACTGCTCGAACGTGCGCGCCGATTTCGCGGGCTCGTTCAGACCCGTGCGGTACACCTTGGCCAGTTCAAAGTACGCCGTTTCCTGCCGCTTGCGCGAACTCGCCAGGCCCTGCGGTCCGAGCGGAAGTTGCGCGAGCAATTTGTCTTTTTCGGCCCGCATCGCCTGGCGACTGGGCGAGGTCGTACCCCCGAGGGCAATTGGGGCGGCCGTCGTCCCCGCGCGGACCGAATCAGGCAGCGCGGCCGAACCCGTCGGCAGGGCGGCTTCCTTCCGGCTGCGTCGCCAGTGATCTTCGAGGGGCCGAGTGCCCCAACGCTGCTGAAAGGTCTGCTTGCCCTGCGCCACAACCTGCGGGTTGTAGAAGTACCAGAGTTGGGCCGCGTTGGGCGACTGATCCGGAAGGCCCGTGGCTTCGAGCAACGCCTGCTGCCGGGCGCGGTCGGCCTGGGCCTGGACGCGCTCCTGCTCGGCGCGCTCGCGTTGCTGGCGTTCGCGGATGGTGCGTTCGAGGTACTGATCCAGTTCGGTCGGATTCATCGCCGCCAGCCGTTGCAGGCTGTCTTCGATCCGGATGGTCCGGTCGTGTTGCACAAACTGGTCGAGCGCCTGCTTCCGGTTGACGAGCTGCTCAAAACCCGGCAACTCACGCGGTTGGAGTTGCAGCACGCTGTCGTAGTAGGCTTGGGCGGCGGAATAATTCTGGAGTTGTTCGTAACTCAGTTCGGCCAGCTTCAGGTAGGTACCCGCCAGTCGCGTGGGGTCTTCGGAACGGGTACGGGCGGCGGCCTGGAGGTACTGCACCGCCTGGGGGTAGGCCTTGCGACGCTCCTCAACGGTGGCCATGGCCGTGTAAATCCGGTCCTGAAGATCGGCGTTTTTGCGGTCGGTCAGCATCCGGGCAAACCGCGCCTGCGGGTCGGGGCCCGGCGTGTTGAGCGAACCGTTCAGCCCGGCGTAAAACCCCAACTCGTACGACGGCCGGTTTTTGACCACCGCCGCGAAGTGCGGTACGGCCTTCGTCGGTTGGCCCAGGCGCTCGTACAACTGCCCCAACGCGTAGTGGACCCGCGCTTTGGCCTCGCCTTTTTTCATGACGGGCAGCGTGGCTTCGAGCAGCGCCGCGGCCGCCGGAAATTGCCCCTGCCGCTGGTGGAGGTACGCTTTCGTGAGGTAGTAATCGCGGGTAACTTCGTTCGACAACGGGAGGGTTCGCAACACGTCGCCTACGCGCAGGGCAGCGTCGTAATTTTTCTGTTCGACGTACGCCCGCATCAGCCCCACCAGCGCCTGGTGCCGCACGGCCTCTTCCTCGGCATTGGTGTTGAGGTACTTAAACGTTTCGATGGCGTTTCGGAAGTCGGCGCGGTACAGTCGCACCTGACCGATGAGCAGGTACGAATTGTCGAGCCAGCGCGAATTCTGGTGCCGCTCGGCCACGAGCGAAGCCTTTTTGAGTACCGCATCCAGCTCGGCCCCGACCGAGAGCGCCGCCAGCGAGTCGATGGGTACCAGCACGGGGAGCACCTGCCCGTAGTCTTCACGGCGCGTCAGGAACATCGCCCGCTCGGCTTCGCCCAGCTTTTCGCGGGCCTGAAGGTAGGCGTTGTACTTGGCCGTCAGGTTGTGGTAGGCGCGGGCGGCGGGGGCGGTGGAGTGCTGGGAGCAGGCGGGGAGGAGGCAGATAAATGCAATGCTCAGTGCGCAATGTTCAATTTTCAACGCCCAGTGAAAAGTAAGGCGTGGTAAAAAACGATTCATTGAAAATTGAGTATTGAACATTGAAAATTGTGTATTGCCTTCAAAGACTCTCGTATCTAAACGAGCGGGCTACGTCCCGGATTATTCGTCAAAAAAACTAACTTTCGGCCTAATCCTCGCCATGGCCGTGCCCGATTCCCCCGAAAAACGTCCGCCCAATCCGTACATCCGGTACTCCGGTTTGGCGATGCAGTTGCTCGTCACGATTGCGTTCGGCGTGTTTTTGGGTATTCAACTCGATCAATGGGTCGGTACCCAGACGCCCTGGTTCACCATTGGCTGTTCGCTCTTTTTCATCGCGGCAGCCTTGATTTCCCTGATTCGCGGCCTGCCCAAAACCTAACCCTCATGCCTACGCTCCACGTTCTCAACGGCGACGGTACCGCGTACTCGTTCCGGCAAACGGACCTGCCCGGCGAGGTACTCGTCTGGCGCGAAATGCTCTGCGTGGAGCGGATTCCCAGCACCGACGACTTTGACACGTTCTGGTCGCAGCGGGCTGATTTTCTGGTGGAATACGAAGGCTTCGACCGCGCCGAGTACGAGCGGCTGTCGGAAGTGCAGCGGCTGCAAGACTTCCGGCGGTACGACGAAATCACGCTCTGGTTTGAATTCGACCTGTTTTGCCAGGTCAACCTGCTGTACCTGCTTCAATTTTTCGCCGGGCAGCGCCTGGGCTCGACGCGGCTGACGCTCGTCTCGCCGGGTACCTTTCCGGGTCGGCCCGACTTCAAAGGCATGGGCGAACTGACCGCCGTCGAACTGGCGACGCTCTGGCCCGAACGACTTCAACTCACCGAGTTCGACCTGCGGGTAGGCCGTCTGGCCTGGCAGGCGTACCGCGAAGGCCCCCCGGCCGTTCGGGCGTTTTTGGCAGCGGAGGAGTTTGGTCAACTCGTTCACCTGAAAACCGCGCTCGAAGCGCACCTGAGCCGCTTTCCCGCTGCGGCCGACGGCCTGGGCAGCATCGAGCGCTTCTGGTTGCAAAACCTGCGGGCGGGCGCCACCGAACCGGTACCCGTGATGCATCAATTCTGGAACGAACACCCCGAATTCGGACTGGGTGATTTTCAACTCCTCCAGACGCTCGACGAGTTGCAACAGGCCGGTCTCGTGCGGCAGCACGGTACCCTGGCCCTCACCGAGCGGGGCCACGACGTGCTGGCGGGTACCCGGACGTACCAAACCTTCGCCACCCGACCGCGTTTTTTGGGGGGCGTCGAACGCTTCTCGGCATGATTCGTCTGATTCTCCTCACCGCCGTACTTGGAATTGCATTTTTCCTATCCGGGAAAATTGGCGTGGGTACGTGGTTTCACGCCGACTTTCCGTTCATCGTCGCCTTTTTTTTTAGCGTAGGTTTTTTGAATCAACTCCTCGTGCAGCGGGGAATGGCCAACCAGCGCGAGAAATTCGTAACTTTTTACCTGGCCAGTACCGTGCTGCGGCTGCTGCTGAGTTTGATCTTCCTCGTTATTTTTTACTGGCTCGGTACCCCCGACTTCGAACGCTTCGTGCTGAACTTCCTGGCCGTGTATGTTATTTTTCTGGGTTTTGAAATTTGGGGCACCCGTCGTACCTTGCGGCACTTTTCCGAGTAGGAGGTACCAAACCGACTCCCGATGCGCCGCTCTTTCATGTTGAAGTCTTTCATACCGAGCCTGTTAGCGCTCTTTCTAACGCTTTTTACCTTCCAGGCCGGTTTTGCCCAGGAAACGCAGGAACGGCATAATCCTGACGCCAAGGACGAAACCGAAGAATTTAATCCGGGTGAAACCATCATGCACCACATCAGCGATGAGCACCAGTGGCACGTCGCGACGATTGGCGAAACGCACGTAACGCTCCCGCTGCCGGTCATCCTGTATTCGGCCAAAAACGGCCTGGACATCTTCTCGTCGAGCCACTTTTACCACAGCCCCGACGGCGTTTACGGCGATTACCGACTCGAACACGAGCACATTACCTGGGCCAATGAAGCCGCGGCGCAGGGTTCGCTGTACGATTTCTCGATTACGAAAAACGTTTTTTCGCTGCTCCTGAGCTTCGTGCTGCTGATTGTCATTTTCACGGCGGTCTCGAAAGCGTACCAGAATCGGAAGGGGAAAGCCCCGAAGGGGTTGCAATCCGTACTCGAACCGTTCATTCTGTTCATCCGCGACGAAGTAGCCCGGACGTACATCGGCGAAAAGCACTACGCCCGGTTCCTGCCGTACCTGCTGACGCTGTTTTTCTTTATCTGGATGAACAACTTGCTCGGGCTGTTTCCGGGCGGAGCCAACCTGACGGGCAACATCGCCGTGACGATGGTCCTGGCGGTGCTGACGTTCCTCATCGTCAATTTCAACGGCAAGCGGACCTACTGGACGCACATCTTCGCCATGCCGGGGGTACCGAAGTGGATGCTCGTCATCCTGACGCCCGTCGAACTGGTCGGGGTACTCATGCGGCCCTTTTCGCTGATGGTCCGGTTATTCGCCAACATCACCGCCGGGCACATCATTCTGCTGAGCTTGCTGAGCATGATTTTCATTTTCAAGACGCTCTGGGTCAGCCCGGTCGTGGCCGTGTTCTCGGTGTTCATGTACCTGATTGAGTTGCTAGTGGCGGTGCTCCAGGCGTATATTTTTACGGTACTCACCGCGTCGTACATCGGAGCCGCTGTGGAGGAGCATCACGACGAGCATCATTAATTGAGTTTTTGTTTCACGTTTCATAAATCACACAACCATGTTGTCTACCATTCTTCTCGAAATCGGACCGAACGCATTTGCCTGGATGGGCGCTGCCATTGGGGCAGGTCTGGCCGCGATCGGTGCCGGGATCGGTATTGGTAAAATCGGCGGTTCGGCCATGGAAGCCATCGCCCGTCAGCCCGAAGCCTCGGGTAAGATTCAGGGTGCCATGCTGATCGTAGCGGCCTTCGTCGAAGCCGTGGCCCTGTTCGGTGCCGTGATTAGCCTGCTGGTGGCCCTGAAGGCCTAAGGCAGAACTGAGTACAATCGCCCGGTTCCGGTCCCGCTCGCATTAGGCGTCGGGACCGGCCCGCCGGGTACCTCCGTACCGGGTACCTCTCGTGAAACAAGCGAACTCCCGAATTTCTAATTCGTCATTCTCATGGATCTGATTACCCCCGCCGTCGGTCTGATTTTCTGGCAACTCGTGTTTTTTCTGCTGCTGTTCGTGCTTCTGCGCCGCTTTGCCTGGGGGCCGATTCTGAGCAGCCTGAACGAGCGCGAGAAGTCAATTGAGGACGCCCTCGAAATGGCCCAGCGCACGCAGGCCGAAATGGCCCAACTCAAAAACGACAACGCCCGTGCCAAAGCCGAGGCCATCGCCGAGCGCGACGCCATCCTGAAGCAAGCCAAAGCCACTGCCGAGCAGATGATTGCGAAAGCGAAGGGCGAGGCTGCCGAAGAAGGCCGCGCCGAAATCGAAAAAGCCCGCCGCGCCTTCCAGGACGAGCAGCAGGCCGCCGTCGCCAAAATCAAAAGCGACACGGCGAAACTGGCCGTTGAAATTGCCGAGAAGGTACTTCGCCGCGAACTGACCGACCAATCGGCCCAGGAGCAACTCGTCGACAACTGGATGAGCGAAGCGAAAATGAATTGAAAGGAATCAGGATTCGGGAGTCAGGATTCAGAATGGAGCCTCGAAATCCGAATTTGATTCTGAATCCTGACTCCTGAATCCTGACTCCTCAAGATTATGTCCGAACAAAGCGTTGCGTTCCGGTATGCCAAGTCGTTGATCGGACTGGCCCAGGAAAAAGACGTACTCGATATCGTTTACCAGGATATGCAGTTTTTCAGCCAGTTGTGCCACGAAAACCGGCAGTTGGTCCTGGCCTTGCAGAGCCCGGTGGTCAAGCACTACAAAAAGCTCGACATCCTGACGGCGCTGTTCAAAGACCGCGTCAGCCCGGTGACGTTCACCATCTTCGAAATCATCACGAAGAAAAATCGGGAAGCGATTCTGCCCGCGGTGGCCGAGGCGTTTAACGAGCAGTACCGCGAGTTGAAAAACATCCAGACGGCGCACGTAACGACCGTCACGCCACTGACCGAGGCGCAACGGACGCAATTCAGCCAGCAAATCGCCTCGGCGACGGGCAAGTCCGTCGAACTGCGCGAAAAAATTGACCCCCGCCTCATCGGTGGGTACGTGCTCCGCGTGGGCGATCGGCAGGTGGACGCCTCCATCAAAAGCCGCCTGAACGACCTGAAAGTCCGCTTCACGCAGAGCTAAGACATCCTGTTTGTAATGAGTCGAAAAGCCGGGACCGCTTGATCCGGCTTTTTTTGTTATACCCCCAACCCCCTGAAGGGGGCTTTTGTTGGCGAGAAAAAGCCCCCTTCAGGGCGTTGGGGATACTGACTTTTTCCCGATTTTCGGGCATGAAGTCCGACACGCTCGACCGGCTCAAGGAGTACCCCATTCTCGACGTCGCCCGTGACCTCGGCTTCGAGGTCGACCGGTACCGCAAGCTGCACTGTCCGTTTCACCAGGACGACACGCCCTCGCTCGTTTTCTACCCGGCCACAAATAGTTTTTACTGCTTCGGCTGCGGGAAATCGGGCAATTCCCTGACGCTCTACTCGGAACTGGCCGGACTCGATATCGGCGCAACGATCCGGGAAATGGCGCTGCGGTACCTGCCCGACGCGGGCGGCGGGGAATCGAAGGGATGGCGCAAGCGCCGTCCCGTACCGCAAGTCGTCCGTCCGCCAAAAACTGAACCCCCCCCGACGAGTGAAGCCGACGAAGCCCGCTTTTCGGCGATTTACGAGGCCCTACGCGACGTTTGCCTCCAGCAGCCGACCAATGAACTTTCGGAACAGGCCGCGGGGTACCTCGCCAGCCGGGGTTTCACCGAAAAAACGCTGCGCGACTTTCGAATCTTCACCATCGCCGACTACGCCGAGGCGAGCTGGCACTTGAAGGCGCGCTTTTCCACGCTCGACCTGCGCGAATCGGGGCTGTACAACGACAAAGACAACCTAATTTTCTACAAGCACCCGATCCTGATTCCGTACTACCGCGACGGCCGCATCGTGTACCTGCAAGGGCGCGTGATCGGCCAGCCCGAGCCGAATTTTCACAAGTACATGTGGCTCGTGGGTCGCCCCCTGACGCTGTTCAACGCCGATTTGCTGAAGACGCTGAAGCTGCACACGACCGTCCACGTCACTGAGGGGGCCTTTGATTGCATGACGCTCGTGCAGGAAGGAATGCCCGCTGTCGGGCTGGGCAGCGCGAACGTATTTAAAAAGGAGTGGGCCAAAGGCTTCCGGCGGTACGACGTTTGTTTTTACCTCGACAACGACGCCGCTGGCCACCGCGCCGCCGATGAACTGGAACCAATGCTCCAGGACCTCGGCATCGTGACGAGCCGAAAGTACCTCCCGGCGGGTTTCAAGGACGTCAACGAGTACTTCGTGGCCAAGGGTGGGGGGCAGGGAAGTCTGTTTTAAAACGTAGGAACGCGCCACGGCGCGTTCTTTCCCGACCTACGCCCGTCTTCCCCGCCGCCACCGAACCACCAACCAGACCAACCCCGCCAGCACGGCCAATAGCGGCAGCACGTAGAAAAAGCCGATGAAGGCATTAGCCAGCAAGTCCAATCCATCGGTGAAATTCGCCCAGACCCGCGTGTAAACCGGCTCCTCGGGATTCAGGCTGGCCGCGGTTTGCTCGTAGTATGTCAGCGTGACAGTGCTCTGGGCAATATCGTTTTTCAACTCGCGAAACACCGCTTCCTGCGCTTCGATTTCCTCGCGCATCTGCGCCAGTTGCTGCTCGATTTCGAGTACGTCCTTCACCGAACGGGCCTGTTTGAGCAATTGCAGGTACTTTTCTTCCGTCGCTTTCTTGCTCCGAATCCGGGCTTCGGTGTCGACGTACCGCTTCGTGACGTCCTCAGCGGTCAAGGATTTCGTTTCCGTGTAAATCGATTCCCGCAGGATGACGGTTAGAAACGAATCCAGCCGCGCCGCCGGAACGCGGATGATGACGTCGTTCTGAATCTGCGCATCACCCTTGCTTTCGGTACTCGACGCAATCAGCCCGCCGAACTGCGCGACGATCCGCTCAAGGCGCGCGGTCGATTCGCGAAAATCACGAACTCGAAACCGAAGCGTGGCGTTGCGAATGATTTTGCGGTCGATAGGCGTCGTCGGGCTGGTGGGTACCGCGGGATCGGGCTGCGGAGGCGGAAGCGCCTCGGGTTCGGCGGCCACTTCGGGTGGGGCGAAGCGGGCCGAAGATGGAGCCATTTCCGGAGCAACGGCGTCGGAGGCCTGCCGTTGCTCCGACTGGCAACTCGTACCGAGCAAGATCAAAAAGCCAAAAACAAGGTAGGTTTTCATTGCTTTTTTTGGAGTGGATGAAAGCCTGCGCCGAATTCCACACGCGAACGCCTAAAATTTTTCCAGCCCCGCCGCCGGTTGCCAGGTCGACTGCGGCTCGAAGTACCGCCAGAGTAGCCGCGAGACGTTCCGCAGCAGCACGTACCCTTCGTTTGTGGGTACCCAGCTTTCGTCCCGCTGATTTTTGGTGATGACGCAGAACACGTAGTCGCCCGAGGGTGCGTTGACGAGTACCACTTCCGAGCGCGACTGGTTGACGGCCCCCTGCTTCGAAGCCACCTGTACCGTCGGCGGAATCTGGCTCAGCGCCTCGCCGTCCCAATAAATTCGACTCAGATTTCGGTACAGCCGCTCACTCGCCGCCGGACTGACGACGGTACCCTCGCGAATCCGCACGAGCAGTTCGGCCATTTCGCGCGGCGTCGTTTGCCCCCAGCCGTACTGCCTGCGGGCCGGTTCGCGGCCCGGCGTCCGCGAGTTGACGCGCGTCTGCCGGAAGCCGTTCGCGTCGAGCCAGGCGTTGATGGCGGTACCCGTCCCGGCCAGCGACTGGCACCAGAGGCTGGCCGTGTTGTCGGACGTGGTGATCATCAGCATCGCGACTTTGCTGAGCGCGATTTTCTCGCCGTCTTTGAACGAACCCAGGATGTCTTCGCCCGCGTAGAGCAGCGAATCGCGGTAGGTCAGCGTGGCGTGGTAGTCGAGTTCGCCCCGGTGGATCTTATCGAACAGCCCGATGCTGATGGGAATTTTGATCAGACTCGCCGTCGGGAAGAGCGTGTCGGCGTTAATCGCCACGAACGTATTTTTTCGGAGGTGCCGGACGTAAATCCCCACGTCGCCGCGGAAGTCGCCGACCAACGCACGCAGGTGCGCGGTCAGTCGGGCGTCTTCGCGGGCGGTGGGTGGTGTCGTCTGGGCGGAAAGAACCGCCGGAGTACTCAGGCTAAGCAGTAGACCAAGCCAGAAAAGAACGCGCATGAATCAGGCCGATTTTGGGCCAACATACGCCGAACGACGGGTTAAATCAACCGCTGGCGGGTCGAAGGGCAGCGGCCGACCGGGACCTTTCGGTGGCGTAGGTTCGTCGGGTGGCGTGGAACCACCGCCGCGCGACTGCCAGAAACGCTGCCACGTGTCGCCGATGGCTGCCCGGTAGTACCGGCCGAGCAGCCCCGCGCGGTACCCGAAGTACACCTGCGCCCGGCCCTCGGCCTCGCCGACCCGGAAGGGGCCGTCGTAGAGCACGTGCGGCATCACCTGGCGGTGCAGGGGCTGGCTTTTTTCGATGAAACATCCGCCCAGCACGGCCCGTCGCCCGGTGGCTACGGCCTGGGTCATCATGTCGGTGTAAAACTGAGCCCGGTTGACGAGATCCGCCAGCGACTTCTCGCCGACGCGCCAGGCCCCGGCGATTTCCACGAAATCGCTCACGTTCAGGCCGTAGGGGGCCAGGAGTTGGGCCTGTCGGGCTTCGTCGGCAAAGCCGAGGTACCGCACGGGTGCGGTCAGGTTGAGCACGTACCCGCCCAGCCACACGTCGGGCTGATTTGCACGGAAAAAAACGCGTACCGTGCTCCGGCGCAGGTACTCGGGTTCGAGCTGAATGGGAAAACCGTGGCGCTGCGTGTGCTGACGGTAGAGGCTGGCGTAGCGCCAGCATTCGTCGAGGGTCGAGAGAATTCGGGAGGTAAGCATGGGGACGTACGGGTTAGAGTACGTCCGTTCATGAAACCAGACCGGCGAACGTTAGCATCCGCCGCCCGAAAAACCTTAGGCCACCACCTGCTGCGGCGGTACCCCAAATTCTTTCTTGAACACCCGGCTGAAGTAAGCCGGGTCGTTGAACCCGACCTGAAAGGCAGCTTCTTTCACCGAATAGTGACCCGTTTCGAGCAGATCGCGGCCCCGCTGAAGCCGCACGAGACGGATGAATTCGCTGCCCGAGCGGTTGGTGAGCGATTTGAGCTTGCGGTACAACTGCATCCGGCTCAGATTCAGGGCCTGTTCGAGCTGTTCGACGTCGAATGTCGCGTCGTCGAGGTGCTGCTCGATCTGCTCGACGGCTTTCCGCAGAAAGGCCTCGTCGGGAGTGGGCAGGTGCTGGGCCAGCGGGCCGAGCGTGAAGCTGCGGTTCCACTTCTCGCGCAAGAGTTGCCGGGTACGCAGCAGGTTGTCGAGCTTGCGTTCGAGGACCGAGAGGTTAAACGGCTTCGTCACGTAGTCGTCCGGTCCGGCTTCGAGGGCGGTCAGTTGGTGCTGCGGCCCCGAGCGCGAGGTCAGGAGCAGAAACGGAACGTGGTTCGTGCGCTCGTCGGCCTTCAGCGCCCGGCACAGGTCAACCCCGCCGAGGTACGGCATGAGCCAGTCCGACACGACGACGTCGGGGACCAGTTCAACGGCCCGGCTGAGCGCTTCCCGACCGTCCCGGGCCGTCACGACACGGTACCGGGTCTGGAAACTTTCGGTGAGGTACTGCCGCAGTTCGTCGTTGTCTTCGGCAATGAGCAAAATCGGCTGATCGTCGGCGAGGGGTACCGAAGGGGTACTCACCGGGTGGGCCAGCCGCGGAACCTCGGCACCTTCGGGCTCCGCGCCGGACCGTCGGTCGAGCCAGTCGGGGGGGAAAGCGGCCGGGTGCAACGGCAGGTCCACCCGGAACGTCGTCCCGAGCAGCGGCTGGCTCGTCACCGAAATCTGCCCCTGGTGCAATTCGACCAGCTCGCGCGCCAGCGCCAGCCCTACGCCGGTACCCGCCGAGGTTTGTTCGGGCGTCTGGTAAAACCGGTCGAATACCCGCGGCAGATGTTCCGCCGAAATGCCGCAGCCCGTGTCGGCGACGGTCAGCACGAGCCGTTCGTCGGGCGTGAGGCGGGCATCCAGCCGAATTTCGCCGCCTTCGGGCGTAAACTTGAGCGCGTTGGCGAGCAGGTTGTAGCCGACTTTTTCGAGAAAATCGGCATCGAACCACCCCCAGTGCGAATCGGCGGACGTACTGAAGCGCAGGTCAATCCGCTTGCTTTCGGCCCAGCCCTCGAACGACTGGTGCAGGGCCCGCAGGTGCGCCACCACGTCGTGCCGGGCCAGGCGCGGTACCAGGCTGCCGCTTTCGAGTTTCGAGAGGTCGAGGAGTTGGTTGATGAGGCGGAGCAGACGGGTGGCGTTGCGATGCATCACCCGGTACTGGTGGGCCTGCGGTTCGCCGTCGGATTGGCTCAGGAGCCGTTCGAGCGGCGTCAGAATGAGCGTAAGCGGCGTGCGGAATTCGTGCGAGATGTTGGTGAAAAAGCCCGTTTTGGCTTCGTCAAGCGCGCGGGCGTGGCGCGCTTCGGTTTGCTGAATGCGCACGTCGGCCCGGAGGCGTTCGCGCACGCGTACCGTCCGTCGAAACCAACCTACCAGGCCCGTACCCAGCAGCAGGTACGCGGCGTATGCCCAGCCGCTGCGGTACCAGGGCGGTCGGATGGTCAGCGTCAGCGTGCGGGGCGTGCCCCAGGGACCGTTGCCGAGCGCGGCCTTCACCCGAAACGCGTACGTGCCTTCGGTCAGGTTGGTGTAGGTGGCCGCGCGCTGGGTACCGACGTCGTTCCAGTCGGGGTCGATGCCCACCAGTTGGTACGCGTAGCGAACGTTTTGCGGCCGGTGCAGCGCCAGACCGGTAAATTCAAGCGTGAAAACGGACTGGTCGTGGCGGAGCGTCAGCGCCGACGCCTGCGTCAGTTCGGTCCGCAGCGGCGTGGCGGGGTCGGTCGGGAGAACGGGCTTGTTGAAAATCCGCAGCCCGGTCAGGTACACCGGCGGCGGGGCAGCCGGTCGCAAGACGGTTTCGGGGCGAAACTGCGTCAGGCCCTTCGTGCTGCCGAAGGCCAGCGAGCCGTCGGGCCGAACGGCTGCCGCGTTGGGAATGAATTCCTGACCGAGTACCCCGTCTGATTCGTAAAACGTGCGGAATCGACCCCGGCGTTCGTCAAAAACGCTCAGGCCGCCGTTGGTCGCCACCCAGAGCCGCCCGGCGGCATCTTCCAGCACGGAAGCCACGGCGCTGCTGGGCAGGCCGTGGTCCAGACCGTACGTGACGAATCGCTGCCGGTTGGCATCGAAGCGGGCCAGCCCCCGGTCGGTGGTACCGACCCAGAGGCGGCGATGCCGGTCGACAAACAGAACGGATACCCGGCTACCGGGGAACGTGCGATTGCGGGGAGAAAAGACGCGCCAACGACCCGTCGCCGGATTCCAGCGAATCAGCTCCGACTCGTAGGTACCCAGCCAGACCTCGCCCGCGTCGTCTTCGAGGAGGCTGATAACCGAAAAATTGGACAAGCTCCGGGCGAGTGCCGACACGTCGACGGGCGTGACGGTCAGTTGGTTTTCATCAAAACGAAACAGTTGATTCTCCTGGGTACTGATCCAGACCCGGCCGTTGCGCCCTAGGGCAAAGGCCCGGACCGATTTACTCCGACCCATTTGCGGGCCCAGGGCCACGAAACGCCGGGCACCGGGCGGTACGTAATCAAAGCCGCGCGTCCAGGTACTGACGAGCAGCCCGCCCCGTGGCGTCGCCAGCAGGTGGCTGACGTCGTCGGACGAAAGGGCCGAATTCCGGGATGTGAAGTGCGTGAGGGCCCCGCTCGAATTGAGCAGACTCAGGCCCTGAATCGACCCAATCCACAACCCTGCCGCCGTAGTCGCCAGCGCGGCCACTTTCGGCTTGAGCAGTGTTTGCGCACTGCGCGGCTCGTAGCCGAGAGTCCGGAACGGCGTCGGGTGGGCATACCACACGTTGACGCCCCCTTCCCAACTGCCCAGCCAGACGTTGCCCGCCCGGTCGCAGTGCATTCGTTTGGTTGCAAACGTACTCAGCGAATGCGGCCCGTCGGCGGCGGGCATCAGGTGCTGGCGGCGGGCCAGATCGCCTCCCGGGCAGAGCAGAACGCCCGCGTCGGTGGCAATCCAGAGCTGCCCGCGGTGATCTTCGCATACGTCGGTGACGAGGTTGCGGTTCTCGTACAGGCCCGGCTCGTACAGCACCCGACGAAACGCCGCCCCCGCCCGCGGATCAAGCACAAACAGCCCGTTGCCGCGCGTGCCCGCCCAGAGTCGGCCCCGGCGGTCGCGAAAGAGGCAACTCACGGTGTTGTGGTGAGCGTAGGCCGGATCGGGCGCGGGGAGGCGGTAAAGGCGGGCCGAACGGCCATCGGGAGCCCGGCGGAGTACGTACCCCCTCATGCCCACCCAGAGCGCCCCGTCGGCGTCGGTCAGCAGGGCACTGACGTGCGGACGCGGCAGCCGGACGGCCCGGAGCGACTCGGTCGAATCCAGACGCCACAGGCCCCGCTCAGCCGTCCCGATCCAGAGGGTACCGTCGGGGGTTTCGGCCAGCGAAGCGACGGTGGTCCGGGCCAGTTGCCCCCGGCCCCAGTGGGTGCGGAAGGTTTCGCCGTCGGGGTTGAGGCGATTGAGACCCTGCCCGCTCGTCCCCACCCAGAGCCGCCCGCGGCGGTCTTCAAAAAGTTCTTCGATATGGCTCGACGAAAGACTACTCGGCTGGCTGGGGCGGTGCCGGTACACCTTGAACGCGTAGCCGTCGTACCGGGCCAGTCCATCGCCGGTGGCCAGCCAGAGAAAACCCCGCCGGTCTTCGAGCTGGTCAAACACGCTGCTGTGGGGCAGGCCATCCGTAGGCGTGAGGTGATCGAAGACCAGCGGCGCGGGCGTCTGGGCTGAGCCCTGGAGCAGACTCAGCCAACCAACGAACCAGCAAAAAGCAAGGCAGCGCAACACGGGTCGTGAACAGGCGGGTCGAGTGGGCAAGATACGCAACAATCAGGACAGGACAGGACACAAATCAGACCGGATATCGTCCAATTTCGGATGATTTTTTCCAACCTACGCTATTCACCCATGAATCACTTTTCCGAGCGTGCGAAACCGCGATCCGGTCTGCTCACTCTGTTTTTTGTGTTGGTTACGACGCTGGCCTTTGCCCAGGACCGGCGCCTGACGGGCCGGGTCACTTCCCAGCAGGATCAGAGCCCGCTGCCCGGTGCCAACGTACTCGTACCGGGTACCACCGTGGGTACCCAGACCGACGCCAACGGCAACTACGCCATTTCGGTGCCGAACTCGGCGCAGCGACTGGTCTTCTCGTACATCGGGTACGGGTCGCGGGAAGTACCCATCGGCAACGCCAGCGTGCTGAACGTGGAGCTGACGCCCGACGACAAAACCCTCGGCGAAGTCGTCGTGATCGGGTACGGCGAGCGAAGCCGCCGCGACCTGACCAGCGCCATCTCGACGGTCAACGCGAAGGAAATCGCCAAGAGCATTTCGCCCACGCCCGAACTGGCCCTGCAGGGTCGCGCCACGGGCGTGTTCGTCTCGACGCCCGGCGGTAGCCCGCTGGCCCGGCCGCAGGTGCGCATCCGGGGCGTGAGTACCTTCGGGTATGCCGAGCCGCTGTACGTCGTGGATGGGGTACCGCTGACCGAGTTCGGCTCCGGCACCGACGGGGCTTCGGGTTCGGCCACGGCCGACATCCGCGGGAGCGTGAACCTGCTCAGCACCATCAACCCCAACGACATCGAAAGCATCTCGGTGCTGAAAGACGCCGCCGCCGCGGCCATCTACGGCGTGCGCGCGGCCAACGGCGTTATCCTCATCACGACCAAGCGCGGGGCCAAAGGCGCGCCGCGGGTAGAAGCCTCGGTGTCGCACAGCATCCAGAACGTCGCCAAGCGTTTCACCATGCTGAACGTCCCGCAGTACACGGCGCTTTACCAGGAATCGTACGCCAACAACCCCAGCGAGGCCGCCAGCCTGCCTGCTGTGTTTAATCCGAGTAACCCGGCGTACAAAGGCAACCTGCCGTTTGTCGACTGGCAGGATGCCGTCATCAACCGCGACGCGCCCATCACGGATTACAGCGTGCGCGTCTCGGGCGGCAACGACGCTACCCGGTACTACGTGTCGGCGGGCTACAACCAGGCCGAAAGCTCACTCATCAGCGAACGGCTGAAGCGGTACTCGCTGGCGTTGAACGTCGACTCCCGCGTTTCGAAGTACCTGTCGACGGGCGTCACCTTCCGGCTCAGCTACCTCGACGCCGTTGATGAGTCATTCAACTACGGCGACCTGCGCTACAACGCCGGTGCCCCGGCCTGGCAACCCATCTACGACCCGAACGGCGTGGGGGGCTACGCGGCTTCGATCATTCCGACCTTCACGCCCAACCCGGCCTTCACAGGTACTGTTACGGTACCCGGTTCGGCCTACAAAGCGCCCGTGCCGCAATTCAACTTCGCGTCTGATTTTAACTATGGTCCCCAGACGATTGCCAACGGCTTTGCGCGAGCGGCCCTCAACGACAACACCTACGGCATCCTGCGGAACATCGGAACGGCCTTCGTGCAACTGGAGCCGTTTGCCGGCTTGAAAATCAAGGGTACGCTCAGCATGGATTATTCCGTCAACCGGCGTATCACCTGGACGGACTTCAACGCCTACCTGTTTTCGCAGACGCCCTCGAACCCCTACGCCCTCGGCGACGGAACCGGGGCCTCGAAGGGAGAAATTGGCGAGCGGATTGCCCGCAACTTCAACTTCGTCAAGGAATTCAGCGTGCAGTACGGGCGCTCGTTTGGCAAGCACAATGTCGACCTGCTCTTCAACGCGATGGACCAGCGGTACAGCTTCAGCTTCCTTTCGGGATCGACGAGCCAGGTGCTGTTCCGGCAACCCGAATTCCGCAACATCCTCAACACGGCCCCCTACGCCAGCGCCCTCTCGACCCGCACGCTCGACGCCCTTCAGGGGTACCTGGGCCGCCTGAGCTACAACTTCGCCAACAAGTACTACCTCGACGCCACCGTGCGCCGCGACGGGGCTTCGCGCTTCGCCCCCGGCTACAAGTGGGGTACTTTTCCCGGCGTGTCGGCGGCCTGGCGCATCAGCGAAGAGGCCTTCCTCAACGACGTGACGTTCATCGACGACCTGAAACTGCGCGGCGGCTGGGGACAACTCGGGAACCAGGAAACGCGCTCGTTCGCCTACCTCTCGCTCATCAGCCAGACGCCCGACTACTCGCTCGGCTCGGGCAATGGCAACGGCGTTGGGAACGTCATCTCGGGCATCAGCCTGCCGGATTTTCCGGTGCCCAACCTTTCCTGGGAGGTCGCCACGACCACCAACGTGGGGTTTGACGCCAGCCTGTTCGGCAACCGCCTCTCGGCCACCGTCGAGTACTACAACCGACTGACCTCAGGAATTTTGCAGGCTTCCAACCTCCCGGCCAGCGTCGGGAACCAGAACCAGCCCATCCTCAACATCGCCTCGGTACGTAACTCGGGCATCGAAGCCAACCTGAACTACAACGGCAAGCTGGGCAACGACTTCACGTACTCGATCGGGGGGAACGTCACGACGGTGAAAAACGTAGTCGTGAGTACCTTCAACAACAATCCCTTCGGCGGCGAGCAGGGACGAATTGAGGTCGGGCAGCCCCTCGGGTACCTCTGGGGCTACAAAGTCGGCGGGTTGTTTCGCAGTCAGGCCGAAATTGACGCCTACAAAGCCACCACCCGCGACGCCAACAACAACAACAACTTTTCGCCCGGCGACCTGTACTTCCAGGACGTGCAGGGCGCGACGCCCGGCACGGCCCCCGATGCCATCGTGAACGCCAACGACCGGATCTTTCTCGGCAGTACCATCCCCGGCTACTACTACGGCATCAACCTCGGCGCGGGCTGGAAGGGCTTCGACCTGTCGGTGCTGCTCCAGGGCGTCGGCGACGTGTACCGCTACAACCGCTGGCGCAACGACGGCGAGGAAATGGCCGGTACGGGCCGCAACCAGTGGGCCTCGGTACTCGACCGCTGGACGCCCCAGAACACCGACGCGACCATCCCCCGCGCCGTGCGGAGTGACCCGGCCCAAAACAACCGCTTCTCGGACCGCTGGGTAGAAAATGCCAGTTTCCTGCGGCTGAAAAATGTACAGTTGGGGTACTCGCTCCCGGCTTCGCTGCTCAAGCGGACGGGCTTCGTCAACGGCGCGCGGGTGTACGTCGGCGGCACGAACCTGCTCGTGCTGACGAAGTGGACGGGCCTCGACCCCGAAGACATCGACCGCAACGGGAACCTGGTACCACCGACGCGCTCGCTGACCGTCGGACTGACGGCATCCTTTTAAAACGATGTTCGATGTTCGGCATTCAAGGCGAACATCGAACATCGAGCAACCAAACTCACATACATGAAACGCAAACCCATCGCAACGGCCCTTCTGATCGGCGGCATGGCACTGACCTACTCGGCTTGCAACGAGAAAAATCTTGACCTGCAACCGCTCTCGCCGACGGAGGCCTCGTACTTCACCGAAGAAGGCGATTTCTTCAAAGGCGTCCTGGGCGTGTACGCCAAGATGTCGGACTGGTACGCCTACAACGCGGGCAACTCGATCCAGGGCTTCTGGCAACTGCCCGGCGACGACATCACCAGCACGGGTACCTACGCCTTCGAGATTTTCGGGACGCTCCAGCCCGCCAACGGCGACATCAACGGGTTTTACCGAATTTCCTACCAGCTCATCAACCGGGCCAACACGGTACTTCAGAAGCTCGACGCCGAGAACGGGGTCATCAAAACGGCGAATCTGAAAAACACCTTCCGGGGTGAGGCGCTCTTTCTGCGCGGCTACACGTACTACCTGCTGGCCAACTACTTCGGTACCTCGCCGCTGATCACGGAGCGGATTCAGGGTACCGATCAGACCACCCAGCCCAACTCGGCTGACGGGGCGCTGCTCGACCAGGCCATCAAAGACCTGACCGAAGCCGCCACCCTGCTGCCCGCGACCTGGCCCGCCACGGACAAGGGTCGCGTGACGCAGAGTTCGGCCAACGGAATGCTGGGAAAAGCACTGGTTTGCCGGGCGTCGATCAAGAAAAACACGGCTGATTTTACGGCGGCTCTCGCCGCGTTCAACAAAATCACGGGCGCTTCGCTCATGCCCAATTTCAACGACAACTTCGACGTGACGAAGGAAAACAACGCTGAGTCGCTGTTTGAATTTCAAGCCAGTCAGGCTACTGGTTTCGATAACGTCTGGTTGGCCAACGATTTCGACAATGCCGTCGGGCAGATGTCGGCCTGGTGGGGCTTTTACGAAAACAACGCCAACCTGTTCGGCAGAGCCCCGTTCATTCCGACGCAGAAGCTCATTAATGCGTTTGAAGCCGGGGATCCGCGCATCAAATCAACCTTCGATCCGGTCAAAAACACGTTTCTGAAGTACTGGGCCACGGGCGACCGGAAGTCGCCGTCGAACGTGGCCTCGATCAACAACCCGCGCATCCTGCGCTACGCCGACGTACTGCTGCTCAAAGCCGAGGCCCTCCTCGAATCGGGCGGCTCGACGACCGAGGCCATCGGGCTCATCAACCAGGTTCGGGCGCGGGCGCGGGGCAGCGTGGCGGGGAGTACCGTCCCGGCGGACTACGCCACGACGACGACCGACAAGGCGCAGATTTTCAACTGGATCATGATGGAGCGTTTCCGCGAACTGGCGGGCGAAGAAGGCATCCGCTGGCTCGACCTGCGGCGCTGGCACCTGGCCGGGAAAATCAACCTCGGCGCGGGCTTCAACTGGTCGTCGGCCCGCAACGACCTCAGCTTCGACGTCATCCGGAATTTGCTCTACCCGATTCCGACCGGCGAAATCGATCTGAACCCGAACGTCACGCAAAATCCGGGTTATTGAGTACAGAGTTTCTTCATAGGTTATCAAAATCCGAATCCCCGTTCCGCTACGAACGGGGATTTTTTAGGAAAAAGGAGGAAAGGAAAAGGGAAAAAGGGCGACTAAAAAACTCCCCTTTTTCCCTTTTCCTTTCCTCCTTTTTCCTTCCCCTGCACGCTCCGTCCAAGTTTTTGTGCGATTCGTCCATGCCCTTCCCGGCCCAACTGCGGAGGTTTGCGGTACAACTAGATGACTGATAACCAAGATGAACCTCTACCTCACGAAACCGACTCCGCCGGAGGCATCAAGTCGCCCGCTTTGGCAGATTGATGAATCCAACCGGACCCCAAAATTTCTGCAACTCGTCAACGGCGTCATCGCGGGCATTGAGCGTGGTGTGCTGAAACCCGGCGATCGGCTGCCCTCGATCAACGAAACCAGTGTGGAGTACCTCCTGGCCCGCGCCACGGTCGAAAAGGCCTACGGCCTGCTCCAGGAAATGGGTCACGTGGCCTCGCTCCAGCGCAAGGGGTACTTCATCCAGGGGCAGCGGATGGCCCGGCGCGTGATGCTGCTGGTCGGACAACTGACGCCCACGACCGAGCAACTGGGCCGCGACCTCGGGCAGACGCTCGGGGCCGGTTACAAAGTCGACGTCTTCGTGCACGCGTACAAAAAGGCCTATTTCTGCGAAACGCTCGAAAATCAGTTGGAGCGGTACCACGCCTTCGTCATCCACCCGCAGCACATCGAGCCCTGCGAGCGCGTGAAGCGAATGCTGAATAAAATTCCGCAGGACCGGCTCGTCTGGCTGGGGGGGAGTGCTTCGTGCGTGGTGCCGGGTGCTTGGTCTGAACTGGATTCAACGCAATTAGCACAACCCACGAAGCACGAAACTACGCTGGCCGCCTTGCTTCAAGCCCACCCTGATCTTTTCGGTTCGTACCGGGCCGTCCGGCTCGTGACTTCCGACGAGGAGTACGTCCCCGCCGACTGGCTTCGCGAGGTGGAGACGTACTGCACGGACCGGCGGCTGGAGTACCACGCCCTCGACGGATTCGAGGATGAAGTCGTACAGGTGGGAACGGCGTACCTCGTTTTCGACGATCAGGACCTCGTGCGCATCCTGAAGCAAATCCAGGAACGCGGCTGGCAGCCGGGCCGCGAGGTCGGCATTCTCTCGTACCAGGACCAGCCCTACAAAGAAATTTTAGCCGGAGGCCTCAGTACCTTTGGCCCCGATACCCGGCAGGTGGCGCGGCAGGTAGCCGAGCAACTGAGCCGGGGGCAGCGGCAGGCGGTTTCGCTGGCACTGCGGCTGCAAAAACGGGCTTCGCTGTAAGGCTTTTGTTCATGCGCAGGCTATTTTTTCGGAGAAACGGGTACCGACGCGTCGGCTGGCTGGGCGGCTGGATCGGGGCAATTCTGCTGCTGACGGCCTGCCGCGACGAAACGCTGTTTCGCCGCCTGCCCGCCGCGCAGACGGGCATCGACTTTGCCAACACCATCACCGAATCCGACTCGCTCAACGCCGTTCGGTACGACTACCTCTACATCGGCGCGGGCGTGGGCTTGGGCGATTTTGACCGCGATGGGCGTCAGGACGTGTTTTTTGCGGGCAATCAGGTTTCGTCGCGGTTGTACCTCAACCGCACCGAACCGGGCGAGAAAATCCGGTTTGAGGACATGACCGACGCCGCGGGCGTCCGAACCCAGTCGTGGTGCACAGGCGTCTCGGTCGTCGACCTCAACGGCGACGACTGGCCCGACGTGTACGTCTGCGTCGCCGGACCGGACGAAACGAGCCGGGCCAACCTGCTCTTCATCAACCAGGGCAAGGACGCCCAGGGGCAGATTCACTTTCGCGAAATGGCCCACGCCTACGGTCTGGCCGACACGGGCTACAGCCTGCAAGCCGCTTTTTTCGACTACGACCACGACGGCGACCTCGACTGCTACCTCCTGACCAACGCCATCGAAGCCAGCCTCCGCAACGCCGTCCGTCCCAAACGCACGGACGGCGAAGCACCGAGTACGGATCGGTTGTACGAGAATCTGGGAAGCGGGGAGCCAGGAGTGAGGAGCGAGAATGGATTCAGAAATTCTCACTCCTCACTCCTGGCTCCCCGCTTCCAGAATGTGTCAAGGAAAGCGGGTATTCTCACCGAAGGCTACGGCCTGGGCCTTTGCGTGAGTGATCTGAACGGCGATGGCTGGGAGGACGTGTACTGCGCCAATGATTTTCACTCGAACGACCTGGCCTGGATCAACAACGGCGACGGGACGTTTACCAATCGCGCCGCCGAGTACTTTAAGCACCAGACCCACAACGGCATGGGCGTCGACATCGCCGACGTCAACAACGACGCCCGGCCCGACGTGCTGGTACTCGACATGCTGCCGCCGGGTTCGGAGCGCCAGAAAATGATGCTCCCCGGCTACAACTACGACCGCTTCCGCCTCGACCTCCGCGCCGGGTACGAGCCGCAGTTCATGCGGAATACGTTGCAGGTGAATTTGGGAGCCAGGAGTGAGAAGAATCAACATTCTGACTCCTGGCTCCTGGCTCCTGGCTCCCGCGCGGCGGACCGCTCACTTCCCGCTCCTCACTTCGCCGAAGTCTCCCAACTCGCTGGTATCGCGAGTACCGACTGGAGCTGGGCGCCGTTGCTGGCCGATTTTGACAACGACGGACGGCGCGATCTGTACGTCACGAACGGGTACCGGCGCGATTTGACTAACCTGGACTTTACAGCCTACCTCGCCGATCTGGGCGCGGCGGGCCTGTTTGGCCAACGACCCGCCGCCGACCACCGGGCGTACGACCGCCTGCGCGAACTGCCCGACGTCAAATTGCCCAACGTGGCCTTCCGCAACGTGACGACGGAGACGATGCCGCAATTCGAGGACGTTTCGGAAACCTGGGGCATCGCGGAGCCGAGTTTCTCGAACGGCGCGGCCTACGGCGACCTTGACAACGACGGCGATCTGGACCTGGTCGTCAACAACCTCGACGAAGCGGCGTTCGTCTACGAAAACACGCTGGATCAATCCGAAAACCGGCCGCACTACCTCCGGCTGCGCTTCGACCGCCCGGCCGCGGCGCGTGGCCCGCAGGTGTTTGCCTACGCGAAAAACGGACTCCACTGGGCCGAGGCGAATCCCGTGCGGGGGTACCTCTCCTGCCACGAACCCGCCGTGCACCTCGGGCTGGGTACCGAGGCGGTACTCGATTCGCTGCGCATCGTCTGGAACGACGGGACGAGTCAGGTACTCCGCGCCGTTCGCGCCGACCAGGTACTCACCATCGGGTACCGCCCGACGGCCCGGTACCGACCGGAGCCGGAGGAATGGCCAACGGGGTTTGAGGAACTGACGCCCGCGGAATCAGGACTGGCGGCGCGGCACGTCGAGAACGAATTCAACGATTTCAGCCGCACGCCGCTCCTGCCGCACCAGTACTCGAAGGCCGGGCCGCCCGTGGCCGTGGGCGAGGTGGACGGCAACGGCCTCGACGACGTGTACCTCGGCGCGGATTTTGGCACACCGGGGACGCTCTGGCGGCAGACCCAGCGCGGGCGATTTGATTCGACGGCAATTCCAAAAGCACCCGACCAGGAAGACGCCGATGCGCTGTTTTTCGACGCCGACCAGGACGGTGACCTCGATTTGTACGTCGTCAGCGGGGGCAGTCACCTCGAAAATTCGGCCACGGCCTACCAGGATCGGCTCTACCGCAACGACCGGGGTACCTTCCGTCTCGACTCCGCCGCGCTGCCCCGCACGACGGTACCCGGCTCGCGCGTGCGGGCCTGCGACTACGACCACGACGGCGACCTGGACCTCGTCCGCTGCGGTCGCCTTCAGCCGGGGCGGTACCCGCTGCCAGTCAAAACCGTGCTGCTGCGTAACGAGATTCGGAGATTCACGGAGCATTCCCTCGGTGACGTCGGCTTGGTGACCGATGCGACCTGGGCGGATTCTGACGGCGACGGTTGGGAAGACCTCGTCCTCGTCGGCGAATGGATGGCCCCGACGATTTTTAAAAACCAAAACGGAACCGTTAGTCCGCAGTCCGCAATCCGAATTCCACAATCCGAAGGGTGGTGGAACTGCGTCGCCGCCGCCGATTTCGACCGGGACGGCGACGTGGACCTGATGGCCGGAAACCTCGGATTGAACTCTAAATTCCACGCCTCCGAGCGCGAACCCGTCGAAGTATTCGCCCACGATTACGACCAGAACGGCCGCCTCGACCCGCTGCTGACGCAGTACCTCCAGGGCCGGAAGGTACTCGTGGCCCAGCGCGACTTGCTGGCAACGCAGATGCCGGGTGTCAAAAAACGCTTTCCGGACTACCAGACCTACGCCCGCGCGACGTTTGAAGAAGCCTTCAGCAAAGACGAACGCCGCGCCGCCTACCACGGACAGGTAACGGAGTTGCGGAGCATGTATTTTGAAAACCGCAACGGCCAGTGGGTACCGCACCCGCTGCCCCTCGACGCGCAGGTCTCGCCCGTGATGGATATCCTCGTCCGTGATTTTCGCGGCGACTGGTACCTCGATGCCCTGCTCATCGGGAATTTTTACGCCGCTGAAACCATCGGCGGCTGGTACGACGCCTCGGCGGGGACGATGCTCATGGGCGACTCGCAGGGCCGCTTTCAGGCCTGGCTCCATTCCGGCGGCATTCGCGCCGACCGCGACGCCCGGCGGGTGGTTCTGCTCAACGGGACCGACGTGCTCGTGACGAACAATAACGGGCCGGTGCAGGTGTGGCGGAGGAAGAAGTAAAGGAAAAAGGGGAGTAGCCAGCAACAGTCCATTTCACCACCTCCAGAACGAAGGAAGAATTTTGGAGTACCTCTAAATCATTCATCATGAACTACTTCACTCAAAAGGCATCCCGCCTGACGCTCCTGGCCCTGGCCCTGGCCTGCAAGCCGGAAGAGACCATCCAGAATTTTCCGCCGTACGACGTGCAGGTGACGGCGGAATTGCAGGGTTTCTCCACGTCGGTAACGAACGGGACGACGTTTTCCTACCGCCTGACGGCCACGGCCAAAGACACCGAGGGCGACCCGCTGCGGTACGACTGGGACTTCGGCAACGGCACGACGAAAGCCAGCGGCGCGGCCAGCGAAACGGTCAGCTTCGCCGAAAACCGGGATTACACGGTGACGGTCCGGGTGACGGATGGCAAGTCGGAGCCCGTTCAGGCGACGGTACCGATCCGGACCCGTTCCGGCACGGTCAGCCTTGATTTCTCGAAAACCTACCAGACCATCGAAGGCTTCGGCGGCTTCGGCTCGCAGGACGTGTACTGGGGGCAGGGGCCGTACACGTCGCCTGAGTTCGTGCAGGCCATCGTCAACGACCTGGGCCTGACCATTTCACGCGACGAAATCCCGTCGAGTCTGGAGCCGACCAACGAAAACGCCGACCCGAACGTCACGGACTTAGCGAAGTTCAACCTTGACCAGCAGCTCCAGGACCACCACGTGCCGTTTGGCAAGCGCGTGCCGCACCTGAAGGCCCTGCGTGAGGCGGGCGTGCAGAAGTTCGTGGCTTCGGTCTGGTCGCCGCCGGTCTGGATGAAGCACAACAACCAGCTCGGCAACGGCACCCAGAACCAGAACTCGGCCCCGGCTTACACGACCAGTCCGACGGCCCAGACGAACCAGTTGAAGCCCGAGAACTACGAGGAATTCGCCGAATTTCTGGTCGCCTACGCCCGGCTGTTCGAGCGCGAGGTGGGCGTACCGCTCTACGCGTTGAGCATTCAGAACGAGCCGCGCTTTTCGCAGTTTTACCAGTCCTGCGTGTACAACGGCGCGGCGCTGCGCGAAACGATGCGCGTAGTGGGGCGGCGGTTTAAACGTGAGGGATTGAAAACGAAATTTTTCCTGCCCGAAGACATCGGTTACACCGACGGCCTGCGCGACCTGACGCTACCCGCCCTGAACGACCCCGAGGTACGTGAGTACGTCGACGTCGTGGCCGCGCACGGGTACGCCTTTGATGGCGTCAAGCCCGATTCGCCCGATGCCGCCACCTGGCGGACGATCTACGGCTGGGGCGGGCAGTACGGCAAACCCCTCTGGATGACCGAAACCTCGGGTTTCAGCAACGACCTCGCCGGGGCCATCAAACTCGCCGGGGCGATGCACAACGCCCTGCGTTACGGCAACGCCTCAGCCTGGCTGTTCTGGTCGCTGTCGGAGCCGACGTTGAGCGAGTATTCCTTGATTTCCAAGACGCTGCAAAAAAGCAAGCGGTACTTCGTCTCGAAAAACTTCTATCGCTACATCCGCCCCGGCGCGGTGCGGGTCGAGGCCAGCGCCGACCAGGAGCCGATTCTGCCGCTGGCCTTCAAAGACGGCTCGAAGTCCGTCATCGTCCTCATCAACACGGGTACGTCGGATCAAATCATGAAATTGACGGGACCAGGGTTTCCCCACCGTCTGAACGGGTACCGGACTTCCGCCACCCAGGACTGCGAAGCGTTGGGACGTGTGACGGAGGCCAACGGGAGCCTAAGCTGGCCCACCGTGATTTTACCCGCCCAGAGCGTGACGACGCTGGTGAGCGAATAGCAGTTTAGATGTGTTGCCTTGGCAGAAGGTGGCTGAACTGTTCAGGTAGCTGCTGGATCCGTTCATTCTCCGACACATTCGGCGTTTTTACCTACAAGGGCCGGTCCATTGCAACGGACCGGCCCTTTTCGGCGTATTCCTGGCGAAACAGCTAAAAGCTGTAACTCGATTTCCAACGAAACCCCTTCTAAACGCCTCGACCGTATGGAACGCAAGGAATTTCTGAAACGCGGTTTTGGTAGTCTGCTGGGCATGGCCGCCGTCGTCGCCTGCAAGCAAGCCGAAGTCGATCCTACATCGACCACGGGCGAAACCACCTCGACCGGCTCAACCAACGGCAATTCGACCAGTAATTGCACCGTCACGCCCACGGAAACCGCCGGGCCATTCCCGACGAAATCACCGGCCAACTTCGTCCGCAAAGACATCCGCGATGACCGCAAAGGCGTGGTGATGACGATGAATATCACCATCAAAAATGCCAATGCGAGCTGCGCGGCGCTGGCCGGAGCGCTCGTCGACGTCTGGCACTGCGACAAGGACGGGTACTACTCCGAGTACGGCGGCTCCGGGATGCAGTCGGTTAACTACCAGAGCGTTGACTTTCTCCGGGGTCGGCAGACGACCGACGCAGCCGGACTGGTCAGCTTCACGTCAATTTTTCCCGGCTGGTACTCGGGCCGCGCGCCGCACGTCCACGTGCACATCTACAGCGCGTCGGGCAAGTCGCTGCTGGTCACGCAGATTGCCTTTTCCTACGACGTCGCGAATACGGTCTACACCACGGGCCAGTCGTACGGCTACACGAAGGGCGCGCAGGATACCCGCAACGAGCGCGACAACGTCTTCAGCGACGGCGTGACGAACGAACTGGCGACCGTTTCGGGCAGCCTCTCGGGCGGCTACACGCTGACGCACACAATTGTGGTGAAGGCGTAGTTTTTGAGTGCAATGTTCAATGCTCAATGTGCAATGTTCAATTTGCAATGAATTGAAACGGTTGAGAATTGAACATTGCGCATTGAACATTGCACTCAATTCCCCCGATTCAACCCCATGCCCAAAGCTCTCATTCGCCTCGTCTACCGCAAGGTCATCGACGCCGCGTCGGCGGCGGCCTGGAACCGGGTGGTTTTCGAGGAAACCCACCGGGAATTTTACATGCAGGTCCAGCGCCTCGACCCGGCGGGGCAGTACCCGACGCTGCGGGAATTGCTGGCGAACGTACCCGGTGCCGAACGACTGCATGGCCTCGTGAGCCGGGTGGCCGTGCCGTACCTCCAGCAATTGAACCAGCGCATTCCCGACCTGACGAACGCCCTCGGGCAGGCGGAGGTACCCTTCACGAATTTCAAATTTGAGTTGCTGGCTTCGCACGTCGAGCAGAAGGAAGTGCACCGCGTGGCGATTCAGCTTTTTAGCGACCCGCTGACCTGGATCGACACCCTGAGCGACCACTTGCTGCTGGCGACCGGCGATCAGCGGGCGGCGCTGCGGGCAGGTCAGGAGGTCGAGACGGTGCTGCTGGCCCTGCAACCGAACCTCAGCATCGCGTTTTTCCAACCCGAAGCTCTTAACTGATGAACACCCGGACCGACGCCCGAATTTTCCTGGCCGACCAGCGCGGGCAATCCGAAACGGGTTTGGTGCGGAGTTTTCACACGTTCCATTTCGGGCAGTACCGGGCCGAAGGCCGCGAGCCGTTTGGGGCGCTGACGCTGCTCAACGACGACACCCTGCTCGTCGGGGCGAGTCTGGCGTGGGCGGTTGAGCGCGACACAACGGTACTGCTGCTCCCGGTGACGGGCGGGTTGGAGTACGCCGTCGACGAGACGATTGATTTCCTCGAACCCGGTCAGGCCGGGGTACTCCACCTGCGGGCGGGCGCGGCGTACACCGTCGCGAATCCCTACGAAACGGAAACGATTCACGTGTTGCAGCTTTGGCTGACCAGCGAGGTACCGAATTTCGCACCGGGCGTGCGCGCGGTACCCTTCGATTTAAAGCAAACCAACGCGCTGCTGCCGCTGCTGGCGAGCACCGCGGGCCGGGTGTACCTCGGGCGGTACGACGGGCGGGCGGAAGGTACCCACGCGGTGGCGGCGGGTACCGGGCTGTTCGTTTTCGTGCTGAACGGCGTTTTTGGAGTGGCCAACCGCCTCCTCCACGATCGCGACGGGCTGGCACTGCGGTACCCCGAGGCGGGTAAGCTGGAGTTTGAGGCGCTCTCGAACGGGGCGGTACTGCTGGTGGTCGAAGTCACGGCCTGACCGACTCCATCTTCAGTTTCTGATTCCCATCTTTTTCGCAAACGCGATGTACTGCGCCCAATCGAAGGGCGTCACGTCGTGAACGCCCGTGCGAACGTGGTACCCGAGGGTCGGGCCGTGGATGGGTTGGTTGGGGGTCGGGTACTGGTCGGTACCCAGCCCGGCTTTCCCGTACAGCGCCCAGACCGGGGCCGCCGCCACGGCGCTCAAAAACTCCCCGCGGGGATCGGACCAGCGGTCTTCCTCGGCGCTGGTGACGTACAGCGGCCGCGGGGCGATGAGCGCGAGGAGTTCGTGCTGGTCGACGGGCAGTTCGGGAATGCGCTCGGCGTAGCCCGCGTAGGCGGGAATAAACCAGTGCGGGAAAACTGTCGTGATGCGCCCGATGGTTTCGCCGTAGTTCCGCCGGGCCAGGGCCGCGCCGCCTTCGCCCGATTCGTTGCTGATGACGAGCGCGAAACGCGGGTCGTTGGCCCCGGCCCAGAGGGCGGCCTTGCCCAGCCGCGAATGCCCCTGCACGAGGACCTGCTTCGCGTCGACGAGCGGGTCAGTTTCGAGGTAGTCCAGAATTCGGCTCATGCCCCAGGCCCAGGCGCCGAGGGCGCTCCACTGCTCGGGTTTCAGACCGGTCTGCCCCTGGAGCGTCGTGCGGATGCCCGTCTGCCACCCCGTGCGGCGGTCGGGTTCGAGGTCGGCGTAGTCGGCCATCGCAATGCCGAAGCCCGCGTCGACCAACTGCTCAAACGGCCAGCGCCGGGTCGCCGCGCCACGGGGAATGGGCTGGCCGTCGGGCGTCAGGCCGGGGCGGGTCGGGAGTGGAATCGTGGAGTCGGGACTGGTCGTGTGGTTGCCGTAGTTGAGCGTAACGAAGACGGGTACCGGTTTGCGCGATTTCGGTACCACCAGCATCACGTCCATTCCCGGTGCGTCCGGCGCTTCGCCGAACGAAATCCGCACGAATTTTCGGAGCGCTTTCCCGCCAAACAGCGACGAATCGACGCGCCGAACCCTAAACCGCAATCCCGCGGGTCGGCCAGGAAGTTCGCCGTAGACGTGTTTTTTAAACAAATCGAGTACCTCCGCCCGCCGCGACCGTTCCCAGTCTTTCGCTTTCGTGATGCGCCTGCCGCTGGCCCCGACGAGCGGGTCGGGCAGGGTGTAGGTACCCACCTGGGCCTCGTCGTAGTTCGGCACGAAGGCAGGTGCCTGACTCGCCGCCGGTACCACCAGCGTCCATTCGGCGCGGTCTTCGAGCGTCTGGCCGTTGGCGGTACCCCGGATGCGTACCTCGTTTCGCCCCGGCTGGAGTGTCACGCCTTCGAACCGCACGATTTTCAGGTCATCCGGTTGGCGCTTGCCCAGCGAACGACCGTTGACGAGCAACTCCACCTCCGGCAGGTTGGCGTAAACTTTTACCGTCGTGACGGCGACCTTCCGGCGCGTGTGCCGCTGGTCGGCGAGGTAGAGGCTGGGGGCGGGGTTCCAGTTGGCTTTGTAAAAGTAGAACGCGTCTTTTTTCGTCTGTCGGTCGTACGTCACGAGGCCCTTGTCGTTGATGCCCACCGTATCGCCCTCGGTGCGGATTGAGGAGCCGAAATCGGCCAGCACCCAGATGAATTTGCCCCAGACGAAGGGCCGTTTGCTCAGTTCGGCCCAGTTGCCCTCGTGGTAGTGCGCCTGCCAGCCCTCCGGGTGCCAGCGGCTGGTGGGCACAGCCGGGCGCAGCGTATCGTCGTGCTGCCGGATGCTTCCGCCCGCGCCGTACTCGCTCACGCCGATGGGTTTGGCGGGGAGCAGTTGGTGGATGTCGTCGGCCCAGGTACCCATCTGTTCGTTCCGCCCGCCGTACCAGCCGAAGTACTTGTTCCAGGCCATCACGTCCGAGACGGTCGAGTAGGCTTTGTTGTCGAGAAACGTGGCCAGCGTGGTCGGGCGGCTGGGGTCTTCGGCGTGGGCGAGGGCGTTCAGTTCGGCCAGGAAGGGCTGCGGGTCGTCGTAGTCGAGCTTGAGTTCGTTGTGCAGCCCCCAGAAGCAGATACTCGGGTGGTTGAAATTCTGCCGGATCAGCTCGGTGAGTACCTGCCGGGCGTGCGCGTGGAGCGCCGGATTTTTGACGTACCCTGGCCCGTTGTACCCACCCGGCCCGACCATCGGGATTTCGGTCCAGACGACCAGTCCGGCGCGGTCGCAGCCGTCGTAAAATTCTGTGTTGTGCGGGTAGTGCGTCAGGCGGAGGGCCGTCGCGCCGATTTCCTGAATCAGTTCCAGGTCGCGCTCGTGGTCGGCAGGCGTCAGCGCCGAGCCTTTGCCCTGCACGTCCTGGTGGCGGCAAACGCCGCGGAGGTCGAGGTACCGACCGTTGAGGAAAAAGCCCCGGTCCGGGTCGACGCGGTAGCTCCGCAGGCCGAGCGGCTGGGTGATTTCATCGAGGATTCGGGTCCCATCGAGGAGTTGCACGCGCACCCGGTACTGGTACGGGTCGGCCTGGGCGTTCCACAGATGGGGGTTTGAAATCGTGAACGACGGACGAACTTCAGTACTCGTCGCCGCGACGATTTTCTCGGCCACCGGGGTACCCGCCGCGTCGGTAATCGTGGTTTTGACGCGTAGCGTTTTGGCCGGGGCGTTCAGCGAAAGTTTCGTCTGAACGGCCACGGTCGCCGCTTTTTCCGACACGTCCGATTGCCGGACGTATACGCCCGGCGAGGCGAAATCGAGCGGGGTGATGCAGTTTTTCGGCGTGACGAGTACCGAAACGGGCCGGTGAATGCCGCCGTAGACGTTGAAATCGCCGGACATCGGCAGCACGTCGAGCCGGTGGGCGTTGCTGGCCTGGACGGTCAGCAGGTTTTCCTTCCCGAAGTCGAGCGCGTCGGTGAGTTCGAGGCAAAACGCCGTGTACCCGCCCGCGTGCTGCCCGACCAGCTTCTGATTGACGAACACGTGCGCCACGCTGTTGACGCCCTCAAACCGCAAAAACACGCGCTGGCCCTGCCACTCGGCGGGAACGGTCCAGCGGCGGGTGTACAGCCCCGACGTGCGGGTGTAGTCGATGCCCTTCGTGAAGACTTCGCCCGCGTTCCAGGTATGCGGCAGGGTGACGGCCGTGCGCGGGGCTTTCGGGCGGACTTCGTTGGCGAATTGAAATTCCCAGCCGTCGTTGAGCGGGAGGGTCTGGCGCTGGGCCTGGAGAGTGACCAGTGACCCGTAACCCATGACCAGTAAACAGAGGAGACGACGCAGCATTTTTTAGAGGAAAAATGGAGCGTGCAAAATAGGGAAGGATGGGGATGAATTGTGCTTTGTGATGGGTTACGCGCCAACACGGGACCGCTTCGGGGAATTGTCACGTATAAAAAAAGCAAGGGTGCCACGCGCAGCGTAGGCACCCCTTCAGTACCGCTGCAACACGTCCGATGTGTACACGTGCACGCCCGTCACGTCCTGCTTCGCGATTTCGAGCATCGCCGTGGCTACTTTGCCCGCCTGGACGCCCCGGTACTTCGCCAGCGGCGGAATCAGGTACGTGAACGGGGTGAAAAGAAAATTGAGGACTTTCCCCGCTTCCTCGCCCAACCGAAACTGCTTGCGCTTGCCCAGCAGCAACGAGGGGCGAAAAATATGCAGACCGTTGAAATCCAGCCGTTTCAGTTCTTCCTCAAGTTCGCCCTTCGTGCGGCTGTAGAAAATCCCGGACTTCGCATCGGCCCCGAGTGCCGAGACGAGCAGGTACTGACTGGCCCCGGTTTCGCGGGCGAGGCGACCGACGGCCAGCGGGTACTCGTAATCGACCTTCCGAAAGGCTTCCTGCGAACCGGCCTGCCGAATCGTGGTACCGAGGCAGCAAAAGACGTCGTCGGCGCGGACGTCGTCGGGCGTGAGCCGGTCGAAATCCACCACGCGCTCTTCGAGCTTCGGATGGCTGTAGTGCAGCGGGCGGCGCACGAGGCTGACGACGCGGCCGTAGCGGTCGCTGTGGAGAAGTTTGAAAAGCAGGTAGTTTCCGACCAGGCCGGAAGCACCCAGCACGAGTGCGGTTTTCGAATCAGTCATGAGTACCGTTGGCTAAAAAATCGTGCAACTTACCGGGCTGCGGAAGGCTGCGGTGTTTTCAAACTGTCCGACCTTCGTTAGTTTCAAGTCCCGCTTTCAACCCGTTCTAAACCTACGCCACTTCCGTGAAAAAATCGCTCCGCCTCAGCCTGTTCGCCAGCCTGCTGCTCGGCGCAACCGCCTTCCTCCGCGCTGACGAAGACCCGGCCAAAGTCCTCGTTGACCAGCTCAACCAGTTTCTGACGCAGTTTCCCCAGGAAAAAGCGTACCTGCACGTCGACAAACCATTTTACACGGCGGGCGAAACGATGTGGTTTAAGGCCTACGTCGTCGATGGCATCACGCACGAGGCCGATTCGCTGAGCCGGGTACTCTACGTCGATCTGGTCGACGCCGCGGCGGGTAAGGTACTCGCCACGCGCACGTTCCGGCTGGAAGGCGGTCACGCGCCCGGCGCGTGGGCCTTGGCCGATACCCTCGCGCCGGGCCGGTACGCCGTGCGGGCCTACACCAACTGGATGCGCAACCAGCCCGAGTACGTCTTTCGGCGCGAATTCAACCTGTTTGCCGCCGGGCAACCCGCCCCCGAACCCGTGCAGCAGACCGACCGGGCGTCGGTCGAATTTTTTCCCGAAGGCGGTACCCTCGTCGCCGGGCTGGAAAACCGGGTGGCCTTCAAGGCGCTCAACGCACTCGGGCGGGGTACCGACATCGAGGGCGTGGTGGTAGCGAACGGCGATACCGTGGCCGCATTCCAGAGCGAACACCTCGGCATGGGTCGGTTCAGCCTGCCGGTCGAAGCCGGGAAAACCTACACCGCACACCTCAAAATCGCCAGCGGCCAGCGCCTGACGGTACCGCTTCCGCCCGTTGCCGCGCGGGGGCACGGGCTCGGCATCGACAATCTGACGAACAAGGACGTCGTCCGGGTGTACGTCCAGAATAGTCAGCCGCAACCCAATGACCCGAAACCGCTCTTCCTACTGGCGCACCTGCGCGGGCAGGTGGCCTTCGTAGCGAAGGGCAGTACGGCGAAGAAAACCTTCGTGGCCAACGTACCCCGGAAAACCTTTCCTGACGGCGGCATCGCCACCTTCACGCTGTTCGACGCCAACGGGCAGCCGCTGGCCGAGCGCGTGGCGTTTATTCAGCCGCGGAACCGGTTGAACGTGGCGATTTCGACCGACAAACCGGCTTACAAACCCCGCGAGGCCGTGGCGCTGACCGTCGCCGTGACCGATACGGCCGGGAAACCCGTTCCGAACGTTCCCCTTTCGCTGGCCGTGACCGACGCCCGCCAGGTGGGTACCAATCCGCACGGCGAATCGCTGGTATCGTACCTGCTGCTGAGTTCGGACCTGCGCGGGACCATCGAGCAACCGGGGTACTACGTTGATCCGGCCAACCCGAACGCCGCCCCCCACCTCGACCTGCTGCTGATGACCCAGGGCTGGCGGCGCTTCACCTGGCGGCAGATTCAGGCCCCTGGCCAGTACCAGAAACCGCAGTACCTCTTCGAGCAGGGCCTGAGCCTGACGGGTATCGTGCGGCGACCCAACCAGAAAGTATCCGAAAAAGACGTGCGCCTGACGCTGCTGCTCTCGCGTGGGGAAGACAAGCAGTTTCTGATGGAAGGGGCCGATGCCGAGGGAAAATTCGGCTTCTACAACCTCGACTTTCAGGACACGACGCAGATTCTGCTGCAAGCCGTGGCGGGCAAGAACAACCGATACCTCGATCTGCAACTGACGCCCGCCCCCGCCCCGCCGACCGTCGCACTGAGCCGGGTACCCTTCGCGCCCGTCGAACTCACCGGCAGCGACTTCGCCGCGTACCAGAAGCGCGTGGCGGAAATGCTCGACATCGAGCGGCAGTCAAAACTGGGCAAGGCCACGACGCTGAAGGAAGTAACGGTGAAAGGCCGAAAGGAACCGGTCTTCGACGGGCGCAAGATTTACGGCCAGGCGGGTACCAGCCTGAAGGTCGACCCGATGATGAGTGCCGGGGCGATGAGCGTACTCGACCTGCTGCGCGGGCGGGTGGCGGGCGTGAACGTGACGGGCAATTTTCCGAACTACTCGGTCAACATCCGCGGAATTTCCAGCCTGACCGGCAGCAACGAGCCGCTGTTTCTGCTCGACGGGGTACCGATGGATCTGTCGGCCATCGTCAGCATTCCCGTGCAGGATGTCGAGCAGATCGACGTGCTGAAGGGAGCCGAAGCGGCGATTTTCGGCGTCCGCGGGGCCAACGGGGCCATCGCCATCCTGACCAAACGTGGCAATTCAAACTACGATTACTCGAAGGACGTCACGCCCGGTACCATCAACCGCAAAATCCGCGGCTACGAACTCGTCCGCGAATTCTACAGCCCGGATTATGGTACCGACCGCCCCGGGCACGCTCGTCCCGACTACCGCTCGACGCTGTACTGGAACCCGTCGGTTCGCACCGATGCCAGCGGGAAGGCGGTGGTGCGCTTTTTCAATTCGGACGAAGCGACGGGAATGCGGGCGGTGGCGGAGGGGCTGACTTCGAGTGGCGGGGCGTTGGGGGTGGGGCGGGTTGAAGCGGGGGGGAAGTGAGGAGGGTGCTGTCGCGATACGGTTCGGCGAAGGTTTAGTTTCGTCGCAGCGGTTACCCCGATTTGGGAGACGCCAGACTTTTCATAGGTCTCTTCATGGATAAACCTTTTTACGACTTTGAAGTGCGCCAGGAGGCTACACGCTTTGAATTCACAAGTGTAGGCAAGCGAGCGGTTCGGAAAATCATTGCCATTCAGGAAACGACCGTGCCCGGTTTCTTCAACGTGCTCCTGGGTGATTCGCTCCCGAATGGCGAAGTAGATGTGTACGCCGTCAGTGACAACGGCGACCGCGACAAAATTTTAGCAACCGTAGCGCAGGCGATGAATCAATTTTTACTTCTTTATCCCGACGCATACCTTTTTTTCGTAGGGAGTACCTCGACGCGTACCCGGCTGTATCAAATGGCCATTAGCCACGCCTGGGACTCGATCAGCAATCAATTTGAAGTTGTCGGACTGAACGCCGCCGGGCAATTGGTACCCTTCGAGCGAAATCAATCCTACGAGGGCTTTGTTGTATCTCGCAAAGACGTTAAACTTACTTTATGAAAACGCTTGAAAAAGAAACGCCGAACCTTCCAAAGCGTAAGCCCGGACAGAGAGGCGAGTTTGGTTCGGTTGAAGAGGCGTCCAATCACAAGACCATGCTGGCCAGTAAAATTCTGGAAAAATCAAACGTCCGGGAAGTACTCGAACGCCAGAAATCAATAATTCCAAAATGAACAGGAGACCAGCTTGTGCGTAGTTATGCGTAGATACTGAGCAAGACAACGCATGTACCCGAGGCTAATCGCTTCGGGTTTTTTGTTTGCTTTGATTTTGCCGATGGTGATTTAGTACCTCACCGCGACGAAGTCCCTGCTTTTCAGTAATCATCCGTAGAGCCCTGCGGAACTCTACGGATAGTTGGGGACGGAGGGGTTTCGGCTGGAGGTGGGGAAGTGAGGAGAGGGGTAGGGGACCAATCCCCTCACCGAAACCGCTGAATACTAAAATTCCGCGCATTGGCATTTTCGCCGATTCGCGCGTTGAGCGTGTAAATCTGGTTGTTGACGGCCACGCTGGTTGTGGCACCCGTGTAGCCGCTGGCGTCAAACTTGACGATCGAGGCCGTCTGCCAGTTGTCGGTGCTGCGTACCTGTGCCACCCGGTTACCGCCCGTCACGACGTACAGATCGCCGTTGAGCAGCGTTAGCCCGTCGCCGGGCAGCGCGCCGGTACCCGTTACTTCCGAGACCGCGTTGCCGTTCGACAAATCGACTTTGTAGAGTTTTCCCTGGCCGGTGTTGGCGACGATGAGGTAGCCGTTGGGGTGGTACACGATTCCGTTCAGGCCGAAGGTGGGGCTGGTGAATCGGACGTCATCGCGGACCAGAATGCTGGCGGTCCCGTCGGGGGCCACTTTGTAGATGACGGGGGAAAACGAATCGGTCACGTACGCCGTGCCGTCGGGGCCGAGGGTCACGTCGTTGGCGAAGTTGGGATCGGCCGCCGGGAGCAGGGCGTCCAGATCAGTCCGGCGCTCGACCTGACGGGTGGTGAGGTTAAAAACCAGTAGCTCCGCCGTCTGACGCGTGCTCTGCGGGGTACTCCGGACGGATCGTCCCTGGTCGCTGTTGCAGACGAATACCCGGTTACCGGCGACTTTCATCCCAATCGCGGCGATCAGTTCGGGGGCGGTCAGCAGGTCGGCATAGCGACCATCGGTACTGACCGTACCGATTTTTCCGAAGGGGATGGACGTCACCAGGAATCGATCCAACTGCGCCGAATACGCAATGCCTTCGGGATACAGGCGCTCGGACACAAACTCAATGCGCTCGGGAAAAGCGGCGTTCGGACTGGCGGGATGGTCTTCGCAGGCGGTCAGGCTGAGCGCCAGCAGGAAAAGAGGGGAGAAGTACTTGGTTTTCATGGGAAGGAGATTGGTTTGAGACCGATCTCTTACCAGAAGTGTGCCAGCTTTGAGGTCATTGCAAAAGCGCGGACGTAGCAAGCTACTCCCACAACGTTAAGAGCTTGTTTGAGTCAGGTTTTCTCACAGATTTAAATCCTCATAAAATCGCCGACGTAACGCTGCCAGTGTTCATCGCGTGCACGGCCACGTAGGCCCCCTTCCACCAGAACCGTTGGTACGCAAACGCTATCCCAAACGAGCAGACGTATCCGGGGTATTTCTCCTCGGGCGCTTCAAACGATTTACCGTAGGAAATTCCCAACGGCCAGGCGTATTTCCAGGTTTTGGCTTCCACCAAACGTACGTCCTTGGGCGTGAGACGAATGGCGTCGACAAGCACGTGTCAGCCGTGCTTGCTGCGCTCGCCCCGAGTTGCACCCGGAAGCGGAGGTGAAAGGTTGCCAAAAAGAAACTGAACAGTGCGTGACGCTGAAAACGCGTATCTTCACCGCCTCCCGTTCCCAACGACGTGTATGCAATTTCCCCCGGCCCAACGAAAAACGCGTTTGTTCCTTCTGGGGGCGACGCTCCTCGCCCTGGTACTCGGCTACCGCTTTTTCCTTTCCCCTTCGGTACCCGTAGCGACCCCCGCGCCCCGGCCGGTACTTAGCGATACCCTGGTCAGGAGTAGCCCCATCGATTCGGTACGCTCGGCCCCGGTTGTGCCCGTACCGAAGAAAACGACCCCGGCGGGCGGACGCGCTTCGCTACCCGTACCGGTCCGGCAACCGGAAGGGAAGGAGCCAACGCCCGAAGTGCCCCAGTCAGTGGCCTGTGACCAACTGATACTTCGTGACGGGGACATCATCGACGCGCACGTGACCGAGGTGGGTACCAGCGAAATACGCTACAAGCGCTGCAATCGGCGAGACGGCCCCAACTACGTAGTCCGCAAGCGCGACGTGCTGAGCATCCGGTACCCAAACGGGTCGGTGGATCGGTTCGATCCCTGAGCGTTTCAATCCCAGCACTCCATCAACAGCAAATCCCCCGTCGCGTACCCAATCCGCACGATGCCATCCTGGGCGGCTTCGTTGCTGGAGCCGGTGCGGTACCCCAGCGTGAGCGTTTCGCCGCGGAGGTTGTACGTGAGGTTTTCGGTTTGAATGCCCGTGACGGTACCGACGGGGATGAGCGAGAGCGGAGTACAGGCGGGGTACCATTTCTCGAAACGTCGGTCGAGTAAAAAAACGCGCGAATAGTCGTCGTGGAGCGTGATGCGCAGGCGGTCGCGGTACCGAACCACGTTCGTCAGGTTCGTGATCGTGTGGTCGGCGCGGCGGCCCGTGGCCCAGACCACGTTGGCGGCGCGGTGACCGCGGTCGAGGAGGTAGTCGAAGGCTTTTTCGAGGTCGGTTTTGTTCTGGTCGGGCGTGTGGACGATGGCGATGGGATGCTGCTCGGCCCGGATGGCGTCGAGATCCAGGCCACGGTCGAAGTCGCCGAGCAGGGCGTCGATTTTCAACCCCAGCTCACGGACCCGGTGCACAGCCCCGTCGAGGACGACCACAAACGGCGACCATTCGAGCAACTGCCCGAGCAGTTCGGCGCTGCACGCCTCGCCATTGGCAATCACGAGCGCCGGTTCCTGGTCTTCGCGGACGATGTGGTGGGAGGACATTTTAAGTAGGCAGTTGGCAGAGGCAGTAGGCAGGTGCTCGTTTGCAGTTTTCGGTTTTCAGTCGTCAGTTTACGGGTCGAACTGCAAACTGCCAACTGCCAACTGGAAACTTCCCGCTCCCTCGCCATCGACCTCGGCAATACGTACGCCAAAACCGGACTGTTTTCGGGGAATGACCTGCTCGAAACGCGGACGCGTTTGGCCTTCGCGGAATTGATCGGGTACGCCGAAACGGTCCGGCCTGACGGCATCGTCGTTTCCTCGACGGCCCGGACCGAAGCCGACTTCCGGGCCGATTTTGCCGCCATCACGCCGCACGTGTTGCTCCTCACGCCCCAGACGCCGGTACCCCTCACGAAGCGCTACGACACGCCGCACACCCTCGGGGCCGACCGCGTGGCGGCGGCGGTGGGGGCGGGGGTACGTTTTCCCGGAAAAAATTGCGTCGTGATTGATTTGGGTACCTGCATCACAGCCGATTACGTCGATGCCGACCGCGTTTTTCACGGCGGACTAATTTCCCCCGGCCTGCGGATGCGATTCCGGGCGATGCAGGCGTTTACCCAACGGCTTCCGCTCATCGAGGTTGATCCGGGCGAACCCTGGCCCGACTTGGTCGGCACGAGTACCCGCGGGGCCATGCGCAGCGGGGTACTCAACGGGCTGGTCGCGGAGCTGACGGGACTCATCCGGCAGTACCGCGAACAATTCCCAGATTTTCAGGTCGTTCTGTGTGGGGGCGATGCGCCTGTCTTTGAAAGCCGCTTAAAAGAATCGACCTTTGCGGTCCCCGAATTAGTTTTAGTCGGACTCCACCGAATCCTTCAGCATAATGCAATCAGCAGTCAGCAGTGATCAGTTATCAGTTTTGCGGCGGTGGGTACTGACCGGAGTCACACTATTTCTTCTTCATTGTTCACTATTTTCTGTCGGTCAGGGCCTGGGCAACACGCCCTACTCGGTCTACGGCATCGGGGAAATTTACAACCCGGCGTTTTCGGCGCAGCAGGCGATGGGCAGTTCGGGCGTAAGCTACGCCAATGGCATTTTTATCAACAATCTCAACCCCGCGCTGCTCGTCCGCAACCGCGTGACGGTGTTTGAAGTGGGCCTCATCGGGCAGGTCAAGCGCCTGCGTAACGCCCAGCAGAGCCAGCAGGAAGTGGGCGGCGGGTTGAACTACCTCGCGATGGCCTTCCCCGTCAACCGCCGCTGGACGACGGGCCTGACCTTCCGACCCTACAGTTACGTCAACTACGAAGTGCGGCGCGTTGAGCCGATTCAGGGTACCCTCAACTTCGCCGAATACCTCTACAAAGGCAGCGGCGGCGTGAACCAGGTAGCCTGGACGAATGGCTTCCAGATTGGCAAAAGTTTTTACGCTGGGCTACAGGCCTCGTTTTTGTTTGGCAACATTGCGCGCGAATCCGGCACGACTACGTTGCTTTACGACGACGCCAACGGCGATGGCATCGTTGATCCAGACTACCGCGTCGCGCTCGAAGAACGCTACAACCACCGCGATCTGGCCCTGAAGGCGGGTATTGCGTACCGGCAGAAATTGAAAGACAAGCTTTTCCTGAATGTCGGCGCGGCTTACGAAGTACCAGCCAGCCTCCGCACAGGTCGCGATCGGTTCTTCCAGACGTACAGCGGCCTCGACTCCCTCAGCGGCACGCAGGACGTACTCAGCAGCAGTACCGGCGCGGTACGCTTGCCGGGTGGGCTCCGCGTGGGAGCCAGTCTCGAAAACCCGTACAAGCTGGCCATCTCCGCCGATTTCAGTTATCAGCCCTGGAGCCAGTACCGCGGTTTCGGTGGCGGCAGCGGCGCGGCCGAGGGGTACCAGGATGCCTACCAGGTGGCGGTCGGGGCGGAGTACACGCCCAACATTCTCTCGGCGACGGACTACCTCAAACGTCTGCCGTACCGCGTCGGCTTCAACTACGGACAGACGCCGTACCTCGTCAATGGCAATTCGGTTCGCGACTTGTCCTTCACGCTGGGTACCTCGCTGCCCCTCAACCGGCAGGGCCTGGCCGACCTGAGCCTCGGACTGCAATTCGGGCAACGCGGAACGCTCAACAACGGCGGGCTGCGCGAGCAGTACTTCCGGGTCAACCTGGGCTTCACCATCGGGGAACAGTGGTTTTACCGGCAGGTGGTGGATTGATTTTCAGGGGATATGAAGTACGAGGTACGAGAATTGAGAAATTACCGCATGGGCCGGGTCGTAATTCGGTACTTTGTTCTCCTTTTCCCCTTTTCCCTTCTCCTCGTTTCCTGCGAAGAAGAAAAAGTCAGCGCCAACGTCAGCTACAACGGACCAGTGGCGGAAATCCGCGACATCCGGCTGGCCTTCAGCGATTCGGCCCGGAAAGTGGTGGTGATGAAATCGCCCCTGCAATACGAACTCATCACCGGCGACCGCGTGTACCCGCAGCAGGTCGATCTGTCGTTTTACGACCGTACCGGGGCCGAAACCACGACGTTGCGCTCGGATTCGGCCCGGTACCTGCGCTCGCAAAATCTCTACCGGGTGATGGGCCACGTACGGGTAGTGAATAAGGTCCAGAAGTACACGCTCGACACGAACGAACTGATCTGGAACCCCGACACGCGCCAGATTTACACCAAGCCCGATCAGCCCGTCGAAATCCAATTGCCCAACGGGCGGTTCAAGGGCCGGGGCTTCGCCGCCCCGCAGGACTTTTCGCGGTACTCGATTGGTCGCCTGCGCGACAGCGAAATTCAGGTGCAGGATTTGCCGAATTAGCCTTTGAAAAAACCAAACACCACGAGCTGGCTCGGGTCGTCGGTACGTTTGCAATCGATGTGCAGCCAACCGTCGGTTTTGTCTTCCACCCGCGTGATGAGGCCGCGGAATTGCGGCCAGTTCTCGCGAATGACCTGCCGCATGGCTTCGCCCGACAGGCCCGCTACGTGGAGATCGAGGGCCTGACCCATTTGGGTCAGGCGGCGCTTCGAGTCAAATAAAACTTTGTGGGCGCTCTTCGGTGCCCCGATCGAGGTATTCGGCGGGCGCAGGCCGCAGAGGTTGAGCGTACCGCCCTCGTTCCAGTTGTTGACGGTAACGGGCTTGCCGACGATGTCGCGGAAGCGGTCGGCGGCTTTCAGGATGGTCGGGCTGATCCAGGCGAGCAGCGTGTCGTTGTCGAATTGCTGGCAGTACGTTCGGGGCATCACTTCAAACAGCGTGAAGTGGTCAGCGATGCGGACGTTGGTGGCTTTCATGGCAGGACGGATTTTTGTGAATCCGAAGTTTCCCGAAAGCCTTCACAATCAGAAATAATCAGGCGTAAACTGAGTCAACGGCAGGTAGCCAGCGCCCGGCGTACCTCCTCCACGGTCGTCCGGCCTTTCTGATTGCCCCACTTCTGGTGGATGTAGGTCGAGAGTTCGGCCAGATCGAGGTCGCGCAGTTGCTCATTGCCGGGCATGGGCTGGTGGTAGGTTTTGCCGTTGATGCGGAGCGTATCGTTCAGCCCGTACCGCATCGCGCAGATTACGGCGGCTTTGTCATTTAGAAAATCGGCTCCGGCGATGGGCGGGTATAGGCTGCCCAGCCCCTGACCGTCGGGCTGGTGGCAGTTGGCGCAGTGCTGTTGGTACCGCTCCAGGCCTTCGACGAAGTACTGCTGGGTCTTGACTTCTTCCTCGGATTGGCAGGCGAGGAGAAAGAAAAAAGGAAAAAGGAAAACGGGTGCCCACGCGGTTTTAAAAAACCGACGCTCTGATTCCAGCGTCCAGCGTCTACCGTCCATTGTCTTCGTTTACAAGTACCTCCAGGTCGGCCATGAGTTGGTCGACGGAGGCGGCCTTCGTGCCGTCGTACATGCCCCGGATGTGTTTCTCGGCGTCGACGAGGATGAACGCCCCGCTGTGCATCACGCCGCCGGGCGAATCGGGGTCTTCCTTGGCCGTGACGAAGTAACTCTGCTGCCCGATTTCGTAGATCTTGGCCTTGTCGCCCGTAACGAACTGCCACTGCGTACCCGTCACGCCGAGTCGTTTAGCATACTCGTGCAGCACGGCGACCGAATCGTGGCGCGGGTCGATGGAATGCGACAGGAAACCGACGCGCGGATTGCCCTTGAACTGCTCGTAGACGCGCAGCATCTGCGTTTTCATGATCGGGCAGATGGTGGGGCAGGTGGTGAAGAAAAAGTCGGCGACGTAAATTTTCCCGTCAAAATCCCGCGCCGTGACGGTTTTACCGTCCTGATTCAGGAACGCGAAATCGGGAATCCGGTGGTACACCGTGTCGGTCACGGTTTTCCCGCCGACCGTTTTGGTCACCGTCTCGCGTTCGCCGAGGATGGGGAGAGTTTTGGTTTCGGGCTGGCAGGCGGCGAGGTACCCGGCCAGCAATAATCCGAGGCAGATACGCCCCTGGTCCCTGGCCCTTTGCAACTGATTTCTCATTTCTTCAAAAACGCTTGCGCCGCCGCGATGCTCGCGTTAGTCTTCGTTTTCACGTCCTCAATCTTCCGCTTTTCGCCTTCGAGGTACGCCTTCGCTTCGGCGGGCGGCAAGGTCTTCACGGCGTCGGTTTTGTACTCGGCCATCCAGTCCGACATGGCGTTGTCAGCTTCGCCCAGGGCCCGCGTCAGGCTGTCGGCGGTAGTCGTGACGAGCGAATCGGTCGGATTTCGCTTCTTCAACTCGGCCTGGAGGTTCATGATTTCTTCCATTTTCGGCATCACTTCGTCGTGGACGGCCATGACTTCACCTTCCAACCTGGCGACGGCTTCTTTGTCAGCGTTCTGGCAGGCGAGGAGGGTACCGAGGAAGAGTAAAACCGCAAGATGTTTCATGGGTGTGGTGTGGGGTTTGATTAGAAAAGAAAAGGAGGCAGGAAAAGGTTTCGGAGGTACTCCATTTTGGACTTGTTTTTGTCATCCGGAGCGGAATCGAAGCGTTCAACCGCGCGGCGGATCGCCACTTTGAGGGTCTACAACCACTCGAAGGGTTTCGGCGCTTCGATTCCGCTCCGGATGACAAAAACAGACAAACCATCAAACTATCAAACAACCATCACTGCCACCGCAGGTACAGCACGATGCCCAGCAGCGCAATCGCCATCAGAAAATAGACGACCGCCACGAAGCGCGCCACCGGGCGGTACCGCCCGCCCCGCAGGCGCGACGAAGCCCGAAACAGGACGAGCGACGACAAAACCAGCAACAACGCGGCGGCAAGCTGACCAGCGGGCGACAAGGCAATTCAGAGGTTGAGTTTGTAATTCGTTTTTTCGGTGAGGTGCTGGCCGAGCAGTTCGCGGGCGTTTTCGAGGATGGCCTTCGAGGGCTTCGCTCCGCCGATCATCTGCGCGATTTCCTGCACGCGTTCCTCGGTGGTCAGGCGCTTGATGCGGCTGACGGTCCGGTCGGCGCTGTGGTCTTTGTAAACGAAGTAGTGCGCGTCGCCTTTGGCCGCGATCTGGTGCAGGTGCGTGATGGCGATGATCTGGTGACCGGTGGCCATGTCTTTCATCATCTTGCCGACTTTGATCGAAATCTCGCCCGAAACGCCCGTGTCGATCTCGTCAAACACGATGGTCGGCAGCGAACGCCGGTCGGCCAGGATGTACTTCAGCGCCAGCATGAGTCGCGAAAATTCCCCGCCCGACGCAACCGTCTTGAGCTGTTGCGGCTGAATGCCTTTGTTCGCCGAAAACAGAAAACTAACCGTGTCGATGCCCTGCGGCGTGGGCTTGCCCGCCTGATGGTCCACCACGAGTTGCCCGTTCGGAATGCCCAGATCGGCCAGCAAACTCGTCACCCGCGTTTCGATTTCGGGAAGTACCCCCCGCCGCGACTCAGAGAGTACCTCGGCGCTGACTTGCAGCGTTTGCCAGGCGTCGTGCGCGGCCTGTTGGGCGATGGCGAGTTCGTCGTCGAGGTTGAGTACCTTGCTCACCTTCCGCTCCAGGTCAGCCTGCAACGTCAGCAGTTCGGCGACGTTTTTCGCGCCGTGTTTTTGCTGGAGGTTGTAAATCAGGTTCAGCCGTTCCTGAATCGTCGCGATTTTTTCGTCGTCCAGCTCCACGCTTTCGGCCTCCGATTCCACCTCGGCGCTGATGTCTTTCAACTCGATGAGGGTACTCTGCACCCGGTCACGGAGCTGGGCGTAGGCGGGCGCGAAATTTCCGATGGCGTTGAGGTTGGCGAAGGTACTCTGGAGCCAGCCCAGGATGCTCTGCTCCGGGTCGTTGAGGTACCCCTGCGCGGTCTGGAGGCGGTTGCGAACTTCCTCAGCGTTTTCGAGCAGGTTCAGTTCGGTTTCCAGCGACTCCTGCTCATCGGCTTGCAGGCGGGCTTTGCTCAGTTCGTCGAGCAGAAAGGCGTTGTAGTCAAACTCCTTCTTGGCTTCGGCGGCTTCGGCTTGCAGGCGGTCGTAAGCTTCCTGCTTCTGGCGGAACGTGCGAAAGTCGGTTTTGTAGCGGGTGAGAAACTCCCCGTTCTGGGCGTACGTGTCGACGATCTGCAACTGGTACTCGTTCGAGCCGAGGAGAACCGAATCGTGCTGCGAATGCACGTCCATCAGCTCGCTCGTCACGCGGCGGAGCGTTTCGAGGTTGACGGGCGTGTCGTTGACGAAGGCCCGCGACTTGCCCGTCGGGGCGATTTCGCGGCGGATGATGCAGGTCGATTCGTAGTCGAGTTCGAGTTCGTCAAACAACGTCTGGATGAAGTACCCGCCCGTATCGAACTGCCCCTCGATGACGCATTTGTCGGCAGGATTGTAGAGCGTGCGCGTATCGGCCCGGTTGCCCAGCAGCAGCCCGATGGCCCCGAGCAGGATGGATTTTCCCGCCCCGGTTTCGCCCGTGATGATGTTCAACTCGGCCGCCGGGCGCAGCTCCAGGTGCTCGATGAGGGCGTAATTCTTGATGAGCAGGTACGAGAGCATCGGTTCAGGGATCGGAAAAACGGGCCTTCGGAAGCTGCTTCCGAAAGCCCGCGCAAAGGTACGAAAAGTGTGCCCGAGGGCTGACGGTCGGGTACTTAAAAAGCCGCGACGTAATCCGAGAGTACCATCACCACCTCGCTCCAGGGTACCTTGTGCCGGTGCTGTTTGCCATCTTCCACATCGAGGGTACCTGCCCCTACACCGAGCAACTTCCCGTGCAGGACCCGATCGTCGCGAAGCGTCACGTGCACCGTCGCCCCGACGAGTGCGGGCAGCGCGGTACCAAACTCAGCAGGAAAGAAACGGCGGAAGCGTTTGGGCATGGAGATTAATGGATAATAATTAATTTCTCGAAGCAGGACATTACCCATTGTCAATTATCCATTAAGAATTATCGGTTCAGCCGCCGGTATACTTCGGTCTTCGTTGGGTCGAGGGTACTGAGCAGGGTGTAGGCCTGGCGTTTCTGCTCGGGCTGGGCGTTGCTGAAGAGCTGGACTAGTTCTTCGGATTTGGCATCGAAGAAGTTGTTCATCAACACCGCGGCGGGCTTGAGCTGGTTGACGGTTTTGAAGTCGTTGAGTACCCCCAGAATCAGCTTGCGGCCTTCTTCGGGCTGCTCGGTGAACGTGTCGAGCGCCAGCCGGTGGTAGGTGTACAGTCCGTCGCGGAAGGGCAGAAACTGCTGGTTTTGCAGGTTTTCGATGAGCCAGTACCGGCTCCGGTTGTCGCTGCGCGCGTCCCAACCCGAGAAGCCCGAGCTGTTGGCGAGGTTAGCCACGTTGTAGGCCCGCTGGATGAACAGGTCGCCGCCGCGTTTGGCAAACGTGTCGTAATCGAGCGCCAGCGCCGTGTAGACGTAAAACGCCATCAGCGAGGTGAGGTTGTCGGTAAAGGTGTTGTCGTTGAAGTTGAGCGGTCGGTCGGGCAGGTAACTGAACTGAAAGCCCCGGTCGACGAAGCGCAGCAGCACGCTTTCGTAGGTGGTGCCGTACACGGGCCGCGTGACCTGCACCTGGGCTTGGGCTTCGTACTCGCCCTGGGCGGTGGCTTTCTGGATAGACAGCGCCAGCGTGAAATTGAGGCGTTCCTCAGGTTGGAACTCGTCGGTACTCCAGCGCCGACCGGTCAGAAAATCGGTCATCGCCGTCTGCATTTCGCCGTAAATCTGCGTGGCGTTGCCGGCCTGCTGGTTCGTGCGGACTTGGTCGTAGCTAATCGTGACGCGGGCGTTAAGTTCCTGGGCGGTCACGCGGTGAGCCGTAAGCTGTAGACCGTAAGCCAGAAGACAGAGTTTAAAAAGACGGATCATGCGGTGCGGCTGCTTTCGGCGAGCAGCGTTTCGATGGTCTGGATAATGTCGTCGGCGACTTCGGTTTTCGATTTCAGCCCGAATTCCTGCACGCGTTCGTTGCGATCGAGGAGCGTGACGCGATTCGTCTCGTGGCCGAAACCCGCGCCCGCGTCGCGGAGCGAGTTGAGTACGATGAGGTCGAGTTTTTTACTACGGAGCTTTTTCAGGGCGTTTTCGCGCTCATTTTCGGTTTCGAGCGCGAAGCCGACCAGTACCTGACCGGGTTGTTTCTGCATCCCGAGCGTCGCCGCACTATCAACGGTGCGGGCGAGTTCGAGCGTGAGCGTGTCGCCCGATTTCTTAATTTTTTGCTCCGAAACCGTCGACGGGGCGTAGTCGGCCACGGCGGCGGCGAGGATGACGACGTCGCTTTCGGCAAACCGCGCCTGCGCGGCTTCGTAGAGTTCCTGCGCCGAGCGGATGGGTACCACCTCGACGCCCAACGGAGCTTTCAAACCCACCGGCCCGCTCACGAGCGTAACCGCAGCCCCGGCGGCAGCCAGGCGGTCGGCCAGGGCGTACCCCATTTTTCCGGTCGAATGATTGGAGATGAACCGCACCGGATCGAGGGCTTCCTGCGTGGGTCCGGCGGTGAGGAGTACCCGCTTGCCGACCCAGGCCTCGCGCCGCGAAAAGTGCCGTTCTAGTACCTGCACGATGGTTTCAGGTTCGGCCAGTCGGCCTTCGCCGACGAGACCACTGGCGAGTTCGCCGTGCTCGGGTTCGATGATCGAGTTGCCGTAGCTTTCCAACTTCCGTACGCTTTCGACGGTACTCGGGTGGCGCATCATGTCGACGTCCATCGCGGGCGCGAACCAGACCGGGCAGCGGGCCGAGAGGTATGCGGCCGTGAGCAGGTCGTCGCAGAAGCCGTGGGCGCACTTGGCCAGCGAGTGGGCCGTAGCGGGGGCGATGAGGTACGCGTCGGCCCAGAGACCGAGGTCGACGTGGTTGTGCCAGGTACCCGTGCCGTCGTTGGCGACGAATTCGGTCAGGACGGGCCGTTTGGAAAGCGTCGCCAGCGTGAGCGGCGTGATGAAATCGTGCGCGGCGCGGGTGAGAATGACCTGCACCTCGGCCCCGGCCTTGACCAGCAGCCGGACGAGCAGCGCCGATTTGTAAGCGGCGATGCTGCCGGTGACGCCCAGCAAAATGCGTTTTCCCGAAAGGCTCATGGAAGAAACAGAAAAACCCGCAACGACGAACGGCGCTGCGGGTCGTGGGAAGGGTACCCCAGCCGACGGATTACTCCTCGATCTGCGGGACCTCGTTGCGATCGCGCCAGACGAGTTTGCCTTCGATGAATTCGTCGATGGCGATTGAAGTCGGTTTGGGCTGGCGCTCGTAGTGCTTCGAAATTTCGATTTGCTCGCGGTTTTCAAACACCTCTTCGAGGTTGTCGACCGTTGAGGCAAATTCCGAAAGCTTGTTGTTCAGCTCTTCTTTTTGCTTCGTCGCCAACTGGCGGGCGCGCTTGGCGATGATGGCCACGGCCTCGTAAATGTTGCCGCCGGTCTGGGCAGCGATTTTGTCGGCGTCGCGGGTGATGATGGACGGATTCGTCGGCATGGGCTGTTTAGTTAAAGTCGGTGTTCAATTTGAATAGTTGAGAATGTGGCAATTTGAAAATGGGCTGACGCGAAAGCCTGCATTTCGCATTTTCAAATTGCCACATTCTCAACTATTCAAATTACCCCACATTTTCAAATTAACGATTTCCGCCACCGCCCACCTTTCCGGTGGCTGAGGCGGCGGCTTTCTGGGCCTTGGCGGCTTGTTCGGCCTCGGCCATTTTTTCGAGTTGCTTCTGGCTGTCGCTGTACATTTTTTCAGCGGCCTTCAGGTCCTTGCTGTTCGGAAATTTATCGACGAGCGACTGGTAGAACGTGAGTACCTCGCCGTAGCGTTCCTTTTTCTTCGATTCGATGCTGTTCTGCGCCAGCTCGTACTCGGATTTTACTTTCAGAAACGCCAAGTCTTCGTTGTACTTCGAGTCGGGAAACTCGCGCTGAAAGTTCGTCGCTGCAATCACCGCTGAGCGGTAGTTGGCAATGTTCGCCGCGCTGGTTTTGTAGTACAGCGTCACGCGTTCGTAGGCCTTCTGCTCCAGCTTGTCGCGCAGTTCGATGATGATTTTCGAGGCCTCGTCGACAAACTTACTCTGCGGGTAGCTGTTGATGAAACTCTGGAGTGATTCGATGGCCGTCAGGGTACTGCCCTGGTCGAGGTTGTACTGCGGCGAATCTTTGTACGACGAATACGCGCTCATGTACAGCGCTTCTTCGGCATACTCACTCCGGGCAAACGTGTCGTAAAACCGCCGGAACTGCAGCGAAGCCACCGGGTACAGCCCGAGGTGGTAATTGCAGTACGCTTCGTAAAACGTGGCCATTTCCTGCTGGTCAGAGCCTTTCAGAATGGGCTTCAGTTCCTCGAAAAGCAGGACGGCCTTGTCGTAATCACCCTTTTTGTAAAAGTCGAGGGCGGCCTGGTACTTCATTTCGTCGGTGCCGTTTTTCCTGAGTTTCTCAAACCCACCGCACGAAACGAGCGTAACCGTCAGAATCAGAATGAAATAGCGTGTCAGGCGCATAGGGGGGCAAAGATACGGAATGCGTCTTTTAAACGAAAGGTCGCGTTTTTTTATTCCCAATCAGCGCAAACTTCCAGCCGTAAAATCCGGTGGGTGGCATCGGTGATTCGGTACCGTTCGTCGACCCGCATTCCGACGACCCAGGCAATGGTTTCGCCCGAAACGAGTACCCGAACGCGATCTTTCAGCGGGCGGGGTACCTTCCGGTCAATCAGAAAATCACTCACTTTTTTCCGGTGACCGCCCAGTCCCAGCGGTTCAAACCAGTCGCCGGGGCGCCAGCGCCGGAGCGTGAGCGGAAACGCCAGGGTGCTGGCGTCGAGGCAGGCCACGGCCGGGTCGGCGGGTACCTCGAACCCGGTGCGGGCGTGGCAGGAAATCCGCAGCGTGGCACCGGGCAGGGGTACCTCCGTCGTGCCCAGTTCGAGGTGGCGTTCTTCTTCCTCCTGATTCGTTTGGCGAGGGGCTAACCAGAGTTGCGCCCGATCGATGGTCAGGGTGTGCGTCGTCGACTCAAACCGGCGACCCGGTTGACCCGGCAGCGCGTCAAAAATTCGCCGCGCCAAGGCGTACTCGAAACCGAAGGGCCGCAGCAGTTCGATCAGCGCAAAAGCGGCTTCGGCGTGGGCCAGCAGCGGTGGCAGGGCGAGTACCGTCACGCCGTCGCGGGTGCTGAGTACCCCTTCGCGCAGTCGGTCGAACTCAGCCCGAAGCAGACGCTCGGCGGCGGCAAGCCGTTCGCTCGTGGCAGCGAAGGTACCGTCCAGCGAGGGGTTGAGTTGCCGCAGCACGGGTACCACGTGGTGACGAATCCGGTTGCGGGCGTAAGCGTCGGTGGCGTTCGAGGAATCCTCGCGCCAGGTGAGGCCCTCGGCGCGAGCGAAGGCTTCGAGCGCCGGTCGATCCGTGAACAGCAGCGGTCGGATCACCGCCCCGTTGCGAACCGGAATGCCCCGCAGCCCGGCCAGGCCCGTACCCCGCGTGAGGTTGAGCAGGGCCGTTTCGAGGGAATCGGTGCGGTGGTGCGCCGTGGCGATGGTACCAAACTGCTGCTCGGTCCGAAGTTGCTCCAGCCAGGCGTAGCGCTGCCGCCGGGCGGCCATCTGGGTCGAAATTCCGTAGGTTTCGGCGTACTCGGTCGTGTCGAAACGCTTCGTGAAAAACGGAACTCGATACTGCTCAGCGAGGGTTTGCACGAAAACGGCGTCGGCGTCCGACTCCGCGCCGCGCAGGCCGAAGTGGGCGTGGGCGATGCCGAACGGCAGGTTGGCCCGGTGAAATAACTCCGCCAGTACCACCGAATCCAGCCCGCCGCTGACGGCCAGCAGGGTCGGCGTGGCGGGCGTGAGCAGGGCGTGGTCGTTAACGAACGTTAAAAATTCGGTGAGCATGGGCGGAATGGTTAGTTTTGCGGGCTTTCGCGGCCGCCCTCGGGACGGCCTTTTTTTCAACATGAACGCGTTTTCGGCGACTCGTCGGTTTTTTTTTCGGGCGTTGGCAACCCTTGCGGGCCTGCTTGCGTACGGGTGGACAAATGCCCAGACGCCCGTGCCGACGACCGATTCCAAACTCGTTCAGATCGTGACTGCCGACAGTACCGTCGTCCTCGTGACCGAAGGACAGCAGCGGTTGATCGGCAACGTGTACCTGATTCAGGGCAACGTCCGGCTGTACTGCGACCTGGCCATCAAAGACGAACGCGTCAACTCGGTCCGGGCCTACGGTCGGGTACGCATCATTCAGGCCGACAGCGTGACGGTGACGGGCGACACGGCCACGTACCTCGGCAACGTCCGGCAGGCGCGGGTGAGCGGGCGGCGCGTGACGCTCGACGACCGAACCGTGACGCTCGTGACCCGCCGCCTCGACTACGACCTCAATTCACGCGTGGCGACGTACAACACGGGCGGTACCGTCTACGACAAAAAAACAACGCTCACCAGCCGCGTGGCGCGGTACAACACCGAGACCAAACTCGTCACCTTCCGCGAGGAAGTCCGCATCAACAGCCCCGAAACCGACCTGGAGTCTGACTCGCTCCGGTACAGTACCCTCTCGAAGGAGGCGTTTTTCATCGCCCCCACGAAAATTATTTCCAAGGATAAACAAGGTCAGGCTAAGGGCGATACGCTGTTGACGCGCTCGGGTTCGTACAACACGGCGACCCGAATTTCCAACTTTTTGGGTCGTTCGACGGTCCGTACGGAAAAATACGATTTAACCGGCGATACCTTGTTTTACGACACCCCCACCGAAATCGGACTGGCCCGCGGCAACGTGGTCATGGTCGCCAAGCGCGATTCCGTGATCCTGACCGGCAACTACGGGCGGTACCTCGGCAAGGAGGGAATGACGCGGGTCCACGGAAACGCGCTCATCAAACGACTTTACACCCGCGACACGTTGTACCTCTCGGCGGATACGCTGATTTCGGAGGAAATTCGGACGGCGAAAGACACCACCCGGCGTCTGCGGGCGTACCGAAACGTGCTGATTTTCAAATCAGATTTTCAGGCCAAGTGCGACTCGCTGGTCTACAGCCTGGCCGATTCGCTGATGTCGTTTTACCGGAAACCGGTGATCTGGGCGCAGGGCAGCCAGTCGGAAGGCGATACAATTCTGCTTCGGCTGGTGCGCAACAAACTCCGCACGATGTACCTGAATCGACGCGCGTTTGTGATTTCGGAAGATACACTCCGGCAATACAATCAGGTGAAGGGCCGCCGCATCACGTCGAGTTTCGACGACAGTACCCGCATCGAACGCGTTATCGTGGAGGGCAACGGCGAAAGTATTTACTACGCCGCGGGCGAAGCCAATAAACCCATTGGCCTGAATCGCGTCCAATGCAGCCGAATGAACCTGACGTTTCAATCCAATCAGGTCAAGCGCATCGTATTTCAGGGAAAACCCGACGGCTCGTTAATTCCGCCGCACGAAGTCACCGAAGAAATCAAGTACCTCGACGGCTTCACCTGGCGCGAGACCGACCGGCCCACCCGCGAAAGTGTGATGCGAATCAAAGCTCCGAAACCACCTCCCAAACCCACTCCGGCGGGTCAGCCCACGGCTTCATCCCGAAAAAAAGGAGGGTAGCCGCCAAAATTCCGCCGTTCAGCAAACAAAGACTTGTTAAAATCGGTTAAAAAGTTGGTTTTCAAGTCGCTCTGTGTAGTTTTGTCCACATGTTAGCGAACCGCCAATTGCCCAACGTCCATGAAAAAAACTCTACGATACGTACCGAGTACCCTTCTTCTCCTCGCCGGGCTGGTGTGCAGTTCGGCCGTAGCCCAAACCCCGACGAATAAGAGCCGATTGGACATTAAGCCCAAGGCCAAGTCGACGGTGACGGCAGGGGTACTTCCCTTCGCTCCCTGGTTGAAAACTTCGCGTGAAGTCAGCCTGAGCCGGTCGCCTTCCATCACGTCGTTTTACCGGGACCAGCTCATCGCGCAGCCCACCCGATCGCTCCCGCCGCGGTCGGCTACCCGAACCGATGTACCCGTCGCTTCCGTCGCGCTCGTGGCAGAAACCAACCGCACGACTGAAACGCTGCTGCCGGGGGTGGAAAAATTGTACAGCAACGACAAGATCACGATTTCCAACCTGTACCCCAATCCGGCTAACGAGTACGCATTTGTCGACTACGCCCTAACCGGTTCGGTGAGCGATGCCAAAATTTCGCTTTACAGTGCACTGGGTTCGCCCGTGAGCGAGCACCCCCTCGACCGCAACGAACACCGTTTGAAAATCAACACGTCAGCCATTCCGAACGGCGTGTACCTCTATCAACTTTCGCTCGAAGGCAAGACCGTTGTCACGAAGAAGTTGCTGGTACGTCACCATTGAGGCCCCGCCCTTCGGACCCTCGCCCCCGGCGCTTAACGGCTCCGGGGGTTTTTGTTATCTTGCGGACCAGTCCGACGGCCCATCAGCCGGGCTTTCATCCCATGCGAATTGGTATTTTCTTCGGCGGTCCCGCCCGCGAGCGTGAAATTTCCTTTCTGGGCGGCAAGACCGTTTTCAACCACCTGAGTCAAGCCCTGTTTGAGCCCGTACCGGTTTTTATCGACGGCACCGGGCGTTTCATTTTGCTCCGACCGGAGTACATGCAGCAGGCCAGCATCCGCGATTTTTACCCGCCTGCCGAGTTCGTGCGGTCGGCGGGGTACCCGTTCGTCGTTTACGCTGAGTCGCTTGATCTGACGGACGACGAGGAGGAAGCCATGATAGGTACCGTCGGGCAGGAAATTTTCCCCCGCGAGTTTGCCCAGCTTTTTGATTTTGCGTTTCTCGTCGTTCACGGTCCCCAACTCGAAGATGGGGCTTTGCAGGGTCTGCTGGAATGGTATGGAGTACCATACTACGGTTCGGGACTGATGGGCTCAGCCATCGGCATCGACAAAATCGCTCAAAACGTACTCATCCAGCAGACGGTCGGCCTCAACAAAGCCATGACCGTACTCACGCGCGACGACTGGACGCAGCGGCCCGCCGCCGAACTGTTCGAGTGGGTAAAAGAGCGCGTTGGATTGCCGTTTGTCGTGAAGGCCCCGCACCAGGGTTCGTCCATCGGCGTTTCGTTTGTCAAGTACGACGACGTAGCGGCGTTTGAGCGGGCCGTGAAGACGTGCCTGTTTATTCGTGAGTTTAGTGTGGAAGAGTGGATCGGGGCTTCTGACGAGCAAAAAGGGCAACTCCTCCAGCAAGTCGCCAATTTTGACGAGGGAATTGCTTTTCCGCTCGTGCTGGCGGGCGAAGAAATTCAACATCCGCAACGACTCTGGGAGCGGCTCGATGCGCACTTTGCCCAAACGCGGGAGTCCGCTGTGCTGACGTCCGTCAATGCCGAAGATGCGGTGCTCTGCGAGGCATTTGTCGAAGGACAGGAGTTCAGTTGTGGCGTCATTCAGGATTTTAATGGGAGGCCCATCGCCTTGCCGCCGACCGAAATCATCAAGGAAGAAGTTACCACGGTTTTTGATTTCAACACGAAATACAAAACCGATACGGTGAGGAAAAATATCCCCATCCGAGCCAGCCTCGAAGCAAATCAGGACGTGCAACGCCTGGTTCAGGAGGCGTTTGAGTACCTCGGTTTTGGCGTCTGTACCCGAATCGATGGGTTTCTAACCCCATCAGGTGAAGTACTGCTACACGACCCGAACACCCTACCGGGTATGTCGCCCGTCTCGCTCATTTTCAAACAAATGGCTCAGATTGGGTTAAACGTAACCGATGCGCTGACGTACTTCATTCGCTTCTCCCTTCGCGAACGCATTCGGGCGGGCAAACGAACGACGCAGCTTCGCCAGCAACTCGATCAGCTTGATGCTGCCCTACTCGCTACGCAGCAAACCCGACGCGCCGTGGCGATTGTGTTTGAAGAAACTCGTTTTACCGAAGCCAAGCAGGCTTACGCACGCCTGGCCGCGTCGGCCGCGCACCGACCGGTGCCACTCATTCGGACCGAAACTGGCTATCAGGTACTCCCCGTCGCCGCGTTGTTGGCCGATTCGTACGAGGCATTACGGACCTCGTTACAGACCGACGTTCATTCCCTCATTCAGGAAAATCGCCGTCGCACGGCCCGGCTCGTCGCGTTTATCACGGGGGCATCGGCAGAGGAAGGCCGTTCAATCGAACGACTTCAGGACGAAGCCCAGTACCGCTGGACCGACGAGGCACTACAGGCCGTATAAATCCAAAAAAGCTCTTCCGAATCATCGGAAGAGCTTTTTTGGATTTAGAAAGGGTACTGAAACTTAGCGGACTTCAAAACCACCCTGGCCGATTTTGTAACCTTCGGCGTAGAGTTCAACGTTGTACTTACCTTTTTTCTCCGGCTTGGTGAAGGGGTACACCACTTCGACCATCGGTCGGTTGTTCGAGTAAGTGACTTGTTGCTTGGTGGTGTACACCATTTCCTGACCGTTGTAGGTGAAAGCACCCGTGTTGTTGGAATTGGTGACGACCGAACCTTCGGGATCAACCACCCGGACGAATACGTCCTTCGGTTCTTCTTTCGTCAGCGGGTTCGGAGCCAGTGCGAAGGCAACTTTGATCTGATCGACACGCTTCGACTTGTAGGCGTCGTCTTCTTTTTGCTTACCGCGCGAATTGATGGCATAAACTTTCACGTTTTCGGCCCGGAGCGCAGCACCCAAGTTGACTTTGCTGGTCAGCTCCTCGTTGTTCGTCTTCAACGTCGTTACCGAATCGTTGTAGGCCGTGCGCGTGGTGGTCAGGTCGGTTTGCAGCGTGGTGTTCTGAACCGTCAACTGCTCGTTTTGACCCGTCAGGGCTACGTTTTCTTCCCGCAGCTTGGCAATTTCTTCATCCTTTTGAGCCAGGAAGGTTTCGTACTCCTTGATCTTCCGATCGTACTTAGCAAACGAAACCCGGCTGTTCTTACGCAACGAGGCTTTGTCGGCTTCGAGTTGCTCTTTTACTTTCATTAATTCGCTGACATCACCACCGAGTTTCTGTACTTCGGCAATGCGCTCATCCAACTGAGTCGAAATTGAATCAAGTTTGGTTTGAGTCGAGGCCAATTCCTGAACTTTCAGGTTGATTTCCGATTCCTGCTTGGTAACGACTTGCTTCTCATCGAAAAGCATGTAACCGAGAATCCCCGCCACGGCGGTCATGATGGCCAGGCCTGCTCCCAGCAGACCATTGTTACCCGACTTCTTTGGTTGGTTGGTTTCCATAGGGTTTTAAAGTTGGAGAATGGAACAAAAGACTGTGTTCATTGAGAAACTCAATGCGTAAAGGTTTTGCCATTGACCGGATTAACTGGACTGGGTTACGGGTGAAACTGATTTTTAACTGGGGGCTCAAACACCAAGATTGAAATAGGGATGAACCGGCGTATTGCCCCTAACTAACGCGCTGACGTCTTTGTATTGTTCACTGGCTGCAAAGTTTTTTAATTTTTTTTTAATAATTCACTATCAAATTCCGAAAAAGTGGGTTTTTCCTCACTCACTTGCCTTGCACCTCGAAAAAACCGTAGCATTGCGTCCCGTCTACTTAACGCATTCACTGTTCATCGTCAATCTGAAAAGCCCATGTCAACCGGACTCGACGCCATTCTTCGCCAAAAAGTAAACCGCTGGATGGATGGCAATTATGATGCCACGACCAAAGCGACCATCCGCCAACTCCTCGATGCTGACAACGAAATCGAACTAACCGACGCGTTTTACAAAGACCTCGAATTCGGTACCGGTGGCCTGCGTGGGCTGATCGGCGTCGGCTCCAACCGCATGAATCAGTACACCGTCGGGGCGGCGACGCAGGGGCTGGCGAACTACCTGAAAAAATCTTTCCCAGACGGTACCATCAGCGTCGCCATCGCACACGACAGCCGGAATAAGTCGTCGGAGTTTGCCCGCATCACGGCCGACGTCTTCTCGGCCAATGGCATTCGGGTGTACCTGTTCAAAGAACTCCGCCCGACACCGGAGTTGTCGTTCGCCATCCGGGCGCTGGGCTGCCAGAGTGGAGTCGTCATCACGGCTTCGCACAACCCGAAAGAGTACAACGGCTACAAAGCGTACTGGAATGACGGCGCGCAGGTCGTAGCTCCGCACGACAAAGCCATCATTACCGAAGTCAACCAGATTCAGACCGTCGAGGACATCCAGTTTCAGGGCAACGCCGACTTAGTCACGCTCATCGGCGAGGAGATCGACGAGCAATACCTCAACGAAGTGATTGGCAGAAACGTCGTCAACCACGAGGTCATTCACCGCCAGCACGACCTGAGTATCGTCTACACGCCCATCCACGGCACGGGCATCACGCTGGTACCGAAGGCGCTGGCGAAAATCGGGTTTACGAACGTCCACGTCGTCGAAGCCCAGGCCACGCCCGACGGTAACTTCCCAACCGTCGTGTACCCGAACCCCGAGGAAACCGAGGCCATGACGCTGGCCATGAATCTGGCGAAGGAACTCGACGCCGACCTCGTCATGGCCACTGACCCCGACGCCGACCGCGTGGGCAGTGCCGTCAAAAACCAGCACGGCGAGTGGCAATTGCTGAACGGCAACCAGATGGCGAGCCTCATCATTTTTTACCTGCTTCGCGCCTGGAAAGAAGCTGGGAAGCTGACGGGCAAAGAATTCGTCGCCAAAACCATCGTCACGACCGAACTCATCAACACGATGTGCCAGCGCTACGGCGTACGGTGCTACGACACCCTGACGGGCTTCAAGTACATCGCGGGCGTGATTCGCGAACTCGAAGGGAAGGAACAGTTCATCGGCGGCGGCGAGGAAAGCTACGGGTACCTCATCGGCGATGCCGTGCGCGACAAAGACGCCGTGGCGAGCTGCGCGATGATTGCCGAGCTGACCGCCTACGCGAAAGATCAGGGCCTGAGCCTGTTCAACCTCCTGACGGAGATGTACATGGAAAACGGCTTTTACTACGAGGGCCTGATTTCGCTCACGAAAAAAGGCAAGGAAGGGGCCGAGGAAATCCAGCGCATGATGGCCGACCTCCGCTCGAACCCGCCCGCCACGGTGGCCGGGTCGAAGCCCGTGCAGGTACTCGACTACCAGAACCTGACGGTGATGGATTTGGCGACGGGCCAGACCAGCGAAATTCCCGTTGGGATGGGTATCGAAAAATCGAACGTCATTCAACTGGTACTCGCCGACGGTACCAAAGTCTCGGCCCGGCCCTCGGGTACCGAGCCGAAAATTAAATTTTACGTTTCGGTCAACGCGCCGCTGAACCGGCCTGAAGATTTTGACCAGGTTTTTGCCGACTTGAAGGCAAAGGTGACGCAGATTCAGGAGGACTTGGGACTGAAGTAATCGCCACGAATTCACGAATTGAAAAAGCGCGGTCTGGACGGTCAGGCCGCGCTTTTTTGTAAGTTGCCGGACCGACGTACCTCTAAACCAAACGCTGATGAATCGCCGTACCCTCCTGCAAAACCTCGGGGCCAGCGCCGCGCTCGCGGCCAGCCCGCTCACCGAAACGCTCTCCCAACCCACCGTCCCGAAAACCCCGCCCGGCCTGCCGCCGGTCAAAATCCGGGACGTGAAGACGATTCTGACCTCGCCCAACGGCATCCGGCTGGTCGTCGTCAAAATTGAGACCTCCGAGCCGGGGCTGTACGGGCTGGGTTGCGCGACGTTTACGCAACGGGCCTACGTGGTGGCGACGGCGCTGGAAAAGTACCTCAAACCGTTTCTGATTGGCCGCAACGCCGACGAAATCGAGGATATCTGGCAGGCCAGCTACGTGTCGAGTTACTGGCGTAACGGCCCGGTCCTTTTCAACGCGATGAGCGGTGTCGACATGGCGCTCTGGGACATCAAGGGCAAACGCGCCAACATGCCGGTGTACCAACTCCTCGGCGGCAAGGTGCGGAAGGGTACCGAATTGTACTTCCACGCCCAGGGCAGCGACGAAGTCGAGCTACACGAAAACGTCGCGAAAGCCCTCGAACGCGGGTACCGGCACGTGCGCGTGCAGATGGGTCAGAAGGGAAACGCCAACTACGGCGCCCGCGGCGCGACGGGTACCCCCGCCTCCTCGCTCGGGGCACCGGCCAACCAGACCGGTCCGACCGAACCGCAACTCATTTTCGACCCGGCGGTTTACGCGCGCTCGGTACCCCAAATGTTCGAGAAACTGCGAGTGAAGTTTGGCAACGAAGTCGAATTCCTGCACGACATCCACGAGCGCATCACGCTCAATCAGGCCGTCAACCTCTGCAAGCAAGTCGAGCCGTACCGCCCGTTTTTCATCGAAGACCCGTTCCCGCCGGAAGACAACGACCACTTCCGGGTACTTCGGCAGCAAACGAGCGTCCCGCTGGCGATGGGCGAGCTGTTCAACACCCAGCACGAATACGTACCCCTCATTAAAGACCGCCTCATCGACTTCATCCGCATCCACATTTCGCAGATCGGCGGCCTGAGTCCGGCGCGGAAGGTGCAGGCGTTGTCAGAATTTTTCGGGGTGAAAACGGCTTGGCACGGACCCGGCGACGCCTCGCCCGTGGCGCACGCGGCCCAACTGGCGCTCGAACTGGCCAGCTACAACTTCGGCATTCACGAAGGGTACGTCTTCCCCGACAACACGAAGGAAGTTTTCCCCGGCTGCCCGGAAACGAAAGACGGCATGCTATTCGCGCAGGAAAAGCCCGGCCTCGGCATTGACCTCGACGAGAAGCTCGCCGTTAAATTCCCCTTCCCCGACGGCGCGAATTTTGATTACTCCTGGGGTACCACCCGCCGCCGCGACGGGACGGTGATTCGGCCGTGAGCCGCTTAACCCTTGAATGAATGACGTTTTCGCTCCTCGTCGGGTTGAAAAACAACCTGGAGTACACCCGATTTTTTTACGAACAAACCCGGCAGCAATTCCCGGATCTGGAGCTGGTCTTCGTCAGCTACGGCAGTACCGACGGTACCCACGCCTGGCTCGACGCCTTGCAGGATCCGTTCGTGAGGTACCACTACGAAGCCGAGGAACGGACGTTATCGGATGCCTACAACACCGCCGCCGAACTAGCTACGGCGGAGTACGTCGTTTTCGCGCACAACGACATGGTCCTGGCGGCGGGCTTCACGGACTACCTCGCCACGTTGCAAACGCCCGAGCGCATCGTGTCGTACAGCCGGGTGGAGCCGCCGATTTTCGCCGACGATGAGCAGCCCGGCAAGTACATCCGCGACTTTGGCAGCGATGTCGCCACCTTCCAGCGGGAGGCGTTCATCCGGTTTGCTTCCGACGAAATCGAGCGGCATTCGCAGGAAAAGCGGGCGGCTGTTGCCGTGGGGCGGGCCTCGTTTTTCCTGAGCATTTCCCGACAGGTCCTGCTCGACGTGGGCGGGCTGGACCCGCTCTACGACCCGATGTTTTGTGAGGACGACGACCTGCTCCTCCGGTTGCGGCTGAAGGGGTTGGAATTGATGATTTCGTCCTGCGCGATTTGTTACCACTTCGTCAGCAAAACGTCCCGGTTTTCGGACGAGTACCGGCAGCGGACGCAGCAAATTGAAACCCGGTCGAACCGGAATTTCGTCCGCAAGTGGGGGTTTCGGATTCAGTCGCCCGTTCAGAAATCGTACGATGTGGGGCTGGTACTGCCCGGCGCCACGCTGGAGCAAATCCGCGAAGCCGAACCCTGGTGCCGCACGATTTACACCGACCTCGACGTCACCCCGTACCTCCGCGAGGAACAGCCGCATACAGGATTTGACCTGCGGGCCAAATTCAAACCGCTCGCGGTCGAAAAAACGAACGGAATCCTGCTCACGCCGACTGCTCTGGATGTGGATCTGGCTGTTTTGGCTTCAATTCCCGAACGGCTGGCAGCGGGGGTACCGGTCGGACCACCTCGAAACTGGATGGCTCGGCTGCTGAATCGAGTTCCGCCGATGAAGTGGAATGGGTTTCGCGTGCAGCTCAACGACCCAAGTTCGCACGAAACGGAACGCATTCGCCGAAACCCAGCGGAAACGGACGCGGGCCGGGCACGAAAACTGCGAATTTCGTACGGACTGACGGTCTGCAACGAAGTCACGGAGCTGGAACGGTTGCTGACTTTTTTGTTCGCGCACGTCGATCCGCACGATGAGCTGCTCGTCGTCCAGGACGTGACTGAGGAGGACAGCCACGTGACATCACTGCTCGACCGGTACCGCGACCGGCTCGTCGTGCGGCAGGAAAAACTGAACGTGGATTTCGCCTCGTTCAAAAACAACCTGCTCGGAATGGCGTCGGGCCAGTACCTGTTTCAAATCGATGCCGACGAGGTACCCACGGAAACGCTACTTCAGCAGTTGAAAAAAACGCTGGTTGCGTACCGAACCGCCGACTGCTTCGCCGTACCGCGGGTGAACCGGGTCGAGGGCATCACGCCGGAACTCATTCAGCAGTGGAACTGGAACGTAGACGCCGCCGGGCGCATCAATTTTCCCGATTATCAGCTCCGCCTGTTCCGGCTCAAGCGCGGCATTCACTGGAAGTACCGGGTGCACGAAGAGCTGACGGGATTCCGACAGGTTCAGTATCTGCCCGCGACAGACGAAGCGTTTTGCCTGCTCCACCCGAAGGAGGTGGCGCGGCAGCAGCGACAAAACGCGTTGTATGAATCGTTTGAGAAACCGGTACCTGCCGCGACCGCCCGCCCGACGAAGAGAATCGCGTTCATCGTCCAGCGGTACGGGGCGGAGGTTAACGGCGGGGCTGAGTACCACTGCCGCCTCGTGGCCGAACGGTTGACGGACACCTACGAGGTGGACGTGCTGACGAGCTGCGCGCTGGAGTACGTCACCTGGGCCAATCACTACCCGGCTGGCGACAGCGAGTTGAACGGCGTGCGGGTTCGGCGCTTTTCGACGCCGCACGACCGACAGGAGGGAGCCTTCGCGCTCACGACCCGCGAGCTGACCGAGTGGGCCAGGGCCAGCGAAGCGCCCACGGCGGCGCAGTCGAAACCGCCCACGGGCAAGTCGCGGCGGTACGAGCGCTGGTGGGTGGAGGCGCAGGGACCGTACCTGCCCAGGCTGATGGAGTACCTCAAGCAGGAACACCGGCAGTACGAGGCGCTGATTTTTTTCACGTACCTGTACTACCCGACCATCGAGGGACTGAAAATCGCCCCCGCTAAATCCATCTTAATTCCGACGGCGCACGACGAGCCGACGATCTACCTACCCGTTTTTAGGAATCTATTTTCGCGACCAAAGGCGCTGCTCTACAATTCGCCGAGCGAGAAACGCTTTGTTAACCAGCGGTTTCACAACGCGTCGATTTATTCGGACATCGTCGGGGTGGGCATCGAGACGCCCGACGACGTGACGACGAAGGCGGCGGAGTACGTACCCCGCATTGCCCCCGAGTACCTGCTCTACCTCGGCCGGATCGACCCGTCGAAGGGCTGCGACGAACTGTTTGCGCACTTCATCGCCTACAAAAATTCCGTTGCCGATTCACCGCTGAAGCTGGTCCTGGTCGGGCAGGCGTTCATGCCGATTCCCGAACACCCCGACGTCCTGCCGGTGGGCTTCGTCGACGAGTCCACCAAAATTGCTCTGCTGCAAGGGGCCCGGGCGCTGGTGGTACCCTCGCGGTTTGAGAGCCTGTCGATGGTGACGCTGGAAAGCTTTTCGTACGGGGTACCGGTCATCGCCAACGCGCAAGCCGAGGTACTTCGCGACCACGTCGAGGCAAGTGGGGCGGGTTTTCTGTACGGCGACTACGCCGCGTTCAAGCAGGCCGTCGAGCGGGTACGCACCGAAGACCTACGGCGTTTGACCGATGGGGCCCGGACGTACGTCCGGCAGCACTACACCTGGGAACGGGTACTGGCCAAAATCAGGAAAGCCGTCGATTACGTCGCAGGGCGACCCGTGGCTCACTGAAGCACGGCGTGCATCGAATTCAGACGGTGGTACACGCTGGTCGAGTCGCTGAGGAGTTCGTAATGGCTGCCGCGCTCGACGATTTCCCCGCCTTCCATGATCAGAATTTCGTCGGCTTCCCGGACGGTACTCAGCCGGTGGGCGATGACGAGCGTCGTGCGGCCTTCCATCAGGTTGTCGAGAGCATCCTGCACCGACTTTTCCGATTCAATGTCGAGCGCCGACGTGGCTTCGTCCAAAATCAGAATCGACGGTTTTTTAAACACCGCCCGGGCGATGCTCAACCGCTGCCGCTGCCCGCCGCTGAGCCGAATTCCCCGGTCGCCGATGACGGTGTCGTAACCGTTTTCGGTGTCCATGATGAACTCGTGCGCGTTGGCGATCTGGGCCGCTTCGATGACGTCTTCGAAGCGGGCGTCGGGCTTGCCGAGGGCGATGTTGTTGAAAATCGTGTCGTTAAACAAGATGATTTCCTGCGTCACGAAGCTCATCTGGTCCCGGAGCGATTCCATCGTGTAGTCGCGCACGTCGATGCCGTCGATCCGAACGCTGCCCTGCGTGGCTTCGTAAAACCGCGGAATCAGGTCGGCAATGGTCGATTTTCCTACACCCGACGGGCCAACCAGTGCCACTTTCTGCCCTTTTTCGATCGTGAAACTGACGTTCCGGAGCACGGGTTTGTCGCCGTACTGAAAGCTCACGTTGTCAAAAACGATGTCATCCCGAAACGTTTTCAGCGTCCGGGCACCAGGCTTGTCCTGAATTTCAATCGGTTTGTCAAGCAATTCGATGATGCGTTCGCCCGCCGCCCGACCTTGCTGAATGTTCGTCAGCGCCACCACGATGGCTTTGGCGGGTCGGGTCACCTGCGAGAAAATGGCGATGAAGGCAATGAAAGCACTGGCCTCCAGACTGCTTTGCCTGCTCAGGACCAGGCTGCCGCCGTACACCAGAATGCAGGCTACCACGAATACGCCCGAGGCTTCGGAAAAGGCCGGTGCCAGTTCGCGGCGCTTGAAGCCGTCCATGCTGGCACGGCGGTAGAAGTCGTTTTCAGCACTAAATCGTTTGAGTACGAACGCCGTCGCGTTGAAAGCCCGCAGAATTCGCATACCCATCAGCGTTTCGTCCATGAGCGTCAGCAGACGACCCATCGATGATTGGACATCGTGCGCCTCCTTCTTGAGCCGCTTGGTGACGGTTGCAATGCCGATGGCCGAGATGGGAATGACGATGAGCGTAAAAAGCGTCAGCTTGGCGGAAATCGCCACCAACCCCACGAAATAGCCAATTAACGTGAAAGGTTCTTTGAAAAGCACTTCAATCGAACCCGCCATCACGCCTTCGATGGCGTACACGTCGCTGTTGAGCCGGGAAAGCAGATCACCTTTTTGTTCCTTGGTAAAGTACCCCAGGTGGAGGCGGTTCATTTTCTCAAACAGCGCTTCCCGTAGCCGCTTGACCAGCAACGTACGAACGTTGAGCAGGTACCGCTGGGCCAGAAACCGGAACAGGTTGGTCAGGGCTACGGCTACGACCGTCGTACCCGCCAGAAAATACAGGGCGTGAATGGGATTCGTCGCCTTGAACCGGTAGACCAGGTGGTAAAACAGGTTCGTGAAGTAACCCGATGAAAGTTCAAATTCTGGCCAACGGGCGTAGCGGGCTGCTGCAGCCGTCTCCGCGGGATCGAAAAGAAAATTAAGCAGAGGAATGATCAGCGTGAATTGGAACACGCTGAAAAACACCCCAAGCAGGGTAAAGAAAATAAACGGGATCAGTAACTTTCCGTAAGGCTGCGCGTAGGCCAACAGCCGTCGATAGATTTTCATGCGGGATGATTTCAGTGGGATTCGTTTAAACCAGCGACCGGTACACGTCGAGGTACTGCCGGGCGCTTTCAGTCCAGTTAAACGTCGCGCTGTAGGCTTTCATGGCTTCCCGCATCCGGCGGCCCGCCCGGCGGTAGGATTGCATCCCCGCGTGGAAGTCATCGTGAACGTTGTCAAAGTCGTGGAAATAAAAAGCCAGGTCTTTGCCAATTTCGGGTAAAGCCGTGTACCGCGACAAAAAAACGGGTTTGCCAATCGACATGGCTTCGGTGACGGGCAAGCCGAAACCCTCGGCCAGTGAGGGCATCACGACGGCCTGGCAGTTGTGGTAGTACCACGATTTTTCCCCTTCGGTGATTTCATCGACTAGGTGCATCCGGTCTTCCACGTTCAGTTCGGAGGCGTGCTGCTCCAGAAAGTAGGCGTAATCTTTATCTTCGCGCCGTCCGGCCAGGACCAGTTCCAGGGCCGGATTGCTTTGCAGAAGCGGCAGGATGCGGTGCTGATTTTTCTTGCGGTTGATCACGCCGACGTTGAACAAGAACGGCGTCCGCGGTCGGTATGATCGGGCTTTCAGCAGGGGTTCCTGTAAATTGTTGGTACCGTTGTAAATGACGTAGATCGGTTTTCCCTGCGTGTCGCAGTGGTTGAGCACATCCTTTTTGGTGAATTCGGAAATGCAGACGATGGCATCGCTGCGGTTGATGTTGCGCTGGACTTGTTCGAGCCCCCGCGCTATTTTTCGGTCGGACTTGCCTTCGTGCAGAAAATTCAGATCGTGAATGGTCAGGAGTACCTTGATTTTTTTGTTCAGCCGGGGCAGGTAGTTGGAGCTTTGGTAGGTACTGTGCCAGATCTGAAAATCATGGACCGAGGGCATCAGAAATTTTTGCAGCGAATGCTGAGAAATGAGGGGCAACGATGTCCCGAAGGCCGATCGGACGTGGTCGGGACCGAACACCGCCAGCTCTTCTTCGAGCGTGTGCTGCTGGAGCGCTTTCCCCAAATGAAGGCAGTAATAATACAGGCCGGTGTTTACATATTTCATTCGCTCACAGTCGAATACAACACGCATCATCGCTTTTTGGATCTGGAGATTTTTCATGGTTTGTGCGGTCATCCTGTCCCCATTAAAAAGTCATGCCTTACGGGGAACGACCGTTTTTGATAATCTGATGCCTCTGGTTACGTATTTCGCCCGAACGGTTCGGGCGTGGAGGGGGTCGCCAGGATGGGAGTGGCCCCCCCGACCGTACGCCAACGAAGGGACCGAGAAACGGGGCGTTGGGTTGTAAACGAGGTAAGAAATTCAGCTTTTCGAGGAGCATCGGGTCCTCATTGCCAGCAAAGCCATGCATCTTGCAACCCGGTAACGGGCACCTGCTCTACCGAATGCCGCATGTCGTCGACTCCCCTGAAAGCGTACCTGGCGGATTGGCTGACCACCCGCACTCCCTCATTCCTTAGCCCACCCGGACCCATGGCGCGTATGATTCTGGACTGTGACCTGATGAAGTTTCCCTACTCCGGTTTGTACCAGTACTGTCTGAATCTAGGTATTCACGTCAACGAACTCCTGGCGGCGGAAAACCAGCCGCCGATGAAGATGTACCTCCCGCCGAAAGACCGGTTGATACTCCCCGCCGAGCCGTACCACCTGATCGAGCAGCGGTGGCACTTCTGGTTTCAGCCGTTTCTGAAAAATTGCCGGGTCTGGCACGCGCCGTTTCAATCCGGGCGAATTCTGCCCATCAAACAGAAATTTCCCGATCTGAAAGTGGTGCTCACCGTGCACGACCTGAACGTGTTGCACGAGGGAAAGCCGGATTACGAACAGTTGAAAAGCATGGCGCACACCCAGTCGCTGATCGACCGCAGCGATGCCATCGTCTGCATTTCCGAATTCACCAAAAACGACGTGCTGACGTACTGCTCCGTGGGCGACAAACCGGTGCACGTCATTCACAATGGGGCCAACAAGCTGGCGAATGTATCCGAGGAGGTACCCGCCGACCGGCCGCCGGGCGAGTTTGTACTGGGCATCGGGTATCTGAACAGGAAGAAAAACTTTCACGTTCTGCTGCCCCTGCTGCAAAGCAACCCCGACCTGGAACTGGTCGTGATGGGTCGTTACGACGACCCAGAGTATGTAAAAATGATGCGCACCGCGGCGCAGGACTTGGGCATCGCCAAGCGCCTCCACTTGCCCGGCCCGGTTTCGGAAGGGGAAAAAGCCTGGTACCTGAAAAACTGCAAGGCGCTGATGCACCCGTCCCTGGCCGAAGGCTTTGGCCTGCCCGTCATCGAAGCCATGCAGTTTGGCAAACCCGTTTTTTTGTCGACGCGTACCTCCCTGCCCGAAATTGGCGGCGAGGCCGCTTTTTATTTCCCGAGTTTCGAAGCCGAAGTCGTTCAGGAAGTGTACCACCAGGGCATGAAAACCTACGAAACGACCAACCGCGCCGCGGACCTGATTGCCCAGGCCACCCGCTTCAACTGGGCTGAAAGTGCCCGGCAGTACCTTGACGTGTACCGGTCCGTCGATCCGTCCTGGGCGGGTTAGCGGACGTCAATCACCGCCATCGTAATCCGGCTCACGCAAACGAGCCGCCCGGCTTCATCCGAAATCCGGATTTCCCAGACCTGCGTCGTACGCCCGACGTGCAGGGGCGTCGCCCGGCCGTACACCCAGCCCTCACGTACGCCACGGAGGTGATTCGCGTTTATTTCTACACCCACGCAGGCCTTGCCCTCGGGTAGGGTACCGTAGGCCGCCACGCTGCCGAGCGTTTCGGCCAGCAGCACCGACGCTCCGCCGTGGAGCAGTCCGGCGGGTTGCTTCGTGCGGGCATCGACGGGCATCCGGGCGAGCAGGAAATCGGGACCGACTTCGGTGATTTCAATGCCTAAGTGTTCGGCAGCGGTACCCCGGTTGATCTGCGCGATGCGTTCGACGGTAAATCCCGGAATAAACATAGTTCGTAGGTTTAACTGTCGGTGAAAAAGCGTAATTTCGCGCAACTTTTTAAAAACAGCGTCCCGAAAATAGTCAATTCAGTACGCGTCCGTTCACCACCCCTTGAAAACGAAAACGCTTTATATCATTCGCCACGGCGAAACCGAGTACAACCGCATGGGCATCGTGCAGGGGAGTGGCGTCGACGCCGACCTGAACGACCTGGGTCGCTTGCAGGCCGTAGCGTTTCACGAAGCGTACCGGGACGTACCGTTCGATAAAATTTATACGTCGAAACTGCGGCGGACGGTACAGTCGATACAACCCTTCCTCGACGAAGGCGTACCCTACGAAAGCCACGCGGGCCTGAACGAGATTTGTTGGGGCACGAAGGAAGGCAAAATTCCCGATTACCGCGACGACGCGTACTACCGCAGCCTGATGTTTAACTGGCGCTCGGGCAACGTAACCATGCCCGCCGATGAGGGGGAAAGCCCGATGGACGTCATGCTCCGCCAGCGGCCCGTCATCGACCTGATCATCGCGCGGCCCGACGAGAAAAACGTGCTCGTGGCCATGCACGGCCGGGCGATGCGCATTCTGCTCACGACGCTGTTCGAGGAGCCGCTCTCGCAGATGGACCACTGGGACCACGCCAACCTCTGCCTCTACAAAGTGCGCTACTCGTACGCCACGAGTCGCTTCACGCTCGAAACGGCCAACGATATCCGGCACCTAGCGGGTATCGTGGTTCACCCGGATCAGACTCCATCGTAAGGAGTCAGGATTCAGGAGTCAGAATTCAGGAGAAATTCGGACTTCATTCTGAATCCCGACTCCTGAATCCTGACTTCATGATTTACGACGTCACCCTCATCGGCGGAGGAATTGTCGGGCTGGCGACGGCCCTGCAACTGCTTCGCCAGCGGCCCGGTTTGCGGCTGTTGCTGCTCGAAAAAGAACCGGCCCTCGCCCAGCACCAGACCGGCCACAACTCGGGCGTCATCCACTCCGGGCTGTACTACAAGCCGGGTAGCCTGAAGGCCACCAATTGCATTCGGGGGTACCACCAACTCATCGAATTCGCCGAGCAGGAAGGCATCCCCTACGACTTGTGCGGGAAGATCGTCGTCGCCACGCGGTCCGAGCAGGTACCCCAACTCGAAATGCTGTTTCAGCGCGGGCAGCAGAACGGCTTGACCGGTCTGCGCCGGATCAACCTGGGCGAGATGCGCGAAATCGAACCGCACGTGGCGGGCGTCGAGGGGCTTTGGGTACCCCAGACAGGCATCATCGATTACAAAGTCGTTTCGGAAAAATATGCCGAAAATGTCCGCAAGTTGGGCGGCGAGATCCGCCTCGGCGAACCCGTCGAAGGCATCGCCCGCGGCAACACGCTGACCGTCGTGCAGACCAGCCGGGGTACCTACGAAACCAAACTGCTCATCAACTGTGCCGGGCTGTACTCCGACAAGCTGGCCCAGCTCACCCAGCGCTCGCCGGTGCAGGTACGCATCGTTCCGTTCCGGGGCGAGTACTACGAACTGGTACCCCAGAAGCACCACCTCGTCCGCAACCTGATTTACCCGGTACCCGACCCGAACTTTCCCTTCCTCGGCGTACACTTCACGCGGATGATTGGTGGCGGTGTCGAGGCCGGGCCGAACGCGGTACTCGCCTTCCGCCGCGAGGGGTACCGCAAGCTGGATTTCGACGCCCGCGAGTTTTACGAAACGCTAAGCTGGCCCGGTTTTCAAAAAGTCGCCGCGAAGTACTGGCAAACGGGCCTCGGCGAGTACTACCGTAGTTTCTCGAAGGCGGCCTTCACGAACGCCTTGCAGGAATTGATTCCCGAAATCCGGCAGGAGGATTTGGTACCCGGCGGGGCGGGCGTCCGCGCCCAGGCCTGCGACCGCACCGGCGGCCTGCTCGACGACTTCGCCATTCTGGAAGACGAGCGCGTCATCAACGTCCTCAACGCGCCCTCACCGGCGGCGACTTCCTCACTTTCGATTGGGCAGACGGTGGCGGAGATGGCGGTGAAGCGGTTGTGAAAAAGGGGTTCACGCAGCTTCTCGCGGATCGTTTTCGTAGACTTGCGCAGACAGATTCTGCGTACATCCGCGTCCCGCATCAGCGAATTTCTGCGTGAAAACGACCAGGAAAAATTAGGGTTGAAACTGACCCGTCTGAGAAAATTGCAAAAATCATTCGTCGTTTTTGCGAATCTGCCAAGATTCGACGGGCTGGGTAGAAGTACTCAAAATTTTGTTTGCCGAAAAGTTGCAATCCAAAAATGGGTTCGCTTACCTTTGCCAAACCCGCATCCGAGACGATGGCTACGGGCCTGATCATGAAGTTCTTGAACTACTCGATTCTCGTGATTCTGCTTCTCCTCTGCCAATCGGTGTGAGGCTGGGTTACTTTCGCGAATACGAAGACCTTCCTCACACCACTGAGGGAGGTCTTTTTGCTATCGTCGGTTTTCAATCTCGGAATAAGGCAAAAAATAGTCAGATAGTACAATTGAACGATCTCCACCCATGACCGAATCGCCCACCGCCCTGAACCGCTACAGCCGCACGCTCACGCAGGAAGTGACCAACCCGGCGGCGCAGGCCATGCTCTACGGCATCGGCCTGACCGAGGCGGATATGCAGAAGCCGCAAGTCGGCATCGCCAGCACGGGGTACGAGGGCAATACCTGCAACATGCACCTCAATGGCCTGAGCGTACACGTCAAAAAAGGCGTCCAGGAAGCGGGGCTGGTGGGGCTGATTTTCAATACCGTCGGCGTTTCGGACGGCATGACCAACGGCAACGACGGCATGAGCTACTCACTCCCCAGCCGCGACCTCATCGCCGACTCAATCGAGGCCGTCGTTGGCGGGCAGTGGTACGACGGCCTCGTGACCGTCGTCGGTTGCGACAAAAACATGCCCGGCGCGATCATGGCCACGGCGCGGCTCAATCGCCCGGCGATCATGGTCTACGGCGGTACCATCCGCACCGGGCAGTACAAAGGCCAGAAGCTCGACATCATTTCAGCCTTCGAGGCGCTGGGAAAAAAGTTTGCGGGTACCATTTCCGACGAAGATTACAAGGGTGTCATCCAGAACGCCATTCCGGGGCAGGGCGCTTGTGGTGGCATGTACACCGCCAACACGATGGCTTCGAGCATCGAGGCACTGGGCCTGAGCCTGCCGTTCAGCAGCAGCTACCCGGCCACGCACGAAGGCAAGCAGGCCGAGTGCCGGGCCGTGGGACAGGCCATGCTGAAGCTGCTCGAAAAAAACATCCTGCCCCGCGACATCATGACCCGCGAGGCGTTTGAAAACGCCCTGACTCTCGTCATGGCCCTGGGCGGTTCGACCAACGCTGTGCTGCACTACCTGGCCATCGCACGGGCGGCGGGGGTACCACTGACGCTCGACGACGTGCAGAACATCTCGGACCGCACGCCGCTCATTGCCGACCTCAAACCCAGTGGGAAGTACTACATGGAAGACGTGCTCGCCATCGGTGGAGTCCCGGCCGTGATGAAGTACCTGCTCGCCGAAGGCCTGCTCCACGGCGACTGCCTGACCGTGACCGGCCAGACCGTCGCCGAAAACATGGCCGAGGCGCCGGACCTGGATTTTGAAGCCCAGAAAATCATTTTCCCCCTGAGCCAGCCGTTGAAAGCCACGGGGCACCTGCAAATTCTGTACGGTAACCTCGCGCCGGGCGGGTCGGTCGCAAAAATCACGGGCAAAGAAGGCGAGCGCTTCGAGGGTACCGCGTTGGTATTCGACAAAGAAGAAGCCCTCATCGAGGCCCTGAACGAAAAGCGGGTACTCCCTGGCAGCGTACTCGTTATCCGGTACGAAGGCCCGAAAGGTGGGCCGGGAATGCCTGAAATGCTGAAACCAACCTCGGCAGTGATGGGGGCGGGATTAGGAAAATCGGTCGCGATGATTACCGACGGGCGGTTTTCGGGTGGTACCCACGGCTTCGTCGTCGGGCACATCACGCCCGAGGCCCAGGTCGGCGGGCCGATTGCGCTGGTCCGGGACGGCGACCGGATTACGATTGACACCGTCAACAACGTGCTCCAGGTCCACGTTTCGGACGAGGAACTGGAAACGCGTCGCGCCGCGTGGGTGGCACCGGAATTGCCCTTCACGCAGGGCATTCTCCGAAAGTACATCAAAAGCGTCTCCTCGGCGAGTGAGGGGTGCGTGACGGATTTGTAAAGCAATGGCTATGAACACCATCGAACAACACCTACACGCAGAGGAGACGGTTCTCCAGGTAGTGCTTCCGGAGGAATGGAAGGGGCGGGATGTGAAGGTTACGATTGAACTGGAGAAACAGTCCAGCGAAAAGCCGAAGCTGTCGCGCCTGCGTGGGCGCTGATGGATGAGGCATTAGATGCGACCAGTACCATTTCGGTTATTACGCGCATCGAATTGTTGGTACGAACCGTATGATTTACGGGAGGAGCAGACCTTCCATCTGTTCCTTTCCGAATCCAATGTTGTAAACCTCTCGGAAGAGATTATTCAGAAAACGGTCGAAGTGCGACGGCAGGCACGCATCAAATTGCCGGATGCCATCATCGCCGCAACGGCCCTTGTGAATGATTGGACACTCCTTTCGACCAACGATAAAGACTTTGTCCGAGTCACGAATTCACGCTATCAAAGTTTGAACGCCGACTAAAACGTCTGACGTATGGCACACCAAACCCAACCCCTCACCCCGGTCCTCGCCGACCCGACCGAGCGCACCGTCACCGGAGCCGAAGCGCTGATGCTCTCGCTGCTGGCTGAGGGCGTCGACACGATTTTCGGGTACCCCGGCGGGGCCATCATGCCGACCTACGACGCGCTCTACGACTACCAGGACCGCCTCAAGCACATTCTGGTGCGGCACGAGCAGGGGGCCGGGCACGCCGCGCAGGGCTACGCCCGCGTCGCCAACCGAGCGGGGGTATGCCTCGTGACCTCCGGGCCGGGGGCAACGAACCTCATCACACCCATCACCGACGCGCTGCTCGACTCGACGCCGCTGGTCTGCATCATCGGGCAGGTCTACAACCGACTGCTGGGTACCGACGCGTTTCAGGAAGCCGACGTCATCGGTATGACGATGCCCGTCACGAAGTGGAATTACCAGATCACGAGCGCCGACGAGGTACCCGAGGTCATCGCGCGGGCGTTTTACATCGCCCAGACCGGGCGGCCCGGTCCGGTGGTACTCGACTTCACCCGCACGGCGCAGATGGAACTGATGTCGCAGCCGTTTGCCTATGCCAAATGCGCTACACTGGTCAGCTACCACCCGCGGATGGTACCCAAACCCGAACAGGTACAGGCGGCCGCCGACCTCATTAACCGCGCCAAAAAACCCTACCTGCTGGCCGGACACGGCATTCAGCTCGCCAGGGGCGAAGAAGCGCTGAAGGCGTTTATCGAAAAAACGGACATTCCCGTCGCGGCGACGCTGCTCGGCATGTCGGTCATCGATACCGACCACCCGAACTACGTGGGCTGGCTCGGGATGCACGGCAACTACGGCCCGAACGTGCTGACGAACGAGTGCGACGTACTCATCGCCGTCGGGATGCGGTTTGACGATCGCGTCACGGGTGATTTGGCCCAGTACGCCAAACAAGCGAAGGTCGTGCACATCGAAATCGACCCGGCGGAAATCGACAAAAACGTCAAAGCCACCGCGCCGGTCATCGGCGACGCGAAGGAAGTTTTGCAGGCCCTGCTGCCGCTGGTCGAAGCCCGCAAGCACACGGCCTGGCGTGAGGAATTCCGCAAGTACGAGGCCGTCGAGCACGAAAAAATTACGGTACCGACCTTGACGCACACCGGCGAACAAATCAAAATGGGCGAAGCCGTGGCGATGCTGTCGGAAAAAACGCGCGGCGAGGCTATCACCGTGACCGACGTCGGGCAGCACCAGATGATCGCCAATCGGTACTACCGATTCAAGCGCCCCAACTCGGTCGTGACGTCGGGCGGGGCAGGGACGATGGGTTTCGCGCTGCCCGCGGCCTTCGGGGCGAAAGTGGCCGCGCCCGACCGCGAGGTTGTGGCCATCATCGGCGACGGCGGTTTTCAGATGACGATTCAGGAACTCGGTACCATCGCCCAGAGCGGGCTGCCGGTGAAAATCATCATCCTCAACAACAACTTCCTGGGCATGGTCCGGCAGTGGCAGGAGTTGTTTTTCAAGGGCCGGTACTCGTTTGTCGAACTCCAGAATCCCGATTTCATCACCATCGCGAAAGGCTTCGGCGTCACGGGCCACAAGTGCGAAAAGCGCGACGAACTCAGCGCCAGCCTCGATACGATGCTGAATTTCGATGGCCCGTACCTGCTCGAAATTGTCTGCGAAAAAGAAGAAAACGTCTTCCCGATGGTACCCGCCGGGGCAAGCGTGGCGGCGATTCGGCTGGAGTGAAAGGATGTTCGATGTTCGTTGATCGATGTTCGAGAGTCCATGAAATCATACACTGATTTGGATGTTTGGAAAGGAAGCCGGGAACTGGTTCGAGAAGTGTACGAGTTAACCCGGAATTTTCCGAAAGACGAACAATACGGGTTGTCGAGTCAAATGCGTCGGTGCTCGGTTTCCATTCCATCCAACATTGCTGAGGGCAGCGGGAGAAACTATGCAAAGGGTTCGATTCAGTTCTTCTTCATCGCCAGAGGCTCTCTGTACGAATTGGAAACCCAACTGTATTTAAGCTTCGACCAGACGTATTGCTCGGAAATTCAACTGAATGAGTTGCTTAGCCGGATCTCGAAATGCAAGCAAATGCTTAACGGCCTGGTCAACTATTACGAGAAATTGCCACACTGACCTCGAACATCCAGCAACGAACATCGAACATCGCTTTCTGCCATGACCACTTACACCATCTCCGTCTTCACCCACAACACGGTCGGGTTACTCAACCGCATCACGGTGGTGTTTACCCGGCGGCGCATCAACATCGAGTCGCTGACGGTCTGCGAAACCGAGCGCAAGGGCGTCTCGCGCTTCACGATTGTACTGAAATCCGACTCGCGGGAGGCGGTCGAGAAACTCGTTCGCCAGCTTCGGAAAATCGTCGAGGTGCTGGCCGTGTACGGGTACCTCAACGACGACATCGTGTACCACGAAACGGCTCTCTTCAAACTGGCCACGCCGCTCGGCGGTCCGCAGCTCGACCTGAACGTCATCAACAAAGATTTCAACGGCTGGGTCGTGCACTGGGGCCTGGATTACGTGGTCATCGAAAAAAGCGGTACCGAGGAAGAAATCATGGAATTTTACCAGTACCTCAAACCCTACGAAATCCTCGAATTCGTCCGCTCGGGCCGCGTAGCCGTGGGCAAGACCGAAAAGGGCCTCGTTGAGTACCTGCCCGAGGGCGAGTGGGAAATTGCGTAATTGTCTGAACCGCAGATTGACGCGGATTTATCAGATGACCCAGAAAACCGTTGCAGAAAAATCTGCGTCATCTGGCTAAACCGCGTCATTTTACGGTTCAAACCACATTCAACCTAAACTTTCTTTTCTAACCCAATTCCTCCACCATGGCAAAAATCAATTTTGGCGGTACCGAAGAAGACGTCGTCACCCGCGAAGAGTTTCCCCTCCAAAAAGCGCGGGAGGTACTCGCCAACGAAACCATCGCCGTCATCGGCTACGGCGTGCAGGGGCCGGGCCAGGGCCTCAACATGAAAGACAACGGCTTCCGGGTCATCGTCGGGCAGCGCAAGGATTCCAAAACCTGGGACAAGGCCCAGGCCGACGGCTGGGTACCCGGCCAGGATTTGTTTGAAATCGAAGAGGCGCTCGAAAAGGGTACCATCATCTGCTACCTGCTTTCGGACGCCGCGCAGATCGCCCTCTGGCCCACGGTGCAGAAGTACCTCACGGCGGGCAAAACGCTGTATTTTTCGCACGGCTTCGGCGTGACGTACAAAGAACGCACGGGCATCGTACCGCCCGTCGACGTCGATGTCATTCTCGTGGCCCCGAAGGGTTCGGGTACCTCGCTACGGCGGCTGTTCGTTGAGGGCAAAGGGCTGAACTCCAGCTTCGCTGTTTTCCAGGATGCCAGCGGTAAGGCCCGCGAAAAGTGCATCGCGATGGGCATCGGCGTTGGGTCGGGGTACCTGTTTGAGACGGATTTTTACAAGGAAGTCACCTCCGACCTGACGGGCGAACGCGGTACGCTGATGGGCGCCATCCAGGGCATTTTCGCGGCGCAGTACGAAGTGCTTCGCGCCAACGGTCACTCGCCGAGCGAAGCCTTCAACGAAACCGTCGAGGAGTTGACGCAGTCGCTGATGCCGCTCGTCGCCGAAAATGGCATGGACTGGATGTACGCCAACTGCTCGACCACCGCCCAGCGCGGCGCGCTCGACTGGTGGAAACCCTTCCGCGATGCCTCGAAGCCCGTTTTCGAGCAACTCTACGCGTCCGTCAAATCCGGCGAACAGGCCCAGCGTTCCATCGACAGCAATTCGCAATCTGACTATCGCGAGAAACTGGACGGGGAATTGAAAGAACTCCGCGAATCGGAAATGTGGCAGGCCGGTGCCGCCGTGCGCAGCTTGCGGCCTGAACGGAATTAACTTTGTGCGAAACCTTCAAGGTCTTTAAGACCTTGAAGGTTTTCCTACCGATATGAAGCCAACCGTTGCCGAACCGTCCGCCGTTTCGCCCCGCCTCGACGATATTTTTCTCGCCGCCGAACGCCTGCGCCACGTCGCCACGCACACGCCGATGCTGCTGAACCTGAACCTGTCCGAACGGTTCGGCGCGCGGGTGTACCTCAAGCGAGAGGATTTGCAGATCGTGCGCTCGTACAAAATCCGCGGGGCGTACAACTCGATGGCGAAGCTCTCGAAGGAAGCGCTGGCGAAGGGCGTCGTCTGCGCCTCAGCGGGGAACCACGCGCAGGGGCTGGCCTACGCCTGCCGGGCGATGGGCGTGCGCGGGACGATTTTCATGCCAAGTACCACGCCGAATCAGAAAATCAAGCAGGTCAAGCTGTTCGGGAAGGACGCCGTCGAGGTGGTACTCACCGGTGATACCTACGACGACGCCTACGCCGCCGCCCGGCAATTCGAGCAGGAATTTGGCGCGACGTTCGTGCACCCGTTCGACGACCTGGGCGTCATCGAAGGGCAGGCGACCGTCGGGCTGGAGATTTTCAAGGACGCTGACTTCAAAATCGACTACGTGCTCTTCGCCATCGGCGGGGGCGGGCTGGCTTCGGGCGTATCAACGGTTTTTAAGCAACTCTCGCCTCAGACCAAACTCATCGGCGTCGAGCCGCTGGGTTCGCCTTCGATGAAAGTCGCTTTGGAACGCAACGAAGTCGTCACGCTCGACCGCATCGACAAGTTTGTCGACGGGGCCGCCGTTCGGCGCGTGGGCGATCTGACGTTTCAGATTTGCCGCGAAAACCTCGACGACATCGTGCTGGTACCCGAAGGCAAGGTTTGCTCGACGATTCTCCAGCTTTACAACGAAGAAGCCATCGTCGCCGAACCCGCCGGAGCGCTGACCATCGCCGCGCTGGATTTTCTGGCGGATGAAATTCGGGGAAAAAACGTCGTCTGCCTCGTCGGCGGCGGTAACAACGACATCACCCGGACCGAAGAAATCAAGGAGCGTTCGCTGCTCTACGAAGGGCTGAAGCACTATTTCATCATCCGGTTTCCGCAGCGGGCGGGCGCGTTTCGCGAGTTTCTGAACGTGCTCGGCCCGACCGACGACATCACGCGCTTTGAGTACGTCAAGAAAACCAGCCGCGAATCCGGCCCGGCGCTCGTGGGCATCGAACTCAAGCGCCGCGACGATTTCGAGCCGCTCGTGGGCCGGATGGAGGACCAGAAAATCAACTTCGAGTACCTCAACGACCAGCCGGATTTGTTTCAGTTTTTGGTTTGAGTCTGACAAATTTTGAAAGCATGAAAACGCTGGAATTGAAGCTGAACATTGATGAAGCGCTGCTGGCTCAGGCCGGGGAGGCTTCACTAAAAGCCTACCTGCATCGGGCTGCTGACGCCTTTCGCACACAACTGCTGGCTGACAAACTGCGGGAGGCCGTAGGCGGCGAGGAGCAAATGGATGCTGACTTCGAGACGGCAAAGCGCGAAGCGTGGGACGAATACAAAACCAGCCACCTTCCTGGACATTTGCGTGAGGTTGTCGAACGTCGGGAAGTAAAACCATGAAAAATTATGTGGCTGACGCGAACGTGCTGTTTGCTGCGCTTATCAGTGGTAAGCTTCAGCATGTGGACTTCTTCGCTCGATACCTCATTTTTACAACTGATTTCGCGTTCATCGAACTGGAGAAGTATCGGCAGGTTATTCTTAAAAAATCAAAACTTACCGAAGAGGACCGGTTTGAGTTTGCCGTTAGGTTGTTTAGCTACGTTACCGTATTGCTCAGTCTTTCTCTACCGGCCAGTCGCCTGGAGCAAGCGTACGACTGGTGTGAGGGAATCGATACGAAGGATGTGTTGTACGTAGCGTTGACGCTTCAACTAACCGACGCAATGTTAATTACGCGAGACGTCATCCTCCACGACGGTTTATAAGCGAAAGACTTTAACCGAGTTGTTCTTTTTCACCAAGTACTTGAAAGTTAATTCATGCCCACCCCCACCACCCTCTTCGATAAAATCTGGGATGCCCACGTCGTCAAGGCGATGGAAGGCGGCCCGGATGCCGTGTTCATCGACCGGCATTTCATCCACGAAGTCACCTCCCCGCAGGCTTTCGACGGGCTGCGCAAGCGCGGCATCGGCGTGTTCAACACGGCCCGGACGACGGCCACCGCCGACCACAACGTACCCACGAAAGACCAGCACTTACCCATCCGCGAGGCGCTGAGTCGGCACCAAGTCGAGAAGCTGCGCGAAAACTGCGCCGAGTTTGGCATTGAATTGTACGATTTGTTGCACCCGTTCCAGGGCATCGTCCACATCATCGGGCCCGAACTGGGCCTGACCCAGCCGGGCATGACCATCGTCTGCGGTGATTCACACACCTCCACGCACGGAGCCTTCGGCAACGTGGCCTTCGGCATTGGTACCTCCGAAGTCGAGCAGGTACTCGCCACGCAGTGCATCCTCCAGTACAAGCCGAAGCGGATGCTGATCGAAATCAGCGGTACCCTCGGCAAGGGCGTGACTTCGAAGGACATCATCCTCTACGTCATCTCGCAGATTTCGGCGGCGGGCGCGACGGGGTACTTCGTCGAATATGCGGGCGACACGATTCGCAACCTCTCGATGGAAGCCCGGATGACCATCTGCAACATGAGCATCGAGATGGGTGCGCGCGGCGGCCTGATTGCCCCTGACGACGTGACGTTCGCGTACCTGCGCGGTCGCCGGTTCGCGCCGCAGGGCGAAGCGTTTGACCGGAAAGTCGAGGAATGGCGAAAACTGAAAACCGACGATGGGGCCGAATTTGACCGCGTACTCCGGTACCGCGCCGAAGATATCCAGCCGATGATTACCTACGGCACCAACCCCGGCATGGGCATTGCCGTGACCGATCACGTACCTGCGCTGACTGAACTGGCCGACGCCTCGGAGGCACCTTCGTTTAGCAAGTCGCTGGCGTACATGGGTTTGCAGCCCGGCGAAACGCTGCTGGGCAAGGCCATCGACTACGTCTTCATCGGCAGTTGCACAAACGCCCGCATCGAAGACCTCCGGCAGGTCGCCGACTTCGTGAAGGGTAAACGCAAAGCCGAAGGGGTGGAAGTCTGGATCGTGCCCGGCTCGATGCAGGTGGCCCAGCAGGCCCAGGCCGAAGGACTGGACCATATTTTCGAGGAAGCCGGTTTTGAGCTGCGCGGCCCTGGCTGCTCGGCCTGCCTCGGCATGAATGAAGACAAGGTGCCCGCCGGGAAGTACGCCGTCAGTACCTCGAACCGCAACTTTGAAGGTCGGCAAGGCCCCGGTGCCCGGACGTTCCTGGCCTCGCCGCTGACGGCTGCCGTCGCTGCCGTGACGGGAAAGGTGGGGGATGTGCGGGAGTTTGTGTAAACCCGTTAGCGATGACTTCCAACCCTCTTTTTGCTTCCATCCGAACGTACCTCCAGGCGAAGAACATTCGTCGGGCGGCCGTGTTTGGCTCGTTTGCACGGGGGGAAGAAACCGAACAGAGCGACCTGGATTTGCTTATTGAAGCGGAAGGGCTTACGTTGTTTGATGTCCTGCGGATGGAAGAAGAACTGGGGTATTTGACAAACCGGAAGATCGACATCGTGGAGTACCGAGCCGTTAAACCTACTCTGCAAAAGCACATCTTTTCGCAAACCATTGAATTGGTATGAGAGACGACGGGTGTATTTGCAGGACATCGTCGAAAGCATCGAACGCATTTTCGAGTACCTCGGTGAGAAAACAGAAGTCGAGTTGGAAGCAGATTTTCTGGTGCAGGACGCCATTTTCAGGCGTTTTAAAATCATCGGCGAAGCCACCGCGAATTTATCAAACGAGTTCAAAAACAAGCATCCCGAAGTTGAATGGCGTTTGATGAAAGCCATGCGCAACAAGCTGATCCACGAATATTGCGGCATTTCGGCGACTACGGTTTACGAAACGATTAAACGTGACTTACCCCCGTTGCTGACCAAACTGAAAGCAATCGCATGAAAGAGACTTTCACCCACCTCACCTCCCCCGCCGCGCCGCTGCCGATTGAAAACATCGACACCGACCAGATCATCCCGGCGCGGTTTCTGAAAGCCACGACTCGCGAGGGCTTCGGCGATAACCTGTTCCGCGACTGGCGCTACGATGCCGACGGGCTGCCGAAGCCTGATTTTGTGCTCAACGACCCGACGTACCGCGAAGCGAAAATCCTCGTCGCGGGTAAGAATTTCGGCATGGGCAGCAGCCGCGAACACGCCGCCTGGGCCCTCCACGACTACGGATTCAACGTGGTCATTTCGAGCTTTTTTGCGGATATTTTTCGGAATAACGCGCTGAATAACTTCGTCCTGCCCGCGCAGGTTTCGGACGGTTTTTTAGGCGAAATCTTCCGGGCCGTTGACGCCAATCCGCATACCCAACTCGCCGTCGATCTGGAGGCGCAGACGATTACGCTTGAAAATGGGCGTTCCGAGTCGTTTCCGATTAATGCCTACAAAAAGCAGTGCCTGATGAACGGCTACGACGACATTGACTACCTGCTTTCGCTGAAGGAAGACATCCGCACCTTCGACGCGGCTCACGCCTGATTTTTCAGTAACGGAAAGTCGACTTGCGACTGACCCGACTTACGACTTACGACTTTGCAAAAACACATCCTCGTCATCCCCGGCGACGGCATCGGTCAGGAAGTGACCGCCGTCAGCCAGCAGGTACTCCAGAAAATCGCCGGGAAATTCGGTCATCAATTCAGCTTCGACGAAGCGCTCATCGGTCACGCGGCCATCGAAACCACCGGCCAGCCGCTGCCCGACGAGACCGTCACGAAAGCAAAGGCGTCGGACGCCATCCTGTTCGGGGCCGTCGGGCACCCGAAGTACGATAACGATCCTTCGGCCAAAGTCCGCCCCGAACAGGGCTTGCTCGGCATCCGCAAGGCCCTCGGTCTGTACGCCAACCTGCGGCCCATCAAACTCTTCGACGAACTCCTCGAAGCCTCCAGCATCAAACCGGAGGTACTGCGCGGGGCCGACATTCTGTTTTTTCGGGAGCTGACGGGCGACATTTACTTCGGTGAAAAAGGGCGAAAAGATGACGGGAACACCGCCTACGACATCGCCGCCTACAGCCGCTACGAAGTGGAACGCATCGCCCGGAAAGCCTTCGACGCCGCCCGGACGCGACGGAAAAAACTCTGCTCCGTCGACAAAGCCAACGTGCTCGAAACGAGTCGACTCTGGCGCGAAGTAGTCCAGGAAATCGCGCGGGAGTACCCCGACGTGGCAGTTGAGCACCAGTTCGTCGACTCGGCGGCGATGCTGCTCATCAAAGATCCGCGCCGCTTCGACGTGGTACTGACGGCCAACCTATTCGGCGACATCCTCACCGACGAAGCCAGCCAGATTGCCGGATCGATGGGGATGCTGGCTTCGGCCTCCGTCGGCGACACGGTTGGGCTCTACGAACCCATCCACGGCTCGGCGCACGACATCACCGGGCAGGGCCTCGCTAACCCGCTGGCGTCGGTACTCTCGGCGGCGTTGCTGCTCGATATTTCCTTCGGGATGAAAGCCGAAAGCGAAGCCGTCATCGCCGCCGTCGATGGGGTACTCAAGGCCGGGTACCGCACCCGCGACATCGCCGATGCCACCACGCCTACGGACAAAATACTGGGTACCGAGGCAATGGGAGCGGAAGTCCTCGCGCGCATTTGAGAGATTTACGGCGAATTTCCTCAACCCGGCACTCACCAAATCTCACCCCCGCTCATGCGTCAAGCCCTTCGTCTCCTGCCCTGGGCCCTTGGCTTGTATTTCGTAGGCTGGTTGCTGGTCACCACGTTTCGGTACGCGCTAAACATTCCCGTCGAAGATGATTTTGGGTTGTACCTCGACCGCTGGATGCAGATGGAAGACGCCACGTCGTGGGGAGAAAAATGGCGGATTCTGTCGCAGCAGCACGGCATGACCGAACACCGCTTCGCGTTTGGAGTACTCGTTGCGCGCGTGATTACCGGGCTGTGGGGGCACACGGATTTCGTCGCGTTCACCGGGTTTGGTTTGCTCGCGTTGCTGGTTCTCACCTGGGAGCTGGGGCGGATTGCCTTCCGGCGTCTCGGCCTGTCGATGGCGTATTTTCTGCCGGTCATCGCGCTGCTCTACCAGCCCCAGCTCATCTACCGCAGTTTCCTCTGGCCGGGGGCCGCTTTGCAGTATTTTCCGACGATTCTCCTCGGATTCTGGGCGTTTAAGTACCTGCCGCGTACGGGTTGGCTACCCTTCGTGCTGGCCAGTTTGTGTACGGTGACGGCGCCGTACTCGCACACGCACGGCATGTTTATCGGCTGGGTAGGGCTGGCGGTACTGCTGACGCAACGGCGCTGGGGGCGGGCTGCCGGGTACGCGGCGGTGGTGGGCGGGTTGCACCTCGTGTATTTTCTGGGGTACTATTCCGAATTCACGCCCCGGCGGTTTCTGGGCGTCGACGTGTACCTGCAAAGTCTGCTGCTGGGCTACGGAAACTTTTACAATTTCATCAACGGGATCGACGGCCAGATTCGCTGGGATGCACTGGCGATGACGGTCGGGGCGCTGGTCATCGGGGGGTACCTGTTCGGGCTGGTGCGGTTTGTCACGAGCCGCCCGTACCGCGACGTACGAACCGACTGGCCCTGGCTGGCCCTGGCGGGTACCGGCGGCTGGCTGCTGCTGGCCATTGCCGCCGTGGCCATTTCCCGCTCACACGATCCGCATTACCTCTACAACAACCGCTACCTGACGGTCTCCCTGCCGTTTGCCTGTTTTTCGTACCTCTGCCTGATGGCCGTGTTGAAAAACAAGGCGCGAACCGTCGTCGCGGGGGTGGTCGGAGCGGTCTGTCTGGTGTTGTGGTTGTACCACCAGTACTTTTGGATTTACTCCGTCCGGCGGGCGCACGACGGGATGATGGCCGCCGCGTTTAATTTCAAGCAGTTCCAGCGGTGGGAGATTTACCCCGGCGGCGACCGCAACTGGGAGGCCAACATGGATTCGACCACCCGGTTGGCCATCCGGCGTGGGTTGTACCGGCTACCCGGTACCTACCTGACGGACCACGAAAGCGAGGTACTCAACCCCGCCGAGCCGACGGCTGCACCCGTGGCGGTGCAAACCACGACCGCACCCGAGTCAATTCAACTGACGAACGAAACGCTGCCGGTCGAGGAAAACGACCACGTTTTCCTGCGGCTGTCGTCGGACCGGCGTACGTACCTTGTCGCCGCTACGAAACGCCTGGGCGGCGATCGCCGGTACGTCACGACGGGGAACCGCTACGCCCCGACGGGCTTTCACGCCGAACTCTACCCCGCCCGTTTTTTACCGGGCACGTACCGGGCGGCGGTGGTCTGGGGTCACGGCGAACGCCTGACGGTCGCGCCTCTGAATCAGACCCTCCAACTGGGTCCGTAGCCGTCGGCCGAAACGCGGTTGAATTTGGCTGGAATCAAATTCGGCTTATTTTTGTCCTTTCCACCCTGCTCATTCGGCACGGCCTCCCCGTGAATGAGCCGCTTCAAAACTACCTGCGCTCCATGAATCAACGTATCCAAATCTTCGACACGACCCTGCGCGACGGCGAACAAGTGCCGGGTTGTCAGCTTACCACGGAAGAAAAAGTAGTGGTAGCCAAGGAACTCGAGGCGCTGGGCGTCGACGTCATCGAAGCGGGTTTTCCCATCTCCTCGCCGGGCGATTTTCGGTCGGTCGAAGAAATCAGCAAGGCCGTCACCGAGCCAACCGTCTGCGCCCTGACCCGCGCCCGGAAGGAAGACATCGACACGGCGACGGCGGCGCTCAAACACGCCCGCAAGCCGCGCATTCACACGGGCATCGGGGCCTCGGACATTCATATCCAGCACAAATTCAATTCTACCCGCGAACAGATTCTTGAGCAGGGCGTCTGGGCGGTGAAGTACGCGAAGCAGTACGTCGAAGACGTGGAATTTTTCGCCGAAGACTCGGGTCGGGCCGATCTGGATTTTCTGGCCCGGTTGACCGAAGCCGTGATCGCCGCCGGGGCGACGGTCGTGAACCTGCCCGACACGACGGGGTACCTCCTGCCCGAACAAATGCACGAGCGAATTTCGTACCTCTTCGAGCACGTGACGAACATCCACCTGGCCACCATTTCGATGCACTGCCACAACGACCTGGGTCTCGCCACGGCCAACACGCTGGCCGGCATCCGGGCGGGGGCACGGCAAGTGGAAGTGACCATCAACGGCATCGGCGAACGGGCCGGAAATACCTCGCTCGAAGAAGTGGCCATGACGCTGAAAGTGCACAAACACCTCGGGTTTGAGACGGGTATCGACTCGACGCGGCTGTACCCGGTCAGCAAACTCGTCTCTGGCATGATGCGGATGCCCGTGCAGGCTAACAAGGCCATCGTCGGGCGCAACGCTTTCGCCCACTCCTCGGGCATCCACCAGGACGGGCACCTGAAAAACTCCTCGAACTACGAAATCATCAACCCGCAGGACGTGGGCGTTTCGCAGTCAGACATCGTCCTGACGGCCCGCTCCGGGCGGCACGCCCTGCGCCACCGCCTCGAATTGCTCGGGTACCGCTTCGAGAAACCCGACCTCGACCGCCTCTACGAGCGCTTCCTGCTCATGGCCGACGAGCGCAAAATGATTCAGGATCAGGATTTGCGCGAGCTGGTCGGCTAATTTTAGGCAACGAACCATCGGCCTTCAGGACGGACGGTCCTGGAGGCCGTTTTTGTTTTTATGACGAACGAAGAACTCGATTTTGAACCCCTCGTCGCCGATCTGACCGAGCACGGGTACGCCCTTTTTGAGCAGTTTCTGTCGGACGAAGAAACCGCCGCCTTGCGGGCGGTACTCCGTACCCGGCAGGCGGCGGGGCAGTTTCGGGCGGCGGGCATTGGGGCGGGTACCCAGCACCAGGTCGCCAGCGACGTCCGCGGCGATTCCATTCACTGGTTTGACGACGACACGGCCGAGCCCGCTGAGCGCGCTTTCCTCGACCGCATCGCCGCGCTGAGCCAGTACCTCAACCGGCGCTGTTTCCTCGGCATTCGCAGCCACGAAATTCACTACGCCGCGTACCCGCCGGGTACCTTTTACCGCCGCCACCTCGACGTTTTCCAGACCAAGCGCGGTCGGGTACTTTCCGTCATCTGCTACCTCAACGACGCCTGGGTACCCGCCGACGGCGGTCAGCTTCGGCTATTTTTACCCGACGAGTCAGGCAATGAGCAGTTGCTCGACGTCGACCCGCTCGGCGGTCGGCTGGTTTGTTTTGAAAGCGACCGGCTCGAACACGAGGTACTGTCGGCTCACCGAGAACGTCTGAGTCTGACCGGTTGGTTGCGAAACCAGTAGCGCCTCAGTCGACTCCACGAAAAAATAAATCGGCCCTGCTGCAACCCACCTACCTGATTTCCCATCCTTGTCCCGAATACATCACAAGGGAGGCTACGTTTTTACGTCGACCATTTATCAAGCCATAAAACCATTAACTCAAATTTTTAAAATAAAAGGTACTATGTATTGCAAAGTACATGACAATGCCTATACCTTTGGCACATCGATTCGGAGTGGCGGTTCATCCGCAAAAGAGGACGGTTGAGAAGTCAGAATCGAGGGTTCATCGAAAAACAGTAGAACGCGTCTGAACCAGTCGCAAATTTTAGCTCCGCAAACGCAACGACACATGAAACGAATCACTCGCATCCGCCGCTACGTCGCCCTGGCTCTGTTGCTGAGCCTGTTGGGATCGCAAGCCATGAGCATGGGGTATCCGCATCAGTTGTTCAGCGGCAAGCGGTCTCTGAAAAAGCACGCCCACGAAACGCGCACGTCCAAAAAAGCGCCGATGAAGGTCGAAAGCCTCAGCCGTAGCGCCTGGGTACTGGGTCCGTCGGAAACCGACGAAGAAGCCGATTCGTCGGTTTCGCAATCGCTGGTTCGATTCGTGTCGGATTGGCTCGGAAACCTGCTCCGCCCGCGGACTGTCCGCATCGCCGGAGCAGTCGGGATGCCCGTTGAGTTACTCAAACAAACCAAACCTGAGCCGGGCAAGGCGGCCCTCCGGGTACCCAATCGGCTCAGCGTTTGTCAAAATACTTTGATTTCTTAGTTTTTAGTTTTGGTTAAGGGTTATGTGAGTGTCAAGGCCGCCCGCTTGGGCGGCCTTGCCTTTTTACGATGGATTACCTCTTCGTTTACGGTACCCTCCGCCGGGGCGCGTCTCATCCCATGCACGACGTGCTGACGCACCAAGCCCGCTACGCCGACGCGGGATGGGTACGCGGGCGCTTGTACCAGCTCGACGGGTACCCTGGCTACGTGCCGACGACGGGCCTGACCGACTGGGTACGCGGAGACGTGTACGCGGTACCGAACGCGTCGGTTCTGCTCGGCTACCTGGACGTTTACGAAGAAGTAACGACGGAGGAACGTACGTCGGAGTACCTACGTCGGCGCAGGCTGGTACGGCTGGGTGGAGGATGCTGGCGCACGGCCTGGACGTACGTGTACAATCGCCCGGTCAACCCGGTGGCCTTGATTCAATCGGGTGATTGGCTCAGTACAATCCGTTCTTGACGGCGTAAACGACCATGCCCGCCGTGTTTTTCGCCCCGATTTTTTCCATGATGCGGGTGCGGTGACCTTCGACGGTGCGGTCGCTGAGGAAGATGCGTTCGGCAATCTGGGCCGTGGTGAGGCCCTCGCAGATGAGGCGGAGTACCTCGATTTCCCGGTCGCTGAGTTTGATGGGCCCGTTGACGGCGGCGATGGGTTTTTTCTTGGTCTTGTCGACCAGCTTCCGGTGCATGACCTTCGTCAGAAACGGCCCGTAGTAGTAGTCTTCGGTGGCGACGGTCTGCACGGCCCGGATGATTTCGTCGGATTCGGAATCCTTGACGAGGTACCCGTTCGCCCCCAGTTCAACGAGGTGCGTCACGAAGCTGTCGTCGTCGTGCATCGAAAGAATGATGACTTTCACCTCGGGCCAGTGTTCGCGCACGTACTGCGTGGCTTCGATGCCGCCCATGCGGGGCATGGAGATGTCCATCAGGATGACCTCGGGCTGCGTCGTTTCCATTTTTTCGATGAGGTCCTGGCCGTCGGTGGCCTCCATCATGAGTTCGATGCCGGGGGCCTGGGTCAGCAGCAAAGCCAGTCCCTTCCGAAAAGTAGGGTGGTCGTCGGCAATAGCAAGGCGGATGGGAGGGGAAGTCTGCATGGGGAGGCTTAGCAAGTCGGAGTGGGTCGCTCAACGAGCGGAATGTCAGCCAGGACACAGACGCCCTGACCGGGGGTCAAGTCAAAAATAAGTCGTCCCCCGACCACATTCAATCGACTCTCGATATTTTTCAATCCCAGTCCCTTGCCAACTCCCGGAGCCGAAGCCCGAAAACCCACTCCGTCGTCACTGACGGTCAGCAGCAGACGCTCTTTTTGCTGGAGAACGTACACCTCGATGCTACGAGCGGAAGCGTGCTGGAGGGCGTTGCGTACCAGTTCCTGCACCACCCGGAATGCCGTCAGCTCCAGTTCGTAGGGGAGTCGGGGGAAGAGCCCTTCGGTACGCAGGGAAATCACGGTTTGGTCCTCGGTCTGGCTTAGCAAGCCGACGTAGTCGTTCAGGGCCGCCGCCAGTCCCAACGATTCGAGGGTAGCCGGGAGCAGGCGCTGCGTCAGGCGGCGTACGTTATGAATGGCTTCTTCGAGCAGGGCGCTGACGTTGCGGGCGGTATCGGCTTCGTCAGAATCGGCCAGAAAACCCCGCGTGAGTTGCGAAAATCGCAGCCGGGTGGCCGAGAGGAGCGTTCCGACGTCGTCGTGCAGGGCGGCGCTGAGGCGGCGGCATTCGGCTTCCTGAGCCGACCAACTGGCCGCCAGCCAATCCGAAGGAGTGGTGGGGGGAACAACGACGAGGGGCGCGAAAACCGGGCGACGACGAGGCATGCGGTACGGGAAAATGCTGACGTGAAAATGACCAATTCTGGCGAACCCAAAGTCGGTTCCTCACGATGATGTTAGGTGATTCTTGAACAAAAATCTGTCCTTCAATCGGTTGACTACGGTACCGCTGGGGAAAACCCGTAGAAATCCGGGCAAAATCAGGGGAAAATACCTAATCATCCTCCGACGGATGCACCGTGGCGGTACGGAAATTCTCGTTCTTTGCGCCGTATCAATTCTACGGATTCCAATGCGGCCCTTAGCCGAACGCATGCGCCCCACCACGCTCGATGCCTACATCGGTCAGCAGCACCTCGTCGGGCCGGGGGCGGTGCTGCGGCAGGCGGTCGAGGCGGGGCGGATTCCCTCGTTCATCCTCTGGGGGCCGCCGGGCGTGGGCAAGACGACGCTCGCCAACCTCGTCGCCCAGACGCTCAAAACGCCGTTTTACACGCTCTCGGCCATTAGCGCGGGAGTGAAGGACATCCGCGAAACCATCGAAGCGGCCAAACGGCAGCGGTTTTTTGACCGGCCCAGCCCGATTTTGTTCATCGACGAAATTCACCGCTTCTCGAAAGCGCAGCAAGATTCGCTGCTCGGGGCCGTCGAGCAGGGCATCGTCACGCTCATCGGGGCCACGACCGAAAATCCTTCCTTCGAGGTGATCTCGGCGCTGCTCTCGCGCTGTCAGGTGTACATTCTCAAACCGCTCGAAATCGACGAGTTGCGCGAAATGATTCGGCGCGCCCTGACGCAGGACGAGTACCTCAAGGACCGCGCCGTTGTCGTGCAGCAAGACGAGGCCATGCTTCAGCTTTCGGGCGGTGACGGGCGCAAGCTTTACAACATCCTCGAACTCGTCACAAACTACCAGCGCCCCGGCGAGGAATTAGTCGTCACGAACGAACTCGTCCGGGAAAAAGTCCAGCAGAATCTGGCGCTCTACGACAAGGGTGGCGAGGCGCACTACGACCTGGCCTCGGCGCTCATCAAATCCATCCGCGGCTCCGACCCCAACGCGGCCGTGTACTACCTCGCCCGGATGATCGAAGGCGGCGAAGACCTGGAATTCATCGCCCGGCGACTGGTCATTTCGGCCTCGGAAGACATCGGCCTGGCCAACCCCAACGCCCTGCTGCTCACCACGAGCTGTTTCCAGGCGGTGCGGCTGGTGGGCTTTCCCGAATCACGCATCATCCTCTCACAGGCGGCGGTGTACCTCGCGACTTCGCCCAAGAGCAATTCGTCGTACCAGGCCATCAACGCCGCGCAGGCGCTCGTGCAGCAGACGGGTACCCAGCCGGTACCGCTCTCGCTCCGTAACGCGCCGACGAAACTGATGAAGCAACTCGACTACGGCAAAAATTACCAGTACGCCCACGACTTCGAGGGGAATTTCGTCGCGCACGAATTCCTGCCCGACTCGTTGGCGGGTACCCGGCTTTTCGACCCGCAGGATAATCCCGCCGAAGAAAAAATTCGCGAACGGCTCCGGGCGATGTGGGCGGAAAAGTACGGGTACTGAGTGGTTGGAATGTTTGACGGTTTGATTGTTTGGCTGTTTTTGTCAGGCTTCGACAAGTCGAAGCATCGTGTGAAGGCGCTTCAACCTGCTGAAGCCTGACGGTACTCATTAGCCGTCTGCGAAATCAAAAAAATCTGTGTAAATCAGCGGTTCAGACAATGAAAAAGCTCCTGCTCCTAATCCTCCTGCTCAGTACGTGGTCCTGCCGAAAAGAGGAGGTACCCCTGACTGGCGAACGCATTGCCCGTGACATCCAGGCGGCGATTGAGCCGAAGTCGACACCCGGTCCAGGCACGGTGCGCGTGGTGGTGTACATCGGAACGGCCTTCATTCAGCAGTTTGACAAGCGCCCGACCTTCGATCGGTTCTGGATGGTGCTTGACAACAGCCGATTTAACCTCAACGAGTTGAAGCAGTACCGGTTTGTCAACGGCCCGAATGCCCTGACGCTGGAATGCGTCTTCTGAACAACCATGAATCGCCGCGATTTTCTCACGACTTCCTTCGCTGCCGGTACCGCCCTCGCGCTGCCACAAGGTACCACTGCTGCCCCGAACCCCGCCAAGCTGCCGCGCTGGCGGGGCTTCAACCTGCTGGCCAAGTTTAACGCCAACCGCCCCGAACCGTTTCGCGAGCAGGATTTTGCCCTGATGCAGGAATGGGGCTTCGACTTCGCCCGGTTGCCGATGTCGTACCACTGCTGGGCCAAACCCGATCCGGCCGTCTGGACCCAGATGGACGAACGGGTACTGAAGGAAATCGACCAGGCCGTCGAGTGGGGTCGGCAGTACCACGTGCACGTCAACCTTAATTTTCACCGTCTGCCGGGGTACTGCGTGAACCCGCCCGCCGAGCCGCTGAGCCTCTGGACCGACGAGCGGGCGCTCGACGCGGCGCGTTTCCACTGGCGCACTTTCACCGAACGGTACCGCGGCATTCCGAGCAAGCGCCTCAGCTTCGATTTGCTCAACGAACCGCCCGACATTCCCGAGAAAACCTACGCCCGCGTGGCCCGGCGATTAATCGAGGAGATCCGCTCCGTCGACCGCAAGCGGCTCATCGTGGCCGATGGCCTGCGCTGGGGTACCACCCCGGTACCCAGCCTCGCCGATCTCGGCATTGCCCAGAGCACCCGCGGCTACAACCCGATGCAGGTCAGCCACTACCGCGCCAGTTGGGTGAAGGGCTCCGACACCTGGGCCGAACCGACCTGGCCGCTCACGCTCGGCCCAACCGTCTGGACCCGCGACCTGCTCCGCGAGCGGTACATTCGCCCCTGGCAGGAACTCGAAAAACGGGGCGTCGGTGTCCACGTGGGTGAATGGGGCGCGTTTCAGCACACGCCCCACGCGACGGCCCTGGCCTGGATGGAAGACAACCTCGCGCTCTGGCAGGAAGCCGGGTGGGGCTGGGCGCTCTGGAATCTGAGCGGCTCGTTTGGCATTCTTAATTCCGGTCGGAAGGATGTGGCCTACGAAGATTTTCGTGGTCAGAAGCTGGACCGGGCGATGCTGGAATTGCTGCGGCGGTACTGAACCCCTCGTGCGTCGGGTACGTCCGGTTTACTGGACATTTGCCTCGGCACTGTCGGGTTGATCAGGGCCATCATCATTCTGGCCTCATCCCCGAATTCCGTACGAAATTTGTAACCGGACTCAGAATTTCTTCGCACTCACTCTACCTGAAGCTGGCTCGTCGATCAGGCGGGCCTTTTTTGTTACACCCGCGAAATCCCCCAAGCCAGCAAGGCCCAGCCCAGCACCATCCCCAGGCCGCCGATGGGCGCAACCGCTCCGAAGGCGCGGATGCCCGTGAAGCAAATCAGGTACAGCGACCCGCTGAACACGAGGGTACCCAGCAGAAACGCCCAGCCGCTCCAGCCCAGCGTACGGGCCGCTTCGGGGTACTGATTCATCAGAATTCCTACGGCTACGAGCGCCAGCGCGTGGTAAAACTGGTACCGCACCGCCGTCTCGAAGGTGTCAAACCGACCGGCGGCTTCGAGCGAGGCCTTCAACGCGTGGGCACCAAATGCCCCAAGACCGACGCCAGACGCGCCCAGCAACGAACCAGCGATGAGAAAAAACTTCGGCATGAGTTTAGTGATTCAAGTTTCAAAAAGATAAAAAACGACATTCTTCCCCGGTTTTGGGAGGTCCCGGTGGGACGTGAGTCAAACAAAAGCGCCCCACGCGGGTATATTTGTTGAAAGGCCACTGCCCGCCAGTGACCGCCCCTCACCTGAACAGCTTCATCATGACTCTCGGTGCCGAGAAACAGCGTCTGAAGACGCGCGTCGATAACAAAGGTTGGAAAAAATGGGGCCCGTACTTAGCCGAGCGCCAGTGGGGTACCGTCCGGGAAGATTATTCGGCCAACGGCGATGCCTGGAATTTCGTTACGCACGACATGGCCCGCAGCCGGGCGTACCGCTGGGGCGAAGACGGTATCGCGGGCATCAGCGACAACAAAGGTCACGTTTGTTTCGCGCTGGCGATGTGGAACCACCGCGACGGCATCCTGAAAGAACGGCTCTTCGGGCTTACCAACCGCGAGTCGAACCACGGCGAGGACGTCAAAGAACTCTACTACTACCTCGATTCGACGCCCACGCACTCGTACATGAAGATGCTCTACAAGTACCCCCAGAGCCCCTTCCCGTACGGCGAGATTTCGGAGGAAAGTCGACGGCGGAATCGACTCCAGCCGGAATACGAAATCTTAGACACGGGCCTGTTTGACAAAGACGAGTACTTCGATGTGCAGATCGAGTACGCCAAGGCCGACGAAAACGACATCCTCGTCAAAATTACGGCCACGAACCGGGCGAAAAAAGCAGCCCCGCTGACGCTCCTGCCCACGCTCTGGCTGCGCAATACCTGGGTCTGGGGCTACGAAAACTACAGCTACAAGCCCATGCTGACGGGTATTGCCCACAACCTCGTCGAGGTGAACCACAAGCTGCTGGGCAAGTACAAACTCTACTGCGAGGGGGCCGACGAACTTTTGTTCTGCGAAAACGAAACCAACTACCAGCGGCTCTACGGCAGTGCCAACTCCACGGCGTACCCGAAAGACGGCATCAACGATTACATCGTTTCAAACGGGAAAAAGTCGACCGTCAATCCCAATAAAATCGGCACGAAAGCCTCGGCGCGGTACACCCGCAAACTGGCCGCGGGCGAGACGACGACCATCCGGCTGCGCTTCACGAACTACTCGAATCACGAGCCGTTCGTTGATTTTGACGACGTGTTCGCCCAGCGGATTGGGGAAGCCGACGAGTTTTACGACGACCTCCAGAAAAACGTTCAGGAACCCGAATTGCGGCAAATTCAGCGACAGGCCTACGCCGGAATGCTCTGGACGAAGCAGTTTTATTACTACAACGTCAACGAGTGGCTCAACGGCGACCCGGCCATGCCCAAGCCGCACCCGAGCCGCAAGTTTGGCCGCAACCACGGCTGGCGGCACATGTACACGGCCAACATTCTCTCGATGCCCGACACCTGGGAGTACCCCTGGTTTGCGGCCTGGGACCTGGCCTTCCACACGATTCCGCTCGCCCGCCTCGACCCCGACTTTGCGAAGCGCCAACTGGCCGTCGTCCTGCGCGAGTACTACATGCATCCCAACGGGCAGCTCCCGGCCTACGAGTGGAGTTTCTCGGACGTAAATCCGCCCGTACACGCCTGGGCGACGTGGCGCGTCTACGAAATCGACAAGCAGATGAACGACGGCAAGGGCGACATCGGCTTTCTGGAGCGCGTTTTCCACAAACTGTTGCTCAACTTCACGTGGTGGGTCAACCTGAAAGACGAGACCGGCAAGAACATTTTCGGCGGCGGTTTCCTGGGCATGGACAACATCGGGGTATTCGACCGCTCGGCCCAACTGCCCACCGGTGGCCGACTCGAACAGGCCGACGGAACGGGCTGGATGGCGATGTACACGCTCAACATGCTGCGCATCGCCTGCGAAATTTCGCTCGAACGGGCCGCGTACCAGGACATGGCCTCGAAATTCTTTGAGCACTTCCTGCACATCGCCGGGGCCATCAAGTCGCTCGGGGGTGAGGAAGCGAGCCTCTGGGACGAGGAAGATCAGTTTTACTACGACATCCTCCACGCGCCCAACGGGGCCAGCGTACTGCTGAAAATCCGCTCGATGGTTGGGCTGATTCCGCTGGCGGCCGTCGAGGTACTCGACCACGAACTGCTCGACCGCCTGCCCGATTTCAAGCGGCGCGTGGAGTGGGTACTCAACAACCGGCCCGACCTGGCCTCGCTCATCTCCCGCTGGTACGAACCCGGCAAGGGCGAAACCCGCCTGCTCTCGATTCTGCGGGGGCACCGGATGAAAATGCTGCTCAAGCGGATGTTTGACGAAGCCGAATTCCTGTCGGATTACGGCATCCGGTCGCTCTCGAAGTACCACCTGGAGAACCCGTACCAGTTTTACGTCAACGGCGAAACCTTCCGGGTCGATTACACGCCCGCCGAGTCGACGGGGTCGATGTTTGGTGGCAACTCCAACTGGCGCGGGCCGGTGTGGTTTCCGGTGAACTTCCTGCTCATCGATTCCCTGCTGAAGTTTTACAGCTATTACGGCGACGACTTCGAGGTGGAGTACCCGACCGAATCGGGCCAGCTCGTGACGATCCGCGAAGCCGCCCTGGCCGTGGCCGAGCGGCTCGTTAACATCTTCCGCCTTGACCCCGTGACGGGTCGCCGCCCGTACCAGCGGCAGTACGACAAACCCAACTCGGACCCGCACTTCCGCGACCACCTGCAATTTTTCGAGTACTTCAACGGCGACGACGGCTCGGGCCTCGGGGCTGCGCACCAGACCGGCTGGACGGGACTGGTGGCCGAACTCATCGAGTACCTGTACGTCCTGCGCCCGGAGCGGGCGGTGTCTGAGCAGGCCAGTGCCGTGTAGTTTTTTCGTATTTTTCAGAAAAATGAAAACGCGCAATGGAACTGACCGTACAAGTTTCCGTGGAGGACGTCCTGAAACTCATCGACCAACTGCCGGAGGAGGCGATTCCTAAAATCAAGGAAAAACTGGATGAAAAAGCTACCTCAGAGCCGGGTACTGCTGGAGTTCGTCAATTTGGCGTACCATGAAGGGGCTGGTTGTCTACATGGCCCCCGACTTCGACGAGCCGCTGGAAGATTTTAAGGAGTACATGGAATGAAGCTGCTGCTTGATACCCACACCATCATCTGGTTGATGGAAAATGAAGCCGCTATTCCTGTATCCACGCGGCTCGTGGTTAAAGACGCCGTTAATCAACTCTTCATCAGTCCCGCCAGTTTCTGGGAAATGGCCATCAAGGTCAGTACGGGGAAACTGGTGCTGGCCCGGCCCATCGAGGAAATCGCGGCGGAGTTGCTGCGGCAGGGGGCGCAGTGGCTGCCCATCAAGGTACCTCACCTGACGCGCGTGCAGCAGTTGCTGTTTCACTACCGCGACCCGTTCGACCGGTTGCTGATTGCACAGGCGCTGATGGATCGCCTGGTTGTCGTGACCCGTGACGCCCATTTTTCGGCCTACGACGTGGAAATGCGCTGGGACGATTGAAACCGTTGAGAACCAATGAAAAAGCGAGGCATTACGTTCTACGATGACCCGTCGGGGCTGGAGCGGGATCAGCGGGAAGCATTCCTAAAGTTATCCCCCACGGAGCGCCTGAACGTCCTGTTCAAACTTCAACGGCGCATCAGGGATTGGACACTTTACCCTCAGAACAACCCAACCCGAGGCATCGAAATTCGGCCCTCCCATGTTGATTGAACTTGAGAATGAACAAGTACAGTTTCTGCTCGAACTGCTGCACCGGCATCAAGTCAGGCACTTGCTTATTGGGGGGGCGCCGTTATGTTTTACGGCGTCGAACGGAGTACGCAGGACATGGTTTTCTGGTTAGCTCCCACGGAAACAAATAAAGCGGCTTTTACTCAGGTACTTCTGAATTTAGGTTACACGGACGAAGAACTTGAGGATTTCAAAGCAACTGATTTTACGCAACCTACCACGTTTCGGGTCTGGCTTGAACTGGGCGCTGCTGATTTTCTCACCTACGCCATCGACAGATCGATTACTTCGATGCGGAGAAGAACCGGTTAGAACACGTCAGCAACGGAGTACCGCTCTACGTTGTGCCCGTCTCGTACTTGCGTGAAATTAAAATCCGGGCGCATCGTCCGAAAGATTTGTTTGACGTGAGTGAACTGGATCGCATTCACGGTCCAATCCCCCCCGTACCCGTCAACAAAAAAGACGATTCCTCCCCCGGCACGCCTTTTTCCCCTGACGAGTCAACGGATACCTAACTCGTCTTCCCATGCACGCCATCGCCACTGTTCCCGGCTCGAAAGCTGTCCAGCTTGTCGAGCGGCCCGAGCCAGAACTCACCGCACCCGACGAAATCAAACTCAAAATTACCCGCGTCGGCATTTGCGGTACCGACCGCGAAATTGCCGAGGGCGGCCGGGCCGACGCACCCGAAGGTGCGAAAGACCTCGTCATCGGCCACGAAATGCTCGGGCGCGTCGTGGAAGTGGGGGAGGGCGTCAAAAGTACCCAGCCCGGCGATTATGGCCTGTTCATCGTCCGGCGCGATTGCGGCCTGGGCCTGCCCTGCTGCGAAAGCCGCTCCGACCAGTGCTTCACCGGTCGGTACACCGAGCGGGGCATTAAACTCCGCGATGGGTACATGACCGAATTTGTAGTGGACAAAGAAAGATACTTTGTACCCGTCGACAGTGATCTCCTCGACCTCGGGGTACTCACCGAGCCGCTCTCGGTCGGCATCAAGGCCATCGACGAAGCGCTGAAAGTGCAGGTGTCGCGCATCCCCGGTGCTGCGTACGACACCTACCTGCAAGGCAAAAAGGCGCTTGTGGCCGGGCTGGGGCCGATTGGCATGCTGGCCGCATTTGCGCTGCGGCTGCGCGGGGCCGAAGTCTACGGCCTGAATCGTTCGGGTAGCGACACGATCGAGGCAAAACTTTTGCAGGAAATCGGCGGTACTCACCTGAATGGCCGGGAAATCGACATCAGTACCCTGGACGACGTCTACGGGCAGATCGACCTCATCCTCGAAGCCACCGGTAACGCCCAACTCGAATTCGACCTCATCGACGCCCTCGGTGTCAACGGCGTGTACGTCATCACGGGCATCCCGCCCGCTGATCGCGAAGTGACGCTCCGCGGCGGCGAACTGATGCAGCAGATGGTGCTGAACAACCAGTTGCTGCTGGGTACCGTCAACGCCAGCCTCGAACACAACCGCACCGCCCTCGCTGACCTGCGGGCGTACCGCGAACGCTGGGGCGATGCCATCAATCGCGTCATCACGCATGTGCGACCTTACACGGAGTTTGAACCGGCGCTGTTTGAGGACACGGCCGACGAGATCAAGACGGTGCTGACGTTTGACGAAGAGTAGCCTCGTGCCACGCATAGTGTAGGCACGCCACGTAGCAAAAAGCCCCGGCTCACAAGAGCCGGGGCTTTTCATTTTCCAGTCCGTCGGCTTACAGCACAACGACCGAGTTTTCTTCCACCGAAACCGGGCTGGCGACGTACTTGTCGGCTTCGTAGTCGTTGACCCACTTCTCGCCGTCGACGAGATAGCGGAACTGGTATTCTTTGCCGGCTTCGAGTTCAACGATGCCCTTGAACGAACCGTCTTTTTGCTTTTTCAGCGGAGCTGCCTCGGCACTCCACCCGTTGAATTCACCAACCACGGCGACCGACTGGGCACCTTCCGCCGCTTCAGCGGGTACGGAGAACGTTACTTTGGCAACCGGCTTACTCTTGAGGAATTGTTTAGTCAAGCTCATGTTTTTGGTTTTGCGAGTTGTTTGACGCCGCAAAGATGCAAACTGGAAATACACAAAACAATTGACTGTCAGATTTTTACGAATATCACTTGCGCGGAATAGTCTAATTTACAATTTGGCCTTCGGATAATTCAACGCCCGGCCTCATTCCAGCGCAAACACGAGCGGCAGATTAAAGCGCGCTTTCACGGCCCGGCCTGACTGCCGACCGGGCGTCCAACGGGGCATGGTTTTCACGACGCGCAGCGCCTCTTCGTCGCAGCCAAAACCCAGCCCCTTCGTCACCGTCACGTCCGAAATCTGACCATTCGCGCCCACCACAAAACTCAGGTACACCCGCCCGCTCACGCCCGCGCGAGCCGCTTCGGCGGGGTACCGCAGGTTTTTTTCGAGGAAGGCTCGCAGCGCCGCCGTGCCACCCGGAAACTCCGGCTGCTGCTCGACGGGCAAAAATTCATTGGCGCTGGCATCGGGCTTGATTTCCACGATTTCCTCCCGCGACTTGCCTGCCCCCGCACCGGGTTCGATGACCAGTTCGCCCGCGTTCACGTCGCCGAGTTGGGTCGTTTCCCCGGCCTGCGCTTCCTGCAATTCTTCCTGCGTTGCGACGGGTACCTCTTCCGTCACCAACTCGTCGGGCTGGATTTCGGGCGGGAGCAAGCGCGTCGTGCTCACCTTCGGCGTCTCGACTTCCGGCGGCGGGGGCGTTACGACGGGCTGTTCGGGTTCGGGTTGCGGCAAGGTCATCGGGTCAGCGAGCGTGACTTTTTCGTTTTCGTCCGACCCGCTTCGTTTCAGTACCGACGGTCCGACGAGGCCCAGACTGACCGCCGCCACGCCCAGCACGAAAGCCCGACGAAGCGTGTTTCGGTACCCGTGACGGAGCGAGTAAGCGCCGTACGCCCGGTTGCGGTGCGCGAAGACGAGGTCTTCGAGGGTTTGGGGAGGTAGTTCGGGATTCATGATAAACTAATTTTTTAGTTAATAAATCGTTAAAAAAAGCCCGAACGAATCGGGCGAGGTCGGACCGAATTTCTCATTCCTTTCGTGTCGTATCCTTCACGACGGTCGGCGAGGACTGGGGTTTCAACTGCGCCAGCCGCTTCTCGGCCAGTTTGGCGTAGGCGCAGTCAAACGGCCTGAATTTGACTTTCTGACAGAGGGCAATGAGTTCCTGGTAGTAAATCGCGGCCAGTTCCCGGTCGACCTGGTGCTGATCGTGCAATTGCGCCAGCCGGTACAGGGCTTTCGGGCGTTTGGTTTCGTTGAAAATCCGCTGGTAGTCCTTAATGGCCCACTTGAAGTCTCCCACCTTCTCCAACACATCGGCCAGGCTCATCCGATAGTCAGTAATTTTCTGGGAGGTACCCAACTGGATCGCCTGTTGAAAATGCTCGTACGCTTCTGGCGGCCAGCGGTGCACCTTCCCGACCGAATCAGGCGGTAGGGGCTTCATCGAAAGCAGGTGCGCGGTACCCAGTCCGGCGTGGACGGCCTCGGTTTCCTCGCCAACGTTGAGCAGGCGCTGAAACGTGGCGATGGACTTCGGGTACTGCTCCGTCGAGTAGTACGCCGCGCCGAGCAGCCGCTGGAAGTACACCGCGCTGTCGCCCATGGCCATCGTGCGTTCCACGTCGGCGATGACCTCGCGGAATTTATTGATGCGGTAATTCAGTCGGGCCCGGAGCTGGAGTACCCGAACCGAATTGCTGTCGAGGCGGTACCCGCGCTGCACGAGCGGCACGGCGAGAGCGTCTTTCTGCCCATCGTTGAGGTACAGCGTGGCGAGGTCGGCGATGGTGTCGAGGTCGTCGGGGTTGAGTTTCAGCGCGGCGCGGTAGTACTCCGATGCCGCCACCGGATTGCCCAGCCGACTGCTCAGGTACCCCGCCTGCCGGTGGTAAAACGAAACCGTCGAATCGAGCGCGATGAGCCGCCGGTAGTACCCCAGCGCTCGGCTGTAATTCAGTTCTTTTTCCGAAATCGCCGCCAGTTGGCTCAGTACCTCGCGCGGCTCCGCGTCGGCGCGGTTCAGCAGGCTTTCGTACGTTCGCTTCGCCGCGGGCAACTGCCCCAGCCGCACGTATCCATAAGCCAGTTGCGCCACCAGCGCCCGGTTGGTCGTATCTGCCGCGATGGCCTGCTGCAGCAGCGGTACCGCCTTCGCGTAGTCGGCGCGGCGGAAAAAATCCTGGGCGTCGAGGGCGGGGTCGGGGGTTTGGGCCGTACTTGCCACCGACCAGCCGAGGCAGCAGGCAAGGAGTAGAGTGCGAATCATGTAGAATTGAATTTTAAAGACCCGTCACGATAACCGCCCCGTGCCTGGCTTTTTCGCCGTATTTCTTAACTGCTTCCTGGACGGTAAGAAAAGTGAAATCTTTCACGTCGAGCCGGTCGATGCCGCGCAGGATTTTTTCGTCCACGATTTTATCGTCGAGAATGACCAGCGGCAGGCGGTCTTTGGGAATGACGGTACCCCGGCGCGTATCCGGTATGACCAAATAGATAATGCCCGACTTCGACGGCGCGAGGGGTGCTTTGACGACTCGGTTCGCCTTGCCATCCAGCCGAAACTCAATCGGCAGGTTAAATCGGCTCCGAACAATTTCCCCGTCCTCTTTAGCCGGTTGCCACTTGGGCATGGCGTTGAGTACCCGAATCGCCTCTTCATCCAACCCGAAGCCTCGGCCTTGCAGTACCCTGACATTTGAAAGCGCACCGTCTTTTTCCACAACGAAGGCCAGATACACTTTCCCCTCGACTTTCGCCCGCCGGGCCGCGGCGGGATACCGGAGATTTTTGGACAGGTACTTGCTCAAGGCTTCGTAGCCACCAGGAAAGTCGGCGTGTTGCTCAACGACACTAAAAATCTGATTGGGATCTTTCGGCAAGGTATCCGCAACCGTCGGAGCGACTTTGGGCGCGGGCGGCAGCATTTCGTTGGGATTGAACTGAAGCCGGAGCGTGTACCGACTCACGATGGGCTTGCCTTCTTTTTTGTACGGCTCGAAGCGGGGGAGAAGGCGGAAAATGCGCAAAGCTTCTTCATCGAAGCCGTAGCCGTAGGTCTTGCCTAAGTTGAATTGACTCAGGATTCCGGCTTCATCAATGATGAAATTGACGAAAACCACTTCGGCTTTCCGGGCTTCGGCTGCTTCGCGGGGGTACCGCAGGTTTTCCTGAATGAATGTTTTGAACGCTTCCTGCCCGCCGGGGAAACGGGCTTCTTCAACGAGAAGCGGTTCGGGGTTGGTACGCGGTGCGGTAATGCCGTACAGGTACGGACCGCTCGACCGCGGCATGGGATTAAGGTCCAAGACGGTACCTCCCGCTCCTAACTGCTTCCTGCCTGCTGCTACCCGGGCGATCACTCCTTCCGTGCGCTTGTAATCGTCCTGGACTTCAGCGGAGGAAATCGTTTGACTGAAAAAATAGCTGCCGCCTAAGCCTTCGCCCCAGCGGGGCATTTTTTTCAACTCTTCCCGAAACGCGGCAACCAGTCCGAATCGGTCACTTTCCGATTCGTTCAAGTGACGAATGTCCTGGATGGTACCCTCCGCACTGATTGAAAACCCGACGAGTACCAGGTGGTTTAACTGAGTCTGGCTCATCAGACTACGTTGCTTCGCGCTGATTACGCGCTTGGAAGCCAAGTGAATGAATTGCCGGGCTTCCGCTTCGGTGATGGTGGCTTTTTTCTTCAGGCTAATCTCAAACGACTTTTTGGAGTCAAGGGGAAATTGGACCGATTCGTAGCCCGGATAGGAAAACTGAACGCTGACCGCTCGTTCGCCACGGGTAGCCGAAAACTTACCTTCCGCATCTACGGAGTGGGACGTGCCTGAATTGGGAAGTTGTTTAACAGTAGCTCCCGCCAGCGGTCGTCCTGCCTCATCCGTCACCCGCCCGGTAATCGTGTTTTCATCGTCCTGAATCGGTTTCTCCACAATCGCCTGCGAACTACCCACCTGCGTTTCGATTTGCTGCAAGACCGGGTTTTCGGCCACCGAAGCCGACGACATGACGAGCATCCAGCCAAACAGCGGGGCTGTCAGCCCATACTTCAACAGCGCCACCCGCCGCGAACGCGGTTTTTGCAGCATCAGAATCCGGCGCTTGAGGAGCGAGGTACTGAAAAACGGGTTGACCAACTGGTGCGTCTCGACGCCGAATTGCTGACTGAACAGCAGCAGCGCGTAGTCGGCTTGGGACGCTTCGCAACGGCTGGCAACCTCGTCGGCGATGAACTCGTGCAAGTGCCGGACGCTGCGGCGGTAGAGGTACACGACGGGATTAAACCAGTTGAAAATTGCGATGAGTTCAAACAGCAGCACGTCGGCCGAGTGGAGTTGCCGAACGTGTACCCGCTCGTGCGCCAAAATCGTGTCGCGCCGGTCGAGCGATTTCCCCACAAACAGGTGCCCGAAAAACGAAAACGCCTGCCGACTACTGGTCCGCTTGCGGCGGCGTAACAGCCGTTCGAGGTGCGCGATCTGGTACCCGAACTTGCCCAGCGCCCCGAGTACCCCCGCGATGTAGACGAACGCGAAGGCGTCGCCCCAGGTCAGGCGAAAGGCCGGTTCCTCGGGCCGGAGCGTCGTGACGAAGACCGTCTGCGGGTTGTAGTACGTGTAGATTGTTTCGTGTACCTGCTCCGTCACGAACCAGCGCTGCACCCAATCCGACTCCCAGACCGGAATGAAAAACGACAGCGCCGCCGCCGCCACGAGGTACCAGCGGTTGAGTTGGTGGAACGTCTCGCCCCGCAGCACCAGCCAGTAGAAGCCGTAAAACAGCACCAGGTACACGTTCACTTGCAGGAGGTAGTGCAGGGCGTTCATAATTGCGAGAAATGAGGAGTGAGCGGAAGCGAAGAGATCGACTACTTTTTCATCTCTTGAATGAGCTTCAGGATTTCATCTGCTTCGGTGAGGTCGACTTTCTTTTTCTGAACGAAAAACGAAAACAGGCTTTCGACCGAGTTGCCGAAGTACCCTTCCATCAGCTTCTCGGTGGCGAAGGAGCGGTACTGCTCTTTCGAGACCAGCGGGAAGTACTCGTGCGACTTGCCGAAGGCCTTGTGCCCGACAAATCCTTTTTGTTCGAGGATACGGATGATGGTCGAAACCGTGTTGTAGGCCGGTTTGGGAATCGGCAGTTGATCGAGGACGTCTTTGACGAAACCGCGCTCCAGTTGCCAGAGCACCTGCATGATCTGCTCCTCGGCCCGGGTAAGTTCGCGTTCTACCATGTTCAGTGGGACTAATTGGTGGCGGACCAAAGGTTAAACTAATAAATTAGTTTTACAATGAATTAAGTCGTTATTTTTTGACTGAGAACGAAAAAAGCCCGACAGCACATGCTGTCGGGCTTTTTTCGCGATTAAAGGCTGTCACGCCGCGCGGAGTCGAAGCGCCTCCTTCGACTCCGCTCAGCGCAACAAAAAAATGAAATTATAACGCCAGCACCGCGTTCAACCCACCTTCCAGATTTCGTCCGTGAAGGAAACCGCGTTTGCGGAGAATGCGCTCGGCTGCCTGGCTTTGCAGGCCCGTGCCGCAAATGACGACGTAGTCTTCGTCGCGCCAGTCGCTGATTTCCTCGACCCGGTTCATCAGTTCTTCCAGCGGGATGTGCCGCCCGCCCAGGTTCCAGTCGGCTATCTCGGCGGGCGTGCGCACGTCGAGCAGCCGAAAGGCCGCGCTGCGGTCGAGGAGGGCTTTGAAGGCTTCGGGGGAGATGGTCATTCGTCAATTAGCAATGACCAGTAACCAATGACCAATTGAGTTCTGGCATTGGTAATTGGTCATTGGTTACTGGTCATTATTCTTCCATCGCATTCCACGCTAGCATGCCGCCGGTGAGGTTGCGGACGTTGGTGAACCCCTGACTTTCGAGGAAGGCCTTGGCTTTGCCGCTGCGGTTGCCCGAGCGGCACTGTACGATGACTTCCTCGTCTTTGAGGTCTTCGAGTTCGTCGAGGCGGTCGGGCAGTTCACCCAGCGGAATGAGCCGCCCGCCGAGGTTCTGCTCGTCGTACTCGTAGTCTTCACGGACGTCGATCAGGTTCAGGTCTTCGCCCGCGTCGAGGCGTTCTTTCAGTTCGTTTACCGTAATGTCCATGACGGAATTTTTGTCAGTTTGGTACGCAAGAAAAGCCAAAATTAGACCGAAATTCAAGGAGTCAGCAGCAAAATCTGCCGCCAGCGCGTCCGGCGCCCGTCGGAGAAGCGTAGCAGGTACGGGCCGGGTACCAATCCCGACAGATCCGCCTCGGTCTGACCGGCCACGTCGAGGCGGCGGTGGGTACGCCCGGCGGCATCGAGTACCTCCAGGGTCTGGAAGTTGGCGTCGTTCCAGCGCAGTGGGCCGGGGGTAGGATTGGGGTACAGCCGGAACGAATCCGGTACCTCGGCGGGTATGCTCGACACGATGCTATCGGCTTGCCCGCCCATCACGGGTCGAAGCAGAAACGCGCCCGACACGTCGGTATTCGGAGCCCAGGCCGAGCTGAGGTTGTAAAAAATCTGCTTTTCAAATTGGTAGTTCTTGTCGAGCCCCACGGCCAGCACGTCGTCGGAAAGTTGTTGCCAACCCACGTAAAACGTATCCCGCACGGCAATCCCGCGCGAGAGTTTAAATTCCACGAACCCATCGGGACCGTCGGCGTACGTCACCGGAAACGATTGCTGGTGCAGGGTCCGGCCCGGCAGGCCGCGCAGGTTTTCGAGAATCTGGAGGGAAAAATTCGTCGTCGCGCTCAGGTCGCGGCGGTAGCGGGTCAGGTGCAGCCGCACGGCCTGTACCACGTCGGGGCGGTTGACGACAAACCGGACGGCCACGCGCCCGAGCCGCTGATTCAGCCCGGCGGCGTACTCGGCGGTGCCGTCGTCGTAGGCGTAGTAATCAGCCAGGACCGCCGTGGCCGAAATCGTATCGTTGCGCCGCAGGCTCACGCCCGGAATGCTCGGGTTCTGGTCGTCGGTCGTAAGTAGATCGAAGGTGTACCGCAGGCGGGCGCTCGTTCCCGCGAAACCCGATGGCAAGGGTACGGGCTTAGTGGTTTTGACCTGCGCACCCAGCGCTGGAATGTTTTCCGAAATCGGCTGGGTAAAATTCTGAAGCGTCTGGCCCGTGGTCAGTTCACGCACCCGGAAGCGGAGCGTGGTGAAATTGTTGTTGTTGAAGAGGTTGTTGATCGTCGTGCGCACCGTGTCGGCCGTTTCGGCGGCTGGGTTCACGAGGTACTGGTTGAGCGGTAGGGCCGCGTACCGCCGGAAGTACGGCGAGGGGGCCGTTTGCAAAGCCACGTCTTTCACAAACCGATTGGCAAACCGGCGGTTGCGGTCGAGGTACACGTAGTCAAGGTGCCAGGTATCGAACGAGCCCGACGTGCGCCCAAACGTCTGAAAGCGAAACTGAAACGCCGCGTGGAAGTACTCCGCCGTTCGGAGCGGTACCACCGTGAGGGCGAAGGGGTTGGCCGGACCGCCCGTCAGCTTCCAGACCGTGCGCCAGGTACCCGCCGCCGTGCGGAATTGCAGCCGGAGCGAGTCGGTCGGGTCGGGCAGTTCGCCGAGGCCCTTGAGTTGGTAGTAAAAACTGAGGTACACCGAATCGCGCGGGGCGAGGGTACTCAGGTCGATCGGCTGCGCGGTCAGCGTGTCGGTCGCGCCGCTCGACAGGTCGTTGCCGGAATTGTACGGCAACCCGTTGCGCCGCTGTCCGTCGAAGGTCACGACGTTGAGCGACGGCGGATTCAGGCCCAGCGCGTTGTTGACGAACGTTCCGCCGCCGGGTACCCAGAGCGTCGGGTCGGGTACCCCGTTCGTCGCCAGTGAAAAGTCATCGAAAAACGGCAGGGCCAGGGCCTCGGTGCGGGTAGGGCGGGCGGGCGTTGGGCGGGAATCACGCAGCGGATACAGCCGGAGCTGGGCAGTGGCCGGGAAAAAACTGAGGAGCAGCAGGCCCCAGACGCTGAGCCCGATGCGGCGTACGCAGGCGTGCCACGGTCGGAGCACCCGGCCCCCGCAACCGTGACACGCCTGCGTACTGCTGCTATCGTTGTTCGGGAGGAGTTTCATTCGTCGGAACGCCTTCCAGCGCTTCGGTGGCCTGGCCCGCCACCCACAAGTCGATGATGTCGCCGACGCGAATCTTGCCACCACCCGTGGCCGGATTCTGGCGAATGACCGTCCCCGGCGCGACGCCCGGCGTGGGCTCGGAGATGATCGTGCCGATGTTGAGGTCGGAGCCGCGGATGATGAGCTGGGCTTCGTCGAGGCTCTTGCCGACCAGATCGGGTACGTCGACGGCGGTGTTGCCCAGCCCGTCGCCCACGACCAGGTCGATGCGCGAGCCCTTCGGTAGTAACGTCCCCGGTTCGATTTTCTTGCTCCCCAGCCATTGCTCCAGGACCGCGTTTTCTTCGAGGGCCGGGATGTACCGGATCTGCCCCCGAAACAGCCCCACGCTGCGGAGCAGGTTTTCGGCGCTGAGTACCGAGAGGTTGTCACTCACCAGATCGGGCATTTTGATGAGCGGGGCCGTGGCCGTCGTGACGGTCAGGTAAATTTTTCGGCCTTCCTTCACGAGCGAGTTCGGCAGCGGGTACTGCGAGAGGACCGTGTGCGGCGCAGCCCCCGCCACGAACGTGCAATCGCTGACGACGTAATCGAGGTCGCGGTCGTTGAGCAGGCTTTCCACCTCCTCGACGTTCATCTTGCGCAGGTCCGGGACGGTAATGTTCTGGCCGTGGTGCGTACTCCAGGGCAGGTAGACGAAGAAGAACCCCAGGAACAGGACCAGCAGAAAACAGACGAGGATGGCAGCGTGGAGAAAAACGTCTTTTTTAGAACGTGTGCTCAAAAATATAGCCATGAACGCAGGTCAGTAGTCGGGATTGGGAGGCGAAACCGTTCCACAAGTATACCAAAATTGACCGACTTCCCGGTTGAGAAACGCGAAAGCAGCCCGGCAGTGGGCGCAGCACGGGGCTTTTTTATCCATCGGTGGAACGAGCGGCTCAGGCCGTCAGCAAGCCGGACGCGGGCACGGGGCGCGGAATTAAGCCCCGCCGGTCGTGGCGCAGCAGCAGTTCAAACAGCCGGACGGTTGCGGCGGCGTCGCCGTAGGCGCGGTGGCGATTTTCGAGCGGAATGTCGAGCGAACCGCACAACCGCCCCAGGCTGTACGAAGGCAGGCCCGGCAGCAGTTTCCGACTCGTGCGCACCGTGCAAAGCAGCGACCGTTCGTAGGCGTAGCCGAGCCAGCCGAGTTCTTTTTTCAGGAAACCGTAGTCGAAATGCACGTTGTGGGCCACGAAAACCGCGTCCTGGCTGAGCGCCAGTACCCGCGGGGCCACTTCGGCGAAGCTCGGGGCCGCGGCGACCATCGCATCGCTGATGCCCGTAAGCCGCGCGATGAAGGGTGGGATGGGCGTACCCGGATTGAGGAGGGAATGAAACGAATCCACCACGCGCTGGCCGTCGTGTCGAAAAAGGGCAATTTCCGTTAGTCGGGCCGGGCCTTTGACCATGCCCGTGGTTTCGACGTCGACGATGCAGTACATGGCTTTGAAGGTACGAACCGGGCGGTTGCGATGCAACGGGTCAGGGGATGCGGTACGGGTATTGCACTCGTGCGGTCTAAACCTAAATCTGTTACAGCCATGCCACGAGGAGACAAATCGGCCTACACGGACAAGCAGATTCGCCAGGCCGAACACATCGAAGAAAGCTACGAAAAGCGCGGAGTACCCGAAGAGGAAGCCGAAAGCCGCGCCTGGGCCACGGTCAACAAAATTTCGGGCGGCGGCAAGAAGAGCGGTTCAGGTCGCGGAAAAGCCGAAAACAAACAGCCGACCCGCACGGGCGGCCAGAAAGGCGGCGCGGCCTCGGCTTCGCGCACGGCTGAAGAACGCTCGGCATCCGCCAAAAAAGCGGCGGCGACTCGCAAGAAATACGCCGCTGGTTAATCAAAACCAAAACAGTCAGCCCCGCGGCCCGTCACGACGACGGGCCGCGGTTGTTTTGAGCCGTTCTGGTCCACCAATCAGAAAAAGGCGTGTTTCTACTCAGCAAATCGGGTGAAAACTCGCTTTCGGCCCGGTGCGGATTCGGCCACCTTTGACGAACGATTCGACTCGTCATTTCCCAGTGCCACGACCGTTGACGAAGCCTGGCTGCGCCACGCGCCGGTACCGGCACTAACCACTCCCTTGATCTTCTGACGCGTTTCAGCCCCGGCTACCCGGCTGGGCACGCCGACTGCTTTCGTTTTTTCACCTCTAAACAAGTATCCGTATGAAACCGAATTTCCAATCCGTTTCCCGCGCTGCCGCGTTGCTCCTGGCCGTTTGGCTGGCTCCCGGCTTTCGGCCCGTTGCACCGGTACCCGCCAAACCCATTTCTTCCAAAACGGCCGCGGCCCTGAGTAGTTACTTCCGAAAGGATTTTGCTCCGCTGAAAGTCGCACAAATCGAGACGATGAACGCGCAGGGTTTTGAAACGTGGCTCCGCCAGAGTACCCTGCCCGAACGGCAGAAAACCGCCATCCGGCAGTACCTGAAACCGATGCTCAACGGCGGTACGTTTACGGCGATTTCCGTTAAAAACGCTCAATCGCTTCAGGGCAAAACCCTGCGCAACGTCGCGATCATCCAGGTGCCGAACGCCATCAAAAATCAACTGCAGGGCTCAAGCTACGTGAACATTTTCGCCGACGCCAACGAAGGAGGTAACGCCCCACAGATCGACGTGTGCCAGTACATCGATTGCTACTGCTCCAGCACGGATACGCCCGGCTCCTGCGTGTCGGCCACGCAGTTCAACAAAAACTGCCCGCCCAGCGAATGCCCGGCCGCCGGGGGTACCTGTGAGTGCGGCGGTGGTGGGGGAGGCGGTACCAACCTCGATCAGGTTTTCCAGACGCTGAACGGGTAAGTACCCGGACCTTTCGCGGCTTCGGGCGATTCATAACGGAGTGGTATCCACCCAAATCAGCAATTCGACCCGTATGCCTGCAAGTAGCCCCAACGACAACGCCCCCGCGAGCACGGCTCGCGGGGGCGTTTGTTAAAAAGTACCGAAGTCCGATTACCGGCTACCACTCGACCGGTTCGTGGTACCCATGCCGCTGCCCATTGTGCTCTGGAGGCTCTGCGCGGCCTGGAGGTGCGTTTTTACCAGCGGGTGCGCGGCAGCGGCGAGGGCCTTCAGGTTGGCATCCGTGGCTTTCGATTCCACCTTGCTCATCACCTTGTCGAGTTTCTGGTGACCGTTTACGCCACTTTCGCGGACGTACTGCCGGTCAAATTCCATCCCCGAAAGGCCTTGCAGCTTGGTAACCATGTCGCGCCCTTTGGCATCGGGAGCAGGGGGCAGCGTGACGCCCTTCGCCTGGGCAATTTCCTTGAGCTTGTCGGACAAGCCCGTCTGCTCTTCCACTTCGGCCTGCGCCAGTTGCTTGACCATCGGGTCCTGGGCTTTGTCGACGGCCACGCGGCTCATTTCGAGCTGCATCATGCCGCCCATCGCCACTTCGTTCATCAGGTCCTGGTCGGCTTTCGAGAGTTTGTCCGACGTCGGCGTGATGGCGGCTACTGCGGCCGCGCCTTCCTTGTTTTTACGGTCCAGTTCTTCCTGACTCATCATCCGTCCCTGTCCCTGCGTCATGCCAGCGTTGGCGGGTGAGTTGGTCGTTGATGAATTGCCCTGGTGTGTGGTGCCCGAATTGTTCGTGCCGGGGGCAGAATTGTTCGTGGTTTGATTGGGCCGCGTTCCGGGCTGCTGGGCATAGGCAGTCGTCAGACTGAGGGCGAACAGAAGAAGAGTTACTGATCTTTTTTTCATGGTTTTGTTGATTGTTGTGTGGACAAAACGTTCCAAAAAATGCGCCAGTTGGGTAAGTTAGCCGGGAAGTACACCCAGGCTAACCAGCTAAAAGCGCTTTGATCAGCCGGATTCGGCCTGTTTTAACGAAATTCAGCGCAATGACCAACCGAAAAGCCAGATTTACCTGCGACGTTTCACCGCACTGTTGTCCCTAAACCGGTACAAACCGATGAAAGCCTTCCCAAGCGAAAAACCCGAACTCACCATTCGGCTGTTTGCCACGCCCGCTGCCTGGGCCGACTGGCTGGAAACTCATCACGAATCCGCACCGGGCCTCTGGCTGCAACTGGCCAGAAAAGACTCGGGTGTTGCGTCCGTTACTTACCAGGAAGCCCTCGACGTGGCCCTGTGCTACGGCTGGATTGACGGGCAGAAAAAAGGGTACGACGAAACGACGTGGCTCCAGAAGTTTACGCCGCGGGGACGGAAAAGCCTGTGGTCGAAAGTGAATTGCCAGAAGGTGGAGGTACTCCTCGCCCAGGGCAGTATGCAACCCGCCGGACTCCGCGCCGTGGAAGCCGCCCGCGCCGACGGGCGCTGGGAAGCCGCCTACGATTCGCAGAGCAAGGCCACGGTACCCGAGGATTTCCAGACCGCTTTAGATGCCAGCCCGGCGGCGAAGGAATTTTTTGCTACTCTCAACAGCGCCAACCGGTACGCGGTGCTGTTCCGCATTCAGACTGCCAAACGGGCCGAAACCCGTGCTGCCCGCATCAAGCAATTCATCGGGATGCTCGAACGCGGCGAGAAAATTCATGCCTGAGCGAACGAAGTTTCGGCGCGGGTGGTACGAGGTGCGTTTTCAATTCGCTTCGGTACGCTCCGGTTCCGAAATGGGCACGAACACACAGAACGTCGCTCCTTCGCCGGGCCGACCGTGGGCCGTGATGGTGCCCTGGTGTTGCTCGACGACTTTCTTGACAATGGCCAATCCGATGCCGGTACCCTCGTACTCGGCGCGACCGTGCAGGCGCTGAAACAAATCGAAGATGCGCTCGCGGTGCGTTTCGTCGAAGCCAATGCCGTTGTCACGGACGCTGATCTCGTGGTACATCCGGTCGGGTTCGAGCCCCGGTACGTCGGTCAGGGTACCTCCCCGGACGGTACGCGCCTCTACCCACACGTGCGGCGTCACGTCGGGACGATTGAATTTGAGCGCGTTGGAAAGCAGGTTCTGGAACAATTGCCGCCACTGCATCGCGTCCCCGTGGAGGGAGGGCAGGGTACCCAACTCGACGTGCGCCGCTTTTTCCTCGATAGTCGATTCCAGGTCCGTTAATACCTCCCGAACCAGTTGGTTGAGGTCGAGCCAGCGGAATGTTTCTTTTCGGGCGTTCAGCCGCGCGTACGTCAGCAATTCTTCGATGAGCGTTTTCATGCGAACGGCGGCGTCCTGCATCCGGCGGAGCAGGTCGGCTTCGGCTGGTTCGAGGCGATCATCCAGGCGCTTGTGGAGCATGACTCCAAACGATTGAATCTTGCGCAGCGGCTCCTGCAGGTCGTGCGAGGTGACGTAGGCGAACCGTTCGAGGCTCTGGTTCGAGCGGCGCAATTCCTCCACCAACTCTTCCTGCTGCCGCTGGGCCTGGCGCAGGGGCGTGATGTCGACCGAGCCGACGATGAGACCGTCGGTGTTGAACCGGCTCAGGGCAATCGAAAACGACTTGCCGAGGTACGGGTAGTCGCGGGTGACGATTTGTTCGACGCCCGTTTTGATCACCTCCACCGCGGCTTGGAAAATGCCGATTTCCTTGGAATGCGGGCTGATCTCAAGCAAAGTCCGACCGTCGACGTCCGCCCACCGCAACCCACTCAACTGCAGGGCGGCGCGGTTGAAGAGCCGCACACGAAAATCGACGATGGCTCCCGATTCGTCGTAGACGGCGTCGTAAACCCCCAGTGAATTCGCCGAACCGTTGAGGACGCCTTCGAGCATGGTGGCCTGGTGCCGGTACTGCAATTGAAGCCGTTTCAGGTCGGTGATGTCAAGGGCCGTCACGACGACGCCGTTGTCATCGACCTGCCGCGTCACGTAGATGCCGTACCAGTGCGGCTGGTCGTTCAGGCGGTACGTAATTTCGCGGTACCCCGGCTCGCCGGTTTGGAGCGTGGCCGCGTAGAAATCCAACAGCCCATTCCGGCCCCAATCGCCCGAATCGGTCAGCAGGCGGCGGGTCAGCATTTCCCCGGCAGAAAAATCGGTCCGTTCGAGGTCGGGCAGGTTGGTCAGGGCGGGTTTGAAATCGACGAGCTGCCCCCGGCCGTCGCGCACGGCCTCCAGGATTCCGATCGCCGCCGGGACGCCGTTGAGCAAACTCTGCAATTGGTCGGCCGCTGCCCGGACCCGCCGTTCGGCCTCGACCTGCTCGGTCACGTTGAGGTCCACGCCCAGCACGCGTTCGGGTTCGCCCGCCTCGTTGCGTTGCACCACCGCTTTGAGGCGGATTGTCTTTTCGCCTTCGGCGGTGCGGATGCGGAATTGCTCTTTCAGCGAATCGCCGACGGGTGGTGCCTGGCGCAGAAACGCCACGATGCGCTCGGCCACGGCGCGGTCGGCGTCGATGGTGTAGGCCAGGTACGTTTCGGGCGAAATCGGGGTACCCGTTTCGAGTCCGAAGAGGCGGTACATGCCCTCCGACCACTCAAACCGCCCGGTCGCCGGAGTGAAGGCCCAACTGCCCATGTCGGCGACGGCTTCGGTTTGCTGGAGCAGGGTCAGGTTTTTGCGTAGGTCGGCGGTACGTTCGTCCACCAGGCGCTCGAGGTTTTCGTTCAGTTCCTCAAGCTGTTGTTGGGCCCGCATCTGCTCGGTCATGTCGCGGGCAATTTTTACGAAGCCCCGCGAGCCGCCGTCCTGAATGGGCGAAACGACGCCCGACACGTAAAACCGGGAGCCGTCTTTGCGCAGGTGGTACCGTTCGTCCGGGGCGCGGCCTTCGCGGCGAGCCGTCACCAGCTCCTGCTCGGGCGCACCCGCCGCCCGGTCTTCGGGCGTAAACGTGATCTCGCCGTGCTGCCCGATGGCCTCTTCGGCCGTCCAGCCAAACAGCCGACGCGCGCCTTCGCTCCAACTGGTGATGAAGCCGCTGGAATCGGTCGTGAAAATGGAAAAGTCCTGTGCGCTTTCGATGAGCAACCGGAGTCGCTCTTCCGACTGACGCAGGGCTTCTTCGGCTTGTTTGCGTTCGAGCCGGGAAAACAGACGATTCGAGATTTCCTGTAGCAGCGCGATTTCGGCCGCGCTCCAGTCGCGTGGCTCGGTGCGCGTCACGGCAACGTACGCCGTCCAGCGCCCCTGCCGGTGAAACGGCACGATGACAAAAGCCCCGCTTGGGTACTCGGGGGGTTGGTCCGAATGCCCGTTGTGAAAAACGTGCGGTTCGCCGGCCCGGCACGCGCGTATGGACGCTTCAGACAAAACTTCTTCGATTCGGAAAGTTTGTTCCAAACTCGGCAGGTGGTCGCTCGGCCAGCCGTGGTGAACGGTGACTTCTCCGCGCGGCTCGTCCACGGCCCCAAAAAGACAGTCCGAAGCGTACAGGGCTTCGCCGATGCGCGTGCCTACCGTTTCCCTAATCTCGTCAGGCGTAGACAGCCGCGCCAGCTCTCTGCTGATTTCGTCGAGCAAAGCGACGTTGGCTTCGCGGCGTTTGCGTTCGGTGACGTCTTGAAATACGGCGACGACCAGCCGACTGCCCTCGCCCCCGACCCGCGCCTCGTGGACGTCGAACCACCGGTCGAGCGCGGGTACCGTGTGCTCGAAGCGGACGGATTGACCCGTCCGGACGACCTCCCCGGCGCGTTGAATGAGTTCGGAATCAATCGTCGGGAACAACTCCCGCACCGTTTTTCCGGTACTGCCGCTGACTCCGGTCATCTGCTCGACGGCCGGGTTGTTTTCGACAAACCGGTAATCAACCGCCCGGTCGTCCTCGTCAAACAGAACCTCCAGGAGCGAAACACCCTCGGCGAGCGACTCGAACACGGCCCGGTACTTGTCTTCGGCCCGCCGGGCCAGTTCGTCCTTCAGCCGCAGTACTTCCTGCTCGGCCTGCCGCTGCTGGGTGATGTCCTGCACGGTACCCCGTACCCGCACGACCTGCCCGATTTCGTCGGCCAGGCTCTCGAAGCGGTGATGGACCCAGCAGATTTTCCCATCGGAGCGAATGATTCGGTGCGTGTGTTCGTACCGGCCCGGCGTCTGGATGGAACGTTCCTGGAGCGTGTACAAACCGGGAAAGTCGTCGGGATGTACCCACCGGTTGGTCATCTCGAGGGTGATGGGTATCGCCTGCGGCTCAAGACCTAGTAGGCGGTACAACTCGTCAGACCAGCGGGTGAGTTCGTCGCCCTTGTTCCACTCAAAACTCCCGACGCGCCCCAGCGTCTGGGCTTCGCGAAAGCGGCGGGTTTCTTCCTCCAGCCCCAGCTCGGCCCGCTTGCGGGCGGTGATGTCGGCGACGGTCACGACCAGCCCGGTACCCTGCCGGACGGCGTTGACGTGAAACCAGCCGTGGAGGCCGTCCCAGTCGTAAAACATTTCCGTTTGGAAGGACTTGCCCGATTTGAGTACCCATTTAAATTCCTCAAACAGGCCGGTGGTGCGCACGTGGGGGTACAGGTCGAGCAGCCGCCCGCCCAGGAGCTGATCGGCGGTGTACGCGCCCATCTGCGTGGCGCGGGGATTGGCGAGTGCAAAAAGTAGATCGCTGACGGTACCCCGTTCGTCGTGGATGGGTTCCAGAAACGCAATGGCCCAGGGCGAGGCGTCGAACACGCTGCGGAGCTGGTCGGCCGTGCGGCGCTGGTGGCGTTCGGCTTCCTGCTTGGCCTGCCGCAGACCGCTGACTTCCACCATCGAAATCACCAGGCCGTCGTCGAGGGGCGTGGCCCAGACTTCGTACCACGTGGGTTTGCCGGGGTGGTGGCGGTGTTCGCGTTCCCATTCGTGGCGGAACGGCTGGCCCGTGCGGACGACGGCCTCGTAGGCAGGCAGCAGGGCGCGTGCCTGCGGGAACACCTCCAGAAAATGACGACCGCTCAGGGTAGGCAGGGGCCAACCGAGCGTTTCGGCGGCCGATTCGTTGGCCAGCGCGATCTTGAAATTGATGATTTTGCCCTGCTTATCGCGTACCGCCTCATACACCAGCATCCCGTGCCGGGCCTGATTAATGACGCTCCGTAGCCAGGTAGCCAACAGCGCGAACGACTCCATACGTGGTTACAGAAATTTTCGGGCGTCGCCACAAAAATCGCGCCATTCGTATAGCCCGCAGCGTAAGACGCGGTACCCGGTACCCGTTCCGAAATGGGTCGATACGGGGTAGGGACCAAACAGTTTCGGTACGCCACGAAACGTTTGCCCCGAAGTAGCCTCCCCACCGGCATGGGCTTTGGTCTAACCGCGCCCGAAGCATTTGACAAGATGCCCCCGTTTCAGGTTTGAAAATTGGTTTCACTCAAACCCTTCCCTCCTCATGCTCGAATGCGTTAAATCTTCGATTCAGGCGGTTAGTCAGGACCGCCTTGCCTTTGAAACCCAACTGCGTCGGGTCTTGCCCACGCTGCTCCCCGCCGACCGCCGTGAACTGAAAAGGTGGTTATTCCTGCTCTACGGCGAGTGCTACTTCACGCTCATCTGCCAGTGTTTCGCCGAGTTGAATGCGTTTTTGTAGGCATAAAAAAACCTTCAAGGTCCCGAAAGACCTTGAAGGTTGCACCGGCCACGGCTTCACTCAGGCGATGTCGCCGTACTTGAAGGGCTTGCCCCCGGCCATGACTTCCTGCTTTTTGTCGTCAAACGTCACGCGTTCGCCCGTCCGGTAGGCGGCGTTGGCCATGATCGTCGCGATGCTGTGCTGGTACCCGGCTTCGATGGGCGCGTTGGGCTGTTTGCGGCTCCGCACGCATTCCATCCAGTTTTTGACGTGGTTGAACGTCAGCGAATCGCCACCCGTGTTGGCATCGGAGGCGACTTTCGTGCCTTCAAGCTTGATTTCGGGCAGCAGGTTGGCTTGCAGGCCCATCGCTTTGGCTTCGTTCGCCCGCATCCCACCGTTGGGCGAAATCAGGTTGGTGTCGAGGTTCAGCTCGCCGCCATTGGAGTAGTAAATTTCTTTGGTACCGCCCGAGGAGTTGCTGAAGCGGCTCGTGAACTGCACCTGGAAGCCCGAATTCATATCATCGAGCGGGCCGTAGTCGAAGACCACCGTGAGCGTGTCGGCGTTGCGGCGGCCGTCTTTCCACTGGTAAATGCCCCCGTTGGCTACGGCGCTGCGCGGGTGCGGCAGGCCCGAAAACCAGTGCACGGTGTCGATCTGATGCGACATCCACTGGCCCGGAATGCCCGACGAGTACGGCCAGAACAGGCGGTACTCCAGGTACTTACGCGGGTCGAAGGCCTCGGCGGGGCGGTTCATCAGGAAGCGCTTCCAGTCGACATCCGACTCCTTGAGGTCCTTCGTCAGTTCGGGGCGCCGCCAGCGGCCGGGCTGGTTAACGTTCCAGACCAGTTCGACCATCACGATCGGGCCAAATTTGCCCGACTTGATGAAATCTTCCGCCGCAAAGTAGTTTTCGCCGCTGCGCCGCTGTGAACCGATCTGGACAATCTTGCCCGAGGACTTGACCGCCTTCAACACGGCGCGGTTGTCTTCCATCGTCTCGGCCAGGGGCTTCTCGGCGTAGACGTCGCAACCTGCCTTGACAGCCTCGATGGTGTGCAGAGCGTGCTGGAAGTCGGCCGTCGAGAGGAACACCGCGTCGACGACCTTCGCGTTGTACATCTCCTCGTTGTTGCGGTAGGCCGTCACGGTATTGCCCAGCTGTTTTTCGAGGAAGGCTTTGCCTTCCTCGCGGCGGCGGTTCCAGATGTCGGACACCGACGTAATCTCGAAGTTCATGCCCTTCGCCAGGTCCTTGAATGGCGGGACGTGCGAAGCCCGGTGGCGGTCGGAAAACCCGACGACGCCCACCCGGACGCGGTCGTTGGCCCCGATGATTTTGCGGTAGCTGCTGGCGCTCATGGCATTGACGCTGAGCGCGGTCCCGGCCGTTGCCAGGATGGATTTACGGAGGAAGTCGCGACGATTTTCCATTGGACGAAATTGGTTACAGGTTAAAAGTTACAGGCGTAAGGTCTTCAATCCAGGAGAAGTAATTGGCTTAACACCTGTGACTTTTAACCTGTACCCTGTAACCGTTTTTTCATTTCAACTCCCGCAGCTTCAAACTGCGGTAGCTGGCGGCGTCGCCGTGGTCCTGGAGGAGGAGATACCCCTGCCGGGCCTGACCGAAACCTTTCCAGTTTTTGTACTTGCTCTGCTCGACGAGCGCCAGGTACTCCGGCGAACCCCGCACGTACTCAACCACTTTGAAGCCGTTGAGCCAGTGCTCGACGCGGTTGTCGGGGTAGACGATGATCTTGCCCTGGTTCCAGTCGCCGATTTTTTTCTGAAATCGCTTGTCGAGTTTTTTCGACGTGATGAGGTCGTAGAGCGAGCCGAGCGTGCGGTTGCCATCGCGGCCCATTTTGGCGTCGGGGTGGCGTTCGTCGTCGAGTACCTGGAATTCCAGCCCGATGCCTGACTTGCCGCCGGGATTGTACTGCTTGTCGACGAAGTACTTCACGCCCGAGTTGCCGCCCTCGCTGAATTTGAATTCAAACGAATACTCAAAGGCCGGACCGACCTGCTTTTCGTACACGATGTCGTTGCCCGTCTCCGACCCGTCCGACTTGAGTACCGACAATGTCCCGTCGCGCACTTCCCAGCGGCGCAGCGGGGCATTCGGATCAAAAAGCGGCTGCCAGCCGGTGGTCGTTTTTCCGTCAAACAGCAGCTGGAAGCCCTGCGCTTTTTCCTGCGGCGAGAGCGTGTTCGGTACCAGGTTCACGACGGGGGTACCGTCGAGCGGGCGGGGTTGCAGGTTATCAGTTTGGATGCGGATGTTCCGCCAGCGAATCTGCTTGCCGGGCTGGTCGTCCTTGCCAATGCTGTGCACCTGCAGGGCGATGAACCCCTTCGGCGTGAGGTCGTCGACGAGGTACGCCACGGGTACGTCGTTCACCCAGGTCCGCAGCACGTTGCCAATGGCTTCGATGCGGTACTTGTTCCAGGTACCGGGCTTGAAGGCTTTTTTCCCGGCTTCGTTCTGGTTCGGAATGTAGAGCCAGTCGCGGCGGGCTTCGTCGTAGATGCCCCCGCTCCAGGCCCGGCTCGACGGGTCGATTTCGGCCTGGTACCCGTGCACGCGGCCGTCTTTGAAATCGGGCGTCGAGAGGCTGCGAAACTGGATGCCGGAGTTCATCGAGTTGTCGACGAGCAGTTCGAGTTCCAGAATGAAATCGCCGTACTCCTGCTCGGTGGCCAGAAACGAATTGGGCGTGTTGGCCACGGTCGTGCCTATGATTTCGCCGCCCTTGACCTCGTAGTGGGCCTGGCCGTTGAGCTGCCGCCAGCCCTTGAGGTCCTTGCCGTTGAAGAGCGACTTCCAGCTTTCTTTTTTCGGCGGACTGGCGAGGAGTTGCGCCGAGAGGAGCAGGGCGGCCAGTCCGAATGCGGTGTTTCGCATGGGTGATGAACGAGGTTAATTTCGGTGTTAAAACTACGATGTCTTGCCATTAAACTGCCAAAGTCTCCAAGACGTTGGCAGTTAGAAAACCTTCAAGGTCTTGAAGACCTTGAAGGTTTGAGGTGGGCACTCAGGCCAGCTTCATCCCCATTTTTTCTTCCAGAAACCGCTTGCTGATTTCCCCGCACTCCCGCGGCGAACGCGACTTGTCGGGTACCCCGTCGAGTTCGACCACGCCCCAACCTTTGAATTTGATTTTGTCGAGTGCCTCGAACACGGCGGGTAAATCGACGTTACCCTGACCCAGTTCGACGAATTTATAAGTCTTCGGGTTGTCGCTGCCCGGCACCGGCGACTTCGTGTCCTTCAGGTGTAGCGCGTGCAGGATGTCGCGGTACTGCGTGACCGCCTTCGCCGGTACCCCGCCGCCTTGGTGGTAGTGGGCCACGTCGAGGAGCAATTTCATGTGCTTCGGGTTCATGGCCTGCACAATCACGTCGACTTCCTCGGGCGTTTCGCCCAATTGGTGCATGTGATTGTGGTAGGTGGCCTGCACGCCGAGGTCGGCGGTTTGTTCGCCGATTTTGTTCATGACCGTCGCCAGTCGTTTCAGCTCTTCGGGGGTCGGCGGGCGGTCTTTCGGACGGGCGCTGTTGGTCAGTTGCAGCGATTTGCCGCCGAGGGCCTTCACGAAACTGGCGTGCGCCACGTGCATGTCGATGGTACTGGCTTCTTTGGCCGGGTCAATTTCCACGTTGCCGCTCGAAAACATGGCGAGCGTCAGCTTCTGGGCGTCGAGCAGGGCTTTGAGTTCGGAAGGCTTCGCTTTGTAGGGTCCGAAGGTGTTCGCACGGAGTTGAATGCCCGGAAAGCCCAGCGCGGCGATGTCCTGAATGGCCTGGGCGTCGTTGCCGCCCCAGGTGATGGCCGAGTACCCGAGTTTCAGGCCGGATTTTTTAGCCAGTACGTCGAAGGGTAACGCCGTGGTGGCCAGCAGGGCAGCCGTTTGACCGAGAAAATCGCGGCGGGAGAGGGACATGGGGAATTGGTTTTTCTGGAAAAGACGGGAAGTTGGCGGAACTACCCGGAAAACGGAATAAAAAAGCCGCCCCGATTGCTCAAGGCGGCTCCCACGCGCCCCGGCGCGTGGCTACGGGATTAGTACCCTGGATTCTGCGGGAATGCTGTCGGCCCGCCCGTCGTCCGGTCGATCTGGTCTTGTGGGATGGGGCGGAGGTTGTGGAAGTCTTTCACGTTCGGGGCACCGTCGGGGTTGTGGGCCTTCACGCGCTCGACGAGGTTACCCCAGCGCTTGAGGTCAAACCAGCGGAACATTTCACCCGCCAGTTCGCGCTCGCGTTCTTCCATGATAAAATCCATCGTGGCCTGGGCCGCCGTAATTTCCATCGCGGCCTGCTTGCCCGGCCAGGCCGCCCGGCGACGCACGGCGTTGATGAACGGTACAGCTTCGGCGGGCTTGCCCTGCCGGATGAGCGCCTCGGCGGCAATCAGGTACGTCTCGGCCAATCGGAACATCATGAAATCGCGGCTTCCCTGCTCGTAGGTACGGTCGGGGCGCTGGGCGTCGAAGAATTTCGAGAGTGCCGGGAAAAGGTTCGGCCGGTACAGGCTCGGCACCAGCACCTGGTACTTGCGCTTGGCGCGCTCAGCCAGGGGCATTTCATAACCCGGAATGAAAATGGCCGTGTCGCCCGCGTTGAACTTGACCGAGGTCTTCGAGTTGTCGAAAATCGGCGTCGTTTTGCTGGGGTTGTTGGCGAGGTACGTATCCTTGAATGACTTTTTGTACCGCGAATCATTCACCCGGTTCGCCTCGGCGAAGACCACGTTCAGCATGTAGTTGGTCGGCATGAAGCGCTTGAACGGGCGACCGTTGAGTACGTCGCGTTGCATCCCGGCCTGAACGTCGTACTCCATTCCAAAGTACAGGTGGGTCCGGTTCCCGACGCCGTTCGTGAGCGGGTCGGAGGTGTACTGCGTGGCGAAGATGACCTCGCTGTTGGCCTCCTGGCCTTGCTCGAATACCCTTGCAAAGTCTTGCACCAGCGTGAAGCTGTAGTTTTTGATGACGTTCTGTGCGTAAGTACCGGCCTTCACAAAATCATCGGCGGCTTTTGCGTCCTTGTCGGTGGCCTTGGTCAGGTACACTCGCGCCAGCAGGTGCTCGGCGGCGGCTTTCGTGGCCCGGCCCCGGTCGCCGGTTGGGATGGCTAAGTCAGTCAGTGATGATTCCAGGTCCGTGATAATCTGCGTGTAAACGTCCTTGACGGGTGCTCGGGTAAAATCCTTCGTCGGAACGAGGTTGCCCTTCGTCAGCAACGAAACCGGGCCGAACATCTGCACCAGAATGAAATAGTGGTGCGCCCGGAGAAATTTCAACTCGGCTACCCGCCGTTTTTTGACGTTCGCGTCGATGCCTGTCGTCAATCGTTCGGAGGCATCGAGAGCCACGTTGATCGTGTTGAGAGCTTGGTAAAAGCTATTCCAGACACTGTTGGTTGGCCCGAGGCGTCCGTCGATCTGCGAGGTGTACTGGTTGACGAATTTGAAGCTGCCGTCGGCCCCCATCGTGTAGGTATCCGTCCCGAAGACCGTCAGCGTCATAGCAGCTTCGGTACCGTAGTAATCGCGCAACGAGGAATACGCGGCTTTTACCGCAGCCTCGAACCCGGCGGGCGAGTCGATGTAGTCGCTACCCACCTGCGAGATAGGCGTTTCACTCAGGTCGGCGCAAGACTGGCTTCCGAGCAGGGCGCTGACCAGCAGAAGTGCTTTGAAATAACGAATTGTTTTCATGGTGATGTTTTCCTGTCAGCCCAAACGAACGAATGGGCCGAGAGTTGTCAGGTTTGTTTTAGAATTTCAGGTTCACGCCAAACGTAATCGTTCGGACGGCCGGGGTCTGGCTGGCGTTCACGTCGTTATCGGTTTCGCTGTCAATGCCCTTGTACTTCGAGCGGTACTCCGAGAAAATGAAGGGCTGCTGAATGCTCGTGTACACCCGCAAGCCGCCCAGCTTCAGGCGCTCGGTCAGTCGGCTCGGGAAGTTGTAGCCAAAGTTGATGTTACGCACCTTCAGGAACGTACCGTCGAAGTAGAGCAGCGTCGAACGGAAGGGCGGAAACTCCTGATTGACGTTCGGCCGTGGAAACTCGTTGGTCGGATTCTCGGGCGTCCAGTAGTCCACGTCGAGGTTGTTGTACCGGCCCGCCAGGGTCATGAAGTCCTGGTGGAAGAAACTGCGGAACATGAAGCCCACCCGCGCAAAGAGGAAGAACGACAGGTCGAAGCCCTTGTACTCGAAGCGGTGCGTCATCCCGGCACTGAACCTGGGTACCTGCGAGCCGAGAATCGTCCGGTCGAAGGCGTCGATCTTGCCGTCGGGCTGGCCGTCAGGACCACTCAAATCCGCGATTTTGATCTGGCCCTCCTTGCTCTGATATTTAGCGGCCTCGTCTTTTTCATCCGATTGCCAGATGCCGATTTTCTTGTAGTCGAAGTAAGCCGTCAGCGGCTGACCGATGAAGCGGGCATTGCCGATGTCGTCGACTTTTCCGTTGAACAATTCCAGAATCTGTTCCCGGTTGCGGGTGAATTGCAGATCGGTCGACCAGCGGAAGCCGCCGCGTGTGTCGAGGTTAATGGTCGAGAGCGTCAGTTCGATCCCCTGGTTGCGGGTCTTGCCTACGTTACGCCGGACCTGGTTGAAGCCACTCGTCCAGGGCAACTGGTCCAAGAGCAGCAGGTCTTTGGTATCGGCGCGGTACCATTCGAGCGAACCGGACACCCGACCTCGGAAGAGTGAGTAGTCCAGCCCGAAGTTGGTCGTCGTGGTGGTTTCCCAGCTCAGGTCGGGGTTGCCGATGGTCGTGGGCTGGTAGCCGAAGGCTCCCGCCTCGCCAAACGCGTAAGACGTCCGTTCGAGCAGGGCCTGCGTCTGGTACGGGTCGATGGCCGTGTTTCCGATGGAGCCGATGCTAGCACGGAACTTCAATTGGTCCATCCAGGTCACTTGCTTCAGGAAGGCTTCGTTGCTCAGGTTCCAGCCGATGGCCGCCGACGGAAAGAAACCGAATTTTCTATTTTCTCCGAAGCGCGTCGAGCCGTCATAACGGGCCGTGAGCGTCAAGAGGTACTTCTCGTTAAAGTCGTAGTTGATCCGGCCCATGTACGATTCGAGTTTCCACTGGCGAATATTCGTCCCCACGCTGTTAATGACCGAAGCCTGACCGAGATTGTAAAACTCCTGCGTCTCGGCCGGAATACCCGTTACGCTGATGGAGCTTTCTTCCCGGTCATCCTGCTGGTAGGAGTACAGCGCGGTCAGGTTAATGTTGTGCTTGCCATTGAACGTCTTCGTATAGTTCAGAATGTTTTCCACCACCCAGTTGAAATCATACCGGTTGGTCTGAAAGCCCGTCGGGTCGCCGCCGCGCCGGGCATTGGTCTGGCTGCCCGTAAAGCGCCCGATGCGTCGGTTAGTGAGGTCTGGTCCGAAATTGACCCGGTATTTCAGGCCGTTAAAAATTTCCCACTCGCCGTAGAGGCTGGTGAAGAGACGCACGCGCTTGGTCAGGTCGACCTGCGCGCCGGGTACGACTTCGGCGATGGGATTCGTCCGCAGTCCATCCGACGTGGGGAGGAAAATCAGGTTGCCTTCGTCGTCGTAGGGCTTGCCCAGCGGGTTTTCCTGCAAGGAACCGCCGTAAGGGTTGAAGTTTTCACCGTTCCGGGTGCTGTACACGCCGAGCATCGAGGTACCAACTTTGATGCGCTTGGCAATCTGATGGTCGAGGTTGAGGCGGAACGTGTAGCGGGTGAAATCCTGGTTGTAGATGATGCCTACGTCCTTGAAATAGTTGCCCGAAATGGCAAACTGCGTTTTGTCGCTGCCGCCCAGTACCCCGATCTGGTGGCTCTGGATGTTACCCTGGCGGAGCAGGTACGACTGGTAATCGGTCGTGCGATTGTTAGCAATCCCGTCCAACTCAACCGGCTCGAACAATTTGCCATCCGCTTCGGCGCTCACGCCATTGGGGTACAACTGATTTCCTTTGGGGTCAACAGCGGCCCGGCGCGATTCGCGCTTGTATTCGGCAAACTGTGCCCCGTCAAGCACGTCGATGCGGCCCAGTTCGTTCGAGAAACCGTAGTAGCTGTCGACGCTCACGACCGTTTTGCCCGCTTTGCCACGCTTGGTCGTGATAATTACGACGCCGTTCGATCCCCGCGAGCCGTAAATGGCCGTGGCCGAAGCGTCCTTGAGTACCTCCATCGATTGAATGTCGTTCGGGTTGATGTCGTCGATGCCATCGGCCAGCGGAATTCCATCGACGACGTAGAGCGGGTCGTTCGAGGCGTTGATTGAACGCCGCCCGCGAATGCGTACCGTCGGCCCGGCACCGGGCTTCGAGTTGTTCTGCACCACGTCGACACCGGCAGCGCGGCCCTGCAAGGCTTGCCGGGCGTTGGTGATGGGCAGTTCCTGGATTTCCTTCGCCCCGACGGACGAAATGGCCCCCGTCAACTGGCTTTTTTTCTGGGTCCCGTACCCGACCACGACGATTTCCGACAGGTCGGCGGCATTGGAAACGAGGTTGACGTCGACCGTCGAGCGGCTGCCCACTTCGATGTCCTGAGCCACGTACCCGATCGAGCTGATGGTCAGCACGGCTCCTTCGGGTACCGATAGCGTGAAGCGCCCTTCGGCGTTGGTGGTCGTCCCGCGGGTGGTCCCTTTCACGACGACGTTGACGCCGGGCAGCGGTGACTGATCCGCATCCGACAGGATGCGGCCCGACACCTGTCGGTCCTGCGCCCAGGCCCCGACGCCCATCGTCAGCAGCAACAGGCTGAGTAAGAATTTTTTCATAGGTAATTTGGAAAAGGTTAAAATGTGGAAATGCGGCTTTTGGGGCACAAACGCACAAAGCCCGCCCGTGGAGCGAGCTACTGAAAAATAGCAGGATAGAACAGGAAAGTATTATTTTTCCAGTCGTGCGGGCGTTAGGTGCGGCCGCGTAGCATCCGCTGCACGTACTTCCCGATCACGTCGAACTCCAGGTTGACCGGATCGCCGACGCGCAGGTGCTGAAACGTGGTGTGCTGGTACGTGTAGGGAATAATGGCGACGCGGAACGATTCGTCGGTGGCGTTGAAAACCGTCAGGCTGACGCCGTTGACGCAGATCGAGCCTTTTTCCACGATCACATTTCCATCGCTTGGGTCGAATTGAAAATCGAACAGCCAACTACCCTGCTCGTCCTGGATACCCGTGCAGGTACCCGTGCCGTCGACGTGCCCCTGCACGATGTGCCCGTCGAAGCGGCCGTTGGCGGCGAGGCAGCGTTCGAGGTTTACGGCATCGCCGACCTGCAAGCGGCCCAGATTCGTTTTTTTCAGCGTCTCGTCCACCGCCGTGACGGTGTAGCTGTCGGTGAGTACGTCCGTGACCGTCAGGCACACGCCGTTGTGACTCAGGCTTTGATCAATTTTCAATTCCTGGACGAACGGGCAGGTCAGGCGGAAGGTCAGGTTGGTACCCTCGTCGGGGATGATTTCCTGGACGGTACCGAGCGCTTCGATGATGCCGGTGAACATGGACGAAAGGAGTTGCAGGTTTGAACGGGTTTGAGGTAGTTTGAGGGCTGAGCCGTTTTAAAAAGGTCTTTCCCACCCGCTCAAACCTACTCAAACCCGTTCTCCTGCAAACCATGTTTCGCAATAAATTCGTTCTGCTCGTCCTTCTCGCCGTCGCGGCCATCCTCGGCTACACGCTCTACAGCTCGCAGGAATCGACGCCTTCCGCCACCGGTACCGGCAATTTCCGGGCCGACCTGCTCCGCGAACGCGCCGAAAAAGACCGCACGTTTCGCGAGGGCAGCGAGTCGCCGGTACTTGATAAAACCGCTTTCAGGGGGTTGACGTACTTCGCGCCCGATTCGACGTACCGCGTCGAGGCGACGATGGAGCGCATGGGCCGCGGGGCGACGTTTACGGTGCAGATGACGAAGGGCGAAACCGAAACCTACAAGCCCTACGCCCTGGCGACGTTCGCGCTGGCCGGGCAGGAATGCCGATTGCTGGTGTTTGAAAGCGCCGAGGAGGGCCAGCTCTTCGTACCCTTCCGCGACGGTACCTCGGGACAGGAAACCTACGGTGGCGGGCGGTACCTCGACGTTCCGGAGGAGGCCGTGCGCGGCAACACGATTACGCTCGATTTCAACCGGGCGTACCACCCGTTCTGCGTGTTCAACCCCGACTACACCTGCCCGATTCCGCCGAAGGAAAATACGCTGCCCGTGGCGGTTCGGGCGGGGGAGCGGTTGTAGGCTACGCGCCCCGGACTACGCGTCCGCGGAACGTATTTCCTAATCCGTCCACACACCTTCATCCAACCCATCATACCCCCAATGCTCACCCGACTGGTACTTCTCGGCCTGACGGCCGGGACCCTGGCCTGCGCGCCAAAGCCCCGCAGCCGCGTCAGCCAATCCTTCGCCCCCTTGCCCGAACAGGCTACGGTGGTTGTTTTTGAAGAAAAAGACACGTTTGACTTGCGCGGCGGCGTGGAAGTGGGGCAGATTCGGGTGGGCGACAGCGGCTTCAGTCTCGACTGCGACTACGCCACCGTCCTGAACGTCGTTCGGCAGGAAGCCCTCCGAATGGGAGCCAACGTGCTGAAGATCAAGCGGCACCGGAAGCCCTCGATTTTGTGGAGTACCTGCCACCGCATCCGGGCGACGGCCCTCCGGCTGGACGACCTCTCGCCGTACGAACGGGAGGTGGTCTGGTACCCGGCGCGTCGCCTGACCTGGAAGGATTTCAAAGGCGAACCGCGCGACGTGTACCCCTCGGCGGCGGAAATTAAATCGGGCATTTTTGTCGAACCGGTCATCAAACTGGGCCTACCTGCCAAGGTACTGCCGCAGGTGCGGGCCGTGATGGATACGCGGTTTTCCTGGGTGAAGGCCGAGTACCGCACTGAAGCCATTCTGGCGCACGAACAACTGCACTTCGACATCGCCGAACTGTTCGCCCGCAAGCTGCGGAAGCAGTACCGGGAGCAGATTCAGAGCGTTGCCTCCTGGCAGAATTTGGGTCAGAAACTATACGACGACCTCATGGAGGAATTCGTGCGGTACCAGGACCGCTACGACCGCGACGTGTATGCTGATCCGCGCAAGCAGGCCGACTGGAACCAGCGCGTGAAGGAAGAATTAGATGAAATGAGCGCCTACGCGCGGTAGGCTACACGTCCTGGGTCAATTCCCGAATCTGTCGGTACCCAAACGTTCAGTTTTCCAACGCCCGTTCCCGCCATTTGCCAACAAAACGGTTTGGCTACCTCGTTGAAGTTTAGCAAGTTGCCTGCCTTAATTCACCCTCAATTTACCTATTCATGAAAGCGCTCAAAATCCTCGGTCTTCTCGTACTGGGCCTCGTACTCGCGTTTCTCGGCGTCGGTCTGGTGGTGCCAAATTCGTACTCCGTTGAACGGTCGGTGACCATCAATCAACCCCGTGCGGACGTCTTCAAACACGTCGCCTCGCTGCGCGAACAGCAGCGCTGGTCGCCCTGGGCCGACCGCGATCCGAACCAGACGGTCACCTACGCGGGTACCGACGGGGCCGTGGGGTCGCGCTCGACCTGGGCGGGCAACTCGGACGTCGGCAAGGGCGAGCAGGAAATCAAAGCAGTGAAGCCGAACGAACTCGTCCACAACGAAGTTCGCTTCATCGAACCGCTCACGGGGGTCGGACAGGCCTACATCCGGTTGCAGGACGAGGCGAGGGGTACCCGCGTCTCCTGGCAGATGACCGGCGAAAGCCCGTATCCCTGGAATGCGCTTTCCGTTTTCATGAATCTCGACAACACCATCGGCAAGGATTTCGACACAGGCCTCGGCAAACTCAAGACGTTGAGCGAACAGCCGGCCGTCAGCGCGAACTGAGAGACGACTGTCCCCGTAAAACGAAAAAAGTGCCGTCGGCACGACACCCGGACTTGGTTGTGTCGTGCCGACGGCACTTTTGATTGATTCGGTACTTCAGACTACCCAGGTTTCACCCCGGCGGGGCGGGTACCTCAGCGTCGCCGAAACAGGCGGGAACCCAACCAGAGCAGTACCGCAATGCCCACGGCAACGAGCAGGAAACCCGTCCAGACGCCCGCCTCGAAAATACCGCCGATGACGTCGCAGCCGGTCAGACCCGTGGCCAGCAGAAATAAAAAAACGGGAACAGTGAATCGTTTCATGCGGGTAGAGAATGGATCGAACACGCAGTTCGGGAGATTATTTGCGTTTCCAAAGCCGGTACGCCAGTAGAAAAATGACCCCCAGTCCGGTTAACACGAGCAGCGTGACCGTCCAGGCCCCTGATTGAAAGGCGTCGCGCAGGCTATCGCAACTGGTTAAAAGCGGAATGAGCAGGACGGTGAGGAGGGAGGCGTTGAATTTTTTCATGGCAACCGAAGTCGAACGTTGCCGCACCGCGTAAAAAAGCCGTGCCGACGGATGAACTCGCGCCGAGGCCGTACTTTTGCCGAAAATCAACGAGCTACCAACTGCGTGAATACTACCCAACCTCGTGTTCGTTTCGCCCCCAGCCCCACCGGTCCGCTGCACATCGGCGGCGTACGGACGGCACTTTACAACTACCTCTTCGCCCGGCAGACGGGCGGCACGATTCTGCTCCGCATCGAAGACACCGACCAGAACCGCTACGTACCCGGTGCCGAGGACTACATTCTCGAAGCGCTGAAGTGGGTTGGGATTGAAATTGACGAAGGCGTGGGTAAAGGCGGACCACATGAACCGTACCGGCAGTCGGAGCGGAAGGCGATGTACCGGCAGTACGCCGATCAGCTTCTGGCGTCGGGCCACGCGTACGTCGCGTTTGATACCCCGGAAGAACTCGACGCCCTGCGCCAGCAACTCGAAAGCCAGGGCGCGGCTTTTCAGTACAACGCCGCTACGCGGCTGCGGCTGCAAAATTCGCTGACGCTCGGCCCCGACATCGTCCAGGAAAAAATTGCGGCGGGCGAGCCGTACGTGATTCGGCTGAAGGTACCGGCCAAGGAAGAAATCCGGCTCAACGACCTCATCCGCGGCTGGGTACACGTGCACAGTTCGCAGATTGACGACAAGGTTCTGATGAAGTCCGACGGGATGCCGACGTACCACCTGGCCAACGTCGTCGACGACCACCGGATGGGCATCACGCACGTCATTCGGGGCGAGGAGTGGCTGCCCTCGGCTCCGCTCCACGTGTTGCTGTACCGCTCGCTGGGCTGGGCCGAGACCATGCCGCAATTTGCGCACCTCCCCCTGCTGCTCAAGCCCGAAGGCAACGGCAAACTCTCCAAGCGTGACGCCGACCTGGGTGGCTTTCCGGTGTTTCCGCTGGCCTGGACCGATCCGGTCACGGGCCAACCCGCCCGCGGCTTCCGCGAAGAAGGGTACCTGCCCGAGGCGGTCGTCAACTTCCTGGCGTTCCTCGGCTGGAATCCGGGTACCGAGCAGGAATTGTTCACGATGGAGGAGTTGATTGCGGCTTTCAGCCTCGAAAAAATCAGCAAGGCCGGGGCTAAATTCGACATCCAGAAAGCCCGGTGGTTCAACGAGCAGTACCTCCGCCAGCGGTCGGACAAGTCGCTGGCCGCTGACCTGCTCGCGCAGTTTCCGGCGGGTACCACGTCGGCGCAGGCCACCCGGATTGTGCACCTGCTGAAAGACCGGGCTACCTTCCCGCAGGACATCGTCGGTCAGGCGCGGTTTTTGTTTGAAGCGCCCCGGACGTACGACGAGGCCGTCGTCAGCAGCAAGTGGACGCCCGAAGCTGCCGCCGTTTTGACCGCCTACGCAGCTGAATTACCGTCTGTCGAACCCTTCACGGCGGAGTCGGCCAAGGCGGTTTTACATTCGGTCGTCGAACAGCAGGGCATCAAGCTCGGCAAGGTCATGCAACCGCTGCGCGTCGCGCTGACGGGTGCCGGAACCGGGCCGGATCTGATGCTGTCGATGGAAATCATGGGCCGCGAGGAAGTCGTTGCCCGAATTAAAAAAGCACTTTCCACGCTGTCATCCTGAGCACTCGCTTAGGATGACAGTCAGAAATAAAAATAAAAAATCATGGCCAAGAAACCAGCCAAAAAGCCCCAGCCGCCGCAAAAGCCGCGCGTGAATAAGGAGTTGGAGGGCTTCGACATCGAAATCAATTCGTTTGGCGAAATCAAAACCGCTTACGACATCGACAAAATCAACCAGTTCCTGAACCGGACCGTCGACGACAAAAAGCTCCGCCACCGGGATGACCTGGATGAGCTGAAGCGGCATCAGGGGGAGGAGGAAAGGAACCTTGATTCAGAGGATTCCAAGGATTGAAGGAAAACCTATGTTGCATCAGGACATTTCTGGAAAAATCATTGCGTGTGCGATGGCGGTGCATGGCTCGCTGGGTAACGGTTTTTAGGAATTAGTGTATCACCGGGCGCTTGAAATTGAGTTTCGGCACGCGAATCTCCGCTTCGAGTCGGAGAAAGAAATGCATATTTTTTATCGAGGTGAACGAATAGCGGGTCGGCGTGTGGATTTCTGGGTTGAAAACTGTCTCACTGTCGAAATTAAAGCTGTCAGTAATCTGGAAGACGTTCATTTGGCGCAAGCGATGAACTACCTCGAAGCGTTCCAGTTAAAAAGCGGCTTGCTCATTAATTTCGGAAGCCGCAGCCTTCAGTTCAAACGCGTCTTCAACAACAAACTTCCGTAAAACACGCATCCTTCAATCCTTCCAATCCTCTAAATCAAGGTTCCCTTATGACCTCCCACGAAATCGACTACAAAATCATCGGCGAAGACATTCAGATCGTGGAAATCGAGCTGGACCCGAACGAAACCGTCATCGCCGAAGCGGGCATGATGCTGTACCTCGAAGACGGCATCGTGTTTGAAACCAAAATGGGCGACGGCTCGCAGCCGAGTCAGGGCTTCATGGGCAAGCTGCTCCAGGCAGGCAGTCGCTTGCTGACGGGCGAATCGCTGTTCATGACCCACTTCACCAATCGGGGCGTGGGCAAGCGAAAAGTCGCCTTTGCCGCGCCGCATCCGGGTACGGTCGTACCCATCGACCTCCGTTCGATGCCGGGCAACACGCTCATCGCACAGAAAGACAGTTTCCTGTGCGCGGCGCTGGGTACCCAGGTGTCCATCACCTTCAATCAACGCCTGGGCTCGGGCGTGTTTGGCGGCGAAGGGTTCATCCTTCAGAAATTGCAGGGCGACGGGCTGGCGTTTGTCCACGCCGGGGGCGTCGTCATCGAAAAACAACTCAACAACGAAACGCTGCGCGTCGACACGGGCTGCATCGTGGCCTTCGAGCCACAGATCAGCTACGACATCCAGCGGGCGGGTAGCCTGCGGTCGATGATTTTCGGCGGCGAAGGCATTTTCCTGGCGACGCTCCGCGGTACGGGCCGCGTCTGGATTCAGTCGATGCCGATTGCCAAACTCGTCCAGGCACTCGCGCCGTACGGACGCAACGCAGGCAAGGAAAGCGGCTCGGTGATTGGTGGGTTGGGGCGGATGTTTGAGGAGTAGGTTTAAAGTTTAGAGTTTACAGTTTAGGGTTTTCAGTTTTCTGTCACGCGGACCGCTCAGCGTGACAGAAAATTCTGAACTTTTTACAGGAGGGAGGTTTTTACCACACAAAACACTCCCAACTTTCTACTCGCAACTCCAAACCAAACAGGCATGGAAGTCATTTGCGTCAACGACCAATTCGCTCCGCCCGTCCTGGCGTTTTACGCGCAGCACGGCGTGCAGACGCCCACGCGCGATACGATGTACACGATTCGGCAGGTGAAGCGCCACACGACGGGCGAAACGGGCGTCCTGCTCGCCGAACTTCAGAATCCCGAGGTACCCGTCGCGCACCCGGTACTCGGCGAGACCTGGTTTGAACCGACTTTCAACATCAACCGCTTCGCGACGCTGCTGGGGCAACCCGTCCGGCAGGAAGAACTCGAAGAAGTCAATGCGTGAGTACCCTGTTTTTTGATGAAAAGCCCGGCACGACGCGCCGGGCTTTCGTCGTTTCTAAATCCATGAAGCTTTTCGCCCTGCTGAGTACCCTCCTGACGGGTACGCTGCTCGCCGCCTGTTCGGGTGGTACCCCCGAGTACTCGCCCAAGCCGAAAGGGTACCCCCGCCTGGATTTGCCCGCGACCCGGTACCAGCCGCTGACCGAGCCGCACCCGTACCGGTTCGAGTACTCCGCGCACGCCCGCGTCCGGCCGGATACTTTTCGCGGGGCCGAGCCGCACTGGATTTTTATCGACTACCCGCAGTTTGGGGCGAACGTGCAGTTGACCTACAAAGACGTCCGCAACGACCCAAAACGATTGGCGGCTTTCATCTCCGACGCGCACAAACTCGCGGCCAAGCATCAGATCAAGGCGTACTCGATTCAGGACCTGCGGCTGAAAACGCCCCGCGGCTACAACGCCTCGCTGACCGAAATTGCGGGCGAAGTACCCAGCCAGCTCCAGTTTTACACGACCGACAGCACCCGGCACTTCCTGCGCGGGGCGCTGTACTTCCAGACCGCCACGCAAAACGACTCGCTCGCGCCGGTCATCGATTACCTCAAAAAGGACATCGTACACTTGCTGAACACGCTGGAATGGCGGAAGTGAGTTTAGAGTTTAGAGTTTAGAGTTTAGAGTTTAGAGTTTAGAGTTTAGAGTTTAGAGTTTAGAGTTTAGAGTTTAGAGTTTAGAGTTTAGAGTTTAGAGTTTAGTCAGGAAAACCAGTAAAGATAGGCGGCCTCTACGTTCACCCTAAACCCTAAACCCTAAACCCTAAACCCTAAACCCTAAACCCTAAACCCTAAACTGAAAAGCGCCTTGCTTTCCCTCCAAAACACCTCCGCCCGGCGGGGTGAAACTACCGTGCTGCACGACCTGACCTGGACGCTTCGGCCCGGCGAGCACTGGGCTGTGCTGGGCGGCAACGGGGCGGGGAAATCGACGTTTCTCCAGGTACTGGCCGGGCGGCTGCCCGTAGTGACGGGTACCCGAACCGTCAGTCCGGACGGGGCGCTGGGCCTCGAACTTGTGGCTAACGCCCTGTCGGACGACTACCGGCTGGCCGCGGGCGACGGGTTTCACCAGCAACGGTTCAACGCGTACGCCGCCGAAGAATCGCCGACCGTGCGCGACTGGCTGCAAAATCAGGTGCGGCCGGCGGGTACCGTCGACGAAGCCTCGGTACCCCTGCCGCCACCCGCGTATGCCGAGGACTGGTTGAACGACGTAGCGCAACGCGTCCGCATCGACCACCTACTCGACCGGCGGCTCATCAAGCTTTCCACGGGCGAAACCCGCCGGACGCTTCTGGCTCGCAGCCTGCTGCGCCGTCCGCAGGCACTCCTGCTTGACAACCCGTTCGCGGGTCTGGACGTGGAAAGTCGGTACCTGCTGCGGGACTTACTCGGGAACGTTGCGACGTCCGGCGTTGCATTGGTACTCGTCACGACGCCGAACGAAGTACCCGAATGCGTCACGCACGTCGTTGAACTCGACAGCGGACGGATCCGCTGGCAGGGACTGCGTACCCGGTTTTTGCCGCGAATTCACGAATTAGTTCTCCCCGTCCAACCCGAAACCGTCCGCCGATTTGGCCGCTCGACCGACTGGCCCGCGTTCGACTACGCCGTGCGAATGCGGAACGTGACCGTGCGTTACGGCGATCAGACGGTACTCGACGGCCTGACCTGGAACGTGCGCCGGGGCGAAAAATGGGCGGTACTCGGTCCGAACGGCTCGGGAAAATCGACGCTCCTGAGCCTGATCACCGCCGACCACCCGCAGGGTTACGCCAATGATTTCGACCTGTTCGACCGGCGGCGCGGCAGCGGCGAAAGCATCTGGGACATTAAATCGAAAATCGGCTTCGTGTCGTCCGAACTCCACGCGTTTTTTCCGCGTCAGACACCCGTCTGGAAGGTCGTGGCTTCGGGGCTGTTCGACGCGACCGGCCTGTACCGCCGCCTGACCGCCGCCCAAACCGCGCAGGTGCGGGCGGTACTCGACTTGCTGGCCCTGAATGCGTGGTGGGAACACTCCCTGGCCCGGCTCTCGCTGGGGCAGCAGCGCTGGGTACTGCTGGCGCGGGCGTTGGTGAAAAATCCACCGCTGCTCATTTTGGATGAACCCGCCCAGGGTCTGGATGCCGAACACGCGCAAGCGCTCCGGCAACTGGTCGAAACGCTGGGTACCGACGCTCAACGTACACTCCTCTACGTGTCGCACTACGCCGAAGAACTGCCGGGCTGCCTGACGCACACGTTGCGAATGGGTGTCGATACGTTTGATACCAATTGATAAATAATCGAAACTATCGTTCGGAAAAGCGATAATTGTGCTGATTTGAGAGAATTTTAAAAGTGAAACGGCCCGCTAAGCCGACCGAAACGAGAAAGTGCTGGTGGGCCAGCCCGATTCGGGACGTTCATTTCTCATTTCCGCGTACCCATGACTTTAGAAGACGAATTACAGCAGGCGCGATTTGCCAACCCCTACCACCGCGTCGCGCTCAACATCCATTTCACCAGTAGCTGGCTTTCGGGCCTCAGTCACCAACTTCTCAAGCCCTACGGCATTTCCAATCAGCAGTTTAACGTGTTGCGCATCCTACGCGGTTGCCATCCCGAAACGGCCACGATGGGGGCCATTACCCAGCGGATGGTCGACAAAATGTCGAACGCCACGCGGCTGGTCGACAAACTGCGCAAAAAAGACCTGGTGGTTCGGGAAGTAAATGCCGACAACCGGCGGCAGGTCGACGTGTGCATCACTGAAAAAGGCCTCGCTCTGCTCCGCGAACTTGACAGCGTCATGGAACACCACATCCATCGGATGCGTACGCTTGATGAGGCCGAAGCCAGTCAGCTCAGTCAGTTGTTGGACAAACTGCGGGGCTGAGGAACCATTCGGGGAGGTTTGGTTGTCTGCACAGGCAAACGAACCCCTCTTCCCATGATCACTTCTTCTTTCTCGTCGGGTCGCATCGTTCGGGCCGGATTGCTCGGTATCCTGCTGGCTGTGGTGCTCAACGTGGCGTTGTACTACCTCTTCGTCGCGTTGGGGTACCTCGATCGTACGTTTATCGTCAATCCTGAATCCGGTCAACCCGTCACAGCCGGGGCGGTCGCCGGGGCTACGGCGCTGCCCTTGCTGCTGGCGACAGGTCTGTTCTGGCTGCTGGCCCGCTTCACGCGTCGTCCGGTGCTGATTTTCGGAAGTATCGTTGGGGTATTTCTGCTGGGTTCGCTGATGGGTCCGTTCTCGATTCCCAACGTTCCGCAGGAAATGGCCATTGCCCTCAACGTCATGCACGTTGTGGCGGCGGGCGTCATTTTTCTGGCCCTGCGCCGGAGCGTACCGGTTGAGAATCAGCGCTGAAGCCAGCGGTCGAACGTTTTTTCCAGAAACGGCATCACCACGAATTGAAGTAGGGCCACCATGACCAGCGTCAGCGGAATCGTGCGCACGGCCAGCGGGAGTTGCTTGAGCCAGGGATCGAAGGCCCAAAGCAGAAACGTGATGACGGCGTAGTCGGCCAGCCAGGCCAGGGCGGCCATTTTGAGTTTTTTGGACATAAAATTGGGGTGCATTCGGCGTAATGCGGTCAAAGGATCGTTCCAACAGACGCGGGGCAACGAAAGAATGCCGTATTTTCCCGCCCCGTTTTCCAACCTCCGAGCCCCGATGAACCGCTTCCTGGTCCCCACGCACCTGTTTTTCTGCCTGGCCCTTGGCGCGGCGGCGCAGACGACCCGCGACTACCCCGTGCAGCCGGTACCCTTCAACCAGGTTCGGCTCGCGCCCGGCTTCTGGCAAAGCCGCATCGAAACCAACCGGACCGTCACGATTCCGTTTGCCTTTCAAAAATGCGAGGAAACAGGCCGCATCGACAACTTCGCCGTGGCCGGGAAACTCAAAGCGGGTACCTTCCAGGGCCTGCGCTACGACGATTCCGACGTGTTCAAAGTCATCGAAGGCGCGGCGTACTCGCTGGCCAATCGCCCCGACCCGCAGCTCGACGGGTACCTCGACGGACTCATCCAGAAAATCGCCGCCGCTCAGGAACCCGACGGGTACCTCTTCACGATTCGCACGATTCTGGGCGAGCGCATCGCCGAAAAAGATAAGGCCGCGGGCGCGACGCGCTTCAGCTACCTCGAAGGCAGCCACGAACTCTACAACGTCGGGCACCTCTACGAAGCCGCCGTGGCGCACTACCGGGCCACGGGCAAACGCTCGCTGCTCGACGTGGCGACCAAAAACGCCGATTACCTGCTGACCGTCTTCGGCCCGGACAAACTCGTGGCGGTACCCGGTCACGAGGAGATTGAACTCGGACTCGTCAAACTCTACCGCGTGACGGGCAAAAAGGAGTACCTCGACCTCTCGAAATTCTTCGTCGACCTGCGCGGGCGGGCCGACCAGCGCAAACTGTACATCGGCGGGCACAACCACTTCAACAACCGTCCGACGCGCTTCGACAGCCTGTACTTTCAGGATCTGGTACCGCTCACGCAGCAAACCGAAATCGACGGCCACGCCGTACGGGCCGGGTACTTCTACGCCGGGGCGACGGACGTCGACGCGGTGATGGGCCAGCGGACGTACCGCGCCGCGCTCGACCGGCTCTGGCGCAACGCCTCCGACCAGAAAATGTACCTCACCGGCGGCGTGGGCGCGCACCGCTCGGGCGAGAACTTCGGGGCCAACTACGAACTGCCCAACGAAACCGCCTACGCCGAAACCTGCGCCTCGGTGGCCATGCTGCTCTGGGGGCACCGGCTGTTCCTGCTCACCGGCGACGCGCAGTACCTCGACGTGTTGGAACGGGCGCTCTACAACGGGTTTCTGTCGGGCGTTTCGCTGGAAGGCAACCGGTTTTTCTACCCGAACCCGCTGGCTTCTGACGGTGTGACGAAATTCAACGGCGGCGAAGCCACGCGGGTACCCTGGTTTGGTACTTCCTGCTGCCCGACCAACGTGGCGCGGGTGCTGCCCTCGCTGCCGGGTTACGTCTACGCCGCGCAGAACGACCGCGTGTTCGTCAACCTGTTCATGGCCGGGACGGGTACCGTACCGACGAAATCGGGTACCGTCGTCATCCGGCAGGAAACGAACTACCCCTGGGCCGGGTACGTGAAACTCACCGTCGAGCCGGAAAAACCGGGTCGCTTCCCGCTGGCGGTACGTATCCCCGGCTGGGCGCGGAACCAACCGGTACCCGGCGATCTGTACCGCTACGCCGACGCCGCGCCCGCGGGAAAAATCGTTCTGAAGCTGAACGGCAAACCCGTCGAGTACGCGCTGGACAAGGGGTTTGCAATACTTAACCGTCCCTGGAAACGGGGTGACGTACTCGAAGTGGAACTGCCGATGGCCGTGCGGCAGGTGGTTGCCAACGAAAAAGTTGAAGCCAATCGCGGTCGCCTCGCGCTCGAACGCGGCCCGGTCGTGTACTGCGTGGAGGGCGCCGACAACGGCGGCAAAGTGAGCGACCTGGTCATCACGCCGCAGACCCAGTTCGTGGCCCGCGCCGCGCCCGATTTCCTGACCGAGTGCTTCCTCATCAAAGCCAGCGGCCCGGCGGGTACCCGCCCGTTCACGGCCATTCCGTACCACCTCTGGAGCCACCGCGGGGCGGGGGAGATGGCCGTCTGGTTGCCCCGTAACTGAATCGGCCTGGTTTGGGGTGGAACCCGAATCCGGTTCGGTACTTTTACGGCGAATTTGTTACCCTCCGGTTTCCTTGCATGGAAGAACCATTGCCCCCGCTCGCGGGTCTGAGCCCCATCCAGAGTACCACCATGGCCGATCAGGTGGAGGAACGCCTACGGGCCTTTTTCATGGAACGCGGGTACCGGCCCGGCCAGGCGCTGCCCAAAGAAATCGAGCTGGCCGAAGCCCTCGGGGTCAGTCGGGGCGTGGTGCGCGAGGCGCTGAGCCGCCTTCGGATGCTGGGCATGATTGAAACCAAGAAGCGCCGGGGCATGGTCCTGACCGAACCGGACATCATGAACGGCCTGGAGCGGATGCTCGAACCCAAGTTGCTCGGCACCAATTCCATCAAAGATCTTTTCAGTCTGCGGATGGTACTGGAAATCGGCATGAGTGACCTGCTGTTCATCAACCGCACCGACGAAGACATTCGGTTTCTGGAGAAAGTGGTTTCGGACGAAGAAAAAAAAGCGCAAACACCCCAGGATCACATTCGGTACGAACTTGAATTTCACGGTCGGCTGTACCGGATGACGGGCAACGATTTCCTCCGGCGCTTCACCAAACTGCTCATTCCCATCTTCGACCACTGGTTGAAATACGAAGCTCAGATCGGGACGATTCTGGTTGGTTCGGTTGATCACCGCGGGCTGCTCAACGAACTCAAACGGGGTACCCCCGATTCGTTTCGCGTCGCGATGCAACGTCATTTCGAGCACTACTTTGTTTACCTGGGACAGCAAGCCAACGGGCAATAGCTTTTCCGAACCTCGACGGCGTGCGTTACCAGTGTGGTACTATTTCTAGATTGTTTAGAAATTTGGACGATTCGCTCTAAAATAAAATCAATCCGCTGCTTGAAAATGTAAATTTCAGTCGGATACCTTTGTGCATTGATATGTTCTACATGTTCACGTGTTTACGTCTTTGTGAATTGCGTTTCCAATTCCAACTAAACCTCTCTACCTTATGAAGTATCACGACGCATTGCGGCTTTCCCGCCTGGGATTGCTGACGCTGATGGGACTCCTGGCGCTGGGGGCGATGGCCCAGCAACGGCGACTGGTGTCGGGCCAGGTGAAAGCCAGCGACACCAATCAACCGTTGCCCGGCGTGAACGTAGCCGTGAAAGGGACCACACAGGGTACCACCACTAACGGTGAAGGACGTTTTTCGATCAACGTACCTGAGGGGGCAACCCTCGTCTTTTCGTCGGTGGGCTACACGTTGCAGGAGGTGGCCGTGAACGGACGCACGGCGGTCGATCTCACCCTCCTGGCCGACGTGCAGTCGCTTGGCGAAGTGGTAGTGGTCGGGTACGCCGAACTTTCGAGGGCGCGAACCACGGCGGCCGTGGCCAGCCTCGACACGAAAGAGCTCAGGTCAGTGCCCTACGCCAACCCCACGCAGGCCTTGCAGGGTAAACTGGCCGGGGTGTCCATCCCGGTCACGAGCGGGCAGCCGGGCGCGGCCCCGCAAATCATCATCCGGGGCGGCACGAAGGTCAACGTGTACGGCACCGGCTCGCCGGGCGGCGCAGGCAACGGCTTCGCCTCCGGTGGGGCGGGCAACACCTTCGCCGGCGGCGTTGAAAACACCCAGCCGCTGTACGTCGTGGACGGGGTGTTCCGGCAGGCCGGGCTGACCGATCTCAATCCCGACGACATCGAGTCGCTCCAGGTGCTGAAAGACGCCGCCTCGACGGCGGCCTACGGCGCGCGCGGGGCCAACGGCGTGGTGGTGGTGAAAACCAAAACGGGAAAATTCGGGAGCGGCAAGGGCAACATCACCCTGCGTTACCAGACCGGCTGGGATTCTCAAATCCGCGAGTACGATTACCTCAGCGCCCGCGATTACCTGCTGTTTGCCCGGCGCAATGTGGCCGCCAACCCCGATTTCAACGCCACCCAGCGGCAGAACCTGCTCAACGGCGGGTATTCGGCGGGGGTGCGCACTTCACGGCCCCCGGTCAGTACGGCACGTCGCTGTACTACCCCGCTTACGTCGACAACCTCGTGGCCCTCGAAGGCCAAGCCTACGTGGATGGCCTGCTGGCGCGGGGCTGGGAAACCGTCGAGGATCCAGTGAACCCCGGCAAAACAATTCTTTTCAGGGACAGCCAACTCCAGGATGCGCTCTGGAACACGACCCGGCTGCATAACTACAACCTCGGCTTCGACGGAGGTACCGACAAAGTGGCCTACAACGTGTCGCTGGGCTACGTTGACCAGGGTGGGGTGTACCTCGGTACGGGCTACAAGCGATTTAGCGGGTTGGGCAATTTTTCCTTTAAAGTCACCGACAACTTCCGGATTGACGTCAACACCCAGTACCAGTTCAGTCGCAGCAATTACGTCGACAACAGCCTGCTCATGCTCACGCGGGGCACCCGCCTGACGCCGCTCATCCGCACCTACAACGACGACGGGCGGCCCGCCCTGGGCGAAAACGTGAACACGCGCATCCGCCTGCACGAACTGTACTACGACGACCGCCGCGTGACCACCGAGCGCTACACCACCCGCCTGGCGGGCGATTACGAAATTACGAAGGGGCTGCATTTCCGGCCTTCGTTTTCGCTCCTGACCGACGGCTTCCGGCACCTCTTCCAGCGCGATGCGTTTCCGGGTGCCGTGCAGTACCCCAACCCCCGCGAGAAATACAACGGCATCATCGACCGCAAGCAGTTCATGACCGACCAACTGCTCCAGTACGACGTGACGTTGGGCGATAAGCACACAGTCACGGCCCTGGCGGGTTTCAACTACACCCGCAACACCGAGTACAACTCCAACATCACCTCCTCGCGGGCCAGCAACGATTACGTGTTCACGGTTCAGGAACCCGTCGTGCGGGTGGAAAACGGGCAAGCCCAGCCCAACTACTTCAACCTCGGCACGAACCTGTTCGAAACCCGCTCGGCCTCGTACTTCGGGCAGGTCGCCTACGATTTTGACGGAAAATACCTCTTCGGCGCTGCGCTGCGCTACGACGGGTTCTCGAATTTCGCCCCCAACAAGAAATTCGCCCTGTTCCCCTCGGCGTCGGTGGGCTGGAACCTGCACCGCGAAAATTTTCTGAAGAATGCCTCGGCGATTAACCTGCTGAAGTTCCGCGCCAGCTACGGCTCGGCGGGCCTCAACGACCTGAGTATTGGCGACACCTACGGCTTTTTCGGCACCAACCAGTACGCCCTCGGCGTGGGCATCCTGCGCTCCAACCTGGCCAACCCGAATCTGGTCTGGGAAAAAACCACGACGACCGACGCGGGCATCGACCTCGGCCTGTTCAACCGCCTGAACCTGACCGTGGACGTGTACAACAAACTCACCCAAAACCGCCTCGACAACCTGCTCCTGCCCGCCGAATCGGGCTTTGGCAGCATCCGCTTCAACGTGGGCGAACTCCGCAACCGGGGCGTGGAGGTAGCCCTGGGCGGCACGGTACTCCGTTCGGGCGGGTTTACCTGGAATGCCAACCTCACCTTCGCCTACAACCAGCAGCAAATTACCGAACTGCCCGCCAACGGTCGGGAGAAAAACCGCCAGGGCGGCGCGCTGGTGTTCAACCCGGCCACGGGCAAGGAAGAATTCGTGGGCGGCCTGGCCGAGGGCGAGCGCCCATTGGGACTGTGGGCCTTCCGAGCCGACGGCGTTTTCACCACCAACGCCGAAGCCACCGAGTGGAGTGGCCGGGTACGCGACCTGCCCGCCGCCGTGCAGAAAACCAAAGTGGCCGGCGACGTCCGCTGGGCCGATTTGAACAACGACGGCCTCATCGACGGGCGCGACATGGTGTTCGTCGGTTACCGCACACCCAACCGATTCGGCGGCATTCAAAACACGATTACCTACGGTGGCTTCACTCTCCGCGTGACGGCCGACTACGCCCTCGGGCACGTCATCAACGACGGCAACCTGGCCCGCTCAATGGGGTCGGGCCGGGGCAACAACGAAGGGGCCATCGCCACCGTGCTCAGCGACGAAACCTGGCAGCAGGAAGGCGACGTGGGTAAAAAATACGCCCGGCCCACCTTCGGCGACTTCGACACGGGGCAGCGCAACCACCTGCGCTTTGCCCGCGTGGTGGGCAGCGGGGCCATCGGTCTGGGCGACGACTTCGGCTCCGACATCACGACGTACTACGCGAAAGGCGATTTCCTGGCCCTGCGGGAGATTTTCCTGGCCTACGAAGTACCCAAAACTTTCGCTCGAAAGATTGGCACGGCGGGCCTGACCCTCAACGCGGGCGTGTTCAACGTGGGCTACCTGACCGCCTACCGGGGCCGCAATCCCGAAACTTACAAGGGCTTCGACGAGGGCAACTACCCTCGCCCCCGGCAGATTTCACTCGGTGCTACCCTCCGCTTCTAAACCCGGCTATTTTCCATGAAAACGTTGAAAAATTTTCTGAAAAATATCGCTCTGTCGGGCCTGCTGCTGGGCGCGACGGCCTGCGAAAGCCTGATTGAGGTTACGCCTCAGTCGCAGATTACCGGGCAGACGTACTTCCAGAGCGAAGGCGACTACGTCCCCTACCTCACGGGCATCTACGGACTGATGCGCGGTTTTACCAACAACGTCGTGTACGGCACCGAGCGCAGCGAAGAACTCGTCGCCGCGCTCAACTCCCGCTTCAACTCGGCCTGGAACCAGACCCTCAGCCCGAGCAACCAGCCCATCAACTACACGAGTTGGTACGGCATGATTGGCCACTGCAACCTGCTGCTGAAGCGCATCGAAGGGCAGACGTTTGGCAACGAAAACACCAAAAAGCAGATTCAGGCCGAGGCGCTCTGCCTCCGGGCCTACGCGTACGTTCACCTCAGCCGCCTCATCGGTGACGCACCGATTGTGCTCGATGCCGTCGAGAACGAAGTGGTCCCGTCCGTACCCCGCGCCCCCGCCGCCGACGTGTTCAAGCAGGTGTTTGCCGACCTCGACCGGGCCATCGGCCTGTTTCCGACCGGCGGTTACGAAGCCACGAAGTACCGCTTCAACAAACCCTCGGCCCACGCCCTGCGGGCCGAAGCCAAGCTCTGGAACGCGAAAGTCAACGGCGTCACCGCCGACTACGCCGACGCCATCGCGTCAGTACAGGAGATTGAAAAATCGGGCGTTTCGCTGGTGGCTGATTTCCGGAGTATCACGACCAAACTCAATTCCGAAATCATCCAGGCCGTGTATTTCGACCGCAACGAAACCGGCAGCGGCATGTACGCCGTCAACGCGCTGCTCGAACTGGCCCGGGTGACGCCTTCCGACAACCTCGCCGACCTGGCCACGGCCGCCTCGCCGAGCAACGCGCAGACGGCCTACCAGATTAGTCCCGAGTCGCGGGCCTTATTCGCCGCCAATCCCACCGACAAGCGCATCCCCGTCACCTGGATTTGGCAGGTGCAGAACGGGCGGCAGACCATTGCCTGGGTCAACAAATTCCGGGGTACGCGCTACGCCGAAGACCGGGTACCTGACGACGACATCATCCTGTTTCGCCTGGCCGACCTGCTCCTGATTGCCGCCGAAGCGCACGCCGCCCAGAACAACACGGCTCAGGCCCTGACCTACCTCAACCGTGTCCGCACGCGGGCGGGCATTCCGGCCTACGCCAACCCCGACAAGGCGGCGCTCGAACGCGAAATTTTCAACGAACGGGGCCGGGAATTGTACTTCGAAAACAAACGCTGGTACGACATCGTCCGGGCGCACAAGGCGGGCACCATCGATGCCTACCAGTACGTGCCCAACCTGCGGGGCAAAACCACGCCGCTGTTCTGGCCCCTCGACCCCGGCATCATCGCGCTGAATCCACAACTGAAGCAGACGCCGGGGTACTAAAAGCAATTCATAGGTTTACGCAAAAAGGGCGGGCGACTCGTCCGCTCCTTTTTATCAACTTTTTCAAACGCCATGAAATTCTTCGTTCTCCTCGGGCTGCTGGCCCTGTGCGACTGGCAAAATAGCCTGGTCCCCCCCCCGACCGACCCCGTTTTTGAAACCGTCGCTACGGTGTTCGACCCAAGTACCGACTACGCCACCACCCGCATCCCGGCCCTGGTTTGCTCGAAGCGGGGCACGCTCCTGGCCTTCTGCGAAGCCCGCGTGCAAAATGCCGGGGATTGGGCCGACATGGACATTCTGCTCCGACGCAGCACCGACGGGGGCAAAACCTGGCTACCCACCCAGACCTTCGCCGCCCGCGAGCCAAAAACGCCCACCTCCAACTGCACGCCCATCGTCGATGCCGACGGCAGGACGATTCACGTACTTTACCAGCGGAATTACAACCGCTGTTTTTATACCAAAACCACCGACGAAGGCGCGACCTGGAGCGAGCCGGTGAACATCACGGCCACGTTCGAGCAGTTCCGCCCGGAGTACAACTGGAAAGTCCTTGCCCCCGGCCCCGGCCACGCCATCCAGCTTGCGCGGGGCAAAAACAAGAGTCGCCTCGTGGTGCCGGTCTGGCTCTGCGAACCCGACCCCAGCCGCCCCGGCGGCGACCACCGGCCTTCGTGCATCGCGACGATTTTTTCGGATGATTTCGGGAAAACCTGGCAGCGCGGGGCCATCGTCGCCAACAACGGCGACCGCGTCGGGGCCGATACCCTCGTGAACCCCAGCGAACACGTGGCTGTCGAGCTTCAGGATGGCCGCGTGATGCTCAACATCCGCTCCGAATCCCGCCCGCACCGGCGACTGGTGGCGTACTCGCCCGACGGAGCGACGAACTGGACGAAACCGACTTTTGACGATGAACTTTTCGACCCCGTGTGCATGGCCAGCCTCGTCCGGTTGCCGGGCGGCAGGGGCGCAAAACCCGCCCTGCTCTTCGTCAACCCCGATAGCCAGACAGACCCCTCGTTGCTCAACCCCAAAGTCAATTTTCGCCGTCGCCAGAACCTGACGGCCAAACTCAGCACCGACGAGGGAAAAACCTGGTCGGTAAAAAAAGTGCTCGATGGGGGCAGCGCGGGCTACTCCGACCTGGCCGTCGGCCCGGACGGGATGATTTACTGCCTCTACGAAACCAACGCCGGGGCCAACGAAGGCTGGCGGTACCACGTCGTGCTCAAACGCTTCAACCGGGCGTGGATGGCCGAATAGTTTAGGGTTTAGAGTAAAGCGTTTAGAGTGAACAACGGACTGAACGCTAAATACTAAACCCTAAACGCTAAACCGAAAACCCATGACGGTACCCAAAACCCACGGCCTGCTCGCCGCCCCCTTCACGCCGTTCCACGCCGACGGCAGTCTGAACCTCGGCCTGATTCCGACGCTGGTCGACAAACTCGTGACCAACGGCGTCAGCGGCGTGTTCGTCTGCGGCTCCAACGGCGAGGGGCCGAACATGACCTCCGCCGAACGCAAGGCCGTGGCCGAAACCTTCGTGCGGACTTCCGCCCGCCGCCTGCGGGTGTTCGTCCACGTCGGACACCCCAGCATTCGCGAGTCGCAGGACCTGCTGCGCCACGCCGCGGCCATTGGGGCCGACGCGGCTTCGTCGGTTGCGGCGTTTTACTTCAAACCCAGTTCGGTGGTGAACCTCTGCGAAAGCATGGCCGAAATTGCCGCCGCCGCACCGGAATTGCCTTTTTACTATTACCACATTCCGGCCTTGACGGGCATCGGCCTCGACATGGTCGAATTTCTGCGCCTGAGCGAAAGCCGCATTCCCAACCTGGCAGGCATCAAGTACACGGCCAACACGCTTTGGGAGTACCAGGCCTGCCTGAACTACGACGGGGGCCGCTACGACGTGCTCTACGGCTACGACGAAATGCTGCTCCCCGCGCTCAGCGTCGGGGCGCGCGGGGCCATCGGCAGCACGTTCAACTTTGCCGCGCCGCTCTACCTCCGCGTCATCGAGGCCTTCCGGGCGGGCGATTTACCGCTGGCCCAGGAGCGAATGCTGGGTCTGGTCAACATGGTGCGGGAGTTCGTTAAATTCCCGCCGATCCCGGCCCAGAAAGCCATCATGCACATGCTGGGGTACGACTTTGGTCCCTGCCGCCTGCCGCTCACGTCGCTCTCACCCGAGCAGTACGATGCGCTGTACGAGGGACTCAGTGAAGTAGGCTTCTGGCAGGCCCTGCGGGAGGAGGCACCCGCGCGGGGTGGGGTAGGAGTCCGGCCGTAGCAGGACAGCAATCACGGTTCGCATGCGAAATTTCACGCTCCTCACGCTTTTGACAATGACGCTCCGCACGCTGGCACAAGGCCCACTCACCTGGAACCAGCTTCCGCCCCTGCCCGACCCGGTGGGTTTTGCCGGGGCCTACGCGGGCGTGTCGAACGGCGCGCTGCTCGTGGCGGGCGGGGCCAATTTTCCCGACAACGTCGGCCCCTGGGGCGAGACGAAAAAAACCTGGTACGACGGCGTGTTCGTGCTGGAAACCCCGACGGGTTCCTGGAAAAAAGTGGGTACCCTTCCTCGCCCGATGGCCTACGGCGTGGCGCTGACGGTACCGGAGGGCCTGCTCTGCCTCGGCGGGGCCGACGGCGAGCGGCACTACGCCGACGCGTTTTTGCTGCGCTACGAAAACGGCACGGTCCGAACGAAATTCCTGCCGCCCTTGCCGCTGCCGCTGGCCAACGCCTGCGGGGCCGTGCTCGGAAGCACAGTGTACGTCGCGGGCGGCATCGAATCGCCGACGGACACGACGGCGGAGCGGATGTTTCTGACACTAACGTTTTCAGAAAAAAGCCCCGCCTGGCAGCGCCTCCCCGCCTGGCCGGGACCGGGCCGGATGCTGGCCGTGGCGGGTGCGCAGGACGGGTCGTTCTTTCTCTTTTCGGGAACGGACGTGGCCCGCGACCCGGCGACGGGCGGCATTCGGCGGCAGTACCTCCGCGATGCCTACGCCTACCGAAGCGGTACCTGGAGCCGCCTCGCCAACCTGCCCCGCCCGGCGGTGGCCGCGCCGTCGCCCGCCTACGGTACGACGCCGCATCACCTGCTCGTGTTCGGCGGCGACGACGGGACGAACGCCGACAAAACGTTGATTTTGAAGGAAGCGCATCCCGGTTTTCGTACCGACGTGCTGGCGTACGACCCCCGCACGAACACCTGGACGACCCGGAGCAGTGGGTTTACGGAGAAAAAAACCGACGCCTATCCCAACTCCTCAGCGAGTACCGGGACGCCGGACCGCTGGGCACCCGTCACGACGCCGCTCGTGATCTGGAACGATAAACTGGTACTGCCCAACGGCGAAGTGCGCCCCGGCGTGCGGACCAACCGGGTACTGATGGCTAAACCCGTCCGAAAATGAAACCAGCCCCGCAACCCGCGCCATCCCCTGCGGCAGTCCGTCCGACGCCCTGGCCGCATTTACGCTGGTGGGTGCTGGGGGTATTGTTTCTGTCGGGCGTGGTCAACTACGTCGACCGCAACGTGCTGTCGTTCGTCATGATCGACCCGGCCTTCAAGCGCGACCTACTCGGCCTGGCCCCCAACGCGCCCCTGACGCCCGAGGCCGACGGGCGCTTCAAGGAACTCATGGGCCTGGTCGACGCGGCGTTCAAAGCGGCCTACGCCGTGGGCTTTCTGCTCACGGGCTGGCTCACCGTACGGCTGGGGCTGCGGCGAAGTTTTTCGCTTTTCGTGCTGGTGTGGAGCGCCGCCGGGATGCTGACCTCGCTGGTGGGGTCCGTGCGCGGACTGGCCGCCGTGCGGGCCGGGCTGGCCCTGGGCGAGTCGGGTAATTTCCCCGCCGCCACGCGCACGGTGTCCGAGTGGTTTCCGCAGAAAGAGCGCGCCCTGGCCTTCGGCTTTTTCAACGCCAGCGGCAACATCGGCATCATCCTGACGGCCTGGCTGGTTCCGCTGCTGACGCTGCAATTCGGCTGGCGGGCCTGTTTTTTCGCGACGGGATTGCTGGGCTTGGTCCTGCTCGCGGCCTGGCGGATCGTGTACCGCCCCGTAGCCGAACACCCCCGCTTAGCGCCCGCCGAGCGGGGGCAGATCGAAGCCGGTCAGGAGGCCGAACCCGAGCGCGTACCCGTTTCGTGGGGTCAACTGTTGCGCTACCGCCAGACCTGGGCCTTCGCCGTGGGCAAGTTTCTGCTCGACCCCGTCTTCTGGATTTACCTGACTTGGCTCCCCGATTTTTTTAACTCCAACGAAGCCCTCGACCAGAAACTCGACCTGAAAAACCTCGGCCTGCCGTTTCTGGTCCTCTACCTCGGCGCCGACGTGGGCAGCGTGTTCTGGGGCTGGCTGTCGAGCTACTTTTTGCGCCGGGGCTGGTCGGTCAACCGCGCCCGCAAAACCACCTGGCTGCTCTGCGCGATCTGCGTGGTACCCATTCTCTTCGCTGCCGAAACCCGGCACCTGTGGGTAGCCGTGGGGCTGATTGCCCTCGCCGCCGCGGCGCACCAGGGGTTTTCGGGTACCCTGTTCACGAGCGTTACCGACCTGTTCCCCCGCCCGCTGGTCGCGCCCGTCACGGGCCTGGGCGGTACGGCGGGGGCCATCGGCGGGGTACTGCTGGCGGCGGTGGCGGGCTTGATCCGGGTCCGGTTTGGCTACGGACCGCTGTTTGCCTACGCCGCCGTGGCCTACGGACTGGCGCTGTTGCTGATTCATTGGCTCGTGCCGAAGATGGAACGAGTCGAAGTAAGTACCACGATCGAAATCTGACGTTCAATTTTTTCCGAAAAACGATGATTCCTGCATCCCAACGCCCCACTCTCCGCGCCGATTTCCTCCGCGACGGCTTCGTGTTTCTGCCCGGTTTTCTTGCTCCCGACGAAGTCGCCGTCGTGAACGCCCGCCTGCAAACGCTCATCCGGGAACGGGTACCCCAGATGCCTCCGGACGTGGCGTTTTACGAAAAGGCCGACGACCCCACCACGCTGAAGCAAATTCAGTCGCTCTACGACTACGACCCGCTGTTTCGGGAAATGATGTTCGGGAGTCGGTTTGAAGAACTGGCCTCGGTACTGCTCGACGACGCGGTAGTAGGCAAAAACATGCAGTATTTCAACAAACCGCCCCGAATCGGCCAGCCCACCCCGCCTCACCAGGACGGGTACTACTTCATGCTCGAACCCAACGAGGCCGTCACGATGTGGATGGCGCTCGAACCCGTGGACGAAGCAAACGGCTGCGTGCGCTACGTGCGCGGCTCGCACCGGCGGGGCCTGCGCCCCCACGGGCGCACGGGCGTGCTCGGGTTTTCGCAGGGCATGACCGACTTTGGTACGCCGGACGATTTGGCGGACGAGGTGTTTTTCCCGACCCAACCCGGCGATTTGCTCGTCCACCATTCGCTGACCATCCACCGCGCCGACGGCAATGCGTCTGAAAACCGCACGCGCCAGGCGCTGGGGTTCATTTACTACGCCGCCCGGACTCGGGAAGACACCGCCCGCAAGCAGGCGTACCAGCAGAAACTGGCCGACGAACTGCGCGAAAAAGCCGCGTAGGCTGCCAGCCGGTCCCGCCGGAACTGGACCGCTACTCAAATCCTGACTCTCACGAACGCCTCAACGTGTGACGTTACGCCGCATGGTCATCACCGACCTCAGCACCCGCCTCATCCGCCTGTCCTCCGAAGCCTGGTACGCCCCGAACCCCGTCCCGGCGGGGTACTCGCCCCACTTCGATTTCCCGCTCACCACGCTCCACACCGACGAGCCGGGCCTCGAAGGCCACACGATGGACTACGGCCCGCTCGGGCAGGGGCGTCCCTCGGCGCTGGCGGTTCACTCGATTTATTTTCACGAGTTAGTCGGGAAAAACCCGCTGAACCACGAGGCCATCTGGCAAGCGTTTCGGCAAAAACAGCGGCACCTCTACAACTTTCGCGAGGCCATCTGGGGCAACCTCGACGTGGCCCTCTGGGATCTCAAGGGCAAAGTCGCCGGAATGCCCATCGCCCAACTCCTCGGCCAGTACCGCGACCGGGTGCCGACCTACTCCACCTGCCCGCCGCAAACCATCGAAACGGTGGACGACGTGGCGCGGGAAGTTTCCCGAAAAAAAACCGAAGGTTTTCGGGGTGTGAAACTCCAGCTTTCGGGCGGCTCGAAGTTGGACATTCCGAGACTCCGCAAAGCCCGTGAAGTGGCGGGCGACGGGTTTCCGCTCATGCTTGATTCGTCGGCGGTGCTGAGTTTTGAAGACGCGCTGAAAATTGGGTACGAACTGGACGAACTGCGCTACGAGTGGTTTGAAGAACCGTTTCCCGACGCCTGGATTTTGCAGTTGAAAAAATTGTCGCAGGCCATCCGAACGCCGGTACTGGCGGCCGAAACCGTCGGCGTGTTTGAACTACCGCACTACATGACCGAGGGAGCCATCGACATCGTCCGCGGCGACGTGCACCACAAGTCGGGCATCACGGGGGCGACGAAGGCGTTGGGCATGTGCGAGTTGATGGGTTTTGAGTTTGAAATTCACACCGCCGCCGCGCCCCTGCTCGACGTGGCCAACCTGCACCTGGCCTGCGCCACGCGGCTGTCGCGGTTCGTGGAAAGTCACCACCCGCTGTTTCGGTTTGGGCTAAAAAACGACCCGCTCGAAATCCGGGAAGACGGCTGTCAGCATTGCCCGATGGGGCCGGGCCTGGGCGTCGAAATCGACTGGGATTGGGTCGACGACCATACCGTCGAGGTGATTCGGGGAAATGCGTTTTCCTGAAAAGACGTTCACTATCCGTGCAGGGGTACCTGGTGATCGAGGAGCTGGATCGTTTCAAACCGATCGCTGTCCGTAACAAATTTCCAGTTTTGGCCTACTCCCATCAGTCGATTGGCGGTGGTTGCCAACCCCGTGCGAATCAGACGGTTCGGGTCCCCTGGCAGCCTTTAGTTGACGATTGAGCGGACCGATGGTGGAGAAAAATTGGTTTTGGGGTACCCTAAAACCACATGATTTCTACTTTTATGCCTGTTTAATCAATCCTTTCTCCTTTCTGCATGAAACGATTCTTCGCGGCGATTGCCTGCGCGTTTGCCCTGCATACCGCCCAGGCCCAGCAGTGGACGCCCCAGCAGGCCAACGACTGGTACGCCAAACAACCCTGGCTGGTCGGTTCCAACTTCCTGCCCTCGAATGCCATCAACGAACTCGAAATGTGGCAGGCCGGTACCTGGTCGCCCGAATTGATTGACAAGGAACTTGGCTGGGCGCAGGGGCTGGGCATGAACACGATGCGCGTCTTCCTGCACGACCTGGCCTACCGCGACGACCCGAAGGGCTTCAAGCAGCGCCTCGACCAGTTTCTCGGCATTGCCGCCAAGCACAAGATTCGTCCCATGCTCGTGCTGTTCGACTCGTGCTGGGATCCGGACCCGAAAACGGGCAAGCAGAAAGACCCGGTACCCGGCGTGCACAATTCGGGTTGGGTGCAAAGCCCCGGCCGGGCCATTTTGACGGACGAAGCAAAATGGGAAACGCTGCTGAAGCCGTACGTGACGGACGTCGTGCGGAGCTTTCGTACCGACAACCGAATCCTGGCCTGGGACGTGGTGAACGAACCCGACAACGACAACGCCAACAGCTACGGCCGGAACAACCTCAAACTCGAACCGGCCAACAAGGCCGAACTCGGTACCAAGCTCGTGAAGGCCGCCTTCGGCTGGACACGCGCGGCGAAACCGACGCAACCCGTCACGGCCGCTCCCTGGTACGGCGACTGGAGCAGCCCGGAGAAAATGAACGACATGAACCGTTTCCTGTTCACGAATTCGGACGTCATTACCTTCCACAACTACGACAAGCCGGAAGAATTTGAGAAGCGCGTGGGTTGGTTGAAGCAGTTTGGCCGCCCAATGATCTGCACGGAATACATGGCGCGGGTAACGGGCAGTACCTTCCAGAACATTCTGCCCATCGCGCAAAAAGACCGCGTCGGGATGATGAACTGGGGCTTCGTTTCGGGCAAATCGCAGACAATTTACCCCTGGGATTCCTGGCAGAAACCGTACACCGCCGAGCCGCCCGTCTGGTTCCACGACGTCTTTCGGCCTGACGGTACCCCGTACCGGGCCGAGGAAGCTGAGGCCATCAAAAAGGCGACGGGGAGGTAACGAATAGTGGATAGTTGAGAGTGGATAGTGGACAGTTTCGGTGCTGAGTACTTCCAACTGTCCACTATCCACTCTCCACTATCCACTAAAACGGATACCCCACTGCCACGTTCAGCACGAGATTCTGCTGCCGCCATTCCGGGTCGCGAAAGTCGATGCGGTTGAACACCCAACGTTCCGTTTCCGGTAGCCAGGGCTTCCGCACGGGCGTCGCCAAGTCAAACCGCAGCACGAAGTACGACAGGTCAAGCCGCAGCCCGACGCCGGTACTCACGGCGAGTTGCTTGAGAAACTGATTCGAGAATCGGGTACCCGGCCCGTAGTTGCTTTCGTCGCGGAACATCCAGACGTTGCCCACGTCGACGAAAACGGCGCCCTGGATGAACTGATTGAAGTTTTTCCGCAACTCCGTATTCGCTTCGAGCTTGATGTCGCCGCCGCCGTCCTGGAGCAGTGGCACGTCGCTGCCCTGCTGCCGCTGGTACACGCCCGGCCCGACCGTCCGCGGCCGGAACCCCCGCAGGCTGTTGCTGCCACCCACGAAAAACTGCTTGATGAAGGGCAACTGCGACCAGTTGCCGTAGGGTACCCCCAGCCCGCCCTGAATCCGGTTGGCCCAGACGAGCGTCGGGCTGAGGCGGAAGAGGTGCCGCGTGTCGAGGTCGAGGCGAACGTACTGCTCGAAGGGTACCCCCAGGATCTGCCGTTTCGGTCCGAGGCTGTCGGTCAGCGTTTTCGGAATGAACAGCCCCACCAGCCCGCCCGATTCCTCGACGTTGGCCACCAGCCGGAACGTGTACGGCGAGGCCGTCTGCGGCGAAGAGTTGAACGTGTACGAGTACACGATGGCCGGGATCAACTGGTTGCGCTGGAGGTTGCGGATGTACGCGTCGGGGAGCGTCGAATCGCGTTGCAGTTCAAAAAAACGGTCGCTGAATTTGGAGGTTCGCACAAACGTCAGCGTGATCGGTTGCCAGATGTGCTGCGCCCGCACGCTCGTGCGCCACTCGTAGCCGAAGGCCGCCTGCGAGGAGTTGAGGTTGTACAATCCCTGCCGGATGATGAGGTTGTGGGCCAGCGAGACGTTGGTTTTGGGCAGGAGCTGATTGCGGTCGTACCGGAGCCGGATGGGGGAGAGCAGCCGTGGAAACGACAGCGTGGCGTTCAACCCAAACGAATAGTTGGTCACGCCCAGCGACCGCGCGCCGTACTGCTGCTCGATGCCGGCGGTACCGTTTATGGTGAACAGTTCGGCCCGGCGCATCGTGTTGCGGTTGAGCCAGCTCAGCGTCAGTTCCGAACCGACGAGGTTGTTCGACTTGCTCACGCCCGCCAGCTCGACGCGGATGGATTTTTTCGGATTCGGCGTCAGCGAATACGTCACGTCGAGCACCGCCGAGTCGCCCTGCGTGGCGGGCGTGAAGCGGTTGCGGACGAACTTGAAGGTACCCACGTTGATGAACCGCGAGAGCGTCAGGTCCTGCTTGCGGCTGTCGTAGCGCTCGCCGGGCCGGAAGCCGAGGATGCTGCGGAATAGCCGCGGGTCGTACACGTTCGCCGTGTCGACGACGCGAAACGTTTCAAACACGTACCCCCGCCGCGGGCGACCGGGTACCGAATCGGCCGCGGCGCGTTCCGTCCGGCGGGTTTGCCGCGCCAGCCGGAGCGAATCGGCATTGGTGGTACCGGCGTTCCGGCGACCCTGCCGGTTGCGCCCCAGTCCGGCGTTGGGGTTGATGGTGATGGTACGAATCGAATACGGAATCGCCGCCGCCGTTGGAATGTCGGGCTTGATGGCCAGCGTCAGCCGCACCCGGTGGTCGCCCACGGCGCTGTCGGCCAGGGCCACGACGTAGTCGGGTTGAAAATAAAAGTATCCCTGCTGCTTGAGGGCCTGGTTGATGCGCTGTTGCTCAAGCTGCACCAGCGCAAAGCGGTACGGGTCGCCCCGTTTCAGGACGCTTTCGGGCATCAGTTTCAGTACCTCCTTCCGAACGGGCGTCGAATCGGCCAGGAAGGCAATCGAGTCGAGCAGGTACCGTTGCGCCACGCGGACGTCGAACACGCCCGTGGCGTTGTAGCCTTTTTCGACCAGCGTACCCGTCACCTCCGAGCGGAAGTACCCTTCATTTTCGAGGTACGATTCCATCACGGGCTTGTTCGAACCGATGGCCTTCGCGCTGGCCAGTACGGGCGGCTCGCCGAATTTCCGCCGGAACCAGTCGGCAAAACTGCCCTCGCGCACGGGTTCTTTCACCCAGTAGTACATCCAGACTTTAAACGGAAACCCGAAAAGCCGCTTGTTGGGCCGGGGCCGGGCCAGTTCTTCGAGCTGTTCCTGCAAGCCGTTTCGCTCGCCCTTGCCGATGGTTGAATCCGCCGTCATCCGAATCTCCGAACCGGCGTAGAGTTTCTCGCCAGCGGGTAGACGTTTGGAGAGGGAGCAGGCGGTAAGAAGCATACTTGAAAGCAGGACGAGCGGCAAAACGACTCCCCTCCTTTTCAAGGAGGGGTGCCCTGTAGGGGCGGGGTGGTCAGTGGCTGAGCGCGAAGCCTCTCCAACTATCCGTTTGAAAGCACTAAGCTTGGCGAGGCTTCGCGCTCGGCCAAACCACCCCGCCCCTACGGGGCACCCCTCCTTGAAAAGGAGGGGAGTCGGGATGTTCCCCAAAAAAGCAAGGTAGGTTATCATTGCTGCTGAAGCGTGGGGTCGGCTTTGAGGAGGAGTTCCTTGAGCGTGTTGTAGTCGAACGTGAGGACGAACGCGAGCCCCGTCTCGACGACGTACCCTTCGAGTACCGCCTCAAACTCGTTGTTGCGGTAGGCCCGCAGGCGGTACCGGCCGTCGCGGGTCAGGTTGTAGTTGAGCGAGACGTTGTCAAACACCTCCGAGGGGTTCCGGCTGATGCCCGTGTTGTTGAGCAACACGAAATTCCGCCCGACCGACACCGTCACGCGCCCCGACAGGAAACTCTTCGACAGCCCCACGTTCAGGTCGGTGCGACTGCCCGAGCTTTGCCCGACGCCCGCGTAGTCGGCCGAGAGCAGGTTGAAATCTACGTCGACGCCCTTCAGCACGTTCGAGGCCAGTCGGTCGAGTTGTTCGGAAAGCAGTTTGCTCACGCTGTTGAAGGCCGCCTTGCCGAGAGCATCCGTCGCCGAGGCGTTCGAGCCGGAGAACGAACCCGAGGAGGTTTCCGAAATGAAACTGTTCAGCAACAGCAGCGAAAACACCTGCTTGTTGAGGTCCGACGGACTCTGCCGGAGCTGCGCCAGCTTCGTGTTGATCGTTTCGCTGACGTTGTTCTGAATTGCGAAATCGTCTTCGGGCAGGCGGATGTCGAACGTCAACTCGGGCGCGGTCAGGTTGCCTTTCATCGTCAGCAGTACCTCAAACGGCGTTTTCTGCCGGTACGCGGGCGTGATTTGCGAGGAGACGAGCTCGTTGGCGACCAAATCGCCCGGAATGGCTTTCGTCTCGTAAATCGCCGTCACGTTCAAATCGGCTTTGTACGGGTCACCGGTCCAGACGATGCTGCTGCCCTGCTGAATCTGGAACTGCCGTTTGAGTACCTGGTACGTCAGCGCGTACTCGCCCTCGGTGATTTCGTACCGGCCGCTGAGGCTGATGGCCCCGCCCGCGTCGATGCCGAGCGTGAGCTGGGCGTTGCCGCGGACGCGCAGGTTGTCGCCGTTCAACTCGTCGACGATGACCGTGATTTCCGACTTGTCGTCGGCTTCCAGACTCAGATTCAGGAACGCGTCGCTGAGTTCATCAAACGCCAGCCGCGCGCGCGTGGCCGTGTCGGCGGGGTTGGGCGCGGTGAGGTACTTCGCCAGGGCGAGCGAGTCGCGGTGGTCGATGAAAATGACCGTCTGCTTGGCGTCGTTGACGGCCGGGCTGTCGTCGGGGAGTACCGCCGTGACCTTGCTGCCTTCGTCCAGCTTTACCCGGCCGGTAATCGACGGGTTCGAACCTTCACCACGAATGCGCAGGTTGGCCGTCACCGAGGCGTTGCCGTAGGCGTAGTCATTGTCTTTCCGGGCGGCGTTGAGGACCAGAAATTTCTCGGCGTTCACGCGCAGGTCGTAGGCCACGTCGGGCAATTTCTTCAGCGTAACCGTCCCGTCGACGGCCAACTGCCGCCCCAGCGTATCGCGCAGGTCAAAGTCACTGAGCGTGATCGTCGAACCGTCAAACCGCACCGTTTCCTGCGCGATGAGGTACGTCGCGTTGTTTTGCTTGACGTTGAAACCGACCGAATCGAAGTCCACCTGGCCCCGCAACTGCGGCTGATCGACGGCCCCCGTCACGCGCAGTTGCCCGCGCAGACCGCCCTTCGCCCGGCGAAGTTCGCCCCCGCTGAAGGCCTCGACGGTCCGGGTGTCGAGCCGCCGGAGGTCGACGTTGAAATCGAGTGCCTGCGCCGGGTTGCCCGAATTGTAAAAACCCGTCACGCGGGCGTCGTTAAACGGCCCCTGCAAGGTGACCTCCGTCTGGATGCGCCGGTCCGGGGCGTTAGCGAGTTGCGCCCGAAGGGTACCGAGCGGTTTTTCCATGAATTCGAGGCTGTCGATGGTCACGGTGCCCGTAAACGACAGCGTTTTGGTCGAGTCGCCGAGGTAGTCCGACAGCACGACGTTGGCGTTGAGCAGCCCGCCGACCATCGCCGTGTCCTGGTCGGCGATGCGCGCCAGGTCCGAGAGGTCCACGTCCCGCGCTTCCACCCGCAGCGGCGCGTTGCCCGTGGGTTCGACGCTGTTGACGGTGAGCGATTGGCCGCGGGTACGCAGCGTAAAATTCTGGGCGACGACGCCCGCCGGGCCGTACTCCAGGTACCCGCTGGTGTCGGCCAGCCAGCTTTCGTAGTTCGTCAGGAGCCCGTTGCGTTGCAGGCTGAGGCGGTAGGTTTTGTCGGCCACGAGCAGTCGCCCGGCAATGCCGTGCCGGTCTTCGCCGAGCGAATCCTGCGTCACGACCCGAAACTCCACCTGGTTGTTCGCCGCTACCGCCGCCAGTTCGGTGCGTTTCAACTGCACGCTTTCCGATTGCACGGCTTCGATGTCGCCCGAAACGATGAGTTCATTTTCGACGCCCAGCAGCAGGATGTTCGTGTTCTGGACCGTATTCGTGTCGTACTCGATGACGCCCGTCGTGAGGGTACCCAGCAGCGTCGTGTCGAGGCGGTTGTCGATGTAGGCGTTCAGCCGGACCGTGTCGAGGCGCGTCAGGCCGGGGGCGAAGGCGCGGATGAGCGGGTCCTGGTACATCTTCGCGTCGATGCGGGCGTAGTACGGCGGCGTCACGGGCGTGTAGGTCAGGCCGGGCAGCGAGACGTACCGGTTCAGTTCGCCGATGATGAGGTCGGGCAGGCGGTTGTAGGCGTAGTTGCCCGTCACGTCGAGCTGGGCACCGGGTACCCGCGCTTCGAGCGAGCGTTCGCCATTCTCCAGTTTGGCGTTGAGGGCCAGCGAGTCGATGGGGTAGTCTTTGCCCTTCAGCGACACGACGGCGTTACGGGCAAATACCCGGCCCAGGGGCTCAACGGGGTCCGTCGAAGCCAGATCCAGTTCCAGATCGCCCCGGATGACGAGCGGATCGGGGTAGAGCTTCAAAGCCTGCAAATCCACCTGCCCGACCGAGACTTGCCCGCTCACGCTGGGGTACTCGTTCTGAAAACCGATGCGGGTGTCGAGGCTGACGCGGGCGTTCGGGTCGGCGATGCCGCCCACGATTTCGAGGGTACCGCCGCCCACGTTGCCTTCGGCCCGAAAGTCCTGGTACCGGTACCCGTTCAGCGTCGCCGCGTCGACGTCCAGCTCAAACCGGGCGTCCATCGTTTTCGGGTCGATGCCCCGCCCGTCGACCACCGCCCGGCCCGTCACAGGTCCGTACTGTTTCGGATTCATCAGCCACTTACCGAGGTCCACGTCGGCGAGCGTGGCGGTACCTGCGTAGCGCTGGTTTTTGCCGGACACGAATCCGGCCACGGTTCCGTCAAACCCGAGGGTACCCCAACTGCTCTGGAGCCGGGCGTCGGCGCGGAGGTCGTCGAGTTGGCCCGCGAGTTTACCCGTTAACCGCAAGTCGGGCGCGATGCCGATGGAATCGGGAATCGTACCCGGCGGTACTAGTTTCCGTAAATCCTGCCGGGTCGTGGTGGCTTCGGCGAGGGTGACGTCGAGGCCGAGGCGATCCACGTCGGTTACGTTCGTCAGCCGTCCGCGGGCTTTCAAGCGGGTACCGTCGAGCAAACTCATTTCGACCACGGGCAAATTCAGCACCGCGAGGGTACCCGCGGCCTGGGCGTTTACGCGCAGCACGGCGTCGCGGTTTCCTTTGAACGGCGGCGTATCGGCGAGAAACGGGGCCAGATCGAGTACGTCAGCCACGGCTACGGCGCTCTGCCGGAGACTCACGCGAACGCCCACGCTCCGGGCTTCGGCCGGGCGGCTTAGTTGCCCGAGCGAGTCGTAGCGCAGCACGAGGCCGTCGCGCAGCACGGTCTGCGGCGTTTGGGCGAGGAGGTTCGTCACGGAAAGTAACGTATCGGCGTACACGGCGTCGGCGTCGAGGCGGCGCAGCGTGAAGCCGCTCTGGTCACGGAAGCGCCCGCCGCGCACCTTCGCCGCGATGCGTTCCGGCCCGTAGTGAAGGTCTTCGCCGTTCAGGAATAAGCCGCGCAGGTCAAGGTGGCCGTAGTCGAGGCCCCGCTTCGCCCGCGGCTGGGTTTCGTCGTCGTACCGAATTCGGTGGTTGGCGAGTACCACCCGCCCGAGGCGTGCCCGCCAGCCGGGGGAAGCGGTTTCCGCAGCGGGCGTTTCCGCCGGTTCGGGTGCCGATTTTCCAGTGGGTTTGGTCAGCGTCACGCTGAAATTGCCGCCGCCGAGCGCCAGCGAACGCAGCGCCACCTGTTCGTCGGCGAGGTACAGTGCGTCGAATACCGTCGACAGTTGCCGCAGCGAACCGCTCGTTTTAAAGTTCGCTTCCTCCACGGCCACGTCCCAACGGCTGCGGCGCAGGTTCCAGGTACCCAGCCGCAGGTCGAGGGTATCGCCGGGGTCGGGTGCGGTCGTGGGCGCGGGGTCGGGCAGGTCTAGGCCGCGGTACACGCGGGCTTTGGCGTCGAGGCCGTCGACGGTCAAACTGCTCAGGTGGTACTGGCCCTTGGTCAAATCGAGCCGGTCGAACCCGGCGCGGAGGCTGTCGAAAAAAACGTTCGTCGAAATGCCCGTCACATCGTCGGCGTAGCGCACGCGTACGTCGTCGAAGCGCAGCCGCGACAGGCTCAGATCGAGCGGCGTGGAGGCCGTGTCGGCGGGCAGGTCGGGCGTGGGCGTCACGAAGGCGTCGACGAGCGGCTGGAAGTTGAACGTCGTATCGGGCAGCATCCGCTTCACGTCCACCCGAATGCCCGACAGCGCCACTTCGTTGAGCTGAAAGCGGCCTTGCAGCAGCCCGGCCATGTCCAGGTCGACGCGCAGGCGTTTACCGAGCAGCAGCGTATCGCCCTGCGCGTCGGCAAAAAACACGTCGGTCAGTTCGACGTAGTCGGGAATTTGATAAGAAATCCGCCCGATGCGGAAGGGCGTGTTGAGCTTTTTGTCAAGGTAGGCCACCACCTGCTTGGTCACGAAGCGCTGGCCCCAGTCGGTCGTCAGCAAAATACCCACGAAACCGATCGTGCCCACGAGGAGCGCGGCGAGGACGAATAAGGTGTTTTTGACGATGGGTCGAACGGTCACGCGGTTAGATCGAATGCTGAATGAGGTTAGCGCGGGTTGAAAACTGGGTAGCAAAAACCTTGCCCGAAACGACCAGCGATGGTTCGTTTGGCTGAGGTACGAAGTACGAAATTGGGCCGTACCCTGCCCCAAAGCCATCCCCCATCCTCAAAACCCCATTTCCCGCCCATCCCCCGCAAAAACTCGCACGTTTCGCGCCCCCGCCGGTACCCGCCACCGCCGCGTGGAGCCGGAGAGGTACCCCGACCCCCGGTAAAACTCTACCCGCCCGGTCCGGCCGTCGGCGCGGGTCAGGAGCGCGTAAGCCGCCGATTCAGGCAGGAGCCGGGCGGTACCCGGTGCCGGGCGCGTGGGGCGGAGGAGTTGCACCGGCCCGCCGGGATTGCTGACGACGAACAGCGGTCCCCGCGCCGTTTCGATCCGGGCCAGGGCCTTCGCGTCGCCGGGTACGTCGAGGCCCGCCCGCGGGTAGGGCACTACCCGGAAGCCGCCGCGTCCGTCGCCGAGAAGCAGGGTACCCTGGCCCGCGTCGTACCAGCCCGCGTAGGTTTCGGTGGCGAACGAATTGCCCACGAGCAGGGCGTCGAGGTTTCCGTCGCCGTCGAAATCATCCACCTGCATTCCGAACACGGGCGACACCTGCGCGGCCAGCGGCAGCGGGCGGAACACAAACGTTCCGCCGCCCCGGTTTTCGAGGTATCCGCTCCGGAACTCAGTAGCCGTCAGCCGCGTGGCCGACTGGAGCTGGTCGGCCCCGAAGGCATCGGCGAGGGTACCGCGGGCGTAGGCCGTGTAGCTGGCGAAGGTTTTTTTGATCGACGGCATCTGGTCGACGATGACGTCGCGAATCGGCGCGAAGTGCTCCTGCCCTTCGAGGTAGTACGTCATCAGCGGGTCGATGCGGCCGTTTCCGTCGAAGTCGTTGGCGTAGAGCCGCACGGGCTGCTCCGGCGTCGCTCGGTACCGGGAATTGAGGCCGAGGTTGCCGAGGAGGTAGTCGGTGTCGCCGTCGGCGTCGAAGTCGGCCCCGGTGAGGGAGTTCCACCAGCCCGCCGATTGCGAATTGGAAATTGCGGAGTGCGAACGGTTCGCCGCGCGACTGAGTTGGCCCCGCTCGTTTTTGAACAGGGTGGGGGCCATCCATTCGCCGACCAGGAGTAAATCCACCCAGCCGTCGTTGTCGGCGTCGGTCCAGAGCGCCGCGCAGACGAGGCCGGGGGTACGGAGGGCGGCGGGGGTGATGTCCGAGAAGTGAGGAGCGAGGAGTGAAGAGTGAGAATGTTGACTCTTCTCGCTTCTCACTCCTCGCTCCTCACTTCTCGGAGAATCATTTCGCAGCAAATAACTCCGGGGTACCGTCGGGTACTGGCCCGGCTCGACGCGCCCGGCGCGGAAGAGGTCGAGGTCGCCGTCACGGTCAAAATCGGCGGCCACGACGCAGCCCCCGCTGGAGGCGATGGGCGGGAGGGTACCCGCCGGAGCGCGGACGAGGGTACCCCGCCCGTCGTTGAGGTAGAGCCGGTCCTGGTACAGCGCGTGCGCGCCCTCGTGCTGGCTCCCGCCGCTGACGACGTACAGGTCCTGATCGCCGTCACCGTCGGCATCAAAAAACAGGCTGCCCAGGTCTTCCGAATCGTTCAGGCCCAGCGCCTGCCCGACGAACCTACCGTCCGTCCGCTGCCGGTACAGCGCCCGGAGTTGCCCGGCGTCGCCACCGATGAAGACGTCGTCGAGGCCATCGCCGTCCACGTCGCCCACGGCCACGCCCGGTCCGTTTTTCGAGAACTGGTGCGGCAGGAGCGGGGTCGTCAGGAAATCATTGAACGGCGTTTCGCGGTGCAGGTAATCCAGCCCGAGCGCCGTGCCGGAGAGGGTTTCAACATACGGTTCGACGGGTTTTTCTATAAAAATCGACCGCTCACCGTTGGGCCGGTACCCGATCTCGTGCAACCGGTCGGGCGTCAGCGCGGGTAAGCGCTGGTACCGCCCGTCGGGCCAGCGGATTTCGCCCGCCACCACGCGCCGGGACCCCAGCCCGACGTGCAGTACCGGCTCGACCGAGGAGAGGTACCCGCGCACCGGAAACAACTCCTGGCTGAGTACCTGTCCGTCGTCGATTTTCAGGGTGAGTTTCGCCCCAAAGCCGTCGCGGTTGGGGGCGGGGGCGCGGAGTCGGAGGCGCAGAAAATGCGCGGTGGGTTGGGAGGTATCGGCTTTGGTTCGGGTGGAAATCCGTTCGTTGCGGTACAGTCCGGCGGGACCGTCGATGTTGTTGAAAACCAGGTCCAGGTCCCCATCGCCGTCGAAATCGGCGGTGGCCGCGCCGTTCGAGTAGGTCAGTTCCCCGAATCCCCAGGCCAGCGAGCGGTCTTCAAACGTCAGGTCGCCGCGGTTGCGAAAGGCGTAGTTGTGAATCTTCGTTTCGGGCAGTTCGTACAGCTTGTCGAGCATCCGTTTCCGCGCTTCGGGCGAACGCAGCCCGCCCGCACCGGTCTCGTCGTTGAGGTACACCACGTAGTCGAGGTTGGCAATGTCGCGGCGGTACCCGTTCGTCACGACGAGGTCACGGTACCCGTCGAGGTCAAAATCCGCCAGCAGCGGGGCCCAGCTCCAGTCGGTGCGCGAAATGCCGACGAGTTGGGAGATTTCTGAGAAGCCAGGAGCCAGGAGTGAGGAGCGAGAATATTGACTCTTCTCGCTCCTCACTCCTGGCTCCTGGCTCCTCACCCCCCGATTCACCTGCAACGTATTCCGGACGTACTCGTCCTGGTAGCCGTGCTGACGGGCGAGGTTCAGGAATTCCGGGTTGGTTTTGATGAGCATGAGCTTCTGCCGTTCGTTGTTTTCGGGCAGCATGTCGACCACGTACACGTCGCGGAGGCCGTCGTTGTTGACGTCCTGGATGTCGACGCCCATCGCGTTGTAACTCGTGTGGGCGAAGTACCGGGCGGCTTCGTCGCGAAACGTGCCATTCCGTTGGTTCACCCAGAGCAAATCGTTCGAGAGAAAATCGTTGGCGGCGTAGACGTCCGGCCAGCCGTCGTCGTTCAGATCGCTCACGCAGAGGCCCAGGCCGTAGCCTTCGGCGAGGATGCCCGCTTTCCTTGACACGTCGCGGAATTGCGGATGGGGGAGTTCGGATTGCGGATTAGTTGAATCGGCTGCATCAGTCAATCCGCAATCCGAACTCCCCCATCCGCAATTCTCGTAGAGTCGGTCCGTCGAAGGTCCCGAGCCGTCGAGGCGTTTGGGGCGGATGACGTTGCGGCCCTGCCGTTCGAGGGCGTTGTTGAGGACGTAGCAGTCGAGGTCGCCGTCGCGGTCGTAGTCGAAAAAGGCGGCTTGCGTGGAAAAACCGGGGTCGGCCAGCCCGTACGCCTGGGCCATTTCGCGGAAACGAGGTACCCCATTTTTGAGCCCCTGATGAATGAAAAGCAGGTTGGCCCGGCGCGTTTCGTCCGGTCCGGCCACGCAGAGGTACACGTCGGGCCAGCCGTCCTGGTTCACGTCGGCGACGGAGACGCCGGTGCACCAGACGTTCGTCGTCACGCCCGCGGTTTCGGTGATGTCTTCAAACCGAAAATTTCCCCGGTTCAGGTACAGCCGACTCGTCACCAGGTTGCCCGAAAGAAATACGTCGAGTCGTCCGTCGCGGTCAAAATCGCCAATACCCACACCGCCGCCGTTGTAGAGGGGGTCGTACGACAGCGAGTTGAGCGTGTCGTTTTCAAACCGGGCAATTTCGTTGGTAAACGTCAGGCCCGTTTCGGCGGCGTCGAGCTGGGTGAATAGCGGCGTTTCGGAAGGGGTACTCCGGCAGGCGGCCAGGATGAGCAGCAGGGTACCGATCAGCAGGCGGGTGGGGGCGTTCATGAGGCGATACGGGGTCGTATCCAAAGGCCGAAACGAACTGGATTACCCCGGCTATTCGGTTGCGATTTGGTAAAATTTTCAGAAGTTTTTTAAATGTGCATTGCAAAGTCGTGCCGACTTTTTGTTGCTTTGAACAAGCGAGCGGGTCTCCAACCGCCTCGTCCTCCGTCATGAATCCATACGCACAGGTCTCCGATGCCGACTTGTGGCAAGCCTTCTGCCAGGGCAGCCGGGGGGCGTACGCGTTCATGTACGAAAAGTACGCGCGGATTCTGTACAACTACGGGTACAAAATCGCCCAGGATCGGCAACTGACCGAAGATTGCATCCAGGATTTGTTCCTCGTATTGCTCGAAAGCCGCGAACGTCTTTCCCCGACTGATTCCATCAAATTTTACCTCTTCCGGGCGTTGCGCCGCGAAATCGTGCGCAAACTCCAGCAGCGTGAACGCTTCAGTTCGGCTGAAGAAGTGGCGTTCCGGGCTGTCTTCGCCTGCGACGACAACTGGCTCGACGCCGAGGTCTCGCGCGAGCAGGTCGCCGAACTGCTGCGCGAGCTCAACCAGCTTCCCGCCCGGCAGAAGGAAGCCTTGTTCTTGAAATTTTTCGACAACCTCAGCTACGAGGAAGTTGCGGGCGTGATGGGCATCGAGCAGGGCTCGGCGTACAAAGTCGTGTACAAGGCCCTCGATAACCTTCAGAATCGGCTGAGCCACGGCATCTGGATGTGGCTGGCTGGTGGGGTGTTGTTTTTCAAGGAGGGGTAGCGACAAGAAGAACACAAAAACTTTCCCGCTTCAGGGATAATCTCGGCCCCTCCCAGCCTTTGGTGCAAGATTTCAAGAATCAATTGCACCGATGCCCACCCCCGACTACCATTCGTACGGATCCGAAGAATTGCTGTTTGACGAGGCCTTTCGGGGCTGGGTACTCGATCCCACGCCCGAGCGCGAGGCGCACTGGCAGCACCTTCAGGCGCAGTACCCGCACCTGACCGGCTCCATCGCCGAGGCCCGGCCGCTGGTACGGGCGTTGCGCGTGGAGCCGGACGAACTGGGTACCACCAGCCAGCAACGCATCTGGCAGGTACTCGAAAGCCGGTTCGACGCGCCCACGATGGGTACCCGCCGCTGGATGGTACCCCGGCGGGCGATGGCCCTGGCGGCTTCGGTAGCGGCGGTGCTGCTCGTGGTGGCGGGCTGGTGGTGGTTTCGGCCCGCGGGTACCGCGGTGATTCGGACCGCCTATGGCGAGACGCGCGAACTGGCGCTGCCCGACGGCTCGACGGTACTCCTCAACGGCAATTCGACCCTGCGCTACGCCGACCGCTGGGAGGCCGACACCCCCCGCGAAGTCTGGCTCGAAGGCGAGGCCTTTTTCCGGGTTACGAAACGCCGGCACGCCGGAGAACGGATCAAATTCGTCACCCACACGCCCAACGCCGACATTCGGGTACTCGGCACCCAGTTTAACGTCGACACGCGCCGCGGTCAGACCGACGTGACGCTCGTGGAAGGAACCATTCAACTCAGCCACCGGGCCGCCACTCGCACCGAGGTACTCGACATCCGGCCCGGCCAGCGGGCGCGGGTGCGGGCAGGTACCGAACCGGTGACCGTCGAGCGCGTGAACGCCGAACTGCACGAGGCCTGGACCCGGAACCGGTTCGTCTTCGAGAATACGCCCCTGCGCGACATCGCCCAGCGCCTGCACGACGTCTACGGCCTGGAGGTCACCTTCGCCGACGACGAACTGGCCGACAAACGCTTCACGGCCAACCTTTCCAGCGAAAACCTCGAAACCCTCCTGACGGTCATTGCCGCGACGTACCACCTGGACCTGGAGCGCAGCGAAGGGCGCGTCCGGTTCACCCGTCAGTAATTCCAATGAATCCCTGCTCCCAACTCCTATGAAAAAACGCCTACGAGTGCTCATGCGCCTGGTCCTGTTCGGTGGTCTCTTCGGGGCCGCCTGCGGGGCGCAGGCCCAGGTTTTTGCCAGTGCTTCCGCCAAATCGGCCCAACGGACGACCGAAACGCAACCGGTGGGTACTGCGCGAACGGTCAAGCAGGTACTGACCGAGCTGGAAAGCCGCTTCAACGTCACGTTCGCGTTTGACGAAACCCTGCTCCGCGGTCGGCAGGCGACGGGTTTTAGAGTCGAAGGCCACCACCTCGAACGCAACCTCAGCCGCCTGCTCGACCCGCAGTACCTGCGGTTTCAGAAAGTGAAGGCAGGCATCTACGTCATCGTCGACGCGCCGAAAAAAACCAGTACGGCGGTACCCGGCACGGCAGTACCCGTGACCGATCTTGGACCCGCCCCGGCGGAAGCCGCGACCGCGGTCCTGCGCCCAATCACGGGCCGGGTGGTCGACGGCGAAACGAACGAGGGCGTCGCCGGGGTGAACGTCCTCGAAAAAGATACCCGCAACGGAACCAGTACCGACGCCCAGGGCAATTTCCGCCTGAACGTCTCCGACGGGGCCACGACGCTCGTCCTGTCGAGCATCGGGTACGTGGCGCAGGAGGTACCCGTCGGCGCGGGGCAATCGACGGTGAACGTCACGCTGGCCGTCGACGTGCGGAGTCTGGACGAGGTCGTCGTGGTCAGCTACGGAACCCGCACCCGCGCCAACCTGACCGAATCGGTGGGCGTGGTGAACATGGCCGAGGCGAAGAAAATCCAGGCCCCGTCGGTCGTCGATCAGATCCAGGGCCGCGTGGCGGGCGTGACGGTCGCCGCCGTGAGTGGCGCGCCGGGCGCCACGCCCAACGTGCAGATTCGCGGGTCGAGTACCTTCGGCAGCAACGGCAACCCGATTTACATCATCGACGGCGTCATCATCGGCAGTGCGGCGGCGGATTTCAACCCCAACGACATCGAGTCGATGACCATCCTGAAAGACGCCGCGGCGACGGCGCTCTACGGCTCGCGCGGCATGAACGGAGCCATCGTCATCACGACCAAACGCGGCAAGGCGGGTAAACCCCGCGTGGAGTACAGCGGGTACTACGGCGTGCAGGAAATCACGAAGCGCCTGCCCCTGGCCGGGCGCGACGAGTACATTCGGCTCTGGACGCTGTCGTACCAGAACGGGCGGCAGCCGGTACCGAATTTTGGCATCGGCAACTACGACACCGACTGGCAGGAAGAACTCATGAAGCCGGGGGCCATCACCGACCAGAACCTGAGTTTTTCGGGCGGCAGTGAAACGTCGAACTACCTCATCTCGGCCAATTACTTCGACCAGGACGGGACCATCGTCGGGCCGCGCTACCGCCGGTACGCCGTGCGCATCAACAGCGAAACCCGGCCCGGTCGGTTCACCATAGGCGAGTCGGTATACCTGGCCTACCTCAACAGTCGCAACGTGACGGGCCAGCCCTTCGACCAGGTGGTGCGGATGCCGCCCACCATGCCGGTTTACGACCCGAACAACCTCAGCGGGTACGGCTTTGGCTCGGACAACAACGCCACGTTTGGGACGAATCCCATCGGCCAGCAACTCAAGGACGACAACACCAGCCGCGGGTACAAACTGCTCGGCAATGCCTACGCTGAGTACCGGATTGCGGACTGGCTCAATTACCGTCTCAGTCTGAGCCTCGACTACTACCAGTACCAGAACAAGTTTTTCGCCCGGCCGGGGGCGCTGAGTTACAACAGCCCCAACAACCCCCTCGCCACGCTCGACGACACGCAGGGGCGGTACTTCAACACGATTGTCGAGAACACGCTGAATTTCAGCAAATCGTTTGGCAGCCACAGCCTGAGCGGTCTGGTCGGGTACACCCGTCAGCGCGACGACCGCAACGAAGTTTACGCCCGGACCGAGGACATCTACGGCGAGTTTTACCAGCAAAACGCCGGTACCGCCAACCCGCGCACCGGTGGCTTTTCGGAAATCGCCGGGCTGGTTTCGTACCTCGGGCGGGTGATTTACTCGTTCGACGACCGGTACGTCGTCCAGGCCAACCTCCGGCGCGACGCCTCCTCGCGCTTCCCGCGCAATAACCAGGTAGCGTATTTTCCCTCGGCCTCGGTGGCCTGGAACATCAGCCGCGAGAACTTCATGAAGGGCATCAGTTTCCTGAACGACCTGAAACTCCGCGCCAGTTACGGTTCGGTCGGCAACCAAGCCATTCGCCCGTACCAGCTCGCCACGACGATTGCCCCGAACCTCAACTACGTGCTGAATGGCCAGACCGTCGTCTCAGGGGCGTCGAACCGGGCGCTCGTGAATCCGAACCTGCGCTGGGAGCGGAAAGTCACCGCCGATGTGGGCATCGACGCGAGTTTTCTCAACAATAAATTCCAGGTAACCGCCGACTATTTCCGGTCGGAATCGAAGGACCTGCTGCTGGAGGTACCCGTACCGTTTTCGTCGGGCAACGACGGCCCCGCGCCGTACGATAACCTCGGGGGCATACTCAACAAAGGCCTCGAACTCAGCGCCACCTACCAGGACCGCGTCGGGAAGGACTTCCGCTTCAGCATCAACGGGCAGATTACCAGCATTCGCAATCGGGTACTCCAACTGGTACCCGCCAACGGCAACCTGCCGCTGTTTGGCTACGGGCAGATTACGCGCTCAGCCGTGGACGGGCCGATTGCCGGGTTTTACGTGCTGCGCTTCGATGGGATTTTCCAGAATCAGGCCGAAATTGACGCCAGTGCCCAGCGGGGGACCAACGTGACGCCCGGTGACGTGCGCTGGAAAGACACGAACGGCCGCGATTCGTTGGGTAATCTAACTGGTAAACCGGACGGAGAAATCAACTTCGACGACCGGGAAATCGTTGGGACGCCGTTCCCGAAACTCGAATACGGCCTGAACCTGGCGGCGTCGTACAAGGGATTCGACTTCACGCTGTTTTTCCAGGGCGTGGCCGGCAACCTGCTCTTCAACCGTTCGCTCCAGTGGACGGGTCGCTACGACGACGTGCAGAACATTCGCACCGACGTGAACTACTGGACCGGGCCGGGTACCTCCAACACCGCCCCGAAACCCATCAAGGGCGACCCGACGCTGAACCCAATTTTCAACAGCGACCGCTGGGTCGAGCGCGGGGATTACGGCCGCATCCGCACGGCGCAGATTGGGTACAATTTCCCGAAAACCCTCATGGACCGCTGGAAAATGGCCTCGGCGCGGGTGTACGTCAACGCCCAGAACCTGCTGACGCTGACGAAGTACTCGGGTTATAACCCCGACGTGGTGGGCGACAACGGCAACAGCAACTGGTTTGGCCGCGGCATCGACCAGGGCAACTACCCCGTACCCCGCACGCTGAGCCTCGGGCTGCAACTGACTTTCTAACCGATGACATCCATTCCCGCATTTCCGATGAAAGCCTATAAATCTGCCCTGACTGCTTTGCTGACCGGTGGGCTGCTGTTCGGCTGCAACGACCGGCAACTCCTCGATCAGGTGAACCCCAACCAGGCCGTCGTCGAGACGTTCTGGAAAACCGAAGCCGATGCCCTCCGGGGCCTCAACGCCGCCTACAGCGGGATGCAAAACCCCTTGTTTTCGCGCTGGATGCTGTTTCTAACCGACATAAGTTCGGACGAAGGCTACAGCAACAGCCCCTGGACCGACCTGGCCAACGTGAGCAAGTTCATCGTACCCGACTACAACATCGAGATGAACCGGGCCAGCTTTCAGGTGGCCTACCAGGGGCTGCACCGCTGCCACCAGGTCATCGAGTACGTGCCCGGCATCGAGATGAACGAAACGCTCCGAAAGCGCATCGTGGCCGAAGCGAAGGTGATCCGGGCGTACTGGTACTACAACCTCGGCAACATCTGGGGCAACGTACCGCTCGTGCTCAAAGTCCAGACCCAGAACGACCGCCCCGACCAGGGTACCCAGCAGCAGGTGTTCGACCAGGTGGTGAAAGACTGCACCGAAGCCGCCGTTGACCTGCCCGAAAGCTATTCGGGTGGCGACGTGGGGCGCTTCCACAAGTACAGCGCCATCGCGCTGATGGGCAAGACGCTCATGCAGCAGAAAAAATGGACCGAAGCCGCCGCGGCCTTCAAGCAGATCACCGATCAGGTACCCGCCCGTTTCGATTTGATGGCCGACTGGAAGGAAAACTTCACGACGACGTCGGAAAACAACAAGGAGTCGCTGATGGAAATCCAGTACTTCGAGGAAAACCGCTCGGGCTTCCCGAACTACGACGTGGCCGGGGGCAGCGAATCGTCGGAGCGGGCGCAATTTCTGGGCCTGCGCATCGTGGGCTGGTGCGATGGCCAGCCGACGAAGTGGCTTGAAAATCAGTTCCTGAAGGAAAAAGACCGGGATGGCAAGGTAGACCAGCGCCTGGAGTACACGCTGTTTTCAACCCTCACGGGCGGAACGATGTACGGCCGAACTTTCGCACAGTGGGGCTTCGCGCCAAATGACCGATTCTGGAAAAAATACACGAATTACTGGAAGGGTACCGACAGCTACTTTTCGGGCATCAACAACCGCGTCATTCGCCTCTCGGACGTGTACCTGCTCTACGCCGAGGCGCTCAACGAACTGGGCCGGACGGCCGAGGGCATTCCCTTCGCCAACCGCGTCCGGGCGCGGGTGAACATGACGCCGCTGCCTGCCGCGATGACGCAGGCGGCCTTTCGCGAGCAGCTTCGCCAGGAGCGGATACTCGAACTGGCCGGGGAAACGCACCGCTTCTGGGACCTGAAACGCTACGGCATTGCCGGCCCCGAACTGGCCGGTCCGAACCCGAACCTGACGCCCAACGTGGCCGATTTCGACACGGATTTCCGCACGTTCATCAAGGGCAAGAGCGAACTGTACCCGATTCCGCTCTACGAAACCGACGCGAATCCGAAGATTCGGCAGAACCCGAACTGGTAAATCTTTTCCCTTCGTCTGTTTAGCTGGAAAGCTCCGCTGTGCTTCGGCGGAGCTTTTTTGAGGTACCTGCTTACTCACCCAACTTAACTTTTCCTGATTCATGCGCGTGTTCATCTTTCTGTTGGTGCTGTCTGCCGCGGTGGAGTCGGTGGCGCAGACGTTTACCAACCCGCTGCTTCCCGCCGGGGCCGACCCCTGGGCCACCGTTCACGAAGGTTGGACGTACTACACCCACACGACGGGCCGCAACCTGACGCTCTGGAAAACGCGCAGTCTGGCTGACCTGAAAACCGCCAAGTCGAAAATCGTCTGGACGCCGCCCGCCACCGGGCCGAACTCCTACGAAATCTGGGCACCCGAGCTGCACCGTCTCGACGGGAAATGGTACCTCTACTACACGGCGACCGACAAAACCAACTTCGGCGACCACAGCCGGTACGTGTTCGTGCTGGAAAACGCCTCGCCCGACCCGATGCAGGGTACCTGGACCGACCGGGGGCGGGTCAACACCCGGTACACTGGTCTGGATGGCAGCGTGTTCGAACTACGCGGGAAACGGTACTTCGTCTACTCGGCCTACGACGGACCGCAATCGGTACTGGCGATTGCCGCCCTGCGGAATCCCTGGACGATTGAGCCGGAAGTCATCATCGCCCGACCCACGCACGACTGGGAAAAATACGACAACCGAGAAATCTGCGAAGGGCCGGAATTCCTCCGCCGCGACGACCGCAGCCCGCTCTGCCTGGTCTACTCGGCCTCGGCGTGCTGGGATGACGACTACTGTCTAGGCCTGCTCACGGCCCCGCCCAACGCCGACCCGCTCGATGCGAAGGCCTGGACGAAGCAGCCGAAACCGGTTTTCGAGAAATCCGTCGCGCGCGGCGTGTACGGACCGGGGCACAATGGGTTTCTCAAAACCCCGGACGGTACCGACTGGATTTTGTACCACGCCAAATCCGTGGCGAATCAAGCCTGCAAGGAGCGCAACCCGCGCCTGCAAGCGTTCGGGTGGAAACCCGACGGTACGCCCGATTTCGGAGTACCGCTGGCAGCGGGTACACCGGTGGCCGCACCGGCGAAGTAAAAAGTGCTTTCGGTCACGGTTGCTCGGCCAGATCCGGCTTGACTGCTTCGGGCCGGGCAGTCGTGTCGCCGCGCGCTTCCAACCGCTCGGCCCGGCGGGCGCGTCGGCGGGCGCGGCCTTTCGGTTTGCCGTGGTTGATGAAATCGTACCGAAATTTCATTTCCCCGTTTTCTTCGCGGGCGCGGAGGTACACGCTCAGGCCACGGGCGCGGAGGGAGTCCACGTCGACGAGTTCGTAATCCGGGCCGCGGTGCCTGAGGTTGCTCAGCGGAATCTGCACGGTCAGATCGGTTTTGGTTCCGAAGCTGTACACCCCGCCCACAAACAACGTGAGCACGCTCGACTCGATGGCCATCCGGTCGATTTCCAGCTCCTCGCCGCGGAGGCGAAACCGATTTTCGATGGTCGCAAATCGCACGTGATCGAAGTTGCGGCGTTTGAAGACGAACTTCTGCACGCGTTTGAGGGGCGCGAAGTCCTGAATGGACCCGTCGGTGAGCTCCACCGCTAGCTCGCCCGACATCGTCGGCGTCAGCAGCCGGTAGTCGCTCGTCAGGTCGGCACGGAAGGTGGTCGTAGCGGTCAGTCGACCGCTCAGATTTTGGTCGGAAATCGTCTTTTGACCGAAATTCCCGAACGATTGAAATACCTGCTTGACGTCGGCCCGCTCGATGCGGCATTGCACGTCGAGTCGGTTGCGGGTGCGGCTGAGGTAGTCGAGTTGACCGGCCAATTCAAACGAACCGCCAAACGCCTGCATCGACAAGTTCCGAATGCGCACGTCACGCTGGGTAGTCACGAGGAGTCCACGAATCCGATTGGCCCGAAACTGACGGTACTGAAACCGGTCGACGTGAACGCCCAGCGCCAGCTCCAGCCGCCCGAGCAGCCGGGTGAACGTCCGCCGGAGTTGCTGCCGCGTCCCGACTGGACGGGTACGCCGGGCGACTTTCGCACTCGTCCGGCGAACGGGCAGCGTGTTGAGGTTCAGTTGTGCCGAACGCAACTCGGCCGCGGCCCGTAGCTTGCCGCGCGGCAGGGTCAGGAAGGGAACGAACTGCCGAATGATTCCCTTCAACTCGACGGGGTTGCGGTTGGCCGCAGCGTGGAGCGTGTGCAGGCGCAGGTCGGCGGCATCGAAACTGGCGTGGGCCTGCAATTCGCTCAGTTCGAGTTTGCGGGGCAGGTACGTAAACAGGCCGTCCTGCACGAGCAGGTCGCCGCGGAGCGTTCCGTTGAGGCGACCGGTCAGCGTGTCGTAGGGGAGCATCGGGTCGCCCCGAAACTGGTACGTCAGCCGTACCCGGCCTTCGTCAAACCGGTAGGTACCGGGCTCGGTCAGGTCGTTGAGGTCGAGCAGGTCGGCCTGGGTAATGCCCCGGATGTCGGTCACGGGCTTCACGAAATCGTCAATCCGCATCTTTGCCGCGAACGGTAGCCCTTCCCAGAAGCCCGTCAACATGGAAAAATGCAGCCGCGAATTGGCATCGCTGGCTTCGCGACCAGCCCGGACCTGATTGGTGAAAAAACCCTTCGCGCGCACGTCCGTCAGCGGACCGATGCGGGTCGGGAAGGTCAGCGTATCCGTCTCAAACGCTACGTCGACGGCGGGCATCGCCCCCGGCCCGGTCGAACCGCGCAGCCGGGCCTGGGCCGATTTGATGACCGTGTCAAAGCCGTAGCGCCCGATGCGTTTTTCGAGGTGCGGCGTGAGCAGGGGCAACAGCCGCGAGAGCCGCATGTCCTGGGCGCGGAAGGTAAAATCGACAGTCGGCGCCTGACCCAGCGGGAATAGGCACCGGCCGGTCAGCGCGACGCGCTTGCCTTCGTCGACGTAAACGGCCGAGGGCTCCACGCGTAGTTCGCGCCGGGCGCGGTGGTAGGCCAGATGCAAGTCGAGCTGGGTTTCGCGCTCGGCCAGAAACGGTCCCTTGCGGCGGCTGAAGGTCAGGCCACCGAACCGCACGAATCCTTCGAGGTATACGGTTTCAGTCGAATCAGTCGAATTCAGGTGCAGCCAGGTGTCGCGAAATAGTCCGGTGTGGTACTTGTCGTGCAGCGAGTCCGTAAACGCCACCGCCGTATTCTCAAACCGGACGCGCCCGAGGTACCGCAGGATGGTACTGCGCTCGACGGGGGTTGGGCGGGCGGCATTCTTCGGACGGGTTTGGAAGACACTCAGGTTAGAGTACCCGTCGCGCCCCACGAACGCCCGGATCCGCGCGTCGGCCAGCGTAATCCGGCTGATGACGACCCGCCGTTGGAGCAGTTCGCGGAGATTGAGGCGAATGCGTACTTCCTCTGCGCTGAGCAGGTCGACACGGTGACGGTCAAAGCGGCGGTCACGCAGGCGTACGTCGTGGAGTTTGAGAATCACGCCGGGGGTACCCGACCAGATCGTCACGCTTACGCCGCTGGCCTGGAAGGTACCGTTCAGTTCGCGGTTGACGAGCGCCTGTACCCGCTGGAATAACTCCTCCTGGTGTTGGTTGACCCACCACGCCGCCGCCGTTCCACCCGCCAGCAGAAACGCCAGGGACCAGGCCAGGGGTTTGAGGAGTTTACGACGACGATGCATGCGGTAGGTGAACGGAAGCGGAACAAGGTAGAAAAAATTGGGCCAGTTGGGTGGGTTTCGCGTTGGTTCGGCTCCGACTGCGTGGCTGCGGGCTACGTAGCAAGGGGACTACGCGTCCCGGTTTAAACCGCCGAGTTGTTAGACGAGAAATTGCCGCATTACCAGCCGATTCCGGCTCCGCTCCGTAGCGAGGGGACTACGCGTCCCGGTTTGAACCCCTCGCTACGGAGCGGAGCCGGACCGACGTGAGACAAGCTTCAAATCCTCCTCAAAATCCGTATCATTGTTAGTTTGAAACGAACCAATTTCATGCTTTCATTTCGCAAAACTCACTTCATCAGGTTCATGATTGCTATGGCGCTCGCTCCCGTCGGGACCTTCGCCCAGCAGAAACCCCTCACCGCCGCCCAGCTTTTCCGCAACGAAAAAACCGACCTGCTCCAGCCATTGCCGCTCGTGCGGGAGTGGATCGACGACACCCACTACGCCCTCTACCGGGCCGGTACGACGGTTTCGGTCGACGCCAAAACCGGGCAGGAAACGCCGTACACCAAACCCCAGCCTTCGCCGCCTTCGTACAAATTGCCCGCCGAAGCCCGCAACGCCACGGCCTCGCCCGACGGCAAGTGGCTGGCCTACACGAAAAACCGGGATCTGTACGTCCAGGAACTCGCCACGGGTACTGAAAAACGGCTTACCTCCGACGCGACCGACGTGATTTACAATGGCTACGCGGCCTGGCTGTACTGGGAGGAAATCCTGGGCCGGGCCTCGAATTACAAGGCCTTCTGGTGGTCGCCCGACTCGAAAAAACTAGCATTTATGCGGTTTGACGAAACGAAGGTACCCGTCTTCCCGATTGCCGGGGCCACGGGCACGCACGGGTACCTCGAATCGCAGCGGTACCCGAAATCGGGCGACCCGAACCCACTCGTCAAAATGGGCTTCGTCCAGATGGACACGCCTGCGAATATCACCTGGGCCGACTTCGATCCGCAGGCCGACCACTACTTCGGTACCCCGTTCTGGACGCCCGACGGCAGTGCGCTCTGGATGCAGTGGAAAGCGCGTGGGCAGGACCACCTGAAACTCTACGCCGTGAATCCCGCCACGGGCGCGAAAACCGAGGTGTACGACGAGCAGCAGAAAACCTGGGTCGACTGGCTGACGGACGTGGACTTTTTGAAAGACGGCAAGCACTTCGTCGTGCTCTCGGACCGCGACGGCTGGCGGCACGCCTACCGCTACACGCTGGACGGGAAGCTGGTCAACCAGATCACGAAGGGCGAGTTTACCGTGACGACGTTGCCGCTCATCGACGAAAAATCGCAGTCGCTCTACTTCGTGGCCCGCAAGGAAAACTCGGCGCGGATGGACCTCTACAAAATCAAGTTCGACGGTAAAAACCTTCAGCGCCTGACCTTCGGCGACTTCTCGCACCAGGTCACGGTTTCGCCCGGCGGAAGTTATTTCACGACGACGTACTCGAACGTCCAGACGCCGCCGAAATCAGCCTTGCTCGACAAAAACGGGAAACTCATCCGCGAACTCGGCGACGCGAAGGGAACGGGCTTCGGTACCTACGCGCTGGCGAAAACCGAACTGGTCCGGGTACCCACGCCCGACGGCTTCGCGCTGCCGATGACGATTACGTACCCCGCCGGGTTCGACCCGGCCCGGAAGTACCCGGTCTGGATCAGCATCTACGGTGGGCCAAACGCGGGTACCGTTTACGACACCTGGAAACCCGTCGGACCCAACCAGTGGTACGCGCAGGAGGGGCTGATTCAGGTGGCCGTCGACCACCGGGCCTCGGGGCATTTCGGGAAAGTGGGGCAGAATTTCATGCACCGGAATCTAGGCAAGTGGGAGCTGAACGACTACATCGAAGCCGTGAAGTGGCTCCGGGCGAAGCCCTTCGTCGACGCCGGGAAAATCGGCATTACGGGCGGAAGCTACGGCGGGTACGTCACGGCGCTGGCGCTCACGCGGGGGGCGGAGTACTTCACGCACGGCATCGCCAACTTCGGCGTGATGGACTGGCGGCTCTACGACTCGGAGTACACCGAGCGCTTCATGGACACGCCCGCCGAAAACCCGGAAGGGTACCGCGAAAGCGCTGTGCTCGAATACGCCGACCGGCTCAAGGGTACCCTCCGCATCGTTCACGGCACGATGGACGATAACGTGCACATGCAAAACAGCGTGCAGCTCGTCGACAAGCTGGAAGAGTTGGGCAAGCACTTCGAGTTCATGATCTACCCCGGTGCTCGGCACGGCTTTGGCAACAAAGGCAAGCACGCCCAGATGGAAACGGCGCGGTTCATTTACCGGTACCTGCTAGAGAAACCGTTTCCGGCGGAGGTGTTTCAGTAAAAAATCCCCGTCATTGCGAGCGAAGTGAAGCAATCTCGTGGGGTGGACCTACCAAGGTCCCGCCAACTGCTTCCCTGGCTTAGTCCTGCTTCGGCGCTCCTAACGTCGCTTCTCGCAACGACGGGCTTGTAATGAATTTTTTGGCACGGCCTTTTTCGGAAACGGTTTAAACCAAACCACTCCCTCATGGCAGCCACGAAAAAGTCATCCGAGAAAAAAGACCCCTGCTGGAACGGGTACGAGCAGGAAGGTACCAAGAAAAAAGGCGGGAAAACCGTCCCGAATTGCGTTCCCGAGAAGGAATCGAAGAAATGACTCAATGAATTTTAGCCGTGTCCAGAACGGACTTTACGGCCACCTCCAACGGCGATAGCTCGAATTCCGGACTATCGCCGTTGTTTTTTTGCCCCTCGCTGAGGCAAAACGTCTCAAACGTTCCCGACTCGTAGGCCGCGACCACGGCCGGGTGGACGTAGTACTTCCGGCACACCGCACGCGTGTTGCCGAGTTGGGCGGCTACGCGGTCGTAGGCGGCCAGGACGTTCCGCTTTTTTTCGGCCTCCGTCTCGAACGGCCCCAGTTCGCAAAATGCCTCGAAAGCCGTGACGGTACCCTTCCAGGTGCGGAAGTCCTTCGCCGTGAAGTCGTCGCCCGTGACGGATTTAAGGTACCCGTTCACGTCGCCCGAACCGATGCAGTGGGTGCTGCCGTCTTCGCCGTAGTACTGAAACAGCTCGTCGCCGGGAATGTCGCGGCACTGCTTGACGAGCGCCGCCAGCCGCCGGTCGCGGAGCGTGATGTCGTGCTCAATGCCTTTTTTGCCGACGAACTTGAACTGAATTTCCGAACCCGAAATGTCCACGTGTTCGTCCTGCAACGTCGTCAGCCCGTACGATCCGTAGAGCTGGCTGTACGACTTGCTACCGACGCGGATGCTCGTCCGTTCCATGATGCTGACGACCAGCGCCAGTACCTTTTCGTAGCGGATGCCCCGGCTGCGCAGATCCCCGGCCACCTGCCGTCGGAGGCCGGGCAGCGCCTCGGCGAAGCGGCTCAGCCGGTGGTACTTCGTCTGGTTGCGGAGGACGTTCCAGTCGGGGTGGTAGCGGTACTGCTTGCGGCCCAGCGCGTCGACGCCCGTGGCCTGTAGGTGGCCGTTCGCGTCTGCGCAGATCCAGACGTTCGTCCAGGCGGGCGGCAGCGCCATCGACTTGATTCGGGTGAGCGTGGCCTTGTCGCGGCAGACGGTACCCTCCGGCGTGCGGTAGCTGAACGATTTCCCCGCCCGGTGACGCGTCAGGCCCGGTTTGGCGTCAGTCACGTACCGCAGCCCGGCGGCTTTGGCGGTCAGGAGTGGATCGCGCTGGATGCGGTCGAGCTGGCGGAGGAGACGGGTGGTCATGGAAATTCGGATGGCCGGGACGACGGGGGTAAAAATTCTATTCCAGAAAAATTTCTGACTCCGAATTGTCCAGTTTAAAAATTGTTCTACGTTTGCAGTGTACTATTTTACTAATACACTTGAAAATGATCGCACTGGAGAACGTCAGCCTGGCGTATGGTCGAAAAGTCGTGTTTGAGAAGTTACACCTACGCCTGCCACCCGGTCAGGTCATCGGCCTACTGGGGCCGAACGGCGTGGGTAAATCGTCGTTGCTGCGGATGCTCGCCGGACTGCGCTTTCCAACCTCAGGTACCCTGACGGTGAATGGGCAGGTACCCGGTCGGCGGGCGCCGCGTTTTTTGCAGGACGTATTTTTCATTCCCGAGGAAGTGTACTTGCCGGAGGGAAAAATTCGTGAATTCGTAGCCTTAAACGCCCCGTTCTACCCGGCCTTCGATTCGGCGGAATTCGTCCGGTATCTCCAGGAATTCAACCTGACCGAAACCGACCGGCTCGCCGACCTCAGCTACGGCCAGCGGAAAAAAGTCCTCATTGGCTTTGCCCTGGCGACGAACACGCGGCTCCTGCTGCTGGACGAACCGACCAACGGCCTCGACATTCCCTCGAAGGCCCAGTTTCGCCGCCTCGTGGCCCAGGCCCTGCGCGACGACCGCACGATTCTGATTTCTACTCACCAGGTCCGCGACCTCGAACAGCTCATCGACCCGGTACTGATCCTTGACCGGCAGTCGGTCGCGCTGCACGCCAGCATGGAGGCCATCGCCCGACGGCTGCGCTTCGAGACGGTACCGAGCGTGGACCACGCCGAAACCGACGTACTCTACGCCGAGACGGGTTTCGGGGGCTTCCACGTCGTCCGCGAAAACCGCGACGGCTACGAAACGCCCGTGAACCTCGAAGGGCTGTTCAACGCTACCCTCGCCCAGCCCGACCGGATGCGGGCGCTGTTTGCTCAACCGCTCGTTTCACAACCCTTTTAACCAACCTCGCGCATGGAATTTTCAATGACTCGTTTCTGGCTCCTCGTGCGCAAGCAGTGGGCCGAGCAGTGGCGACTGTACCTGACGTACCTGCTGGTGGGATTGGGTTTTCTGTTTTTGCTGGGCCTGGGCTTTTCGTCCGGTGACTGGAGCCGGCAACAGCAATCCGTCTTTTTTATGCTGACGCTGTGGATCGCCGGGGGGCTTTTTGCCGCCGATCAATTCAGCGAACTGGGGACGAAAGCCCACGGCACGGCAGCCCTGACGCTACCGGCTTCGCATTTTGAAAAGTTTCTGGTCGGGGTCTTTTACTCGGTGGTGGTGTTCCTGCCGGTGTTCATCCTGGTTTTCTACCTGATTGACGTCCCCCTGGTTGAACTCGCCCGGCGCAATCCGGGACCGTACGCCGATGTCGCGGAAATTCGCGTGCTCAACGTGTTGACGTACCCGTTCAAGGTGTCGGTCTTCGCGTTCTTTCTGCTCATTCAAATCATCGCGCTGCTGGCGTCCATCTTCGCAGGGCAGTACGCGTTTGTGAAGGGGGCGCTGGTCCTGTTTGGAATTATTTACGGCGGATTCTTCGGCAATGGTCTGATCGCCAAGGCTCTTATACCGGCCCACGACGTCTCGGGGTTCCCATTCGCGAACATTCAGTTCCGGCTTACGGAATCGGCTTCGTTTACCTGGGTTCATACGCCCGAGCCTTTCCAGACCCTTCTACTCTACGTCGGCGGGATTCTGTTGCCTCTGGTCCTGCTCGGCATTGCGTACCTCCGGCTCACCGAAAAAGAAATCTGAGCATGGAATTCCGCGAGAAAAGAGCCATTTACCTGCAAATCGCCGAGTACCTCAGCGAGCAGATTCTGCGCGGTCGGTACGGGCCGGGCGAGCGGGTACCCGCCGTGCGCGAGCTGGGGGCTGAGCTGCAGGTCAATCCGAACACGGTTATGCGCACGTTTGAATTTCTTCAGCAAAAGGAAATCATTCAGTCGCAACGCGGCATTGGGTACTTCGTCACGCCCGACGCACCCGCCCGCATCGCGGCCTGGCACCGGGAGCAGTTTCTGGAAACCGAATTGCCCCTGCTGTTTCGGAAGATGACGTTGCTGGGCATTGACCTGGCCGAGATTGACCGGCGGTACCAGGAATTTAAACTGGAAACGGTGTAGCGGCGCGCCGTGGCGCGTCGACCCGTACTTTTCCCTTCACCCTTTGCAAATGATGAAACTGAGCACCAAACTCCTCCTCGCCGTCCTGACGATGGCCGTCTTCGCCCTGGTGGGTACCAACCTGGTTTTGAAGGCCGAGTACGACAAAATCAATTTCGCCGATCCGTTCTGGAACTACCGGCGGGTACCCCTGCAACCCTTCCGCCACCTGCACGTAACGAGCACGATGCTCCAACTGGTCGAGGTCCGGCAGGGTACCGGGCCGGAGCCGGTGGTGTACGTGTCGAAAGCCTGGGCGGATTCGCTGCAAATCGGGCAGCATCGCGATTCGTTGCGGTTGGGGTACGTGGTTGGCGAGCGGGAACGTTTCAGCAATGGTTACGACGAAGCCGACGAGCCGAAAAAGGCGAGTGTGGTCGTCTTCCTGCCCAGGCTGGCGAGTCTGACCGCCGACCGTCGGGCCTGGGTCCGGCTCAACGGCCTGCGAAGTGATTCGCTGACGGTGCAGGTAGGCGGACCCAGCCTCGTGGCGGTACGGAGTAGTCGGCTGGGGGTGTTGAATCTGACCCTGCGCGACTCGGCAGCGGTGTGGATTCCCGCTCAAAACCAGGTACGTACGCTCCGCTTCGATGGCGCGGACCAGGCGGGCCTGAAGCTGAACGCCGACGCCGTGCAACAGTTCCGCCCCGTGATTCGCGACGGACGGGTGGAGGTGCGGCTGACGGGTAAAGCACTGACGCAATTCGTGAAAGCCGAGTAATACGAAATCAAATGTATGGTGACGTACCCCTGATTTTGATTCTTAAGTCCCTCGCTAGGAATTCGTGAGGCCTGAAGCAGGTTGGCACGAACGGTGGGCGGGAAGAGCGTCCTGAAAAAGAAACGGCCTCCGAATCGGTTTCGGAGGCCGTGTAGCGCAACGTTTACGTCGCGTCGCAAAGCGGTTCAACGTAAAGGTTGCGCTACACATCCAGCAGCAACCGCGCCGGATCTTCGAGCAACTGCTTAACCCGCACGAGGAAGCTGACCGATTCCTTGCCGTCGATGATGCGGTGGTCGTAGCTCAGGGCCACGTACATGATGGGCCGCACGGTGATTTGCCCGTCGATAACCACCGGCCGCTCCACGATGTTGTGCATCCCCAGGATGGCCACCTGCGGGGCGTTGATGATGGGCGTCGAGAGCATCGAGCCGAACACGCCGCCGTTGGTAATCGTGAAGGTACCCCCGGTCATCTGCTCGATGGTCAGCTTGTTGTCGCGGGCCAGCGTGGCGAGATTAATGATTTCCTTTTCGATGCCCGCGAAGCTCATCTGGTCGGCGTTGCGCACGACGGGTACCACCAGTCCGCGCTCCGTCGAGACGGCGATGGAGATGTCGCAGTAGTCGTGGTAGACGATTTCATCGCCGTCGAGAGCCGCGTTGACCGCCGGGAATTCCTTTAGCGCCACGCAGACGGCCTTCGCGAAGAAAGACATGAAGCCGAGGCCCACGCCGTGTTTTTCCTTGAACTTGTCCTTAAACTTCGACCGCATGTCCATGATCGGCTTCATGTCGACCTCGTTGAAGGTCGTCAGCATGGCCGTTTCGTTCTTGACGGCGACGAGGCGGCGGGCGATGGTTTTCCGCAGCGAAGAAAGCCGCTGGCGGCGTTCTGCCCGTGCTTCGGGGGTAGTGCTTTGTGCTTGGGGAGAGGCTGCTGGTGCCGGTTTTGGAGCGAGGGTAGGCGTTTGAACTTGCGGGGCTGCCTGTGGACTGCCGCTGCCTACTGCCGACGGGGTACCCGCTTTCACCGCGTCTTCCTTCGTGATTTTGCCGCCGGGGCCGGAGCCTTGAATGGTTTTCGGGTCGATGCCTTTTTCGGCCAGAATCGCCGCCGCAACGGGTGTCGCGTGGGCGGTTTCGATTGTGCTTCGTACTTCGTTGTTGGTGCTTTGGGGTTGTCCGTTGGTCGGTTGCGAACTCGGGGCGGGGGTACCCGCTCCGGCCGTAATCGTGGCCACGACGCCCCCGATGGGTACCGTCGTCCCGGCCTGCGCGACGATGCGCAGGGTACCGGCAGCTTCGGCGGGGAGTTCAAACGTGGCTTTGTCCGATTCCAGCTCGCAGAGTACCTCGTCCATCTTCACGGCGTCGCCGTCTTTTTTGTTCCAGGTCGCAATCGTGACTTCCGTAATCGACTCGCCTACCGCCGGAATTTTCACCTCAATCGCCTGGCCCGAGGTACCCGAAGCCGGTGCCTCTGACGACTGACGACTGGCGACTGGCGACTCCGGTTTTTCCGAAGACGTTTCCGTCGGGCGGGCGTCGTTCATCGCTGCGTTCGCGACGGCGGCCGCGCCTTCCGCGGGTTTCGGCGTGGCGGGCGCCGAAGCCGGGGCGGGTGCCTGCCCATTGCCGGTTTCAATTGTGCAGATGGGCGCGTTGATGGCGAGCGTTTCGCCTTCCTGGGCCAGGATGTGCAGGGTACCCGCCGTTTCCGCCCGCAGCTCGAACGTGGCTTTGTCCGATTCGAGTTCGCAGAGTACTTCGTCGGCGTTGACGGAATCGCCTTCCTTTTTGTTCCAGGCGGCGATGGTCACTTCGGTAATCGATTCCCCGACGGGCGGGACGGTCATTTGGATGGAAGCCATGATGCAAGGAGTGAGGAGGTAGGAGGTAGGATGCAGAAGGTAGCAAGATTCATTCTACCCTCCCACAGCCTACCTCCTACCTCCCAAAATTAGGCAAAAGCCCTTTTAATTAATTGTGCCTGTTCTTCGGTGTGAGTTTTGAGGTACCCGGTGGCGGGTGAGGCGCTGAGTTTGCGCGAAATCACCTGCATCTTGCCCTGCCCGAAGGCGCGGAGCATGTAACTCCAGTACCCCATGTTTTCGGGTTCTTCCTGCACCCAGTACAACTCGGCGCTCTTGCCGTACTGACTCAGCAGCGCGTTGATCTGCGCGGTGGGGAAGGGGTGGAGTTGCTCGATGCGGATGATCGCCACGTCGTCGCGGCCATTTTTCTGCTGCTCTTCGTAGAGGTCGTAAAAGACCTTGCCCGAGCAGAGCAGAATCTTCTTGACCTTTTTCGGCTTCGCAAACTCGTCGCTGATGACTTCCCGGAAGCCCCCTTTCGTCAGGTCGTCGAGCGGCGAGACGCAGAGCGGGTGTCGGAGCATCGACTTCGGCGACATCACCACGAGTGGCTTGCGGAAGTTCCAGGCCAATTGGCGACGCAGCAGGTGGAAGAAGTTGGCGGGTGTCGTCACGTTCGCCACGACCATGTTGTACTCGGCCGAAAGTTGCAGGAAGCGCTCGGGGCGGGCGTTGGAGTGCTCGGGCCCCTGGCCTTCGTAGCCGTGCGGGAGCAGCAGGACCACGCCGTTCTGCAAGCCCCACTTCGACTCGCAGGACGACACGAACTGGTCGATGATGATCTGCGCGCCGTTGGCAAAATCCCCGAACTGGGCCTCCCAGAGGACCAGCGCGTGCGGATTGGCCATCGCGTAGCCGAACTCGAAGCCGAGTACCCCGTACTCCGAGAGCAGCGAATTGAAGATCTGGAGCTGTTCTTCCTGAGTTTCGGAAATGAAATTGAGCGAGTTGTACGTCGCGTTCGTCTCGGCATCGTGGAGTACCGCCTGCCGGTGCGAGAAGGTACCCCGCTGCACGTCCTGCCCGCTGAGGCGCACGATTTTGCCCTCGTTTAGAATCGATCCGTAGGCCAGCAATTCAGCCACCGCCCAGTTCACTTTCTTCGTCTCGAACAGCATCTGCTGCCGGTCCCTGAGCAGCTTGTCGATTTGCTTGAGTGGCTTGAAGCCTTCGGGCAGACGCGTCAAGGCCCGGCCCACGGTTTCGAGTGTGTCGAGCGGTACCCCCGTTTCGGGCGATTTCTCAAAATCACTGGCCGAAGCGAAGCGGAGTTTGGCCCATTCCACGTCGAGTTTGAGCGGGTGGAACGTCGGTGCTTCGGCCTGCTTGATGCCGTTCAGCCGGTCTTGCAGGAATTGCTTGAAATCGGCCTCCATGCCCTTCGAGAGCTGCGCATCCACTTCGCCCCGGCCCACGAGTTCGGAGTTGTAGACGTCGAGTACGTTGGGGTGCTTCTCGATCAGGTTGTAGAGCGTGGGCTGGGTAAACTTCGGCTCGTCGGCTTCGTTGTGGCCCCAGCGCCGGTAGCAGATCATGTCGATGAACACGTCGCGGTTGAACTCCTGCCGGTACTCGACGGCCATTTTCGCCACGAACATCACCGCCTCGGGGTCGTCGCCGTTGACGTGGAAGGTCGGAGCGTCGATGATTTTGGCCACGTCCGAGCAGTAAATCGACGAGCGCGCGTCGTCAAAATCCGTCGTGAACCCAACCTGGTTGTTGATGACGAAGTGAATGGTACCGCCCGTCGTGTAGCCGGGCAGCTTGGCCATCTGCGTCACTTCGTAGACGATGCCCTGCCCCGCCACCGCCGCGTCGCCGTGGATGAGAATGGGCATGACCTTGTCGTAATCGTGCTCGTAGTGCGCGTCGGCACGGGCGCGGACGAAGCCCTCGACAATCGGGTTGACCGCTTCGAGGTGCGAAGGGTTCGGGGCCAGTTTGAGGCCCACTTCCTTGCCCGAGGGCGTCTGGTACTGCGAAGAGTACCCCAGGTGGTACTTCACGTCGCCGTCGAAGTGCACGTCGTCGGGCAGGTTTTCGTCCTCACCAGGCACGATGCCCGCAAAGCCGCTCAGGATTTCCTCGTACGACTTGTGCATGATGTTGGCCAGCACGTTGAGCCGCCCGCGGTGGGCCATGCCAATCATCACTTCCTCGACGCCCTGATCGGCGGCCTGGTTGATGATCGTGTCGAGGGCCGGAATCGTCGCTTCGCCGCCTTCGAGCGAGAAGCGTTTCTGACCGAGGAATTTCGTGTGAAGGAAATTCTCGAAAATCACGGCCTCGTTCAGCTTCTGGAGTACCCGCGTTTTTTCTTCCTGGGTCGGATCGAAGGCAAGGGCTTCCTTCTCAATTTTATTGCGGAGCCACTCTTTCTCGCCCATGTCGCGCACGTACATGTACTCGAAACCGATGTTGCCGGCGTAGATTTTGCGCAGCGCGTCCATGATTTCGCGCAATGTCGCGGGCCGTCCGAGCAGGAACGCCCCCGACTGGAAGGTCGTGTCGAGGTCGGCGTCGGAGAGCTTGTAATCGGCGAGGTCGAGGCGGGGCTGGCGGTCCTTGCGGGCGCGAATCGGGTTGGTTTTAGCCATCAGGTGACCGCGCGAGCGGAAGGCCTTGATGAGGCTGAGTACCGAACCTTCCTTGTCGATGAACGCCACGTCAGGCGACCCGGCCATCGTCAGGCCGATGGCTCCGGTGTCTAACCCACTGGCTCCGTTCGACGCCTTTCCGTTCCCGTTCGTGCCGGGGGCGTGGTCGAGGCCGTAGCGTTGCGAAAAGTCAAAGCCTTCGAAGAATTTCTGCCAGCTCGGGTCGATGCGGGTCGGGTCCTGCCGGTACTGCTCGTAGAGTTCGTCGAGGTACGCGGCTTCCGAGTTGGCGATGTATGAAAACGGTTCCATGAAGATGCGGCGACGGATGATAAATTCGGGCAAAGGTACACGAAGCAAAAGAATGTGCTGGTAGAATCGAGTTGAATTTTGGGTAGTTTTAGGGCGTGTTCAGTCGCTGCAAACACGGCTTATCGTGTGCTTGGCAAACGTATTTCTACGGGCGGCGTGTCCGGCCCGGCTGCGTAGCGAGGGGTTTAAACCGCAGACGCGCAGTCCCCTCGCTACGCAGCCGGGCCGGACACGCCAGTCCGCAAAATTCTTTCTTAAAACAACCCTCAAACACTCCGCAAATGAAATCGCTACCGCTCTTTTTTCTGCTACTCGTCGTCGGCTTCGGGTCGGCCCTCGCCCAGGGCATCGCCTTCGAGCCGGGCGACTGGAAATCGGTCGTGGCCAAGGCCAAAGCCGAAAACAAGCTCATTTTCCTTGACACCTACACGACCTGGTGCGGCCCCTGCAAGTGGATGGACAAAAACGTCTACCCCGACGCCAAGGTGGGCGAGCGGTTCAACGCCGGGTTTGTCAACTATAAAATCGACGCCGAGAAGGGCGAGGGCATCACCCTGGCGAAAAAGTACCAGGTGACGGCCTACCCGACGTACCTCTTCGTCGCGGCGGACGAGTCGCTCGTGTACCGCACGATTGGTAGTCGCCCCGTCGAGAAATTCATCGAAGAAGCCGACAAAGCCGCCGAGGCCGGGAAGGGCAAACCGCTCAGCGCCTACGAAGCTGAGTACGCCGCGGGGAAACGCGATGCGGCATTTCTGCGGGAGTACCTGTTGAAAAAGAAAACGCTCGGTTATGCGGATGCAAAACTGACGGACGAGTACCTCAACGCGCTGCCCGCCGATTCGCTGCGGGCCGCTTCCACGTTGACGCTGTTGACCGACCGACAGAACCCGCCGCTGATTCTGGTAGGGTCGAAAGCCTACGACGTGCTTGCTCAGGCCACGATGGACCAGTCACTGAAGATGGCCGATCGTACGGCAGTGCTCATGGCGCTTCAGCAGGGAATTCGGGCCTCAGCCAATCAAGCGGCGAAAGAAAAGAATCAAACGTTATTCGATCGGGTGTTGACGGCCAACGAAACGCTCTTCGCCAAGACGCCGGCGATTGCGGCCCGGCAGAATGCGCAACTGAAAATGAATTTTTACAAGGCGACGAAAGACCTACCGCAGTACACCGCCGCCACGACCGAGTACGTGGAGAAGTACTTGATTCCGGCTAATCTCGACAGCCTGCGCCGCCGGGATGCCGAGATGTACCGAATGCAGATGTACCCGTACACGTCGGGCAAAAAGGATTCGACGTCGGCCGAAGAAAAAGCCCGTTTTGACCAGATCAAACGCTACTTCCGGTCGATGCAAACGGACCAACTTGCCACTCAGTACAACTCCGCCGCCTGGGGTTTTTACGAAACCGTTTCGGACAAAACCCAACTCGAAAAAGCCCTGAGCTGGTCGCAAAAATCACTCGACCTGAACCGCAGTTCGGCCTTCCTCGACACCTACGCCCACCTGTTTTACAAACTCGGGCGGCAAAAGGAGGCGATCCAATTCCAGGAAGAGGCCATTGCCGTCGAAAAGGCGACGGGTGCCGAAGCGGATACGAAGTCTCTGGAGGAATCGCTGGAGAAAATGAAGAAAAAGACGCTGTGAGTCGATTGCTTCTGGTACTGCTGCTCCTGCCCGGCTGGCTCCGGGCGCAGAGCGTCGTCTTCGAGCCGGGGCCGTTTGCCGAGGTACTCCGGCGGGCAAAGGCGGCGCGAAAAATGGTGTTCATGCACTTCAGCGATCCCCGCACGAAGTACGGTCAACACGCCGAAACCGTCCTGGCCCGCCCCGAAACTCCCGGCCTGCTCAACGGCTGGGCGCTGAGTTACCGGGTGGACCTCGGCGAGCCGGGCGCTGACGGAGAGCTGGTGGCGAAGTATGGACCGAAACTCCAGGCGGGCGGGGTGTTTCTCGACGGCGACGGGCGGCTGCTGCACCGGTACGATGGAATCCGAGCGTTCGGTTTGCAGTGGGACGTGCAACGCGCCTGGAACGAATTTGACGACTACAAGCCGCTGTCGGTCTGGGAGCAGGAGTACCCCCGCCACCGCCGCGACCCGGAATTTCTCTACGGCTACCTCCGCAAGCGGCAGCGCACGAGCCGCCCCGATGACGGAACGGTACTCAACGAGTACCTCCGCTGCGCCACGCCCGCGCAACTGACCGCCGACTACACGCTCGACCTCGTCCTGACGTCCGACTTCGATGCGACGAGTCGGGCTTTTGAACTGCTGCTTCAGTACCGCGACCGGGCCGCCGAACCCCACGGCCTGCGGGGCGAACTGCTGGTCTGGGCGGCGCTGCGGCAGGCGCTCCGGCGCTCGGTGGCTCGGGCGGCGGCGGCCAACCGGCCCGGTCAGTTCAGGGAGGCGCTGGCGATTCACGAGCGGTTGCGCCGGATTTCGCCCTACGTCACAAACTGGTCGGACGCGTACCTGGAACTTTGGTACCTGGCGTTCAACCAATCCCTCGGGCCGCGTAATCCCAAGTTTGAAAGCCGGGCGCGGACGTACCTCGAAGCCCACGTGATGGGGCTGGACCCGGAAGCCATTCGCCGCCGCGATTCGGCCACCTTCGCCCAGTTCCGGCAGCCGTACCTCCGCGGCGAACGGGACTCGACTCAGGACGAGCCGGGGTACCGCAGCCAGTGCCAGTTCTGGCGCAATCCGCTGGCCCGGCGTTACGCCGATGAGTTGACCTTCGCCGCCGAGCAGTTGTTTTACAAGGCCCCTGATCGGGCGCAGACGGCCCTCGTTACGGCCCTCGGCTGGGCCGGGCGGGCGGCGGAACTGGATCTGGCAGCGGGGCGGCTGTCGCTGTACGCCCACCTGCTCGAACGGACCGGCCGACCCGCCGAGGGTGCTCGCATCATGCAGCGGGCGATGGCCCAGGCCCGGCGCGAAGGGGCCAGTCCGCCGACGCTGTCCAGGTTGGAACGAGAAGCCACCCGAATGCGCGACGGAACGCCGTCGACCGGGACGGGCTCGTCGCTCCAGCAGTTTTTCCAGTCTCTCGCCCGGCCCTGACGCGAGCGGGTAGGAGCGAGGCAACGGAGGCTTTGGCTGGTTAGGGCTACGGCCTGCGAATACCCGTTTGGGGGAGGAATTAGAGAATTCGTCCCCAGCGATACCAAAACCCCCTATTTGTTTTGCCGATGCGCCGCTTGCTGCTTGGATTTTGCTTTTTGGGTCTGAGATGCGAGGTTTCCGCGCAAACTACCCCCGTCGACACCGTCGGTGCGTCCTACGTCGCCGAAACCATTCCGGTACCCGAGGGCCTCGTGGCCGAGACGGGAGCCATCGGCTTTCTGCCCGATGGGCGCTTCATCGCGGCCTTTCACCGAGGCGAGGTACTGACCTATTTGCCGAAAACCAAAACCTGGAAAACCTTCGCCGAAGGCCTCCACGACCCGCTCGGGCTGCTCGTCGTGTCGAACCGCGAGGTGCTCGTCATGCAGCGGCCCGAACTGACTCGGCTGCGCGACACCGACGGCGACGGCGTGGCCGACGAGTACCAGACCGTGACGGACGATTTCGGGCTATCGGGCAACTACCACGAATTTGCCTTTGGGCCGGTCCGCGACCGGGCGGGGAATCTGTTCATCGCCCTCAACCTCGCCTCCGCCGGGGCGGGCATCCGTCCGGAGCTACGCGGGGAATTCAACCCGCTGGGCCGACCGGGCCGGATGTACGCGACGGTACCCTACCGGGGCTGGATTATGAAACTGACGCCAGGGGGCAAATTGGTCCCCTACGCCTCCGGGTTCCGTTCGCCGAACACGCTCGGCTTCGACGCGCAGGGGCGGCTGTTCGTCGGCGACAACCAGGGCGACTGGCTCGGCACGAGCAAGCTGTACCACGTCGAGGAGGGGAAATGGTACGGGCACCCGTCGAGTTTAGTCTGGAAAAAGGGTTTTCCCGCGGTTGACCCGCTGACGTTGCCCGTGGCGCAGCTCGATTCGATGCGGACCGTCGAGAGCATCGCCTTCCCGCACGGGCTGATGGCCAACTCGGTCACGCAGCCCGTCTACGACCCGACGGGCGGAAAATTCGGGCCGTTCGCCGGGCAGTTGTTCATCGGCGAGATGGACCACCCGTACCTGATTCGGGTACTCACCGAAACCGTCGACGGGGCCGTGCAGGGGGCCTGCGTGCCGTTTTATGTACGCGGCCTCGACCGGGGCAACAACCGCCTGGCCTTCGCGCCGGATGGTACCCTCTGGGTCGGGCAGAACGACCACGGCTGGGCGGGCGACCGTGGCATTCAGCGCATTCGGTACACGAGCGAGGGCGGCGTACCCCTCGAAATCGCGGCGATGCACCTGACGAAAACGGGTTTCGACCTGACGTTCACCCGCCCGCTCGACCCCGCCGCGGCGCGGGAGGTGGCGAATTACCAGTTTCAGCGGTACTACTACGAGTACCACCGCGCCTACGGCTCGAAGCAGTTCGACAAACAGCCCGTGGCCGTGGAATCAGCGACGCTCTCGGCGAATGGGAAAACCGTTTCGCTGAAATTGGCCGAATTGAAACCGGGGTACGTGTTTCAACTAAATTTGGGCGAAATCAAAACGCCGGAAGGTACCCGCGTGCGCAGCCGATTGATTTGCTACACGCTCAACCGGCTCCAGCCGGGTACGCCCGTTTCGCAGACATCTTCAACCTCCAAACCGACCAGTTCCAAATGAAAACGCTTTTGCTCTTCGAAGCCCTAATGGCGCTGACGATTCTCTTTAGATCCCAATCCGCCCCCGACACCCTCCGCGGCGCCTGGGAGGGCGCGGGCCCGGATGGTTCGACGCTGCGAGTACTTTTCGTCGATGGGTATGTCTCGGCGACGATTTTTCAGCCGAACCAATTCATGGTGACTTTTGGCGGACCATACCAGGCGACGGGCGAGACGATTACGGTAAAGCAGGAATTCCACTCGGCGGAAAAAGAAGCCGTTGGGCAGGAGCATACCTCGTCGTACCGCATCGAGGGAACTACGCTGAACGTGACCTCCGACGGTGATTCGTTCAGCCTCAAACGCCTCGACGACGGGAGCGGGCCGATGGCCGGAAACTGGCGCATCACGGGCCGGGCCAACGAGCAGGGCGAAATCAGCACCATGCAACGCGGGGCGCGGAAAACCCTCAAACTGCTCACGGACGGGCACTTTCAGTGGATTGCGATGAACACCGAGACCGGCGAATTTTCGGGTACCGGCGGCGGCAGCTACACGACGAAGGACGGCAAGTACACCGAAACCATCGAATTCTTCTCCCGCGACAACGCCCGCGTCGGCAAATCCCTCACGTTCGACTACGCCCTCGACGGCGGCCGGTGGCGTCACCGCGGCCTGAGCAGTACCGGCGGGAAGGTGGATGAAGTGTGGGAGCGGGAGAAATGAGGGACGAGCTAAGAGGTTGAATTCAGTAGCTCGGCAAACTCTTCTAACGACAGGCAAGTGACTTTCGGGAAGCCCAAGCGGGTTAGTGACCGGTAGTCGCGGTCATGGGTAATCAAATAATCCGCGGCGGAAGCAATGTAGGCATCGACGAATTTGTTATCGTCGGCATCGTGTAGCAGATTCCATTGATAAAAAACCTCGGTGCGAACGGCGTTAGGCAGGTCGATTAAAAGTTTAAGTACGTTTTCAAAAACGGAAGGCGCGTAAAAGTTGGCAGTTGTTCGGCGTACTCGTTTAAAATCTCGGTAGTCAAAACCACCTCACAGGTACCCAACCGCAACGCATCAAACAGCCAACGATGGCGGGCCAGACGCGGAATACTGACCAATAAGCAGTTGGTGTCAATGACGATTCTCATGAACGGCTACGCGATTTTTCTTTCAGCCGTTGATCGAGCGTTTCCTGTGAAACGATTCCACGTTCCCACAGCGTGTCCACTTCCTGGTCAATGCGCTGGGTGTAAAAATCGACGAGTACCCGCTTTAACTCGTCAAGCTCTTCATCCGACATGGGTCGGGCGAAAAGCTGGAGCAGGTGTAACTGAGTCGGATTGAATTTCTCAGAGGTCGTTTCCATTACCATCAATTTTCAGTAAACGTAACGAAAATCAGTCCACAACCGCTCAACCGCATGAACCTGAAACCGCTTCTCCTCCTGCTCCTCCTGGCCCCGGCAGCGCTGGCCCAGAACCGCCCCTGGAACGGCCTCGACGTGAACCTCGGCAACCTCTACCGCCTCTCGCCCGCCCAGACGCGCTCAATCAGCCCGGAGAATTTTACCGGTGAAAAAGGCAAGGGCGGCATGGCCGACACCACCGACCGTCGCCCCAACCAGGCCAACGCCCGCAGCCAGGCCCGCGACCTGGGCCGGGGCTGGAAGGTGAATCCCTACGTGCGGGTACCGCCGAAGCAGACGTTTACGATGGCCGAAATCACCGGGCCGGGGGCCATCCAGCACATCTGGCTCACGCCGACGGGCAACTGGCGCTACAGCATCCTGCGGTTTTACTGGGACGACGAACCGACGCCCTCGGTCGAGGTACCCGTCGGCGATTTTTTCTGCATGGGCTGGGGGCAGTACGCGCAGATTAATTCGCTGGCCGTGGCCGTCAATCCCGGCAGCGCGTTCAATTCGTACTGGACGATGCCCTTCCGGAAAAAATGCCGCGTGACGATCGAAAACCTCGCCGATCAGGAAATGACCGTCTACTACCAGATTGACTACACGCTGACTGAGGTACCCGACGACGCGGCTTACTTTCACGCCCAGTTCCGGCGTACGAACCCGCTGCCGTACAAGCAGGTTTACACGCTCACCGACGGCATCAAGGGCCGCGGGCAGTACGTGGGTACCTATCTCGCCTGGGGCGTGAACAACGTGGGCTGGTGGGGCGAGGGCGAAATCAAGTTTTTCATGGACGGTGACCGCGATTTCGCGACCATCGTCGGGACGGGTACCGAAGATTACTTCTGCGGCAGCTACAACTTCGAGAACCAGAAAACCCACCAGTACCAGGAATTCAGCACGCCCTACACGGGCATGCCGCAGGTGATCCGGCCCGACGGTGTGTACCAGTCGCAGCAGCGTTTCGGACTGTACCGCTGGCACATCACCGACCCGATTCGGTTCAGCAGCGATCTGAAAGTCACCATCCAGGCGCTCGGCTGGCGCAGCGGCGGACGGTACCTGCCACTCAAAGACGACATTGCGAGTACCGTGTTCTGGTACCAGACCGAACCCCACGCGCCCTTCCCGAAATTACCGACGCGGGATGAACTGGAGGTAAACTGATCGATGAGCCAGACGCAGTACACCCCGACGCCCGAAGAAAATAAACTGGGCCTGACTGATCCGCAGGCCATCAACGAACGGGAAGCCGCGGGCATCATTCGAGCAGAAATCTATTTGCTAACCCTGGACGTCGACACCGAGCCTTCCGTTTCAGTACTGCTGGAACTGCACCGGCGGGCCTTTAGCGAGTTGTACGATTGGGCAGGCCAATGGCGTCGCAACGAGACGGTCGTCGGCCACTACGTACCCCCCGCCCCGGCGCTGGTCCCGAGTCTGATGTATCAGTTTATGGACCAGGTCGTTTTCCTGTTCCGCCATCAACAAAACAGAGAGGAATTAGTTGAGCTGTTGAGTTATGCGCATCACCGACTGGTTCAGATTCACCCGTTCGTAAACGGCAACGGCCGAACGGCACGGTTATTTATGAACGCGCTGGCGCTGTTGAAATCGGGTCAAACCCTGCAACTTTATCACCGGGAAGGAGAAGACCGAGCCATCTACGTCGGGGCCATTCGGCAGGCCGACGTAGGGGAGTACGGTCCGCTCAGGCGGCTCATCGAGCGAGAGTTATCGTTGTAGCAGTTGCGTCCGGCGTAACTCAGCCCGAACGTATTCACGAATTTTCGTTTTAGGAACCGTCTGGTCCTCCAACGCCATTGTGGCATACACTGATTCCGTAATTCGATGCACCAACGTTTTCTCGTCACGAAGCGCAGGGTATTTTTCCAGCAGTGTCATAAGGCTGTAAAAGTAATGGTTTGGGCTGTCGCGTTCAAATGCGGCGTTTCTTCGATTGCAATGGCCCAGGAAACCCCGCACTGGCGACCCGCCTACCATTTTTCACCCCCGAAAAACTGGATCAACGACCCCAACGGCCTCACGTACCAGCGCGGCGAATGGCACCTGTATTTTCAGCACAACCCCGAAGCGCCCAAGTGGGGCCACATGAGCTGGGGCCACGCCGTGAGCAAGGATCTGGTGAACTGGACGACCCTGCCGGTGGCCATTCCCGAATCGGAGCGGGATTCCGTCTGGATTTTCTCGGGAAGCGTGGTCAACGACACCCGGAACACGAGCGGCCTGGTGAAGGGCGGCGGTCTGGTAGCCGTCTACACCGCCGACTACCACGGCAAGGCGCAGAATCAACACATCGCCTACTCGACCGACCGGGGCCGAACCTTCAAAAAATTTGAAGGCAATCCGGTCCTCGACATCCAGCAAAAAGACTTCCGCGACCCAAACGTCATCTGGCACGCCCCGAGCAACCAGTGGGTGATGAGCGTCGTACTGCCGAAAGATTTCAAGACCCGGTTTTACGGCTCGAAAAACCTGAAAAACTGGACGCTGCTCAGCGAGTTCGGCCCCGCCGGAAACGCCAAACTCATCTGGGAATGCCCGGCGCTGGTGGAGGTACCCGTCGAAGGGTCGAAGGAGCGGAAGTGGGTACTGCTCGTTTCGAGCAACGGTCCGAAGGACGATTTCGTCGGGATGCAGTACTTCGTGGGTACCTTCGACGGCACGACGTTTAAAAATGACAACGACGACAAAACCCCGCTCTACGTCGATTACGGCAAGGATTTCTACGCGGCCATTCCCTGGCACGACGCCCCCGGCGGGCGCCGGGTACTCCTCGGCTGGATGGCTTCCTGGCAGTACGCGGGCGAACTGCCGACCAGCCCCTGGCGCGGCCAGATGAGCCTCCCGCGCGAGATGCGCCTGCGCCGGACCGACGACGGCCTGCGCCTGGTACAGGTACCGGCGGCGGAACTGGGCAAGGCATTCAAACTCGTGCGCGACCGGACCGATTTTAACGTCACGACGACGCTGCCGCTCTTCCGACCCGAATCGAATGCGTACCGGGTAACGGTCGAATTCGAAGTTGGCAAAGCTGAGGCGTTTGGTCTGAAACTGGCCCAGAACGGCAAGGGCCAGGAAACACTAGTGCGGTACGACGTCGGGGCGAAGACGCTCTCCGTCGACCGCCGCAAATCGGGCCGGATTCCAAAAGCTAATTTTGCCTCGCTGGAAACCGCCCCGCTCCAGCCCGAAGACGGCGTGGTCCGGCTGGATGTGTTCGTTGACCAGTGCTCGGTCGAGGTTTTTGGCAACGACGGGCGCGTCGTGCTCACGAACCTGATTTTTCCTGAACCCGGCAGTACCGGTCTCAGCCTGTTTGCCGAGGGCGGCGTGGCGCGGGTGCGGCTGGTGGAGGTGAAGGCGTTTGAAAAGTAGGAACGGGAAAAAAGGAGAAGGGAGAAAGGGTCTGTTTGGTCAGCATCCTTTCTCCCTTCTCCTTTTTTCGTTCTCCCGCTTAATCGTCTCCCTTCCGATTCAGTTCCAGGCCCGCTACCGAAATGCGGTAGGGGGTACCCGAAACTTTAATGCGGGTTGAACCGGTGAGGTTGCTGGTCGGTACCTGGAGTACCTCGCCGGTTTTGGGCTGGGTCAGGTAGAGGTACTTCTTCGTGGCCACAAGCGTCGGCTTCTGTTTTTCGTCTTTGTCCGTCGCGGACAACACGCTGCCCTGAGTTTTCAACGTGTTAGTTTTCAGGTCGAAAATCCGTGCTTCACCGCCGTGCGTGAGCGTGACGAAGGTCTCCCCCGCGTAATCGGGTTTGGCCTGCATCAAGTCCTTGTTCTCAAAAATTGGCGTGATGCTGCCCGAAACCGGGTCGATCACGTACGCGCCCATTGCCGCCGTGTAGCCGATAAATTTCTGCGCCGCCGGGGCGTAGTAAATCGTCCCGAACCAGGCCGTGCCGAACGACGCCGGGTGCGGGATGAGCCGCTGCGCGCCGCTTTGCTCAACCACCAGTACCCCACTGGCTGAACCAAACAGCGCAATTTTACCGTCCGTCGCGTCGCCGTGGATGCCCTTCGTCTGAACCGTCGACTGGTGCAGGACGGTACCCGATTTGTCGACGATCTTTACGCGCTCGGGCAGGGTACCCGCAATCGAGCCGTCTTTGTGCGTCACGGCATAGGTACCGTTGTCGAAGCGCATCATGGCCCCGTGGTGCGCCACGTTGGCGGGCTTCACGTTCTGCATTTTCGCGCCCGGCTTGTGGAAATCGCTCTCTACGCCTACGTCGAAGGTACCGTCGCCATCGTTGAAAATCGCCACTTCGTTGCCGTGGCTGGCGAAGTGCGTCGGCAGTTTACCCTCGCCCGTCATGGCCGCCCATTTGGGGGTACCCCGGATGTCGACATGGTCGCCATGCCCTTCAAAACCCGTGTCGAACTTTTCGACGAAGTTGTTGTCCCGATGGATTAGTACCGCAAACCGGCCCGATTCGGTCGTGTAGACGGAAGCCTTTGGAAACCTGGCGTCGAACGACTGCACGCTGCCATCCTGCGGATTGACGAGCGAAACCTGCTTGCCCGCTTCATCGCTGACCAGCAGCCGGACGAAGCGGTACTCGCGGGCGTCGTCTTCGGGGTCGACTTCCCGCTCAGGCTTACACGAAGCGACGACGAGGAGAACGAGGGCGGAGAAGAAAAGTGAACGCTTTTTCATAATTGGAGAATGGATTTATTAATGCAACTAAGTTGCAAATATATGCCACAAAACAAACGCCCGCTTTTTATCATAAAAAAAGTTTTTGGATGACTTGGCGCTTGGCGGGTAGACGCGCTCCGGTTAGTTTTGCGTTATTCCACCGCCAACCAATCCGTTTTCTTGCCGTGAATCTCCTCCGCCCCAGCGCCCTCTGCGCTTTTCTGAGTTTGTACGCGCTGGTCGGTTGCTCGCAGGAGAAACCCGCCAGCCAGGCCCCGACCCAGCCCGACAACCAAGCCGTGTACGTCAAGTTCGACGCCGTGGCCGGGAAGCGGAAGGCAGCGCTGCTCGACACGTTTTTCCGGCAGTTGGGCCAGAAATCGGCTTTTAACGGTACCGTCCTCGTGGCGCAGGCGGGGCACGTGATTTACAAAGGCGCATTTGGGTACAAAAACATCCAGGCGAAGGACACGCTGACGACGGCCACGCCCTTCCAGTTGGCCTCGGTCTCGAAGCAGTTTACGGCGGTGGCGGTGATGCAGTTGAAGGAAAAAGGCCTGCTCGATTACGACGACCCGATTTATAAGTTCATCCCCAATTTTCCCTACGACAGCAGCATCACGATTCGCTCGTTGCTGACCCACCGTTCGGGACTGCCGAGCTACCAGTACTCGCTCGAAAAATTCGTGAACCGACGCTTGCCCATGAGTAATCAGCAGGTGGTCGAGAAGCTCTGCGAAATCAAACCCGCGCCGTACTACCTGCCCAACCGGAAATTCAATTACAACAACACGAACTACGTGTTGCTGGCGGCCATCGTTGAGCGGCTGTCGGGGAAATCGTTCCGGCAGTACGCCGAAGAAAACCTGTTCAAGCCGTTGGGCATGGCGAGTACCTTCGTCTACGACGGCTCCGACACGGCGCAGGTGCGGCTGGCCGCCGTCGGGTACACGGGCGGGCGGCGGTCCATCGCGCTCGACTACCTCGACAGCGTGACGGGCGACAAAAGCGTGTACTCGACCGTCGAGGACCTCTTCAAATGGGACCGCGGGCTGTACACCAACCAAATCATCCGGCAACAGACGCTCGAAGACGCCTTCCGCCCCGCCCACGACGACGCCAACCTGATCACCAAAAACTATGGCTTCGGCTGGCGACTCCAGAAATTACCCGACAACGCGTGGCTGACGTTCCACACGGGCTGGTGGCACGGGTTCAAAAACTACTTCATGCGCAGCCGCCCCGACCAGACGACGGTCATCCTGCTCTCGAACGTAGCCAACCACTACCTCGCCAACGTCGGCATGGTCAACGCCATCCTGTACCCCGAGCGGGCCAAATTCTTCCTCCGCGGCGACATGAACCCCGAAGCCACGGCCTCTGCTGACGTGACGGGTACCGGCGGCACGGGCGAGGTACCTAACCCGGCCCTGATGACCCTGGCCGACTTCAACAAACTGCGCCCTACGCCGCCCCCGCCGCGGAAGGTCGTCCGGAAACCCGTCCGCCGCAGTACCTCGAAATACCGGAAAACTTCGTCGGTGAAGCGGAAGACGCCGGTGCGGAAGTCGAGCAGCCGGAAGCGGTAACGTTCCCCGAAAGCCAGCCCAACCCGCTGGCTTTTTTTGTAGTTTTGAGGTACTCGGTTTCCGAAGAACGCATGACAGCCATCCCGCAAAAATTCTACACACCCGAAGAGTACCTCGAACTGGAGCGCGACGCGCCCTACAAAAGCGAGTACTACCAGGGGCGCATTTACCCGATGGGTGACTTCGAGGGCCAGACGCCCGAGGCGATGGCGGGTACGCGCGCTCCGCACAACACGGTCAAAGAAAATTTGTCGGTTGAAATAGGCTCGTTTTTAAAACAAACGCGCACCTGTCGTTCGTACTCGAGCGACCAGCGAATCTTCATTCCCAAGAATGGTTTGTACACGTACCCGGATTTAGCCGTCGTCTGCGGCAAGCCCGACTTCGGTGACAACGAGCAGTTTTTGCTTTTAAATCCGATGTTGTTAGTTGAGGTTTTATCGGCCGGTACTGCCAGTTACGACCGGGCCGAAAAGTTTGAATTCTACCGCAGCATCCCCACGTTGCAGGAGTACCTAACCGTCGATTCGCGTCGGGTCAACGCGGAACTGTGGCGGAAAACGGGCGAAAACGGCTGGCTTCTGGCGCAGGAAGTGCGTGACCTCGACGCCGCGATTACCCTGGCCAGCCTCGGCCTGACGGTGCGACTGGCGGACGTGTACGCGAATGTCGATCATTTACCCGCCGCCGATTTTGTGTTGCGTTAACGAGACGAACTTCATCTCCAACTTCCATGAAACACTCCCTGCCATTTCTCCTCACCACTGCCGCCCTGATGGCCTTTACGCCCCCGACCGACGAAAAACCCGCGAACCCGTTTTTCGCCGAATACAAAACCCCGTTCGGGGTACCCGATTTCGGAAAAATCAAGAACGAACACTTCGAGCCGGCGTTTGAAGCGGGCATGAAGCAACAAGCCGCGGCCATTCAGCGGATGCTCATGCGTCGGGATGCGCCAACGTTCGAGAACACCATCGAGGCGATGGAAAGATCCGGTGAACTGCTCAGCCGGGTGAGTACCGTTTTTAACAACCTCAACTCGGCCAACACGAGCGACGAAATCCAGAAAATCGCCCAGTCGCTCGCACCGAAACTCTCGAAACACCGCGACGACATCAGCCTGAACCCGCAACTCTTCCAGCGGGTGAAGGGCCTCTACGAGCAGCGTGACCAACTCAAGTTGACGCCCGAACAGCAGCGGTTGCTGGAAAAAACCTACAAAAGTTTCGTCCGCAGCGGGGCGGCACTCACGCCCGAGCAGCAGGAGCGGCTTCGGGCCATCAACGCCGAGCAGTCGGTACTGACGCTGAAATTTGGCCAGAACCTCCTTGCCGAAAACAACGCTTACCAGCTCGTCGTCGAGAAAAAAGAAGACCTGAGCGGGCTGCCCGCCTCGGTCGTGGCTGCGGCAGCCGACGAAGCCAAACGCCGCAAACTCGACGGTCAGTGGGTGTTCACGCTGCAAAATCCGAGCGTGATGCCCTTCCTCCAGTACGCCGATAACCGGGCGCTGCGCGAGCAAATCCTGAAGGCGTACCTCAGCCGCGGCGACCACGGTGACGCCCGCGATACCAAGGAAATTCTGGCGAAGCTCGTCGCGCTGCGGGCCGAACGGGCGAAGCTGCTCGGCTACGAAAACCACGCGGCCTACGTGCTCGAAGAAAGCATGGCGAAGACGCCCGCGAAGGTGAGCGAACTGCTCAACCGCCTCTGGACCGCCGCCGTACCCGTGGCCCAGCGCGAAGCCGCCGAACTCCAGGCATTGATGGACCAGGAAGGCAAGGGCGAGAAGCTCGAAGCCTGGGACTGGCGGTACTACGCCGAGAAACTCCGCAAGGCCAAGTACGACCTCGACGAGGCGCAGCTTCGCCCGTACTTCGCGCTCGACAACGTCCGCAACGGCATTTTTACGCTCTGCCAGCGGTTGTACGGCATCACGTTCACGCCGATCCAAAACATCCCGACGTACCACCCCGAAGCCACGGCCTACGAAGTGAAGGAAGCAGACGGGCGGCACGTGGGGGTGATGTACATGGACTTTTTCCCGCGCGCCAGCAAACGCGGCGGAGCCTGGATGACGAGCTACCGGTCGCAGGAAACCGTCGGTGGGAAGCGCGTCGCGCCGGTGGTGAGCATCGTCTGCAACTTCACGAAACCCACCGCCGGGCAGCCCGCGCTGCTCTCGCCCGACGAGGTGACGACGTTTTTTCACGAGTTCGGCCACGCCCTGCACGGGCTGCTCTCGAACGTGACCTACGAGCGGCTGGCGGGTACCTCCGTACCACGGGATTTCGTTGAATTGCCCAGCCAGATCATGGAAAACTGGGCCATGGAACCCGAGATGCTGAAGCTCTACGCCAAGCACTACCAGACGGGCGAGGTGATTCCGCCCGCGCTGGTCGACAAGCTGAAAAAGAGCAGCCTCTTCGACCAGGGCTTCGCCACGGGCGAGTACCTCGCCGCCTCGCTGCTCGATATGGCCTACCACACGCTACCCGCCGGGCAGACGCCCGAGGCGAGCGAAATCAATGCGTTCGAGAAAACCACCCTGAGCAAACTCGGGCTGATCGACGCCATCCCGCCGCGGTACCGCAGTCCGTACTTCCAGCATATTTTCGCGGGCGGTTACTCGGCCGGGTACTACAGCTACATCTGGTCGGCGGTACTCGATGCCGACGCGTTTGAAGTCTTCAAGCAGAAGGGTTTGTTCGACAAAAAATCGGCCGATTCGTTCCGCAAAAACGTCCTCGAACGCGGCGGTACCGACGAGCCGATGACGCTCTACAAAAAATTCCGCGGGGCCGAGCCCGACATCCAGCCGCTGCTGCGTCGACGGGGGTTGACGAAGGAGTCCTGAAGTGAAGCGTGCCACCCGCAGCGTGGGCACGCGATGGACAACGGTTAAAAGCCGCGTCAACCTTCGGGTTTGGGCGGCTTTCTTTTTTTCTTTCGGAAGAAACCATTTTTTAACTCCGTTCGACGATGAAAATTCGGTACCTGCTTCCGCTTTTCACCCTGCTTTCGCTTGGCGCTTCCGCGCAAACGCCGACCGCCGACAGCCTCATTCGTCCGCTGCTGGGCGTGCACGCCTGGGTTGATTTTGGCCTGAACGAAAACCAGTCTCTGCGGCAAATTTCCTCGCAACTGGCCCCGTTGGGCATCACGCAGCGAGGTACTCGCCTGAGTGCCTTCGGCGCGTCGAGCTACCGCCGGATGCGGCGGCACGACGGAGAATTTCGCCTCTGGGGAATGAGCAACAATGACGAGTACGTTACCGATCCAGCCGTCCGCGGTGCGCGCATCGAAGGCTTCGGCCTGGGGCTGCTCGGTACCTACCGACTCGTGGATACCCGGCGCTTCATGCTGGGGCCGGGGCTGGGCTACGATTTTCAATTCTACCGCCTCCGCATCGACGCGCCCACGCCGGGGGCAGTACCCATTCAGACGATACTGAGCAATCCCTCGGCGTACGAATCGACCAGGCTTAACGGCTTCGGGCTGACGGCGAACCTGGCTCTGACGGCGGGTTACAAATTCAAGCTCTTCAAACGCAGCTACGAGTACTGGCAACTGACCGGTCGCGTCGGGTACCACCTGCCCGTGCTGTACACACGAGAATGGGCCTTCGACCAGACGCCCGTCACGGGTCTCGACGCCTACCGGCCCTCGGCGCTGTACGGCTCCATCGGTCTGATCGGGTTCTGGCGGCACGACTACCTCGACCGCGCCCGGCGGCGGTACCGTTGAAGAAACGCTTGCGGGCTCGGGGGCGGTTGGGTACCTTCCGCCAAACTGACCACGCATGAAAATCCTGCTCCTTGCCCTGCTGCCCGCCTTCGCGCTTGGGCAGGTACCCCCGAAAAAAATCCAGATCGTCCTGCTGGGTACCTTCCACTTCGGCGCGACGGGCGACGCGAAAAAGACGAGTTTTCCCGACCTGTTCACCGACCGCCGCCAGCACGAACTCGACGCATTGCTTGGCAAGCTGGCCGCGTTTGGCCCCGAGACGATTTTCGTCGAAAACGAACCCAGTCGACAGGCCCGCTGGGACAGCGTGTACGCGGCGTACCGCCAGGGTACCGAACCAACGGGCACCCGGCGGCAGAACGAAATTTTCCAGATTGGCGTGAAACTAGCCCGACGCCTGAATCTGCCCCGCGTGACCTGCATCGACTACCAGACGCCCGATTACGAGGATTCGAGCTACGTGCCGCGGTCGGCGTCGGAGAAGCTGCACATCGAGTACATGCGGAAATTGTGGTCGCTTCCCGAAGAAAAAATCGGCAAGTCGAACGAGAAATTTTTCTATCTCAAAAACCCGAATCGCTGGCCCAACGCCGATTCGCTGCTGGCGGCCAGTACCCTGACCGAGCACTACCGGTACCTGAATTCGCCCCGTAAGCTCCAGTCGAACGATTACAGCGAATTTAACTACTGGCTTCTGGCCGAGGGGCAGGGTGAGGATTACACCGGAGCCGACAAGCTGGCGAATTTCTGGATGCTGCGAAACGTGAAAATTTACCAAAACATCCTGCGAAACAGTAGCTTGCAGGACCGCCGCTACCTGCTGCTCATCGGGTCGAGCCACGTGCAGATGCTCAAGGATTGGTTTAAAAACCACCCGTACTTTGAGGTCGTTGACGTAGCCGACGTGCTGAGATAAACCCGCAACCGCATGGCCTGGTACCCCTATCTGAAATTCGCCCACGTGCTCTTCGCCATCGTCGCGCTGGGGGCCAACCTGACCTACCCACTCTGGCAGCAGCGGGCGGAGCGGTCGCCCGAACACCTGCCGTTCACGCTGCGGAGCGTTTACATCCTCGATTCGTACGTCGCCAACCCGGCCTATGTGCTCGGGCTGCTTTCGGGCCTGACGCTGGTCTGGCTAGGCGGGTACGACTGGCACCAGCTCTGGATCAGCGGGGCGCTGGTGCTGTTCGCGCTGATTGGGCTAATCGGGTTTGGTTTTTACACGCCCGGTCTGCGGCGGCAAATTGCGGCGCTCGATCAATTTGGAGCGCAGTCACCCGAGTACCAGCGCATCAACCAGCGCCAGAACGCCATCGGGAGTCTGCTGGGCCTGCTCGTGCTGGCGATTGTATTTTTGATGATCGTGAAGCCGGGTTGAAGAACGTTCATCAAAAAAGAGAACGGCATTCCAGACGGCGAATGCAACTTTCGAGTACCGCCGGGTATCTTCCGGCCAGAACCTAAACCTTCGATTCGCATGAAAACTCAACTCTTTACCCTGCTCTTCGCCGCCGGTACCCTAACCGGCTTCGCCCAGGAATGGAAAAAAGGCCGCGCCGTCGGGAGCTTCACCGGACTGTCGGTCAACAGCGGCATCGACGTGTACCTCACGCAGGGTACCGCCGAAAAACTGACGCTCGACGTGAAGGGCTTCGAGGAGAACGAAGTGAAAGTAGAATTGAAAAATGGCGTTCTGAAGCTCTCCACCGATAAACCGGGCGGCTGGATGGGCTGGAACCTGGGCCGGAGCCGGTACGTGAAAGCCTATGTGACCTTTCGTCAGCTCCGCGATTTGCAGGTAAACGGCGGCTCGGATCTGGTCGGGCAGGGTACGCTGGTTTTCGATGATTTGAACCTGCAAGTCAACGGCGGTGCCGACCTCGAACTAACCCTGAAAGCCGACGAGTTGAACGTGCAAACCACCGGCGGAGCCGACGCCGACCTGCGCGGCAGCGTGCGGATACTCAACGCCGAAGGCAACGGTGGATCCGACCTGATGGCCGAGGGCCTGCGCGCCGAAATCTGCAACGCCATCTCGAACGGCGGTTCGGACGTGTCCGTCTACGCCACGAAGGAAATCAGCCTGAAAGCCACCGGCGGCTCCGACCTGTACCACGCCGGTCCGGCGCGGGTGATGGGCCGAAGCAAATCCGGCGGCGCCGACATCACGGCGCGGTAGCTGTTGTTTGAGTGTCTGGTGGTTTGACGGTTTGGTTGTTTTCTCAACAGACAAACCGTCAAACCACCAGACACTCAAACCGTAACGCGCTTCCCCGATTTCCCAGCCCGGTACACCGCCTCAACGATGCGGATGTCGCGCAGGCCTTCTTCGCCGGGAGCCAGAAGGGGCTGCTTAGCCATGATCGCCGCGGCGTCTTCGTCCATCTGCTTGGCCTGCTGGCTTTCCAGTGGGAAATTCCAGTTCCCTTGTGGACTGCTGCCCTTGATGCCCTTGTACGCCGACTGCGGCTCGACCTTGACCCAGCCTTTCTCAAATTGCCCGAGCAGGTGGTTGACGTTGATGCCGAAACTGCTCTGGCAGGTGGCAATGGCCCCGCTCGGAAATTCGAGCTGGTAGACGGCCGTTTCTTCCACTTCGGTGTAAATCTCCGGGCGCGTCGTGCTCAACCGGGCCGTGACGGCGATGGGTTCTTCGCCCGTCAGCAGCCGGGCACCCTGGATGGCGTACACGCCCATGTCGCCCATGACGCCGCCGCCCAGCGCGCGTTTTTGCTTCCAGTGGGTCGTTCGGTTGTCGACGTACCCCGCCGCGCTGGTCACCAGCTTCACTTTTCCGAAGGCACCGCTTCGGGCCAGTTTCATGTACTCCTGCACGTTGGGGTCGTGCTGGCAGCGGTACCCGATGGCCAGATTTACCTTGTTTTGTTGGCAGGCCTGGATCATCGCCTCGCAGTCGGCCACGGTGGGGGCCATCGGTTTTTCACACCAGACCTGCTTGCCCGCCTTCGCCGCCCGCTCCACGTACTCCCGGTGCATCGAAGGCGGCAGCACGACGTACACCACGTCGATGTCGGGGTTGTTGGCGATCTGGTCGAAGGTCTGGTAGGTGTAGATGTTTTTATCCTGAAGGTTGTACTTCTGCTTCCAGGCTTCGGCTTTCGCGGGGGTACCCGTCACGATGCCGACTAGACTACAGTTTTTCGTCAGTTGCAGCGCCGGGGCCAGCAAGTCGGTCGAGTAGTATCCCAGCCCGACGAGCGCCACGCCGAGTTTGTCCTTGGCCGGGCGCGTGGCGGCCAGGAGCGTGTTGGGTGAAAAGGCCGCGGCGGTACCCAGCAGGGCGGTTTTTTGGAGAAAGTCGCGGCGGGAGGTGTGAAGGTTCATTGCGGTTCAGGTTTCGGAGTCGTTTAAACAAAAAGAGAAAAAGCGGCCGGGGAGATACCCCAGCCGCTTTGCGCGTGTAAGAAATCACTTGAAAATTGGCTCCAGCGGCAGCGTGATGCCCAGTTTCTCGTCGGTCAGTACCTCGTCGTGGCGGAAAATCTGGTACGTGTCGGGGTCGCTGAAGACGTAAATGTTTCGTAGGCTCGGCAACACGACCCAGCAGGACTTGACGCCTGCGGCGAAGTAATTCTTCGCTTTTTCAATCAAATCGTCAAAAGCCTGGGTCGGCGAAATGATTTCGATGGTACCCAGCGGGGGTTCGGTCACGCGGATTTCGTCGTTCCGGAAGTCAACCGGACGCTGGTCGTACAACACTAAATCAGGCGTCGAACGACCAGTGATTAGTTCGAGGGAGAGTTCGGATGCAATCCGGTAAAGAGTACCGTATTGAACGACTAACTGGATGGCCAGATTCGTCTGGACGATCGCGTGATTTAAGCTGGGCGTTGGTTTTCCCCGTTCGAGTTCGTAGTCCGATTCAGCAGTGACGAGCGTTTCCATGAGCGATTCCGTTTTCTCAAAGCTACTCAAAAAATTCAGGCTCCGTACCGCGCCTTGAGCCGGTCGAGGTTGGTTTTGATGCAGGCCAGTGGCGTGGTACCCTCGTACGATTCCTGTTCGATGACGTAGTACCGGATGCCTGCTTTTTGGGCCGCGGCGAAGATGGGCGCGAAGTCGATTTCGCCCTCGCCCAGCGTGGTGCTTTCGTCCGAGCCTTTGGCCTTGTCCTTCACGTGCAACAGCTCGAAGTGTTTTGGGTACTTCGTGAGCCAGGTCACGGCGTTTTCGTTGGCGAGTTTGGCGTTGCAGGTGTCGAATTGCAGCGTGCAGAGCTTCGGATCGAGCGTGTCGATCATGTGCTGGAAAATCGACTTGCCCGCGTGCATCGACGTGAACTCGTCGGTGTGGTTGTGGAAACCGAATTTCAGTCCACCCGCTTTCGTGGCTTCACCCGCGACGTTGAACGCTTCCAGCCAGCGTTTCACGGCCTCAAAATCTTTCTTGTCGGCCGCGAATCCGGCGCTGATCAGGTACGCCTGACCCATCGCAGCGGAGTCGTCGATGACTCTTTTCCAGCGGTCGGATACCTGTTTTTTGTCCGCGTTCCAATCTTGTTTCTGGAACGTCACGTGCGAGGACGTAATCTTCATCCCGAGGTCGTTGCAGACCTTGCGGAAGTCGGCGGGCGACATCCCGTAGACCTTGCCGTCGACGTAACTGGCCGGTTCGACTTCGCGGTACCCGGCGGCGGCGACCTGCTTCAAGGTACCCATCGCGTCGCGCTTCATGTCATCGCGGACGGAGTAGAGTTGCACGCTGACGTGCTCGAACTGGCCTTTGCGAACCCGTAACTCGGGAGCTGCGCAGAGGCCCAGCGCGGTGAGGCCGCTGTGCTGAAGGAAGCGGCGGCGAGAGAGGGGAGCGTTCATGATTTGGAGTGATTCAGAGGTTGCCTGCGGAACAAAAAAAGCTCGCGCCACCCAGCGGGCGGCGCGAGCAAAGCTATGAAAACAGGAATGAAGTGCGCGGGAAAATCAGGGGAAGTGCACGTAGCCAAACGTGGCTTCGGCGGCGGGGTCGTCGGTGCGGACCCGGCGCGTGGGCAGTCCCTCGGCGTTGTACTCGTAGGCGTAGGTTTCGACGTTCCGACGGGGAGTACCCGTGGCGGCGGGCCACTCCGTCGTCGTGACGCGAACTCGATTGTTGGGGTTGCTGCCGTAGCGGGCGGGCAGCACGGGGACGCCCGGTAGCGGCGGGTACGTCCGTTCGGGATTGGCGTGGGTATCGATTTCGTACGCCACGCGCCGTACGAGTCGACCGGCTTCGGTGCGCTCGCTGCGGGTCAAATTCCCGCGTGAATCGTAGGCGTACTCAGTTCGTCCGGTAGCGTCGCTTTCGGATTCGATGAATCCGGCGGCGTTAAACGTCCGGACAGCTTCGCCGGAGTAGCGGCTCACGCGGCCTCCCTGGAGTTGGTACGTTTCCGATTCATGGGCGGTTTGAATCGTAAACGCGACCAGTTTTCCCGCGGCATCGTAGCTGAAACGCTGCGTTTGCGCTGGTTGCCAGGGACCCACCTGACCGGGGCGGACGGTTCGGTGGGTGTACCGGGCTTCGCTGGCCTGACCCGCGGCGGTGTAGGTGTACTCGCAGCGCTCGACGGTGGCGGACCGGAACGCTTCGCTGCCATCCAACTCGCTCGTGGTGCGTTCCCAACGGGCGAGGCGTCCGGCCTCGTTGTACTCGTACGCAATTTGCTCCTGACGGCTCTGGCGGAGGCCCGTCGGGTCGTACTCATCGGTGCGACGCTGGTAGGAAATCGGATGCCCGACGCCGTCGTACCAGTAGGCCTCGTCCACCGTACGCGAACCGATGGCGGTCGGTTCGGTACTGGTGTGGGACGCAAATCGCTGCGTGGGTTCCGTGGGGCGGATCTCCTCGGTGGCGGCCGGGCGACAACGGGCCAGCAGCAGGACTACGAAAATGAGCAGGTACAACGGGCGGTTCATGGCGGAGCGGCGACGCAATCACGTAACTTGCCTGCAGAACCCGGCTCCGGGCCGAAGGTCATCTACCCCCTCGATTTACGTAACCCATGTTACTCGTTTACGGCATTCCCAACTGCGACACGGTCAAAAAAGCCCGCGCCTGGCTCGACGCGCAAGGCGTCGGGTACCAGTTTCATGACTACAAAAAAGCGGGCATCACCCGTGAGAAGTTGGAAAGCTGGCTGGCCCAACGCCCCTGGGAAGACCTCCTCAACCGCGCCGGTACCACCTATCGCCAACTCCCCGAAACCGAGCGACCCGGTACCCGCGAAGCGACGATTGCGCTGATGCTGGAGAAACCGTCGATCATCCGCCGCCCGCTCGTAGAAGACACGGCGGGCCAAGTCGTGGCGCTGGGGTTTCGGGTGGAGGACTGGGAAAATCTTTTTTAGTCTGTCATCCTGAGCGACAGCGAAGGATGACAGCTTGTAGGGAAATCAGTTGGCCTGTCTCCAGCCCAACGCCTTCCGCTCCAAAGACAGGATTGTCAGTACACCGAGGGTGTACGCCATCAGATCCAGCCACTCGAAGCCGTACCCCATCACGGTTCGGACGACCGTGTTTTCTTCCAGACCCAGCCGGTTGAGGAGTTGAACGTATTGCAGCAGTTCAACGAAATAAGCGAAGAGCAACACGCCCAGTGCCACCTGCCACGCAGGCACCCGGAGCACGGCCCGGACGGCGCAGTACACCAGAAACACGACCAGGTAATCACCGACGTAGGGCCGCACGAACGAATCGCGAACAAACAGGGCGATGAGCAGCTCAATCAGGAAAAGCACGACCGCCCCTGCGAAGTAGTTCGGATTGAAGGTGAGCATTGGGAAAAGCGGAGAGCAGTGGCGGGGGTGGGCATAGATGTTTCTCCTCAATGACGCAAAATCCAATATCAATAGTAGTTTATCAGTTGGCGAAAGTATTCGTTAGCATAATTTAAGAAACGTTCAGAGCTATATCTTTGCTCTTCAGTGCAGTCTTCGCCATAAATTATACCTTGGATGAATGATGCTATTAACATTGGATGTGGTTGGTGTCCGAAAGTCGTAAGGAAATGCTCTACAAAAATGCGTTTATATAAATCCAGTATGTTTCTCACAAAGCCTTCTTGATGTAATTTTTCTGTAAATTTAATCCTTTCCTGATTGAATAAAATATCAAAGACAAAATGCTTTTCGGAAAAATTAAAGCTTTCGGGAAAATTTTCCTTTCCATTGAGACCATAAAGTTCTGTAAAGTTGATATCGGCAAATACTTCAAAAGCTTGAATGATAAAGTCATTAAAAAAAATGATGTAATTAGACTTATCCTTAAGTGTTCCGACTGAATTCTTTGTGTATTCAAAATCATTACCTACAGTATTTAGGTAAGTGACACGCAAGGGAATTACTTTTAATGTTTCAGCATCTTGAAAAATACCCTTGTATAGCTTTGCTCGGAAACTATCTGATATATCAAAAGACGGATCACATACAGACGTCCTCCAAAACTGTAAGAGGAAGAATTTCCTTATTAAAATATTTTCAATAAATTCAATTGTTCTTTGGTTGATGTTCTGAAAATTAGTTTCTCGTAGTTTGGGTAATATTTGTTTTAAGAACTCGTTTTCAATGATTGTAAATCGATTTTCACAGTCAGAACAAAAGTAATTGTCAACAGAAAAGGCATTTTTTTTTGCGATATTTATTTCTTCGTCAGAAGGTTCTCTACCCAAAGCCTCTATTATCGATGTTGTATTTGTCTCCCTCTGAAAGCTGAATTCAACGAAAGGATTTTTGTTGGATAAACCGAACATAAAGCCCTTCTCCCGATAGTTTGTGCCATTTTCGTTCAGACACTTCCTAATGATACTATCTGTCAGATAGTGTGTATTTTTTTTATCGGCCTCTTTCTCATTGCAGCATTTACAAATCATTTGAGTATAGTTTTAATTATCTCTAATACTTACATTGACGCAACTGAGTATTGCGTCAGCCCGCCAATAGTACGTCCCTCCATCGCGTAAACCCAGCCAATTCGGCTGGGTTTACGCAGTAGAACAATTTCACTTCACCACCTTCAACTTCCCCTGCATCAGCGTATGGTGCCCAGGGTAGGTGCAGACGAAGGTGTACTCGCCGGGTTGCGTTGGAGCGGTGAAGTAAATCGCTTCGGACGATTCGGGCTGGAGCAGACTCGTGTGGAAGAGTACCTTCGGCGTGTTCGGCACGTAGTTCAGCTCACTGCCTTTCAGGCCGAGGTTGATGGCGCGGGTACCCACGTCGTCGGCAGCGCCGGGGGCCACGATGACGCAGTTGTGGGTCATGTCGTCGTTGTTGTTGAAGACCCACTGAATCTTGCTGCCCGCCTTCACCTGAATCGTTTCCACGTCGAATTTCAAACCCGGTTTGGTACCGATCGTCACGATCTGATCCGGGCCGCCCCAGCCGACGGGCATTTCGGTCACGTGCTTGGTCAGCGAGGCCTTCACCGCACCGATGGACTTGCCCGCGTTTTGAGTCACCTTGCCACCAGGGGCGGGCATCTGGTGTCCGGCGTGGGCCGTCTGCGTGTCGACGCCCGGCGTGTCATCGGGCGTGCGCGGCGTGGTGGCGAGTACCGCCAGCTCGCCCTTCGGGATGGCGTTGAGCGTGTAGTACCCGACCGGGTGCAGCAGCGCCTCGCCGCTTTTCGCCTTCAGGCCCTCACCGCGCACTTCGTAGATGTAGTGCTCGCGGAGGGTACCGTCCACAACCAATCGCGCCGACAACCCATCCGCCGCCACGACGATGCCCCGGAGTTTCGCCGGTTCGCTGTTGACGATCGGGCTGCCGTAGTTGCTGTGGTACTTGTAGGTGAAACTGGTCAGCTTGTAGTTGGCCGTGTCGCGGGCGGTGGCGGGGTCGACGGGTTTCGTAAATTCCACGACGAAGCCATCGGGCCGGGCCTGAATCGTTTTCATTTCAAAGGGCATTTGTCCGTTCCAGACCAGCCGCTGCACGGCGTAGTTTGACTTGCCCGTCGACGACCAGCCGCGGGAGGTCATCCCGCCGAAGAGCGAGCCGTCGTTCCCCCAGCGCAGGCGCAATAGCCCCGACGCCCAGCCCTCGCGAAACGGGAAGCAAGCGCCTTGGTACGCGCCGTTCACTTTTTCGAGGTACATCCGCATCACTTTCGAGTGGCCCTGGTCGGCGACGAAGTACTGGCCCGCGAACGGTCCGAACTTCCCGCCGGTCTGGTCCTCGATGATGTCGGACGTGGAAATGCCCATCAGCGAATGCGGAAACCAAACCGCCGGAAACTTGTAGCCCGGAATTTTGGTACCCTGCACCGCCACGGGATCGCCCGTGTTCGGAATGTCTTCGTAGCGCAGCTTGACGGGCGAGGCCGGGTCGCTCGTCCAGGCCAGACTGCGGGCGTGGCCCGCGAAATCGCCCTTTGCCAGGTGCGTCACTTTTCCCGACCCGACCCAATCGCCCTGGTTTTCGCCGTAAAACACGTCGCCCGCCGCGTTGATGTTAATCCCCGCCGGACTCCGCAGCCCCGCCGCGATGGGTTCGATGGTTCCGTCGGGCTTGATTTTGACGAGCCAGCCGCGCCACTTCGCCAAGCTCGCGCCGTAGCCCACCCAGGCTACGTTGAGCGAGACGTACATGTCGCCGGCCTGATCGAAAATCGGCCCGTAGCTGTACTCGTGGTAGTTGCCGGTGATGGGCAGCAGCGCGATGGGTTCGTACCGGTCGGCGCGGCCGTCGCCGTCGTCGTCGGTGAGTTTGGTCAGTTCGCCGCGCTGGGTGCAGTAAAACGCCCCGTCGCGGTAGGCCAGCCCGAGTACCTCGTGCATGCCCGAGGCAAATTTGCTGAAGTGCGGCCGGGTACCGTTGGTCATGTACGGGTTGTCGATGATCCAGATCTCGCCGCGGCGCGTGGCGACGGCCAGCCGCCCGTCGGGCATCGGGGCCAGCCCGCCAACTTCAAGCACGACGTCTTCGGGAATCGGTAGCGTGGCGAGTTGGTAAAAATCCTCTTCGGTGAGGGGTTTGGCGCTCTGGGCCTGTGCGCCGAGGGTCAGCGCGAGGAGGGCGGGGAGGAGAAGCTTTTTCATTGAATTGAGGCTTTTACGACTCCCCTCCTTTTCAAGGAGGGGGTGCGGCTGGTTTTCGTGCGGCTGGGGGGTGGTTCGTTCCAACTGGCAGGTTGGAAAGGCTTCGCGCCCGGCCAAAACCACCCCGGTCCTTCGGACCACCCCTCCTTGAAAAGGAGGGGTGTCGCGTTTGCACTTCGTTCGTTTCACCAAACCAACGCGTACTGCACGTCGGTATTGGGTTTTACTTCGAGTACCAATTCCTGACCCATTTTTCCGGGACGGATGAACGGCTTCGCGGCCTTCGGGTCGAGGTACACGTAACTCGTGCCATCGACGGCGTACCAACCCGGTGCCACTTCGCGGACCGCGGTACCCGCGGCGAGTCGGCAGTAGGCGGGTTGGGTACCCGTGCCTTCCAGTTTCATCCGGCGCGTGAGGCCCTTGCCGCTTTCGTAGGGTTCGAGGCGGTCGCTGAGCGTCAGGCCGTTGAGCTGATACCGGAACGTCGGGTACCGGGCGGCGTCGAGCGCGTACCCGCGGTACACGAGCGTTTTCTCCGGATCGAGCGAATCGGGGAAAGCAGCGTTCCGATCCGACAAAAACGCCACCGGACACGCGCCCGACTGCCGGAGCGGTGCGCCTTCGGGTTCGGCGGTCTGCGGTTCGCCGCGCTCGTGCCACATCTCGGTGGCGTTCAGGAACGGCCCTTTCCAGACCTGCAACAGCCCGGCCTGGGCAAGGTCGTAGGTGTAATGCACACCCGACGGGTCGCCGACGTTGAGCGCCCGGACGCGTTTCCGGCCGTCGCGCTGCACAAACGAGCGCACCAGTTCCGGTTCGCGGTTAGCCCGAACTTCGATGAGCGGTACCGGGTCGAGGTCAGGGATGGAACCCGGCGCGTGCAGCTCCTGCTCGCGTGCTCCCGAGCGGCTCAGCCAGAGGCCGATGAGCTTCGGCCCCCAGCCGGTTTCCTTCGTTTGCAGCAGCGTGTAGCGGTGTTCGCCCGCCGTGAGGGGTACCGAAACGGTCTTCGAGTCGTCGACCCAAAGCCCTTCTTCGAGTACCGGTTTGCCGTCGATTTCGAGGCGACCCTGACCCGTCCACCGGACCCGGAAACGGTACGTATCGGCCTGCGGTGCGCGGAGGGTACCGTTGAACACCAGCAGGTAGTTGTTGCGCCCGGCGGCGAGTGCACTGCTTAGCCGCTCGACGGTACCCGACCGCACGGGTTTCCCACGCAGCGTGTCGAGTTTGGGTATCTGGAGGTACCGCCCGGCGTAGTAGTCATACTGCACGGGGCCGAGGGCGACGGGCGCTTTGTCGAACGCTTCGTACTGGACGTTGCGGAAGGCCACCGCGCCGTGGTCGCCCTGGAGCATCAGCGGGCCGCGCGGTTTTTCATCGGCAAACGCCGCCGCGCGCGTCGGACCGGAGAGCAGGAGGTTTTCGTGGATCGTCGCGCCGTTGAGCACGACTTTCACGAAACGCGCCGGGGCGGTTTTCTTGCCGGAGGCGTCAAACTTCGGCGCTTCAAAATCAATTTCCAGGTGTTGCCAGAGGCCCGGTGCCCGGCTGGCGTTGGTCCGCGGCGGGTGGCCCTCGAAGCCCTTCCGGCCTTCGGGGCGGGCGTTGTCCCAGCGCTCGTAGATGCTGCCGTTGTCGACGGTCTTTGGTACCGCCACGCCCCAGCTATCGAACAACTGAATTTCGTAACGCCCCATCAGGTACACGCCCGAGTTACTGCCTTTCGGAAGCAAGTAGTCGAGTTCGAGGTGGACGTCGCCGTGCTCCATCTGCGTGAGCAGGTTGTCGACTTCCTGGAAGCGTTTGGCGTTGGGCGTGTTGAGCAGAATGCCCGGGCCCTTGCCCGACTTGAGCGCATCAGACGCCGGGGTACCGGTCACGTCGCCGACGATGGACCAGTTTTTCGGCGGGTTGCGGAAGGCCGAGAGGTCGGTGAGGGGAAGCGTGGTCTGGGCCAGCGCCGGGGTACCCAGCGCGAGGAGCAGTGCCACGGAAAGTGTTCGGACTTGCATGAATCTAAAACGGAGGTTTACCAAAACACGGTGTAAAGCGCCACGAGTACCCCCACGACGAGCAGCGCCCCGACCGTGAAGCCCGGCGAAGTACGGAACATCGCCGCGTCGATTTCGAGGCCCTTCGGGTTGTTTTTGCTCGATGCATCGCTGAGGCTGATGGCGATCATGAGCGCCACGCAGATCAGAAACACGAAACCCATCCGGTCGATGAAGGGAATTTCGTAGACGCCGCTTTCGGGGTTTAGCACGGCAAAATTCAACTCCGCCAGCGGCGAAAGATCGACGTAGTTCGGCAGAAATTTGAAGAGGACCGACAGCGCAAAGCCCCCGACGATGGCCACCAGTGCGGCGTTGGCGGTGGTGCGTTTCCAGAAAAAACCCAGCAAAAATGCGGCAAATACGCCCGGCGAGACGAAGCCTGTGTACTCTTGAATGAACTCAAACCCGCCTTTTTTGTCGATGCCGAGGAACGGCGCAATCGCGATGGCGATGATGAGCGCGATGACGATGACAACCCGACCGGTACCCACGAGTTGCCGCTCGGTGGCCTCGGGCTTCATGTATTTTTTGTAGATGTCGAGTGTGAAAATCGTCGAAATCGAGTTGGCCTTGCCCGCCAGCGAAGCCACGATGGCCGCCGTGAGCGCGGCGAAGGCGAGACCTTTCAATCCGGCGGGCAGGAGGTTGAGGAGTACCGGGTAGGCGTTGTCCTGGTTCAGCGCGCCATCCTTGAGCATTTCCTGCTGGAACATGCCTTCCTTCCAGAGCACGTACGCCGCGATGCCGGGCAGCACGACGATGATGGGCATGAGCAGTTTCAGGAAGGCCGCGAACAGAATGCCGTTGCGGGCCGTGGGCAAATCGGCCCCGAGCGCCCGCTGGGTGATGTACTGGTTGCAGCCCCAGTAGTTGAGATTGACGATCCACATCCCACCGACGAGTACCGACAAGCCCGGCAAACTCATGTAGTGCGGGCTGGTCGGGTCGAAAATCATGTGGAAGTGGTCGGGGGCGCTGCGGAGCATTTTCCCGAAGCCACTCGTGGCCCCGCCGAGCGTGAAGGTATCGACCGTACCCGTGGGCGTCGTGACGAGGTTCATGGCGAGGTACGTCGTCGCCAAACCGCCCAGAATCAGGAAAAAGACCTGGATGACGTCGGTGTACCCGATGACTTTCATCCCGCCAATCGTAATCACGAGCGCAAACACGGCCAGCCCGATCATGCAAACGGTCAGGTTGATGCCCGAAATCGTGGTCACGGCCAGCGCGCCGAGGTAGAGAATCGAGGTCAGGTTGACGACGACGTACAGCAGGAGCCAGAACACGGCCATAATCATCGCCACGGTGTCGTTGTAGCGCTGGGTCAGGAACTGGGGCATCGTGAAGATGCGGTTCTTGAGGTAAATCGGCATGAAGAAAATCGCCACGATGAGCAGCGTCGCGGCGGCCATCCACTCGTAGGTCGCGATGGCGAGGCCGAGCCGGAAGCCGTTGCCCGACATGCCGATGAATTGCTCAGCCGAGATGTTGGAGGCGATGAGCGAAGCGCCGATGGCCCACCAGGTCAGCGAACCTTCGGCCAGGAAAAAGTCGGTGGTGGAGGCTTGGCGGGCTTTTTTGCGTTGGTAAATCCAGTACCCGTACCCGGCGACAATGACGAAATAAATGGCGAAAACAACGTAGTCCAGCAATTGGAGACTTTTTTGCATGTGCAGAGGTGGTTACAGAGCGGGGCGCGATCGAAGGTGAGTTGTTCAGCCGGGCAAGTTAACCGTTCGGGGTTAAACTCGCCCAAAAAGTCCACCAAATTTGGAAGATTGTCCAACTTGCCGCGACGCGAACCGAAGATTCATCGGCGATTCGTTTTTTACTTTTATGGAAGCACTCGACATTCTGATCGGCGTCCTGCTCGGCGGCGCGGCCACGTACGGCATTTTTCAACTGACGGGCCGCTTTCGCCGCGACCCCAAGCGCGAAGTCCGCACTGAGGCGACGGTACTCCTCGAACGGGTCGAGAAGGTGTTCAAGGTGGTTCTGGCCGAGGGACATTTCTCGGAGATTTACGACTACTCCGAAAACAAAAACCTGCTCTTCGGCTGGGTTACTGACCAGAAAAAGGCGCTCATCGTCGTGAAGGCGAAGGTGCTCGTGGGTTTCGATTTCGCGAAGGTGCGGCTGCGGTGGGAGGAGGGCGAACGGCGGATCGTGATTGAGGAGATTCCGAATCCGGAAATTCTGTCCATTGATTCCGATTACAACGTCTACGACATCGAGCAGGGCGTCTTCAACCGCTTCAACACCCAGGAATACACGAAGATGCTCGTCGATGCCAAGCAGACCCTGCACAACAAAGCCGTCGCCAGCGAACTGCCCGTCATCGCCAGCAAGCAGCTCGGGGTACTACTCGATCAGTTGGCGCTGTCGATGGGCTGGGAAGTGAAGTACCTCCTGCCGCCCGCGGCGAAGAAGGAACTGCCTGAGTAGCCGCGTGCTACGGATTCCCGTCGGGTACCACCAGCACCACCTCCTCCTTCTCCACAATCACCTGCCCTTCGGCCAGATCGCGCGTTTTCCGCACGAATTTCTTCGGCGTCACGATGACCGGGCAGAGGCTGTCGGTCCGGCGTTTGGAATAGTACGCCGCCAGTTGTGCCGCTTTTTCGATGACGGGAGCCGGAAATTTCTTCCCCGCCTGATGGCGAATCACCACGTGCGAGCCCGCCACGTCGCGGGCGTGCAGCCAGAGGTCGTCCTTGCGGGCGTACCGCTGGGTGAGCAGGTCGTTGTTTTTGGCATTCCGCCCGACGAACACCTCGAAGCCCTGAATCGCGTACCGCTTGAACGGCGGCTCGGTACCCGCCGCCGGGGTATCGTCTGACAGCAGGCGGTGATCCTTCGCGTACTTCCGCAGCGCCTTCACGCTTTCGGTACCTTCCACGACTTGCCGGTGGGTTTTCAACTCGTCCAATTCCCGCTCCCGGCTTTCAATCGCTTCCTGCAAGTGCTCCACTTCGATGCGCTCGTTTTTCGCCTTCCGGTAGTACGCTTCCGCGTTTTTTTGGGGCGATAGCTCGGGCTTGAGTTTGATGGAAATCGGCCGGTCGCGGTAAAAATCGTGCAGTTCGATGCGCTCGGCCCGCTCGGGCACCGCGTGCAGGTTGGCCATCAGGATGTGCCCGATTTCCTCGTGCGTGACGCCCTCGTCGAGCGCGGCGAGTTTGGCGTACTGGGCGTCGAGAAACGCCCTGGTTTTTTTGATTCGCTTGTCGAGCAGCCGGAGCAACTCGCCGCGTTCCCGGTCGAGGGTGGTGAGGCGGGTGGTGGCGTAGAAAAACGCGTTGGCGGCGGCGACGGGGTCGGTGAAGGTTTGGGTACCCGCAGGCTGCGCGTGCCCCTCACCCCCGGCCCCTCTCCCTTGGGAGAGGGGAGCAGTCTCAGAGTAGGTACTCCCCTCTCCCAAGGGAGAGGGGCTGGGGGTGAGGGGCGCGGGCGGCACCAGCGTCAGCACGGGTACCCCCGCTTCCGTCACCAGAAAAAACCTCGGCTTTTCCAGAAACCCCAGCGCCTCCTGCACCAGCGCCCAGCGTTCCGGAATCGACCGGGAGGCGTACCCCCGTCCCTCCAGCCAGCCCGCGACCTGCTTCCCAAACGTCGGAAACCCTTTCCTCCAGTCGCCGCCCGCCCGCTCGAAGGCCGCGTAGCTTTGGTCGAGGTATCGATCGAAGGTACCCAGCCGGAGCGCTTCGTCGCTGAGCAGGTGACTGTTGAAGAGGTCGATGGGTACCTCGCCTTCAAACAAAATCAGGTTCGAGCGATTACCGAACAGCTTGAATACGAGGCGGTACCCCTCCGGAAATTCCAGCGAAAACGCCCGTTCGTTTTCAAAAAGTCGTATCCCCTCGACGGGCCGTTCGAGCAGTTCGGGAAACAAATCGACCGAATTGCGCCCGGCCCGCCGGAACTCCTCCGGGAAACTCAACGCCACGAAATCAGGCCGGAGCAAGGCCCGCAGGTAAAACTCCCGCCGCGCCCGCCAGAGCTTTTCGGGTCGCGAAAACCCGAGTACCAACTCATCCCGCTCCTGCGAAAAACACTCGGCCAGCACCAATCCCGCCAGTCGCTCGTGCAGGGCCGGTACCAGTTGACGGAGGAAGTAGTGGTTGGTGTGCAAGTCAATGACCAGTTACCAGTGACCAATTACCAATGCCGGAATTAAATGGGTCATTGGTAACTGGTCATTGTTCATTGTCCCAGGTAGTACTTCAACGCTGCCCGCATCTCGGCTTTTCCGACGACGAAATTATAGCCGCAGTGCCCGACGGTTTCGAGCAGTGAAAACCGAACCTGCCCGGCGCGGTTTTTCTTGTCCTGGGCGGTGAGTTTCAGAATCGGCTCGAAGTCGGCTTGGGTCAGCGGGATGGTACCGTACGTCGCGAACAGGTATTCCTCGATCTGCGCCAGTTCGAGCCGACTGAGGAAATCGCGGCGGTAGCTCAGGTACGCTTCAGCGATCATCCCGGCGGCGATGGCCTCGCCGTGGAGGAGACGTTGGCGCGGCGGTTTGGCGAGGAAATGCGTTTCGATGGCGTGCCCGAGCGTGTGGCCGAAGTTGAGAATCTTGCGGATGCTTTTCTCGGTCGGATCGGCGGCCACGACGCGCTGCTTGATTTCGACCGAGTGCGTCACCAGCCCCGAAAGTTTCTGGTCCTCAAAATCGGTCCGGCGGAGTTCGTGCCAGCGGTCAGCATCGGCGATGAGGCAGTGCTTAATGACTTCGGCGAAACCCGACCGCAGTTCGCGTTCGGGTAGCGTTTCCAGAAACGTCGGGTCGATGAGTACCGCCGTCGGTTCCTGAAACACGCCGAGGTGGTTTTTCAACCCCTGAAAATCAATGCCCAGTTTCCCGCCCACGCTCGCATCGACCTGCGACAGCAGCGTCGTGGGTACCTGCGCGAAGGCGATGCCGCGTTTGTACGTCGCCGCGCAGAATCCACCCAAATCGCCGATGACGCCCCCGCCGAGATTGAGCAGCAGCCCGTGCCGGTCGAAGCCGGCCCGCGTCAGCGCGCCCCAAACGGTTTCGCAGGTATCCAGCGTTTTGTGCGCCTCGCCGCTTTTGATCTGAATCAGTTCGTGCCGGGGCAGCAGCGGCTTCAGCCGCGGGTAGCAGTACCGCCGCGTTTTTTCGTCGACGAGTACGGCCAGTTTTGAGTACGATTCGGCACCGAGCAGCAGCGGCAAACTTTCGGCGAGGGGGGCGATGGAGAGCATGGAAAACGTTGTTCGTTGTTCGAGGCTCGATGTTCGACCAATCCATTGCGAACAACGAACATCGAGCAACGAACAACGAAAGTAGGCTAAACCAACGAAACCCCAGGCTGGGCGTAGGGTTGAAGGGCGGCGGCGGCGGGGTCGAGGTCGGTGATGAGCCAGTCGATGTGGGTCAGGGGGCAGAGGTTCATCCGGTGCGTCGAGCCGAGCTTTTCGCCAATGGTGAGTACCGCCGTGCGCTCGGCGGCGCGGAGCATGGCGCGTTTCACCTGCACCACTTCCCAGTCTGACTCGGTCAGGCCCGTCGTGGCGTCGATGCCCGTGGTACCCATCAGGCAGAGGTCCACGCGCAGGTCGTGCAGGCGGCTCACCACGTCGCCGCCCGTGCAGATCTGGTTTTGCCGCGAAATCGGTCCGCCGAGCAGGATGACCTCGGCGGCGGGGTGTTCGATGAGTTCGAGCGCCACCTGCGGACTGATCGTGAAAAACGTCACGGCCAGGTCGTCGGGCAGGAGCCGGGCCAGCGCCCGGACCGTGGTACCCCCACCTGTCAGGACAAACATGCCCTCGCGAATCAGCCCGAGCGCTTTGCGGGCGATCACGTCTTTTTCCTCAAACGCGTACACGCTCTGCCGCGGGGTGGCGTGGTTGTACGAGCGCGAGAGCGCCCCGCCGTGCACCTTCACGACCTGTCCTTCCTCGGCCAGTTCGTAGAGGTCGCGGCGGATGGTGTCTTCCGAAACGCTCAGTTGCTGGCTGAGGTCGGCGGACAGCACGCGGTTGTGGACGTTGAGCTGGCGGATGATGAACGCCTGCCGTTCTTTTTTGAGCATGGAGCGTGAGAAAGGTTTTGCCGGTTTTTGCCGGTTTCTCGTCGGGAAGTACGACTAAATCGGCAAATCGTCCAAATCAAACGACCGGGCATGATTTGGTCGACACTTTCCAACGATTCGGCGGAAACGCTTTCATCTCCGCCTGCAAAGCCGTATTTATGCAGAAATTTTAAATTCACAGTCCGCTGATTCGTAACCGCTGCCCGTTTTGGACTTGCTCCGGCGCGAGACCCGTACGAATTTGGCGAAGCAGAAACCGGCACGAACCGGCAAATCAGTTTTCACTTTTTCACTCACGTTCCCTTCATCTTTCATGAAAAAAAGACTACGTGAATCCATCCGGGCGGTCTTGCTGAGCTTCGGGCTGGCGCTGAGCTGGCTCGGAACCACCGCGCAGGACCGGCTCATCACCGGCCGAGTCACCGACGCCGAGGGTTCGCCCCTCCCCGGCGCGAGCGTGCAGGTGAAGGGTACCACACGGGGTACCACCTCCAACGGCACCGGTACGTACCAGATCTCGGCGGGTACCGGCGCGACGCTCGTCTTCAGCATGATCGGCATGACGCGCAAGGAAGTACGCGTGAGCAGCGAGAGTACCCTCAACGTAACGCTCGCCGCCGCCGTAGGCGAACTCGACGAAGTCGTCGTGACGGCGCTGGGCATCAAGCAGGAAAAACGGGCGCTGGGGTACGCCGTCAGCGAAGTCGACGGGCAGGAGATCGCCCAGACCCAGCGCGACAACTTCGTCAACGGCCTGCAAGGGCGCGTGGCGGGCGTGACCGTGACGGGTACCAGCGGGATGCCGGGGGCGTCGTCGTCGATCGTGATTCGGGGCATCAACTCAATTTCGGGCAACAACCAGCCGCTGTTCGTCATTGACGGGTTGCCCATCTCGAACAGCACCTTCGGGTCGAGCGGGCCGAACTCGGTGAACCTCGTCGCCGACCGCAACTCGGGTTCCTCGATCAACAACCGGACGGTCGATTTCCAGAACCGTGCGGGCGATCTGAACCCCGAAGACATCGAAACCATCACGATCCTGAAAGGCCCCGAAGCCGCCGCGCTCTACGGCGTGGAAGCCGCCAACGGCGCGGTCCTCATCACCACGAAAAAAGGCAAGGCCGGGCAGGGCCGCGTGACGTACTCGAACAACTTCACGCTCGAAAAACTCGGACCGGTACCCAGCGTGCAGCGCGTCTACGGGCGGGGCAGCAACGGGATTCCGAACGAAACGGCCATCACGTACTTCGGCCCGAAGTACCCCGAGGGTACCCAATTTTTCGACAACCAGAACGATTTTTTCCAGCCCGGTTTTGCCAATCGGCATAACCTCTCGTTCGAGGGCGGTCGCGAAAATTACACTTTCCGGCTCTCGGGCGGGTACTCCTCGCGGCAGGGCGTGGTACCCACTACGAAGTACGACCGGCTGAACATCGCGCTCTTCGGTACCGCGCAGATCACGCCGAAACTCCAGGCGCAGGCCACCTTGCAGTACATCAACACGAAAAACATCAAGGTCTCGCGCGGTCAAAACAGCTTTTTGCTGGGCATTTTGCAGTGGCCGCAAACCCAGGACATGGCCGACTACCTGTTTCCCGACGGACGGCGGAAGGCGCTCAGCTCGAACGCGTCGGAAATTGAAAACCCGTACTTCGACGTCAACAAGAATTCCCTCCAGGACGACGGCAACCGGTCCATTTCAAACCTGAGCCTCGATTACCAGGCCACGCCCTGGCTCAAATTCACGGGCCAACTCGGGCTCGACATCTTCGCCGGCCAGTACTCGATCAAGTACCACCCCGAATCGAACCGGGCGCGGAGCTACGGCGGGGCGCTCGACCAGGCCACCGAAAACACGCGCAACCTGACGATTCAGTACTACGCCACGCTGCAAAAGCAGTTTGGTAAATTTGGCGGCAACGTGCGGCTGGGCAGTTCGATTTTCAACAACAGCCAAGCCATTCTTTCCACGCGCGGCGAGCGGTTTTACGTCCCGGATTTCAACTCGATTAACAACACCGATCCGACCACCCAGCGCTCGCTCTCGAACCTCATCCGGCGGCGGCTCGTGGGGGCCTGGGGCAGTGCCACGTTCGACTACGACAAGTTTCTGTTCCTGACCGTGACGGCCCGCAACGACTGGTCGTCGACGTTCCCCATCGAGACGCGCTCGTTTTTCTACCCTTCGGCCTCGCTGGCGTTTGAGTTTACGCGGTTCCTCGAAGGGTCGAGTATTCAGAACGTACTGAACTACGGCAAGCTCCGGGCTTCGGCGGCGCAGGTGGGCAAGGAAGCCCCGCCGTACAGCCTCGCCCCGGCGCTCGAAGCCCAGACCACCACGGGCGGCGGCTTTAGCTACGGGTTCTACGCCCCAAACCCCTTCCTGCGGCCCGAGAAAGTGACCTCGTACGAATTCGGGACCGAGCTGAAATTCTTCGACAACCGCCTCACGCTCGACGCAGCCTACTACCGCACGAAGAGCGTCGATCAGATCATCAACGGGCTGCGCATCAGCTACGGAACGGGTTTCATCCTGAAAACCATCAACGGCGGCGAACTCGAAAACTGGGGTACCGAAGTGACGCTCGACGCGGCGATTTTCCGGGGCGACAAGTTTTCCTGGAACCTGACGACGGTCTTCAACAGCACTGGCAGTCGCCTGCTCAAACTCCCGGCGAGCGTGACCGAATTCTACGATTCGGATACCTGGGTCTACGCCAACGTGCGCAACGGCAACCGCCTCGGCGGCGCGCTGACGACGTTTACGGGCAACAGCTACCAGCGCAACCAAGCCGGGCAAGTCCTCATCAACCCGACGAGCGGCCTGCCGCTGACCGAAACGCTCTGGAACATCGTCGGCGACCGCAACCCGAATTTCACGATGGGCTTCAACAACCAGTTCCGGTACAAAAACCTGGCGCTGAGTTTCCTGATCGACACCCGCAAGGGCGGTGACGTGTACAACGCCACCGAGTTGTTCAAGTACGCCAACGGCCTCAGCCTCCGCGACCTGGACCGCGAAACGCCGCGCATCTTCCAGGGGGTACTCAAGGACGGCCTCGAAAACACGGCCAACCCGACGGTGAATACCATCCAGGTAATTCCGTACTACAACGCCACGGCGGGGAGCGGGTACTACTTCAGCCAGGCCGACGAAAACTTCATCGAGCGGGACATCGACTGGGTACGCCTGAAGGACGTGACGCTGCGGTACACGATTCCGACGACGGTACTGGGCCGCACGAAACTCTTCAAAGCGGCCAGCGTGTTCGTCTCGGGTACCGACCTCTTCCTGCTGACCAACTACACCGGCGGCGACCCCGGCGTGAACGCCGTGACGCCCACGAAGGGAGGCTCGGGCGGCGGCGGCATCGACTACGGCAACCTGCCGCTCATGCGCACCTACAACGCGGGCATTTCCATCAGCCTCTGACGGCTTTTTCAAGCATTCACCATGAAACGAATCCTTTCCATTCTCGGATTAACGGCACTGCTGACGGGCCTGAGCAGTTGCGATAAATTCCTCGACGTCAACTCGAACCCCTCGAACCCCGACGCGGTCGAGGCGGCGCTGCTGCTGGCCCCGATTCAGGGGCAATTGGCCGAGGGCATTCAGTGGGATGCCCGGTACGTGGGTTCGTACGTGCAGAACTGGCAGGTTTCTACTGCTGGAAACGTCTGGGACCTGCACGGGTACATTCGCAATTCTGACGCGGGCGGTCAGGTCTGGCGCAACGTGTACTGGAAGGGCGGGCGCAACCTCATCAACCTCATCAACGACGCTCAAGCGAACGAAAAGTGGGACTACCTCGGCGTGGGCAAGGTAATGCAGGCCTGGGGCTGGCAGATGCTGACCGACCTGCACGGCGAAATCATTATCAAAGAGGCTTTCGACCCGAACCCGGAGAAAAATACGTTCAGCTACGATTCGCAGGAATTTGCGTACCAGGAAGTGCAGCGACTCTGCACCGAGGCCCTGACCGACCTGGCCCGCACCGACGGCGCGGTATCGGCGGCTTCGCTGGCCCGCGGCGACCAGATGTACAAAGGCGACCGGACGAAGTGGATCAAGTTTGCCAACGGCCTGCTGGCGCTGAATCTGCACCATTTGTCGAACAAAAAATCGCTCTACAACCCCGACAAAGTGATCGAGTACGTCGATAAGTCGCTGGCCAGCAACGCCGACGACGCACTGATGCCGTTTCTGGGCAGCAACACGACCGACGCGAGCTTTTTTGCCCCGCAGCGCGGCAACCTGAACTCGTTCGGGCAGTCGCGGTTCATTCTCGAACTGCTCAACGGTACGACCTACAAAGAACTCGTCGACCCGCGGCTGCCCGTGATGCTGCAACCCAGCGGCGACGGCCAGTACCGCGGCATCGCGCTCGGGGCGGGGCAGTCGACTACGCCGCCCGTCGCCCAGCGGGTACCAAACCTCTGGGGTTACCAACTCGGCACCGCGCCGCCCGCCGATGCCACGGGCAAGTACGTGTTTCAGAACAAAAACGTCCTGTTTCCGGTGATGACCTACGCGCAGTTGCAGTTCGTCAAAGCCGAAGCCGCGTTCATCAAGGGCGACAAGGCCCTGGCGCTGGAGGCGTACCGGAAGGGCATCGCCGCGCACATGGACTACTGCCGGGTACCCGCCGCTGAACGTGACAAGTACCTCGCCAACACGCAGGTGATGCCCACCGCCGCCGCGCTGACGATTGGGCAGATCATGCACCAGAAGTACATCGCGCAGTGGGGCTGGGGTTTTCTGGAGCAGTGGACTGACCTGCGCCGCTACAACTACAGCGCCGATGCCTTCCCCGGTTTCACGCTGCCGACGACGTACTTCACCGACAACAACGCCAAGCCCGTGCAGCGCCTGCGACCCCGCTACAACTCGGAGTACATCTGGAACATCGACGCCCTGACGGCCATCGGCGGCTTTGAAATCGACTTCCACACGAAGCCCATGTGGTTTTCGCAACCCTGATTAAAGTCATGAAACGCAGCTTTCTTCTCGTCAGTCTCGCGGTACTCGTCACGGCAGCCTGCGAAAAAAGCCCGGTCATCCGGCAGGACGTCGTCGCTACGGGCGCGCGCGTCAAATTCATCCACGCGTACCCCGACGGCCCGACGACGGGCGTCAACGTGCTGCTCAACGACAAAAAACTGAACGGCGGTACCCCCACGACGGCGGTACCCATTCCGGCGCTGGCGTTCGGGAACACGTTCCCGAGCGCGGGGTCCGACTACTCCGTCGTGACGCCGGGCAGCGCCACGGTGAAGGTCGTCGTACCCGCCACCTCGACCACGCCGGAAGTCGTGGCCCTGACGGCCCCGCTGACGCTCGACGACAACCAGTACTACTCCGTCTTCGCAACCGGCTCGCCTACGCCCGAGGCTTTCGTGTTGAGAGACGAATTCGCGGCTTCGGCCACCGACGCGGGCAAGACCTACGTGCGATTCGTGAACGCCGTGCCGGGAACGAGCTACGACATCGCCGTGCGGGGGGCAACGCCGCTGGCGGCCAACATCGCCTACAAAAGCGCTACGCCGTTTTACGCCCTCGACGCCGCCGCGACGACGCTCGAATTCCGGGAAACGGCGACGGGAAAAGTCATCGGCTCGCTGGCCACGACGGATTTCCTCGGTGGTCGGGTATTCACGTTTTACACCCGCGGCGTCGTGGGCCGGACGGGCGCCCAGGCCCCCACGCTGGCCGTGTACCGGAATCGCTGAAACAAAATCAGCCCAAACGTTCCCGCTGAACGGAAACGGAGTACCTTTAAACAAAGGGCACTTCGCCCGTTCAGCGGGATTTTTTATTCCCGCTGTAACCTCCCAAACACAACCAATTAAAACGTACCAAACGCCCATGAAACACGTCAACACCAAAACACGGGGCATGTCGCTGGCTGGGGTCCTGCTTCTGCTGGCGCTGAGTACGCAGGCCCAGCGCGCGGCCTACACGTTCCGGGGAACCGTCACCGCCGCCAACGGCGAGGTACTGCCCGGGGCGTCGGTGCTCGTGCGGGGTACCACCAGCGGAGCCGTCACCAACGCCGCGGGCGCGTACACCTTCACGGCCAACCTCGATCCGGGGCCGGTCGAACTGCTCTTCCGCTCGGTCGGGTACCGGGAGGTCGCGCAGGCCGTCACGCTGGGTACCCAAACCACGATTACGACCGACGCCACGCTGACGGAAGATGCGCTCGGGTTGGATGAAGTCGTCGTGACGGGTTCGACGCTCACGGCCTCGCGGCGGCAACTTGGCAACGCCATCAGCTCGATCAAGGCCCAGGACCTCGAACGCTCGGGTACGGGTAACCTCTTCGGAGCCCTGCAGGGCAAGGTCCCCGGCGCGCAGATCACCCAGAATTCCGGCGACCCGGCCGGCGGGCTGACCGTCCGCCTGCGCGGGGTAAAATCCTTGCAGGGCAGCAGCGACCCGCTCTACGTCGTCGACGGCGTCATCGTCAGCAACGCCTCCACGAACGTGTCGCAACTGGCTCCGTCGGATCAGATTGGGGCGGCGGTACCGGGCCAGAACCGCCTGGCCGACCTCAACCCGCAGGACATCGAAACCATCAACGTCATCAACGGTGCGGCGGCGGCGGCGATTTACGGTTCGCGGGCTTCCAACGGCGTGGTGCTCATCACGACCAAACGCGGCAAGTCGGGGGCACCCCGGTTTTCATTCACGACGAGTTTCAACGTCAACGAACTCCGCAAACGGGTACCCATCACCACCTACGGCAAGCAGTTTGGCTTTGCCGGGCTGCGGCTCTACACGATCGGCAGCGTCACGGCGGCGCAACTTGCGGCCAATCCGGGTACCACCGTGTCGCCCTACGTGCGCGACGGGGCCACTGCCAACCTGGCGACGAACCTCGTCGACGTAACACGGTACGACTACCAGGACAACATTTTCCACACCGGAACGGGTACCGACAATTCGCTGAGCATCAGCGGCGGGTCGGAGCGGATGCAGTACTTCGCCTCGGTGTCGTACCTGTTCAACCAAGGCATCATCAAAAACACCGATTTCCGGCGCTACGGACTGCGACTGCGCGTGGACCAGCGGTTGACCGACTGGGCCAAACTGTCGGCAGGCGTGACCTACACGAACAGCTACTCGAACGAGAAGCCCAACGGCAACGTATTTTACAGCCCGATCAACTCGGTCAACATTACCAACAACATTTACGACATTACCCGCCGCGACGCCGCCGGGAACCTGCTGGGCGTGGAGCCGACGCGCATCAACCCGCTGACGGTCATCGAAGAATTCGATTTCAACCAGAGTACCAGCCGGACCATCAACGACGTGCAACTGAACCTGACGCCGCTGAAGGGGCTTAGCGTGGACTGGATCATCGGCGTGGACGCGTACTCGCAATTGGGCCGAAATTTCATCCCGCCGTACCCCTACGCCGCGACGGCCGGGCTGCCGCTCGAACGCTTCCCGCAGGGCTTCGCCGCCAACGCGACGAACCAGGTCTTACTGTTCAACTCCGACGTCAACGCCACCTACACGCGGGCCTTCGGCGACCTCAGCCTGACGGCCACGGCAGGACTGAACTACCAGTTTCAGCGCTCCGACTTCACCCGCGCCAGCGGGCAGAACCTGACGCCCTTCATTGAAACCGTGAGCGGCGCGTCGAGTACCACCGTCACGGCCGGGTACGGGCTGGACCGCTTCGCCGTGTCGGGGCAATTCGTGCAGGCCACGCTGGGGTACCGGAACGGGTTGTTCCTGACGGGCGCGCTGCGCCGCGACGGATCGACGCTGTTTTCGCCCAGCCAGACCAATCAACTCTACCCGAAACTCAGCGCGAGCTGGGTGGTGTCCGATTTCGTAAAAGGAAATCTATTCGGCGAAAAAGCCATCAGCAGCCTCAAACTGCGCGCCAGCTACGGCGACGCGGGCGGCGTGAGCGCGCTGGGTACCTACGACCGCTTCTGGCAATTCAACCCGGTCGGCTTCCTCGGCGCGGGGACCATCCTGCCCGACCGCCGCCTGGCCAACCCCGGCGTGCGCCCTGAACGGATGCGCGAGTTGGAAGGCGGCCTCGACCTGGGACTGCTCAACGACCGCGTGGCGCTGACGCTGACGGGGTACTCTCAGCGCATCACCGACCTCGTCGTGAGCCGGACCCTGGCGGCCTCGCAGGGTGGTACCAGCATCACGACCAACGTGGGCGAAATGACCAACAAGGGCCTGGAAATCGGCCTGACCCTGTCGCCCGTCCGTACGAAAGACGTGGAATGGGACGTGACCCTGATTTACAACCAGAACCGCAACCGGATCGTGAGCCTGGGCAGTCCGCTCATCGCGCTCAACAACGTCACGGGTGCGCCCGCGTTCCTGATCGAAGGCCAACCGGCCAGCGTGTTTCGGGGCACGTACTTCGCCACCAACCCCGACGGTACCCCGCTGCTGACCACGCAGGGGCTGCTGCAAAGCGAAAAAGGCCTGATCCTGCGCCCGGACCAACTGGCCGGAGCGGGTTTTGACGAAACGGCCCTGCCCGCCGGTACGCAGTTCGTCGGGGGTACCTACTACATTCCCCGCCGCGATGCCAGCGGGCAACCGACGGGGCAGGCGCTCCAGAAAATCATCGGCAATCCCAATCCGAAGTGGACGGGTTCGATCAGCAGCAACCTGCGGTACCGGGCGCTCAACCTCCGCTTCCTGCTCGACGCCGTGCAGGGGGTGCAGGTGTTCAACGCCGACAAACGCACCCGTCAAGGCGTGGGCATCGGCAATTTTGCCGAGCAGGAACTCCGCGGCGACCTGCCGCGTGGCTACATCTACGGCCTCTACAACACGGAAGAGTGGCGGATTGACAACGGCTCGTTCGTCAAGCTGCGGGAAGTTTCGCTCAGCTATACGTTGCCGCAACTGGTCAAGGGCCTCTCCAATCTGACGCTCGGCGTGGCGGGCCGCAACCTGATTTCCTGGGATCAATACAACGGCTACGACCCCGAAACCAACGCGGGGGGTAATTCTGACCGCCTGCGCGGGATTGATTTCGGCAACGTGCCCGTACCCCGCACGTACCAGGTATCGCTGTCGGCCACGTTCTAACCGCTATTCCCCTGTACTTCCATGAAACGCAACCTTTCCATTGCCCTGTTGGTCGCTGTTCTGCTCAGCACGTCGGCCTGCCAGCAGGAGTACCTCAACCCCAGTTCGGCCAGCGAGACGCAGGCCGTGACGGACGTCAATGGCCTGCTGGCGTTGGCCAACGGCCTTCAGTATCGCTACACGATCAGCCGGACGAGCCCGGTTTACAACGCCGTGACGGGCAGCGGCCTGTCGACGCGCGGCCTCGTCGTGCTCAACGCCGGGAACACGGACGAGGACAACCTCGGTCGGGGCGGGGCCAACGTGCGCGGCTCGGACAACGCCGTCGTGCGGAACCTCTGGCAGGAGAGTCTGCTGGTGAATGCCAACGCCGATCTCATCCTCAACAACCTGGGCATCGTGACCGACGCTCAACTCAAGGCCAGTCTGCAAGCCCACGCGAGTATTTTTAAAGCGCTCTCGCTCGGTACGCTCGCTCAGTTTTTCGAACAGGTACCCATCAGCAGTGGGTTCAACGCGGCATTCAGCCCACGAGCCGATGCCCTCCGTGAGGCCATTCGGCTCCTCGAAACGGCCCAGACGGCGCTGGGTACCGGCGGCCTTTCGCCCACGTTCACGGGCCGCGTTGTGACGGGTATCGATATTCCGAACACGCTCAACGCCCTCATCGCCCGGTACGCGCTGTTCGTGGGCGATTTCGACAAGGCCCTGGCCGCGGCGGCGAAAGTCGACCTGACGAAACGCTCCGAATTCCGATTTGACGACAACACACGCAACCCGATTTTCGAGACGGCCCTGAGCAACGTGAACGTCTACCAACCCACCGACCTGAATCTGGGCCTGCCCGCGGCGCTAGCTCCGAACCCAGCCGACCGGCGCCTTGATTTTTACTTCCAGAGCCGGACGCCCACCAACGGCGTGTACCGGGGCAAGGGGTTTTTTACGGCCAACAACGCCTCGATTCCGGTGTACCTGCCGGGCGAAATCAGCCTCATCAAAGCCGAGGCCTACGCCCGCAAAAACGACCTCGATAACGCCATTCGTGAATTGAACGTCGTCCTGACCAAAACCACCGACGCCTGGGGACTCGGGGCCGCGCTGCCCGCCTACGCCGGAGCCCGCACTCAGGCCGACGTACTGACGGAAATTTACCGCAACCGCCGGATTGAACTGTTCATGAGCGGGCTGGAACTCGAAGACAGCCGTCGGTTTGGCCGACCCGCCGCGGGTACCCCCGGTGCCGAGCGGACCCGGAACTGGTACCCGTACCCGCAGTCGGAGCGCGACAACAACACGGCCACGCCCGCCGATCCGGCGATTTGAGCCAGGCCGCCCGAAAACCTTCCAGGTCTCGAAGACCTGGAAGGTTTTTGTTGGCAGGCTACACCGTCATCCCGCCATCCGCCGTAAACACCGCCCCCGTGCAGTACCCGCCCGCGGGGGAAGCCAGCAGCAGCGCCAGCCCGGCGATTTCTTCGACGGTACCCATCCGACCCAACGGAAGCCCGCGGGTGTACTGCTTCAGGATTTTTTCGTCGGACCAGAGCGCTTCCGAAAACTTGGTCTGGATGAGGCCGGGGCAAATCGCATTGGCGCGAATCCCATCCGCTCCCCACTCCTGCGCAAGTACCTTCGTGAGCATGATCAGCGCCGATTTGCTAACCGAGTACAGGCCGAGGCCCGCGCTGGGCGTCAATCCTTCGACGCTCGAAATATTGATCACGCTGCCCCCGCCGCGGGCTTTCATCAGCGGGTGAACCAGCCGGGCCAGTGCCAGCGGACCTTTCACGTTGACGTCCATGATTTTGTCGAAGGCTGAGTCGGGCGCATTGAGGACGGGACCGAAAACGGGGTTAGTGGCCGCGTTGTTGACCAGAATGTCCACGCCGCCGTACGTTGCGACGGACTGCTCGACGAGCGCCGCGAGTTGCTCGGGTTTGCCCGTGTGGGCGGCGATACCCCTGGCCTCGCCGCCCGTCTCGCGGATGCGGGCGGCCACGGCGTCGAGGTCGGCCTGATTGCGGCTGCTGACGATAACCCGCGCCCCGGCGGCGGCGAAGGCGCGGGCGATGGCCTCGCCGATGCCCTTGCTGGCCCCGGTGACGAGGGCGACTTGGTTTTCAAGGTTGAAATTCATGACGACGATTGAAAGGATGCGAGGACCGACTAGATAATTTTTGGTTAAGATGCGGACGAAACGACGAACCGTGGACAAGAGCGCGTAATCTTGTCAGGCAAAAGCCGGGTCGGTTCTCGCATCCTTTCAACTTGTAGTCCATGCCCACCGTTCCTCCCAACGTCGATACGAAAGAAGGCCTGCCGCCGTTCGTGAATTCGTGGCGACAGCTCTACGGCCTCGTCCTGCTCAACCTTGCCCTGACCATCGGGCTGCTGTGGGCGTTTACGGTGTACTTTGAATAGCGTTTAGGGTTTAGCGTTTAGAGTCTTGTCTTTAAACGCTAAACCCTAAACTCATAAACTCTAAACTCATTTGACTCTCCTCGACTGGCTCGTCCTCGTCGCTACCCTCAGCAGCATCGTGGGCTACGGCGTGTACCGCAGCCGCCGCGACGCCGACCTCGACGGGTACCTGCTCGGCGACCGCACGATGAGTTGGTACCACGTGTGCCTGTCGGTCATGGCCACGCAGGCCAGCGCCATCACGTTCCTTTCAGCCCCCGGCCAGGCCTACACCGACGGCCTGCGCTTCGTGCAGTTTTACTTCGGGTTGCCGCTGGCGATGGTCGTCATTTCGGTGACGTTCATCCCGATTTTCCACCGGCTTAAGGTCTACACGGCGTATGAGTACCTCGAAAGCCGCTTCGACCGCAAAACCCGCACCCTTACGGCGTTGCTGTTTCTGGTACCCCGTTTCCTCTCGACGGGCCTGACCATCTACGCCCCATCGATCATCCTCTCGACGCTGCTCGGCTGGGACATTGTCTACACCAACCTCGTCATGGGTGGACTGGTCATCGTTTACACCGTCTCGGGCGGTACCCGCGCCGTCTCGTACACGCACGTGCAGCAGATGATTATCGTCTTCGTCGGGATGTTTCTGGCTGGGTACATGGTCATGCGCCTGCTGCCGACCGACATGAGTTTCGTCGATACCCTCCGCGTGGCCGGTCAGATGGGCAAGACCAACGCCATCAACTGGCAATTCGATCTGAACGACCGCTACAACGTCTGGTCGGGTCTCATCGGCGGATTTTTTCTGCAACTGAGCTACTTCGGTACCGACCAGTCGCAGGTAGGCAGGTACCTCTCGGGCGAAAGCATCGGGCAAAGTCGGCTTGGGCTGCTCGCCAACGGCATCCTGAAAATTCCGATGCAGTTCCTGATTCTGCTCGTGGGTACGCTCGTGTTCGTGTTTTACCAATTCCACGAGCCGCCCCTGCTCTTCAACCGCGCCGCGCTCGCGCCCGTGACTCAGACCGCCGAGTACCGCGTCCAGGCTGCCGAGCACCGGCGGTTGTTTGGGGAAAAACAGCGCGAAGTCATCCGGCTGAACGAGGCCCTGCAACGCGACGACGCGCCCGCCGTGGCCGAGGCCCGGGCCGCCGTGCGGCAGGCCAGCGAGCGGGTGGAAGCCGTGCGGAAGCAGACCCGCGACCTCGTCCAGGCCCGCGGCGGCGACCCGAACGACACGAATTACATTTTCCTGAACTTCGTCGTCAACTTCCTGCCCGTGGGCGTCATCGGCCTCATCATCGCCGTGATTTTCGCCGCCTCGATGGGGTCGACGGCCGCGGCGCTCAATTCGCTCACGTCGAGTTTCGTGGTCGACATCTACCAGCGCAATTTTCGGTCCGATGCCACGCAGGCGCACTACGTTCGGTTTTCGCGGTGGACGACCGCAGCCTGGGGCGGACTGTGCATCGGCGTGGCCATGTTCGCCAGCCGGATGGGCAGCCTCATCGAGGCCGTCAACATCCTCGGATCGCTGTTTTACGGGACGGTGCTGGGCGTGTTCGTGGTGGCATTTTACCTCAAAAAAATCGGCTCGAACGCCACGTTCTGGGCGGCGGTACTCGCCGAACTGCTCGTCGTGCTTTGCTGGTGGGTGGATCTAACGGCCTTTCTCTGGCTCAACCTCATCGGCTGCGTCGCCGTCGTAGGCTTTGGGTACGGGCTGCGGGCGGCGGGGGTGGATGGGAAAAATGCGTAAATTCCGCTTTCAACCCCGTACCGGTCATGCTCAGCGTCGACGAACTTTTACAGGAACCCAACCTGCCCGAACTCCTCACCAGCCTAAACGAAGCCTGGGAAGCCGAGCAGCGCCGCCGCCACGAATTCTGGGCGGATGCTGACGAAGGCGTGAAGGCCGAATGCATCAACGGTGAAATCATTTACCACTCGCCGGCGTACGGGCGGCATTGGATGGCTTCCACAAACTTGGTTCGGTACCTGGTTCCGCACGTGTACGAGCGAAAGCCGGGGAAGGTAGCGCTTGAAAAAGTCATAATTCGCCTCACCCGAAACGACTACGAACCGGACATTTGCTTCTGGCGCACGGAGCGGGCGAAGGATTTCGGGCCGAAGCAATCCGCCTTCCCGCCGCCGGATTTTGTCGTAGAAATCCTCTCCGACAGTACCCGCGAACGCAATTACGGCGTGAAACTCGACGACTACGCCCACCACGGCGTGGACGAGTACTGGATCATCGACGCCGAAGCGGGTACCGTCGAGCAGTACCTCCGCGAGGACCGGGCGTTCGTCCTGGCGCAGAAACTCCGGCAGGGTACCCTCACCTCGGAAGTCGTGACGGGTTTTTCGATTGCGCTGAAAGAATTGTATGCGGAGTAACCAGCCATTTTTTCTGAAAACAGTCTCACCAAACCGTGCCACGCGCTGCGTAGGTACGGGCTTTTTATGACCGACGCCCTCCACCACCTCGCCCGCGACCCGCACCTCGGGCCGCTCGTTGCGCAAATTCAACTTCCCGAACCCAATTCCTCCGGCGACGTATACTACAGTTTGCTCGACAGCATCGTCTCGCAGCAGTTGTCGGTGAAGGTGGCCGAGGTGATTTTCAACCGGTTCCTGAAACTCTTCCCCGGCGAGTACCCGCACGTCGAGCAGTTGCTGGCGCTCGACCTGGAGACGCTGCGCTCGGTTGGGTTGTCGCGGGGCAAGGCGCAGTACCTCCAGAACGTCGCGATTTTTTTCCGGGAAAACGACTTGGAAAACGCCGACTGGTCGCGGTACTCCGACGACGAACTGGTCGACTACCTCAGCCAGATCAAGGGCGTGGGCCGCTGGACGGTCGAGATGATTCTGATGTTTACGCTGCACCGCCCGGACGTTTTTCCGGCGGACGACCTCGGCATTCAACAGGCGATGATGCGACTCTTCGGACTGGAACGCGACCGCCATCTGAAGCCACGAATGCACGAATTGGCCGGCCTCTGGCGGCCCTACCGCACCACCGCCTGCCGGTTGTTGTGGCGCTGGAAGGACCAAAAATAGATCTGACTTTATAATTAAGTATTGCCTTATGAAGAGGATAATAAGATTCTTTAAACTGATGCCACTCGAATACAAAATAAATTCCATTGGCGTTTTTATGTCTTTCCTAGCAGCTTTAATTGCTTGCATCAGTGTATTACTTACATGTAGTCAGTTAAAACTAACTGAAGAGGCTGTAGTTCAAGCTAATCAACAGTTCCAGTACACACTTTCAAAAGAGCGGCCTAAAATTGATTTATCAATTAAAATTAGGTTAGACGAAAATGCATTAGGCGATGTGTCCAATGACTATGTATTGAGGATCGATTTGCCAATTAAAATTTCTGGTAGTAGAGCAATTGAACTAATAGATTGTGAAATTATATATACTGCTTCCTCCTATCCAAGCTACATCTCGAATTCGATGACCTTGAATAAAATCAACTTCATGATTGATAAAAAATATTTAAATTATGAGCTTTATCCAAGTGAAAATGAAAATTTGATGACTTCAACTATCATGAAGAGATTTGATGACAATGTGGCTTTGGATTTCTATCTAGATAGTGATTCAATTAGATACTATACAGTAAAATTAAAGTATTCTGATATGACCTTAAAAGATACGCTTTCTGTGACAGAATGTTTTATGTGCAAATCATTAGACGTTTACAAGGGTTATAATATTGATTCTTTGACAAGGAATGACATGGAATACTCTGTAAAGTGTCAAAAGCTAGTGGGGAGTAGTAAGCAGACTGTACTGAAACTACTTTATGATTAACGCAGATAGTAGTACACTCCTCGTCATCGCCGGTCCGACGGCCGTCGGGAAAACGGCGCTCTGCGTCGAACTGGCGAAGCGACTGGGTACCGAAATCGTCTCGGCGGACGCCCGGCAGTTTTACCGTGAACTCCGCATCGGTACCGCCAAACCCACGCCTGAGGAGATGCAGGGAGTACCCCACCATTTCATCGATAGTCATTCGATTACCGAAACGTACACCGCCGGGCAGTACGAGCGCGACGCGTTGCGGGTACTGGACGAATTGTTTCAAAAGTACCCCGTCGTGATTCTGACGGGCGGCTCGGGGCTGTACCTGAAGGTCGTTACCGACGGCATGGATGCCCTGCCCGACCCGGACCCGGCGCTGCGGGCGGCGCTTCGGCAGCGCCTCGAAACGGAAGGGCTGAGTACCCTGCTGGCCGAACTCGAACGCGCCGACCCGGCGTACTTCGCGCAGGTGGACCGGCAGAATTCGGTGCGGGTACTTCGGGCGCTGGAGGTCATCGGGCAGACGGGGCAGCCGTATTCGAGTTTCCGAACCGGTACCCAAGCCGAGCGCCCGTTTCGCACGCTTCAACTCTGCCTGACGCGTCCCCGCGAGGAACTCTACGCCCGCATCGACGCCCGCATGGACGCCATGCTCGCCGCCGGACTCGTGGACGAAGTGCGGAATCTGGTACCCTTCCGCGAACACAACGCCCTCCAGACGGTTGGGTACCAGGAGGTCTTCGGATACCTCGACGGGACCTACGACTACGCCGAACTGGTACGACTCTTGAAACGCAATTCGCGCCGGTACGCCAAGCGGCAACTGACCTGGTTTCGGAATCAGGGCGGGTACCGGGAGTGGGCGGCGGAGGACGGGGAGGAGCTTTGGAAGCGAATCGAAGAGGAAGTATCGTCACGCTCCGGTGTGGACAACCTTCAGAGGATGATTCAAAACGAAGTTGAATGATGCCATTCAAATCCAAAACCGCCCTGGTCACCGGAGCCGCTTCGGGCCTGGGTCGGGCCACGGCCCTGCTGCTGGCGCAGCGGCGCGCGAACGTCGTCGTGTCGGACATCGACGCCACGGGCGGGCAAACCACCGTCGAACAGATTCTGGCGCTGGGCGGCGAGGCCACGTTCATTTCCTGCGACGTCAGTCAGGAAGTCGACGTGGCCGCGCTCGTCGCCAAGACGGTTGACCTGTACGGCTCGCTCGACGTGGCCATTAACAACGCGGGCATCGGCGGCGTCTGGGCACCCACGCACGAGTACCCGCTCGACAACTTCGAGCAAGTGCTTTCCGTAAATCTGACGGGCGTTTTTCTCTGCATGAAAGCCGAGTTGAAACAAATGCTCCGGCAGGGCAGCGGTAGCATCGTGAACGTCTCGTCGGTGTCGGGATTGGTCGGCTTCCCGAACAACGCCGCTTACGACGCCAGCAAACACGCCGTCGTCGGCCTGACCAAAACCGCCGCGCTGGAATACGCTAAACGAAACATTCGGGTGAACGCCGTCTGTCCCGTCTTCACGATTACGCCGTTGGTCGAGCGCATGTTTGAAATCAAGGAAGGGCTGAAGGAGCACTTCGAGCAGAGCATTCCGATGCGCCGCTACGGCCAGCCCGAGGAAGTCGCCGAGGCCATCGCATACCTCGCCTCCGACGCCGCCGGGTTCATCACCGGTCAGGCGCTGGCCATCGACGGCGGGATGACGGCGGGGTGAATCATGAGTTTCCAGTCTGCGGTTTTCAGTTGATGGGTATTAACTGAAAACCGCAGACTGGAAACTCATTTTCACGATTCAATTAACATGCTGAAGGTGCCGTCGGGCTGGCGTTCAAACACGGCGGCCCCGTAGGGATTCCCGGTGTAGTCCGTTTGGGTGGGTCGCCAGGATTCGTTCCAGTTGCCTGTCCGAATGCTGTCCGGGTGGCTGGTCCAGAGTTCACGACCCACGGGAGGCAGGAGAAAAACCCGGTCGCCGACGAGGCGCTCGAAGCACCTCAGTTCGTCGGGTTGCGTCGTGCGCCGTTGGGGCTGGCCTTGCAAATTGCCTTCAAAAAACAAGACGACTTCCGAATTGGAATTCCAGTAGCTGGCCCGTGTGGGGACGTGCTGCTTCCAGCGGTCGTCCAGGCAAATCTCGATCCGGTAGCAATCCTGCCCGGTGGCGTTGCGGTACTCGGTGACGAGGTAAATGCCCATCGGCCCGCGTTGGGACGGAACAAAGCCGAGGTTCTGGTACCGGAGCGTTTCGGTGTACCGCTTGAAAATTTGCCAAAGCAGAGTACCCTCCTGCAGGCGTGTAGGCGGGGCGAAATCCTGAGCTGGTGCGGGCACCACTCCCAGCCCGACCAGCAACAGGGCAACGAGGTACTTGTTCATCCGTTTCAAAACTTCATCGTTGCCAGATACGCCAAACTCTTCCCAATGCTCCCCGGCACGTTCGCCGACTCGTCTTCGATGAGGTAGTGCTTGACGGTACCCTGCTTGCGGGCTTCGCGCAAGGCCCCGGCGACGTCGACTTGCCCGGTACCGAGTGGGACGTCGTACTCGACGGGCGCGCCGCCAGTTTTATCACCTTTCACGCCTTTCACGCAATCTTTCAGGTGCATCAGCGGCGTGCGCTTGCCGTACTTCCGCAGAAACTCCACCGGATTCATGCCGCCCCAGTGTGCCCAGAACGTATCCAACTCAAACTGCACGGCGGTGGGGTCGGTGTTCTGGTAGAGGTAGTCGAAAAGAGTGCCCGTTTCGTGAGGCTGGAATTCGTACCCGTGGACGTGGTAAGCGAACTGCAGGCCCGCCTTCTGAATCTCGCGACCGGCGGTATTGAAAACCTCGACAGCTTTCTTCGTGTCGTTGAGCGTGAAGTCTTTCCCGGCGTGGTCAATCCAGAACGTGACCACGAAGGGCGCGCCGAGCGTCTTCGCGTCGGCGATGGCCTGCCGTAGCGCCCCCAGGTTCTGCAAGGTTTTGAAATCCGCCGCCCAACCGGTGGCTTTCAGACCGTACTGGTCGAGCTTTTTCCGTAAATCCGCCGCGCCAGTGTACTTCGGGCCGAAGTTGTAGCACTCGACTTCGCGGATGCCGAGGTCCTGGATCATCCTTAGACCAGCGTCGACGTCGTCCTTGAGCGTATTGCGGAACGAGTACAATTCCACGCCCGCGGCCTCGCGGAAGGTTTTCTGGGCGAAGGCGGTCGTGGCGAAGAGGAGGATAGTGAGGAAGAGGAGCGTACGCATGGGAGAGAAGTTTGGGGTTGGATACCCGTGTCACGGGTAAGGTGGTATGGCCTTGAAAGTAAACAAAATCCCAAAACCTGCTGAAACCGTGGCACGGGTACCGATGGAAAGTCAGCACAAGGCTCGGGCCCGCCAGGGCCGTGCCACGGCCCCGGCTACTTCACCACCACCGTCCGCTTTTCTGGCCCGACGCCTTTGATCGTCAGTGATTTCCACGAACTCGGCAGCTTCGTTTTCAACTGCACGATGCCCGCGTCGGTGATGTCTAAGCCCCCGAAGCCCGCCAGCAACGTCTGGAGGTACCCGCCCGCGCCGGTGGCGAAGTACGGGTTGGTCCCGCCCGCCGTTTCGGCCAGTACCCCGAAGGGCGGTACCTCGTTGGGTTTGTAGCTGTCGAGGTAAATCGCGTAGGCGCGATCCGTGTCGCCGAGGCGGTTGTGAAGAATCGAGAAAATCGCGTGTGCCATTGCGGGCGATTGACCCTTGCGACCCGGCAGGTTGTCAGCCAGTACCTTCCAGTAGTAGTCCAGATCCTTGCGAATTTGCTTCGCGTCGGTGATTTGCTTCATCGGGTAGGCCAGCAGGTTCACGTCGCCCTGCTTGATGGGTTCGCCGTTGTACGTCGCGTGTTCGCGGGTGGTCCCGTCGGCCATTTTCAGAATGACGAGGTTCTCGCCTACGTCCTTCCAGACTGGATTTTCGGGCAGCCCCAACTCCCGCGCGGCGGCGTTGGCGGCAGCTAAAACCTCCTTCGCCATGCCGTTCGTGTAGGCGTTGTCGTCCACGTTTTCGGCCCACTCGTCGGCGGCGACCACGTTGATGATGTGGTACTTGCCATCGGTACCCTTCTCGACGCGACTGACCCAAAACTCGGCCACTTCCTTCAGCAGCGGGTACCCGCGCTCGCGCAGCCAGGTTTTGTCTTTCGTGACCTGGTAGTATTTCCAGAAGGCAAAACCCACGTCGCCGGTGATGTGGTGCTGAAACGGGCCGGTCAAGGCCCAGACCGGCGTGGCTTCCTGGCCGTGATCGTCGGATTCCCAGGGAAACATCACGCCGCGGTACCCGTGCGATTTGGCATTCTGCCGCGCCGCTTCCATTCGCTCAAAGCGGTACTCCAGTAAGGACTTGGCCATCGCCGGTTGCAGCATCAGCAGCGGCGGGTACATCCAGATTTCGGTATCCCAGAACACGTGGCCGTTGTACCCCAGCCCCGACAGGCCCATCGGCGAGAGGCTGTAGGCTTGCCCTTCGCGGCAAAACGCGTAGAGGTGGTAAAGCGAAAACCGCGCGGCCCGCTGCGCCTCGGGGTCGCCTTCGATGACGATGTCTGAGGTCCAGAGCCCTTCCCAGGCGGCGTTGTGGCGTTGCACGAGGCGGTCGCGGCGTTCGAGGGCGGCGAAAATCGTCAGCCGCTCGGCCTCGTTGTGCGGATCGGGCGTGTGTTCGGTGGCGATGACTGACCCGACGATGGCGAAGTGGTACGTCTCGCCCGTCCGCATTTTTTTCGTGAACTTCAATCGGTGCAACCCGAAATCCCACTCCTCGTGAATCAGCGCCGGTTCCTGCCCGCGGGGTTCGTCAAACAGAAAACTGTTGGAAGCCGCGACGGTGTGCTTGCCCGTCGGTGATTTTGCCACCGAAGTCATCAGCGGAATGAGCGAATGCGGGCGGTCGATGACGTGGTAGTGGTTGGTCACGTCGCGGAGCAGGTCGGGGCTGGAGAGTACGCTGTGGGGCGTAACCTCGCAATCTTTCTGAGCCGTGATCGTCACGTCGATGAGCGCCGTGTGGGGCAGGTGCCGGAGGGCCAGCATCGTGTGGCGAACCTGAATTTTGTCGGCGTGCTCAAACGTCGTCGTCAGGGCCGCGTGTTTCAGGTCAAGCGATTGGGTAAAGTTCTGAATGTCCTTCCGCCCGAGTCGGATGCCGTCCACGTCGAGGTCCATGTTGGCGAAATCGAACACTTTCAGGATGTTCGACACGCGCCCGCGGCCGTAGGTGTCGAAGGTGCCGTTGAGCACCACGTCCTTGACTTTCAAGGGTTCGGCGGCCGAAACGATGCCGATCATGCCGTTAGCGACGGTCACGCCGTAGTAATTGGTCGGGTCGATGTTCTGGGCACGGATCGTCCAGCCGTCGGACGGAGAACGGGCGGGCAATTGGGCAAAAAGTAGGGAAGAAAAAAGGGAAAGGAAGGCGGCGACGAGGAGCAGCCGTTTTGAAAAATTCATGGACTGTTTTGGGTTTTCTGAACGGTAAAGAAACGAAAAACCCCCGCCTTCCGGCAAGGGCTTTCGGTGAGAAAAGGGTTGGTGATTCGTCGGCGGATCGGTGGGGTAAGAGCGCTTCGGGAGGAAACCGCCGAATGAACGAGCGGAATCGGAGAACAAACCTACGCGCATCGACTGACCGGCCCTATACCCATTTCCGGGTATTTTGATGCGTAGTTTTCCCCTATTTTTTTAAAAACTTCCGTGGCACCAACTTTTCAGCCACCGGCGGCGAACCAAATCTGAAAGCCATGAAACGTCTTTTTGTCGGAGCCTTGCTCCTTGCCTTCACGTCGCTGGCCGCCTGTTCCAACAATTCAGAATCTAACCAGACCCGCGATCCCAACGGCGAAGTGCCGGGTACGTACGGGACCACCACGGAAGATGTACCCGCTTCGGCGGATGACCCCTCGCGGGCGGTTGAAACCCTGGATACCGTCGTGGTCGATACCAACGTTCGGGGAAATCCCTAACTGTCTGCCGGTACCCAAGTTGAGGGCCCCGGTGATGGGAAGTGCGGAATAATTGCCTCTGGCACAAGTTTTTGTTCAGGAGCCGCGTACCAATTCAAACGCACAAACCATGAAACGACTTTTCACCGGGGCCTTGCTCGCGGGAATGGTGGCCCTGGCCGCCTGCTCGGGCACCCCGACCCAAAGCCAGGAGACGAGCGATTCGACCATGAACATGAACAGCGGTTCGACGCCGACGACCGATCCGAATTCGTCCATGCGCACGGATACGTCGAACATGCAGATGGACACGACGCGGACGGACACGACCCGGCGCGATTCGCTGTAATCGGCTCGCCTGATGATGAAAAAGCCCTTCCCGACCGGGAAGGGCTTTTTCGTTGGTTACAACGCGGTTCACAAAGATTCAGGGAATACGCCCGTATTTTTTCAACAGCAAACGCACGCGTTCGCGGGGCAACTCTTCGACCGTCCCGTTCTGACTTTTCGTTGTTCGGGCGGCCCAGAGTGAATTGTAAACCGCCTCTTCGGTCGCTTCGATGACGGCCAGAAACAGCGGTGAAATCGCGTCGTTCGTCAATTCGTCGTTCGTCTGCGTCCGGCTGGTCGGGTTGAACGGTACCCGCAGTGCTTCCGTCGTCGAAAACGCGATGACGTACTCGCCCGAGCCGTTGGAGGCGATGCCGCCCGTCCGGGCCAGCGCGCTCCAGGCCCGGCGCGCAAGGCGTTCGAGGTTGCGGGCGGTGAGGGGCGCGTCGGTCGCCACCACGATCAGGCACGAGCCGTCGGCGGGGTCGTTGAGTTGGTCGCTCAGGAAGTACTTGCCCAATTCGCGCCCCACGGGTACTCCGGCGATTTCGAGCACGCCGCCGTAGTTGGTCTGCACGAGTACCCCGACCGTGTACCCGCCCGATTTTTTCGGCAAAACGCGCGAACTCGTCCCGATGCCGCCCTTCCAGCCGAAAGCCACGGTACCCGTTCCGGCCCCGACGTTGCCTTCGGGTACCGGGCCGGTCGTGGCGTTGGCAATCGCCTCCCGCACGTGTTCGGGGCGAACGTGCGGGTGGGTGATGTCGTTCAGAAAGCCATCGTTGGTTTCGCCCACAACCGGGTTCACACTCCGCACGCGACCGTTGCCGGGCTGCGCCAGGGTGTAATCGACGAGCGCCCGCGCGGCTTCGGGTACCGCGAGCGTGTTGGTCAGCACGACGGGCGTTTCGAGGGTACCCAACTCCTGCACCTGACTCAGGCCGGTCAGTTTGCCGAAGCCGTTGCCGACGAAAATTGCCGCGGGTACCTTCTGCTGGAACACGTTCCCGCCGTGCGGTACGATGGCCGTCACGCCCGTCTGCACGCTGTCGCCGCGCACGAGCGTGACATGACCGACGCGGACGCCCGCCACGTCGGTCAGGGCGTTGAGCGGGCCGGTTTTCAAAATGCCGACGGGTACGCCCGCGTCGCGGAAGCGCTGGGCCGAGGCAAGCAGGGGCAGCAGGAGCAGGGCGGAGAGGAGGCGTTTCATAGTGGGAAGAAAAGCAAAGTACTGCCTTCCGTCGGGCAAATTTTGTTCGTGGCTCAGCACCGGCCCTTTGCCACGCTGTTCACCCGGACGGCGCAACCCGGTCAGTGGCTTAACGACGACTTCGCCACGCTGGACGCGACCGTTCCGCTGGCCGGCCAGGCGTTGCCGTTGCGCGAGGTATACCGCAAGGTACCCGTATCCGGGGCGGAAACGCGAAACGGGTAGTCAGCGCCGCGTGGCCCAACGGCCCCCAACCATCCCGACGGCACTCGCCGCCAGTCCCCAAATCGTGGCCGGAACGGTACTGCCGACGACGTGGAAGTACTGCCAGACCGCGTAGCCGAGCGCCATCGAGAGCAGGCAACCCGCGGTCGTGGCGCGTTTCCAGTACAGCCCGGCGGTCATCGGTACGAACAGCGAAACGAGGCTGAAGGCCGACGATTCGCTGACCAGTTCGAAAACGTCCTGTCGGGCCAGGGCCATCCAGACCGCCAGCGCCGTGACGACGAGTACCGAAAGCCGAATCGCGAGCAGGAGTTGTGAATCGGTAAGTTTCGGGAAAAACGGCTTCACCAGATTTTCGCCCACCACCGCCGCCGGCGCCAGAATCGCGCCCGAGGTGGTACTCAGCAAGGCCGAAATCAAGGCCCCGAAAAATAGCATCTGCACCCCGAGCGGCGCGTGGCGCAGGACCACGTTAGGCAGGAGCAACTGCGTATCGCCCGTCCTGAGTTCAGGGTGCAACTGCACGGCAATCAACCCGATGAACAGCGGCAGCAGCGCGACGGTCCAGTACAGCAGCCCCGCCGTGACCGACGAGCGCACGGCGGTACTGGCGTTTTTCGAGGCCATGACGCGCTGAAAAATATCCTGCTGCGGGATACTGCCCAGGCCGATGGTCATCCAGGCGGCGAGGTACTCCAGCGAACCGGTCCAGGTGACTTCCCGGGGTACCACCCGGAAAAAGCCCGGCGGCGTGCGGGCCACGACCGCCGACCAGCCGCCCGCCCGGTCGAGCAGCAGGACGAACACGATGCATAGCCCGGCGATGAGGAGCAGGTTGTGCAGAAAATCGGTAATCGACACCGACCACATGCCGCCCGTGAGCGTGTAGACGAGTACCAGCCCCGCCCCGACGAAGATGCCGGTACCCAGCGGCAGCCCGAAAACCGTCTGCCCCACGACGCCCATCGCCACGAGCTGCGCCGCGATCCAGCCGAAGTATGAGGGTACGATGAGCAGCGCCGACAGGTACTCGGCGGGTTTGCCGAAGCGTTTCCCGAAAAAATCGCAGAAGGTGATGATGTTCAACCGGTAAAAAATTCGGGCGTAGACCAGCCCGACCAGAATCAGGCACAGCCCCGCCCCGAACGGATCTTCGATGACGCCCAGAAACCCGCCTTCGATAAACCGCCCCGGCGCGCCGAGCAGTGTTTCGGAGCCGAACCAGGTGGCAAACGTCACCATCGAAGCCAGCCCGAAGCCCAGGTTACGCCCGGCCAGAACGAAGTCGGTGGTAGTTTTCACGCGCCGTGCGGCCCAGAGGCCCACGGCGACGTTGAGCAGCAGGTACGCGACGATGGCGGCGAGGAGCACGGGATGTTCGGATGTAAAAGTGGAGCGTAAACCTACGGTACGAAGTCCGTTAATTTTGCGATCATAAAAGCGGGTGAACCCGCATCGTCCACACCCTTGGAAATTTTCGGATACTTCCTGGCCGTCTGCATCGGCCTGCTGCTCAGTTTGCTGGGTGGGGGCGGCTCCATCCTGACCGTGCCGGTGCTCGTGTACGTATTCGGCATCGCGCCCGCGACGGCCACGGCCTACAGCCTGCTCATCGTGGGCACGGCCTCGGTGGTGGCAGCGGCGGGGTACGGGCGGCGGGGGCTGGTCAGCGTGAAAACGGCGCTGTTTTTTTCGTTTCCCTCGTTTGTGATGGTCTACCTGACCCGGCGCTTCGTGGTGCCGCGCTTGCCCGAGGTCATTTGGCAGACGAGTACCTTCACGCTTTCGAAAGACACGTTTTTGTTGCTTGCGTTTGCGGTGCTGATGCTGCTGGCGAGTACCTCGATGATTCGCAGCGGGCGGCGCGCCGGGCGCGACGATTTCGCGACGGCCCGCCGGATTCAGTACCCGCTCGTGTTTGGCGAAGGGCTGCTCGTGGGTACCCTCACGGGACTGGTCGGTGTGGGGGGTGGATTTCTCATTATTCCTGTCCTGACGGCCTTCGTGCGACTGCCGATGAAACTCGCCGTGGGTACCTCGCTGCTGATCATTGCCATCAATTCGCTGATTGGGTTCCTCGGTGACCTGGGCCAGCGGACGATGGATTGGCCCTTCCTGGGTACCCTCATCGCCCTGACGCTCGTTGGCGTGGCGGCCGGAAGCGGATTGTCGGGCCGGGTCTCGGGCGCGGCGCTAAAACCGGCCTTTGGGTACCTCACGCTGGCAATGGGCGGCTGGATTCTGGTACGGGAATTGTTCTGGTAAAAAAAGCCCCCGACCCCCAAAGGGGGCTCCCGATGCTCGGCAACGAATCCGAGTATTGATTGCCCCCTTTGGGGGTTGGGGGCTTATGACCAATCCTTACGAAGTACTCATCATCGGCGGTAGCTTCGCGGGCCTGAGCGCCGCGCTGACGCTCGGGCGATCGATGCGCCGGACGCTCGTCATCGATGACGGGTACCCCCGCAACGCCCCATCCCGCGAGTCGCATGGGTACCTGACCCGCGACGGCGCGTCGCCCGCCGAACTGCGGCGCATTGCCCAGGAGCAACTGCTGCGGTACGACGACGTGACGCTGCTCGTCGGTCGCGTCGAAACCGCTGAGCGTTTGAACGAAGGCTTCCGCGTAGTACTCACCGACGGGCGCGAATTTTTCGGCAAAAAACTCCTCCTCGCCACCGGCATGCGGGATTTTCTCCCTGACGTACCCGGCCTCGAAGTTGGCTGGGGCAAAGGCGTGCTGCACTGCCCGTACTGCCACGGCTACGAACTGCGTAACCAACCGCTGGGCATCCTGGCCGATGACGCCGAGGGGTTGATGGACTTGATGAAACTGATTAACCACTGGTCGAACGACCTGACCGTGTTCAGCCAGGGACTGGAATTGTCCGAAACCGACCGCCACAACCTGTCGGCCAGGGAAGTGACGCTGGTGGAGGAAGTCCTCGAATGGGTTGATTTTAACGAACGTGGCGAGCAGCCCGTCGTCCGAACTGTCAGCGGAAAAACCTACCCGTTGATGGGCCTGTACGTGCGGCTGCACTGTCGCCAGCATTCTGAACTGGCTTTCGACCTCGGCCTGATGACCGATGAGCGCCACCTCATCGACGCCGGCGAGACGGGCCGCACGGCGGTACCCGGCCTCTACGTGGCGGGCGACATGACCTTTCCGGCCTCGCAGGTGATCCTGGCCGCCGCCAGCGGCAACCGGGCGGGCATGGCCATCAATCACGACCTCATCGAGGAACGCGAAGCGGCCTTTGCCGCGTTAGTACCCCAACCGAACTGATTCAGCCATGACCGGAAATTTTCAAACCCTCATCGAGTCCGAAACGCCGGTACTCATCGATTTTTTCGCCGAATGGTGCGGTCCCTGCAAGCAGATGGCCCCCGAACTCAAGCGCCTCAAAGACAAACTCGGCGACGACCTGACCATCGTCAAAATCGACGTGGACAAAAATCCGGCCCTCGCTCAACAGTACCGCGTGAGCGGCGTCCCGACGCTAATGTTGTTTCAGAAGGGCAAAACGCTCTGGCGACAATCCGGTGCGATGAGTGCCGCGCAGATCGAGCAAGTCGTTCGACAACGTAGTGCCTAACTCAGTGCCTCGTGCTTCGTTTCAGTCACCAAGCACCAAGCACCATCAACCAAGCACTTTTAAATCATGTCCCGCACCAAACTTCAGGCCATTCTCGACGCCCGCTGCCCGCGTTGTCGCGAAGGTAAATTGTTCACGCACCCCGGTTGGAACGTCGCAAAGTTCGACCAGATGCCCGAACGCTGCCCGCATTGCGGCGTGCGGTACGAGGTCGAACCGGGCTTTTTCTACGGGGCCATGTTTGTCAGCTACGCGTTTTCGGTGGGCCTGATGGTCGCGCTGGGCGTGGTGATTTACGTACTTTTCGATGACCCCGACAACCTCTGGCTCGGGTACATTTTGCCCATCACGGTGATTTCCCTGCTGGCCGTACCGTTCAATTTCCGAATTTCACGGATTCTTTTTATTCACCTGTTTTCGGGAATCGAGTATGACCCTCACCTGGCCAAGCCGAACGCGGCCCGGCCGAACGCGGTCCAGCCAAAACCGCGGTAGTTTGGTTCTGGTGGCGTGTCTGCTGGCCGGGGTAGCTCGCGGGCAGCATTATTCGCACGCCACGCTCTGGACACGGCTGAACGTCGGCAAGGAATTCGGGTCGCACTGGTCGGTGCAGGGCGAGGTGCAGTGGCGACGGCAGAACAATTACAACCAATCGCGTTGGAATCCGCTCATTAATCCGTACTTCCACGCGTACCGGCTCCTACTGAGCTACCGAACGGGGCCGTGGACGTTTCAACTGAATCCGAACTACATTCAGTCCTACGCGTTGCTGGGGAAACCGGCTGATTTCAACAACCCACGCGGCAACGAGTACCGCTTTGCGGCCTACGTCGAGTGGGCGCGTACCCGCAACCGCTCGACGCTTCGGCTGCGTTCGGGCTACGAGTACCGGCTGCTCGAACGCCGCGATTACCAGCCCACGGGTCGCTTTCGGTTTCGGGTGCAGGGCCGCCACCGGCTCACGGAGCGCGCGGCCTGGGTGCTGGGCAGCGAGCCGCTGGTGAACGTTGGGCCAAACGCAGCCTCGGTGTTTTTCAACCAGAACCAAGCCTACACCGGGCTGACGTACCGGGTGTCGAGTCACCTGAATCTGGAGGCTGGGTACTTTTACGTGCTGCGCCAACGCCAGAGCCGGGTGGAGTTTGACAACGAACACGCGCTGAACCTGGCGGCGCGGATTGACTTATGAAACCGATTCTGCTGCTGATTTCCAGCATGACGTTTACCAGCGCCCTCGCCCAAATCCAGAGCCGGGCCTTCAAAACCACCATCGACGCGCTCAACCACGAAACGGTACCCTACGTGAGCGTCGCCGAGCTGAAGCGGATGCCCCAGGCCGTGCTGCTCGATACCCGCCAGAAAAAAGAATTCGACGTGAGTCATTTGAAGGGAGCGCGTTGGGTCGGCTACGAGGAGTTCGAGTTGAAGCGGGTGCAGGACGTACCCAAAGACGCCCCCATCGTGGTGTACTGCTCGGTTGGGTACCGGAGCGAACGCATCGGCGAAAAGCTCCAGGCCGCCGGGTACCGCCACGTCCGAAACCTCTACGGCAGTCTCTTTGAATGGGTCAACCAGGGCAATCCGGTCATCGGACCCGACGGGCAGCCGACGACCCGAGTCCACGCCTACAACCACGCCTGGGGCGTCTGGCTGCGGCGGGGAGAGAAAGTGTACGAGTAGTGAAAAGTGTAAAGAAGATTGCAGACGCTTTGAGCTGACGGCTTAAAGCATACGGCCCTTAAAATTTCATGGAAGTCAAACAATTCTACGACGAACCACTGGCGCACGCTTCGTACGCCGTGATGAGCGATACCACCAAAGAAATCGTGCTGATCGACCCCGGTCGCAACCCGCAGCCGTACTACGACTGGGCCGCCGAGCGGGAGGGCGTCATTCGGGCGGTCATCGAAACGCACCCGCACGCCGATTTTGTGAGTTCGCATGGGGAAATCGCCCGCACGACCGGCGCAAAAATCTACCAGTCGCAGCTCGCCGAACCGGCGTACGAGTTCGTGCCGTTTGACTCGGGTAAGCGAATTTCGCTCGGCGAAATGCTACTCGAAGCGGCCAACACGCCCGGCCACTCGCCCGACAGCATCAGCGTGCTGCTCCGCGACGCCGACGGCGTGTACTGCGTCTTCACGGGCGACACGCTGTTCGTCGGCGACGTGGGTCGCCCCGACCTCCGCGAAGACACCGGCCACCAGCGCGAGGAGCTGGCCCGGCAGATGTACCACAGTACCCGCGAAATTCTCCTGAAACTGCCCGACGACGTGGTGATTTTCCCCGCGCACGGGGCGGGTACCCTCTGCGGCAAAAACCTCGGCGAAGAGCGGTCGAGTACCATGGGCCACGAGCGCGAAACGAACCACGCGCTGTCGGAAATGACCGAAGACGCGTTTGTCGAGTACCTTTTGGCCGATCAGCCCTTCGTCCCCAAATACTTTCCGTTCGACGTGGAACTGAACAAAACCGGCGCGCCGAACCTGGCCCAAAGCTTGGCCCAAGTACCCCACGTATCGCCGGATTCGCTCGAAGAAGGCATCTGGATTGTCGACACCCGCCCGGCGGAAGAATTCAAGCGCGGGCATTGGCCGAAGGCGTTCAACTTACAGGACGGCCCGAAGTTTGAGACCTGGCTCGGCAGCATCCTGGCCCCCGGCGAGCCGTTTTACCTTCAGGCCGCCGACGGCGAAACGCTCGATCGCCTGCTCGAACGCATCGCCAAAATCGGGTACGAAGCGCAGGTGCGGGGGGCATTCATCCTACCCGAAATTGATCACGACGCCTCGCCCACGCTGCGGCTGGAGGAGTTTCGGGAGAATCCGGGCGCGTACACGATTGTCGACATCCGCAATGCGTCGGAAACAAACGAGCTGATTTTCGAGCACGCCCTGACCATCCCGCTCCCCGAACTCCGCGAACGCGCCGGGGAAATTCCCACTGACCGTCCCATCGTCGTTCACTGCGCGGGTGGGTACCGCTCGGCGGCGGGGAGTAGTTTGCTGGAGGAAATGCTGGACGTACCGGTATACGATTTGGGTGAAGCGGTGAAGGAATGTCAGTAGGCAGGAGCAGTAGGCAGTCTGCGGTTGAATTTTCTGCCTACTGCCCCTGCCTACTGCCGCCCGCCCGCCCCGCCACGTACCCCGTCGACCAGGCGGCCTGGAAGTTGTAGCCGCCCGTGATGCCGTCGACGTCGAGCACTTCGCCCGCCAGAAACAGGCCGGGGCAGCGGCGGCTTTCCATCGTCTGCGGGTTCACGTCGGCGAGCGACACGCCGCCGCAGGTCACGAATTCGTCTTTGTAGGTCGTTTTTCCCTGCACTCGAAACGGTGCGTTGGTCAGCAACTCGGCCAGCCGGTTGAGCGCCTTCGCGGGCGCTTCGGCCCAGCGCGTGGTTTCGGCCAGGCCCGCCTCGGCGCAGAGTGCGTGCCAGAGCCGCGTCGGTACCCCGAAGGCCGGAAGGGTACCGACCTGCTTGCCCGCGCGCGTCCGGCGAAAGTCGTCGAGTTCGGTGCGGATGGTTTCCTGGGTACCTTCCGTCCAGTTCACCAGTGCCGTCAGTTGGTACCCGGCCGCGGCCAGTTCGCGCGCGCCCCAGGCCGAAAGCTTGAGTACCGCCGGGCCGCTGAAGCCCCAGTGCGTGAGCAGCACCGGCCCGGTCTGGCCCAGTTTGGTACCCGCCAGCCGAACCGTTCCGGTAGGTACCGACACGCCGGGCAAGGCCCGCAGCGGCGAGTCGGGGACGTTGAAGGTGAACAGCGAAGGTACCGGCGGCACGATTTGGTGCCCGAGCGCGGCAAGGCTGTCGTACCCGGCGAGGTTCGGGTTGCCGCCCGTCGTGACGAGTACCCGGTCGGCGCGGAGGGTTTCACCCGAAAACAGCGTCAGCGTGAAGCCACCCGCTTCGGGTACCAGTCGCTCCACGCCGCTCGACGTGCGGACGTCGACGCCCGCCGCGCGGGCCGCGTCGAGCAGACAGCGAATGATGGTTTCGGAAGAGTCGGTCGTCGGGAACATCCGCCCGTCAGCCTCGGTCTTGAGCGGTACCCCGCGCCGGGCAAACCAGGCCACCGTGTCGGTGTGGTCAAACTGCGCGAAGACGGTTTTGAGAAACCGTTCGCCCCTTGGGTACCCCTTCAGCAGCGCCGCGGTACTCGGTGCCGCGTGGGTAACGTTGCAGCGCCCCCCGCCCGAAATGCGGACTTTGTTGAGGACCGTCCGGGCTTTTTCCAGCAGCGTGACGCGGGCCTCGGGGTACCGTTCGGCCGCGGCAATCGCCCCGAAAAACCCCGCCGCGCCCCCGCCGATGATGATCAGGTGGGTTGGATGATTCACGCCGCAAAGGTACGGCGGCGGGGACTGATTTTACGGCAGTACCCCCCAATCCAGCGGCGAGGCCGGGGCGCTGAGTTTCTGATCGGTGAGGAAAAATCGGTACTGCCCGCCTTCGCCGACGAGAAAACCAATCTGGTACTCGCCCTGAAACAGAAACCGCCGGGTCACCTGCGCCGTGAAGCCGCCGCTGAGCTGGCCGTACCGGCAGCGGTACCTGACCGGAAACACCGCCGTGTAGCGGGGCGAGCGGAGCACGACGAAGGCCCCGTCGTCAGAACCCGCGCCGCGCCGGAAGGTAGCGTTGGAAATGGTCAGCGTCTGGCCGTCGTCTTCGAGGTGGTCGATCGAGACGGGCGCCGATGCCCGGACCGGCGCGTTCAGCGCGCGTTCCAGCGCGGATACCGGGGCCACGACCCGCCCGCTGCGCAGCCGGGTCTGCTCGCGCCGGAGCGTTTCGTGCCAGGGATGACCGGGTTGTCGCCAGCTCAGGGTGTGGGCCAGGGCCTGATCGCGGTGGAAACGCAGGTCGGGCCAGTACTTCAACGTGACCAGGCCGAACCAAGCCATCGCCCCGGCTGAGGCCAGAGGGAGCAGGGCGCGGAGGGAAACATACTTTCGCAGTGCGTCGAGCGTCCAGAAGTACCCCACCACGAGCAGCAGAGCCGAGTAGATTTTGTACCGCCCGGCCATCGCCGGCGAGCCTTCGCCGCGCAGAACCGCCACGAGCAGCCCCGAGCCAAGGACCAGGCCCACGACGGACGTCAGAAATAAATCGGCCGACGGGGCTTGCCGACGAAACACCCACCAAGCCATCCACCCGAGCAGACCCAGCAGCAGCGCCCAGCCCAGCCCAAACAGCACGGGCTGAAGCGGATGCACGAACGTGTGCACTTCGGTACTCATCGCCAGGAAATCGCCGAGGTTGCGAAACCAGCTTCGGGCAATCGCGGCCCAGTCGCGCGGGTGGGCGGGCAGGTGCAGGGTTCGGAAATACAGCCCCACCACCAGCGCGGTCAGCAGGCTGTAACCGAGCAGGTCACGCCAACGGCGCCGGTAGGCCAGCAGCCCCAGGCCAATGCCCAGCGCCAGCAACCCACTGCCGCTCGAAAGCCCCGTCAGCGCGGCAGCGAGGTACCCCCAGCGCGAGGGGGCGAGCGTGAGCCAGCGAAAAAACAGCAGCGCTCCGAGAACTACGCCGAAGTTTTGCAGCCCGAACACCGACAACTGGTTGTCCATCTGGTTCAGCGCCAGCAGCACGAAGGGTACGGGCAGAAACGCCGAAGGCGGCAGGCTTTTCGCCCGGACGACCGGGTAAAACAGCGCCGCAATGCCGACCAGACACCCGCAACTCGCCACGGCAAACGTAACGTGGCTGTACTGGTCCGTCAGGGCATACCAACCCGCCACGAACGCCCGCAGGAAAAGCACGCGGTGCTCGTTGTTCTGCTCAAAAAGCGCCGCCCAGCGGGCTTCGAGCGTAGGGGCCTCCAGCAAACGCAGGAGTGAGGCGGCGGTACCCACGTCGTCGTAGCCTTTCGGGAAATCCGTGGCATAGCGAATCAGGGCTGCTGCGAGGGTACCGAGCGGAATCAGCAGCAAAATCGTCCAGGCGTAGTCGGGCCGGGTCAAGCGGCGACGTTGGGTTTGGACGGAAGGGGCGGAGGGTAAAGGATGAACCAATACGCGGCGGATTATGGGTTCAGAAACAGATAGTTTACCGACTGTTCAATTGCCCAAATTTCGAGAGTTGCCGTCAAGTGCGCAAGCCGATTGCTAAGTTTGGTCCAACGATTTTTCGATTTTCATGCAACTCTCCGAATTGCTCTACAAAGTACCCCTGACCGCCGTCGCCGGTCCGACCGACGTCGAAATCGCTGATCTCGTCCTCGATTCCCGCCGCGTGCGGTCCGGTAGCCTGTTCATCGCGTTGCGCGGTACGCGGGTCGACGGCCACGGATACATCCCCAAAGCCGTTGAAGCCGGAGCCGCAGCGATTTTGTGCCAAACGCTCCCCAGTGAACGCAGTGAAACCGTGACCTACGTGCAGGTACCCGACCCGGCCAACGCGATGGGGCGCATCGCTTCAGTTTTCTACGGTCATCCGTCTCAAAAACTGAAGCTCGTCGGCGTGACGGGTACCAACGGAAAGACTACCAACGTCACGCTGCTGTTCCGGCTGTTCCGGGCGCTGGGGTACCGTTGCGGGCTGATTTCGACGGTGCAGAACCAGATCGAGGACACGGTCATCCCGAGTACCCACACCACGCCCGACAGCATCCGGCTGGCCGAACTGCTCGCCGAAATGGTCGCCCAGCGCTGCACGCACGTGTTCATGGAAGTCAGCTCGCACGCCGTCGTGCAGGAGCGTATCGCCGGGCTGCACTTCGCGGGCGGGATTTTCACGAACATCACCCACGACCACCTCGATTTTCATAAGACGTTCGAGAATTACATCCGGGCCAAAAAAGGCTTTTTCGATCAGCTCCCGAAGTCGGCCTTCGCCCTCGTCAACCTCGACGACAAGCGTGGGCGCGTGATGCTGCAAAATACCGCTGCCCGCCGCGAGACGTTTTCGCTCGAAACCGTGGCGAGTTTTCGCGGCAAACTGCTGAGCGATTCGATGGTGGGCCTCGAACTGGAAATCGACGGGCGCGAGGTGCACTTCCAGCTCATCGGCCGCTTCAACGCCTACAACCTCCTCGGCGTTTACGGGGCGGCGGTGCTCCTCGGCGAAGACCCCGACGAGGTACTCACCCAGCTTTCGGGCCTGCGCACGGCACCGGGGCGTTTCGAGCAACTGGTTTCGCCCACGGGCATCGTCGGCATCGTCGACTACGCCCACACACCCGACGCGCTTCAGAACGTGCTCGAAACCATCGTCAAACTCCGGCAGGCAAACGAGCAGATCATCACCGTCGTCGGTTGCGGCGGCAACCGTGACGCGGCCAAACGGCCCGTGATGGCGAAAATCGCTTGCCAGTTCAGTACCCGCGTCATTCTGACGTCAGACAATCCGCGCTTCGAGGACCCACTCACCATCCTCCAGGACATGCAGGCCGGGGTACCCCCGCTCGATTTCAAGAAAACCGAAACGGTACCCGACCGCCGCGAAGCCATCGCCCGCGCCGTCGCCCAGGCCCGCCCCGGCGACGTAATTCTGGTCGCGGGCAAGGGCCACGAGACGTACCAGGAAATTGGGGGCGTAAAGTACGAGTTTGATGATCGGGCGGTGTTGGGGGAGGTGTTTGGAAAACGTTAGAATCGATTCGTCAGAAGAAGAATATACAACTATAATAAAAAAATTCTGTAAATACATATGACCAGTATTTTAAAAAACTTGCTTCTAATTACATTGGTAATCACTGTACCAATATTAATTTTGATTGTCTACTTTAATATAGACAATCCAGCTTTCAGAGAAGGTCTGCTGATAGAATTTTCCGGCTCATTAGTTGAAGCAGCAATTATTTCCTTTTCTATTCCGTTGGCTATAAAAGTCTGGCAGAAAATAGAAGCCTGGAATAATAGAATAATTGTTACTTATTTAGTTTATCAATTAGGTAATAGTTTGGCGGACATAGTATTTCAGTACTTTGAAATTGACTATTACAGCGTTCTGGAAAAATTATGTACTGAGGAAAAATGGCATACTGACGTAGCACAAGGCGTTTCAGGAGAGGAGGGAATGGTGGATAAAGGCTTAAGGTTGAGGTCAAAAGCATTGAATTATTACGTGAGTAACTTTGAAGGAAAGTTTCTTACAGAAGCTGAATGGAAATCGCTGAACAGTGAAATAGAAGATCTCTATTTAAAACATTTACAATTTTTATCAACTTTTGCAAATTCGTCTAAATACAAAAATATCTGCAAACAGTTACAAATACGTTTTATAAATTTTAGACATTTGGGAAGAAGGAATCACTTCAAATATATTTTTTCATTCATGAAAGAAAATGACTCTGAACGCTTATCGATGAATAAAAACATAACTGTAACTAAAATCGCTTTAGAACAGTGGTCTGAATTTTTGAAGTTTTTGATTGATAGTTATGAGGATGATTACTACGACTTCATAGCTCAGGCTACAATAAGTCAATGGAGTGGCAGACTAACTTTTTGGGACAGTTGGCGAGCATTTATTTATGGAAATGTGTATAGTCAAAGATATAGAAAATAATTTATTTGCGTCCGATCCAATCATAGTTAAAAAGCGAGACGGTAGGTATAATTTAATTTTTCTCCCGCATCTCCCCCTGCCGCATCGGCATCGAATCAATCAGGTCAAACAGTTCCTGCGGCGGTACCGGCTTTTCGCGGCGGAGCTTTTCACCGCCATCTTTGCCAATGAGGAGTACCCGAAATTCCTGCGGTTTGACGTTGAAGCGTTGGCGAAGCGCCGCCGCACCGGGCGAGTCGGGGAGGACGTCGAGGACGAGCAGGTCCCGCTCGTCGGCGTCCAACTGGCGGGCCTGGAGCAGGCGGCGCTGTTCGGTGCGCTCGGGCGAGGTACCAGCGGGCGCGAAGACGAGCACCAGCCGGTTTTTCCAGCGGTACTTCGCCAGCGGATCATCGTCGGTTTGAAACGCGGACAGCAGTCCAATCACACTCAGCAGTACCCAGTTCATGATTCGATTGGTTTGGTGCGTCTGGTTGGCGTTGGTACCCCTGCTCGGCTTCGGGCAGGTGCGAAAAGTAGTCGTTCGGCAGCCCAAAATGGGCTCGCTGTTCACCATCCAAACGTATGCCAGCGATTCGCTCGGGGCCGTCCGGGCCGCCGAACGCGCCTTCGCCGCCGTCGATTCGCTCAACGCAATTTTCAGCGATTACCTCCCCGACTCCGAACTCAGCCGCATCAGCCGCACGGCGGGCAGCGGGCGCTGGGTACCTGTCTCACCCGCGCTGTTCCGCATTCTCCAACAATCCAAAACCGCGTCCGAACGCAGCGGGGGTACCTTCGACGTGACGACCGGGGCCGTCGTCCGACTCTGGCGGGAGGCCCGAAAAACCGGGAAGGTACCCGACCCGGCGGCGCTGAAAATCGCCCTCGGCGGCGTCGGCAGTCGGTACCTGCTGCTGAACGAACACAACCAGACCGTCAAACTAACAAACAACCAAACCAAATTAGACCTCGGCGGCATCGGCAAAGGCTACGCCGCCCAGGTCATGCTCGACGTGATGCGCCGGGCGGGGTACCCCGTCAGCCTCTGCGACGCGGCGGGGAACCTGGCGCTGGGCGCGGTACCACCGGGGCGGAAGGGCTGGTCGGTAGGCGTCGAACTGCCCGACGAAAGCGGGCGGCTCGACGAGCGGTACCTCACGCTGGCCAACCGGGCCGTGTCGACCTCGGGCAGTTTGTTTCAGTTCGTGGAAATCGGCGGAAAGCGGTACTCGCACCTCATCGACCCGAAAACCGGCCTCGGCCTGACGCATCCCCGGCAGGTAACGGTACTCGCCCCCGACGCGGCCGGGGCCGACTGGCTCTCGACGGCCTGCACGGTACTGCCCGTCGAGCGGGCGCTGGCGCTGGCCCGGCGCGAGGGGGCCGACTGTCTGATTCTGGAGGCCCTCGATGGACAGATTCGCCGCTGGCAAACGCCCGGCTTTCCGTGAAAAGGGCGTAAATTTAGGGCTTACTTTTCGCGCAGAAAGTCGCAGAATTTGTACGCGCAGATTGCCGCAGAATCGATTCGCGCTCGTCTGCGGGTACTTAAATCTGCGAACATCCGCGTGAACCAAACTGTAAACCTGACGTGAAAAACTGGATTTCAGCCCTGACTACTTCGCTGCTGGCGTTCGCCGCCACCGCCCAGACGCCCGCCGATTTCAAAGCTTACGACCAAACCATCCCGAACGTACCCACGGCCACGCTCAAACTGGTACCCATCCCGGCGGGGAAGTTTCTGATGGGCAGTCCCGCCACCGAAAAAGGACGGCAGGCCGATGAAGGCCCGCAGGTGGAGGTGACGGTCGAGCCGTTCTGGATGACGACCACCGAAATTACCCACGACCAGTTCGAGGCGTTCCGCTTCGAGGACAAGGACATGGAACCCAAGTTCTCCGCCGACGCGGACGGTCCCGACGCCGTCACCCGCCCGACGGCCCAGTACATCGACCTGAGCTGGGGCATGGGCAAACAGGGCGGCTTTCCGACCAACTCGATGCAACCCTACACGGCCACGGCCTACTGCCGCTGGCTCTGGAAAAAAACGGGCATTTTCTACCGTCTCCCCACCGAAGCCGAGTGGGAATACGCCGCCCGCGCGGGCAGCAAAGCCCCGTACCCGGCGGGCGTGACGGCGGCGACCTTGCCGGAGTACGCCTGGTTCAAGGCCAACAGTTCGAACAAGTACCAGCTCGTCGGGAAGAAAAAACCGAACGCCTGGGGCCTGTACGACATGCTCGGCAACTTGGCCGAATGGACAATGGACATGTACGCCGCCGACTACTTCGCCAAACTCGCCGCCAACCCGACGAGTAGTTTTTTCGTGAAGCAAGTCAAACCGCGCTCGTACCACACGGCCCGGGGCGGGGGCTTCCGCGCAACGCTCGAGGAGTTGCGCCCAGCCGACCGCCTCGCCCAGACCGAAGACTGGAACCAGCGCGACCCGCAGATTCCCCGCTCGAAGTGGTGGATGACCGACGGCGACTACGTGGGCTTCCGGGTGATCCGGCCCGTTAAGCAGCCGACAGCGGAGGAAGCGGCGGCGTTTTACAAGGAAATGCTGGGGGAATAACGTACATTCGGTAAAACGTCAATTGCCATGACAACGACCATTCAAACCACACTGGAAGAATTGGATGAGACCTTTATCCAAAAACTAAAAACGACTTTCTCGCACGTCAAAAATCAGCAGGTCACAATTGTCATCGGCGAGATAAAAGTTCAGTTTCAGGTGGGTTCTGAACTGGACGAAACGGAGTATCTGATGAGTACGGAGGCAAACCGGCAGTTCCTGATGGAATCCATCGAGCAGGCGCGGCGGGGAGAGCTGATTGAGCTGACTTCTGAAGAACTGGCGAAGCACTTCTCAAAATGAGAAACATCACCTTCACGCCGAAAGCCTTTGTTCAGTTCAACGAATGGCGCGATAGTGACCTGGAGTTACAGGATCGGTTGATCCGACTAATCGAAGAAACAGCGAAAGATCCATTTAGAGGCTTGGGCAAACCCGAGCCGCTCAAACACGACTTGAAGGGATTCTGGTCACGGCGCATTACGCAGGAGCACCGCTTGGTGTACGAGGTGCGCGAAAACCTAATCGTTATCATTTCCTGTAAATACCATTACTGATTGGCCACGATGAACGTGGCCAATCAGTAAATCTACTCTGCTTACGCATTTACCTTCGTACCCCTCCCGCCGACAAACCGTCCCGGTACGTCGCAGAAAATTGGGGTAGTAGTTTCAAAATCAGGACGGAGTTCGGAACTTGGCCGAACGAACGTCCCGTACTTCGCACTCAACTCTGTTTCCTCGCTATGAAAAATCACTCCGTTTCCCGCCGGGATTTTGTCAAGACCGGCTCGCTCGTCGCCGGAGGCCTGATGGCCGCTCCGCTCGCCAACGCCACCAGTTTCTACAACTCGGGGGTGGCCGATGTCATCAAAGTGGCCGTCATCGGCTGCGGCGGTCGGGGTACCGGCGCGGCCGTGCAGGCACTCCGCACGAAACAAAACGTGCAGATTGTGGCGATGGCCGATGCCTTCCAGGACCGCCTCGACCAGAGTTTCAAGAACATCACCGAGGCGCTCGAAGACGTCGGAAAATCGGACCGCCTGAAGGTAGGCGATGCGAAATTCGTCGGGTTTGACGCCTACCAGAAAGCCATTCCGCTGGCCGACGTCGTGATTCTGGCCACGCCGCCCGGCTTCCGGCCGATCCATTTTGAGGAGGCCGTCAAGCAGGGCAAGCACGTGTTCATGGAGAAACCGGTCGCCACCGACCCGGCGGGTGTGCAGAAGGTACTCGCCGCCGCCGAGCAGGCCAAAGCGAAGAAATTGAACGTGGTCGTCGGGCTGCAACGCCACTACCAGAGTTCGTACCGCGAACTGATGAAGCGCCTCCAGGACGGCATGGTGGGCGACGTGGTTTCGGCGCAGGCCTGGTGGAACAACGACGGCGTTTGGGTGAAACCGCGCAAGGAAGGCCAGACCGAAATGGAGTACCAGATGCGCAACTGGTACTACTTTAACTGGCTCTGCGGCGACCACATCAACGAGCAGCACATCCACAACATCGACGTCATCAACTGGGCCAAAAACGGGTACCCCGTCCGGGCGCAGGGCATGGGCGGTCGGCAGACGCGGACGGGCAAGGAGTACGGCGAAATCTTTGACCACCACTTCGTGGAGTTTCAGTACGCCGACGGGACGATCCTCAACAGCCAGTGCCGCCACCAGAAGGGCACGATGGCGAAAGTCGACGAGCTGGTGATGGGAACCAAGGGCAGCATTAAGTACGACGCCGCCCAGATTCTCGACCGCAAGGGCAACGTCGTGTACGCGTTCGAGAAAAAAGGCGAACCGAACCCCTACCAGGTGGAGCACGACGAACTCTTCGAGGCCATCGCGAAAGGCGAATACAAATTTAAGGATGCCGAAAACGGCGCGAAATCGACCATGACGGCCATCCTGGGCCGGATGGCGACGTACTCCGGGCAAGTGATCGAGTGGGACAAGGCCATCAACTCGGGCCTAAGCATCATGCCGACGACCTTCGCCTGGGACGCCAAGCCGCCCATCACGCCGAACGCCGACGGCTTCTACGCCGTCGCCACGCCGGGCGTGACGAAGTACTTCGCGTAAACTTTCAAATGAAAAACGTCCAAAGTCTTCGAGAGTTTGGACGTTTACTACCGAGCATATAAACCTTCAAGGTCTCCGAGACCTTGAAGGTTTTTTGTTATCACCGGTCGCGCAACGTCGCCTTCCAAACCTTCCCCTCCCGAATGCCTTCGCTCAAGTTCGTCACCCCAACGGCAGTATTCTGCGGCTGCACGAACGAAATCCGGTACCCCACGCCGTCTACCGTGATGACCATTCCGCCCCCGAAGTAGTACCACGGAAACGTTACCCGCTCGATTTCGGCCAGCGGTCGGCTGAAAAGTTGCCTCGGTTGCCCACGTGTCAGCCGCTCGGCCAGGCCGGGTTGCTGGGTACGGCCTTCCAGCATGCGAAGCTGTCCCTGGCTCAGTACCCCTGCATCCTGTACCGTCAGCGAGAGCCGCCCACCCGAGAGGTTGAGTACCCCCGGCGTGCTGCCGGTCAGGCCCATCAGCAGCCAGACGTTCGAGCGGAGACGGGGTGGAATGTTCATCTGATTTTTAATTTAAGCCGTCACGCTGAATGGAGCGACCGCCAAGCGGGTGTAAGCTTCGTCGGAATAGAACAGGCGGATGACGGGATTCAGTACAGCGTGGTGCGCTGGCGGGCGGGAAGGTCGCGGTCGTACTGCGCGCCATCAATGGCCGAATCGGTGAGTGCAGCGAGCATGGTCCCCGCCGAGGGTACCGAGCGGAGTACCTCGTCGGGTAGCTTCTCCCACAACTTCGACCGCCGTACGGCGCGGGCGCACTGAAAAAACACCGATTCGACCGTAATTTCGAGGACGCACTTCGGCGGTACGCCCTGCACGGTGAAGCGTTCGAGTAGGTCGGGCGCGACGGAAATCCGGGCACGGCCATTGACCCGCAGCGTCTCGCCGATGCCCGGAATCAGGAACAGCAGCGCTACGTGCGGGTCGGTGAGGAGGTTGCGGAGGCTGTCGATGCGGTTGTTGCCCCGGCGTTCGGGCAGGAGCAGGGTCCGCTCGTCCTGCACCACGACAAAACCCGGCGCATCGCCGCGGGGCGATGCATCGAGCCCTTCTGGCCCGGCCGTGGCGAGTACCGCAAACGGCGCGGCGGCAATCCAGGCCTGGTACACCGGGTGCAGGACCGGTACCTCCTTCCGCACGGACGCCTCGGCCACCGGGCCGAAAAGCGCTTCGAGGGCGGGGAGGGAGTCGATGACGTGCGTTTCGGGCATGGGCAGCATGTGAGTTTTGTAGCACGAGTCGCAGACTCGCGCCAGTTAGGGTTCAAATTCCCTGTGTGGCAATTCTGGTTAACATCAGCAACTCATCAAGCATGACAAATACTAAAGATGGAGGCGGTAGATAAGTTGACTGACCATCGTCAACAAGGGCAGTATAACGGAGTGCGTGGGTTTGATGCTGTTCATGCAATCCATTGATAAGACTGATAGTTTGAGGGCTGACAAACAAACCTTTTTGCTGAACGGCCTCCAAGAGATTGTTTAGGCTATGACGGTTTTCAAAGCGCTTGAGGTCGCCTTCAGCGAATCCTCTTTTGAGCAACGCAGATTTTAGGAATAATTCAGCAGCATGGGAAGCCAGAAAGTAAAACGGGATAGCAGTCAATTTAGCAGGGCGACCGTCACTGCTCAATTCCATCGTGGAATGAAGCGTTTCTGCAGCTAACCGAAAGTTCACTGCGGTCAGACGATAAACACTTGCTAAATAGATTGAGTCCGTTGTGTTATTTCTCATAGAAATTTGTAACGGCTGTAGAGATTAATTCCCCAAAATCAACGGCACGTTTCCGCGCCCGTTCATGATCACGATTTTCGCATTCGGCGAGGCGGCGAGTTCGCGCTGGGCTTTGATTTGCTCGTATTGCAACTGCCGATCAGTGAGGCTTTCGGCCAGGATGCGCTGATAGTCAGCGATGCCCTGCGCCTCGACGCGCTTCCGCTCGGCTTCCTGGCGTTCCTTGGCCAGGACGAACTGCATTTTCTGCGATTCCTGCTCGGCGTTGATTTTTGATTCAATGGCCGTTTTGACCGAGTTGGGTAGGTTGATGTTGCGAATCAGCAATTGTTCGAGCACCAGCCCCCGTGTTCGGAAATCATTTTCAATGGTTTTCTGAATGCGGTTCTGAAACTCGTCGCGGCGGGTGGAGTAGAGCGCCACGGCGTCGTAGTACACGGCGTTGTCGCGGATGCGGGTACGGGTCAGCGGGCGGACGATTTTCGCGGCGTAATCCACGCCGATGCTGCGCAGAATTTTCGGAGCATCGCTCGGGATGACGCGGTAGAGTACCGTCAGATCGATGACCACTTCGAGGCCGTCGGCGGTGAGTACCCGGATGGCGTCGTCACCCCGCTGATCACCTTCGTCGTGCACGCCCGACATCGTGTAATTCTGCGTTTTCACGTCGAATTCCGTGACGGTCACGAGGGGATTGACGAGGTTCAGACCGCTTTCGAGAATGCCCGGCTGAACTTTGCCAAACAGGGAAGTCACACCTACGCGCCCGGCGTCGATTTGCCGGATGGCCGAGGCCAAAACGCCGAGGACAATCAGTACCAAACCAATGAGTTTAAGCGGCCGGGCGTAGCGCGAGGCCGTCAGCGCGGGCGTGTTGATGGCGAAGCCCGCCAGCAGCAGGATCACACCCAGAATCAGGAAAAGCATGGTGGAAAAAGGGAGATGTGAATGGCTCGAAAGTCTGACCTTTCGGTGGGCTAGGGTACTGAAATTTGATGAATGGCGGCTGCGATGGGGGACGCGCTTTTATTGATACCGCCCCCCGCGCGTTTCTACAGTCAGAATCAGTACCGAGGGCCGGTGATGGCGAAGAAAATCGTCGGGACGCAGATCCGTCAAACTAGTGTTGAATCGTTCGGGAGGCCATGAGATTTGAGCATTTGGAGGTGGTTTAGAGGTTCACGCCGATTGACGCAGACGAAATGCACGCGGATGTTCGCAGACTATTTTTCTGCGGGTACTCGAATTTGCGCCAATCGGCGTGAAAATAAGCAATTCTACCGCGCCACGACGATGCCCAGTTCATCGCACAGCAGCCGGTCGATGCGCTTCATGTCCATGAACTGCGTCAGGAGTACCTCGACGGCGGTGGCGTCGCTCGTTTCGGTGAGCTGCTGCTTGAGCGTGGCCATCCGCAGGTCGTTAAAGGCTTTTTTGAGCCGCAGTACGCAGGTGTGGGCCAGCCGGTCAAGGAGGTCGGTTTCCTTCGGGACGTAGATTTCGTGCATCGAGTGCCAGTTTTCGCTCACGTCGTATTTCGAGGTCACGAAGTCGATACTCGTCCGCTGGATGTCTTCGTCGGGGTGGGCGAGGTACTCCTGGGCATCGGGCGCGGTACCCTGCTCAAACTGCTGGCGGCAGTAACTCAAGATTTTCTGGTACGCGGGCGTCTGAAAATCCAGCCCCGGAATCTGGCTCAGCAGGTAGTGCGCCAGCGTCACTTCCGGCTCCAGTTCGTGGGTACCGTAGCAGACCAGCAGCCGGGTAAATTCTTCTTCGTGGTACGAAATCGGCGCGCGGGCGGGCTTTGCTGGGAGTGCTTCGGGGGTTGTGCCTAGTGCTTCGTTGGGTGCGGAAACGCCCGGCGGCAAGTCGAGCGACGGACCTTCTGCCCTCCGTTCGTTGTTCGGCGTTCTGAATTCCACCTTGCCGCCTTCCCCCTTCTCCTTCCTCCCCTTCAACACAATTTTATTCGCCTCCGCCACGAGCACGTCCTCGCCGATGCCCATCAGCGTGGCGGTTTGCTGGATGAAGACCGTGCGTTTGATTGAGTCGGGAATTTTGACGATGCTCTCGACCATCTCCCGAATCACTTCCGCCCGGCGGAACGGGTCCTCGCCCGCGTCCTGGAGGAGTACCTCGGCTTTGAACCGGATGAAGTCTTTCGCCTTCGACTGCACGTACTTTTTGAACGCCTCGCTGCCGAGCTTGCGCACGTAGCTGTCGGGGTCTTCGCCGTCGGGGAAAGCGCAGAGTTTCACGTTCAGGCCTTCTTCCAGAATCAGATCCAGCCCGCGCAACGAGGCTTTCAGCCCCGCCGCGTCGCCGTCGAAGAGTACCGTGACGTTCGGCGTGAAGCGCCCGATGAGCCGGATCTGTTCGACCGTCAACGCGGTACCCGACGAGGCCGCGACGTTTTTGATGCCCGCCTGGTGGAGCGAAATCACGTCGGTGTAGCCTTCCACGAGGTACGCCACCTCCTCGGCACGGATGGCATTTTTAGCCTGAAAAATGCCGTACAGGACGTTCGACTTGTGGTAAACTTCCGTCTCCGGCGAGTTGAGGTACTTCGGCTGATTCTTGTCGGGTTTCAGAATTCGTGCGCCAAACGCGATGACCTTGCCCGAGAGGTTGTGAATCGGGAAAATGACCCGCGCCCGGAAGCGATCGAATTGCTTACCGTCTTCTTTTCGGATGGTCAGCCCTGCTTTTTCGAGGGCGTCGATCGTGAAGCCCTGCTTGAGCGCCGTCTTCGTGAAGGCATCCCAGCTTTCGGGGCTGTAGCCCAGCTCGAAGGCCTGCATCGTCGGGTCGCTGAAGCCCCGCTCGCGAAAGTAGCTCAGGCCGATGGATCGGCCTTCCTCGGTCTTGTTGAGCTGATCCTGGTAAAACGTCTTGGCGAAATTGAGCGCGATGTACAGGCTTTCGCGCTCGTTCTGCGCGGCGATTTCCTCGGGCGTCTGCTCGATTTCGGGAATTTCAATGCCGTACTTTTTCGCCAGGTGTCGCAGGGCTTCGGGGTACGAAACGCCCTCGATGTCCATCACGAATTTCACCGAATCGCCCGCCTTACCGCAGCCGAAGCACTTGTAAATGCCGCGAACGGGGTTGACGTTGAACGAGGGCGTTTTTTCGTTGTGAAACGGGCAGCAGGCGATCAGGTTGACGCCGCGCTTTTTGAGGGAAACGTAGTCGCCGACCACGTCGACGATGTCGGCAGTCTGCTGAATCTGGCGGACGATTTCTTCGGGAATGCGCATCAACGCGAAGCTACAAAAAAAGCCCCGCGACCGGAGTCGCGGGGCGGTGGGGTTCGGAAAGTTAAACGCAACTACACGGTCCCCAGGACGTAAATCGGGCCTTGCGGTCCTTTTTCGGTGGTACTGCCACCGGTCGCTTCGAGTGAGATGGCGAAGGCCTGCGCATTGGCGACGTTGCTGATGCGCCGCAGACCGGTACCGGTATCGAACACGCCCATCGCGACGGGCTTGCCACCGACGATGGCCCAGAGCTGGTACTGCCGACCGGCGGGAGCAGCCGGAAGCTGGGTACTGGCCAGGTACACGGTGCGCTCGCGGGCGTTCCAGTACACGAGTGCTTCCGACGAAGCAGGCACGTTCGGTTGGGCTTTCAGGTCGATGCGCTGCACGGCCGGATTGCGCAGCAGCGCGATTTCTTCATTGACGGTCTGGAGATTGGTTCGCTGCACGTCGACTTGCTGGGCCAACTGCGTATTCTGGTTTTCGGCCAGTTCGAGCCGGTCTTCGGTATTCTGCCAGCGACCGTAGAGCAATAGGTTGCCCAGTACGCTCAACGCCAGCAGGCCAATCGAAGCGGCCACGAACCAGGTTTGTCCCCAGAGCGGGCGAACCGATGCGGTTTCAGTCGTCTCGACGGTCGACGTCAGGGGACGTACGGGGCGCTCGGTTGACAATGGTCGGACCGACGACTCCGACTGCGCTTCGGCAGCAATCGCATCGAGTACCCGCGCCCGGAGTCCGGGTGGTGGGGCCTGCTCGTAGGTCAGGGCGTAGGCTTCCAGATCTTCCCGCAACGCGTCTACGTCGGCACGGAGCTCGGGAATCTCCACCAGCGCGCGCTCCACCTGGGTCGTTTCCGCCTCGGTGGTCAGCCCCAGCACGTAGCTTTCAAGCAATCCTGACGCTATGTATTCTTCCCGGTTCACTTTTTTGTTCAAATAAGGTGGTTGCTCAGTTTTTGGTGAACAGGTTCCAGAGTAGACCGACCCAGACGCCCAGCGAACCCATCAACGCCCGCAAGTGACTCAGGGCCGCTTTGACGCGCGTCTTGACCGTACCCAGCGGCACGTCAAGTTCTTCCGCTACTTCCGCCTGGGTGTACCCCTGGAAGTAGACCAGTTCGACGATGCTCCGGTACTCGGGTTTGAGTCGTCCGACCAAACTCCGAACACCTAAGGCGTCCACTTGAGTTTCAATCGGATTTTCCCGTTCGACCATACCTACGGAATCATCGAGCGGTTGGTTTTGAAGGGATTGTTGATAGTCCTGCGAGCGCAGTTTGTCGATGGCCGTATTGCGGGCAACGTTCAGAATCCACGTAAACAGCGTGCCTTTGGAACGCTCGTAACTGCCGATGCTCCGCCAGATTTTAACAAACGCATCCTGAACCACGTCGGCCGCCGTTTCTTCCGTTCGGACAATTTTAAGCACAACGCCGTAGAGCGCCGCCGAGTAGTTGTCGTACAAAATGGCAAAACCGCGCTGGTCGCGCTGCTGGAGCAGGGCGACCAGATCTTCTTCGGCAACGTGGATGCGGCGCTTCACCAGAGAGGAAAGGGAGGGGTTGGTTTTGGGCAAAGCTATCCAAAGCCCGCTACCCGACAAACCTTTCGGCACAAAAAAGACAGCGGGTACGCTCGAATTGGCGCGCCCGCTGTGCTGCGATGAATTAACCCACACCTTCAACGTACCGGACGAATGAGGCCCAACACCACGGGTCCGTCCGGCGTCTCAGTTGTTAAGAATATGTACGAAAAGGCGGGGAGGCTGGATTGCGGAAGGGAAAAATTTTGAACTCTGAACAAGAAATTTTGAATGACGAATGGCTCCAACCCTTCGTGCTTCGATATTCAAAATTCCTTGTTCAGTAGTCGTTAATCAGGAATTCACAAAAAAGGCCCGCCGCGTCGTAACGCAGCGGGCCGGGTACCCGAGTCAGGCCGGGCTTAGCACTTTTTCCCCGGAGGGCAATCTTTCTTTTTCTTGGCCGTCGGGGTTTTGGCCGGGGCCGTAGCCACCGCCGAAGCCGTCGGTGATTCCACGACTTCACCCTTCAGGTACACCGTTACGGTCGGGGTTTCGGCATTGGTGTAAACCGTTACGGGCTTGTTGAACTGGCCCTGCACGGCGGCGTTGAAGGTCGCTTTCACGATTCCCGTTTTGCCGGGCATGATGGGCTCTTTCGACCACTCGGGCGTGGTGCAGCCGCAGGTGGCCGTGGCGTTCGAGATGACGACGGGGGCACTGCCCGTGTTCGTAAAGACAAACTCGTGCGTGACGGGCTTGCCTTGCGGAATCTTTCCGAACTCGCGGGTTTCCTCCTTGAATTTCAGTTTACCCTGGGCCAGGGCAGTAGCGGCGGTCAGCGACAGACAGGCCAGAACAAAGAAAAATTGCTTTTTCATCCGTTGTGTTTGGTTTTAATTGGTACTGAACTCGATTGGTGAAACAAAGCTAAACCGTGGTCCCGAAGCGGGCAAACAGGCCGGTGTTAATGAAATGTTAACGGGGCCGGGGCGGGCCGGGCGGTGGTTTGGAAGGGTGCCCGATTTTGTTTTACTTTTACCCTGAAAAAGCCATGCCCCGCTGGGAAATGCGCTTTTTAATGCCTCCACTACCCGGTGTTCCGGCACCGGTTTAACGACCCCTCGGATGGAGCTAAACGAACTCATCAGCGAAGGAATTGCCCTCGACCGCGCGCAGATTCTGCGGGATTACCAACTGGCCTGGGAAAGTCGCCACGCCAGCCTGCTCGTGCGGCGGGAAGTCTTCGCCGGGAAAGCCAAATTCGGCATTGCCGGCGATGGAAAAGAAGTGGCACAGATTGCGCTGGCCCGGTACTTCCGCAATGGCGACTGGCGCTCGGGCTACTACCGCGACCAGACGATGATGGCCGCCGTGGGTCAACTGACCTGGACCGAATTCTTCGCCCAGCTCTACGCCCACACCGACATCACCGCCGAACCCAACACGGGCGGGCGCATGATGAACGGCCACTACGCCACCCGGCTGCTCGACGAACAGGGCCACTGGCTTAATCAGACTCATCGGAAAAACACGGCCTCCGACATTTCGCCCACGGCCGGGCAGATCCCCCGCTCGCTCGGGTTGGCCTACGCCTCGAAACTGTACCGCGAAAATTCGGAACTGAGTCACCTGACTACCTTTTCCGATCACGGCAACGAAATCTGCTTCGCCACCATCGGCGATGCGTCGGCGGCGCAGGGTATGTTTCTCGAAACGATGAACGCCGCCGGGGTACTCCAGGTACCCCTGCTGATGTCGGTCTGGGACGACGGCTACGGCATTTCGGTACCCGTCGAGTACCAGACCACGAAAGGCAGCATCTCGAAAGCCCTCGCCGGGCTGCAACGTACCGACGATGAGCCGGGCGTCGAAATCTTCACGGTCAAAGGCTGGGACTACGTGGCCCTGCTCGAAACCTATCAGCGCGCCGCGCAGCTTTGCCGCGAGCAGCACGTACCCTGCCTCGTACACGTCGAGGAACTGACCCAACCGCAGGGCCACTCCAGCTCGGGTTCGCACGAGCGGTACAAATCGAAGGAGCGGCTGGCCTGGGAAGCTGAGTACGACTGTAACCGGCAGTTTCGGCTCTGGATTCTGGCCAACGGAACCGCCACCGCCGAAGAACTCGACGCCATCGAAGCCGAAGCCGCCCGCACGGCCAAAGTCGCCCGCGATGCCGCCTGGAAGGCCTTCAACGAATCGCTCCGGCCCGAGTACGAGCGGGCGCTGGGCTTGCTGCAAAACGCCGAACGGGTGAGCGAGACGAGTGCGGCTATCCGGGAGGTCCGTCAGAAGTTGCAGCAAACGCCCAATCCGCTCCGCTCCGACGCCATCTGCGCCATCAAACACGCCGTGCGGCTAATGCGGTCTGAGGAATCGGCGGAACGGGCGGCCCTGGTGGATTGGCTCGACCGCAACAAAACCGAAAACTGGGCGCGTTTCAACTCGTTTCTCTACAGCCAGTCCGACGAGTCGCCCTTGCGGGTACCCGCCGTGCCGCCGACCTACGCCGACGACGCGCCGCTGCTCGACGGTCGCGAAATCATCAATAAGAATTTTGAAGCGATTCTGGCCCGTGATCCGCGCGTCTTCGCCATCGGCGAAGACGTGGGAAAAATCGGCGACGTCAACCAGGGCATGGCCGGGCTCCAGGCCAAATTCGGCGCCCTGCGCGTAACCGATACGGGCATCCGCGAAACGACCATCATCGGGCAGGGCATCGGCGCGGCGTTGCGCGGCCTGCGGCCCATCACCGAAATTCAGTACGTCGATTACCTGCTCTACGCCCTCCCGACGCTGTCGGACGACCTCGCCTGCCTGCACTACCGCACGGCGGGCGGGCAGAAAGCGCCGCTCATCATCCGCACGCGCGGCCACCGGCTCGAAGGCGTCTGGCATTCGGGCTCGCCGATGGGCGTCATCATTCACAGCCTGCGTGGGATTCACGTCGGGGTACCCCGCAACCTGACCCAGGCCGCCGGGATGTACAATACGCTGCTGCGCGGCGACGACCCGGGCCTCATCGTCGAGCCCCTGAACGGGTACCGGTTGAAGGAAAAACTACCGGACAATCTGGGCGAATTCTGCGTTCCACTCGGTCAGCCGGAGGTGCTCCGGGAAGGTACCGATTTGACGATTGTCACTTACGGCTCGATGTGCCGCATCGTGCTCGACGCCGCCGCACAACTGGCCGAAGTCGGAATTTCCTGCGAAGTCATTGACGTGCAGACGCTGATTCCGTTTGACCTCGACCACCGGGTACTTGATTCGATCAAGAAAACCAGCCGGGTACTCGTGGCCGACGAAGACATGCCCGGCGGCGCAACGGGTTTTATTCTACACAAAATCCTCGACGAGCAGGACGCCTGGCGCTGGCTCGATTCGTCTCCGCGGACGCTCTCGGCGCACCCGCACCGTCCGGCGTACACCACCGACGGCGATTACTTTTCCAAGCCGAACGTCGAGGACATCTTTGACGCCGCCTACGAACTGCTCCACGAAGCCAATCCCGACCAGTTTCCCTACCTGTACCCGCATTGGAGCGGCTATCGCGTCCCGAGTCGGACGTTTCAGGGGTTTTCGGGAGCGTAGGGAATATCGAACAAGGAACAAGGACTGTTGAACTCCGAATTTTAGTACTTCGTGATTCAACAGTCCTTGTTCCTTGTTCGATATTCAAACATTCCCCTACTCCTCATCCCGCCCATGCACCTGTGCGGGTGGGTAGGTTGCTTCGATGGCCGTGAAAGCCTCCGTGATTTTGTACGTGTGCGAAGCGCCTTTGGGTACTACCCAGGAATCGCCGGTTTCGAGGAGGATCATCTGCCCTTCGAGGTGCAGTTCGGCCCGACCGCTGATGACGTACCCGACGGTTTCGTACTCGCGGGTGGTAGGCTCCTTGGCCTCGGCGGGTTGCTCGTCTTCCCACATCCGCATGGCGACGTTTTTGCCGGAAGCGAGGTACTTCTGACCCATCGCGCCGGTGGGCGAATGGGCGGATTGAACTTTGATGACGGTCGTGTCAGTCATGGCTTTCGTTGGTTGAGTGATGAACGAAAGCCGCCTCGCAAGAGCCGTGCCAGTGAGGTCAGACCCGCCAATCGCTACATTTTTCATTACTTGCCCCCCACCGCCTCCCCCTTCCCGGTGCCCGCAGGCCGCACGGCGGTACCCGTGCGCTGGGTCAATTCATCGCCCAACTCCGTCCGAGCGGCTTCGGCCATTTTTTCCAACGCCGCGACGCGCTCGGGGTACTCCGCAGCTACGTCGTAGCGTTCGGCGGGATCGCGGCGGAGGTCGTACAGCCCGGCGGGGATGGGGTAATTTTCGGGGGATTTGCCCGGAAAGCCGCCGTGACCCGAGGCCTGCCCTTCGTACGTCCGGCCGGGGTGGGCGAAGACCAGCTTCCAGTTGCCTGCGCGCACGGCTTCGAGGTGGTTTTTTCGGTAGTAGTACCAGAATTGTTTTCGGGGCGAAACGTCCGATTGGCCCGTCAGCAGGGCGCTGGCATCGAGGCCGTCGATTTTGCGCTGCGGCACCCGGGTGCCGCAGAGGTTCGCGACGGTCGGCAGCACGTCAATCGCCGAAAGCAGTTGATTCACGACACGCCCGGCGGGTACCCGCCCCGGCCAGCGGACCAGGAACGGTACCCGGTGGCCGCCTTCGTAGCTGGTACCTTTGCCCTCGCGCAGGCCGCCGGTGGTACCCGCGTGCTCGCCGAAGTTGAACCACGGCCCGTTGTCCGAACTGAAAAGCACGAGCGTGTTCTGGTCCAGCCCGTGCTTTTTCAACGCCGCCAGAATCTGCCCGACGGACCAGTCGATTTCCTGAATGACGTCGCCGTAGAGCCCATCCTCCGACTTCCCGCGAAACTTCGCCGAAACCCCGAGCGGCACGTGCGGCATGGGGTGGGGGAGGTACAGGAAAAACGGCTTCTTTTTGTTTTTCTCGATGAACGCCACCGCCCGCTCGGTCAGGCGCGTGGTGAGCTGGTCCTGGTCGGTCAGCGACGTCAGCGTGTCGACGACGCGGGTACCTCCGTACCGGGTACCTCCGTACCGGGTACCTTCGAGCAGCGGGAGGGGCGGGTACTGGCCCTTCGGTTGCTGGGTGGTGGGGGTGCCGTCGTACCAGACGGGCCACATGTCGTTGGAATACGGCAAGCCGAGGTACTCGTCAAATCCCTGGTTCGTGGGCAGAAATTCGGGGCGACTGCCGAGGTGCCATTTTCCAAAAATTCCCGTCGCGTAGCCGCGTTCGCGCAGTAGTTCGGCCAGCGTCTCCTCGTCGGGGTGCAGGCCGGTGGTGGCCGCGGGCGAGAGTGCCCCGCTGATGCCCACGCGGTTGGGGTAGCAACCCGTCAGCAACCCCGCCCGCGAGGCGCTGCACACGGCCTGCGCCGCGAGAAAATTGGTGAAGCGGGTACCCTCGGCGGCCATCCGGTCGAGGTTCGGCGTAGTGTGGCCGAGCGCGCCGTAGCACGACAGGTCGCCGTAGCCGAGGTCGTCCATGAAAATCAACACGACGTTGGGGGGCGTGGGCTTTGCCGCGGGCGGTGTCGGAATGAAGGCAGTTGGGAGGAGGAGCGCGGCGAGGGCGCTCAACGTGCGGAGGGAAATCATGACGCTTGGGGAGGTCGTTTGCGGGAGAAGAGTACTTTTGCCGGGATTTTTACGTAAAGCCGGTTGGAGTTTTCGAGTCGGAAACGATTCACTTCAGGCCAAACTTCGGTAAAATAAATGGAAGAGGAATTTTTACCCGCTCGTCGCCCGTTCCGTAACTGCCCCGCTTTGACCGTACCGACGGCAAGCAACGGGCCGAATGGATGATTCAACACCATGTCGGGGTTTCGGTAAAAAATACCTTCGAGGTCAAACGCCTTGACTCCGATTATTTCGAGGAGATTTAAATCGTGAACACAAGCACGAATCAAACCTACTGGCAAACCCTGCGCGCGGGCATCCGCACGAGTCTGGCGGGGCTGCGGCTGTCGCTGCGGCACTTCCGCGATGCCCGCCGGAGCCGCAACGCCGACTACGTGGACCAGCCGGGGTACTTCGACCAGACGGGCATCGTGACGTTGCAGTACCCGCGCGAGTCGCTGCCCGTACCCGACGTGGGTCGGTACCGGCTGCACAACGAAATCGAGGATTGCATCGTCTGCGACAAATGCGCCAAGGTTTGCCCGGTCGATTGCATCGAAATTGAGGCCATCAAGGCCACCGAAGAAATCGGCAAGGCTTCCGACGGCTCGCCGATTCGCCTCTACGCCGCCCGCTTCGACATTGACATGGCCAAGTGCTGCTACTGCGGCCTCTGCACGACCGTCTGCCCGACCGAGTGCCTGACCATGACGAAGGCTTACGATTACAGCGAGTTTGACGTCAAGGATTTCATCTACGCCTACTCGAACCTGACGCCCGAACAGGCCGACGAAAAACGCCGCCTGCTCGACGAATTTCAGCGGGAAAAAGAAGCGCTGAAAGCGGCGAAGGCCACGCCGGGCGTCACCCCGTCGGCAGTACCCACTGCTGCGCCCGTGGAAGATACCCCCGCGCCCGCCACCCGCCCGGCCTTCCGCCCCGGAATGCCGAAACGCCCGGCCCCGGCCGCCGAGGTACCCGCCGACCCCGCGCCGGTACCCGAGCCGCCCGCGGAAGCCACTCCGACTGCCGAAGCGATTCCAACCGAAGCGCCCAAGCCACGACCCGTTTTCAAACCGGGCGTGAAAAAACCGGTAGTTGAGGTACCCCCGGTCCCCATCGAAGCTGCGACGCCGACCAGCGAGGTACCCGCGCCGCCGAAATCCCGCCCGGTCTTCAAGCCCCGCGGTCCGGCACCGGTCCAACCAGTACCCCCGCCCGAAGCCGAAGCAGCGCCGCCCGCCGCAGAGGTACCCCCGGCCACGCCCGAGGTACCCGCCGAAGCGCCGAAGCGCGCACGTCCCGTCTTCAAACCCGCCCCGCGCAAGCCGCCGGAGGAGTGAGAACGTGTTTAGGGTTTAGAGTATTTCAACGCTAAACGCTAAACGCTAAACCCTAAACCCTAAACCCTAAACGCAACTTGACCAACGCCGCCTTCCTCGCCTTTTTTATCATGACGCTGGTTTCGGCGCTGGGCGTGCTCTGGAGCCGCAACGTGCTGTACTCGGCCTTCGGGCTGATCCTGACGTTTCTCGGCGTGGCGGCGCTGTACGTGCTGGCCGGGGCCGATTTTCTGGCCGTGGCGCAGATTCTGGTGTACGTGGGCGGAATTCTGGTGCTGCTCGTCTTCGGCGTGATGCTCACCAACCAGCCCGACTCGCCGCGCCGCGACGGTCCGCCCGTAGTGCTGACCGAGCACCGCTGGCGACTGCGGGGAACGCTCGTGGCCGGTGGAATTTTTGCGTTGCTGATGACGGTACTCGTGAAAGCGAACTTCCCGGCGCTCGAACAGAATCGATTCGAACCTACCGAAGCCGCACCAACGGTGGTACCCCAAACCGGCCTGCTGCTGATGACGGATTATGGCCTGCCGTTTGAAATCGCGGGAATCCTGCTGCTCGTGGCGCTGATTGGCGCGGCGTATCTGGCGAAAAAATAGGAGAAGGGAAAAAGGAGAAAGCGATTTTCCTTTTTCCCTTCTCCCTGCTTTCCTCCTCTTCCATGTCCACCCTCCCGCTTTCCTACTTTCTCCTGGCCGGGGCCGCGCTGTTTAGCATCGGGCTGGCCACGGTGCTCGTCAAGCGCAACGTCATCGCCGTGCTGATGGGTATCGAATTGATGCTCAACGCGGCCAACCTCAACCTTGTCGCTTTCAGTCGGTTCGATCCGGCTTTGCAGGGGCAGTTGTTCGCGCTGTTCGTCCTCATTGTCGCCGCCGCCGAAATCGTCGTGGCGCTGGCGATCGTGTTGAAAGTGTACCAGCACTTTCAGACGGTGCAGTTGGATGAGGTGCGGGAGTTGAAAAATTAACCCGGTTCGCCGTCATGGCGAGGAGGTACGGGGACAGGCAAACAAAAACCTTCAAGGTCTCAAAGACCTTGAAGGTTTAGTCCGGACAAACGCCCTTAGACCTGGTACTTATCGGCTCCGCACCGGAATCGCCACTTCGCGGGTGTCCCAGTGCAACACGAGGTCGGCACCGCCGGGTTGTCCAACAAAATTCATCTCTAATTTTTCTTCCGACTCGGCTACCGTTCGGGCGGGTACCTCGGCCCGGAAGACGTCCTGCGTTTCGTCGTACTCGGTACCCCACTGGCCCGTCTGGCCGTTGATGACGACCTGCCAGTTTTCCGGGCCGGGGACGGTCCAGAGCGTGTATTTTCCGGCTTTGAGCGGTTTGCCAGCCAGCGTCACGTCCTCGCCGACGGTCAGCAGCGTGGCTTCGTTGGCTCCCGTGCGCCAGACTTTGCCATAGGGCACCAGCGCTTTTTCGGCTTCGGTACCAAAAATCAGGCGATCTTTTTTGGAGGGCTGGCAGTACTCGACCTGCACGTCGAGGCCATTTTCGTGAAAAGCAGCGCTGGCCTCGGGGCTGAACTGCTTGGTGTAACTCCTCAACCCGAACCGAAAGCCCAGGAAACCGATCAGCACTAGGGCCAGAATGATGAGGAGTACGCGTACGGATTTCGTCATGGAAGGGTGTGTGAACGTTCCCGCAAAATACGCAGCCGTCCCGAAAAACCAATCAAACCGCGAACGCAACCCGGCAGCGTTCGGCGGCTAAATGGGGCAAGTTCTCGACCAGTTCCATGCGGGTTTTGGCGTTGTCGAGTTCGCGTCGGTACGTGGCTTTCAGTTCCTTGCGCTTGAGGGCTTCGAGGAAACGCCGAGCGTCGTCGGGCGTTTCCAGAATCAGCTCGGGTACCGGCACCGGGCGGTCGTCTTCGCCCTTGGCGACCATCGTGAAGTAGCTCGTATTCGTGTGTTTCTGGGTACCCGTTCGCACGTTTTCGGCCAGGACGCGGATGCCCACCACGAGCGACGAGCGCCCGACGTAGTTGACCGAGGCGTGGAGCGAAACCAGCTCGCCGACTTCGACCGGTTCGAGGAATTCGACACCCTCGATGGCGACCGTCACGCAGTACCCGCCCGCATGTTTGGCGGCGCAGGCGTAGGCGGTTTTGTCCATGAGCGAGAGCAGAATGCCGCCGTGAATTTTACCGCCGAAATTGGCGTAAGCCGGAATCATCAGTTCGGTGATGGTCGTGCGCGAGTAGCTCACGGGTCGGGCGTCGACGGGCATGGGCGATGGGTTGGGGGAATCGGTTGGAAAGCCGACCAGAGCGGTGGATATTTGCAGCCAAATTACGCGATTTCCCCACCCGAATGACCCTCGCCTCCCTACTCTGGCTCCTGCTGCTTCTGCCGATCGGCGGGCTGGTCGTGGGGCTGTCGGGCGGCAAAGCGGGCAATGGGTGGATGGGGCCACTGGCCTGCGTACTCACTGCGCTCGGCCTGCTCGGCACGGGGTACCTGGCCTGGCAACTCGCTCCCGCCGGGTCGTTTCAACTCGCGTACGACTGGATTTCGGTGGGTACCCGCGCCCCGGTTGCGTTTGGATTTTGGGTTGACGACCTGACGCTGCGGATGCTCGGCCTCGTCTTCGGCATCGGGCTACTCGTCCAGATTTTCTCGCTGGAGTACCTCCGCCACGACCCGGCGAAGAGCCGGTACTTCGCGTTTCTGCAAGGCTTCCTGTTTTCGATGATCGGCCTCGTGCTGGCCGATAACCTGCTGACGCTGTACCTGTTCTGGGAACTGGTCGGCCTGAGTTCGTACCTGCTCATCGGCTTCTGGACCGGCAAACCCGAAGCGGCGCGGGCGGCGAAAAAAGCGTTTCTGGTCAACCGCCTCGGCGACGTGGGGTTGCTGCTGGGGCTGTTTGGGGTGTATGCCGAAGCGGGCAATTTTCAATTTTCAATTTTCAATTCTCAATTTTCAACGATTACGGGTTTGCTGTTGTGTTGCGGGGTTCTCGGCAAATCGGCCCAATTCCCGCTGCACGTCTGGCTACCCGACGCGATGGAGGGCCCGACGCCCGTGTCGGCGCTGATTCACGCGGCGACGATGGTCGCGGCGGGGGTGTACCTGCTGGCGCGGATTTTCCCGGCGCTCTCGCCCGAAGTGCTGCTGTTTCTGACCGTCATCGGCGGCATCACGACGTTGCTCGGTGGCGTGTACGCGCTGGTCCAGACCGACATCAAACGCACGCTGGCCTACTCGACGATTTCGCAACTCGGGCTGATGGTGCTCGGCGTCGGGCTGGGCGGACCGGGTGCCGCGATCTTCCACCTGACGACGCACGCGTTTTTCAAGGCCGGGCTGTTTCTCGCCGCCGGGTCGGTCATCCATGCCCTGCACCACGGTACCCCGAGCGAGGCCTCCCGTACCGGGTTCGACGCGCAGGACCTGCGGCAGATGGGCGGGTTACGCAAGGCCTTGCCCTGGACGTTCGGGACCTTCCTCGTTTGCGCCGCCGGGCTGGCGGGGGTACCGCTGACGGCCGGTTTTTTCTCGAAAGACGACCTCCTCGGTACCGCCTGGACCTACGCCGGGCCGGGTGGTTGGTTCTGGACCGTACTGATCCTGGTTTCGGGTACCCTCACTGCCTGCTACGCGGCGCGGCAGACGTACCTGATTTTCTTCGGTACTTACCGCGGCACGGTGGTTCCCTTCCACGTCCTCTACGAGAACCCGCGGACGATGACGGTGCCCCTGGCGATTCTGACGCTGGGTTCGGTTGCGTTGGCGGTGGTACCCAACCCGCTGGCGACCGAGTACCCGCACCTCGCGGTCGGAGTGGCGTCGGTCAGTGCGTTGGCACTGGGTCTGGCGCTGGCTTACGGACTGGCGCGGCGGGGGCGCTTGCTGACACCGCCTGCCATTCCCACGCTCGACGAGCTGTACCGCCGGGCGTTCATCGCCCCGACGCGGTACCTGACCGGCGCAACGAATTGGATCGATTTAAAAATCCTGGACGGCCTCGTCGACGGTACGGCGCGGGCCAACGTGCTGCTGGGAAAAGTGGTCACCTGGATCGACCGGGTCGTCATCGACGGGTTGATTTCGGTACTGGCTCAGGCCGCCGGTACGCTCGGCGCGGCCTTCCGCACGCTCCAGACGGGCCGGGTGCAGGGGTACGTGGCGGCGGCGGTGGCGGCGCTGATCGGGTTTTTGGTTTGGCTGGCGAACTGAGTGGGGGCAATGGTGTCACGGTTAGCCGAGGCCGTGCGCGGGGACACCGTGGCACCGTTGCGGGCGGGTACCCGGCGCTCCCGTGCCACGGTGTCCTCTCGCGCTGGCCCGGCTAACCGTGACACGGAAACGAATTGAACATGAACGACTACGAATTCGGCGACTGGGGGCGGATGCTCCTCAATGACCTGCCCATCGAGTTTCTGCTCGAAGTGCTGGGCCGGACGGTTCTCATGTTCGTCGTCATTTTCACGGCCCTGCGCGTGGCGGGCAAGCGCGGCGTGCGGCAGTTATCGGTGTTTGAACTGGTGCTCATCATCGGCCTCGGCTCGGCGGCGGGCGATCCGATGTTTTACGAGGATGTCGGCGTGTTGCCCGCGTTGCTGGTGTTTGGGCTCGTCATCGCGCTGTACCGACTGATGACCTACCTGGCGGCGAAAAACAAGAAAATCGAGAACGTCATCGAAGGAAAACCGGTCTGCCTGATTCGGGACGGCGAGTTTTCGCTGGAAGGTTTCGAAAAAGAAGACCTCGGGCAGGACGAATTTTTCATGGAACTCCGCATCGACAAGGTCGAACACCTCGGCCAGGTGCGGCAGGCCTACCTCGAAACGAACGGGATGATCAGCATTTTTTACTACGCCAACGAGGACGTGAAACCCGGCCTGCCGATCTGGCCCGACGTGTTTGCCGAAAAATCGGCCCGTATTCTGAAAGCTGGCACCTACGCCTGCACGTTTTGCGGCAACGTCGAAACCGTCGACCAACCCACCCACGATCACGAATGCGACCGCTGCCACCGGACCGAATGGGTGCGCGCGCTGCGGACCACGCGCATTTCCTAACCCGCGTACATCTTGAACGGATTGCTTTCCCTGATTCTCTTTTTGCCCCTGCTCGGCGCGCTGGGCGTACTCGTGCTGCCCACCGCGGCGCGGTCAGCGGCCCGCTGGGTGGCGGTGGTCGTCGGCGTGGTGCAGGTGGCGCTCTGCGGATTGCTGCTTACTCAGTTCGACCCGGCGCTGATCGGGTACCAGTTTGCCGAGCAAACCGACTGGATCACGCTTTCGCTCGGCAATCTGGGCACCGTTTCGATTGATTACCTCGTCGGCGTCGACGGCCTCAGCCTACCGCTCGTGGCGCTGACTGCGCTCGTGATGCTCGTCGGGGCGGTGTCGTCGTTTGAAATCAAGTCGAACGAGCGGGCGTACTTCGCGCTGTACCTGCTCCTCCAGACCAGCGTGACGGGCTGTTTCGTGGCGCTCGATTTCTTTCTGTTTTTCCTGTTTTTTGAATTCATGCTCCTGCCGATGTACTTCCTCATCGGCCTCTGGGGCGGCCCACGGCGCGAGTACGCGGCGCTGAAATTTTTCCTCTACACGCTGCTCGGCTCGGTATTCATCCTGCTGGTTCTGATTGGGCTGTACCTGTCCGTCGCCGATCCGGTCGAGACGGCACTCGCCGCTGGGTTGGTACCCAGTCGGGAGGCGTTTGACGAAGACGCGCTGCGGACCGTCCAGCAACTGCTGCAATCGGGGCAGTTGCCCGGGGCCCAGGTGGTGCATACGTTCGACTGGCGGTACATGACCGATGGGGGCAACTACCTGCCCGGTGCGCTGCTGGCCCCCGGCGCGGAAGTCGAACTGTTCGGCATGAGCGCCCGCGGGCTGGCGTTTCTGCTGCTTTTCGTTGGCTTCGCCATCAAACTCCCGATGGTACCCCTGCACACCTGGCTGCCCGATGCGCACGTCGAAGCGCCGACGCCGGTGTCGGTGGTACTGGCGGGAATTCTTCTGAAAATCGGCGGGTACGGGTTCCTGCGCATCGCCTACGATTTGTTCCCCGACGCCGCCGTCGCCTACGCCACCCCGCTCGGGGGGCTGGGCGTACTCAGCATCGCGTACGGGGCGCTGAACGCGCTGGCGCAGTCGGATTTGAAACGCCTCATCGCGTATTCCTCCGTCTCACACATGGGTTTCGTGCTGCTGGGCATCGCCTCGCTGACGGCGGAAGGCATTAACGGCGCGATTTTTCAGATGACCTCGCACGGGGTACTCTCGGCCATGCTGTTCCTGCTCGCCGGAGTACTCTCGGCTCGTACCCACGACCGGACCATCAAAAATTACCGGGGCCTGGCTAGCCGGATGCCCGCTTTCACGGGGCTGACGGCGGTGGCGTTTTTTGCTTCGCTCGGGTTGCCGGGATTCTCCGGTTTCATCGGCGAACTGTTCAGTTTGATGGGCGGCTTCAACAGCCTGTACGTGCCGGTCTGGATGGTGGTCGTCGGGGCGCTGGGGCTGGTGCTCGGGGCGGGGTATTTTCTCTGGACGCTCCAGCGGATGTTTTTCGGCCCGTTTTTTTCCCGTCACGATTCCGAACTACTACCTGATCTCGCCGCCCGCGAACGGCTGCTGCTGGTGCCGTTGGGGATCATTTCTTTGGTTTTAGGAATTTTCCCGAATCTCATTTTTCACCTGACGGAAGGCTGGGTGAGTGACTTGTTGAAGAAATTTTGAAAAGAGGAGGTAGGAGGTAGCAGGCAGGAGAAAGCATGAAAACCTCCTGCATCCTACCTCCTGCATCCTACCTCCTACCTCCTGCATCCTACCCCATGAACGACCAGCTTACCCACCTCCTCGGCAGCCTCTCGGGAATTACGCCCGAGGTGTTCCTGGCGTTGGGGTTGCTCGTCACGGTCACGCTCGAACTGGTCTGGAGCCGGAACGGAGCCAATGCCGAGCCGAAACTGTACCCGCTCATGCTCGCCGTGCTGGCCGGGTGCGGGTACTGCCTCGGACGGCAGGCAGAAGTTCAGAACGCCGGGTTTCTCTTCAACCACCTGCTCTACTTCGACGGGCGGGCGGTTTTCTTCAAAATTATCGTGACGGTCGCGGCGGCGGTGGCGGTGCTGCATCGCTGGGTAGTCCGGCGCGAGCGCGAGGGCGGCGAGTGGTTCAGTCTCGTGCTCGGGCTGCTGCTGGGTACCTACGTGCTCACGATGGCCGTCAACCTGCTCGCGATTTACCTCGGCATCGAACTCGTTTCGCTCAGCAGCTACGTGCTGACGACGTTCCGCAAGGACCGCCGCGGGGCCGAAGGTGGCTTGAAGTACGCCCTCTTCGGGGCCACGAGCGCCGCGCTAATGCTCTACGGTATGTCGCTGCTCTACGGTCTGACCGGCTCGCTTGACCTGACCGATCCGGTGTTTTCCCGTCAGCTCACCCAGGCCGATCCGCTTGTGCGGACGGTCATCCTCGGCCTGACGCTCAGCGGGCTGCTTTTTAAAATCTCGGCGGTACCCTTCCACTTCTGGAATCCCGACGTGTACCAGGCCGCACCCACGCCGACGGTCTCGCTGTTTTCGGTCGCGCCGAAGGCAGCGGCATTTTTGGTACTCCTGCGTATCCTGTTACTCCTGTCGAACAACTGGTCGCCGGTACTCGTCACATTGGCCTTCGCGACGATCGCCGTTGGCAACTTCGCCGCCCTCGCCCAGCGCGATGCGAAGCGACTGCTGGCGTACTCGTCCATCGCCCAGTCGGGTTTCGTGCTGACGGGGCTGGCCGCGGGGTCGGAGCTGGGCGTGCAGAGCGTCGGGTTTTACTTAGCCACGTACCTCTTCGCCAGCATGGGCGCGTTCCTGCTCATCGACCTCCTGCATCCCGACGCCAGTACCGACGACTACGCCCTCACCAACTACGTCGGACAGGGCAAGCGCCAGCCAGTACTGGCCGTACTGCTCACGGTGGTACTCGTCTCGCTCGTCGGGTTGCCACCGACGGTGGGTTTTACGGCCAAACTGTTCGTCTTCAGCGCCCTCTGGGAAGCTTACCAGGCCAGCGGCGACGCGAGCCTCGCCTGGCTGCTCGGCTTCGGACTGCTCAACACGGTCGTGTCGCTGTTTTACTACCTGAAACTGCCGCTGCTTTTGTTTTTTCGCGAACCGGCTGAAACTCAAATGCTGCCCCGCCGCGTTACGGCGGCTCAGTTGGCTCTGGCCGGGGTACTGGCCGGAGCCGTCGTGGTGTTGTTTTTGAAGGCCGATGCGCTGGTGAGCTGGATGAATGGGTTGTGAATTAGTTGAAGATTTGAGGTTTGACAGTTTGATTGTTTTTGTCACGCTGAGCTTGTCGAAGCGCGCTTGCTGAGGCGCTTCGACAAGCTCAGCGTGACGGTCTCTAACCAAAACGCCTTCTAACCTTAGCAGCGGTCAATGACCTTAGTGGCGTAGCGCCCAGAAGCAGAAATTTTCCCACGAAAACCGAGCCGTAGTTCCAAACGAAAAGTTCTACCTTCATCGACTGAAACTCCCCTGCTTGCCCTCATGTCCGACGCCATCAAACACGAATGCGGCATTGCCCTGCTCCGGCTCCGCAAACCGTTGCAGCACTTCATCGACAAGTACCAGACGCCGCTCTACGCCGTCAACAAGCTCTCGGTGCTGATGCAAAAGCAGGTCAACCGCGGTCAGGACGGGGCTGGGGTCGCCAACATCAAGCTCGACGTGCCACCCGGCCACCGGTACATCAGCCGGTACCGCTCGGTGGAATCGCAGCCGCTGACGGACATCTTCGACAAAATCCACAAGAAGTACCGCAAGGCGTACAAGGAAGACAAACGCCGGTACCTCGACGCGAAGTGGTTGCAGGAAAATTACGGCTTCACGGGTGAAGTCTGGCTCGGACACCTGCGCTACGGGACCCACGGCGTCAACGAAATTGAAAACTGCCACCCGATGCTCCGGCAAAGCAACTGGCGCAGCCGGAACCTGGTCATGGCGGGGAATTTTAATATGACCAACGTAGACCAGTTGTTCGACAAACTCGTCTCGCTCGGGCAGCACCCGAAGGACAAGGTCGACACGGTGACGGTCATGGAAAAAATCGGGCACTTCCTCGACGAGGAAACCCAGCGGCAGTTTGAGTACTTCAAAAACACGTTCGAGAATCCCGAACTCTCGGACATCATCGAGAAAAACATCGACCTCGCCCGCGTGCTGCACCGCTCCTGCCGGGATTTCGACGGCGGCTACGCGATGGCCGGCCTGACGGGCTACGGCGCGGCCTTCGTAGCCCGCGACCCGGCGGGGATTCGCCCGGCGTACTACTACGCCGACGACGAGGTGGTGGTGGTGGCTTCGGAAAAACCGGCCATCAAGGTCGCCTTCAACTGCGAGTACGACCAGATTCGGGAAATCCAGCCCGGCCACGCGCTCATCATCGACCAGAACGGCGAGTACAACGAGTTTCAATTCATCGAACCCATCGCCAAGAAATCCTGCTCGTTCGAACGGATCTACTTTTCCCGCGCCACCGATCCCGACATCTACCAGGAGCGCAAGCAACTCGGCAAGCAGGTACTGCCGCAGATTCTCGAAGAAATTCAGTACGACCTCGCCAACACCGTTTTCTCGTACATTCCAAACACGGCCGAGACGGCCTTCCTTGGCATGGTCGAGGCACTCGACGAGTACCTTGTCAGCGAGCGGAAGCGGTACATCCAGAAAGGAAACCTGACGCCCGAACAACTCGACAAACTCCTCGGCTTCCGGCCCCGCGTGGAGAAACTGGTGGCGAAGGACGTCAAACTGCGCACGTTCATCACCGACGACGCCCACCGCGACGACATGGTGTCGAGCGTGTACGAGACGACGTTTGAAGTCATTAAAAAACGCCAGGACAACATCGTCCTGCTCGACGATTCCATCGTGCGGGGTACCACGCTCGAACGCTCCATCCTGACCATGCTCGACCGGCTGGAGCCGAAGAAAATCGTCATCGTCAGCTCGGCCCCGCAGATTCGGTACCCGGATTGCTACGGCATCGACATGTCGAAAATGAAGGATTTCGTGGCGTTCCGCGCCACCCTCGCGCTGCTGAAGGAGCGGGGTCTGGAAAACCGCATCGACGAAACCTACGAGCGCTGCGTGGCGGCCCTGGCCGAAGACGGCGGGTACCGCGAAAACTACGTCCGGGCGCTCTACGAGCCGTTTACGCACCAGGAAATCTCGCGGAAAGTCGCCGAGATCGTCACGCCGCGCACGATGCAATCGGAATTGGCCGTCATTTACCAGACCATCGAAGGTCTGCACGGGGCCTGCCCGAACCACGCGGGCGACTGGTACTTCACGGGCCACTACCCCACGCCCGGCGGCAACCGCATCGTCAACAAAGCCTTCGTCAACTTCATGGAAGGCAAGGGGGTGCGGGCGTACTAAACGGAACATCGAACATCGAAGTTTGAAATTCATCATTCACTTCGACGTTCGATGTTCCTTGTTCGATGTTCCGTTTAGTGCTTCGCCGCCCAGCCCAGCACATTCAATTCCAGCACCAGACCCGGTGGTTTGGGCGTTTGGGGGTTCGGAAGGAGTGCGCCAGCGCAGAACTGGAGGCGTTTTCCGGGCCAGAACATCAGTCCGAATACCCCCGCGCCCGCGTCGTTGCGGCCCGAGAGCCAGTCGCCCATCAGGTACCACTTTTCGGTGAGTTTCCACTCGTAGCCAAGCAGTACGCCCGCGTTGTTGCCGGTGCCGACGAACATTTCGTTCGAGAGGTACCCACCCGCGATCAGGCGGCGGCCCGGCCCGAAGTGCTGGGTCAGCATCGCGTAGCTGAAGTGGTTGAATTGCTTGCGCTCCAGACGATTACTCAGGTTGACGCCCGCCTGGGTACCCAGGTTCAGATTCGTGTGGTCGGCCAGGACAAACTGCTTTTGCAGGGTACCCAGCAGGACCGGAAACAGCGCCCCGTTTTGCCGGAGGTCGTTGTGCAGCAGTCGCCACTCGGGCGTGAAGTACGCCCCCTTGCCAACGAGGTTGGCACCCACGTCCCAGCCCCGTCCGAGGCCGTAGACGAAGTGCGCCTTCGACTCGAATTTGTTCGCGTAGACGTTGACCTGGTGCTGGTAGAAAACGTTCCGGTGCGGCGTGATGTCGCCCGACGGAATGTTGAAAAGATTTTGCTGCGCCCGCACTCCGAGGGCACTCAGGCCCAGGAGCAGGCAAACGAACCAACGGCGTTTCATGGATCGGGGTAGAGCCGGGGTTGATAAGAAACCCCGCCGCCAGACGACGGCGGGGTTTACCAACTCCTATTCATAACCAAGTCAAACCAAAGTCAGGGAATTACGATGCGCGTCTGAGGTTCGGGCACGACCGTCGTCGTCAGTTCGACGCGCTGCCGGTACACGGGCCGGTACCGGTGGTCGGAGACGACGAGGTGGTAGGTACCCCGCGGCAACTCGTGCAGGCGAAGCGCCCGGTTCCAGGTCCGGTCGGCCTTGCGAGCCTGATCGAGGAAGACCGGCTGCCCGTATTCGTTTTCGAGCCGCAGGTGCGCCCGGCGCCCTTCGGGTTTGGCGACGCGGACGATGAGCCGCGGATTCAGGCTCGACGCGCTGACCTGCACGGCCATCGTGCCGACGGGCGACTCGGGATTGCGGGAATTGGCGCTGGCGGACGTATCCAGCAGGACCGCAAAGGCGAAAGCAAGGATCGTTTTGCTTACAGCGAACTTACGTTTCATGGCTATTGGGGGAAAGTTGGAGGATCACAACCGGCGCATGTCGCGCCGGAACTGGCGGATGAGTTCGGCTTCCTTCCGCGAGGTACCGCCGTACGCTTCGGCTACTTCTTCGAGCACGGCCACGAATCGCTTCTTGATGCCGTCGTTGAGTTCGAAGCGGTTGGCCGCAAAGCGGCGCAGGGCGAAGTCGTAGGCTTCGGGTACCGAGACGTTGTACGATTCCTTGACATCGTAGGCGTGCAAAGCCAGGTCGCCGAACTCGTACTGAGAAAGAATGCGCCGAACGGTTTCGGTTTCCTCCCGCTGGAGGAGGCCGTCGGTCTTGGCCAGGGCGTACACCACGCTGCCTAAGCCCATGTACAAATCGAGGAGGGCCATATCAGTTGGTACGATCGGGTGAAATCAGCACCGGCGAGTCGCCGTTGGTGATGATGACTTTGCTGTTGGGCGAGGTCGCGAGCTTGTTGAAGGCTTCAATCGCCTGAAACTTGATGAGCATCGGCGTTAGGCCCTCGTTGATGATTTTCTGCGAATCGCGAATACCCGCCGCTTCGATGATGCGCCGCTCGGCTTCCTGGCGTTCCTTGTCCAGGACGAACTGCATCCGCTGGGCGTCCTGCTCGGCGGCGAGTTTTTCCTCGATGGCCTTCGTCAGGCCCGCCGGAAGCGCGATGCTTTTCAACAGGACCGACTCGATGACGAAGCCCCGGTCTTTCAATTGCGACATCATCAGGTCCCGGATGGCGCGTTCGATTTCGGCCCGCTGCCCGGTGTGCATGTCCTTGGCGAAGTACCGCGACGAGATGTCGGCCACCGCCGAGCGGAACACGGGCAGAATGACGACTTCGTCGTAACTCCGGCCAATCTGCTCAATCACCTTCGGGGCGTACGAGCCTTCCACGCGGTACAGAATCGAGACGTCCGACTGCACCGTAAGGCCTTCTTTCGAGGGCAGTGGGCTGCGCACTTCGATGTTGACCGTGCGGGTGGGTACCTTGATGATGGTCGTCAGCAGCGGGTTGTACACGCGGGCACCCTCGGTAAGCGGTTGGGGCTTGATTTTACCCAGGGTGCGCTTGACACCCACTTCGCCCTGGCGAACGACGGCGCAACTGCTCAGGGCCAGGGTCGTGGTCAGCGCGAGCAGCGCAAATGCTTGTGATTTCATGGGGATACACGTTGAAGTAAAGGCACCAGGACGAAAGCAAGGCTGTTTCCCGATGCGCGGCACAAACTTGCGGTACCCGAATTAGAGCCGAATTAATCCTTGATTAAAAGTGGATTAGACTTTTCGGAACGGGGTCGGCGTTCGGTCGAATCAATCGGGAGGGGCTGGAAACGGTCGCGCCGTATCGCCAGGAGTGAATCATGGCGCAGGACCAGCACGTCGCGCTGATGGCGCAGGTACTGGTTTTCAGCCCGAAGGTGGTAGGCGTAGATGGCAGACATCAACCCCAGGCTCAACCCCGACAGGGCCACCAGCAGGGGCCAGCGATGGGTAGCGGATCGGGTGCGGCGTTGCAGCGGCGGCGGGGCGGAGTAATCGAGGGTGTACCGAGCCATGGACGAACGGATTGGGACGTTCAAAATTCCGCTCGGTGCATTACAGCCGGATTAAACCCGAATTAGAAATTAATTAGATTTTACGGACGCGGCGGGCAGCGATAGCGTGAAGGTGGTACCGCGTGCATCGTCGGATTCGACATCGAGCCGCCCCCGGTGCAGCCGCACGATGCGGTCGACGAGTGGCAGACCGATGCCGTGACCAGCAATGCCGTGCGAATTCTGCCCCCGCCAAAACGGCCGAAACAGGTGCGGTAACTCGTCGGGAGCAATGGACGGACCGGCGTTCTGAACGCTCAGCGTCACGTAGGCGTCGTCGGTCGATAGTCGGACGTCGACGGCGTGCTCGGGCGAGAATTTGCAGCCGTTGTCGAGCAGATTGAAGATGGCGCTGCGCAGCAGGGAGGCGTTGCCGGAGACGCTGAACCCGGCCTCCGATTCGGGAGCTACGTCGAGCTGGACGCGTACCGTGCAGGTCGGGCGCGTTTTCTGAAGTTCGCTCCGTACTTGCCACAACAGCTCGTCGAACGTGATGGGTTCGAACGAAACCGCCGATTCATCGAGGTTTACCTCGGCCAGGCTCAGCAACCCGTTGGTCAGGCGGTTGAGTTGGCGGACGTCGTCGAGTACCGAGCCGAGCGTGGCGCGGAGTTCGGCGGGGTCCTCATCGGCGAGCAGGGCCACTTCGAGCTGCCCCGTGATGGCCGTCAGCGGTGTGCGAAGTTCGTGGGAGGCGTTGGAAACAAACCCCCGCTGCGAACGGAAAGCTTCTTCCAGCCTATCGAGCATGCGGTTGAAGCGGCGCGACAACTGCGCGATTTCGTCCTGCTCGGGGCCTTCTTCCAACCGCAAATCCAACCGTGAAGCCGTCACGGCGTCAATCCGGCCGATGACCCGGTTGATGGGCCGCAGCGCCCGACCGGCAAAAAACCGCCCCAGCCCGAAGACGACGCCGGTACCCAGTAGCCAGCCCGCCGCGAGCACGAATGCCAGATTGCGCTGTTTTCGGAAGCCGTACTTGTCGAGCGCCGAAGCAAACACCACGAAACGCAGGCCGCCGTCGGCAAAACGTACCCCCACGATTTCGCGCTCGTCCTCGCGCCAGTACACCTCGCCCTCCAGCCGGACGCGGTTGAGTACCTCGCGCGAAACGTTCAGGTAATCGGTACCGCTTTCGTAGGCAATCCGGTTGCGGGCGTCGTAAATGATGATTTCCTCCTGCGTGAGGACCGTCATCTGATTCCGGTCGAGGAGTTTGTAAAGTTCGGGGCTGATGGTTTCGCGCCCGAACAGCAACTCGGCGGACGTCAGCGCCTCCTCGCGCAGCCGTTCCTCAAACTCCTGCTGCCGGTACCGTTCGGCAAAAAAGTAAATCGTCCCGCAAAACAGTAGCAGCGACAGGCTGACGATCAGCGTGAATAGCAAGGTCAGGCGGGTGCGGATGGTCATGAGAGTTTTTAGGAGTGAGGAGACAGGAGTGAGGAGTGAGAATTCTAAACTGCATTCCATTCTCACTCCTCATTCCTGTCTCCTCACTTCTCTTTTAACGTGTACCCCATCCCCACGACGGTGTGGATGAGTTTGACGGGGGCGTCGCGGTCGATTTTCTTGCGGAGGTAGTTGATGTAGACGTCGATGACGTTCGTACCCGTGTCGAAGTTGATGTCCCAGACGGCCTCGGCGATGTCGAGCCGCGAGACGACGCGCTCGCGGTTGCGCAGGAGGTACTCCAGCAGCCGGAACTCGCGGGCCGTCAGTTCGATGTCGCGTCCGTTGCGCCGGGCCAGTTTCTGGTCGAGGTCGAGTTCGAGGTCGGCGTACCGCAGCAGAATCGGCGCGTCAGCGGGGGGCGTACTGCGCTTGAGCAGGGCCTTCACCCGCGCCAGCAATTCCATGAATTCAAACGGTTTGACGAGGTAATCGTCGGCCCCGGCGTCGAACCCCGCCAGCTTGTCGGCGGTGGTACCCAACGCCGTAAGCATCAGCACGGGTACGTCAGGGCGGGTCTGGCGGAGTTGCTGGCAGAGGTCGAGCCCACTGACGAAGGGCAGGTTGAGGTCGAGCAGCACCAGGTCGTAATTGCCTTCGCGCAGCCGGGCCTGCCCCTCGCGGCCGTCGGCGGCGGTCTGCACGGTGTAGGCCTGGGTTTCGAGGCCTTTTTTCAGGAAGGCCGAAACCTTGGCGTCGTCTTCCACGACGAGGATGCGGGTGGAGGGGGGAGTCATGGTAGGTGGGGTTTTCTGGACTATGAATTGGAAAAGGTTCGGAGCCGACCGAATGCTTCTGGCAATCGAAAAACACGTTCAATTCCATCAGTTCCTAACCGTTGCCCCTCCGCTTGGTTCAGATAACAATCCGTTTAAATCCAATGGATGGGTGTACATCGTCAGGTCGCCGTCCGCCGATCGGGGCCAGACCTCGGCGGGCCGGTCCCAGTACAACTCCACGCCGTTTTCGTCCGGGTCGCGGAGGTACAGGGCTTCGCTCACGCCGTGGTCGGCGGCCCCGTCGAGGCGGATGCCCGCCGTGCGCAACCGGCGCAGGGCATCGGCCAGCGCCGCGCGGGTCGGGTACAGAATTGCCACGTGGTACAGCCCCGTCGTGCCCGGCGCGGGCGGGGTACCGCCGCGGCTCTCCCAAGTGTTCAGCCCGAGGTGGTGATGGTACCCGCCCGCCGAGACAAACGCCGCCTGGGTACCGAACCGCTGCATCAGCTCGAAGCCCAGTACCCCGCAGTAAAAATTCAGGGCGCGGTCGAGGTCGGCCACTTTGAGGTGGACGTGCCCGATGCGCACGCCGGGGTCGATACTCGGGGAGGCGTTCATTCAGAGTGATTTTTGCAGGACGAAATCTTCCATTCGGTACCCGTTGCCGATGTCGATGTCTTCGGTCTGGACGAGGTCAAAGCCGAGCCGTTCGTAAAACTGCACGGCCCGGTTCTGCCGGTTCACGTTGAGAACCAGCGCTCCGTTTCCCGCCGCGCGGGCCGCTTCGGCGGCTTGCCCGACCAGCGCCTGCCCGAGGCCCCGGCCCTGCGCTTCGGGCAGCACGTAAAGCTTGTGAATTTTCGTGACCGGTTCGGTGCGGTAGTTCAGTTCGTACGAGAGGTACCCCAGCGCCGCATCGCCCTCAACGGCCAGCAGAAACCGGTGCCCCCGTTGCTCGATTTGCTCGGTTAGGGCGGGCAGGCCGTACATCCAGTCGAGCATGTACGCGATTTGCGTGGGCGAGAGGATGTCGCCGAAGGTCGCGGGCCAGGTCTGGTGCGCGATGCGCTGGATAGTCGGCAAGTCGGCGGGCGTAGCGGGGCGAATCTCCATGCGGGCAAGTTAAACGGAATGGTACGGGTTTTTGCAGCGCGTACCCGAAACCAAACCAACTTGTTCGCCATGAAACCCGACATCGAACCCCGCGAGGACGTAAACCCCGACCGCGGCCTCCACGAGTACGGCGACGTCGAATTCGCCGACCCCGTCAACCACAAGTACCCCATCGACACGCCGGGCCACGTTCGCGCGGCCTGGAGCTACATCAACCAAAGCGACAACGCGGCCAAGTACAGCCCCGAAGACGTCGAAAAAATTAAAGACCGCATCCGCAAAGCCGCGGGCAAGCACGGCATCGACATCAACCGGAGCGAGGAAGACCAGAAATCCTGAGCCGAAACAGGAGGCAACCAAATGGGGTTTACTCGTACAAACTTCATTCGACTGCCATGAAATGCGTCCTGCTTCTGCTGGGCTTCTGGGCGTTCGGGATCGAATCGCTCCACGCCCAAACGACCGAACCGCTTTTGCGTCGTCCGCCGAATGCGTTGTCCTCTAACCGATTTTACCTGGGTGATGAGCGCATTTCGCGCCGAAAAATGGGACAACTGCTCCAGCGCGAAAATCCCGAAGCGTATGCCGAATTCAGCCGCGCCCGCACGCAACGGGCGCTGAGTGCCGTCACGGGACTTCCCGGCGGCTTGCTGGTTGGCTACGAATTGGGTGCCTGGATTGGCGGGGAGCGGATCAACGCGTGGCGGGGCGGCATCGGGCTGGGGCTGTTTCTGGCCAGCTTCATCTTCACGCAGAACGAAGAAAGCCACCTCGAACGGGCCATCGCCCTGCACAATCAGCGAGCCGGACGGCTACGCGTCGGCCCGACGACCAGTGGGAATCTGGGGCTTCGGATGTACTTCTGAACGTAGTCGCAGATTCGTTCGCCCCGCTGAAACAGTTTTTTACCCCGCGATTCTGGTCGCTGGGCCTCAAGTTTTCATTTCGGCTTTCCGGACCGACTACTTTTGAATCATCAAACGCGGCAAACGAAGCCGCAACCGAGTTTACCAAGCAAACCAACACAAACCATACCCCAAAAAAGACAGTACCTGAGCAAAGCCCGTGGCGGCGGGCGGCGTTCGACAGAATCTGAGACGACTCGTGGCGGCGAGTCGTCTTTTCTGCTTTCAGACCGTTCGCTTGAGCCCGAACATCTCTTCGGCTTGGTCAGCCATGCGGCGGAAGCGGACAATCTCGTTTTTCATGTATTGTTCAAAAGCAGCCTGATAGGCCCGCTGCTCCGCCTCAGGTAATGAGGTAACGTATTCCTGTTCTCGTTGGCGAATCGCTTGACGGACTTCAGAAGTTTCGGCAGCTTTAAGCTGGTCGAAATAGGCGTTGAAATCGTAGGCGCTCATGATTCAATTGGTTTCGTCAAAGTCGTCTTCTTCCGAATTTAAAAGTTCGTCCAGGAGTCGTTCAAAACGGCTGCGCATTTCCTCCAACTCTTCCAGGTACTCGGCAGCCAGACTTTTGAGAATGGCTTCTTCAATCCGAAGCGTCAAATCCAGTATCCGTTCGCGGTATCAACGGATGAGTTCCTGTTTTCGATTCATGGGTGGGTGAGTAACAACACTTTCCGAAAGTTTGAAAATTCCGCCCGGCTCAGCAAACCCGCCGGTACTCCGTCCGGAATTGCGTATCTTTGCTGACGTTCAAGCCGTTCGCTGGCCGGGGAAACAGGGTCAGCGCGTTTTTTCTTCCATTCAAAACCGCATTGATCCGCAAGTGACCTTTCACGATTTTAACCTCCACGATGACCTGCTATCTGGCGTTGACGCCATGAATTACCAGCAGGCTACCCCGATTCAGGAACAAGCCATCCCGAAAATCCTCGACGGCAAAGACCTCATCGCCTGCGCGCAGACGGGTACCGGCAAAACCGCCGCGTACCTCATCCCACTCCTCGACCGCATCTCGCACGACCGCCACGACCACACCAGCGCGCTCATCCTGGTACCCACCCGCGAACTGGCCAAGCAGATCGACGAGCAGGTCGAGGGCTTCAGCTACTTCGTTCAGGCCAGCAGCATCGCGCTCTACGGCGGCGGCAAGGGCCAGGACTGGGACCAGCAGGCCCGCGCCCTCAAAACCGGGGCCGACATCATCGTCGCCACGCCGGGCCGGTTGATGGCCCTGATGCAGTTGGGCCACGGGAAGTTTGACCAGCTCGACTACCTCGTGCTCGACGAAGCCGACAAAATGCTCGACATGGGTTTTTCGGACGACATCCTGAACATCGTCCGGCAACTGCCCACGAATCGCCAGACGCTCATGTTTTCGGCCACGATGCCGACCAAAATTCGGAACTTCGCCAAGCAACTCCTGCGCGAACCCGAAGAAATCAGCCTGTCGATCTCGAAACCGGCGGCGGGCATCGACCAGCAGTTTTACCTCGCCTACGACCGGCAGAAGCTGCCCATCCTCGAACACCTCATCCGCCAGCACGGCGAGCAGCCGATGAGCATGGTGCTCTTCACCTCGCGCAAGTCGGAAGTCGGCGCGCTCGTGCGGGCCATCAACAAATTGGGGTACCGGGCCAAGGGCATCAGTTCGGACCTGGAGCAGGAGCAGCGCGAGGTGGTACTCCGGGAATTCAAAATGAAGCAATTCCCGATTCTGGTCGCAACGGACGTGCTCTCGCGCGGCATCGACATCGACAACCTCACGCACGTCGTCAACTATGACCTGCCACCCGACGCCGAGGACTACGTCCACCGCGTGGGCCGCACGGCCCGCGCCGCCACGACGGGGACGGCCATCACGTTCATTTCCGACGAGCGCCAGGACCGCGTCCAGCGCATCGAGCGGCTGCTCGAACGCGACGTTGAAAAACGCGCCATCACCGAAGAATTGGGCTACGGCCCCGCCCCCGAGTACGACCCCAAACGCTTCCGCGGCCCGCGCGGCGGTGACGGTCGCGGACGCCCCGGCAGCGGGGGGGGGGCCGGTCGCCCGCGGCCCCAGGGCGAAGGCCGTTCGCACCCACCCCGTCGGACCGAAGGTCAGGTACCCCGAGACGGACAACCCGCGGCCAGCGGTGAGGAAGTGAAGCGCCGGAAAAAGAAGAAGAAAAACCGCAAACCGCGTCCGCAGGGTGAGCCGGCGGCACCGGTTGCGGCGAGTACCTCCGGCGGCGAGGCGTAAGTTCGGCCCATTTTTTGGGGGCTTCGTCCCAGATTTTCATTTGCAGTGCGGTTTTCTGGCAGGTTTGGGGAAACATTCTCAACCAGTCATGAAAACCGCACTTCTTTTTGGCCTGCTGCTCAGCGTCGGTACCGCTTCGTTCGGGCAGTTTCAACTTTCGGGCGCGTTCACCAATTCCCGCGATTCCGTCCACGCCTACGTCATCCGCACGGCGCTGCCCGTGCCGCGCGAGCAGATGGCCGAGCAGTACCACGTTCCGGCGAAGGCGTTCCAGCTTCCGATTCAACTAACCGAACCGGCCCACCTGCTGCTCGCGGTCGGCAAGCAAACGCTGGTGATGCTGCTGATGGAACCGGGTGAAACGCTCCGACTAACGGCGGACGCGACGCGCCTGCTGGAAACCGTCCGGGCCGAAGGCAGCGCGGCAGCCAAGTTTGATTTTTTGAAAGAAAACGAGCGCGCCAGCGAAACGGCCTGGCGGGCAGCCGCTTTGGTACTCGAAACGCGTACCCCAGCCCAACGCGTGGCCTGGTTCGATTCGGTCAAAACGGCCCGTGTCGCCGAGTTTCGGGCACGGAGCCAGGCGTTTTCGCCGCTGTACCGGCGCGTCATGGAAGCCGACCTCCAGGCAGGCTGGCTGCGCCGGCTCGTCAACCGGCTGCCCTGGGGTGCTAATGCCTTCCGGGAGGGAGTACCCTTCGCCCGCATCAACGAAGCCTTCCGGGTACCCGCCAGCGACACGCTGCGGTATGCCATTCGGTACCTCGACGCCCTGGCCGACTGGCTCCAGTACGAGTACGTGGCGTTTCAGCAAATGGTGGGCGGGGGCGAGGTGGCGCAGTCGTCGCAGGGGTTTTACCACTTCGTGAAGGAAGCCGTGCCGGAACCCCGGATGCGGGAGGTCGTGCTGGCGAATCAGCTTAACAAGGCGCTGACGTTCAAATCGATTGATGACGACTTCTTTGAGAATTGGTCGGACTATCGAGCCTTGTTTCCGAAATCACCCTACCGCGACTACCTCGCTGCCCGCGTCGAGCGAATGCAGTGGATGCGCCCCGGCTCGCCCGCGCCCGCCTTCACCCTCCGAGACACGACGGGCCGGGCCGTTTCGCTGGCGGATTTTCGCGGGAAAGTCGTGCTGCTCGATTTCTGGGGAAGCTGGTGCGGACCCTGCCGGGCCGAGATGCCGTTTGCCAAAACCGTGAAGCAGCAATTCAAAAACCGCCCGGACGTCGTCTTTTTGTACGTGGCCAACGACCAGCCCGACGCCTGGCGCAAGGGCATTCGTGACCTGGGCATCGAGGGCGTCCACGTCCTGGCGACGAAGGAAGTCGAGCGGCAGTACGACATTACCGCCTGGCCGACGTACCTGCTGCTCGGGCGACGGGGTGAAATCTTGAGTACGAATCCCGCCCGACCGAGCGCGGAAGGCGGTAAAACGCTCATCGCCGAACTGGAAACCGCCCTCGGTACCCGCTAACTTTCTGGCTTGTGAAACTCATTCGGCAAATCGAATTCTGGCTCGTCACGCTGTTTTTGGTGGCGACGGGGATTGCTGAGTACCGCCATGCCAGCGACCGACACGGGGAGATTCTGCGCTACCAGAACCGGCTAACCGACCCCGCCGAATTTGAACAATACACGATCTCCGTCGATTGGGTCCTGAACGATTTCGGTGGGCGGATGCTCCAACTCGTCGGGTTGTACGTCGCCTGGCTGTTGCTGCATTTCGTCGTGGATTTTCGGCGAAAAAACTTGTTTGCTGATGCGCGCACCTGGCTGGTCATTGCTGGAGCGCTCATTACGTTGGCTGGCGGGGTGATCGGATACCAGGCGCTGTTTCGGAGTGGACACCTCGTTCAGACCAAAATTACGCCCCAGCCGCCACCGGTCGATTCAACGGCCCGCGCCCGGCTCGATTCGGTATTGGTTGCCACTGCCATCAATCCCGCTACCGTGGGTACCGTGACCGAGAAGCATATCATTGTTCAAACGGCGGGCAGAACAAGCCTCAGCCCACTCGGCTACTTTCTGCTTTTGCTTTTTGTGCTGGCTGGGTACGAGGCCTTGGCGCAATTCGTGTACCTGTTAATCGATCTTCTGCAACGCAGCGGAGCATTGCGGCGTTGGCAATTGCCCGTCGAAATAGGCATCAGCTTTTTGATTTGGGGCGCAGCCTTGTTGGTGCTTGGCGTTTCGGGGTTGTTACGGCTCAATCACCAGCCCATTCGCACGCTGCTGGTGGTGGGGGTACCCGTTTGGTACGGTGGATTGCTCATCTTGCAGTACAGCCTGTTGCCCCGGTTTCGGGAAAAGATTCTTCCCTCTTTTTTTCTGTTTGCGGTTCTGGCAGCGCCAGTTGTGTGCGCGTTAGGAACCGTTGTGGCGGTTTTAATGGGGGCTGAAGTAGTATTCACGACGTTCATGGCTTTTTACTCGGTTTCGCTCGTCGCCGTGTTCCCGATGGCGGTGCATCAGTTTCGTCGAAAGCAGCAAACCGTCGCCCTCGAAACCAACCTAGGCCAGACCGGTGCCGAACTCGCCGGGCTAAAGGCGCAATTGAACCCACATTTTCTATTCAACGCCCTCAACACGCTCTACGCGAGTGCCTTGCAGGAGGGCGGCGAACGCACCGCCGAAGGCATCCAGCGCCTCGGCGATCTGATGCGGTTCATGCTCCACGACAACGCCCGCGACCGGATCGAACTGAGCCGGGAAATCGAGTACCTTCGGCAGTACGTTGAACTGCAACGGCTGCGCATCGGCGAGGCCGAGACGGTCGACATCCGGCTAAACCTGCCCGAGGCCGTTTGCCCGAATCAGGTACCGCCGATGCTGCTGATTCCGTTTGTGGAAAACGCCTTCAAGCACGGCATCAGCCTCCGGCAACCGTCCTGGATTGACGTCGAACTGACCTGCGAACCGGGCCGCGTGATAGTTCGGGTGAACAACAGCAAGCACGTCCGTGGCGTTGAAAACCCCGAAGCCGAATCTTCGGGCATTGGCCTGGAGAACGTTCGTAAGCGCCTCAACCTGCTCTACCCGAACCGCCACACGCTCAAGATTCACGAAACGAGTCGGGAGTTTTCGGTGGGGTTGGAATTACAGACATAGCGACTCAATCCGCAATCCAAAATCCGAATTCCGCAATCCCCGTCTAATGACCGCCCTCGCCCTCGACGACGAACCGCAGGCCCTGACCATCATCGAAACCTTCGCTGCGAAGGTACCCTTCCTCGACCTGCGGGCGACGTTCACCGAAGCCTTCGCCGCGTTGGAGTACCTCCGCCGCGAACGCATCGACCTGCTGTTTCTCGACGTGCAGATGCCCGACCTCTCCGGACTGGAGTTCCTGAAAAGTTTGCCCCAACGGACGTTGCCCCATCCGCCACTGGTCATTTTCACGACTGCCTACGCCGAACACGCCGTGCAGGGTTTCGACCTCGATGCGGTGGATTACCTGCTCAAACCCTTCGCGCTGAGCCGATTTCTGAAAGCCTGCCAGAAAGCCCAGGATCGGGTGGCGCAGTGGGTACCGGCGGTGGACCGCCACCCGGCCGATTTTCTGTTCGTCAAAAGCGGTTACGAGCAAATCCGGGTACCCTTCGCCGACATCCGGTACCTCGAAGCCGGTGGCAACTACGTTGTGTTCGTGCTCGACGGCGGGCGCAAAATCGCTTCCCGACTGACGATGCAGGAGGCCGTCGACCTACTGCCGCCGGAGCAGTTCGTCCGCATTCACCGCTCGTACCTCGTCGCCCGCCGATACCTCGACCGCTGGGACCGGTACGAGGCCGTCATCGCCGGGCAGGCGCTGCCGATTGGGCCGAACTTTCGGGAGAATTTGGGGTGAACGAGTGGGCAGTAGCAGTGAGCAGTACAAAAGCCCGTCATGGCGAGGAGGCGGTCCGCTTCCTCGCCATGACGGGCTTTTGTAAGTCGAGCTACCTCAGCTTTTCTTTTTCTTTTTCCCCATTGCCGGAACGCTGGGTACCGTTTTCGGCAACATCCCCTGCCATTGGCCGATGGCTTGCGTAATGCCCGTCTGCATGAACGGCAGTGCATTGGCGTTCTTCGTTGCGCCGACGCTCAGCGCCTGCTGCGCCACCGGAATGGCTTCGGCATAACGGCCCAGTTTGCCCAGAATCTGCGCTTTTGTCCAGAGGTTGAACAGGTTTTCACCCCCGGCCAGGGCCTTGTTGACAAACTCGAGCGACTGTTCCAGGTTGCGGCCCTTGCTCAGGTTGTAGTTCGCCGCGGCCATGAGCGTGTTGGCGTCGTCGGGTTTGGCGGCCATCGCGTCGGCAATGCCTTTTTCGACCAGCGTCGCCGTAGGCGTCATCAGTTTGACGGGTACCAGCGTTTCACCCCAGGCGAAGTTCAGGTTTGCCGTGCTGTCGGTCAGGTCCGAAAACCAGGCCGTGAAGGTTTCCATCTTCGGACCGCTCGTCGGCTTGACCTTCACGCGTAGCGCGTCGTCTGCCTCTTTGTACGTGTTTTCGTTGGCGTTCATGGTTTTCGTGAACACCACCGCCCACTCGCTCGCGCCGGGTAAGCTGTAAATCGCGTACTTTCCAGCGGGCAGGGGCTGGCCTTCCACCATCAGGTCGGTACTGGTTTCGAGCGTGGTGGCGGCGTTGGCGCCCGTCCGCCAGAGCTTGCCATAGGGCCGCACGGCGGTCGTGTCGCCGAAGGCCGTGCGCCCGCGCAGGCCAGGTCGGGAGTAGCTGAGGGTGAGGTCGGTGACGCCGACGGCCTGCTTCACTTGCGCCGACGGGCTGGGTTGGGGCAGGCGTTGAGCCGAGGCGCTGAGCGCCAGCAGACTGAGAGCGCTGCCGAGGAGGTAGGTTTTCATTCGAAATGATTGGGTGTGTGAACGAGTCGCAAAACTAAGCGAAATGGGTTGCCGAAACGCGCTCGACGTCGTTGGTTTGTGGCATGACGCGTGATGACCTGCTCGACCTCCTCCGAACCCACCGCCCCGCCGACGCCCGCGAAACGGCCCTAACCGCCCGACTCACGGCATTCGTCGCCACCCACGCCGACTGCTTCGAGCGTTCGCTGCTGATTGGCCACGTTACGGCTTCGGCCTGGGTACTCGACCCCTCGCGGCGGTACGTCCTGCTGCTCCACCACCGCAAACTCGACCGTTGGCTCCAACCCGGTGGCCACTGCGACGGCGACCCCGACGTGCGGGCCGTGGCCCAGCGCGAAGCCGAGGAGGAGACGGGCCTCCCCGTCCGGCTGCGGGACGAAGCGATTTTCGACGTCGACATTCACCCCATCCCCGCGCGCGGCGCGGTACCCGAACACGAGCATTTCGACGTGCGATTTTTGTTTAAGACGGAGTTGGTCGAACCCGTCGTCCGGCTCGAAGAAGCGCGGGAAGCGCGTTGGGTACCGCTGGAGGAAGTGGCGCGGTTTACGAACGACGAGTCGGTACTGCGGATGGTGCGGAAAACTGGTGGCTGAAATACCCCGCAAGTCACTTCAGCAACTCAATCGAAAACTTCACCCGGTCGTAGGGTTTTTCCTGCTCGACGACGGGCATCTTGCCGATGGTTTCGACCACGTCGAGGCCCTTCGTTACTTCGCCAAAGACGGTGTACTCGTTGTCGAAAAGCATTTCGCCGCCGGGGTTGAGGTACACCTGCCGCTGGGCTTCGGGGTACCGGGCGAGGTCGTCGGTGTTGTAAAACCGGCCCTTCGTGACGAAGAAAAACTCCGTGGCCGAGGATTCCTTGTTTGGGTTGTTGTCGGAGTACCGGGCCATCGAGAGCGCGCCTTTTTTGTTGAGGAGGTTGGGCCGAAATTCCGCCGGGACGGTGTAGTTGAGCTGGTCGCGGGTTTCGCCGCCGCCCTGAAGCACTACGCCCGGCACGATGCGGTAGAAATCGCGCTCGTCGTAGTACCCCGCCTTCACGAGCCGCACGAAATTGGCCCGGTGCAGGGGCGTTTCGGTATACAGTCGGATTTCGATGTCGCCCTTGCGGGTGTGCACGATGGCCCGCGTCTCGGGGTTTTCCTGGCCGTAAGCCGTCAAAGTCTCGACGACTTTGCCGGGTTCGATGTTCAGGTCGTCGACGGAGCGGCAACCGAGGAATACGGAGGCCAGTAGGAGAAGGCTGAGGTAGTTTTTCATCGCTTCAAAATAACGGGCTGGGCGAAATTTTTGTACCTATGTGTACCGGCTGGGTTGGCGTTTCGGGTGCTCCGTCAGCGGACGTAGGTACTCTGGCTAGAGTTCAGGCAACGACCTCAGTCGTAGTCCTCACTCCAATTTCTTGCGGGGCACAGCCGAGTGATTGCAGACTGGGCATTCGCGCTTCTTCTTTAAACCCTTTAAACTTCACAAGGAGATGACAACAGAAATTTTATCAATCATTCCGGTTCTGCCTTCAGCAGATATTGCGAGAGATATTGCTTGGTACAGAGAGAGGGTTGGATTTGAAACTTACTTCTCCGATAAAATGTATGCTGTACTTTTTCGGGGCACTATTTGTCTTCATTTACAGTGGCACTCCGATACGGCGGACGACCCATTGCTTGGAGGTTCAGTAATACGGATTTTAGTAAAAAATATTCAATTTGTTTTTGATGAATTTGTGAAAAGAGGCACTGTCACTCAAGATAAATTAAGGACTAATACTCCTTGGCGAACTAACGAGTTTGGTTTTTTTGATTTAAACAAAAATGCAATTTTCCTTGTAGAAAATGTAGCTTAATTCTCTCTACTGCCGTGGTCGGTGTCCTCACCGGCCACTCAGTGCGGACGTAATTGCGATCGGTGAGGACACCGACCACGGCACTGGGAATTTTCGCTCAAACAAGTACGTCCGTAAACCGAAACGCCTCCCCGTCAAACAACCCCCGGTCGCTCAATTTCAAGGTCGGAATTACCAGCAGCGCCAGGAACGACAGGCTCATGAACGGCGCGCCGAGCGAGCAACCCAACCGGTCCTTCACGAAGCGGTCGAGTTCGGTGTAGCGCCGGGCCACTTCGTAGCCGTCGTCGCCGCTCATCAGTCCGGCGATGGGGAGCGGTAGCACAATCGTTAGGTTGTGACCCACCGCCGCCAGCCCGCCGCGATCGGCGATGACGAGGTTGACGGCTTCGCAAAGCGCTTCATCTGAGGTACCTACGGCGATGACGTTGTGCGAATCGTGCGCGACGGACGAGGCCAGCGCGCCGGTTTTCAACCCAAAATTCTTGACGAAGGCCACGGCGGGTGGCGCGTCGGTGTATCGATTGACGACGGTCAGTTTCAGGATGTCGTTGTCAAGGTCGGGTACCACGAGTCCGTTTTCGAGGCGGGCGGGTACCTGGATTTCGTTGGTCAGCAGTTGGCCGTCGAGGACTTCGATGACGCGGAGGAGAGGAGATTGCGAATTGCGGACTGCGAATTGCGGAGTTTGGAAATTCTCCGGCTGCTTCTCGGTCGCGTTGAATTCGTTGACTGGTTCGCTTGCTACGTTTTCGATTAACGAAATGCCGTTTTCAGCGACCAACTCGCCGCGGATGTACGTCTGCCGAACCTGGAAGTTTTCCAGGTCCTCCACGACGATGAAATCCGCCGGATCGCCCACGCGGAGCAGGCCGACGGGCAGGCGGTAGTGCTCGACGGGGTTCACGCAAGCCATGCGGAGGATGTCGAACAGGTGCTCGGGGTGGCGAGCCAACGCTCGCGCGACGAGTTGGTTGATGTGCCCGGCGAGCAGGCTGTCGGGGTGTTTGTCGTCCGAGCAGAACAGGAGTCGGTCGGCGTGCTCGGGGATGAGTTCGACGAGCGCGTCGAAGTTTTTAGCCGCCGAGCCTTCCCGAATCAGAATCTTCATGCCCGCCGCCAGCTTGTCGCGGGCTTCGTCGGCGGTCGTGCATTCGTGGTCGGTCTGGATGCCCGCCGCCGCGTACCGCCGGGCGTCGTCGCCGCGCAGGCCGGGCGCGTGGCCGTCGATGGGTTTGTCGAGTAGTTTGGCCACGACGAGTTTGGCGTGCAGGTCGGGATCATCCGCGAGTACCCCCGGAAAGTTCATGACCTCGGCGAGGTACCCGATTTCGGGGTAATTCGTCAGCAGAAAGTCGATATCGGTGGCCGAAACGTGCGCCCCGGCGGTTTCAAATTCCGTTGCTGGTACGCAGGACGGCGCCCCGAAGCAAAACGTGAAGGGTACCCGCCGCCCGTTTTCCACCATCCACTCCACACCCGGTACCCCGAGCACGTTGGCGATTTCGTGCGGGTCCGACACCGTCGCGACGGTCCCGTGCACCACCGCCAGCCGGGCAAACTGCGCCGGAGCCAGTAGCGAACTCTCGACGTGCACGTGCGCATCGACGAAGCCGGGGAGGAGGTAGGGGGCGATGCTCGATGTTCGGGATTCGATGTTCGACCCAGCCGAGCCCGATTCGAACATCGAATCCCGAACATCGAGCATCGACTCCTCAATCGCGGCAATCCGTCCGTCCTCAACGGTAATCGTGGCCGGGACGAGGCGGCGCTGGTGGAGGTCGACGAGGGTACCGGATAGCTGCATGGTTTTTTTACGGGCAGGGGCTTACTTTGCAAACATAACCCGACGCACCCGCACGGCTTCGCCGCCGTACGGGTTTTTATTCGCCCCGCCATGTCCAAAATCGTGATTGCCATCGACGGGTACTCGTCCTGCGGCAAAAGCTCCACGGCCAAGGCCGTTGCCGCCCGACTGGGTTACGGGTACATCGACACGGGGGCCATGTACCGGGCCGTAAGTCTGTATTTTCGCCAGCACTACGTGACGTTGACGAACCCGCACGAGGTGGAAAAGGCACTCGCGGCGATTCACATCACGTTTGAGTACAGTCCCGACCGCCAGAAAAACGAGACGTTTCTTAACGGGCTGAACGTGGAGGAAGAAATCCGAAAAATGTACATTTCGGACATGGTCAGCGAGGTGAGCGCCGTGGTGGAAGTGCGCCGGGCGATGGTGGCCCAGCAGCAGAAAATGGGCCGCCACCGGGGCGTGGTCATGGACGGCCGCGACACGGGTACCCAAGTATTTCCCGACGCCGAACTGAAGATTTTTATGACCGCCGACCCACTCATCCGCGCCCAGCGGCGGCAGGCCGAATTGCTCGAAAAAGGAGAATTGGTGGATTTGGAAGCCATTCTGGAAAACCTCCAGAAACGCGACCACATCGACACGACCCGCTCCGAAGGCCCGCTCCGTCAGGCCGACGACGCGCTCGTCCTCGACAACTCGAATCTGACGTTCGACGAGCAGGTCGACTGGGTCGTCGAACGGGCTCGGGAACGGATGAAATAGGAATTGTGCTTGGTTGTGGGTACTTCGTATTTTGGAGGGGTTGCCCGGCACAACGCACCCAACACGAGGCATACGCGCCTAACCCAGATGCACAAAATGCCCAAACAGGATTACCTCATCGTCGGTCAGGGACTGGCCGGATCGCTGCTGGCGCACGCGTTGCGGGAGCGCGGGCAGCGGGTGCGGGTCGTGGAAGCCGGGTTGCCGTCGTCGTCGCGGGTGGCGGCAGGCGTGTGCAATCCGGTGACGGGCCGCCGCCCGACGCGGACTTGGCTGGCCGACGAGTTGTTTCCGTACCTGCACGAGTTCTACCCGAAACTCGAAACCGAACTCGGCGTCCGGTTTTTTCGCCCCATCGACGTGTACCGGCCGTACCGTTCCGTCGAAGAACAAAACGATTTCGTCGCCCGCACGGCCTGGCCCGAATTGACGCCGTTTCTGGCGGAGGCCGACAACGACGCCGCGTACGCACCGCTCGTGCGCAACCCCTTCGGCGGCTTGCAGACCCGCCAGGCGGCCTGGGTCGACGTGCCGGTGTTGCTCGATGCCTTTCGGCAAAAATTTATCCGCGAAGCCGTCCTGCAGAAAGCCCGCTTCGAGTACGAAGCCCTGAAACTCGAACCCAACGCCGTCCGCTGGCAGGACGAACGCTTCGATGCCGTCGTGTTTTGCGAGGGCGTCCACGCCGAACACAACCCGTTTTTCAACTGGTTGCCGCTTCAGCCCGTCAAAGGGCAAACCATTACCGTCCGCATGGAAGGACCGGACTTGCCAGGTACCCTGCCGGGCATCGTCAACCAGAGCGGTTGGGTCCTGCCACTCGGCGACCACCGGTACCGCGTGGGGGCAACCTACGAATGGGACGACCTCACCTGGGTACCCACCGAGCGCGGCAAGCGCGAAATGGGCAAGGTACTCAACGCCGTGTTTCGCCCGCGGTACACCGTCGAACTTCAGCAGGCAGGCATTCGCCCCGCCGTGAAGGGCCGTCGGCCCCTACTCGGGCGGCACCCCGAGCACCCGGCGCTGGCCATTTTCAACGGACTGGGCTCGAAAGGCGCTTCGCTCGGGCCGTATTTCGCCAACCAGCTGGCCGCTTTCCTGGTTGAAGCGAAAGAACTCCACGAGGCCGTCAATATCAAGCGCTTCGTTTCGTTATCTTACCGCCCAAACGAAAACCTTCCGAGTCCGTAAGTCGTCAGTTCTGGCACGACTCTTGGTGGAGAGGTGGGTACCGGAATTCTTAATCGTATGCGTGCCTTGAAAAACGTTTTACCCGTTCTGTTTCTGCTTCTTGGGTTGTCCGCGACCGCGCAGCAGTACATGCCCACTCTGGAGGAGTTTGGCAAGAACCGCGTTCAGTACAAACGCTTCACCTGGAAGCTGCTGACGACGACGAACTTTGAAGTGTATTTTTACGAAGACGGGCAGCAGGCGGCCACGCTCACGGCCCAGTTTGCCGAGTCGGAGTTCGAGCGCATCACCGAACTGCTCGGCCACACGCCCTACAGCCGCACCAAGATTTTTCTGTACAGTTCGCTCGGCGACCTCCAGCAGAGCAATATCGGCATCACGCTCAACAGCGAGCGCGACAGCCGGGAAGAAAGCCTGTCGAAAGGCCGCATCGAGCTGGCTTTTAGCGGGAATCACATCGAATTCAAGCGCGCATTGGTCCGGGAAGTTGCCCAGGTGTACGCTTACGACATGCTCTACGGCGGTAGCCTAAAAGACGCCCTGCAAAGTCAGTTGCTGCTTTCGCTACCCGACTGGTTCATGAACGGCATCACGGCGTACATCGCCGAAGGCTGGAGCGTGGAAATGGACGACTACCTCCGCGACGCCCTGCTCAACAAACGCCTCAAGAAACCCAACCAACTCGAAGGCGAGGAGGCGACGCTCGTCGGGCAGTCGATCTGGAATTTCATCGCCGAACGCTACGGCCGCGACAACATCTCGAACATTCTCAACCTAACGCGCATCATCCGCACCGAGCAGACGAGCGTCGCCAGTACCCTCGGCATGAAGTACGAGCGCTTCCTGACCGAATGGCGGGAGTACTACACCAGCCAGGCCAATACCGTTGCCGCGGCTTACGCCAACCCGGCGGGCGGCGAAAAATGGCGCGTGGCCGAGGGCTTTGGCCTGGAGAAGGTGCATCAGGTGAAGCTCAGCCCAACGCAGGCGTTCGTGGCGTACTCGCTCACCGAGCGCGGGCGGTTTCGCGTGGTGGCGCTCGATACCAAAACCCGGCAGAAAACCGAACTACTTCGCGGTGGCGACCGCTTCGTGACGCGCAACGTGCAACCCGCCGCGCCGCTGCTGGCCTGGCAGGCCGACGGTTCGCTGGCGGTGATTGCCGAGGATAAAAACCGGACCTTGTTTTACCAGTTTGCTCCCAACGAAAAAGGGACCGACCTGAAGCTGAAAGCGCGGCGGGTGATTCGGGGATTCAACCAGATCGAATCGTTCGACGTATCGGCGGATGGTACCTCGCTGGTACTCAGCGCCGACCGCAAGGGTCAAAATGATCTATTTGTCTACAACCTGGGGCGCGGCTCGATTCTGCAATTGACCAACGACGCCTACGACGACCTCGATCCGGCCTTCACCGGGCGGGGCCTGAGTCCGGTGGTGTTCGTCTCCAACCGCCTCAGCGATACGCTCAACGTCGACAAGGGTACCTACAAAACCATCGGCGAACGCTACGGGCTGTTTCTGCACGAAGGCGGGGCGCGGGCCGTGGCCGTGACGCGGCTGATCGATTCGCTGGGCGTCATCGCGCAGCCTGTGGCGGCCAACGCCAATACATTTTATTTCCTGAGCGACGAAAAAGGCATTCGCAACGTGTACCGGCTTGACGTGGACTCGACGGCCCGGACCGTGCGGCAACTGACGCAGTTCCGGCAAAACATCCGCTCGGTGGACCTGGTACCCACCAGCGGCGCGCTGGCGTACGTTACGCTCGAAGACGGGGCCTACACGGTCGGGTACCTGCCGCGCCTCGACCGCGGTGCAGACCTGAACCCACCCGCCACGCCGCGCAGTCAGCGGCAGGGGGGCGTGGTGGCGAGTCGGCGGGCCAACGTCGCGCCGCCCGTTACCTCGGCTCCGGTCCGCGCCGATTCGACGGCTCCGGGTACCCCGCCCGCCCGCCGCGCGTCGGGACTGGTACTCCGACCGGGTGAAGTGGATACCGAAAATTACCAGTTTGACGTGGATGGCATCCGGCTCACCGAGCGGCGTACCGAACGCAGCAACCGGCCCATCGTTTCGTCGACCTCGCCACGGACCATCCGCCGCGATGGCGTGCGGATTAAAGGCCCGTCGACGTACCGCGACATTTTCGTCGTCAACGGCAACGAAAACACGTTTCTCTGGGACCCCATCCGGCAGTTTGGCTGGTTGAACACGATTACGCTCAACGACCTGCTCGAAAACAACATCATCCGCGGGGGCATTTTCATCACCCCGAGTTTCCGCAACAGCGACCTCTTCGCCGAGTACATCCACCTGCCGGGGCGCATCGATTACGGCGTGCGGTTCGACCGCCGGACGATTTATATCGCTGAAAATCCCCTCGCCCCGCGCAATCGCTACAACAAACTGACCCTGACGGCCTCGTACCCGGTCAACGAAGCATTGCGCGTCTCGGTTTCGCCCTCGTACACAACCACCCGGCGCATCGACGCCACCGGCGGGCTGCTGCCCGCCGCCAACCAGACGTCGGACTACCTCGGCGGCAAGGCGGAAATTGTGTTCGACAACACGCAGACCAACGGAGCCAACATGCTCGTCGGGACACGGTTCAAGATTCGGTACCAACAAAACCTGGGCCTGCGAAATCGCAACGAGTCGTTCAACAAAATCTCGCTTGATTTCCGGCACTACCAGAAAATCCACCGGGATCTGGTCCTGGCCACGCGGCTCTCGTTTGGCCGCTCGGGTGGTGCTTCGCCGAAGCAGTACATCCTCGGCGGCATGGACAATTGGCTGTTTAACCAGCCCGAGCAACGCAGCGGCGAAGACCCGCTGGCCCCTTCGGACTACGATTCGCGGGAGTTGTTTTTCCTCGATTTCGTGACGCCGCTGCGGGGTTTCAAACAAAACAAGGCCTCGGGTACCAACCACATCCTATTTAACGCCGAACTGCGGATGCCGCTCGTAAAGTACCTCTACCGCGGACCGGTGGCCTCGAATTTCCTGCGGAACCTGCAACTGGCGGCGTTCAGCGACATCGGGACGGCCTGGTCGGGCGACAGCGGGCCGTTTACGCGGCAAAACAGCCTGAACACGGAAATCATCGCTCCGCCGGGCAACGCCTTCCGGGCCACGGTCACGAATTTCAAGAATCCGTACCTGATCGGCTACGGCGCGGGCGTCCGGACGATTTTCCTGGGGTACTACACCAAGTTTGACGTGGCCTGGGGCATGGAAGATAAAACGGTCCGACCACCCGTGTTTTACGTGACGCTGGGGTACGATTTCTAATCGATATTTAGCTAAGCGAAACCTTCCAGGACTTGAAAACCTGGAAGGTTTTTTGTTGCCATGCAAGGTGAGGAGCCGAGGTGAAACGGATTCATGCGTTGGGAAGATTTGGATGAATTGGGATTTGGGAAAGCGATGGCACTACCCAGGCGCCAGAAAACCAATGAATATTTTTACTAATTAAAGAATCGTAAAATGAAATGGAGTTAGAATAGCCATTCGGTAAAATTATATTTTAACATCGGAACAAAAACTTGGATTTAAGTTGGGTACCTTCGTACCGGTAAGCCGCCTTAGACCTTACCTGGAGCATTTAGTGAAAGTGAAAACCCGGCCTTCGACGAAGGCCGGGTTTCTTTTTGTCGAATGCGGTCTCCTCGCTCAGCGCGTTAGCCCCCGAAACACGTCTTCCAGCGACTGCCCCGGTTGGCGGAGCGAATCGAGGGTACTGTCAGCGACCAGTTTTCCCCGGTTGATGATGACGACCCGATCGCAGAGCGCTTCGACTTCGGGCAGGATGTGGGTACTGAACAGCACCGTTTTCTCGCGGCCCACGGTACGGATGACTTCCCGGATGTCGACCAGTTGATTCGGGTCGAGGCCCGTCGTGGGTTCGTCCAGAATCAGGACCGGCGGGTCGTGCAACAGCGCCTGCGCCAGCCCGACGCGCTGGCGGTACCCCTTCGAGAGCTGACCGATGCGTTTTTTCTCTTCCAGCGTCAGCCCGACGAGTTCGATGACTTCGGCGATGCGGCGGCGCAGCCGGGTACCCGACAGCCCGACCAGCTCGCCGACAAACTGGAGGAATTCCTTCACGTACTGATCGAGGTAGAGCGGGTTGTGCTCGGGCAGGTACCCCAGGCTGCGCCGCACGGCCAGTGAATCCTCGCGGACGTCGTGGCCGTTGACGACGACGGTACCTGCCGTGGGGGTGAGGTACCCGGTCATGATTTTGAGCGTCGTGGATTTGCCCGCGCCGTTGGGGCCGAGAAACCCGACGATTTCGCCGGGCCGGGCCGAAAAACTGATGCGGTCGACGGCGGTCTGGGCACCGTAGACTTTTGTGAGTTCGCGTACGTCGATGGACATGGTGGTGCGAGTTTAGGGTTTCGGGTTTAGAGTTTAGCGTTTCGGAAGTAGAGTTTTCATCCGGAATTGGCGTAATCCGTCGGGAACCAACCACACGAAACACGAAACTCTAAACCCGAAACTCTATTTTTACCGACTCCCACCCAAACCCCTACCCGCGTGGCCAACGATTCCCTGTTTCGCCGAAAATCCATCGACCAGGTCCTCCAGACCGACGCCACCGGCGAAGGCCACGGTCTCAAGAAAATTCTTGGCGTCCGCGACCTCACCTCGCTCGGCATTGCGGCCATCATCGGCGCAGGCATTTTCAGTACCATCGGGCGGGCCAGCTTCGAGGGCGGCCCGGCGGTGTCGCTGCTGTTCGTCTTCACGGCCATCGCCTGCGTGTTCACGGCGCTGAGCTACGCGCAGTTCGCTTCGACGGTACCCGTCTCGGGCTCGGCGTACACGTACGCCTACGTCTCGTTCGGTGAGTTGTTCGCCTGGATCATCGGCTGGGCCCTGATTCTCGAATACGCCGTCTCGAACATGGTCGTGGCGATTTCCTGGTCGGAGTACTTCACCTCGATGCTCGAAGGCTTCGGACTGGCGCTTCCGGGCTGGCTCACCGTCGATCCGGGTACCGCCGCCCAAGCGTACCAGGACGCGGCGCAGAATCTCGGTTCCGCCGCCGAACTCACCGGTGCGGCGCGGGCCTACGCCGAAGCGCCGATGCTCGGGAGTTTCAAGGTACTGATGGATTTACCCGCCGGACTCATCACGGTGCTGGTCACGGCGCTGGTGTACGTGGGCATCAAGGAATCACGCACGGCCAGCAACATCCTCGTCGTGCTCAAACTGGCGGTGATTCTGCTCGTCATTTTCGCTGGAGCGTTTTTCGTGAAACCCGCCAACTGGTCGCCCTTCGCACCCAACGGCCTCGGCGGGGTACTCGGCGGCGTGGCGGCGGTGTTTTTCGCATTCATTGGCTTCGACTCGATTTCCACGACCGCTGAAGAGTGCAAAAATCCCCAGCGCGACCTGCCCCGCGCGATGCTCTACTGCCTGCTCATCTGCACGGTGCTCTACGTGGCGATTACGCTCGTGCTGACGGGTATGGTGAATTACAAGGAATTGAACGTGGATGACCCACTGGCGTACGTATTCCAGAAAATCGACCTCAACTTCGTGGCGGGCGTGATTTCCGTCTCGGCGGTGGTGGCCATCACGAGTGCGCTGCTCGTGTACCAACTCGGCCAGCCACGCATCTGGATGACGATGAGCCGCGACGGACTGCTCTGGCCGCGCTTCGCCAAAATTCACCCGAAGTACCAGACGCCCTCGTTCGCAACCATCGTGACAGGCTTCGTCGTGGCGATTCCGTCCCTATTTTTCGACATGGGTTTCTTCGTCGACCTGACCTCGGTGGGTACCTTTTTCGCCTTCATCCTCGTCTGCGGCGGTATCCTGTACCTCGACACGCAGGGCATGCGCGAGCGGGCCAAGTTTAAGGTACCCTACATCAACGGCAAGTACCTCGTCGGGCTGGGGCTGCTCGGGGCGCTGGGCTGGGTACTCAGCCAGGGTACCTTTGCGGCGAGCATCAGCGAAAAACCGCTGCTCGTGGTGTTTTGGCTGGTCTGGGCAACGCTTTCGGTACTCAGTTTTCAAAAGAATTTTTCGCTACTGCCCGTGATGGGCATCCTGACGAACCTGTACCTGATGACCGAACTGGGCGTTTCGAACTGGACGATTTTTCTCGTCTGGCTCGCCATCGGACTGGTGATTTACTTTAGCTACGGGCGGCGGCATTCGAAACTGGCGCGTTGACTCGAAACCCTCCGAGTGGTTGAAAACCCTCGGAGCGGTTCACGCACCAACGTTCGAATAAAACCACTCCGAGGGTTTTCAACCACTCGGAGGGTTTTAGTTTCCAAAAAACAAAATGTGCTGCTGCGGCAGGCGCTCGTCGGTGTTGAGCAGCCTCAGGCCTACGGCCTGCATTTCCCGCGTGGCCTGCTTGACGCTCATTTTGTGGAGGCGTTTGATCGGTACGTCGGGGTCTTCCAATCGGTACTCGACCAGCGCCACGCGCCCACCGGGTTTCAGGGCTTTCACCACGGCCTGCATCATTTCGCGGGGGTGCGAAAATTCGTGGTAGGCATCCACGAACAGCACCAGATCGACGCTCGCCGGGGGTAGCTTCGGGTCGTCGACGGTACTCAGCACCGGGACGACGTTGCGGATACCGCGTTTCGCTTGGCCCTCCTTCAGAAACTGAATCATTTCGGGCTGAATGTCAACGGCGAGCACCCGCCCCTGCGGTACCCGCTCGGCTATGCGAAACGTGAAGTACCCGGTACCCGCGCCGATGTCGGCGGCGACGTCGGTGGGTTTCAGGTCGAGGGCATCCAGAAGCAGGTCGGTGCGTTCTTCCTGCTCGCGTTCGGGGCGTTCGAGCCAGCCCGCGCCCAAGTGGCCCATCACTTCGGCGATTTCCCGGCCGAGGTACACTTTACCGGTACCGCCGTAGCTGGGCGTACGGGTGGTGTACACGCCGGAAGAATCGGACGAGGCAGCGGTACCCGCGGCGGGCGAACCTGTCGAGGTTGTTCGGGTACCCGAATCGCAGCCCAACACGAGCAGGAGTAGCAGGAGTGGTTTCATGGTCGGTAAACAAAAAAGGCAGCCCGGAGGCTGCCTTTTCGTTTCAAAAAATCGTGCTTAGTCGCGGCTGCGGCCACCCATCAGGATGCTGACGTAGTACAGCAGCGTGGCGAGTGAACCGATGGCGGCGACGACGTACGTCCGGGCGGCCCACTTCAGAGCATCGGCGGCCATGCCGTGTTCCTGCGGGTTCACAACGCCCGTCCGGTCAATCCAGGCGAGCGCCCGGTTGCTGGCGTCGTACTCGACGGGCAGCGTGACGAAGCTGAACAGCGTCGTCAGGGCAAACAGCCCGACGCCAATCGCCAGCGGAATCGGTGTGGTTTGCAGCAGCAGGATCCCCGCCAAAATAATCCACTGCATCCAGCTCGACGCAACCGTCAGGACGGGTACCATCGCCGAGCGGAATTGCAGCGGCCCGTAGGCCGTGGCGTGCTGGACGGCGTGCCCCACTTCGTGCGATGAAACCGCAGCGGCGGCCACGCTCCGGCCGTAGTACACCTCGTTGCTGAGGTTGACGGTCTTGTCCTGCGGGTTGTAGTGGTCGGTCAACTGGCCTTCCACCGACATCACACGGACGTCGTAAATCTGGTTGTCGCGCAGCATTTTCTCGGCCACTTCCTTGCCGCTCAGGCCCGAGCCGAGGCCCACCTGCGAGTACTCGGCAAACTTACTTTTGAGGCGCCAACTGACGAACATGCTGGCCGCCATGGTACCAATCAGAATGATCCAGATCATGGTCTTGGAGTTTGAACGTTCAACGCGTCGGGGACGAAAATCAATCAGTACGCCTGCTTGATTTTTTCGATGAGCCGGGTCGTTGAATAACCCGGCACGAGCGGAATGGTTTTGACCGCGCCCCCGTGTTTCATCACAAAATCCGCGCCAACGATGGTTTCGGGCGTGTAGTCGTCTCCCTTCACCAAAATGTCAGGTCGGACGGCCTCGATAAGCGCCTGCGGGGTCGGTTCGTCGAACAAAATGACAGCATCCACAAATTCGAGTGCCGCCATCAGCCGCGCCCGCGCTCCTTCGTTCACCACGGGCCGCAGCGGGCCTTTGATCCGGCTCACCGACGCGTCGGTGTTCAGGCCGAGTACCAGCCGGTCGCCGAGGGCGCGGGCTTTTTCGAGGTAGTCGATGTGCCCGAGGTGGACGAGGTCGAAACAGCCGTTGGTAAACACAATCTGCTCGTCCGCGTCCTGCCAGGCGCGGATGCGCAGGAGGGCGTCGGGGAGGGGTTGGATTTTCTGGGCAGTGGAAACCATGATTGAGCGGATTTCAAGAATTAAAGGAAATCAGGAGAGGCGGGTGGAAGTTGAAACCGGCGTATCCTTTTTTTCTTTTGAATCCTTTAAATCACGGTTCCTGAACAAGGTGATGAGAAACGCCAGCCCGCCAATGAGCAGAATCGTCAGCATCTGCGAGCCGTGGATGAACGTCGCCAGTGTGATGCCCGCTTTCTGGCTCAGGCCGTAAAGCATCACCACGTTGCCCACGAGTACGTGGTACGCCCCGATGCCGCCCTGCGTGGGCGCGGCCATGCCGATCGAACCCAGCACGAGGACCGTCAGCCCGGCGAGCAGGCCGAGGTTGGCCGTTTCGGGAATCGAGAAAAACAGCACGTAAGCCATCAGGTAGTACATCGTCCAGATGAGTACCGTGTGGAATAGGAACAGGCCGGGGTTGCGCAGCTTGCGAATGCTGAGCAGGCCATCGACCAGACCCTTCACGAATTGCGTGAGTTTTTGCACCAGTCGGTGCTGCCGGATGCGTTCGCCGAAGCGGTTGTAGAGAAAAAAGCCCAACGCGAGTACCGCCAGCCCCGTCGCCGCGAGCGTCAGCAACAGCACGTTCGAGCCGCCGCCCCCACCGCCGACTTTCGAGCCGAAGAAGTCGAGAAAAAAGCCACTCAGCCGGTCGAATTCCAGCACGAAGTTGATGCCGATGAGGACCAGTAACGTCACCACGTCGAAGACCCGCTCGGCCACGACCGTCCCGAACGATTTCTCGAAGGGTACTCCGTCGGTGCGTTGCAGCGAGCCGCAACGCGTGACCTCGCCCATGCGCGGTACGATGTAGTTGGCGAAGTACCCCATCCAAACGGCCAGCGTGGCGTTGACGATGGAGGGCCGGTACCCCAGCGGTTCCATCAGCATCCGCCAGCGGTACGCCCGGCTCCAGTGCGCGACCATCGCCAGCAGGCCGGAGACGATGACCCACTGGTAGTCGGCCTGCCGGAAGGTGTCGATCAATTCGGCGATGGGCAAATCCTTGAAGACGTACCACATCAACCCGCCCGCCAGGGCCAGGAACAGGGTGTACTTGAGGGCGTTTTTCATGGGGAGGGGAGTGCTTGGTGCAGCGTGCTTAGTGCTTCGTACATCATGTTTTTACCAAGCACCAAGCACGCTGCACCAAGCACAAATTCAAAAGCGCTACTTGACCAATTGATTGTTGTGATCCGGGAAAACCAGTTTCGGCTGGTGGGCCTGGGCCTCTTCGGGCGTCATGAGCGCGTAGGCAATGATGATGACGATGTCGCCGACCTGCGCCCGCCGGGCCGCGGCCCCGTTGAGGCAGATGGTACCCGAGCCGCGTTCGCCGGGGATGACGTAGGTTTCAAACCGCTCGCCGTTGTTGTTGTTGACGATCTGCACTTTCTCGTTTTCCAGCAGGTTGGCGGCATCCATCAGGTCCTGGTCGATGGTGATGCTGCCTACGTAATTCAGCTCCGCCTGCGTGACGCGCACCCGGTGGAGCTTGGACTTCATGATGGTCAGAAACATTTCGTTTTCAAGTGTTGAACCGCTTCCCAAACGGAAACCGACGGGGCAAAGTTACCAAACCCCACGAAATCCTACCCGCGCCCGACGAGCACGTTGTCAATCAGCCGAACCGGCCCCAGAAACGCCGCCACGCAGACCGCCGCCTCGCGCCCGGCCAGCGGACCGGTCAGCGGTTCGAGGGTACGGGCCTCCACGATTTCGAGGTACTCGGGCCGGAACGCGCCCTGCGCGGCGAGGGTACCGAAGGCTTCGGTTTGCACCGCCTCTGCCGCCTCACCCGCTTCCAGGCGGCGTTTGGCGTCCGATAAAATTCGGTAGAGTACCGGTGCGAGGGCCCGTTCTTCGGGTGTGAGGCGGCGGTTGCGCGAAGACATCGCCAGCCCGTCGGCTTCGCGAACGGTGGGGACGATGACGAGTTCGAGGGGAAAATTCAATTCCTCCACCAACCGCTTCACGATCAAACACTGCTGTAAATCCTTCTGCCCGAAGTACGCCCGGTCGGGCTGCACGAGGTGGAACAGCTTCGAGACCACCAGCCCGACGCCGTTGAAGTGCCCCGGCCGGAAGGCTCCTTCGAGTATCCGTTCGAGGTTCCCGAAATCAAACCGAAGGTGCGGCGGCTCGGGGTACATCTCCTCGGCACTCGGCGCGAAGACGGCGTCGCAGCCTGCCCCTTCGAGCAAGGCGCAATCGGCTTCGAGTGTGCGGGGATACCGGGCGAGGTCTTCGGCGTTGTTGAACTGCGCCGGGTTGACGAAAATGCTGCACACGGTCCGGTCGTTGGCGGCTTTTGAAGCGGCAATGAGCGTCAGGTGCCCGGCGTGTAAGGCACCCATCGTGGGCACGAAACCGAGGCGGCGACCGGCGCGTCGTTCAACCGTCAGGTACGTGTGCAGGTCAGCAAAACGGGTAAAAATAACCATGAAAACAAGCGTAAAAAGAGGGGCTTACTCGCTTTTGATCAGCGGGTAACGAAGGCCATACGGCGAAAGCCGAAGGCGCGAAGCAACGGTTTTCGCGGCGAATTAGTCTGGAATTCCCACAATTTTTCTATATTTTTGCAGCAAGTTTCCAATCTTCTGTCCACTCCGTAAATTAAGCCCACGCGATGCGAAAGCTCAGGATTCTCTACGTAGCCAGCGAAATCAATCCGTTCCTGCAAACGTCCGAAGTCGCCGACTTCGTCCGCAAGCTACCCCAGGCCATGCAGGAGCGCGGCATGGAGATCCGAATTCTGGTACCGCGTTTCGGCTTGATCAACGAGCGAAAAAACCGGCTGCACGAAGTCGTTCGACTATCGGGCATCACCATTGCCGTCGGCGACGAAGACAAGCCGCTGACCATCAAGGTCGCTTCGGTACCCAACGCGAAGCTGCAAGTCTATTTCATTGACAACGAAGACTATTTCCAGCGCAAGTCCGTTTTCTTCGATAAGGAAGACCGCTTCTACGACGACAACGACGAGCGGGCCGTCTTTTTCTGCAAGGGCGTACTCGAAACGGTGAAAAAGCTGGGCTGGTCGCCCGACATCGTGCACTGCAACGATTGGATGACCTCGCTTATCCCGCTCTACCTGAAAACGACGTACCGCAACGACCCGATGTTTAAGGACACGAAGTCGGTTTTCACGGTGTACAACAACCCCTTCACGTACAAGTTTGACGAGGATCTGCTCGAAAAAGTGAAGGCGATGGACATTGAGGACGACATGCTAGGAAACCTGCGGACGCTCGATTACGAAGGGTTCATCCGCATGGGGGCCGAGTACGCCGACCTGGTCGTGAAGGCCGACGAAGATTTCAGCGCGAGTATTAACCAGATTCTGGATGAACTTCCCGAGAAGAAAATTGACCTTAACGAAGAGGCCGACAACGTCACCGACGCGTACTACAACTTGTACAACGAACTGGTCAATTAAGCTACTGCTCTTCCCGCTTTTCGGGCTACTCGTTTCGCTTACTTCCTGCCAGGACCCCCAGCAGATCGGGGAGGAGTTGCTGCCCGAAAACGGGCAGCTCAACACGGCGTTTACCGATACGCTGACCGTCCGGCTGTCGACCGTCCAGCAGGACTCGGTGACGACGGCCAATCCGCTCTACGCGCTGGCGGGCCGGTACGTGGACCCGGCTTTGGGTACGCTCGAATCACGTTCGTACCTGCGGCTGGCGAGTACTGATTCGTTGGGCTACAGCGTGTTCAACCGCTTCGATTCGCTGGTACTTTACACCCGCATCAATTACGTTTACGGCGATACGACGCGCGCGCAACGCTTCCGGGTACATCGCCTGACCGAATCACTGACGCCGCTGCGCCGGTACCAAGCTTCCGACCAGGTACCCTACGAATCGGCACCCGTCGGGACGGCGACGGTTCGACCCCGGTTTGCCGCGCCGGGTCAACTCTTCACCGATTCGGTGAAGATTCGGCTTTCGGATGACCTCGGAAAACTGATTCTCAGCAAAGCGGGCCTGAGTGAAACGTTCAAGCAAAATTTTCCTGACTGGTTCAAGGGCTTGGCCTTAGTGCCCAACGCGGGCAATACGGCTTTGTTGGGCTTTCAGTCAAACAGTACGCCTACGCAGACGGGTGGTTTGCTGGTGTCGCAGGTGCAGATGATTCTGTACTACCACCGCGAAGAACCCGGCCGGGCTCGGGAAAATTTTTCGTTCTCCTGGTTCAGCGCGTACGCACCCCCCGTATACGAAGGCTGGTCGTTCAACAACCTGACTACCCAACGCCCCGGCGCGCTGGCGACGCTGACGCCCGGCCAGAAACTGCCCGCGTCACGGACCAACGGCCGTACGTACGCGCAGGCCAACACGGGCCTGACAACGCTCATCGAAATTCCGTACCTCGACCAGTTCCGCCGGACGGCGACGGGTCTGCGGACGGTGAACCGGGTGGAGTTGGTACTCGCACCCGATACGGCAGTGGGTACGCTGACCGCGCCGACGTCATTTGAACTGATTGAATCGGACGGCCGGTACCAGTACGCCCGAACGACCAGCAATACCTTGCAGTACATTGTGCCGGATGGCTTCGCTTCGACGCAGCAAGTGCTCACGCCCTCGTTTGGTCTGATTGACAACCGATTCACGGCGAACCTGACCCTCTACACGCAGTCTCTGTTACGAAAATCGAAGGTCAACAACGGCCTGCTCATCCGGCTCAACACGGCTGGGGTACCCCGACTGGCGCTCGATGCTTCCAAAATCAAACTGCGGGTGTACTACACGGAGGCCCCACGGTAACGGCGGTTATCAAAACTACCTTACCCCGACCGATGCCTGCATTTCGGTCGGGGTTTTCTATTTTTAGCGACGGGCCCACTGCATCGGGCCGGGGCCGTACCCAGGAACGAGTACGGCAAAACCCAGAAATCCGCTTCATTGGTCCCTTGTCCCCTTTCAACTTAACCCTACTCTCATGTGTGGAATCGTCGCCTACGTTGGGCACCGCCAAGCGTACCCGCTCATTGTCAAAGGTTTGAAACGCCTCGAATACCGGGGCTACGACTCGTCGGGCGTCGCCCTGATTGAAAATGGCGCCTTGCAGGTGTTTAAGAAAAAGGGAAAGGTCAGTGACCTCGAAGAGTTCGTCGACGGGGCCGCCACGCCGAGTACCATTGGCATCGGCCACACCCGCTGGGCCACGCACGGCGAGCCCAACGACCGCAACGCCCACCCGCACCCTTCGCACTCGGGGCAACTGGCAATCATCCACAACGGCATCATCGAAAACTACGGGGCCATCAAGCAGAAGCTCCAGAGCAAAGGCTACGAATTCCGCAGCGACACCGACTCGGAGGTGTTCGTCAACTTCATCGAAGACATTCAGAAAAATACCGGCGCGCCGCTCGAAGAGGCCGTCCGGTTGGCGATGCAGGAAGTGGTGGGTGCGTACGCCATCGTGCTGATGAGCGCCGACGACCCAACGCTGCTCATCGCCGCCCGGAAGGGGAGTCCGCTGGTGATCGGGGTCGGGGAGGACGAATTTTTCTTCGCCTCCGACGCCACGCCCATCATCGAGTACACGAAGGAAGTCATCTACCTCGACGACTACCAACTGGCCGTCGTGCGCGGAGGCAAACTGACCGTCAAGAGCATCGACAACGTCCAGCAATCGCCGTACATTCAGCGGGTTGAGCTCGAACTCGAAGCCATCGAAAAAGGCGGGTTCGAGCACTTCATGCTCAAGGAAATCTTCGAGCAGCCCCGCTCGGTGAAGGACTGCATGCGCGGGCGCGTCAGCGCTGACGAGGGGTACCTCGTGCTCGGTGGTCTGCGTGACTACCTCGACGACATCGCCAAATCGCAGCGTATCGTCATCGTGGCCTGTGGTACCTCCTGGCACGCCGGACTCGTGGCGGAGTACCTCTTCGAGGAGTTGGCCCGGATTCCGGTCGAGGTCGAGTACGCTTCCGAATTTCGGTACCGCAACCCCATCATCAAGGAAGGCGACGTGGTCATTGCCATCTCGCAGTCGGGCGAGACGATGGACACCCTGGCGGCGCTCGAACTGGCCAAGTCGAAAGGGGCGATTCTGCTCGGCGTCTGTAACGTCGTCGGGTCGAGCATCCCGCGCATCACCCACGCCGGAGCCTACACCCACGCCGGACCCGAAATCGGCGTGGCTTCGACGAAGGCCTTCACCGCGCAGGTCACGGTCCTGACGCTGATGGCCATTGCCGTGGCGCGTAAAAAAGGCATTCTGCACGAAGACACCTTCCGGCGACTGTTGTTTGAACTCGAACGCATTCCCGATAAAATCGAGAAGGTACTCCAGTCGGCCGAAAAGGTGAAGGACATCGCCTGGCGCTTCCACGAAGCCCGCAACGCGCTGTACCTCGGCCGTGGCTCGAACTTCCCCGTGGCGCTCGAAGGCGCGCTCAAACTCAAGGAAATCAGCTACATCCACGCCGAAGGGTACCCCGCTGCCGAGATGAAGCATGGGCCCATCGCGCTCATCGACGAAGACATGCCGGTCGTCTTCATCGCCCCGCGCGACGCGTCGTACGAGAAAATCGTCTCGAACATTCAGGAAGTCAAAGCCCGCAAGGGCCAGGTCATCGCCGTCGTGACCGAGGGCGACAAACTCATCCCGACCCTGGCCGACTACGTGCTCGAAGTACCCATCACGCACGAACTGCTGATGCCCCTGCTGACGGTGGTACCCCTCCAACTGCTTTCGTACCACGTGGCCGTGATGCGCGGCTGCAACGTCGACCAGCCGCGGAATTTGGCGAAGTCGGTGACGGTGGAATGAAACCTTTCCCAACGAGAATGCCCCGCACGGTACCGTGCGGGGCATTTTCGTTGGGAAACGGAAATTAGTTGGTTTCCCGCACCGGATGGTCAATCGCGCTGTCGTCGTCGCGCGAGTTGCCGCCCATCCGACCGCCCCAACCGGCGGCGACCAGCCCCAGCGTCAGGCCCAAAAAACCAAACAGGGCTCCCCGTGACGTAGCTGCGGCAGCTTGGTCGGCGGCTTCGCGGGCCTTTTGTGCGGCTTGTTCCTTGGTTTGCTGCCATTGCTGGCGAGCCTGGTTGTAGGTGTTGATCCAGTTGTCGACCGTTTGAGCTGCCTCCTGGCGTGACTGATCAGTACGAGCCACGACGACGTTAATCATTGCTTCCCGGTCAAACTGCTGCGCCGTGTTCTCGCCTTGCCGGAAAAACTGATTGAAGAGCGACTCCACCGATTGATCAGCCGCCTGCGGATTGGAAGCGGCCCGCTCGGCGGTTTGCTGCGCCTGGTTGGTAGCCCGATCCGCCTGGCGTTCCAGGGCCTCAGGTTGCAGGCCCGGCTTACCCGTCTGGCGAAGTACCTGGTTGAACTCGGCCTGCAGGTTGTTCAGGTTAATGCCCCGCTCCTGCGCTTCCCGCTGGATGGCATCGCCCAACTCGGGCGCGGCTGCGGCGGCTCCCGTCCCAACGGCAGACCCGACGGTACTCAGGGTTCCCCCAACGAAACGCGTCACGCCGCCGATGATGCGGCCTACCACCGTGGTCAGCAGGTAAAACGTCAGCAGCGTCGTCAGGGCCCAGGTCAGTACCCCGTGCAGTGTGTTGTCAAACGTACGCGGCCCAGCGGCCAGTCGGCCCGCGACCCAGCCACCCACGAACAGCGAGAGCAGGGTACTGACGCCGTACCAGATGGCCGCGCCGGTACCGAGTCCGGCGGCCGGGTTGTTTTCTTCGAGCGGATCGATGGTAGACAATCCGATACCCAGGCCCAGCAGGGTGAGCAACATCTGCGTAACGATGGCGACGAGGACGCCCGCGAAGACGGCCCCCCAGGAAATGCGGCGACCCATTCCTCGGGTCGTGTTGTACGCGTACGCAACGGTTTCGCCGTAACCGGGTCGTTGGCCTTCGTTGGATGGAGTGATAATGGTTGCCATAACTTTTTTCGTTGGATTTTGGTTGAAAACAGAAGTTTGTCAAACACCCGTACGAAATACCTTGCCAAGATTTGAACGTCAAGGCGTTGGGGTAGGATTGAGTACCGAACGGCACACTGACGGGGTAAGTTTTGCCCGAACCGTTGATGAAGACCGTACTAATCAAATCCGAACATAAAAAAACGGGGCACCTCCTTGAGGTATACCCCGTTTACGAAGGAAGCGCCTTCATTCGGTGCATTCCTTCGTATCGATTGGGTTTACGAACCCTGACCATCTTCTACCGATCGTAGAAGAAGTACACTTCCGTAATTCGACCACCGCGAACTTTGTACGTCACGATTGATTCTACGACCCGACCATCGGCCCCTCACTTTTTCCCGAAGTAACACCGTGCTTCCCAGTACCAGCCGGTTGGGTACTTCGCAGTGCAGCGCTGGATTTTTTTGAAACATACCGGCGTAGAACCGCTGCAATTCCTGCCGAGACGTAAACACACGAAGTACTTTTTCCGGGAACTGGTACAGCCGCGCGCTGTCGGAATACGTCGCCGCAAAGGCCGCCGCGTCGTGTCCGTTCCAGGCCTCAATTTACCGCATCACGACCGCCTCCGGACTCTCGGACGATTGCCCCATCGCGCGCCCGGTCAGTACCAAACACAAAATCCAAACCAGCCAGAAGATTTTCATAATCGCGGGGTTACTGAAATCCCATCCGCTTCCGAAACTCCCCATCCGCTCGCTGCCAGCCCGCCCGGGCCAGGGTCCGTTCGCGTTTGGCGGTGGTCTGGTCCCCGCGTTTCCGGGCCACCTGCGCCAACGTGTGGTGGGTACCGGCGTACCCCGCGTCGTGGGCGGCCAGTACCTGGGCCGACTCCCCGGCGAACTCGGTCAGGTCCATTTCCAGCGCCAGTTGGGCGATGGTTTCGAGTTGAAACAAGGCCTCGATCCAGCCATCCGGTCCCGACTGGTCGCGGGCCGATTGCTGAAATTTCCGCACCCGGTCGAGCGCAATCCGGTCGGGCGCTTCGGGCCGGGCACCGGCCGCGTGTAGATCGAGCAGGGCCGTGAGGTGGCGCGTGAACGGCCGGATGCGACTGACCACGAACCCCGTTGGGTCGGTTTTCTCCAGCGTCGTCAGTTCGGTACCCGCCGCTGCCGATTCGCGCTGCGCATCCGCCCAGTGCCCGTGCTGAATTCGGACTAACCCACGGATGTAGTGCCCCAGCAGGCGCTCGCTGGCTGTTTTCGCCTTGAGCAAGTCGCTTGCCCGTGTTTCGGCCTCGGTGAATCGTTCCCTCGCCACGAGCAGTTCGAGGTAGCCTTTTTTCGTGTAAAAAGCCATTTCCGGATTGCCGGGTCGGACCAGCGCGTAAACGCGTTTGAGCGCGGCTTCGGCCTCGGCCATCCGGCCCTGGTACTGGTAGCAGAGCGCCAGCAACGACAGGTTGTGGGCATGGTGCCAGTCGTAGTCAGGCTGGTACCGCTCGGTTTCGTAGGTACTTCGCTCGACAGAATCGGCTTCCGAGAGGTACCGGATGGCCGCGTCGAGCTGGCCGATTTTCATCAAATCGTGCGCGTACATGTGCCCGGCGTGGGGCAAACCGGGTGCGAGGCGGGCGTAGACGTCGCCGTGGGCCAGCGCTTTGTCGTACGACTTCGCGCCCTCGTAGCTGTGCACGAGGTAGTGGTGCGCGGCGGGATGTTCCGGGTACCGTTTTAGGATTTCTTCGTAAACGGCAATGCCCTTGGGCGTACTGCCCTGCCCGCGACCGGTGGCGTAGCGCTCCTGCGCGTTGCCGATCAGCAGCGCGAGTTCCGAATCCTCAGGAAAGCGCCGGACAGACTGCTTCAGCGTTCGCCGGTACGCGTTCAGCAAGTCGTCGTTTTTCAAATCATCCAGCGCCCGAAGTTGGGCAACGCGAACGGCGAGGTGCGCCCGTTCGCGTTCGGAGGCGAAGCGTTCCAGCGCCCCGGCTCGCCGGGCTTCGCGCCGGGCAGCCGCGGAATCTTCGAGTTGGGAATAAATTCGGCTCAATCCCACGTGGGCCAGCAGCAGCGTCGAGTCAGCCCGCAGCGCCTGGTGAAACGAGCGCGCCGCTTCCACCCAGACGTACCCGTGGAGGTACGCCATGCCCTGTTCAAAAAACGCCTGCGCCTCAGGCGATTTCGTCGAAGTCGGCGAGGGGTACGTGCCCAAACCCTGCCGCAAGGCGACGGGTTGCCGCAGCAATTCCGCTGGAATGCCGCCCACGTGCGGCGCGCCGCAAATCGGAATTTCGGGCGGTAGTGTTGGGGAGGAGGTCGGCGCGGGTACCGGTTCGGTCCGGTGAAGTCCGCCAGTCAGAGCCAGCAGCAGGCCCGCGGTGAGGAGGGGAAGGGCGTTCATCGGCGTAGGGCATTGGGATACGCAAAGGTTACGGAATCTTCGGGAAAATGGCGACACGTTACCCCCAGCGAAGCAGCAACCGGACCACGAAAACTTTGTTTATTTTACCCGTCCCAGCCCACCCGATGGTCATCATCAGTAAACGATTCTGAACGAGTTTGCCTGGCTTTCAAAATTGGCCGAAGCCTGGGAATACAGCATCCCGCTGATGCCCATCCCCGAACCGCAATCCCTGCCCGAACTCCTCGAACAAACCATGCAGGTTCGTAACCTCAACGCGCACGACCTGGCCTAACTTCTTGACCTACCCGAAACCCGCCTGACCGACGTACTACTCCGCGGCAAGCGTAAACCCACGCTTGATCTGGTCAAGCGCCTGCACGCCCGACTGGGGCTGGATGCCGAGTTTATGCTCAAAGTGGCCTGAGCCGGTACCCACGCTCAGCGCGCCGCCACCAGCTTCGGCTCCAGTTTCTTCCAGTGCTCCACTTTGTGCTTCACCGGCTTCAGGCTGCGGAGGTACGTGTACATCGCGCCCAACTCCTGCTCGCTCAAGTCCGAGTAGGTTACCCAGGGCATTTCGGTGTTGAATTCGCCCGCCGGTACCCGCACGTGCTGATTCCGGTACGCGGCGTACGATTTGAAGCGGGCAATGAAATCGGCCTTCGACCACTTGCCGAGGCCCGTCTCGGGGCAGGGTGTCAGGTTGGCGGTGTAGCAGACGGTCCCGTTTTCCTGCGGGAAGGCCCGCCCGCCGGTGAATTCGGTACCCGCGACGGGTGCGCCGCGCTCGTCGACCTGGACGTGGCAGTGCCCGCAACTGGCCTGTTGCACGAGGTACTTTCCGTACGCCAACTCGTCCGACGGGTCGGGTCGTTTGCCCGGTTCGGCCTTTTTGGGCATCGTGTTGACGATGAAGTTGAAGGGAAACTCGTGCTCGGGTTTGGGGTACGTCGTTCCGGCGGGCGACAATTGACGGAGGTAGGCGATGACCGAATAAATGTCTTCCGGGTCCGCCTGGAAATAGTTGTCGTAAGGCATGATTGGGTGCAGGGCGCGGCCATCGCGCGAGACGCCCGTCGTCACGGCCCGGTAGATCTCGCCGTCGGTCCAGTCTTTCAATCCCACGGGCGTCAGGTTGGGGGCGGGCAGGCCGGGAATCATCGCGGCTTTGCCCGCGCCGAGCGGTCCGTTGCGCGGGTGCAGAAAAGCCGTCTTGTCCTGCGAACTGTGGCAAACCAAACAACCCATTTGGGTCGTGGCGAGGTACTCGCCGTGCTTCAGCCGGGCGGGGGTGATTTCGACTTTCAAATCGGACGCTTCGCCCACGTCGGGCAAGGCGAATTTGACGTACGAGGCCACGCCCGCGACAGCGAGCACGACGACGGCGAGGAGGATGCCGAAAATACGGAGTACTTTTTTCATGCGATTCGGGTGATAGGTTGATACTGAGACGACAGCGCTTCGAAAAGTACGCGTTCCGCTGGATACTCTCTGACCCGAAAGCCGCATAGTTTTTAAACGGTACGCCGTTCTTTCCAACGACACCAGCGTTCCCGTTGCCCGGAACCAGAAAGACCAGCTCGTCGAGCGGTTTGGGTGATTGTAAAAAAAAGGCAGCCGGTAGCGCATCGCCACCGGCTGCCGGGTACCATTCCGTTTCAAAAAATTACCAACTGGCCGATTTCAGGGTGAACACCGCCCGGTTGTCCGGGCCATCGCCCAGCATCAGCTTGCCGCCGCGCACCTCGTAGTAAAATTTCTGCACCTTCAGCTCGCTGGCCTTGGCGTCGCGCTTGAAGTTGTTACTGGACGCGCAGGAGTAGAATCCGCGGTAATTGCCCGAGGTAGGCGTGATGGTAAACGACTGCTCGTCTTCGTCAAACTTCACTTTGCCCTTGAAGTACGTGAAGGCCTCGGTTTTGCAGCCGTAGCTGTTGACGGCGTTGATGACGTACTCTTCGTACTCGCCGTTGGGCTTGAAATCGAACACGAGCGCCTGCTCGAAGGGCTTGCCTGCGTACTGGCCGTCGTAGGTCCAGAAGTTACTCATCGAGAAGGTACCCCACATCCATTTGCCAGCGACCTCGGTCGGGGCTTTGCTTTGCGTAGCTGGGTCGAAGTCGTCCGACTTTTTGCAGGCGAGGGTCAGCAGGGCAGGGAGAATCAAAAAAAGAAGGTACGTGTTGATTTTACGTTTCATGGCTTTTGAAAGAATTTGAAGCGAAAGAGAACGGACTTGTAGGGGTTGAGAAACGGAATGAATTCTGGCGGGAAGCGTCGATCCGACTGGGCGGTTGACCGAGCTGAGATTCGGGCGCAGGACCACCAGCGCCAGCAACGACCAGGCCAGCGCCGTGTACGGTGCCCCCAGCCAGAAGGCGGCCGGGCTGCGGCCCAGCAGGATTTTCGCCGCCATCGCAAAGGGAAACCACAGCCCCACGATCAGCGGCACGTACCGCTGCCAGCCGCGGAGCCGCCCGACGACGGCGATCGTCACGCCCAGGACCAGCATGAGCACGTTGCTCAGGGGCCAGAAGGCGTCGAGTACCCGAAAAACCGGTGTTTCCTGGCCGGGGGCTACGAGCTGGTACCCGTTGGAAGCGTTGGCCAGCAGCAGCGACCCAATGAGTACCCACGGCAGGCCGCGCCCCAACCGACCCGTACCCGCCACCGCCAGCCGCCGCAGCACGACGACGCTGCACAGCCAGGCCGAGATGTAAATCAGTCCCCAAAACCCCGTAAACCAGGAATTGGCAAGGCTTTCAAACTGCTCCTCGGCCATCATGCCGATCAGGAGAAAGGGCGCGCCGAGAAGCGCGAGCGTGCCGAGGGTGCGGTTGTTCATGGGGGTTTCGTTTTTCGGTCAGCAAAACTGACCTCTTCCATCTCGTCCTGAAATCGGCTTTTGAATCAGTTGCCACCAGCCCGGTACCAACCGGAAAAAGTGGGGATCGAAGCGGAAAAGGCGCGCGAATGGGATTACTTTACGGACCATTCATTCCGTACCCGATTCTCCCATGAAAAAAGAAATCATCTTCACGACCACCGCCCCGGCACCCATCGGGCCGTATTCTCAAGCGGTACTCGTCGACAAAACCTTGTACGTTTCCGGGCAGGTAGCCATTGAACTCGCCGCGGCAGGCGTCCCCGTGCAGGAAGAAGCCCGGCAAGTCATGCTCAACCTGGGCGATATTCTCCAAACGGCGGGCATGACGTACCACAACATCGTCAAGACGACGATTTTCCTGCGGGACATGAACGATTTTGCGGCCGTTAACGAAGTTTACGGACAGTTCTTCATCGGCCAGTACCCCGCCCGCGAAACCGTACAGGTGGCCCGTCTGCCGAAGGACGTGAACGTGGAGATTTCCTGCGTGGCGGTGGCGGATTAACGGAAATTCGATAAAACAAAGGCCGAATCCAGGTGTCTGGATTCGGCCTTTGTCGCAACCGCGCGGCGGACCGTCTGAAGGTTGCGCTACTTCGCGTACGCCACGCTCCGCATCTCCCGAATCACGGTGACTTTGATCTGGCCGGGGTACTGCATTTCCTTCTCGATTTTCTGCGAAATGTCGTAGCTGAGTTGACCGGCCCGTTCGTCAGTCACGTGGTCCGAATCAACGATGACGCGCAACTCGCGCCCGGCCTGGATGGCGTAGCACTTGTCGACGCCCTGGAACGAGGTGGCCAGGTTTTCGAGGTCGCGCAAGCGCTGCATGTAGCTTTCCATCATCTCGCGGCGGGCACCGGGGCGCGAGCCACTGATGGCGTCGCAGACCTGAATGATGGGCGAAATGAGGCTTGTCATCTCGATTTCGTCGTGGTGCGCGCCGATGGCGTTGCAGACTTCGGGGTGTTCCTTGTACTTCTGGGCCAACTCCATGCCCAGAATGGCGTGCGGCAGTTCGGGTTCTTCGTGCCAGACTTTCCCGATGTCGTGCAGCAGCCCGGCGCGCTTGGCGAGCTTGGCGTTGAGGCCCAGTTCGGCGGCCATCGTGGCGCAGAGTTTGGCCACTTCGCGCGAGTGCTGAAGCAGGTTTTGCCCGTAGCTGGAGCGGAACCGCATCCGGCCCACCATCCGAATCAGTTCGGGGTGCAGGCCGTGAATGCCGAGGTCGATGGCGGTACGTTCACCGATTTCGACAATTTCCTCCTCGATGTTTTTCTTGGTTTTGGCGACCACTTCCTCGATGCGCGCCGGGTGGATGCGGCCATCCTGCACGAGGCGGTGGAGGGCCAGCCGGGCAATTTCGCGGCGGACGGGGTCGAAACCCGAGATGATGATGGCGTCGGGCGTATCGTCGACGATGACCTCGACGCCGACGGCCGCTTCGAGGGTACGGATGTTGCGGCCTTCGCGCCCGATGATTTTGCCCTTCACGTCGTCGGATTCAATGTTGAACACCGACACGCTGTTTTCGATGGCCTGCTCGGCGGCGGTGCGCTGAATGGTCTCGATGACGACCTTCTTGGCTTCTTTCGTAGCCGTCAGCTTGGCCTCTTCGACGATGTTTTTGACGTAGCTTGACGCCCGCGTTTCGGCCTCGGCTTTGAGCGCGTCGACCAATTGCTGCCGGGCTTCGTCGGCGGTCAGACCCGCGATTTTTTCGAGCTGACCCACCTGCGATTCGAGCAGACGATCGGCTTCTTCCTGCTTACGCTTGGCCGATTCCTGCTGCTGAATGAGCTGATTTTTCTGTTTGTCGAGTTCGTCTTCCTTGCGCTTGACCTGCTCACGCTGCTGGTTCAGCGCCCGTTCGAGTTCCTTGAGCTTTTGCTCGTTTTGCTGGAGCAACTGCTTTTTTTTGCCGGTTTCTTCTTCAAACTCGGCGCGGCGTTTCAGGAAATTTTCCTTGGCTTCGAGGATGCGCTGATTCTTGATGTTTTCGGCTTTCTCCTCGGCGTTTTTGAGTACTTCCGCCGCGCGGGTTTCCGCTTCGGTTTCCTTCTTTTTGAAGGATTTGGCCAGCACGAAACGGGCGACGAACAACCCCACGGCGACCGAAATCAGCGCGTCGGCCAGGAGGGCAATGAAGAGAGAAATTCCTTGCATGGACGGTTCAGTGTTAAGGTGGTACACCCAAACAAACCAGCCTCATGCCGGGGATAGCGAAAAAACGGGAAAATCAGGGAGGTGGGAGACGCCCGACTCAATCGACCAACTTCCGGCTGACAAACTCGTCCATTTCCTGAAGTTTGTCAAACGCATTTAACTGCAACCGCTCCATCTTCAGGTTAGCCACCATGCAGTCCATCAGCGCCATGGCCATCTGGTCCTGCAGGCTGAAGTGCCCCTGCTTTTTGTACTCTTCTAACCTTCTGTTGATGAGGGTACTGGCTTCACGAACGAATTCCTCTTCGTCCGCGGAAGACTTCATCTGATAATACCGTTCTGCAATTTTAACGCGGATGGACAAGGTATCTCCCATGAAGGCAATTGCAAAAGAGCTGACAAGCGGTGGTGTATATCCTCTGATTTCAGACCAATTTTTCGACTAATCCGGCTGCCTGATTTGAATCCGCTAACTGGATTTTTACAATGTTAGCAACTTTTTCGCGATTCGTTGCTATTTACGCCGGGACCGCTACTCCGACAGCCGTTGAATGGCCCGGTCTACTTCCTTGATGTACTGGTCAATCTGCGTTTTCAGGGTTTCGGGGTCATCGGGGTTGAGATTTTCGATGAGTACCCGACTGGCCCGGTTCTTGGGCATTTTCTTTTTCATCTCCCGAATCGTGGCGTTTTGCTCCCTGATTTCGGTGTCACGCTCCCCGATTTGCTGTTTGAGTGACGTGATTTCCGCTTTGCGGTCATCCACCGTGCGCTCCAACACTTCGCAGTGGTGCACCAATCGACGCAGCTTCAACTCCAGCGCGTTGCTCTGTTCCTCAAAACGGGATCGGTAGTCGTTGGTATTCAAGGCTGTTTTCATTCAGGTTGAACGGGTTTTGGCGGATTTTTGATGGAAGGAAGACGGCGGCTTCCTTTTATTTTCGGATGACGGCCCCCAGTTGCTGCCCGAAGGCCTCCATCAGCCGTTGCATCGCGTGGTCGATGGACTGGTCCGTTAAAGTTTGGTCGAAATCCTGTAAAATGAAACTGACCGAATAGGATTTTTTCCCAGCGCCCAGGTTTTCACCTTCGTAGACGTCAAAAACGTTGAGCTGGCGCAGCAGGGCACGTTCGGTTTTACGGGCCACCTGTTCGATTTGCCGGAACGTCACCGCGCGATCCAGCACGAGCGAGAGATCGCGCCGCACTTCGGGAAATTTTGAAATTTCCTGGTACGTAATTTCTCCCGTGTACGCATCCAGGAGCGCTTCCCAGTCAAAATCGGCGTAAAAAACTGGTTGGCGGAGATCGGTCAGTTTGAGCAGATCGGCGCGGACCAGCCCCAGACGCACCACCGGCCGCCGACCGACGAGGTACGTCAGGCCGTAGGCAAACGCCCCGCCGGGTTCGACGTCCTGCGTTTCAAACGATTGGATGTTCAGCTTTCTGAAAATCCGGTGGACGGCACTGGCCAGATCGTGAAAAGTCACGGGGCGGCTTTTCTGCTGCCAGGTTTCGCCCGCGGCGTTGCCGGTCAGGTACAGCGCCAGGTGCGGGCGTTCGAGGTACTGCCCGGCGAGGCGGTGGTACGTTTTGCCGAACTCGAAAAATTTCAGGTCCCGCTGCCGCCGGTTTACGTTGTGCGCCAGGGCTTCCAGTCCCGAAAACAGCATCGACTGCCGGAGTACCCCGAGGTCTTCGCTGAGTTTGTTCAGAATTTCGACGGGCGCACCGAGGGTACCATCGCCCAGCTTTTCGGCGTAAACCGGCCGGGTGAGCGAATTCGTGAAGATTTCCTGGTACCCCACGCCTGCCAGCAATTGCGAAAGTTTGAACTGTTGCCGCTCCCAGTCGCGGGCGGGTGCGGGGAAGCGGGCCAGGTAGTCGGTACGGAGGTGGTCGGCCAGGGCGATGTTGTTCAACCCGTAAATCCGCAAGATTTCCTCGATGAGGTCGGCTTCGCGCGTGACGTCGACGCGGTACGGCGGGACCGAGGCCGTGAACCCTTCGGCCGACTCGCTCCAAACCTTGACGTCGAGGCTCGTCAGGATTTCGCGGATGCGCTGCCGGTCGAGTTTCTGCCCGATGAGCCGGTCAATGTTGCGGTAACTGAGTTCGATCTGAAAATTTTTGAACGGCTGCGGGTGCGTATCGACCACCTCGCTCGTGATTTTTCCTCCGGCCAGTTCCTGAATCAGCAGCGCCGCGCGCTTGAGCGTGAGCAGCTTGGCGTTGGGGTCGGTACCCCGCTCGAAGCGGAAACTGGCGTCGGTTTTCAGGCCGTGGCGCAGGGCGGTTCGGCGGATGTAACCCGAGTCGAACTGAGCTACTTCGAGAAACACCCGCGTGGTACCGTCCTGAATGCCCGAATCGAGCCCACCCATCACGCCCGCGATGCCGACGGGTTTCTCGGCGTCGCAGATCATCAGGTCGTCGGCGGCCAGCAGGCGTTTCACCCCGTCGAGCGTCGCGAATTCGGTACCCTGGGGCAAGGTTTTAACAACAATTTTCTGCCCCGCCAACCGGTGCCAGTCGTACGCGTGCAGCGGCTGGCCGAGGTCGTGGCAAACGAAATTAGTCACGTCGACGACGTTGTTGATGGGTCGCAGACCGATAGCCTCCAGGCGCTTGCGCAGCCACTCGGGCGAGGGGCCAATTTTGACGCCGTCGATGGTCACGCCGCAGAAACGGGGGCAGGCGTCGGCGTTCTGAACATCGACGAAAATCGGGTGTACCGTGTTGTCGACCGAAAACTTCTCGACGCCGGGCAGCTTCAGATCGCGGCTCAACACGGCCTTCAGGTCGCGGGCCACGCCCCAGTGCGAGGCGGCGTCGGCGCGGTTGGGCGTCAGGCCAATCTCGAAGCGGTAGTCGGCTTCGAGATTGAAGTACTTCGCGGCGGGCGTGCCGTTGGGCAGGTTCGTCTGGAGTACCAGAATGCCCGCGTGGTTGCTGCCCAGGCCGATTTCGTCTTCGGCGCAGATCATGCCCTCGGACGTCGCCCCGCGAATTTTGGCTTTTTTAATCGTGAACGGTTCGCCGTTAATCGGGTGCAGCGTGGTACCCACCAGCGCCACGATGACCTTCTGCCCGGCGGCCACGTTGGGCGCACCGCAGACGATGGACAGGGATTCCGGCCCGCCCACATCGACGGTCGTCAGGCTGAGTTTGTCGGCGTCGGGGTGGCGTTCGCAGGTACGTACCTGCCCGACGACCAGCCCCCGGAGCCCGCCCGGTACGGCATCAATGGGTTCGACGCTCTCGACTTCCAGCCCGCAGTCGGTTAAAATTTGGGCCAGTTGTTCGGGTGGCTCGGGCAGGGAAACAAATTGCTGGAGCCAGTTCAGAGAAATTTTCATGGAATGCAGGCACGGGAAACGGGGCGGCGTTTCCGGTGGAAATTTTTGCCGGAGGGCAAAGGTAGAGAAAAGCGAAAAACCCGGTCGAACCGAATTTTCAAAAACGTGTAACTTCGGAGCGGAAACGAATACGCCAATGGAAAAGCCCGTCATCCGCAAATACAAATCCTGGGACGAGGTACCGAAGAATAACCTCGACTACTGGCTGACAAAAACCCCGCAGGAGCGGCTGGAGGCGGCCCGCCAACTGATTGAATTTGCTCGTAAACTTTATTCGGCCAATCCCCAAAATCCTCGCTCCCAAGCCGATGGAAGACGTGTTCTTAAATTTCGTTCGGCAACTGAACGAAGCTAACGTGGAGTACCTGGTCATCGGCGGGCACGCGGTTATCGTTTACGGGTACGTTCGGACGACTACCGACCTGGATTTGCTGGTGAAAGCGGACCCTGCCAATGCTGATAAGCTGATTGGCGTACTGCTTCAAAACGGATTTGAGCCGCACGAGTTTGAACAAAAGGATTTTACGTTGAAACCTAATTTTGTTTCTATCCGGCTGGGCATGTACTGGATTGAGTTGATGACCGAGACGCTCCATGTTGATTGGGAAACGGCTCGGGCGAACCGGCAGGTGTTCGAATTCCAGGGCGTCCCCATCAACTTTATTGGCCTGAGTGATTTACTCAAAAATAAACGGGCCGTCGGTCGCCCGAAAGACCTGCTCGACCTCGACAATCTTCCTAATCCTGACGCGTAGCCTACTTCGTTAACCCTCGAATCCTGGCTGCGTAGCGTGGGGGTTAACCCCCACGCTACGCAGCCAGGATCAAAGTTCGTGATTCATCAGTTCCTGCAACTTCTACTTATCTTCTCCCATTCAAACGCCCTATTTTCCCCCACCCATGCGGTATTTTTTCGTACTTCTGACTGCGTACTTCCTCTTTCCCGCCACCCTCACAGCCCAGTGGACTGCCGAAGACCTCGTCAACGCCGAACAGGCCACGGGCTACGAGTTTTCACCCGATGGCCGGGCCGTCGTCTGGATGAAGCGGCTGCCCTCGAAGGAAAAAGACGCCTACTTCACCAAACTCTTCCTGACGCGCCTCGACCAGAAGGAAAAAGGGCAGTTCGTAACCATCCAGCTCACCCGCGGCGAGGAGGCCGATCGCAGTCCGATTTTCTCGAAAGACGGCAAGTTAATTTACTTCCTCTCCAGCCGCGAAAAAGGCAAAAAACTCTGGGCCTTGCCCGTGGCAGGTGGCGAACCGTACGAAATCAAAACCTTCGAGAACGCCCCCGGCAGCCTGCGGTACCTCAACGACAGCACCTTCGTCTACACGGCTTCGGAGGGCAAGACGCTCTACGAAACCGAACTCGAATCGAAGAAGGACGAGGTACAGGTGGTGGAAGACACCGCCCACTTCAAACCCACGCGACTCTTCGCCTTCGACCTGAAATCAAAAGAAATCCGGCGGCTGAGCGACAACAAGCTGCCCGTCGGGGGATTCGCCGTTTCCAAAGACGGCCGTTGGCTGGTCAGCTCGCACACGGGTTCGCCGCACTACGGCGTGGATGCCCAGCCGAAACCCGTCGTGTACCTCTGGAACACGCAGTCAGGTGAAAAATGGACGATTCTACCCGAAAGCCAGTACCAGACGCCTGGCAGCTTTACGTTCACGGAAGACGGCAGCGGTTTTTACTTCGCCACGACTCAGACCAACGACCCCAAGTGGAACGGCGCGGGCGTGCAGCGGCTGCATTTTTTTGATCTGAGTACCCGCCAGACGCAGCCCATCGATCTGAAGTGGGACTGGGGCCTGGCCGGCGGGCTGGACCGCGTCGGCAACCACGCGCTCGTCGGGCTGGCGAACAGCGCGACCATCAAAACGGCCCTGGTTGAAAAGAAGGGTACCCAGTTTACGGTGAAGCCGATTGCCGCCGGGAAGTTTGACGAGCACCTGTTCGTGCAGGCGCTGGCCGATGACAAAACCCGACTCATTTTTACTTATTCGACCGCTTCGACGCCCACCCAGATTCACGTCGGGAAGCTCGTCACGGATGCGAAAAAAGGGACCCTCACGCTAACCTCGGAAGGAGAATTGACCGAAATCAACCCTGGATTCAGGAAAAAGCCCATCGCCCAGAGCGAGGTACTGAAATGGAAGGGCTGGAAAGGCGAGGAGGTCGACGGGATTTTGTACTACCCGAAAAACTACCGCGCCGACCGCCGGTACCCGCTCGTCGTGGCGATTCACGGCGGTCCATCGGGTACCGACCTCGACGGCTGGAGCGAATCCTGGGCCTACGCACCGCAGATTCTGACGCAGAAAGGCGCGTTCGTGCTCCGGCCCAACTACCACGGGTCGAGCAACCACGGGCTCCAATTCGTCGAATCCATCGCCAAAAATTACTACGAGCCCGAACTCGACGACATCACGAAGGGCATCGACGCGCTCGTGGCCCGCGGCTTCGTCGATCGCGACTCGTTGGGCGTGATGGGCTGGTCAAACGGGGCCATTCTGACGACGATGTTGACCGTCCGATACCCCACGCTGTTCAAAGTCGCCGCCCCCGGCGCGGGCGACGTGAACTGGACTTCCGACTTCGGTACCTGCCAGTTCGGCGTCAGCTTCGACCAGCACTACTTCGGCGGCGCGCCCTGGGACGACGTCGACGGGAAAACGTACAACGAAGCCTACATCACGAAATCGCCCTTGTTCGACCTCGAAAAAGTCAGGACGCCGACCATCATTTTCCACGGCTCCGAGGACCGGCAGGTACCCCGCGACCAGGGCTACGAGTACTACCGGGCGCTCCAGCAGATCAAGCAGGCCCCCGTGCGGTTTCTCTGGTTTCCCGGCGCGTTTCACGGCCTGACCAAACTCACGCACCAGCTTCGCAAAATCAACGAAGAACAGGACTGGTTTGACCGGTACCTGTTCGGCAAGGGCAAGACCGAAAACGAGGCGTTCAAAAAAGAATCCCCCCTGGCGGTGCTGCTGGAGCGGGAGAAGGTCGCGCAGGACGAATCGGGCCAGGTCGGAATTCGGCCCGCAAAGGATTTGCTGATTCCTGAAGTGGTGGCGCTGAAAAAAGATAGCATCCAGGTAGGTCGATTTGAAGTTACGAAAAGTCAGTTCACGTTTCAATTGAAAGAAAATCCGACTGCCTTACCCGAAAATTTCTGGCGAAGCGGCGATGGGATTAACACGCCGGTAGCAACGACCTACGAACAAGCTCAGACCTACTGCCGCTGGCTATCCGAAAAAACCGGCCAGCGGTACCGCTTGCCCAACGCCCGCGAGGCAAAGGCGCTGCACGAAAAAGCCAAGTCCGTCGCCGCGCAGGAAAACGTGCTGAACGCCTGGGCGGGGTACTCGATTACCCGCGACGAGGTACCCCTGCTGCTGCACAAAGTCGGCGAGCTGAAAACGAGTACCCTCTTCAAACCCGTGGGTACCTACAAACCCGTCAAATTCGGCCAGGCCGACCTCTACGACCTCGGCGGCAACGTGGCCGAGTGGTACACGAAAGACGACGGTACCCCCGGCACCTACGGGTACTCGGCCTACGACTTCGTCGACCCCGCCACGGCCACGCCGCAAACCCAGCCCGCGCACGTCGGTTTTCGGGTGGTGCGGGAGAAGTAAGCCGGAAAACACCCGGCGTTAAAATTCGTTAATTGCCTACGGTGGGTTTTGGGATTGGACCGGAAGGGCTAATTTTCCGCCGCGTACCCCGATTCCGACCCGATTTCAATGAAGTATTTGTGTTACCTGTTGCTCTGCTACGTCGTTCCGCTCGCCGCTGGTGCGCAGGACGACGTCGCGTCGAAGCTGCCCGGAACGTGGGTAGCCAAGCGGATCGAAAACCGCAACGCCGAGTCGATGATGAGCGATGAAGAAGTGCGCACGAGCGACGTGGTTTTCATCTTCACCCGCAGCCAGCTCACGTTTTACATCAACCAGCGCAAGACCGTCGTCACGTACACCATCAGCGGCAACCGCCTCCGCACGGCGCGGGGCGTGACGTACACGATTGAAAAACTCAACGAATTCGAGTTGCACCTGACCGAAACCACGCAGGGGGTACCCTACGACGAGCAGGTGCGCTTCATCTGCGCCCGCACCGAGTACCAGAACTACGCCGATTACATCCGCAACCAGTACGTCCTGCCCGCCGCGCGTTTCGACGGCGACACGTTTTACGTGATGAACGAGCGGGTGTACCCCACCTTCACGTACCGGCTGCTCGACAGCAGTTTTTACGAGACGTACCAGAATTCGTACACGTTCATCGAAGATGCCTTCCGGCAGTTGGCCCGGCCCCGGCGCGACCGCTTCCGGGTCAGTTTCATCGTGACGCCGCGGGGACGGATTGAGAACATCGCGCTGGTGGAGAGTACCGACACGACGCTCAACGACGAGCTGCGCCTCGCCATCCGCGGTACCGAAGGGCGCTGGCTCCCGGCGCGGGTGGAGGGCCAACCGGTGCGCTCGCAGGTGAACTACGAATTTCCGTTTGGGTTGCCCGAAGATCAAAACCTGACGCTTCAGGAAATCAATCAGTTGAAAGCCAAAGACCTCTTCCCGACGGGTTTGCGTAGTTTCAACCGGAAAGACTACAACGAAGCACTCCGCATCTTCACCCAGGGCCTTACGCTCGATCCGACGAACGTCAGCATTCGCCTCAACCGCGCCGCGACGTACTACCAGCTCGGCCAGACCGAGGAAGCCTGTTCAGACTGGCAGCTACTCGACCAGGCCGGGGAAAAAACGGCGGCGCGTCTCATCAAAAAACACTGCAAGCCGCAGCCCGCGAGTCGGGTGCAGTGAGCAACGGCGGGTCACAAAAAAGCCGCTCCGGGTACCCGGAGCGGCTTTTTTGTGACCCGCCGTCAACGTCGCTGGAACGTGGCCGTCAGCAGGGCCGGGCGACCGCCGTAGGTCGTCGTGTTGTTGATGTTCTGCGGCGTGATGGGTACCAGGGGCAGATTACTTAGGTTGGCCGGGGGCGTCAGCGAAAGTACCAGTTGATTGTCCGTCAGGCTGCGGAGGGTGAACGGGTAGTTGGGGTACGTCACCGACGCGTAGCTGGGTCGGTTGCCGGTACCCAGACTCACTTCGCCGTGGATGACGACGTCGTACGCCCAACGGTTAATCCGCCCGGCCGCCCCGCGGGTGGGTACCCCGATGCGCAGGAGCGAGCCCGCGCTGGCGTCGTCGGGCGTGGCCACGAAGTAGTACCCCCGCTGGCGAATGCCCCGGTTGGCTACGAAAAACGAATCGGGTTGCGCCGGGGTGCGGCTGGCGGCAAACGTCAGCGTGTCGGTGAAGGCCATGATCGGATTCGGGCGACTGGCGACCAGCAGCGGCGCGGTGGTGGGTGTCAGCGTCACGACGGTGTCGCGCTGATTGGGCGTCACGCCCACTTGGTACCGAATCGTCAGGCTGACGGGCAGCCAGGTACCCCGAAGTTGTTCGCGCAGGGCGTCGTTGGTCGTGACTTCCGGAAGCGGATCGTCGGCGCAGCCGACGGCCAGGAACGCCAGTAACAAGAGGAAAAACGGCGATTTCATGGGCAGAAGGACGGGAAGTTTAATCATTGGGAATGGCGAGTGGGTTCCGACTCAGAAACGCGTTGGGTACCTGAAACATCAGCAGGCGACTGTTCCAGGGCACGGGCTGGCAGTTGCTCAACTGGCAGTCGAGGCCGCCGGGCGAAGTCGCCCGGTCGGCGGGGTCGATTGCTTCGCGCCGCCGCCGGAGGTCGTGAAACCGGAACCCTTCCGCTACCAGCTCGCGCACGAATTCCGTCCGCACCTCCGCCAGCAGATTGGCCGGAGCCGTGGCGAGGGCCGGAAGTCCCGCCCGCACCCGGATGGCGTTGAGGTCGGCCAGCGCCGCCGCCACGTTGCCTTTGCGGGCATTCATCTCGGCCCGCATCAGAATAAATTCCGCCGAACGCGTCTGGATGACGTTGATGTTGACGCCCTGCGCCACGCCGGGGGCGGTGGTACCCACGTTGGGCAGGCCCCATTTGCGTGTAAACCACAGCCGATTCGGGCTGTCCCAGGGCGTAGTGGCCATCGCGGCCTGCGTCGTGTCGATCAGCGCGCGGTAGCGCAGGTCGCGGGTCCGGTCGAAATTCGCCAGTTGCTTGAATCGTTGCGACAACCGGAACAGCGGTCCCGCAGCCAGGGTATTCACGTTCGCCAGTTGGGCCGCCGTGTAGGGCGTCTGAAGCGCGTAGTGCGTCCGCAACTGCCCGCCGGTACCGGTTTGAACGTTCTGACCGGTTACCATCACCAGCTCGAAAATCACTTCGTCGCGGTTGGAGGAATTGGTCGTCGGCGTGATGCCCGACCGCTGGTACAGGTCCGTCAGCAGTCGATTGCCGGGGATGAGCGGAAACCGGTACGTCGCTCCCGTGCCCAGCAACCGGTTGCAGACGGCCAGGCAACTGTCGACGTTGTCCTGCTGCCAGTACACCCGCGCCATCAGCGCCAGGGCCGCGTACTTGTTGGCGCGCGGTTGGTAATCAGCCGGGTGAATGGCGGGGTCGTACGCCTCGGGCAGGAGTCGTTCGGCCTGGCGCAGGTCGTTGAAAAGGCTGTCGTACGCGACCCGCACGCTCAGCCGCGGGTAGGCCAGATCGCCGAAGGTGCTCAGCGAGCGGAAATTTCCGATCGGACCGGGCTGGCCGTTGTCGGGCAGGTGACCCCAGGGGTACCCCAGCAGTCGGGTCTGCTCGAAAAGGACCATCGCCCGGATGAACCGCGCCTCGCCCTCGATGCGGTCGCGCTGGCGGGCGTAGTCTTTCTTGACGTCGGGCTCGTTGGGCGTCTGCACCTGGTTGGCACGCATGACTTCGAGTACCGTGTTGGCGTTGGTCAGCCCGAACGTCGCCCACTGGAGGTACCCGCCGATCTGCCCGCCGTCGGTTTCCCGGTGGGTCCAGTTGTACATCCGAAACACGTTGGACGGCGCGGTACGGATGGTGGTGTTGTTGAGGGCCACGAGGTCGGCAAACATTTCGCCCATCAGCAGGGTACTGCCGCTGTGGGCACCCGGCCCGTGCGAGATGCCGGCGTACGCACCGGTCATCAGAATGTCCAGCTCGTTGACCGTTCGGACGTTCTGGGCCTGCACGAGGGTGGAAGACAAGGGCTTTTCGATGAATTTCTGACAGCCAGCCACGCCGAGCAGTAGGCCGGAAAGCAGCACGAGCAGTTTTGTGCGGAGAATCATTCCAGGAAAAGGTTTAGAAGCTTACGTTAAGCGTCAGCACGTAGGAGCGTACCTGCGGCAGGTCGTTGGACGTGACACCCGGCCCGAGGTTCGACGTGACCTCGTCGGCTCCGCCGTTGCGGAACACCTCCGGGTCCCAGCCGTTGAAGTTCGTGGCGGTCAGCAGGTTCTGGCCCGTCAGGATGAGCTGCACCCGGCTCATCCGTAGGCGCTGCGAGAGGGCCGACGGTACCGTGTAGGCGACCTGCACATTTTTGAGCCGGGCAAACGAACCGTTGTGGAGGAAGCGGGTCGACTCGAAGTTGCGGGCCTGCGAGTTCCGCACGGTACGCACCAGATTCCCGCCCTCGGGTTTGTTGAGTTCTTCCACGACATTGCCCAGGCCCGGCACGTTGAGGCGCATGTTGACGCCCGTGAACGGGTACGCACCCACGCGTTCGCCCTGGTCGTAAATCCAGTTGCCGTACTGAAAATACACCAGCGCGCTCACCGCGAAGGCCCCCACCCGCACGGAGTTGGTCAGCCCGCCGAAAAACTGCGGGTACGGCGATTTATCCGGGAGAATGAACTGGTTCTGCCCCGACTGGTTGCTGATGGTTCCGTCCCAGAGGTTACCGGTCGAGACGGTCTGGCCCGTGTTGGCGTACACGATTCGGTCGCGCTCCAGGAAGAGTTCGTTGCCGGTGTTGGGGTCGAAGCCCATGAACCGGTTCAGGTAGTAGGTGCCCAGCGGGTACCCCGGCGTCGCGATGTTCGGCCCGGCGATGATCTGCGAGGGAAAATTCAGGAACGAGGCCGAGTAGGTACTCAGTACCAGGTTTTTGTTGCGGGCGATGTTGAAATCGGCCGTCCAACTGAATTTGGCCCGGTTGATCAGTCGGCTCGACAGCGTCAGCTCCAGGCCCCGGTTGCGGACCAGGCCGAGGTTGACCGTCATCGAGTTATTGATTGTCCCGAAATACGGCCCGAGCGAGTAGTTCAGCAGCAGCCCGTCGGAGAGTTTATTGTAGTACTCGAAGCTCCCCGAAAGGCGACCCTGCCAGAGGTTGAATTCCACGGCAGTACTGAACTGCGTCGTCGATTCCCAACTCAGTACTTCGTTGCCGGGGTTCGTAAACTGACCGCCCTGGATGCCCCCGTACTTGGCCGCGTTGTAGCCGACGTACGTAAACCGCTTCTGCCAGGAAAAATTGCCGATTTCGGCGTTGCCCGTCAGGCCGTAGCTGGCCCGGAGTTTCAGAAACGTCAGGCCCGGCAGTTGTTTCAGGAACGATTCCTCGCTCAGAATCCAGCCCGCCGACACGCTCGGAAACGAAGCCCACTGCCGACCCGGCCCGAACCGGCTCGACCCATCGACCCGGTAGCTGGCTTCGAGCAGGTACCGGTCGCGGAAGGCGTAGTTGAGCCGTCCGAAAAACGACAGGAATCGGTACGCGGGCACGTCGCGCTGCGGAATCACGCGGGTGGTGTCGATCCCGATTTGGGTACCGTCGATCAGGTTTTCGGCGATGTAAATGTCCGAGCGATCCACGGACGAGAGAATCTGATTCCCCAGCAACCCGGTCAGGCGGTGCTTGCCCAGCTCGCGGGTGTACGAAGCGATGTTGTTCACGTTCAGGTTCGTACCCCGAAAGTCCCGCGTTTCGACCCGCCCGTTGCCGCTGATTTCCTGCCCCTGAATGTCGGCAGGGTACAGCGCCGGGGTTTGCAGGTTGATGTTGTCGTTCTGCTGGTAGTCGAACCCGATTTCACTCCGCAATACCAGGCCTTTGATGGGTTGGTACTCCAGAAACGCCTGGTTGATGGTCCGGACGGTTTCGGTCCGGTTGAGGGAGTTTTCCCGGTAAAACAGCGGGTTGCTACCCTGGTTGATGACGTTGCCGTTGTAGTTGATGTCGTTGAAGTACGAGCCGTCCGAGGCGTAAATCGGGAGGGCGGGCAGCGCCCGCGTCAGCACGAGGCCGAAGCCGCTGTTGGCGTTGATGCCGTTGTTGGTCAGGAAGTTGATGGTGGCGTTGAGGCCCACCTTGAGTCCGCGAAACACGGTGTAATCCAGTTTTACCCGGCCCCCGACCCGCTCCAGCGACTGCCCGACCACGACGCCGTTGTCGTTGCGGTAATTGCCGCTGACGAGGTAGTTGAGCTTCTTCGTCGCGCCGCTGAAAGTCAGCCCCGCCTGTCGGAACGTGCCCGTGCGGAGTACCTGGTCCAGCCAGTCCGTGCGGGTGCTGTACAGCGTGGCCGAGTCGGTGCGAATGTCGCCGGGATAGGCGGGCAGCGGGTTGCCCAGTATCCCGCCGGGGACGATGTTGACCAGCCGGCTCGGCGCGATGGGCAGGCCCGCGGGCAGGGTTCGGTTGGACGTGAATTTGAGAATCCCGAACAGATCGGCCCCGTTGTCGACGTACGGTACCCGCCGGGGCAGGGTGTTGACGCCTTCCTGGTAATTCAGTTCGAGGCGGGGCTTGCCGCGGGAGCCTTTTTTGGTCGTGATGAGAATCACGCCGTTGGCCGCTCGCGAGCCGTAGAGCACCGAGGCCGAGGCGTCTTTGAGTACCTCCATCGACTCGATGTCGTTCGGGTTGATTTCGGCCAGCGGGTTCATGGCAACGCCCGCCGTCCCGAAGGCATCGTTCACGATGGGTACCCCGTCGATGACGATGAGCGGCTGCGAATCGGAGTTGAGTGATGCCACGCCCCGGATGTTGATCCGCACGGCCCCGCCGGGGGTACCGCCCGCCTGGGTAATCTGCACGCCCGCGGCCCGCCCCTGCAGGGCCACGTCGGGGCTGAAAGCCGTGTTGGCCTGAATGTCGGCGGCTTTGAGCGTACTGATCGAACCCGTCACGTCGCGGCGGCGCTGTTCGCCGAAGGCCACCACCTGCACTTCATCGAGGTTGCGCGTGTCCTGCTGGAGGCGTACGTCGAGCGCGGTCTGTCCCGCTCCGACCACGATTTCCTGCGGCAGGTACCCGACCGAACTGACGAGCAGCGTCACCGCGCCGTCGGGTACCGCAAGCCGGTAGGTACCGTCGGCGCCGCTCGTGACGCCGCGCGTCGTGTTTTTAATCACCAGACTCGCGCCGGGCAAGCCTTCGCCGGTCGTGGCATCGGCGATGCGCCCCCGCAGTTCGCGGTCGACCGGCTCCGCGGCCTGCCGGGTTAAAATCACCTGCCGGTCCCGGATCTGGTACCGCAGGCCTTCGGGCAGGAGCGCGTCGAGCACCGTGGACAGCGGTTGCCGCTCGACGTTCAGCGAACGCCGAACGCTCCGCACGAGGTCGGCCCCGTACACGAAGCCGTAGCCGGTCTGGCGTTCGATTTTCTTTAAAATTTCGTTCAGCGGCTCGTTCTCGACCCGCAGGCTGATGAACGAATCCTGCGGCATCAGGCGCAGCGGGGCAGCGGGGCGGGTACTGGCCCACTCCTGCGCGCGGGCCGCCGTCAGGCCCATCAAGAACGGGAGGGTACCGAGCAGTAGCAGTCGTCTCATGGAATTGGTTTAGGGATTGGTTGGAAGCGTAGCGGTGGTGCATTGCCCGCGGATGACGAGTTCCTGCCGGGTCAGTTCGTATTCACAGAGGTGCGTGAGGGCGAGGGCGTCCATGACTTCCCGCAGCGAACGCGGGTCGGGGAAGCTGCCCGTCAGGCGGCACTGGCTTTCGCCTTCGAGGCGCACCGGGGTACCGTACCAGCGTTCCAGCGTCCGGGCGATTTCCGTGAGGGGTGTGTCGTGAAATTCAAGCCGGTTTTCGGTCCAGGCCGCCTGCCGCCGCGCCACCGTGGGCAGGCGCTCGATGCGCGCACTGCGAAGCGATTGGGTGACTTTGAAATCGGGCAGAACGAAAACGGTATCCGCCAGTACCGGCCGCGCAGCGGGTTTTGGTTTGGGGATGAAGGCCACCCGGCCCGTCAGTACGCTTGTCTCCACCGTGCTGTCGCCGGGGTACGCCCGGACGTTGAACGAAGTACCCAGCACCCGGACGGTACCCGTTTTCAGTCGCACCAGAAACGGCTGTTTCGGATTGTGCGCGACCTCGAAAAACGCTTCGCCTTCGAGGGACACGGCCCGGACCGAGTCGGCGAAGGTTTCGGGGTACTCCAACCGGCTGTCGGCGTTGAGCCAGACCCGGCTGCCGTCGGGCAGCGTCAGCTCGGAGCGCTGGCCTTTCGGATTAGCTTCGGCGATGAGGTCGGGCGTGCGTCGGCTTTGCCAGCCCACCCACAGCCCCGCCCCGAGGGCCAGGGCGAGGACCGCCGCCGCGACCCAGGCGCGCCAGCCCAGGCGACGGACGCGCGGCTCGGGTACCTCGGACGCGGCGTCGAGGCGGCGTTGGACCTTCGCCAGCGCGGCGGGGGTGTCGAGCGGGAGCGGCGGCGAGGGTTGGTTCCAGGAGGCCTGGAGTTGCCCCCAGCGGGCGGCGTGCTGGGGCGACTCGGATAGCCAGCGGGTGTGCTCGGCAAGTTCTTCGGGCGTGGCTTCGCCCGCGAGTACCTTCGCCAGGCGTTCCCAGCGTTGCGTTTCGTTCATGGGGTACGGGGAGTTCTGACGACAGGAGTCCGAAACCGGTACCGTACCCGTAAACGGGTGGTAAAAAAAGGAGAAAAAGTTTCAGCGCCCCGGTGCCGCCGGTTGCAGGGCCTCGACCAGTTTGCGCAACGCGATACCCATCTGCGCTTCGATGGTCCGGGGCGAAAGCCCAAGTACCTCGGCGGCTTCGCGGTAGCTCAGACCCTGCTCGCGGACGAGCTGGAAAATCATCCGGCAGCGCGGCGGCAACTGCCCGATGGCCCGCTCGACGGCCTGCTCGGTTTCGTGGGCCAGCAGCAGTCCTTCGGGGTCAGGAGCCGGACTGGGGGTTTCGTGCCCGTCGAGGTCATCGAGTGAGCGGAGGTCGGGCCGGGCACGGCGCAGGTGCTGGAAACAGCCGTTGCGCGTCATCGCGAAGAGGTACGCCCGCAGGTTCTGCACCTCGCGGAGCGTCCGACGTCGTTCCCAAAGCGTCACGAACACGTCCTGCACCACTTCCTCGGCATTTTCTTTCGGCGGGGCGTAGTGCAGCGCAAACCGCACCAGTCGTTCGTAAAAAGCCCCGAACAACGCATTGAACGAAGGTCGGTCGTCTTCGTCGGCGAGGCGTTCGGTCCAGTTTGCGAGTTGGTCGGGGGTTGGCTGCATGCAAGAAAAACGTACGAAAGTACTACGTCTTGCGGCGTAAACCGCCAATTGGGGCGGTTTGGTTTTGGAGACGCGGGTCAGCGTCCACCCCGAATCCGCACGAAATACACCGGCTGGAGTACCTGCGGGCGCGTGGCCGGATCCAGGAATTCAATCCGGAGCTGACTGGCCGGAAATTTGCCGAGCGAACGGAGTACCTCGACGGGACGCCCGAGCGCGCGAACTTCCGCCAAACTCTGCGCATCGACGTACGCCCAGACGTCGCCGCCGCGGAGGTAGGGCAGGAGGTCGGTCGTGCGGGCGAGGCCGGGGGCGAAGCGGTCGGCGTGGAAATCGAACGAGTAGGGGTAGAGTTCCTGATCGTTGCCGTGCAGCCGCGAAAGGATGAACACCCGCCCCGGCGGGAAGTTGGATTCCCGAACGTAATCGCCCAGCACGCTGCCCGTCTGGTACGCAAACACGCGCCGGTACACGTACCCGTTGAAGAGCAGCATGGCCGCCGTGATGCTGAGGAACGAAGGCCAGAAAATCCGGGCGGCGGCATCGGTTCCGCGAACAATCAGGTACCCGGACCCGGCCAGCCCGCCGAGCCAGATCAGCCAGACGAGCGGGTTCCCGGTCGGGAAGGCCCAGCCGCAAAGCAGCGCCACGACCGCGGCCAGCGCCACGACGATGAACGTCTGTAAACCCACGAACACCCATTTCCAGGCGCGTTTGAGCCGCCCGGCAAACAGGTCATCGAGAAACACGCCGCTGAGGATGGCCACCAGCGGAAACACCACGAACGTGTAGTGCGGCAACTGGTACTGCGAGGTCGACAGCGCCAGGAACGGCAGCACGAAACCGCCCAGGGAGAACGCCTCGGGCAGCGGGCCGCGCGTGGCACCGGGGCGGGGTAGCTGACGAATCAATTTGCCGACCGCGTGAATCAGCGCCCCGATCGCCACGCCTACCCAAGGCAGAAAACTCCAGAGGAAATTCTGGGCCTGGAAGAAAATGTTCACGTCGTTTTTCCAGACGTTTTCGCCTGTGATGCGTCCGAAGCTTTGTTCCCAGAAGAAAAAATACAGCCCGTGGGGTCCGTGCTGCCGGTACAGCCCAAGGCACATCGGGGCCAGCAGCAACGCCACGACGCCCGCCGCCAGGAGCCATTCCCAGCGGAACAGCCAGCCCCAGGCCCGGCGTACGAGTACCTGCGCGCCAAACGCCGCCGCGGGTGCGATGAAGCCAATCGGCCCCTTGGCCAGTAGCGCCAGCCCAACGGCGACGGCCCCGCCGAGGAGGTACTTCAGTTTGTTTGTCTCGAAAAACGCCGCGCCCTGCCAGACCGCTACCACCACCCAGGCCGTGAGCATGGTATCGGTGCGCACGTCGCGGTTCATCAGGATGCAGGCGTAGCTCGACCCCCAGACCAGCGCGGCGAGGTACGCGGCGCGCTCGGAATAGTAAATCCGGGTGAAGCGGTACGTGGCGTAGAGGCCCAGCAGCGAAACCAGAATCGGTACCAGTCGGTACGTGACGGTCGAGACGCCGAGCAGTTTCATCGCTAGCCCACTCCACCAGAAGAGCAGCGGGGGCTTGTCGAGGTAGTTGGCGCCGCGGTCGTAGACCTGGAGCCAGTTTCCCGAGCGCATCATCGACCGGGCCATCGAGGCGTACTGCGATTCGTCGATGTCCATCACGTCCAGAAACGCCCCGACGAGGTAGACGAGGAGCAGGGCGGCGAACGGGACGAGGCGAATCGGTGACTTCAAGCGAATCGGAGCAGGGAATGGGCGGCAAAGTAACCCAAAAAAAACGCCTGCCCCGGTCCGGAGCAGGCGTTTTTTGAATACCAACCAGTCGGCCTACAGCGGCGGAATGCGCAGGACCTGACCGGGGTAAATCTTGTCCGGGTCGCTGAGCATGGGCTTGTTGGCCTCGAAAATCATGGGATACTTCATCATATCGCCGTAGTACTTCTGGGCAATTTTCGAGAGCGAATCGCCCGAGACGACGGTGTGGTACTGCGCTTCGGGCGTTGGCTGGACGACCGTCATCCGGTTGTCGACCACCTCCACGCCTTCCACGTTTCCGACGGCGAGGGCAATTTTTTCGGCGTCTTCCTGCTTCTGGACTTCGCCTTCCAGAATCACCGTGTCACCCGACACGCGGACGGTCAGTTTGTTGTACGCCAACCCCAGTGATTTGACTTTGTTGAGTAAGGCACTGGCTTTCAGCGGTTCGGCTTCGGCGGGGGTGGCCGCTTGTTCTTTCTGACCGAAGAGCTTCTCGCCGACGCCCTTCATGAATGAAATGAGTCCCATGAGTTGATTGGGGTTTAAGGTTGAGGAAATGAGTAGACAACTGCCTACGCCAAATGAGTGTTTAAAAATTCGGTGCCACTACCGCCAGCGCCCCAGCCGCCGGGTTAGTCGCAGGCGGTCGCCGAGGATGAGCGTGAGGGTTTGCGAGGGAACGTCGCCGACGAGCAGCAGGTCGGTGGCGGGTTGGTAGCCAAGCGTTTGTAGTTGCGGGCCGATTTCGGGGTAGGCGAGGGGTACCTGGGTCGCCGCCGACCGCGCCGAATCCCGTTCGCAGGTGCAGGGCTGGTCGCGGCGGAGGTCGTTGAGGCGGGTCAGCAGGGCTGAGGTGTCGAGTACCTGATCGTCCTGCCCGCGGGCCACGAAGCGCCGGACTTTGCCGAGGTAGTGCGGGCGGAAGGGTTCGAACTCAAATTTCAGTACCGGAAACGCCGCGACCAGCGCCGCCGAGTTGTAGTACGCCTGCACGTGCGGCGGGTCGATGAAGCCGACGAAATTTCCGCCCCAGGTCAGCCCAAACTGCGGCGACAAACGCCCGACGGTACCGTACGCCGTAGCGCTGCGAACCAGACGCCCGCGACTGAAGATCCCGACGTCGGCCGCCAGCCCGAACTGGTGCAGCGAGACCGCCGCCGAGGAACTGCCCCGCCGCAGGTACCGCGACTGGGTACTGGCCGAACGCAAATCCGAAATTACCCGAATCGAGTACCGCGGCAACTGGAGCCGGAGCGAGTCGAGCATCGCATCGCGCCGCACGAGGAAGGCCCGGCGGGCCGTGTCGAGTACCGCTTCCCAGCGGGTGTAGAGATACTCGGGTTCGCTGGAAAGCGCCCAGAGGTAGGTGCGGTCGGTGGAATCGGTCGGCAGGCGCTGCCAGCCGGAGATGAACCCCGGCGCGTGACCGACGCCCGTCCAGAACGTTTGTCCGGTACTATCGCGTACGACGGCGAATACGTTCGGCGACGTCTGAAGCAACGCCTGGAGGGTGTCAAGCAAGTAAAACGGCTGGGCCAGGTCGTACACGCCGAGGGTACCCACGCGGCGCGTGGTGTCGCAGCCGCGGTCTTCCCAGGTGGGAATGGCTTGCGTGGAATCGGGCGTAGCGGTTTGCCCGCAGGCCTGGGTGGCCGTCAGGAGCAGGGCGAAGAAGTAGGGGCGGACAGGGCGCAAATTTGGGAAACGCGGTTGGGTACGGCTCAACCACTTCGAGGGGTTGCACCCACTCGAAGGGTTTCGAGTCATTTTTTGAAACGTCAGACCGTCGCCCGTTCGTACTCCAGAAACAGTTCGGCCAGTTTCTGCGTCACCGGACCGGGGCGACCGGTTCCGAAGACGGTGTCGTCGATGCGCGTCACGGCCACGATGCGTTTCGAACTACCCGTCGTGAAAACTTCGTCGGCGGCCAGCGTTTCTTCCAGCGTCACGTCGCGCTCTTCGATTTCAAAATGCTCGGCGGCGAAGTGCAGGATGTGCTTGCGCGTGACGCCCCGCAGCATGCCACGGGCGGGCGTGATGAGCACGTCGTTTTTGACGATGAACACGTTCGAGCGCGAGGACTCGGTAATCAGCCCTTCGTGGTGGTAAAGCACGTCGTCGGCCCCGACGTCCCGCTGACGGCGCGACAGGTAAATCGGCAGCAGGTAGTCGAGCGATTTGACTTCCGAGAGTTGCCGTTGGTGGGGTACCGTCATGAATTTCAGTCCGTTCGGGACGTCCATGAATTGAAACGGTTTGGCGATGACGAAGAAATTCGGCTCCTCGGCGGGCGCGTACCCATCGGGTGAAAGCCCACCCGTCAGCACGAGTTTCAGCCCCAGCAGCGGGTGCGGGTTGAGCCGGGTCAATTCGTAAATCAACTCGCGCAGTTCGTCCCGCGGGGCGGGCATCGGCAACCCCATCAGCCGCGCCGAGCGCTCGAAGCGGTCGAGGTGGTCGTCGAGGAAAATTGGTTGCCCGTCGAGCGCTTTGAAAAAATCAAAAATGCCAAACGCCCGCAGCAGCCCGAGGTCGGTGACGGGGAGAACGGCTTGCGAGTCGGGGACGAACTGTCCGTTGAGGTACCAGGTGACCATGGGAGAAGTGCTTGGTGGTTTGTGCTTCGTGCTTGGGGCAGGCCCGTTAGCTGGACTTTTTTGTGCCGATGAGTAGCCCCGTCGACCAAGCGAGTTTGGTTAGGACTAAGTCGGGACGGTTATCGAGCGTTTCTACCAACTTTTCGGCCTTCGCCGCGTGGCCTTCGGGCCAGTTGGGTTGGGGCAGCAGGTCGTCGATGAAATAGATGCCGCCGGACTTCAGCCGGGCCAGTGCTTCGTCGAGGTGGTGGTACTTGCCCGGCCAGGCGTCCGCAAAAATAAAGTCGAGGCTGCGTTCGGGTAGCTCATCGAGTACCGCGGTTCCGTCGGCGTGCCGGATGGTCACCCGCGGGTCGGTACCCAGGTACGCTTCCGCGACGGCGAGTACCGCCGGGTCAGAATCGACCGTCAGCAACGTCGCTCCGGCGTCCATGCCGTCGAGCAACCAGCAGGCCGAGAGGCCGGTGCCGGTACCCAATTCCAGAAACCGACCGCCGGGTTTCGTCGCCGCCAACGAGCGCAGCAGCGCGCCGGTTTGCTTGTCCGACGCCATATTAAACTTCAGGGCAACGGTCTGATTCCAGATGGCTTCGAGCAAAGCCGGTTCGCGCGTCGGGTAGTCGTTGAGCATGATTCGAGCCTGGTTGGTTGTGCGTGATGCTTCGTAAGCGGTACCGGGTGCAGGATGGATTGCCGCGAAGCACCATCAACCCAGCACGAGGCACAACTTAACCGCTTCCACCGCCTCCCGCACGTCGTGGACGCGGAGGATTCTGGCCCCGCCCCGCAGCGCGACGGTGTTCAGGACGGTGGTACCGTTGCGGGCTTCGTCGGGCGAAATGCCGAGGGTTTTCCAGATCATGCCCTTCCGCGAAACGCCTACCAGCAGCGGCAGGCCAAAGATACGCAGGGCGGGCAGGTTCGCCAGCAGGCGAAAATTCTGCTCGGTCGTTTTGGCGAAGCCGAAGCCGGGGTCGAGTACCACGTCGGTCACGCCGAGTTGGCGGAGGTGATGGAGCTTCGGTTCGAGTTCGGCAATGACGTCCGTCACCACGTCGGTGTACGCGGTCAGGTCGCTCATCGTTTTGGGGGTACCCCGGCTGTGCATGAGCACGTAGGGCACCCGAAGCGCGGCGACGGTCTCAAACAGTTCTTCGTCAAGGATACCGCCCGAGACGTCGTTGATGAGCACCGCCCCGGCCCCGACGGCTTCCCGCGCCACCCGCGCCCGGAACGTGTCGATGGAAAGGAGCGCCTCAGGAAATTCGCGGTGCAGCATCTCGATGGCGGGTACCACGCGGCGGAGTTCCTCGTCCACGGATACCTCCTCGGCACCGGGGCGGGTGGAGTACCCGCCGAGGTCGAGGAACGTCGCGCCCTCGGTCAGCATGTTTTCGGCTTGACGGAGTACCCCCGAAGAATCGACCCGGCTGCCCGCAAAAAACGAATCGGGCGTCAGGTTGAGGATGCTCATCACGGCGGGCGTCGTCAGGTCGACGAGCTTTCCCGCGCAGTTCAGCGTGGTTTTTGGGGGAAAGGCGGTACTTTCGAGGGCCAAAGTAATTTGAGTTTAGGATTTAGAGTTCAGGGTTTAGAGTGGTTTAGGTACTTTAAACGCTAAACTCTAAACCCTGAACTCTAAACTCCCTCAAATGTCTTCCACCGAAACGGAATACCGCCGCATTATCGGAAGTTGTCGGGACTTGTTCCTGAAAAAAAACCGGGATTACGGTACCGCCTGGCGCGTGTTGCGCCTGCCGAGCCTGACCGACCAGATCTTTATCAAAGCCCAGCGCATCCGGCAGTTGCAGGAACGGGGGTACGCGCTCGTCAACGAAGGCGTCGTGCCGGAGTTCGTCGGCATCGTCAACTACTGCGTGATGGCGCTCATCCAACTCGAACTGCTCGGGGATGAACGCATGGACCTGCCCGAGGACGAACTGACGGCGCTCTACGACCGGCAAATCGAGGAAACGCTCGACTTGCTGCGGGCCAAAAATCACGATTACGGCGAGGCCTGGCGCGACATGCGGGTGAGTTCGATGACGGATTTGATACTAATGAAACTCCTCCGCACGAAGCAAATCGAAGACAATCAGGGCGAAACGCTCGTCTCCGAAGGCGTCGACGCCAACTACCGCGACATGATCAACTACGCGGTGTTTTGTTTGATTAAACTGAGTCAGGAACAGGCGCAGCAGTAGCAGTGGATACGGCGGCTTGCTGCCCAAACCGTGCCACGGTGTGCCGCCCGCCTGCCCCGGCGAACCGTGACACGGTTTTTCACCGTTTAACGTCCATGAAATTACTCGTCCAACTGTGCCGCTTCGTCGTGGGTGGCGTGTTCGTTTTCTCGGGTCTGATTAAACTCAATGACCCGGTCGGTACCCAGATCAAGCTCGAAGAGTACTTCGACGTATTCGCCCAGGATTTCGTGGCGCTGGCTCCGTTCTGGGAGGCGCTGATTCCGCTGGCCCTGCCGCTGTCGGTGGCGCTTTGTTCGCTCGAAGTTGTCCTCGGCGTGGCGCTGCTGCTCAGTTTCCGGCCCCGCCTGACGGCCTGGGTACTGCTGGCGCTCTGCGTGTTTTTCGCGTTTCTGACGTTTTATTCGGCCTATTTTAACAAAGTCACCGACTGCGGTTGCTTCGGGGAGATGATTAAGCTCGAACCCTGGACTTCGTTCTGGAAAGACATTGTCCTGCTCGTGCTGATTCTCGTGCTGCTGGCCGGGCGGCGGTACCTGCCCGAGAATCGGACCGGTCGCTGGGTCGCCGTCGCGACGGTAGGCTGCCTGCTGCTGGGCGTGTACGCGGTGCGGTACCTGCCGCCGTTCGACGGGCTGGCCTACGCCATCGGGCAGAACATTCCGGCCAATCGGAAGCCTTCGGCTCCGCTGCGGTTCAAATACGTCGTGACGAAGAGCGGGCAGGAGTACGAATTCGAGCAGTACCCGACCGAGGCCGGGTACACGTTCAAGGAAATGATTCCGCTCAATCCCGAGGCCAACCCGCGCATCACCGATTACCGCATGTGGACCGACGAGGGCGATTTTACGGAGGAAAGTTTCCAGGGTGCGCACCTGTTCGTCGTCGTGCAGGACGTGAAAAAAGCCAGTACCGGTTCGCTGGATGCCATTCGGGCGTTGGCCCGGAGCCTCGAAGGGACCGCCGTCCGGCCCGCGCTGCTGACCTCGTCGAGTGGGGATGCCGTCAACCAGTTCCGGCACGAACACCAGTTGAGCATTCCGTTTTACTACGCCGATTACAAGGTGTTGAAAACCATCGTCCGCTCGAATCCGGGTCTGTGGCTCATCGTCGACGGGACCGTCCGCGGCAAGTGGAGCTACGCCGCCGTCCCGACGAAAGACGAGGTACTCAACCGCGCCACATCCCGATGAATCCAAACCGAAACGTCTACCTGCTGGGGATGCCCTCGTCGGGCAAGTCGACGCTGGGCCGGGGGCTGGCGCGGGCGCTGGGGTACGGGTTCGTCGACCTCGACAAGCGCATCGAAGAACGCGCCGGGATGAGCATCGCTCAGATTTTTGAGCAACGGGGCGAAGCGGTTTTTCGGGAATGGGAACGCGACGAACTCCGCCGGGTACCCCTCGATGCCCGCCTCGTCGTCTCAACCGGCGGCGGGGTACCCTGCTTCCACGACAACCTGGAATTTATCAAACAAAACGGCCTGAGCGTGTTTCTCGACGTACCCGTCGAGGTACTCTACCAGCGGATGCGCCGAACCCACCGCAACGACCGCCCGGCGTTCCAGAAAGACGACCCGGCACTGCGCCAGACCCTCGAAACGCGCTACGACCAGCGCCTGCCGTTCTACCGCCAGGCCGACGCCACCCTCGAAGGCGAAGCCGACGCAGCTACGTTGCTGGCGGTGGTGGAAGAATTGCTTCGGCAGAAGCGAGAAGCCAGGGGTGAGGAGTGAGAAGATTTTTTATTCTCGCTCCTCACTCCTGGCTTCTCGCTACTCAGAAAAACGTCCCCAGCGTCAGGACCAGATTCGTGGTCGACTGGTTGATTTTGGCCGAATAGTAATCGCGCGTATCGGCCAGGATGTAGGGCGAAAAGGCACTCTGCGTGCGGCTGTGAACGGCGGCCAAATCGACGTAAAACCGGTCGTTTCGGTACCCGGCCCCGCCCGAGAGCGAAACGCGGGTACGGTTTAGGTCGTCAAACGTTGCCTGGTACGGATCGCCGTAGTACCCGGCCCCGGCCCGCAGGCTGATGGAACCGAGGCGGTACTCGCCACCGACCTTCACGTTGACGGTGTTGCGGTAAGTACGCCGCACGACGTCGTTGTAAAATCCATCCGACAGGCCCGCGTCGGCGTTCGGGTCGTTGCTCGAGAAGCGCATGCTCTGGTAGGCCACGTACTCCAGGTCGCCCGAAATGAAGCCCGCTTTTCCGAAAAACAACGCCACGCCGCCGTTGGCCTTGAAGGGCGTACGAAGCTGGTACGTCGCGTCGAAGGGCAGTACCTCCAGTCGCGGCACGCTCGTGATGAAATTGACGCCACCCTGCTGGGTAATGCCGAAGCCCGCCCGGCTGAGATTGCTGATCAGATTAGCGTCAAACTCCGGGTTGGCGTTCTCGCTCACTTCGTACGGACGCACGACGTTGGTCTGCACACTCTGCGAAACCGATTCGCTGATGGTGTACCAGGTCGGCGACGAAAACGACGCCCCGATGCGTAGAAAATCCGTCGGACGGAAAATGGCCCCGACGGTGGCGTTCCAGCCGTTGCCCTTCGTGGTCAGGTCGTTGTCGTAGGTGAAGCTGCCAATGGCCTGGGGGTTGACGAACGTTTCCTGCAACGTCTTCCGGGTCGTGTAGTTCAGACTCGACCGACCGACGGTAATCCCGAGGTACACGCGGTCGGCGTAACTGGCTCCGTAGGCGAAGTTCAACTGATTCACTCCGCCCGTGCTCGTGAAGGTGAAACTCTGGTCGCTCGTTTTTCCAAACTCCGCCCCCACGTACGGCGAGCCATTCACGGTCGTCGGCTCGATGAGCAGCCCGTAGTAGTACATCGAGGTCGGAAAGTCGAACACGTTGCCGTTGGCGTACAGGTCATTGCGGTAATCGAGCGGCGTAACCCACTGGCTCGGGTCGTTGGGGCTGTCCTGCTGGCTATTGAGAAATTCGTTCGTGGCCTGTTCGGCAAAAGCATCGACCTGCGAACTGCGAATGTTCCGTCCGCCGAAGCGAACCGTGTTGCTCAGGTTCGCCTGCCGACTGTAGCTAAACCCGAGGCTCCCGCGCCAGCGACTCGCCCCGACCGGATTACGGTTGCCGCCCGCGAGTACCAGCCCCACGTTGGCCAGGCTCAGGCCGGTACCCGTGGCAGTGGTGCGGTTGTCGATGTACGTGGCGGCGTTGTTGTTGAATTGAAACGAGGGCGAAAGGCTAAGTTCCGAGCGCGTGTAAAAACCCAGCCCGGCCGGGTTACCCGAGAGCGTCGTTACGTCGGCACCCAGGGCCGAATGGGTACCGCCCAGGGCCTGGAAGCGCGCCGAGCCTACCGGATTCGGTTGCGAAAACGTGCGAGCCAGGGCTTCATAACTATTGTCCTGCGCGCGGCCAGCCAGGGGCAACAGCAGACCCAGAGCGAGGAAGATTCGTACGGAATTCATGGTGAAAAATCGGGGTAATGAGTACGTAAGGTTAACGAAAAACCCCGCAACGGGTTTCAGTGTTGCGGGGTTTTCAAGCGTTAAAATCTGTTAAGTCGGCTTACCGCGGTCCGCGTGACCGGGAACCACCGCCGCCACCCGCCGGACTGCTCATCGACGAGCTGCTGTTGCTCGAAGGCGGTGAGTACGAGCGCGAAGGCGCGCTGTACGTGTTGTTATTCGATGAACCGCCGCGGTCGTAGCTACGGCTGTACGAATTGTTGTTGCTGCTCGGGCGGCTGTACGAATTATTGCTCCGGTTGCCGTACGACGAACTCGGGTTGGAGTAGCTCGGTGAGTACGCCTCCCCGCTCCGCTTGGGCCGCGAGTAGTAATCCGATGAATTGGTGGGGGCGTTGTAGGCCGACCGCCCGCCGCGGGTTACCGGGGTGTTGTTCGAGTAAGCCCGATCCGCATCGGAGTTGTAGGCCGACTGCGAGCGACCGTAGTTGGCGCGTTCGCGGCGCGGGTTGGAGAAGACGGGCGTCGAGCCGTTGTTGTTCGAGTTGCCCGGGTTCACGATGACCACGTTACCACCGCCGTACGGGTACCCGCCGTAGTAATTGTTGATGCGGTACCGATTGCCCCAGCCCCAACCGCCGAAGCCGTCGTAGAATCCGCCACCCCAACCGGAGTAGAACGGATCGTAGCCCCAGGGATTGTAGAAGCTGTTCCAGCGGTTACCCCAGCCCCAGCCACCGCCCCAACCGAAGTTCAGGCTCAGGCCCGGTCCCCAGTTCCAGGGGCTGTAGAAGTTGTTCCAACGGTTCCAGGAATTCCAGCCCCAGGGACTGCCCCAGCCGCTGTTCCAACTGTTCCAGCCGGGATTCCAGTTGTTGCCCCAGCGTGAGGCGTCGTTGTACCCGGCTTCGTAACCCTGGTTGTAAGTACGCTTGCTGTATCGTTCGGCCAGTTCGGGATTGTAATAATCGCTACTGCCTGTGCCTTCGGTCGTGACGGTTTCTTCCGTCGAAGCAGAACGGGTTGGATCGAGCGTGGCCGTACTGCGCTTGGTGCTGTACGCAACGGCTTTCACGTCAGTCGAATTGCTGTAGAGGTCGTCGTAGGCCAGGGAGCTTTGCGCGACTTTTGAGGAACTACAGCCCCACAAACCGGCCAACAGGGCCAGCGCGGCAAAGCGGGATGCGGTATGCAGTTTCATGGTTTGGATGCGGTTGAAAAAGCTGAAACAAAACCGGCGTGCAAAGCGTACGTTCGTCGGGTTTCCACGCTGGTTTAGCACAAAACTACGTCAATAACCTATCTTTGCAATTGCCCGTTCGGGCATTTAACGTTTTTTAACAGCATTCTAATTTCGGTTGCGGAAACGCTTTTTTGCTTCGGCTATCGCGCTGGTTACGAGCGATTTGCTGCTTGTGAATCTGGTTCGGTCCGCCTTCCACCATCCGCATGAGCAAGGGCATTACTTCCAAAAGCGTCGATTACTCCGAATGGTACAACGAACTCGTCAAGCGCGCGGATCTGGCCGAAAATTCGGCCGTCCGGGGCTGCATGGTCATCAAGCCCTACGGCTTTTCGATCTGGGAAAAAATGCAGCGGGCGCTCGACGATTTGTTTAAAGAAACGGGCCACGTCAACGCGTACTTCCCGCTGTTCATCCCCAAGTCGTACCTGTCAAAAGAAGCGAGCCACGTCGAAGGCTTTGCCAAGGAATGCGCCGTCGTGACGCACTACCGACTTAAAAACGATCCGAACGGCGGGGGCGTCGTCGTTGACCCGGCGGCAAAACTGGAGGAGGAACTCATCGTCCGGCCCACGTCGGAAACCGTCATCTGGAGTACCTACAAAGATTGGATTCAGTCGTACCGCGACCTGCCGCTGCTCATCAACCAGTGGGCCAACGTCGTGCGTTGGGAAATGCGTACGCGGCTCTTCCTGCGGACGACCGAATTTCTCTGGCAGGAAGGACACACCGCCCACGCCACCGCCGAGGAGGCCGTGGCCGAAACTGAGCAGATGCTCGACGTGTACGCCCGCTTTGCCGAAGAGTGGATGGCGGTACCCGTCATCCGGGGCGTGAAAACGCCCAACGAGCGCTTCGCCGGAGCCGAGGAAACCTACTGCATCGAGGCGCTCATGCAGGACGGCAAGGCGCTGCAAGCCGGTACCTCGCACTTTCTCGGACAGAATTTTGCGAAGGCCTTCGACGTAAAGTTTTCCAACCGGCAAAACGAACTCGACTACGTCTGGGGTACCTCCTGGGGCGTCTCGACGCGGCTCATGGGCGCGCTCATCATGGCCCATTCCGACGATGCCGGGCTGGTACTCCCGCCGCGGCTCGCGCCGTTTCAGGTGGTCATCGTACCGATTTTCCGCAACGAGGAACAACTCGCGGCGATTGCCGAGAAAGTTGGGGAGCTGACAAAGGCGCTGAAGGCGAAGGGCATCCGCGTGAAATTTGACGATTCGGACGCCAACAAACCGGGCTGGAAATTTGCCGAATACGAACTCCGCGGGGTACCCATCCGGCTGGCCATCGGCGCGCGGGATTTGGAAAACGGAACCGTCGAAATCGCCCGGCGCGATACGATGACGAAGGAAACGGTACCCTTCGAAGGTCTGCCCGAACGCATTGAAACGCTGCTTGACGACATCCAGCAAACGATTTTCCAGAAAGCCCTGGCCTTCCGCGAAGCCAACACGCACCGCGTCGACACCTGGGCAGAATTCCAGGATGTCATCGAAACCAAGCCGGGTTTCCTCCTCGCGCACTGGGATGGTACCCCCGAAACCGAGGAAAAGATCAAGGAAGCCACGAAAGCGACCATTCGTTGCATTCCGTTGAACGCCCCCGAAGAGGCAGGTACTTGTGTGCTTTCGGGGAAACCGTCGAACCGGCGGGTGCTGTTCGCGCGGGCGTATTGATTGCGAGTTTAGGGTTTAGCGTTCAGAGTTTAGAGTTTTGCGTTCAACTCCCAAACACGCTAAACTCTGAACGCTAAACCCTAAACTCGCCCCATGACTCGCCACGACTTCCTCAAAACCTCACTCGGCCTCGCCGCGCTCGCGGCGGTACCCGCGTCCGCCGCGCCGACTAAAATCGCCGTCAAATTTTACTGCCCACTCTGGGGCAACACGCTGCCGCCCGAGGCCTTCGCCAAACGCGTGAAGGAAGCCGGGTACGACGGCGTGGAGCTGAGTTTCTGGCCGCTCAACGACCGGAAGGCGAAGGACGCGCTCGTCGGGGCGCTGCGCGGGCAGGGGCTCGAACTCATCGTGCAGCAGTGGCAGTCGGGTACCGAGAGCGGGTTCGACCAGCACCTGGCCCTGCTCGAAGCGGTACTCCGCGACGCGGCGACGGTGAAGCCCCGCTTCATCAATTCGCAGACCGGCAAGGATTGGTATTCCGTCGAGCAGAACAGCCGGATCATCGAACGTTGCCTGACGCTCGAACGCGAACTGGGAGTACCCATTTTTCACGAAACGCACCGGGGCAAGTTCAACTTCCACGCGCTGGTGACGATGCCGTACCTCGACCGTTTCCCGGACCTCAAAATGACCGCCGACCTCTCGCACTGGTGCAACGTGTCGGAGTCGCTGCTGGCCGATCAGAAAGCGTTGATGGACCGCGCGTTGCTGCATTTTCGGCACATCCACAGCCGCGTCGGGCACGCCGAAGGGCCGCAGGTGAGCGACCCGCGAGCACCGGAGTGGAAATCGGCCCTCGACGCGCACCTGGTCTGGTGGGACGACATCGTCCGCCGCCGACAGGCCGCGGGCGACCGGGAAATGACGATTACCCCTGAGTTCGGTCCGCCGAATTACCTTCCCACGCTGCCGTACACCCGGCAGCCCGTCGCCGACCAGTGGGAAATCAACCGCTTCATGATGGATTTGCTGCGGAAACGCTACGCGTGAGGTTGTTTGAGTGTTTGAGGGGTTTGGTTGTTTGACTGTTGAAAAAGAGAACATCCAAACCTACCTAAACCCTCCTGGCAGCGGCAGGTCGAATACTTCAAAATCCTGAGCGGAATCGTTTGTGTCCTGAAGGACGCGGCGGGTACCCACCGTGCGGCTCGTTTTCCGAATCAAGGCCTGCGACGAGTACGCGCCCTTCGGCACGGCGGCGTAGCGGAGGTCGACGTCAGGAGCGAGCTTTTTCGGATTGAGCGTCGTGGCCCCGTCGGCCTGGCCGGGCTGAATTTCCACGGCGTCCACCACGTACCGTTTGGGTACCTGCACGCTCAGGCGCGTGGTGGGCTGGAGCGCCCGCACGGTCGGGTTGGCGTACTTTGGCCAGGCGCGCACGTCCTCCGGCGACTTCAGAATTGCGTAGGCGTCGCGGCCCGTCTGGTCGAGAATCCAGTCCGTTCCGTAAAAATGCACGACCTGCGCGTTGGGTACCTGCGGGTTGTCGACGTCCGATTCGAGCGGTTTGCTCAGCAGCGACGCGTACACGACCTCGAAATTCGCCCGGCTCAAATCGATGGTCAGGGCCGGATTGAGTACCGTGATGGGCTTGCCGTCGGTACCCGTGAAACTCGCCCGGTGGTTTTGCGCCGTTTGCGCCACGATGAGGCTCCCGCCCGGCCCGACGGGGTGGCTGCGGCCGGTACCCGGAATGAGCAGGAGCGAGGTGGCGTAGACGTAGTCGTCGTTGGCCCGAACGGTCGCGGGCATTCCCACCGATTTCGACCAGTCGTACTGCCCGTTCGGGAGGAAAAAACCGGTACTCAGGTCGGGTTTGGCGAGGTTGCTGCCGTCGAGCTGGGCCAGGCAGAGGCTGTCGGCGTAGCGCGTCTGGTCGGAATTGTTGTAGAGTTCGATGAACTGGTCACGCGAGGCGGCCCCGTTTACTCGATCCGACCCGGCGTAGTACACCTGTTTGATGACCCAGCCCGCCGTCAGCCCACCCCGGCTGAGTTTGAGCGGGACAGGATCGGTGGTGGTGGAATTGAAGGGTTGCGAAGCCAACTCGCCGCTGAACGAAATCGCTTCGCTCGTCGGGATGCCCGTAATCTGATTGAATTCCGCCGCGCTGACGGTCGTCTGCACCGTCAGCCGGTACACGCCCGGCTCCAATTCGGGGAAACGCACCAGCCCCGCCGCGTCGGTGCGGGCGGTACGCGTCTGCCTGGCGTCGGCCGTGGACGTGATGACTACTTCCAGATTTCCGACCGGCAGCGGGTACCGCGCCAGTTGGTCGTCGTAGCCGACTTGTACCTGCGCGTCGACGGGGTACAGCAGCGGATCGAGCCGCGGTTCGCAGGCCGTGACGAGGCCGAAAAACAGAGCAAAAACGGCAAATGAGCGAGTCCAATTCATGGGGCGGCGGGACAAAAACGGGGCCGACAAAAGTACCCCGGAGGCCGGAAAGTAAAAAGATTGGCCCTACCTTTACCTAAGAAACCAACTCTTACGGGTACTCATGGCAGCAAAATCAGGCGATAACGTGCAGGTGCATTACACCGGAAAACTCACGAACGGTACCGTTTTCGATAGTTCAGAAGGGCGGCAACCGCTCGAATTTCAATTAGGGAGTGGCATGGTGATTCCCGGCTTCGACGCGGGCATCACGGGTATGGAAATCGGTGAGACGAAGACCGTCGAAATTCCCGTCGACGAAGCCTATGGCCCGGCCAATCCCGACATGATCATCACCATCAACCGCAACGAGATCCCGGCGGACTTGCCGCTCGAAGTGGGGATGCAACTCAACATGCATCAGGACGGCCAGGCTCAGCCCATCCCCGTCGTCGTCAGCGACCTGACGCCCACCAGCGTCACCCTCGACGCCAACCATCCCCTGGCCGGCGAGGCGCTGATTTTTGATTTGGAGTTGGTGGGGATTAATTGAATTTAACGTACTCCCCGAGCAAAAAACCTCCGAGGTCTTGAAGACCTCGGAGGTTTTTTGCTTCAAGAAGATTGAATTCTGGAAGTCAGATATATAAAGGTGTAAGTATCAGTAATTTATTTAAGCTTAGAAAGGGCTCCATTTTTAAATTCGAGTGAAGTCAGGCCTTTTTCAATTAACTCAATATTCTGAACAGAATCATCAATTGTGGTCCAGATTCTGTCAAGATCTCCCTCACATTTGTCAAGCTCCTGCTTTCTGTTACGGCGCATTATCTCGTCAATGTCGCCTCCGTAACTCTGATAAATTCTCAGTCTATCTATCGTGATTAGCGGCTTCATCGTTGACAACCTCAACGCTCATAGAAAAACAAATCCAATTCATTGATCTTACGAAATCCCTCGTCGGCAGTTAGAAAGGGGATTTCAAGAAACCGGGCTGTGGCAGCAACGACAGCATCCGGCAGTTTCAAGCGAAATTTTGAGCGATACTCAATTGCAAACTGTTTGACTTGAGGTACAATGTTGATAACGAAGCAATTGTCAATCAGAGATTCGATGAGTGTACGGTCAGTAAGCGAAAGACTTGGATAACTCAAAAGCTCCATTTCCGTGACGATGGATAGGTATAGGTCTTTTCCCTGAAACAGTTCTGCCAACGTCTGGTCGCCGTTTAAGTAATAAATCAGGACGTTGGTGTCCACAAATAGCTCACTGGCCCCAATCATCTCGCCATTCGTTTTGTAGTTCGACGGCGTCCTTCGGGAATTTTACTTTCCCGACAAATTCGTCCGCTGGGAAGGGTTTACGCGGCTTACGACCGGAGCCTTGCGCCTGCTTCAGCAACTGGTCAAACTCCTGAGCCGTTGTTTTACGAGTGATGTGGACGGTCATAGTCGTCTTGTTTTCTGGAACAAGTTACGCGGGTTGTTCTAAAACTAAAAAACGCAAAGAGGTCACGCTGAGCGGAGCAGCCGCACGGCGGCTGCTCCGCTCAGCGTGACGAGTTACCGCCCCGAATTCGCACTCGCCGTATCTGCCTCCCAGACGTCATTTTTCCGGTTCGTGTCGGGAATCAGGTTATCGGTCAGCGTGACCTTCGTGACCCGTTTCGGGAAGGCCTGCTCGAATGTGTACGTGTTGCTCGATTGCCAGACGCGGGCCGTCTGGCGGAGCGTTTCGGTCGAGCCGTCTTCAAACGTCACTTTCGCCGCAATGGACGTCGGGATGGTGCCCAGCTTGTTGACCGTGATGCGCGTGCGCTTTTTCTTGTCGGTCGTGACGCCGCCGAGGGCGAGGTCGGGGTAGCTTTTCTCGAAGTACCAGGGTTTCCAGTACCACGACAGGTCTTCGCCGAGGGCTTGGTTGAACGTGAAAAAGTAGTCGTACGGCTGCGGGTGCTTGCCGTTCCAGCGGCGCATGTACTCGTGCAGCGCGGCGAGGTACTTCTGGTCGCCGACCATTTCCTTCAGGAAAGTACTCGCCTGCGCGGGCCGGATGTAGCTGGCCAGCCCGTGCGCACCCTGGCCCTTGATCTGGTACGTCGGAACGATGAGCGGAATGTCTTCTTCGGTACCCGCCATCTGGCTGTACTGGAAGGCGTTCTGCTGCTGCGGGCGGTACTTTTTGCCGCCGAAGTTGCGGACGTCGAATTCGAGCCAGTTCGGCAGGAATTGCGCCATGCCCTCGTCCATCCAGGCGTATTTGCGCTCGTTGATGCCCATGTAAAATGGAAAATACGTGTGGGCAATCTCGTGGGCGGTCACTTCAGCGTCGAAGGCCGAACCGCCGAAATCGCCGTCGTTGACGAACATCGGGAATTCCATTCCGCCGTGCCCGTGAAAAATCGTCTCGTTCGGGTAGGGGAAGGGTACCGCCGGGAAAGTTTTCGAGAAGTACTCAACCGACTGCCGGGCGTACCGGCACACGTCGGGGAAGCCTTTCGCGGTCGGGTGGTACACGGCGGCGACGGCCGTCCGGCGGCCCGGCTCGACCTCGACGCTGCTCATGTCCCAGAGGTAGGTGTCGGAGGCGGCGAAGACGAAATCGGGTACCTTTTCGGCTTTGAACTTGAACGTATGCGACCCGCTCGCGGCGCGGACGATGCCGCCCTTCGCGCGATCGGCGGCGGTGACGACGTTCACGACCTGATCCGACGTGCGGGCCCCTTTGTACCGGTCGAGGTACTCGGCGGCGAGGAGTTCATCGGGATTCTGCCAGACGCCCGTCGCCCAGACTAGGTGACTGGCGGGGACGGTCACTTCCACGTCAAAATTCGAGAAGTCGTTGTAGAATTCTTCCTTGCCGGTGTACTGAATCTGGTCCCAGCCGTCGATGTCGTCGTACACGGCCACCTGTGGGTACCAGTACGCCACCATGAAACTCGTCTTGAAGTAGATACCCTCCCGGATGTGCGAGCGCTCAGGAATCGGGTAGTTCCAGGCAACGTCGAGCGTGAGGGTACCCTTCGAGGCCAATCCGCCGGGAATGCGGAGGATGGCGTTGGTACCCTGCAAGTTCGGCTTGACGTCCTGCCCGTTGATTTTCACCGTGGTTAGCTGCACCACGGCGCTGTCTTTCAAGTCGATGGCGTAGAGGCCGCGGTCGTCGTGCGTGTTGCGCTTGTCATAGACGTTCGGGTACAGCCGGACGACGAGGTTCTGGAGCGCCGTCGGGCTTTCGTTGTGGTACGTGACGGTCTCGGTACCCGAAATTACCCGCGTGGCCGGGTCGAGCGCTACCCGAATTTTGTAGTCCGAGTGGTTCTGCCAGTACCCCGCGCCGGGCTTGCCGTCGGTGCTGCGGGTACCCTTCTCGTACGCCGCCTGGATTTCGCGGGCGACGAAGAGATTTTGGTAGTTGGGCGTCGTCTGCGCCAGCGCGACCGTGGCGCTTAGGGCGAAAAATGCAGTGGATAGAAATTTGGTCATGTTTCTGGTACGGTTTTTCTTTCTCACAGATTGACACGGAATGAAAGGCACACAGATAAACGCAGACTCAATTCTGTGAACATCTGTGTGTTTTTCATTCCGTGTCAATCTGTGAGAAATTAACAAGTAAATTAGCTATTGCGCCTTTGCCGCCTCCCAAACGTTATTCTTCCGGTCGATGTCGGGAATCATCAGGCCGCCGAGTTCGATTTTCTTGACTGCCTTCTCGTACGTCTTTTCGACCGAATACGACTTCGCCGATTGCCAGACGCGGGCCGTTTCCCGGATTTCCTCCGTCGAGCCGTCTTCAAATGTTACCTTCAGCCGTACCGGTAGCGGAATGGTACCCTTCTGATCGACGCGGATGCTGACGCGGTTTTTCTTCGGCTTCGTGACAGCACCGATGGCCAAGTCAGGGTACCCTTTCTCGAAAAACCAGGGCTTCCAGTACCACGACAGGTCTTCGCCCGCTAAGTCGTTGAATGAGAAAAAGAAATCGTAGGGCGTGGGGTGCTTGCCGTTCCAGCGGGCCATGTAGCCTTTCAGCGCGGTTTTGAATTTTTCGTCGCCGAGCAGATCGCGCAGGAAGGCGTAGGCCTGCGAAGGCCGGAAGTACGAGGCAAAGCCGTACGACTGCCCCGTGAGCTGATCCGAGGGTACCATCATCGGCATTTCGGCGGTTTTCCCGGCGAAGTAAGCGTAAAACTGCGCGTTGGTCTGCTGGGGTTTGAAGACCTTGCCGTTGATGTCGAACTCGATGTCGTTGGGCAGAAACTGCGCCCAGCCTTCGTCCATCCAGGCGTACTTGCGCTCGTTGATGCCCATGTAAAACGGAAAGTACGTGTGCGCAATCTCGTGCGCCACGACCTCGGCGGCCTCCTCGTCGGGGTACGAGCCGTCGTTGACGAACATCGGAAACTCCATCCCGCCCGAACCGTTGAAAACCGTCAGGTTGGGGTACGGGTACGGAATGCCGGGCAGTTGCATCGAGAGGTACTTCACGGTCTGCTGCGAGTACTTGACCATGTTGCGGAAATCGTTCGACGTGGGGTGGTACACCGCCGACAGGGCCGTCCGCCGACCGGGTTCGACTTCCGTGCTCGCCATGTCCCAGAGGTAGGTGTCGCTGGCGGCGAAGACGAAATCGGGTACCTTCTCGGCCTTGAAGTGGTACATGTGCGCGGGCTTAGCCTGCACGATGCCGCCCTTGGCCCGGTCTTCGGCGGTGACGACGTTCACCACGGCTTCCGACACCCGCGCGCCCTTGTACCGGTCGATGAAATCAGCGGCCAGGATTTCGTCGGGATTCTGCCAGACGCCCGTCGCCCAGACCAGGTGACTGGCGGGCATGGTAATCCGCACGTCGAAGTTGGAGAAGTCGTTGTAAAACTCCTGCGGGCCCTTGTAATCGAGGCGGTCCCAGCCGTCGACGTCGTCGTAAACGGCTACCTGTGGGTACCAGTACGCCACCATGAAACTCGTCTTGAAGTAGGTACCCTCCCGGATGTGGGTTTTTTCGGGCAGCGTGTACGCCCAATCGATGTCGAGCGTGACCGTCGCCTTTGAGGCTAATCGGGGAATGGTCAGAATCATGTTGGTACCCTGCCGCCGCACGCTGCGCCCGGCCAGTTCCTGCCCGTTGACGAGTACCTTGCTAACTTCCACGCCCGTCTCGGTGATGTCGGCGGGGTCGATGGCCTCATCGCGGGCGGCGTCTTTCTTAAAAATATCGGGGTACAGCCGAATCACGAGCTGTGTGAGCGCGTCGGGGCTTTCGTTGTGGTAAACCACTTTTTCGGTACCCGTCAGCCGCCGCGTGGCCGGGTCGAGGCTGGCCCGAATCTGGTAATCGGAAAAATTTTGCCAGTAGTTCGGACCTGGTTTGCCGTCGAGGCTGCGGGTACCCTTCTGGATGGCATTCTGGACTTCGAGCGAAACGGGCAGATTCTGAATCTGGGCCAGCGCCGGTAGGCTGAAAACCGCCAGGGCCAACCCAACAAGGACTTTTTTCATGCAAGCAAAACGAATTGAAACGATGGTAACCGGGGTGTTTTTTTGAACGCCGAAAATAGAGGAAAGTTGCCGGATGCTTTTCGGTTTTGTGCCGGATGGCGTTCCGGGCGAAGTCCCGGGGGAACGAATAAACCAAACGGTCGGGAAAACCGGACGCCGCCGGGCTGCGTAGGTATCGACTCTTTCATCAAGGGGCCAGCGCCAGCGCTCTGACGGGGCGTCCGCTTGTCCAGCTAACCACGATGCCAATACAAAAAGTCACCAAAGAAGAAATCCTGAACAAGGCCCTCGACGTGTTTCGTCGGCAGGGGTACTTCCGCACGTCCATGGCTGATCTGGGGCAAGCCGTCGGCCTCATGAAAGGCAGTTTTTACCACTACTTCGCCAGTAAGGAAGAACTCATGCAGGAAGTACTCGAAACGCTCCGTCACCGGCTGGTTCAGCAAGCTTTCCGGCAGGCGTACGAAGCCGATCGGCCTTCACTGGATCGGCTCAAGGGCATGCACGAAGCCCTGCTGCCGCTGTTGCTCTACGCGCCCGGCGGCTGCATTGCGGGGAATACCTCGCTCGAAGCGGCGAAGCTGGTACCCGAGTTTCAGGTGATTTTGCAGGGAATCTTTCACGACTGGCTGAGCGCTTACGAGCACCTGTTCGGCCAGGCGCACGACTCCCAGACGGCCCGGAGTCTGGCTTGCCAGACGGTTGCTGAACTGGAAGGAGCCCTGCTGTTGAGCAACCTGTTTCAGGACCCTTCCCACCTCGAAGCGGCCCTGAGGCGGGCGGAGGCTAATCTGAATTAATACTAATTCACCATTCGGATGGCGTATCTGTTCATGGCAACGAATTCTTAGCGAGGGACTTAAGTCCCTCGCTAAGAATCAGGGATACGTCACCATAAATTTGATTTAGTATAAGATAACGGCGGATGGAGAAGACGACAGCATTCAAATCATCTTTTCGAATCCTGTCGGTCCTCCCCAACCGCCGCTATCGTAGTCCTTAGTTCAGCAGTTTAAACTGCACCCGCCGGTTTTTCGCCCGACTTTCGTCCGAATCATTCGCCGCCAGCGGTTGGGTTTCGCCGTAGCCCTTCGCCACGAGTCGTTTGGTTTCGACGCCCTTGTCGGTCAGGTACTTAACGACCGACTTCGCCCGGCGGTCGGAGAGTTTGAGGTTGGAATCGTCCGAGCCCACGTCGTCGGTGTGGGCTGAGATTTCGAGGGCGACTTTCGGGTTCGCGTTGAGGAGTTGGAGTACCTCGTCAAGTTCGTCAAACGACTCGGTTTTCAAGTCCGCCGAACCCGTCTCAAACGTAATGTTTTCGAGCACCACCGCCTCGTCTTTTTTGAGCAGTTCGAGCGGTACCCGCTTCAACCGACTCCGCGAAGCATCGGCCGTATCGACTTTCAGCGGACGGACGAAAAACTTGTAGCCCGTCGCCGAGGCGGCGAAGCGGTACGTCTTGCCCAGGTCGAGTACCGCCACAGCCTTCGCCCCGTCCATCGTCACCTCGATGGGCGTTTTCGTTTCGGCTTCGATGATTTTCACCTTGGGCTCCTTGAGTACCACCTTCGAGACTTTGTCGTAGGCTTCAAACTCGAAGGGTAGCTTCGTGGGTACCAGTTCAAACGTTTTTTCTAAATTCTCGCCTTCCTTCGCCGTGGTCAGATCAAGCGCCTGGTTCAGCGGCAGATACCCCGGCAGCGCGGCCCCGAACTGGTACGTGTTGCCCACGCGGAGTACCATCGCGATGGCCCCGTCGGCGGGCGTCGTCACGACGGTCGGGCGCTCCTTGGCGTTGCTGCTTTTGGCCGTGACGCGGGTGGAAAGCGGTTTTTTCGTGACGGCGTCGATGAGCTTGCCGTCGAGGTTGACGAGTTTGTACTTGCGGAATTTGTCGGGAATCGTCACCGTGAAAATATCGCCCGAATTCTGGTAGTACATCAGATCGCCGCGCCCGTTGACCGAGGCAAACTGGTCCGATACGTCGGTGTTGATGTAGCTCAGGTTTTCGGGTGCCGTCCAGGTGCCGTCGTCTTCCTGAAACGACTGGTACAAATCAAAACTGCCCATCCCGCCGGGCCGGACCGAGCTGAAGAGCAGCGTGCGCCCGTCGGCCATGATGCGCGGCGATTTTTCGCAACCCGAGTTGATCGGCGCGGGCAGTTGCGTGGGTTCTTTCCAGGTACCATCCTCGGCGCGTTCGGCCATCCAGATCGAGTAGCAGATTTCCTTATCCTTGCGTTTGGAGAAATTGTCGCGGATGAAGTACAGCTTTTTCCCGTCGGGCGAAATACTCGGGAAACCCTCGTACCGCGCCGTGTTGATCGGGCCACCGAGGTTTTTCGGCTCGCTCCAGTCGTCGCCTTCGCGGGTGCATTCGTACAGGTCCATGTCGCCCTTTCCGCCGTCGAACGAGGCAAAAAAATACAGCGTCTGTCCGTCGTAGCTGATGCTCGGTCCGCCGATGAGGTCGTTTTCCTTGCCCATCGCGTTGACCTTCGTCAGCGGTTTGGGCTGGTTCCAGCGGCCCTTGTCGGTTTTGGTCGAGAAGTACAGCTCCCAGCGGCCGTTCGGACCGCGGTCGGTTTCGTAAATCAGGGTTTTTTCGTTTGCCGAAACCGAGGGCGCGTACTCGGTGTAGGTCGTCGTGTTGAGCGGCGCGCCGACGGAACGGCGAACCTGCGCGGAGGCGGAGAGGCAGAGGAGCGTAGCGGCGAAACCGAGGGTAGACAATCGAATCAACATGACTGGAGGTTTAGTGGTCTGGACAAAAATAGCCAAGCTTGGTATTTGTGGGATGGAAAACTGAAATTCTGTTACGCCGCTCGTTGCTCCGTAGCGAGGGGACTGCGCGTCTGCGGTTTAAACCCCTCGCTACACAGCCGTTCGGCGAAAACGCGGGTTGTCCCTTCCGCCAAAACCCCGTACTTTTGGCCCTTCGTTTCGCCGATGGACCGACTCGCCGACCTGTACACCGCCACCGCTACGTTTCTGCAAAACGCGCTCGGTAGTCTCATGTCGGTCGTCAAGGTACTCGTCCTGTCGGATTTTTCCGTAAAACTTCCCCCCGCCACCCGCGACCGCGCCGCGCTGCTGGGCAACGGTCCGTCGCTGGCCGAATCGCTCGAACGGGACGCGGCGTTTCTGGGTACCTGCGAGCTGTTCTGCGTCAATAACTTCGCCCAGACCGAGGCCTACGAGCGCCTGCGCCCCGAAAACGTCGTTTTCCTCGACCCGTATTTCAGCCGCTTCGACGGCGTGGCGAGCAACCACCCCGTCGTCCGAAAAACGCTCGACGCGCTCCAGGCCAAAACCACTTGGCCCGTGACGGTCTACGTCCCGCGCCCGGCCCGGCGATCGGCCTACTGGCAGCAGTTGACCCGGCATCCGCACCTGACCGTCGTGTTTTTCAATTACACGATTGTCGCGGGTTTTCGCTGGTCCCGGCACTGGCTGTACCGGCAAAATTGGGGGATGCCGCAGAGCCAGAACGTGCTCGTGGCGGTGCTGTTTCTGGCGCTCAACCGCGGCTTCCGCGAACTATACCTCTTCGGTGCCGACCACTCCTGGCACGAACAGCTCCGCGTGGCCGACGACAACCGGCTCCTACTCCGCGACGATCACTTTTACGAACAAACCGGCCCGTCCGTTGCCATCCACGACCCGAAAAATCGGCGCGAATCGGGCATCCGGCTGCAATTTCAGTCGCTGGCGAAGGCGTTCTTCGGGTACGAGGTACTCGCTGAGTACGCCCGGCAGCGGGGGCAGCGGGTACGCAACGCCAGCGTGAAGAGTTACATTGATGTGTTTGAGCGGGTACGGGTCGGGGAAAAGGAAACACTGAACATCGAACAAGGAACATCGAACGTCGAATTAAAAAATTACTTTTCTTGAATCAGCAACTTGTCTTAATCACTGGCGGGGCGGGATACATCGGCTCGGTACTCGTCCGGATTCTGCTCGAAAACGGGTACCGTGTCCGAGTACTCGATAATCTGAGTTTCGGCGGCGACGCGCTCATCGAGGTGTTCACACACCCAAATTTTGAATTCATGCGCGGCGACATCCGCAACGCCGAAACGGTTCAATCGGCCCTGGATGGCGTCTGGGGCGTGTGCCACCTGGCGGCCATCGTCGGCGATCCGGCCTGCAAGAAATTTTTCGACGACGCCACTGAAATCAACGGCACGGCCTCCATCGCGCTTTTTGAGGCCTGCGAACGAGCGGGCGTGGAGCGCTTTGTCTTCGCCTCGACCTGCTCCAACTATGGCAAAATGAAGGAAGGCGGGGCATTTGTCAACGAAACCTCGGAGCTGAACCCCGTCTCGCACTACGCGAAACTGAAGGTGGCCTACGAGGGGTACCTGCTTCAGAAAAAATCCCATGTCTGCACGACGGTCCTGCGGTTTTCGACGGTCTACGGCGCTTCGCCGCGGCTACGTTTTGACCTGACCGTCAACGAATTCACGCGCGACGTGACGCTGGGCAAGGAGCTGGTCATTTTCGGCGAGCAGTTCTGGCGACCGTACTGCCACGTCTACGACTTGGCGAATTCGGTCGCGCTGGTACTCGAAACCGACGAGGCGAAGGTGCGCGGCGAGGTCTTCAACGTGGGCGATACCGCCGAAAACTACACGAAGGGGATGCTGGCCGAGGAGCTGAAAAAGCAGGTACCCGGCGTGCAGATTCGCTACGTCGAGCAGATCGACGACCCGCGCGATTACCGGGTGAACTCGGACAAAATCCGGGATCAACTTGGGTACCGCATCACCCGCACGGTACCCGACGGCATCCGCGAAATCCACGAAATCGTTGGCAGCGAATTGATTGCCGACCCCTACGGGCCGAAGTACCGGAACATTTGACCGACCCGGCTTCCAACGTCTTGAAGACGTTGGAAGTCTATGCCAGCGCCATGCAAGACCTCAATTTCACCGGCTACAACGACTTCCACAACCACGGCGACGTGACGCGCTGGTCGAAAATCATCGCGCGGTACGAAATCTACCGAATGACGATCGACCTGCCCGGCGACGTAGTCGAGTGCGGCGTCTTCAAGGGAACCAGCCTGTTTTTCTGGGCGCGGATGAAGCAACTCTTCAACCCGCTCAGCCACCGGAAAATCGTGGGCTTCGATACGTTCGAGGACTTCGCCGGGGCGCAGGACTTCGAGGGGGCGAAGGTGCAGCAACTCAACGAACAGCGCGGCACGACGAACTGGTACGACGAAATCCTCCGCATCGCGACCGAAAACGGGACGGCCAATCTCATCGAACTCGTCCGTGGTGACGTTTCGCAGACGGCCCGGCAGTACGCCGAGCAACGCCGGGGTCGCCGCATCGCGCTGCTACACCTCGACATGGACATCTATCAGCCCACCCTCGACGCCCTCCACGCGCTCTACGATTTGGTCGTCCCCGGCGGTGTCGTCCTTCTCGATGAGTACGCCTGCGGCGGCTGGGGCGAGTCGGACGCGGTGGATGAGTTTTTGCGGAGCCGAAACGAACGCGTCGTCCTGAAGAGTTTTCCGTACACGATGTCGCCGACGGCGTATTTTTTGAAGCCCTAAGCTTTAAGCTGTAAGCCATACGCCTTTCGGGGCAATCGGTTCAGGCTGCGTTTTTTGCTTACGGCTTAGAGCTTACAGCTTAAAGCCTAAAAATGATTCCCCTTTCCGTCCCCAACCTCGCCGGCAACGAGTGGCCGTACATCAAAGAATGCCTCGACACGAACTGGGTGTCGTCGGTGGGGAGCTACGTGACGAAGTTTGAGCAGGTCGTGGCCGAATATACCGGCGCGCGATTTGCCGTGGCGATTGCCAACGGTACCTCAGCCCTGCACATCAGCCTGCTGCTGGCGGGCGTGAAACCGGGTGATCTGGTCGTGATGCCCAACGTGACCTTCGTCGCCACGGCCAATGCGGTCAAGTACACCGGGGCTGACCCGATCCTGATCGACATTGACCCCGACACTTGGCAGTTGCACCTCGACTTGCTGGAGCGGTTTCTCAAAACCGCGTGCGAACGAGTACCCGGCGGCCTGCGCCACCACGAAACCGGGCGGCTGGTCACGGCGCTGGTACCCGTCCACGTGCTCGGCAACGTCGGCGACATGGCCCGGCTGGTGGAGCTAGCGGAGGAATTCGGCCTGCCCGTCGTCGAGGACTCGACCGAGGCGCTGGGTACCTTCGTCGGCGGTCGGCATCCGGGTACCTTCGGGCGGCTCGGTTGCCTGAGTTTCAACGGCAACAAAATCATCACGACCGGCGGCGGCGGAATGATCTTGACCGACGACGAAACCCTCGCCAAACGCGCCAAGCACCTGACCACCCAAGCTAAAGCCGACCCGTTCGAGTACTTCCACGACGAAATCGGCTACAACTACCGGCTCGTCAACGTCCTGGCCGCGATGGGCGTGGCACAAATGGAGCAATTGCCGGGTTTTGTGTCCCGCAAAAAAGAAATCGCCGCCCGGTACCGCGAACGGCTCGGAAAACTGGACGGCATCGGATTTCAGAAAACCTTGTCCGGCGTCGAGCCGAACGAGTGGCTGTTCACGATTCGCGCCCCGCGCCAGCGCGACTTGCTGAAGTACCTCAACGGCCTGAAAATTGAATCGCGGCCGTTCTGGGTACCGATGAACCAGTTGCCGATGCTCCGCAACGACCTGTACGTGACCGAGCAAAACGTCTCGCAGGCCGTCTACGAAAACTGCCTGAGCCTACCCTGCTCGACGAGCCTCACCGACGCCCAGCACGACGAAGTCTGCCGGACCATCGAAAACTTTTACGCATAGGTCAGACCGCAGGTCGGACCCGCTAAGCGCCATGAATTTCCAACATCCAACGTCCAGTGTCCAGCGTCCGGGCGTCACCATCATCGCCGAAGCGGGCGTTAACCACAACGGCGAGCTGGTGAACGCGTTGCGCCTCGTCGACGTAGCCGCCGACGCCGGGGCCGATTACGTGAAATTTCAGACGTTTCAGGCGGAACAACTCGTGAGCAAGTCTGCCCGCAAGGCCGAGTACCAGATCAGCAACACCGGCAACGCCGACCCGCAGCTCGACATGCTGCGCCAACTCGAACTAAGCGAAGCCGACCACGCGGCGATCATCGAACACTGCGGGAAAGCGGGAATTAAATTCCTCTCGACGGCCTTCGACCTTGATAGCGTCGACCTGCTCGACCGACTCGGGATTCCGTTTTTCAAGGTACCCTCCGGCGAACTGACCAACACGCCCTACCTCCGCAAAATCGGCGGACTGGGTCGGGACGTGCTGCTCTCGACGGGCATGGCCACGCTCGCCGACATCGAGCGCGCCATCGACACGCTCGACGCGGCGGGTACCCCGCGCGACCGCCTGACGGTACTCCACTGCAACACCGAATACCCCACGCCGATGGCCGACGTCAACCTGCGCGCCATGCTCACCATCCGCGAGGCGTTCGGCGTACGCGTCGGGTACTCCGACCACACGCTGGGCACGGAGATTCCGGTGGCGGCGGTGGCGCTCGGGGCAACGGTCATCGAAAAACATTTTACGCTCGACCGAACCTGGCCCGGCCCCGACCACCGGGCTTCGCTCGAACCGGTGGAGTTGCGGGCGATGGTCGCCGCGATCCGCAACATCGAAGTGGCGCTGGGCGATGGCATCAAGCGGCCTTCGCCTTCCGAAAAAAAGAACATCGCGATTGCTCGAAAAAGCATTCACTTGGCCAACGAGTTGTCGGCCGGGCACGTCCTGCAGCCGGAAGACTTGGTTCTGAAACGCCCCGGCGACGGCCTGCAACCCGACCTGCTCGATACGCTCGTGGGACGGCAATTGGCGAAAAATTTACCCGAGGAACACCCGTTGCGGTGGGAGGATTTGCGTTGATTCGCGACGGGTGACCCGGTTCGTCGGGCCTGCGCCGGGTACACCGTGGCACCCGTCGCGCCAGACCCAGTGGGCCGGAGCCGTGCCACGGTATTCAACGCACGGTCCTGGCCAACCGTGACACGACTCCGAGATGAACCTCATCCTCCTCACCAGCTCCCGCGCCGATTACGGCATCTACCGCCCGCTGCTGCGCGCGCTGGCGGCGGATGATTTTTTTACGTTCCGCGTCATCCCGTTTGGCACCCACCTCTCGCGGCTGCACGGGTACACGATCCGCGAAATCGAGCAGGACGGTTTTCCCCTTAGCCACCCGACCGAAACCCAGTTGCTCGGCGATAGCCCCGAGATCATCGCCCGCTCGATGGGACTGACGACGCAGAAATTCTCGGAAATCTGGGCCGAACTCGGAACGGAAATAGACCTCGTCTTCGCCCTCGGCGACCGCTACGAAATGCTGGCGGCGGTCCTGGCGACGGTACCTTTCGGCCTGCCCGTCGCGCACCTGCACGGCGGCGAAACCACGCTCGGGGCCATCGACAACGCCTTCCGGCACAGCCTCACGCACATCGCCCGGTACCATTTTCCGGCCACCGAGCGCGCCGCCCGGCGGGTCGCGGAACTGCGCGGTTCGGACGAACACGTGTACCCCGTCGGGGCGCTGGCGCTCGACAACGTGCGCACGCTGCCGTTGCTGAGTACCGAAGAATTTCGCCGGAAATTCGGCGTCGATCTCTCGGTACCCACCGTGCTGTTCACGTTCCACCCGGAGACGGTGGCGTTTGGAAAAAACGCGGGGTACCTCGAAATCCTGCTGGAGGTACTTCGTGCGGTACCCGACCCACTCCTCATCACGCTGCCGAACGCTGACACGATGGGGGATTTGATTCGCGACGGATTGCTGAATTTTGCGCGGGAACGCCCGGACGCGCACGTGGTCGACTCGCTCGGGACGCAGGGGTACTTCACGGCGCTGCGCGAATGCCGGTACGTGTTGGGTAATTCGTCGAGCGGGATTCTGGAAGCGGCTTCGTTTCGGAAGTACGTCGTCAACGTCGGCGACCGGCAGTTGGGCCGCGAGGCGGGTGAAAACGTCCTGCACGTGCCTATCGACCGCGAGCGGATTCTCGAAATCATCGCGCAAATTCCCAGCTTGCCGCCGCTTTCCGGCGAAAATTGGTACGGCGACGGCCACACGGCGGAGCGGATTGTGAAGATCTTGAAAAATCTCAGCCTGTCATCCTGAGCGCAGCGAAGGACCTCGTTCGCGACTGCGGGACCAAGTCAGGAACGGGAAGCTGCCCGAAACAGCTTGGCTCATCAACCGCAAACGAGGTCCTTCGCTGCGCTCAGGATGACAGATTTTAAAAAATGAACGCTCCCGTCCTCATTGGCTACTCCGGTCACGGCTTCGTCGTCGCCGACGTGCTCACGGCGGCGGGTACCCCGCCCGTGGCCTACTGCGACCGCGAGGAAAAAACGCTGAACCCCTACGGCCTGCCGTACTGGGGCGACGAACGCGCGGCCCTCGAACGCCTGCGTAAGTACCCAGCTTTCGTCGCCATCGGCGACGGGCGAATTCGGGAGCGCATCACGCAATTTTTGGTAGAAAACGGCATTGCGCTGACGAATGCGGTACATCCCTCGGCCACGATTTCGCCGAAGGCTACGCTCGGTACCGGCGTGCTCGTCTGCTCGCGCGTCGTGGTTCACCCGTTAGCCCGGCTCGGCGACGGGGCGATTGCCAACACCGCCTGCCTCATCGAGCACGAGTGCCTCGTTGGCGCGTTTGCCCAAATTGCCCCCGGTGCGATTTTGTGCGGAAACGTCACGGTCGGCGAGGGGACGCTCATCGGGGCGGGGGCCGTCGTGCTGCCCGGCGTAACGGTCGGGGCCTCGGCCACGGTCGGGGCGGGGGCCATCGTGCGGCAGGACGTACCCAACGGGGCGACGGTCGTCGGCAACCCGGCGCGTTTGATTCCGCCCCGGACGCCGTAGTTTTGCGTCCCCAAACCTCCCCTGCTCCCGAGGGAGAAGGGGCCGGGGGTTGAGGTTTTTTTGCATGGAACACCACTTTTTGATTCCCGCCACGGCCACGGCCCGCCAGGCCCTGCGCCAACTCAACGCGCTCGGCATCCCGGCCCCGGTGCTCTTCATCGCCGATGAAATGGGCACCGTCCTCGGTTCGCTCAGCGACGGCGACGTCCGGCGGGGACTCTTGGCCGAGTTGTCGGTCGACGCGCCCGTGACCGAGTTCATGAAACGGGAGTTTCGGTTTTTGTCCGATGAAACCTTCGGCAAAACCCAGCTCCGCGAACTTCGGGCGCTGCACCTCCGATTTGTTCCGGTGCTCGACGCCGGGCGGCGGTTGGTGCGCATTCTGGACCTCGCCGAAGTCCGCGACCGGCTGCCCGTGGCGGCGGTCATCATGGCGGGCGGGCGTGGTGAACGCCTCCGGCCCCTGACCGACGCGACGCCCAAACCCATGCTCCGCGTGGGCGACAAGCCGATCCTCGAACACAACCTCGACCACCTGCTGCGCTTCGGCATCACCGACCTGACGATTTCGGTCCGGTACCTCGGCGAACAGATCGAAGGGTACTTTGCCGACGGGTCGGCGAAGGGAGCGACGATTCGGTACCTCCACGAAGATCAGCCGCTCGGCACGATGGGGGCGCTGTCGACGTTGCCCGAAATCAACCAGGAGTACCTGCTCGTGCTCAATTCGGACCTGCTGACGAACCTGGATTTTAGCGAATTCTTCGAGGCGTTTCTGGAAAATGGCGCCGACCTCGCCGTGGCGACGGTACCCTACGAGGTGGACGTACCCTTCGCCGTGTTCGAGCTGGGCGAGGGCAACCGCGTCCGGGCCTTTCGCGAAAAACCCCGCTACGTGCACCCCTGCAACGCCGGAATTTACCTCCTGAAAAAAGAACTCCTCGGCCTGATTCCGGCGGGCGAACACTTCGACGCGACGGACTTCATGAACCGGGTACTCGCCGAAGGCCGCACGATTCTGGCCGAACCCATCCGCGGGTACTGGCTCGACATCGGGCGGATGGACGACTACCGGCAGGCGCAGCACGACATCAAACACCTGAAATGGACCTGAGCACGCTCTACCTGATTCCGGCGCGGGGCGGCTCGAAGGGCATTCCGGGCAAAAATACCAAGCCGCTCGGCGGCCAGCCGCTGCTGCACTACTCGATTGCGTACGCCCGGCAATTCGCCCCGGATTCGGACATCTGCCTCTCGACCGACGACGAAGGAATCATCGCCTGCGCGGCGGAGATCGGGCTTTCGGTACCCTTCACGCGCCCGGCGGAGCTGGCGACCGACACCGCCGGAAGTTTCCCCGTCATGCACCACGCGCTGAACTTTTTTGAACGACAGGGCCGGGCGTTTGACGCGCTCGTGCTGCTCCAGCCGACCTCGCCGTTTCGCGAAAAACGGCATCTGGACGAGATGCTGAGGTTGCTGGATGCGGAGACGGAGGCGGTCGTTTCGGTGCGGGAATCGAAGGCGAATCCGTACTTCAACCTGTTTGAGGAGACGGACACGGGGTACCTGCACCTCTCGAAGGGTACGGGTTTCGCGCGCCGCCAGGACGTGCCGCCGGTGTACGCGTTCAATGGTTCGCTGTACGTGTTTCGGGCACCGACGCTGAAAAAATCGACCGGATTTCAGGATTTACACCGAATCAAAAAATACGTCATGGACGGCGATCGGTACTCCATCGACCTCGATACGCCGTTGGATTGGTTGGTGGCCGAAGCCCTCACCCCTAGCCCCTCTCCCGTGGGGAGAGGAGAGCAAACGTAGTTTTACTAACCAACGTAAAGTCCTTCTCCCCTGGGAGAAGGATTTAGGATGAGGGCCTTCACCCTCCAGCACGTCACCACCTTGGGAATCATCCAACGCCAAACCCTCCAGGCCACCGCCTTCGCCTACGTCGGCGTCGTCATCGGGTTCGTCACCAATGCCCTCCTGATTCCGTACGCGTTCGACCCAGATACGCAGGAAGGCCTGGCGCAGAACGGCCTGCTGAGCCTGCTCGTCAAGATTTCGGTCATCCTGACGCAGCTTTCCACGCTCGGTTTCGCCAACGCCACGTACCGGTTTTTCCCCTACTTCCGCGACCCCGAAAACCGGCACAACGGCGTACTGCCACTCACGCTCGCCGTCACGCTGGGCGGGTACCTGCTGTGCATGGCCGGACTGCTGGCCCTGAAACCCTGGGTCATCGAGCGGAATGTCGAGAAGTCGCCGCTGCTGGTCGAGTACTTCCTCGTGCTCGTGCCGCTGACCTTTTTTCAGTTGTCTTTCAACGTGTTGGACAACTACGCCCGCGCGCTCTACGACACCGTGACGGGTACCTTCCTGAAAGAATTCGTCCAGCGGCTGCTGCTGCTTTTTTCGGTGCTTGCGTACTGGCTCGGGTGGGTTTCGTTCGGGCCGTTTCTGGTGCTCTGGACGCTCGGCTTCGCCGTGCCGACGGTGCTCATCTGGGCGAAAGTCTACCGCGACGGTACCCTCCACCTGCGCCCCCGCTGGCGGTACCCCGAGGTCGGGCTGGCCCGGCGCGTACGCGGCTACGCGCTGTTTGCCATCGTGACGGGCTTCACGACGATGATCGTCCAGTTCATCGATTCGCTGATGGTCAACGACTACTTAGGCCTCGCCGACGTCGGGATTTACGGCACGGCGATGCTGTTTGGTACCGTCGTTTCGATGCCTTCGCGCGGGCTGTACCGCATCGCCAACACCTCAATTACCCAGGCCTGGAAAGACGACGACCGCGGCACGATCGAGACGATTTACCGGAAAAGCTGCCTCAATCTGCTCGCCATCGGCAGCCTCGTTTTCATCGGCATTTGGGCCAACCTGCACAACGTCCTGCAAATCCTCCCGCCCGCCTACGCCGCCGGGTACTGGGTGATCGTGTTTTTCGGTTTGGGAAACCTGTTCGACATGGCGACGGGTACCAACGGAATCATCCTGGCCACCTCGCCGAAGTACCGCGTCGATCTGCTGTTTTACGCCCTGCTCGTCGTGCTGACCATCGCGCTCAACGCCTTGCTCATCCCGCGGTTCGGCATCACGGGCAGCGCCGCCGCCACGGCCACGACGCTGCTGCTGTTCAACGCGTTTCGGACGGTGTACGTCGGCGTGGTGTTCAGACTCTGGCCCTTCGACTGGCGCAACGCGGCCGTGGCAGCGCTGGCGGCGGGGGTACTGGCGGCCTCGTTCCTGTTGCCGCGCCTGCCGCTGCTCGTGGACCTGCCGCTGCGCTCGGGTTTGATTACGGCGGTTTTTGGCGGAACTTTGTACGCCCTGCGGCTCTCGCCGGATGTGAACCGGTTGGTGGATTCGATCTGGGAACGAGTGAAAAGAGGGGCTCACTAAAAATTCTCCCTTGTGCGGTAGGGTTTGTGCGCAGGCCGAAGGGGGTGCGGTTGGTATGTGCGGTGGGCGGGGGATGTCCGCCCGACCGACGTGGGCTGGCCGAACATCCCCCGCTCACGCGCAAGGCTCTGCGCCCCCTTTCGGCCTGCGCACAGACCCTACCGCACAAGGGAGAATTTTTTTGAACTGAATGTACCTACTCCGCTACCTCCTCAAAGAACCCAGTCAGCCGTTTCTGACGCCGAACGGTCGCGAATTGCTCCGGCTACTGGCCCGGCACGGCGACGCGCCGCGGTACCAGCCGCGCGAAGTCACGTTCCAAAACGCGACGTTTGAGGTACCCGACGCGATGTCGTTTCTGTTTCAGTTCAAGGAAATTTTCGTCGACGAGTACTACCGCTTCACCACGACCGAGCCGCGACCCGTCATTTTCGACTGCGGCGCGAACGTCGGGACGAGCTGCCTGTACTTCAAACGGCTCTTCGCCGGGGCGCAGCTTCGGGCCTACGAAGCCGACGCAACCGTGGCCGGGTACCTCCGTAAAAACCTGACCCGCAACGGTCTGACCGACGTAGACGTGGTGGAAAAAGCCGTCTGGACCGACGAGGCGGGCGTGGAATTCGCCAGCGAGGGGGCCGACGGTGCCTCGATTTTCGCGACGGGCGAAAAGCGGCGGGTACCCTCGGTCCGCCTGCGGGATGAACTGCTCGCCGTGCCGCGCATCGACCTGCTCAAAATCGACATCGAAGGAGCCGAAGCCGCCGTGCTGCCCGATTGCCGCGGGGCGCTGGGACACGTGCAAAATTTGTTTCTGGAGTACCACGCCTACCCCGACCAGCCGCAGAACCTGGGCGAACAGCTCCATCTTCTGACCGAGTCCGGGTTTCGGTACTTCGTCAATTCGGCCCAGGACCGGCTCCAGCCCTTCGTCAACCGCCGGTACCGCGGCAACCAGCCGATGGACCTCCAACTGAATATTTTCGCTTACCGCCCATGATTGATCGGATTCTGTCGCGACCCGAATTGCAGGAGCGCCCGCCCGTCCTCGTCGACGTTGGGGCGTCGGGGACCATCCACCCGAACTGGCGGCCCTTCGCGAAGTACGCCGTCTGCGTGGCCTTCGATGCCGACGAGCGCGATTTTCACGCAACCGAGGAGACGGGCAAATTCCGCAAACTGCACGTCTTCAACTGCATCGTCTCGGACCAGTCGGCCGAGGCGTCGGATTTCTACCTGACTCGCTCGCCGCACTGCTCCAGCCTGCTCCGACCGTACCCCGAAGGCCTGCGCGACACGGCCTGGGCCGAGCGGTTTGAGGTGGAAAAAGTGGTGAAACTTCGGACACGCTCGCTGGCGTCGGTCCTCGACGAGCTGCAACTCGACCGCGTCGACTGGTTCAAAACCGACTCGCAAGGGTTGGATTTGCGGCTGTTCCGAAACGTGGGCGAAGACCGGATGAACCGGGTACTCGTCGCCGAGTTCGAGCCGGGGCTGATCGACGCTTACCACGGCGAAGACAAACTCCACGCGTTGCTGGCGTACCTGGAGAGTACCCGTCGGTTCTGGCTGTCGGACTTCGTCGTAAAGGGTTCGTCGCGCATTTCGCCCGATCTGCTCCGGCAGCTCTCACCCGATTCCAAAATTCAAAAGTTGCTCCAGTTTTCGCTGAAAACCAGCCCCGGCTGGGGCGAGCTGACGTACTTCAACCGGCTGGAAGACGAGGCCTTCACGCTGCGCGACGTGCTGCTGGCGTATGTCTTCGCCGTGGTCGAAGGGCAGTACGGGTTTGCGCTGAAGCTGGCACTGGCGGGGCAGCAGCAGTACCCGAATGACCCAGATTTCGGGCCGATGGTCGAGTTCGCGAAGAAAAAATTGTGGGGTCGGGTGGCGAGAATTGGGTTTTGGCCCGCGGTGAAAACCAAATTCAGGCAGCTTATGGGATGAACCCGGGTACCCTCCCAGCGAACCCGTGGCACGGTCCGCGCACGGGCTTCGCAAACCGTGCCACGGATTTGAGAAATTGGCAATTGCTTTGAACGTCCTCCTCCTCAGCACCTACGACACCTACGGCGGCGCGGGCATCGCCGCCCGGCGCACCACGCAGGCCCTGCGGCGGGCGGGCGTGGACGCGCAATTGCTCGTGCAGCAGCGGGAGAGCGCGGAGCCGTTCGTGCACTCGATTGCTGAGTCGGGATGGGAAAAAAAACTCGCCTTCGCGCGCTTCGCCTGGGAGCGGGTGCGGTTCCTGCCGCACGAACGCGACCCGTCGGTGCGGTTTCAATTTTCACCCGCCAACGTCGGTACCGACCTCAGCCAGCACCCGCTCGTGCGGGCCGCCGACGTGCTGCATTTGCACTGGATCAACTTTGGGTACCTGTCGATTCACTCGCTCGAAAAACTCCTCCGGCTTGGCAAACCCGTCGTCTGGACGCTGCACGACGAGTGGGCGTTTACCGGTGGTTGCCACTACGCGGGTACCTGCCGGGGCTTCGAGGGTACCTGTGGAAATTGCCCGTTTCTCAAACGCCCGCACCCGTCCGACCTCTCGCACCGCGTCTGGACGCGCAAGCAAACGGCCTTCGCCGGTGCTCCACTCCACGTCACGACGTGCAGCCGCTGGCTGGCGGGCGAAGCCCGGCGCAGCAGCCTGTTTCGGGAGGTACCCGTCGGAGTGATTCCGAATCCCATCGACACAAATCTGTTCAAACCGGTACCGAAAACCGAAGCCTGCCAGCGCCTCGGCGTTGACCACGAAAAAACGTATCTGCTCTTCGCCGCCATGAACGTGAGCGACCCGCGTAAGGGCTTTCGCTACGTGCGGGAGTCGCTGGAACGGTTGAAAGCCGGGAGTTTTTCAGCCGAAAAACCGCTCGAACTACTTGTGTTTGGGAAAGCTGAGGCGGCGGATTTTGCCGACCTGCCGTACCCGGTTCGGTTGCTGGGCACCCTCCGCACGCCCGAAGAACTGCGGGCGGCCTACGCGGCGGCTTCGGCCTTTTTGATTCCCTCGCTGGAAGACAATTTGCCGAACACGCTGATGGAAGCGCTGGCCTGCGGTACGCCCGGCGTGGGGTTTCGCACGGGTGGCATTCCCGAACTGATCGAACACGAGCGCACCGGGTACGTGGCCGAGCGTGCGTCGGCGGAAGACCTCGCCCGCGGCATTCGTTGGGTACTGACCGAAGCGGACCTCGGTGAACGGCGTCGGGCCGCCCGCCAGCACGTTTTAGCTCACTACGCTGAGGCGGTGGTGGCGGGGCAGTACCGTCAAGTGTACGAATCGTTACGAATTTGAATTGATTCAACGCGCCACGGCGCGGGCACCCACCACTCAGGCGAATGAATCCGGTCCTCACCCTCATCACCGTCACCTTCAACGCCGGGGCGGTACTCGAACGGACGCTGCGGAGCGTTCGGGCGCAGACCGTGCAGGAGTTTGAGTACCTCGTTATCGATGGCGCTTCGACCGACGGTACCCTCGCGCTCGTCCGGGCGGCGGGGGACGTGGTGACGCGCTGGGTTTCGGAACCCGACCGGGGCATCTACGACGCGATGAACAAGGGTTTGGCGCTGGCCACGGGCGAGTACGTCTGGTTTCTGAATGCGGGTGATGAACTGCACGACCACTGCGTCATCGAACGATTTTACGAACGACTCGCGGACGACGCCGACGTGTACTACGGCGATGCGCTGTTCGTGCGGGAAGACGGCTCGGCGGTCGGGCTGCGGAGTGAAGTGACGCCGCACCGATTGCCGAAAAATCTATCCTGGAAAGATTTTGACCGGGGGATGGTCGTCTGCCACCAGTCGTTCGTAGCTCGGCGCAGCATTGCCCCGCCGTACCGCCTCGACCATTTTTACAGCGCTGACATCGACTGGGAGATTCGTTGCCTGAAAGCTGCCCGGACGGTTCAGTACCTCGATTTCGTGCTCTCGCGGTACCTCGTCGGTGGGTTTTCGGTGAAGAATTTGCGGCAGTCGCTCGAAGACCGCTTCGTGATTCTAAAAACCCACTTCGGTACCCTGCCAACGATTTGGAATCACGCGCGGATTTTGTGGCGGGGGTTCTGGTTTGCCAGAAAAAAGGGAGGAAAATACTGGTAGCGAAACCCTCGGAGTGGTTGCAGACCCTCCGAGTGGTTCAAGGGTGACTCGCCAGTTGGTGCCCGAACCACTCGGAGGGTCTGTAACCACTCCGAGGGTTCAGGAATGAATCGCCCGCACAAACGCCTCCAGCTTCGCGGCGTCCAGCTTTCCATCCGTCCGCACTCCGCTGCAGATGTCTACGCCGAAAGGCCGCACGGTCTCGATTGCTTCGCGGACGTTTTCCGGTTTTAGTCCCCCGGCCAGGAATACCGGCACGGGTACTTGCTCGACCAACTGCCGACTGATTTGCCAGTTGTGGACGCGGCCGGTACCCCCGAGTTCCTTGACGGTCAGGTTCGGATTGCCCGAATCAAGCAGAATCGCGTCGACGTGTGGCGCGACGCGGTCGGCCTCGGCCAGGATGTTTTCATCGACGACGTGGAGTACCTGCACGAGCTTGATGCCCGGCAAGGCGGCCCGGATTTGCGCGTAGGCTCCGGCTTCCAGCTCGTCCACGAGTTGCAGAGCGGTACTCCCCACGCGCCGGTGGTGGGCAATCACCCCCGCCGCCGTGGTTTCGCTCGTGAGCAGAAACGTGGTAACCGGCGGCGGTACCCGCCCGGCGATGTCGGCGCTCAGCGCGTCGTCAATCACGCCCGGCCCGCTGGGCATCGGCCCGACGAGGCCGAGGGCGTCGGCACCCATCGAAATCGCCAGACGGGCCTCATCGAGCGAACTGATGCAGCAGATTTTGAGGCGGGTGCGCACAGTGGGAACCTTGATTCAGAGGATTGAAAGGATCAAAAGATTCGTGTTATACTGCTCATTCAATTCTTGAAATCCTTTGAATCAAGGTTCTTCCGCCGCTCCACAAACACCGCCACCCCAATGAACAGCACGAGCAGAATCGAGGCGATCAGGTCGATCTGGTTGCCAACGCGGACCGACATGGGGTCGAAGCGAAATTCGATGGTGTGCTGGCCCGCGGGTACCCGCATGGCGCGGAGGAGGTAGTCGGCGCGAAAGTGCTCGGCGGGCTGGCCGTCAATCGTCACCTGCCAGTCGTCGCGGACGTTGTAATAAACTTCCGAAAACACGGCCAGTTGCTCCGAGTTGGCGTTTGAAACGTACTTGAGGTAATTCGGGCGGTACTCGGTCAGGCGAATCGTGGCCGAGGAATCGAACAGCGGTGTGAAGCCGTTCAACTGAGGGGCGAAGCGCTGGTCGACAATCGCCGTCTGGCGCAGATCAGTGGTACCCAGCGCGGCCATTTCCGCGTCGGCGTTCGGTACGAGTTGGTACCGCCGGACGAACCAGGCGTTGCCGAAGGCGTCCGGGTTCTGCTGGACCGTCGGCTGACCATCCTGCCCCGGCGCGATGACGTACTTCACGTTCGTCATGTTCAGAATTTTGACAAAATTTTTCGGCCCCTGCTCGGTGATCACGTCCTGGTACCGCCGCAGCTTGGCCGCGTGGTACCCGCCCAGCGACTTGTGGAAGTACGACGCGCGCGCGTCGGAAGTGAAGTCGCCACCGGTCTGGTCGAGTACCCGGTAGCTCGGGGACTTGTCCTGCAAGATTTGCTCGTCGGCGGCGGTGGCCGTGAAGGGTACCTGCGCGTCGGTTTTGCTCACGAAATCGTCGCTGTTGAAGTACCGCTTCGCGACGCCGAACAAATCGAACAGCGTGAAAACCGTTAGGACAGGAACGAGGACGCCTGCTTTCACCCGGTTCAACGAAAACATCGTTACCGCACCCGCCGCCAGCAGGATAAACAGCAGCGAACGCAGGGCATCCGATTTCGTGACGCTTTCGCGGTCCTCGCGGAGCGGGCGGAGCATTTCGGTGCCGAGTTCGGGGCTACCGAAAATCTGGCCGAGCCGGGCCGCGTCGTTTTCGGTGCGGAAGTCGAGAAACAGCGAGGGTACCACGGCCAGGATGAGCGCCACACCCGCCGTCAGGCCGAGGCTCCAGAGCAGCGGGGTTTTTAGTTCGGCGAAACTCGGTTTGCGCGTCACCAATTCCCGCACGCCCAGCGCCGCGCCGATGGCCAGGAGCATCTGCACGACCGAAAACAGCATGTTGACCGCCCGGAACTTGTTGAAGTACGGGAAGTAATCGAAGAAGAGTTGGGCCAGGAAAAAATTATTGCCCCAGGCCAACATCGTGAACAGTACGCTGAAGCCCAGCAGCCACCCTTTCAGCGCTCCGCGCAGCAGGAACATTCCGAGCACGAACAAAAACAGTACGATTGCCCCGGCGTAGGCCGGTGCCGCCGAGTAGGGCAGGCTGCCCCAGTACACGGGCGCGCCCTGCTCGACGAACTGCTTCGCCGCTGCTGCCTCGACGCCCCGGCTGGTGAAGGCTTTGTAGAGTTCGGAATCGGTCGTCAATCCCCCCGCCGAAGCGCCGCCGTAGACGTTGGGTACCAGCAGCGAGAGCGTTTCGGAAATTTCGTAGCTGTAGCTGAAGGCGTACTCGGGGTCGAGGCCATCGGCGGGTTGATTGGTACCCGGTTTCGGCGTGAGTTCGGATTTGCCGCGGATGGATTCCTTCGCGTAGTCGTAGGTACTCCAGAGGCGGTTCGAGTGGGTACCGACGGCGATGAGTCCGGCGACGAGGAGCAGACTGGTCGCCAGCGCCAATTGCTTCGTTTGCCCGGCGCGGAACAGCTTCACCGCTTCGATGACGAAGAGCGTAGCGAAGGCCAGGAAGACGTAGTACGTGATCTGAATGTGGTTGGCGTAGAGTTCGAGGCTCAGAAACAGGGCCGTGAGCGCCGCGCCGAGCCAGTACCGTCCGCGCAGCGTGAGGAGTACTCCCGCCAGCAGCGGCGGGGCGTAAGCCAGGGCGAGGACTTTCGAGAGGTGCCCGGCTTTGATGTTGACGACGTTGTACGACCCGAAACAGAACGCCACCGCGCCCAGCGCCGCCAGCCAGGGACTCGCCCCGAGGACGATCAGCAGCAGGTACATCCCGCCCATTTCGAGCAAAAACAGCGAGAGCGGCTGGGGGAGGATGGAGTTGAGAAAGGTACCCAGCTTGGTGGGCCAACTGTTGGGGTAGTCGCCGACAATGAGGTAGGAGGGCATTCCGCCGAACATCGAATTGGTCCAGGCCGACCATTCACCGGTGCGCTCCTTGAATTCTTTGACTTCCTGCGCCCCGGCCATGGCCTGGGTCACATCGTAGAGCATCAGTTTTTTGCCTTGCAGGGCCGGAGCGCCGTAAATCGCGGCGATGAGCACAAACGCGCCGACGGCCAGCAGGTGGGGGAGGAGTTTCTTGAAATTCATGAAAACCGTGAGGCAATGGCGAGCAAAGATACGGGAATAACGAAAAGCGACGGGGCATGGGTGTCCCGCCGCTTTTGAAATGGGTCGGGTAGTCGAAGGGCCGCGTGACATGGTCCGGGCGCGGGCCGGGCTAACCGTGCCACGCTCACGCGGTACCGCCCAGCCCGAAGGCCTCGAACGCGGCTTGGGGAGAAACGATACGGGTCTCGCCGAAGGAATTCAGTACCAGTAGGTCGCGGTCGCCCGTTACGAGGTACTCGGCCTGGATAAACTCAGCTAATTGAAGAATGGGATTGTCGTCGGCGTCGCGGCAGGCGGTGGGGAGGGAGTTGGTGGGGATGACGAGGGTGGTTTGCTGGATCAAAATTTCTCTGACCGCGTCCAGGCGCTCGTCACTAAACCGAAACTTCTGACTCAGTTTTTCCAGGATCTCATCCTGAATGAATGGAGAGCGAAAGGTCTGATTTTCAATCGAACAGTGTTCCACCATCTCTGAGACACGCCCACCAAAAACGAAGTAAGAAAGGTAGACGTTGGTGTCGAGAACAATCTTCATGAAATGTCCTCGTAAAGCTCTTCCTCCGACTGGTACGGATTGGTTTCCCGTGCCCAATCCCGAATCGTTTCAACTTTCCGGCGCAGTAGGAAAAGTCGCAGTGCTTTCTGTAGCTCGACGTCTAACTTTTGCCGCTCTTCCGATGAAATCTCGTCGAGAAGCTGTTGCGCATTTTTGGGTACCTCAATCGTGAGCGTCTGCATCGGCGTGGCGTTTGGTCAAAAATAACGAAATTGAAACATCGGGTAACTCAAACGAACATCCAACATCGAACCGCAGCGGCGGACCGCAAGAAACATTCAACATTCAACTATTTTCAGTTGAAGCACTTGGACGTTGAATGTTTCTTGCGGTCCGCCGCTGCGGTTCGATGTTCGCCTGCCTTTACCGCGGTGCCTGCCCCGCCGCGTAGGCTAATTGGGCCAGGGCTTTTTCATACTTGGCCCGCAGGTCTTCGAGTTTAACGTTCAGTTCGATGAGCTTTGTTTCGCGGGTGTTGACGAGGAAAATCGAGCTTTCGCCCAGCTCAAACTTCTGCTGCTCGGCCTGGAGCAGGCGACGCTGGTTCGTGACTGCACTTTCCTGTACCCGAATCTGCCGCTCGATGGTCTTGACCTCGTTGTAAGCCTGGTACACGCCGTTGAGCAGGTCGCGGCCCGTCTGCTGGCGATCGAAGGCGGTCTGCTCGATTTTCACGCGGGTTTGCCAGACCTTACCGCGCTCCTTCCGCAGAAACAGCGGGAAAGCAAATTCAGCCCCCAGTTTGTAATCATTCGTGAGCCAGGCCATGCCATCGCCGTTCGGTCCGCGGTACATCGGCTCGCGCAGAAAGTTGTACTTAACGTTCAGGACTGGCAGGAGTTGGTTACGCCGAAACCGTTGCTCCACGTCGAGCTGGCGGAGCTTGAAATCAATCTTGAGCAAATCCGGGTGCTGGGCCCGCGTCTGGTTGACGAGCGTCTGCAGGTCGTTGTCGTCAATCGCCCGGAAGCTGACGCCGCCCGGAATGGTACCCTCGGGCAACTCGGCGGGCTGGTTGGCCGCCGTCCAGAGAAAATTCGACAATGCGAGCCGGGCGTTCTGCCAGTCGAGCGTCGCCTGTTCGAGCTGCACGAGCCGGTCCTGGGCCGTAATCTGCGCCTCGACCGAGTCGATGGGGGCCACGTCGCCCAGCACCGCCCGACGGGCCGTAGCCCGGTACCGCGCGTCGGCGAGTTGGTACCCCTCGGTCAGGAGCCGGAACTGCTGGTAGCTGAAGTACCAGTCCCAGTAGGCTTTCGCCGCCGCGAGCAGGGTTTTGTTGAGCTGGCTCACGCGCTCGGCGTCGCGCAAGTTCACGAACAGCCGCGCCTGCCGGATGGTGGCCCGCCGGGCATCGATGAGCAGATTTTGCGCCAGCGGCACGCTCAGGCCCGCGTAGACGAGGCCCGCGTCGGGCGTGAAATTTTCGCGCGAAACGTACCGACCGACCCCGCGGTCGTACCCGGCTTGGAGGTCGATGCCCGTCCAGGTTGGAATTTTCAACTCGCTTTCCCAGCGGGTGTAGTACTCCGTTTCCTGGAAGTACTTTCGGTCGAAGTTGGAGGCCAGTTTCGGGTCAAGCGCGCCGCGGGCCTGCATCAGTTCGGCGCGGGCTTCCTCGGGCAGCAGGGCGGCCTGCCGAACGATGGGGTGATTTTTAACGACTAAATCGAGGTAGTCGGCGTACGTGAACAGCCGCAGGGAATCGGCGCGCTGGGCAGTTGCCAGTCGGCAGTCGGCAGTCGCCAGTAGAAATCCAATGAAAAACATTCTGAGCAAGCGACTGCCGACTGATAACTGACGACTCCCGACTGATTGGCTCATTTTTTCTCCTCCTTTCCACCACCGGCCTTGCCTTCGGGCTGGCCTTCGAGGCTGGGCGGGAAGCCGTTGAGCTGCCGCCAGATTTCGTACCAGACGGGCACGTCGTTGAGCATGACCCAGCCGTACACGCCCGAACCGACGCGCAATTGGTCGGGCCAGTCGGGGTCGTCCTTGTCGACGCGCGGCGTAACGAGCAGCCGGTACCGACCGTCGGGTGAATCGACGAGGTCGATGACCGTCACCGTACCGCTGAAGGTACCCACGCTCACCGAAGGCCAGCCCGAAAACTGCAGCGCGGGCCAGCCGTCGAACTGCAGTCGTACTTCCCGCCCGCGCTGAAGCAGCGGCACGTCCATCGGCCGGACGTACAGCTCGACGGCCTTGCGCGGACGGCTGGGCTGGAGCGTGGCGACCGATTCGCCTTCTTTGATGGTCTCGCCAATGCCCGCCTTGAGCGCCCTCACGACGAAGCCGTCCTGCGGAGCGCGCAACACGTACTGGCTGCGGCGGACGTTGACGTTACCGATTTTATTGGCCAACTGCGAGCGCTCGTACTGCCCGCCCGCCAGGGCTGACACCGCCGAACTGCGGTCGGAGCGGGCCTTGGCGATTTCTTTCGTGTACTCAGCCTGGACGGAATTCAATTCAATGCGGGCGTTAAGGAGTTCCTGCCGGGCGATGGCAAGCTTGTTTTCGGCGGCGACGACCTTGTTCTGCGCGCCCTGGAAGTTGAGGCGGCGCGTCTCGAAATCGGTCAACGAAAACAGGCCATCGCGGTACCCCTGCTCGTAGCGCCCGAAGCGCTGCCGGGCGATGTCGAACTGAACGCGCTCGTTGAGCAGATCGGTACTGTCCGAAACCACTTTGGCCTGGCCCTGAAGTACCTTGTTACGCGCTTTTTCGAGGCTGAACCGTAGCGCGTTTTCAAGTGCAGCGATGGTGCCGTCGAGGGCCGTAATTTTGTCCTGGTACCCGACGATGGACTCGTCCTTGGCCGTCAACTGTTCCGAAAGCCGTTCGGGTAGTTTCGGGTCGAAGTACTCGTCTTTCACCTCCGAAAGGACCAGAATCGTGTCGCCGCGCCGGACGAATTGCCCCTCGCGCACCGCCCAGCGCTCGATGCGACCGGGAATGACGTTCTGGACGGTCTGCGGGCGGTCTTGCGGCGTCAGCGCCGTGACGCTGCCCGTGCCGCGGATGTTTTGCTGCCAGGGCAGAAACAACACGACGATAAACACGAGAAAAATGCCCACCAGCCAGCGGGCCAGCACGCGGCCCGTCCGGGGGGTGTGCAGGGTCTGGAGCGAGTGCAGTGGAAACTGACCGTGCACTTCCCGGTCGACGCGTTGGGTGGATAGATTGAGCATTTTTTTTAATGGATCACCAGGTACGCACAACGCGTAACCCGGTATCTCTGGTTCGTCAGCCATTTTCCGTTAGAGTCGTTTCCTGAAAATAGGCGTGTTGCTTAACCGCCTCAAACGATCCGTCGGCTACAATGCGGCCCTCGTCGAGAACGATGACCCGGTCGCAGGCCGACAGGATGAGCGGATCGCTTGAAATGGTCAGGAACGTCCAGGGATTCTGTTTGTCGCACAAAAATTGGACGAGCGTTTGCCGTTCCGGTCGCTCGAAATACGCGTAAATATCAGTGATCATCAGCAGCCGGGGTCGCTCGATGAGGCAGCGACCAATCGTAATCTTGGCGTTGAAGCTGTCGGAAAACCGCCGACCGCCGGCCACCATCGGGGTGTGAACACCCTCGGGGAGTTCGGCGATGGGCTCGTTCAGGTTCAGCGCCCGGAGCGTCCATTGCAAATCTTCAAACGTCACGCTGCTGCGGTTCATGGTGAGGTTTTCCAGAATCGTGCCGTCGAAAATGTCGTCGGGTGAAATGTTCTTTTCGACGGCGTCGCGCAGGTCGTTCAGGTTGATATCGCGGAGCGAGATTCCGTTGTACTGCACGGCCCCCTCGTAGGTCGTCAGCAGGCCCCCGAGTACCTTGAGCAGGGTGTCTTTTCCAGCCCCGTTGGAACCCGTCAGGCAGACGCTTTCGTGGGGTTTCAGGTCAAACGAAATGCGGTCGAGCACGGGCCGGGATTCGGGGTCGTAGCGGTACGACAATTCCCGAACCCGCACGGCGATGGCTTCGGTAAGGCGGTTAAAATGCACCCGTAGCCCTTTCGAGCGTTCGAGGGGCAGATCGGTGACGGTACCGAGTTTTTCGACGGCCGTTAACGCATCAAAGACCACGTCGACGGAGTTGATCAGTTTTTCGACCGCCGCCACCACGAGCACGATGATGATTTCAGACGCCACGAACTGCCCAAGCGTGATTTGCCGGTCCACGACCAGTACCGTGCCCAGGATGAGCAGCCCGCCCGTCACGAGCGTTTTGAACGCTACTAAATTTCCGAAAAACGTGAGCAGTACCTTGTAATGCTTCTCGCGGTAGGAGAGGTAGTTGTTGACGAGGTAATCCATCCGCTGCGTGGGCAGATTGGTATTGCCCGTCACTTTGAAGACGTACAGCGTGCGGGCCAGATCCTCGAGCCAAGCAGCCACTTTGTATTTGTACTTCGATTCGTTCAGGCTGGTTTCCAGGCCTTTCGGGGCGTTGACCCGCGCGACGATGAACACGAGGAAAAACGTGAACAGCCCAAACGCAATGAAAAATGGGTGGTAAAACGCCAGCAGCAGCGTCCCGAACAGAATCTGAATCACCGCCGCCGTAATGTCGATGAGCAGCTTGGGCAGGGCCTTCTGCACGGTCAGAATGTCGAAAAAGCGGTTCATCAATTCGGGCGGATAGTACTTCAGCAACGCTTCCGACCGAATGCGCGGAATGCGGTACGCAAACTCGAACGCCGCCTTGGCAAAAACCCGTCGCTGGAGTACCTCCACGAGCGTCACCTGTACGATTTGCAAAATCCCCGTCACGAGGGTACCCGCGATAACCAATCCGGCCAGCACGTAGACCGACGAGAAAAAGACCCCACCCTGAATGAGCCCCACGATGGCCTGAATGCCCAGCGGCAGCGAGAGGCTGATGATCCCGATGATGATGGCGTAGACGTAGAGGTACGTGATGTCCTTACGTTCGTTGCCCAGCAACCGCAGGAGTCGTTGCAGGGGCGTCAGGGGCTGGGCCGGATTGCGCTCCGGGTCGCTGACGAGCGAGTCCGTCGGGAAACACGTCAGAAACAGAATCTGCCCCTGCCGTTCGGGCCGGTGCGTGGTCTGGCCGTACGTCAGCAGGTAGGGAGGCAGCGGGCTATCGGCAGGTAGGTCTTCCACGGTCGAGCCGATGCGGTAGCGGTAGGGCCGTCCGGTTTTGGGATTGCGCCCCGCCACGATGGGCTGAAGGTCGCCCGCCGGAAGTACCTCAAAAAACACAATCGGATGCTCGCTGGCCCGCAGAACTTCGGCAAACGCGGCGGGGTCGAGGGCCTGCAGCAGCAGCGTCAGGTTCTGGCCACGGGCGTAGTCGATCAGGTCGTCGATGAAACGCAGGTGTTCGCCCGGCTGGTACACGAAATGCGAGTCGGCCGGGTCGTTGGCCGAAGGAGTTACCACCTCGCGGCCGTGCAACTGGGCCAGTTGGCGAACGATCAGATTCCGAACGGACGTAGTCATGAAGAAAGCCGTATGACGCGGGGCGTCGTCTCGTTACAAAACGGTTCGACTGGCTGAGCTGTTCCGAATCGAACCAATTTAAAAGTAATACTTTCAAAAACAAAAGTAATCTACTCGTGTCGCGACCGCTACAAACTGACTTCTTTTTAATTGAATTCTAATGCGCACTTAGCTAAAACATAATTAAAATGGATTTTTCAGTTTTTTTAACTTAAATTTCAGTTTGAAAACTGAAAAATACGTTTTTACTTTCCGTCATGGAAACACTGACCAAAACCGAAGAGCGCCTGATGCAATCCATCTGGGACTACGCCCGGCCGTTTCTCGTCAAGGATTTGATTGAAACCCTGCCCGACCAGCCGCCGTACAACACGGTATCGTCGGTCGTCCGATTGTTGGAAAAAAAGGGGTTTCTGGGTTACAAAGCCTACGGCAAAACCTACGAGTACTACCCGACGGTAAGCCGCGAGGAGTACCGCAAGCGCGGTTTCCGGCAATTGCTCGACGGGTACTTCGGGGGTTCGCCGAGCCAGTTGCTTTCGTTCATGGCGGAAGAAAAGCACCTCTCGGCCCAGGAGTTGGACGACCTACGGAAATTGATTGACGAAGCCTGAAACCCTACCCAGCCATGCCGTACCTCCTCGCCTCCGCGCTGTCGATGACGCTGTTTTTCGGCGTCTACTGGCTTTTTCTGCGCCGCCTGAGCTTCCCGACGGCCAACCGCGCCTACCTGCTCGCCGCGCTCGGCGCGAGTTTGCTCGTGCCCCTCGTGGAGGTACCGGGCTGGCTGTCCGACTGGCTGGCCCCGATTCCTGAAACGGCCCCGGCGGCACGACCCGAAACCGCCCCGACGGACAACTGGGGTACTGCGCCCCAACTGGACGCTGCCCCGGTACCCGCGCCGGAACCGGCTTTCGACTGGACGGCGGCGCTGGGTACCGCGCTGGCGCTGGGAGCCCTGGTAGCGGCGGGGCGACTGGGCTGGAGCCTGTTTCGGCTGGCCCGGCTGCTGCGCCAGCCCGCCGCGTACCACGACGGCCTGCGGGTGGTACCCACGGCGGGCGGCAACGCCTCGTTTTTCCACCACGTGCTACTCAACGACGCGGCCCTGACACCTGCCGAGCGCGCACAGGTACTCGCCCACGAAGCCGAACACGCCCGGCGGTACCACTCGATGGACCGGCTGGCGGTCGAACTGCTGCTCATTCCGTTCTGGTGGAACCCGGTACTCTACGCCTACCGCGCTGCGCTGGTGGAGGTGCACGAGTGGGAGGTAGACGAGGCCCTGACCCGCTGCCTCGACCGCCGCAGTTACGCCGCGCTGCTCCTCAAACTGCACACCGCCCCGCTGCCGCTCGCCAACCTGCTGGGCCGCCGACCGCTGCGGACGCGAATTGAACGGATTCTTCAACCCCAAACCTCTGCTGCCGTGAAAAAAACGTTGTTTTTGCTGGCCCTACCCGTGGGGGTGGGGGCCTTGCTGGCCTTCGGCAAACCCTACACGCCCGATTTTGCGGCGAGCGCTGACTCCGTAGCGCCGAGTGATTCCATTCGGCTGTACGAATCAACCCGCTGGGGACCGAAACCGCTCGTCATCATCGATGGCAAGCGGTACTCCTCGACTACTCTAACGCGCATTGACCCGGAAAAGATGAGTGGCAACGGAATGTTTCCGGCGAACAATCCAACGGCTATAAAAAGGTTTGGCCCTGAAGCGAAGGACGGGGTGCTTGACCTGACCACCAAGAAAAAAGATGGCGTTTACACCTTCGATAACGACCGGGATTATCGCATTTCGGTTGAGAATATCAAGAAAGAACGGAGTATTCCAAAAGATCAGTTTTTTGCCAAATACACGCTCACGGATCGAAAAACTGGTAAACCGCTCGAACGAATCCGAATTCAAGATAAACGTGGCGGCGGCATGAGCAACGACCGCAAGCCAGATCAGAAAGTGTACTACCTGCTTGATAAAAAATTGCTGACTGAAGAGCAGGTAGCGACGTTGCCACCCGAAACCATCGCTCGGATCAACACCCGAGGAACGGGAGAGATTGAGCACTACTCAGAAGAATGGCGGAAGCGTTTTGAACCGGGTAGTATTCTGATGTGGATGAGCACGACCGGCGAACAACTTGAAACGGATCTGCCTCGGCCACCCCGCCCATCGAAACCTGACCCGGCACCCGCGCCCCCAACTCCCGACCCACCGGCCCCAGCCACGCCGCCAACTCCTGAACCACCACAAGCTGCGGGTCGTGAACCGGGGACGGACCAGTTTGCACCTATGCCCGTCGTACAGGATTGGAACACCTTTCACAATTCGCGCGGCAATCAAACCATTGCTCAGAATGGCTGTCGGATTCAAAAATTCAAGCGCTTGAGCAGGCCCAAGGGCGAAGAAGCGATTCTGATGGTACTGAGTTTCGACGTCAAGACGCATCAGATTAGCAAAAGCGAATACGAGCGATTTCGTCAGGAGTTCATCAAAATGGGGTACGAGGCTGACATTCTCGAATTGAAAAGCGATCCGAAAACCCAGCAGTACGAATCTGCTCGGGCTTCGCTCAAAGATGTTAAAACGGGCAAATCAGTGACGACAACCGTCAATCTGCGTAATGACTTCACCATGAATGGACAACCCATGCAGGCGAAGGTTACCGGGATTGGCTTTTTCATAACGGTGGATGGTGACTTGCAGATTCACGCCCGGATGAATGAGCTCAGAGCGGTACTGACGATGACGTCTGTGGCAAGCTCCAAGTTCGCCTCTGTACCGCAGGCGGTACCGGTACCCGCGCCGACTCCCCAACCCGACGAACGCCCTGGTGTCCTCGAACGTACCGCTTACACCTGCCGACTGTACCTGAGCCTGGAAAAGTATTCACCTGCTTTTCTCGAACGAGCCCGACAGTTTTTCAAAGAAGATGGGGCTACGCTGGAAGTCACCAACGAACGCCTTGACGCGGAGGGAAAGTTGATTTCGGTTACTATTTCGCTACGAAAGGGAATCCCAGGAAAGGAAAGTAGTGCAGTGATGCAGGTCGGGGAAAAAGAACCGAAGCAAGGTTGGGTTTTTTTTGAGGTAGATCGACGTGATAACGACATGGGCTGTGGCAAACTGCCCACCCCACCCGCCCAGTCAAAGCCTATCATTCCGGTAGGTTGGCGATTAGAACCTGAGCCCATCTGGGCTTTGCTTCGCCCGAAAAACTGCTGAACTTTAAAATATAAAAAACCGCCCCAGCACAGCGCCGAGGCGGTTTTTTGTTATCCATAGTTCCACGTGCAACGTTCAGAAAATCAGAACGTGACGGTACTGCTTACGGCACCGGTTAGATCGTCCCGACCGTCCGGCGGATGAAGGCCGTCAGGTCGGCACCCGAAAGCTGCCCCTGCGCCAGCAACGCCAGATCGACGAGTTGCTTGGCGGTGCTCCGTTGCGCCTCGGCGTCGAGGCTGGGCAGTTTGGCGATAGCCGGATGGTTCGTGTTGACGACAACGTTCCAGGTACTCGGCATCGCCCCGAACCAGTTCTGGCCACCGGTTTTCGCCATGTCGGCCATGCGGCGCATGAATTCGTTCTGCGTCAGCGACACGGGCAGTTCTTCGGGCGAAAGCGCTTCGAGTTGCACGGTCCGGCCAGTACCCGCCACGCCCGTGAAGAGGTCTTTCACCGCGTTCTGGTCGGCTTCGCTGAGTACGCTTTCGGTCACGGTACCTTTGTCGATGAGCTTGTCAATCGGGTCGGCGTCGACGCGCTTGAGCGAAACTTTTTCCAGCTTCTGTTCGAGCAGTCCGACGAAGTGTGGGTCGATCATCGTGTCGAGCCGCAGCACGTCGTACTCCCGGTTCCGCGCCGACTGGACGAAGCCGTCTTGCCGGGCCGCGTCGGTCGTGTAGAGCCAGACGAGCGTGTCATTTTTGTCTTTTTGGGTACCCTCCGTTTTCTGGCGGTACTCGTCTAAAGTCAGCCAGTCGCCAGCCGTCAGTCGTAAGTCTTGGTCAGTATTTTCATCACTGACGACTGACGACTCTGAACTGTCGACTGAGCGCAGCAATACAAACTCCTTCGCCTTCTCGTAAAACTTGTCGTCCGACAGCATCCCGTACTTGACGAACAGGCCGATGTCGGCGAATTTTTCTTCGTACGCCTTCCGGTCATTCTTGAAGAGGTCGGCCAGTTTGTCGGCGACTTTCCGCGTGATGTATCCGTTAATTTTCTTCACGGCTGCATCGGCTTGCAGGAAACTCCGGCTGACGTTGAGCGGAATGTCGGGCGAGTCGATGACGCCGTGGAGCAGCATCAGGAATTCGGGTACCACGTCCTTCACCTCGTCGGTGATGAATACCTGACGGCTGTACAACTGAATTTTTTCCCGCTGGAATTGCAGCTCGTTTTTCAGTTTCGGGAAGTACAGAATGCCCGTGAGGTGGAAGGGATAGTCGACGTTCAGGTGGATCCAGAACAGCGGTTTTTCCGCCATCGGATACAACTTCTGGTAGAAATCGAGGTAGTCCTGCTCGGTCAGGTCGGCGGGGTTGCGCGTCCAGAGCGGCTGGGTTTCGTTAATGACCTTGCCCTCAAATTCCACTTCGACGGGTAGAAATTTGCCGTATTTTTCGAGGATCCCTTCGAGCCGGTACGCTTCCAGAAATTCTTCCGAATCCTCGGCCAGGTGCAGAATGACGTCGGTACCGCGCTCCTCGCGCTCGGCGGGCGTAATTTCAAATTCGGTCGAGCCGTCGCAGACCCAGCGGGCGGCCTCGGCTCCCTCGCGGTACGATTTCGTGACGAGTTCGACCTCGCGGGCTACCATGAACGCCGAGTAGAAACCCAGCCCGAACTGTCCGATGACGGCCTCCTTGCCCACGCCCTTGTCTTCGTATTTCTCCAGAAACTCCTTCGCGCCCGAAAAGGCAATCTGGTTGATGTACTTCTTGATTTCCTCGGCGGTCATGCCCAGGCCACGGTCGCTGATGGTGATGGTTTTGGCCTCCTTGTCGACCTTAACGGTCACTTTCAGCTCGCCGAGTTCACCCGAAAATTCGCCCAGCGAAGCGAGTTGCTTCAGCTTCTGCGAAGCGTCGACGGCGTTGGAAACCAGCTCGCGAAGAAAAATCTCGTGGTCAGAGTACAGGAATTTTTTGATGATGGGGAAAATGTTCTCGGTGTGAATCGAGATTTGCCCTTTTTCCGGCGTGGTCGTCGTTGCTTCCATGCGTATTGAATTTTGTCGGTTGGATGGTTTTGTGGGTTCGCCCGACAAAGCCCGTGCCGACGGCTGGGGCGTGTCAGTTTGGCAGAGCGAGCGTTTTTTTAACCGCGGGGGTGCCGGAGGTCTACGCAGAGAAAACAGAGACTCAGCGCCCTCTGCATAAATCTCCGGCACCTCTGCGGTTAAACCCTCATCACCTAAACTTTTCTCCGCAAATTGCGGTACTTGATTGCAGACTTACGACTGACCAATGAAATTAATCAAAGTCGCCGCGGGCGTCGTCAACCAAACCCCGTTGGCCTGGGAATCGAACACGCAACACCTCATCGACTGCATCGAGGAAGCCAAGCGGCAGGACGTTACGCTGCTCTGTTTGCCCGAACTGGCCATCACCGGCTACGGCTGCGAGGATTTTTTCTTCGCCCCCGCCACGAGCGAGCGGGCGCTCGAATGCCTCGAAGAGATTACGCGCCACACCGAGGGAATCGTCGTGGCCGTTGGGCTACCGTTGCTGGTCAACAACCGACTCTACGACGCGGCGGCGCTTGTCGCCAACCGGCAAATTCGCGGCTTCGCGCTGAAACGGTACCTCGCCAACAACGGCATTCACTACGAAACGCGCTGGTTTCAGGCCTGGCCACCCGGCGAGCGCACGGAGGTACGCATTGGCAACCTGATGTACCCGGCGGGCGATTTGGTTTTCGACGTGTCGGGTACCAAAATCGCGTTTGAGATTTGCGAAGACGCCTGGATTGCCGGTCGACCGGGCCGGGATTTGTACTTCCGGGGCGTGGACATTCTGCTGAATCCGTCGGCGAGCCACTTCTCGTTTTTCAAAACGTTCACCCGCGAGCGCTTCGTGCAGGACGGCTCGCGGGCCTTCAATTGTGTCTACGTGTACTGCAACCTGCTCGGTAACGAAGCGGGCCGGGCCATTTACGACGGCGACGCGATGATCGCTCAGGCGGGCGAAATGCTCGTGTCGGGCACCCGCTTCAGCTACGCCGACCACTACCTCACCACGGCCGTCGTCGACCTCGAACGGGGCCGCCTCGATCAGGTACAAAACCGGGCGGGGTTTGTCGGGAAGGCCGTCGACGGGCTGCGGGTATCGTTCTCGTTTGATTTTCCCGACATCCGTCCCGAGCGGAACGTGTACGCACTCGAAGACTGGGAGGCGAAGGGCTTCCAGAAAGAAGAAGAATTCGCGCGGGCCGTGGCGCTGGCGCTGTTTGATTACTTGCGGAAAAGTCGCTCGCAGGGTTTTGTCGTTTCGCTCTCGGGCGGGGCCGACTCGTCGGCCTGCGCGGCGCTGGTGTCGATGATGGTCGAGCTGGGCGTGGAAAGCATCGGGCTGGAAGCGTTCAAAGAAAAATTGGGGTACATCCCGGCGCTGGCCGAATGCTACACGCCGAAGGAAATCACCGGGCAACTGCTCCACTGCATCTGGCAGGGTACCGAAAATTCCTCGACCGACACGAAGCATTCGGCGACCTCGCTGGCTGAAGACGTGGGCGCGCAGTTTCACGACATCGACATCAACGGACTGGTTGAGCAGTACCGGGCGCTGATCGAGGGTACCCTCGGGCGAAAGCTGGGTTGGAAAACTGACGACATCGCGCTGCAAAATATTCAGTCGCGGGTTCGTAGCCCCAGCGCCTGGCTGCTGACGAACGTCACCAACTCGCTGCTGCTCAGTACCTCCAACCGCTCGGAAGCCGCCGTTGGGTACGCCACGATGGACGGCGATACCTCGGGCAGCATTTCGCCCATCGCGGGCATTGACAAGCATTTTCTGCGCGGCTGGCTGCGCTGGCTGGAAACGGTGGGGTTAGGTAGCCGATTGAAAATCGCGGGCCTGAACGCCGTGAATAACCTCCAGCCCACCGCCGAACTCCGCCCGCTCGACCAGAAGCAGACCGACGAGGAAGACCTCATGCCCTACGACCTCCTGAACGCCATCGAAGCCGCCGCCATCCGCGACAAGCAGCCCCCGAAGGAGGTACTCAAGCTGATGGAATTGCAGTTCGACGGCGTCTACGCGAAGGAGATTCTCGTACGTTCCATCGAACGCTTCTTTAAACTCTGGGCGCGCAACCAATGGAAACGCGAGCGGTACGCCCCCAGCTTCCACGTTGACGACCGCAACCTCGACCCGCGTACCTGGTGCCGCTTCCCGATTCTGTCGGGCAATTTTGAGGCCGAGTTGCAGGAATTGCGCGAGTACGCGGCGGAGGCGGTGGGTACCTCGAACGGGAGGAAGGGACGGATTGGGTTTTGAAGTACCTTCGGGCGGGTAAATTCAGTTTATGGAAACCAAACAACGTACCTACGCCGAACTGAAGCAAGCCGTGCTGACGGTGCAGGCGTTTGCGGAAGAACGGACCGGAAGTCAAATTGCTTTCTTCCGGCAAGGCTTAGAAGAAGGTCTACGGATGGCAGGGTTGGATACGGATGATTTCTGGGAAAAATTTGTCAATCAATTCCAGATTGAACACGAACAGTTTGATTGGTCGAAATACGAGTGGGCCAGTGAAGATTTTCCTCCATTTCCGCCCTACACGTTGAAATGGTGGATTGGTTTCTTCGCGACGCCACTGTTGATGCCGATTGGTATCGCCTGGGCGTTGCTTCGTTGGGTGATCGAACAACTTTTTGGCCATGACACCTGCGATGGTTTTCGAGATTGGATTTTCCCAAAATGGAAACAACAGCGCGTTACGCCCCCGCCTAACATCTTCACTGGGAAAGACCTCATTACCAGCTACCTTGAAGGGCGGATGTGTACGCGCCAGAAAGTTCGGTACGAACTGATTCGATCGAAATAGAAAAGCGCCCCGGCTAATCAGCCAGGGCGCTTTTCATTTTAAAAAACGGAAATCACTTCTTCGTCACCCGAATCGAAATGCGCCGGTTTTGCTGGCGGCCTTCCTCGGTTTCGTTCGAGGCCACGGGATTCGTTTCGCCGTAGCCTTCGGCCTCGAGGCGGTTGGCGGCCACGCCCAGACGCTGCAACTCGGCGACGACTGATTGGGCCCTGTCGGTCGAGAGCCGCCGATTCATTTCCGAATCGCCCTGATCGTCGGTGTAGCCTCCGATTTTGACGTTTACGTTCGGGTACGCCTTCAGGATGTTGGCCACGTTCTGCAACTGCTCCTGCGATTCGGGCCGGAGCGTAGCCTTGCCCGTGTCGAACAGCAGCCGATCGAAATCAAACCACGTCGTTTTGTCGACGGGCTTGTCGCTTTCGATAAAATCCGTCAGCCGGTTTTCGATGCCCCGTTCGGGAATGTTGAGGTCGATGTTGCCCGGCAGCGTCCGTTTCGCGAAGGCCCCAAGACGGTCGGCGGCATTGCCGATGGCGTCACCCGCGTTGGTTACCGCCGTGTCAAGTTCCGAAGCAACGTCGGCGGCTTCTGTCCGGGTCGAATCGGCCAGCGCCGAGGTATCGGTACGCTCGCCGCAACTGCGCAGGAAGTAAATCAGTGCGATGATGCCCGCCAGCAGCAGCACCCAGGGTACCCACGAGCCCATGCCCGAACGCGTCTCGCGCAAGGCGGAGGCCCGGCGCGGTTCGATCACCGGCCCGTCGGTAGTTTTGGGGCCGACCACGTCGGCTACCGGGTCGACGCGTGGCAAACTCGCAGCGGCAGCAGCGGTGGCGGTTCCGGCCGTTGCGGTACCGGTGCTGCTGCTGAACAGACCCAGACCCGGTACCTCACCGAGCAGACTGCCCAACCGGCTCGGCATGGCGGCATCGACCGTGTCGCGCTGCTGACTGAGAAAGGCGGTCAGGCCCGCGGCGCTCGCGCCGTCGGTACCCAGTCGGCGGGTCAGCAGGCCCAGCAGGACCGACCCCCCCAAACTCAGCAGCGACGTAGCCGAGCCCGAACTCACGCCGCTGTACGAGGCGAGGGCGTCGGCAATGCCCGAACTTTTGTCAGCGAACAGGGTCGAAAGCAGCGACGAACCGGTCGAATTCATTCGCCGAAATTCATCGTCGCCCGTGGTGCGTTCGCCCAGGGTATCGAAAAAACTACCCTCGTCGGCCGAAGAGACATTTTGCCGCAACAACGAAAGCAGTCGGTCGACGCCGTTGGGTTGATTGGATTGTTGCACCATGCCACCGAGTACCGTGGGCAGGGCCCCGTCGAGGGCGGTGCGGGTCTGGAGTTCGTTTTCGCCGAGGTAGTTACTCAGGCGTTGAAGGCGCTCGCCGGAGAAAACGTCCCTGGCGAGTTCGAGAAGATTGGTTGCCATGCGTGTGATAGGGTTTTGTTGACGGAGGATAACTCCATAAAAAACAATGCCTTGAGCGCAATGTTTAGGGCGGTCGTGGGACTGACCTGGTGGATTTGACCCCTGAAACCAGCAATTTTGCGCCAAACCCCTTCCCGCTCATGCTCCTCGCCATCGACATTGGCAACACCGACATCGTCTTCGGCCTCCACGACGGCCAGCGCTGGCTGACTCCGTTTCGCATTCCGACGCACTACAGTCCACGCCCGGCCGATTACGAAGCCCGCCTGCGGCTGTTGTTTCTCGAACAGGGCCTTGCCATCGACGCCGTGCGGCGGGTGATTCTCAGCAGTGTGGTACCCGGCGAAACGGCGCTCATCCGCACGATGGCTACCGACCTTTTCGGGCAACCGCCGTTACTGCTCGGGCCGGACGTGTACCCGCATCTGGGGCTGGAAATGGCCAGTCCGCGCGAGATCGGTACCGATTTGGTCGCTAATGCGTTTTACGCCTGGACGACGTACCAACGGCCCTGCATCGTCGTCGATTTCGGTACTGCGCTGACGTTTACCGTCGTGACCGAGGCGCGGATCCTGGGCGTGTCCATCGCGCCGGGGCTGAAAACGGCCGTGCGGTCGCTGTTCACGAATACCGCGCAATTACCCGAGGTACCCCTTGAACTGCCGCAATCGGCCATCGGCCGCAATACGACGCACGCCATCCAGGCGGGGATTTTGTGGGGGTACGTCGGATTGGTACGGGAAATGCTGACGCAGATGCAGGCTGAAGTGGGGCCGTGCCGGGTACTGGCTACGGGCGGGTTGTCGAGCATCCTACCACCGCTGCACGAACTGTTCGACGAAGTCGACGTCAACCTGACCCTCAACGGACTACGGCTCATCAGCGAACGCGTACCGGCATGACGTTTCCCGATTTTTCTCCCGAATTCCAGTTTCAGACCAGCCGCTCGGGCGGACCGGGCGGGCAGAACGTGAACAAGGTTTCGAGCAAAGTCGAACTGCGGTTCGACGTCCCCGGCTCGGCGCTCCTGACCGACGAGCAGAAGCAGCGCGTTCTGAAAAAACTCCGCAACCAGATCACGCAGGACGGCGTACTGCTGATCGTCTCGCAGGAGCACCGGAGCCAGTTGCAAAACCGGCAGGCCGTCGTCAGGAGATTCTACGAACTGCTCGAACGGGCCTTTCGGGAGCCCAAGCCGCGTAAGCCGACCAAGCCCAGCGCGGCGGCCAAGGCCGAGCGACTGCGCAGCAAGCGACGGACGTCTGAGAACAAAGCGCGGCGCGGCGGCAACTGGACTGTGGAAGATTGAGGATCAGCGTACGGCAACCCGGTAGATTCGAGCACTGGTCGAGTACCAGATGGTACCGTTGTCTTCGCGGAGCAGGCTGGTTCCGTATGCCGTCCCGTTCCTGAATTGGTCAGGACGACCGGTCCAGACGCCGTTTTTGTAGTGAAACAAGCCGTCGCCACCCAGCAGGTACTCGCCCGGACGCACTTCCACGACCTGACGAAAGGCAATGCCTGAACAAGGATCGGGAAACTGGGGAGGAGCGAGCGTTTGCCAGGTATTCTGCGAACTCAGCACGGCCAGTGACGGCGTAGAGCACGAACCAAAACTCGCGTTCCAGAACAGGGTACCGTTCAAGCCCGAATGCATGCTGCTGAAGCGGGGCCCCTCGTTGCGGGCGTCGGAAGAGTACACGCCCGCCAAGTCGTACCCCCGGATGGGTTGCAGATCGGGCGAGAGCCGAAGCAACTGGTGCCTGCGTCTGCCGTTGGTATTGTAGAGCCAGATGTCACCGGAGGGAGCTTGGAAAATCCCCTCGATGGATGAGTGGGCGGTTCCCAACGTGGATGCGGGTACTTCGGTGATGCGCTGTCCATCGAACCGGACCAAGCGAATCGATTTGTCCTGACGCACCAAAAAAAGAGGATGCAGATCGCCGTCAAGGGCAAAGTTGAATCCGAAGAGTGCAGTCGTCAGAGCCGGAAAGGCTTGCCACGCGCCATTCGCAAAACGATAGAAATAGGTCTTCATGCCCTCGGCACTGAGCGCACCGCGGTTTACAACGTACCAGACCACTCCGTCTCGAACCGCCCAGGAAAAGCGGTCCATGCGTTCATTGGCCGCTGAGTCGGGTAAACTCGTGATCCGGGTCAGTTGTCCACCCGAGAGCTGGTAGATGGCGCTGTTGCGCGTCAGAACCCAGATTTGCTGACGCTCGTCGCGAAAGAGCGAGGCCTGGCGGAGCGGTAAACTATCCGTTAAGACGACGGGCGCGTCGGGTAAGGTTTCCGGAACCGGTCCTTCGGGTACGCCTGGATTCAATTCGTCGACCAGTTCACAGCCAAGCAGTAAAACCAGCAGGGGTAGGTAGCGACTCAGGCGGTGCATAGCGGTAGGTAGGTAATCGCCGACGAAGGTAATTCATAGACTATTTTCTGGCGAATACGATTGAGCAAACGGTTTTCGCGCTCCTGCCGTTTCGAAAGCCCGTTCACGTTCTCGAAACACGCCGCCCTGAGGTGCCGATGGCGAGGGTTTTCCAGCGCGTACTCCGCGCGCATCAACTGGTAGACCCGCGCGGTGCCACTTTTTTCTTGCCGGGCGGATAAATGGAGTCTGGAAACCGACGACTCATACCTTCAACTCCACCTTCCTGCCCCCCGCCTTCGCCGAGGCGTAAATCGCTTCGATGATTTTCATGTCCTTCAGCCCTTCCTCGCCGTCGACGGGTACGAGCGGTTTGGCGTTGTCGAGGATGATGTCGGCCATGTGGTCCATCTGCACGGTCTGGTGCGTCACGATGGGCTGGTTCAGTTCGCCTTTGTGCGTGCGGCCTTTGATCGGCCCGTAGCCGGTGGCCGGGTCGAGCTGGGCGAAGCCTTTTTCGCCGACGAGGTAAAATTTGTCGAGGTAGCTGAAGTTGTACGTCGACACGCAACTCGCCACGGCCCCGCCGGGGAATCCCATCTGAAACGTAATCGTCTCGTCGACGCCCTCCTTGAATTTCTGCGGGTTGGTTTTCACTTCCTCCGCCGATACCCAGATGGGCTCTTCGCCGACCATGTACCGCGCGCCGTTGACGGAATAAATCCCGATGTCCATCATCGCGCCGCCGCCCGACAGCGGGTACTGGAGCCGCCACTGGTTCGGGTCGCCGATGCGGAAGCCCGAGAGGCCCTGGAAAAACAGCGGTTTCCCGAATTCACCCGCCTGCCGCATCTTGACCAGTTCGACCGTGTGCGGCTCGAAGTGCATCCGGTACCCGAGGAGCAGCTTCACGTTGGCTTTCCGGCAGGCGTCGATCATGGCCTGGGCGTCTTTGACGTTGCCGGCCATCGGCTTTTCGCTGATGACGTGCTTGCCCGCTGCCGCCGCCCGAATGGCGTGTTCTTTGTGCAGCACGTTGGGCGTGATGACGTACACGGCGTCGATGTCGGGGTTGTTTTTGATCCCATCGAACGTCTCGTAGCTGTAGCAGTTTTTGGCCGGGATGCCGTACTTCTGCTGCCAGTCCGTGAGCTTGCTTGGGGTACCCGAAATGGCCCCGACGAGCTTAGCGCGCTGCGAGGTTTTCATGGCCTCGGCCACGCGGGTCCCGTAGCTGCCCAGGCCCATGATGGCTACGCGCAGCGGGCGGTCGGCGCGGGGCTGGGTACCCAGCGGCAGGCCGTCGAGCGAGGTGAGCAGGGGGAGGGACAGGGCCGAAGCCGAACGCTGGAGAAATTGACGGCGTGAAGAGTGCATCGGGTGTAGGAATTTAGGTTTGGAGGAATGCAAACGTGCGAAATTGATTTCAAAACGACGTGCCAGCCGTCCCGAAAATCAGCGCAGCAACCGAAACGTCACGAGATTGAGTACCGCCGTCACGAACGTCGCCAGTCCGTAGGCGAAGGGCAAACTAAGCTGCGTGACGAGGTACCCGCTCAGGACGAGGAAGGTCGTGAAGCCGTAGCCCGCCGTCAGGATGCCGCGCACCATCCGCGCCGACTGTGCCGGGCCTTGCTGCACGTGCGTGAAAACGGCCAGTGTGGACGTCACGACGGGGAAGGGCGTCAGCAGTCCGCTCCAGTCGGCACCCAGAATCTCGGCCGTCTGCGTCAGCCCCAACACGAACAGCGTCGCCACAGCCATCCGCAGCGGAATGTCGAAGCGGGGCGGGGGCGGCAACGCGCGGGGTACCGGGGGGCGGGGAAATTTCCAGAGCACGATGGTCAACGCCAGCAGATTCAATCCGAGTGCCACCGGCAGGTTTAGCGGTAGGTACCGGGAGGCAACCGCCACGGCGAAGTACGCCGCGTAGCTCAGCAGTACGCTCGGCAACCAAGTGAGCCGTTGCGCGACGGTGGCGTACACGAACGCGAAGCAGATCGTCCCGACCGAACCCATCAGCGCCCCGACCGTCGTGGCCCAGGTGAAGGCCGGACCTTGTTCGAGCGTCAGAAAAACCGAGATCGGCCCCGCGACCCAGGGAAACCCGCCCAGCCAACCCCCCACGCCCGACCCCCAGCGCCGCGCCGCCAGCGTAACGCCGCCGATGAGCGGCGGCATCAACAGCAATTTGACAAACAGAAGCGGGGTGAGGTAGGACAAGGAAAATCAGTCAACAGCCAACCGCGCGGCGGACCGCATCGAACAACGAGCATCAAACATCGAATATCGATCCGGTTTTCACAACCGAACCTCGCGCTTCGTCCGGGCGGCTTCGTAAATCGCGTCGATGATTCGCAGGTCGTTCAGGCCCTCCGGACCGGGCACGGGTACCGGCTCACCGCGCAGCAGGCAGCGAGCCGTTTCGTCCACGAGCCGGAGCTGGCTATTCACGTCACGCTTGCGAATCGGGCCTTCGGGCGTCCGGCCTCGAAACGGCCCGTAGCCGAAGGGTTGGGTCAGCTCGAAATGTCCGTACTCGGCCCAGACCGTCAGGCGCTGTACCTCGAAGGCAAACGAGGTACTCGACGTCGCCAGAATTCCGCTTGGGAAGCGCAATTGCCAGGTCAGGGTTTCCTCGACTTCGGCAAATTTTTCGGGATTCGTTTTGATGGCCTGCGCCGTGACGGAAACCGGTTCCTCTCCGGCCAGCCAACGGGCGGCGTGAACGGCGTAAATGCCCGCGTCGAGCAGCGGACCGCCGCCCGACAGCGCCGGATCGAGGCGGCTCGTCTGGTCGTCGCGCACGCCGAATCCGTACCCCGATTCGATAAGTTTGATTTTGCCGTACCGCCGCTCCCGCGCCAGCCGGACCAGTTCCTGGTGGTGCGGTTCAAACCGCAGCCGGTAGCTCATGGCCAGTTGCACGTCGGCCTTCCGGCAGGCAGCAATCATCGCTTCGGCATCGCGGACGGTAGTGGCGATGGGTTTTTCACACAACACGTGCTTGCCCGCCCTCGCCGCCCGCTCCACGTACCCGCGGTGCAGCGCGTTGGGGACCACGACGTACACCAGATCCACGTCGGGGTTGTCGGCGACGCGGTCAAAAGTATCGTAGTCGTAGCGGCCCGAGTCCGGAAAGCCGAACTCCCGCTGCCAGGCTTCGGCTTTGTCTGGTTCGTCGGTCACAACCGCCGCCAACCGGGCGTACCGGGCTTGCTGAAAAACGGTCACGAGCTGATCGTACGCGAATTCGCCCAGACCGATGAGGGCCACGCCGCTTTTTTTAGGAGAAGTTCGGAGCATGGAAGAACGAGTTTTTCCATTGTTCCTTCAAAGCCAGTGCCAGCCCATTCAGGCGGCTGCGAACTCAGGGTTGTTGAGCGCGTAGTACTTCACGTCGGTGTTGTACACGTGTGCCAGCCGCTCAAAGTGCATCCCGCATTTTTCCATGACGTGCCAGGAGGGCCGGTTTTCGGGATTGGCCACGGCCACCACGCGGGGCCGACGGAGTTGGCGAAACGCGTACCCGATCAGCGCCTGCATCACCTCGGTCGCGTAGCCCTTGCCCCAGGCCTCCCGGAAAAACCGGTACCCGATTTCATCCTCGTCAGTACCCTCCAGTTTTTTCAGCAACGCAACGCCCACAAAATCCTGCCCGGCCGTTTCGCTGACGATCCAGCGGCCGGTGGCCGGGTCTTTTTCGTAGTCGTCGAGGATGGAGCGGAGGTACGTCTGCGTTTGCTCGAAAGTCCGCGGCGGAATCACGTACCGCATCACCACCGGGTCGGAGTCGAGGGCGTGCAGCCGGTCGAGGTCGGCTTCGGTGAAGCGGCGGAGGGTCAGGCGCGAAGTTTCGAGGAAGAGCGTCATGGGTGATGCAACAAAAAACTTCCGAAGTCTTCAAGACTTCGGAAGTTTTGCCTGAAACGGAATTACTTCAAAATCTGTCGCGAAATGACCAGCTTCTGAATTTCGCTGGTCCCCTCGCCAATGGTGTTCAGCTTGCAGTCGCGGTAAAATTTCTCGACGGGAAAATCCTTCGTAAACCCGTACCCGCCGAAAATCTGCACGGCTTCGTTGGCGACTTTCACCGACACTTCCGACGCGAACAATTTCGCCATCGCCGAAGCCTTCGTGACCGCTTCGCCACGATCTTTCAGGTCGGCGGCGTGGTAGACGAGTAGTTTGGCCGCTTCGATTTCCGTCGCCAGTTCGGCCAGCTTGAAGGCAATACCCTGAAAGTCAGCAATGCGTTTGCCAAACTGCTGCCGCTCCTGGGCGTAGCGCAGGGCGGCGTCGTAGGCACCGAGGGCGGTACCCAGGCTGAGCGCCGCGATGGAGATGCGCCCGCCGTCGAGTACCTTCAGCGACTGCACGAAGCCCTCGCCGACCTCGCCCAGCCGTTGGCTGTCGGGAATCCGGCAGTCCTGGAAGATCATGCTGGCCGTTTCCGAGGCGCGCATCCCCAGTTTGTCTTCTTTTTTACCACCCGTGAAACCAGGAGTACCCCGCTCGACGACGAAGGCCGTGGCGTTGCGCGAGGTGTTAGGCTCGCCCGTTCGGGCGACGACCACCGCTACGTGGCCGCTTCGCCCGTGGGTGATGAAGTTTTTCGAGCCATTGAGTACCCAGTCATCGCCCTCGCGGACGGCGACGGTCCGCATGTTGCCCGCGTCCGAGCCGGTGTTGGGTTCGGTCAGGCCCCAGGCCCCAATCCACTCGCCCGACGCAAGGCGCGGGAGGTACCGGTGCTTTTGCTCTTCGTCGCCAAACAGGAGAATGTGATTCGTGCAAAGCGAGTTATGGGCCGCCAGCGAAAGCCCGAGGGCCGGGTCGACGCGAGAGAGCTCGGCAATGGCCGTGACGTACTCGGCGTAGCCAAGGCCCGCGCCGCCGTACGTTTCGGGGACGAGGATGCCCATCAGGCCCAGCTCGCCGAGTTGATGAAAAACGTCGGCCGGAAAGTGCTGCCGATCGTCCCAGTCGCGCACGTGCGGGGCTACGTACCGGGCCGCGAAGTCGCGCACGGTTTGGGTAATCAAATCCAGGTTTTCTGCTAATTCGGTCCCCATGACGGAACGTTGGTAATCGGTTGTTGATGAATCAATTGTTCCGAAGATGTAAAAAATTCGGGCCGAATCCAACCGCTCCGTTCTGAACGGAGTCCGGCAAAAATTAGCCGTATTCGGTATATTGGAATTTTCCTAAAACAAAGTGATTGAAGTCTAAATGGAATGGCAAAGTTTCTGCGGCCTCTCGGCGGGGCGAGCAAAGAAAAATAGAATCGGTTCCGGGAAGAATTGAATCCATTGTAGAACTTCGATGCACCTCAGTCAAAAAAAAGAGGTACCTCCCCGCGTTCCGTAAAATCCTCTATTTTTGTCGCCGTTGTTGACAAAGTACAAAATTGCTTCAACCGCCCTTTCTAAAACATAATCACACCGCTGTATGAAATTAGCCGTAGTGGGTACCGGGTACGTCGGTTTGGTCACGGGTACGTGCTTCGCCGAAACCGGTAACCAGGTCACCTGCGTGGACATCGACGCCGCCAAAGTCGAAAAAATGAAAAATGGGGGAGTACCCATTTACGAACCCGGCCTCGAAGATCTTTTCCACCGTAACGTCGGCGAAAAGCGCCTGCACTTCACCACCAACCTCGCCGAAGGCATCAAAGACGCCCAGGTCATTTTCCTGGCCCTGCCCACGCCGCCCGGCGAAGACGGCTCGGCGGATTTGCGCTACATTCTGAAAGTGGCCGACGACCTCGGTCCGCTCCTCGACCAGTACGCGGTCATCGTCGACAAGAGCACGGTACCCGTGGGTACCGCCGAGCTGGTGCGCGACCACATCGCCAAACAGGCGCAGATCGAGTTCGACGTGGTCTCGAACCCGGAATTTCTCCGCGAAGGCGTGGCCGTCGAAGATTTTATGAAGCCCGACCGGGTCGTGATCGGTACCACGTCCGAACGCGCCAAGACCGTCATGCAGAAACTCTACGCGCCGCTCGTGCGCCAGGGCAACCCGGTTATTTTCATGGACGAGCGTTCGGCGGAAATGACCAAGTATGCCGCCAACGCGTTTCTGGCCACGAAAATCACGTTCATGAATGAAATCGCGAACCTCTGCGAGAAGGTCGGTGCCGACGTCGACGCCATTCGCAGGGGCATCGGAACCGACAGCCGGATTGGCAAGCGGTTCCTCTTCGCGGGTATCGGCTACGGCGGGTCGTGTTTTCCGAAAGACGTCCAGGCCCTGCACAAAACTTCGCAGGATTTCGACTATGATTTTCAGATTCTGAAATCGGTCATGGCCGTCAACGAAGGGCAGAAAACCCGGCTCATCCCGACGATCAAGGCACACTTCGGCGGCGACCTAAGCGGCAAATGCTTCGCCGTTTGGGGGCTGGCGTTCAAGCCCTACACCGACGACATCCGCGAAGCCCCGGCGCTCTACAACATCCGCGAACTCATCGCGGCGGGCGCGAAAGTACGCGCCTACGACCCCGAGGCGGTGGAAAACGTCCGGCGGTACTTCGGCGACCTCGACGGCCTGACCTTTGCGAAAGGCCCCTACGAGGCCCTGAAGGGTGCCGATGCGCTGGTCATTCTGACGGAATGGCCGCAGTTCCGCACGCCGGAGTTTGAAGTGATGGACGTATTGTTGCAAGACAAAGTCGTCTTCGACGGCCGCAACGTCTACGAACTCGACCAGATGCGTGAACTCGGGTATACGTACTATTCGATTGGACGCGAGACGGTTAAAGCGTAAGAATTGAGGAGACAGGAGCGAGGAGTGAGAATGAACCCAGTCAATCCAAGTTGTCTTTCATTCTCGCTCCTTACTCCTCGCCCTCACTCCTAAACATGAAAAAAGTCCTCATCACCGGCGCGGCCGGATTTCTCGGGTCTCACCTCTGCGACCGGTTCATCAAGGAAGGTTTCCACGTCATCGGCATGGACAACCTCATCACGGGCGATATGAAAAATATCGAGCACCTGATGCCCCTGCCGCAGTTTGAGTTTTACCACCACGACGTTTCAAAGTACATCCACATTCCGGGCGAACTGCACTACATTCTGCACTTTGCCTCGCCCGCGAGCCCGATCGACTACCTCAAGATTCCGATTCAGACGCTGAAAGTCGGGTCGCTGGGTACCCACAACTGCCTCGGACTGGCGAAGGCGAAGGGCGCGCGGATTCTGGTGGCCTCCACGTCGGAAGTGTACGGCGACCCGCACGTGCACCCGCAGAACGAAGATTACTGGGGCAACGTGAACCCCATCGGTCCGCGGGGCGTGTACGACGAAGCCAAGCGGTTTCAGGAAGCCATCACGATGGCCTACCACACGTACCACGGCGTCGAGACGCGCATCGTACGGATTTTCAACACGTACGGCCCGCGGATGCGGCTCAACGACGGTCGGGTACTGCCTGCCTTCATCGGGCAGGCCCTGCGGGGTGAAGACCTGACGATGTTCGGCGACGGCTCGCAGACGCGCAGTTTCTGCTTCGTCGACGACCTCGTCGAAGGCATCTACCGCCTGCTGATGAGCGACTACGCGTACCCGGTGAACGTGGGAAATCCCGACGAAATCACGATCAAGGAATTTGGTGAGGAAATCATCAAACTGACGGGTACCTCGCAGAAACTCATCTCGAAACCTCTCCCCGCCGACGACCCTAAGCAGCGCCGCCCCGACATCACGCGGGCGAAAGCCATTCTGGGCTGGGAGCCGAAAGTTTCCCGCGCCGAAGGACTGAAAATCACCTACGAATACTTCAAGAGCCTCAGCCAGGACGAACTTTACCAGTCGTCATACTTCCGCTACGGTACCCCCTACGAGCAGGGCAGCCGAACGGTGGAGGCGGGGAAGTGAGGGTCAACCTACGAGCAAACGAGCCGGGTCGCAAGACCCGGCTCGTTTGCAATAGGCGCTCCGCTCAGCGTGACGGCTTTAGCTCCGTGTGACATCTAAATTCCCGCAAACACTTCCTCCAGATTGACCGGCAGTTCCGGGAAAATTGTGGGCCGCATCACCGACTCCTCGTCCTCATTTGAGGCTTCGTAAAGTCGTTCCAGCACGTATTCCGTATTCTCAAGCCGGTACTGGTGCACACTCTTCGACTCGGGTACCACGATCCAGTACTCACGCACGCCCGATTCTTCGTACAGGCTGAACTTCTCGCCAAAATCCTTCTTGATGGTACCCACCAACGTGATTTCGATGATGCAATCGGGTGCGCCGATGGCTCCGTTGTCGTCCAGCTTACTCAAATCGTAGAACACGCAGAGGTCAGGCTGAACGACCGTGTGGATCTTCCGGCTGGATTCGGGGTACCTGGGGTTGGGCAGGCGAACGTCGAAGGGAGCCGTGTACAATTCACACGGGTGTTCTAAAAAAAAGGTGGCTAACTAGTACGTTAGCTGTAACGAAATCCGCTGATGCCGCCGCTTCGGAGCAGGCGACATGCGGTAGAGTTTCCCCTTGATCAATTCGACGGTCTCGTCCAACTGCCACTTCAGGTAGTCGCCGTAGGTGTAGGTACCCTTCGGGTCGAGTTGGGAAATGTCGGTGATGCGTTCCATCGTGCGGCTGATTTCGGGTAAAACTACGAAAAAGTACCGCCGTCAAAACACCGGACATCGCGTACTGCCGCGCCGGTTCGGCTCCCGCGCCGGGTTTTTCAACCGCTTGCCCGTTGGCGTTTTTGACCGACTGCGCGGGTGAGCCGCGACGGGCGTTTCGGGCATTTCCAGGAAATCGTACTCGGCTAGAAATTCAGTTGGGTGCAGCGGCGCGGGAAGCGTGGGGAAGCGGTGTTCGCCCGGAAATTTCAATTCTTCGTACTGGTAGTCAAACGTGTAGATGGTCAGGTACCCGTCTTTGCTGTACTTGGCGGCGATGGTGTTGCTGGGCAGGAGCAACTCGCCGCGCCGTAGGTCGCGGCGGGCGGCGTCGACCGAGTCCTTGAAAGCTTCCCGGTACAGTTTCGAGCGGTTGTAAAGAAAGACGAAACTGGTGGAATCGAGCTTGATGGCCACGTTGAGGTAGTGCTGCGAGGCGGCGTACTTGTCGTTGCTGGCCAGCAGCACGCCCATGTTGTTGATGGCCGTCTTGCTGAGGTACCCCTGGTAGCTGCGCACGGCGTCGTCGTATCGTTCGATGTTTTTGTAGACGTTACCCAGGTTGTTCTGGTAAAACCGGCGAAGCGAGTCAATTTTCTGCGCCTTCTCAAAATCCTTCAACGACCGGGCGTACGACTGCCGACCAGCGTGAAACTCGTTCAGCTTGTCGTGCTTCAACCCGAGATACGAGTGCACGATGCCCCGGCTGTTGTACAGCACGCTGCGGTGGTGACCCCGGCCGATGAGGCTGTCGTACCGGGCCAGGGCTTCCTCCAACTGGTCCATCTCGATGAGCGCGACACCCAGACCGTTGTGGGCGTTCAGGTTGCGATCGTCGTAGCCGAGCGCCTGCCGGAAGTCGCGGGCGGCGGGCAGGTAGTCGTCAAAATGCAGGTGCAGATTCCCCCGGTTGACGAGCAACTGCGCGTTTTTCGGATCGCGTTCGAGAGCCAGATCGAGGTGGTGCCGGGCGGCGCGAAAAGCGTTTTTTTTCAGGTACACGTCGCTCAGACCCGCCAGCGCTACGGCGCTTTTCGGAGCCAGTCGCCGGGCGGTACTGAAATCCTGTTCGGCGGTCTGAACCTGATTGGTTTTCAACCGCGCGTACCCGCGACTGATAAAAAAATCAACGTGTTCGCGATTAGTCGAATCAAGCAGTTCGCGGGCGTACCCAAAATCAATCAGTGCCTCCGGGTACCGATTCAGCCGGTATTGAACCACCGCCCGGCCCAGGTGCGCGTGCGGGTCGTCGGGTTGGAGTTGCAGGGCCTGGTCGTACTCGGCCAGGGCACCGCGGTAGTCGAGCTGACTGCACAGCGCGTGGCCAAGGCCGGTCCGGGCGGCTACCGAGGTCGGGTCAAGCAGGCTGGCTTTGCGAAATTCCAGTACCGCCCGGCGAAAATCTCCCAACTGGTACCAGGCCTGCCCCAGACCGAAATGCGCCGAGGTGTTCAGCGTTCGGTCGCCGGAAGTCAGGTACGCCTGAAACGATTCGCGGGCTTCCTCTGCACGTTTGAGCGCCAGCAGCGCGTGGCCCATCCGCACGAGCAGCGTGGGCGCGGCGCGGTCGTCGTGGGCCTGCCGGTACGTGCGGAAGGCTTCATCAAATTTTCCACGTGCCATCAGGCCGTCTCCGCGGGCAAATCGGTACGTCGGTTCCCTGGGGTCGAGACGGGCCGCTTCGCCGAAGAGCGCCTCGGCTTGCTGGGACGTCCCGTCGGCGGTTGGTTGACGGAGTTGTGCCAAGCCGCGGTTGTAAGCCAGTTTCGCCCGAATCGATTGACCCGAAGCCGTTGCTAACTCGCTCGAACCGCGCTCCCACTGTCCGTCCCGGCACAGAAAAACGCCCCGGTTGAACTGGGCGTTCGGAAAGCGCATGGTTTGACCGAGGAGCGTTACGGCCCCGGCGTAATCGGCCTGCTGGCCTTTCACCAGGGCCAGGTTGTACCGCAGCGTATCAGAATCGGGAAGAGAACCGCCGGGCTGGAGCAAGCGCTCGGCTTCGACGAAGTGCCCCTGCCGGGCCAGGCGAACAGCGGCGTTGTTGCGCCGGGCGAGCGAGTCGGTAGGTGGTTTGACTCGGGAAAGCGGTGGCCGGTCCGTGGGAGCGGAACGCAGCAGCCCCAGGAACAGCGCGACAACGTAGATCATCCGGGAAGAGGCGGGTTACCGTTCTGACCGTTGAAACTACGGAGTTTGCCTGGAAGGGGCAAATTTCAGAGGATTTAGAAACCTCCAACATGGAACAAGAAACACCCAACATTCAAGTGAATCAATTCAAACTTGAACGTCGGGTGTTTCTTGTTCCATGTTGGAGGTTTCTAAATCCTACTCACCCTCACCTTCAAACTGATCGGAAATGTACTTCCGCAGCATCTGGTGCGGGCGTAGGCCGTTGCCGTTTTTGCGGCCATTCGGGACCGTACCCCCGCCCGAGGAGCGGGCTTTCGAGGCGAGATTCTGAGTCGAAAAATGGTTGCTCTTGAACTGTTCCAGTTCTTTTTCGTCCATCCACTGCCGGGTCACGTTGCCCTTGCCGTAGCCGTCGTTGTAAGCGGCGATGCGGCTGTCGGTTTCAGCCAGGCGGCGCTCTTCGAGCAATTCGTGCAGCTCCTGCGTGAGCAGTAGGCGACGGGTTTCGAGCGATTCGGTCCGGGGCAGTTGCGCCAGTTCGTTTTCCAGAATGGCCTTCTGAGTCAGGTGCACAGCCAGTTGGGCTTCGGCTTTGCGAAGTTCATCCACGAGTTTGACCCGCTGCTTCCGCAACCGCTGCAACCGCGGCCCCGCCTGCAACCAGCGGAACCAGTACGCCTGGAGTACCGGGAAAGCAATGCCAAGGCAAACCGCCCCCGCGATGGCAAACAGAATCCCACTCAGCACAAACGACGCCAGCGCCCAGACACTCGTCACGAGGCCTTGATTGAGCGCGTCCATTTTCTGCAACTGATCCTCGACTTCCGTCAGGACGTTCACCTGATTCGGGTTGTTCGGATCCTGCTGGAGCTGGATGCTCTTGATGGTTTTGTTGATGTCCTGCTTCAACCGGTCGGTGCGGTACGCTTCGTACCGGAACCAGCCCAGGATGAAGAGCGTCGCCAGCGAAAACACGACCAGCCCGCCCTTAAACCAGGCGTAGCGCTTGCGCACGGTCGGGGAATCGTGATTTTCGAGGTACGGGCCTTCGATGAGCCGCTCGTAGGCGGGTTTCAGCAGGATGGAAACCATCGCCAGACCCACCGCAAATGACCAGGCCTCGATGTTGTTCCGGATGTTAAGCGCGTAGGCAACGATCTCGTGCGAGATGATCAAATCACCCACCACAAACGCCACGCCTGCCACGAAATACAGCAACCCGGCAAACAAGCTGTACTTCGAAGTAGCCCGCTCGCGGCGCTCGGTCAGACTGGCGGTAGCGGCCTCGTTTTCGGAAACGGCGGCTTCGAGCCGGTCGACTTCCTTACCCGCCACGCTTCCTTGCAGCAGGTGGTTTTGAAGGGTATCAAACGAAGTTTTCTGCTGATTACGGGTCAGCGCTACTTCCTGGTCGGTCGCGTCGAGTTCGCGCCGCTTGTCGGCCAGGCGTTCGCCGAGCTGCTCAAAATGTACCCGGCTGGAAACGTAATTTTCGTAGGTGTTTCGGTCGACTTGTTCCATGCCGCTCGTGTACCCGTGCTGAAAGTCGGGCGTGTCGTTGTGGGGCGGCTGTTGCGGGTCCTGGGATTCGGGCCACTGATTCATACCAAAATCGGGGTTTACGGTACGACATCCGACGGGCAGCGCGCCCGCCGTGGAGTACGTTACTCCTCTTGAAAAGACTGACCCGTCAAGCGTTGAAGTTGACGGCGCGTCAGGCGATTTCGGTAGTTTTTGGCCAATAAAAATTCACTTTCAAAAAGTTGTACCAGCCGGTCGCGGCGGGCACTGAGTTGGAGCAATCGGCCCGTTACGTCGGCGTACCGGGGAAGAATTTCCTGTTTTTCGTGCCGGTGAGCCACCGTGGCCGTTTTGAGCGATTCGATTTCCGTCTCCCATTCCTGCACCTTGAGTACCTTATCGCGGCGCAGTTGGCGTTGGCGGGCGTACACGTCCCATTCGAGCTTTAACAACGTCAACTGCCCCAGCAGTAGTTTTCCCGCGAACAAAAACAGGAAAAAAACAAACAGCCCAAGGGCCCAGGCCCGCAGCGGCGGCTGGCTCGTCCAGGCGTGTACAAACACAAACGCCGCCGCGGCCAGCGGTACCCCGACCTCTTCGAGCACGCGCTTCCAACGCGGCGCGAGCCGTTCGGGTTCCGACGTGTGCAGGACCGAGGTGCGGTTGAAAAGCGTAAACATCCCCGTCAGAAAGACGCCGAGGGCCACGAGGCCGCTCTCCGGGTACGCCTCGCGGAGCGTGTCGGCGATGAGAAAATAATTCCCAATGCTCATTCCCAGCGAGAGAAGTAGCCCGGCCAGTACCCGCGGCAGGTGGTGACTTTCGGTAAACGCCGCAGCTTTGAGCGATTCAATCCGGTTTTCGAGATCGGTGGTCTGGTCGTCGTTCTGGTTGATCCAGAGGTTCAGCTCGCCGATTTTTTCGTCCATGCGTTCGCGCTCGTGCTCCAGCCCGGCGGCCTGCTCGGCGAAGTAGCTGCGGATGGCCGCCAACTTTTCGCTGGGGTCGGTGTCGGAAAGGCCGAAGAGTACCCCCTCGTCGCGGAGCAGTTCTTCATTGTCGAGCCAACTGGGTTGGGGGGCTGGGGGCGCGACCGGTACCCATTCGGAACGAACTTCTGAAGCGAGGGTACTCCGTTCGGACTGTTCCGCAAGCGGTGACGTAACGGGTAGGGAGGGGGAAAGCTCGGGGCGCGGTTCGGCCGGGGGCCGAAACCACGCCCGCACACGAGCGAGCAGCGACATGAACGGTCGGTTGGGTTTTGGAATCAAACGCCCCGGTAGCGGGGAAATTTTCCAACCGGGCGTTTTTGACGACCGTAAAATTTCGCAAAAATGGGCAGAACCCCAAGCGATTCGGACAAACGGTCAGGCGGGGTGGGGGGTCGATTCGCCGTCGCGGTTGCGGAGGGTACTCAATTGCCCAAACCAGGCGTTCGAGCGGTGTTCGTGCCAGTCCCGTTGCAGCCGTTCGGTTTTTTCGCGCCAGAGACGTACCTGGCGACGCTGCGTCAGCGCGTAGCCCCAACCCAGCAGAGCCAGCAGACCGACCGCCAGGGTACCGATTTTCCAGGGCGTGGCGTCGGATGTGGGAACAACGGCATCCGGCTGAACGGCGGCTTCGGGTACCGCCGCGGGCACGGGGGGTACTGCGGCGACTTCCGCCACCGGTAGTACCGCTTCAGACGTACCGAAAAAGCGGGCGATGGGCAGGAGCAGGGTACTGTCCGGGCCGATGAGGTACCCCCGGAGGTGACGCAACGTTTCGTCAACGGCCAGCGAATCGCCCCGCCCGAGGCGATTGGTCAGGGCAGCGTGGAAGGCCGCGGCTTCGGCGCGGGTGGCCGAGAAGGGGAGCAGCAGCGAGTCGAGCGTGGCAACGGAGGGGGTCTGGTCCACTTCGCGTACCGCCGTCAATTGAGTTTCGAGGCCGTCGGACCAGATCAGGCACCACGCTTTTTCTTTCGGCAGTGGGTCGGGTTTTGTGCAGAGCAGCGCCATTTTTTCGCGCAGCACTCGCTCGCTGTGCCGCCAGGTGGCGAAGTCGACGGCGCGCTGGGCCGTGGCGCGGGGGGCAAGTTGCTGGGCGCGGAGCGTGGGGCCGAACGCCAGCAGCAGGAGCAGGCAAAACGAGCGAATCATGGCGGTGAAAGGCGGGTTTGAAACGGGGTAGAACGGACGCGGCAAACTACCGTCGCTGCCGCCGGTTCGCAAGAGCTGCGCGCGTTTTCCTGACGCAGGTTTAGCAAAAAGCCCCCACTCCTGGGGAGCGGGGGCCGGGTCGGTAGGTTGAAGGAAGGGGTAAAATTTAGGCGGCCTGGGCCACGAGGCGTTCGCCCCAGTTGAACAGGTCGGTTTCGGGCGAATGGAGTACCTCGGTGTGAAGGCGGCGGAGGAGGCGTTTCAGGCGCGGCAGTCGCTTCCGGTTGAAGCGCTCAAACATCGATTCGAGCGGTAGCTTTTCGGCAAGCGTACCGAGTACGTAGGCATCGGGCAGGCCGTACGAAAACGGCAGGATTTGCCCCCGTTCGTCGATGACGAGTTCGTCCAGGATCGTTTCCAGCCCCGCGGCTTCGTTTTCGAGAAACGTTTCGTCGGCGTAAATCAGACCCGGTCGCTGGCTGACGTACTCGCGGTGCATGAGGTCGAGTTGAATCGTCATGGCCGGTTCGTGGCGGGTGCGGAGGTAGTTGTACAGCACGTAGAGCCGGTGGAGGTCGAGCGGGCTGAGTTCCTGCCCGGTCATGGCTGTCCGCGCCCGGCCCGCCGCTTCGAGCGGGTGCAGTTGGAGCAGCGATGCGCCCCGCTCAGCGGCGAAATCGGCCAGCCAGAGCAGCGAAGCCCAGCTTTCCCGCGTGACAGAATGGAGGATGCCGAAGCGGGTACCCGTTTCCCGAATCACCGCCAGCCCGCGCTCCATTTTTTCAAACGCATTCGGCGCATTGCGAATCCGGTTATGCAGGTCGGGTTCGCCGTCGATGCTCACGGCCACCAAGTCGAGTAGTCCGAGAATGCGCCGGGCGCGGGCGGTTTCGAGGAGCATCCCGTTCGTAACGAGTCCCGTCACGAACCCTTCGGCACGGGCAAACGTCAGGAGTTCTTCGAGCGGGCGGTAGAGCAGCGGTTCGCCGCCCGAGAGGCTGATTGCGTCGAAGCCCGCCGCGTGAGCGGTACCTAAAAATCGCTGGAGCGCTTCGAGCGGTACCTGCTGCCGAAAATGCGGGGCCGACTCGGAGTAGCAGTGTAGGCAGGTGAGGTTGCAGGCCAGGGTCGGGTGAATTTGCACGAGCCGGAACCCCCGCCCGGTGGGCAGGGGTTCGCGTTCGGCGACGGAACAAGCGTCGGTGGGCGGCATGGCGTCAGAAGTTGACCGTCACTTCCACGTCCAGCGACTTCTTCAGCACGGCGGGAATGCCGCGTACGAAGACCTTCAGCCCCGCCACGCGCTCGTCCTTCAGGAGGCCATCGAGTTTGCCGAAGTTTTCCAACGGCGTCCGACCGACGACTTTCAGCACGTCGATGCGCGGCTGGCCGTACTTCCACCAGCGCTCGACGGTCAGCCCGAGGCTGTGGTACTGCGCCAGCAACTTGCTGACTTCGCGCAGTTGCGCGGAATCATCGATGCCCTTGAGGCTGTCCATCAGCGACTTCTCAAACTCTTTCGGATTGGCAGCGGCTTCCATAGAAAACAGGTTTAGAGGTTAAACGGGACGACTCGGGTCCGAATCGCAGGGCCAAAAGTCTACGCTTCCCGCGGTTGGCGGTAGCGGGGAAGTACCCGATTTGGGAATGGGGTGTTTTTCGGGGAAGGGGGGAATGTACGCAGGACGGTCGCTGACGGCCCGTGCTGCGATACCGTGCGCAGGTCCCGGCGAACCATGACACGGGCCGTCATCGACCGTCCTGACCCGATTGCTGAACGGACGCCTTCACGTACCGAATGCCGATCGTCACGAACAGCCCCAGCGAAACCACCAGCAACCCGACGAAGAGCAGCGTCAACCCCGGATTGTAGTAGGCAATGGCCCCGAGACAGACCACCGAAAGCCCCAGCGCCAGGGCGGGCAGGTACGGGTAAAGCGGCGTACGGAAAGGCCGCTCCAGGGCGGGTTCTTTCCGGCGCAGCGCGAACAGGCTGAGCATCGAAATCGCGTACATCACCACCGCGCCGAGTACCGAGAGGATGATGATCTGGTCGGTAGTCCCCGACCCCAGTGCCAGCGCCCCGACGGCCCCGCCGCCCAGCAAGGCCGCGTGGGGCGTACGGTACCGGCGGTGAACCGTTCCCAGCACGCGGGGGAGGTACCCCTCGCGGGCCAGGGCGTACACCTGTCGCGAGTAGCTGATTGTGTTGCAATGAAACGAGGCAATCAGCCCGAACAGCCCCAGGCTGGCGAAGATCTTCGACCAGGCATTGCCCGGCCCGAGCGCCAGCGATAGCGCTTCGGGCAAGGGGTTGTCAATGTTTGCCAGTTGCCGCCAGTCGCCCACGCCCGCGCTGAGAATCATCACGCCCATCGCCAGCGCGACGAGCGTGAAAATGGCCGAGAGGTACGCCCGGGGAATCGTGCGCTTTGGATCGCGGACCTCCTCGGCCACCATCGCCACGCCTTCAATCGCCACGAAAAACCAGATCGCAAACGGAATTCCGGCAAACCACTCCGACGGCCCGATCTGGGGCGGGTTGTGCGCTAAGAAATTTTCCACTCGAAACTGCGGCGCGACCAGGACCATGAACACGAGCAATTCCACCACCGACAGCACCGTGACCAGTACTGAAAACCGCGCCGACCCCGCCATACCAAACCAGTTGACGGCGATGAACACGACGTAGGCCCCCAGCGCTGTGGGCAGGACCGGAATCGCCGGGTCGAGAAAATGGGCGTAGCTGCCCAGCGCAGCGGCGATGGCTGGGGGCGCGAGCAGAAAATCGACCAGCGTCGCGAAGCCCGCTACGAAGCCGCCGACCGGTCCGAAAGCCCGCCGGGCGTAATGCGCCGCGCCGCCCGCCGAAGGCAGCGCCGTGGTGAGTTCGGTGTAGCTGAAAATGAAGGCGATGTAGAGCAGCGAGACGAGCACCGTCGCGCCCAGAAACCCCAGGGTACCCGAAACCGCCCAGCCGTAATTCCAGCCGAAGTACTCGCCCGAAATGACCAGCCCTACGGCAATGGCCCAGAGCTGGAACGTGGAGATGACCCGGCGAAGGGCGGGAGCGGCGCGGGGGCCGCCGTCGGGAGGCTCAGAATTCAATGGATAATGAATAATTGAAAATGGGAAGTGCCTGCAAAAATAAAAGCCGGTACCGGAAAGTCAGGGGGCAGCGGACGAGACCCGTCCGGCTTCAGCCCGCAAAACTCCCCCGGTGCGCCCGCTCCGGCAATGGTACTTCCGTACCATTTCATCCTAACCACTTTCTGAAAATCAGGCGGCCAGGCCGAAGAGCGTCTGGAGGCTGATCCAGAGTGCCCGTTTTTTGGCTTTGTCGGTGTGCAGAATCGCGAACGCATCGGCGTAGAGAAACTGCACGCCCTCGACGGGTTTAATTTGGTACGGCATGAGCAGAATGTCGAGGTTGAGCCGTTTGAGGGGTACCCCAAACGTGATGAACTGCCGTACCGACTGTGCCAGCAGCACGTCGCGGAAGTCGGCCCCTTTCAGTTCGGCAACGTCGAGTACCGCCACATCGGTTAGGGCGAGGCCCACGGCCTTCAGGATGTTTTCGAGCAGCGCCCGGTCTTCGGGCGTCGGCTGATTGGTCAGGACGAGTACCTCCTGCGCCACGCCGAGCGAGCCGAAGGTTGGGGCGGGAGTGGCGGGTACCTCAGCGGGTTTCGGAGCCGGGGCAGGTACCGGTTCGGGGGGCGTTGCGACGGTGGGACCGGAAGGCGCGGCCACCTCGGGTACGGTCGGGAGTAGCAGGGGGTCAGCAGAAACCGCTTCCACTACTTTTTCTTCCCCTACCTTTTCATTTTCCGCCACCAAAAAAAGCGTTTCATCGGCGAAAAGCTGGCGGAGGAAGGCGGTTGAGGGCGTCGTCATGTCGTAAAACTACGAAACCCTGCGCCGACTTGCCGCGCCAACGCGTAGTTTGCCCGTCCGTCCACCCCATCGTTTTGCATGAACGCACCCTACCGAATTCTTTCCCTCGACGGCGGCGGCATCTGGGCACTGGTGCAGGTACGCACGCTCCAGCGGCTGATGGGCCATCCCGATGTTTCCGGTCACGAAGTCCTTTCGCAGTTCGATCTGGTTGCGGCCAATTCGGGCGGCAGCCTCGTGCTGGCCGGGTTGCTCGAAAACCTGCCGCTCAACGAACTGCTCGATCTGTTTCTTGAAAAAAGCGGCCGCATTTTCGTGCCGAACGCCTGGCCCTGGCACCAGCTCTACAACTGGCTGAAAATTGGCCCGCGGTACCGTACGACCGAAAAGCTGGCAGGCCTCCGGGCGGTACTGCCCCGCAGCGGACGGAAGACCTTGCAGGAACTCCACGCCGAACTACCCGCCGGGCCGCGCCGCCCGCACCTGATGATTTGCGGATTCGAGTACGACGACCGGCGGGGCGTGTTTTTCCGGTCCGATTCGGCGAGTCGGGCGCAGAGCCACGAGCTGGCCCGGCTGGTGGGATTTCCGTCGCCGCCGCGCGTTGAAAAAGTGACCCTGGCCGAAGCCGTGCACGCGTCGAGCAACGCGCCGATTAATTTTTTCAACCGCCCGGCCAACGTGCGCATCGAAACGAACGGCGTCGGGACGCGTCACCTGTTCTGGGACGGAGCCGTCGGCGGCTACAACAATCCGGTACTCGCGGCGGTGGTCGAAGCGCTCTGCAACGGTCACCGGGCCGAAGACGTCGCGGTACTCTCCCTGGGTACCGGTGGTGAGTTTCTGCCCGAAGTCAGTACCGACGTGCGGACCGAGTCGCCCGAACTGGTGCGGTACCAAACGCAGAGCTTGGGTTGGCGAATGGGCATTCCGCGTTTCGTCAGCGACGTGAAAAAACTCTCGACCAGCATCCTCAGCGATCCGCCCGACGCGGCCAGTTTCGTGGCCTACACGCTGCTGTTTCAGCGCGAACTGACGGCGGGGACCCTCCGGCCCAGCGACTCACGTTTCATCCGGCTCAGCCCGCTGATTCAGCCCGTTTTTGCCGTGCGCGACGGTCGCCCGCGGTGGGAGCTACCCGAAGGATTCAGTGCAGAAGATTTTCGACTGCTGAAAAAATACCAACTCGATGCCGTGACGGCGGAAGCCATCCGGCTCATCGGTCGGTTCACGGATGGCTGGCTACTGGGAAACGTACCCAACCAGCCCGTCCGGGCGGGCGAGTACCTGAAGCCGATTCTGGGGTACGGGCGGTTTGCCGAGGGCGAAGCAGCCTGGCGGACGTGGACCTAATCACCGCACGCGGAGCACGACGCGCCGGTAGCGGCGCAGGGCCGGTCGACCCGAGTCGGTGACGGTCAACAACAGCGACAACTCGCCATCCCGAAACGTACCGGGAACGCGAAACGTGAGGCTGGGCGTGTTGGTTTCGGAAAAAGAAAAGCCGGGTACCCGGCGTTCGGGGTACACCTGCCACGCGTAGCGGAGCGAATCGCCGTCGGGATCGGACGAACGGCGGGCATCCAACCGAATCACCTGCCCCGGCCGTACCGTCCGGACGATGGGCTGACCCTCGTTCGGATACCCGGCCAGCGTGGCCACCGGCGGATGATTGGCCTGCGCGTAGGATTGCACGCACCAGTCGAGCCGGGCAGCAAAATCATCCTGCCAGTGGGTACGCCAGCGGTACAGGGCGGCCATGCGCGGGTCGGGATCGGTCTGGTAAGCGGCAACGGAATCGACGGCCTCCGTCAGGCGTTGAGCCGAATCTTGCACGAAACGTCCACCCCAACCGCCCCATTCCGGGTGTTCGGGTACGTTCAGGCCGTTGGGCAGCAGGGCCAGGAACGAAGGCGTGTCGCCCTCCTTGATTCCCCGGACACGACCCAGCTTTCCGCTCCAGATGTCGCCGCCCCGGTAGTTGGGGTACAGAGCACCGAGCGGCCCGTGGCCCTGCCGAACGTGGGTCTCGACCCAGGCCGAATCGACCAGCCGGGCGTCGCCGCCGCGGTACATGCCCCGAATGCCGTGGTGCCGCAGTACGTACAGCAATTCGGGGAATTGGGCCCGGATCCAGGCACCGGTAGCGTCCTGATCGTAAACGGCGTGGACGCGTAGCTTGCGTGTGAAGGCCCGTACTGCTTCCGGTGAACGACTTTGCCGAATTTTCCAGAGCGCCTGCGCCAAATCAGCCGAGCCACCCCAGAGGCACACCCACACGGGACGGGGGTCGGGCTGGTCCACGACGCGGATGATCCACTCGGAAGCTTCCGTGTCGCGGTCGGGGCCGATGCTTGTCGTGACGGGTACCTTCGGCCCGGCGAGGGGCTGACCGGCTTTCACGAGCGAACGGAGCCGGTCAGCGGTAGGGTAGTTCGGATCGTGCTGGACCAGCGTGGGCCGCACTTCGGCGTAGGCGTCAAGTACCTGCCGAATCAGTTCGGGGCGCACACGCTGCCCGTGGCCGAGGTTGGAGGAGGCCACCAGCCCTTCCACGTCGAGATCGTTCGTGTAGAACAGCAACCGGATGAGCGACTGCCCGTCATCGGGTTCGGCTTCGCCGGTGCGCAGGCTGCTGATGTCCGTCAGAATGAGTACCCTCGGACGGGCGACCGGTGGGGCGGGGTACCCATGGGGCGTCACCCAGCTCGCCAGACCGACCGAGATCAGCAGCCCGAAGGCCAAACGACGAAGGAGGGAAATGGGAAACGTCACGGCTACGCCGGTTGCGCCTCGCGCTGAATGAGCGCCTCGCGGTCGGGGCCGGTGGAGATGAAGTGAATGGGCAGACCGAGTTGGTCTTCCAGAAACCGAACGTACCGGGCCAGCGGCGCGGGTAGTTCGTCGTGACTACGCAGCCCGTCGAGGCCCGTTTGCCAGCCCGCGAATGATTCGTAGACCGGCTCGACGGTACCCTCGCAGAGGTCGTAAGGCAGTTGGTCGGTCAGGGTACCGTTGGGCAGGCGGTACTGGGTGCAGACCTTAATTTCCTCGAAAACGTTCAGCACGTCGACTTTCATCATGACGAGTTGCGTAACGCCGTTGAGCAGAATGGCGTACTTTAGGGCGGGCAAGTCGAGCCAGCCGCAGCGCCGCGGGCGGCCCGTCGTCGCGCCGAATTCGCGGCCTACCTCACGCATCCGTTCGCCGGTTTCGTCGAAGAGTTCGGTCGGAAACGGCCCGCTGCCGACGCGCGTGCAGTACGCTTTGAAAATACCGTAGACTTCGCCAATCCGCTGCGGCGCGATGCCCAGACCCGTGCAGGCCCCGGCGGTCATGGTGGTACTGCTGGTGACGAAGGGGTACGAGCCGAAGTCGATGTCGAGCAGCGAACCCTGCGCACCCTCGGCCAGAATCGCGCGGCCTTCCTGAAGCGCTTCGTTGAGGAGGTACTCGCTTTCGACTAACTGGAATTCCTTTAAAAATTCGACCGCCTCGAAAAACTCCGCTTCCGCCGTCGCGAGGTCGTACTCGAACTGGTAGAAACCCAGAATCTGCCGGTGGTTCCCCACGAGTCGGTCGTATTTGGCCCGGAAGTCGGGCGCGAGCACGTCGCCCACGCGCAGGCCCTGCCGCGAGACCTTGTCGGTGTACGTCGGGCCGATGCCCTTGAGCGTCGAGCCGATTTTCGACGCGCCCTTGGCCTGTTCGTAGGCCGCGTCGAGCAGCCGGTGCGTCGGGACGATAAGCGAAGCTTTTTTTGAAATGAACAGGTTGGCCTTCAGGTCGAGGTTGTATTTGGCCAAGCCTTCAATTTCCTTCCGAAAAATAATCGGGTCGAGTACCACGCCGTTGCCGATGACGTTCATCACGTCGGATCGGAAAATGCCCGAGGGAATCTGGTGCAGGACGTGCTTGAAGCCGTCGAATTCGAGTGTGTGCCCGGCATTCGGCCCGCCCTGAAACCGGGCCACGACGGGGTACTGCGGCGCGAGCACGTCCACGATTTTGCCTTTGCCTTCGTCGCCCCACTGGAGGCCGAGGAGTACGTCAACTTTCATAAGTCGTAAGTCGTAAATCACCCAGTCGTAAGTCGACTTAGGGCGGACGAAGGTACGGCGTCCGGCGGTGGGTGGGAAATCAGGGGTTAAAAATCGTTTCGGCCTGCACTTCCAGACCGGGCAGGAGTACCGAGCGCACGGGACCGGTACCGAGGGCGTAGTTGTCGAGGCGGTACCGGCCGTTTTCCAGCACGAACACTTCGATGTCCTGGTTGGCTGGGTCGACGAGCCAGTACTCCCGCACGCCGTGGGCTTCGTATACATCCTTCTTCGTCACTCGATCGCGGACGACGGAGGAAGGCGAGATGATTTCGACGGCGAGGTCGGGCGCTCCGTAAATGGCTTTCTGAATGATCGCTTCGCGTCCGGCACTGATAAATACGATATCAGGCTGAATCATCCGGCATTCAGACAGCACCACGTCGACCGGAGCCGCAAAGACTTCTCCAAGCTGTTGAGCCTGAATTGCCTGAAAAATCGCCAGTTGGAGGCGAAATGAAATTTTTTGGTGGTAAGGCGTGGGCATGGGCAATTCGTACAACTCGTCGTCAATTAACTCGACCCGCGAGTCGGGTGGGAGTTCGGCGAGCATACGTTCATGCGTCCAGGTACCGGCGGGGGAGAGCGTCGAATCCATCGGTCGGTCGGGTTAGTCCTGTTCGACGGCCTCGCGGTTTTCGCAGTTTTGCCGGGTGCAGGAGCCGTAGAAAATCAGCGAGTGGTGGAGGACGTTGAACTGGAGCGTCTCGCCGACCATGCTCTGGATGTTCTGCACGCGCGGGTCGCAGAATTCGGTGACTTTGTGGCAGTCGGTGCAGATGAGGTGGTCGTGCTGGCGGCGGCCATAGGCTTTTTCGTACTGGGCCAGGTTGCGGCCAAACTGGTGCTTGGTCACGAGGTCGCATTCCACGAGTACGTCGAGCGTGTTGTAGACCGTCGCCCGGCTCACCTGGTACTTTTTATTCTTCATCGAGATGTAGAGTTCCTCGACGTCGAAGTGGTCGTTCCGGCCGTAAATCTCTTCCAGGATGGCGAAGCGTTCGGGCGTTTTGCGGAGTCCCTTGTTTTCGAGGTACGCCGTGAAAATCTGCCGGACGGTCTCAAAATTGGTTTCGCGGGCAATCATTCGTCTTGCGTTTGAAACCACAAAGTAAGGAAATTTAGCGGGACGCGGTACCCTCACCAGTGGAGTTTCGGCGCGAACGCCGGGGGCCAATCGGGTACAAAACCTGGAGAGTGGGTCGAAGCTGGAAGCGTCCCTGTCCGTACCAAGTCATCGGGTCGCGCCCGATGCCGGGGACGAACGTGTACGGGACCGGATCGGTGCGAAGCGGGGCGGTGAAGACGGTTCCGAACGCGCCCCAGCGGGTCATGAGCCGCTCGCCGATGGATACCGGAATCAGAACCGAAAAATCGAGGCCCAGCGTCGTATTCGTTCGCGGCGGAACCACCACCGTGAATTCCTTTCCATCAAACGGGTTCGACTGCCGGAAGGCCAGCTCCTGCCGGTACCGACTGGCGAAACCCGAGAGGCCGAGCAGCAGCACGTCGTCCAGGTTGTACTCGATGCCCGCTTTCAGAAACCAGCCCGTCGTGCGATCCTGGCTACTGGCGCGGGTGAAATCGCGGCGGAAGCGGTTGTACCCGAGGCTGCCGACAAAAGCCTATTTTTCGGTACCGAGCGGTACGCGCACGTACGGTTCCAGCCGAAGCTGGTACAGTTCCTGGTCAGGCAAGACGAGGTGAATGCCCGGCCGCGCCAACTGAAACACGTCGATTCCCATCGACGGGCGGGGCTTGCGCAGAACCGGCTGAGCCAGCGTACTCGTCGCCAGTCCGAGGAGAAAGGCTCCCAGCGTTAGAAACCGGCATGCGCTCATGGCCGGTAGTCGAGGGTGATGGACGAACGGGAAAACTGCACGTTTTCGACGGTACCCCGCGCGGCGCGGGCATAGTCGGTGGCGGGCCGGTCGGGCGGGACAATCGTCAGGTAGTAATCGCGGCGGCAACTGCTGGCGTTGAAGGCCGCCTGTCGGCGGTAGAAAATTGTCAGCGTGTCTAGTACCCGCGTGGGCGAAACCAGGACGTAAGCGGTGCTGTCGGCGGCTAAGTTCAGAAGCAGCTCGAAGGCCGTGCTGTCGGCGGTAGGGGACACGCGGGCGGCCCGGGCCGAATCACGCCCAACCGCGTAAAACCGCTCGACGACGCGCTCAGGATTACTGCCGCGTACCCGTACCCGAACGCCGGTGTAGGGCTGAATGGCGGGGCTGAAGCAATTGCCCAGCCCGAGCAGCACGAAGAGAAATGCGATGGGCAGTAGCGGTTTGTTCATCGTGGTTAGGGTTGGTTGTCTGCTCCCCGGCGTCCTGGAAATTGATAAAAAAGCTGAATCAGAAAGCGCGTTTGAATCCGGCGACCCCGGTGGCCCCAGCTCGGCGCATCGCGCCCGATGCCCGGCAGGTAGGTGTAGGGCAGCGGGTCGGCGCGGAGCGGCTTCGTGTAGGCGACGCCCGCCGCGCCCCAGCGAAAATACAGCCGCCGCCCGAGCGGTACGTGGTGCAGCGCCGTGGCTTCTAGGCCGAGCGTGGTGTTGCGGCGGGGTGGGAGGGTGAAGTCCAGTACCGTGCCGTCAAACTCGTTGCGCTGGGTGAAGGCCACTTCCTGCCGGTACCGGCTCAGCAGGCCCGCCAGCCCGAAGGCAAAGCGGCCGGGTAGGGCTTCTAGCCCGGCTTTCGCAAACCAGCCCATCGTCCGATTGTCGTCCTGGGGCGTGTACGACCGGTACCGGCGAAATTCATTGTACCCCACACTTCCCACCAGCGACCAGCGCTCGTTACGCAGCGGTACCCGCAGGTACGGTTCGAGGCGGAATTGCCGGTTTTCGTCCCGATTCAATCCCCTCGCCAACTGAAACACATCGAATCCCACCGAAACACCTCGGACCGGATACCGGCTCTGCGCCTGGGCCGTACCCATCAGCAGTACCAGCAGCGGAAGCACGAATCGGTTCATGGCTGGATTTCGATGAGTACTTCGGAAAACGACTGACGGGAATCGAACACCACGTTCGTCACCTGTCCAAACGTGGTTTCGACTTGGCGCTCGCGGGGTACGTCGCCCGGAATCACCCGCTGGTAGTACTGCGGATTGCAGCCGGAGTCGAGCGTCAGGTCACGGCGGTACCGGATGAGGAGCGTATCGAGTTGGCCGGTACTGCGCCGGAAGACGTAGGCCGTGCTGTCGACCGAAAGGTTGAGCGGAAGAATGACTCCGCTTCCATCGCCGAATACGCCGCCGTGACTATGGGCCGAATCGCCCGCTACCGGATAGACCCGCACGAAACGCGGGGCGGTCACGCGGTCAGAAAAACGGACTTCGGCCTGTTGCGGCGGTGGGAAGGAATCACAGCAACTCGCCAGGCTCAGGGCAAGTTGCGCCAGGACGAGCGGTACGGGTAGTTTCATCGTGGTTAGGGGTGGTACGTGGCTCAGACACGAAACGGGGGTACTGGGTTGGAACCAGCGTAAAATTCGCTTCAGGCGCTCAAGCCTCGTTCGCCCGCTGGAGTGCATCCTTCACTAAATCAGCGTGGATTCGGAAACGCGCCTGCGTGATCAGCGCCTCCGGCAGTGGTTTCACAGCGGTAATCAAGCCGCGTTCTTTTGCTTCGAGCAAAACGCCAATGAGTCCGACTACGCGTAGGCCCTCCTGCGGGCTACCCGCCGCCCTTTTCGCTCGTCGAGAAGCAGTACGTCGGCGGAAAGCAGTTTAGCGAGGGCGATGGCTTCGCCATTATCCAAGCCGCTCCGCAGCCGAGTCAGCTCGACCGACTCAGCTACTGGTAGAATTGCCAGCCAATCGATTCGTTCGAGTTCGTCTACCCGGGTATTTCCAGCGCCTTAGTTCGCGCAGTTCATTCAAAACACCCTGCGGAATCACCACACGTCCGAAAAGCTGATGCAATAAATCCAGATGCCCGATGCGGTACAGGTTGCTGAGCGGCGACGTATCGCTGACTACAATCACGGGTTTCGGAGCGCTTTGAATGTCTCCAGGTCATCAGCTAAATCCTGGGTATCGTACTGAATCGGGATGCCGCGCTCAAACAGGATTTGCTCGAAACTTAGCCAGTCCAGACCGGAGAGGCGGCGGGCTTCGCTGAACGTCAAGCGGCCTTTTTCGTGGAGCAGTACCGCAATTTCCCGCCGCAGTTCTTCCTCGGTTAAGCGGGTCGCCCGGACAATTTCATCTTCGATAACCAGCATGATCGTGTTCGTTTTGGGTTACTCCATCTGCGTCACCCGCGCCACTTCGATGACGCCCTTGACCCGGTTTAGTTTTCGGATGAGCGAGTCGAGGTGGGCCGTGTCGTGGACGTAGAGTTTGATTTTTCCCTCGAAAATGCCGCCTTCGTCCGAGTCGACCGTAATCGAGCGCATGTTCACTTTGGCTTCTTTCGAGATGACCTTCGTGACGTCGTTGACCAGCCCGAGCCGGTCGGTACCCTTGATGCGCAGCCCGGCCAGGAAGGCCAGTTCGAGTTGCGAGGTCCACTTGGCTTTGATGACCCGGTTGCCGTGGTTCGACATCAGTTCGAGTGCGTTCGGGCAGGTGGTCTTGTGAATTTTGATGCCCTCGTTGACCGTCACGAAGCCAAACACCTCGTCGCCCGCGATGGGGCTGCAACAGCGCGCCAGCTTGTAATCGATTCGGTCCATGTCCTCGCCGATGAGGAGCATGTCGGCGTCGGGGCGGTCGCCGTGGGCCTTGCGCAGAAATTTGACGGTATCCCGGCCGTCGTCGAGCGGTTCGGCGAGCTGCGTTTTGGCCGTCTGCGCCCGCTCAAAGGCCTCGCGGTCGGCCTTCCATTTTTTGATTTCCTCCGGCGGGAGGTACCCCTTGCCGAAGCGGTAAAACAGGTCGTTGGCCTCCTTCGCCCCGAAGTACGCCCGAAGCTGGTTGATGACTTCGAGCGACAACTCCACGCCGAGTACCTTCAGCTTGCGCTGGACGAGGTCGCGGCCGTCGGTGACGTAGTGCCGGTTGAGTTCCTTGAGAGCCTCCTTGATGCGCGTCTTGGCCTTCGTCGTGACGACGAATTTCAGCCAGTCTTCCTTCGGCGTTTGTTTCGTCGACGTCAGGATTTCAACCTGGTCGCCGTTTTTCAGGACGTGACTGATTTCGACCAGCTTCTGGTTCACCTTCGCCCCGATGCACCGCGCGCCCACCTGCGAGTGAATCTCGAAAGCGAAGTCGAGCGCCGTGGCACCGTTCTGAAGTACCTTCAAATCACCCTTGGGCGTGAAGACGAAGACTTCTTCCTGAAACAGGCTGCTACGGAAGTCGTTGACGAATTCGATGGCCGACTTGTCGTCGTGTTCCAACACGTCGCGTACCTGCCCGAGCCAGACGTCGATGCCCGACTCGGCGGCCGTTTCGTTGCCTTTATACTTCCAGTGCGCGGCGTAGCCCTTCTCGGCGATTTCGTCCATGCGCTCGGTCCGGATCTGCACTTCCACCCACTGCCCGGTGCTGCTCATGACCGTCGTGTGGAGCGATTCGTACCCGTTTGAGCGGGGCGTCGAAATCCAGTCGCGCAGGCGCTCGGGGTTGGGGCGGTAGTGGTCGGTCACGAGCGAGTACACGTGCCAGCAGAGCGATTTTTCCTGGTCCTGCTCGGGCGGGGTTTTCAGGATGATGCGGATGGCAAACAGGTCGTAAATCTGCTCGAAGGGCGTGTTCTGCTTGCGGACTTTGTTCCAGATCGAGTGAATCGACTTGGGACGTCCCTTGACCTGGTACCGGATTTTGGCCTCCTGCAAATCTTCCTCGATGGGTGTGACAAACTCCTTGATGAAGCGTTCGCGGGCGGCTTTCGTGGCGCGGAGCTTGCGGGCGATGTCCTTGTAAATGTCGGGTTCGGTGTACTTCAGGTACAGGTCTTCCAGCTCGGTTTTGATGGCGTACAGCCCCAGCCGGTGCGCGAGCGGCGCGTAGAGAAAGGCCGTTTCGGAGGCCACTTTGAGCTGCTTGTCGCGGGCCATGCTGGCCAGCGTCCGCATGTTGTGCAGCCGATCGGCGAGTTTGATGAGAATTACCCGTACATCGTCCGAAAGCGTCAGGAGCATTTTTCGGAAATTCTCGGCCTGCGCGGAGGTACCGTACTCAAACATCCCGGCGATTTTCGTCAGCCCGTCGATGATGCGCATCACGCGGGTACCGAACTGTTTTTCAATGTCCTCCAGCGTGTAGTCGGTATCCTCGACGACGTCGTGCAGCAGCGCGCAGATGATGGCCGTGGTACCCAGTCCGATTTCCTCGACGCAGATCTGGGCGACGGCGAGCGGGTGGTAGATGTACGGCTCGCCGGTTTTGCGCCGCATGTCCTTGTGGGCTTCGGCGGAGAGGTTAAAGGCTTTTTTGATGAGCTTGGCGTCGTTGTCCTTCAAGAAGGGCCGGGCCGCCCGCATCAGCTTGCGGTAGCGTTTCAGAATCTCCCGGCGTTCTTCTTCGACGTCAATCGTATCGACCATAGTTTCGAGCGGAGCGTTAAATCAAGCAATGCCTAAGGTACCAAACGACCCGAACATTCGGAAGGTGGTTCCCAAAAAACTCCAAAATTCCGAAACGGTCAACTTGTTCTTCGGGCCGGAGTCCGTATTTTTGCAAACTCTTTTTGGGAGGGTGCTCTGTGCATCGTGCTTTGTGCATCGCAGCTTCATCCACGAAGCACAATCAACAAAGCACCAGGCACCAAAATCCACGGGCGTGGCGAAATTGGTAGACGTACCAGACTTAGGATCTGGCGCCGCAAGGCATGGGAGTTCGAGTCTCCCCGCCCGTACTGGTTTCAATTACGAATTCTGATGTACGAATTACGAATTGACAGGCAATCGCCCTCTGCGTCCTGGAAGGGGCCGGAGGGTTTTTAGTTAAGAATCGAGTGCGTCTTGATTCTTGATACTTACTACTTAATTCTGTTTGAAATGAACGTTACGCTCGAACGCAGTACCCCGACCGAGGCGGCCCTGAAAATTGCCCTGACGCCCGAAGACTACCGGCCGGAGGTCGACAAGAAAATTAAGGATTACAGCCGCAAAGCCAATCTGAAGGGCTTCCGCCCCGGCAAGGTACCCCCCACGCTGATTCAGAAACTGTATGGCAAGAGCATCCTCGTCGACCAGATCAACGACCTGCTGAGCAAGACCGTCTCGGGGTACATCCGCGAAAACAAGTTGAGCGTCGTGGGCGACCCGCTGCCCGATCGCGAGCGTACCGAAGCCATCGACTGGGACAACCAGCAGGAATTTGAGTTTGTCTACAACCTCGGACTGGCCTCGGAGTTTGAGGTCGATTTTGCGAAACTCCCGCCGGTACCGGCCTACGAAATCCAGGCAACCGACAAGGAACTCGACAGCACCCTCGAAGACCTGAAGACCCGCTTCGGCGAACCGATTCACCCCGAAACCCTCGAAGCCGGTGACATGGCCTACGGTACCTTCGAGGGCGCGGGTCTGAGCGAGAAATCGGCCATCCCGACGGCCAAGCTGACGGAAAGCTCGCAGGCGCTGTTCGTAGCCAAGAAAGTCGGTGACGTCGTGACGTTCGACATTCAAAGCCTGTTTGCCGAACCAAAATCGCTGGCGCTGGCGACGGGAAAAAAGGAAGAGGAAGTAGCCGAGTTGCAGGGCGAGGTGACGTTCACGATTGAAGACATTACCCGCAGTGCCCCGGCGGAGATGAATCAGGAATTTTTTGACAAGGTACTCGGACCGGGCAAGGCCACGAGCGAAGAAGATTTCCGGGCGCAGGTACTGGCCATTATTCAGGACAACTACCGCCGCGAGGCCCAACTCCTGCTCCGCGACGACCTCCAGCAGATGCTGCTTGATAACACGAAGATCGACCTGCCCGACGAATTCCTGCGGCACTGGCTGCTCGAAACCAACGAAGGCAAGCTCACCGAAGCGGACGTCGAGCAGGATTACGACAAATTTGCCCGCGACCTGCGCTGGACGCTGATTCGGAACAAAGTGGCCGAGTCGGCTGACATCAAGGTTGAGCCGGAGGAAATCGAAGCCTACGCCGGGGAAATCATCAAGTCGCAGTTTGGCATCTACGGCGACGATTCGAGCATGGGCGACGTCATCAAGCGCTTGGCCCAGGGGTACCTCAAGGAGAAAAACGGCGACAACTACTACCAGGTTTTCAACCGCGTTTACGCCAACAAAGTAATGGACGTGATTGTGGAGAAGGCCCAGGTCGAAACCCAGCCCATCGACGTCGATACCTTCCGTGAAAAGGCGGGCGCCGCGTGATGAGTCCCATCGCCACCGAAAAGGGCCTGGACAAACAAGTACAGGCCCTTTTTTGTATCTTCCGGACGCGTGCGTAGTTTGCTGAACTTCTCACGGCTACTTACGTTTCACTAAAGCAGTAGAAAAGAAATTAACACCCAAATCCAATCCTTGCATGGGCCGATCAACGGAAACGTTTAGTAAAAAAGAAAAAGAAAAAGCCCGGCTGAAAAAACGCCAGGAAAAAGAAGACAAGCGGGAAGAACGGAAAGCCAACGCGACGAAGGGACAAAGCCTGGACGACATGCTGGTCTACGTCGACGAAAACGGTAACCTGACCTCTACCCCGCCGGACCCCCGGAAAAAACGCGCCATTCGGGCCGAGGAGGTACAGATCGGCGTGGCCCGACAGGAAGATTTACCCGCCCAGGACGTGGTTCGTACCGGTACCGTTTCGTTCTTCAACGAATCGAAAGGCTACGGCTTCATCCGCGACAGCCAGACGCAGGAAAGCCTGTTCGTGCACGTCAGCAGCCTGACTGAGCCGATCACCGAAAACGACAAAGTGACGTTTGAAATCGCGATGACCCCGAAAGGACCGAATGCGGTGGGAGTGAAGAAAGTCGTACCCGCCTAACCTACGGGCAGGTCTCTTCGAGTTGAACTGAAGCCACACCGGGGTAACGCCGATGTGGCTTTCGTGTTGGGTACCTGGTGGGGAAATCAGCTTTTAAATCCAATCGGCTCCCGCACCTTCGCCTGCCCCAGCCGGTAGAGTTCCAGCAGGACCCGCTCGTCGAATTTTTCGCGCCAGTACCGGTTTTCGAGCAGGAGCTTTTCTACCTCAGCTTGCAGCTTCTCGTTTTCGAGCGTCAGGCGGTTTAGTTGCTCGCGCTCGGGGGTACGGTCCTGAAAAAAATGCGAGACTTGAGTACCGAACGCGTCGGCCAGTTGCTCCAGCCGGCTGACGGTCAGCTCGGTTTTGCCGCGTTCGAGGTCGCCGTACGCGGTTGTGGAGAGGCCAAGGGCATCGGCCAGATTTTCCTGCGAGTACCCGCGTTGCAGGCGCAGTTGCCGGATTTTTTCGTGCAGTTTCATGGTTTCTCAAGCGGTACCGAGCATTTCCCGGTTAATCCGAGTAGCGTTCGGGCGTTTTCGTACCAACTTTGTTCCCGGACACGGTTCGGTCATTTTGGCCGGAACTGGTCCGGGAGCGAGTTTAGCATTTTGAGTTTAGAGTTTAACGTTTAGAGCGTCCGCCGCTGCGGTGTTCTGTTCGACAACTCTAAACCCTAAACTCAAAACACTGAACTCACAAACGCATTCACAAACTACCATTTCTTCCATGCTCAACCGCGATGAATTCCGCAAGTACGCCGTGCACGGCCAGGGTCTGAACGGCCTAACCGTCGACCGGTACATTCACAAAATCGAAGACATGACGCGCGCCGTCATCGAAGAGCGGCCGATGCCCTTCCGCGAAGTTGACGTGTTTTCGCGCCTGATGGCCGACCGCATCATCTTTTTCGGGATGCCCGTCGATGACAACATCGCCAACGTCGTCGTGGCGCAGATGCTTTTCCTCGAATCGGCCGATCCGAAAAAGGACATCATGATGTACATCAACTCGCCCGGCGGCTCGGTCTACGCCGGCCTGGGCATTTACGACACGATGCAGTACATCCGCCCCGACGTGGCCACGATCTGCACCAGCCTCGCCGCCTCGATGGGGTCGTTGCTGTTGGCCGGTGGGGCGGCCGGCAAGCGTTCGGCGCTTCCGCACGCCCGCGTGATGATTCACCAGCCGAGCGGTGGGGCGCAGGGGCAATCGGTCGATATCGAGATTACGGCCCGCGAGATTGTGAAGCTGCGCGAAGAACTCTACCAGATTTACGTGGCCCACACCGGCAGAGCGTTTGAAGAGATCGAGCGTGACTCGGACCGCGACAAGTGGTTTCGCGCCGACGAAGCCCGCGAGTATGGCCTCATCGACGAGGTACTCACCCGTACGCGCTAAACCGGGTCGCCGACCGTCCGCTAATTTCTTGACCGCCGCGCGGCGCAAATCTTCCACCGACCGTCTACCTTTGTTAGGCGGTCGGTTTATTTTTAAGTCGTCAGTCATCAAGTCGTAATGTCGTGAGCAAATAAATTCAGGTACTTCGACTTACGACTCCCCGCCTTCCATTATGGCTCAACTCTCCTGTTCCTTCTGCGGCCGGAAAAAAAACGAGGTCGAACTGCTGCTCTCGGGCATGGATGCCCACATTTGTAATTACTGCGTCGAGCAGGGCCACGAGGTCGTGCTGGAAGAGTTGGGGCTGAAGAAAAAAGAAAAACCTGCGCCCGTCAAGCCCTTGAAGCTGGTCAAGCCGCAGGAAATGAAGCGGTTCCTCGATCAGTACGTCGTCGGGCAGGACGCCGCCAAGCGGGTCATGTCGGTGTCGGTCTACAACCACTACAAGCGCCTCTCGCAGCCCAAGTCGGACGATGAGGTGACGATTGAAAAGTCGAACATCATCATGGTTGGCGAAACGGGTACCGGCAAGACGTACCTCGCCCGCACCATCGCCAAGATTCTCCAGGTACCCTTCTGCATTGCCGACGCGACGGTCATCACCGAAGCCGGGTACGTGGGCGAAGACGTCGAAACCATTCTGACGCGCCTGCTCCAGGCCGCCGATTACAGCGTCGAAGCCGCCGAGCGGGGCATCGTGTTCATCGACGAAATTGACAAAATCGCCCGCAAGACCGACAATCCGAGCATCACCCGCGACGTCTCGGGCGAGGGCGTTCAGCAGGCGCTGCTCAAACTCCTCGAAGGCTCGGTCGTCAACGTACCCCCGCAGGGCGGACGCAAGCACCCCGACCAGAAGCTGACGCCCATCAACACCGAAAACATCCTGTTCATCTGCGGCGGGGCGTTTGACGGCATCCAGCGGCACATCGCCAAGCGCATCAACACCCGGCCCATCGGCTTTTCGAGCGACGACAGCGTGAGCCGGGCCTTCGAGCGCGACCAGTTGCTCCGGTACGTGAACGCCCAGGATTTAAAGTCGTTTGGCCTGATTCCTGAACTGCTCGGTCGCCTCCCCGTCGTGACGAGCCTCGAACCGCTTGACAAGCGTACCCTGCGGCTGATTCTTCAGGAACCCAAAAATGCCCTGACGAAGCAGTACGAAAAGCTTTTCAAAATGGAGGGCATCCGCCTCGAATTCGAGGACGACGTACTCGATTACATCGTCGACCAGGCGACGAATTACAAACTCGGGGCCCGCGGCCTGCGCTCGATTTGCGAGGCCATCATCACCGACGCGATGTTTGAGCTGCCCTCCGAACCCGACATCAAGGAATTTACCGTTACGCTCAGTTACGCCCGTGAGAAATTTGAGCGCTCGACGTTCCACCAGATGAAAAAAGTGGCTTGAATTGCTTCCCGTTTCAACGAAAGGCCCCGCTGTCTAACCGATGGCGGGGCCTTTCGTTGAAAACCAGTTGACATAAAGTTGGGGTTGGACTTCTACAAATCAGGGTTGAAAACACGAACGGCACTGTTTTTTCGCGGCGCAGCGACGGAAGTTTTCCGTTCACTTCAATCACGTTTCAACCATGGTCAACAAACTACTTTCCGCCATCTGCGCGATGGCATTGCTCGCCTCCTGCTCCCGGCAAACGGCCAGTTTTCAGCGGTCATCGAGCGAACCCATCGCCCGGCAAACCGCCGCTGTTTCGGCTCCGGTCGCAGCGCCTGAACCGGTAGTACCCGCGCCGGTCGCAACCGAAGCAACGGTTACCGAGCCGGTACTCATCGCCAGTACCACCGAAACGAAAGCCGCTGCCGTTCCGACGCGTGCGGAAACACGTCAGGCGGCTCGGACGGCCCGCGTTCAGCAGGTACTCAATGCCGCGAAGGCGCAGCCGAACCTCGCGGGCGAAACGCGCCAGCTAACGGGTACAGAAAAATTGGTGACGAAACTCGTTGCCAAAAAAATAAACAAACAAATCGCCAAAGGACAGAAAGCGCAGGCCGTCGGTGGCAACGTAGTCATCGGAATTGTCCTGCTGGCCGTGGCGCTGATCCTCGGACTCATCGGGCAGGGCCTGCTGGCGGCCATCGTGGCTGTCATCGGGGTACTGTTCCTGATTCTGGGGCTACTCAACAGCGCTTCCCTGACGGGTATGTCCTGAGGCGAGACGGATTGCCTATGAAAACCATCGTTTTGCTACACGGCTTCGGCGAAGATTGCACCGTCTGGAATCCGCTCAAAGCCGCCCTCCAACCCGAGTACCAGGTCGTGACGCCCGACTACTCGGAAGCCGACAAGTTTGAAACGATGGACGAGTACGCCGACTGGCTGCACACGCAGTTGCTGCTCGACGAAGTGGTGAAATGCGCCCTCATCGGGCATTCGATGGGCGGGTACATCGCCCTGGCGTTTGCCGAAAAATACCCCCAGATGCTCACGGGTCTGGGGGTATTTCATTCGACTTCGTACGCCGATACTGACGAACGCAAGGTCAAGCGGCTCGAAATCATCGAAACCATCAGGCAGCACGGATCGGGGGCGTTTCTCAAAACGTTCGTGCCGACGATGTACGCCGATTCCTTTGTCGAGGCGCATCCTGAGCAAATCGAGGCGCACCTCACCGCCGTGGCCGACCTGTCTGCCGGGGCGCTCGTCACCGCGATGGAAGCCATGCGGACCCGGCCGAGCCGGGCGGAGGTACTCAAAAAAGCCGCCTGGCCGGTGCTTTTCATCATCGGGATGCGCGACAAAAGCATCCCGGCTCAGGACCTCATCGAACAGGCCCGCTGGCCCGCCGAGTCGTACCAACTGGTACTGGAAGAAGTCGGCCACATGGGGATGGTCGAAGCCCCCGAGGCCTGTCTGGCCGCGATCCGGCAGTTTCTGGAAAAAACCTGAGGGCCGGGATTTCGGCTTTTTTTGGCAATTTTGCCGGTGTTGACATGGGACGCTGGACGTTAGATTTTGGACGTTGAATGCTTCGTCCCAAGTCTAACGTCCAGCGTCTAACGTCTTTAATCCATGACCTACGTCCTCATCACCGGCGGCAGCAGCGGAATCGGCCGGGAAATGGCCTTTCAGTGGGCCGAACGCGGCCGAAACGTGCTGCTCGTGGCCCTGCCCAACGCCGCACTGGCCGAAACCGCCCGCGAAGTCGAAACCCGGTACCCGGCCGTGTCCTGCCGAACCTTCGGCGTCGACCTCTCGCAGCCAACGGCCGCCGAAGAAATCCTCGATTTTCTGAATACCGAGCGCCTGTCCGTCGACACGCTCATCAACAACGCCGGCATCAGCGCGGGCGGACCGTACGAGCAGCTATCGGCGTTTCAGGTACAGGTCATCGTCAACACGAACGCCCTCGCCACCGCTCAACTTTGCTTGGGCCTCCTACCCGAACTGCGGCGGCATCCGGTGGCGTACATCCTCAACGTCAGCAGCATGGGTGGCCTCACGCCCACGCCCTACGCCACGCTGTACTCGGCCTCGAAGCATTTCGTCGCCGGGCTGTCGCAGGCATTGCGGCAGGAACTGGGGCGCGATTCCAACATCCAACTCAGCGTACTCTGTCCAGGTCCGGTACTCACCGGTCACGCCCGACATCAAACGCGCACCGGCCAGCACGGACCGATCGCAAAGCTGCTCATCAAGTACCCGGCGGAGGTGGCGAAAGCGGCCATCGACGGACTGCTGGCCGGAAAGGCCGTCATCATTCCGGGTCGGGTAAACTGGCTCTTCGTCGGCATTCTCCGGGTACTGCCGCAAGGGCTGCGGATGCGCATCCTGACGAACATTTTTTCCAAAACACACAACGAAACCCGTCCCGAACTCAGCCATGAAATCGAACGTAGCGGTCATCACCGGCGCTAACTCCGGCATCGGGTACCAGACGGCCCTGGCCCTGGCCCGGCAGGGGTTCGAGGTCGCCCTCGTCAGTCGGACCATCGACAAATCCGAAACTGCCCGCGAAGCCATCCTCGCCGAGGTACCCGGCGCGAAGCTCCGCACGTTTGCCGCTGAACTCGCCTCCGCCCGGCAGGTCGACCACGTCGTGCGGCAACTCCGCGAGACGTACCCGGCCATCGACGTACTCATCAACAACGCCGGTACCTGGTTTGCCAAGCGCACCCTGACCGAAGACGGCTTCGAGACCGAGTGGGCCGTGAACTACCTCGCCGCTGTTCGGCTCACGTTCGGATTGCTGCCCGCGCTGCTGGCGGCCCCGGCGGCTCGGATTCTGAACGTGGCCTCCGATTCGCACCTGAACGGCAAAATTTTCTGGGACGACGTCTCGCTCGACGGGCGGTACAACGGCCTGCGGGCCTACCGGCAGTCGAAGCTGGCGATGGTGCTGTTCTCGCATGAACTGGCCCAGCGCCTCAACGAGGCCCAGACGGGCATCAGCGTCCACGCCATCCAGCCGGGTTTGGTGCAGACGAACATGGGCAACAAAAACACGAACTGGCTCTTCAGCCTGATCTGGAACATTCGCAAAAGCGCCGGGACTACCGAAGCCGAAGGAGCCGCCACGACGGTGTACTTGGCCACGTCGGACGAGGTGAGAAACCTAACCGGCGGGTACTGGGACAAATCCAAACAAAAACCTTCGCACCCCCTCAGCTACGACCCGGCGGCCCGGCAGCGACTTTGGGAATTGACCCGGCAGCAGACGGGACTGTCGCTGGAAATTCGGAAAGCTCCTTGACTACGACCTGCGGCCGGGACTCAAAAAGAGAGCCGCCGGAGAATCCCCGGCGGCTCGTCGTCCACACAACTAAAAATCGTCAGCGCAGCAACCCGTCGAGCGTGAGGGCCAGGTAGTAGAGCCCGCCGAGGTTGGGGCCGCCCGCGTACTGCACGTAGCGCTGATTGAAGACGTTCGAGGCCCCGAGTTTGGCTGTCAGGCCGAGGGCGGGTACCCGGCGGTTCACCTGCACGTCGAACGTGTGGTAGGCGGGTACCTCGCCGATGACCAGCGGGCTTTGCCAGAGGTACCGCTGCTGGGCGTGATACGTGACGTTGAAACCCGTGTTTTTCAGGAATTCCCGGTTGCCGAGCGAGACGTTCGTGGCGAACCGCGGCGTGTTGAAGGCCGTCACGAAAATGTCGGTGGCGTCGTTGGCGACGAGGTCGTTGAAGTTGACGTTACCTGAGATGGTGAATTTTCGGTAAAACTGCCAGGTCACGCCGAGCGTCGAGCCAAAGCTGTGGTACTGATTCCTGGCGTTGGTGAAGACCCGGTACCGGGTCTGCTTCGAGCGGGTCAGCATGTCGAGTACCGACGCGTCAGTCCCCACCCGATCCGTGACCGGAACGGCCACTTCCACTTGCCCGAGGAAGCCGGTGTAGACGTTGTAGTACGCCTCCCAGTCCAGGCTCAGTTTGTTGTTCAGCAACACGCTTTTGTAGCCGACTTCCGCCGAGTTGATGCGCTCGGGTTGCATGGTGGGCAGGTTGGCGACTTGCAGAATGTTCCGGTTGTTCAGCGCCGATTGATTCCGGCTGATGCCGTTGGCGACGTCGGCATTGACGGCTGCGTTGAAGGCATTGATCGAGGCCAGCGTGTAGGAATTTTCGAGGTACCCCAGGCCCTCGTTCACCCGCGCCAGCCCGCCCACGCGCCGGACGTTGCCGTTGTTGACAAACGACAGCGCCTCAAACAGCGCCGGGAAGCGGAAGCCGTTCTGGTACGAGACCCGGAAGTGGTGCCGCCCCGCCGAGTACACCGCCGCCATCCGCGGGTTCCACTTGGCCGTGAACTCAGGGTTGTAATCAAGGCGGAGCGAGCCGCTGAGTTTGAGTCGATCCTTCAGCAGCAGCTTCGTGGCCTGCACGAATCCGCCGATTTTCTGGTAGTGCTGGTACGCTCCGCCCGGCTGCGTGCGCTCGTTGAGCGGGCGCGAGAAATCCACGAAGTCGTTGCCGTCGGGGTAGACGGAATAGTGCCGGTAATCGCCGCCCACCTGCACGTCGGCGAAGCGGATGCGACTCCGGAAATTATACTGAAACTCGGCATGGTACGTCGTGCTTTTTTGCAGCAGCCAGGCCCCGCCTGTGGCGGGTGCACCGGGTACCAGACTGGCGTGGTCCCAGTTGTTGATGCCGGTGATCGTGTTTTTCAGCGTGGTGAATTCGGGCGTACCCGGCTGCGTGCGTCCGGCGTCGGCGGTGGCGCGGGCCTGTTGCATCGCCGTGGTGAGGTCGGTGCCCGCGTTGACGGCCGTTTGCAACGCGTTGCGGTAGGCGGTACCCCAGGTGGTCGTTGACGAATGGGTCAGATCGAGGTTGTCGGACAATGGCTTGAGATTGTACGATTTCCCCGTGTTTTCAATGAGTACGTACCCGCGCACGAGCAGGTCGGGCGACTGCAACTGGGCGAAGTGATTCTGGACCGTCACGCCGCTGAGCTGGATTTTGTTGCCGCGCTGAAACACGCCGTCCATCCGTCCGAAGCGGTACCCGTAGGCCAGTTCGTAGCGGTCGTTGAGTTTGTAGTGCAGGCTGGCGTCGACTTTCGCGTTGCGTACGACGGGATTGATGAGGTCTTTTTCCCAGTACCCCGTCCGGCGCACGTTGAAGGTCTGCGTGCGGCCCTGGACCTGAATCGTGATCGGCACGTTGTTGTTCTGCTCGTCGCCGTAGCGGTTCCAGAGATCGGCGGCGGGATTGTTCGCGCCAGACAGTTCGGGGAAACGTGGGTTGGCCGAGGCCAGATTCTGCGGATTCTGATCGGTGGCGACCGTCGCAACCCAGTCGATGCCGCGCAGATAGCTCGCGTTGAGTTTAAACGCGAAGCGGTCGTTGAAGGCCTTCGCGTACCGAATTGCGGTTTCCGACAGGATTCCAGCATTTCGGTCGATGGCATCGACGTGATTCACGGCCGTTTTCTGGTACACGCTCAGGCCTTGGTACCGAAACGGACTTTTCGTTTGCAGGTTCGCCAGTCCGTTGATGGCGTTCATGCCGTACAGCGCCGAGGCCGCGCCAGGCAGTACCTCCACGCTCTCGATGTCGAGTTCGGTCGGGCCGATGGCGTTGCCGAGCGGTACCCCGAGCGTGGCCGCCTGCATGTCGATGCCGTCGACGAGCTGCATGAACCGGAAGTTGTTCGGAATGTTAAAACCACGCGTGTTGGGTACCTGAAACGTCAGGCTGAGCGTCGTGAGTTGCACGCCCTTCAGCGTGGCGAGGGCATCGTAAAAACTGGGCGCGGCGGTTTGCTGAATGGCCCGCTGGTCGAGCTTTTCGATGGCCACGGGCGATTTCAGAATGCTTTCCTCGAGGCGTGAAGCCGTCACGACGACCTCCTCAGCCAGAATGCTTTTCGGTTCGAGCGTCAACGCAACCCGTTGCTCCGTCGAGTTGACTGGAACTTCCTGCGTCTGAAACCCCACCGACGACACGACGAGCGTGAACGGCGGGCGGCGGGTCGTGCGGAGTTCGAAGGTACCGTCGGTCTTCGTAATCGTGCCCGAGAGGGTACCCTTCAATGCAACCGACGCGCCCGCCAGGGGCTTTTTCGATTCGCCGTCAGTGATGGTACCGCGGAAATTGGTTGCCTCCTGTGCTTGCGCGGTAAGGGTACTAATGCCGCTAAAAAACCAAACGAAAAGCTGTTTCATGGGAAGAAAAACCGAGAGTGATTGCGGGGCAAAGGTAAATTAACTATTTAATCTACAAACTTAGTAGACTAAATAGTTACTCTGATCTTTCGATGCGATAGCAAGGGATTGCGGAAGGCTACCCAACCGGGTCAAGAGTAGAAAATCTTCCCTGATTGGGTCGATCACACAACCCCGTGGAGGTTTTTTTACTTTAGTCAGAGTAGAAAGTTTTATCGAATTAAAAATCTGATAATCAAAATATTAATAAGTAAAAATTATTCCCATCGGTCGAACTGCCTACCCCCGCCCGGCGTTACAAAATCGTCTGATACCAAGCATTTTTCTTCATCAACATGCTGCTTCAAACTCCCGTTTTGCGTACCCCCGAACCCCTCGTGCGCCCGGCCAGACTTTGGCTACCCAAGCGCGTCCTGTTCACGCCCGATGCGCTGGAGGAACCCTTCGGTCAGCAGATTCTGGAGCGCGTCACGACGCTGAACCTACCCGTCGAGGTGATGAAGTCGAACCGGCTGACGGGCCTGCGCGGGGCCGACGACCGCGAGACATACCGCATTGCCAAGAACACGCTGGCCGTGGTCAACGCCCCGCCGAGCGCGCTGCGGCTCCAGCCCATCCCGCCTTCCGCCGACTGGCAGATGAACCTCGCCGAAGGCTGTCCGGCGCACTGCCAGTACTGCTACCTCGCCGGAAGCCTGGCCGGTCCGCCGGTGGTGCGCGTGTTTGCCAACCTGCCGAAACTACTCACGAACACGGCGGCCTACGAACGCCCCGGCGAGCTGACGACCTTTGAGGTCAGTTGCTACACCGACGTGCTGGGCATCGAGCACCTGACGGGCAGCTTGGCCGAGTGCATCCGGTACTTCGGTACCCGCGAGGCGGCGCAACTGCGTTTCGTGACGAAGTACGATCAGGTGGATTCGCTGCTGGGGGTACCTCACCACGGCCAGACGCGGGCGCGGGTGAGCCTGAACGCCGAGGCCATAGTCCGGCGGCTCGAAGGCGGTACGGCCTCACTCGAAGCGCGGTTGCAGGCGATGCGCCAACTGGCCCTGCCCGTCGAGCAGGGCGGGGGCGGGTACCCCGTCGGGGCGGTGATTGCGCCGATCATGCCGATTCCGGACTGGCGCGCGGCGTACACCGATCTGCTCGACCGGTTGGCGGATGCGCTCGATTTCGAGTGTGATCTGAACGCCGAATTCATCAGCCACCGCTTCACGCCCGGCTCGAAAGACGTGCTCCTGAGCTGGTACCCCAACACCTCGCTCGACCTCGACGAGGCGAAGCGGGCCATCAAGCGCACCAAGTTTGGCACGACCAAATTCGTCTACCGCCCCGACGACATGCAGACGCTCAAGCGCTTTTTTTACGAAGAATGGCGCAAGCGGTTCCCGAAAGCGGAGGTGCTGTACTGGACGTAGCCAATTCTTTCGGCAACGCAAGTGACATGTCGTCGTTGAATTTTCGCAAACCAAATTCAACACCGGAAGTTTAGGTGTAGCAGTCGTACCCCTTCCTTCCTTTGACATGGAAACGTCTGAACGGAAAATTGCCCTCGTCACCGGTGCCGGGCGCGCCGAAGGCATCGGCTTCGAGGTAAGTCGGCAACTCGGTCAGCAGGGCTACACGGTCCTGCTGACCGCCCGCCATCTGGAAGCGGCAGAACCACTTGCCACCACGCTCCGGGCCGAAAACCTCGACGTGTGGCCCTACGCGCTCGACGTGACGGATGAAGCCAGTGTCCGGCAACTGGCCGGACACGTTCAGCAGCAATTCGGGCGGCTGGACGTACTCGTCAACAATGCGGCGGGTACGAGTGCCTACGGCGAACAGTCGACCACCGCCGACCTCACCCAGGCCCACGCCGTGCTAGAAACTACGCTGTTCGGAGCCTGGCGGCTGACGCAGGCGTTGCTGCCCTTGATTCAACAAAGTTCAGCGGGCCGAATTGTCAACGTTTCCAGCGGCGCAGGCTCACACGGCGACCCGGCGTTTGGCCTGACCACCCGCAACGGTATGGGTACCAGCTATGCGGTATCGAAAGCAGCGTTGAACGCCCTGACTGCTAAACTAGCCTTCGAAGCTTCGAGCGACACGTTGCGCATTAACGCCGTTTGCCCCGGCTTCACAGCAACTTTTGAAGGCGGCGCAGCGATGGGTGCCCGGCCCGTTGCCGAGGGAGCGGCCAGCGTGGTCTGGGCCGCGTTAATTCCAAACGCTGGACCCACAGGCGGTTTTTTTCGCGATGGCAAGCCCTTGCCGTGGTAGTGAAAATGCACCGTCAATTAGCCTGATCCATCGGCAGGTACACGCAAAACTCCGCTCCCTCGCCGGGTTGGCCCGTCGCCGTGACGAGGCCGCCGTGGCGCTCGGCCACTTTTTGAACGATGGCCAGGCCGATGCCGGTACCCTCGTACTCGTCGCGGCCGTGCAGGCGTTGGAAGGCCTGAAAAATGCGTTCGCGGTACTGGTCGTCGAAACCGATGCCCTGGTCTTTCACGCAGAGCAGCAGCCAGCGTTCGCTTTTTTGGTCGAGTACGGCCTGGGGCAGGTCGGCGCGGCCCACTTCCCGCGCCGTGATGTCGACGTGCGGTGCCGCGCCGGGCTTCGTGAATTTGAGCGCGTTGGTGATCAGGTTTTGCAGCAACTGCCGGAGTTGGGTCGGGTCGCCGGGTAGCTGGGGCAGGGGGTCGGCGTGGAGCTGCGCCGCGGAGGCCTGAACGGCTGCTTCGAGATCGTCGAGTACGTCGGTCAGCACCTCCTGCAAATCGACGAGTTGAACGGGTTTTTCCTGGCGGGGCGTCAGCCGGGAGTAGGCCAGCAGGTCCGAAACGAGCGCCTGCATCCGCTTGGCCGCTTTCTGAAGGCGCTCAAACAAATCAATCGCGCCCGGCTCGAACGTCGCCGCATGACGGAGCAGCAGCCGATCGGTGAAGGACTGAATTTTGCGCAGCGGCTCCTGCAAATCGTGCGAGGCCACGTAAGCGAATTCTTCCAACTGTTGCACCGAGCGTTGCAGGCGCTGCTCCTGGAGGTGTCGCTCGGTAACGTTCATGAACGTCACCACGACGCCCTCGGTACCCTGCTTGACGGCTGACACCTCAAACCAGCCTTCCAGCCCCGAATCGTCGCGGTAGTACGCGGTGCTTTGCCCGGCCTCGCCCGTCTCCACGACCCGCACGTAGAGGTCGAAAAAACCGCTGTCGCGGTTGCCGGGAAAAACGTCGAGCAGGGTTTTGCCGATGAGTTCTTCGGGCCGCATGAAGTTGCTCCGCAGGACGGCCTCGTTGGCGAGGTCCATCCGAAAATCCACGATTTGCCTGGTTTCGTCGCGCACGGCCGTCATGGCAATGATGCTGTTGAGCGAGGCGTCAAGAACGAGTCGTAGTTGCTGGACGGCTTCCGCGACCTGGGCCGTGCGCTCGGCCACGCGACGGCCAAGTTCGGCTTCGGTGTGTTTGCTTTCGGTGATGTCGAGCAGGGTACCCAGGAACCGGTACGCCCGCCCCGATTCGTCGAACAACGCCCGGCCATTCGACCGGACCCAGCGCACGCGACCGTCGTCGAACCCGACCGTCCGGTACTCCAGCCGGAAGGGGCCGCTGCCGGGTTGCAGGGCGGCTTGCACGGCGGCATGGGCGCGATCGCGGTCGTCGGGATGGGTACCGGCCAGGAACACGTCGTAGCTGATTTCAGCTTCGGGTGGCAGTCCGAAAAGCGCCTTGCAGCGATCGGTCCAGACGAGTTCACCCGTGACGAGGTTGTAATCCCAGGTACCGAGTTCGGCCGCGTCGATGGCCAGGGCCAATCGCTGTTCGTTTTCCTGAAATTGGCGCGTGGCCCGGCGACGGTCGGTCTGGTCGATGAGTACACCCGGAAAAGCCACGGCCTGCCCGGCAGCGTCGACCTCCACCTGGCCGCGGGCCAGTACCCAGCGCGTCGCGCCGGTGGCATCCACGACCCGGTACTCGGCCTCGTAGGCATGGCCCGAAGCCAGCGTTTGGGTGATTTGCGCCTGCACCGGCACCCGGTCGTCGGGGTGAATGGCCGCCAGGAACGTCGCGAGGGGCAAGCCCGCCGCGCCCTGGGCTTCGCTGACGGCGAACAGGCGCGACAGGTTGCGGTCGGCAAAAACCGTGTCGGTGGCCAATTCCCAGTACCAGGTAGCGATGAGACCGGCGCTGAGCGCCGTTTGCAATTGCGCGTGCGAACGCGCCAGGATGGATTCCGGCGGACCGGACGGATTCATGGGAAGTGGTAGGTTAAGGCGTTGCGTGGTACTAAACTCACAACGGGCCTGGAAGTTAGCAAACCGCGTTAAAAAAATACCGGCGCGGTCGCCGTTCGGAAGCGTTTTCTGACGCTTGGGAGGCGTTGTTGGGCGGTTGGTCAGAAATGAGGCGGTTGCGGCCCGGTTCGGGTGTTTGTTTTGGGCTTCATTTTAACTCAAAAAGCCATGAAACGCTCAATTAATCAACTTAAAACGTACCTAATGCTCTCCGGGGCCGCCCTGCTGTTGAGCCTGCAATCGTTCGCTGCCGATGTTCCGACGGCCGATGGACCCGTCGTCCACCGCGCTTCGTACCGGGCGGCGGTGTACCCGTCGAGCGTTCGGGCGGGCGAAATCCGCGTCGCCGTGGACCGGCTCCCCGGCGAAACGATGACCATCGTCCTGAAAGATGCGAAGGGGCACGTTCTGGGTCGGAAGCAAATCAGTCCGAAGCTGGAAAAATTTCAGTTCCGGTTCGTCCTCGGTGCCGCACCCGACGGCGCGTACACCGTCGAAATCCAGTCGCCGCGTGATCAGAGCCGTCACGCCTTCACGCTGAAAACTCAGCCGGGTGTGCGTACCGTTCGGGTGGTCTGAGGGCGGTTTTTCTTTTCACAAAAAAGCTCCTGAATGAATTCAGGAGCTTTTTTGTGGGATTCGGTGCGCTACACCTTCAGCACCCAGCCGTGTGGGTCGGCGGCGCGGCCGTACTTCACGTCGTCGAGGTGGGCCTTGACGCGCTGGGCAAACGAATCGCCCGCGGGCGTCGGCAGGTCGTAATCGCGGCCTTCGAAACCGATGGTGCGAATCACCGAAACCACGGCGGCGGTACCCGCGCCAAAGGCCTCCTGCATCCGGCCGCTTTCGATACCCGAGATGATTTCTTCGATGGAAACGCGCCGCTCTTCGACGGTCATGCCCCAGTCCTGGGCCACCTGCACGATGGACTTACGCGTGATGCCGTCGAGGATGCTGTCACTCACGGCGGGCGTGACCAGTTTGCCGTCGATGATGAACATGAAATTCATCGTTCCGGCTTCTTCCACGTATTGGTGTTCGCGGGCGTCGGTCCAGATGAGCTGATCGTACCCAGCTTCCTGGGCGAGTTTCGTGGGGTACAGCGACCCGGCGTAGTTGCCCGCGCACTTGGCCGCGCCGGTACCCCCCGGTGCCGAGCGGACGTACTCGGTTTCGACTTTCACCCGGACGGGCTTCGCGTAGTACCAACCCACGGGGCAGGTGAAGATGACGAAGCGGTACGTCTTCGACGGGGCCACGCCGATGTACTCGTCGGTGGCGAAGAGGAAGGGCCGGATGTAGAGCGAATAGTTGTCGCGCTGGGGTATCCAGGCGGCGTCGAGGCGGAGGAGTTCGGTCAGGCCCTGCATGAACAGGTCTTCGGGTACCTCAGCCATGCACATCCGCTGGGCCGAGCGGTTGAGTCGCCGGGCGTTGTCGAGTGGACGGAAGAGCAGCACCTCGCCCTCGGCCGATTTGTACGCCTTCATCCCCTCGAAAATCGACTGCCCGTAGTGCAGGGCCATCAGCGCAGGAGTGAAGGTCATGTCGGCGTAGGGCACGATGCGGGCATCGACCCAGTCGGTCCCGTCGAAGTCGGCCACGAAGAGGTGATCGGAAAACGTCCGGCCAAAGGTGAGGTTATCCAGATCCAATTCGCCGACGCGGCTTTGCGCGACGGTCTGGATGTCGATATTGAGTAAGTCGGTCATCATGTCAATCAGGTTTTCAGTTTAGGGTTTAGCGTTTAGGATTCAGCGTCGTTGATCTACTCTAAACCGCAACAGCGGACTGCTCACTACGTTTTCGCAACTCTCGGTACCCACTTCACTTCCTCGGCACCCAGGTCCTGGGCCATTCGGCGGGAGAGGACGAAGAAAAAATCCGAGAGGCGGTTGAGGTACTTGATGATCAGCGGATCGACGTCGTCCTCCTCGGCCAATGCCGTCACGAGGCGTTCGGCGCGGCGGCAGACCGTCCGGGCCAGGTGCGCGAACGAGACGGACGCATGGCCGCCGGGCAGCACGAAGTGCCGGAGTTCGGGCAGTTGGGCGTCCCACTCGTCCATCGACCGTTCGAGGAGTTCGACGTCGCTCTCGAACAAATCCGGCAAGGGCTTGCGAACCTGTTTCTCCGGGTCGGCGGCGAGCAGCGCGCCGAGCGTGAACAGCCGATCCTGAATTTCCTTGAGCAACTCCCGCCGCGATTCGTTCACGGGCTGATCGCGCACCAGACCGAGGAAGCTGTTCAGCTCGTCGACGGTCCCGTAAGCCTCAATCCGCAAATCGGCTTTCGAGACGCGCCGTCCGCTGATGAGGGCTGTGGTACCCGTATCGCCGGTTTTAGTATAGATTTTCATGAAATGCGGGAAGGCGAGTGGCCTGGTTCGCAAAGCTACGGGTTTTCGGAAAAGTTTTTCCCCTCACTCCTGACCTCTCTCCCAACGGGAGAGGGAGCGATCACAAAGTTCCAGCCCAAGGTAAAGTCCTTCTCCCCTGGGAGAAGGATTTAGGATGAGGGTTTTCCCCGTCCCAAGCCGTACTTTTGCGGGCCGAAACACCCGGTACCCACCTGGCTACCCGGCGTTCCGACCGTTTACCATGACCATCAACTATTTCGTTTCCCGGCTCTGGCGCGTGGTTTCCACGATGGGTTTCGTGGCCGCGCTGCTGCTGAGCTACGTCAACCTGCCCGACCCCGTCGCGGTGGAGTTTGACCCCTACGGTACCCCCGAAGCCACCCTCGACAAATCAGGCGTGTTTTACACGGCGGCGGGCGTGATGCTCGGGCTGAATCTGCTGTTGCTGCTCCTGGCCCGCACAATTGCGGCTCTTCCCGAAACCAAAACCGTCCTGCCCGCTCCGGAGAAATGGGCCGCCAGTCCGGTACAACTGCACGCGGTCTGGGTCGATTGGCTGTACGTGGGCATCGCCGTCATCAACACGTTCCTCTGCTTTGCGCTTTACGCCCTGACGATGATCAACCTGCCCGACGTGAAAAAAACGGTCTTCGATTACCGCTGGATGCTTGGGCTGGGCGTGTTTCTGGGCGTGATGTGGCTGGCGTACCTGCCGCTGCGCCTGACGCTGGACAAACCGAAGGTCGACGAACTTTAATTGTCACGCTTCGACCAACTCAGCGTAACGAAAACAGACATGACCAGCGTCCCTCTCCGCGAGTACCGGTACGACCTCCCCAACGAACGCATCGCCCGATTTCCGCTGCCCGAACGCGACCAGTCGAAGCTGCTCGTGAGTCGGCCCAGCGGCATCACGCACCGTACGTTCACGGACCTGCCCGGTGAATTGCCCGAACGTTCGCTGCTGGTTTTCAACGACACGAAGGTCATCCCGGCCCGGCTGCGATTCCGGCGCGCGACGGGGGCGCTCATCGAACTGTTTTTGCTGCACCCCGTCGAGCCAACGCCCGTGTTGGCCGAAGCGATGAGCGTGACGGGTACCTGCGTGTGGGAATGTCTGATTGGGAACCGCAAGCGGTGGAAGGCGGGGGAGGGGTTGAGTTTTGAATTAAGAATGAAGAATGAAGAATTAAGAATTCAGGCGGAACGGGTGGATTCGGAAAAAAGTCACGTTCGGTTTTCGTGGTACTGCACGAACCCGGCTGGTTCCGAACCGCCTTCAAATCATCGTTCAGAAACGTTTCTCGAACTTCTCCGGGCCGCCGGGGCCCTTCCGCTACCGCCGTACCTGAACCGCGAGGCTCAAGATTCGGACTACGAAACTTACCAGACCGTCTACTCCCGCCACGCCGGGGCCGTGGCCGCGCCGACGGCCGGGCTGCATTTTACCGACCGGGTGTTTGAGGACTTGAAATCCCGCGGCCACCAGACCGAATTTCTGACGCTGCACGTCGGGGCGGGTACCTTCCAGCCGGTCAAGGTCGAGAACGTCCTCGAACATCCGATGCACGGCGAGCAGGTGGTGGTCACGCGGCGGAACGTGGAGGTACTGCTCGAAAACCTGGGACGAATCATCCCCGTCGGTACCACCTCGATGCGCGCGCTCGAAACGATGTATTGGCTGGGTACCCAGACCCTCCAGCGCGAAATCCTCCGAGTGGACTACGCGTCTGCGGCTGCAAGCCCTCGGAGTGGTTCAGGGATGAGCCAGCCAGTACCCTTTTTCATCGACCAGCACGAACCCTACCTCGACCGCCCGGTACCCCCGCCCCGCGAAGCCCTCGAAGCCCTACTCCGGCACTTCGACCGAACGGGTACCGACGTCTGGACCGGCGAAACGCGGATTCTGATTGTCCCCGGCTACGACTTCAAACTCTGTCGCGGTCTGGTCACGAATTTTCACCAACCCGGCTCGACGCTGCTCGTGCTCATCGCCGCGCTCATCGGCGAGCGCTGGCGCGAGGTCTACGCCCAGGCACTCCAAAACGGGTACCGATTTTTGAGTTACGGCGATTCCTCGCTGCTGATGCCCTAAGTTTGCACCGCCATGCCCCTCGTCGACGTCGCCATCAGTTACTACGGCAAGCCGTACCAGACCCTCGTCACGCTGTTCAGCCTGCTCGAACACAGCCGGGCGCACCTCGGCAAAATCTACCTGGGCATCGAGCGGAAGCAGCCCTACGAAGATGCCTGGGCGGGGGTGTACTGGATTCGGGAAGTATTCGCCAACCAGGGCGTCGAACTCGTATTCAACGAACGCTTCGTACCCTGGCTGGCCGACAACGACCCCTACGCCCTCGACGAGCCAACCCGCCGCAGCGTGCGGTACCAGGCGGCGCTCGAAGACACCGATAAGCCGTACCTGCTCATTTCGCACAACGACGTGCTGTACCGCCGCGACCTCATCGGTCCGATGCTCGAAACGCTCCGGGCCGGGCCGGAGACCACGGCGGGCGTTGGGCACATCGGGCAGTGCTGGAACTGCGCCGCCTTCGCTGCGAACGTCTGCGGGCCGGAGCGATACCGGCAGTACGTCCCGACGAAGCCCGAACTGCTGGCGCTGATGGACGCCCACCCCATGCCCCGCGACGCCCGCAACCGACAACTCGTGGAGAAAGGCAACGTGTACCCCCTGCCCGAATGCCGGCTGAACGAACACGTCTGCCTGCTCGACGTGGCCCGGTATCGCCAGCACACGGTACCCAACGGACCGGTACCACCCTTCGGCGGCGTCTGGGACGGCTCCGACACGGCGGCGGCGTGGTTCCGGGAGATGGTGCAGCGGGGGCTGACGTTCGAGAATTTTCACTACGAACCCTACGCCGACCACGCGCCCTTCAGCGCCGTCGGCAGCGGTAATCCGGCCGACAACGTCCGCTCGCTCTACGACGACATCGAGCGGCAGGCCCGGCAGTACCTCATCGACCACTACCACCCCGGCACGTTCAGCCTCCCGACCCGCCTCCGCGCCGGACTGCTCCGCGCCCGCAAGCGACTGGGTAGGGCGGTGGTGGGCGTACTCCAGAAAATTAAAAAATGACGGATTTGATCAGCTAAGGCAACGTTCATTGAATTGAACGTTGAAAATTGAGCATTGAACGTTGCCTTCAAAATTCCCCTCGATGACCAACTTCCTCAACGAACTCCGCTGGCGCGGGATGCTCCACGACGCCATGCCCGGTACCGAAGACCAACTCCAGCGCGAAAGGACCGCCGCCTACATCGGCTTCGATCCGACGGCGGCCTCGCTGCACATCGGCAACCTCGCCACAATCATGCTGCTCGTGCATTTTCAACGGGCCGGGCACAAACCCATCGCGCTCGTGGGCGGGGCCACGGGCATGATCGGCGACCCCTCGGGCAAGGCCGCCGAGCGGGAGTTTTTGTCGGAGGAAATCCTGCGGCTTAACCAGGAAGGCATTCGGCGGCAGCTCAGCAAGTTTCTCAGCTTCGAGGGCGAAAACGCCGCCGAAATCGTCAACAACTACGATTGGTTCAAGGAATTCAGTTTCCTCGGCTTTCTGCGCGAGGCAGGAAAATTCCTGACCGTCAACTACATGATGGCGAAAGATTCGGTGAAAAACCGCCTCGAAACGGGCATCAGCTTCACCGAGTTTTCGTACCAGTTGCTCCAGGGCTACGATTTCTACCACCTCTACAAAACGAAGGGCGTCAAGCTCCAGATGGGCGGCTCCGACCAGTGGGGCAACATCACGACGGGTACCGAACTCATCCGCCGGAAAGAGGGCGGCACCGACGAGTCCGGCCCAAGGGCCTTCGCCCTGACGACGCCGCTCGTGACGAAGGCCGACGGTACCAAATTCGGCAAATCCGAGTCGGGTAACGTCTGGCTCGACCCGGCGCTGACCTCGCCGTACCAGTTTTACCAGTTCTGGCTGAACGCCGCCGACGCCGATTGCCCGCGGCTGCTGCGGGTGTTCACGCTGATGACGAAAGAAGAAATCGAACGCGTGGAAGCCGAACACGCCGCCGCCCCGCACCTGCGACTCATGCAGAAGGCGCTCGCGCAGGACGTGACCACGCGCGTTCACTCCGCCGAAGCCTACGAAACCGCCGTGCGGGCCAGCGAGGTACTTTTCGGCAAGGGTACCCTCGAAACGCTCCTGTCGCTCGACGCGGGTACCTTCACCCAGATTTTTGAGGGCGTCCCCCAGACCGAACTCCCCCGCGCCGAGTACGAGTCGGCCGCGAACGTCACCGACTTGCTCGCCGCCGCCGGGGTGTACCCCTCGAAGGGCGAAACCCGCCGCAGCATCCAGGGTGGGGGCGTGAGCGTCAACAAAACCAAACTCAGCGACCCGAACGCGGTACCTGATTTTCAACTGCTGCACGGGGGGTACCTGCTCGTGGGCAAGGGCAAAAAAAATCATTTGGTGCGGGTGGTTTGAAAAAAGTTGGAGAGGGTTCGAAGTGGTTTGAGAAGGTAAAAAGCACTACCTCAAATCACTTGAAACTCCCACCCTGGCACGGCCTTCGCATAACCGGCTTCCGGTTTGGAACCGAAAGCATGGAAACTACACAACTCAAGGAACGCTCAGCCCGCCTGATTACCTCCGTTACCCGCTGGAGCTACGTCGTAAAGGCATTGCTTTTCGGCAGTGTCGCTATTTTTACCTACCGGATTGCTGCGGGCTTTCTCGGACCCGCCCCCAACCGCAAGCAGGTACTGGAAGGCCTGGTCAGTAGCCGGGGAGGGCAGCTTTTGCTCGGATTGATCGTCGTTGCCCTGATCGCCCACACGGTCTGGCGGCTCATCGAAACCTACAACGATCCCTACGACAAGGGAACCAGTCCGGGCGGTTTGCTGCACCGCTTCACGTACCTGCTCAGCGGCATTTCGTATGCGGTACTCGGCCTGACGGCCGCCCAACTCCTGCTCAGTCAGGACATCGGCTTTTCCAACGGACGGCAATTCTGGGTCGCCACGATGCTCGAACGGTCCTGGGGGCGGTGGGCCGTGGGGGCCTTCGGAGCCATCCTGCTGATCTGGGGGGCCGTGCAGTTTTACAAAGGCGTTTCAGGTACCACGTTTCGGGCACTCGAACTCGATGGCGTCGCCCCACTCCTGCGCGGGGTCATCGCGGTGTGCGCCTTCGTCGGGTTCGTCACCTACGCCGGGGTACTGGGGGGCGCGGGGTGGTCACTTCTCGAAAGTGCCTGGGCAGAAAATTCCCAGCGGGTGCGCAACATGGACGAACTGCTCGAAGGTTTGCTGCAACTCCCGCGTGGCGCGCTCTGGATGAAACTGGTAGGCCTCGGACTCCTGCTTTTCGCGCTGTTCATGCTGGCCATGGCCCGGTACTTTCCCTTCAAACTGAGCAGGGATGAGGTCTGAAGGGTTCTCAAAAACAGCGTTGAGGTAGGAATTTCGCGGGAAACGTCCCTGTTTTGCCCCATCGAATTTCCGTACCCATGTTTCAACTCACTGGAAAAACGGCCGTCGTGACCGGCGGCGGCAGCGGCATTGGCCGGGCCATCAGCGTCGTTTTTGCCCGCCAAGGTGCCCACGTACACCTTCTGGAGCTAAACGACGAAGCCGCTGCGGGTGTCGTGGCCGAAATCAAAAACGCGGGCGGCGCGGCTACGTCGCACGCCGTCGACGTCTCGAATCAGGAAGCGGTATGCGGCGTCTTTGACACCCTCCAGCGGCTCGACATCCTTGTCAACAATGCCGGAATTGCGCACGTGGGCAACCTCGAAAAAACCGCCGAAGCCGACTTCGAGCGCGTGTTTCGGGTCAACGTCCAGGGCGTCTACAACTGCCTCTTCGCGGCGGTACCCAAGCTCAAAGCCGCAGGCGGCGGCGTGATTCTCAACATGGCCTCGGTCGCCGCGCTCGTCGGCATTCCCGATCGCTTCGCCTACTCGATGACCAAGGGGGCCGTTCATGCCATGACGCTCTCGGTAGCGAAAGACTACATTCGCGACGGCATCCGCTGCAACAGCATCTCGCCGGGCCGCGTCCACACGCCTTTCGTCGATGGGTTCCTGGCGAAAAACTACCCCGGTCAGGAAGCCGACATGTTTGCCAAACTCTCGGCCACGCAGCCCATCGGTCGCATGGCCCAACCCGAAGAAATTGCCGCGCTGGCGCTGTACCTCTGCTCCGACGAAGCCGGATTCATCACGGGTACCGATTACCCGATTGACGGCGGGTTCGTTACCCTCAACACCTGAGGCCGGGTACCTGTACTCGCCCGGCGAAGGCCCGCCGTACCCCGGCAGAAATTCTTTTGTCCAACGTCAAATTTCCAACGTCTAACCGTTCCCCTCTCCCATGAAGCTCTTTCGCTACCGCACCGACGACGACGTCATCCCCGGTGTCCTCATCGACGGCCAACCCTACAGCCTCGACGGCTTTTTTCAGGAATTCGGCCTGGAAACGGGCGCGTTCGACATCGATGAATTTTTCTTCGGCGAAGGCGGCCTCGACACGCTCCGCGATTACCTGGACGAGTACGGTACGAAAGACCTCGAACGCCTCGAAGGCGAGATCGACTACGATTCCTGCGTGGCGCGGCCCTCGAAAATCATCTGCATCGGTCTGAACTACGCCGACCACGCCGCCGAGACGGGGGCCGAAATTCCGAAAGAGCCCATCATTTTCTTCAAAGCCACTTCGTCGCTTTGCGGCCCGAACGATGAAGTCGTCATCCCGAAAAATTCGCAGAAAACGGACTGGGAAGTCGAACTGGCCGTGGTGATGGAGCAGGAAGCGAGCTACGTCGACGAGGAAGAAGCCATGACCTACGTGGCCGGTTTTGCGGTGATGAACGACTACTCCGAGCGCGAATTCCAGCTCGAACGCGGCGGGCAGTGGAGCAAGGGCAAGGGCTGCGACACGTTCGGACCGCTGGGGCCGTACCTCGTCACCACTGACGAAATCGCGGACGTCGATACCCTGCCGATGTGGCTGAATCTCAACGGCCAGCCGATGCAGAAGTCGACGACGGCGCAGATGATTTTCAAGATTCCACAGCTCATCAGCTACCTCAGCCAGTTCATGACGCTTCTCCCCGGCGACGTCATCTCGACGGGTACCCCGCCCGGCGTGGGTCTCGGCCAGAAGCCGCCCGTGTACCTGAAGCCCGGCGATGTCGTCACGCTCGGCATCGAAGGCCTCGGCGAGCAGCGCCAGGAGGCGGTGGCGTGGGAGAATTCGTGAGAAGTCAGAATTCAGGAGTCAGGATTCAGAATAAAAATGGGATGGACAAGGCTCGGACGTTTCAGGATTTGCTGGTTTGGCAGAGAGCACACGAATTTGTGCTGGGCGTTTACCCGTACACGCGACAGTTTCCCAAGGATGAAACTTACGCGCTGGGTAGCCAGTTTAGACGAGCAGCGGTTTCCATTGCGGCAAACATTGGAAGGATTTCGCAAGCGTAGTGATCGCGACAAAATTAGGTTTTACAACACGTCACAAGGCTCACTGGAGGAATGCCGTTACTACCTGCTGTTGTCGACTGATTTGGGTTACGGTGACAATCAAGTTCTGTACTTACTTCTGGAGGAAACTAGTCGGTTGCTGACCGCCTACCTGAGAGTTCTCGAACAAAATTCTGAATCCTGAATCCAGACTCCTGAATCCATGCATTTTTTCAAATACCAGGGTACCGGCAACGACTTCATCCTCATCGACGACCGCGCGGCGACGTTCCCCGTGAGTACCGCGCTGGTGGCGCGGCTGTGCCACCGGCGGTTTGGCATCGGGGCCGATGGGCTGATTTTGTTGCAAAACGACCCCGCCGCCGACTTCCGCATGGTCTATTTCAACGCCGACGGCAACGAAGGCTCGATGTGCGGCAACGGCGGGCGCTGCGTCGTCCGGTTCGCGCACGATCTGAAGATCATCGGCGACTCGACGCGCTTCGTGGCCGTCGATGGCGAGCACCTGGCTTCCGTCTGCGAGGAGGATATTTTCCTGAACATGATCGACGTGGCGGGCGTGGAAAACCACGGTGACCATGATTTTCTGAACACCGGCTCGCCGCACGTCATTCACTACACGCGCGATTTGAAGGACCTCGACGTACCCGAAATCGGCCGCGGCATCCGCTACGCCGACGAGTGGGTGGCGCGGGGCGGTACCAACGTCAACTTCGTGGAGGTACTCGACGAGGCCACGCTGGCCGTGCGGACCTACGAGCGGGGCGTCGAAGACGAAACGTACTCCTGCGGTACGGGCGTCACGGCGGCGGCGCTTTCGGCGCACGTCCGCCACGGACTGATGGACCCCATCGAAGTCCGTACCCTCGGCGGTAGCCTGCGCGTGAGTTTTGAGGCGGGCGAAGAAAACACGTTCCGCAACATTTACCTCATTGGTCCGGCGAAGCGGGTGTTTGAGGGTACCGTGACGCTCTGATCGGCGTGCCTACGCTGCGCGTGGCACGCTTGCCGGGGCGGGTGGCATCCAATTTGGAAGTCCTACGGAAATCATCCGCACGAAATCATGGAACCCAACGTCCCTAAACCGAAAAAAGGCCCGAAGCGCGAAACGCCAAACGAGAAGAATTCCAAAGGCTCGCGGGTACCCGACCGGCCCGTCAACGAAACCAAACCGCCCCGGACGGGGATGGAAAGCGTTTGAACCACCAGGTCCCGATTCGTCAGTCGAATCGGGACCTGGTGGTTTGAAAAGCTCAGCGATTCAGCACTTCGCCGGGGACCAATTGAAAACCGGGCAAAACCTCTTCACCCGAAAGCGGCGCTGAAAAGGATTGGCTACGCGCCTCCTGGCCGGGCCGGTATACGTAGGCCATCTGGGTGCCGGGGTCGAGCAGCCAGCCCAACCGGACGCCGTTGATCAGCCACCGTTCCATTTTTTGCTGCAATTCCCGCAACCGGTCCGACTCCGAGGCCAGTTCAACGACGAAATCCGGGCAGACGTGAGCAAACTTCTTCAATTCCTCCGGCGGTACCTGCGCCAGCCGTTCGTATGAAATCCAGGCGGCGTCGGGTGCCCGCATCGAGCCGTCCGGGAGCGTGTAGCCGCCGTTCGAGTCGGAGACTTCTCCTAGCTTGTGCTGGTCATTCCAAACGTACAACTTACCCGAAAGGCGGTTGTTACGAAAGCTGGTTTCGAGTCCGGTGGGAGGCATAAAAATCAATAAACCGTTTTCGTCGCGTTCGATGCGGAGGTCGGGGTTCGCCTGACAGAAGTCGAACAGCTCGTCATCCGAGAAAACGTTGAAACCGGGCGGAATCTGAACGGTGAGGGTCATAGCGGCGCGTGTTTCCCCAAATCTAAAAAGTTCAGTTCACAAACGGGCGCTTCAACCCGCCGTTTTCCGTCTCTGACTCACAAACCGCACGGCTGCCTGGGTCCACGCGGGCCAGCGTTCGGCGGGGTACGGACTGGTACCGAAACCGACTCAGTACCTCGGGCAGGTACGCATCCTCCTCGCCAATGCGCTGGCGGATGTAAGCGGTCAGGTAGGTAAGCTGGGGGCGGGTGTCATGCCAGGAAAGTACGAAAAAAGCCAGCCTGTCAAAGGCTGGCTTAGAGCGAAAGGTGTTACCAAGAGCCGGGAAGCACGGCGCTTCGACCGTTCCACCGGACAATAAAAAAACAGCGCTATTCCTCCAGCGCCGCCACGCCGGGCAGGGTCTTGCCCTCCATGTACTCCAGCAGTGCGCCGCCACCCGTTGAGACGTAGCTGACGCGGTCACCGTACCCGGCGTTGTTGACAGCCGAGGCCGAATCGCCGCCGCCGATGAGTGAAAACGCGCCGTTCTCTTCGGTGGCTTTCACGACGGCCTCAGCGATGGCGTTGGTACCGACGGCAAAATTCGGGAATTCAAAAACGCCCATCGGGCCGTTCCAGAGAATGGTTTTCGACTCGGCGATAACTTCCACGAACTGCTTGACGCTCTCCGGCCCGATGTCGAGGCCCTGCCAGTCGTCGGGAATCTGGTCTTTGGGTACCACCTTCCGCTGGGCGTCGTTCGAGAAGCCATCGGCGATAACCGTATCGACCGGCATCAACAGGTTCACGCCGCGCTCCTTCGCTTTTTCGAGGAGTTGGAGCGCCAGGTCCTGCTTGTCGGCTTCGAGGAGCGACTTGCCGATCTGGCCGCCCTGCGCCTTCGTGAAGGTGTACGTCATCCCGCCGCCGATGATGAGGTTGTCGACCTTGTCGAGCAGCTTTTCGATGATGAGAATTTTGTCCGAAATCTTGGCACCGCCCATGATGGCCGTGTACGGGCGTTCGACGTTGTCGAGCACGCGCTGGGCGTTGTCGAGTTCGGCCTGCATGACGTACCCGGCCACTTTATCTCCCAAAAACTGTCCCATCACGGCCGTTGAAGCGTGGGCGCGGTGGGCCGTACCGAAGGCGTCATTTACCCAAACGTCGCCGAGAGCGGCGAGTTTCTGGGCGAATTCGACGTCGCCTTTTTCTTCTTCCTTGTAAAACCGCAGGTTTTCGAGTAGTAGAATTTCACCCGGTTGCAAGCTGGCTGCCAGCTCCCGCGCCGATTCGCCGATGCAGTCGTCGGCAAATTTCACGGGCCGACCGAAGATGATCGAGAGTGGGTTCACAAGGTGCCGGAGCGAGTACTTTTCGGTCGGGCCATCCTTCGGGCGACCCAGGTGCGACAGCAGAATAACCGCGCCGCCGTCGTTCAAAATTTTGGTAATCGTTGGGATGGTGGCTTTGATGCGGGTGTCGTCGGTGATTTCGTAGCGGTCGTTGAGCGGCACGTTGAAGTCCACCCGCACGAGCGCTTTTTTCCCGGCGAACGAGTACGTATTCAGTGTGTTCATAGGAGAAAAAACAGGAGTTTGGTACGGCGCGGCAAAATTAGCCGAAACCCCCGCAATCCATTCAGACGACCCGGTTTTACCCGAATACTCAAACTCCGTAGCGGAATAGTTTCAAAGTGAAAGCGTCAGTACCCCGTTCCGGCCCCGCCGCCCCCGAAGTTACCGCCGCCAAACAGCGGGTCAGGTTGGGTAGGTACCTGCCCCACCTGCGCCGTGACGAGCGCCTCGGCTCCTTCGGTTGAGCGAACTGCTTCGTCGGGTACCGACGTCAGGCCGCGCCAGGGCGTTTCCAGGTACCGAATCAGCGCCCAGGCCCCGGCCACGAGTACCGCGCCGGCCAGTACACTGAACCATTCGTACGAGACGGGCCGGGCGTAGTGTTGCAGCGTAGCGACCGAAGCCGCCGCGGCCAGCAGCCCGACGCGCAGCCGGATGCGGTCGTGGTGCTTGAGGCCGAAGTACCCGTAGGCGAGGGGTACCCCCGCAGTCAGCACGTAAAACAGCGGGGCAAACGCCACCGGCACGGATTCCGGTAGGCCAGCCAGGGCCGCGTTGCCCTCGCGGACGACGAAGTAATTGCCCGCGGTGTAGCCGAGTACCAGCGCAAACGTTTCGGCGACGTCGAGGCAATCGTCCCAGTAAAACGCGTCTTCGCGTCGACGTTGGCGATGCAGCCCCGCGTAAAGTCCGGCGGCGAGGCCGAGCATCAGGAAAGGCAACAGTAATTTGCCGATCGGCGCGGTCACGGCCAGCAGGGCGACGGTGGCGGTGAGCGTCAGAACGGCCGTCAACGTGAGCAAGCGGCTGTTGTACCGCACGGCGGCCCAGACCAGCGTGGGCAACGCCAGCAGGCCGTACACCCATGTCGTTTCGTCGACGACGTCGACCACGAGCAGGCAGGTACCCCCGACGGCTGCTACGACCATCGCGTAAAGCAGGGCGTTATCGATGCCCGAGTGGTACAGCTTTCGTTCCCGAATCAGCGTGGTGAGCAGGAAAAAAAGCCCGCCTGCGTACGCCAGCGAGGCGATCCCCGCCGCGACGGTACCCGCTTCGAGGATGGGTACCAGAAACGCCCCGCCGAGCGAACTGGCGCAGCCGTTGAGCAGCAGCGTAAACAGAAACAGCGCGACTTTTACCCACCAGTGGGCGTGGTAGAAACCGTCAGGAAACAGCCGCTTCGTCTCGGCGACCTGCTCGGCGGAAAGCTGCCCGGCGCGGTACCAGCGGCGCGCCTGGCGTTGGATGAGTCGATTACGCACCCAGTCGAGGTTGTAGGCTTTTTTCATTGAGGAGTCGGAATACCGAGCAGGCGTTTGTACTGAAACAGAAACCAGACAATCCCGCCGCAGGAAAGCACGAAGTAGTACAGTGCAAAGGCCAGGGCGAGGTCTTCGGGCAGGATGCGAAAAAAGAGGTACGTCACGGCCACGTAGGCGTAGCCGACGGCCAGCAGGAGAAAGAAAAACGAGTGCGTCCGGCGGGCGTACCACAGAAACACGGCACACCAGCCTAGCACGAGGGGCAGGTAGGCGTAGGCCGCGGGCGCTTCACCAAACCACCCGACCAGCGCCGCTACCGCTGAGAGGTTTCCGGCCAGAATCAGGAACGTGGGAGTGAAATGCGCTTTGATCGTCCAGCGTTCGAGCAGCAATGCGGCACCCGTCACGGCTACGCCGAAGACGAGGGCCGTGTGGCGGACGGACGGGGCACTGAACGCGTTTTCGCTGAGTACCTCCAGCGGAGCCGCAGCCAGCCCAACCCAGGAAGCCAGCGCCGTCAGACCCATCGCCAGTACGCCGCGGTGGTCGAAGCGGTAGGCCAGCGCCAGGAAGAAGACGGCGGGCAGAATCGTCGCCAGGCCGTAGCGGGTACCGAAGAACTGGTACTGCACCTGTACGAAAGTTTCAAGTGACAAAAACAGCAGGCAACCCAGCAGCAGCGCGTAGTCGGGTAGGGGCGAGGCGTGGCGAACAAAGCCGTTGGCGTAGGGTTTTCGTTCGCGCCAGACGTACCAGAAACACCCGGCCATCAGCGCGGTGATGCCCGCCGTGATGACTTGGTGGCCGATGGTGTCGAGGTTCTGGTAAATCAGTACCCCCAGCCCGCCGCTCAGGAGCAGTACCCCGACGTACAGCGCCGTACGGAGTTCGGCGTGGAGGGAGAAGCGACGGGCTTGTTCGTAGGCAGCGAGGCGTTCGACCTCGGGTGGGGAGAGGACGTTGACGGCGCGTAATCGTTCAAGAATTTCGAGGTGCGTCATGAGTTGAAGGCGTGTAAGTCGGCTAAAACTAAGCGGTTACACCAGCGGAACCAAATCGTTTACGCATTGCTTGGAAAGTAGGGTCGATGGCCCGAATTTTAATCAATGTCCGACCAGCGCGAACTCCCTCCAAAATACTACCAGGATTATTTTCAGTACCTGATTCGCTTCGTCGAGCGGCACTACGGTGGGTTGCTCAACGAAACCGAGCGCCGGTTTCTGGACGAATTTGAACGGCTACCTGAAGACGCCCAGTGCCTATTCATCCGCTTCACTAACCGGCGCGGCGCCTTTTTTCGCGTTCGGCGGATTCGGTATCCCGAAATCGAACACTGGGGCCAGGCGCTGATTGAACTGGAAGACCGCGGTTTTGTCGAACGCCCCAACACTGACCACGCGGCGCGGGCGGGCGAGTTGCTAGGGGTTTTCACCAAAACCGAACTGCTGGATTTTGGCAAACACCTGGGCCTCGACCCGAAAGGAAAATCCAGCCAGAAAAAAGAAGAAGTGATGGACTGGCTGCTCGAAGGTCTGGATTTTGAGACGCTGGTCGATTGGATTCTGGCGCAGGAACCCATCGTTAAGGTCCATTTCGAGACCGAGACGATGATGCTCAAATTCCTTTTTTTCGGCAACCGCCGCGGCGACATGACCGATTTCGTCGTCCGCGACCTCGGGCACCTCCGGTACGAAACGTTCGACGAGGCGTTTTTCGTCCCGCATTTTGCCACGCGCGAAGAGGCCGAAGACCGGTTGCGGGTTTCGCTGGCGCGGGAGGATTTTTCGCTGATGAAGGAGGCCGAAACCGACCCGACCGAGGTGTACCACTGGCTGTTGGACTGGCACGAGCGGTACGGCCTGGCCCTGACTGACGTGGCCCGACCCGGCTACGAACGGCTGCTGCTGCGCGTGGGCGGGTTTTTAGAACGCCAGAAGCGGCCCGAGCAATCGCTGGAAGTATTCCGGCTAACGGCCCAGCCGCCCTCGCGCGAACGACAGGTACGGCTGCTTTATAAGACAGGATTTCAGGAAGAAGCCATTCGGCTCTGCGAGGAAATCCTGGCCGGACCGTTTAACGCCGATGAGCAGTTTTTCGCCACCGACTTCATTGACCGCCACGAAGGCAAAATTCAGAAGCGCCGTACCAAGCGCAGTACCACGGCCTGGCTGCACCAGTCGGAGAGCATCCGGATTGGGGTAGAATGGAAGTATCGCGTCGAGCAGGGTGTCATTGATTATTTTGAGCGGCAGGGCGAGCACGCCGTGTTCAGCGAAAACCTGCCCTGGACTGCACTATTTGGGCTTTTATTCTGGGATTTGATTTTCGACGCGAGTACGGCCGCCATTCACCACCCGCTCCAGCGTTCGCCCTCAGATTTGTTCAAACCCCAATTTTTTGAGAAACGCCGGGCCGCCTTACTCGACCGCCTCGACCTGCTCGACGAACCCGTAGCCCTGCGCGAGCACCTCACGCGCGTTTTTCACGAGAAAGTAGGCATCGCCAATCCGTTCGTATTCTGGGCTGAGGTACTGCTCGATCTCATTCTGCTGATGTGCGAGCGCATTCCGGCCGAGCCGCTCCGGCGGGTACTCCTGGACATGGCCACCAACCCACGCGAGCACACCCGCGGCTTTCCCGATCTGTTCACTTGGGACGAGGCAGGTGGGTATGCGTTCGTCGAAGTCAAATCGCCGACCGATAACCTGTCGAGTCAGCAGTTGTACTGGCTGCAATTTTTCGAGCGAGTCGGCGTCAACGCCAAGGTGCTACGGGTAGAGTGGGAAGTACCTGCTGAGCCCGGCGTGGTATCCACCGAAAACCAAACGGACCCGAGCCAGGGGCCCGAGTCCGTTTGAAAAGTTGGCAGTCCTGAGTTGGTAGCAGGCAGTGTAATGCCTTCTGCTCCTGCCTACTGATGTTACCAGCGCTTTTTGTAGTCGTCGTCGCGACCGCCGCCGTAACCGCCCCGGCTTCCGCCGTCACGGCCACCGCCACCGCCGTAACCACCCCGGCTTCCGCCGCCGTAGCCACCGCCACCATTGCCGCCGCGGAAACCACCACCGCCGCCACCAAACGAGCCTTGCGGACGCTCTTCGCGCGGACGGGCTTCGTTGACTACCAGGTTCATGCCTTTGAATTCGGCATCGTTCAGGTTGTCAACGGCTGCCTGACCTTCCGTGTCGTTGGGCATCACCACGAAACCGAACCCGCGGCTACGGCCCGTGACTTTGTCCATGATAATCTTGGCTGATTCGACTTCCCCGAACTCCTCAAACAAGGCGCGCAACTCGTCGTCGTTGGCTTTAAAGGGGATTTTCGCTACGTAAATGTTCATCGTTTTTGTGTTTGGATAGACAGGTGCTACGAAAGGTCAAGCTGAGTTTCCGTCCCGTAGCCGATGAACGAACCTGACATCCGACGAGAGAAATCATACCTTCGACAATTCAATAACGGCGACAAAGGTAGACTACTTTTCTGATTTTCAGTGGCATCCCTGAAAAAATCTTGCAAGCAAACGGCAGAGTCGTTGGCTTTCAACGGCTTCACCGAAGGAGAGGGGCAAAATGGCTTTGGCAATCCGGATGGGGTTTCCTCGGGACTCGGAAACGGAAGGAGTAGCCGGGGCCGTTGACAGCTATAAACGTTTATACGTGACCGGTTACCAGGAAGATAGGTTAAGCGCAGACGCGGTGTTCATACGAACAGGTTGCTGCTCGGTGGGTGAGTCGACCGAAGCCCCACGAGGGAACAGTCATTTCAAGGTCCAGACAGAATTTACTCCTGATTTTTAGTAGTATTGAAAAATAAAAAGAGCCACTCTGCGCATGAAACAGAAGTACTGGTGGATTTTGGTACTGGTTGGACTGAGCGTATCTGGCAGCGCGCAAGTGCACCTGACGGCCATGCGGGATCGCTACCTCATCGGTCAGCAAGTTTCGATCCTGGAAGACCCGACGCATCGCCTGACGCTCGATGATGTTCGATCAACGCCCTACCAGGACCGTTTCAAACTCAGCCACCAACCCACTCCCAATCGCGGGTTTTCAACGGCCAGCCAATGGGTACGCTTCCGGGTTCAGGCCCGTGACGCCACCCGCAAATGGCTGCTGGAAGTGGGCTTTGCCAATTTCGCGAACGTAACCCTCTACCGCCTCCGACCGGATGGGCAAGTTACCCGTCAGCAGGCGGGCGATTACCACCCCGATACGCGTAGCCCGATTCCTTCGCCCACCTACGTATTTGAACTGCCGCTGGCGGCGGGCCAGGAAGAGACGTATTACCTGCACCTGGATTCGCAGATCGGGCAGATGTTTTTCCCACTCACCATCTGGGAAAACACGGCTTTCACTGACTACGCCCAGAAATCGTCGGCCCTGTGGGGGTTTTACTACGGGTTGTTGGCGTTTATTCTGATTTACCACACGTTCGTTTACGCCTTCACCCGCGACCGGGGCTATTACCTGCTTACGCTGTACCTGCTGGCGTACGTTTTCTACGAACTGGTGCGCGGCTACAACGTCGGCCCCCGGTACCTCTGGCCCCAAAACCAGTGGCTCGTGACGTTCGGAATCAGCCTGGCTGCGGCGCTCGTCACGAATCTCTTCCTCGTGTTTTACAGCCACGTGCTGAAACTACGCGAAAAGTCGCCGTTGCTGTTTTACCTCATGCGGGGCGTGGGGCTGCTCAGCGTGGCGGCGGTACTCATCAACGTCAGCCAGGCTACGTCGCTTTCGCAGCAGTTGGTGAATTACGTCCCGGCCTTGATTGGTACCGCGCTGATTCTGGCGGCGGGGGCACACGCCTCGTGGCAGGGAGACCGGCCCGCCCGGTACTACCTCGCCGCAGCCATCGTGTTGACGACGGGTTTGGTGCTGATGTTTCTGAACCGGATCGACGTCCTGTCGGGAAATGAATTTTTCGTGCACTACTCGCTGAATTTAGGCTCGGTACTCGAACTCATCCTGCTCTCGCTGGGGGTAGCCGACGGCATCCGGCAGGATCGGAACGCCAAACGCGAAACCCAGCGCGAACTCATCGCTACCCAGCAGGCGCTCATCAGTACCCTGCGCGAGCGGAACGCCGAGGTGGAGGCCGCCCTGGTGGAGGGGCAGACCCTCGAACGGGTACGCGTAGCAGCCAACCTGCACGACAACTTCGGGGCGCGGCTCTCGGCGCTTCGCTGGCAACTCATGTCCATCGACGAGCAGATGCTGGGTACCGACGACCGGCATACCTACCGGGCGGCCCGCGAGAACCTGGATGAATTGTACCAGGACACCCGCCTGCTGTCGCACGTCTTCGTCCCGAGTTTTGAAGAGGGGTTCGAGACGGTCCTGCATCAACTGGCCCGCCGGTTTTCGATTCCGGGCGGCGTGCAGTTTGAAGTGGTCCCGGGGACGTCCCTCGGTTCGCTGTCGCCGCGGGTGGCGTTTGAGTTCTACTGCATCACGCTCGAACTGGCCAACAACGTACTCAAACACGCTCAGGCCACACGAGCCTGGATCCACGTCGAGTCCTTGGCGACCGGGAAAATTCGGTTGAGCGTCAGCGACGACGGAACGGGGTTGCTCCAACCCGGAGAAGTACAGTTGCGTTCGGTCGGCGATCGGATCAGTAAATTGAAGGGTACCTACCGGGTAGGGCACCGCCGCGGGGGGCGCGGAACGCGCATCACGGTGGAAGTACCCGTGGAGCCGATTGCTATTCGCTGATCAGACCGTACTTGAGCGCCGTGCGAATCAACTGGACCATTGTTTTTGCCCCTACTTTTCTTTTCAGGTTTTTACGATGGGTTTCGACGGTTGCCACGCTGCGGTTGAGTTGCTGGGCAATCTGGACGACCGACAAATCCTGCGCCAGTAATTGCAGTATTTCCAGTTCGCGGGGGGTGAGCAACTGAAGCAAATTCTGGCGCTCCTTCGCCCGGGCGTCGAGGGGCAGCCGGACGGCCTCTACGAGCAGGGCCGGGTCGAATACGTGTTCACCAGCCATCACCTGCCGAATGGCGCGCCCCAGGGTTTCTTTGTCGACCCGCTTGGGGAGGTACCCATCGGCTCCGGCCTGTACCGCATCGCGGATGCGTCCGGCCTCTTCACTCCAGCTCAGCAGCAACACCCGAACCTGGGGCATCAAACGCTTGATTTCGCGCGTGAGGGCCAGTCCGTTCATACCTGGCGGCATGTCAATGTCGGAAACAACCAAATCAACGGGGTCGGTCTGTAAAGCGATCAGCGCCTGTTCGCCGCTCAGTACGGTTTGAGTTACGGTAATGTCGGGGAAGGAATTGAGCAAACCGGAAAGGGCCTGCACGACCATCTGGTGGTCGTCGGCCAGCAGGACACGAATGGGCGTAGGCATTGATGCGGGTTGGGTGACGGCCCGAAAGTAACCGCAATGAGCGAACAGCGCGGACCGTACGCTAAGTTTTTTCGACACAAGGTCAACCAGAAATTGGGGAATTCTGACAACACCGCCCAGACCGGGGGCCAGCCCTGGGGAATTCTCAGCGCATTCGCCCGGTACGAAATGGATTCCGAGGATACTTCGCAGCCACGGAACGAATTTGGTAAAGCGCTACGGCACCTACTTACTATTCAGGTGAGCGTCAGGTTTGACAGGTCCGTTCGGGCGTTGTTCAGATACTGATATTTCCCCTTGTAAGGCGGCCTTCTGTTAGCCCCATCACTGCGTTTCTATCAACTTGATTATGAGTGATAAAATCATCTCCGACCACTATGAAATCGATGCACCGCCGGGTGTAGAAACCAAGTCAAATCATCCGGTGCTGCCACCGGTACCCCATCCCGCCCCGTCCCGGTTACCTGACTTGCTTTGTTTTTCTCACCTGCGATGGGATTTCGTCTACCAGCGTCCGCAGCATCTGCTTTCGCGTGCGGCGCAGGAAAAACGGGTTTTTTTCTGGGAAGAGCCCACCTGGACCGACAACCCGACGCCGCACGTCGTGACGCGGCAGGAAGACACTAATCTGTGGGTTGCCACGCCGCACCTGCCCCACGGTTCGGAACCATGGGAAAGTCAGAAAGGACTCCTCGATGCGTTCCGGCGCGAAAACCGAATTCAAGATTTCGTGGCGTGGTACTACACGCCCATTGCGCTGCGCTTCAGCCAGCACCTCAAACCCGCACTGACCGTCTACGATTGCATGGACGAACTGTCGGCGTTTCGCGGGGCACCGCCGGAATTGATGCAGCTCGAAAAAGATCTGTTCGACCGGGCCGATCTGGTCTTCACGGGCGGCCAGAGTCTGTACGAGGCCAAGCGTACGCGGCATCCACGGGTGCACGCGTTTCCGAGTAGTATCGACCGGGCGCATTTCGCACAAGCCCGCTGCTGCCACGACGAACCCGCTGACCAGCGGGACATTCCCGGCCCGCGCTTCGGCTTTTTCGGTGTCATTGATGAGCGGTTTGACATTGAACTCCTGCGGGAACTCAGCGAGCGTCGACCGGACTGGCACTTCATTCTTCTCGGGCCGGTCGTGAAAATTGCACCCGACCAGTTGCCGCAGGGTCCGAATCTGCACTACCTGGGCATGAAGAGTTACAAGCAATTGCCCAGCTACGTCGGACACTGGCACGCCGCACTGCTGCCGTTTGCCCGGAACGAATCGACCGAATTCATCAGCCCCACCAAAACCCCCGAGTACCTGGCGGCGGGACGACCGGTAGTTTCAACGCCCATTCGTGACGTGGTGCGCCCCTACGGAACGGCGAAACTCGTCGAAATTGCGGCTACGGCGCAGGAATTCGAACAAGCCCTCGAACGCATTCTACAACGTGAAGATGCCGAGGCCTGGCAATCCAAAGTCGATCAGTTCCTGGCCCGTACGTCCTGGGACCTGACTTGGCAAAACATGAATCAACTCATGGGCGAACAGGTGAGCAAGCGACCAACGTTTGCGTTTAACCAGTAGCGTTCATCCTAACCCAGCGGGCCATGTGGAAAAAGGAAGAGGTGAAAGGGCCCCCAGCTTTGTGGGGAGGTGTGGAGTGTTCGGTGGTACGGATCGGTGATCAGTACTCCGATCAGATACGGCGGAACGGTCATCAGGAGCGACTCGACGACCTTGATCGTTTCGCAGCCTTGGGTTTGAAGGCGTTGCGTTTTCCGATTTTGTGGGAGCGCACCGCGCCCGAGCAAGCCCGATCGTACGATTGGACCTGGACCGACGAGCGCCTGGCCCGTCTGCGGGCATTGGGCATTCGGCCCATTGCGGGACTGCTTCATCACGGAAGCGGTCCACACTACGCGACGTTTGAGCGGAGCGATTTTCCCGAACAATTCGCGCAGTACGCCCGCGACGTGGCCGAGCGCTATCCGCACCTGGACGCGTACACACCGCTCAACGAACCCCTGACGACGGCCCGATTTGCCGGACTCTACGGCATCTGGTACCCGCACGGACGCGACGACCGGAGTTTCGTCCGAATCTTGCTGAATCAACTCCGTGCTACGGTACTGGCCATGCGCGAAATCAGACAAGTCAATCCCGCGGCTGAGTTGATTCAGACCGAAGACCTGGCGCGCGTACACGGGACGCCCGCGCTGGCACGGGAAGTCGCCTTTGAAAACGAACGCCGTCGGCTCACCTACGATCTGCTCACGGGGCGGGTCGTACCGGGTCACCCGCTGTACGAGTACCTGTGCGCGCACGCATCGGAAGCGGAGGTCGTGTTTTTTGCCGAAAATCCTTGCCCGCCCGACGTGCTGGGTTGCAATTATTACGTGACGAGCGAGCGGTACTTCGATCACGGCTCGGCGCATTTTCCCCACTTCCGCCCGACCGAAGCCGAGCCGTTTCTCGACATCGAAGCCGTGCGTTGTCCGGATCCAGCCGCGATGGCGGGTTGGGAGACTCTGCTCGAAGACACCGCCACCCGCTACCACCGACCGATTGCCATCACGGAAGCGCACCTGGGCTGTACCCGTGAGGAACAAATGCGTTGGTTTCACGAAGCGTACCAGGCCGCTACGCGGTTGCGCGGACGCGGAATCGACGTGCGCGCCGTCACCGCCTGGGCACTGCTCGGGTCGTTTGACTGGAACTCGCTGCTGACTCGTTCGGATAATCACTACGAGCCGGGCTTGTTCGACGTGCGCGGACCGGCCCCGCGCCCCACGGCGCTAGCCCGGCTGGTCGGCCAACTGGCCCGGCACGAGTCGCCCGACGAACCGGTCCTGGCCGGGACGGGTTGGTGGCAGCGCACCGAGACTCCGGGCAGGCGGTACCGAAGCCCCCGCCCATTGCTCATCGTCGGGGCGGGTACGCTTGGGCGGGCGCTGGCCCGGCTGGCCACGCAACGGGGGCTGGCGCACCGGTTGCTCGCGCGCGCTGAACTCGACATCACCGATCCGGCTGCCGTGGCTGACTGCCTGCGGCAACTGCGTCCCTGGGCGGTGGTCAATGCCGCCGGGTACGTGCGCGTGGACCGGGCCGAGTGGGAACGCGAAGCCTGCTGGCGGGCCAACGCCCGCGGCGCGGCCATCCTGGCTGAGGCGTGCCCGGCCGTCGGGGCCAAATTCCTGACGTACTCCAGCGACCTGGTGTTTGACGGAACCAAGCGCCGACCCTACGTGGAAAGCGACCCGACTTGCCCGCAAAACGTGTACGGGTCGAGCAAAGCCGCCGCCGAAACGCGGGTACTCCAGGCCATGCCCGAGGCGCTGGTGATTCGGACGAGCGCCTTCTTTGGACCGTGGGACGAAGCTAACTTCGCGACCATCGGGCTGCGGCGATTTTTTTCGGGGGAAGATTGGCAAGCCGACGATCACGTGCGCGTGTCGCCGACGTACGTGCCCGATCTGGTACAGGCCAGCCTCGATCTGCTCATCGACGATGGGCAGGGCCGCTGGCACCTGAGCAACGCGGGCGACGTGAGTTGGGCCGATTTTGCCCGGCAACTCGCCCGGCGCACCGACCTTGACCCCGCGCGCATCGAAGAATGGTACCAGGTTCAGCGCGAACGGGATCGGCGACGACCCCGCCTGAGTACCGTGCTCACGAGCGAGCGCGGCCACCTGATGCCCACCCTCGACCACGCGATGGACCGGTACCTAGCGGACTGCGAGTTTGATTTGCGAACGGTACTCGCCGGAGTCAATTGATTTTCGCCAACTCCTTCGTCACGTACGCGTCCCAGCGGGCCTGCTCGGCGCGGTTCAGGCTGTGCGTGGTTTCGGCGTCGTAGCGTTCCTGCATGGCGTGAACTTCGCGGTACACCTCCAGAAAAAGGTATTGGATGCGGCTGTCGTAGTCATCGGGTTCGATTTCCTCGGCCAACAGCCGTTGCTTGAACCGTTCGACCCCGAGACGGGTGATGTCGAAGTGGAGTTGCTCGTGGCGTAGGGCGTAGTCGTTCTGCGCCGCGACTTTGGCCCAGGACTGGCTCTTGACGAGGTACACCTTCAGTTTCAAATCAATCACCACTTCACTGCGTACCGTACGGGTAATGGCCTCGTACCCAAAACTCGTGAACACGGCGGCTCCGTACCGGCTGCTGGCGCGGGCCGGGGCACGGAAGTCGCTCCAGCGCAGTGGGCGGTCGGGCGAGTAGAAAACCGTGTCGGGGTCGGAGCCCGTCGGCGGCGTGACGAAGCGAAACCGTACCCGTTTGGCGAGCGGCTCGGCCTGGTCACGGTGAGCCGGGAGCCACTGCTCGAAGTACAGCAGGGCTTTGCTCAGCAGCGTGCGAAGCGTCTGCTCGGGTACGGCTGGGTTGTTGGGCGAACGCGTGTATTCACTCTGGATGGCGTATTCGGTCAGGGCGATGCTGTCGCGCCCGGCTTCAAACACCACGGCCACCCGTGCCCGGCCCGCGATGCGGTTGGGGGCGGCGAGGGTTTCGGTCAGCCGCAATTCGCGCACCCGCAAAAAAATAGGCGTAGCGGTACCGGCACTCGGCAAACTGCGCCGCAGCCATTCGCGTAGCGCCGGAGCCACGCCGCCCGCCAGCGTGAAGGGTACCGGCCGTCCGGACGTTCCTTCAATCAGGGTACCGAGCGGTCCGCGGTCGGCCCGTGCGTCGGTGACGACGGGTACCGAAAAACCCCGTACCCGGCTGAGCTGCGGTTCGGGTTGGAGGGTTAGGGTACGCGGTGTCGTGTCGACGGATAACTGGCTGAACGTGAGCAGGAAAAAGGCGGGCAACAAAAACAGTTTCATTCCGGTGAAGCATCGGCGAAAGGCCGACCGTACCCTAAACGAAACCCGCGTGAGGAAAGTTGAGCCGCCGTGTAGTCGGGCAAAAATTTAGTCGGGGCGGGCTTGACATTCTCCCTCGCCTTCGGTAGGTTCGGTAAGCCTTTCGAGTTCTGAACCCTGACGGACCCTTACGCCGTGCGCGTAGCCCTTCCGTCAGGGTTGTTTGTCGGGAGGTCCGCCTGTTTTTTTCACCTAAAACCCGTTGTGCGTATGAAACTGCAAATGCATTCGGTACACTTCGTGGCAGATCAGAAGCTGCTCGATTTCATCCAGGTTAAACTCAATAAACTCGATCAGTTTTACGATCGAATCACGAGCGGGGAGGTGTACCTACGGCTGGATAAAGGTGAATCCAGTAAAATTCAGCAGAAATGTCTGGAAGTGAAGTTGTTCGTACCCGGCTCGTCGCTGTTCGTGAAAGAATGCGCGTCGACCTTTGAAGAAGCAACCGACATGGCGCTCGAAGCCCTCAAAACGCAAACCAAGAAATTTAAAGCGAAAGGGCAGGAGAAAAATGTACCGAAGCCGTTGGTGGAGGTGGAAGAGGAATATTGATTTTCCCAAAAACGCCGAGTCCCGGTCCGCTGCGTAGCGGACCGGGACTCGGCGTTTTATCCGTTCGTTACAAGCCAAACGCCGTTTTTACCTGCTCAACGTGGTCGAGTTTTTCCCAGGTGAACAGCTCCACTTCGCGTTCGAGTACCTGTCCGTCGGGCGATTTGAAGGTTTTTTTAATCGTTTTCGGCTCGCGACCCATGTGCCCGTAGGCGGCGGTTTCGGAGTAAATCGGATTGCGGAGTTTGAGCCGCTGCTCGATGAAATACGGGCGCATGTCGAACAGTTGCTCCACTTTTTCAGCGATTTCCCCATCGTGCAGATTGACCTTCGCCGTGCCGTACGTGTTGACGTACAGCCCGCACGGTTCGGCCACGCCGATGGCGTACGAGACCTGCACGAGTACTTCGTCGCAGAGGCCCGCGGCCACGAGGTTTTTGGCGATGTGTCGGGTGGCGTAGGCCGCCGAACGGTCGACTTTCGAGGGGTCTTTACCCGAAAACGCCCCGCCGCCGTGCGCGCCTTTGCCGCCGTAGGTATCGACGATGATTTTCCGGCCCGTCAGGCCCGTATCGCCGTGCGGCCCGCCGATGACGAACTTGCCCGTGGGGTTGATGTGGTAGGTGATGTCGCCTTCAAATAATTGTTGCAGCTCGGGTTTCAGGTGCGCCTTCACTCGCGGAATGACGATTTGGATGACGTCCTGCCGGATTTTGTCGAGCATCGTATCGTCGTCGGCAAAATCATCGTGCTGGGTCGAAACCACGATGGTGTCGATGCGCTGCGGTACGTTGTCGTCGCTGTACTCGATGGTCACCTGGCTTTTGGCATCAGGCCGGAGGTAGCTCATCAGCTCGCGCTCGTGGTTGCGGATGTAACTCATCTCGCGCAGAATCAGGTGTGCCAGGTCGAGCGCCAGCGGCATGTAATTGTCAGTTTCGCGGGTGGCGTAGCCAAACATCATCCCCTGGTCGCCCGCGCCCTGCTCCTCAGGGTTTGAGCGGTCGACGCCCTGGTTGATGTCCGCCGACTGCTCGTGGATGGCCGACAGAATCCCGCAGGAATTGGCCTCAAACATGTACTCCGACTTCGTGTAGCCGATTTTCCGAATCACCTCGCGGGCAATGCTCTGCACGTCGAGGTACGTCGTCGACTTGACTTCGCCCGCCAGTACCACCTGTCCCGTCGTGACGAGGGTTTCGCAGGCGACTTTCGAGGCCGGGTCGAAGGCCAGAAAATGGTCGATGAGGGCGTCGGAAATCTGGTCGGCCACCTTGTCGGGATGACCTTCGGAAACGGACTCAGAAGTGAACAGGTAGGGCATGGGAACGTCGTGAAAGAAAGAAGTGCAGTTCAAATTGTCCCCGGTAGCCGGGGAGCGAACGGGCAAAAGTAAGACGATTTACAGACTTGGGGAAGTTTTCGCGCCCGTGGGTAGCATTTTTCCGGGGCGTGGGTGGGCGTTGCCCGCGGGCTTACCGCCGAACAGCACGTCGAGCGCCGCCCGGACGAAAGGCCACTTCGGTACCGCCCACATCACGGGCAGGTCGCGGAGGAAGCTGTTTTCTTCGTCGAGAAACCGAAACACGTCGGCGGCCCGGTTGCGCTGGTAGAGCTGCGTGAAGATGTCGGCGGGCCGGGCGCGACGGTTCAGAAATACGTTCAGGAAAATTCGGTCGTAGAGCAGGTACCGTTTCGGGATGGGTACCACCGTCCCGCCCGGCGCGAAGGGCTGACCGTACCGGACGAGGTTTTGCGTGAGGGTCTGCAAATGCCGCTGCGTGCGCGCAAACGTGTATCCCGTCGAAGGCCGGGTGGCACCTCCGGCGGTCCCGATGCGCACCACGCGGGGGCTGGGGCGTTCGGTGGTCGGCTCGTCGGTCATCGGAATGATGCCAAATTCTTCCTCCGAAACCGTGTAGTACCGAATGTTCAGAAACTCCGCAAGGTACCCGCGCAGCGCTTCGTCGTACTCGTCGGGCCGGAGCAGGGCGGGGGTGAAGAGCGTGAACTCGACGAGCGCCTCGGTTTCAGAAATCGGCAGCACGTACAGAAACCGGCACTCGCCGTTGGGCTGCGCGATGCGGAAGTCCATCATCGTCGGCTCGGCAGGGTCGAAGGCGGGTACCTCCGTTTTTACAACCCAGCCCTTAAAGTGCTGGAGTAAGGTCTGGTGCGAATCGTTTTGAAGTCTGAATTCTGAACCGGGCGACGGGCCGTTCTGAATTCTGAATTCTGAATCAAACGGCCGCATCGCCTCCAGCCGGAAGGTACTGTCGAAGACCCAGTCGGCGGTGAAGGTACCCGCCTCGGTTTCGGCGGTGCCCCGCCGGTCGTCGCTACCGACGCGGACGATGGGGCTGTAGTGAAAATCGACGTTCGGGCACTGGGCCAGTTCGCCCTGCACGAACTGGTAGAAATCAATGCCGCGCAGGAGTTTGTAGCGGTACCCGTCAAGGTCGAGTTTTTGGGAAAACTGACTTCCATCTGGTCCGTCTCCACGGGGGCCGTCTCCACGGGGACCGTGAAACCAGACCGTCTCCCAGCTTCGGTGCAGCAGCGACTCAAACGGCCCAACGCCTCGCTCCCAGAACGCCCAGGTGCGGTCGTTGCGGGTTTTCGGGGCGCGGTCGATAAGCAAGATGCGCTTCTGGCGCAGGGCTGGTTCGCGGCTGAGGTAGTGCGCCAGGCTGAGCCCGGCCATCCCCCCACCGGCCAGGATGAAATTGTAGTGCGGCATACGCATGAAAAAAGCCCTGCGCCGGGCAAGGCATTCCCAAAAGTAGAAAATTTCGGGGCCACTCACTGCGCCATCACCCGCGTCGAAAGGATGCAATCGTTCCACCCGATGGTGCGCAGGTCGGGTATAGAACTGCGTAACGCGTACGACCGCCTCCGAAAACCCGACTGGTCGTAAAGTATGACGGAGTACCCCCGCGAAACGTCGAACGACGTAACGTTGCGGGTAAGACCCAGGCACAGAGAGTTGAAATTACCCATCTGAAACCGAGCCGATCGACCCCGCACTGGGCCGCCCCGTCGAGGCAGATACCCAGGCTCAACCTTAGCTACCGCCGCTTCCAGCGGAAAAGCGACGAAGCGCGACTGGTCTTCCGACCGACTTAACTACCGGGTAGACTCTTTAGAATACGGTCGTAACTCGCTGATATTTAAAGGCTATACTTGTCGAAAAGTTTGGTCGGGACGGGTGCCGATCGCCGGAACTCGTCCGTTGACGAACGGGCCGCGTCCGATGCGTTTTTCAGAGCCTGGAGCGAAACCATTTAACCTTCTAACAACCATACCGATATGAAATCAATGCCCATTCGTACCTCAAAACAAAACCGCCCAGTTCACTCGCGACGGCTCTTTTTTCTGGCCTGTCTGCTGAGCGTTGTAGCGTTGTTCCCTTCCTGCCAGTCGACGACTGTACTGCTGGCGAATTTTAAAAACGATGCCATTGGTTCCCCACCGGCCACCGCCCAACCCACCGGTACGGTTTCCGTGGACGCCGTCGGCGGTACGGTCACCGTGGTGGCGTCGCCCAATTCTACACTGCCTACAAACAACTGGGCGCGCATCGTTCGGACCTCTCCGCAAAGCAATCCGACCGGGTTGACGGGGCAATGCACGCAGTTCGGTACGGGTCAATACGGGCTGCTGACCAGCCTGTTCATTCCGAGTGGCAGCGGCGTTGTGACCGTGCAGTTTGAAGCGTCCAAGCAAAGTCCGCTACCGTTCGGGCACTTCATGCACCTCGACTTCATGCCCGAAGGCGACGTGCGCGTAGACGACGGTCCGGTCCGGTTTGGGAAGTTTCCAAGAAACCAAGTCTTCGTGCTATCAGCAGTGCTGAACATCACTGCCACCGCCGCAACAGTCGAAGTTACCTTGCAGGGCGCGGGTGGAAACGCCTCCGGCAACACGACGGTCAACATCGCGTCTAACGTGCTGCCGCTGGCCCGTCAGTTTGGGGCCGTGCGGTTTCACATCGGCTTTCCGCACCAGGGTACCGTTTTCGTGGATGACATCATCGTGACGCGGCGGAATCCGTAAACGAAACGTCTTTGTCCGAAAAACGCCATGGTCCGAACGATGTTCGTTCGGACCATGGCGTTTTTTTAGACCGGTGTCAGACGTGCACGTGCCGCTCGGCGTGGTAACTCGACCGAACCAGCGCCCCGGCTTCGACGTACTTCAGGCCGCGGCGCAGGCCTTCCTCGCGGTACATCGCGAAGGTATCGGGGTGAATCCACTCGATGACTTCGTGGTGCATTTTCGTCGGCTGGAGGTACTGGCCGAGGGTGAGAATGTCGAGGCCGTTTTCGACGAGGTCGTCCATCGCCTTGAACACCTCCTGCTCGGTTTCACCCAGCCCAAGCATGATGCCCGATTTGGTCCGTTTGCCAGCGGCTTTCGTGCGCTGAATCTGTTCGAGGCTGCGGGCATACCGGGCCTGCGGGCGCACCGGGCGGTAGAGCCGCTCGACGGTTTCCATGTTGTGCGAAACGACTTCCTGCCCCGCCGAAATCATGCGGTCGAGGGCTTCCCAGTTGCCTTTCGTGTCGGGAATGAGCGTTTCGATCGTGACGGCCGGGCTGAGTTCCTTCGTCAGGCGCACGGTCTGGTACCAGATTTCGGCCCCGCGGTCTTTCAACTCGTCGCGATTGACGGACGTGATGACGGCGTGCTTGACACCCATCAACTGAATCGCCTCGGCTACCCGGCGCGGCTCGTCGGCGTCGTACTCGTTCGGGCGGCCCGTCGCCACGGCGCAGAAGGTGCAGCTCCGCGTGCAAACATTGCCCAGAATCATGAACGTGGCCGTACCCGCGCCCCAGCACTCGCCCATGTTGGGGCAATTGCCGGACTGACAAATCGTGTGGAGTTTGTGATCGCTGACGAGTTGCCGAACCCGCGCGTACTCGGGTCCGGTCGGAAGTTTCACCCGCAGCCAGTCAGGCTTGCGGGTTAATTTTGAAGACGGAACGGTGGGAAGCTCAATCATTTCAGTGACCAGTTAGCAGTGACCAATGACCAATTACAAACCGTCAGCAACCAATTTCTACAACTTGAATGGGTCATTGGTCACTGCTAACTGGTCCTTGACAAAGGTAACCCCCCAACGCCAAAATGAAAGGTGCGGTTCAGCGCCGATGTCCGAAATAGACGCTCAGGTAAGCCGAACTGAAGACATGGCTTGATCCGGCGGCGGGGACGATGAGGATGTTGCCGGGATACGCTTCCAGGAGGGCACCCGCCTCGACGCCGAACAATTGGGCCGAACTGCCATTGCTGAGTTCAATTCCCAAACCGGCTTTCAGGTGGGCACCGGGCCGGATTTTCGTTTGCCCCCACCCCGCCAGGAGATTACCCGGCCCAAAGACGATCTGCGGGTCGCTGTGCCGACCCAGCGGATCGTAGGGTTCGTTGACGATGCGCCGCTGGGCGGGGGGAGGGTTGGGCGGCAGGGCGTTGGTCGTCTGGATGTAGTACGGTTTGAGCAAACCGATGGTCGGACCACCGGCCAGGATGAGCGAAATCGGAATGCCTTCGGTTTCGCCGCGGCCCACCAGTACCCGCGAAATGCCGTACTGCCCCCGCAGGGCGAACAAATAATTCTGCTTGCCCGCCCGAATGTGGCTGCCGTTGGGAAGTTGTTGCCGGAATTCTTGCGGATGCCGCACGTTGACGATCTCGGCGCTCAGGTAGCGATTGATGGGCCGCTCGCGGGCGTCAAGGCGGCGTTGGCGCTCGTGCCGGACGACAACCCCGCCGAATACCCCTGAGTTGGTGTTGGTGGTCAGTCCGTACGACAGTGCCGAAGGCGTGGCGTGGCGGGAAGAACGCACGTTTTGTCCGCGAACCTCCGTTGTCAGCAGAAGTCCGCTCAGGAAAAGTAGTCCCAAGCCAGCCCGTCGGTTCATGTGTTCGTTTTCCTGACCAAACTACTACTTTCGGGCCATTGTTTCAAGCGCCAAACGACCCGCTCTGACGCGGTCTTTCCAAAATTTTCATGCCTACCGCTCACACCACGTACCTCGGTCAACTCCGCACCGAAGCCACGCACCTCCAATCGGGTACCCGTCTCGTCACCGACGCGCCCACCGACAACAACGGCCGGGGCGAAGCCTTCTCACCGACCGATCTCCTCGCTACCGCGCTCGGCTCGTGCATGTTAACGATCATGGGCATTCAGGCCGAACGGCGGGGCATCGACCTGACGGGCTCGGAACTCAACAGTACGAAAATCATGCAGGCGCAGCCGCGTAAAATCAGTCGGGTGGAAATCACCCTGCGAATGCAGACCGCCGAACCGCTCGACGAAGCCCAGCGCCAGCACCTCGAACACGCCGCCCACACCTGCCCGGTGGCGCTCAGCCTCCATCCTGACATCGAGCAGGCGCTGACGTTTGAGTGGCGGGTGGCGGAGCGGGTTTAAACGGTTGCCATCTGCTCTTTCAGATTGGCGAACGAAATTCCCAGATGCGAAGCGTCGTACACACACTCGCCGTTCTGGATGAAGAGTACCTGCGGCGATTCGTGCCGGACGCCAAACTGCTCGGCTACGGCGTTTGAAACCGCCCGGTACGCAATCAAGTCGAGAAAGTAGGGCTTCAGGGTACCCACGTCGGCGGCATTCCACTGCCGTTCGAGGCGGTTGAATACCGTTGAGCTAATCGAGCAGCGTGTGCTGTGCTTGAGGATGAGTACCGGGTGGTCGTACGATTCCTGCCGGAGGGCGTCGAGTTGGGAAAGCTCGGTTAAGGGCTGCCAGGTCATGGTCCGTGATTAGGTTTTTGAATTGGGAACGAAAAAACCATTCCCGATTTTTGCGCCCAACGACTACACCGGTCCGTTGAGTTCCCCGGCCCCGTTCCCCTTGCTGCGTTTCCTCTACGATTGCTCCATTCGCGCCTTTCAGGTTGCCCTGCCGCTGCTCGCCCGGTTCAACCCGAAGGCCCGTCAGCTCCGAGCCGGGCGGCGGTCCATCGCGGAGCACCTCGCCCGCTGGCAGGCCGCGCGCCCGGCGGGCGCCCCCGTGGCCTGGATGCACTGCGCCTCGCTCGGGGAGTTTGAGCAGGGTCGTCCGGTACTCGAAGCCTTCCGGCGGCAGTACCCTGACTGGCAGCTTGTCCTGACTTTTTTTTCGCCTTCGGGCTACCAGATCCGCAAAGACTACCCCGGGGCCGACTGCGTGACGTACCTCCCCGCCGACACGCCTGCGAACGCGCGCTGGTTCGTGGAGGCCGTCAGTCCGAGTCTGGTGTTTTGGGTGAAGTACGAATTCTGGTACCACCACCTGCGCGTGCTGCACGATCGACGGGTACCGACGGTACTCATCTCGGCCCTCTTTCGGCCCGATCAGCTTTTCTTTAAACCCTACGGCGGTTTTTACCGAACGCTGCTCGGGTACTTCGATTACCTCTTCGTCCAGAATCCCGAATCGCTGGACCTGCTGCGCGGCATCGGCGTGACGAACGTCGAACTGGGCGGCGATACCCGCTTCGACCGCGTCGCCGAAATCGCTGCCCAGCGACCACGGTACCCGCTCATCGAAGCTTTCAAGGGCGAGGCCGACCTGTTCGTCGTCGGGTCGATGTGGGAGGAAGACTGGAAGGTGATTGCGAATTGCGGATGGCGAATGGCGAATTTTTTCGAACCAGAGTCTTTGGCAATCCGCCATTCGCCATCCGCAATCCGCCTTCTGATCGCTCCCCACGAAATCAGTCCGGCGCAAATCGAGCGCTGGCAGCGCGAGTTGGGGGTACCCTCGGTGCGGTACTCGGAGGCCACGCCGGAGTCGGTTCGCGCGGCGCGGGTCCTGTTTCTCGACACGATCGGGATGCTGAGCGCGGTGTACGACTACGCCGACTACGCCTTCATCGGTGGGGCGTACCGCGAGGGGCTGCACAACGTGCTCGAAGCCGCCGTGTTCGGAATGCCCATCTTCTTCGGAAATCGGCGGTACCAGAACTTTCAGGAAGCCCGCGATCTGCTCTCGCTGGGTGTGGCTTTCGCCGTAGCCGACGAGGACGAACTGGAACGCGTTTTTTCCGAACTTCGCGCTGACGAACCCCGCCGCCGGGAACTCGCCGCCCGCGCCGCCGCCTACGTCCAGGAACGAACCGGCGCGACGGAACGCGTTATGGCCTGGGTGCAGAAGTGACTGGTGGGAGAATAAAAAGAAAGACAATGTTCAATGCTCAATTTTCAATATTCAACTTTCAGTTTACTGAGCGTTGCACCGCGCGGCGGACCGCATTGAAAATTGAGCATTGAACATTGCCTTCAAAAACAGTCATTCCAATCACTTGAAAAAAGGCTTAATTATTCGCTCCACCGGTTCCTGGTACGACGTCCGCGACGCCGCCGACGGGCACGTGTACCAGTGTCGGTTGAAGGGTAAATTCAAAATCAAGGGCCTGCAAACGTCCAACCCGCTGGCCGTCGGCGACCGGGTGCGGTTCGCCGTGGAAGACGAAGCCGAAAACACGGGTATCGTCGTGGAAATTGAGCCGCGGGAAAATTACATCGCCCGGGCGTCGGTCCACAAAACGGCCCAGGCGCACCTGCTGGCGGCCAATCTGGACCAGGCGGTACTCATCGTTACGCTTGATTTTCCGCGTACCTCGCTGGGCTTCATCGATCGCTTCACGGTGTCGGCAGAGTCGTTTCGGATTCCGGTCGTGATCGTTTTCAACAAACTGGACCTGTTCGACGAGGAAGGCCGCGCCGGGCAGGACGAAATCGCGGCGATGTACGAGCGCATCGGGTACGGTACCCTGCAAACGTCGACGCTCACGGGCGAGGGGGTTCAGGCCTTGAAGGGTGTGCTACAAAACAAGGTCACGCTGCTTTCGGGGCATTCGGGTGTGGGGAAATCTTCGCTCGTCAACGCCATCGCACCCGGTCTGAACCTGCGGACGAACGAGGTGTCGACGTTCGCGAACAAAGGCGTTCACACGACCACCTTCGCCGAAATGTTTGAACTCGGCCCCGACACGTTTCTCATCGATACGCCCGGCATCAAAGAACTGGGCCTGATCGACATCGAACGCGCCGAAATGGGTCACTTTTTTCCCGAAATGCGCGAGCGGCTGAACGAATGTCGCTTCCACAACTGCTTGCACCTCAACGAGCCCGGCTGCGCGGTGCTCGAAGCCGTTGAAGCGGGCGACATCGCCCCAAGCCGGTACCTGAGCTACCTGAGCATGATGGAAGGCGACGACAATCGCCGATAGGCGAAATGAAAAATTAAAAATGAAGAATGAAAAATAGGGGAGTCGGTTACCTTGCCTGCTGGACTGGCAACGCTCCATTTTTCATTCTTCATTTTTAATTTTTCATTCCCACCATGGCTTTCCTCTGGGGCATCGACCTGGGCGGTACCAAAATCGAGTGCGCCGTGCTCGACGCCGAAAATCTGACTACCGTGCGGCTGCGGCGGCGCTTGCCGACCGAAGCCGACCGGGGGTACGCGCACATCATCGGACAAATCAAAAAACTCGTTGATCAGGTCGCCGATGAACTCGGCGAACGACCCACGCGCATCGGGTTTGCCACGCCGGGGGTACTCGACCCCGCGACGCAGACCATGAAAAATTGCAACACGGTGGTCATGAATGACCAGCCGATGCAGCGCGACCTCGAAACGGCGCTCGGGGTACCCGTGGCCATCGCCAATGACGCCAATTGCTTTGCGCTGGCTGAGGCGCTGCTGGGGGCCGCGCCAAAAGCCCACCCGAATCCCGAGGTGGTGTTCGGGGTTATTCTGGGGACTGGCGTCGGCGGGGGCGTCGTCGTGCGCGGGCAGGTGATTGGCGGGCGGCAAGGAATCGGTGGCGAATGGGGACACATTTTCCTGACACCGACCGACGAGCGCTGCTACTGCGGCAAGTACGGCTGCGTCGAGCAAAACATTTCGGGTCCGGCGCTCCAACGGTTTTACGAAAAACGGAGCGGCGAACGCCGAAACTTGGCCGACATCCTCGAACGTCACCGGGCGGGTACCGATCCGCACGCGACTGAAACCATCGATCGCCTGCTGACGCTGTTCGGGCGCGGCCTTTCAACGGTCATCAACATCCTCGACCCCGACGTGGTGGTACTCGGCGGGGGCGTTTCCAACATTGATTTGCTGTACACCGAAGGCGTCAAGCGATTGAAAAAATACGTTTTCAATCCGCGCCCCGACGTGCTGGTCGTACAGAATGCCCTCGGCGACAGCGCGGGGGTATTCGGGGCGGCGTTGCTGCTGACGGAGGCGTTGTAGGACGGATTGCCTAATCCGTCCTCAAAAATTTCCCTAACACCAAAAACGCGGGCGGCGTGCCAACCCAAACCTGGGGCACGCTGCCCGCGTTTTGATTGCCCGGTTGGGGCACAGAAGTGGGGAAGCGGGGAGGCGATACCGCCGGGCGCAGAGGGTACAGGTTTTTGACGAGGGCAACCAAGCGGCCGGGTACGTCACTCCTCGGCTTCGGGTCCGTTTCTTCACTTCTTCAAAACCAAAAAACATGATTCAGCGCATCGATCGGCTGGCCATCGAGCTGCCCACGCCCAACAATCCGTCGCCCAACGACGCCGCTGCCGTTCAGCAATTGCTGGGTGGCAAATTCGGGGAAATGTCGACCCTGATGAACTACACGTACCAGTCGTTCAACTTCCGGGGCCGGAATCGCCTGCGGCCGTTTTACGACCTGCTGTGCAGCATCGGCGGCGAGGAATACGGCCACATCGAGGTCGTCTCGTACACGACTAACCTGCTGCTAACCGGCCAGACCAAGCGCGGCATGGACCCGACCGTCACGCCGCTGGCCAACGGGACCGACGCCCGCAACACGTACCACTTCATCGACAGCGGCCAGGCGTCGTTGCCAATCGATTCGATGGGCCAGTTTTGGTCAGGCGCGAACGTGTTCAGCTCGGGCAACCTGAAGCTCGACCTGCTCCACAACTTTTTCCTCGAATGCGGGGCCCGCGCCAACAAAATGCGCGTCTACGAAATGGTCGACGACCCGACGGCCCGCGAGATGGTGGGCTACCTGCTCGTGCGGGGCGGCGTGCACGTGGTGGCGTACGCCAAAGCCCTCGAAGTGCTGACGGGTGTGCAGGTCGGCAAATTGCTGCCCATTCCGGACCTCGACAACACAAAATTCCCCGAAGCGAAAAAGTACATGGACCAGAAGCTGCATCTGAAGCTGTTCACGTTCAGTCAGGACGATTACCGCAAGGCGGGCATTATCTGGGACGGTACGCACCCCGAAACCGGCGAACCCCTGGAGTTTGTGCCCGGTATGCCCGAGGGTGCTCCGGCCCCGGATCTGGACGAAGAACCGCAACTCAACGCGCCGGGCGCAATGGACTACGACCCCGACCTGTTCCGTGACATTGCCAAGAAAATGGGCGTAAACCTGTGACGTAGGACGGATTGCCTAATCCGTCCCCAGTGGCGTTGAATCCATGTTGGGGACGGATTAGGCAATCCGTCCTACACCTTCAAAAACAGCTTCTTCCGGTACAGCGCGTAGCACGCCAGCCAGCAGATTCCCACAAACGCAACGGCCCAGGCCAGCGCCCCGGCGTAGTTGCCAAACACGGGCTGGAAGACGTGCCAGTACACCCAACTGTGCAAGTCCTGCGGATACCCGTTCTCCTCCCGCATCGGAATCGCGTAGAGCAACATCGCCAGGAGTTCCGACACGGCGTAGGCGACGATGGAATTCAATCCGAAGACGACGAAGAAAGCCGTCCAGCCCCGGTACCCCTTCACGTCAATCGCCCAGATCAGGACCGGCAGCAGGAGCAAATCCAGCCCCGCCGTGAGCAGCACAAACGAACTCGTCCAGAGTTTTTTGTTAATGGGAAACACCACGTTCCAGGCCAGCGCCGCCAGGCAGAGTACCACCCCCGCGCCTACCAGCCCAACGATCAGCTTGTTGCGGTCGTCGGTTTCCTGAAGCGCGATGCCCGTGCGGTACCCCAGCAGCACCGTTGCGATGGCGGGCAGGGTACTCAGCAGTCCTTCGGGGTCGAAGGGTACCCCGTCGCCGTGATAAAGCTGGTCGGGGCCGAAGAGCCAGAGGTCGAGTTTCCGCACGGCGTTGGTGGTCAGGTCGTAATCGCCGAAGGTCGCCAGCAGAATCCAGTACCCCACGAGCAGCCCGGCCACGAGCCAGCCGTGGTACTTCCAATCGACTTTTAAAACTAAAAATGCCGCCGCGGCGTAACTGAGCGCGATGCGTTGCAGGACGCCGAGTACCCGAAACCGGCCGTCTTCCCAGAAAATTGGCAGAAAAATCACCCAACCCAGCGCGAAAATAATCGCCGTTCGCCGCAGGATTTTCGTGCGCAGTACGGGCGTAAGCTGGTAGCCGTAGGCTTTGAACGAAAACCGCATCGCCACCCCGACGATGAACAGAAACGACGGAAAGACCCAGTCGGTGGGTGTAAAGCCGTGCCAGGCAGCGTGGCGGAGCGGCGCGTAGGTAAAGTCGCCGTGGCCAGAGGTGTTGACGAGAATCATCCCAGCGATGGTCAGGCCGCGGAAGACGTCGAGGGAGTAGTACCGATTCGTCATGGAGGGGTGGGGTACGGATGCGCTGCAAATTGGTGGGCGGGGCGAAGTTTGTCAACTTTTAGCCAACTTTGCTCACACGCTAACCGCCCCGACTCCCATGCAAGTTGACCTGACGCGCGTCGACGACGCCTTCCATTTCAGCGCCACCGGCGTAGCCGGAGTATCCATTGACATCGACGGCTCGCTCGACATCGGCGGCCACAACGCCGGGTTCCGCCCGATGGAATTGCTCCTGGCCGGTCTCGGCGGCTGCACGGCCATCGACGTCATCGTCGTGCTCCAGAAGCAACGCCAGCGCATCGACGACTTCCGCATCCGTGTCACGGGCGAACGGAAGAAAATCGAGGGTACCGAAATGAAGCCCTTCCGGCGCATCAATCTCCACTACACGCTGAAGGGCGCGCTGGATCCGGCCAAGGTCGAGCGGGCCATTCGACTCTCGATGGACAAGTACTGCTCGGCCACGGCGCAGCTCGCGCCCACGGCGGAAATTACGCACACGGTGGAGGTCGAAACGGTCGCGGAAGTTTCGTAGCAGGTCACTATTTTCGTCGGCCTAACGCTCCTGACCATGAAACCCCACGGCCTGACCGTCGAGAAGTCCCATCACCTGCCCGGCGACCACCACGGCCCCGTGGCCTGCCAAAACTGCGGCCACGTGTTCACCGGCAAGTACTGCCCGGAATGCAGCCAGCGCGCCGACACGCACCGGATTACCTGGCACTACATCTGGCACGAGCTGCCGCATTCGATTTGGCACGTCGACAAAGGCATCGCGTTCACGCTTCGTGAACTCTTCACCCGGCCCGGCTACACGATTCGCGAATTTCTCGACGGCAAACGCGTCAATCACTACCGCCCGCTGGCGTTGGTTCTGCTGCTGGGGGCACTGCTGGTGTTTCTCTCCCAGAGCCTTGGCGTACGCATGTCAGCGCAGGTACAGCAGACGTTTTCCGATGCCGGTGATTCGCCATCGGAGGCCCTGAAGGCCTTTCAGAGCGAGGTGAATCAGTTTACGGAAAAAAACCAAACCCTTATTTCGCTCCTGACCATTCCCATCACGTCGTTTTTTCTCTGGCTGTTTTTTCGAAAAAAATCGCGGAACTACCCCGAGCACCTCGTCGCCAATACCTTTCTGGCCGTCGTTAGTTTTTTTCTGAGCCTGATTCTGATTGTACTCATCAAAATCGCGGGTGGAACGATGGCGGGTTTTGCCGCCGCATTCAGCCTAATCTCGCTGGCATCGTTCGGGTACCACGTCTGGGGGTACCTGCAGCTGTTCAAAGGTGAAATGCGGCGGCGCAGCATTGCCTGGCGCGCCGGCTTAGGGTACCTGCTCGGAACGACTACCTTCTTCATTCTGATGACAATGGGCATGGGCACCTACCTCTTCTTGACGCATTTTGACGATTTGAAACGCGAAATCCGCGCGAAAAAAGCCCGCACCGAGCAAATCGCCCCTACCCAAAAATGAAGCAATACCACGACCTCCTCCTCCACATTCTCGACCACGGTACTCGCAAAACCGACCGCACCGGTACGGGTACCCTCAGCGTGTTTGGGTACCAGATGCGCTTCGACCTGGCTGAAGGGTTTCCGCTGCTGACGACGAAGAAAGTTCACACGAAGTCCATCATCCACGAACTGCTCTGGTTTCTCCAGGGCGATACGAACATCCGGTACCTGACCGAAAACGGCGTACGCATTTGGGACGAATGGGCCGACGCCGATGGCAACCTTGGTCCGGTTTACGGCAAGCAGTGGCGGAGCTGGGCCGCGCCGGATGGTCGGGTCATCGACCAGATTTCAGATGTCGTTTCGATGATTCGGAAAAGCCCCGATTCGCGGCGGTTGCTGGTTTCTGCCTGGAACCCGGCGGACGTACCCCACATGGCCCTGCCGCCCTGCCACGCGCTATTTCAGTTCTACGTCGCCGATGGCAAGCTGAGTTGCCAGCTCTACCAGCGCAGCGCCGACGTGTTTCTGGGGGTACCCTTCAACATCGCCAGCTACGCGTTGCTGACGATGATGATCGCGCAGGTGACGGGCTACGAACCGGGCGAATTCATCTGGACCGGCGGCGATACGCACCTGTACCTCAACCACCTGGAGCAGGTCGAGACGCAGCTTGCGCGCGACTTCCGCCCCTTGCCGACGATGCGGCTTAACCCCGCCGTGACCGACCTGTTCGCCTTTCGCTACGAGGATTTTACGCTGGAAAACTACGACCCGCACCCGGCGATTAAAGCGCCGGTAGCTGTCTGACTTTTCAATGAACAATGAGCAGTAACCAGTGACCAATTCAAAATTATTCATTGGTCAGTTACTGCTCATTGAGTCAGTCAGACCGCAGGTCGGACCGACTTCACCAGTTAAAATCCCCGCCCTTCACCCCAAACAACTTGTTCGTAAATTTTGAGGTAGCCTTGCCGCGGCTGGTGATGTAGCGCACGCTCGCGCCGAAGTAGGGGCCGGTGGCCGGGCGGACGGTCGCGAGGTTTTCGAGGGCTGAGTTGAACGTACGGATTTGCCGGAACCCGGCCAGCCCCGCCTCCACCGACAGCCCGAGTACTGTGAACAGGTGCGCGTTGGCCGAGAGCGAAAATTTCACCTGCTGGTAGTTGTTCCGGCGCAGCAGGGTTTCGGTGGCCGATACTTCCTTGAACCCTGCGCTGTACCCGCCGTAGGCCGCCGTCGCGTCGACGTTGAACCAGGGCGTGGCCCGGTAGTTCAGGTTGGCGTTGAAGGGCAGCACCGCCGAGACGCGCCAGTCTTTGTTGAAGCGCTTGTTGATGCCCACGATGGGTATGATTCGGAATTTCTGGCTGTAAATCACCGTCGTTCCGTAAATCACCTGCGATTGCAGCCCGAACACCCGCAGCCGCGCCACGCCACCGAAGAGGTACGGCTGAGGCGTGAAAAACGTCTCGTTCGATTCGGTAATGCCCCCGCCCGCGCCGTAGACCCAGAGCCGGTCGCGAAGGCTGGCGCGCATCATGATGATCGCCGCCGAGGCGGTTTTGTAGCCGCCGCTGGGCGTACGGATGTCGTTGAGTTCGGGTTTGAGCTGGGAAAAATTCGTGAAGAGTACCGTGTGCTTTACCTGCACGTCAAACTTCCGCCCGATGCCGATGCCCGCCTGAATTTCGCTCCGCAGCGGGATGATTCCCTGAATCGACGTTCGCGACAGCCCGAACGAGCTGCCGTCGGTACCCTTCAGCGACTGACTGGGCAGGACGTCGGTACGCAGCGTGATGTTGGGGTAAAACAGGCGGCTGATGGCGAATTGCTGGGCCGAAGCGGTCCGGGCGATTCCGCAAATGAGTAGAATCAGGCAGAAGGAGCGAAGCATTAAAAAGGGGGGAATTCCTACGCGTTTGAACGCGCACTCCGAACGTTTATTGCCGCGGGTACCATCAGGCCAGCACGGCATCGGCGGGCAAAATCTGAAGGCGGGTTTGGAGAGGACCGCGGGCCTTGCCGCTGAAGGTACCCTTCGAGGGCGTCACCAGTTCGGGCCGGGCCGACGCCGCCAGGGGTACGTACGTGTGGTCGGCGAGGCAATTCTGCGTCGGGTCGAAGCCGCGCCAACCCGCACCGGGCAGGTACACCTCGGCCCAGGCGTGGAGGTACCGATTTTCGGCGGGGGTACCTAAGTGGTACCCGCTCACGAAGCGCGCCGCCAGCCCAAGCGATCGGCAGGCCGCCGCGTAGAGCACCGTGTAGTCGCGGCAGGAACCACGGCGGTCGAGGAGCGTCTGCTCGGGCGTATGGGGTTTGCCCTGTTCGCGGATTTCGTACCCGAATCCGCGGCGAATCACCCCGTTGAGGTGCGTCAGAAAACCGACGGTATCCCAACCAGCTTCCTCCGCAACGCTGCGGGCAAACGCCTCGACGGCGGGCGTCACGTCCTGACGGCTGAGGTACGGCTGCAACACGGCGCGCTGGGCCTCCTTGTACACAAACGGAATGCGCTGGGTCTCGAACGGAAACAGCACGAAATCAAACGGATTGCCGAGCGTATTGCTCACTTCCGACTCCGCCTGAATGTGCAGGTGTTCGGTCTGTCCCCGGAAAAAAGCCAGGTACTGCACGTTGCCCTCGGCGTCAAGGTTACGAATGAGTTGCGCCGGCGTCGGGTCGATGGTCAACTCAAACCGCACCACGCGCAGCGTCGCGCCGGGACGGGGATGAACGCACAGCGTATGCGGGCCGAGGGTAACCGGGGCCGTGTACGCGTAGCGAAGTTGATGGGAAGCACAGATGTTCATGGGCAGGAAAGAGCGGTCTGACGGTTTGATTGTTTGATGGTTTGGCTGGTTCAAGCCATTAAACCCACAAACAAGTAAGCCCCCTCAGGCCGGTTGGCGGATCTGGTCAAAAACGGGTGCCATCCAGTCGGTGGGTAATCGCTGCACCGAGGCGTTGAGCAACGCGCTCCACTGGTGGGAAATGCTTTCGACGTCTTCCTTCTCAAACCGGTGCTCCATGATGTGGTAACTGTTGCGCTCGTACACGGCCACGTCGAGCGGGTAGTCAACGTCGTTGACGCTCACCTTCGTGGCGTCGAACGAAAGAAAGCCGATTTTTAAGGCTTCCTGCAATGACGTCGTGTACCGGAGGCTGCGGTACATCAGCGGCTTGCCGTAGCCTGAATTGCCGATGATGAAAAACGGCGAACTCTGCCCGACTTCAATCCAGTTACCTTCGGGGTAGAGCAGGTATAACTGGTGCTCGGCGTCGTCTTCGAGCTGCCCGCCCACGATGGCGTACAGGTTGAATTCCAGCCCTGAACCCAGCAGTGAAGCTTTGTCTTCCCGCGCCACCCGTCGAACCTGTTCGCCGAAGGCATTGACGGCCTTGTACAATTTGTTGAAATGCTGGTCGCGCTCGGCAATCACCTCCCGGAAGTACGTGATGGCCTTGTCGCGTACCGACCGCAGCCCCGAGGTCATGATGAACAGCGAGTGGTGCTCCACCTCGTGAATGGAAATTTTCTTGTTGGTCGTCACTTCGGTACCCGAGGTGAGCCGGGTATCGGCGAGGGCGACGAGGCCGGAAGCCGTTTTGATGCCGAGGCAATAGGTCATTTCGGACTGCGGTTTCGGATTGCGGATTCTGGAATCCGGGCAAACCGGGTGGTTAAGGAAGTTCGTGCGACGAATTTAGGCGTTTCTACGCATCGGGCGCGACGGACGACGAATCCAATCGGCCATCCGCCTTCCGCAATTCGCACTCACTCCACGGGTTTCAGGTCGAAGTAGGTTTCAAAAATGACGTCGCCAATCGCGTTGTTGGCCGTCTGGAACTCGTCCAGAAACTGGTGCAGGCCCGTGTCGAAAATGTCTTTGATCTCGGTGAATTCAATCTCCGAGCGCAGCTTGCTCAGTTGCCACTCGGCCCGGTTGCTCCGCCCGCTGCCGATGTGCAGCCCCGACACTTCGTAAAGCGATAATTCGGCCCGGCGCAGGCAGTGGAGTACCGAACGCGGAAAATCCTTGTCCAGAATCAGAAATTCCACGATATGGGCCGAATTCATGGTTCGGAAACGCTGCCGGTACATGTTGTAAGCACTCACCGATTTAAGGACCGACGACCACAACAACAAATCCAGCGGCGACCCGACGGCGTCGACCGTGGGCAGCAGCGTGAAGTACTTTACGTCGAGGAAGCGCGTGGTTTTGTCGGCGCGTTCGAGCATCCGGCCCAGCCGCCCGAAATGCCAGCCTTCGTTGCGGGTAATGGTCGAGTCGATGATGCCGTAAAACAACTGGCAGTCGGCCCGTACCTGATCGAAGAAGTCCTGGAAGTGCGTCATGTCCCAGGCCATCGAGCTGGCCGCCGCGTTGCGCACCATCCAGTAAAACTGGTTGGTGTGTTCCCACATTTCCTTGGAAATCGTCTCGCGGATGGTTCGGGCGTTTTCGCGGGCGTTTTGCAGGCTGGTCAGAATGGAATTGGGGTTGCGCGGGTCGAACGTCAGGAAATGAATCACGCTGTCGCGCGTGGGGGCGTCGAAGTACTCGTAAAACGAGGCTTTGTTCGCCGTGGCGATGATGAGCGGCTCCCACTGCTCTTCAATGTCGGGCGGGAGGTCGAGGGTGAGGTTGAAATTGACGTTGACGAAGCGTGCGTAATTTTCGGCCCGCTCGATGTACCGGTTCATCCAGTAAATGGAATTCGCTACGCGACTGAGCATACGCTACGGAAAAGTAAAAAAGGGCTGGGAATAAGAATAGAATTTGGCATTCGGGTGGTCGGACCGTTTGAAAGAACAAAGTTTTTGGTTGAATTCAAAAGATCATTCGGATTTCAGTTTTGCGCTACGGGTTGATTTCGCCACAAAGAAAAACGGGAAACCCGGTTGGGCTTCCCGTCGCGTGTGGCTTGTTGCCGATGCGTGTTAATTTTCGTTGGGCTTGCGCGCGTCTTTCTTCACTTTCTGAGCTCCTTCTTCGACGCCCTCAGCGGCGTTGCCAACACCTTTCTTCACGTCTTTTTTTGCCTTCCGCGCGGTGCGATCGATGTCGTTACCAGCCTTATTGGCGGCTCGTTCGGCCTTCCGCTCGGCTTTGTTCACTTTTTGTTTCAGGGGCTTTTCGTCCTGCGCCAGAGCGGTTACGGCGGTTAGTCCCACCAGTAGAAACGTCAGCAAAAACAGCTTTTTCATGGCTTCTAAAAGAAGTTAGTTCGACCGTTTAGCGTCAAAAACCCATGCCGTGCGGGTACCGTTTACTCATTTTACGCTGAAAACGCGCGTTTTGCTCCGGTGCCAATTGGGTAAATCACGCCACATTTTCAGTAAAAAAATCTGTTACGTACTGATTTATACCCGATTATAAACAAGTTTTTACCCAGTCTACACCAGACCACGCTGGTACGGGAATGGTAACCAGACGAGTCAAAAGCGGCGCAAGCCGTCCCCACAGTTTGAAATGAGAAAAAGCCATGAAGCCGTTGGAAGAGAAAACGTCCCACAAATCAGGATTGCTGACGCTGTTGGTTGAACAGCTCGATCAGCTTTACGCAACCGAAACGTATCTGGGCAAAACCTTGTCCGAACTGACTTCGGCGGCCTCGTCGGAGAGCCTGCGCGAAGTGCTTCAGGATTATGCCGAGGTGGTCACAAATCAAACGTACCGCCTCGAACTCATTTTCGGGCAACTCAACCAGCCGCGCCAGCCGCACACCTACGACGGCATGAGCGGGTTGATTCGGGAGGCCCGGCAGGCGATCGAACAAACCATCGAAGGCTCGATGACCCGCGACAGCGGACTGATCCTGGCCTGCCAGAAAATCTGCAGCTACAAAGAATCGGTTTACCAGAGCCTGTGCAACTTCGCCGAGTCGCTCGGGTACTCGCCCGTGTCGCACCTGCTCGAAAAGTCGCTCCAGGACGAGCGCGACATCCGGCAGGTACTCACCAACGCCGCGAGCCTGTTTTTCAACCGGCAGGCCAGCATGGAATCGCCCCGAACGCCTTCGCCCAAATTCCCCAATCCCCGGTTGAATTAGACCCAGGCATTTTCAACGCCCGCGGGCCCGTACCTGACTCAGGTACGGGCCCGCGGGCGTTGGGGGGTACGTTTACTGGCCCTTCAATTTGCGGTACTCGCGCTCGACGGCGTTCTCGGTCTGCGAACTGTACGCTCCGTAGGCGTGGGCGGCCAGCCCGATGCCCCAGCCCAGCATCGAGAAAATGGGCCAGAAAAACGACCAGCCGCTGCCGCGCGTGGTGAAGTACCAGATGACAACCAGGCCCGCGTTGACGAACAGGTACGTGAGCGCGTGAGCTTTGAAGGAAGCCCGGGCCTGCGCCTTGCGCCAGAGGTAGGGATCTTTGCCTTCGGGGACGGGGTAATACTCGTAGTCTGCCATGAGGGAGGAGGTTTGGGGGATTGAAAAGGTACGTGCTTTTTCAGCGTTTGTCGGTCAATTTTTCGTATTCACGATCGACGGAGCCGGCACCCGTCAGCAGGTAAGCTTTCGTGAAACGGATGGCCAGTCCGATGCCAAATCCGATGGCTGCGTAACCAGGCCAGAAGGGCGTGCGGGGACCGGAAGTCAGGTACCAGATCGCCGTCAGGAAGGCCAGCACGATGGCGTAGGTGATGGCCCGATACCGGAATCGGACGCGTTGGTGGGCCAGGGCGTAGAGGCGTTCGTTGCGGGGTTGAGTGGGGAGGGTGTTCATATGGATTGATCGGCGTTTTTCGTCTGATTGATGACTCAAACGTAGCGGATGGGAGAGGGGCCTCGCCCGGCAACGCGGACGAACGCGGGTTTCAACGGCGCGAACCGCGCATTTCGGGGCGTGAACGCGTACTTTTGGGACATGACCAATTCCGACATCGTCGAGCAGCTCGAACTGACGGGCAAACTCCTCGAACTCCACGGCGAAAACGATTTCAAGGTCCGGGGGTACCAGAACGCCGCCTTCGGCCTTGACAAAACCACCGTCGACCTCACGACGCTGCCCATCGCCGACCTTTCGAAACTGCCCGGCGTGGGTAAGAGCATCGCCGTGCGGATCGACGAAATCCGGCGGACGGGTACCACGCCCGAGTTGGACGAGTTGCTGGCGAAAACACCCGAGGGTGTCCTCCAGATGTTCCGCATCAAGGGCATTGGTCCGAAGAAAATCCGGCAAATATGGCTCGATCTCGGCATCCAGGACCCGCACGATCTGCTCCTGGCCTGCGAGGCGGGCGAAGTGGCCAAGCTGAAGGGCTTCGGCGAAAAAACGCAGGAAACAATTCGAACCAACCTGCTTTTTCTCGAACAGAACGCCGCCAAACTCCGCATGGACGTGGCCGCCGGGCTGGGCGAGGTACTCCGCGAAGCGCTCGCGAATGCTGGTTTTGAGGTCGTCGTGACGGGCGAGTTGCGGCGGAAGTCGGAAGTGGTTTCCCAAATCGAACTGCTCGTGAGCACCGACGAACCGCTGCGCGTGCAGGCGGTACTCAACGGCTTCGATTTCCTGGAACAGGACCGCGCCGCTTCAACGCCGTTTACGTGGCGGGGCAAGTTTGTCGACCGAAAAATTCCGATTCAAATCGGTACCTGCCCGCCCGCTGAGCTGGCCCGGCAAAATTTCCTGCAGTCGGCCGCCGAAGCGCACCTGCGCCACTGGACCGACCAGGGTACTCTCCGCAGCGCCGCTCTGCGCGACGGATTTACGACGGAAGAGGCGTTCTACCAGAAACTTCAGCTACCCTACATCCTTCCCGAACAACGCGAGGGGCAGATTGAATTTAACTCCAGACTGGAAACGCGAAACCCTCAACTGATCACCTGGGACGCCCTCCGAGGCATCGTCCACAACCACAGCACCTACTCCGACGGCAAGCACACGCTCGAACAGATGGCGCGGCACTGCCAGGAGCTGGGTTTTGAGTATTTCGGCATCGCCGACCACTCGCAGTCGGCCACCTACGCCAACGGCCTGCCCGTGTACCGCATCGAGCAGCAGCACGACGAAATCGACCGGCTGAATGAGACGTTCGCGGCAGAGGGTACCGCGTTTCGGATTCTGAAGGGCATCGAGTCGGACATTCTCGGCGACGGCTCGCTCGATTACCCCGACGAGGTACTGGCCCGGTTCGATTACGTCGTGGCGTCGATCCATTCGAACCTGAAAATGACCGAGGAACGGGCGATGCAGCGGCTACTGGGGGCCATCGAAAATCCGTACACGACCATCCTCGGCCACCCGACGGGTCGACTGCTGCTGATTCGCGAAGGGTACCCCGTCGACTACCGCACGCTCATCGACGCCTGCGCGGCCCACGGCGTGGTGATTGAACTCAATGCCAGCCCGTACCGCCTCGACCTCGATTGGCGCTGGATTCCGTACGCGCTCGAAAAAAACGTGCTGATTTCCATCAACCCCGACGCCCACGAGCAGGCTGGTTTCCAGGACATGCACTACGGCGTGGCCGTGGCGCGGAAGGGAGGGCTGACGCGGGAAATGACGTTTAACGCGCTGGGGGTGGGGGAGATGCTGGGGTACCTTCGCGATCGAAAACACGCCAAGTCATGAACCCCCCCGCCAAACTCCGCCCCGGCGACGTCGCCGCCTTGCAAAACCTTCTCCGCGAGCGCGGCATATTCAAGCGCTACGGCCTGGAGCGCATCGGCGTGTATGGGTCGTTCGCGCGGGGGGAGGCGTACAACGACATTGATTTGCTGATTGAGCCGGAACCGGAATCATGGGAACATTGGAGAAACTTGCGCGATGAATTGGAAGAATTGTTTTCGACACGCGTCGAAGTCGTGATTTTGAAATACATGGACCCGATCATTCACCACCGGGCTAAAAAAGACATGCGGTATGTTACGGGATATTAAAAACGACATGATTCACCTTCTCCGAATGCTCCAGGCCATTGGTAAGATTCAGAATTGGATGCAGCCGTACCCGGACGAGTTTATGTTTTATCATGCCGACGAACAGTTGCCTTACAACGCTGCTTTGATGCAGTTGCAAGTGATTGGCGAACTAACCGTGAAGTTGAGCGATGAATTGAAGTCGAAGCACGGTTACATTCCCTGGCCTTCGATTCGCAACGTGCGCAATCGCATTTCACATGATTACCTCGGAATCAATCGCTTGGTCGTTTGGGAGATCCTCCAGACTGAATTACCCAAACTTAAAACAGATTTGGAGCAGGTGATTCGTCACGAATTAGCGGACGGGAATTTTGACCGCGAAGAATTATCGACGGCCATCGGCAACGACTACTACCGCTTCATCGACTTCGATGCCCTCCGTTGAGCCGATGAAATTCCTCATTCTCCGCTTTTCCTCCATCGGCGACATCATCCTGACCACGCCCGTCGTCCGCGGCCTGAAGCAACAGGTGCCCGGCGCGGAAATTCACTTCGCCACGAAGCGGCAGTACCGGTTTCTGCTTGACCACAACCCGCACGTCGACCGGATTTTCGAGCTGGGCGATTCGCTGCGTGAACTCGGTACCCAACTAAAAGCCGGGCGCTACGACGCCGTCATCGACCTCCACCACAACCTCCGCACCCGCCGCCTCACCGGGCAATTGGGGCGGGTACCCACGTTCCGGTTCAACAAGCTGAACTGGGAAAAGTGGCTGCTCGTCAACCTGAAAATCAACCGTCTGCCCGATGTCCACCTCGTCGATCGGTACCTCGAAACCGTCGCTGCTTTCGGCGTGAAAAACGACGGCGGCGGCCTCGACTACTTCCTCCCGCCCGCCGACGAGGTACCCCTCCACACGCTGCCCGAAGCGCACCAGGCCGGGTACTTGGCCTTCGCCATCGGCGGGCAGCACGAGACGAAGAAATTGCCCGTCGCGCGGATGATCGAACTGTGCCGGGTACTCAACCGCCCGGTCGTGTTGCTCGGCGGGCCGGAAGACGCTTCCAACGGCGAACGGATCGCGAAGAACGTCTCCGGCGGGCTGGTTTTCAACGGTTGCGGGCGGTACTCGTTCCACCAATCCGCCTCGCTCGTCCGGCAGGCCGAGCGCGTCTACACGCACGACACGGGCCTGATGCACGTGGCCGCGGCGTTTCGGAAGCCCGTCGTCAGCATCTGGGGAAATACGGTACCCGCCTTCGGTATGTACCCGTACCGCACGAAATTTGAAACCTGGGAAGTGAACGGTTTGCCCTGCCGCCCCTGTTCCAAAATCGGCTACCACGAGTGCCCGCAGGGGCATTTTCGGTGTATGAACGAAATCGTCTTTGAACGAGGATTTTGAAGGAAGTTCAGGACAGGCAGGATATGAAGTTACATACTTTCCTGCCGGAGCGTCCTCATCCTGACGGTCCTCGCCATCCTCCAACCATCGTAGTTCAGAAAATATGACTCGTACCGTCAAGATCGGCCTCGTCCAGCAAGCCTGCACCCCGGATGTCGACGCCAACCTCGAAAAAGCCATCGCGGGCATTCGCAAAGCCGCCGCGCAGGGCGCGCAGATCGTGTGCTTGCAGGAATTGTTCCGCTCGCTGTACTTCTGCGACGTCGAGGACCACGACAATTTCAAACTCGCCGAACCCATCCCTGGTCCCACAACCGACCGCCTCAGCCCGCTGGCTGCCGAACTCGGCGTGGTCATCATCGCCTCGCTGTTCGAGAAACGCGCCCAGGGGCTGTACCACAATACGACCGCCGTGCTCGACGCCGACGGGACCTACCTCGGCAAGTACCGGAAAATGCACATTCCCGACGATCCGGGGTACTACGAGAAATTCTACTTCACGCCGGGCGATACCTCGCCCGACAGCCCCGGCTACCGGGTCTTCGACACGAAGTTTGCCAAAATCGGCGTACTCATCTGCTGGGACCAGTGGTATCCCGAAGCCGCGCGCATCACGAGTTTGATGGGGGCCGAAATCCTGTTTTACCCCACGGCCATCGGCTGGGACACGAACGAACCCGACCCGAAGGTGAACGCCGAACAGTACGAGGCTTGGCAGATGATTCAGCGCAGCCACGCCGTCGCCAACGGCGTACACGTGGTGGCCGTCAACCGCGTCGGGCGCGAGGCCGACCAGCAATTCTGGGGCGGCAGTTTCGTCGCCAAACCTCACGGCGGGCTGCTCTACCAGGCCCCGCACGACCGCGAAGTGGTGCACGTGCAGGAACTCGACCTCGACTACGGCGAGCGCATCCGCACCACCTGGCCCTACTTCCGCGACCGCCGCATTGACTCCTACCAGCCGATTACGAAGCGGTTTATTGATTCGTAGGATTCCGTACTTTTACCCGAAAGACTTCGCAAGGGCATGGAAAAATCAGAATTGAAAAGTACACTTCACCAGTTCATCGACGAGGTGGACGATGAGGTCATGTTAGCCAACCTGTACCAGTTGTTGCACGCCCATTCTCAGCAAACCGATATTCTGGACGAACTGAATTCAAAACAACAAGCGCGATTGCGAATGGCCCAGGAGCAGGCGCGCAATGGGGAGGGAATTCCGCATGAGACCGTCAGAACAGAACTGCTGGCATGGCTCACGAAATAATCTGGACGCCCGCCGCTCGCGCTGATTTTGAGTTAATTACGGCATATTTGAAAGAAGAGTGGTCGACGGCCATTGCCAATCGCTTTGTCTTGGATAGCCTTCGTAAAATTGAATTACTCGCCGAATCGCCTCGCATGGGAGTAGCTTCCCGAAAAGATCCGTCGGTACGACGTATCCTGCTCTCTCGTCACGTAAGCCTGTACTACGGCGTACAGAGTGATTTGGTTTTCTTACTCAGCGTGGTCGACAACCGACAGAATCCCGAGCGAAATCCATTTTGACGCTACTTTTAAGGCGACCGAATCGGTCGCCTTTTTTCTTCCCCCTTGAAACCCACCCCCTTCCTCCTCACCGGCCTGCTCTTCGCCGCGCTCTGGGCCTCGGCGTCGGCGGCGGCTAAGTTCGGGCTACGTTCCGCCGAGCCGCTGGTGCTGTTCAACGTCCGGTTTTTCCTGGCCGGTCTCCTGTTGCTGGCCTACGCGTACGGCGTCGAGCGCCAGCCGCTGCCGCGCGGGCGGGAGTGGCGGCAACTCGCCGTATTCGGATTCCTGAACACCGCCCTGTACCTCAGCCTGTTCATCCTGGCGATGAAGACCACCGCCGCGGGCATCGGCAGCCTCGCGACGGCTACCAACCCGCTCTTCATTAGCCTGCTCACGGCCTTCTGGGTGGGCAAGCCCGTCGCGGCGCGGGCCTGGGGGGCCGTGGCGCTGGGCATTGCGGGCGTGGGGCTGGCCACCTGGCCGCTGCTCGAAAACAGCTACGCCACGACTACCGGCCTGCTGCTCCTCGGTGGCAGCATGGTGTCGTACTCCATCGCCACGATTTACTATTCCGAACAGGTCTGGACGCTCTCGCGCTCGGCCCTCAACGGCTGGCAGACGCTCTTCGCCGCCGTGATGCTGTTGCCGCTGACGGGGTATCGCTACGAAGGCCGCAACCGCTTCGACGGAATGTTCTGGGCGGCGGAGTTCTGGCTCGTGGTACTCGTCTCGGTCGTGGCGGTGCAGCTCTGGCTCCGGCTGCTCAGGGCCGACCCCGTCCGGGCTTCGCTCTTCCTGTTTCTCTGCCCGATTTTCGGCTTCACCTACGCCACGCTGCTGCTCGGCGAGCCGTTCACGTGGCAGACCGTTGCGGGTACCGCGCTGGTGCTGCTGGGCCTGTGGCTGGGGCAGCGGAAACCGAAAGCGACTTGAAATGCTGCTGTGAGCGTTGAGGTTTCGAGAGGTGGTCGTTGAAGGGGGAGGACGCGTTTGTGCAGGGTGAGTGGAAAACCCGGCGCAGGCGCTGAACGATCTTTCCCTCCCAAATCGCCCGTTGCCTTGCCTGGGGCGGGGATTTTTGGTAGGTTCCGGCACCAACCCATTTCCACATGGCCGAACCGATTACCCACTCCGGAGAACCACTCGAATTAAAGGCAACTACCTTCCTTGAAATTCTGGCGGGAGAGAAACGTGGGCAACCGGGGTTTGAGCGGTTTTACGGGGCCTACAAAGACGAACACCACCCCTGGCTGTCATTCGATGACGGAGTGCTCATTTCAAATGTGCAGGTTACAGAAGCTGTGCTGGTACCTGAAGGCTTTCGTGCGCCACTTCCGGTTGTCATTTCCAGCGGGATGTTTTCAGGCGACTTTGGGCTTTCTGGCGGAACGTTTTTAGGCAATTTCTGGATCGCAGGCGGGACGTTCGAAGGCGATTTCAGGTTTTCTGATGGGGTGTTTTCGGGCAGTTTCTTGATTGCGGCCGGAGCGTTCTTGCGCAGCTTCCAGATTAGGGGCGGCACGTTTTCGGGCGGTTTCGGGATTTCTGGTGGTACGTTTTCAGGTACCTTCAGACTTTTGGATGGAGTGTTTTCAGGCGATTTCGGAATTTCTGGCGGGACATTTTTGAGTGGCTTCCGGATCAGTGGCGGGAGATACCTAGGCACTCTCGAGATTTCCGGCGGGACGTTTTCAGGCGGTTTCAAGCTTTCGGGTGGGACGTTTTCAGGCAGCTTCTGGGTTAGGGGCGGGAGATACCTGGGCACTCTCGAGATTTCTGGTGGAAAGTTCTCAGGCGTTTTCGAGATTTCGAGCGGGACGTTTTCGGGTGGTTTCTTGATTGCAGACGGGACGTTTTCGAGCGGCTTCTGGATTAGAGGCGGGATGTTTTCGGGCAATTTGTGGATTAGGGGCGGGGCGTTTCCGGACTCTTTCAAGATTTCGAGCGGGACGTTTTCGGGTACTTTCTGGATTGCGGGCGGGACGTTTAAGAAAATGCTAATGGAGTCATCCCGACTGCTCCGGTTCGACACGTTGGAGGTATCCATCGAACCCGCCGCGTTACCATTGCTCCAGGTTGTGAAAGGAGAAGAGTCGTTCGTGCTGAACACGCTGCGTTTCCGAAACGTGACGCTGGAGGAAACGGACGTAGTGCAGGTCAACGGGGTACCCATCAATCAGCTTGAGTTTCAGAATGTCCTCAATTACGGCAACATCTCGCTGACGGGCGTCAGCGCTGCGGAGGCAGTACCAATCGGAGAGGTGGCCGTTCCTCCGTCTGCGTTACCTCAACTCCGCATTCAAACTTCCGACCTCGGCAAGACCACCTGGATTGGCTGTGATTTTGCGGCGGCGGAGCTAACCATCGAAAGCGCCAAACTCACGGAGATGTTCGTCACGGGTACCCAATTCCCGAAAGACCTCAGCCCAACCATGACCGCCGAGCAGCAACGGCTCGGCTATGGGCAGCTCCGCAAAGTCTACGAAAACCGGGGCGATACCACGAAAGCCAACGAGTACTTCGCCCAGCAGATGAACGCGTACATGAAAACACTATCCTGGCGCAACGACTTTTGGGAGAAGTTAAATCTCACGTTCAACGAACTATCAACTAATCACGGCCAGAACTGGCAACAAGGCTTAGCGAGTACCCTATTGACGGCGTACTGCTTTTTTCTGGTGTATTTATTTGCGGTGTTTGTAGGAGCCAGGTCGACGTTTGATTTTAAAGGAAATCCATTCTCTTATTTTTTTGAATTTATAAGCCCGGTTCACAACTACGACTTCATGGTACCCATAAAAGCGGTCAATGATACTGCCCGAGTGATTGACAGCGTTAGCCGCATTTTCATCGCGTACTTCATCTACCAACTCGTGCAGGCCTTCCGCAAGCACGGGAAAAAAGGGGACTGAGCCTTACCTTTGCCCCATGCCCTTCCCCAATCCCACGCCCCGGCAACGGGGCTTTTCCTTTCCCGCCGAGTGGCACCCGCACCGCGCCACTTGGCTGACGGTACCCCACAACGAGCACTCCTGGCAAGGCCCCAAATTGGACCGAATGCGGCCGCAGTACTGGCAGTTCATCAAAGCGATTAGTCAGGGCGAACGGGTCGGGCTGAACGTGCACGATGCGGCGCTGCAAACCCTCGTGACGGAGGAACTACACCGCATCGGCGTGGACTTGGGCCGGATTGAGTTCGTCGTCGGGCCGACCAACGACGCCTGGTGCCGCGACCACGGCCCGGCCTTCCTGCTCCACGGCGAGACGGGCGAAAAACTCCTTGTCGACTGGGGCTACAACGCCTGGGGCGGCAAGTACCCGCCCTTCGACGACGACGACGCGGTACCCCGCCGCCTGGCCCGGTACCTCGATTTGCCCGTGGTCTCGCCGGGTATCGTGATGGAGGGCGGCTCGGTGGAATTCAACGGGGCGGGTACCGTGCTGACGTCGAAATCCTGCCTGCTCAACCCGAACCGCAACCCGCACCTGAATCAGGAGGAAATCGAAACGTACCTCCGCGAGTTTTACGGCGTCGAGCAGGTACTCTGGGTCGAAGACGGCATCGTGGGCGACGACACCGACGGCCACATCGACGACACGACGCGGTTCGTCAACGAGCAGACGGTCGTGGCCTGCGTCGAAACCGACCGGCGGGACGAGAATTACGAGGTGTTGCAAACGAACCTGCGGCTGCTGAAGCAGATGCGCCTGCTCAACGGCAAGCCGCTCGATGTGATCGAGCTACCGATGCCGAAGCCGGTCATCCTCGACGGTTTCCGCACGCCGGGCAGCTACGCCAATTTTCTCATCTGCAACGCGGGCGTCATCGTCCCGGTCTTCGAAAACGAACACGACCAACTCGCCGTGGACATCCTGATCGAAGCCTTCCACGGCCGGAAAATTATCCCCCTCCCGGCCACCGAAATCATCTGGGGGCAGGGCAGTTTTCATTGTTTGTCGCAACAGGAGCCGGTGAGTAAGTTTTGAGCAGTGTTTCTCACAGATGGGCACAGATTTGAACGGCCCACAGATTTCCACAGAATTGGATCTGTGCTTTTCTGTGTGTCGTTCAAACCTGTGCCCATCTGTGAGAAACACCCAATCAATGACCGAAAACGACATCTCCTTCAAAATCCGCGGTTGCGCCTTCAAAGTCCACAACAAGCTCGGTCCTGGTCTACTCGAATCGGTTTACGAAGCAGCGCTGACGCACGAACTACGGCAGGAAGGCTTAGTTATTCGCACTCAAGTCGGCGTACCACTCGTTTACGACGAATTAAAATTTGAAGTTGGTTTTCGGTTGGACCTGCTCGTAGAAGAAAAAGTGGTTGTAGAAATCAAATCAGTAGATGCGCTCGCCGACGTGCATTACAAGCAATTGCTCACGTATCTAAAACTAACCGACCGAAAGCTCGGGTTACTCATCAACTTCAACGTCGCCAGACTCGAAGACAAGATATCACTCGTCCGCATCGGCAATTTTTATTAAGGTCTGTGAAAATCTGTGTGCATTCCCGTCCGTGCTCATCTGTGAGCTATTTCCTACTCATTCTACTGCTTCTAACTTCCTGCCAGCGCCCGCTCACGGCCGCGTTGCAGCCGCAGTCGTTGAAGGCGAATTCCCTCGAAGAAATCGTCGATCGGAAAGACGAAATCCTGCTGGCCTACGCCCTGAGCGCGTTTGATGAAAAAAATCAGTTGGTCAGTACCCAGAACGGGGCCTTCGGTGTCGAGAAAATTCAAAAAGGCCAAGTCGTCGGTACCGACCGCTTCGTGCCGGTGAGCCTGCCGGTACCCGTCCGCGGGCGGCTCGTGGCGACGATTGCGCTCATCGAAGTCGAAGACTACGCCCAGTCCCAGCAGTTCGTCGACCGCGTCCGGAAAGTGACCGGACTGGCGGGCGGCGCGGCCACGCTGCTCCAGGCCACCGAACTCTCGAACCCCATCGGGTACCTGCTGCTCTCGCTGCAAGCCGCGGGCATCGCGCTGCAAAACACGAAGTACTTCGACGCCGACGACGTGCTCGGTACCGACACGTTCACGATTCCGGGCGACCAGCTCCGCAAACCCGCCCTGTTCCGCATTCCGAAGCGCTTCCGGGGCACCCAGCGCCTGAGCCGGTACGACTACGAGCTGACCTACGAAGTCACTCTTCGCCGAAAGCCCTGAGCCCTCGCGGATTTTGGCTACCTTTGGACAATAGTTTCCGACGCTGTGCGGTTATACCGATTCCGAACCTACCTACGACGTTTCGCTGCATGATTCGCTTCCGCTGCTGGCTGCTGGTCAGCGCACTGGCCCTGCCCGCCGCCCTCCGCGCGCAAAGCCCCGCCACCCCCGACCCCGTTCTGCTGACCATCGGCGACCGCCCCGTGACGGTCGGCGAATTTCGGCAGGTCTACCAGAAAAACCTGCTCACGACCGACAGCACCGCCGACTCGAACTCGATGCTCGACTACCTCAAGCTGTTCGTCAACTATAAATTGAAAGTCCGCGCCGCCGAAGCCCGCGGCCTCGACACCACGCAGGCCTTCCGCGAGGAACTGGCCACGTACCGGCAGCAGTCGGCGCAGGCGTACCTGACCGAGAAAAAAGTCACCGATGCGCTCATCCGCGAAGCCTACGACCGGATGCGCGAAGAACTCAGCGTGTCGCACATTCTCCTGGCCTGCCCCGCCGACGCCGCGCCCGCCGACACGGTGAAGGCGTACCTCGAAGCCGTCAAACTGCGCGAGCGGATTCGGGCCGGAGAGAAGTTTGAGGAAGTCGCCAAGACCTACTCGAAAGACCCGTACGCCGCCCAGAACGGCGGTTCGCTGGGCTGGATGACGGGTTTGCAGATGGTGTACCCGTTTGAAAACGCCGCCTACCGCACGGCGAAGGGCCAGATTTCGATGCCCATTCGCACGAAATTCGGCTACCACCTCATCCACGTGCACGACCGCCGCCCGGCGCAGGGCCGCGTTACGGTGGCGCACATTCTGACGCGTTTTCCGAGCAACGCCACCGACGCCGACAAAGTCAGCGCCAAAAACCGCATCGACGAAGCGTACCTCGGCCTCCAGCGCGGCGAACCCTGGGAGCGTCTCGTGAAGCACTACTCCGACGACGCCACGAGCCGCGCCAACGGCGGGCAACTGCGCCCGTTCGGTACCGGCGAGATGGTCGGGCCGTTTGAGACGGCGGCGTTTGCCCTCAAGAAAGTCGGCGGGTACTCGGCCCCGTTCCAGACGCCCTTCGGCTGGCACATCGTCCGGCTCATCGAGCGCGAGCCGCTGGGTACCTTTGAAGAACTTTCGGGGTCGATTCGCCAGCGCGTGCTGGCCGATTCCCGCTCCGATGCGGGCCGGACGGCGGTTCTCGAACGCATTAAACGTGAAAACGGCTACGCGCCCAACACGTCGGTACTCGCCGAACTCCTCAGCCGCGCCGATAGCCGCCTGCCCGCGGGTACCTGGGCCTACCAGCCGAAGGGCGACGGGCTGGAAACGCGCACGCTGTTTTTCATCGGCAAGCAGGAAGTGAAAGTCGCCGAGTTTCTGGCGTACCTCAAAACCCACCAGCAGGCTCAGGCGGGTGCGGCCCCCGAAACGCTGCTGCGGAACTACGTGCAGGCGTTCGCGGATGAGAAAAATCTGGCTTACGAAGAATCAATTCTCGAAACGAAAAACCCGGAGTTCCGGGCCCTCATGCAGGAGTACCGCGACGGCATCCTGCTGTTTCAGATGATGGAGGAAAACGTCTGGGGCCAATCGCTGACCGATTCGACGGGGCAGCAGAAGTACTTCAACGAACACCGGGCGGAGTACCAATGGCCCGAACGCGTCGTGGCCAGCATCCTGAGTGCCAAAGACGGGGCAACGCTCACGCAGGTGCAGCGCGTATGGGCGAAAAATCCGTATCCGCTGAACCGGACGTTGCCCGATCTGCGTTTCGCCCGTAACCAGGTGACCCTGACCGACGCCCACCGCGAGCAGTTGTTCGACCTCATCGTCGTCATGGCCAAAAATCCCGAGTACGTCGTGGAAATCAGCGGGCACGCCGACACGAGCGAGCCCGATTCGCTCTCGGCGGCGCGACTCCGCAACGCGGTGCGGTACCTGACCGGCAACGGCGGCATCGCCCTGACGCGGATCGTGGAAGTTGACGAAGGGAAATTCAAACCCGTCTCGCCGACCGACCGCGACAAAAACCGCCGCCTCGGCGTCGTGTTTTTCACGAAGGCGAAGGCCGACGTGGTGAAGCAGTTCAACGAAAAGGTACCCGACCGGCTGCGCTACGAGGAAGGTACCTTCAAGAAAGGCGACAACGCGGTACTCGACGCGCTGCCCTGGAAACCCGGCAGACAAAACCTGACCCAGAAATCGGGCCGGGTGGCGCTGGTCGACATCGTGCGGGTGGAACCGTCGCGGGCAAAAACCTTTGAGGAAGCCCGCGGGGCCGTCATCAACGACTACCAGGGGTACCTCGAAACGGCCTGGCTCACCAGCCTCCGCACCCAGTTTCCGGTGACGTTTAACGACGTGGAGGTAGGGAAGTTGAAGTGACGATGGATACTGGAGGTTAGATTTCAGACATTAGACCAAAGACAAAAAGAGAGCGCAGCAAACGCAAACGACTCCCCTCCTTGAAAAGGAGGGGTGCCCCGCAGGGGCGGGACGGTCCGCCGCTGCGGTGGTCCTGGCCGAACGCGAAGCCCTTCCAAGCTTGGTTCCATAACCCAGCGCTGAACCAACCACCCCCCCAGCCGCACCTACCCACCGCACCCCCTCCTTGAAAAGGAGGGGAGTTTTTGAAAGACAACCGAAAACACACATATGAAAACCCTCCGAATTCTTTTCACCCTGACACTGGCCCTGCTGGCTGGCGTGGCCTCGGCGCAGACGGCGAACCCGCCGCAGAAAATTTCGCTCGATAAAATCGTCGGGAAGGCGGATAATTTTTACATCCTCAAGTCCGACGTCGAGACCATGTTTTACCAGTACGGCGGCGGGCAGGACCCGAAAGCCCCCACGCGCTGCCAGTGCATGGAAAGCCTGCTCATCAACAAAATCATGCTGGCCAAAGCCGAAATCGACTCGGTCGTGGTCGACGACAAGGAAGTCGACAACCAACTGAGCGGGCGGATGGACGAATTCATCGCCCAGTACGGTTCGGAGAAAAACATCGTCGAGCAATTCGGCAAGACGCTCAACCAGCTCAAAACCGAGCTCCGCCCCGAGGTGCGCAACCAACTCGTGGCCCAGAAAATGCAGGCGACCATCACCGAAAACGTGAAAATTACGCCGAGCGAGGTGAAGCGTTTTTTCAATTCCATCCCGAAAGACAGCATCCCGTACCTGCCCAGCGAGGTGGAAGTGGGTCAAATCGTGCGCATCGCGAAGGTGACGAAGGAGGAAAAAGACAAACTCCGCGAGCGCCTCATCGACATCAAGCGGCGGATCGGGGAAGGCGAGGATTTCGCGAAGCTGGCCGAAGTGTATTCCGAAGACGTCGAAAGCGCCAAGCGCGGCGGGGTACTCGGCTTCGCCAAACGCGGCATGATGGTACCCGAATTCGAAGCGGCGGCAATGAAACTGGAACCGGGTCAACTTTCGGACATCGTCGAGTCGGATTTCGGCCTGCACCTGATTCAACTCATGGAAAAACGCGGGCAGGAGTACCTCTCGCGTCACATCCTGCTCCGGCCCGATTACAACCGCCTTGACCTGACCGACCCGAAACGGTACCTTGACAGCCTGCGAACGCTGATTCTGGCCGACAGCATCAAATTTGAGGAAGCGGCCCGTGAGTACTCCGAAGACAAAAACACCGCCGAAACCGGTGGACTCATCATGGATCCGCAGTCGCGCTCGGCCCGGATGTCGCTCGACGCCTCGATGGAAACCTACCTCTACCTGACCCTCGACACGATGAAGGTGGGGACCATCAGTCAGCCGCTGGAGTACCGTACGCCCGACGGCAAAAACGCCATGCGGCTGCTGTACTACAAAACCAAATACGCCCCGCACTACGCCAACCTGACCGACGACTACCCCAAGCTCCAGCAGTATGCCCTGAGCCAGAAGCGGAGCAAGGCCGTCGACGAGTGGCTGCGCAAAACGAAGGGCGAGGTGTACATCACCGTCGATCCTGAATTTAATGACTGCCAGGGCGTCAGGGAAGTCGTGACGGCGGAGCAGTGATCCGTTTGGATGTTTGAGGTTTGGTGGTTTGATTGTTGCACCGTTTTCCAACTGGCGAAGCCCCACCTTTCAAACAGCCAAACCAATGAATCATCAAACATTCAACTCGTAACAACGTGGCTCAGTATTCTTCCGACGTGGCGGCCGTCGACGCCCTCACCGACTCGTACCAGAAATTACACGCCGAAATTGCGAAGGTCGTCATCGGGCAGGACGAGGTCATTCGGCTCCTGCTCACGGCCATTTTCTGCCAAGGCCACTGCCTGCTGGTCGGCGTGCCGGGGCTGGCCAAAACGCTGCTCATCCAGACCATCGCCGGGGCGCTCGACTTGTCGTTCAACCGCATCCAGTTCACGCCTGACCTGATGCCTTCCGACATTACGGGTTCGGAAACGCTCGACAACCAGCGGAACTTCAAGTTCATCAAAGGGCCGGTGTTTGCCAACATCATCCTGGCCGACGAAATCAACCGAACGCCGCCCAAAACGCAGGCGGCCCTGCTTGAATCGATGCAGGAGTACTCGGTGACGATCGCCGGGCAGAAGTATTCGCTCGACCGACCCTTTTTCGTGCTGGCCACCCAAAACCCCATCGAGCAGGAGGGTACCTACCCGCTGCCCGAGGCGCAGTTGGACCGCTTCATGTTCATGGTTTCGCTCGACTACCCGGCCTTCGCCGACGAGCTGAACATCGTCAAAACTACCACTTCCGACCAGCGCTACGCCGTGCAGAAAGTGGTGACGGGCGCGGAAATCACGGCCTTTCAGCACCTGGTGCGGAAGGTACCCGTGGCCGATAACGTGGTCGAGTACGCCGTGCGGCTCGTCCACAAAACCCGGCCCGGTACCGAACTCGGCTCGAAAGACGCCACCGAGTACCTCGAATGGGGCGCCGGGCCGCGGGCTTCGCAAAACCTGATTCTCGGGGCCAAGTGCAATGCCCTCTTTCAGGGCAAGTACTCGCCCGACATCGAAGACGTCCGCGCCGTGGCCCGGCCCATCCTGCGGCACCGCATCGTGCGCAATTTCAAGGCCGAAGCTGAGGGGATCACGGTGGAAGAATTGATTCGGCGGATGATTTAATCCCGCTTTCGCGCCGAAAATCCGCAGACGACACGCGCCGATTTTCGCAGAAAAAAGCCTATTTCGGCCTTCTGCGAAAATCGGCGCGTTTTTGTTCCGCGCTTCGCTGCGTAAAACATCCGTTCATTCGTCATGGCTGCCCGCTCGAACCTCCGCACCATCGTCAAAGATACCCTGCTCATCGTTGCGGGAATTTTCAGCGCGGCGATGGGGCTGAAGGGCTTTCTGCTGTCGAGTCACTTCATCGACGGCGGCGTAACGGGCATCTCGATGCTCGTCTCCAACGTCTCGGGCGTGCCGCTGGCCGTCTGGATTCCGGTCATCAACCTGCCCTTCATCGTGCTCGGATACCGGCGCATCAGCCGGATTTTTGCGTTTAAGAGTACCCTCGCCATCGGCGGGCTGGCGCTGTGCTTGGCGCTGGTACCCTTTCCCGACGTCACACCCGACAAGCTGCTGACGGCGATTTTCGGCGGGGTATTCATCGGCGCGGGCATCGGACTGGCCATGCGTGGCGGGGCGGTACTCGACGGTACCGAAATCGCCGCGCTGCTCGTCAGCCGCCGCAGTCCGATCCTTCAGGTGGGCGACGTCATTCTGGGGCTTAACGTGTTCATCTTCGGCGCGGCTGCGTTTCTGCTGGGCGTCGAAGAGGCGCTGTACTCGATGCTGACCTACGTGGCGGCTTCCAAAACGATTGATTTCCTCGTCCACGGCATTGAGGAGTACACCGCCCTCATCATCATTTCCGATCAGCACGAGCGCGTCCGGCGCATCATCATCAAAGAATTGGGCAAGGGCGTGACGGTACTCAAGGGTGAAAAAGGCTACGGCAAACGCGGGCTTCAGGAAGACGAAATCAAAATTCTGTACTCCGTCGTGACCCGGTTGGAGGTAAGCCGTCTGCGCGATGCCATCGCCCGCGTCGACCCGGCCGCCTTCGTTATTCAGCACAGCATCGGCGACGTGCAGGGCGGGTTCATCAAGCAACGGCCCCTGCATTGATTGCAAAAAAGCCCTCCCGTACGTACGGGAGGGCTTTTCGAGTTACCATCAAGTTGTATAAATGTCAATTACAGATCGTCGTTGGTCGTGCGGCGCGTCTGGGTGGTTTCAGTACCCGGAATCTGCTCCACGTCGACCTCCGTGTTCCGCACGGTATCGCGAATGGTTTCATCGCGCTCGTTGACTTCCTTGCCAACCGAGATTTCCTCGACCACCCGAGCCTGCTTCTCCACGACCGGTACTTCGGCGTGCTCCACGACTTCAATCTGGCCTTCCTGGAAGGTGTTCAAATCGGCATCCGTCACGGGGCGGTTTACCGGCGTCCGTTCAATGCGAACGTGCTCTTCGCGCAGGCGGATGTGCTCTTCAACCGGACGCTCCACGATGCGGCTCCGTACCCGGACGCCGCCCGTCGTTACTTCCCGCTTGCCCACGTTCAGGTTTTCCTCGATCACCTGCACCGAACCGCCCTGTTCGTTGGTCTGGTTCGTGTTGAGGTACCCGGCATCGGTCGGCGTGGTACCCATTTCGGAGGTATAGCCGGGTTGCGTACGGTACTGCTCGTAGCGTTCATCGACGTTGACCGCCCCGTATTCGTCGAGTAGGTCAGCGGCGCGCTCGGCTTCGTCGTTCGAGCGGGCGTAGACCGTCACGAGCGTACCCCGGCGGGCTACGTTGGTGTATTTTTCGCGTTCGTCGTCGTCATCGCCGCCAAACAGCGAGCGGAAGAAACCACCGATGCCGTCGTTGTCGTCGTCGCGATCGCGCATGGTGGTCGTCTGCGTGGAATAATCGGTATCGGTTTGAGCAGAGATGTCGACGCTATCCCGGTCAAAGCCGTTGTCGAACAGTTGCTCTACGGCGCGTTGTGCGTCACCCTGGGTGTCGAAAACGCCAATTACAGTCTGTGCCATTGGTTTTGTTGGTTGTTGAGTGAACAGATAAGGTTGCAAAGAGTACTCGTTTCAAGGGTGGTTGGTGATACGGTCGGAGTCGGGAGTCGGTTCCTGTCGTTCGAAGTGAACCTCCTCCCGACGAAGGGGAATTTCCTGGGTAAACCGCGATTCAATTTGTCGCTTGGTCAGCCGAATTTCCTCGACCAGCAGCAGCCGCGTTTCGGTTACGACTACTTCCTGCAAAATGGGAATGACCAGCGTATCGCCTTCGTAATGCATACTTTCGGGCGGCTCAGCCACGTACGCGTTGACCGGTACCCGCTCGACGTCGTACTCCTCGCGGAGGAGTGGTAGATCGATGGACTCCGTGGTTTCGTGAACCACCTTCGAGATTCGCACCCGTCCGGTTTCCACGGTTTTCGTACCGACCTGGAGCCGCTCCTCGATCACGGACAGACGGGCTATCTCCTCGGTCGAGGAAGAATCGGGAACGGGTGAAAAAGGCGCTTGCGATGAGTCCATGCGGGCATTGATTCGGCTCGTTGGGGCAAAAAGCCCATACCAGCTACGGATTGGGGAAGTCAGGGGATGGAATCGGGAAGGGCCTTCCCGGTATGCCCCAACTTGGGTAGGGCCACCTGTCCACACCTCGGGAAAGCCGACCTCAGCGCTGCCACCTCGCCCAGTCGGCGGGGGTGTCGAGGTCGTGGTGACCCTCGGGAAAGGGTACCGCCGCCACCCGGTCCGGGTACCGAGGCAGGAGAAGTTTGGCCCCCCGGTCGCCGGTAAGCTGGAGCAATTCCGGAAAAAACTGCCGTTCCACGAGCAGGGGTACTCCCAGCGCGCCGCCGTACGCACTGGCCACGAGCGGCTGGCCCGTCGTGCGGTACGCGTCCACCAACTGATTCAGCAGGGTACCCGTCACGAAGGGCTGATCGACGAGCAGGAACAGCGCCGCCCCGGCACCGACCGATTCGGCAAACCGGACGCCCGCGCGCACGGAAGCCGCCAAGCCTTCCGCCCAGTCGGGGTTGGGAAGGATCGTGAGGGAAAGCCCGGCCAGTTCGGGCTCAATGCGCTCGGCCTGCGCCCCGAGTACCACCGCCACCGACGCGCCGGGTACCGCCAGCGCCGCCTCGGCCGCGCGGCGCACGAGCGTTTGCCCTTCCCAGACGAGCAACTGTTTGGGCTGCCCCAGGCGGCGCGACGCCCCAGCCGCCAGCACGACGACGGCCACCGGGGATGCGGTCGGGGGCGTCAATGGATGGGGGCGTTGCGGTGACGGAGCATCTGGCCCGACCGTTGCGAAAAAGCTGCCCGGATTTCGGCCACGATGCTCAGGGCAATTTCTTCGGGGGTTTCGGCTCCGAGGTCGAGGCCGATGGGGGCGTGAATCCGGGCGTAGTCGGAAGCACGGACGCCGCCGATGGCGTCGAGCAACTGGTCGGCGCGTTTTTTCGGACCGAGCAGGCCGATGTAGGGTACGGACGTCGCGAGCAATTTGGGCAGAACGGCGCGGTCGTAGGCGAAGTTGTGACTCATCAGCACGGCGGCCGCGTACCGGGTGAGCGGCAACTCGGCGAGGTCGGCCTCGCGGGGTACCATCCGCAGGGCGTCGCAGGCGGCGAATTTTTTGGGACTCAGGTGCGCCACGCAGTCGTCGGTGACGGTGACCGACCAGCCGACGAGTTTCGCCAGGTTGACGAGCGGTACGGCGTCGTACCCTGCGCCGAAGACGACGAGCTGAATGTCGGGCTGAAACACTTCGACGAACACCGTCACGTCGCCGAGTACGTCGACCGACGAGCGTTCGGTGGCGGCGGCGGCATCGGCCAGTTGCAGGACGCGCCGGGCGAGGCGTTGGTCGGTAAACGTGACGTGTACGTCGCCGTTGGGTTCACGCACGAGCCGCTGACCGACGCGATTTTCCTGTTCCGAACCAATGACGGTCGCCATGACGGCGGGGGTGCGTTCCACCAATAATCGGCTTAGCAAATGGACCGGATTGGCCGGATCAGCCGGATGAATCGGTTCGAGCAGCACGTCGATGATGCCGTTGCAGCCCAGGCCGATGCCGAACGCATCGCCCGATTCCTCGGTCGTGTCGTAGGTCACCACGCGCGGCTGACCGGTACCCATCACCTCACGGGCCTTGCGCAGCGCATCGCCTTCGAGGCAACCGCCCGAGATGGCGCCCGTCCAGCGTCCGTCGTCGGTAATCAGCATCCGCGCGCCCGGACGCCGGTACGCCGACCCGGCCAACCGCACGACCGTCGCCAGGGCCGCTTTGCGTTCCCCAAAATCGGTTTCGCCGTATGCCCGGACAATCTGCTGGAATTCGTGAATCATGGATTGAAATTAGTTTTCAGTTGTGAGTTTTCAGTCTTCAGTAAAAATTTCAGCAGTCAACTGAAAACCGAAAACTCACAACTGAAAACTCCCCTCCGGGTACTCCACGCTAGTCAAAAACAATCCTTGCGGCGGCGCGGCCCGTCCGGCGCGGCGGCGGTCGCGGGCCTGGAGAATGGCTTCCAGGTTGGCGAGCGTGGTTTTGCCAAGGCCCACGTCGAGCAAGGTACCCACCAGCGCCCGGACCATGCCACGCAGGAAGCGGTCAGCCCGGACGTGGAAAACGAGCAGGTCGCCACGGGCTTCCCAACGAGCTTGGGTCAGGCGGCAGCGGAAGTGATTGACTTCGGTGTGTACCCGGCTGAAACTCTGAAAATCTTCGTGCCGAAGCAGAATGGCCGCCGCGTCGTTCATCGCCGCCAGATCAAGGGGCAAATCGAACTGGTACGCCAGGTGGGTACGGAAGGGCGATTTCCGGCGCGTAATCCAGTACTCGTACGTGCGCGACGTAGCCGAGAAGCGGGCGTGTGTATCGGGAGCCACCGGAAACAGGCGGTACACGGCGATGCTGGGCGGGAGGAATTTGTTAAGCTTGAAAACCAGCGTCTCGGGCGCGTCGATCGGCTCGGTGTCCCAGTGCGCAAACTGCTGCTCGGCGTGCACGCCCGCGTCGGTTCGGCCGCTGCCGGTCAGGTAGGCCGGACGTTTGGTCAGCAGGCTGAGCGCGTGTTCGAGCGTTTCCTGCACCGAGGGCGCGTTGGGTTGGCGCTGCCAGCCGCTGAACTCGGTGCCGTTGTAACTCAATTCCAGAAAATACCGCATGGGTGCAAACATAGCGGGTTCGTGGGCACGAACCCGCTCCGGCTCAACGTGCCGGTCGGGTAGAATCTGCCACCCGGTGGTACACCCGGAAGAGGTCGGTCTGGACGGGTACCCGCTCGTAGTGGGTGCGCGGCAGGAAGGGCGGGCGGTTGGGTTCGTTCCGCATCAGAATGAAGTACTCCGCCCGGCTCGAATCGGCGATGAGTTCATCGTGAAAGTACCGGCCCAGAAACGTGTGCAGGTACCCTTCGCGAAGTTGGGCCGGGTGCACGGCAATTTTGATGTGCTCGGGCAACTGGCCTTTCAGCGCGTACGTATCGTGCAGGTACGCTTCTTCGACGGCCGAGCGGGTATGCCAGCCTCGCTGGAGGTAGTACCCCGTTCCGACCAGGGCCAGCACCGACAGCGTCGCGAAGCCCAGGGGTGCCCAGCGCCGGACCCACCGAAGCGAAAGCGCATCGGCCAGCGCCGGTGCGATGAGGCTCGCCAGGGCGAGGACGTACAGCGAGAGCGAGGGGAGGTTGTAATGGCCGTACTGCTTCGGGCTCACGAGCAGCGGCAAACTGGCCGATAGCGCCACCAGGCCGAAAAACAGCGCCGCCTGTCGGGCGGGTCCGTCCGAGCGTCGCCGCATGCGCAGCCAGCCGAGGGCAAGCCCCGTCAGCACCAGCACGCCCCGAAGCTCGAAGACGAGTTGCCCCAGCAAATACAACCGCGCGGTCAGCCCGCTGCCTTCGGCCACTTCGCGTTTGCCCGCCAGTGCGCTGAGTACCTGCTGGTTCCAGTACACGTCGAAGTAGTGCCGTGACGGTTCGTAGACGAGCAGCGCCGCGAACGCCAGTCCGACCACGCCGGTGGCCAGCGCACTCTGCCCGAAGCCCGCCCGCCAGCGCCGGGGTTGGTAGGCGAGGTGGTAAAAAAACGGAACGGTCAGCGGGTACAGCGCCACGAGGCCCTTCGTCAGCCCCGCCACCACGACCAGCGCGCCCAGCGTCAGACTCCCGACCAGCGGTGCCGCCCGGCGGCGGGTGAAGTGCAGGTACAGCGCCAGGCCCGCCAGCGCAAACACGCTGAGCAGGGCCTCGTAGAGGTTGCTGGCAAATCCCCACCGAAACAGCGCCGGAACGCAGCACAGCAACACCGGCAACCACGCCATCCAGCGGTGTTCGGGCTGCGGATGCAGCAAACGCCACAAGGCCCGCACCAGGAACAGGTGTGCGATGACCAGGCAGCCGTTGAACACCCGCTCAACCCACCAAGCGTCGCCGAGTATCTTGAAAAACAGCGCTTCAATCCAGAAATAGAGCGGGGGGTTGTCGTAGTACACCGAACCCGTGCTGTACGGATTCCAGAAGGTTTCGCCGAACACGGGCTTCCAGAACGAACCGTATCCTTCGGCCAGATTGCGGGAGATGACGGCGTAGGTCATGCCGTCGAGGAAATACCCTTCGCCCGTGAGTTTGGGCAGAAACGACCAGAGAATTGCGCTGAGGGCGAGCGCCCAGGCCAGGGTCCGGAGCAGGGGAGAGGTACGCATGGCCGGTCGAAAAAGTGGGTGAACAGAACTTCGTTCGCGCGGCGGAGCGGATTCGTTGCTTAAAAGTGGGAAATGAATTTGAAAACGAAGGAGATCGCACGAAAAAAGTAACCCCGGTGCAGTGCAATCGAACGGATGGGTCGATTGCACTGCACCGGGGTCGAGAACTGAAATCCAGCGATCCGAATCGTGCCGGGCGGGGTACTCAGTAACTCACGAACGGCATCTGCCTGAGGTACTGGTCAGCTTCGACTTGTTTGAGAATAAAATCAGCGAGGTCGGCGCGGCCAATTTTAGTACTGGCGTTGACGCCCACCCAGCCCACACGGTACCGGCCCTTGGCCGGGTCGTTGCTCAGGCGTGGGCCGCGCACGATGATCCAGTCAAGGCCGCTGGCTTTGAGTACCTCGGCATGGCGATTGGCGTCGTCGAGTACCTTCGGTACCACCAGCCGCATGAGGCCCCGGATGAGGTGATCGGCCAGTTTAGGGCGGTCCTGCTCGTAGGGCAGCCCACCACCCGAGAGGCTGATGATTTTCCGAACGCCCGCTTTTTTCATGGCGTCGACGATGTTTCGGGTCCCGTCGGTCTGCAACCAGGCGGGCGAATCCTTCACGTGCCCGAACAGACTCACCACCACGTCGCTGCCTTCCACCACCTTCCGCACGTCGGCGGGGTTGAGTACGTCACCCCGGACGACGATCAGGTGAGGGTGTTGCCGGGAAAGTTTGGCCGGGTCGCGTACGAGGGCCCGGACGAGGTACCCCTGTTCAAGGGCTTGTTGAAGAAATGGCTGTCCGGTCTGCCCGGACGCACCAAAAAGGGCAATGGTCATGGGAATCGGTTTTTGAACCTGAAAACCAACTCCTGCAAAATTTGTTCCGACAAACTTTTAACCGCAGAGAAGCAGCGGTTTCGCAGAGGTGGCGGAGTTTCTATTTCCTCTGCGAAACCGCTGCTTCTCTGCGGTTAAAACTTCACGGTCACCTTCCGCTAAAACTTCACGGTCACCTTCCGCGCGAAGGGCTGCCCGTTTTGCCGCCCCGTCAGCAGGTACAGCCCCGCCGGAAACCCGCCGAGGCGGAGTCGTACCGTCCGGGCATCCACGACTTCGGGCACCACGCGGAAGGCGGCCCCGTCGACGCCCGTCAGCGCCAGGGTACTCCGGTCGAGGCCCTCGGCGCGGATGCGGAGTTCGTCGGTAGCCGGGTTTGGAAACACGTCCAGACTCGGCCCGCGGCCCGGTTCGGTACCCAACGGGACGTCTTCACTTTTCAAAAAAACGCGGATGTCGTCGGCGTAAAACGTCGCGTTTTTGTCGGCTTTGTACATGAAAACCGACACGTCGGAAACCGGCGCGGGCATCGTAAACTCCCGGCGTTTGAGCGTGTACTCGGTTTCGGTAAAATTCAGCACGGCGTACTGCGTCCGGCCGCTGGCGTCTTTGTACTGCACGCCGAGGTCGGTGGCGGGTGTGGGCGTGAGGCTGTTGCGGCCCCAGGCCTGCACGACGTACGTTGCGCCGGGTGTCAGGTACACGGGTTGTCCGCAGCCGCTCGCCGTGCCGCTGTTGATGCGAACCTGGTTGCGGCCCTCGCGTACGCCGGCGGCATTTTTCTCGACTTCCGCCCCGCCGTAGTTGATCCACTCGGCAAGGTCTTCCTCAAAGCCGCCGTTGTACAGCCAGGGTGCCCGAAGCGTGAAGTCGGGCGAACCGGCCTGGAGGGTACCGTGCGTGTACTTCCAGAGCAGGGTACCGACGAACGAAAGGTTGGTCGGCAGCGTCCCGTCGGTTTTGTTCACCTCCCAACCCCCGCCCCGGCTGGTACCCCGCGTGAGGTCGTGGGTATCGGAGCCGTCCCACTGCCAGGCGAGGGCGCCCACGTCAGTTTTGAGGAGTACCCGGAACAACTCGGCGGCGACGGCCCGGCTGTAGGTTTCGGCGGACCCGAACTCGCCGACGTGGACGTGCAACTGCCGGGTACGCGCTTCCTGGAGGTAGGCTTCGAGGCGCGATTGCCCGTAGATCCAGGTCGCGTAGAGGTGTACCGAAAAGCCAATGTTGCGGTACTGCTGCACGAAGTACGGCCCGTAGGTCAGTACCCCACTACCCGTCGTACCGTTCTGAAAGCCGTTGCCTTGTCCGAAACCGTGCTCGTCGAGGATGATCGGGTTTTCGGCCCCGGTACCCCGGATGGCCTGCACGACGGCCTCGTGGGCGGTTTTCCAGGTTTCGGGTACCGTCGCGCCCGTACCCGGTTCGTTCATGACGTTAAACCAGACGTAGGGATTGGCCTTGAAGCGCGTCGCCAGATCGACCCACCAGGTTTTCAACTCGGCCAGTTGCGCCGCGTCGGGGTACTTGCCCGTGAAGTCGTGGTTTTCGATCTGCACGACCACCTTCCGCACCGTAAACGTGCGGACAATGGCGTCGAGGTCGGCGTTGTTTTGCGGAAACGTGGCCCGCAGGCTCGGGAAGCAGTTCACCCGAATCGTGTTGAATTTCCAGGCGTTCACGAGCAGGTCGGCGTCGGGTACCGTCGGGCGGTTCCAGGGCCAGTGCGGGCCGTTGACGTTAGTACCCCGGATGACGAACGCATTGCCTTCGGGGCCGAGAATGCCGTTGGGCTGAATCTGGAAGTGCTGGGCGGTGAGGCGAGACGCCGCCAGCACGATGAGGAGGAAGACGGCGAGCAGGCGCATGGCAGTCCGGTTTGGAGGGAGCGCAAAGATGAACTCGCCGCGTCAGAAGCGAGGCCTGGGTTGTCATGGTCGGCGTCTTCCCCACGCCTTGCGAATCAAGGGCTGATGACGTAGTTTCAAACGTGTGGATACGTACCGGGGGATGCAAACGAATCAACGAGACGGATTAAAAGAGGTCAGCACGCCCAGGAGTACCCCGACTGCCAATCGGGGCGATCTGGATGAAAAACACCAATTACGGCATTTATTCAGTCGGTTTAGCCAACATGTCTTTACACCAATTAGAACGACTCGTACGGGCCATTCACCCGCTCCCCTCCGACGCGTGGACGGATCTGGCAACCATCTGGCAACCGTTTTCGGCGAAGCGCAAGGGATTCGTTACGCTGGCCGGTGAAACCGAACACTTCCTTTATTTCGTCGTTAAGGGCGTTCAACGCGTGCATTACGTCGACGAGCAGGGCAGGGAGGCTACGCTCGTTTTTTCGTACGCGCCCTCGTTCGGGGGCGTGATTGATTCGTTCATACTACAGCAGCCCGCCCGGTACTACTACGAAACCCTGACGCCCTCCTCGTTTCTGCGGACTTCTTTCCCCGACTTGCAGGCCGTCACGCAGCGCCACCCGGCGGTAGAAGCCATGATTCGGCTGGGCATCACGCAGGCCCTGTCGGGCGTGCTGGAGCGGTTGGTGGAGCTGCAATGCTACTCATCGGCCGATAAATTTAAAAAACTGCTGCAACGGAGTCCCCACATTCTACAGGTGGTGCCCCACAAGTATTTGGCGAATTACATCGGCGTAAACCCGACGAATTTCAGCAAATTCATCAACGGCATCAAGCTCTGAAATCTTGGCAAATACCAACAGTTGGTAGCGGAGAGACGCTCAATTTTGCTCCGTACTTAAACTGTCAAGAACATGCAAACACCGTTCATTTTCAAACGCGCGGGGCAAGGCTTCATCGGGCTATCGGCCCTGGCGCTGCTGTCGGTCAGCCTGATGGCTTTTTCTAATCCACAATCGGTGATGGACTTAGTCCAGGTCCGACTCACCAATCCCGATGCGTTCAGCTCGATCCGGGGCGTGTACGGGGGCGTAGGTCTGACCCTGTTCGTCAGCCTGCTGTACCTCATGCGGCGCGACGTGCCGAAAGGACTGGCCTTTTTGAGCCTGCTGTGGGGCTTTTACGCCCTGTCGCGCCTCATGACCATCTTGTCCGAAGGGGCGTTGGGCGCATTTGGTCAGCAGTGGTTAGTCATCGAGTCGATTTTCTGTCTGATTGCCCTGTCGCTGCTCTGGGCCAACCGGCGGCTGTAGAAGGGCGTCTGATGCACAAGCCTCAGCTCACCCTGGTTGTCAATCGGGGTGAGCTGAAGTCAGTGAGGGCCCCTACGCCGTGGTCGGTGTACTCACTGGATGCTTAGCAGACCATGCCGAGGGGCGGTGGGGACACCAACCAAGGCAATACATGCGAACGTGGGGTTGAAATAAAAAACACATTTATCAATTGAAAACTCAAAAAATATTTCAAAGTTGCCCTATCATCAATAATTAATCGTATTATGAACACACTTTCCATTTCTTGTCCCGCGTTGGTCTCATTTTGGGCGTATTTTTTATGAGACAATCAACATTATATTCTCAGCCAACATACATAATCGGCGCAGATAGAGTATGCCCAGGGCAGGTTAAAACCTATTCGCTTATAAACGTCCCGCTTGGGGCGTATGAATACGTATGGAAAATTTTTTGAAAACGGTCAACTAATTTCAACTTCGATTACATACGGAGCGTCGCAAAGTTTGACTTTTAGTAATTCTACTGTAGAACAAGTCGATCTTCATGTTCAGGTCAAAACTGTAGCGCAAGTAAATATTGGCTCAGCAACTAAAAGTATTATCAAACGTCCTCCAAATCCTTCTCAACCGAATGGGGGTTTGGTACTTATATGCTCTTCTAATGAATTACCTATAGAAGTAGCTACTCAGCCCTTGTTCAAAGCGCAACCTAATGACTACCCTAATAACTACGATGCTTGTTTCTTCCACTGTGGATATATTTGGGATGTATCTAGTCCACTGACAATATTGATGAGACCTGACACGGCAGAAACATACTTTACTTCACTTGGATATGATCATCCAGGAGTAGGTCACAGGATTTTTATTACCACGCTTAGCCCAATAAATAATGGAAATCTTGGAACAATAACTGTCAAAGCTCGCTATCCAGATTGTGCTGCTCAGTTACCTATAACTCAAAGTACAGCTACACTTTGGGGTGGTACTCCTACAATTCTGAATGCAACCGTAAACGGGACGTCTGCGAATAGTATGAATTATAATGTCCAATCACCCGCTCATTTGGTAGTGTCATCCGGCTCAGCCACTAGCTACAGTTGGTATACTGCAGGTGGATCAGGAACCTTAAACTCTCAAGGTTCAGAGTGCTACGTTTCATTCTCAAGTTTTGTTCGAGTCATTGCCGAATCAGCAAACCGATGTGGAACGGGCCATTCACATACCTTTTATTTATTCGCGCCTGGCTACCAAATGTATCGTATCGCTCCTAATCCTGCTGATAAGTCTGTGCAAGTTTCTTTCACTGATTCGGAAATTCCTAAGTTTCTGTTGAAAGAGGTATCTCTTTATAACAAAAACGGGAAGCTTATCAGTGAATTTGATATTGAGAAAGCTACTATATCAGGCTTCTTCAATCAGAATAAAACAATTGAATTAAATACATCAGAATTACCAAAAGGTACATACTTCGTAAAAGTAACGGTAGGTGACAAGTCAGAAACGCATCAAATTTTAAAAGAATAGAACTCTATGAAACCTCATGCCGCTATAATCCGATTAGTTGGTGCACTCGTAGTTTACTTTGTGCAGCCTCTAACAATTATTGCTCAAAAATTACCTACTGATACTATTTATCCCAATCACTGGAAAAACGCAATTTTTTTGGAAATTGGCGGAAATGCTGCAAGGTATTCTGTCAATTATCAGCGTACTTTTGGGAATAGTACGAAGGTAAAATTTAATGGAAGGATAGGCGCTTCTTATTGGAAAACCGATTTATCTCCTTATACTGCTTTAATTGCAGAAGCTTTTATTATATCAGGTGTCACTCGCAACAAATTTGAGGCTGGAGTGGGCATACATTACGGGATTGGTAGTGGTTTTAATGACGCATCCGGTGTCCGTCTTCCAGCCAGGTATCAGACTCATCCAACCTTTCGGATTGGTTACAGACGTGACATGAGACGTGCCACTTTTTTCAATGTTAGTGGCTTAATTATTTGGAAAGTGCCTTGGGCTGGTTTCGGTTTAGGAAAATATTTTTAATATTTTTTATTTACAGGTCTGCGATACAGATGCCCGAGCTGGGCGTTTGCAACGCCCTCTCAAAACCGCACCGTCGCCCCAATCGCCCCGTAGTTAATCCAGGTAAAATTGTACACCGACTCCACGTCGGCGCCGCCCTCCACCACCCGGTACCCCGCCCGCAGGCCCAGCTTCGGGCCGAGTTGGTACCCCACGCCTAAGAACACGTCTTCGGCCCGGCCCGGTCCGCCCGCCAGGGCATCGGCTTCGAGGAGAAGCCGCCAGCGCTCGGTGGGGCGGTACTCGGCCAGGAGGTTGAGCAGGGGTACGAAGCCCACGTTGTCGAAATTCGTATCCTGGGTACTTGAAATCAGCCGGACGTTGGCGTCGCGGATTTTTCCTGTGAACCCAACCCCCAGCCGGAACCGATTGCCACGCACCAGCCCGTAGCGGTACGTCAGGCGGTACGAGTTGAATTGGTACTTGGCCGTGAGGGGCTGCTCGGGCGCGAAGGCCACGTTGTTGTAATTCACCACCCGGTCAAACTGGCCCGTGTACGTGGCCGTCAGGGGGGCGTAGAGCGCCGTGATCGTGTGGCGGTCGCGGAATGTCACGCCGACGCGGCCCCGGAAAAAGGCGATGGGCTGGATGGTAAACTCCTTGCCGAGGTCGAAGGTGGTACCGCCCGCGTTGGGGATGCGAACTTCGTTGTACGGGGTACCCAGCACGAGTCCCGATTCAAGGTCGACCCAGAACTGGGCACGGGCGGAGAGGGAGAGGAGCAGGGAAAAAAGGAGAACGGAGAAGGCGGTTTTCATGGGATAGAATGAAAAAGGCGGCTTCCGAATTGGAAGCCGCCGGTACGAAAAGCGGAAGGCTTACGTGTTGCGTTCTGGGTATTTTTCCAGAATTCGGTTCAGCTCACGCGTTAACTCCGGACCGATGCGGTTCGGGTTGGTGATGGCGTCCTGGACGGCCCCGCGCCAGACGAGCTTTCGGGTATTGGCATCGACGATGTCCACCACGACCGTACCCGATTTGTATTGTTCCTGCCGATACTGCCGGAAGCCGCCGTTCCAGCCCCACCAGCCCGGCCCCCAGCCGCGCCAGCCCCAGCGGCCCCAGCCGTAGTATGGGCCGTAAAACGGAGCCGGGTCGGAGACGGTCCGGGTCTTGTTTTCAACGAAAAAGTGGTATCCCACAAGCAGGTCGGGATTGGTTTCGTCGCGGCGGAGGCCTTTTTCGGCCAGCGTACCGTCGACGATATGCTCGACGTTCTGCGTGGCGATGTCGTTGTAGTACACCGGATTTTTCCCGGCGGTGACGTCGGCTTCCATCCAGGCGTAGGTTTGGTACTTGTCGAAGCGGACGTTCTGCCGGGCATCCACCTGCACCTTCGGGGCACAACTACCCAGAACGAGTAGGAGCGAGGGAATCAAAAGAATGGTTTTCATGGCTTTTCTGAAAAAGAGTACCCTCCGTTCTTCCAAAAAGAGTGCCAGCGGGGTACCGGAATTCGGTACCCCGCTGGCAGAATGGACTCCAATGCCGAGCTTTAGACCGACTGCGGTACCGTCCGCCCGGTCTCCTGCCCGAGGCGCGTCAGGTGCTGCCAGGCCCGGCGCAGGAGCCAGAACTGCATCCCGACGAACGCCACTTCCAGCGCGTATTCGAGGGCGAAGAGCGGTTGGCGGAGTTTTGCGAACGTGTCAAACACGGGCGTTTCCAACCGCGTGTACACGAACGGCTGCGTGATGACGAGCAGGTTCAGGATCAGCAACGCCAGCACGTCGCGGCTGCGGCGGAGGTCAATCAATTCAAATACGACCGCCAGCAGGTACGTGAACAGGTAGTACGCCATCGCGCTGGGCTGGAAGACGGTCATGGCTGCGTAGGCGATGATCCAGACGGCGGGCAGGGCGCGGGGGTAGGGCAGGTGACGGAACCGGTACCCGGCGTAGGTACCCGTCAGGACGGTGAATACCAAGCCGATGAAATTGAGTCGTTTCAACTCAAACTGCTCGAAAAGCGGGTCGATCAACGGCCGGAGTACTGACCAGAGGTTGGGCGAAAACAGCAACGCCCCCTGCTGCACCGGCATCAGAAATTTCCACTCCATCAGCCCGTACAAAACTGCGAGCGTGGGTACTCCCACGACCGCCAGCGCCGCCAGAAAACGACCCTTGCGCGGCAGCAGAAAAAAGGCGGGTAGCAGGACGAACACAAACGTGACCTTCAGCACCAGCAGCGCCCCGGCCAGGATGAGGCCCGTCCGAAATTCGTCGCGGGTGCGGAGGTACACCCAGGCTGAGGCCACCCCGAAACCCCAGAGCCAGACGTCTTCCTGCCCGCCGAGCAGGCAGATGATCAGCGGCGCGGGCATGACGAGGTACGTCAGCGCGGGCCAGAAGGCGTTGCTGCGAGTCTGGCGATAAAAGCGGTTCGTGACCCAGAGGCAGAGCGCTTCGCCGAGCATCATCAGCACGACCAGCGCGCGGGTATCGGCCCAGAGCCGAATGGGCAGCGCGAGCAGGTACGTGTAGAGCGGCGCGTGGTAGGAAATGTACTCGCGGTAGACGACTTTCCCGGCGAGGGCATCGGTGGCGTTCGACCAGAAAAACGGAATGTCGCCGCGGGGTGCTTCGCCCAGAAACAGAAAAATCGCCCAGAACGGAACCAGCCGAAACACCACCCAGAGCCCGGTGAGCAGGGTACCTTCCCGCCCGGCCACCAGCGGCTCCAGGCGCGGCCGGTATCGCAGCAGAACAAAAAGAGCAAGGGACAGAAGAACGGCAAAAATGAATTTGGCGGCGAAAACGGTAACGGAAGACATGAGCAGTTGAATCAGGTTGCAAAAATAGAACAATCGCTGGAGCCCGCCGGAATGGGTACCCGGGCCACTTAAAAATCAAGCACGGGCGAGGAAGGGGTACCCGTCAGCGGAGAACGGCCCGTTCGTAGTGCAGTTCGGAAACGGCGGCTTGCTCGGCCGGTCGCCGAAACCAGTGCCGGGGCATCACGACGACTTTGTCGGGGGACTCGTTCAGCCAGCCCGCCCACCAGCCAAACGTGCTGTTGGGCAGGAGCTGGTGGCGGCAGGCTTTCAGGAGCAGAAAATCGTCGAGGCTGGTCAGGTCGCTCACGTAGCTGACGCGGTGCGGTGCCAGCCCGACGTGCGTGCGGGTCCAGGCGGCATCGTCCGAAAAAATGAAAAAATGCAGGTGCTCAAACCGGCTCGCCAGGTACCCGGCCCCTGCCTGAAAGTAAGCGGGCGTACACTCGGCGTACGTGGCCCGGTGCGCGGGGTTCGCGACGTAATCGCCCCGGCGCACGTGCACGCCCACGGCGGTACCCGCCCGGATGCGTTCGAGTACCCTTCGGGCCGGGGCCGAGAGCAGGGTGGTTTCGTCGGGGTGGAGCTGCGCCCGGAGGCGGGCTTCGAGGGGTTCGAAGTACCGGAGGCTTTGCCAGAATCCCTCAAAATACGCCGGTCCGTCGGCGCGCAGCATCGCTTCGTCGAAAGTCCGCTTCCGTTCGTACCGCTCGGGCAGGCGCGGAAACAGCCAGTCGAGCAGGCGCGTGTCGTAGGCGTACCGCCGGGCCTTGCGGGGTACCCGGTGGGGCGGGGCCAGGGGCAGGTCGGGGACGAGGTGCCGCAGGTCGAGTGGGCGGTGGGGGTTGTGGTCAAAAAAGGAGGTTTCGTAGGCGACTTTCTGCCCCGTCTCGGCGGCAAGTCGTTGGCCGAAGGCGTACTGAAAAAGCTGGTTGCCCAGTCCGCCCATGAGTTTGACAGCAAGCATAAGAATTTAGTGACTGAGTGAAGCAAGGGTCAGGTGAGTGCATCTAGCCGGTCCAGAATTTTACCGTCTACCTGTTCGTCGAACTTTCGGGCCAACCAGCAGCCCGAGGTCAGCAGGGCGTCGAGGTCGGCCAGGCCGAGGGGCTGGTGGTACCGGTCGGGCGGGCGGTGCCAGTGCGCGTAGGTCAGGTTGGTGTTCAGAATCGGGCCGCGTTCGGCTTCGGTCGCGTTGAGTAGAATCGTCTGGAAAATATGCTCGTCGGGTACGGCGCAGTACCGGAAAAACCGCTCGATTCCGGGATTCGTATCCACTTGCCCGAGTACCCAGCCCAGCGCCGCCGGGCTGAGCCGCACCCAGTTCGAGCCGAAGTAGGGCGCGTGCCCGCCGGGCAGTACGCGCGGCAGCGGGTACCGGCCGCTGAACCGGAGCACCGCGTTGAGCGTCCGTTTCAGGGAACCGCCCGACGCGTACGGGTATACCAGTGCCCGGTTGCCGGGCAGCGGCAGGTGGTACTGCCCCAGGCGGGGGCGCAGGTGGGCGTTGTTGGGTTCGCTCAGGGGCCCGTGGTGCACGAAACTCGTCCCCGCGTGACGGGCCAGGTACCCCAGCAGCCGGTCGTGGCTCGCCAGCGGGTAGTCCTGCCCGCTCAGCACCAGGGCGTGTTGGTACGGAAAGCCGCTTTCCTGAATCGCCCGCAGGCCCGCCAGCGTCGCTTCGACGAGGCTGTAACGCCCCCAGCGGATGCGGTACCGGGGTTGGATAAACGTCACTTCAGACGGGTGGAGCCAGCGCCGGAATTCGGCCTCGTCGGCCCGGCGATCGACGTGTACCCAGAGGCGTACCTGCGGATGCTGAAGCCGTCCCACCAGCCGGGCCACCTGCCCGGGCTGCCGGTGGGCCAGAATCAGGTACGCGGCCCGGTACTCGGAAGCGTTCATGGCGGTACCGGTCAGCGGGTGATCAGTCGACGCACCCACTGCCGCACCCCCGCCGGTACCAGCGAACGCATAAGTTGGTTGGGCAGGTACAACTTGTACGAGTACCCGACGTGCTTGATGGGCGTGCCGAGGTACCGGCTCCGGACTTCCTGCCCCGTGGCGATGTTGGTAACTTTCTGGATGGAAATCCGCTCCAGGGCCATGTCGGTGCGCATGGGGCGGTAGTAGGCGCAGTCGGCGAAGTAGTAATGCGTCACCTGCGTGAAGCGCGTCGAGCCGGGATCGGTGATGGGTTCGCCGCCGTGGAGCAGGTTGGCCGACCAGATCAGCGCCTGGCCTTTTTTCAGACGGAGTACCTTTTTTTCGAGCTGATGCGCCTGAATGAGTGCCGCGATAAATTCTTCGTACCGGACGTAGTGCTGGGCAATCATCTCCTCAACCGAGCCACTCGTCGAACCCTTCAGACCCAGAATCGAGAGGTCGTAGGTGGGGAGTCGGTGGCTGCCGGGGTAGTAATGCAGCGGGCCGTTGCCGGGGTGAATGTCTTCGAGCGCCACCCAGACCCCGCACATGAATCGCTCGGGTACCGAGTTGAAGTGAATCGAGTCGCTGTGAGTTCGCTGCTGGCTGCCGGTCGAGAAGTTGAGCGTCTGAAACGGAATCGGCTCGCGCTGGTAAAACAGCCGAAGCAATTCCATCACCCGCGGCGCGGCAGCGATCTGCTGGACGGCCTGGTGGTGCTGCCAGGCGTCCTGGAGGCGATTGGTACCGGCGGCGGCAAAGTCGGGTTTCAGCGAATCCCGGACTTCGTCGACGAGGGCTTCGTCCAGTTCGGGGTCGATGACGACGTACCCCTGCTCGGCGTAGTGCCGCACGAGGGATTCGGTGGTGGGGTCGAGGCGTTTGGTACGGAGTTGTGGCTCAAAAAAAGGGGATTCGACCCAGGGCGTGTTGAGGGTAAGCGGATTCATTGGAGTTGGTGATTGGGTTGGTGTGCATAAATCAGACGCGGTCGGGAAGGATTTGAAAAGTAAAAACCTTCAAAAAAAGACGCGGAGATTCGGCGCGTTTTTTTCAAAAAAGTGAGCGAATGGTCAAAACGGGAATGAGGAAATCCGGGTGGTGGTCAGTACCTGTCTACCGGCCCTGCAAAGTTTTTGTAAGGAGAAAGCAGCAACTTTTTTTTAAAGCCATGAATCCTACCCAACTCAGCCACGAACTCCGCCTCGAAACCACGCCCGACCTGACCCGTCGCCGCTGGATTCTCGGCCTGTCGGTCGCCGGAACGGTCGCCGCGCAGGTTGTCTCGCTCTACCAGACGGGCATCATCAAACGGCTACCCGATCCGCCGCTGTCGATTTTCGACTCCAACAAAGTCAACGCCTCCGAGTACGCCTACAAACGCGCCGATACCCCCGACGCCCTGATGATGCTCGTCAGCTATGGCCTCACGGCCCTGCTGGCCGGGGCCGGAGGGAAAAACCGCGCCGAAACGCACCCGGCCCTGCCCGTGGCGATGGGCGTGAAAACCCTCGCCGACACGGCTCTGGCCGTGCAACTGGGCCGCGAAGAATGGCAGGACAACAAGGCCCTCTGCGCCTACTGCCAGGCGGCCACGCTGGTATCGGCGGCTTCGCTGGCGCTGGCGGTACCCGAGGTGGTGCGGGCGGTGAGACGCTGGATCGGGAAGTGAAAACGGAACGTCACGAAAAAGGGGAAGCCGGCCATCGGCTTCCCCTTTTTCGTGACGTTCGCGTTACAGCTTCTCCCGCACCGATTCGACAAACGACCCGATGGCGCTTTGCATCTGCTCTTCCTGCGCGTGCATGTCGGGGGCGGGCTTGCCGAGCTTTGGCTCCTGACCGCGCGGCCCGACTTTTTCGAATGTAAACTGCCCCTTGCCGTCGACGGATTCGCCTTCCGTCCAGCGATTTCCCCGTTGGGTATCTCCGTCCTCACGATTTGTGGAGAAAAACGAATAGCTGACTTCCTGAAACTCCTTGCTCTGGGGAAAGCTGTTTGGAATGGGATGAACGCCCTGCACGCCCCCGAGGTCTTCGAGCACGGCCAGCCACTGGTTCTGGTGCATCGTGTCGCGGGCGATGAGGAACGAAAGCATGTCTTTCATGCCGGGGTCGTCGGTCATCTCGTAGAGGCGCGTAGCCAGCAGGCGGCCCGTCGACTCGGCCATGACGTTGGCGTACATGTCGGCGGCGATGTTACCACTGCCCACTACCCACGAACCGTTGAAGGGTACCCCGTTGGAATCGACGGCCATCGCCGTCAGGCCCGACGAGAGCAGGTGCCGGGTATCCATGCCGCCCAGGACGGCCCCGACGAGCGGATTCTCCTGCACCATCTGATCTTTCACGTCGTTCGACGCGCCTTCGAGGTTGAGCGCCACGGCTGTCGCCAGCATCTCGATGTGGCCGATTTCCTCGGTACCCGTTTCCAGGAGCATATCGCGGTACTTGACCGGCCCGCGCGCTCCCCAGGACTGAAACAGATACTGCAAGCACACGCGGATTTCGCCTTCGATACCCCCAATGGCCTGCTGCAACATCCGCGCGAAGACGGGGTTGGGCTTCTCCACCCGCACGGGGTACTGGAGTTTTTTGTCGTGATAAAACATGGTTTTTGGTTTTAGTTGGTTAACTGATTCGGACAACCGTCCGCGGCGATGGGACCAAAAACCGTTCCGTCGGGGATGGGCGGATGAATGCAATGTTCAATGCTCAATTTTTAAAAATGAGACCGTTGAGCATTGAACATTGACTATTGAAAATTGCATTCAGTAGTGCATTCCCCCGCCTCCTCGTCCTGAAGGATTAGCAGAAATCCGTACTTTTCGGCCTCAACCTTCCAACCGCATGGCTGAACCCAACCTCACCCGTCGCCAGACCCTCGCCTCCCTGACTTCTCTCGCCACGACCTCCGTCGTTCCTGTTTCGTCCACCCAGAAAGCGCCAGCGCCCTTCACGCTCTGTCTCAACCTGAGTACCATCCGGGGTCAGAACCGGGGCTTCGTGAAGGAACTCGAAATTGCCTCGCAGGCCGGTTTTCGCTCGGTCGAAATCTGGATCAACACGCTCCAGGACTACCTCAAAACCGGCGCGACGCCCGCCCAGGCCAAACGGGTACTGGCAGACAATGGCCTGAAAGCCGAAAACGCCATCGGCTTCGCCCAGTGGGTCGTCGACGACGAGGGTACCCGCACGAAGGGCCTCGACCAGTTGAAGCGCGAGATGGAAATGCTCGCCGAAGTCGGCTGCCCCCGCATTGCCGCCCCGCCGATGGGCGCGACCCAGGGCGAACGCCTCGACCTCTACCGCGTGGCCGAACGGTACCGGACCATCCTCGACCTGGGCCAGCAGACCGGCGTGGTACCCCACCTCGAACTCTGGGGGTTCTCGAAAAACCTGAGCCGCCTCAGCGAGGTACTCTTCGTCGCCGCCGAAAGCGGCCACCCCGCGGCGCGGGTACTCCTCGACGTGTACCACCTCCACAAGGGCGGTTCGGCGCTGGCGAGTCTGCCGCTGGTGGGCAAACCGGCGATGGAAATTTTCCACCTCAACGACTACCCCGCCAACCCGCCCCGCGAGACCATCGTCGACGCCGACCGGGTGTACCCCGGCGACGGCATTGCGCCCATCCGCGACATCCTGAAAACGATTCAGACGCCCGGCAAAACGATCATTCTCTCGCTCGAACTCTTCAATAAAACCTACTACGCCCAGGACCCGCTGGCCGTGGCGAAGACCGGGCTGACGAAGATGCGGGCGTTGGTCGGGTAGGAGCGATTCGCGATTCGGCGTACGGCGTCGTAACCTTCGTCGGCTTTAGCGAGTTAGTGCATTGCATAACTTTTCACGCATGAATTCCTCTACTCCGTTTCGCTTCGGGCTGACTGCGCTGGTTGTTCTGCTGGGATTGACCAGCAGCGGCGCGTTAGCCCAATCCTTGAAACCCGGTTTCGACCGCGACGAGTACATCGAACTGCTCAAGGTCTCGGCGGCCTTCGGCGATTCGGCCTACGTGGCGAGGTTCCCGAAACCCGAACGCTTCCGGCCCACGTACCGCTCGCCGGTGGTGGGTCTCGAAAATCGCTGGGACCTCTGGACCGACGGGCGGGGTACCGCCGTCGTCAGCGTGCGGGGTACCACGGCGCAGGCTACGAGCTGGCTGGCGAATTTTTACGCGGCGATGGTCCCGGCGAAGGGCGAACTCCAGCTCGGCGACAACGACCGGTTTGCGTACCGGCTGGCCGACCACCCGAAGGCCGCCGTGCACGTGGGGTGGCTGGTCAGCACGGCGATCCTGAGCCGCGACATCCTGCCCAAACTCGACTCGTGCTACCGGACCGGTACCCGCAACGTGCTCGTGCTGGGTCACAGCCAGGGCGGGGCCATCGCGTATCTGCTCACGGCGCAGCTTCACCACTTGCAGCAGGAAGGAAAACTGCCTGCCGACCTGCGGCTGAAAACCTACTGCAGCGCCGGGCCGAAACCGGGTAACCTGTACTTCGCCTACGAGTACGAAGCGCTGACGCAGGGCGGCTGGGCGTTCAACGTCGTCAACGCGGCCGACTGGGTACCCGAGGTACCGTTTTCGATCCAGACCGTCAACGATTTCAACCAGACCAACCCATTTGCGGGAGCCAAAGGCGTCATCAAAAAGCAGAAATTCCTGCAACGCATCGTGCTCCGGCACGTGTACAACAGCCTGAGCAAGCCCGCCCTGAAAGCCCAGCGCAACTACCAGAAGTACCTCGGGAAGGTGGCTTCCAAGACCGTCGCCAAAAACATCAACGGGTACGTCGCGCCGGAATACTACGAAAGCAACCACTACGTGCGCACGGGGCAGATCATCGTGCTGCTGCCTGATTCGGCGTACTACCGGCAGTACCCCGACAGCCGGGAGCAGGTTTTCCAGCACCACCTGCACCCACCGTACCTGCTGCTGACCGAGCAATTGAACGCCGATGGATCGATGAAAAAAACGGACACGCCCGCCACGCCGACCGGCCTGGCCGGTACCTGGGAACTGAACCTGCTCGGGCCACCCGCGGCCCCGGCGGAGGTGACGTTCGCTCAACTCTACGAGCGCCGCAAACCGACCCTGACGTTCGACGCCACCGGGCAGCGGGTGAGCGGCAACACGAGTTGCAATTCGTTTAACGGCCCGCTGACGCTCAACGGTCCGACCGTCCGCTTCGCCGAGTCGGTGGCGATGACCCGCATGGCCTGCCCCGGCGAGGGTGAGCGGGTGTTTCTCGACGCGCTCAAAAAAGTAAACCGCTACGCCCTCAGCGGCGACACCCTGACGCTGCTGATCGGCGACATCGCCGTGATGCGTTTCCAGCGGCAGAAGTAAGACCGGACGTTTTCACTGCTCACAAGTTAACTCATGAACGCATCGCTACTCCTCACGCTGACGATACTTGCGGTCCTGCTGACCGCGTGCCAGAATCGGTCGACTTCGGACGAAGCCCGATCGAAAACCGATGAACCCGTTCCGGAAACCAGCGCGACGGCTTCGTCGGAAAAACGTTGTTACGCCTACACGTCCGCAGCGGACACCATCCGGCTTGCCCTGGAGCGTACCGGCGATGCCGTGACCGGGGATCTGACGTATCGACTGAAGGAGAAAGACCGCAACACGGGCACCGTCAGCGGGCAGATGCACGGCGATACGCTGTTTGCCGAGTACACTTTCCGCTCGGAAGGACTCGAATCTGTGCGGGAAGTGGCGTTTCTTGTGAAGGACGAGCGGGCCGTGGAGGGCTACGGAACGCTGGTTTCCCGAAATGGAAAAGAAATTTTCGCCAAGCGCCGCGACCTGAATTTCATGTCAAGTATGGTGCTGAACCAAACCGACTGTCCGCGATGAGGCTCGAAACGATCGTAACGGGCCTGGGGCTCGGCGGGCTAATCCTGGCGGGTACCGTCGGTACCGTACGGGGGCAAGCCGCCCCGGAGCTACCCCGTAAATCGCTGTACCTGAACAGTGTCCTTGGCGTTTCGGTCCCCAATTTTTCCGACCTGAACGCCGAACTGAGCCGAGCCGGATTCCTGCGGCTGCCGAAGGCCTACTTCGGGCGTGGGGCGGGCTTTTTCACAATTTTTCCCAAACTCCGGCTGGCGTCGCTGTTCAATTTTACCTCGTACTCGGCCACGAACGCCGAAGGAGGCCGCGGCAACTGGGTCCGGGCCACGACGGCGGGTACCTCGTTTGGCCTGGTGCTGCGAAATACCGAGCGCGTGCAGATTATTCCCTACGCCGGTGCGGTGTACTCCTGGTTCGGCGCGCGGATTTCGCGTAGCCTGCCCACCGGCGGCTCGTTTGGCGGGTACCTCAACGGCCCGGCCAACGAGCAGCATCTGGCAAAAAACGGGTTTCAGGGCAATCTGGGCCTGCACCTCGGCAAACCGCTTGGGCAGGGTACCCTCAGCCGGAAGGTACTGCTCGGTCTACGAGTGGGGTACGCCTTTCCGCTGGGAAATCCGGCCTGGCGCACGGATCAGGTCAGCCTGAGCGGCGGACCGACGGTCAATCCGGGCGGAGCCTACGCGCACATTCTGCTCGCGTTTGCTCAGTAAGTACCGAAAGCGTTCGGTGGTTTTTGCGAGAAGATTTCCGTTCTTGTTCGCGCAAAAACGCACCGCCATGCGCAGCCTGTTCGACCCCACCGCCACCGCCGGAATCCTCGCCCGCCTCGACGCCCTCCCCCCCGACGCGCCCCGGCACTGGGGCCGGATGAACGCCGCTCAGATGCTGGCCCACTGCGCCGAAGGGCTGAAAGTGGCTACGGGCCACGAACGCCTGCCCCGGCTGCTGGCCGGGCGGCTCTTCGGCCGGTTCGCCAAACGCGGGTACCTTAGCGACCAACCTTTTCAACCGAACAAACCGACCGATCCGCACTGGGTCGTGGCCGACGAACGCGATTTTTCGGTGGAAAAAGCGCGCCTGCGAGGACTCATCACGCAGTTTCACGACGGGGGCGAGGCGGGTTGCACCACGCATCCGCATTCGTTTTTCGGAAAGCTGACGCCTCGGGAGTGGAGCATCGGCATGTACAACCACCTCGACCACCACTTACGGCAGTTTGGGGGGTAGGAAGTTGGGGTCCGCGCCTTTCGGAGTGAACTAAAAAACCTCAAAACTTCCGCTCTTCGGTGATGCCCTTCCAGGTGTCAGTGCGGAAGGGGCAGGCGGGGAAGCCTTCGCGGTTGTAGAGATTGACCTCGCCGTTGTCGTCGGCCCAGCCGTACCGCACGGCGACGGGATTGGGTACCGAATCGCAGCGCACGACGACCTGATTACCCCGGATTTCGGCTTTGGCGAAGTGAAACTTCTGATTGCTCCCCGCGACCTCGAAGCCCCGCAGGTACCCGTATTTGTCTTTTGACAGGAGGCCGGAGCCTACGTTTTTGAAGGACAGGATGACATGATTGTCCTGCATTTCCATTTTCTCGAAGATGGGTCCGGCGGATACCCGATTCTGGCCGTACGCGATGCGGAGTGCCTCCGCGGCCAGGCGTTTGCCCACGTCCTGCTTGTTTCTCGGGTGAATGTCGCTCGATTCGCCAATGTCCGACGTCACGGCCATGCCCGTGTTGGGTAGGGCCAGCGTCATCGTCTGCGCTTCGCGGAGTTCGGCCCAGGCGCTACCCCGCTGGCTGTCACCGCCCGAGGCGTTGTAACTGGCCAATTGGACGAACAGAAACGGAAAATCTTCGGGCTTGCCCGTGGCCTTCGCCCAGTGCTGCCGCCAGTCCTGAATCAACAGCGGAAACGTCCGGCGGTACTGGTGCGCCCGGCCCGCATTGGATTCGCCCTGGTACCAGATCACGCCCTGCATCGCGTAAGGAATGAGCGGATTCAGCATGGCGTTGAAGAGCAGCGTGCCGTACGTGTTCGGACCGGGTTCGTAGGACGAAGGAAACGTCCTGGCTACCCGGTACGACCACTCGCCGGTGAGCGGCACGTCGAGCTGGTCGCCAGTGAGTTTCAACTGGTCACCCTCGCCCTGGATGCCGCCCACGCCGCTGCGGTCTTCGACCCGGATGGCGATGACGTTCCGGCCCGGACGTAGTACCCCCTCGGGCAGGTCGTAGCTGCGGGCTGGGCGGCGGTCGCGGGTACTGCCGATGAGTTGACCATTGACGTAGGTCGAGTCAAAATCCTCGACGATGCCGAGGCGGAGTACCGCGCCGCGCAGGTCGGCGGTTGAGGGAATCGTGACCTCCCGTCGGAACCAGACCACGCCGTCCACGCCCGGCAGGCCGCGCCATTCCCAGTCGCCGGGTACCTTCATTTGTCGCCACGTGCGGTCGTCAACAGCCGGGTTGGCCCAGGCACGCTCCTCCGCCAGCGTGGGAAGTTGGCCGTTCTGCTGCTCCTGGAGCAGTTGCGCGATGCGTTCCTGGCCGCTGCGCCGGACCGATTCGAGGTCGGTCGGCAGTTTGGCCAGCGCGGTGCGCAGTTCCGGGTCCGATTGCATGGCCTCGCGGCTCGTCCAGGTTTCCGAGTGGGTCCCGCCCCAGGACGTGTGGACGAGGCCGATGGGTACGTTCAACTCGCCGTTCAGTTCGCGGGCAAAAAAGTACCCGACCGCCGTAAAGTTTGGCGCGGTTTCGGGCGTGCAGACGGTCCAGGTACCCTCAGCGTCGTCCTTAGGCGTCAGGCTGATCGTTTTTTTGACGAGAAACTGCCGGATCTGCGGATGGTTCGCCGCCCGGATTTCCGCCGGGGCGTTGGTGACGTTAGCCAGTTTCCACTCCATGTTCGACTGCCCCGAGCAAATCCAGACTTCGCCCACGAGCACGTCGTCGAGCGTCACCGCGTTTTTCTTCCCGCGGGCCGTCAGCGTGTACGGACCGCCTGCTTCCATCGGGTCGAGCGTCACGCGCCAGCGGCCCTGGCCGTCGGCTTTGGCGGTTTTGGTTTGGGTACTCAGCGTGACGGTCACTTTTTCGCCCGCCTCGGCCCAACCCCAGACAGGTACCGGCTTGCGGCGCTGGAGTACCTGATGCGAGCCGAAAATCTGCGGCAGGCGCACGTCAGCGTGGGCGGTCTGAACGAGCAGCAGGAAGGCGAGGAACAGTCGGGGGAAGCAGGGCATGGGAAGTGGATTTTTCAGAATGGGTAAGCAGTGAATTACTTTTTTTTACTCAAAAACGTTGGGAACCCATGGATTCGATTGTCGTTCGCAAGCGTGTCGAGAACGGGGGCGTTTTCATTCCGCTGCCCGATGAATGGAACGACCGCGGAGTAGAGATGGAAGTTAGTGTTCGCGACGTGACGGAAGCCCGGTCCGTCGCGTTGCAGGAGGCGGCGCGGCAGTTTTCTCCCGCGTGACGGTCCGGTCCACGGAATCATTTGATGAGTATGACCAGTAAGCGGATTTTTGTCGACAGTTCGGTACTGGTCGAAAAAGCGAAAGGTACCCGCCTGAACGACCTGACCGAACTCGCCAGTTACGACCGGGCGGATTTTGCCCACGCCTGTTTTCAGGAAGGAATCCGGCTCGTGAGTCACCCGGATGAACTAAGCGCGTTTAACTCAGATTTTTCCTGAAAAACGCCATCGTCCGCTCCCAGGCCAGTTTGGCGGCGGCTTCGTTGTAGCGCGTGGGGGCGGTGTCGTTGTGGAAGGCGTGCTGCGCCCCTTCGTAGACGTACAGTTCGTAGCGGGTACCGGCTTTTTTCAGCGCGTCTTCGTAGGCCGGAATGCCCGCGTTGATGCGCTCGTCCATCCCGCCGTAGTGGAGTTGCACGGCGGCTTTCATCTTCGGAACGTCGGCGGCTTCGGGTTGTCGTCCGTAAAACGCCACCGCCGCGCCCAGGTCGGGCACGTGCACGGCGAGCTGATTGGCCATCGCGCCGCCCCAGCAGAAACCCACGCAGCCGGTTTTGCCGGTCGCTTCGGGCCGATTTTTCAGGTACGGAAACGCCGCCGCGAAATGGGCGCGGGTCTGGACCGGGTCGAGTTTGCCGAACAACTCACGCATCTGGGTTTCGTCCGCTGGGGTACCGCCCACGGGGGCCAGGGCGTCGGGAGCCAGGGCCACGTACCCGGCCAGCGCCACGCGGCGGGCGACGTCCTGGATGTGCGGATTCAGCCCCCGGTTTTCGTGAATGACCACCACCGCCGGGTACTTGCCGGTACCCTTGGGCCGGGCCAGGTACCCCTTCATCGTGACGTCGCCGCTGGGGTAGCTGACGGTTTCCGTGACGAGGCGGTCGTCCTGCCGGGCGACAGTTTCGGCCTGGGCGTAGTTGACGTCGAGCAGGGGTAGTACCGCCGTGGCCGCCGCGAGGCTACCCGTCAGTTTCACGAGGCGGCGAATGAATTCCTCCCGCGGCAGGGGCCGGTGGGTGTATTCGTCGTAGAGATTGATGAGACGCTGATCCATAGTCGCAACGGGTTCAGAAGGTTTCAGGAAGGGACGAACAAGGCGAAACTTGACGTGGGTTTGAAAATTGCACAAATCCCCGCAATCCTCGAAGAAAGCAGGTTGAAACCCAGCTTTTCTTCGACGAAGTTGGCAACTTACCGTCGCAAACTACGCACGTTCCCTACTCCCCATCCGCCAATGGGTGTTTCCTGGACCGCTCGCCGCGCCGGAATGGGTGCGGCCTTTCCCCTTTTTTACCGACGTCTGTTCGGGCTCGCCCTGCTGTTGCTGGTGGGCTGCGCGCCCACCGATCCCGTCGCGACGCCCCGCGCCCGGCACGGCGTCCTGGATCTGCGGCAGGTGGATCTCAAAACGCAGCAGATCGCCCTCAACGGTACCTGGCGTTGGACCTGGCACCAACTCCGCGAGCCCGGTGAGCCCGCCACGGCCCAGGAGTTTACCGAGTTTCCCCAAATCTGGAATCGCGCCCGCTGGCGGGGGCAGCCCGTCGCGCCCCAGGGGTACGCTACCTACGAACTGCTGGTGCTGCTGCCCCGCAACCCCGGACCGATCTCGATTCGGATGCCCGACGTGTACTCGTCGTACCGGTTGTTTATCAACGGCGTAACGGAGTTGCGAAACGGAAAGCCGGGTACCCGCGCGGCAACGACCGTGCCGTTCTGGTCCTGGAAATACAAACGCTACGACCACCCACCCGATACGTTGCACCTGCTGCTGCAGATTGCCAATTTTCACCACTCGAAAGGCGGCCCGAAGCGCGACATCGTGCTGGGGAATGCCGAGCGCATCCGCGAAGAACTCAACTTCGAGCGGGCCATCGACTTTTTCCTGATGGGCTGTTTGTTCATGGGCGGGCTGTTTTTTCTGGGCCTGTACCTGTTTGGGCGGCAAGACCGGGCCATCCTGTTTTTCGCGCTGTTTTGCCTCTGCTACAGCTACCGCATCGTGGGCTCCGATCAGTACGCGCTGCATTCGCTGGTTGGGCAGTTCAACTGGTTCGTTACGCTGCGGCTGGAGTACCTCTCGCTGTTTGTCGGCGTGGCGCTGTTCGTGCGGTACACTCGGACGCTCTACCCGGCCGATACGCACCGGTATTTCACCCTGACGCTTGAAATCGTGAGTTACGGTTTCGCGGCGCTCGTCGTGCTGACGGTCCCCCGGCTGTTTACCCAACTGATCAATCCGTTTCTGGGGTTGATGTTTGTCAGCATCGCCTACGCGAGTTACGTGTACGGGGTCGCCGCGCGACGCAACCGGCTCGGAGCCTGGTTTTCGCTGGCCAGTACGGCCCTGTTGCTGGCGGTGTTGCTGACGATCAACCTCGAATACTTCGGTGCGGCGCGGGCCAGCAACGTGCTGCTGTTTGCGGGCTACGTGGGGTTTTTCTTTTTGCAATCGCTTGTGCTGTCGTACCGGTTTGCCTACACGCTGCACCAGGCGCGGCTCCAGGCCGAAGAAGGGCTGCGGGCGAAGGGCGATTTTCTGAGTACGATGAGCCACGAAATTCGTACGCCGCTCAACGCCATCGTCGGGACCTCGCACCTGCTGCTGGCCGACCAGCCCCGTCCCGACCAGCAAGAGCACCTTGACGTGCTCCTGTTTTCGGCCAACAACCTGATGAACATCGTCAACGACATCCTCGATTTTACCAAAATCGAGGCGGGCAAGATTTCGCTGGAAGCCATTCCGATGGACCTGGCGGCCCTCGCCCGCAACGTCGTGGCCGGGTACCGGTCTTCGGCCGCCGAGAAAGGCCTGACGCTCACGCTGCGCCTTGACGAATCGCTGCCGACTACCGTGCAGGGCGACCCGACCCGCACGGCGCAGGTACTCATCAACCTGATTCACAACGCCATCAAATTCACCCAGCAGGGGGGCGTCGACGTGAGCCTGACCGTCGGGGCGCAAACCGAGCGCGACGCCCGCGTGCGAATCGCCGTGAAGGACACGGGCCTGGGCATCCCGCGGCACAAGCAGCAGCAGATTTTCGAGCGCTTCACCCAGGCCGATACCTCCACTTCGCGCCGCTTCGGGGGTACCGGCCTCGGGCTGGCCATCTGCAAACGCATTCTCGAATTGCAGCACGTCAGCCTCCAGCTTCACAGCGAGGTGGGGCGTGGGTCGACGTTTTTCTTCGTCCAGACGTTTCCGAAAGTCAAACCCGCAACGCCCGCTGCTCCGGTACCCGATGCGCCGACGACGGTACGGACCCGTCCGCTCGCGGCCGTCGAGGTACTGCTGGTGGAAGATACGCCGATGAACGTGCGCGTGGCTCAGGGGCTGATCGAGCGCTGGGGCGGGCGCGTCGACGTCGCCACCAACGGACAGGAGGCCCTCGACCGGCTTGACCCACTTCGTCACCAGCTCGTGCTGATGGATTTGCACATGCCCGTCATGGACGGGTACGAGGCCACCCGACGCCTCCGCGCCCGCGGCGAAACGCTTCCCATCATCGCCCTGACGGCCAGTTTGTCGAGCGAAGTGAACCTCCGCGCCCCGAGCACCGGGCTCGATGGCATCGTGGTCAAGCCCTTCAAACCCGACGAATTGCTCCAGGTTTTGCTGGCGCACCTGCGGACGATGGAAGCGCGTCGGTAGCGCTGGAATGAATTTTTCGGGAGAGGTCGGGTGTCCACTCAACCGTTTCCATGCGCTTCATTCCCACAAAAATTCACGGATTGCTCGACTACCTGAGCGCGGCCCTGTTCGTCGCTTCGCCCTGGCTGTTCGACTTTGCCGATGGTACCCTGGCGCAGTGGGTACCCATCGGCGTCGGGCTGGCGGTACTGGCGTACTCACTCGTGACGGATTACGAACTCGGGCCCGTCAAACGCCTTTCGATGCCCGCGCACCTGCGCCTCGACCTCTGGCTGTCGGGCGTGTTTCTGGCCGCCTCGCCCTGGCTGTTCGGCTTCGTCGACCGGGTGTACCTCCCGCACGTGTGCTTTGGGTTGTTTTCGATTGTGGCGGGGTTGGTCACGCGAAAGACGCCGTATGCGGCGCGGGTGGGGTGAGGAGGATGAAAGCAATGCTCAATACACAATGCTCCATGTTCAACTTTCAACTAATTGAGAATTGACCATTGAGCATTGTGTATTGAGCATTGCTTTCTAAAGAAAAAGCCCCTTCCAGCAACTGGAAGGGGCTTTTGAGTTGGCTGGAGACGGATTAGGCAATCCGTCCTACGTCAGTCCTTCTGCACGCTGGCCAGCGCGTTGCCTTCAAACGTGTTGGCCGTGGCGGCGTCGGCGTTGACCGCACCGCCGGACCCGGTGTAGATGCCGTACCCACCGCTGCCGCTGATTTTCGTGCTTTTGACGATGGTTTTGGCGTTGGCTCCGTAGACGGCCAGGGCGGCTTTCTTGCCCGAGACGACGACCGCGCTACCGGCGTTGGTGATTTCGGCGTTTTCGATCAGGTTCTGGTTGTTAGCCGAATAGCTCATGATGCCTTTCCAGTACGCCGCCTGATTCTGAGCGCCGGTGAAGATGATTTTCTCCGTTGCCGTGCCTTGGGCGTTGAGGTACCCGGTGCTGTTGACGCGGATGATGGCGTCGCGTACCAGCTCGATTTTTACACCGGGCTTGAGTTTCAGGCCCGCGTGGAGCGTCAGTTCGCCACCGACCAGGCGGTACGGTGTTTTGTCGGCAAAACCCGCCCAGACCACTTCGTCATTGCTCGCTTTGAGGGCCGAGGTCATGATTTCGACCGCGTTGCGACCATTGCCACCGGTGAACGTCGAGGCGGCATCGAGCTTGTCGACTTGATCGGCGTCGAGCAGAATACCGGCTTCGGAGTTATTCTGGAATGCGTTGACGGCAAATTCGCGCAGCACGCTACCGGACGTGACATACAGGCCGTAGCCGTCGTTCGTTCCGAACAGGCTGTTTTTGATGGCGATCTGCGCCTTGCCGCCGCCGAAGAGGGCCATGCCCGCCTTCGTGCCATTTACCAGTCCGCGGCTTCCGGCGTGCAGGAGTTCGAAGTGTTCGAGTGCGTTGGCGTTGCTGGCCGAGTAAATCATCAGCCCGGCCCAGAAGCCTTTCGTTTTTTCGACGCCAACGAAGCGGATTTTCTTGTCGGCGGTACCCTTGGCGATGAGTAGCCCTTCGCTGTTGATGTCGAACCGCACGTTGCGCTCAAAGGCGATGACCACGCCCGGATTGAGGGTCAGTTCCGACGTCACGGCGATGTCTCTCGTCACGACGTAGTCGGGCAGTTCGGGGTTCGAGAAGCGGTCGACGAGTACCGTTTTCACCCGGATGTTTTCGGTGATGGCCGTCGGCTGCGCCACGCCTGCCGTCACGACCATCCGGTCGCTGCTCTTGCCGCTGGCGTTGGCGATGGTCAGTTCGACTTCGTACTCGCCGAGTTCGTCGGGTACGAAGGTCGGCTTGGCGTTCGTCGGCGACTGGATCGTGGTGGTACTCTTGGCGGGTTTGCGGGTCAGGGCCCACTGGTAGGTAAACGACTTGCCTTCGCTGTCTTTCGAGGCGCTGCCGTCGAGTTGGATGGCCGTCCCGACGGGGCCTTGCTGGTCCGGACCGGCGTCGGCGCTGAGCGTGTTCGTGACCGGATCGGGGTCGACTTCCGGGTCTTTTTTGCAGCCCGTCGTGACGACGAGCGCGGTGAGTACGGCGACGAACGAGCGTCGGAGGGAACGGGATAACGGGTTCATGGCAGTTGTGTGTGTTGAGGTTGAACGACCCAAAACTGCGGCGCTTTCCCGGCCCGGCGGAAGGCGTTTTTGGTGAACCGCGAAAAAGACGGGCTGAGTTGACGGAACCGGCGTTTCAAACGGAGTTAAAACAAAAAAGCCCTCTCGATCACCGGGAGGGCTTTTTGAGTCAGCAATCCGGTTACTGACACGTTAAGCTATTGATGCTTTGGCGAGCCTGGCTGATCTGCGATTGTGGAATGTCAGCGCATCGATCCGCGGCATTGATGAAATCGGTAGCAGCTCGTTTGTATGCTTCACAGTTGGCCTTCGTTTGCGAACTTGCGTATGCGTTGGCGGCCTTGGTAAATTCGTCCGACTTACGGGACGCCGCTTCGCAGTTACCGGTGACGGGGTCGGCACCACGGGAGCAACTGGAAACGGCCAGCAACGACAGGCCTAGGAAAGCAAGGTAGATTCGGGTTTTCATGGAAATGGGGGGTTGACAGGTTGACAATCGGGTTTCTTGCACCAAAAGTATCGGCTGATCGAGTTCGGTCGGGTACCGTTTTCTCAACGGCTTCCGGGAAATGTACCACTGGTCAAAACCGACCAACCCGCGGGCCATTTCGCCGCATGGCACGAAGCTTGCGGCAGGATTCAGCCTAACCCACGCTTTCCTATCAGCACCGCATGGACGCTTTCCTCGATTTCTTCGCCCAACTCAGTTGGGATGACATTCGCCGTTTTTTCCTCCGCAACGGCTGGCTGCTCCTGGCCGGGGCGGTACTCATCGGATTGGGCGTATGCCTGGTCGTCAGCCAGGTCGTCAACATCCTCCTCCGGCGGCGCGACAACGACCTGCTCCGGCTCCTGCGGCAGTACGCCCGTGGCGCGTTTTACGTCTTCGTGCCGAGCCTGGCGTTTCTGATCGGTACCAACCTGCAATCGGCGCGGTTTCTCCGGCGGCACCCCAACGTCGACAAGGCCTCCGAAATCCTGTTCCTGCTGGCCAGTACCTGGCTCGTGCTGCGGCTGCTGAAGGTGGGCGAACTGTACCTCATCCGCCACACCGACCTCGACAGCGACGCCGATCTCGGGCAGCGCAAATTCGCCACCCAGACCAAATTCGTGCGGCGGCTCCTGGCGACGGGCGTCGTCGTCATCGCCGTTTCGCTGCTGCTGACCTCGTTTCAGGGAAGTCGGAAAGTGGGGCTGAGTCTGCTTACCTCGGCGGGGATCGTCAGCGTACTCGTGGGTTTTGCGGCGCAGAAAACGCTGGCCAATTTCCTGGCGGGCGTGCAGATTGCCTTCACGCAGCAAATTCGGCTGGGCGATGCGGTCGTGGTGGAGGCCGAGTGGGGCCGCGTGGAGGAAATCAACCTGACCAACGTCGTCGTGCGGCTCTGGGACCGGCGGCGGCTGATTCTGCCCATCACGTACTTCGTCGAAACGCCGTACCAGAACTGGACGCGCTCCGAGTCGTCGATCACGGGTACTGTGCTGCTGCACCTCGACTACGAGGTACCCGTCGAACGGGTACGGGAAAAAGCGCGCGCGTTGGTCGAAGCCGACGCCCGCTGGAACGGCGAAACCTTCGCCGTGCAGGTGACCGACACCCGGCCCGACTGCCTCGTGGTGCGGGTACTCGTTTCGGCTAACGACGCCGGGGCCGCCTTCGACCTACGTTGCCACCTGCGCGAGCAACTCACGGCCTTCGTGCGCGACGAACTGCCGCACAGCCTGCCGCAGACGCGCGTGCAACTGGCTGCCCATCCGGTACCCGAACTGCCGCGTGAGGCGGTTGGTGCGCAGTAGGTCGTGGCGCTGAGCAGAGTATTTCCTAAATTCCCTGCCGACTGCTACCGCTCACTGCCTACTCAAAACTACCTTGCCGAAAATCACAATTCCTCTACGCCTCCCATGAACCGACGCACGTTTCTGACCCAGACCAGTACCCTCGCCGCGGGCGTTTCGCTGCTTTCGCACCTGCCCGCGCAGGCGGCCACCGTCACGCGCCCCGGCCTGCAACTCTACTCGCTCCGCGACGACATGGAAAAAGACGCCCGCGGCACCCTCAAACAGGTGGCGGGCATGGGCTACCGCGAAATCGAAACCTACCCCGGCAGCAAGGGCTTTTTATGGGGCATGAAACCCGCCGAGTACCGTGCCTACCTGACGGACCTCGGCCTCGAAGCCACTGCGGCGCACTGCGGGTTACAGCCCGATATGCAGCCGCTCATCGACGAAGCCGCGGGCGCGGGTATGCAGTACCTCATCGTGTCGTTCATTCGCGAGGACCGTCGCCCGAACCTCGACGGGTATCGCCGTGTGGCGGAAGAATTCAACCGCATCGGCGAGATGACCAAAAAAGCGGGCGTGCAGTTTGCCTACCACAACCACGACTACCCCTTCAAACCGCTCGAAGGCCAGATTCCGTACGATGTGCTGCTGACGAACACGGACCAAAACTTAGTCGGGTACGAACTCGATTTGTTCTGGATCATCGAACCCGGCCAGGACCCCATCGCGTATTTTCGGAAGTACCCCGGTCGTTTCCCGGCGGTGCACGTCAAGGACCGCTCGCGCAACGACCCGAAGCACTCGACGGTCGTCGGCGAAGGAAATTTTGATCTGGCCGCCCTGTTCAAAGCCGGTCAGCAGGCGGGCGTAAAGCACCACTTCGTCGAGCAGGAAGAGTACGAGACCACGCCCCTGGCGAGCGTGAAAGCCTGCTGCGACAACCTCAAGAAAATTCGGTTCTGAGCAAAAAAAGCCCGGAGGATTGAATCCTCCGGGTCTTCATAGGTCCGTACTCGTTTTGTTCAAAGGTGGGCAAGGCGCTTGTGGGCAAAAGTAGACGGTCGTTTCCGCCCGGGAAAAAGTTTGCGGCGAATGGGGCAATTGTTGCGGTAAACGAACCGGGCGGTCTCTTTTCAGCGCGGGAACCGCCGGAAAAACTCGGCTTCGTAACGGGTTCCAATCGGAATTTCTTCGCCCGCGAGCGAAATCATGCGGTTGCGGACGGCCTCAATGCGGTCGAGCGGGACGATAAACGAGCGGTGTACGCGCACGAATCGCCCGGCCGGGTCGGCTTCGCTGAGCTTTTCGGCCATGCCCTTCATCGTCATCCGGGCCACGACGGGCCGCTGGCCGTCGAGGTGAATCTTCAGGTAATCGTCCAGTCCTTCCACGAAACGAATGTCGGCCAGCGCGATTTTGTACAGGCTGTAATCGGCGCGCACGAAGAGGTACGCGGGTTGGGCCGCCTCGGCCTGCGTGCGCAATCGGATTTGTTCGCGCACCTTGTCGATGGCCTGCTGGAACCGCTCGAAGGGGTACGGTTTCAGGAGGTAATCCACAGCGCTCAGGTTAAAGCCCTCCACGGCGTACTCGGCGTAGGCCGTCGTGAAGACGACGAGCGTCGGGTGCGGCAGCAGCCGGTGAAATTCCAGCCCCGACAGCGCGGGCATGTTCACGTCGAGAAAGAGCAGATCGACGGGCTGCTCGTGCAGGTACGCCAGGGCTTCGTCGGGGCGGGTGCAGGTTTTCTGGAGGTCCACGTCGGGTACCTGGCTGCAAAAATGGGTCAGCACCCGCAGCGCGGGCGGTTCGTCGTCGAGGGCAAGGGCGCGAATCATGCGAGCGTGAGGCGGAGGTCCACGGTGAAGGTACCGGCTTCGTCGCGAATCGTGAGCGTGTGCTGGTTGGGGTAGAGCAGGTTGAGCCGGGCGCGGGTGTTTTCCAAACCGATTCCTGAACGTTCGCCGTCGATGAACGCCCGGACTTTCGGGTTCGCCACGTGCAGCGTGAGCGTCGGGCCGTCTAGGGCAATCCGAATGGACAGCGTCGAAGGCCGTTCGGGATTGACGCCGTACTTGAACGCATTTTCCACGAACGAAATCAAGAGCATCGGGGCAATTTCCAGTCCGTCGGCGCGTCCCTCGACGGTGTACTCCACCCGTACCGACTCATCGAGCCGCAGCCGTTGCAGGTCGACGTAGTGGGTCAGGTAGTCCAGCTCACGGGCCAGGAGTACCCGCTCGCCGCGGGCGTCGTGGATGACGTACCGCATCATCCCCGACAGCTTCACGACGGCCTCGGCCGTGCGCGGCGAGCCTTCGATGGCTAGCGCGTAGATCGAGTTGAGCGTGTTGAAGAGAAAATGCGGGTTGATCTGCGCCCGCAGAAACGACAATTCCGTTTCCGTTTTTTCCTGCGCTACCTGCCGGTACCGCTGGTTAATCCGCACCGAGAGCGAGCCGAAAATTCCCACCAGAAACAGGAACAACGCGTGGCTCAATTCAAAACCGAAGGGCGGTTTGTCACCCGGCGGTCCGGGACTCGCCAGCCCCGGATCGTCGGGTCGAAACGCCCCATTCGGCGGCGGAACCACGCCGGGTAGTACGTCCTGCCGGTCGAGCAAAACGAGCAGCGCCAGAATCAAGCCGAAGCAACCCGCCACGCTCAGCACGTAGGCCGGAAACCGGCGCTGGAAGTACAGCCGCGGGATAAGTCGGTAGTAGTTCAGGTAGAAAAACACGAGCATGAGCACGTACGAAATCAGGTTCGTGCGCTCGTGCGGGTTGTGGCTGACGTCGAGTACCCGCGAAAAACCACCCGGCGCAAACACGTACGGCAGCGCCAGAAACGCCAGGCAAAACAGCCCATGCAGCAGGGGAGCGGGGAAATGAGTACGCATGACGCCAGACCGAAACAGGAAGGTAACGCGCCGCGGGGCGTTGGGATCCGGACTTGCGGTTAATGGTTGCAATGTGTCGGTAAAGAATCGGCTGGTACCGTTTTTTTCAGGACGAGTCAACCCAAATTTATTCCGACACGTCATGGCAGTCAACTACACCCTCCAGCTCGGCGGCAGCCTTCAGGTACTCGAAAACCCCACCCAGGCGGGCGACCGCCCCGCCGAACTCCTCGACCAGTGGAAAACGCACCTCGGACACGAAGGCCTGGCCGACGTTGCGGAAGCGCTTACCCGGTTTGAGCAAACCTTCGCCTCGGGCGACGAAGCGGCCATCCGGCAGGGCCTGCTCGAACTGGGCCGGCTCACGCGCCAGAAAGCCGAAGAAACCGACGACCACACCGTGACCGACCACCTCCAGCAGCTTTCGGCGGCGTTGACCAAGGCCGGTTCGGGCATGGAGTAACGGCTTCAATCCGGCTGCGAAGGCAGTCGTTCGGTCGGCGGAAGCGTTTTGCTGCGGCGCGATAACAGGCGGTACGTCAGGTTCAGGACGACGTTGTTTTTACCCGCCGAGGTACCCGGCGTAAACACGCCCTGCGCAAACTGGGCCGGGCTGTAGTTGGTCTGATTCACCCAGCCGAGTTGCACCACCCAGTGCGCATCGGCTTGGTACCCCAGCCCGGCGTAGAGGCGGTTTCGCTCGAAAATCGGGCCGCGCGGATTCAGGAAAATTTCATCGTAGGCCGAAACGAACGTCGTCCCCGGCCCGATGCTCCGGCGATTGAGCGGCACGAACAGGTTCAGGCGGTAGCGGATGCGGTTGCGGTACGAAGGGGTACCGTCGCGCAGCGTAAACCAGCGCTGCTCCACGCGGTAGCGGTGCTCAAAGCGCAGACGCGCCAGGTACTGATTCAGGACCAGTTGCTCCCAGAGCCGCGCCTCGGTGTTGAGCGGCCCGTCGGTCAGGTGTTGCGGCTGGTAGGTACCGTAGCGCCCGCCCGCTAGGGTTAGCGTAAAGTTTTTGTCGAGGCTGTAGCTCAGCCCGCCCTTGAGTTCATAGTAAAAAAATTGCCGCCCGAAGGCATTGGCCCGGCTTTGCACTTCGCCAAAACCGCCCCACCGGGACGAACCGGAAACCTGCACCGTGCCGATGAGCCAGGTACCCCAGGGCGTGGAAGAGGTGAGCGACGTCTGGGCCTGAACGCGGCCCGACCCCGAAAGTACGAGGCCCAGCCACAGGCCGGGCAACCAGAAACGAAGACGCACGCGGGAATTTTCGGAAAGAAGGCCCGAAGGTACGCAGATTCGCACAATGGCGGTTTCAGCGATTTTTATCGCCCCGCGCCAGCCCGTTCCAGATTTTGCTGCCCGAATCGTACCCTTCGGTCAGGTACGGCCCGGCCACGGTGAATTTTTTGCCGTCGGGACTCATCGTGACGGCGATGTCCTTGACCGTCGGGCTCAGCACCACCGTGAGGTGCGCCTCGCCGCTCTTCGGCGACCACTCGGGCGTTTTCGATCCGATGCGGTCGAGCGTCTCGAACGGGTACCGCATGAGCCGGTCGTAGGCGGCGGGGTTGCAGGCCACTTTCTCGGCTTCGAGCGTGAGTGAAAACTTTTTGCTCAGTTGCGCGATGATTTCGTCCATCTGCGGGCGATTGCCCTTTTCGACGGCTCGGTCGGAGCTGTTGCTGAGGGCTTCGAGGTCGCCGAAGCCTTCGCGCTTGGCGTACCCGGTCACAAACCGGCACCAGTACCGCATGGCTCCGAAGCCCGAGCGGTTGCCCTGGTTGGGGTTGTTGAACTGCTCCCAACACGTCGGTGAGAGCCTGAAGGTGAAGCATTTGTCGATGATCTGGCTGTAGAGGTACGACTGCTCGGAAAAGACTTTCTCGACCAACTCGGCCTTCTGGGCGGCGTGGTCGGGCGTACCCTGCGCCTGGGCGTACGCAGCGGTCGTGAAAAGAAGCAGGGCGAGGAAGAAATTTTTCATGGAGGGCGTTGGAACGGGTGTGGCGAGGAAGGTCGGAAGAAAGGTTGGAAAGGCAACGCCGACCCAGCCAAACGCCCCTCCCTGAAAAGAAGGAACGTTGTAAAACCGACTCACTCGTAACCCCTAACCCGTAACTTAGTCCCATGCCCTACTTCCAGAAAATTCTCCACCTCCCGCCGCGTCCGCGGGGTTTTCACCTGATTACCCGCGTCGTGGAGCACGAATTTCCCGAACTGCGGCAACTCCGCGTTGGGCTGTTGCAGGTGTTCATTCAGCATACCTCGGCGAGTCTGACGCTGAACGAAAACGCCGACCCGACCGTCCGGCAGGACTTCGAAAGCCATTTTAACCGAATGGTACCCGAATCGGCCCGGTACGCCCACGACGACGAAGGCCCCGACGACATGCCCGCCCACCTGAAAGCGGCGCTGCTGGGCAATTCGGTACTCCTGCCCATCACCGACGGTCACCCGAACCTGGGTACCTGGCAGGGCCTGTACCTCTGCGAACACCGCGACCACGGCGGCCCGCGCACCCTCGTGCTGACGGCCTGGGGCGAGTGAGGGGAGGAATTGCGGAGGGCGGAGTTTGGACTGCGGAGTTCGAATGGCGGATTGATGAAGGTTGTTAATAATCCGCAATTCGAATGGCTTCGGCGAAGCAGGACGCAAACCGTTCGGGTTCTTCGAGAAACGGGCTGTGCGCCGAATGCTTGAAGCTGAAAAATTGCTTGACGGGCGCCTCGACGTGCTCGACGTAGCGCCGGGCCAGGTCGTGGGGCGTCTGCTGATCGTGGACGCCCTGGAACACGAAGTACGGAACCCGGAGTCGGGGTACCTGCGCAAAAGCATCCGTCGCCACGACTTCCGGCCAGAGGCGCTTCACCGAGCGCAGCGCGCCGAGGCCGTAGCAGGCTTTGTCGCGGAGAGTGTACGCGCGGCAATCGAGGATGCGCTGGATGAACAACGGGTAAAAATTTCCCGATCGCATGGCCCCGCGGTACTCGGCCAGCCACTCGCGCTGAATGGTCAGGTACCGCGCCCAAGCGGCGGGCGGGTAGGGCGGACGACCCTGCCGTTCGAGCCAGGCCACCCGGCTCGCGTGCCCCCGCTGCCGGGCCTGGTCGAGTACCCAGTCGTACGAAATTTCCTCCGCTTCACCCTGCCGCGCGATCTGGCTCATGCACAGCAGCGCCCGGAACCGTTCGGGGTACCGCTGCGCCAGCAGCAGCCCAAGGAGGGTACCCCAGGAATGGCCGACGAGGTAGATCCGGTCTTGCCCGAAGCGCCCACGCAGGTACGCGGTCACGGCGGCGGCGTCTTCCACGAACGTTTCAACCGTAAACGTCTCGTCAAACACGGCCCCGGTGTACGATTTTCCCGCTCCGCGCTGCTCCCAGTAGGCCACGACGAAGTCGCGCTCCCAGGCGTGCCCGGTCAGAATCGCCAGCTCGGGCAGCCCCGGCCCACCGTGTAAAAACAGCAGGACGGGTTTCGTGCAGTCGTGCCCGCGGAGGCAGATCCACTGCCGGGTACCCCGCACCTGAACCCGTACCCACTCGGCCACGCTGCCGGGCAGGGGCTGGCCGTCGGTACCCCGAATGGGGGGCGTGCGGCCGGTGCTGCGCCACGAGAGGTACCCCAGCGCGCCGAGGGCGGTACCGCCCAGAACCTGCCCGATGCGTTTCATGCCACGACCCACGGAAAAAAAACGGACCACCCCCAACGCAAACCGCGACCTGCCGAAAACCGACAAGTCGCGGGGCGAAAAAGGGGAAATTGGGTACCTGCTCAGGCGCGCTGGGCCTGGCGGAGTTTGGCGGCGGCTTCCTTGCGGAGGGCCTGGGCGGTGTTGGTCAGCTTGTCGGCCAGGGCCAGCAGGCGGCGTACTTCAGCGGCCGTTTTGGCGCGGGCCTTGTCGGGTTTCGGGGCCGGTTGGGTACCACTCGGTACCCGCAGTTCCGGGTTGGCCGCCGGACCGGCAGGGATCAGTTTTTTCACGAGTCAAGCAGTTGATTTACAGCGACGCGGGACCGTACTCGGCCCCGTTTGCTAACACCGTTTGGGGTGGAAATGTGCACGAATGCGGGACGAATTTTCGGGTGAGGGCACGTCGTTTCTGGGTGGGCATTTCAGCTTTCTTCACGGCAGAGGACGGGCATTGAGGCATTCAAAATCCGAGGTTCGGCGAAGGTTTACCCCGGCATGGAATCTTCGTTGGAGTAATTGCCGGACTCGGTTCGGGATGCGTAGGTCGGCGCAAGACGGAGTCTTGCTAATGTTGAAGCTACGCCCAACGGAGGGAATAACGTAGGCTGATTAGATTTTCTATTAGAAAAGGATACGTGCTTTCGTAAGCTGAACCTGTCGTTTACCATTTTTCCCAATAATCTCCATTTGCAGTGTATCCGCATTAATTTCCTGATAGATACGGCTGGTTGGGCTGTATAAATCACAGGAGTTCGTCACCGCTGAAATCTCGTTGCCATTCACGCTAACAATACGATCTCTTGGTTTTAGACCAGCCTGATGAGCGGGAGATCCCTCGATAATACTACCAATGGTCCAATAGCTTTTTTGTGAAGTGGTATCCTTTTGAATAAACGGTGAAAACCCAAATGATACGAGCGGTTCATCAGACTGGGCTGATTTGTTAGCCACCAGGGTTAAGGTTCGCTGATTCCAATCAAAGGTGATGACGTACCGGTTAAGAAACCCCCAACCGACCAAATCATCGCGAAAGCTGCCAAATGCGACCCGGATCGAGTCCATCGGGGTAGTGGCCAGTTTGATGTTTTTAACTATAGCGTTGTAGCTGGTATCAAAACGATCGCCGTAGAAGCCATGGCCATTCCATCCGAACTGTGTGTAGTATCTCGACTGCTTTTGAAGTTGGGCAAAAAGGGCTTTGTCATCCGTCATGAAGTCGCTGTTAGACCCGATATCCACGATAAACTTCTTCCGGGTTCCATTAGGAAAATGGAGCGGGACAACGGGTCTGTGTAACCCATCGACTGTCATGGGTAGCACGAGTTTAGCCGTATCGCTGACCAATGATTCATACCGGTCGGACACGGTGACGAGTTGGCGTTGATGGTCAAACTGCCAGCAGTGATGGCGCAAGATGGCCGAACCAATCATGCCGTCAACGCCGATGCATTGTAGAAAAGAATCGCCCGTCAAATCAAGGATGGCTGTTCCGGGTCGGTAAAAAGTTAGCCCGGCCAGTTGTACACTATCCAACCGCACGTGCTTGTTCAAGGCATTGATGTTCTTGTATTTTCCTTTTTCGATAATGCTCAATTCTTCGGCAGCTTGCTGCGACAAGACCATCAAGGCACCCGTATCGAGAATGAATCGATATTTTTTTGGTGAGGCATTAATGGTCACCTCAACAATGTATTTATCACCGATCTCTTTTTTGAAGGGAATGGCAGTAACAAAGTTGCGCTGTCGAACAAAGCCACTACGAACTGCTTTTTTAGTTTTAACGTACCGGATAAAATTGCCGCAGCCAGTCATCAATAGCAGGAAGCAACCGGTAAGCAAGACTTTCAAGAAGGGATTCAATGCTGGTCTGAGCAGAAGTACCGTGGATCTTTGATTTGCCGCGCAAGCAAAAGATACGATGTGTAGTAAAACCTGTTTCATGATGCGATAGCTGTTTCCCAATCCAACTACTTCAATGATGGCGGCGAAGATCAATCAAGTAATCGGACAACTGCTTTTTCAGGTGCGTTAAAAAAAGTTAAACACCCCCACAGTCGCCCCGCTACGCCGAGTGCCCCCACGACCGAATGGCTTCGCCCGACTTACCGCGTAACGACCACTCACCCGCAGGGCAGGGTCAAAATCGGTAGTACCCCCGCCCTCCCCGCTTTCGGCAGAAGGTACCCCACTGGTATCCAATCCAGCCATGCCGCACACCCTCCCCTGGAACCAGCCCATGAACCGCCGCGAATTTGCCGGGTACGCCGGGGAGGGTTCGACGTTGCAAACGCCGAATAACAGAGGTACCCGTTCAGCGAAAAAGGGCTTGCACAAAGCCCATACGCTTGCTTATCGAGCGCCAGACTGCATAGCCGATGCTCATCGTCATGCAAACCGGACAGATGCCGAATCGAAAGAAAAACAGGAAGATTCGTTTGTAAAACGGCAGCTTGCGCGTCCCCAGCGGGCAACTTTTGCCCGCTGTTACTCCTTCATCAATGCCCCAAATGTTCGCGTCCATACGGTTAGCTGTTCGAGTGTTTACTGGTTAATGCCGTTGGGGCAGGGCGCATCACCCGAAAAAATAAAAAATGAACTGCGTAGGGTGATGTTTCGAGGTTTCGCCGCATCAAGGAAAAACAAACAGCAATCAATCATGACCACTCACTCCGTACCCCAGGCCCTCGGGAAACAAGCCCTGACCACGCGGTTGCTTAAAATTCTGACGGGCTTACTTTTCGTCTGGATGCTTGTCATCGGTGTCTTTAAGCTCATCGGCACCGACCCCGCTCTAGTGGCAACCTTCAAAGCCATGCATTATCAATCGATCATGCCGGTCGTTGGTCTGATCGAAATTGCCGGAGGCGTGGGCCTGCTTATTTCCCGGTTGCGCATCTGGGCAGCGATTGGCCTGTTTCTGCTATTTTTTGCCGGGTTTGTTTCGCATCTGGCTTCGGCTACTTACTTGCCGATGGCCCCACTTTCGGCAATCGCCATGCTCATGGCGGCGTGTGTGATTCGATTCGACGGGCGGCTTTGGGTGGACTGAGGAAAGCAGGTCAGCGGACTGTCTCATGGTCAATGGAGTAGTCCGATGGCAGGCACTACATTGCGTACTTCATATTCAATGACTCGACGATGTTAGGGACATCTGACACCGATTTACGGACGATTGAACGACTTCGTCAACGCGACGAAGCGGCCTTTCGCCTGTTGTACCAGGCGTACTATCCGATGGTGGAACGATTGGTGACGCGCAACAGCGGCACCACCGACGATGCCCGTGATCTCTTCCAGGATACGCTGCTGGTGCTGGTCAGCCAGATGGAACGGGAGGGCTGGTCACTGACGGCTTCGCTGAAAACCTACCTATACGCCATCGCGCAGCGGCAGTGGTTGGCCCGGCTGCGGGAGCAGGCCCGTAGTGATCGTGCTAACGCGAGGCTACTGGCTGATTTGACTTTGGCGGATGGAATCGATGACGAAGCACTAACCCGAGAAGAACGGGTTACGGGCTGGTTGAACCGCATCACGGAGCACTGCCAGCGGCTACTGCGGATGCTTTTCTTAGGCCAGAAGAATCTGGCCTCCAACGGCTACAAAAACGCTAACACGGCCCGCAATCAGCAATACAAATGTTTGCAACAAGTCCGGCGAGTGGCCGGAACGGACCGGGAGGACTAATTCAACCGAAAATCAAAAGCCCTATTGCTTGAAGCTTGCAACTCTCGCCCTCCTGGCGAGTGACTGCGGCGACCGGAGGGCTTCACCCGGCCTACCGCACAGCCTCCACTCGCCAGCAAGGAGGGAAGCAAAAGCGGTAGTACCCCCACACTCCCCGCTTTCGTGAGGAGGTACCCTACTGGTACTCTCTCCTGCCATGCCCCACGCCCTCCCCTGGAACCAGCCCATGAACCGCCGTGAATTTGCCGGGTACGCCGGGGCTCTCACCGCGCTGGGCCTGACGGCGCGGGTACCCGAACCGCGAGCGGAGAAGACGATTCGGGTTCGGGCGGTGGCGGCCAATTTTGAGCGGGAGCCGCTGAATCCGTACCGCTTCAAGGGTAGTGCCATCACCGAAAGCTGGCAGACCGTCGCCCGGCTGGACACCGAGGGCGGGGCGAGCGCCGTGGGGCTGGGTACCCAGGGGGTACTCTGGTCGGACGCGCGCGTGTTTGAGGGGCATTCGGAAAGCGCCGGCAATGCGCTGATGTACGCCATGACCGAGCACGCCCTGCAACTCCTGAAGGGCCAGTCGTTCACGAATCCGGTGGAACTGCTCGACCGGCTGCTGCCCGAGGTACTGGCCTACGGGCGGAACATCACGGGGGTACCGGATTTGCGGAAAACCTTCGCGCTCAACGCCCTCGTGCCCGTCGACAACGCGGCCTGGCTGGTCTATGCGCAGGAAAAAGGCCTGCGCCGCTTCGACGACCTCCTCCCCGCCGCGTACCGGCCCGGCCTCGCGCACCGGCACGCGAAGGTGGCGAGCATTCCATCGTTCAGTGTGGGTACCACCGCCGAAACCGTGAAGCAGGCGGCCGACGCGGGGTACTTCATCCTCAAGCTCAAAACCGGTTCGGCGGGTACCCAGACCGAGATGATCGAGAAAGACATCGCCTTCCTGACGGCCGTGCACCGGGCCATCGGGCACTACGAAACGCCGTACACGCAGAGCGGGAAAATTCCGTACTACTTCGACGCCAACGGGCGCTACGAAAAAAAGGAAACGCTGCTGCGCTTCCTCGACCACGCCCGCAAAATCGGGGCCTTCGAGCAGATCGCGGTCATCGAGGAGCCTTTTGCCGAAACAAACGAGACATTCGTCGGCGACCTCGGCGTACGCGTGGCCGCCGACGAAAGCGCCCACACCGCCGAAGACGCCGCCCGGCGCATCGAGCAGGGCTACGGGGCCATTGCCGTCAAGGCCATCGCCAAAACGCTGAGCATGACCATGAAAATCACGCAGTTGGCGTTCGAGAAAAAGATTCCCTGCTTCTGCGCCGACCTGACCGTCAACCCGATCCTGGTGGACTGGAACAAGTGCGTGGCCGCACGACTACCGCCCTTCCCCGGCGTGACCATCGGCCTACAGGAAACCAACGGCCACCAGTACTATAAAAACTGGTCGCAACTCCTGACGTACCACCCCCGAGCTGATGCAAGCTGGATTCAAACCCGCCGGGGCGTGTACGAAACGAACGCGTCTTTTTTCAGCGAAAGCGGGGGGATTTTCGAGCCTTCGGCGCATTACCAGGGGCTGGTGGCGGAAGGGAAAAAGGGATGAGTGCCGCCGCGAGGCATAAAAAAAGACCCGCCGGGGCGGGTCTCTAACCGGTTCGGGCGAACCGGAAAACGGTCACTTGATGAGTTTGACCTGAACGGCGTTCATGCCTTTTTTGCCGCGTTCGGCTTCGTACGAAACCTTGTCATTCTCACGAATTTCATCCACGAGACCCGACACGTGTACGAAGATGTCCTCTCCGGCGTCGTCCGGTTTGATAAACCCGAAACCCTTCGAGTCATTGAAAAATTTTACGGTACCAGTCATTGCGATTTGATTTAAACCGCTGAAAGGTACGGATTTAAGTTGGGACCATCGACCACTGTCCAAAGATAAAACTGAGTACCTGCTGTGGATCTGGGTCTTAGCGTGAAAAACGGTACTCAAATCGGTGGGGAGCTGCGGGCCTAGCAGACGCTGAAATCGGGCCTTCGCGCGTTCGTGTCGCTGACTACGCTGCCCGTGCCGGTCGCTGTTCGGTTTCGACAGAAAGCAGTTGCCCCAGATTCACTACCTCTGAAGCGTTCAGAATTTCCAGCCCAACAATTTTGTCGTCGGCACCCATGTCGAGTACGATACGGTCGTTGAGAGCGACGTTGGTAACGGGCTGTGGCGTCGGATCAAAGCGGACGTAAAGCAAGTCCATATCCGTATCGTAGGTGATTTTCATGGCTGTAAGTTGGTGAATTGGCCGTAAAACACGTAGACCGTTACGGTAAAAATAGTCTCGTTCTCTTCCACAAACACTACCCGAACCTGTTTTTCAGCATACCATTTTCCGTTGCGGGCAGTCCCAAACGGAAACACTTTTTCGCGCGTTTGCCGGTTCAATTTCCCTAAACCGGGTACCCCCGTCCGAATGGTTTCTTCGATTTCGCTTTGTGTGGTACCTCGCTCCTCGGCACGTTCGAGCGTATGGTGGGGAATGTAGATGTTCATGGCGTAACCAAATACACCCCATCCTCCCCCAGTCGCACTTTCCGCTCGCGATACAGCGCGCCGAGGGCTTTTTTAAAGGTTTTCTTGCTCAGGCCGAGGCGTTCGTAAATCTGTTCGGGCGGGCTGGCGTCGGTGAGGGGGAGGTACCCCTGGTTTTTGTGGAGCGCCTGGAGGAGGACGTCGGTACCCGCCTCCACGTTGGCCTCGTAGCCCCGCGGCTGGAGGCTGACGTCGATGCGACCGTCTTCGCGGATTTGCCGGACGTACCCCCGCACCCGCGAACCGATGCCGAGCGGCTGGAAAATTTCGTTGGCGTAGACGAGGCCGCGGTACCGGTTGTCGAGGATGACGTTGAACCCCAGATCACTGCGCTCGTAGACGAGTACGTCGACGGCCTCGCCTTCGTCGAGGCGGACTACCTCGGTTTCCAGGTATCGATTCACCTTACACGTGCCGATGAGCCGGTTGGTTTCCTCGTCGAGGCGGAGGTAGACCACCGTCCACTGGCCCTCGCGCAGGCGGTGGTTTTGTTCGCGGAAGGGGACCAGTAAATCTTTTTCAAGGCCCCAATCGAGAAACGCCCCGAACCGCGTGACTGCCGTGACGCGCAGGTACCCGAACTGGCCGAGCTGAATGGCCGGTTCGAGCGTGGTGGCGACGGGGCGGTCTTCCGAATCGGTGTAGACGAAAACTTCGATGGGCTCGCCCTCGCGGAGCGTCTCGGGTACGTACTTGTTCGGCAGGAGTACTTCGTTTCCTTCGCCATCGCCGAGAAACATCCCGACGCTGGTGAGGCGCAACGCCTGAAGTTCGTTGGTTTGCCCAATAAAAATCATGGCATCGGTGTGAAGACGAACAAATCGGCGTAGGCCCACTGCCCGTCGCGCTGCGGGCCGCGCTGCACGGCGAGGACCCGGTTGGGGCGGCGTTCCCAGATCACGCGGAGCGGGTCGCCGCCGCTGACTTTCTCAAACACGGCCCGCTCGCGGGTCAGCTCGATCAAGTTGTACCGGTCGGCGGCGTCTTTTTCTTCGACGCCCTTCAGCCCCGGCCGGAAGTGCTTGACGTGCAGCATGAGGCCCGCGTCAGTTTGCTCGATGACGAGGATTTCGTACATCGTGGCCTTGCCGTCGCGGAGCATTCGAATGCTGCCCAGCAGGTTGTCGCCCTGCGGGGCCGACCAGTAATTTTCAATCGGCCCGCCCTGGAAGGTACCCTGCCAGCGGCCTTCGAGGAAACGGAGGTCAGCAAGCTGGGCTTTCGCGGGGGGCGTGGTTTGAGCGGTAGCCGGGAGGGTGCTGAGGAGGAGAGCGGTGAGGAGGAAGATGCGGGGCATGGAATGCGGGATTGAAAGTTTCAAACTGACTCCCCTCCTGTTTTTAGGAGGGGTGCCGCGAAGCGGCGGGGTGATAAACGCGCCAACATGCGGCTGGTAGACCGAGGTCGGTTGGGCTTCGCGCTCGGCCAGGACCACCCCCCTTTACGCAGGGCCTACGCACCCCCTCCTAAAAACAGGAGGGGAGTCGGTTCTCAAATTTTATAAACGTCTACGCCTTTTTCCACTTCCCCGGCGCGGAGGCTTTGCTGGCAGAGCCGTTGGTCTTGGTCATCGTGACGGGGTCCCAGTGGATGACTTTGTTGGCGAAGTAGCTTTCGTTGCAGGCGAGTACCGGCGCGGCGGCGCGGAAGCCGAAGACCGGATCTTCGATGGTACCCTGGCTGCCGCTCCGCACGTTTTTGAAGAAATCGGCGAAGTGCTGAGCGTGGGCGTCGTCGCCCTTGGGGGCTTCAAACTTCACTTCCTTCGCCGGTTCGGCGCGGCGGGTGTCGGGCGGGTACTGGGCGTCGTACTGCTTGACGAATTCCTGCTGCACCTCGGGCGTGAACGTGAAATAGCTGTCGTAGTTGCCGTAGCCGGGGGCCTGGGCGAGTTTTTTCTTCGTCAGAATCAGGTTGTCTTCCGAAAACTCAATCTGCCCCTCGCTGCCGATGATGCGCGTGACGTTGCTGATCTTGCCCGCGTTGGCGAAGTTGACGCGGAGTACCATCTGGAAGGCCTCGTGCTGGTCGGTTTTGGGGTAGTCCATGATGCTCGTCATCACGTCGGGTACGTCGCGGCCGTCTTTCCAGTAGGCCAGGTTGCCCGACGAAAAAATCCGGTTCGGTCCGAGTGAGTTGGTCACGAAGTGTACGCCCGTGATGAGGTGCACGAACAAATCGCCCGCCACGCCCGTGCCGTAATCCCGGTAGTTCCGCCAGCGGAAAAAGCGCTTGGCCTCGAAGGGCCGCTTGGGGGCGTCGCCGAGGAAGCGATCCCAGTCGACGGTTTCGGGCGAGGCATCCGGCGGAATCGAGTAGTTCCAGGCCCCGATGGCGTTGAAACGATCGTTGTTCGACTCGACGTAGTTGATCGGCCCGATTTCGCCCGCCTGCACGAGCCGCTTCGCTTCCTGAAACGACGCACTACTGATGCGCTGGCTGCCGACCTGCATCGTTTTTCCCGACTTTTTCCAGGCCTCGATGACGGGCTTGCCCTTGTCGATACGCTGCACCATCGGTTTCTCGCAGTACACCGACTTACCCGCGTTGAGGGCGTCGATAGCGATGCGGTCGTGCCAGTGGTCGGGCGTGACGATGAGTACGGCGTCGATGTCCTTGCGGCTCAGGATTTCGCGGTAGTCACGGGTCGTGAACAGGTCGGGGTTGTTGAAGGCGGTTTTGGCGCTTTTCAGCCGACCGTCGTAGAGGTCGGCCACGGCGACGAGTTCGACGTCGGGGTTGCTGCGGAGGGCGGCTTTGGTGTCGTAGTTGCCCTGAATGCCCATGCCGATGGTGGCGATGCGAATTTTATCGTTCGGGCTGAGGCGGGCGAGGCCGGGGATGATGGCAAACGGCCTGGCAATCCCCGGAGCCGCCACCAGCGCGGAGGCGGCCGTCAGGTTTTTGAGGAAGTCACGACGGGAGGAGGACATGGTTCAAATCGGTTTAGATGAATGGGTACCCGCTACGGAATTACGATGTTACGCGAATCAGCCGGTTGGTCCAAGCAAATTGGGCTTCATCCGGCAACTGGAAACGCCGGTTCGGGAAATTAAACCCCGGTTGACATTCCCCACTCGCCGTGCTTTCGGTACCTGAATCCTTGATTTTAAGGATTTTGTTCTCCGGTACGGTCTTCGCACGAATGCCGGGGTTCATCATCCAACACGCAAAACCATGAACTTCATCCCAACCAACGACGACCGGTTCAATCAACCCGTCGAGCTGTTTTACACTGACCAGGGTACCGGTAGCCCGGTGGTACTCATCCATGGCTGGCCGCTCGATCACCAGATGTTTGAGTACCAGCTCCGCGAACTGCCCAAGCACGGTCTGCGCGTGATTGCCTACGACCGCCGGGGCTTCGGCAAGTCGTCGAAACCCTGGGGTGGGTACGACTACGACACCTTCGCCGACGACCTGAAAGCCGTCCTCGACGAACTCGATTTGCAGGACGTGACGCTTGTCGGCTTTTCGATGGGCGGCGGGGAAATCGCCCGGTACTTCGGGCGGTATGGCAGCGCGCGAGTGGCGAAAGTAGCCTTCGTCAGCGCGGTAACGCCGTACCTCCTCAAAACCGACGATAACCCGGACGGGGTACCCGTGGCCACGTTTGACGAGATGGTGGAAGGTCTTGAGAAAGACCGCGCCGATTTCCTCGGGCCGTTCGGCAAGCAATTTTTCGGCGTGGGCCTGCTGGACAAACCCGTCAGCCAGGGCATTCTCGATTGGTGCCAGATGTTGGCGCTGCAGGCTTCGCCGAAAGCCACGATCGACTGCGTCCGGGCGTTTTCGGAAACCGATTTCCGCAGCGATTTGGCGAAAATCAACGTTCCGACGCTCATTATCCACGGCGACGGCGACAAAACGGTACCTATCGAGGCATCGGCAGAGAAAACGGCGAAACTGCTTCCGCACGCCGAGTTTAAAGTGTACAGCGGTGCGCCGCATGGATTGACGCACACGGATTGGGAGCAACTGAACGGCGATCTGGTGCAGTTTGCGAGTCACTCGCAATCGGTACAGAATCGGCAGACGGTGGGGGCGTACTGAGGTACTGCTTCACGAAAAAGGCCGCACGCTACAGCGTGCGGCCTTTTTCGTGAAGGATAGCCTATCCAGAAACTACTGCGTCATGATTCGCCCGAGGGCGTTTTCGTACCCATCGGTGGCTTCGGTCGTGGTCAGGACCAGCGCCCCATCCACGACAAAATCCCGCGCCGTGACGGTACCCAGCAAGCTGAAGGCCGCGTCGGCTTCGAGCAGGAATCGCTCAAACCGCGCCTGGTGCTCGGGCAGTACGCTCACGACGATTCGGCTCTGGCTTTCGCCGAACAAAAACGCGTCGAGGCGTACCGCGCGGTCGGTTTTGATGGAGAAACCCAGGCCCTTCGGCATCGCTGATTCGGCCAGGGTGACGAACAGCCCGCCGTCCGACACGTCGTGGGCCGACTGAATCAGTTCTTCGGAAATCAGGTTTTTGACCGTCTGCTGCACGGCCAGTTCTTCCTCCATCTCGAACATCGGCGCCGGCGAAGCCTTCACACCGCGAAAGCTGTACAGGTACTGCGAGGAGGCAATGCAATTTTTGGAACGACCGAGAAGGTACACCAAATCGCCCTCGGCCTGAAAAGCGAGTGAAGTCAGTCGCTTCGGATTTTCCATCAGCCCGAGCATCCCAATCGTGGGCGTCGGGTGCACCGGTCCGCCGTCGGCCGACTGGTTGTAAAAACTCACGTTGCCGCCCGTCACCGGCGTCACGAAGGCCTCGCAGGCGCGGCTCATGCCCTGGATGGCCCCGACGAACTGCCAGTACACCTCGGGCACGTAGGGGTTACCGAAGTTGAGGTTGTTCGTAATCGCCAGCGGTTCACCACCCGTGCAGACGATGTTGCGCGCGGCCTCGGCCACGGCGATGGCGGTACCCACCTCGGGGTCGGCGTTGACGTACCGACTGTTGCAATCGACGGTGATGACGATGGATTTCTCCGTACCCCGAATGCCCACGACGGCGGCATCGGCGGGAACGTTGAACGTCCGGGTACTCGTGCCGATGGTGTGGTCGTACTGCTCCTTGACCCACTTTTTCGAGGCGACGTTCGGGTGCGTAAGCAGGTGTTGCGCGACGGTTTTCAGCTCGGGTGCTGTCACGTCGGGTACCTGCTCGATCTGGAATTTTTTGAATTCCTGAAAATACGCCGGTTCGCGGGTCTCACGGTGGTAGACCGGCGCGCCGCCGCCCAGCACGAGGTCGTCGGCGGGGACGTCGGCCACGAGTTCGCCGTACTGGTAAAACCGGAGCCGCTGCGTGTCGGTCACGGTACCGATCTGAGCGCAATTCAAATCCCACTTGTCGAAAATGCCCTGAATCACGTCTTCGCGGCCCCGTTCCACCACGACCAGCATCCGCTCCTGCGATTCGCTCAGGAGCAGTTCGAAGGGTTTCATAGCCTCCTGCCGGGTGGGTACCAGGTCGAGGTTGATGTCCATGCCGTGCTCGCCCTTGGCGCTCATCTCCGACGTCGAGCAGATGATGCCCGCCGCGCCCATGTCCTGAATGCCGACGACGTACCCGGTCCGGATGATTTCGAGCGTGGCTTCGAGAAGGAGTTTTTCCTGGAACGGGTCGCCGACCTGCACGGCGGGCAATTTCTCGGTTGATTTTTCGGAAATGTCTTCCGAGGCGAACGAGGCCCCGCCGATGCCGTCCTTGCCCGTGGCCGAGCCGACGATGTACACCGGGTTGCCGACGCCGTAGCTGATGGCCCGCGCCACCTCGCCGACTTTCACGATGCCCGCCGAGAAGGCGTTGACGAGCGGGTTGACGTTGTAGCAGTCGTCGAAAAACAGTTCGCCGCCGACGGTCGGGATGCCGAAGGCGTTGCCGTAGTCGCCGATGCCCTTCACGACACCCTTCAGCAGCCGCCGGGTTTTGGGTAGGTCGAGGTTGCCGAAGCGGAGCGAGTTGAGCTGGGCGATGGGCCGCGCGCCCATCGTGAAAATATCCCGGTTAATGCCGCCGACGCCCGTAGCCGCGCCCTGGTACGGCTCGATGGCCGAGGGGTGGTTGTGCGATTCGATTTTGAACGAGCACGCCAGGCCGTCGCCGATGTCCACCAGTCCGGCATTTTCCTCACCGGCTTTCGCCAGCATCCGGGGTGAGTCTTTCGGAAGTTTTTTGAGCCAGACGATTGAGTTTTTGTACGAGCAGTGCTCCGACCACATCACCGAAAAAATGCTCAGTTCGGTAAAATTGGGCTTGCGGTCGAGAATCTGGCAGATGCGGTCGTACTCGTCGGGCAATAGGCCCAGCTTCTGGGCGGTTTCAACGGTCGGCAGGGCTTCGGTAACGTGGGACATGGGAGGATTGCGGATTGGGAAGTTCGGATTGCGGATTGAAAGGACGCCCCGAATTCAGCGAAAAAGCAAGGAGAAACGCGCCGCAAAAATAGCCAGTTGGCGGGTAAATCGCGGGGTGGCGGGGAAGACAAATTACCGGACCGAGCGAGTGTTCGGGCAATCTTGACGGGCAAACGACGTTGGGGTAGGGTACGACGTCGTACAATCCGTTCAACTAATAAACCATTTTAATCCATGAAAAAAGCACTGGTTATCGCCGGGCTGCTGACCCTCAGCCTGCCCCTGACGACGCTCGCCCAACGCGCCGTTTCGGCCCGCCCGCTGAGCGGGTACTTCCTGAAAAGCAAGGTGAAAGACGCCAACGAAAAGCCCTACGCCTGGGTCATCAGCGACCAGTCGACGCTCGACAGCGCTTTCGGTACGGCGGGTACGGCAGGTAACAAGGCCATTAATTTTGAGAAAGAAAGCATCATCGCCGTGGCCGCGCCCGAGACGGACGTTCCGACGAACCTCTCGGTTAACGTCACTCAAAAAGGTGACGAAGTGGCCGTGAAGTACCGGATGAAGCCCGAGAGCGAAAAAGCCTCGTTCAAGCGCCGTCCGGTCATGCTCGTGGCGATACCCAAATCTGCCGTGGAGGGTAAGGAAGTGGTGGTCTACGACGGTACCGAAGAAGTACAGCGGATTCCGCAATAGTTGAGGAAAGAAGTAAGAAAAAGGGAGAAAGCAAAAAGTACCAGGTACTTACTACCTGGTACTTTTTGCTTTCTCCCTTTTTCTTACTTCTCACTTTTCTTCACCGCCTCGTCAATCGTCTTTTTCATTTCCGTCAGACCCACGTCGGGCACGGCTAGCCATTTGAGGCTGGCGACGAAGCCCTCGATGTTCGTGTGGTTGGCGTGGCGGGCTTTCCAGGCCTCCCAGGTTTTGACGAACTCGGCGTCGTCTTCGGTGAAATGCCCGCGTTTGACGATTTTCTTGAGCGTATCGTAGCTGTCGTTGCCCGCGATGTTGCCGCCTTTTTTCCAGACTTCGGGATGTTTCGTGCGGATGTCTTCGGCGTAGTCGAGCAGTTTTTTCATCTGCTCGGTCACTTTGGGGAGTTTGGTTTTTGATTCCGTTGCCGTTGCCATAGTCGGTTGATGAATGGTTTGGGCAATGAGCATTCAAAACTCCGTGCCGCCGTCAGGCCACGACCGCTGCGTTCACGCCTAGTTTCGCCAGGGCCTGCTCAAAATCTTCGACTAAATCTTCCACGGCCTCCAGCCCCACGGCCACGCGCACCAGCCCGTCGGTGATGCCCACGGCGGCGCGGTCGGCGGGGCTGAGCTTCGAGTGCGTGGTACTCGCCGGGTGGGTCAGAATCGTGCGCGTGTCACCGAGGTTGGGCGAAATGCTGGCAATTTTCAACTGCTGCGTCAGCGCGTTAACGGCCTCAAACCCGCCGCGTACGTCGAGCGTGAGGATGGCCCCGCCGTACTTCATCTGCGCCTTTGCCAACTCAACCTGCGGGTGACTTTCGAGAAACGGGTAGTGCACCGCGTTGAGCGCCGGATGCCCTTCGAGCGCGCGTGCCAGCGTCAGCGCGTTTTCGCAGTGCGCCTTCACGCGAACCGTCAGCGTTTCGAGGCTCTTCGAGAGTATCCAGGCGTTAAACGGCGACAGCGCCGGACCCGTGTGCCGGGCGAAAAAGCGAATTGGTTCGATCAACTCGGCGCGGCCCACGAGTACTCCGCCGAGTACCCGGCCCTGCCCGTCCATGTACTTCGTGGCCGAGTGGAGAACCAGGTCAGCCCCGAGTTCGATGGGGTTTTGCACGACGGGCGTCGCAAAGCAATTGTCCACCACGAGGGGTACCCCGAGGTGCTGCGAGCGGGTACCCAGCGCGGCCAGGTCGGTGAGTTCGAGGCCGGGATTCGAGGGACTTTCGCAGAAAAACAGCTTCGTGTTCGCCTGCGCGGCGGCTTCCCACTGGCTGAGGTCGTGGCCGTCGATGAACGTCGTCGTGATGCCCCACTTGGGCAGGATTTTCGTCAGAATCTGAATCGCCGAGCCGAAGAGCGCCCGCGAAGCCACGACGTGGTCGCCCTGCTGGAGCAGTCCGGCGAAGGTCGCGAAGATCGCCGCCATGCCCGAGCCGAAGGCCAGGCCGGTTTCGGCTCCTTCGAGCAGGCAGACTTTCTGAATGAACTCGTCGACGTTCGGGTTGGAGTACCGCGAGTAGAGGTTGCCCTCGATTTCGTCGTTGAACATCGCCCGGCCCATTTCGGCGTCTTCAAACGTAAAACTGGACGTCAGGTAGAGCGGCACCGAGTGTTCGCGGTTGTGCGAGCGTTCGGCTTGGGCGCGGATGGCGAGGGTTTCTTTCTGCATAATTGGTCAGGTGATTCATCCACAAAATTCGGTCATGTCCAACTGAATTTCCAGAAAGAAGATAAAACTTGGAAAAAGATTCTGTTCATTTCCACTTTGGCCTACGCACGCATCCAGTTCACCCACCAATCCATACCCGTTTTCCGAAAATAAATCCATGCTCGACGACACCGACCGCCGCCTGCTCGAACTGCTTCAGACCGACGCGTTCCTGACCAACAAGGAACTCGCCGCCCGGCTGCACCTGACCCCGACGCCCATCCACGAGCGCGTCAAGCGGCTGGAGCGCGAGGGGTACATTCGCGGGTACGTCGCTCTGCTCGACAAGGCCAAAATCGGGCGTTCGCTCGTCGCGTTCTGCCAGGTGAGTCTGAAGGAACACACGCAGGCCTTCATCCAGGAATTTGAGGAAAAAATTCGCGAGCTGCCCGAAGTCATCGAGTGCTACAACATCGCCGGGCCGTACGATTACCTCCTGAAAATCATGGTCCGCGACATGGACGACTACCGCCGGTTCGTCGTCGAGCAACTCACCGCCCTGGCCCACATCGGCGGCCCGCAGAGCACGTTCGTCATGGCCGAAATCAAGTACTCGACGGCCTTGCCGGTGGGGTGAAGGGTACCCGCCCAGCCTCAGAACTTATGGTTATACCCCACGCGCACGACCTGCGTTTCAAGGTAGTCGGTGCTCGTGTACCGGAAGCCTGCGCCGAATACCTCGCGGCGGATGCGCAGCGTATTGGCTAAGTCGGTGGCGTTGGCGAACCACTCGCCCCGGCCCTGCCGGACGGTTTTCTTCAGGCCTAGGTCTACCGAAAATCGCGACGCGATGCGGCCCTGCGGAATCAGGTCGGGCGCGAGGTACAGCGCCACGAACTGCCCCTCGATTTGCCGGGGTAGCTGGAAGAGGCCCGTTAGCTTGACAGTACCCGAAAACAGGGCCTGCCGGGGCGCGTTGAACGTGTTTTCGACGGGGTACCGATTGACGACCGTGAACGCGTCGATGACGTTACGGTACCCGTTCAGGTTCAGGTTAAACGTCGCCGCGCGGCCCACGCGCTCCGAGAGCACTACCTCGAAGCCCGAGTTCCAACTCCGTCCGGCATTCTGGAAAATGTTGTAGATGAGCGTACTGCCGGGTACCACGCTGCCGATGCGCGTGATGGTGGCGTGTAGGGCTTTGTGGTAGAGCGCTGCGTACAGGTACCCCGCCGACCAACTGGTTTTGTAGCCCCCTTCGAGTGAGTTGGTAAACATGGGCTTCAGCGCCGGGTTGCCGACTTTGATGATTTCGGCGTCGTCGTACTTCGGAAAAATGCGGATGTCCACTTCGTTTGGGCGATCCACGCGGCGATTGTAAAACAGCGTGAGGCGCTGACGGTCGTTGAATTTATAAGCCAGCCGCACGTTCGGGAAGGGCTGCGCGTACTGGTACCCGTCGCTGCGGTAGACTGGGTGCGTGGGGTTTACCTCGTAGCGCAAGTCCACGTACTCGTAACGCAGCCCGGCCTCGACCTCTATTTTCCGCGACTCGAACACGTAGGTACCGTACACCGCCGGGATCACCTCGCCGTACCGCGCCCAGCCGCCCGCGGTCGAATCGAGAGGTGAGTTCAGGCCGGGAAAAAACTGCATGTTCGTCGGGATGTACCGCCGCCGAAACTTCAGCCCCGCTTCCACGCGCCCGTACCGGAGCGGCTGCACGTAGTCGGCGGTGAGGTCGGCCACGTGTTCGTCGGAGAGCAGTTTGAAGGCGTCTTGACCGGTAAACGTGGATAGAACGTTCGTGAAAAAGTACTTTTCGTTTTCGCGGTGGTAGGTGTAGTTTAACCCCACGTTGAGCAGGCGACCGGGCTGTTTAAACCGGTGCTGCCAGGCGGTCGTGGCCGTTACGGTGGTTTTGAGTTCGTCTTCCAGAAACTGCCACAGCCGTAGCCGCTCGCTCAGCAATCCGTTGAAAAACGGCTGGCCGCCGCGGTCGATGATTTTCTCGCTGCTGAACAGCCCCGACACCGTCAGCGTGTTGCGGGCGTCGGCATACCAGTCCAAGCCCGCGCGCACCGTGGCGAGGTTCGTGTTGCGGTTGCGCTTGAGCTGCTGCCGGACGACGGTCCCGTCGTCGTAGAAGCGGTCCGAAAACTCGTTTTTGTTTAGCGTCTGCGTGTAGAGGTTGTCGCCCTGCACAAAGAGATTCAGCTTGTTTTTGCGGTAGTTCAGCGCCAGCGACGGATTCAGCTTCGGCGTTCGTTCGTACTGCGGCCGGATGCCGGGGTAGTTTTCCCGTTTCACCCAGAGCGCTCCCGCGCCGAGCGCCAGCCCGACCTTGCCCGTCAGGCCGTCCTGCTTTTCTTTTTTGTAAATAATGTTGATAATGCCCGCATTGCCGTTGGCGTCGTAGCGAGCCGAGGGGTTGTTGATGATTTCGATGCGCTCGATGGCCGAGGCCGGTAAGTTATCCAGTCCCGACTGCCCACCGAAGCCCGTCAGGGCCGTCTGCTTGCCGTCGATGAGGACCATCACCCGGTCGCTGCCACGCAGTTGGAGGGTACCTTCGCTGCTGACGCTCACGCCGGGCAGGTTTTTCATGGCTTCGAGCACCGAGCCGCCCGCCTGGGTGAGGTTGTCGGCCAGCGTAAAGGTTTTCTTGTCGAGGGTTTCGGCCACGCCCTCGGCACGCTCGGTCACGACCACCTCGCCGAGCGTCGTGGCGGCGGCGGTCAGGTCGAGGGTACCCAGGTTCAGAAATTCACTCAGGGTACCCACCCGCACGGGCAGTACGCGCGCCCCGTACCCCACGCCCGTGGCGCGTAAGGCGTACTCCCCGCTCGGAATGCCCGGCAGGGTAAACAGCCCCTCTTCGTTCGTGATGGTACCCGCCACGAAGGCGCTGTCGCGAGCCGCGAGTAGCGTGACGGTGACGAAGGGTACCGGCTGGCGGGTGGCGGCTTCGCGCAAGGTACCCGACAGCGTCACGCGGGAAACCTGGGCCCTCGCCACCCCACCAAGCCCCAAAAGCAAGACGCAAATCAGGAAAAATCGATGCATGACGTGACCATAACGAAAATCCGGCACTGCCAAATGCGCCCTCGTTCGCCTGGAGGAAAAACCGGTCGCAAGGCTTACTGGTCGATCCTCAACGAACGGCTTTCGCCCACCCCAGCACCGCCGGGTACAAATCCGCCACCGTCTGCCCCGGCTTTCGCGAATCGTACAGCCGTTGCAGTTCGTCCAGAAAGGCCTCGAAGCGGTAAAAGCCGCGCTGCGTACCGTTCAGTTTGACGCGGCTGGCTCGTACCAGCTCGTATACGTCCGCCGGGTACTGATCTTTGATGTAGAGCACGTGCACGGCGTGGGTCATGTACTCGTTGAAGACTTCGTAGGCCCCACCGTAGTTGTCGGCGTCGCCTTTTTTGACCCATTTTTCACGATTTCCGAAGGTGGCATTGATGGCCTGGAGGTGTTTGTCGCTGGTGGGATTGACGAAGTTGTGGTCGATTTCGGTGAAGACGATGCCCGAGTACAGCCCCTCGATCTGCGCCTCGGCGTACTTCGTCCGGTCGAACCCCTTCGCGTCGCAGATGAACATCAGGCTTTCGCGGTACCCCTGGTCGCTGAATTTTTGCGCCGAGTGCGCCCCATTGATGAGCGGCGAAAACACGACCCGCTGTCCGTCGTAGCGGATGCCCGGAAACTGTTTTTCCAGCCAATCCTGCATCTGCTTGACGGGCAGAAGTTTTGTTACGTCGGCGATGTCGGTTTGGTAAAACTTCTGGTTGTCGGCATAGAATTTCCGAAAACCCGACTTCCGCACGAAATCCGCCCACTGATCGGCCTGCTCGGCAAGGTCATTCGCCCCGTTCCAGACGGCACTGTACACGCCCCGGTTGACGGGCTTGCCCGACGGGTCGAGCGCCATCGCGTAGGCGTTTTCGCGGGTGCCGTAGTAAAAATTGAAACTGCCGTTCTTCAGCCGCTCGTTGAGGCGAACGAGGAGCGGATGGTTCGCTACGGGCGCGAAGTACTGCTTCACGCGTGCGAAGTACTCGCCCGACTGCTCGATCATGTTTCCATCTTTTTGCCCCGTTTCGGTCAGCGCCATCGCCACGTTGACCAGTTCGTAGGCTTCGGGAATTTCGTACGTGACGGTACCCCGAAAACGCTGCTGATAGGCGGGCGTAAACGCGGCTTTCAGCGGCGCGAAAAAGTTGATTTGCAGGTACTTCGTCGCCGTGCCGTCGGTCACGGCCAGGCGCTGGCTGGGCAGTTTGCCGCCGTTGTGCCCGACCGTAATCTGCTGGGTACTGGTGATGAAAACCCAGGCACCGACTTTCCCCTCGTACTCTTGCGGCGCGTTGAAGGTATCGACCGAATCCATCTTGGAGAACCGAAACACGTCGGTCGAGCTATCGACGCTGAAGCGGTACCGGACGGTATCGCCCTGCACGCGGAGTGTGTGTGTGAGGGGCGTTTGGGCGAGGACGGGAAGCGTGGTTAGGAGCAAGAACGGGACGAGCGGGATTTTCACGAAAAGCAGGGATTGGTTGAGAATCGGCTAAAGCTACGTCTCCGTCGGGAGAAACCCCTATTTTTGCCCAAATTCCGGGCTTCCTCACCAATCGGCCCGGCACTGCTCATGGAGTACCCCTTCCGCGAACTCGAAGAAAAATGGCGCAACTTCTGGGACGAACACCAGACGTACCGCGTCGAAAATACCAGCGACAAACCGAAGTACTACGTCCTCGACATGTTTCCCTATCCTTCGGGCGCGGGGCTGCACGTGGGGCACCCGCTGGGGTACATCGCCTCCGACATCGTGGCGCGGTACAAGCGGCTGAAGGGGTACCACGTGCTGCACCCGATGGGCTTCGACAGCTTCGGGCTGCCCGCCGAACAGTACGCCATCCAGACCGGTCAGCACCCGGCGCTGACGACCGAGCAAAACATCGCCACGTTCATCGGACAGCTTAAAAACCTGGGCTTCAGCTACGACTGGAGCCGCGAGGTGCGGACTTCCGACCCAAACTTTTACAAGTGGACGCAGTGGATCTTCCAGCAACTTTTCAAGCACTACTACGACCGCGACGCGGACCGGGCGCTGCCGATCAGCCACCTCACCCAACGCTTCGCGGAGGGTGGTTCGGCGGCGGTGAACGCCGTCTGCGATGACGATACCCCGACGTTCACGGCGGAAGAATGGAACGCCAAATCCGAAACCGAGCAGTACGCACTCACACTCCAGTACCGCCTGACGTACCTCGCCGACGCGGTCGTGAACTGGTGCCCGGCGCTGGGTACCGTGCTGGCCAACGATGAAGTGAAGGACGGCGTCTCCGAACGCGGCGGGTACCCCGTCGAGCAGAAATTGATGCGTCAGTGGATGATGCGCATCACCGCCTACGCCGACCGCCTGCTCGCGGGCCTCGACACCATCGACTGGCCCGAATCGCTCAAGGATCAGCAGCGCAACTGGATCGGACGGTCGCAGGGAGCCAGTGTGCGGTTTGCAGTAGCGAGGAGCGAGGAGCGAGGAGCGACAAAAATTCTCACTTCTGTCTCCTCGCTCCTCGCTCCTCAAATCGAAGTCTTCACCACCCGCCTCGACACGATTTTCGGCGTGTCGTTCATGGTCCTGGCCCCCGAACACGAGTGGGTAGAGGAACTGACGACCGACGCGCAGCGCGAAGCCGTGCGGGCGTACGTCGAGGAGACGAAAAAACGCACGGAACTCGACCGGCAGATGGAGGTCAAACGCGTCTCGGGCGTGTTCACGGGTAGCTACTGCGTGAATCCGTTCAACGGCGAGCGGGTCCCGATTTACCTGGCCGACTACGTCCTGGCCGGGTACGGCACCGGGGCCGTGATGGGCGTACCCTCGGGCGACCAGCGCGACTGGGCGTTCGCCACGCAGTTCGACCTGCCCATCGTCCCGATTCTCGACGCGCAACAGAATCTCGACCAGCAGGCCGACCCGACCAAGGAAGGCCGGTACATCAACTCGGGCTTCATCAACGGTCTGACCTACGCCGAAGCCACGCCGAAGCTCATCGCGTTTCTCGAAGAAAACGGCATCGGTCGCGGCAAAGTCCAGTACCGGATGCGCAACGCCGTCTTCAGCCGCCAGCGGTACTGGGGCGAGCCGGTACCGGTGTATTTCAAAGGCGGACTTCCGTACCTCATCGACGAAGCCGACCTGCCGCTCGAACTCCCCGCCGTCGACAAGTACCTCCCGACCGAAACCGGCGAGCCGCCCTTGGGTCGGGCGGAGGATTGGAAGTACCGGAGTACTTACGACTACGAACTCTCTACCATGCCCGGCTGGGCGGGCAGCAGCTGGTACTGGTACCGCTACATGGACCCGCACAACGACGCCGAATTCGCCTCGCCCGAAGCCATTGCCTACTGGCGCGACGTGGACCTCTACCTCGGCGGGGCCGAACACGCCACGGGCCACCTGCTCTACAGCCGGTTCTGGAATAAATTTCTGAAGGATCTGGGCCGGGTACCCGAGGAGGAGTTTGCCAAGAAACTCGTCAACCAGGGCATGATTCAGGGGCGATCGAGTTTGGTGTACCGGCTGAAATCGTCGGAAGGCGAGGGGCGGACGCCGATTTTCGTCTCGGCGGGCCTGAAGGAAAACCACGAAGTCACGCCGCTGCACGTCGACGTGAACATCGTCGAAAACGACATCCTCGACCTGAATCTGTTCCGGCAGTGGCGACCCGATTTGGCCGATGCCGAATTCATCCTCGAAGACGGGCGGTACGTCTGCGGCTTCGCCGTCGAGAAAATGTCGAAGCGGCTCTTCAACGTCGTTAACCCCGACGACGTGGTACTCCGCTACGGTGCCGATACGCTACGGCTCTACGAACTATTCCTCGGCCCGCTGACGGATTCCAAACCTTGGAGTACCAACGGCATCAGCGGGACATTCAACTTTTTGCGCAAATTCTGGCGGCTGTTCATCGACGAAAACGGCACGTGGCTCGTCACCGACGAGGACCCCACGCCCGCCGAACTGAAGGTAATCCACCGCACGATTCGCAAGGTCGAAGACGACATTGAGCGCATGGCCTTCAACACGGTCGTCAGCACATTCATGATTGCCGTCAACGAACTCTCGGCCCTGAAGTGCGCGAAACGGGCGATTTTGGAGGACCTCGTCATCCTGCTTTCGCCCTTCGCCCCGCACCTGAGCGAAGAACTCTGGGAACAGTTGGGCCACGCGCCGGGTACCGCCGCCTTCGCCGAATTTCCGAAGTTCAACCCGCTGTACGTCGTCGAAAGCAGCTTTGAGTACCCCGTGCAGATCAACGGCAAGGTCCGCACGACGATTCCGTTCGCCCTCGACACTGCACCCGCCGACATCGAGCAGGCGGTACTCGCCAACGAGACCGTTCAGAAATGGCTCGAAGGCAAGGCTCCGAAAAAGGTCGTCGTCGTCCCGAAGCGGATTGTGAACGTGGTGGTGTAACTTTTGAATTGAACCCGCTCAGCGTGACGGAAGAAAAAACTACTTTTCCCATGACCCTCACCCCCCTAAAATTCGCCCCCATTTTCAAAGATAAACTCTGGGGCGGTCAGAAGATCAGAACGGTACTGAACAAGGACTTCGGCGGTCCGTCGCACGGCGACCTGCCCAACTGCGGCGAAAGCTGGGAACTGTCGGGGGTACCCGGCAACGTCTCGGTCGTGGCCGAGGGGCCGCTGGCCGGGCGCGATCTGGTTTCGCTCATCGGGGAATTCAAGGGCGAGCTGGTCGGGCCGCCGGTGTACGAACGGTTCGGTACCGATTTTCCGCTGCTCATTAAATTCCTCGACGCCGCTGACGACCTGAGCATCCAGGTTCACCCGAACGATGAACTGGCGAAACAGCGCCACAACAGCTTTGGCAAAACCGAAATGTGGTACATCCTGCAAGCCGACGAAGGCGCGACGCTCAACTCGGGTTTTAAGCGGGAGATCAGCCGGGATGAATACGTGCAAGCGGTTGAAAACGGGACGCTGATGGACCTGCTCAACATCGAGCCCGTCGCGGCGGGTGACGTCTTTTTTCTCCCCGCCGGGCGCGTGCACTACATCGGCAAGGGCATTCTGCTGGCCGAAATTCAGCAGACGTCCGACATCACGTACCGGATTTATGACTTCGACCGCACGGACGACCGGGGTCAGAAACGCGAACTCCACACTGAGCAGGCCCTCGACGCCATCGACTTCACGGTGTATCCCGAGTACAAAACGCGGTACGAAAAGGGTACGGATGAAGTCAATACGCTCGTCGACTGCCCGTACTTCACCACCAACCGCCTCCACCTGACCGAGCCGCTTTCCCGCGACTACTTCGGGCTGGATTCGTTCGTGATTTACATGATCCTGGACGGCACCGGTACCCTCACGACGGAAGCAGGCGACACGCCGCTGACGAAGGGTACCACGGTACTCCTGCCCAACGCCCTCAAAAAAGTCACGTTGGTACCGGAAGGCGAAATGACCTTGCTGGAGGTGTATATTTCCTGAAAATTGACTTTGATATGAAGCAGACGCTCCATTTCCCCATTCTCATCGAGCAGGACGAAGACAATGTTTACATCGTTTCTTGCCCGACGTTTCGAGGCTGTCACTCCTACGGAAAAACCGTGGAGGAAGCAATAAATAACATTCGGGAAGTGATTGCGATGTGTCTGGAAGAAAAAACGATCGAGCCGAACCGATTTATCGGTTTCCGTGAACTGGAAATTGAAGTAGCGTAAGTATGGCGCGCCTCGTTATTTCCGGTAAAGAATTAGTGCGGCTGCTTGAACGGCAGGATTTTGCTGTCGTTCGAATCGCTGGCTCGCACCACCGAATGCGTCACCCCGACGGACGAGTTACCACGGTTCCCGTTCACAAGAACGATGACTTGCCGCAGGGACTTTTGCGAAAAATCGTTCGGGAAGATTTAGGAGTAAGCTTCGCTGAATTTGAGGCGTTGCTTCGAGGTAAAAATGGAATCAAAAGAAGCAACAAAGTCGCTTCTTTTGATTCAGGAGTGCTCGGCCACGACTTCCTTCAAAAACTTCAAAAACGGCCCCGCAAACTCTTTCCGTTTCAACGCAAACTCGACTGTCGTTTTCAGGAAATCGAGCTTGTTGCCAATGTCGTGGCGCTTGCCTTCGATCAGGTGCGAGTAGAGATTTTCACGTTTTAACAGCAGCAGCATCGCGTCGGTGAGCTGGATTTCGTTGCCTTTGCCCTTCGGCGTCTGTTCGATGGCGGCAAAAATCTCGGGCGTCAGGATGTACCGCCCCGCGATGGCGAAGGTCGAAGGCGCTTTGTCAATCGCCGGTTTTTCGACCAGCGTGTTGAGTTCCATGATCCGGTCGCTGAGTACTTTCCCGCCCACGATGCCGTAGCGGTTGACCTTGTCGGCGGGTACCGTTTCCACGGCGATGACCGTCGAGCGGTACGTCTCGAACGTGTCGATGAGCTGCTGCGTGACGGGAATGGCCGAATCCATGATCGTGTCGCCGAGGAGCACCGCGAAGGGTTCGTTGCCGACGTGGTGCCGGGCGTAGTAAATCGCGTCGCCGAGGCCGTTGAGTTCCCGCTGCCGGACGAAGTGAATGTCGGCCATGTTCGACAGCCGTTGAATTTCCTTCAGCAAGCCGTCTTCTTTTTCTTCGAGCCGCGCTTCCAGTTCGAAATTGCGGTCGAAGTGGTCCTCGATGCTCCGCTTGCCTTTGCCAGAAATAATCAGAATGTCCTCGATGCCCGAATCGACGGCCTCCTGCACGACGTACTGAATCGTGGGCGTGTCGATAATCGGCAGCATTTCCTTCGGCTGCGCCTTCGTGGCAGGCAGGAAGCGGGTACCTAAGCCCGCGGCGGGAATGACGGCTTTTTTAATCATTCGATGATTGATGTTCGATGCTCGATGCTCGGGAAAACCGTGTTCTGAGCGAACATCGGTCAACGAACCTCGAACATCGCCAATTAGACGATGTACGGTTTAATGACGCGGGCGTTGTGTTTTTTAAGTTCAAAAAAGAGCCGGTTCAGCATCTCGTCGTCGCGGTAAATGCCGATGATCGAGCCGCCCGACCCCGTGAACGAAGCCGAGGCCCCGCAGCCGCGGGCCGTGCGGATCAACTCCAGGTTCGACTCGCTGATGTTCATGATCTGGCAGCGCAGGTCGAAGTTGCGGTTGATGAGTTCGTGCAACTGGTCGTAATCGCAGGTTTCGATCACGCCCCGGCCCGTTTCGGCCACGCCCGCGATTTCCTTCAGCGTGTTGACGACGTGCTCGTCGCCCTTCTCCCAGCGGGAGCGAATGTCGTTGAGTACTTTCCCCGATACTTTTCCCAACTCAGTTTTGTAGGCGATGTACAGCTTGGGCAGGCAAGCCGGATCGAGGCGTTCGTAGTCGCCGTGGCCCTGGCGCTGCATCAGTTCGCGGTCGAAATTCATGTACACGCAACCCTCGTAGCACTGAATGACGCGGTCCTGAAGCCCCGCCGTGATGCCCAATTCTTCTACCTCCGCAGCCATGACCAGATTCGGCAGCGTTTCAAGCGGAATCCGTACGTCGTAAAACTGCATCAGCGCCCGCATCGTCGCCACGACGATCGCGCTCGATCCCGCCAGCCCGACCTGCCGCGGAATCGAGGTGGCGTACCGAATCGTGAAGTTTTTGTTGGCGACCCGAATGCCCTGCTGCTCGCAGTACTCCGTGAATTTTTTGATGGCCGCCTTCACCAGCGGAATGCCGCCGTTGTACCCCGTCAGGCTCACGGCGTCGCGCAGGTGGTAGATGCTTTTGAAGGTACTCGCGTCGGCGGGCTGCGGTTCGAGGTGCAGTTCGGGCGACTGGTACAGCGTAATCGACGCCCCGAAGTTGCGGACCGAGATGGAAATCGTCTTGCCAAAGTACCCGTCCGACGGGTTGCCGAGTAGCCCCGCGCGGGCATAGGCGCGTGTTTCGATGATCAAGGGAAAGCGGAATTGGTACCCAATCGGGCGGCTAAGGTAGAAAAGAATCCCGTTTGCCGCAGGCAGGCCTGACACGGGCGACGTACTTTTGCGGGTACCCGGCCTCCGGAAGGGGTACTCGAAAGCTCTGCCTTCCCATGCGCAAACGCCAGATGGACGAACTCGACCGGCTTTCGGTCGAAGACTTTAAAACGGCACCCAAAAATCCCTTCGTGCTCGTGCTCGACAACGTGCGGAGCATGAACAACGTCGGCTCGATTTTTCGTACGGCCGATGCTTTCCGGGCCGAACGGCTGTACCTGTGCGGGATCACGGGCCAGCCGCCGCACCGCGAAATCACGAAAACCGCGTTGGGGGCCGATGAATCGGTCGACTGGACGTACGCGCCCGACGCGGGCGCACTCTGCGCTGACTTGCAAAGGCAGGGGTACTGCGTCGTGGCGGTTGAGCAGGTAGAGGAAAGCACATCGTTGGCCGATTTCTGGCCCGAACCCGACCAAAAGTATGCGTTCGTGTTCGGGAACGAAGTTTTTGGGGTGACTGAAACGGTCGTTGAGCACGCCGATGTGTGCCTCGAAATTCCCCAGTTTGGTACCAAGCACTCGCTCAACGTAGCCGTGTCGGCGGGTATCATTTGCTGGCACTGGCTGAGTCGGGTCAATTCGGCATCGAAAAAGTAACAATTTCTTAACGCCGCTTTTGATTGTCCTTAACTTGACGCCGTCTAATTCGCACACCATTCAAAATCAGCCTTCGCATGAAATCCGACAAAAAATCACTCGCCACCGAACTGCGCGACACCCTGAGCGAGAAATTGGGCGGTCTCAATGAAAAGAACGCCAAGAAACTCCTGAAGTCGGTCGAAAACACGGCCGATAAACTGGCCAAAAAATTCACGTCGCTTTTTGAAAAAGAAGAAGCGAAAAAGGTAAAGACCGAAAAGAAAGCGCAGAGAAAACTATCTGACAAGGCGAAGAAAACCGCCAAAAAGGCCAAGTCGATCACGGCGAAGGCCAAGCCCGCCCCGAAAGCGCCCGCAGCGTCGGCGACGGAGACCACGCCCCCGAAACCCGTAGCTCCCGCTTCTAACTCGAAGTCCACTCCAGTCCGCAAGCCCGCGGCTCCGAAACTCACCACCAGCGTCGACGGCGCGAAAACCGCTCCCTCGGCCTCCCGTGCCGCCCAGCGCAAACCCGCACCGAAAGCGGCGACTTCACTGGCCGAAGGCGATACCTCGCCCGCCCAGCCTTCGCCGAACGAGGCGTAGACCATTGAGAAACAAAAAGGCTCGCTGTATCTCAGCGAGCCTTTTTGTTTTTTCAGCCTGCCATCCCAAGCGCAGCCAAGGATGACAGAGTATTTTTTAGGGGGCAGATCAACCAAATAATTCCTCCCGGTTCTTTTCCAGAATATTCCGCAGCACAATGAGTTCACCCAGGTGCCGCTCTTCGTGCAGGAAAAAGCCGTACACCTGCTCGCGGACGGTCGGACCCTGGTTGGGTACCCGGAAGCGGCTTTCAGCGGCCAGGCGCTCGTCGGTGACGGTACCCAGCAAATCGATGATGCGCTCGCCGCGGGCGGCAAATTCGGCCAGCGTGTCGGGCAGGGGCGGGTACGCGTCGGGTTCCTGGTGCGGCGTGCGCGGGGCGAAGAGGCCGATTTCGTTGGGTAACTGGCTTAGTTTCGCCTCCGGGTCGAGGAGTTTGATAATCGTGTTGCGGACGAACGTCAGGTGACCGACTTCCCACACCACCGAATTGATGTTGCCGTAGGGCCGAAAGTGTTCTTCACCGGGTTGAAGCGACTGGCAGAGGTTCGTGATTTGCGGGGTACGGAGCTCAAAAACGCGGGCTAAAAAATCGAGGTTCATTCAGGGGCGGGATGAAAGTACAACCACGAACGTAGGAATTTTTCGGGGTACTCGTTCGGGCGGCTACCCGAAACTGAGTACGTTCGCAGCCATGAAATTCGTCGCTCAATTCCTGCTCGGTACGGCGCTGCTGGTGGCGTGCACGGCGCGCCAGCCTTCCGTCCGCAGCGTACTGTACCCGCCCTTCCAAACCCGCGATTTCACCCGCGAAAACCTGTTCAGCCGCAACATCGAAGGGCCGTGTTTCGACGCTTACGGCAATTTGTACGTCGTCAATTTCGAGCGGGATGGTACCGTCGGCCTCATTCAGCCCGATGGAACCGGGGCTATTTTCGTCAGCCTGCCGGGCCAGAGCATTGCCAATGCGATCCAGTTCGACAGCCGCGGCGACATGCTCCTGGCCGATTTCGTCGGGCACAACGTGCTGCGCGTGAATCCCGAAACGAAGGCCGTGACCGTGCACTGCCACGACGAACGCTTCCACCAACCCAACGACCTCACCATCACGAAAAAAGACGTACTCTTCGCCTCCGACCCGAGTTGGAAAGCGGGTACCGGCCGGGTCTGGCGCATCGACCCGGAGGGTACCGCCACGATCGTGGCCGACTCGATGGGTACCACCAACGGCATCTGCCTCAGCCCGAACGAGCGCGTTTTGTACGTCAACGAAAGCGTGCAGCGCAACATCTGGGCCTTCGACGTCGACAAGCTCGGTACCCTCTCAAACAAACGTCTTTTCACGACCTTCCGCGACCACGGCCTCGACGGCATGAAAACCGACCGCGCCGGAAACCTGTACGTCACGCGCTACGGCAAGGGGACCGTCGCGATTTTTTCGCCGACGGGTTTCCTCCAGCGCGAGGTACCGCTCACGGGCAAATCCGTTAGCAACCTCGTCATCGGCCCCGACGAGCGGACGGTGTACGTGACCTTGCAGGACCGGCGGGGAATGGAGACGTTTCGGGTGAGGTAGGTTGGGGGGTGACTATCGCATGTCGAACAAGGAATGCTGAAGGACGAAGTAAAAGATGAGTTATAGACTTCGTCATTCAACATTCCTTGTTCGACATGCGATAGTCCCTGCCTACTCACTCGCCGACTGAACCTGCGGCTGGGCTTCGAAGAGCGAGCGGAGTTCGGTGGCGTCTTCGGGTTTCATCCGCCCGGCCAGAATCAGGCGGAGCTGACGGCGGCGCAGGGCCCCGTCGAAGAGCCGGGTTTCTTCCTCGGTCTGGGGTACCGCCGCGGGGACGTCGATGGGGCGGCCCGTCTGGTCGACGGCCACGAAGGTAAAAAACGCCGAGTTGCTCATCAGCCGGTCGTTGGCCGGGATGTTTTCGGCGTGAACCTCGATGTACACTTCCATTGACGAATTGAAGGCCCGCGTTACCCAGGACCGCAGCGTGACGACGCTACCAATCGGGATGGGTTCTTTGAACGACACGTTGTCGACCGAAGCCGTCACGACGACACGGTTGGAATGCTTCTGGGCGGTGATGGCCCCGCAGATGTCCATCAGGCGGAGCAGGTTGCCGCCCATCAGGTTGCCGAGGTGGTTGGTATCGTTGGGGAAGACCATTTCGGTCATCGTCGTCAGGGACTCGGCAGCAAATTTTTGGCGATTCACGGGCAGGAAATTTTCCGCGAAGGTCGGGCTTTCGCCGGGAAGCGACAAATGAAAACCCCGCCGCACGAGGAACGTACGGCGGGGTTTTCGCGAAGAATGAACTACGGTCGTACGACCAAACGGCTCGTTTGCCGCAGCGCGCCCTGCTGCACCCGCAGCAGGTACACGCCTTCAACCAGACCGCGCAGCGAGAGCGCATGGGCGGCGTAGGGCGTCGTTTTCTCGAATGCCTCCGTCCGAAGCGTACGCCCGAGCAGGTCAACGAGTTCGAGCACGACCCGGCCGCGGTACGCCGATCGTAGATCGACGGTCGTTTCGTCGCGGGCCGGATTCGGATGCAGCCGCCAGGTCGTTTCCGATTCGGGTCCGTCAACCGCCCCCTCAAACCCGTTCGACTCTGCCTCGGTCCGGGCGGTGGCCTGGCTCGAAAGTCGGTTGTTCGAGGACCCCGGAGGAAAAAGGCGGGCCTGCGGGATGGGTTGGCGAGCTTGTCCGGGGTAAGCCCACAGGAGTTTGGCCACGGCCCCGCCGCCGTTTTCATAGAACTCCAGGCGGACGTCGTAGCGCTGGCCAGCCGTCAGGGGGAGGCTCACCGTGGCCTGGTCGGTGGTCGGGCCGTGGTCGGTCCAGTTGTTGATCAAAAGCTGACCGTTGACCCACAGCCGCACGCCGTCGTCGGTGGTGGTGGCGAAGGTGTAGCTGCCCGTCACGGGCGCTTCGAGCTGGCCCGTCCAGCGCACCGAAAAGTTGTCGGCGTTCACGCTGCTGGCCGGAGCGTTGTTGCCCCAGTCGAAGTCGACCGGCCCGTCGAGGCGCGTCAGGGCTGCCGGGGCCGTCAGCAGCCGGTTGTTGAAGTACTCCGCCCGCAGACCCGTACCACCACCGCCCGGTAGCGTCGGGGCGTCGGGGAAGAGCCGGGCCTGGGGGATGGGTTGGCGAGCTTGTCCGGGGTAAGCCCACAGGAGTTTGGCCACGGCCCCGCCGCCGTTTTCGTAGAACTCCAGGCGGACGTCGTAGCGCTGGCCAGCCGTCAGGGGGAGGCTCACCGTGGCCTGGTCGGTGGTCGGGCCGTGGTCGGTCCAGTTGTTGATCAAAAGCTGACCGTTGACCCACAGCCGCACGCCGTCGTCGGTGGTGGTGGCGAAGGTGTAGCTGCCCGTCACGGGCGCTTCGAGCTGGCCCGTCCAGCGCACCGAAAAGTTGTCGGCGTTCACGCTGCTGGCCGGAGCGTTGTTGCCCCAGTCGAAGTCGACCGGCCCGTCGAGGCGCGTCAGGGCTGCCGGGGCCGTCAGCAGCCGGTTGTTGAAGTACTCCGCCCGCAGACCCGTACCGCCCGCCGAGCCGGTAGCAGCGGGGAGCGTCGTCACGTTGAGCGCGGAACTGGCCGGAGACGAGTTGCCGGCGGCATCGCGGGCTTTCACGCTGAAGCCGTAGCTGGTACCCGCCGTCAGGCCCGTCACGTTGAAGCTGGTCGCGGTACTCTCGCCGATTTTGTCCGTACCCCGGAAGACGTCGTAGGCCGTCACGCCCACGTTGTCGCTACTGGCCGACCAGCTCAGCGTCAGGCTCGTCTGGGTCACGTTCGAAGAAACTACGTTCGTCGGAGCCGTCGGTGCCTGCGTATCGGGGGTAGGCGTGGGTTGGGTACCGCATTCGCGGATCAGCCGGGCATCGGCCCAGTCGGCATGGTCGTAGCCGTTGCCATCGCCCGCATCTTTGACGAGGAGTCGGAGTTGTTGTCGGCCCGTCACGTCGACGTCAACGGGTACCGTCGCCGAGGTCGGGCGCAGCGTGGGACTCTGGAACAAGCGTTGCCCGTCGGCCCAAACCTCGAAGACGACGCTGGCTGCGGCCTGGTCGGGTACCTCGTCATCAACGCCCACGTCAGCCCGGAAGCGCGTGGAGGCACCGCCCAGGTTGTACGTGATCTCCGAAGCGGCGTGCACGCCCAGGCCCTTGGCGTAGGTCTTGCCGTTGAGGGTGAGGGTGCGCCCGTCGGTGGCTCCCTGCTCGCCGTTGGAGCGGTCTTTCTCCACCGGCCCCCAGGCGTTACTGACGACCTGGTAGGCCAGATCCGACAGGTACGTCGTGGTTGGCTGACAGCCCGGCGGCGACGTCGACCCGCTCGGGGTGGTCACGTTAAGCGCGGAACTGGCCGGAGACGAGTTGCCGGCGGCATCGCGGGCTTTCACGCTGAAGCCGTAGCTGGTACCCGCCGTCAGGCCCGTCACGTTGAAGCTGGTCGCGGTACTCTCGCCGATTTTGTCCGTACCCCGGAAGACGTCGTAGGCCGTCACGCCCACGTTGTCGCTACTGGCCGACCAGCTCAGCGTCAGGCTCGTCTGGGTCACGTTCGAGGAAACTACGTTCGTCGGAGCCGTCGGTGCCTGCGTGTCAGCGGTTGGGGCCGGGGCGGTGGTCGTAACGCTGAGCGTCGCGCTGGCGGGGGAGACGTTCCCCGCCGCGTCTTTGGCTTTCACGCTGAATCCGTAGCTGGTGCTGGCCGTCAGGCCCGAGACGTTGAAGGTGGGGCTGGTGGTTTCGCCCAATCGGGTCGCGCCCTGGTAAATCTCGTACCCGGTTACGCCGATGTTGTCCGTCGCGGCACTCCACGTCAGGGTCAAACCCGTTTGGGTGACGTTGGAGGAAGCCAGATTGCCGGGGGCCGTTGGGGCCTGCGTATCGGGGGTAGGCGTGGGCGTCGGCTGGGTACCGCAGACGCGTTCGAGGCGCGCATCGGCCCAGTCGGCGTGGTCGGAGTTCGCGCCGTCGCCGGCGTCGGTGACGAGGAGCCGGAGTTGTTGTCGGCCCGTCACGTCGACGTCAACGGGTACCGTTGCCGACGAAGTCCGCAGCGTACCGCTTTGGAAGAGCCGCTGACCATCGGCCCAGACTTCAAACACCACACTCGCTACCGGGTTGGTTACTTCGTCGTCAATGCCGATCTCGGCTTTGAAACGCGTCCAGGTACCCCCCAGGTTGTAGACGATTTCCGAAGGACCGTGTACGCCCAGCCCCTTGGCGTAGGTCTTGCCGTTGAGGGTGAGGGTGCGCCCGTCGGTGGCTCCCTGCTCGCCGTTGGAGCGGTCTTTCTCCACCGGCCCCCAGGCGTTACTGACGACCTGATAGGCCAGATCCGACAGGTGGCTGGTAGCGGGTACGCAGGTACCCGGCGGTACGGCGGGCGTCGTGACCACGAAGTTTACGCTGGTGACCGAGCGATTCCCGGCCGCATCGCGGGCCACCACGTTGAACCGGTACGGGGTACTGGCCGTCACGTTGCCCAGTGCGTAGGTGGTACCCGACGTGGAACCCAGGAGTTGACCGTTGAGGTACACGTCGTACCCCACCACGCCGACATTGTCGGTACTGGCCGACCAGCTCAATGTCAGGGCGTTGTACGCCAGCTCGGAGGTGGTCAGATTCGACGGAGTAGTCGGGGGTTGACTATCCACGTTCGTGCAGTTCGGGTACACGTCTTTCCGGAACGTGGCCGACAGGCCCGCCGCGTCGGTGACTTTGAGCGTAATGCGGTAAAAGTAAACGTGCCCGTCGCAGGGGAGCGGTGCCAGGACCGCCTGCGTGCTGACGTTGGAATTGACGGGTTCGGGGTGCGTGTGGTCGTCGTGATGCAGGACCACCTGCCACTCGTAGCTGAGCTGCTCGGGCGTGTGTTCGGTGTCTTCCACGGTGGCCGTCAGGGGTACCGTCAGCAGGCCGGTATTGGCGAAGGTGCCGAGGTTGTCGAGGCTGGTCGAGCGGATGACAGGCGCCGTATTGTTGACCGAAACGGTGAGCGTCGTGGTGTGCGTCTGGCTGACCGCATCCCGTGCCCGAAGCGTGACGTTGAAGGCTTTCGGCCCGGTGGCGGTGAACGTGTAACTCGGGTTGGCGGTGGTGACCTTCGGCGAACCATCGCCAAAGTCCCACTCAACTTGCAGGGCCTGACCTTCCGGGTCGCTGGATTGATCGCCCCGAAACTGCACCGTCAACGGACTGCCGCCGGAGAGCCTGTCTGCCGAAGCCACCGCCACGGGCGGACGATTGCCGCCCCAGCGCAGCCGCCGGATTTCCGATTGACCCGTGGCCGTGTAACGCACGTAGTACACCTCGCCGTCGGGGCCCATGGTCAGGCAGGTAATGAATCCGAGACCTAATTTCACGTCCCGGACGGCCAGCACCCGGAATTGATCGTCAAACTGAACGCTGCGAATCCAACCGGCGGCGTAGTCGGTGTGCAGGTACGTGTTGTGGTACTCGGCCGGAAACGACGTGCCCGTGTACCAGCAGCCCCCCAGCGAGGCCTGTCCCTGGAACACAGGGCCGGGTACGTCGCCGGTACCCGTGCCGATGGTTTTGATTGTTCCGTCGACCCAGGCGCGGGCGTTGCCGGTCCGGTAGTCGAAGGCCGGGCGGCGCAGGGCCGCGTTGAAATCGGGGGCCAGTTGACCCAGATTGTTCCAGCCGGGTTGATGATCAATGCCTTCAAACTTGGGCCAGCCGAAGTTCTGGCCTTTCGCCGTGACCACGTTCAGTTCTTCGCGGGTGTTGTACCCGACGTCGCCCACGAACAAGACGCCCGGATTGCCGTCGGCCACGTAGTGGCTGCCCGAACCGGGTTTGAAGGCCACTCGAAACGGATTCCGCAGACCTACGGCGTACACCCGCGATTTCGGACTGCGCGGCTTCGTCGGGTCGTAGTACGGGTTGGACGGGAGTCCGTCGCCCGAGTTGGGGTCGAGGCGTAGAATTTTGCCGTTGTGCGAATTGAGGTACTGCGAGCGGTACGCCCCGATGTTTTCGTCGTCCAGAATGATTGAATCGGTCCGGGCCTGGGCGAAGTACGTGTCGGCTTTCGAACCCGTGTCGGTATCGTAAAAACTGGCCGCATCGCCAAACGAGGCCAGCAGGCTGCCGTCCGAACCGAACACCAGCGATCCCGGTCCGTGCGAGAGGTGTAGAATCGGAACGCCCGTTTTCCTGGTTTCGCCGAGCAGAATTTTCCGGCTCGACGGATCGGCTTCGGTCAGGTTCGTGCCTGCTTTAGCCGTGTAGCGCGTGATGCGCCCGATGGTGGCGTTGTAATATTGATCGGTCGTGGCCGAGTACGCCGCTGTGCCGAACTTCAGCAGGTGGTGGCGATCGACGACGTACGAAAGGTACACGTGGCCGTTCTGGAAGAATTTCGGGTCGAGGCAAAATCCGAGCAAGCCGTAATCGTGGAAGTTGCCGACCTCCTCGCTGATGTCGAGGAACAGACGTTTCTGCCCGTTGTCGACCACGTACACCCGCCCGGCTTTTTCCCAGACGAACAGCCGCCCGTTGGCGTCAAAGGTCATGCCGGTGGCACCATTCCAGTTGCCAACGACGAGTTCATCGTTGAAGGTTTGCGCCTGGGCCAGACCCGACCACAGGACGAAGAGGAGCTGCGCAACTGCCCAGCCATACCGCCGAAGCGACATCAGTACGTAGAAATGATTCATTGCAACAGGTGGGTAAGGGCAGCACACGCGTGGCCAGACGTACCTCGCCGCCGGAGGTGCGCTGAAAATCAGGGACGGGCCGGGACGCCATCGCCGGGGCGACGGAACCGGTGGTTCAGATCAGGGACGGAACACGTCCAGAGCGGGGACGTGCCGGGTGGCGGGGGAATCAATCAAAACAGCCGATCGGTCGGTGACGAGGCACACGACGCAAGCAGCAAGCTACGTTCCCGCGGGCGAAGCAGGAGCAAGCAATGAGCAAACGGCGGAAGTTTGGCGGGCACGGACCGTGCCGTGCGATGAAACCCCGAAACGAAGGGCGGGTTCGGGGGTACTCGAAGGTCAAAAGTAAAACCCACGCGCGATTAAACCACACCCGACGTGGTTTTCGTAACACGCGTTACATCCACCCGCGCCCCGGCGGGGCAGCGGGTACCGATCCCGCCGGGGCGCGGGTTAGAGCGTGTTCAGAAAGGCCGGGCGTTCGCGCTGGAAGGCGGCGAACTCGTCGTGGATGCGGGGCATTTCCCCCTCGAACGTGCTGAAATCGCCGACTTTCGTTTTCATTTCCAACGATTTGACGGCCTCGTGCAGGCGCGTCAGCCCGAGGGTACCGGCGTTGCCCTTGAGCGTGTGGAGGTGGCTTTCTACGGCGGCGTGGTCGCCCTGTCGGTACCCGTCTTCGGCCCCGGCAATCTGCTCCAGGGCTTCGCGCTCAAAATCCTCGAAAACCGAGTGCACCATCTCGACACCCGCCAGTTCTTTCAACTGGTTGATGACGTCGGAATCGAACACGGGTACCTCGGGCACGGTGGGCTTGGGCCGGGCTTTCGCCTTGACTTCGTTTTGTTGCCGGGCCGTGGGGGTACCCTGCGCGTCCATCCATTCCTTTACCTTGAGTACCAGCGCCTGCGCCCGGATGGGTTTCGGAACGTAGTCGTTCAGGCCCTGCGACAGGAACCGGTCGCGGTCTTCCTTCATCGAGTACGCCGTCATCGCCACGACGGGCGGCAACTCCACGCCGAACAGCCGCCGCAATTCCCGCGTCGTCTCGACGCCGTCGAGGTCGGGCATTTGGATGTCCATGAAAATGAGGTCGTAGCCTGGGAAGGTAGGAGGTAGGAGGTAGGAGGTAGAAGATCCATCATTAGAACGTTTCCCTTTTTTTCCTGCCTCCTGCCTCCTGCCTCCTACCTCCTCCATTTTTTCAATCGCCCGCCGTCCCGAATCGGCGGTGTCAACGAGGCACCCGGCTTTGAGGAGGATTTCGCTGGCAACTTTGCGGTTGACGGCGTTGTCGTCGACGAGCAGGATACGCGGGTGGGTGTCCCGGAAAAAGTTGTTGACAACGAACTCGGCCACGGGCTTCGACTCGTCGAGGGGGGCGATGGTGGTTTCCTTCAGTTCAATCGTGAACCAGAAGGTACTCCCGCGCCCGACTTCCGACTCGACGCCCATTTCACCCTTCATTAACTGGGTCAGTTCCTTCGAGATGGCCAGCCCGAGGCCGGTACCGCCGAACGATTTCTTGGTCGTGTTGTCGAGTTGCTGGAAGGCGTTGAACAACTGCGTCAGGCCTTCGGCGGAGATGCCGATGCCCGTATCCTGCACGTCGACGCGGATTTTATGCCACTTGCCCTTCGTCCAGAGGTTCGTGACACGGAGGTTGACCTGTCCGTTTTCGGTGAATTTCAGCGCGTTCGAGGTCAGATTCGAGAGGATTTGCAACAGCCGGGTTTCGTCGGCGATGACGTACTTCGGCAGTCCCTCGCCAAACGAATAGTCGAGGTCGTTGTCCTTCGCGTGGGCGGTCTGGCTGAAGAGGTTGATGAGCTTGTCGAACACGCTGCGGAAGGCAAATGGTGCTTCGTGAAGTACCATCTTGCCCGCCTCCATTTTTGAGAGGTCGAGAATGTCGTTGAGAATGTGCAGCAGCGTTTCCGACGATTTCTTGATCGTCTGCACGTACTCCCGCTGTTCGCCGTCAAGCCGCGTGTCCGAGAGCAGGTCGATCATGCCGATGACGCCGTTCATCGGCGTGCGGATTTCGTGCGACATGTTGGCCAGAAACCGCTCCTTCACTTTCAGCGAGCGCTCGGCTTCGTCCTTGGCCTTGACCAGTTCCTGCGCGGCTTTTTTCAGCGGCGTAATGTCGCGGGCGATGCCCGAAACCTCTTCGATGCTGCCGTCGGCGAGCAGAATCGGGTTGAGGTACATCTCAAACCAGAGGTCTTCGCGGGCGTCTTCCATGTAAATCTCGAAGTACTGCGGCTGCCCGCGGAAGGCGGCGCGGTAGTGCTCTTCGACGACCTTCCGGTTCGCCTGCCCCATCAGTCGCCAGCCGAAGCGCTCGATCGACACGTTGATCTGCGGCGGGCGACCCATCTGGCTTTCGATGAGTCGGGCGTAGTTGCGGTTGAGCGAGGTGAGTTGCAGCCGCCGGTTCACCGACCACATCAGGTGGCTCGAACTCTCGAAAATGGCGTGCAGCCGGGCGGTCTGCTTGCTCAACTCGGCCTCGGCCTGCTTGCGGGCGATGGCTTGCGCCACCTGCCCCGAGATGAATTCGAGCAGTTCGAGGTCGCGGATGTCGTACTTGTTCGTTCGCTCGTACGACTTCACGCCGATGATGCCCGTGATGCGGTCGCCGAGGCGGAGCGGTACGCAGAGCAGTACCTTCGGAATCTGACCGTAGAGGTAGATTTTACCCGATTTCGCCAAGTCACGGATGTCGTCTTCGACGAGCATCAGCGGGCGGTTGGCGGCGATGGTGTACTCGGTCAGCCCGTTGCCGAGTTTGCGTTTCGTGAATTTGAGGTTGCCCTTGAAGTACTCGTCGACGTAATACGGGAAGTACAGAAAACTTCGGGCCGGTTCGTAGAGGGCGATGAAGAAGTTTTTCGTGTCGATGACCTGGCCCAGCTCCTCGTGGATGAGGTGGTACAGTTCGTCAAGGCTGGCGCTGGTGAGCGTCGCGTTGGCGATCTGGTAAAACAGGTTCTGGGCTTTCTCGGCGCGGTTGCGGGCGGTGGTATCGTGAAAAATGCAGCGGAAGGCCACGGGCTTCCCGGCCTCGTCGTACCGGCAGTTCACCGAGCCGGTCAGGTACACCCGCCGCCCGTCGCGGCGGCGGTAGACGGCCTCGAAGTCGGGGATGGATTCGCCCTGCTTGACGCGCTCGAAGCGGGCCAGTGTTTCGGCCATGAATTCCGGGTGGATGATGTCGCGGAGCGTCATCGTGTTCAACTGTGCCGAGCGGTACCCGATGGCATCTTTCCAGGCGCGGTTGACGTACAAAAACCGCCCGTCGAGGTCCATGAGCTGGATCAGGTCGGAGGTATTCCGGATCAAATCCTGCAAGTCGGCGCTGGCCGAGTTGAGCGGCATTCCGCTCCGCGGCAGAGGCGTTTCCTGGGTGGGGTACGGTTGGTCGGTGGAGAGGTTCATGGGAATAAATTGGAGACGTTGGATTTTAGACGTTAGACACGAAACCCGGTAAGGCCTTGGTCTAAACTCTAACGTCTTAGGTCTAACGTCTCAGAAAAGCCAAAGCTGCCCGCTGCCCGAGTGGCGTTGTTCGTGCTGGAGCAGCCAGCGTTTGCGCCAGAGTTCCCAGGCGTACCCGACGGGCTTGCCGTCGGTACCGATGACGCGGTGGCAGGGCACGAGGAGCGCCAACTGGTTTTTTGCATTCGCCGCGGCCACGGCGCGGACGGCTTTTTCATCCGAAAGCTCGCGGGCCAGTTGCACGTACGAGAGTGTCCGGGCAAACTCAATTTCCCGCAACCGCTGCCAGACCTGCTGCTGAAATTGGGTACCCTCCAGCCGCAGGGGTAGGTCGAAATCGTGCCGCTTCCCGGCGAAGTACGCACTGAGCTGGCGCTGGGCTTCGGTCAGGAGTGGCGTGCTGCGCTGGGTACCCCGCTCGGCCACGAATCGCGCCGACGTGAGCGCGTCGGCGCTGGCCTGAAGTTCCAGCCAGCCAATGGGCGACTCGAAGTAACCGACGAAGGCGGGGGTGGGGTTCATGTGCGAACGGGTTTTACACCGAAAACTACGAAAAATCAGGGTTACTTTTGGCCGAACATTCTCGCCAGCCCAAACCTTCCAGGACCAAACCTTCCAGGTCTTGAAGACCTGGAAGGTTTACGTACCGCAGCCCGCCATGAAAGTCCGCGCCAAAAAGCAATTAGGTCAACATTTCCTGCGCGATCTGCGTACCGCCGAGCGCATCGTCGAGCTGCTCTCGGGCCACGGCGGGTACCGGACGGTACTCGAAATCGGGCCGGGCATGGGGGTACTCACGCAGTTTTTGCTGAAGAAAACCGAGTTCGAGACGCACGTGGTGGAGATTGACCGGGAGTCGGTCGAGTACCTGACGGTTCATTTTCCTGAACTGGTACCGCGGATTCACGAGGGGGATTTTTTGCGGATGCCCCTGGCTCGTCCCCTCACCCCCGGCCCCTCTCCCTTGGGAGAGGGGAGTTTTCTCGGAGAAACTGCTCCCCTCTCCCAAGGGAGAGGGGCCGGGGGTGAGGCACACACCTACGCCATCATCGGCAATTTCCCCTATAACATCTCCAGCCAGATTTTCTTCAAAATCCTCGAAGACGTCGATCGGATACCCGAAGTTGTCTGCATGCTCCAGAAAGAAGTCGCCCAGCGCATTGCCTCGCCGCCGGGCAACAAAGACTACGGCATTTTGAGCGTACTGCTGCAAGCCTGGTACGACATCGAGTACGCCTTCAGCGTCCCGCCGGGGGCGTTCGACCCGCCGCCGAAAGTCAACTCGGGCGTGATCCGGTTGCGCCGCAACGCCATCACCGACCTCGGCATCGACCCGAAGCAATTCACGCAGGTCGTGAAGACGGCTTTCAACCAGCGACGCAAAACCCTCCGCAACGCCCTCAAACCCCTCGGCGCGAGTTTCGACCACCCGCTCCTCGACCAACGCGCCGAACGGCTGGGGGTGGGGGAGTTTGTGTTGCTAACGCAACTGATTGCGAATTCTGGATTGCGAAGTTCGGATTGAGGAGTTACCGTTTCGCCTTCAATCCGCAATCCGAACTTCGCAATCCGCAATCCTCTACTATGGCTTTTGAGCTGACCAAAGAAACCCTCGAACGCCTCGAAACGGCGATTCTCCAGCAGGACGCGGCGACCATCCGCGCCGACTTGGATGAATTGTACCCCGCCGATGTCTCGGCCCTGCTCGAAGAACTCGACCCCGAGGGGGCCCGCTACGTGTTGACCGTACTCGACCGCGACGTGAGCGCCGAGACGATTTCAGAGCTGGAAGGCGAGGCGCGGACGACGGTACTCCAGGAATTTTCGTCGGAAGAACTGGCCGAGTACGTCAACGTACTCGATTCCGACGATGCCGTCGATTTGCTCAAGGAACAGCCGATTCAGGTGCGCGAGGAAGTCATCGCGCTGCTCGACGACCGCGAACAGGCCCGGTTCATCCTCGACCTGCTGCCCTACGAACCCGACACCGCCGGGGGGCTGATGCAGAAGGAGTTGGTGAAAATCAACGTGAAGCGAACTGTGACCGAGTGCGTCGAAGAAATCCGGCGGCAGGCCGAGGACGTTGAGAAAGTGTACGCCGTGTACGTCGTTGACGACCACGACATTCTCCTCGGCATCGTCTCGCTCAAGCGCATCATCCTGGCCCGGCGCGGCTCCAGGATCGAGGAGATTTACGAACCCGACGTCATCTTCGCCCACACCTACGATTCGGCCGAGGAAGTCGCCGAAACGATGCAGAAGTACGACCTCGACGCCCTGCCCGTCGTAAACGTGCAACGTCGCCTGTTGGGGCTAATCACGATTGACGACGTGGTCGATGTCATCACCGAACAGGCCCAGGAGGACATCCAGGCCATCACGGGCGTCACGGCACCAGTCGAGGAAGACGACACGGTCTGGAAAATCGCCAAATCGCGGCTGCCCTGGCTGGGCATCGGCATGATCGGGAGCCTGCTGGCGGCGCGGTTTCTCGGCATTTTCGAGCACGACCTGCTCCAACTGGTACCCGCTCTGGCGCTGTTCATCCCGATTGTCGGGAGTACGGGCGGGAACGTTGGCATTCAGTCATCGTCGTTCATGGTCCAGATTCTGAGCGATAAATCGGGCCTGGAAATGGCCTTCTGGCCGCGGATGCTCAAGATTTTCAGCGTGGCCCTGCTGAAGGGCGCGCTCATCAGTGCCTTCGTGTTTCTGGTGACGTACTTCCTGCTCGGCCACCCGGTCAAGCTGGCGGGCGTGGTGGCGCTGGCGCTGTTTGCGGTGGTACTCCTCTCGTCGTTCACGGGTACGGTCACGCCGATTCTGCTCGACAAGTACGGGGTCAATCCCTCCGTTGCCTCCGGCCCGTTCATCACCACGGCGAATGATTTCCTGGGGTACAGCGTGTATTTTGGGTTGGCGTATATGCTTTACCACTTATGATTCACCTGCAATTGATTAATCGAGCGAATCATCTTAAGGCCCTTGAAGCTGTCGTGCGGGCCTGCGCTGACTATTCGCTGCAAGTGGATGGCGAATTGCCGACAGATGCCGAGATCAATGAACTTTTCGACGATGTGCCGCCGGAGTACCCGGTAGAGGCACTGGTGCCGTTCGGCGTCTTCGACGACGCGGCGATGGTCGGAATGCTCTGGCTCGTGCGGGGGTACCCCGAATCCGACACGGCATTCATTCCGCTGTTTCTGGTGGTACCCGACCACCGCGGGCGCGGTGCCGGCCGGGCCGCGGTGGCGCAGGCGGAAGCCTGGGCCGCGAGCGTAGGGTACCGACGAATCAAACTCGTCGCCCTGCACGCCAACGAAGGAGCCATGCACTTCTGGCCGCGCGTGGGGTACAGGGCTACTCCCCAGTACTTGCCCGCCAAGCAGTTCAAACAGAAGTGCCATGAACGAACGGAATTTGAGAAGACACTATGATTGCCGTTCTCCAGCGCGTCTCGGAAGCGTCCGTCACCATCGAAGGTAGCGTGCGCGGAAAAATCGATACCGGCTTCCTCGTCCTGCTGGGCATCACGCATTCCGACACGCCGGAAGATGTGGACTGGCTGGCCCGGAAGATCGTCGGGATGCGGATTTTTGGCGATGCGGAAGGAAAAATGAACCTGGACCTGGTCGCCGTTGGCGGGCGAATTCTGCTCATCAGCCAGTTCACGCTCCACGCGAGTACTAAAAAAGGCAACCGTCCCAGCTTCACCGAAGCCGCCCGGCCCGAGGTGGCCATTCCACTCTACGAACGGATAATTCGGGTACTCGGCGAATTACTCGGTACTCCCATCGAAACCGGCGAGTTCGGCGCGGACATGAAGGTTTCGCTCCTGAACGACGGACCGGTGACGATTGTGGTGGATTCCAAAAATCGAATTTAAACTACCCGTCATTGCGAGCGTAGCGAAGCAATCTGCCCGCGTGGGATAGTCGAGGTTGGGCGATTCGCTAACGGCTTCCTGAGTTGATCCCACTTCGGCGGCAGATTGCTTCGCTACGCTCGCAATGACGGGGTACTCATCCTTTTTTATGACTCTCGAACAAGCCCAGCGCACCGTCGACGAATGGATCACCACCATCGGCGTGCGGTACTTCGACGAACTCACCAACACGGCCATCCTGATGGAGGAAGTCGGCGAGGTGGCGCGCCTCATGGCCCGGCGGTACGGCGAGCAGTCGGAAAAAGAATCCGACCGGGGCCAGGACCTCGGCGACGAACTGGCCGACGTGCTCTGGGTACTGATTTGTTTAGCCAACCAGACGGGCGTCGACCTGACTGAGGCATTTCGCCGCAACCTCGAAAAGAAGACCACCCGCGACGGGTCCCGCCACCGCGACAACGCCAAATTGTCGGAGCCGCCCCCTGCGGAATAGGTTGCAAAACCGGGCGGATTGCCCTTATTTCGGGCGATTGTTTCCCATTCCCTTCGCACCCTCAACCGTTCCGCACACATGGCTTCCACCAAACGGGTTCTCATCGCCGAAGACAGTTCCGTGATCCAGAACTTAGCCAAGAAGATTCTCGAATTCCAGAATTTTGAAATTACCTCGGTCAAAAACGGGGAACAGGTGCTCCAGATTCTCGAAAAAGAACCCTTCGACATCCTGCTGCTCGACATCAACATGCCCATCATGGACGGCATGGAGTGCGCCCGGCGGGTCCGTGCCCTGCCCGACCCCGACAAGGCCAAAACGCCGATCGTGGCCATCACCGGCAACGCCAAAAACTACTCGACGGAAGACTTCAAGGAAGCCGGTTTCAACGACATCCTCATCAAACCCCTCAACTTCGACGCCCTCGTGGCCCTGGTCAAGAGCCTGACGGAGTAGATGTAGATTTTAGATTGTAGACGTTAGACAAAAGATAAAAGACAAGAGTCGAGTCCAATGTCCAGCGTCTAATGTCTTACGTCTATCATCTAAAATCTACCCCCATGACCATCACCTTCCTCGGCACGGGTACTTCGCAGGGCGTTCCGGTCATTGGGTGCGATTGCCCGGTGTGCCGCTCGGTCGATTTTCGCGACAAGCGCCTGCGCGTGTCGGTGCACGTGGAGGTAGCGGGGAAGCGATTCGTCATCGACACCGGCCCGGATTTTCGCCAGCAGGTACTCCGCGAACGCATCCGGCAGCTCGACGCGGTACTCTTCACCCACGAACACAAGGACCACACCGCCGGGCTCGACGACGTCCGCTCGTACAACTTCCTCCAGGGCCGCGACATGCCTGTCTACGCTCGGCCCGCGGTACTCGACCAGCTCCGGCGCGAATTCGCCTACGTTTTCGCCGAGAAAAAGTACCCAGGGGTACCCCGCCTCCAGCTCCACGAAATTCAGAACGCGCCGTTCACGGTCGAGGGGGTACCCATCACACCCATCGAAGTCTGGCACCTGCGGCTGCCCGTCTACGGCTTCCGCATCGGCGACTTTACCTACATCACCGACGCCAATCGCATCGAGGCGTCCGAACTCGAAAAAATCCGGGGTACTAAAGTTTTGGTCCTGAACGCCCTCCAGCAATCGGCGCACCCCTCGCACTTCACGCTGGCCGAGGCGCTGGAAATCGTCAACCGCATCCAGCCCGAGCAGGCCTACTTCACGCACCTAAGCCACAAAATGGGCCTCCACCGCGAGGTAGAGGCGCAGTTGCCGAAGCACGTACGGTTGGGGTTTGATGGACTCAAGTTTTCAGTTTAGAGTTTACAGTTTTCAGTTGACCGTCACGCTGAGCGGAGTCGAAGCGCGTGTGTTCAGGCGCTTCGACTCCGCTCAGCGTGACGGACTGCTAATTATTTTGCTTTTTCAATGCGGTCGATATAAATGAACAGAATAGGAGCCCCAGTAAAGTTTGAATTCCAGTAAGAAGGTTTATACAACTTCCCCCAAACCCGGTATTTACCAGGTGTTCGTCCTAATGAATCCAATCCATCGCGGTACGTATCGGGCAACAGCCGAACTTTGTCCGCACTTAAGGCACATATTCTAAAAGCTCGAGTTGGAATTTTCCAATTATCCGGGAGTCCACGTTGAAATACTACACCCGTTTCGCTTGAAGTGACAAACAAATCTCCCGGCTCATTTTCTACATTTTGGATGAAGCCGTATTCCGATGCATCAGGATTGCAGCAAGTCCCGTCACTGCACGAGAGCGAGGGCTCTTTCGTCTTGCAGGAAACTAAAATCAGCAGACTCAGCAGCACGCTGGCACCACAGAAAAAGCAAAACGTAGCGCGTGTTTTCATCGCGTGGTTGGTTAACGTGTATCGCTGAGACCCGACCTGAGTCGCGAAGGTTGGGAAGTACACAAAAAGCCTGTCATCCTGAGCGATAGCGAAGGATGACAGCAGTAGAGTAAAACGGAAAACTCTAAACCGGAAACGCTAAACTCCCCCTCAACTCCACTCTCGATCCCACGAATCGACCTTGTCCCACTCGGTCGTCGGGGCGAACCACTGCTCGCCTTTGCGCAGGAAGCGCTTGGCGACTTCCTCGTTCAGCTCGACGCCGAGGCCGGGCTTGTCGGGTACCGGGGCGAAGCCGTTTTTGACGAGCGGTTTGGCACCGGTCACGAGGTCTTCCCAGCCCGCCACGTCGACGCCGTGGTGTTCGAGGGCCACAAAGTTTTGGGTGGCCGCAGCGCAGTGGACGTTGGCCATGAACGAAATCGGGCTGCCCGCGAAGTGCATCGCCATCGGCACGCCGTGCTCCTCGGCGTAGTCGCCAATTTTCTTCGTTTCGAGCAAACCACCCGATGAAGCCAAATCCGGGTGAACCAGGTCGACGGCCCGGGCGTCGATGAGTTTGATGAATTCTTCCTTCGCGTAAATGTCTTCGCCCGTCAGCGTCGGCGTGCTGATCGACTCGGTAATCTGCCGCCACATGTCGGTGTAAAACCAGGGGACGAGGTCTTCGAGCCAGGCCAGTTGGTACTTCTCGATGGCCTTGCCGAGGCGGATGGCCGTGTTGACGTCGAAGTGCCCGAAGTGGTCGGCGGCCAGGGGCAGGTCGTAGCCCACGCCCGCGCGGATTTTCCCGACGTACTCGGCGATGTACTCAAGGCCCTTGTCGGTAATCTGAATGCGCGTGAACGGGTGCTTCGTCTGCGAGTAGGTACCCACGCGGGCACCGGGGTTGTTGCCGTAGGCGCGTTTTACGTCCCAGACGCCCGCGCCGATGAGCATATCCGGCTTGCCAGCCAGCAGCCCCAGGCCGAAGTCCATTTTCAGGAACGTGTAGCCTTTGTCGATGCGCGTTTCCTTTAGTTTTTTAGAAAACTCCGCCGGGTCGGCGATTTCGGGCGTATCGGCGTAAAGCCGCACTTCGTCGCGGTACTTGCCGCCGAGGAGTTGGTACGCGGGGACGTTGTAGGCTTTTCCGGCCAAGTCCCAGAGCGCCATTTCGACGCCGCAGACGCCGCCCGCCGCCCGGCCGTGGTTGCCGAAGGGCTTGATGAGTTTGAACAATTGCTCGACGTTGCAGGGATTCTTGCCCAGCAACCGTGATTTGAGCATGAGCGCGTACTTCGGGCTGGCCCCGTCGCGCACCTCGCCCCAGCCGACGATTCCCTGGTTGGTGTCGATGCGGATGATGGGGCTGTTGAACGGTACCCCGCCGAGGTGCGCGATGCGGAGATCCGTGATTTTGAGGTCCGACGGCTTTGAGGCGCGGGGTACCTTCTGGGTGATGAATTCCAGTTCTTTTTCGCGTTGGCCGTCGAAATTCAGGCCGAGCGCCAGTCCGCCGAGGGTGGCCTTGCGAAAAAAATCGCGGCGATTGTCCGTACCGGGTTCAGACGATTTCGGCTGTTCGGGGGTTGAGTCCAGGGCTGCCGGGCGCGTCGGCAGCTTGAAGCGGTCGAGGAGATTTTTGTTCATGCGTTTAGAGGAAATGCGTTCAGCGGCAAAAGGTACCGAATTTTGTCTTTCGATTTCATAGAGACCGGGGCAGGTAGCAACTTACTCGTTTTTTAGGCCAGAACCGAGTAAACCACCGCTCGCGGCGGCCCTGGTCAGAAAGCGCAGGACAGTCGTTTGTCGGCGTGTGCTCACCTTGACCGCCTCCTGCCCCGATTCCCGATGCAACGCTTTTTTCTGCTTCTCCTGGCCGTCGTTCCGATGGCCCTCCGCGCCCAGCAAGCCCAGGAACTCAACGTCCCGACGCCCCTGCCCATCCAACCCTGGAAAGCCCAGTGGGTAACGCACCCCGCCCTGGGCGGCTCGGAGTACGCGGTGGTACTGTTCCGCCGGACGGTCGAGTACGCGCAGGTACCCGCCCGCTGCGTCGTCAGCCTTTCTGCCGACAACCACTACACGCTGTTCGTGAACGGAAAGCAGGTTTGCTTCGGGCCGCAGCTCTCCGACATCCGCCACTGGCGGTATGAAACCATCGACCTCGCCCCCTTCCTGAAGCCGGGCCGGAACGTCATCGCCGCCGAAGTGGTCAATTGGGGGGCGGATCGGTTTTTCGGGATGCAGTCCATTCGTACCGCGTTCATTCTCAACGGCTATTCGCCCGAAGCCGAGGTGCTCAACACACGGGGCAGCGGGGCCTGGAAGACGCTCATCAACCCCGGCGTGCGCGGCAAGGAAGTCCGCTGGCGAGTCGTCGACAAGGATATTTCGGGCGGTTTCTACGCCGCCAACCCCACCGACAGCCTGCTCGCCGACCGGTACCCCTGGGGCTGGCCGCAGACCGATTTTGACGATGCGAATTGGCAAACCGCGAAGTTCGTCGAAGCCGCCAGCAACTACGCGGGTGGCTTCGCCTGGCTGCTCGAACCCCGGAACGTACCCCTGCAAACGCAGCAGGCCGAGCGACTGGCCCGCGTGGTACGGAGCAGCGGCGGGGAGGTACCCGCCGGGTTTCTCCCCGGTACCCAGCCGCTGACGATTCCGGCGCGGTCGACGGTGAGTTTCCTCATCGATCACGGCGTGTTGACGATGGGGTACCCGGAACTCACGTTTTCGGGCGGACGGGGTTCGACTTGCCGAATCACGTACGCCGAAAATCTCTTCACGCCCGACAAACGCAAGGGCAACCGCAACGATCTGACGGGAAAAACGATCCTCGGCATCCACGATGTGCTGCTGCCCGACGGCTCGGCCAACCGCACCTTCCGCCCGACCTGGCTCCGCACGTTTCGCTTCTTGCAGGTGGACGTGACGACGGGCGACGAGCCGCTCGTTCTCCAGGGCTTCCTGAATCAGCGTACCACCTCGCCCATCGCCCGCCGGGCGGCCTTCCGCAGCAACGACGAACGGTTGAACCAGTTGTTCGACGTCTGCTGGCGGACCGTTGAACTCAGCACGCAGGACTACTGGCTCAGCGACGCGTACTACGAAACGATGCAGTACCTCGGCGATTCGAAGGTGCACGCGCTGAGTTGGTACGCGCTCACGGGCGACGCCCAGCACTGGCGCAACGCGCTGAAGCAGTTTGACGACTCGCGCCTGCCCGACGGGAATCTGACCAGTTGCTACCCACTGCGATCGACGTTCGTCCACCCGACGTATTCGATGATCTGGGTCGACATGCTCTACGATTACCTGCTGCTGCGCGGCAGCGAGGACGGATTCGTGAAGCAGTTTCTGCCCAACATCCGCCACACGCTCGACGGGCTGACGGTACTCCTCGACTCGACCGGCCTGCCCGGTCGCACCCGCTGGGATTACTTCAACGACTGGTACACCGAAGGCCGCCGCGGCGGCCTGGCCCCCGGCTCCGACTCGCGCGAAGGGCACTCGGCCACCGTGGCGCTGCACTACGTGTACGCCCTGCAAAACGCCGCCCGGATTTACGAACACTTCGGGCGGGCCACCGACGCCGCAGAGTTTCGCCAGCGGGCCGCGACGCTCCAGCAGCGAGCCAGGGCCTGTTTTTTCGACCCGAAGACGGGCTTGTTCCTCGAAAACGAAACCCGCTTCCGTGACCAGCGCCCGAACTTCATGGCTGTCCTGACCAACACCATTCCGCCCGCCCAGCAGCGGACGGTACTCGAAAAACTGGCGACCGACACCACACTGAGCCAGGCGGGGTACTACTACCGCATCTACTTTTTTGAGGCGTTGCGGAAGGCCAAAGCAGGCGACTTGTTCCCGGCGGTCGTGAAGCCCTGGATGCACATGCTCGCCGACGGGCTGAGTACCACGCCCGAGTTTCCGGGGGTACCCGCCCACCCGCCGCGCTCGGAATGCCACCCCTGGAGTACCGCCCCGGCCTGGGCGTACTTCAGCGTGATTGCGGGCATCGAACCGGGAGAAATCGGCTTCAAAACCATTCGCCTGGAGCCGAACCTGGGTACCCTCCGGGAAGTCGAGGGTACCTACCCCCACCCGAAAGGCGACGTCAAATTTCAGTTGGAAAAAACGGGTACCGGCCTGCGCGCCCGCGTCACGCTGCCGTCGGGCCTGACGGGTACCTTCCGCTACGCCGGGCAGTCGCGGGTGCTCCGAGCGGGGGAACAGGTGATTACGCTGTAGGAACGCGCCGTGGCACGTCCGGCTAAGGGAAACGAGTGCTGAACCCGGTACCTTTCTTACTTTTAGCGCAAATCGCACACCTCGTGTACGTACTTCCTTCCTGGCTTCGCAAACTGGCCGGTCTGTTTTCGCTGATCGGACACCCGCTGCTGACCTTATCCCTGTTTTCGGTGTACGTGGCGTTCCGGCAGTTGCCGCTTCTCAACGCCGTGACGGTCGCCGGGCTGTTGGTGGGGGGCGTGGCCCTGCCCGTGTCCTGGCACAACTACCGGCAGGTCAGGCGCGGGCGGTACTCCAACTTCGACGTCTCGGACCGGCGCCAGCGTGCCGGGTTTTACCCCGTCCTGATTGGCCTGATGGCGGCGGTAACCGGGCTGCTGGTGGTCACGGACCAACCCCGGCCGTTTTGGTACGGAGCCGTTTGCATGCTCGGCCTGCTGATCGGGTCGTACGCGGCGAATCGGTTCCTGAAGGTGTCCCTGCACGCGTCGCTTTCGTTTTTCCTCGCGGGAGCGATGTACCTGCTCAGTCCACCGCTGGGCATCGGCATGGCCGTACTGGCGGTACTGGTGGCCGCGTCCCGGCTCATCCTGAACCGGCATACCCTCGCCGAAATCCTGGTGGGTGTTCTGATGGGCTTGGCTACGGGAGCCGGTTTTTACAGCCTCGTCGCGTAGTCGAAGCAGATGCCTCCAACGGGTTCCGGCAGCTTCCAACTCAGAATTATCTTTCCGGTCCGATCTGAGCAACTGCTCCTGGGGGCGTAACCAGATGGTTGGGGACGGGGACAAACGGAGATGATCGGTGAGGGTACCGGCCCGGTGGCGGTACTTCCGGATACACAGGTACCGACCGTGGCACAGCGGTGCAGTCGGGACCTGCGTATCCGGTCAGGTTCGAAGCCCAGTTCCAATGGTCCAGACCGCGGCATTTAGGGTAATGCCTAATAGACTTCTGATGCCTTCTTCCTCACATACCGCATCTGTGAATGACTTCCTGTCCAGGAATTTTTGAGGCGCTATGCCGTAGAACGAGGAGGTACTATATGCCAAGTGGAGGGTACCTACCCCCCAGCCGAAAGCGGACAGCTGGTTCTGGCTGGAAAAACGGGTACCCACCGCTACGCCGGGCAGGCGAGCAGATTCTGAACCTGTAGGAACGCGCCTTGGCGCGTTCGGTAGAAGTCGTTTTGAGCGATAAACTTCAGCATTCGCAGAGTTCCGTTCTTGCGGGCGTAGACGCGAATGAACGTAAGTGAGTGGTGAAGGTGCCGATCAGAAAAGAATCACGACGTAATGAGTACCAGCGACCGTTTTATGTTCTTTCCTCTTTGGGAACGGTTAGCTCGTTTTTCAACCTTTTGAAGGCGGCTTCCATGTCTGAACAGATGTTATCCTCTCCCACCAAGTTGGGAATTATACCAATCGACAGCAACATGTCTTTCAGCTGATCTTGCAGTCCCACCAGGATGATCGGTACATTTTTCTGATGCAAAGCAAAAAGTACGTTTTCCAACGCATACAGCCCTGACTGATCAATGTAGGGTACCCGTTCCATCCTTAGAATCAGTGCTTTGATATCCGTGCCGAGGTTATCGGCCATCGACTGAAATCCGGAGGCAAAACCGAAAAACAGAGGTCCGTAAAGACGCTTTATGTACACGCTGTCTTTGTATTCAGCGAAGAAGGTTTCTTCATCAGCCGATGACGCCTCAGCCTGAACCTCGCCCAATGATTTAATCTCGGTTCGTTCTTCGGCAATATCCCCGGTCTTTTTCATGAAGAGTATCGAAGCCAAAACGATACCAACCCCCACTGCATAGATCAGGTTGCCGAACGTAGTAATGAGCAAGACCACCAGCAGCACAAAGGCATCGGCGCGAGGAACCTTCCGTAAGTGCTTCAGCGCTCTATAGTCTATGATATTCAAGCCTACCGGTATTAGAATGCCTGCCAGTACGGGGATAGGAATGAAAGCGGCTAACGACCCTGCGCCGAGTAATACTACCAATAGAAAAAGCCCGTGGATGGCTCCGGAAAGACGGGTTTTGCCGCCGGAGTTTATGTTAATGACCGTGCCTTTCGTGGCACCCGCTCCGGGTATGCCGCCAAATAGGGCCGCCACGGCATTGCCGATGCCTTGCCCAATTAATTCTCGGTTGCTTTGATGCTTGGTTTTGGTGATGTTGTCAGCTATTACGGAAGTCAATAAGGAATCGATCGAACCCAGTGCCGCCAGCACGACCGCGTATTCTACGATCAGGGCGTAGGCCTCGGGCGGTACGCTAAAAAAACCTCCCACCTTCAGCTGGGGTAAGCCCGAAGGGATGTCACCAATGAGTGGAACATCTAATTTTAAAAAATAAGCGACCAACGTAGCCACTACGAGCGCCACCAGAGTACTCGGTATGGATCTACTGATTTTAGGAAAAAGAAAATAAACGCCAATCGTGAGCAGTCCGATACCAATTGCGGCTCCATTGGCGTCCGTAAAAATGTTCGGAAGAATTTGCAATACACCAAGGGTAGACTTCGGAGAAGTCAGGCCGAAGAAGGGAAATAGTTGAAGTAAAATAATGATGAATCCAACCCCCGACATAAAACCGGAGATCACCGGGTAAGGAAAATATTTGATGTAACTGCCTACTCGTACTAACCCAAACAGGATTTGAAAAAGGCCCCCCACGAAGAAGGTTAGTAGTACGACGGGAAGTGCGTTGTCCATACCCCCAAACCGGCTAACGGTGAGCGTGACTACCGATGCAGACACGACCGTCATCGGACCGGTAGGTCCACTGGCCTGCGTAGCCGTTCCGCCCAAGAGGGCAGCCAGGATGCCCAGCATGATGGCCCCGTACAGCCCTGCTGCCGCGCCGAGGCCAGACTGAACGCCGAAGGCAAGCGCAAGCGGCAGCGCCACGACTCCCGCCACGATACCGCCTGATAAATCGCCTTTCAGGTTTTTGAGATCATAAAGCTTCTTTGCCATACGCTTATTTTTTTAAATGAAGCGATGGGGTCGCAGGTTACGCAGTTAGGAAAACCTCACCTCACCAGTCGTTCCAGGAGCAACACCCCCCACCATCCTGAGGTTCCCAGGCTCATCTAACTTGGCCACCACGCGCGCTCGACGAACGGCCAGTCGGGCCTTAAAAAATTCTATTAAGCGTAAGATTTGCGGCAGTACCGCAGAAGTAAATGGCCGAACTTGCCTGGTCACCGCCATTAACCGGTAAAGTCAACTGACCGCACTGGAAACACTCGGTACGTCGATAGTTTATCTAACAACCGTACACGGTCATCAGTAATTAGCTCGCCACCGTATTGTTGTAAGTAACCGCTAACATCCCGGTTTGCGCAGTAGGGAGTTGCGCCAATCCGCCAGTAGTACGCACATACATTGCACAAAACCAGCCGAATCGGCTGGTTTTGTGCAAGATAGCCGTTCCGATTCAACTCCCAAACAGCCGTCAAGCAAACGATCGGAGCGCGTGTAGTTGTCCGGCTCGCCGCCAACGCCGAACTTACCCGCTGAACTCATTTCCTCGGCTACGATGAAGATTTTTCTGTTCACCCTCCTGCTCCTCAGTACCACCGCAACGACGGCCCAGCGCCTTCCCAACATCCTCTGGCTCAGTTGCGAAGACCTCTCGCCCCACTTCGGCTGCTACGGCGATTCGACGGTACCCACGCCGAACATCGACCGGCTGGCGCGGGAGGGGGTTCGGTTTACGAACGCCTTCACCACGGCGGGCGTCTGCGCGCCGAGCCGCTGCGCCATCATCACGGGGCAGTACCAGACGGCCACCGGCGGGCACAACATGCGGACGCTTAGCAATACGTACCCCGAGCAAACGGGCTTGCCGAAGGAGTACTCGGTGGTACCCCCGTCCGACGTGCGGGCTTTCCCGGAGTACCTGCGGGCGCGGGGCTACTACACGACCAACAACAACAAAACCGACTACCAGTTTCAGTCGCCGCCGACGGTCTGGGACGAGACGAGCGGGCAGGCGCATTACAAAAACCGGGCACCTGATCAGCCGTTTTTTGCCGTCTTCAATTCCACCCTCACGCACGAATCGCAGGTTTGGGAGCGGGCCCGTTTGCCGCTACGCGTCGATCCGGCGCGAGTGAAGCTGCCGCCGTACTACCCCGACACGAAGACCGTCCGGCAGGACGTGGCCCGGCACTTCAGCAACGTGCGCGACCTTGACGACTGGGTAGGTGAAAAACTCCGCGAACTCGAAGCGGCGGGTCTGCTCGACAGTACGATCATCTTTTTCTGGTCGGACCACGGCGACGGGCTGCCGTTTTTCAAGCGCGAAGTCTACGACCGCGGGCTGCGGGTACCGCTGCTCGTGCGGTTTCCCGACGGAAAATTCGCGGGTACCACGCGTGACGAACTGATTTCGATGATCGACCTCGCCCCGACCGTGCTCTCGCTGGCGGGCATCCCGACGCCGAAGGCCATGCACGGGCAGGCGTTTTTCGGGAAGTTCGCTGCGAAAACGTCCCGGCGGTACGTTTTTGGAGCCAGCGACCGGCTCGATTCGCACTACGACCGGGTGCGGAGCGTGCACGACGGGCGGTTTCAGTACGTTCGGAATTTCCGGCCCGACCAGCCGCGGTACCTCGACCTCGCGTACCGCAAGCAGCAGCCGATGATGCGCGAACTGCTCGAACTCCGCGACGCCGGAAAACTCAACGAAACCCAACGACTGTGGTTTGAGCCGACCAAACCCGCCGAGGCTTTTTACGACCTGAAAACCGACCCGTACCAACTCACAAATCTGGCCGACGACCCGCGCTACGCGGCCGACCTGAAGCGGTTGCGGACGGCATTTGAAACCTGGCAGCGCGAGGTACCCGACCTGGGGGCGACCCCCGAAAAAGAGTTGATTCGCCGCTGGTGGAACGGGGCCGAGGTACCCCCCACGACCGCCGACCCGGTCCTGACCCGGCGGGGCGACCGGCTGGAAATCCGCTGCGCGACCGAGGGCGCATCGATCGGGTACCGGCTACTGGGCGAGACCCGCTGGCGCGTCTACACCGAGCCGGTGCGGGTACCCGCGGGCACGAAGGTCCAGGCCGTGGCGCATCGCATCGGGTACCGGCGAAGCCGGGAAGTGGGGGAGTAGGAAGCGGTTCGGGGTTGTTGCCTTGCGGCTCGATGGCGTATCACGGATCGATGATGCCGTTGCTTTCGACGGCTGGACCGGGTACGAACGCCTCCGAAATCAATTGATAATTTCTCCGTTGAGATTCGCCACTTTTTCACGCCATTCCTGAATTTCCTCCGGCGTTAGTCTCGCCCACTCGGTTACTTCGCCGACGATTTTCAGGGGTTCCTGGCTGCGGTAGGAGCGCGTCGGATTTCCCGGAAATTTTTTGTCCGTCACGTTCGGGTCATTTTCAAAACTTCCCGTCGGTTCGACGACGTAAACACGTTCGGGCCCATCGCCTTTGGCCAGGGCGGCGGCCAGTCCCGCCCCATGAAGCAGAGCGGTAAAATAAATGTGATTCATGATGACTTCGGACTTGTAGTTCGACTTGAATCCTGCCGTCAACAAACCGCCAATTGGTAAATCCGCTCTCGTTCCGTGATAAAAAGGACCGCTGTCTAAAACATCCGTCGTACCCAAGTCGATCCGTTCCTTTTTCATCCTGTAACGCAGTGTTTTGAGTAAATGGTTTTTACCGTGACTGAAGACCAACCCCGGCGGAATGGCAGTAAACCACGGTAAACGTCAATTCGTACGTCAGGTCACTGCACGTCCACCTTCACTTTCCTGAACATGAGTGGATTATCACTGATGCGCAGGGCCTTACCACTCGCAGTGGTGACATTCTTGAGAATAACCTCCCGGGTTAGCACGTAGGGAAACTTCTCCTGGTAGGAATCGTCCACCCGTTGTGGATTGAAATCGGCGAAAATGGCGGGACCCAGGTAGTTTTCCGGCGGGTTGGAGTCGTCGATGCGAAGGTTTTCGATGGTGATCCGCTCCGGCATGTAGCAGGTGTACCCAAAATCATGCTGCCCCGAATACGAGCCACTGATCAGGGCCGCCCGGGTGGGTCGGCCGTTGGCGGGTACGAACCGGCAGTTGCGGATCACGAACTCGCCCTGCCAGGTACTGCCGTAGTCGGAGCGCAGGTTAATGAAGCTCCCCCCGCGCACGGTGGTGTTCTCAACGGTCAGGGTACCGCTGCCAATGGCATTGATGCCCATGTGGCCCAGTGTCGAGTTACGGATGGTGGCATTAGCCACGCCCATGTGGGCGTCAAACCGGGAAAAAGTGCACCGGTCGTAGAGCAGATTCTTGCAGTAGTTGGAGCCCAGGATGCCCCAGTACGTGCGGTCGTTGATGTCGTTGGTCTGGCGGCAATTCACGAACGAGACGTTGAGGGCGCGGTTGACCGACAGGTCGTACGTGCCCATCGAGACGGGTTTCCCGGCATTGCCAATGGTCTGGTAGGTTTTGTGTCCGGTCAGGAGGGTATTCTGAACCGTTACGTACGCGCAGTCGCCCATGTTGAGAAAGCCGCCGTAGGGTGCCCCGTGGTCGCCTTCGCCCGTAATGCGGTGCTCCAACCGATCCACCACCACGTGAGAGCGCCGGATGGCGATGTTTCGGGTGTAGTAGGTGTACTTCGATTCCGCCTGGTTGGCGATGGTAGTAAAACGCCCGCCGGTGAGGTGCAGCGGCTTTTCGTCGATGGGCAGCGCGGTGATTTCCGTGATCTGGTCGAAGTCCCAGATGATGGGCGCGTTCGGATCGACTTGGCCGTTTTTGTCAACGACAAAGAGATCGGTCTGCGAAGCGCCCGCGTTCTGGTTCAGCCCAAACCGGATGTAGCGCTTGACGTGCGAATTGGTCACCGTAATCAGACAAGGTCCGGGCAGGGAGGCGTCGATTTTTTCCTGGTTCCGTTTTAGTGACGTGATCCCTTGCGGGGTAAACGGTTGCCGACTGGAGCTGACCACGAAAACCGGGGCATTCCGGTTTTGCACCTTGGTATCGTCGATGAGGAAAGCCGCCGTCCCGAAATCGGTGTCGGTCCGGATGACGGCGGTGCGCTCCTTGCCGCTGATGTAGTAGGTCGCGCCCTCGTCCGCTTTCACCGGCAAACCCTGCTGATTGGCGAAGGCATGGGCTCCGGCAATCGCGTCGATGTCATCGGTTTTGCCGTCTCCCCGCGCGCCGAAATCGCGGTACCGGACCCATCCCCGCGTCTGGAAGGCGCGAACCTCCCTGGGGGAGACGTTCACCTGGAGCTTCCCGTTTTCAATGGTGCGTACCTCCGTTTTCCCGCTCTGGAACGTGAGGACTACCTGAGTCGTCGAGTTTGCCGTCTGCCCCCGTGCCACGATTGCCGCGAACACGAAGAACCACATGAATTTACTTTTCATGCGCACAGTGGTTTTGACAGGGAGTAGCCGTTGCAACAGTCGGTTCATCGTTGGGTTTACTATAAATCGTACTTCTCCTCTAAAAAGGCAATTTTGGGAGGAATTGCCTTTTCCAGCGCGCGCATCATGCGCACGTAATTGAGGAGCGAGTATTTGGCCTGAAGCATCACGTTGGCGTACTGCCGCAGCAACTGAGGGTCGGTGGACAAGAGCTTTAGGGGAACCGGTCTACCAGCCGACTGCGGCGCGGTGGTGGGTGTAAAGTAGGCGTAGTCGAAAAGTTGGACCGACAGGTCGTTGATCTTGCCCATGCGCACATTCTCAATGTAACTGCCCTGGCTTTCAATGGTTTCGCAGGCTTGGTCGTAGAGCGTGATGGTGTCCGAGGCCGGTTTGTTGCGGATCAGGCGCAGACCACCCGAGTTTTTTAGTTGAGTAATGGTTCGTTTGCTGAACGCCATCAGGTACCGGGTTCCGGCGTAGCGGCTCTGCAGGCGATAGAGCGTACGCAAGTTGCGTTCGTTAAGCGGCTTCGTGTATGCCATCTGTAAGATGGTGTCGAACGCCATCGCCTGCTTTTCGCAGAAAGCGGCCACGTCTTCGATTTTACCCTGATCGACCTTCATATCCGCCACCATCGACTCGATGAATTGCCGCTCCCGATCTTTCTCAATTTTGTGCTCCAATTGGTACTCGGCCAGCGAGCCGCAGAAAACGGCCAGAAACAGCATCCCAAATTCCCGGAGGTAGCTTTTCCAATTCTTGGGGCCGTCGTGGTGGGCGTGGTGATGAACTTCCATGGGGGAGTTGGGGGCGTAGATGGGTGGCTAAAGTAGAGGGCCACGTCTGCGCTTTGGAATGTAGAACTGTGCGGCAAAGATAGCGACGGATCGGGTGGCGTGAGGTAGTCAAGTGGGCGGGGTGGCGCTTCAAGCGCCGAACTTGGGCATTCGCGTCGCAGACGTGGACAAATGGGGGCGATTATAGAGTAGAACTATAAAAATTTGTGGGCAACTAAACTATAGGTATGTTGGGCTTGCGCCGAGTGACCGAAGCCCGGTGATGATGGAATCAACTGCTACCACCCGTGTGCCAACCGACCCACTTTTATTCTGACCGCCTGGCCATTTACAGGCTGGTTTTACCCTGGCGAGTACCGGCTACGGTGCGCCCAAAGAAGTACGCACAAAAGACCGAATGGATTCCAAACTCAAGGCCTTCCGGACGTCGTGTTTAATTCCTGGTTGCACGAGGAATCGAACGGGAACGCCCTTTCGACGGAGGGCCGCTTCGAGCCACTGGCTGTTTTCGATGGGAACAACGGGATCCTGGTCGCCGTGAATGAGCAGAAACGGGGGGGCGTCCGGGCTTACAAAGGAAATGGGATTGGCGAGTCGGACGAGCCGCCGACGGGTTGATACCGGCCCGCCGAAGTATTGGTAGTACAGCGAGGTCGGGTCGTCGGGGTTTTCGGAAGGATCGCGCTGTTTCAACAGCGCCAGATGACGGCGAAAATCAGTCGGTCCGCATTCGTCAATCACCGCCTGTACCCGGCTCGATACACCCCGAATGGCACACTGTCGCTCAAAGATGCGCGCGTCGCCCGACGTACCCAGCAACGCGGCCAGTTGCCCGCCCGCCGAATTGCCCCAGACGCCGATGCGCGCTGGGTCGATGCCGTAGCGAGCGGCGTTCTGGCGGATGAATTTAACGGCATCCTTGGCATCGAGCAATTGCGCCGGGAATGGAGCAACGTGACTCAATCGGTACTGCACACTCACCACCACGAATCCATCCCGAAGTAGTTCGATGGGCCGCGGGTTGCGTTTGGTGCCTTCGCGCCAGCCCCCGCCGTGGAGCCACAGCATCGCCGGAGCGGGGCGAGTGCCGGAATCGGGCCGGTACACGTCGAGTCGGAGCGATAGCGTGTCGAGCCGTTTGTAGACGACGTCCGCGTAAGTCGGTGGGGGTACCTGGGCGGTCGCGGCGGTACCCAACAGCAGGGCCAGCAGGAGTTTGTTCATCGACTGTCGTGGAATTGAAAAAAGGCTTCAAGGACGGCTTCGGGCGCTTCGAGCTGTGGGTAATGCCCGATGCCCGGCAACTCGACTACGTCAGGCTCCGGAATCAACGTGCGGTAGCGTTCGACCATCTGCGCGCCCGAGACTGGGTCGGCCAGCCCGTCGATGAGCCGCAGGGGTACGGTGGTTTGTTGCAGAGCCGCCACCCACCGGCTGCGGTACTGCCGACGCTCAGCGATGTACCGGATGAGCCGGTGCAAATTCCGCTCCCCTTGCTGGCGGTGCATCAGGTGCCAGTACGCGGCGTATTCGTCGGCGGTGGGCTGCGTGTCGGGAGCAAACAAGGCCGCCAGCGAACGCCGAAAGCGCGTTTCGGTCGCCAGCCGGGCGAGTACCCATCCCCAACGACCGAGCAGCCGTTTCTGGATGGGCAGGGCGTGGTGCGTTTCGGGGAAGAGGCCGCCGTTGAGCAGGCACACCGACTGAATCTCTGCCGTACCCCGCTCCGACTGCCGGGCCAGGAGTTCCTGGGCCACCGTGTCGCCGATGTCGTGCGTGAGCAGGTGGTACCGGTCGATTTTTTTCTGCCGGAGCAGGTCTTCGACCCCATCCGCCTGACCCCGCATCGAATACGGGTACGGGCGCGGTTTATCCGAAAAACCAAACCCCAAAAAATCCGGGGCCAGCACCCGGAAGCGGGCCGTCAGGGCATCCCAGCAGCGGTGCCAGTCGTAGGAGGCCGTCGGAAAGCCGTGTAGCAACACCAGCGCCGGTCCCGCTCCCGCTTCCTGGCAGAACAGTCGCCTGGGGCCGTCGTTTTGATCCTGGCAAATCACGTAGTGGCCCCTACTCTCCCAATCGGCCAGCGCGTAGCTCATCGATCAGTACCCTGGGTTTTGGGTGAGGGCTTTGTTAAGGTCCATCTCCCGCTGCGGAATCGGATACAACACGTTCGTGGCCTTGATGGCGGGGGCCGTGGCGCGCTTGGCGTCCAGGAGTCGCCCCCAGCGCACCAGGTCGAACCAGCGATGATTTTCACCCACCAATTCTTCGCTGCGCTCCTTGTAGACCTCCTCGCGGAAGGCCTCTTTCGTCAGGCCTGCGGCGTCGGCGGGGAGGGGCGTGCGCCGGGCGGTACCCTCGCCCCGCGCGCGGGCTTTGATCCGGTTGAGGGCGGCGTACGCGTCGGCGGGCGGCGTGGCCGCGGTTTCATTGAGGGCTTCGGCGTACATGAGCAGCACGTCGGCGTAGCGCAGAATGGGCAGGTTGTTGTCGCCGTCTTCGGCATTGGCGAAGTTGAGGCGCGTTTCATCGAAGTATTTCCAGCAAGCCGGGTACGGAAACACGAAGGTCTGCCCCGCCGGGCTGGTGTAGCGCGTGGCGAACGTCACCGACTTGCGATAGCTGAGCGTGTACGCATCGAAGTACGCTTGCAGAATGCGAAACACGCCGTACCCCGTGTCGGGCGTACCAGGGGTACCCGTTGGCGCAAAAAAGGGCTGGTACAGACTCCCGGCTACGTTGGCCTTTGCCTCACGCGAAAAAATGTGTTCGCGGCTGCCTTCGTTGGCCACTTTCCACAACTCGGCGTAGTCGGGTACCAGATCGTGGCGACCCGAGTCCATCACTTCTTTGCACTTGGCCGCGGCGGCCGTCCAGTTTTTCTGGGTCAGGAACACCTTCGCCAACAGGGTTTTGGCCGCCCAGCGCGTGGCCCGGCCGCGTTCGCTGGTGGGTACCTGGTCGGGCAGGACCGCTTCGGCTTCCTGCAAATCCTTGATGACCTGCGCGTACACGTCCTCCAAACTGGCGCGGGGTACCTGCACGTCGTCCTGCACCTGGGTGGTGGCGCGGGTACGGAGGGGTACGCCGCCAAACCAGCGCACGAGGTTGAAGTAATGCAGCGCCCGCAGAAACTTGCCCTCGGCCACGTACCGCGCCCGGCGTTCGTCGGTCAGGGTGCTGATGCGCGGAATGTAATCGACCAATTCGTTGGCCCGGTTAATGCCGATGTAGCAGGCCTGCCAGACCCATTCGAAGTGGGGATTGGCGGGCGAAAACGTGTACGTGTGCACCTCGAAACGGTCGGCGCGCAGGGCCACCATTTGCTCGGTCGAGACGTCGTTGAGGATGAACGTCGAGAAGTTGTAGTACTTCCGGTAATCGGCCGTGCGGTTGGCGTTGCCCAGAATTTCGTACGCTCCGACGACGGCCGCGTTGGCGTCGGCTTCGGTCTGGTAAAAATTCTCGGGCGTGATTAAACTGACCGGGTTTTCGGTCAGGAAGTTCTGGCAACCCGGCAACACCAGCGTCGCCGCGCTCAGGAGGAGGAGTTTCAGCGTTTTCATGTGATTCGGTACGAGTTAGAGGCCCAGGTTGACGCCCACGAGTACGATTTTGTTCGGCGGGTACGAACCCCAGTCTACGCCCTGGCGCAGGTTGCTCTGCCCGAACGAGCCCACTTCGGGGTCGTAGCCGAGGTAGCTCGTCTGGGTAAAGAGGTTTTGCCCGCTCAGGTACACGCGCGCGCTGCGCAGCTTCATCGGTTGGAGAAGTTTCTGCGGCAGGTTGTAACCCAGCGTCAGGTTACGTAGCCGCCAATAGGCCCCATCCACGACCCAGCGGCTCGAAACGACATCGGCCCCGCCCCCCGCAAAATTGGCCCGCGGTACGGTATTGCTCGGGTTGGTGGGCGTCCAGCGGTCGCGCACGAGGCCGAGCTGATTGCCGCTGACGAGGTTCGTGGCGTGGCGCACGGGCTGGCCGTAGATGTGGTTTCCCGATACGCCATTGACGAATACGCTCAGGTCGAATCCCTTGAAACTAAAGCTGTTCGTGATTCCGTACACGAGCGTCGGTAAGCCCTGACCCAGAATGACCCGGTCGCTGGCGTTGATGACGAGGTTGTTGTTGCTGGCGTCGGCGTTGAAAAACAGCGGATCACCGGGTTTGTTGAAGGACCCCAGGACGGCCAGCCGCGCGACGTCGTCACTGGTTTGAATGTTGCCGATGTAGCGGTAGCCGAAAAACGAGCCAACGGGTTCACCGACCCGCAGGATGCCCGCCCCGGCGTCGCGATCGATGTTGTAGATGATTTCATTGACCCCACCCAGCGATCGCACCCGGTTGCGGGTACGGGCCAGGTTGAAGCTGGTTTCCCACCGGAAGGCCCCGCCGAGGTTCACCGTGTTGAGGGCCAGTTCGAGGCCCAGGTTTTCTACCTCACCCAGGTTCTGGAGGCTCGTGGCGTAGCCAGTCGTGTAGGGCACGGGAGCTTCGAGTAGCAGGTCGGACGTTTTCTTGTAGAAATAATCCGCCGTCAGCCGCACGCGGTCGCGAAAAACGGCCAGGTCGAGGCCGACGTCGGTCTGGGCGGTGCGCTCCCAGCTCAAGTTCGGGTTGGGTACGCGCGTGGGGACTAACCCCACCGCGTACACGTCGCCGATGGGGTACGTGACGGCCGAGTACGTAGCCAGCGACTGGTAGGTACCAATTTCCTGGTTGCCGGTCACGCCGTAGCTGGCCCGGAGTTTCAGTTCGCTGAGCAGGGTACTGGTTTTCAGGAATTCTTCTTCCGAAAGCCGCCAGGCCGCCGACACCGACGGGAAGGTACCCCACTTGACGTCCTTGCCGAAGCGCGACGACCCGTCGGCCCGCACGGTGGCCGTCAGGTAGTACCGGTCGGCGAAGGCGTACGTAACCCGCCCCAGAAACGAAGCCAGCGACCAGTCGACCGTCTGCGAGCGCGAGGGCAGCACGTTGGCCCCCAGCAGCAGGTTGTTGTACTGCGGAATGTCGCTGCCGAAGTTGCGCGCCCCGGCAAACACGCGCTCGTTGAGGTACTTCTGAGCCGTAAAGCCCCCGAGCACGGTCACGGTATGGCGGCCCAGCGTACGGCTGTAGGTCAGGGTGTTTTCGGTCAACCACTGCGGGCTGAATACCGTGCTGATGCTGGCTTCGCCGCCCAGGGCCGAGGCGGCATTGGGGTTACGGTCGATGTAATTGTTGCGTTTGACGTTCAGCAAATTTCCCCCGCCGCTGAGCCGGAGCGTCAACCCGGTCAGGAGCTGCACGTCGAGGAAGGCATTGGCCAGGATGTTGGTCGTAAACGTGCGGTCGGTAAAACCGAAAGCCCCCAGCAGCGGATTGCTGAACGGATCGACGGTAATCTGGGAAACGCGGTTCAACTGCCCGTCGGGCGTGTAGGCACGCTCGGCGGGTGGCGTTTTGAGCACGCCGAAGAGCGTCAGGCCGTTGCCGTCCTGCCCGCCGCCGTGGGCATCGGTATTGGCCCCGTTGTTGACCGAAAAGGACGTCGTCAGGTTCACGCCTACGTTGACGCGATTGCCGACGCGCTGGTCGATGTTGACCCGCAGGCTTCCCCGTCGGAACGCTGAATTTTGAATAATTCCCAGTTGACTGAAGTAGTTGCCCGACACGGCGTAGCGCGTGCGTTCGGTACCCCCGGTCAGGCTGAGGTTGACGTTGCTGATGGGCGCGGCCCGAAACAGTTCGTCCTGCCAATCGGTGTTGGTCGTTACGGCGGCGGGGTTCGGAAACAGCGGGGGTTGCACGGGGGTGGCGTTGGCACGGGCCTCGTTCTCGAATGCCACGTACTCGGGCGTCTGGAGCAGGTCGAGCTTGCGCTGGAGGGTCTGCACGCCGGTGTAAGCCGATACGTCTACCTGACTGCGACCCGTCCGACCGCGTTTGGTGGTGATGATGACGACGCCGTTAGCCCCGCGGGTTCCGTAGATGGCCGTGGCCGAGGCGTCTTTCAGGACGTCAATCGATACGATGTCGTCGGGATTCAGGGCGCTGAGGGCCGAGTTGGGCGGATTGAATTCTCCGCGTACCCCCCCGCCGTCGTTGGCGGCAATGTCGTTGATAATCGGAAAGCCGTCGATGACGTAAAGCGGTTCGTTGCCGCCCGAGATGGAATTGGCCCCCCGAATTCGAACCGACACGCCCCCGCCGGGCCGCCCGGAAGTAGAGGTGACCTGCACCCCGGCCACGCGGCCCTGTAGGCTCTGGTCGAATGAGGAAACCGCCACGGCCTTGATTTCCCGCTCCGATACCGAGGCAATGGAGCCCGTCAGGTCGCGCCGCCGCTGGGTTCCGTAGCCCACCACCACCACTTCGTTGAGGGCACTTTCTTCAGCGTTGAGCACCACGTCGAGGGCGGTACGCCCCGCCAGATCGACTTCTTGCCGCACGTACCCTACCGAACTGAACACGAGCGTCGTCACGGCGTCGGTCACGGTCAGGCTATAGCGGCCCTCGGCGTCGGTCACGGTACCCCGGTTCGTACCCTTGGCCACCACGCTCACGCCCGGCAGCGGCTTGCCGTCGTCGGCGGCGGTGACGCGTCCGCGGATCGTCTGGTCAAGGCGTGCGCGAACGCCTGATAGCAGCAGGGTACGCGAAGCGAGCAATTCGGTTTCTATCCCCCCCACGGGCCGCAGAATCGTCCCGCCCTCGGCGGGTCCGTGCGGCTCTGGCGTGGTTGCTCGCCGTGATGCATCGGCTGCCGGGCTGACCACGTAAATCTGACCGCCTACCTGCCGGTACCGCAGGCCGCTGCCATCAAGCACCCGGTCCAGAATTTTCGGGAGCGAACCCCGGTCAACGCCCGGAGCGTTGACCGGATGCTGACCAAACTGCTGCTCATCGTACGAAAAGTAGATGCCGTGACGTTGGTGCAGCCGGTACAGGGCCGCCGCCAGCGTGGTTCGACGGTTTGGCGCGCTCGTTTCGTTGGACGGCACAGGGGAATCAACCCATCGGGAATGGGAACGATGCTGTGCCGGAGCCGGGGTCAGAGCCAGGTGCAGAATCAGCGTGAAAAGGAATACGTGTTTCATGGAGGAGAGAGGTTACTGTAAATCAAAATCAGATTCGGTACCGCGGAGGGTGAGCCCATACGTTTCGGCCACGGCCCGGAGCAGCACCCGCCCATCGGCGGGGATGGGCAGGATACCCGTGTACGTCCGTTTGCCCAAGTCCGGGTCGGCCAGCCGAATGCGGTAGCCGTAACGATCTTCGAGGGATTGAAGTACTTCGGCCAACGGGACGGCTTCAAACACAAACCGGTTGTCGGTCCAGGAGCGGTACGTAGCCGCCCGTACGCGCCGCCGGGTCAGCGTGGAATCACTGAATTGCACCCAATCGCCGGGACTGAGGCGTAGCACGGGCCGGGCGGCGGGCCGGAGTTGCACACGTCCTTCTTCGAGTACCACGCGGGTGGCGCGTCGTCGGGCGCGCACGTCAAAGCGGGTTCCGAGTACCTCGATGGCCGTCTGGTCGGTGCGCACGACGAAGCGGCGCTGGTCGGTCGTTTTCCGAACTTCGAAGAACGCCCCGCCTTCCAGCCAGACTTCCCGCGAGAACCGGCCCCAGCCGTCGGTGCGCGTGCGCAACTGACTGCTGGCGTTGAGCGTCACGTGGCTGCCATCAGGCAATTCGAGGCGGCGCGTTTCACCGACGCGGGTCTGGTAAAGTTGGGTCGCGAAGGGGCGTACGGCAGCCCACCACCCGACCAGCAGCGCCACGGCCGCCGCCGCGGCATAGCCCCGCCGGCGGCGCGTCAGGGGTACGACGGGCGTTGCGGGTTGCTGCTCTGAATCACCCAGTTCCTGCCGGAGTCGGTGCCATTCGCGCTCGGTCGTGGCGGATTCGTCGGGTTGGCGTTCGTGCAGAAACAGCACCAGGGTCCGGGCCTGGGCCACGGCGGTTCGCTGGTCGGGGTGGTCGACGAGCCACTGCCGCCAGTAGGCGTCGGTGGAAGGGTCGGGCTGCGTGACCCAGGCCACGAAGCGGGGGTCCTGGGCGAGGGTTTCGGGAGCGAGGGGGGGAGAGGCCATGCCGGAGCGCAACGGTTTGTGCGGAAGACAGGCCCGTCGGCCACAGCACTACCCTCGCCGCCGAAACTTTTTTTTCAGAAAAGAAATCGGTAGTCCGATCGAACACAGCAACACCCCCGAAGCGGTACGCATCTGCGCCCGCAGTGCCGTCAGACCGCGGTGAACAAAATTATGCGCCGTCTGAAGCGATACCTGCATGAGGTGGGCTACTTCGTCGGGGGGCAGACCTACGAAGTACCGCAGGTGCAGGGCTTCACGCTGGCGAGCGGGCAATGCGGCCAGGGCCTGCTGTAATTCCGTCCGCAACTGCTCGGAAAGTTCGTGGGCCACGAGCAGTTGCTCGGTGTCGATCTCGATGCCCCAGGCAATGGCGTCAGAATCGAGAACGGCCCGGTCCGGTTCATGCCGGAACGAACCCTGGAGGAGCCGACGGAGTGAGCCAATCAGGTAAAGTCGCGGCGATTGGCACTCGCGCAGGCGGGTACGGTAGCGGTGCAGATTTAGAAACAGGTCCTGAATGCAGTCTTTGACCCGTTGGTCATCGTGCACCAGACTCCGCCCGTAGCGCAGCAGCAGGGCGTAATTCGCCCGGTACAACGCCTCGAAAGCCTGATCGTCGCCCTGCCGGAAACGATCCCAGTCGGAAGTACTCATCGGTCCGTGTGAAAAGAGACGTTCGTATAACCACGGACGTTTCTTTTTGTTGAGTTTCTGTCTGAACGAGCGCGCGTTGAGAAATGCGGCTATGCCATCGAGATAGTGCAGGATGGATTTGGAATCTTTCCTGCGCGGGTCACTTGAAGTGACCCGCAACGATTTTACGATGGACAAGGAGTTTGCCTCCTTTCAGGCCCTCACAGAAAGTAGTGTTTACGTAACTGCCGTGCCTGCGGGTTGCCATCGGTTTCGATCTGAATCGGGTGCAGATCCGGTTTGTACAGGCCAACGGCTATTGGCCAGCGGTTCATGTCAAGCTAACCAAGGATCTTCTGGCACGAGTCGGCGGCTCGTGCCTCAAGTAAGCTCGGCAGGTAGGACTGGATTGGCTGGCAAGGCACGAGTCGCCGACTCGCGTCAGACGGGGGAGAGGCGAGTCAAACGCCAGATGCGGAGGAATGTGAGTTGGCTCATTCACCGGGACAGAGTCCCTACTTTTTATCAGAAATCCGTAAAGCCCTCACGGAACTCTACGGATAGATTGAGAAGGTGCCGGTTATGAAAGGATGGTGACCGATAACGGAACAGGTATTGCCGAAGTGCAGGAAATAGAATTCCGTCAGCCCAGGCTTACTGAAGCCGAATTTATAGATAATTGTTGATGATTTTTACCATAGCACAATTTATAACGTCAAGCTGGATATGCTGCCAAATTGAAAAACAAAAAGCTGAAACACCGTTTCTGTCAGCCTGCATTTTGGCAATACCATGTTAGGCGTATGTGCTTCATTAGTCTATGCAAACAAGGCAATTTGTCCATTATTTATAGGTGTCATTTCGTCAATAAAACTGTCCCATAAATTCAGTGTCAAATTGAGGTTATACTTTCCGTTTAGCGTTTCAAGTTCTGTTTGCAGGTTCGTCTTGTCAATTTGTTTAGCTAATTCTAAGAGATCAATTCTCATTAAAATATCTTTTGTAAAAGTCCTTTTAGCGTCAGGAAAAGTTACTGATTGTAAAAATTGGACTGTCGTGTCGGAGTTTAAAAGAATTAAAGCATAAACAGCAAATTCGATTTTTTCAAAACCTATCAAATAACAAGTATCGTCAAGCATTACAGGCTTGTTGTCCTGTGGCAGAATAAGTGTAAAATGAAATGTCTTGTAAAGACCTGAAATGGCAACTTTGTAAGGTTTAAATGAATAGTCGCCAATGCCGAAAATTGAAAACAAAGGTTTGTTGTTGTAAATGCTTGATTTTCTCGCTTCAAAATTTGCTTGATGCTGTGTCAAGTATTGATAGGTAAGAGGATATTCTGTTTTAATGTATTTAGTCTCCTGTCCAACTTTCTTTTGAGTAACAATCGTAAATTTTCTTGTCTGATTAATTACGGTGTTTTTAAGATCTGAACTTTTAAGAATACCGTAAACTAAATCATCTTCGAGTTTTACTTCTTCGTTAAGTCCATTTACGTAATGTCCGTTCACCTTGTCTAATTCCATTACAGTTGAACAGTCGTGTTTTAAGCCCTGACGCCAAACAAAAGGACACTCTCCGTCAATCTCTTTTGTGTGAATGTAAGTGTCAATATTTGAAACAAACTTATCGTTCAGCCAGCCAAATTTGAGTTGAGATATTTGATTGTTGTAAAAATCAAATTCAATGCAATCAAATGTCGGATGGGAGTTTAGCTTGCAATAGAACAAAGCTGCTTCTACGGAAACATCGAACTCTTTTTTGCTGTCAATGCAGTGTTTTTCAATAGATGAAATTTTGTAACGGTTTTTATTTTGGTCGTAGACAATGTTTTTAATCACAGAGTTTTTAACCAAAAACAATAAATTCCCATTTAAATTTTGAAAAGTTTCAATCATAGTCAGTGTAATAAATTCAGCAATGTCGAAATTGCCTTTGCCTGTCATTGCATCTAAACCACTATGATTTTTGAAATTTGTCTTTTTAGGTAGATTGGTCGAATTAAGACTACCCAATTTTGAATTGGTTACCCAAGGCGGGTTTCCAATTATTAATATTTCATTCGCTGAATGTTTGTTTGCAATTGCTTTGAAATCGAAGTCGAAAACATTGCAATGAGCTATCAAAATTTCTGGTTTGTTAGTGTCTGGGTTTGAAAGAAAAAAATCTGCAATGCTGAACTTAGTTTCCCAAACATAAGGCTTGTAAATTTCAACTCCGAAAACGTATTTAATGTTTTTAAACTTGCTTAATGAAGCAATAATAAAATTTCCTTTTCCACAAGTCGGCTCAACCACAATTTCAGGGGAAACTCCTTTTAAAGCTAAGTGTAAATCTACTTTATTGGCTAAATCTGAATTGGTTTGAAAGTCTCCATATTCAGCCCTGTCGGGTTCTTCAACAATATTATCCGTAATTGAGAGAATTTCTTTAAGGGTTTCCAATTCTTCTTCACTATCAAAAAAATGTATGATGCCGAAGGCATCATACATTTTTGAATTTGCCTTTTCAAAAGATGTAGTCTTTTTCAGACTGTCACTTAAGTAATCTGAAACCTGTTGGGTAATATTTGCTTCAAATACTTTCATTAAGCAGGCTTGTTGTAGTTTACTATTTTATGTATTCCTGGAACGTCATCACTTAGATTGACAATCCTTTTATACTGCAATCGCCATTGAAGGGCATTTGAAATAGTCAAGTAACCTACTGTGATTTCAGTAGTTAAAATAAGCTCTGATATTTGCTTCAAAGTGATTTCATCCGCTGGGATTTTTATACCATTCAAAAATGATATAATGTCTTCTACATTTGCTCCAACTTTCTTCATATCATTCAAGATACTGGTAGTAGTGAAGTCTGCGGTTCTTTCTTTTGAAACAAATGAACAACTAACAAAATCTAAGTTTGCTGTTTGTGTTTCGGGGTCGTCTTTTTTATCATAGACAAAAACAAGGAGGTTATAGCCAAGTCCGAATATTTTTTGTTTAGCATCTCTGAAAGGACATGAAGATTGTGGCTGAACAATAGAAGTTACTTTGATGTCCGTTAGAATATCATCAGATGGTAGGTCAATTCCTTTGGCGGAAGAACCTACTGATACTTCATATTTGTCTTTAAGATGTTTCTGAAAACTCTGTTCTATAAGTGTTCCAACAGCTTTTCCGTCAGTCACTCCGTATAGCTCTTTATGTTGAAGCTTCGACTGCTCTACACAAAATTGTTCAGCTTCTTGGATGAGAATTTCTATTGTTAATTTCGATTTCATTATGTGGTCTGAAAATTTGCAGCAAGATAGTTAAAAAGGGTCGTCTGTTGAGTTGGTAGGGTGTCCGATTGCATTACGCCTAACATTCCGGTAGACGCAATTGATTAGTGGTCAAACTTGCGTCTATCCGCCAATAGTCCGCAAGTGCTATTGCGTTTACTCACCCAAATCAGATGGATAGACGCAAGATAGCTCTAATCCTTGGTTTGTGTCTCACAGAACGAAAACATTCAAATGCTAAACCGGAGTTAGTATCCGCATCGACCGCTTTCAACAGCAGCGAGCGTATACCGACCACGGCAGCCTACCACGTCCGCTTGCTCATCACGCGGTCCAATTCGGGGCGGGTCATGGTACCGAGTTCGGGGTGGCCTTTTAGCCAGGTCAGAAAGGCCGACTTGATGTCGTCGGTCCACTGGCTGTCGATTTGCCCCGAAGTGTAGCGGCCCGATTTGACGGCCTCGAAGCCAAACTGGTCCTTGCGGATGACGAATTCACACGTCGTGACGACCTGCTCGGCCAGGTGCGCGGGCACGAAGAGTACCCCCTCGCGCTGGGCAATGACCAAATCGCCCGGCAAGACCATCACCTGCCCGATGCGAATGGGCGTGTTGAGGCCCATCAAGACCATTTCTTCGAGAAACGAGGGGTGAAAATCGCGCACGAAGGCGTTGAAACCCGGAATGTTCTGGAGTTCGGCCAAGTCCCGCGCGGCTCCGTTGAAGACGACGCCGGTACCCGTTTTGCTGAAAATCGCGTTGCCCAGCGTCGCACCCATCAGGGTACCCCCGCCGATTTTTCCGAAGGCATCGGCCACGTACACGTCGCCCTTCGTCAGGACCTCGATCGGCCAGGTGTTCGTGTTGCCCTTGCGGCCCTGCTGGGTGGTACCCCGTTCCTTGATGAGCTTCTCGACGTCGGGTCGGGTGGGCATGAATGCCGCCGTCACGGCCCGGCCCGTGACGGGCACGTCGTCGCGGATGAGTTTCCAGCCGCCCTCAAACTGGTTGAGGTACCCCTCGTTTTTCAGGACTGTCCAGGCGTCGTCGATGCCGATGCGCTTGGCGCGTTCGACGAGGTCGTCCGAAATTTTTGGCCGACCGTCGGGGAAGCGTTCGCCTTTCCAGGCGGCGGTCAGAAACAGAAGTTCTTCCTTCGGCATCGTCTGCGCGAAGGCGGAGTACCCCGCGCTGACGAAAAGCGCCGCGAACAGCGCGAGGCTGGTTTTCAACGTCGTCATAACTTATTGCTTGGCGAGGTAGGCGTCGATGTCTTTCGGGGTGACGGCTAATTTCTTGGGGTACTTGCCCACCCAGGCGCGGAATTCGCCCTTGATTTTGTCGGACCAGTCGCCGTGAATTTCGCCCGAAGGGTACTTGCTCTGCTGGAGCAGGACCCGCTCGAACTCGTCGCGCAGGGCCGTCATTTCCGAGGCGGCCACCAGCCCTTCGACCAGGTGCGCCGGGATGAACACCACCCCGTACTCGTTGGCAAACACCACGTCGCCCGGAAAGACCGTCACCTCGCCGATGCGGATGGGCGCGTTGATCGACGTCGGCGTCATGTCCTTGATGTACGACGGGTCGTGACCCTTCACCCAGGCGTTGAAACCCTGCGTGTCCCGCAGTTCCTGCATGTCGCGGACCGAGCCGTAAAAAATCACGCCCTTCCCGGTTTTGCCGTAAATCGCGTTGCCGAGGCTGGAGCCGATGAGGGTACCGTCCTTGATTTTTCCGTAGCCGTCGGCCACGTACACGTCGCCCTTCGTCAGGATGTCGATCGGCCAGATGTTGATGCCGCCTTTTTGCGCGCGGCCCTCGGCCTTGCCCTGCGCCCGCACGAGGCTGTCGAGGTCGGGACGGGTGGGCATGAACTGCGCCGTCACGACGCGGCCCGTCATCGTTTCGCCGGGTTTGAGAATGACCCAGTTTTTCTCGACCTGATTGCGGTACCCCTTGTTGCCGAGGTACCCCCAGATTTGTTCGAGGGTGCAGTTCTGGAGCCGTTCGAGGACGAGGTCGGGTACCTTCGGGCGACCGTCGGGCAGGCGTTCGCCTTTCCACTGGGAGGTGAGGGCCGTGACGTGTTCGGGTGAGGAGCCAACGCGCTGGGCGTGGCTGGAAACGCCCGCGGCCAGGAAAAGCCCGAGCAGGAGTAGCCGTTTTTTCATGATGCTGGTCAGAGGTTTAATCCGGGTGAAAACTTAGCGGTTTTTCCGGTACCCTAAAAATGGAATGCGTTGCGCAACTCCGCTTCGGCGACAAGTACCTTTTTTTTAGCGCCAGGTACCCCGCCCGACGTGCAACCGGTAGCGTGGGTGGAGTCTGGTTTGAGCGGGGCGAAGGTGAGCAGGCGGTTCACGGGAAGGCGCTTTTCCGGTCTAAGGCAAAAAGTGCCGGGTTTATCCTGGGTCAAGGGCAGACGTACTCAGCTCGGACGTTCTGTTTGCCATCGCAGGTGGGGCGCTCCCAGCGCGTGGGATACCCCTGAGCGTTATAGCGGTACCGGTACCGGACGGGGTATGAAAGACAGCCGTCGAGTGTTCCGGTGTAATCGCGAAAGTTAGATACGACGACGTTGGTGAGGGAGAAGGAAGCGATTTGATCGGGAAAGGCGCGGCTTCGGAAGGAGGGATTCCGGTACGAGTCGTAGCTGGACCAGGACTCGTAACTCACTTTTGCGCCGGGGTCATGGGTTTCAAAAGACTTGGTATGGATCAAGTTCCGGGCATCGTATTCGTAGACGGACCGGATACTGGCCCGCTCGGGGCCGTTGTCCAGCAAAAACCATTTTTCCTCCGTGACTCGTCCCACCGTGTCATGGCTGAAGGTACGCCGAGTGTGGGCTCGGAAAGGATCGGTAGCTGTACTGCGCGTCAGCCGGATTGCCTCGGTGAGGCGTTGCCCCTGATACCTGAACTCTTCACGGGTTCTTGCAAACGAGTCGGAATACCGCTGCGTCAGGCGTGCTTTGACGGTACTGTCGGAGTTGTACTCGAAGGTGACGAATTGGTCATTGACTAAGTACCGGTCAATCCGAGTCAGCCGACCCGCCGCGTCGTACTGGTACGCGGCCGTGCTGCCGTCGAAATTGGTCTGGCTCGTCAGGCGGCAGGTATGCCCGGTAAAGGCTTCGACGCTGACGAGCGGGTCAGCTTGTCGACAGGCCGAAACCAGCAGGAGCAGCACAACGAAGAGCAAAACGGGACGCGAAGTAGAAACCATGGCGCTTTTTTCGACCGGACACCGAACTCACCCGAAACGTTGGAGCAGTCTGTGAAATTTTAAATCTCGTCAGCCGCCCGGCTTGCCCAAAACTCTCGCAACCCGTACCTTGCCCGTACCCGCTGCTGCCTGATGACCATCCCCCTCGACGCCCGCGTACTGTTCCTGCTGTTTTGCCTGTTCCAGGGCGCGACGACGAGCGTGCTGCTGCTGCTTTCGGCGCGGCGGCACCCGGCAAATCGGTACCTCGGGCTGCTCCTGGCCGGGCTGACGCTCCACACGCTCGATTCGTTTCTGACCAACGCGGGCCTGTACGCCCGCAACAACGCGCTGTACTTCAGTCCGATTTACTATTCCTGGAGCTACGGCCCGCTGCTGTTTTTCTACGTGCGGACGCTGGCCGCCGGGCGGGACGACTTCCAGCGGCGCGATGCGGTGCATTTCCTGCCGGTGGCGATTCAGTTCGCGTTTTTTGCGGCACTGGCCACACAATCGCTCGACACGAAGACATGGTTCTGGTTCACGATTCACAAGCCCGTCACGCGATACGTCGAGTACTACGTCACCATCGCGCTCGTGCTGGGGTACCTGGCGTGGAGCCTGCGGTTGCTGCGCACGGCCCCCGTGCCGCCGAACTGGCTGCGGCCTTTCCTGCTGGGCCTCGGGGCCTTTTACGGACTGGCGATTTTTTACCCGGTTTTTTCGACGCTCTGGCTGCCGCCGAAGGCCCCGAAGTTTTACCTGACCGAGCAGATTCTGCCCGTGTTCGCGTACTGGCTCGGGCTGGTGGGGTACCTCCGCGGGCGGGCGACGGTACCCGTCGCCAAACCCAAACCGCGCCCGGAGGTCGGACTGGACCAGCTCGACCGCCTGAAACGCGCCATGACCGACGACGGCCTCTACCGCAACCCCACGCTCACGCTCGCCGACCTCGCCGCGCACGTCGGACTTTCGGCGGCGGCGGTGTCGGCCCGCCTGAACGCGGGCCTGGGGCAGTCGTTCAACGAGTTCGTGAACGGGTACCGGATTGAGGATGTCAAACGCCGGTTGGGTACCCCCGACGTCGAGCGGCTGACGATTCTGGGCCTTGCCTACGAGGCGGGGTTTAACTCGAAGACGACGTTCAACCGGGTTTTTAAGGAACTCACGGGCGTCTCGCCGAAGGAGTATCAGAAGGGTTTAGCGTTTAGGGTTTAGAGTTTGGAGTGAGTGTCTTTCAACTCTAAACCCTAAACGCCAAACCCGAAACTCACCGCCCGACTTCACTACGCAAAATCGTCGTAGAAAAACTGCTCGCTTACGATTTTGTCGTCGCGTACCTCAAACACGCCGATCTGTTCCTTCATCCGGCGCGTTTCGCCCTTCATCGTGACGTCCATGCCCATCGCACAGGCGAAGTGGTTGCCGGAAACGACGGGTTCCCCGCACGAACCGCCGTGCAGTTCCTCCACCATTCGCTGGAAAAAGCCGAATTCCTTCTGGCGCATGGCCTCCAGGCCCTGCACCCGGAGGGGAAGCTGCGAGGCGTTTTCGGGTTCGATGCTCACGGCATCGGGCAGGTACAGTTCGTCCTGGATGGCTTCGAGTCGGGTGCCTTGCTGGACCAGTTCGTAGTACCGGTTGGCGACTTCTTGGGTAGTCATGGTTGCGTGTGTTTTAACGGTTACGTTTGCAAACCTCCGGGGCGCGGGTGACAACCCTGTGTCAGCAGGGTTTCCGACCATCCGAATTCTTCCTCCATGAACCGACTCGACCGCCTCACCGCCCTGCTCCTGAACCTCCAGACCCGGCGCGTCGTGCGGGCGCAGGATTGGGCCGAGCGCTTCGGCGTCAGCCTCCGCACGGTCTACCGCGACATCCGCTCGCTCGAAGCCGCCGGGGTACCCATCGGGGCCGAGGCGGGCGTGGGGTACTTCCTGAATGACTACCATCTGCCGCCCGTCGTGTTCACCCAGGCCGAAGTCAGTGCTTTGCTCGTGGCGGCGAAGTGGGCCGAGACGGGTACCGACGCTTCGCTGCGCGAGCCGTTTCGGACGGCCTTCGACAAAATCCGGTCGGTATTGAAACGCGGCGAGCAGGACCACCTGACCGACCTCGAACCGCGGGTGATGGTCTCGACCCCGCCGCGCCCCGAGCCCGTTTCCGACGACCTGCTCCACCGGATTCAGGCCGCGCTCGTGCAGCAACGGATACTCGCGATTGAGTACCGGAGCCTTTCGTCCGACGGTCCGACCCGCCGCGAGGTCGAACCCATCGGCTTGCTGCACTACGGCCTGGGCTGGCACCTGATTGCGTACTGCCGGATGCGGCAGGCGTACCGCGATTTTCGCACGGACCGCATCGCCGAACTCCACGAAACGCCGCAGGTTTTCACCCGGCGCGATCGGCTGACCCTCGCCGCGTACCTCGACGCGATGCGACGGGCGGAAAACCTCGAAGAAATCGTCGTCTGGTTTGATTCGTCGCTGGTGCGGTTCGCTCAGGAGCAGCGCTGCGCCTTCGGATTCGTGGAGGAAGAACGCCTCGGCGACCGCGTGCGGATGCGTTTCCTGACGCAGTTTACCGAAGGGCTCGGCCGCTGGCTGCTGATCTTCGGCAACGGCGTGACGATCGAAGGGCCGGAGTCGTTTCGGGAACAGGTGCGCGGGTACGCGCACGAAGTGTGCGACCACTACCGCTGACCCGGCGCGTGCCCACGCTGCGCGTGGCACGCTTCACCGAACAAGCAAGGAAATCCCAGGCGTGCCACGCGCAGCGTGGGCACACGACGTAAAATCGTTCAACCCTGCTGACACAGGGCTGTCACCGGGCCGGTTTTCCTTTGTCGTGTTCAATCAAAAAACCAACACGACCATGACGACCGAACTCGAAGTACCCGAACAGGCGCTGCGCGTCACCGAAATTCCGGCGTTCACGGCCCTGACCGTTTCGCTGCGGGCCACGTTGCCGAACCTCGTCGAACGGGCCATGCCCCTTGACGAAGCCCTCCGCGCCGAAGTCGCCCGGTTGGGCCTGCCCGAGGCCCCGACGCAGTGGATTTACACGGGCGTCAGCGCCGACCCGACGAACGAGTTTGGGCTGACGATTGCCCTGCCGGTACCCGCGCCGTTGGACGAACCGACCGAGGGTTTCCAGTTTCAGACCGTCCCGGCCTTCCGCTGCGCGAGCTATGCCTTCCGGGGTCGTTGGAGCGATTTCAGCGTGCTGTACGACGTCCTCTTCGCCCAGCTCTACCGCGACGGCCACCGGTACAACGGCCACGTGCGCGAGGTGTACCGCGTGGTCGACCTCGAACGCCCCGAGCAATGCGTGACGGACATTCAGTTGGGATTGGCGGAATAAAATTCCCCCTTTGGCTCACGCGCCTACCCCCCGCACAAGGGGGATTAGTAGTCCCAAAATCCTCGAATCACCGAAATTGGGACGACGGAACGGTATCTTGCGGCGTAGGTTCGCCGAAAAAACCCCTCGTCCATGCGCCGAATTGCCTGCCTCGTTTTGCTCGGTCTGAGCGTTTCGTTTGTTCCGCTCCCAAAACCCGATCCGCGCATCGCCGCCGTCGAAAATGGGTTGAGTACCTACCTGCCCGTCGCGGGAGTACCTGGTCAGAACCTTCTCGACCGGATGCGGGTCTACGGGGTACCCGGCCTGAGCATCGCCGTCATTCACGAAGGCAAACTCGCCTGGGCGAAGGGCTACGGCTGGGCCGACACGCTGCGGAAGGTACCCGTGACGACCGAGACGCTGTTCTCCGCCGGGTCGGTCAGCAAACCCGTTGCGGCGCTGGGGGCACTGCGGTTGGTGGAATCCGGAAAACTGGGCCTCGACGCGCCCATCGACGAGTACCTGAAGTCCTGGAAAACGCCCCAGAATGAATTCACCCGCCAGCAGCCCGTCACGCTGCGGCACCTGCTCAGCCACACGGCGGGTACCACGCAGCACGGGTTCTGGGGCATTCAGCCCGGCGACACGCTTCCGACGGTACCCCAGATTCTCAACGGCGAACGGGTGGCGCAGTCGCGGCGCGTCGACGTCGACTTCGTGCCGGGTACGCAGTGGCGGTACTCAGGCGGCGGCACGACGGTGGCCCAACTGGCCGTGATGGACGTGACGAGCGAACCCTACGCCGAGGTACTGCGGAAAACCGTCCTCGACCCGCTCGGGATGCGGCGGAGTACCTTCGCCCAACCGTTGCCCGAAAGCTGGAAAGAAAACGCCGCCTGGCCGTACTGCCGCCAGAACTGGTTTAAAGGCCAGCCGCACGTGTACCCGCAGCAGGCCGCCGCCGGGCTGTACAGCACGCCGAGCGATTTGGCGCGGTTCGTCGTCGAAATCCAGCGGGCCTACGCCGGGAAGTCGAAGGTACTCCGAACCGAAACCGTGCGGACGATGCTGACGCCCGTCCCGACGAAAATGTCCTGGGGCCGCGGCTACGGCTTCGCGACGATGGCCCTCGACCAGACCGACATGGGCCTGGGCTTTTTCCTCGGAAACCGCAGTGACGGCGGTTCGGACACGTACTTTTTCCACACGGGCCAAAACGCCGGGTTCGTCACGTACTGCATCGGGAGCCTGCGCGAGGGCAACGGGGCCGTGGTGATGATCAACGAAAACGACGCCGACGGGCTGCTGCACGAAGTCATCCGCAGCATCGCGAAGGCCTACGGCTGGCGGGGATTCCTGCACGAACCCCTCCAGCCCCTGGCGCTGACGGCCACCCAACTCGACGCCTTCGCCGGTACCTACCGCCGCGGCGAGGAGCGCATCACGCTGACCCGTCAGGGTACCCACCTGGTGCAGAACGGCGAGGGCTGGCGTCGGGGCATCGACGCGTACCTGACGGGACCCGACACGATTCGCTTCACCGACTACGTCACCGAGGGCGTGTTTACCCGCGACGCGCAGGGCCGGATCAAATCCTGCGAGGGGATGCTGAACGGAAAGAAAATCTGGGAGATGGTGCGGGTGGAGTAGGAAAAACCCTGCCAGTGGTCGCAGACCGCTGGCAGGGTTTCGGACCAAGTCCGGGGATAACCGCTGCCAGGGTCTGCGACCGCTGGCAGGGTTAACCGACTCGCTCCACCGATTTCCAGATGCCCCCGTCGTAATCGATGCCCAGCCCCGGCGTCGTCGGAATCGGCATGATTCCGTTCGTCACGCGGATGGCCGGGCTGAACCAGGTCGGCGCTTGTTCACCCGGATTGAACACGAACTCCTGCAAGCCGTACAGGTTGGGTACCAGCGCCGCCACCTGCCAGAACGGGGCGAGGAGCGGGTCGGCCTTGGGCGTGTGGGGGGCAATGAACTTGCCGGACGCCCCGGTGATTTTCGCCACCTGGAGCGTGCGGAGGATGCCCCCGTTGTAGTACAAATCGGGCTGGAGGATGTCGTAGACGCCCTGCTGGGCCAGCCGCCGGAAGCGGTACACGCTCGTGTCCTGCTCGCCACCGGCCAATTTCAGCTTTTTCAGCGCCTGGTTCACCTGCCGAGTACCCGCCTCGTCCTCGAAGTTGCAGGGTTCTTCAAAAATCGCCACGCCGTGATCTTCCAGAAACCGTCCCGTCTCGATACCCTCGCGGGGCGTGTACGAACCGTTCGCGTCGGCGTAAATCGTGACGCGGTCGCCGAGGCGTTTTCGCAAAATCGGCACGTACCGCCGGGTCTGGGCGGCGTCTTCGGGCGTGTTCATCATCCGCCCGCCGACTTTGATTTTCACGCCCTGCGCGCCCGTAGTACGGAGTTTTTCGAGCAATTGGTCCGCGATTTTCTCCGGGTCGCCCGTGCGGTTGAAGTCGGAAATGTAAACCGGGTACTCCCGCCGGACCGGGGTCCCCAGCAGCGCGTGAACGGGACGGCGGGCCAGCCGCCCGAGCAAATCCCAGGTGGCGATTTCGACCGAACCAATGCAGTTCCAGAGCGGCATCCCGGCGTACTTGTAGTTCGAGTTGAGCCGGTAGGCGTTGTCGACGAGTTGCGGCAAATCGCGCGCGTCTTTTCCCACAAAATGTTCCAGCACCAGTCCGCGCAGCAGCGAGACGAGGTTCGGCATCCGGTCGTTGCACTGGGTCACGCCGCGGGTACCGTCCTGCGCCGTGACGACGAGCAGCAGGCGGCCCTGGGTTTTGAATAGTTCCACCAACCGAATCGGTACCGGGTCAGGGAGTACCGTTTTCAGATCGGGAAACGTCCAGACGGGCAACTCGTCGGCGAGCGGGACCCGTCTGGCCCCGGCGGTACCCGACAGGCCGGCAAGGGCGGTACCCGCGAGGGTTTGGAGAAAGTCGAGGCGGGTCATTTTTCGCTTTTCAAGTCCCGATTTTTCAAATACTTTTTTTCCATCTGCTGGTAAAAACCCGGCGGCTGGTGGCTCAGGTTCGACTGCATGAGGTACAGCGAGAGCAGCCCGCTGTCTTCGTGGGCCGTCAGCAGCAGCCGACCATCGGCGGTGAAGTCGAGGTACTCCGTGCGCGGGCTGGGTTGTTCGTGAACTTTCTGCCCGTCGCGGAGGCGGTAAAACGTAATTTTGCGCTGGTGCCCGCCCGTGACGACGAAGTTGCCGTCGCTCGTAAACGCCACGGCTTCGATGCGCAGCGGTTCGGGGAAGGTGTGCAGGAGTTTACCGGTTTCGAGTTCGTGAACCCGCGCCGCGTTGTCGAATCCGCCGCTGACGAGCAGCTTGCCGTCGGTGGAAACGCGGACGGATTTGACCGATTCCGTCGGGCCTTCGTAGCTGCGGATGACGGTTTTTTTCGGTACGTCGATGAGCCGCACGAAGCCGCCCCACTTGATTTTTCCCGTCTGCGGGTCGGGCGTCTGGGTGTTGCCCGCCACGGCTAAGCGCTGGTCGTCGCGGGTGAAATCGAGCGAGTTGACCGTCGATCCGACATTGAGCTGGCCGATTTTTTTGAACGTTTCGGAATTGTAGAAGATCACGTCGCCTTTTTCAGAACCAGCGGCGATGAGGGTACCGTCGTGCGACCAGGTGATGCCGTCCAACCCGCTGTCGACCTCAAACTTTTTGAGTTCCTTCCCCGTCTGCACGTCCCAGATTTTGACGAAAAAATCCTCGTCGCCCGTCACGAAGCGCTTGCCGTCGGGAGCGAAGGCTACGCACTCGATTTCGGCGTTCTGCTCTTTTTCCCAGAGCAGGGTCCCGTCGGCGATGCGCCAGACCATGATGCGCGGGCCGAACTTCGAGGCCGACACCGCCACGCGGCCATCGGGCGAAATCCGGGCTGATTCCACCGAGCGCAACGCGGGTGAAAAATCGGCCACCCGGTGCCAGACCGGGAATACCTCGGGGCGGTCGGGGTTGTAAATCGGTTCCTGAGCCCCGGCGGTACCGGCGCTGAGCAGAGATAGGAAAAACAGGCGCAGTCGGGTCATGGATTTCGGTGAAACGGGTGCGAAGTCCCAAGTTTCGGGCTTTCGTTAGTACCCAAACAAGGCTTTGGCTCTTTTTTCATTGATGACCAGCCCCAGACCGGTACCCTTCGGCAGGAGCATGTCGCCGTTTTTGAACTCGATGCCTTCGTCGAAAATGGAGCAGATCGTGGCGTACTTGTCGGCTTCGATGTACTCCACCAGCGGGCCGCAGTTCGGAATTGAAGCCAGAATCTGCATCGTCGCCGCGCTGCCCTGCATGGGTTTGGTGTTGTGCGGGACGATCTGCTTGTGGTGTAGCCCCGCGATGTGGCAGATTTTGAGCCCTTCGGTGATGCCGCCCGACTTGATGAAATCGGTGTTGATCATATCAGGTTTGCCGATTTTGATGAGGTCATCGACCATCCAGCGGGTGTAGCATTTCTCGCCGCCCATGACCGGAATCGTCAGCGCTTCGACGACCGTCGCCAAATCCCGGTGGTTTTCGTTGGGGCAGGGGCTTTCGTAGTACTTCATGCCCAGGTCCTGCAGTTCCTTGCCGACCTGAATGGCCCGGTACCCGGTGTAGCCTTCGTTGGGGTCGAGGAACAAATCGACCGAGTCGGGCAGGGCCTTGCGGATGGCGGTGTAGTACTTCAGGCTCGGGTCGTCGGTCGGGTTGATGTTGTACTCGCGAATCTGGGCGCGGATTTTCACGGTTTTAAACCCTTTCTCGCCCAGCTTCACCGCCTGCCGGACGGCCTCGTCGACGGGTACCCCGCCGCCCTTGATGCCGAAGCCCGCGTAGGCCGGTACCCGATCGCGGAATTTGCCGCCGATGAGCTGGTGCACGGGCACGCCGAGGAGTTTGCCCTTCAAGTCCCAGAGGGCGCAGTCCACGCCCGCCACGGCGTAGGTCAGCAGCCCGCCGGAGCCGAGGTCGACGTTTTTCCAGAACAGTTGTTCCCAGAGCCGCTCGGTATCGAACGGGCTCTGGCCGAGTACCTGCGGTTTCAGGAGGTCGTTGATGATGGCCTGCACGGCCCGGATGCCGTTGGCGCTGCTTTCGCCCCAGCCCACGGTCCCGTCGGTGGCTTCAACGCGCACGTACACGCCGCGGTCGTAGCCTTTCTGAAACACGAGACCCTTGACGTCCTTGATTTTGACGTCGGTGGGGGGGCGGAACGCCGGGGCGGGTTCGGGGGGCGTCAGGGTACCCAGGCCCAGGAGGCTGGTCGAGCGTAGGAAATTTCGTCGGGTCGTCATGCGAATGGAAGGAAAACGGGCTTTCCCGCAGGGCAATGTGGAACTCGTGGGGTTTGGGGCGGTACCGTCAGCGCGCTTCGACGTAAAACCGCAAATCGCGCCAGGTACAGACGTCGGGGTACCCGTTCGTGCCGGGTGGAATGGCCGTGCGCTGAGCCAGGTCAGTCGGAAAGTGCGCCGACGCGTACGCGCGGGCATTGGCCGGGTCGGTGAAGGCCTTCGTCGGGTCGGCCGGGACGGGCGGAAACACTCCGTTGCCGTCGCGCCGGATGCCGTGGCCGTCGGGGTAGGTACCGGAGTAGTGGTTCGCCAGCGTGAAGCCGCATTCAGGAGCCATCTTGTCCAGCATCACCAGAAACGCGTAGCGTTTGCCGGGCTGAAGCACGATCGGACGGGTCGTCGGAAACTCAAACCGGAGCAGCCGATTTTTCAGGTTGGGGTGGTCGGGCGGCACGGGTACCGTTTCGTCGGGAAAGCCGAAGGACTGCTTGCCCGGAAACACCGCCCCCGAAAAAACGGCCAGCGAGGTGTAGGTTTCGCCCGTCAGGTAGTCGTCGCGGTGCGGGGCAATCGAATCGCCCGCCCGGTCGTGCGGGAATCCGTGCAGGGATTCGGTAGCCGGGCCGGTATCGTTGTCGTGAAGTTTCGGTTCACCCGTTACTTCAAAAACCTGAATCGAAACGGGTTTCCCGTACGTGTTCGGGCGAACGGCGTTGGTACCGGGACCCGTGGCGACCACAATCGCCCGCAGCATTTGAGGCGTTTTTCCCCGGTATAGAAACGTCTGGCCCAGGTCACGGTCGCGCTTGATGTACGGAATCTCCTGGCCCGCTGCCGTGAAGTACCCCCAGCTCCCCGCCGCGTGCGGCGAGGTACCCGACCACTTGTACACGTCTTCCGCATCGAAGGCGATGGACGTGTTGCCGGTACCCCGGTCGTAGCCGTCGTAAAACGCTACCACGTTTCGGGTCGGTACCCCATCCACCAGCGACAGCCGCAGACCCGCGCTGGTCTGGGCCAGCGCAGGGGTAACGGTCAGCAGCAGCAGTGCAAAAAATTTCATTCGGACGAGGGGCCGCGGGTTAGTACGTATCGTTCTGAGTGAGGTTCGGGTTGAGGTCCAGTTCGCGGGCGGGTACCGGCCAGAGGATGCGCGCCCGGTTGGCTTCGGTCAGACTGGGTACCGTCCCGACGGCCTTGTTCCAGCGCACGAGGTCGTACCAGCGGTGTGGCTCGAAGGCCAGTTCCAGAAAGCGCTCGTCTTCGATGGCCAGCTTGACCTGCGCCTGCGAAACCGCCGTCGTCGGGGCCAGTCCGGCGCGGGTGCGGATCTGATTCAGGAACGGAACGGCCTCCGCCGTGCGACCCAGTTCGTTCAGGCACTCGGCCCGGAGCAGGATGATGTCGGCCAAGCGCAGGTACACGAGGTTGCTGGTCTGGTTGCCCCGAATGGGCGTCGAGGGCAGCGCCTGCTCGTACTTTCGGATGTACGGGTTGTTGTTGAAAACGCCCAGACTCGGCGCGGCCCGCAGATCGCCGGTACTGGCCGCAAACGCGGCGATGATTTTCGGGTGGGGCCGGACGCGGAACTGTGAACCCGAGTAGGGTACCGTCTCAGAGTCCATTCCGTGCCCTTCGGTCGCTGTGCTGGGCCGGAACGACATTTCAAAAATCGTCTCGGTCGTGTTCTGCTTCCCGACGGCGAAAATATCGCCGAAGTTGGCACCGGGGACCAGCCGGTACTGCGGATCGGCCATGATTTCCTCGCACTCGGCCAGCGCCAGGGCGTAGGCGGGCGTGGGCTGCTGGAGGTACGCCTTGGCGAGCCAGGCGCGGGCCGAGCCTTTGGCCGGACGCGCCCGGTTGTTGTTGGGGTGCTGGGCCGGGAGGAGTTTCTCGGCTTCGAGCAAATCCTTAAAAATCTGCGCGTAGACCTCCGTCACCTCGCTGCGTTTCAACTGGAAATCCTGGTTGGCCGACTTCGAGGGCTCCAGCGGCAGGGGTACCTTCCCCCAGGTCCGCACGAGCTGGAAAAACGCCCAACCCCGGATGAAGTACGCCTCGCCCAGGATGCGGTCCTGGTTCAGCGCCGGGTCGGTGATGTTCGGGACGTTGACGAGGACGTCGTTGGCGGCGTGGATGGCCCCGTAGAGTTCGCGCCAGTGGTCGAGGACGTTGCCGTGGACGGGCGTCGCGACGAAGCCCTCGTGCCGGGTGAAGTTCCCGCCCGAATTGGCGCGCACGTCGTCGGCCAGCACGAGGGGTACCGTGATGAAGTTCTGCGTCATCGAATTCTGCATGAAGTCGTAGGCGGCCATCAGGCCCGCCTCGGCGTCACCCGCCGTTTGCCAGAAATTCGGCGCGACAATGGCGCTCTGGGGCGTCAATTCGAGCATTTTACCGCAGGAGGCCAAGCCCAGCACCGCCGTGAGAAGGGAAAGTTTGAGAAGCGTTTTCATGTCTTGAGGAGATGGGAGATTTTAGATAGTAGACGTTAGACTACAGAAAAAGGCAGTACCCCGTCCCGTGTCTCATGTCTGCTGTCCAGCGTCCAATGTCTATCATCTAAAATCTATCGTCTAAAATCTATTTTCAAAAGCCTACATTCAGCCCCACCGTCACGACCCGCGCCTGGGGTTGGGTGAGGTAATCGACGCCCAGCGAGGGAATGCGCCCGCCGCCGGTGTTCTGGCTTTCGGGGTCGAAGCCGGAGTAGTTGGTCAGCGTGATGAGGTTCTGCCCGCTGAGGTACACCCGCGCGTTGGCCAGCCCGATGCGCTGAATGAGCGATGTCGGCAGGGCGTACCCGAGCGTGATGTTGCGGAAGCGCAGGAAGGACCCGTCTTCGAGGTACCGGCTCGACACGTCGGTCGGGGCCGCACCGCTCGACGACGACGAGCCGTAGAGCGCTTTCGGCACGTCGGTCACGTCGCCCGACCGCCGCCAGCGGCGCAGTACTTCGGTGCTCTGGTTGAGGTCTTCGATCATCCCCGTCAGCACGCCGCGCGTCATGTTGTAAATTTTATTGCCGACCGACCAGTTCAGAACCACGCTCAGCTCGAAACCTTTGTAGTTGAACGTGTTGGTCATCCCGCCGATGTGCTTGGGCAGGGCATTGCCGATGAGCAGGCGGTCGTCGGCGCGGGAGATGAAGCCATCGTTGTTGACGTCGCGGAAGGCCGCTTCGCCCTCGCGCACGCCGCGATCCCAGAGGTCCTGCACGGGCGGCTGACCCGGCACGTCCGGGATGCGCGGTACGGCTTCGTTGGTGGCGTAGACGCCGAGGTACTCGTAGCCGTAGAAATTCCCGACCGACTGCCCGACGCGGTAGATGCTGTACGGCCCCTCGACGCCGTAGGCATCGGGCAGTTTGTAGATGAAATCCGAGCCGAGCCGGCCGTTGACGGGCAGGAACGTGATCCGGTTGCGGTTGAAGCTGATGTTGAAGTTGGTCGTCCAGCGAAACGCCCCGACCAGGTTGCGGGTGTTGAGCGTAAACTCCAGGCCCTTGTTTTCCATCGTGCCGATGTTGGCGTTGCCAATGCCGTTGAAGCCTGAAGTCAGCGGCAACTGCCGCTCGAAAATCAGGTCTTCGGTGCGTTTCAGGTACGCTTCCGCCGTGAAGCTCACGCGGCTGTTGAGGACCGACACGTCCAGCCCGACGTTGGCCGCCGCCGTCGACTCCCAGCCCAGGTCGGGGTTGGGAATGTTGGCCTGGAAAATGCCCGGATTGCCGTCGTAGTTCCGGCCGGTACCGTACAGCGCCAGGGCGGGGTAGTCGCCGCCGAGGCCTTCCTGGTTGCCGGTCACGCCGTAACCCGCGCGAAGTTTGAGGTCGTTGAAGAGGGTACCGTTTTTCAGGAATTCTTCCTCCGAAATCCGCCAGCCGACCGACAGCGCCGGGAACACCCCGTACCGCTTATTGGCCCCGAACCGGCTGCTGCCGTCAATCCGGAAGCTGGCATCGACGAGGTACTTGTCCTTGAAATTATAACTCGCCCGCCCAAAGTACGAGAGCAGCGCCCATTCCGAGATGTTGTTGATGGGCACGTACGGGTCGGCAATGGCGATGGTTTTGATGATGTTCGAGCCCGCCGTCTGGCCCCCCGCCTGGAGAAAGTTCGACTGCGATTTTTGAAAACCCATCCCCGCCAGTACCGAAATCCGGTGCGCGCCAAACTGCTGCTGGTAGGTCAGCGTGTTATCGCTGAGGTACGTAAACTGGTCGGCGTCGACGGCCAGGGCCTCGGCGCGGTTTTGCCGGGCGATGACGTAGCTCGGCACGAAGCGCTGCTGGCGGTCGTCGAGGTTATCGATGCCGAACGTCGTGCGGAAGGTCAGGTTTTTGAGTAGCTGGTATTCGGCGTACAGGTTGGCGATGACGCGTTTCTGATTGCTCTTGAAAATGATGTCTTCGGCCAGCATCACGGGGTTTTCGTTCCGCAGCGGGTCGAGCGGGTAGGTACCGTCGGGGTTACGTACGGGCAGGTTGGGGTTGCGCGTCAGGGCGTTGGCCAGGATGGAAAACCCGCTGAAGTCGTTGGCGACGCGGTCGGTCAGGGCGTTGCTGAGCAGGGTACTCGTGCCGAGCTTAAGGCGATTGGTGGCCTGGTAATCGAGGTTCACGCGCAGGTTGTACCGCTCGTAATCCTGCCCGATGATGGTACCCTGCTGGCGGAAATACCCCGCCGAGGCGAAGGTGCTCACGCGCTCGTTGCCGCCCGCCACCGAGAGGTTGTACTGGCGGATGGGTGCCTGCCGGAAAATCTGATCCTGCCAGTTGGTGTTGGTACCGGTGGGAACCACTTCGCTGAACGGCGACTCCGTAAGCGGGTTGCGGCCCCGGTTGGTGAGCGACTCGCGGAGCAGTTCGACGAACTGGTCGCCGTTGAGCAGGTCAAGGCGCCTGGCCACGTTCTGCACGCCCTCGTAGGCGTCGAAGCTGAAGCGGGCTTTGCCCGATTTGCCGCGCTTGGTCGTGATGAGCACCACGCCGTTCGAGCCGCGCGCGCCGTAAATCGCGGCGGCGGCGGCGTCTTTGAGGATATCGATGCTCTCGATGTCGTTGGGGTTGAGGTCGGCCAGGGCCGATTGCCGCTGCCCGCCTGCGTCGAGGATGGTACCGCCGAAGTTGTTGAGCGGGACGCCGTCGACGACGAACAGCGGCCGCGTTTCGCCCAGCAGTGAGGCGGTACCCCGGATGCGGATGAAAATCTCCCCGGCCGGCGAGCCCGTGTTCTGCACCACCTGTACCCCGGCGGCCTTGCCCTGGAGCAGGGCGTCGGGGCTGGTGACGGGCTGATTCTGCAAATCGGCGCTCTTGAGCGAAGTAATCGAACTCGTCACGTCGCGCTGCTGCTGGGTCCCGTAGCCGACCACGACGACTTCGTTGAGCGCTTGTTCGTCGGCTTTCAAACTCAGGTTCACGCTCGACCGGCTGCCGATTTCGATTTCCTGCGTGACGTACCCGACCGACGACACGACGAGGGTACCGTTCAGGCTCGGCACGCTCAGGCGGAAGGTACCCTGGGCGTCGGTGGTGGTACCCCGCAGCGAATTTTTCAGCCGGACGCTCGCGCCGGGCAGCCCCGCGCCCGCCTCGTCGGTGATGCGCCCCGACACCACCACGTCCTGCCGGACGGGCAGCCGGAGTGCTTCGCCCGCAATCGGTTGAAGAGTACCCGTCTCGGTCCGCTCAGGGGTTCCCGGTCCGGCGGGTGCGGCGAAAGGGGCGCTCGGGGTACCCGGCGGCGCGGGGGCCGCGGGCGTCAGGACGTACGTGCGCCGTTCGATGGACCTGAACCCCAGCCCCGACTGCCGGAGCAGGTCGGCCAGCTCGTCGGCCAGCGTGGTCCCACGCCGGGGCGTCACGAGCTTGTCGCGCACGAGGCGGCTTTCGTAAAAAAACGTGACGCCGTAGCGGCGTTCAAGGTCGGTCAGGGCCGACTTCAGCGAGACGACGTTCGACTCGGTCGGCTGCTGCACGGCCACGCGGTTGGAGGCCAGCACGGTCTGGGCCAGGGCCAGTCCGCTGCCCGAGAGCAGGAATAGCGTGGCCAGGAAGAAACGGGTAGAGAACGGCATTGATTCAGAAATTAGATTTAGAGGGAGGAATGAGTCGGGTGCAGGTTCCATTCGCCCGGTCGCTGCGCGATGCGCAGGCCAAACGACTGCTCCAGTGCGGTCCGGAGCAGGTCGAGGTTTTCGGCGGGCAGGGTACCCGTCACGCGGCGGTCGGCGAGGGTTTCGTCGGCAAAAACCACCCGCAGCCCGTGCGTTTCGCGCAGGATTTCGGCCACTTCGGTCAGCGGCGTTTCATCGAACAGCAGGCGGCGGTCTTTCCAGGACGAGTACCGTTCGGGGTTGACCGTCCGCCGGACGAAGCGCTCGGTGGTTCCCCGGAATTCGACCAGTTCGCCCGGTTTCAGCACGACGTCGGGCTGGCGCTGTTGGTCAAAATCCAGCCGGATTTTTCCTGAATTGAGTACCACGCGCGTCTGCTTCGACCGCTCCGAAACCGTGAATTCGGTACCCAGCACTTCGACCACGAAGGGCAAATCGGTGTGAACCTGGAATTTCTGGTCGTTGGCCCGGTGCCGGACGCGGAAGTACGCCTCACCTTCAAGCCAGACCTCACGGGGTACCTCCGCCGCCCAGGTCGCGGCGTAGCGCACCGACGAATGGCCGTTGAGCGTCACCGTCGAGCCATCGGGCAGCGCTACGGTGCGGGTCTGGCCGTAGGCAGTCCGCTCGGTGCGGAAGGGTACCTCGGCGGCGCGGTTTTTCCAGGCGAGGGTACCCACCACGACCGCTGCGACCGCTGCGGCGATTCTGACCGAGGCCGCCCACCAGCGCCGCCGCAGCGGGCGAACGGGCCGTTCGTCAAGGCGTTCGTGGAGCTGGCCGAGGAGGGTTTCGAGGCGTTCGTTCGGGAGGTCGGGGGCGCGGGGCGGGGCGTCCCAGTCCGGTTGCAGCCAGAAGCGGGCCTGCTCGGCGTGGGCCGGGTCGGCGAGCCAGTGGGCCACGGCTAAGGCTTCGGCGGGCGTGCAGGCATCGCGGACGTAGCGGCGCAGTAGTTCGGGGGTGATTTCCATGCGAGGAATTCGGTTTTCACCCAGCTACTACACCGAAGGGGGAAGGGTACCCTTAGTCAGGTGCTACTTTTTTCTCACGGATGCACACAGATTTGAACTACCCACAGATGCGCACAGAATTCTGTGTTTTTCTGTGATGGATTCAAATCTGTGTGCATCCGTGAGAAAAAAGTAGAGACTCATCACCAACCAGACCAGCGTCAAATCCGCGTAGCGGCGGAGGTACTTCCGCAGGAAACGCAGTGCTTCGGAAACCTGCGCCTCGACGGTCTTGGGGGAAATGCCCTGCCGCTGAGCAATCTGCGCGTAAGTCAGGCCCTCGCGGCGACTGAGCAGGAAGACCTCGCGGCGTTTGGGCGGGAGCCGGGCGAGGGCGGCGTCGGTGAGGCGTTCGAGTTCCTGACCGTCGAGGTACTCATCGAGGTGGGATTGGGCCTCCTCGAAATGCTGCCGGAGGTACTCCAGGTACCGCTGCTCGCGGGTATGGCGGCGGAAGAAATTGAGCACGGCGTGGTAGGTGGCCGTGAAGAGGTACCCCCGCAGTGAACCGTCAGGCTGGAGCGTGTGGCGGTGTTCCCAGACGTTCAGAAACACGTCCTGCACCAGTTCTTCGGCCTCCTCCGGCGATTTGACGTACCCCAGCGCGAAGCCGTACACCCGCCGGGCGTACTGCCGGAAGAGCGCGTCGAAGGCCGACCGGTCGTCGGACCGCAGCCGCCGGATGAGTTCGGCATCCGGGCCAGTCGATTCGGGTAACGGGAGGTTCATGGAGGAGGTGTACGGAATCAAACCGCCGAACGGAGCGCGTTTACTGGAAAAGTACAGCTTTTTCGACGGCTGAGCTAAGAACCGGGAGCGCAGGGTTTGGTTTGCCAAATCCCGCGGGCCGTCGTTTCTTTGGCCCATGTCCATTCAGCCCCGGCTCGGTACCTTCGACCTCGCGATGCTCACGGTGAGTTTCATCATCGGCATGGGCATTTTCCGGACGCCCGTACTGGTGGCGCAGGCTGCGCAGACGCCCGCCGTTTTCTTCGGGGCCTGGCTGCTCGGCGGCCTCGTCAGCGCCTGCGGGGCCTTGACCTACGCCGAAATCGGCTCGCGTTTTCCGGTGACGGGTGGGTTTTACCAATTGTTTTCGCGCTGCTACCACCCGGCGTTCGCGTTCATGGTCAACTGGCTGATCGTTTTCAGCAACGCGGCCAGCGTTGCGAGCGTGGCCATCGTCGGGGCGGAGTACCTCAACCCGATTCTGCTCCCCGCCGACTGGCAAGCCGCCGCGGGTATCCGCCTGACGACGCTGCTGACCATCGGCCTTTTGTTTCTCGTCAATCTTCTCGGCATCAAAACCTCCGCCCGGACGCAAAACGTCCTGACCGTGTTGAAACTCGGCGGGATGGCGCTGCTCGTGCTGGCGGCATTCGCCGCGCCGGAGCGACCGGCTACCCCTTCGCCCGACGCCCCGACGGGTACCCCGGCGAGCCTGCTCCTGGCCGCGTTCGTACCGGTATTTTTCACGTATGGCGGGTACCAGCAAACCATCAATTTCGGCGGCGATGCGCAAAACGCCACCCGCAGCATTCCGCGCGGCATTTTCCTTGGCGTGGCGCTCGTGCTGGCGCTGTACCTGACGATCAACGTCGCCTACGTCCGCACACTGGGCTTCGCGGGCGTGCAGGGCAGTACCGCCCTGGCGGCCGACACGGCGGCGGTGTTTTTCGGGGAAACCGGGTACCGGTTCGTCTCGGTGCTGCTGTTCATTTCGGTACTCGGATTCGTCAATTCCGCGATGCTTTCCAACCCCCGCGTGTACTACGCGATGGCCGAAGACGGCGTACTGCCGCCCGCCTTCCAGCGCGTCGACGCCCGCACGCAGGTGCAGGTCGTGGCGCTGACGCTGTTCACGGCGTACCTCGTTGCGGCGGTCTGGTTCATCGGAACGTTCGAGAAACTACTCAGCTTCGTGATGGTCTTCGACTCGGTCGGGATGGTCGCCTCGGCGGCGGCGATTTTTGTGCTGAGAAAGCACCCCCTGCCCCCTGAAGGGGGTACCACCGGAACAAATTTAGTCGGCCTGAACCCCCTTCAGGGGGCAGGGGGTGAACCGTACCGAATTACCCGAGGCCGAAATCTGGTTCCCGTCGTTTTCATCCTCACGTACACTGCCGTCGCGGTTCAGGCCTTCCGCAATGCTCCCGAAACCGGGCTGGTCGGGCTGAGCCTGTTTGGGCTTGGTTTGCCGCTGTACTGGGGGATGCGGCGGATGAGTAAGTAGTGCTTTGTGCCAAGTGCGTCGTGCTTGGCATGTAGGACTGATACGAACAAAGCACCAAGCACCCTGCACCAAGCACAATTGAACACCATGCACCTCTCCCACATCCTCAACGAACTCGCCGAAGACCGGGCCGGGTACTTCAACGCCGTCGCGCCGCCCTTGATTCAGGCCAGTAATTTTGCGTTTACGAATTTTGAGGACCTGCGCGAAGCCTTCGCCGACGAGTTCACGGGCGCGTACCTCTACTCGAAAAGTCGCAACCCGACGGTCGACATCCTCCGGCAGAAACTCGCCGCTCTCGAAGGAGCCGAGGACGCCCTGGCGCTCAATTCGGGCAGTTCGGCGATTTACGCAGCGGTGGTACCCTTCCTGAAAACCGGCGATCACGTCGTGGCCGTGCGCAATCCGTACACCTGGGCCTGGAAGCTGTTCGACCGGATTCTGCCGCGCTTCGGCGTCGAGACGACGTACGTCGACGGGACCGACGTAGCAAATTTCGAGGCGGCGCTTCGCCCCAACACGGCGCTGATGTACCTCGAATCGCCCAACACACTGACCTACGAACTCCAGGATCTGCGCGCCGTGGCCAACCTCGCCAGGCCGCGCGGCATCCGCACCGTCGTCGACAACAGCTACTGCTCGCCGCTCTACCAGCGCCCGCACGCGCTGGGCATCGACCTTTGCCTGCACTCGGCGGCGAAGTACTTCGGCGGGCATTCCGATGTCATCGCGGGCGTGGTGACGGGGTCGGAGGCCGACATTCGGCACATTTTCGCGCACGAATTCAGCAACGCCGGGCTGACGATACCGCCCTTCCACGCCTGGCTGATTCTGCGGGGGTTGCGGACGCTCGACCTTCGGCTGCGGCGTAGTTCGGAGACGGCCCTAAAGTTGGTCGAATTTCTGAAAACCCGGCCTGAAATCGAGCGGGTGCTGTACCCCTTCGACCCCGATTTCTCGCAGTACGAACTGGCCCGACGGCAGATGACGGGCGCGGGTGGGCTGTTCACGGTTGTGCTGAAACCAACGACGTACGCGCAAATCGAGCGGTTTACGTTTGCTCTGAAGCATTTTTTGGTGGCCGTCAGTTGGGGCGGGCACGAATCGCTGGTGCTGCCGATGGCGGCAGGGCTGAACCCGGCGGCGTTCGACCCGGCCACCGAGCGGCACCGGATGATTCGGTTTTACGCCGGACTCGAAGACGCCGACTTTTTGCTGGACGACTTGCGGCAAGCGCTACCTTTGCTGGCCGAATGACAACCGAAGCCCCTTTTGCGGTACTTTTCGACATGGACGGTGTCCTGGTCGATAACATGAGTTTTCATGTCGACGCCTGGCGGGCATTCTGCGAACGCCACGGCTTTCCGTTCGAGTTGACGGATTACAACCAGAATATGAATGGCCGAAACGCCTTCGATTCGCTGACGTACCTGATGGGCCGCCCGCCGTCGGACGAGGAACTGATTTCACTCACGGCCGAAAAAGAGGCGATTTACCGCGAGCAGTACGCGCCGCACCTCCAACCTGCCCGCGGCCTGCTGCGGTTGCTCAACGACCTCCGGTACCACGACGTGCGGCTCGCCGTGGCGACGTCGGCTCCGCTCGAAAACGTCTCGTTCACGCTCGACGGCACCGGTCTGCGCCCGTATTTCGACGCGGTCATCGACGCCTCGGCGGTCACCAGGGGCAAACCCGCGCCCGACATTTACCTGGCCGCCGCCACCGCCGTTGGGGTACCACCGGAGCAGTGCATCGTAGTCGAGGATGCGCTGCTGGGCATCCAGGCGGGCCGGGCGGCGGGTATGAAAGTCATCGGCGTCACGACCACGCACGAGGCCGGTGAACTCCGACACACGGACCGCGTCGTGCGGGATTTTGAGGAATTGAATTTTGAGTCGTTCCGGGAATTGATTCGTTCAACAGAAGATAAAAACTCCCTGTCATCCTGAGCGGAGCGCTCCGCTCAGGATGACAGGGAGTTGGAAAACGTATGGACAAAGCCTATCTGGGAATTGAAATCGGGGGTACCAAATTACAGCTCTTCGTCGGCAACGAGGCGGGCGACGTCGTGCGGCAGGTGCGGCAGGATCTGGACCGTTCCGAAGCCGCCGACGGCATCCGGCAGCGCATCGTGAAGGTCGTCCGTGAAGAGTTTGGCGACTTGCGTTTCGCGGCGGCGGGCGTGGGCTTCGGTGGGCCGCTTCACCGGCACACGGGGCACGTCGTCGAGTCGCATCAGGTACCCGGCTGGGCCGGTTTCGGGCTGACGGATTGGTGCGAGAACCTGTTGCGGTGCCCCGTTTTTGCCGACAACGACGCCAACGCCGCCGCCCTGGCCGAGGCCATCGACGGGGCGGGCAAGGGCCACGAAATGGTTTTTTACGTCACCATCGGCAGCGGCATCGGTGGCGGGCTGGTACGCGGCGGTCGCATTTACCACGGTACTCCGCCCGGTGAATCGGAACTGGGCCACCTGCGGCTCGACCGGCAGGGTACCACGCTCGAATCCGTGGCGTCGGGTTGGGCCGTTGATGCGCGCATCCGGGCGGCTTTGGGTACCCATTCTGACAGTCGACTTTGTCAATTGGCGCAGCAGACGCCCGGTGCCGAGGCCCGGTACCTCGCCGAAGCCCTCGATGTGGGCGATTCGCTGGCCCAGCAGATCATTCACGAAACGGCCGAATACCTGGCCTTTGGGCTTTCGCACGCGGTGCATTTGTTTCACCCCGAAATCGTCGTGCTCGGGGGCGGGCTGTCGCTGGTGGGCGAGCCGCTACGGGCCGCGATTGACGACCTGCTGCCCAACTTTGTGATGGAAGCGTTCCACCCGACGCCGTCCGTTCGGCTGGCCGAACTGGCCGAAGCGACGGTACCCCTCGGGGCGCTCCTGCTGGCCCGCCAGCGCGGTACCTCACACCCGAGTGATTGATTGTCGTTTGGTTGTTGGTTGGTTGGGCGGTTTGAGTGGTAAAAACAACGCAACCGTAGCCAGATCAAAACAACCAAACCGCCCAACCAACAAATAACCAAACATGCTTAGCACGTACCTCCGTCAGTACCTCGACGCCCAGAAGGCCGCCCTCGACGCGGTACCCGTCGAGCAAGTCGAAGCCGTCATCGAACTTTTCCGCCAGGCCTGGCTTGAGGATCGGCAGGTATTCGCCGTTGGCAACGGCGGGTCGGCCTCGAACGCTTCGCATTTCGTGACGGATTTGGGCAAACTCGCCTCCGATTTCCTGCCCCGTCGCTTCCGGTGTAGTTCGCTCAACGACAACGTCAGTTGGCTGACGGCCATCGGCAACGACTACGCCTACGAAGACGTGTACTGGCGGCAACTCGCCAACTACGCCCGCCCCGGCGACCTGCTCCTGATGCTGAGCGTAAGCGGTTCGTCACCGAACCTCGTTCGGGCCGCCGAGTGGAGCCGCGAACACGGCGTGGTGACCATCGCCTTCGTCGGCGGCAAGCGCGGTACCCTCGCCGAAGTGTGCGACCACGTCATCGTCGTTGAAGACACCCACTACGGCCGCGCCGAAGACGTGCAGATGGGGCTGTGCCACCTGATTTGTTATGCGTTTAAAGAAGGAAAGGTGGAGAATTTGAGAATTTGAAAATGTGTCGATTTGAAGATGAATGCTGGTTTTCGGGTCAGCCTTGCATTTAGCATTTTCAAATTACCACATTCTCAACTAGTCAAATTAATACAGCGTTTTGTCTCCATCCCGCGCCCAGGTGTGAAAGGCGTCCAGCGCGTTGGGGCAGGGGAGGTGAATCATTTCGATTTTGCGCTGGTCAGGCGGGAGGGGGATTTCGTCGTAGATAAACGCATCGTCAAAACCCACGTGAGCGGCGTCGTGGCGGGTGTTGGCGTAGTAAACCCGGTCAGGCCGCGCCCAGTAAATGGCCCCGAGGCACATCGGGCAGGGTTCGCAGGAGGTGTAGAGGTCGCAGCCGGTGAGTTGGAAGGTACCCAGGTTGCGGCAGGCGTCGCGGATGGCGACGACCTCGGCGTGAGCCGTCGGGTCGTTGGTCGAGGTGACCTGGTTGTGCCCCTGACCGATGAGGTACCCGTCCTTCACCACGATGGCTCCAAACGGTCCGCCCAGTCCGGCGCGCTGGCCGTGGAGGGAGAGTTCGATGGCGTGTTGCATCCACTCGTGCGGCGTCATGGAGAAAGCAGAGAAGATGTTGATTTTGAACCGACCGTCAAAAATTCGGTCCGTCGGACGACGAAAGGTAGCGACTTTCCCGAAAACCGGTAGCTTCGGGCGTTTAATCAACTAACCTTCAGCCCGATGGACACCCCGAACGTACCCCCGACGCCCCCGCCGAGTACCCCGCCCCCTCCGCCACCGTACCAGACGCCCCCGCCACTGAACACGGGCATGAGCCAGTCCGACGAGCGGCTCTGGGCCATGCTGGCGCATTTGAGCAGCATCGTCGCCAGTTTTCTGGGCGGATTGTCGATTCTCGGCCCGCTGATCGTGTGGCTGATTTACAAAGACAAATCGAGCTACGTGGACTACCACGGCAAGGAAGCACTCAATTTCCAAATTTTGATGACGATCATTTTCGTCGCCTGCGTCTTCGGTGGCATCATCACTTGCGGCGTCGGATTCGTTATCCTGCCCATCGTCTGGGTGGTCGATGTCGTGCTGGTCATCATCGCGGGCATCGCAGCCAACAATGGCGAGCTGTACCGGTACCCGTTCAACTGGCGATTGGTGAAGTGAGCGGTACCCCGAAAACGCAAAGCGGCCCAGAACCATCGTTCCGGGCCGCTTCTGTCTTGAACCGCAGATTTACGCGGATTCTTTTGATTTCGCAGGCGAGTTTTCAGGAAAGTACTATCTGCGAAATCAAAAGAATCCGCGTAAATCTGCGGTTCAAGACAAGGACCGCCCATCTCGCCAGATGCGCGTTTCGTGCCGCCGGATGGCCCACCAGATGCCCGACAGCCCGAAGAGTACCGCCGGGATGCTCAGCCACTGGCCCATGTTGAAGGCCATGCCTTCCTCAAAAGCGACTTGGTTTTCCTTGAAAAATTCCCAGACAAACCGGAGTCCGAAGACCCAGACCAGAAAAATTCCCGTGATGGTCCCCTGCGGCAACCGGGTTTTGTACCGCGACCAGATGCCGAGCAGCAGGAAAAACAGCACGAGGCACGAAAGCGACTCGTACAACTGCGCCGGGTGGCGGGGCACGATGGGGAAGTACTCCGTGTTGCGGACAAACAAAAACGCCCAGGGTACGTCGGTCGGGGTACCAACGATTTCGGAGTTCATCAAGTTGCCGAAGCGAATGAAACAGCCGCCTAAGGCGACGAGGATCACGACGCGGTCGGCAATCCAGAAAAAATTCATTCGTTCGCGACGGGCGAACAGGTACAAGCCTATGATAATGCTAATGGTGGCCCCGTGGCTAGCCAGACCGCGGTAGGGGGGCAGGATCATATCGATGAACCACTGGACGGGATCGGCGACGAGTTGGGGCGTTTCGTAAAACAGATAGTGCCCTACGCGCGCGCCGACGACCGTCGCGATGACCATGTAGAGCGTGAGCGTATCGACTTTTTCGCGGTTGACGCCCTCGGCCTTGAAGATGTGCACCATGATGGGCTGGCCGATGAGAAACCCGAGGGCGAAGAGCAGGCCGTACCAGCCGATGGCGAAGTCGCCGATTTTAAAAAGTTCGGGTGATACATCCCAAGTGATGTAGGTGAGCATGAAACGGGGTAGATTTCGGGCAAAGATAGCCTGATTCGCGAATCGACCTCGGCCATGTCCCGCTTCTTCATCCTGCTCATTCGGTTTTACCAGGGCGCCATTTCGCCGTACCTCGGGGCCTCGTGCCGGTACACGCCAACGTGTTCGCAGTACGGCGTGGAGGCCATTCGGAAGTATGGACCGTGGCGGGGTGGCTGGTTGGCGCTGAAGCGGTTTTCGCGCTGCCATCCCTGGGGCGGGCACGGGTACGATCCGGTACCGTAGCGCTGGATTGCACGTGTCGCAAGCTGAAGTTTGCGCTACGCTTTTTTCGGAAGCTCGACGCCTTCGGTAACCAAGTACCGCCCGATGTTGACGGTCACGCCATCGAGCAATTCGAGGTCCGTGGCCCAGTCGTAAATGACAGCTTCCTGACCGGGCCGAAACACAAAAACCTTCTGCACGCTGCTCAAGGCCCAGAAAACCGACTCCGCACCGAAGTCCAGGTACGTTCGGGCTTTGTCGAAAACGTAGTCCACGTCGCTGATTTTCTCCAGATCGATTTTTACGTCGACCTCGACGCAGACTTTGGGCGGAACGTCGACGTAGCGGGTTGTGATTTTATCCGGGGTCAGTACCGATTTGTCGTAAATCAGGATGTCGGCTGATAGGTTTTCGTTTCGCTTCAGGTGGATGCCGGGTTCGCTAACGAGCGTACGGTAGCGCGACTTGTCGAGAGACTGAGCGATGACATCAAAGATGTACGAAACGATAAATGCCTGTAATCCTGATGCCCCCATGATTTCTTCTTCGGTTTTAAGTCCTTTTAAAACCTCACGGTACCCGCGACGGTAGTACGTTCGGCCACCCCAGCGCTCGTACACGAGTGATTCGGGAATGCGGCGACGGATGCGGGGTTTGGTTGGGGCGAGCGTTTCGGACATGGCAGTTTACACGGGACGTTCACGAGTTGAAGTTGGGGTATTTTCACGGATTTTGAAAGCAGGTTTTACGCATGACTCTTCTCCTCCCCAACCCCGCCCTCGTCCTCCTCGTCGGCCCGACCAGTTCAGGCAAGTCGACCTTCGCCCGTCAGCACTTCCGCCCGACGGAAGTCGTCTCGTCGGACGCGTGCCGGGCGCTGGTGTCGGACGACGAAAACGACCAGTCGGCCACGCCCGACGCCTTTGAGGTACTCGAACTCCTCGTCGAGAAACGCCTGAAACGCCACCGGACGACGGTCGTCGATGCCACCAACCTCCGCTCCGCCGACCGCCGGGTCTACGTCGAGCAGGCCCAGCGCTTCGGGGTACCCGCCGTGGCGCTCGTGTTTGATTTGCCCGAAGAAATTCTGCTCGAACGCCATCGGCAGCGCGGCGACCGACCCTTCGCCGAGGCGGTCATCGAGCAGCACCGGCAGACCTTCGGGCAGTACCGCGACGAACTGATCGAGGAGGGGTACCACGACGTGTTTCACTTCACGACGCCCGAGGAAGTCGCCGCGCTCGAAATCGAGCGCGTGGTACCCGAAGCCTACCCCGACGCCGGGCCGTTCGACCTCATCGGCGACGTGCACGGTTGCCTGGAGGAATTGCTCGAACTCCTCGACCGCCTCGGGTACCGCATTGAGGCCACGCCCGACGGGCCGCTCGGGTGTCGGGCCACCGCACCCGAAGGACGGCAGTTGGTATTCGTCGGGGATTTGGTCGACCGCGGCCCGGATTCTGCTGGGGTACTCCGACTGGTGATGAGCCTGGCGCGGCAGAATCGGGCGCAATGCGTACCCGGTAACCACGACGACAAGCTGCTGCGCAAACTCCGCGGCCGGAACGTACAACTCACGAACGGGCTGGCCGAGACGCTGGAACAGCTCCGGGCCGAGACGCCGGAATTCGTGCGCGCCGTTCGAAATTTTCTCGATGACCTGCCCAGCCACCTCGTCCTCGACGCTGGTCGGCTCGTCGTGGCGCACGCGGGTTTGCCCGAACACCTGCACGGCAAACGTTCCGCGGCAGTACGGGCCTTTTGCCTCTACGGCGAGACGACGGGCCAGACCGACGAATTCGGCCTGCCCGTGCGCGGCGACTGGTACGCCCGCTACCGCGGCGAAGCGACGGTGGTTTACGGCCACACGCCCGTGCAGGAACCGCACTGGATCAACCGGACGATTGACATTGACACGGGCTGCGCGTTTGGCGGCAAGCTGACCGCCCTGCGGTACCCCGAGCTGGAGTTGGTTTCGGTACCCGCCCGGCGGCCTTACGCCGTTCCGGCCCGGCCGCTGCGGGCGTCGACGTAACGTGCCCCGTACAACGTGGACACGGGATGCTTTCTCGAATCCGGGTTTGGCTACCCCACCGCGATTGTCGACTTTTGCGGCACGTTTCCCATGCCCCTCGTCGAATCGTCCACGTACCGTCCGCCGTTCTGGCTCCCCAACGGCCACGCGCAGAGCATCTACCCGGCCCTGTTCCGCAAGGTGCCGGGGGTCGAGTACCAGCGCGAACGCTTGGTGCTGCCGGATGGGGATTTCCTGGACCTGGACTGGAGCCGTTCGTCAATGACCAGTGACCAATTACCAGTGACCAATGAAAAAGCTACGAAAGGTGAATCATTGGTCACTGATCACTGGTCACTGGTCATTCTGAGTCATGGTCTTGAAGGCGACTCGCGCCGCCAGTACATTCTCGGGATGGTGCGGCTCTTGAATCAGCACGGATTTGATTGCTTAGCCTGGAATTTCCGAAGTTGCTCGGGCGAACTGAACGGTACCCTGCGGTTCTACCACAGCGGCGCAACGGACGACCTGGAGTCTGTCGTCGACCACGCCCGCGCGAAGGGGTACCGGCGCATTTCACTCGTGGGCTTCAGCCTCGGTGGGAACCTGACGCTCAAGTACCTCGGCGAGCAGGGGAAAAAGGCCGTCGGCGAAATCGAGCGGGCCGTCGTGTTTTCGGTACCTTTGCACCTGTCGAGCGGCAGCACGCGCATGGAAGGCTGGGAAGACCGCGTCTACACGGCCCGGTTCAATCGATCGCTCAAGCGCAAAATCGCCGAGAAAGCAGCCCGGATGCCGGACAAAATCGACGCCTCGCACCTGAAAAACGTGCGAACGCTGCGCGATTTCGACAACTACTACACATCACAACTGCACGGTTTTAAAGATGCCGAGGACTACTACGAGCAAAATTCCTCGATTCATTTCGTGGACCGCATCGAGGTACCAACGCTGATTGTCAACGCCCGGAACGACCCGTTTCTGTCGCCGGAATGTTACCCGTTCGAGCTAATCCAACCGCTCCCGAACGTCTGGCTGGAAGCGCCCCCCGAAGGTGGTCACTGCGGATTTTTGCAGGCAGGGTACCGCGGGGTACTCTGGTCGGAGGAACGGGCGCTTTCGTTTCTGAATGAGGATGGGAAAGGAAATTAGGACCGACAGGAACTTTCAAACGGAATTCAAAAAGTAGCGTATGCTCTTGGTCACAACTAATCGAAAGTCTCCCGAAGAGATTGAAATAGAAATGGATAGCCAAGGGATCGACGACTTGATTTCTTACCTCGAAGGAATCAAGAAGCAAAAAGATCATATGCACCTGTTTTTCGGCTCCGAACTCGATGATATTCCAATGTCAGCTAGTTGGCATCAAGATGTTGTCGTCATCAAAGCCGTTAGACTTCAGTACTCAGAGCAAAATTCGTCGGAAGGCATCTGAAAGTAAATCCTGCCGCATCCTCAAAATCCTTTCCATCGTCGTCTCATGATTGCCAAACCCCTGGAACAGACCTCCTTCGTCATCGACTTCGACTCGACGTTTACGAAAGTCGAAGGGCTGGACGAACTCGCCGCCATCAGCCTCGACGGGCACCGCGAGCGGGACCATTTTCTCTCGCAGATCAAGCAGATGACCGAGCGCGGCATGGCGGGCGAGCTGTCGTTTCACGAATCGCTCCGGCAACGCATCGCGCTCCTGCACGCCCACCGCGACCACCTGCCGCGGCTCGTGGAGCACTTGGCGACGAAGGTCTCGGACTCGTTCCAGCGCAACAAAGGCTTCATCACCGAGTATGCCGACCAGATTTACATCGTGTCGAGCGGGTTCAAGGAATTCATCGTGCCCATCGTCACGGCGATGGGCGTGCGCGAAGACCATGTGTTCGCCAACACCTTCACCTACGCCGCCGACGGGTCCATCACGGGTTACGACGAAACGAACGTGCTCTCGCTCGACGGCGGCAAAGTAAAATTGCTCCAGTCGCTCAGCCTGCCCGGCGACGTGTACGTGATCGGCGATGGGTACACCGACTACGAACTGCGCGAGTCGGGGCTGGCCAACAAGTTTTTCGCCTTTACCGAAAACGTCCAGCGGGCGCGCGTCACGGCCAAAGCCGACCACGTGGTACCCTCGCTCGACGAATTCCTGTTTCTCAACAAATTGAGCCGCAGCCAGTCGTACCCGAAAAGCCGGATCAAGGTACTCCTGCTCGAAAACGTCCACCCGAAGGCCGTCGAGGCGTTTCGGCGCGAGGGCTTCCAGGTCGAACTGCTCAAGGGCGCGCTTGACGAGGAGGAACTGATCGAGAAAATCCGCGACGTGAGCATCCTCGGTATCCGCTCGAAAACGCAGGTGACGAAGCGGGTACTCGAAGCCGCCAATCGGCTGATGTGCATCGGCGCGTTCTGCATCGGGACGAACCAGATCGACCTGAAAACCGCCGAAGCGCGCGGCATCGCCGTCTTCAACGCTCCGTACTCCAACACCCGCTCGGTGGTCGAACTGGCGGTAGGCGCGATGATCCTGCTCATCCGCAACATCCCCGACAAATCGGTGGCCATGCACCGGGGCGTCTGGGACAAGTCGGCCACGAACAGCTACGAAGTCCGCGGCAAGCGGCTGGGCATCGTCGGGTACGGCAACATCGGCATCCAGCTTTCGGTCGTGGCCGAGGCGCTGGGGATGGAAGTCTACTTCTACGACCTCATCGACAAAATGCCCGTCGGCAACGCGAAAAAATGCGGCTCGCTCGACGAGTTGCTGCGCCTTGCCGACGTCCTCACGCTCCACACCGACGGGCGGAAGTCGAACGATAACCTCATCGGGACCCGCGAGTTCCTGCTGATGAAAGACGGCGTGATTTTCCTCAACCTCAGTCGCGGCCACGTCGTCAATATCGACGCGCTCGTGGAGGCCATCCAGTCGCGGAAGGTTTGGGGCGCGGCGGTCGACGTGTTCCCGCACGAGCCGAAGACCAACCACGAAGAATTCGTCAGCCCCCTGCGCGGCCTGCCCAACACGCTTCTGACGCCGCACATCGGCGGCAGTACCGAGGAAGCCCAGGCGAACATCGGCGAGTACGTGCCGAACAAACTGCTCAGTTTCATCAACCAGGGCAGTACCTACGGCTCGGTCAATTTTCCCGAAATCCAGCTTCCCGCGCTCGAACACGCCCACCGGCTGCTGCACATCCACGCCAACGTGCCGGGGGTACTGGCGCAGATCAACAACATTTTCGCCCGGCGCGGCGTCAACATCATCGGGCAGTACCTCAAGACCAGCGGCGGCATCGGGTACGTCATCACCGACATCGCCAAAAACTACGACGAGGCGATTGTGGAGGAATTGAAAGGCATCAGCGAGACGATTAAATTCAGGATGCTGTACTGAAGGAGGTAGGAGATGGGATGTAGGAGGAATGCCAATAAACCAACTCGAATGGAAAAGACCAGCAGTTTTGAGGAACTGATTGTTTGGCAAAAAGCGCATTCGTTTGTCCTTCGTGTTTATTCCACTTCCGAAGCCTTTCCGAAAGCCGAGTTGTTTGGATTAACCTCCCAATTCCGCCGTGCGGTAGTTTCAGTTCCGGCGAACATTGCAGAAGGTTACAAGAAACGAGGACCTATCGACAAGCAACGTTTCATGAACATCGCGCAAGGTTCGCTGGAGGAGTGCCGCTACTATTTGATTCTGAGCAGAGACCTTGGCTATCTGTCGGAAGCGCATTTTCAGGAAATGAAAAGCTTATCGGAGGAAGTCGGGAGGCTACTACATTCGTACCGAAAGGCGATTGTGCTCTAACTCCTTTCTCCTACATCCTGCCTCCTACCTTCCTGTATGAAATCAATCTTTTTCACTCCCGGCCCCGCCGAACTGTATCCCACCGTCGAGCAGCACATCCGCACTGCCCTCGACGAGCAGGTTGGCTCGATTTCGCACCGGTCGGAGCGGTTTCGGAAACTGTATCAGCACACCGACGAGCAACTCCGGCAACTGCTGAACATTCCGAAAACGCACGCGATTCTGTTCACCGGTTCGGCGACGGAAGTCTGGGAGCGGGTACTGATGAACTGCGTCGAGCACGAGAGTTTTCACTGCGTGAACGGCTCGTTTTCGCGGAAATTCTACGATTTCGCCGTCGAATTACACAAATACGCGCACCTGGTGGAAAAGCCGTTGGGCGAAGGCTTCAGCTACGACGACTTCGCCAAACCCGCCGAGGGTACCCGCCGGGGTACCGCCGCCGAGCAGCCGGGCAAAATCGAGATTCCTGAGTACGCCGAACTGGTCTGCCTGACGGCCAACGAAACGGCCACGGGCGTGCAGATGCGCGCTGCCGACATCAACCGGCTCAAGCGCAGCTATCCCGGCAAGCTGTTCTGCGTCGACATGGTTTCTTCGGCCCCGTACCCGTACCTCGATTTCAACCTGATCGATTCGGCCTTTTTTTCTGTGCAAAAAGCCTTCGGGTTACCCGCTGGGCTGGGCGTCTGGATCGCGAATGAAGCCTGTTTGTCGAAAGCTGAGCGCATGAAAAAACACGAGGGCGTGATCGGTACCTACCACAGCCTGCCCGCGCTCTGGGCCAACTACCAGAAGTTTGAAACGCCCGAAACGCCGAACGTCTGGGCGATTTACCTGCTCGGGAAAATCGCCGAAGATTTGAACCGCCTTGGCATCGAAACGGTCCGGAAGGAAACCGACGCGAAAGCGAAGAAACTGTATCAGTTCCTCGAAAAAACGGAGGGCTTCGCGCCCGCCGTGCGGGTACCCGAACACCGCTCGGCGACGGTCGTCGTGGCGAACACCAGGCAGTCCGCCGGAACGATTCTTGCGCGACTGAAGGAGCAGGGGCTGGTACTGGGCAGCGGGTACGGGAAGCAGAAGGATTCGCAACTCCGCATCGCCAACTTTCCGGCGACGTCGATGGAACAGGTGGAACGGGTGATCAGGGCGCTGAAACCGTAACTTGTAGCGCAACCTTTAGGTTGCGAACCAACCAATCAAACTCGCAACCTAAGGGTTGCGCTACAATCATGCGCTGGGGCATTCTCGGACCTGGAAAAATCGCGGCCAAATTCGCCGCTGACCTCGCCCTCGTCGACGGGGCTGAACTCGTGGCCGTCGCGTCTCGCAGTCAGGGGCGGGCCGACGAATTCGGTACCCGCTTCAGTGCCCGGTACCGCTTCGGCAGCTACGGAGAACTGGCTGATTGCCCCGACGTCGACGTTGTGTACGTCGCCTCGCCGCATTCCGAGCACCACGCCCACACGCTGCTTTGCCTAAACGCGGGCAAGGCCGTGCTCTGCGAGAAAGCCTTCGCTTTCAACGCCCGCCAGGCCGCCGAGATGATCGCCGTCGCCCGCGAACGCGGCGTGTTTTTGATGGAAGCCCTCTGGACGCGCTTCCTGCCCGTCACGCTGAAGGCACTGGAAATCGTGCAGGCAGGCGAAATCGGCGAACTCGTCCACCTCGCCGCTGACTTTGGTTTCGCCGCCCCGCCCGATCCGAAAGGTCGGCTGTTCAACCCCGACCTGGCAGGTGGCTCGCTGCTCGACATCGGGCTGTACCCGCTGTTCATCAGTACCCTGTTCCTGGGAAAATCCGACGAAATCCGCGCCACGGGTACCCTGGCCCCGACGGGCGTCGACCTCAGTTGCGCGATGGCGCTGCGCTTCCCGAACGGTGCGACGGCCAGTTTGGCCTCGACCCTCGCCGCCCGGACTGATACCACCTGCACCCTGTACGGTACCCGTGGTAAGGTGTTCATCCACCCGCGCTTCCACGAATCGGCTGGACTGACGGTGTTCCGCGACGGACAGGAACCCGAAATCATCGAAACGGGGCGCGAAGGCGAGGGGTACTGCTACGAAGCCCGGCACGTGCAGGACTGCCTCCAGCAGGGCTTGACCGAAAGCCCATTGTTGCCGCTGGCCTTCAGTCTCGAACAGATGGAACGCCTCGACGAAGTCCGGCGACAGATGGGTGTGCGGTACCCGGCCGATTAGAAAAATACCCGGTAAATCGGCGAATTTCCCCCAGACGAGCGTCCCGGAGGCACGGCGTTTTTCGTTAGTTTTGTCGATACACGACCTCAACTACAGACACGTCCGTGACGCTAATCAAATCGATTTCCGGGATTCGGGGTACCATCGGGGGACGACCCGGCACCGCGCTGACGCCCGTCGACGCCGTAAAATTTGCCGCCGCCTACGGCACCTGGGTGAAGCACCAGGGTTCCGAATCCACCCGAATTGTCATCGGTCGCGATGCCCGGCTGTCGGGCGAGACGCTGACGAAGCTCGTCGCCGCCACGCTGCAGAGTCTGGGCCTCGACGTCGTCGACCTCGGTTTGTCCACGACACCGACCGTCGAGATGGCCGTTGTGTGGGAAAAAGCCGCCGGGGGAATCGTTCTTACGGCCAGCCACAACCCGATGCAGTGGAACGCGCTGAAGCTGCTCAACGCGGCGGGCGAATTTCTCTCGGCGCGTGACGGGGCCGAAATCCTCGAAATCGCCGAAGCCGACGATTTCACGTTCGCGGACGTTAAAAAACTCGGTACCTACACCCGCAACGATTCCTACCTCCAACGCCACATCGAGGCGATATTGGCTCTACCGCTCGTCGATCGCGAGGCGATTCAGAAGCGCAACTTCCGCGTGATTGTCGATGCCGTCAACTCCTCCGGCGGCATCGCGGTACCCCTGCTGCTGGAAGCGCTGGGCGTCGAGCGCGTCACGAAGCTTAACTGCGAGCCCACGGGCGTCTTTGCCCACAACCCGGAACCCCTGCCCGAGCACCTGGCCGAAATCAGCAAGGAACTCCGTACGGGCAAGCACGATCTGGGCATCGTCGTCGACCCCGACGTGGACCGCCTCGCGCTGATGTGCGAAGACGGCGAACCTTTCGGCGAAGAGTACACGCTCGTGGCTGTGGCCGATTACGTACTGAAAAACAAGCCGGGAAATACCGTCTCGAACCTGTCGTCGACCGTCGCCCTCCGCGACGTAACCCGCAAGGTGGGCGGCGAGCACTTCGCCGCGGCCGTCGGCGAGGTGAACGTGGTGACGAAAATGAAGGAAGTCGGTGCCGTGATCGGCGGCGAGGGCAACGGGGGCGTCATCTACCCCGACCTGCACTACGGCCGCGACGGACTCGTGGGCATTGCGTTATTTCTAAGCCATCTGGCGCAGTTTGGCAAATCAATTTCCATTCTGCGGCGCTCGTACCCGAGCTACTTCATTTCGAAAAACAAAATCGAACTCACGCCCGACATCGACGTCGATGAGGTACTCGTCCGCATCCGCCAGAAGTACGCCAAAAACCCGATCAACACCGAAGACGGCGTGAAAATCGAGTTCGGGCAGGAATGGGTACACCTCCGCAAGTCGAACACCGAGCCCATCATCCGCATCTACTCTGAGTCGGATTTTCTCTCGAAAGCCGATAACCTCGCGAAAAAGCTCATTTCGGACATCAAGGAAGTGGTGACGGAGAAAATTTAATCGAACGGTTTTTGTCACATACGTCCCGGTGCCGTCGCTCCGTAGCGAGAGGTTTAAACCCCTCGCTACGGAGCGACGGCACCGGGACGCTTGCATTTGGCACTGCTCCGCGCGATCAAACAGTTTTCCATACCTTTGCAACCAGGAAATCAGAAGTCTATGCACCGCGTTTACCTCGACAACGCCGCCACCACACCCCTCGACGAAACCGTCTGGGAAGCCATGCAGCCGCTGCTGCGCGAGCAGTTCGGCAACCCCTCGTCCATCCACTGGCACGGGCGGCAGGTGCGGTCGGCAATTGAAAAGGCGCGAAAAACCGTGGCGGGCCTGCTGGGTACCTCGCCTTCTGAGCTCCTTTTTACTTCGGGTGGTACCGAAGCCGACAATACGGCGATTATCAACTCCATCGAGGCCTACGGACTGACGCACGCGATCACCTCGCGCGTGGAGCACCACGCGGTGCTGCACACGCTGGAGTACTTAGAAAAACGGGGGAAGATCCGGCTGTCGTTCGTGGAACTGGATGAGCAGGGGTACGTCGAGTTCGACCACCTCGAAACGCTGCTGAAATCGAATCCGCGGAGCCTCGTCAGCCTGATGCACGGCAACAACGAAATCGGTAACCTGCTCGACCTCGACCGCGCCGGTGCCCTCTGCACCGCGTACGGTGCGATTTTTCATTCCGACACGGTTCAGACGATGGGTCATTACCGATATGATTTGCAGGCGCTGAAAACCCAATTCATCGTGGGGGCGGCGCACAAGTTTCACGGGCCGAAGGGCGTCGGATTTCTATACGTCAACGGCGACGTGCGTATTCCGGCTTTCCTCCACGGCGGGGCGCAGGAGCGCAATCAGCGCGGCGGGACGGAAAACGTGGCGGGCATCGTCGGGCTGGCGAAGGCGCTCGAAATCGCCTACGCGGGCATGGACGAGCACCGGCGGCACATCGAAAGCCTGAAAACGCGGATGATGGAACGATTGCGTGAAGCGGTCGACGACGTGCAGTTCAACGGCGGTTCGGCCAGCCTCGACCGCAGCCTGTACACCGTCCTGAACGTCAGTCTGCCGCCCTCGGACGATGCTGACATGCTGCTTTTCAACCTCGACATTGCGAAAATCTCCGCCTCGGGGGGCTCGGCCTGCAGCAGCGGATCGAGCATCGGTTCCCACGTCCTGACGGCCCTCAACGGCGACCCAAACCGGGCGGCCATCCGCTTTTCGTTCTCGAAATACAACACGGCGGACGAAGTCGATTACGCCGTGGCAAAGCTGGCCGAACTGTACCCGAAGCGGGAGTTGGCTTAGGAGTTTCAAACCTACATCAACCGTCGTACCCAACCCCGCTGCCCGGCGGCGGTTTTCACGTAGTCAAATTCTTCGTACCGGCCCAGCACCGCCACGGTTTCCTGCGCGGGCAAAAACGCCAGCAACTCCGATCCCAGCGGTCCGGCGGTGGTACCTCCCGGCGACGCCAGCAGGGCCGTCGCCGTACGGAGCGTTCGCGGCTGAGGTTGTTCCTGCACCGCCCGCACGCGTCCGGCGCTGAGGTACCCGCTCGTGCCGTCGGGCAGGACGACGCGGTAGTACCGACTCGTCGCCGCCACGGCGTGGAAGAGCAAACCCTGATCGAGCGTACGGATGACCGGACCATTCGGGTTCGGCGAACGACGTAGCGCGGCTTCGTTGGCCGACACGCGCGCCAGGGTACCCACGCGCTCGGTCGGTGCGGTGGCCGGGTCGAGTTTGGGCCGTTGGGTATCGAGGAAGGGGTACGGATCCACGGCTCCCAGGCCCGTGTAAATGCCAAAGTGCAGGTGCGGTACCAGCGTGTCGGCGTTACCCGTCACGCCCACCGTACCGAGTACCTGCCCGCGCTTCACCTTGCGTCCGGGCCGGACGTACTGCCGGTCGAGGTGCGCGTAGTACAGCGCCACGCCGAGTTTGGGTACTGCCAGCGTCACGAACCGCCCGCCGAGCGAGTTGGAATCGACGCGCAGCACGACGCCATCAGCCCCGGCCACGACGGGGGTACCAATCGGCGCGGGGACGTCAATGCCCTGGTGCCTGCGTTTGCCGCCGTCGCGCGGCTGACCCCAGAGGCTGGTGACGTGACTGATGGTGTAGTGCTGAACGGGAAATTCGACGAGTACCGGGCGGCTGTCGAGCGTCAGCGTAAACGCACTCCGGCGGGTACCCAGCGGTGCTTGCAACCGGACGAGCAGCGTGGTCGTATCGGCCGTGACGACGTGACTCAGCAGGCCGTTCGCTTCGGCGTCGTGCGCGATGCGGCGCGGCGAAGCGTTCGGTTGAAGTTCGAACAAATCCAGTCGGTACCGAATGCGGTCGGTTTCGGGTTGCCCCACGCGGGCGACGAACCGCCGACCGGGCAGTACCGTCACGCGGTAGCTCAGCGCCAGCGGCAGGGAATCGGTGAACTGGCCCGTTTCCTGAAACGGCAGCGAGACCGTCAGCGAATCGCGCAGCGCCTGCTCCCCGGCTTGCAACCAGGTCTGGCCTTCGGGCGTCGTGAGCTGGCCCCAGCGACCCAGCGATTTTTCGTACGTCGTCAGCGGCTGAGTCGACGCCGCGAAGTCATCGACCGAAGCCAGCACCACCGGGTACGAGCCCGGCGTACAACGCCCCAGCGACAGCGCCAGCACGACGATCAATACTAACCCAATGGTATTCAATGGCTTTCGCATGGGTCGATAACTCGGTTGCAGGAGGTTTTGTGCCAACGGGCTCGAATTTCTTGACGTTGGTGAAGTTTGGGAGTGAACCGCTCAAGGGTTGCGCTGGAGCCAACCACGTTGCCCGGTACCCGTTTCGACGTACTCGAAGTCGTTGAAACGCCCGAGCACGTCGACCGAGGCGTTGGCCGGAAGCTGCGCCAGCGAGTCAACGAGGGTACCCGCGTCAGCGCGGGCGGGCGTTGGCAGAAGCGGCGTCGGCACGGCGAGTTTCTGTTTCCGCACCCGGCTCGTCAACCCCTGCACCTGACTGGCCGCAAGGTACCCGGCGGTGCCGTCGGGCAGCGTGACGCGGTACTGGTTCCGCGTCGCGCCCTGCACCCAGGCGAGCGTGTTTTTATCGAGATTTTTCAGGAGTACTCCCGTACCCTCGGGCGACTGCCGCAGGGTTGCCTGCCGCGTCGTCACGCGTACCCATTCGCCGAGGCGGCGCGTCGGAGCGGTGACGGCGGGTGGCCGAGTACCCTTCGTGTCGACGAAGGGCAGCGGGTCGACGGGACGCCCGTACGCGGGGTACACGCTGAAATGCAGGTGCGGGACGGTTGTGCGGGCGTTGCCCGTGTTGCCGACGGTACCCAGCGTATCGCCCCTCCGGACCCGCTGACCGGTACTGACGAGCTGCCGGTCGAGGTGGGCGTAGTACAGCGACAGATTCTGGTCGGGAACGGCCTGGTGGACGGTCAGCCCGCCGAGGCGGTTTTCGCCGACGTTCGTTACGTACCCATCTGCCGCAGCGACGACGGGCGTACCCCGGTCGGCGGCGATGTCGATGCCTTCGTGGAGCCGCCGCCCACCGTCGCGTGGCATTCCCCAAAAACTCAGAACGTCGTAGCTGTTTTTTCCGGCGACGGGAAAGCCGAGCAGGGGTCGACTTTCGAGTGTGAGCGTAAACCGCCCGCCCGAATCGAGCGGCGGTTGCAGCCGAACGAGCAGCGTGGCCGTGTCGGCCGCCGCGTGTTGGAGCGCAGCCTCGCCCGACTCGGCGAAGGTCAGTCGCTTCGGCTCCTGCGTTTTCAGTTCAAATAAATCGAGGAAGTACCGAACGCTGTCGGTTTCGGGCTGCTCGACCCGCGCCACCAACCGCCGCCCGGCGGGTACCTTGACGCGGTAGCTCAGCGCGGTGGGCAGCGAATCAGCAAAGCGGCCCGTTTCCTGGAAGGGCAGCCGGACCGTCAGCGAGTCGCGCAGCGCCTGCTCGCCCGCTTGCAGCCAGGCGCGTCCGGCGGCGGTTTCAGCGAGTTCGGATCGACGCAGCGAGCGCTCGTAGCGGTCGCGGGGTGAGGTGGGCGCAAAGATCTGGCTGACGGGCGAGGTAGGCCCGCAGGCCGACAGCAGCGCGAGCAGCGCCCCGAGAAGGGCGTTGAAATGGATTCGTTTTTTCATGGCTACGTGCCTGAAAAAGCGAGAGACCGCGTAGCAAGTTCCTGAAAGACAGATTTAAGTACGCAGAAGGCAGAGTCGGCGTGGTTGACCCTGTTACCCAAACCGGCCAAAGGCACAGTTTTTGGAATCGCCTGACTCGTTCATCCCTCACTCCAAACCCAAGCTGCACATGGACATCGCATCGCTGAAGTCGAACCTCATCGACGGGTTCATCAACGCCAACGAAAACGGCAAAATCAAGTGGTGGCACGCGGCGCTGTTTCTGGCGGGCGTCACCGTCGCCGAACGCCTGCTGACGGGCAAAAAGGCCACCGAAGAAGCCAAGGAAATTTACAAAGACGAGCACCAGCCCGCCTGGGCACCACCGGCCTGGGTGTTCGGTCCGGCCTGGGGAATCAACAGCGTCGCGCTCGGCTGGGCAGGGCAGCGGCTGCTCAACGCACCGAAAAAACTACCCAACCGGAATGCGCTCCTGGCCTTGCAGGGTGCTCATTGGGTCATTTACACAACCTTCGGGCGACTTGAGTTTAAGGAACGCAGTAGCCTACTGGCTGGCTTTTTGACCTTCGCCGACGCGGGTATTGCCTGGGCCAGCTACCTGCTCGCCCGCCAATCCGATCCGAAGTTGGCCAACGCCTACCTGCCGCTCGTGGGCTGGACAAGCTACGCCAGCACCATCGCCGGGTACCAGGCACTTTACAATCCCGACCAACTGCTGGGTACCAAAGCCCCGCTGAAGCTGAACGGGATTGGGAAGCGTTTGGAGAAGGAGGATTGATGAAATCAGCCTCAACCAAACGACCCGTCCCGCTTGCTCGGGACGGGTCGTTTGGTTTTTAAAATTTAAAAACGACGTGTTTGGGTCACGATTCGCTTTGTAGCATCTTAATGATGCGTCGTGCTAATTGCTCGTTAACTTCACGGTGGCGCGGCACGGCCTGTGAAACGCCCGTCTTCGGATTACGGTACCAATCATGTTTCCCGCCGTGACGAATCAAAACGGCTCCTTCCTCCTCAATTTTACGAATGAGGTCGAGTCGTTTCATGAAACGACAAGTTCTTCGACTTTGCGAATGCCCGGAATTTGCCCGCCTGTCAGGTCGCGGTACAAATCCCGCAATTGTTCTTTCAACTCATCAAGCGTTTCGCCCTGCGTCCAGTAATCGGGATATTCCTGAAAGTACCCGAGCCAGTGTTCGTCGGATTGCCAGTACACGATTTTTGCGGTGTCCATGCGAGGGAATTTTAGTCTCAAGTTAATTCAACTCGCTTAATTTGACCGCTTCCTTTTTGATTTCCCCCCAATCGCCCAGATTTCCGTCTGCCGCCCCGCCCATCGAGGTACCGGAACGTCTGGCCGTCGAAAAAGCCGTCCTCTTCGAGCATGATGCGGATCGTTTTCTTCCACTTGGGTACCGCGACGGCGGCGTTCAGTTCGATGGAGTAGGCCGTGTTCGGGAACACTGGGTAATCGCCCGCGCCGGGTACCCCCTGCTGCCGGTCCCAGAGGCCGATGGTCGGTCCGGCGGCGTGGCCGTGTGAGCCAATCGGGTGCGAGTAGATGCTGGCCGTGATGCCTTCTTTTTTCGCCGCGTCGAGCGCTTCGCTCAAGAGTTGATTACCGGTTCTACCCGCTTTGAATCGTTCGGTGAGCAAATCTTGCAGCCGATTGCCCTGCCGGAAGGCGCGGGCGAGGTACTCGGGTACTCCGGTTTCGCCGGGGCGGAGCACGTAGGCGTGTTGCTGCTGATCCGTGTTGAGCCGGAGGTACGTAATGCCGAAATCGACGTGGAGCAAATCCCCAGGCTGGATGACTTCGCCCGCCGGACGTTTGGCGAACGTGCGCAGGTGGTCGAAGCGGGCCGCGTCGGCGCGCTGGACGTCGACGGTCGGGTGAAACCAAGTGTCCAATCCGAGTTCCGTCACGCGCTGGCGAAACCACCAGACCACGTCCTCGGTCGTCGTGATGCCGGGCGTGATGACGGCTTCCGAAAACCCTTCCCGAATGATTTCGTGCGAAAGGCGGCAGATTTCGGGGTAGAGCTGGAGTTCCTTCGCCGTCCGCGTTTCAAGCCAGCCGACCGACAGCCGCTCCGCCGAGACCACCCGGCTGCGGTACTCAGTGGGGAGTTTTCGCCAGAACTCGCCGTGTTCGGTGTAGGTCAGCCCGTCGGCGTGGGCGTAGGTGGGCGAAAAATTCAGGCCGATTTTCTTCGGATTGCGCGCTTTCAGCAGGTCGATGAGCGCCTGCCACTGGTCGGGCTGGACGTTTAGGTCCCACGAACCTTTCAGGAGTTGACCGACATCGTACCGGGCGATGGCGAGTTTTTCGAGCGCGGTACCCGTATCGAAAAAGACGAGAATCGTGCGCCGCCGCGCCGACAGCCAGGTGGCTGGCAGCATGGTTTTCAGTACCGGGTCTTCGTTGTACTCCCGCGAAATCAGTACCCAGCAGTCGATGCCCTCGCGGCGCATCAGTTCGGGGAGGAGGTGCGTGAAGCGGTCGTCGAGGAGTTCGTCGACAACGCGGGCGCGTTCGCGCTCGGGGAGAACCGTTGGTGATTGGGCGAGGGCGGAAGCGGTCAGGAGCAGCAGACCGGTGAAGAGGAAAAGACGAGGCATACGTGGAGCGTTTCGGTTGGGTACCCGCCGGACGGCCCGCCGACGCGGGCTGGCAACCGATGGCTTTGGGCGCGGGCCGCCCGACGGGGCGCGGACTACGCGTCTGCGGACTACGCGTCGCGACCTACGCGGCCCGCTCGTGCACGAGTTCGGCCAGCAGGTCCACGAAAAGCGGGTTGTCGTTGAGGCTCTCGACCAACTGCCAGTGCTCGCCGCCGTGCTCCTCGAAGAGTTCTTTGTACTCGTCGCCGACCTCGACCGTCGTTTCCAGGCAATCGGCCACGAACGAGGGACTGAAAGCTAGTACCCGTTTTTTGCCCGCCTTCGCCAGGTCTTTGATTACCTCGTCGGTGTAGGGCTTGATCCAGGGCGTTTTGCCGAGGCGACTTTGGAAACTGGTTGTGTAGGTACCCTCGGCCAGGCCTAACTCCTTCACCAGCAGCCGCGTCGTGGCAAAGCACTGGGCGCGGTAGCAAAGCTGGTTGTCCCGCGTCAGCGTGTCGCAGCAAGACCCGAACCGGCAGGTCTGGCCCGTTACGTCGCCCTTCGTGATCTGGCGTTCGGGAATGCCGTGGTAGCTGAACAGGAAATGGTCGAAGCGTTCGGCGGCCAAGTACCGCCGGGCGGCGTCGGCGAAGGCCCGGATGAATTTCGGATGGTCGTAAAACGTGTTCGTGAAGCTGACTTCGGGGATGTTCTGCCATTGCCCGACGAGCCGCATCACTTTTTCGTACACCGACCCCGTCGAGGCCGAGGCGTACTGCGGGAAAAACGGCACGACGATGATCCGCCGCAGCCCCGCCCGCTGCATCGCGGCCAGCCCGGCGTTGATGCTCGGATTCTGGTACCGCATCGCCAGCCGGACGACGTACCCCGCGCCGAGCTTTTCCTGGAGCATTTTCTCGACGCGTTGCCCGTAGAATTTGAGCGGCGAGCCTTCCTCTTCCCAGAGCTGCCGGTACACCTTCGCCGATTTCGGCGCGCGAAACGGCGCGATGATGAGGTTGACCAGCGGCCAGCGATTCCAGTACGGCACGTCGATGACCCGCCCGTCCATCAGAAACTCGCGGAGGTACTTCCGCACGTCGGGCACGGCGGGGGAATCGGGCGTACCGAGGTTGACGAGGAGGACGCCGGTGGGGAAGTCGACGGAAGGCGATTCCGTTCGTGAATTTGATTTCAAAGTGCTCGTTGACTCCATTGCTTCAATCAGTTCAAACAACTCCAATCCAAAACGTCCGGTTTCCGGTGAATTGATTTTCAAACCAAACTCCGGTAGCTTCGACAAAAAAAACGGTTCTCCATGAAACGCGATTGGGAAGAGTTGACCGCTACGTCGTACGAGGATACCGTGGTCGAAATCAAACACGCCCTCGAAAATCGCGAGTACGACGACGCGAACGAAGGCCTCGCTGCCCTGCTCGAAAGCATGTCCCAGGACTCGAAACACGCCCTGAAAAGCCAACTCGGGCGGCTGATGATGCACGTTCTGAAGTGGACCATGCAGCCGGAAAAACGCTCGGGTAGCTGGGCCGTCAGCATCGACGACGCCCGCGAACAAATCGGGTACCTCATGGAAAGCAAACCCAGCCTGACGCGGCGGTACGTCGAAAGCATCTGGAATGACGTCTTCCGCAAAGCGACCCGCCGAGCCGAATTGGAAACGCAAGTACGGAGTACCGTCGAATCGCTCGATTGGCAGGTTGTTTTTGAGGCGGAGTACTCACTCCCCACGCGCGGTTAAAATTCCTTGAAAATCCGCTCCGGCACGTCGGTCAGTACCCCGATTTCGGTGATTTTTCGCTGGCCGCGGTCGCCCGAAAGCAGGAGTTCGCCGTACTTCTGGTAGTTGTCCCAGGGGGTTACAAAGTTCGGTTTTTCCTGGTCGGCTTTGGCGAAATACGCCCACTGCGCCACCAGTTTTTTTTCCTTGTCGACCCAGACTTTGTACGCATTCTGCGGCGTATCGCCGACGCCCTGAAAAGTCAGCCGAAGTACGTCGGCGGGGATGCCGGTGTCGGTTTTCGCTTCGCCGAGGTACGTCAGCGTCACGCCCGAATCCTTCAGTTTGAAGGGCATGAAGAGCCAGTAGCTGTCGTTGATCCAGGCCGAAACGCCGCGGTCGACGTACTTTTTCACCGAATCCGGTTGGGTCAGTTCGGACCCGTTCCGGCGCACGCGGCCCGTCTTCGTGTTCACGTTGACGAGCGTCAGCGAGCCGTCGCGCAGGCCTTCGATGCGCACGTCGCCGGTCCATTTGTTCCAGGTCAGCTTGCGATTGCCGAAGAAATTCCAGGTCAGGTACTTCGTGTCGTCCCAGGCTTCGCGCCCGCCCATCGCCTTCATCACCTCGTCGGCAATCTCCATCGCTTTCGCGTCCGAGCCCGCCGCGTTGAAACCCGCCGCGGGCGGGTTGGCGTCTTTTTTTCGTTTCTGAGCGACGAGCACCGTGCTCGACGTTGCGAAGAGAAAAAGTAGCAGCAAGAGGCGCTTCATGCGAGGAGATTTTTGAAAAGCGAACTGCCAAAATTACGCAAAAGTTTACCGTGCCTCGTTCGCGAAAAAAGCCGCCGGGACGTACCCGAACGGCTTTCTCGGTCTTCATAGGTTGGTACTGAGTTAGGAGTTTAGGGTTTACAGTTTAGAGTTGTCGGCACCCTAAACCCCAAACTCGTTCACGCCGAAGCGTGTTCCGTCGGCATGGCGGCTTCGGCGTCGACGCCCAGGCCTTTGGCGATGGCCATGCCCAGACCGATGTCGGCGCGGAACCAGTGGCAGAGCTGGCGGTTGATGATTTCGTCTTTCTTCGGCCCGGCGATGCCGCTCATCGCGCCCACGATGTTGTTGACCGTGGCGCGTTTGGCCTCGGGCGTCATCAGGCGGTACAGGTTGCCCGGCTGGGTGTAGTGATCATTCTCGCCTTCGGCGTTGCGGTCGTACCAGGCGGCCAGCGAATGGCCCAGTTCTTCGGCGGGTTCCTTCGTGCGGGTGTCGACGGTGATGTCGTCGAAGCTATTCGGGAAGTAATTCGGGTTGCGGCCGCCGTTGCCGTCGATGCGCATCTGGCCGTCGCGCTGGTAGTTGTTGACCGCGAACGGGCAGCGGTTTACCGGAATCTGCTCGTAGTTCGCGCCCAGGCGGTACCGGTGCGCATCGGGGTAGGACAGAATCCGACCCTGGAGCATTTTGTCGGGCGAGTACCCGATGCCGTCCACGACGTGCGCCGGGGCAAAGGCCGCCTGCTCGACGTGTGCAAAATAGTTGTCCGGGTTTTCGTTCAGTTCGAGTACCCCGACTTCGTGCAGCGGGTAGTCGCCGTGGGGCCAGACTTTCGTTAAATCGAACGGATTCCAGCGGTACGTGGCCGCTTCGGCTTCGGGCATGATCTGCACCTTCAGCGTCCAGCGCGGAAAATCACCTTTGTCGATGGCTTCGAGCAGGTCACGCTGCGCGAATTCGAGGTCGTGCGCCTTCATCTGCGCGGCTTCCTCGTTTGTGAAATTCTGGATGCCCTGCTGGGTAATGAAGTGGAATTTGACGTAGAACCGCTCGTTGTCGGCGTTGATGAACGAAAACGTGTGCGAACCGAAGCCGTGCATGTGCCGGTACCCGTGCGGCGTACCGCGGTCGGACATCAGGATGAGTACCTGGTGCAGCGACTCGGGGTTGAGCGACCAGAAATCCCACATCATCGTCGGCGATTTCAGGTTCGTGTACGGGTCGCGTTTCTGGGTGTGGATGAAGTCACCGAATTTCTTCGGGTCTTTCACGAAAAAGACCGGCGTGTTGTTGCCGACGAGGTCCCAGTTGCCGTCTTCGGTGTAAAACTTCACGGCAAACCCGCGCGGGTCGCGCTCGGTATCGGCCGAGCCTTTTTCCCCGCCAACGGTACTGAACCGCAGGAACACGCGGGTTTCTTTCCCAATCTGACTGAACAGCTTCGCGCGGGTGTACGGCGTAATGTCGTGCGTGACGGTGAAGGTACCGTAGGCTCCCGAACCTTTGGCGTGGACGACGCGCTCAGGAATGCGCTCACGGTTGAAGTGCGCCATTTTTTCGTGCAGGATGTAGTCCTGCAGCAGCAGCGGTCCGCGCGGCCCGACGCTCTGCGTGTTTTCGTTTTCGGCGTACGGGCGGCCCGAGGCGGTGGTGAGTTTTTTGGGTGACTGGTCCATGAATGAGGCGAGTTGGACGCGTGAAGGGATGGAATGCGGCAGCAAGGTAAAGGCACTGGCCCAATCGCCAAAATCAATCTTTTCAAAGAGGACATTGGTAAAAACTTAAAACGATACTTGTCGCAGGACCCGCAGGTGCCGGGACCTCCCGGAAAATCAGCACGTCAGGTAGCCGCCCGGGCTGGGGTATGCCAGCCCCGATGGTGGGGCGTGGAAGCTACGGGGAGCCACCGGAAAGCCGGTTTCGGAAACGGGCCTGCGATTTTCTGAGGGTCGGAAAACGAATCAATTTCTGATAGCCATGAAAACTCAATTTCCGCTCGTCCTCGCCGCAGTGGTGGGGCTAACCTTCGTTGCCGCCTGTAACCGCGACAACGACGATGATCTTGATCCCCAGGCGGGCATTGCACTCGACTCCGTTGCCACGTCGCAGACGCTCTGGACCGGCGTCGCCGTTTCGCGCGAAGGCCGCGTTTTCGCCAATTTCCCCCGCATGGACACCCTCGTGGTACCGTACTCGGTCGCCGAAGTGAGCAGTACCTCGGCCACGCCCTTCCCGAATGCCGAGTGGAATACCTGGAGCCCCGGCCAGCCGCCGCAGGACCGCTTCGTGTGCGTGCAGAGCGTGTACGTCGACGACGAAAACTTTCTCTGGGTACTTGACCCAGCTAATCCGCTCATGCGTGGGGTGGTACCGGGTGGGCCGAAGCTGGTGAAGTTTGACGTGAATACCCGGCAGGTCGTCCAGAAAATCACGTTCGACGAGACGGTCGTTTTCCCGACCAGCTACCTCAACGACGTACGCGTCGACACCGAGAAGGATTTTGCCTACCTCACCGACTCCGGCCGCGGGGCAATCATCGTCGTGAACCTGGCGAACGGTCAGAGCCGACGCCTGCTCGGCAACGACCCCTCGACCAAATCCGAAAACCTCACCGTGACGGCGGAAGGCCGCGTGTTCCGGCAAGCCGACGGCAGCCTGCCCTCGATCAATGCCGACGGCATCGCCTTGAACCCGCGCCGGACGTACCTCTACTACCACGCGCTCACGGCCCGCGGACTGTACCGCATCGGGACGCAGTACTTGCAGGATGACAAACTCTCGGAGGGTGAACTGGCGCAACGCGTGGAGTTCGTGGGCAACACCGAACCCGTCGACGGCATGGCCTTCGGGCGTGACAGCAGCCTGTACCTGACGTACATTCAGCGGAACGCCGTTGTCCGCATCGCACCGAATGGTCGGCTCGAAGGCGTCGTGCAGGACGAACGGCTGAAGTGGCCCGACAGCTTCGCCATCGGCCCTGACGGCGCGGTTTACGTCACTACCTCGCAACTCCACATTCCCCGCGCCCAACGCCGCGAACCGTTCCGGATTTTCAAGTTCGCGGTACCGGGGCAGTGAAGTCACGGCGTTACGGTACCGGTTTCGGGTGAAAGCCTGCGCAGGCGGTACACGGTATGCCCCCGGAGCGAATCGGTCCGCGTGACGTACGGGGCGAAGTTTTGTTGGATGAACCGGTGCAGCGCGCGGTTTCGGTACTCGGGCGGGACGTGAATCACGTCGGGGCGGAAGGTCCGTAGAAACCGCTCCGTGTCGCGCCGCGGCAGCGTCTGCACGGCGAGGGAATCGTCTTTCGCCTGCAACGCGAACAAAACTTGACACACGCGGTCGCGCCGGTAAAGCCGGAAGGTTTCGGGTTTCACGCGGGAGACGTAGCCCCCGAGCATCTTTTTCTGGTGGGTAATCTGGTCGATGAGGCTTTCGGTTTTGGCGATTCCCAGCTTGTAAAACCCGTCGAGTACCACCAACGGGAAGCTCAGCAGGACCTCCCCGTTTTGCCGCCCCAGCCATTCGTTGACCGGGCGCTGCGCTTCGCGGTTCTGCATGGCGTAGGCCCGCGGCAGGAATTCCACCACGAGCAAACCCAGGCCCATCACCGGTACCCACCGGTAGGCCCACCGTGGAAGCGCCTGCCGCGCCGCTACCCACCCGTAGCCCAGCACCAGCGGCAAAAACAGGTACACCATCAGGACCGCTCGGCCGGGAATCCGAATGTTGTTAAGGAAATACGTCAGGTAGTGAAAGCCAGTCGGCAGGTACAGCCACAGGCGACCGAGTACCTGAATTTTGGGCAAGGTCAGACCCAGAAAAAACAGGGTCAGTACCACGAACAGTGAAAAGTAGGCCGGTCGCGGCTGTCGAGGCCGGGTTTTGAAAAAAAGAACGGCAGTTCCCGCCAAGAGCAGCAAAAACGACCAACCCAGAAACACGGGCAGCTCCGAGCTGGCACCCGCGGCGTGGTAACGGGCGTAAAAAGCGGTCGTGTCAAAAAAGTAGGACATGAACGATGGCACCAGCAGGCACGTCAGATCGGGTTGCCACCAGAACGCCCCCTTGTCCTCGATGTCCTCGGCTAACTGGTACGCAATCGTGAAGTGGCTCACGAGCAGCATCCCGCCGAGCAGCAGCCACCGGGTTGGGGTGCTCAACCTGCGATTCATCGCCCGTAGAGTGGGAAAGAGCAGGTAGATTCCGGTGAAATACAGTAGGTAGAATGTGGCGTAGTAATCACTGAAAAACGTGAGCAGCAGCAAGAAAAACGCCCAACCCAGGGCGGCAAAGGAAGAAACCGTCGGCAGCCGGTAGGCAGTGGGCAGGGGTACGGCCCGGAGCAGCGTCAGCACGTAAAACGGTACCGTCGCGGTGAGCATCAGGTGAAAATGCGCCTCGAAGTGGGCCATTTTGTAGGGACTGAACGCGAAAACAAACCCGGCCAGCAGGGCCATCGGGCGGTGTCTGAGCAGGGACTCACTGAGCAGGTAGGCCCCTACGCCGGACAGCACGAACTGGAGGCCCAGCATCAGGTTGATCGCCAGGTAGAGATTGTCGAAGGGCAGCGCGAAAAAACTCAGCAGGGGGGTGTAGGTGTGAAAAAACAGGTTGGCACCCTGTGGGTAAAACACGTAATTGGTGTAAAAAACGGACTCCCCGCGTACCAGGTGGTGCTTGAAAATGAACGCGTTCCAGATGTACTGCGCCGAATCGCCCCCGTCGATTCCACTCAGGGACGTACCGAAAAAACGAATGATCGGGTGGGAGTAGCCCATGAAAATCAGCGCATAAAAAAGCGCGGCTCCCAACGCGTAAAGCAGCGGACGGCGATCAGTCATAGGCGCGCAAGATACGCCGCGGAATCCGACCTCAATCCGGCTGGGTAGGCGGGAGTAGTTTCCTGATCAGCACGAGCTGCCGCGGGTGGTCGTGCGTGTGTTCGATGCGAGCCGGGAAGTTGCGGAGGATCAGAACTCAACTTTTAGGCACGTCCCGAAACCGCAGCATGTCGAGCAGGCGCTCTTCTTTTTCGGGGTCGAAGCCGCAGGTGCTTTCAAACTTCGCCGGGTTTTGGTAGGTGCCGAAGAGCATGTCCCACCAGACGAGGTCGCCGTAGTTGCTCGTGTGTTTTTCGTGTTCATGATGGATTCTGTGCATCTCCGGGCGCTGGAAAATGTACCCGACCCAGCGCGGCGTCTGCACGTTTGTGTGGTAGAAAAATTCGCCCAGCGCCGTGCAGAGCGTGTACACCCCGCCCGCTTCGGGCGACAGCCCCAGCAGGGCGTAAACGAGCAGGCTGCCGATGATCGAGTTGACCGTCATTTCGAGCGGATGCTTGTAAAAAGACGTGATGACTTCGAGCCGCTGCGGACTGTGGTGAATTTGATGGAAATGCAGCCAGAGGAAATCGACGGTGTGACGCCAGCGGTGCCACCAGTAAAAGACAAATGTGGCGATGACGTAGGCCACCACGCCGCCGAGCCAGTCGGGAACGTGCGCCGAAAGCTGAAACAGCGAGTACGCGGATAGCCAGCGTTCCCAGGTAAATCCGGCCACGACGACCACGCCCAACTGCACGAAGTTGATGGCCAGTACCCGGATGCCCCAGGTGGGTACCGTAGGCAGTTTCCAGCCCGGAAACAAGCGCTCGATGACGAAGCAGGCCGCGAACGCAGCGAAAATGATGGGGAGCATGTCGAGTCCGTTTAGGGTGAATCAGTACCCCAAACCTATCCGGTGCCGTCAAGTGAAATCTTGACGCAGCTCAAGATTCCGGTACCCGGATTAGTCTTTCTTGGCCCGGAGGCGGCTGAGTGTTTCGGCGGAAATGCCGAGGTGCGAGGCGATGTGCCGAAGGGGTACCCGATTGAAGAGATCCGGGAATTCGCGGAGCAAGTCCCGGTACCGTTCCTCCGCCGATTGCCAGCGGAGGCTCTGCGCCCGCCGTTCGCTCCGCACGTAGTACGTTTCGGTGAGTACCCGCCCGACGTAGTTGAACTCGGGAAACAATTCGTACAGCCGCTGCAACTGCGCGTGGCGAATGGACCAGACGACGCCGTCTTCGAGCAGTTCGATGGCTTCGTCGGCGGGTACCCGGCTGATGAAGCTGACGATGGAAATCACGAAATCGCCCTCGCGCATGAACCAGGAGGTGACGTCCCGGTCGTCCCGAAGGTAGTACCCGCGGGCAATGCCCCGTTCGAGAAAGAAAATCCGGTCGGCGACCTGACCGGGTGTGAGCAGCAAAGTTTTCCGGGGCAGTACCTCCCGCTTCAACCGCTCCAACAGCGCCGCTTCGAGGGTCTCGGAAATCGGCACGAGGGTGCGCAGGCGGGTAAGCAGGGGGTGCATGGTTGTTTTTAATTCGTCATGGCGAAAATAGAAAAGCCCGCCGGTACCGGCGGGCTTTTCTGTCACGCTGAGAAGCGGACCTCACTTCGCCCCGAAATTCTGCACCCAGTACCGCTTGTAGGTACTCGATGCTCCGTAGGCGTAGCCCGCGCCGAGGTCCTTGAAGTTGGAGTTCATCAGGTTGGCGCAGTGGCCCGGCGAGCGCAGCCAGCCGTCGACCACGGCGCGGGGAGTAGCGTACCCGGCGGCGATGTTTTCGCCCGCCCGACGCCAGACGTACCCTTCGCGGGTCATCCGCGCCCAGGGCGTCGAGCCATCGCGGCCCGTGTGGCTGAAGTAGTTGAACGTGGCCATGTCGGTGGCGTGCTTCGTGGCGGCGGTGTTGAGTTGCGCGTTGAGTACCAGCGCGGGCGCGGCGGGGTAGGTAGTGGTACCACACTTGCAGGAAGCCGAACGGGCCTGGTTTACGTAGGTCAAAATCTCGGTTTGCAGGGTCGTGAACGCAGTGGTCGCGGTCTCGCGGTTGCTGCCCGAAACGGGATCGGGTACCGAACCGGGCCGTTCGGTGGCGGTGGAGGAGGCGACGGGCTGGGCTTCCGGGCTGGAAACGATGTCGTTTTGGTTTTGGCAGGCCACGAAGAGGCCTGCGAACAGCACGGCGGCTGTGGCGGAGAACGGTACGCGCATGAGGATTTGATTAAGGGTTTGTTACCGGGTAGCCAACGGCCTGCTGCGCATTTTCATACCGCCGTTTCCAAACTTTTTTGCACCTCCGCCCGCGTTTAGACCGCCATCGGTTTCTTTGTTTTGATCATCAGCGAATTGGCGATTTCGTCCTTCGCAGTCGCTCAGCTGTGCCGAGTGACGACTACGCGTCGAGGGCTTTGCCCAACAACCCGTTCGCTCAGGTACCGTAGTCGTCACTCGGCGCAACCGAGCGACTGCGGGTGTATGGGTTTTGGGTTCAGCAGCTCGGTTCAGTAATCGCAGTCGCTCGATTATTTTAATGAAAGAAAAAAAACGTTGCTCCCAGCAATGAGGACAAGCAAAAAGCAATTATCAAAGTCCAAAGCAATTTTTTAAGATTCACTGTAATAGCCGGGTAAGTTGCTTTGAGCAGTAAGTTGATGAGTAAAATTAAACTGGCACCAAATATTCCAATATACCCACCAACGAAAGCTCTCTGGAAAAAGGATTCCGGTAAACTACTGACTAATTTTAAATGTTTTTCTTCACTTCCAAGAAAAAGGATAGAGGTAGTAAATAGTATTAACAAGCATACGCTTACAACAAGAACTATATTTATTTTTTTAACTAAATTTTTCATTGATTTAAACCATGTCTACCGTCATAGTCGGTGTTCTATTCGGCCACAGTGAAGAGTGAAGGATTCAACGTAATTCCTCCACCCGACGAATTCGATTGCTAAGAATCCCGTCGCGAATGCGGCCTCGGTGTAGCTGATCGACTGAAAAAATTAAATCCCAATTCTTACCCCAAACCAGATTTCCATCTTCGATTTTAAAGCGCTTGAATTCCTTCACATTCAAGTGTTTGCTGAAGGTCGGGTGTGGGTGATGAATTAAAAAATCCTCAAAATCCACCGTCGTGATCTTTCCATCGTTGAAGGTGATTTCAACGCGGTAATTGCCCAGATGCCGGGCCGTCGTAACCAATAGATTCTTCATAGTCTCTACCGCCGTGGCCGGTGAGGACACCGACCACGGCGAGTAAAAAGTCAAACTACGAAACCTCACCCCACCATCCACAGCCGCCAAAGCCCCGTCAGCAGCACGAGTACCAGCGCGAAGGGCGTCAGGACCTTCCAGCAGAGGTGCATGAGTTGATCGACGCGGAGGCGGGGGTAGGTCCAGCGGACCCACATCTGCACGAAAAACAGCCCAAGAGCTTTCAGCAGCAGCCAGAAAAAACCGGTCAGATTCCCCCAGAGCGTACCCGGTTCGCCCGAAGTCCAGTCGGCGAGGCGCAGGGGGCCGAGGTTGGGCAGGGGCGTGTTCCGGCTGATGAAAACCAACCAGTTCGACATTTACGATGTACGGCACACCAGGGAAGCGTCGCAGGCCGACCTGGCGGCGGTGAACGGCGCTTCCACAGTCGCTGCCGTGCGGGTTGGCAAGCAGCTTAAGGTCCGTTACGTGCTGACGGGCACCGTCGATGAGTACAACCCACAAGGCTCCGCCACGCTTAAAGTCCGGCTCGTGGAGGTTGCCACCGGTAAGGTCAAGTACGCCGACGAGCTATTGCACCAAAGCACGAAAGAAATGCGCACCGGTAGTGATGTTGAAATGAAAACGAACGTACTGCTGCCGATGACGCTAAAGCTGGCGGACACGCTCGCGGAAGAGGCGCTTTGAACCTTCGTACGGGGCTGGGAACGAAGGTCTCCGCAACCTGTTGGCTCGGGAGGACCGTGAAATCCGGCTACCGGCAAAATCCACCAACCTGATCGGACCGGACAGCGGGGATCAACCGGTTTGGCACGGGCTTTTTCGTGCCAAACTACGCCCTGCTGATTCGATTCCGGCAGCGTACGGGGTGCTGACGCCGTAAACGCGGAGAAGGAAAAAAATCACCTGTTGCGCCGGTTGCAAGGGGTGATTCGAAGTTTTACCGCATGAAGGAAAACGAGCTTTCACGCCTTTCCCGACTCGTTGCCCTCATAACGCAACTGCAAACCAGGCGCCTGCTGACCGCGACCGAACTGGCCGAGCGCTTCGCCGTCAGCGTTCGGACCATCTGCCGCGACATGAAAGCCCTGGAAGCGGCGGGCGTTCCAATCGTGACCGAAGAAGGTCGGGGCTACTCGCTACTCGACGGATACCGGCTTCCGCCCATCACGTTCACCGAAACGGAAGCGAACGCCCTCATCACCGCCGAAAAGCTCGTCTTGCAAAACAAAGATGCCTCGTTCGTGCGGGAATTCAGCGAAGCCATCAACAAGGTCCGCGCCGTGTTGCGAACGAGTACCCGCGAAAAGGCGAATCGGTTGGCGGACCGGATGAAGTTTTACCCCAGCCCGTCGCCCGACCCAACCAGCGCGTACCTCTCCACCCTGCAACAGGCGCTGACCAATCACGTGCCCGTCCGCATCGCCTACCGGGACCGCTCCGACGAGGAATCGACCCGGGTCGTGGAGCCGTTTGCCCTCCTCAACACGCACGACGACTGGCTGCTGGTGGCCTGGTGTCGGCTCCGCAACGCCTACCGCATGTTTCGGCTCGACCGAATTCAAAGCCTGAGTCCATTGCCGGAAACCTTCGAGCCGCACGACCTCACGCTCCGGGACTATTTTGAGTACTACGGAAAATAAGCCCGGTACCCCTGACATGCCGTTGTCATCCGCCCCCGCTACGTTTGCCCTCGCGAACCAAAACCAGCAAACCATGTACCTCATCTTGGGCGGTACCGGGCACGTCGGCTCGGCGGTGGTGGAGCACCCGCTCGACCGTCGCGAACCCGTCACCCTCGTTTCCAGCAACCCCAAAAAAGCGGACGAATGGCAACGCCGGGGTGCAACCGTAGCCATTGCCGACGTGCGCGACACGGACACCCTCCGCGCACTCTTCAAAACCGGTACCCGGCTGTTCCTGCTCAACCCTCCGGCGCACCCCTCGACCGACACCACCGCGGAGGAACGAAAATCGCTGGCGTCCATCCTGGACGCGCTCGACGGGTCGTCTATCAAAAAAGTTGTGGCCGAATCGACCTACGGCGCGCAGCCCGGCGACCGAATCGGTGACCTGAGCGTGCTGTACGAGATGGAGCAGGCGTTGCACCGCAAAGATTGTTCGGTTAGCCTCATCCGGGCGGCGTACTACCTCAGCAACTGGGATGGGGCGCTGGAAACGGCCCGGCAGGAAGGTCAGGTACCTACGCTGTTTCCGCCCGTTTTCAAACTGCCGATGGTCAGTCCGGCCGACATCGGGCAGGTAGCCGCCCGGCTGCTGCGGGAGCCGCTCGACCAAGCGGGCCTGCACTACGTGGAAGGGCCAGAACACTATTCCTCGGCAGACGTGGCCGCGGCGTTTGCCAGAGCGCTCGGCAAGCCCGTGGAAGCGGTGGAAACGCCGCAGGCGCAGTGGGTACCGACGTTGCAGCAAATGGGCTTTTCGTCGAAGGCGGCGGAGTCGATGGCGGCCATGACCGCGATTACGTTGGAGAAAAAATACGAAGTACCCGACGCCCCGATTCGCGGGAAAACCACGCTCCAGGCGTACGTCGATGCGTTAGTCCGCTCTGGGTCGTGAGTAGGCGGCAAACGTCACGCCAGGAGTACCGAAGCATCCGGCCAGACGTAGCGCAAAATCACCGCGGTGGTACCGTCTTCGTTTTTCTTCTCGACCGTTTCCGCGTGAACACCGCCGAGGCGGTCGTAGGCGGTGCGGGCGTTCCGTTCAAATACCCAGAGGTACAGGCCGGGATGACGCGCCTCGGCCTGGACGTGGCGGGCGGCGTCCATCATCAGTTGTCGACCCATCCCGCCGTGCCGCAGTCCCGCCGCAACGTGCAGGTTGTCGATCAGCGAACCGTAGACCGGGTCATCATCCAGAAACGTGCAGCAAAAGCCGACGAGGGTACCGTCCTGCACCGCCAGCGTGAGGCGCTGGTTCGGGCTGGGGTTCTGGAGCCGCCCGTACCAGACGGCCAGCCGGTCCGCTTCCACCTCGTGATCGAGGTACTCATCGCTCAGGATGCCGCGGTAGGTCTGCTGCCAGTTGGCAGCGTGCAGGGCGGCGATGGCGGGGTAGTCGGCAAACTGGGCGGGGCGGAGGGTGAGCATGGGTCGTGCGTCGAAATGCCTACCGCCCCACCCGCCGCTCCAGCTCCGCGCGCTTCAGCGTGATCAGGTGCCCCAGCGGCTGACCATTCCGGTACGCCACGACCCGGAGCGTAATCGGGCCGTCGGGCAGGGCGATGGGCTGGGTGTACTTCGTCGCGTAGCGGTCGGGCATCGTATCGTCGGTGGAGTAAAACAGGTCGACGCCGGGAATTTCCGAGGCCATATCGAGTAGCAGCTTGCCGTCCTTCAGCATCGTCCGCACGACGGGGTCGTAGACGGCTTTCGAGTAGTTGAGGCCTGCCGCGTCGGCGCGGCTGAAATGCGCTTCCATCCGCGGTACGAAGGCCTCCCAGTTTTTGGCCGCTTTCGGCGACCAGTACACCTCGCTCAGCGCCCAGGCCCGCGGGTAGCTCATGTACTCGGCGTAGCGGAGGGTGGGAATTTGCTCGGTCCAGAGGTTGGCTTGCCCGCCCAGGATACGCCTGGCGTCGACACCCGCGGGGACCGGCTCGAAGCTGTAACTCTTGCTCACGCGCAGGGCCGCGTAAATCGGTGGGTCGATGGTCGGGTCGCCCTGCACGTAGTCGATGTAGGCAAACGTCGTCGGCGTCATCACCACGTCGTGGCCTTCCCGCGCCGCTTCGATGCCGCCCTTCACGCCGCGCCAGCTCATCACGGTGGCGTTGGGCGAAATGCCGGAGCTTTCGAGGATTTCGTCCCAGCCCAGCAGTTTCTTGCCCTTCGCCTGGAGAATCTTTTCGACGCGCCCCATGAAGTACCCCTGCAACTCCTCGACGTGCCGGGTACCCAGTTTTTTCATCAGCGCCTGGCAACCCGAATCGGCGGCCCAGTAGCCTTTGTAGCACTCGTCGCCGCCCGCGTGGACGTAGGCACCCGGAAACAGCGCCGCCACTTCGGTGAAGACCTTATCGAGAAATTCGTAGACGCGCTCGTCCGACGGGTTGAGCGTGTTTTCGACCTTCATTTTAAACGTCCCGTTGCCGTACCACTCCGAGAACGGGGTACCCGGATTGACGCTCACCCGCTGCCCCGTGCAACTCAGCTCGGGGTACGCCGCCAGCGCCGCCATGCTGTGGCCGGGTACGTCGATTTCGGGGACGATGGTCACGTGCCGGTCGGCGGCGTACCGCACGATTTCGCGGATGTCGTCCTGCGTGTAGAACCCACCGTACGGCGTGGGTTCGCCGGGTTGCGGGTCGGCGCGGTCGCCGAAGTGCCCCGTGCGCGCTACGCGCCAGGCCCCGACTTCGGTCAGCTTGGGGAGCGATTTGATTTCAATCCGCCAGCCATTGTCGTCGGTCAGGTGCCAGTGGAAGGTGTTGAACTTGTAGCGCGCCATCTGGTCGATGTACCGCTTCACTTCGTCCTTCGTGAAAAAATGGCGGCTCACGTCGAGCATCACGCCCCGCCAGCCGAAGCGCGGCTGGTCGGTGATTTCAACGGCGGGTACCGTCCAACTCGTCGGCACGACGGACTTGCTTTCGATTTCTTTCGGCAACAACTGGAGCAGGGTCTGGGTCCCGTAAAACAGCCCCGCCGGGTCGTTGGCCGTGATCGTAACGCCCCGCGGCGTGGCGCTGAGCCGGTACCCTTCGCGACCCAGCGCGGCATCGGGGGTACCCGTGAGGCGGAGTAGAATCGCCCCGGTGGTACCCCGCTGCGCCCGGATCGGGTACCCCGTCGGGGTACTCAATTGTTGGGCCAGCGCTTCGGCGGTGCGGGCCGCGGCGGGCCCGTCGTAGGCCACGACGGCGCTGCGCGGCAGGGTGAAACTACCGGTACCCCGCTGGACGGAAACGGGCTGGGGAATGAGCGGGAGCGGGGCTGGCTGGGCGTGGAGCGAGACACGGGCCAGCAGCAGGAAGACGAGGAGGGAGCGCATGGATAGGTTTGGAGAAATAGCGGACCAAACCTACGGCAAGCGGTCGGGATGCGCAACGGGTAACCGAAGCCCGGAGGCGTCGAGGTTCAAGCCGGGACGCTTGAACCAGGAGGATTCAAATTTGCCGTTGCCGCCTGATGCCGCGCGAGTTGAGCGCAGCGGGTCATCAAGTGACATGCGATAGGAATGAGTTGTTTTTGTCGATAGGTACGGTCTGCCAATTTTACGTGGCTGCAACCCGCCCGAAAAAACAGATTCGGCTTTACCTTCGCCCCACCTCAAAACCAAACCGATGACCCGCCCTAAACCCCTCCTCGCCGCCGGACTGCTGCTCGGCTTGGCCGCCCTCACGCCCGAGCGCCTGCCGATACCCCACGCCGCCGAACCCTTCAAATTTTCCCTCATTCCCGCCCCGAAGTTTTTGTTCAATTCCTTCGTCGACTGCAACATGGCCGAGGCCTGGGTGGGCGATACGTTCCGAATTTTTCCGGGCAAGTACGGCGAAGACCCGCTTTGGGGCGATGCCCGCGACCTAAAGTTTGCCGACGGTCGAAACGCCGACGAGGCCTTCACGCGCAAACACGAGGACTTCCGCGAGCCGAAGCTGCCGCCCAACGCGCCCGTCGGTCAGCCGGGGCTGCACGGGGCGGTCTGGTTCGAGACGGTGTACCAGGACGCCCGCGACGCCTCGGGCCAAACGCTCTACGCCGTCTACCACAACGAAAATTACCCCGCCACGCTGCCCTACGACCCAAAAACCGGGCAGGGGTACCGGAATGAAAAATGGCCGCAGGGCCTGAAGGAACCCGGCTCACCCGCAGCGGTGTGCCGGATTGGCATCATGAAATCGACGGACGGCGGGCGGAGCTGGGCCAACCGCGGGCTGTTTCTCGAAGACCTCCAGCCCCGGCTCATCCTCAAGCCGCACAACACGTCGGAAACCTTCGCGGGCGGCGTCGGCGACCCCTCGGCGGTGGCCAGTGGCGACTACCTCTACCTGTTTTACGGCGAGTACGGGTACCCCGGCGTCTACGACGAAGCCCGCTACGACCGCGCGACCGAGTGGCGCGGGCAGTGCATCAGCGTGGCCCGCATTCGCCTGAGCGATCTCGACAATCCCGTCGGTAAAGCCCGCCGCTGGGACGGCAAGGGCTTCAACGCCCCGCCCGACGGCGTGGGGCAGCCCGTGGCGTCGCTGCAAATCCCGCGCGCTCAGGGCGGTGGGGCGGCGTCTTCGCCCACGGGCGGTTTTCACTGGGGGCCGTCGGTGAGCTGGAACACGTACCTCAACGCCTGGGTGATGCTGATGGGCAAGGTGGAGGGTACCTCCTGGAAGGGCGACGAACTCTACATTTCCTTCAACCGCCACCGCGACCTGGGCAGCGGCACGAATTCGCAGGACTGGAGTACCCCGCAACTGCTCGTCCGGCGCGAGGGGCACGTCCTCTGGTACCCGTCGCTCCAGCCGATGAACACGCCCGAAGACATCGCCGAAAAACGCACCTGCCTGCGCCTCGGCCAGCAGGCGCGGCTGTTTTTCAAGGACACCAACGGGCCGAAGAGCGAGTACCTGTCGGAGTATTTCGTGCGGTTTGAGAAGTGAAGCTTAGCTAGCCAAAGATCGAAATCCCGGAAAGTGGCTGGGCACTGGGATGAATCGTTAGGACGTCGACGCGGTCCGGATTGACGAGTCGGTACACGATTCGGTGGGAGAGAAAACCAATTCCCGCAGGTCAGGCCGGTTGAACTCGGGTACCATTCGACCCAGCTCAGGGAATTGCTCCAAACGGGCGGCTTTCTCGAAAAACTGATCCGTTAACGTTTCGGCGTACCGGGAAGACAGGGGCGCGTAGTACTCGCGAATCTGGTAATGTCTTCGATGGCCCGTTTGGTCCAGTTTAGTTTGGCCATCGATTCAGCAGGTCACGGGCTTTGTCGGTAGAATACACCTCATCCGCCTCCGACTGACGAAGACCTTCGGCCACTTTTTGCACGAAAAGGAGACGGTCGACCAACTCATCGAGCGAAAATTCATCGGGTAGTTCGACGAGCGCTTCGGCTGCTTTTTCTTTTGTCAACATGGCCTTGGAATTTTATCAAATGTACGCGCTCCCAGCCGAAAAGCCGCTACCCAACTTCTCCAGCCGGTACCGATGCGCCCTGAATCCGGTACACCGCCGTCTCGGCAAATCGCGACGCCACGACGACTTCCACCGCTCCGGCGTGGGCCTGGAACAACTCACTGACGAGGTAGGGCGAATTGTTGTCCTGCGAGAGGTGCGAAAGCAGCACGTGGCTCATGAACTCGGGCCGGTGTTCGCGGAAGAGGTCCAGCGCCTGCTGGTTCGACAGGTGGCCTTCACTGCCGCGAATGCGCTGTTTCAGAAACGCTGGGTAGCGGCCCCGCGTGAGCAGGTCGTCGTCGTAATTGGTTTCCAGAAACGCGGCGTGGCATTGCTGAAAGTGGTGGACGACGTGTTCGCAGGGTGCGCCGATGTCGGTGAAGATGCCCACGCAGGTCGTCCCGTCCGTGACGACGAAACTGTGCGGATCGCAGGCGTCGTGCTGCTTGGGGAAGGCCGTGACGCGCAGCGCCCCGACCTCGACCAGCTCGTACCCCCGCAGAAACCGGTACGTGCCGCCCGGTTCGGTCAGTCCCGACCGGCGCAGGGTTTGGGGCGTGATGTAAACCGGCAACTGGTGTTTTTTGGCCAGTTGCGGAATGCCCTGAATGTGGTCGCTGTGTTCGTGCGAAACGAAAATGGCCCGGACCCGCTGCATCGACAGGCCCAGCCGGACCATGCGTCGCTCGGTTTCGCGGCAGGAAATACCGGCGTCGATGAGGACGGCCTCGTGGTCGTTGCCGACGTAGTAGCAGTTGCCGTTGCTGCCCGAATTTAAAGATGTAATGAAAAGTGGCATGGGAATGCAAAGAAACGGCTTTTGATCCGTACCCTGTGCCCCGGCTTCCGGCGGTGCCTGTTACGCCAACGTTACGCGGCGGTTAACTAATTGTTAACCAGCATCAGGGGGCGGTGAAACGGATTAAACTTGCCGCCGTTTCACCGTTTCCCAAACCCATGATGCCTTTGCTACCCCGTCTCCGGTACCTGACCGTTCTGCCCCTGCTGCTGGCGGCCTGCGTCGACCACCCGTTCCCACCCGTTGAGGAAAAACCCGACACATTCAAAGAAGTCGCCTCGATCGACCTCGGCGGCGAAGCTTCCGCCGAAATCGGCGCGTACGACCCGATCAGCAAGCGGCTGTTCGTGGTCAACAACGAATCGAAGGCGCTCGTCGATGTCATCGACCTGTCGAACTTCCCGACGCTGACCAAACTCGCGCCCATCGACGTTTCGGCGCTCGGCGGCGTGGCCAACAGCGTGGCGACCTCCGGCGGCAAGCTGGCCATCGCCCTCGAGGCGACGGACAAGCAGGCGGCCGGGAAGGTACTCGTCTACGACGCCGGTACCCTGACGAAGCTGAAAGAAATCACGGTCGGTGCCCTGCCCGACATGGTCACGTACAGCCCCGACGGGCGGTACCTCGTCACGGCGGACGAAGGCGAGCCGAACGCCACCTACACGAACGACCCGGACGGCTCGATTTCGATCATCGACATCCAGAACAATTACAGCGTCAAGACGATCAAGTTTGACGGCATCGCCGGGCAACTCCCGACCCTGACCGCGGGCGGCTTCCGGCTGTTCGGTCCGAGCGCGGGTACCCCCGCCAAGGACATCGAGCCGGAGTACGTCAGCATTACCCCGGACTCGAAAAAGGCTTTCGTGACGCTTCAGGAAAACAACGGCATCGCCGAAGTGGACCTCGGGACGGGTACCCTGTTGCGCATCATTCCGCTGGGTACGAAGGATTACAGCAAACCCGAAAACGCCTTCGACCCGACCAACACGGGGAACACGATCAGCTTCGTCACGGCTCCAGTGAAAAGCTTTTACCTGCCTGACGCGCTGGCGTACTTCACCATCGGCGGCACGGGGTACCTCCTCACCGCCGACGAGGGCGACGCCCGTGAGTACGATCCGGGCTACATCGAGCAGGTGCGCATCGGCGACGCCTCGGTGAAGCTTGACCCGGCCGTTTTCCCCAACGCCGCCACGCTAAAAATCAACGCCAGCCTCGGTCGCCTCAACATCACGAAAAGCGCGGGCAACCTGGATTCCGACGACGAGTTTGAAGAACTCTACGCCTTCGGTGGCCGCGGTTTCAGCATCCTGAACGCGGCAACGGGACAACGTGTCTACGAAACGGGCCGGACGCTCGAAGACAAAGTCGTCGCCGCGGGCCTGTATGACGACGGGCGCTCGGACGACAAGGGCATCGAGCCCGAAGGCGTGACCATCGGGTACCTCAACGGCAAATCCCTCGCCTTCGTGGCCCTCGAACGCGCCGACGCCATCGCCGTCTACGACGTCAGTACTCCCACCGCGCCGGTCTTCCTGCAACTGTTCAAAACCGGCGACGCGCCCGAAGGCGTGCACTTCGTCCCCGCTGCGCAAAGCCCCAACGGCCGCAGTCTGCTCATCGTCAGTAGTGAAGGTGATGGGACGGTGAAATTGTACCAGCCGGAAAAGTAGGGATTGAGTACTTTTTTCCACCAAAAGCGCCCCGACGGATTCCGTCGGGGCGCTTTTGGTTCGGAGCGGGCTGAACCCTCCGGGACGCGTAGTCCGAGTGGCTGCAAGCCCTCGGAGTGGTTCTTCCTGTCCAAACTTGGTGCGTGAACCACTCCGAGGGCTTGCAGCCACTCGGACTACGCGTCCCGGAGGGTTCGGAGGGCTACTCTGCCATCTGCCCGAACACGCTGCTCAGCACGTCGTACGGTACCGTCACGTAGTGCGTGCCCGCTTCGCGGAGCATCGGCAGTTTGAGCGTGAACACCTCCGGTCCGCCGGGCTTCGGGTCGAGCACGACAGCAGGTTTCAGCCGAAAATACGATTCCCGCGGGCAGCCGTGCAGGAGTACCTGCTCAAACTCGCGGCGGTTCATCCGGTCGGGACGGCTGCGGATCAGGAGCGCCCCTTCGATGGGAACAACTTCGAGGCGGTCGGCGAAGTCGGTGCGGCTCAGCAGCATTCGGAGCGTGTCGAGGCGGATGTCGGCCCCGTACCGGCGGGTCGTTTCAGCCTCGGTTTCGACGAACGCCGCTTCGCCGCGCGGCGCGGGTTGAAACCAGCGCAACCCCGCCGCCAGCAGCACGGCGAGGGTGAGGTAGGGGAGGAGTAAAGTGAGGCGTTTCATGAATGAGAACTTAGATGACAGATTTTAGATGGTAGACGTTGAACGAATGCGACAGTCTTTCATCTGCCCTCTAAAATCTAACGTCTGAAGTACTCCCCAAACCCCCGCGATCGTTGCACGGCGTTGACCAGCTTGGCGCGGAGTTCTTCGATGGCGGGTGAGTTGCCGCTGAGGCGGTCGGCGTTGTAGCCCGTGATGAACACGCTGTAGAACTTCATCGAGCGCAGCTTTTCGTCGGTCAGATTTTGCGTCAGGTCCTGGTCGGTGATGAGCAGCAGGAGGAGTTTGTCTTCGTTCGGGTTGCGGCTGCCGGGTTCGCCGATGGTACCTGTTTTGGCGTAGTAAAACAAATCCGGTCCGTGGTCGAGGCGGGCGTTCAGGGCCCGGCCGGTACCCTCGGTCAGCACCCGGCGGAGGCTGCCGAAGACCGTTTCCTGAAAGCGCAGGTACGCCGCCCGTGATCCCCAGCTCGCCGCGTCGAACTCGAAGGGTGCGTAGCGGCGCAGGCGGCTTTCGGACAAAGTCGCCCTAAAATTTTTGTTCAGCGAAATCAGTTTTCCACCCAGTTCGGCCATCCGCAGGGGCGTCATTTCGATGGGTGCCCTGGAGCCAAGTGAGCCGTTTTTGATGCCGGGGTTGAAATCCTGGGTACCATTCGCCTGCCGACTGCCGCGGTCTTCCTGGAAAAAATGCGACAGCTCGGGCTGGCTCCAGTTGCGGTAGCCGCTGGGTACCGCGTCGTCGGGCATCGGGGGCAGGAGTCCTTCGTCGAGGACCTCGAAGTACTGACGGGCGGCGCGGCCCTGCTTGCTGGTCGGTACCCCGAAATTGCGCAGCATGCCCTGCCCGAGCAGCGAGCCGGGGTTGCCGAAGTAGTCGCGACGGTCGGAGCCCGACGGTTCGCCGCCCGGTACCGTCGGCGGGAGCAGGCTGGCGTTGAAGGCGCGACCGGCGGCGGTGCCGGTACTCATCCGCGGAAAATCCAGTGGTTCGGTGGGGCGAACGAGTACCTCGTCCCAGCGGCGTTGCAAGGTGTTTTTCGGGTACGAGCCGAGGAACAGCACGGCCGAATGGTACAGGTTGCGCGACTGCACGAGGTACTCCGCCGCGTCGACGGGCAGCGCCTGCAATTCCTTCGTCAATTCCCAGGGGCTGAGGCGCTGCCGGGCGTAGCGCACGAGGCTGCCTTGGGTACCCGGTTTCAGAATCGCCGGGTTCACGTAGGCATCCAGGCGCAACGCTTCCCAACCACCCGGAATTCGGTACTGCGAGGTCACGGCAGCGTAGGCCAGGGGCTTGAACGACGACCCCGGACCGCGCTCGAAGCGGAGTAAATTCAGGTTGCCCCACTCGGCCCGACCCGTGCTGCTGCGCCGCTCGAAGTACTGGTCGCGCTGGAGCTGGCGCACGCGGCGGGCGTCGTTGGGGTCGAGGGATTCGGGCAAGCGTTCGTTTTTGACGTCGGAAATCGCCCGGACGTGCCCCTGCCCGTCGAGGACCGTCACGGCCACGTCGCGCTGTCGGGCAAGCGGGTCGCTGGCGAGCACGTCGTCGAGGGCGTCCATTAGCTCCGCGTCGAGCGTGGTGACGACCGGACGGCGGCGCGTCGAGTCGGTCGAGAGCACCGTACCCGCGTGGTTGGCGTAGTTGAACGCCCAGATCGAACGTTCGCGACGGGGGTAGAAGTAGGTTTGCCGCCCGTTGACGAACGCATTTTTCATCAGGTACTCAGCCGGTTGGTTTTCCAACGCGTACAGTTCACCCGGTCCGTCGTCCGAATCCGCAATCAGCAGGTGGTCGCCGGGGAAGAGCCGAAAGGCCGGTCGGTCGGCCCCGAGGCGGGCGGTCTGGCCCGCGTTCCGACCCAGCAGCGCGAGTGTTGGGCGACGGCTTTCATTACCCGTCGCTCGCACCGACGCCACCACGACCGGCCCCGGTTCCCCCCGCAACCACCCCGCCGGAATCAGCGAGACGTCGAGGGTACCCCCGGCCAGTACCTCCGAGCGGAAGCGCGGCTGGAAGGTACCCGTCGGCAGGGTCAGGTTGGCCCGGACTCGGTCGCGGACTCGGTCCCGGACTCGGTCCCGGTGCAGCGCCAGTAGCCGGAGCGAATCGCCCGCGGGCGCGGCGTAGAGGTGCCCGGCCCAGGTGGTGCGGAGGTGTTCGGCGGGGTTGTCGAGGTAATAATTTCGCTGAATCGCCAGCCGGTACCGGTCGTTGACCCGTACGACGTGCAACAGTCGGGTTTCGTCGCGGAGTTCATCGGCGGTGAGGAGTTGGCGCAGGGCGCTGCGGCCGAAGGGCGTCGTCAGCGAATCGACGGCGAGGTAGTCGGCCAGTCGGCGACTGCGTTGGCGGAAGGTCCCGAACACGGTATCGAGGCGGGTCAGGCGCGGGGCTTCGTCCTGGAGCGTGGCCCACTCGGCGTTGAGATCGTCGACGACGTTTTCCAACTCCGTTTTTGACAGACTGATGTCGAATTGTCGCTCATCGAAGGCCGTCGACCCGATCAGCAACAGCAACCCCGTCGTGACGCCCGCCAGCACGAGCGACGGCGTGGCGTACTCGCGCAGGGGCCGGATCCGGATGCGCCCGGCTTGCGAAAATCCGGCAATCACGAAGACTAGAAACAGCGTGAACAGCACCGTGAAGTTGCTTTTCAGACTCAGCAAGGGGAAATCCTGCCCGAAAAACACGATGCGGTTGGTGGCTGCCAGCCAAACGAACAGCGCGATGACGAGCAGCAGGTTGATGGCCGTGAGCACGAGGTACGTGCCGCGGTCTTCGGCCCTGGCCTGCGCCGGACTCGACGGGTACTCCTCGGCCCCGCGAAAGCCGTAGAGCGCGACGTAGACCGACAGGCCGAGGAAGAGCAGTACCAGCCCGATGACCAGCCCCTCGGAATGCTCGGCGATGACGTAGCGCGGTACCACCAGGTCGCGGGTTTGGGTGGTGTAGCCTACGCCCTTGTCGACGTGCGGCAGCGGGTTGAAGGCGTCGGGGCGCAGCGGGCCGTCGGCGGTGTGGTGGATGTACGTGTTGATGAACCACTGGTTCTGTGCGGCGCGGAGGATGGCGGCGACGTCTTCGGAGTCGGCGGCGAGGTTCGCGATTAAGTTTTCGACCGGATGAATCAGAATTTCGGCGCGGTAGCGGGTGGATTTGAAGCGGGTTACTTCGCTTTGACCGAGAATCGCCAGCACCAGTACCCCGACGAGCGTCGCGGGAATGAACCACCGCTTTCGCGTAAACGCGGGCAATTCGCCCACCCGAAACCGGTAGTTCCGCAGCAGCAGCGCCAGCCCCCCCAGCCCGAGGACAATCGCCAACCCGTACGTTAGGAGCGGCTCACGCGTGAGAAAACTCACGACGCGGTTCAGCCCGAAAACCATCCCGACGAAGCTAACTCCGAAGAACAGCAGCAGCCCATATCGTCGCGAGTCGGTCCGGCTGAGGTCGAGGGTGGCGGTGACGAATTCGTGAAACAGCACGAAGAGCAGGAAGAGAATCCCGAAGCCCGTGTCGAACACGGCCAGGAAGGCCAGGACGAGGCCCGCGTTGACGAGTTTGTAGTAGTTCAGCGCGTAGGTTTCCCCGCGAAACGGCAGCCGAAAACGCAGCCGCCGGTACCGCGCCGGGTCGAGCGGGCGGGCGTAGGTGTGGTAGCCGAAAAACAGGTACACCGCCACGGGCACGAAGAGCGTCAGCAGCCGTTCGCGCTCCAGCCCGGCAACGGTCGCGGCGAGGGCGACGACGAGCGAGAGCAGGACCCAGACGACGGCGTAGGCCAGCAGAAAATCGGCGAGGTTGTCCTTGCCAAAAATGCCGCGGTAGACGCGCTGGAGGCCGGTTTTGAGTTTGGGGTTGGTGAATTTCCGGTACGCCGCGTCGAAGAAACGGGGTAGGTCATCGAAAAAGCGAAAGCCCCAGCCGCGCGGCGTACCCCGAAAGTGCCAGAGCAGCCGGGCGAGGAGTACCCCGAAGGTCATCCCGACGGTCAGCCAGAAGTCCCGCGCCCGCGTAAGGGTACCGAATTCCGCGCCGGTCGTCTCGGTTGGCGGAAAGGTACCCAGCCGCCAGAGCAGGAAACTGCGCAGCGCGAGCAGGTTAAACAGAATCAGGTACAGCAGCAATTCGGTAAACGTCACGTTCCGCGGCCCGACGATCTGCACGATGGCGAACACCAGCGCGAGGTACCCCGCCAGAAACCAGAGCAGGTGCCGAGGCTGTAGCGGGTTGGCCGCCCGCTGGTCGACGAAGCGGAAGCGCCAGGAAACGCCCGGATTGGCGGTTTTCAACGAAAACTCCTTCCCCGCCCCGAGCGTGCTTACCCGCTGTTCGGCGGCGTGCTGGTCGATGAGCCGAAAGCGCAGCGGCTCGGTGGCGGCGTCGCGGCGGTAGTTGAACAGCGCCCGGAGGTGGTTGCGGCTGTCGGTGGGCAGGCCCGTCTCGAAGAGAAACCCCGCCGTGAGCGGGTCGTCGGCGACGGCCTGCGGCGAGGAGTGCAGGAAGCGGTTCAGGTCGGCGGGGGCGTCCCGATGTTGGGCCGTGTCGGCGAGTGGGTACCGGCTCGGGAAGGTGAAACGCAAGTGCGTTCCTTCGGCGTCGGTTTCAAGCCGCATCCGGCGGGCATTGCCGAGGTACGGGCCGAGGAAAAACGCCTGGCCCGGTTCCAGCGTCGCCGTGCCCGCCGGGCGTTTCCGGGCGGGTTTTCCGTCAAGGGAAACCGTCACGCCGCGACTACTCACCAGCGCCGGACCGGGCATGAGGTGCAGCGGGGCGTCGGTGAAGGTACCCCGTCGTTGCCGTTCGCGGACAAATTGGGTACCCTCCAGCAGCGCGTAGGTCAGGCTGTCGGGATGGAGGGTACCGGCCGTCTGGAGCAGATCGCGCAGACCGTAGGCGTAGCGAATCTGATTTTTCCCGGACGTTTTCAGCGGCAATTCGGTCCAGGTACCGCCCTCGCGCAGCCGGGCCGCGTACCGCGCTTCCAACCGGCGACCGGGTAGCCAGCCGAAGGCTTGCGGGCTTTTAATTCTGATTTCCAGTAGCAATTTCCCATTCCGGCGAAGGGCAACGGTTTCGGTGACGGGACGTTGGAAGTACGGGTTCAGCAGCGTGGCCTGCTCGTCGGCGTAGCGGAAAATCGGCGTGGTGAGTCCGTCGAAGCGGAGGGTACGGCCTTCGAGCGTGGCGGTACCCCGACCGCCGGGGAACAGCGCCAGCCGCGGCTGGGCGTCGTCGGTCAGCACGAGCGGGGTGCGGACGTCGTAGCCGAGGTGTTCGAGGTGGTGAAAATCGCCGTTGCTGAAGTACCGGTCGGCGGGAAACAGGTACCCGCGCAGCACGAAGTACGCCCCGACGCCGAGGGCCGTGAACGTCAGCCAGACGGCCCGCCCGAGGGTGGCGCTGGGTACGCCGCGCTGGTGGTACAACCTGAACAGCACGCCCGCGGCGATGAAACTGAAAACCAGCAGGAAAGCGAAGGTGAACATGGGATTTTGTTTCGCGCGGATGCACGCGGATTTCAAGCCCGCAGAAGTTCGCAGATGGTTCTCGCAGAAGTTCGCAGATCCGTTCTGCGCATTTCTGCGAGAACCATCTGCGAACTTCTGCGCGAAAAACTACGATTTCGGCGTCAGCGCATGCCGGGGAATGTAGACGGCGTTTTTGAAAACCACGTTGTCGAGATCGCGCACGCCGTGCTGGGCGGCGAGTTGCTGGATGAGCCGGACGGAAGGCGGCATCAGCCGGGAATCGTCGCGGAAGGTTTCGACCCCAAATGTCGACTCGTAGCTCGGTACCCGCCCGCCTTCGAGCAGCAGCCGCCGGTTTAGCTCGTCCTCGTCGCCGGTGGTCCGGCCTAAGTAAAACTTCAGAAAACTCCGCGCGTGGGTACTCGACTTGACGAAGTGCTCGACCAGATCCGCCGTCTGCCCCGACTGGTCCCAGTCGCTCAACACGTCGCGGCCATCGGGCGTCAGGTAAAACGTTTCGTACAGCCGCCGGGCGTAGGCTTCGTGTGGGTGGAGTGCCGCTACCAGCGATTCGGCCTCGCGAACCAGTTCGCCGTACTCTTCGTCCGTGAACGGGTCCGCTTCGCCCGTCATGAGTTGGGTGTACTCCGTCGCCAGGAGCGCATCGGTGCGCACGTCCGGGCCGTGCTGCCGCCGGGCTTCGGGGTAGTTGCGCAGCAGCGCCAGCAGAACCCGCTCGTGCTGACGGATCTTGTCGACGGCCGGTCGCGGCGGTTCGGGTACCGGCGCGACCGACACGGGTACCGAGGCCGGTACCGTGAGGCGTCGGGTCAGAAACAGCCCCGCGAGCAGACTCGCCAGGCCCAGCCCGAACAGCAGGCCGGGTAGCGTCCAGTCGGGCGCGGGCGCTGGGGCGGGCGCGTCTTCGTCGGGTAGCGCGGCGGGCGCTTCGGCAGAAAGTGGTCCGTCGGTCGGGTAGAGCGTGGCCTGCGGGGCCTGCGCCAGCCGACTCACGAGCGCCGTCAGAATCGCGTCGCGGAAGGGCAGGTTGCGGAAGGCCGGGGCGGTCGTGAGCCGTTCGTCAAGGTCGAGCAGGACCACCAGCCGCTCGGCGCTCCAGGTGGTCCGGCGCAGGTCGGTGGCCGTCAGGCGTTCGGGGCGGGGCGAAAAGCCGACCGTCAGGCGCGGCAGGGTCGCGTTGAGTGCGTCGAGCAGGCGCGGGATTTGGGTCGAATCGCGCAGGCTGACCGTACCCGCATTAGCGCGCAGACCGAAGCGTTCGCTGCCCAGCGTGAGCAGGGTGTCGTTCTGGAGCGTGAGGGCCGTCGGGTTGGCCGTTTGCGTGGAATCGCCGAACGAATTGGCCCCGCCCGCCGTGCCGCGGTAGGCCGTAAACGCCGCGGCGAGCAAGAGCAGAAAACCGGTCAGCAAGAGCAGCGGAGAAAGGTTTTTCACGGAAACGAGTGGGTTACGGATTCTTCAACAACTCAATCAGTTGAGCTTTTTCCCGCTCGAACCGACCCACTTCCGGGCGCGGCTCGGGCTTCGGAGCTGGTTCGGGTTCGGCCTCCGGCGGGGGTACCGGTGCGGCAGCTTCGGGTACCGGTTCGGGGTGAGTCGGCACGGGAGGAGTTTCGGTTCGTGGCGCTTCCGGGTGTGGAGCCGCCGTTCGGGTAACGTCCGTCCGCGGAACGTCCGACCGCGGAACGTCCGACCGAGGTACCTCGGTGCGTGGCATTTCGGTTCGGGGAACCTCCGTTCGGGGAACGTCCGACCGGGGTACGGCCGGGTTTGGAAGGCTCGTCACGGATGTACCCGGCGAAGTCGGGATCGGGAAGGGTGGCCCGTCGACCCAGCGCAGGGGTACCGCCTCCGCCGAGGGCACCGCCCGTAGGTGCGGAAACAAGGATTTTTTCAGCAGGTCGTCGTCTTTCGGGGCCAGCCGCTGAGTGGTTTCGAGTTCGCCGTACCCGACCACCTGCCCGCGTTGCAGCGAGCGGGCAAACAGCCCCCGCCGCGTGAACAGCACGTGCAGCGCGTGGTTGCGGCCGAGCGGGATGTTGTTCGGCACGGTGTACTCCCAGCCGCCGAGGTACACGCGCCGCGTGTCGGGATCGGGGATGTGAAAACCTTTCTCGAAAAAGTCGTCCGTGGCGGGCGAAAACACGCTGCCTTCGCCGCCGAAGAGTTTGCTGAGTACCACGGGCCGTACCTGCTTGATGCTGGGGACGCCGAGGAGGTCGGTGAAGTGGTGGAAACCGGGGTGGTTGAGCGGACCGGTGATGCAGTGGGTTTTGGCGTTCTGACCCTCGTCAAACACGACTTCCAGATTCTTCCAGCGCCGCCGCAACCGGTCGATGACCGCCTGCCGGAAGGGTTTGAACAAAAACGCCCGCCCGGCCAGGATGACCGTGTGGATTTTTCGTTCGCCCGAGTACTCCAGGTGTTCCTCGATTTTCTGGGTCAGCTCGTCCACCGCCGCCGAAACCAACCCGAAGTAGTCTTCGAGCGGTTCGTCGAGGTCCTTCAGTCGCCGGAGCAGCCCAATGACCGTCGTGATGTCTTTCGCTTCCGAACTGGCCGAAGCGAAGGTACCCAGCGTGACGCTGCCAGACTGCACGCCCAGCACGGTCGCGAGGTTGTTCGTGGGCCGTTCGGGAAACTGCCGCTTGAAGCCGTCGAGTAGCGACACGAGCTGGTTCTGGTACGCCTTGTCGGCCTGGACAATCTGCTCGAACAGAAACCGCCGGGCCTCGTTGGGTTTACGCGCCCGGAACAGCAGGTTGAGCAGCGTTTCCAGAAACGCGTACGTCAGCACGTTGCCCGCCCCGGCGAAGCCCGTCCGGTACACGCTCTCCACGATTTCGGGATTCGTGGGCTTCGTCCGCACGATGGAGAGGTCGGTCGTGCCCTTGCCGCTGTCGATGATGAGGTACCGGGCGTCGGCGCGGAGGTTCACCTTGCGGTCGGAGAGGTACCCCAGGAACGAGGCGTCGCTTTCCGAAATCGTCTGCACTTCCAGCCCCCGGAAAAACGGCTCGCTGAACCGCCCGAGGCTGTCCATGAGGTACTGCGAAAGTTCGAGCACGCGCTCCTGCGAGTACAGGTTGGGTACCAGCAGCGTGAGCCGCAGGCAGGTGTGGGCGAAGGCGTCCTCGCGCCCGAGCGTGTCGAGCGTGGCCCGCACTTCCGCTGCCAGCGCCTGCAAAAACTGGTTGAGCAGCGTGAGCAGGATTTCGTCTTTAATGCCCGAAAACCAGCGGCCCTTGCCCTTGAAAAACACCTCGAAGTCGTTCAGCGAGGCGTCGAGGAGTTTGAGGTTCGGGATTTGGCGGAAGGGTACCGCGTCGGGGCGGGGCGGGAGGGGGTCGTCGTCGAGGTGGCGCAGCGAGAGGACGTTGCCCTCGGGGCGGGGCCGTTCGTGGAGCAGCGTGCGGACGTTCGGCGCGTCGGGCGTTTCGCGGATGAGGTAGTACGAGCGGAACAGAAACGGGTGGTCGTCGTCGTGCTGGTAAAACCGGCGGCGGAAGGCCTCGTGCTGCGGGTAGTTCGGGAAGTAGTGGTCGCGGAAAATATTCACCAGCGGCATTTGCGTGAGCGGTCGCCCGGCCAGTTTGTAGGCCATCTGCGAGGCTTCCGAACCAAAATCGAGTACCGCCTGGCAGAACTGCTCGGGGCGGCAGAGGTGGAACACGAACCGGGCCGAGTACGACTGGGTACCCCGGCGGAAGGTCAGGTAGACGTCGAGGTTTTCGTCCATCGCCCAGTGCGCCGCCCGCCGCAGGCGTACCGAATCGCCCGTTTCAACCAGTTCGACCAGCCGCCGCGATAGCAATCCGTTTGGGGGAGGGGCCGGAATTTCGCGAGCCGGTACCTCGGGCGGTACCGTGGGTACCTGCGCCGGATCGTCGTCGATGCCACCGGGTGTCGGGGTACTCAAACGCGCCGAGTTGGGTACCGCTTCGAGGATCAAATCCAATCGCCCGTCTTCGGATTCTTCGAGGTGAAACCGCAGATTTTTCAGCGGAACGTCCTCGGGCGGCTGGACCGGGTCGGTAAACAGTGCCAGCAGGCTTTCGGATTTCGGGAGCCGGAGCAGATCGGTGGCCGTCTGCGGCGGGGTGCGGACCACGAAGCGGTAGTCCGTCGTGTCGCGGTTGGGGAGCAGGGCGTCGTCGTCGAGCTGGGCCTTGAAGAGCCGCCGGTCGTTGTCGACGCCGATGGTGAGGAAATACATTCGGTTGAAGGGAGGGCGTGTGAAACGGGCCGCTAAGTCTACGGGCTTCGGGCCAGAAAACCAACGGGCCGCCGGTGGAGACAAAACGCCCCAGCACCCGCCGACTCGTTGCACCCGTGCTATTTTTTTAGGAACTCCTTTTCAAAACCCACCCGACGACTTTATCTTTCCACATGGAAGAACGCGAAATCAAGGCCCTCCTGTCCCTGCTCGACGACGACGACCCCGAAGTGGCACCGCTCGTCGAAGCCCAGATTCGTACCCTCGGCGGCGACGTCATTCCGCTGCTCGAAACCGAGTGGGAGTCGAGTTTCAACCCGCTCGTGCAGAAGCGCATCGAAGACCTCATCCACGACCTGCAATTCGGTACCCTCGTCGAAAAACTGCGGCACTGGAAAGACGGCGGTGGCCTCGATTTGCTCGAAGGCCTCTGGCTCGTCGCCACGTACCAGTACCCCGACCTGCCCATCGAAAAGCTGCGCCGCGAACTGGAGCAGATTTACTACGAGGTCTGGATGGAGTTCCGGCCCCACATGCACCCCGTCGACCAGATCAAGACGCTCAATTCGGTCTTTTTCGGGAAACTTAAATTCGGAGCCAACACGAAAAACTTCCACTCGGCGGCCAACTCGATGCTCAACATCGTACTCGAAAGTCGGAAGGGCAACCCCGTCTCGCTCTGCGTGATTTACATGCTCGTGGCCCAGCGGCTGCACGTGCCCGTCTACGGCGTCAATTTGCCGAGCCTGTTCGTGCTGACGTACAAAACCGAGCACGTGCAGTTTTACGTCAATGTCTTCAACAAGGGTCTGATTTTCAACCGGAGCGACATTGAAAACTACATCGCCCAGCTCAACCTCGCCCCCCGCGACCTGTTTTTCCAGCCCTGCGCCAACCTCGAAATCATCAAGCGCGTGCTGCGCAGCCTGATGCTCGCCTTCGAAAAAACCGGCGACGACGAGCGCGTGCGGGAGGTGGGCCAACTGCTCGCCGCCGTGTCGGAGCCGGGGGAGGTGATTATTGAGTGAGGGAATTAACGAAACAGTGCCATCTGGTTTGAGAACAAAATCCGACGAATGGATTTTGCTGGTGAGATGGTAGAAAATCGAAGTCGTCCGCGTTCCCTTCACCACGTATTTGATGAGTTTGTAACGGTCGTTGCGCAACGCCCGCTGCACCTTGCCGTAGCTGAAGTACTGGGTGGGGTGAACCCCCACCGAGGCACTGCGAAGCGCCGGAACCAGGCTACTGGACTCTACTGCCGTGGTCTAAGGGGATTTTCTCAAAAAAATAGAATTGCAGAGCGCAGGGTTTGCCCGGTCGTCCGCATTAAGTACACTAACCGCCGGTTGCCCGAACGTTTCAGCGGGCGCGGACCGGCTGGCCGTGGTCACTTGCCTTTGCCATGAAACGATCAGGTTCCCTCTTTTTTCTCTGCCCGTTGCTGGCTCTTGCCTGCTCCACCCAAACTCCCACGCCCAAACCCGTGTCCGACACGGTGGCGACGGTCGCGGGGCTGGGTGCCATTCTGCGGACGCCCGAGGCCCGCTTCGGGAATCTGGACGGGTACGCCTTCAAGCCCAACTACGTGTACCTGGAGCCGAATGATCAACTTCGGATGCACTACCTCGACGAAGGCCCCCGCACGGGCAAGGTCGTTTTGCTGCTGCACGGGAATCCGTCCTGGGTGTACAATTTTCGCAAGCTCATCCCTCGGCTCACGCAGGCGGGGTACCGGGTCGTATGCCCGGATCTAATCGGCTTTGGCCGGAGCGACAAACCCGCCAACCGGCAGGCGCACACGTACGAGAATCAGGTTCGGTGGGTCGAAACGTTCGTAAAAAAGCTGAATCTGAATCAGATTCACCTGCACGTACAGGACTGGGGCGGGCTGATTGGCTTGCGGGTGGCCATTCAGAATCAGGCGCAGTTCGCGAAAATCGCGATCTCCAACACTACCCTTCCCGACGGCACCAACGTCACGCCCGCGTTTCGGGCCTGGCGAACGGGTTCGCAGTCGATCTCGCCTTACAGCACCGTGCTGGAACGCTCGACCTTCGTCGAACTGACCGCCCAGGAAGAAGCCGCCTACGATGCCCCCTTTCCGGAGGAGCGCTTCAAGGCAGGACCACGCGAATTGCCGCTGAAAGTACCCGTTGATCCCGGCGACCCGGAAGCGCTCAAAAACCGGCAGTACGTGCAAACGTACCGCACCTGGACCATTCCGGTGCTGACCCTGTTCAGTGAAGAAGACAACATTTCGACCGGGGAGCAGGAGAAAATCATCGCCGAGTGGACGGGTGCCCGCGGTCAGCCCCACGCGGTGCTGAAGCAGGCTTCGCATTTCATCCGGGAAGACCAGCCAGTGGAAATGGCCACCCGCCTGATTGAATTTTTTAAGTAACCCGTACCTCAGCAACCCGGCTTCTTTTGGACCAACGCGCGCTCATCGATGGCCTGAAGCAGGGCGACCGGACGGCCTTCCGGCAGTTGGTGGAAGCGTACCAGGATCGGGTGTACAACACGGTGCTGGCCATCGTGCGGCAACCCGAAGAAGCCGAAGACGTGGCGCAGGAAGTGTTCGTGCAGGTGTTTCGGTCCGTCGGGCAGTTGGGCGGCGAGCAGAATCTGACCGCCTGGATGTATCGCATCGCCACGACGAAGGCTCTCGAAGCCTATCGCAAACGCCACGCTCGCAAACGCTGGGGGAGCCTTTCGTTCGCGTTTCTGGCCCAGTGGTTTGGCTCCGGTGACGACGACGGCCTGCCCGAGCAGTTTCACCCGGTCGATTGGGTGCATCCGGGCGTGAAACTGGAACAGCAGGAACGGGCGACGACCTTGTTCCGGGCCGTTGACCGGTTGCCCGACGCGCAGAAAGCGGCCTTCACGCTCCACTACGTCGAAGGACTGAGCCACGTCGAAATCGCGGGTATCCTGCAAACGAGCGTGTCGGCAGTAGAATCGCTGCTGCACCGGGCCAAACAAAAGTTACGCAAGCAACTGGCAACCTACCATCAGCCCGATCGAACCAACTAATTCGATGAAACGAATCAAACGTACCCCCGCCGAAATCGAAGACCTGCTGCGGTCGCTCGAAGGCATCGAACGGGCAACGCCCCGGCCTTTTTTTGCCACCCGAGCCGAAGCCCGGCTGCAAGCCCGGCTGGACCCGTCCCCGCTGCCCTGGGCGTTTCGCCCGCTGACGCTGGTCGGGGTGATGACGCTGATTTTGGCGCTGAATCTCTCGGCGCTGGCCCTCTACCGGCAGCAACTCACGACCGCCGAGGAAGCCGCGTTAAGCGAGGAGCGCTTCGCCTCCGACTGGCAACTGACCGACCCCTTCACCTGGTAACGCACATGAACGACCGGCGAAAATTCATCGGCCTGTGGGTAGCGGTAGGGCTGCTGCTATGCCTCAACCTGGCCACCATTGCCTGGATTCTGAACCGGGCGAAAGTAGTCCGGACCAACCGGCAACACCCCGAAATGCTGCTGGTGGAACGGCTGAATTTCACGTCCGACCAGCACACCCGCTACCAGCAGCTCAGGGCCGATTTTGAGCAGCGCAGCCAACCCCATCAGGATAGCCTGCGCCTGATTCGCAACGCCTTGCTCGGACAGTTGGCTCAACCGGTACCCGATGCCGAACTGAGCCGACTGGCGAACCGGATGGAGCGGCAGTACGGGCAATTGGCCCAACTCCGGTTTCGGCACTGGCAACAGGTCCGCGCTCTGTGCACCCCCCGGCAGCAGAGCCGCTTCGACCGGATGGCCGCGCGGATTTTGAAACAAGTACCCCTTAAACCAAACTGAAACCACGATGAATCGCCTCCTAACCGTCGTTCTGGCCCTCGTCACGCTGTACGGCTGCGCCCAAACCAATCCCAACTCCAGCCGCCGGCAGCAACTTCTGAACAGTACCCCCGAAGAACGGGCCAGGCAACAAACGCAGCAACTAAAACAGACCCTGGCGCTGACTGCTGACCAGGAGACCGCCGTGGCGGCCATCAACCTTACCTACGCCCGGCAAATGCAGCCGTTGATCGACAACGGCCCGCGAAACCAGGAAACGATGCAGCAAGTACGCCGAATCAGGGCGGCCAAAGACCAGCAACTGTTGCGGGTGCTCAACGAGCAGCAACGAAAGGAGTATGAAGCGCAGAACGAGGAGCGCAGAGACCGGATAATGGAACAAAGACGCAACCAAAACTAAATGAATCGTTCAACCCTACTTCCCAGCATGTTCCTCTGCCTGACGGCGCTGCTCGCCTGCCAGTCAACCCCGGAGGAAATAGCCCCTGCGCCGGTTTCCAGTTTTGACCTGATGCAGGACCGAATCCTGACCACACAATGCGCCTTCGCCGGTTGCCATGCTTCGGCGAACGATGGCCTCGTGCTGACGAAAAACCTCGCCTACGAGAACCTGGTGAACGGAACACCCCAAAACGCCAACGCCCTGAAAGATGGCTTAAAACGGGTGAAACCCTTCGATGCCGACAAAAGCCTGCTGTACCATAAAATTCACGATAACGCCGACGGACACCACACCAGCGACTACGGCAAGCAAATGCCACTCGGCGGCAAACCCCTCAAAGCGGGAGAGATCGAGTTTATCCGGCGGTGGATTGCCGCTGGCGCACCGCGCACCGGCGATCTGGTCGATCAAAAACTTTTAGATTGAAAATACCATCCCATTTAAATTGAAAACACCATGAAAAACGGACGTACCCAAGCGGGGGTGTGGCTACTGCTGCTCACCATCGGCTGCACCCCTCAGCCCGACGTTAATCCTGACGCCTTCCCGGAGCAATTGGCGGCGATCGACCACATCACCGTATTTGCCGATCTGATGAAAACGGCGGGCAAGGGGCTGGTCGATGAGAGCAAGGCACAAACCCTGTTTATCCCCACCGACGAGGCTTTCCGGCATTTGGACATTAGCGAGCGGCGCGACTACGACAAAGCAACCCTGGTTGCGTTTCTGGCCTCGCAAATGCTCGATACGCCCCTGGCCTCGGCCCAGTTCCGGTCTGGTAAACTCACGACGGTCAATGCGAAAACCATCCGAATGTACGACGGACGGGCCTTCACGCAGGTGGAAGATGCGCTGGTCGAAGGGACCGATCTGAAGGTCGGCAACCTGACGGTTCACCTCGTCGACCGAATTTTCAGCCCCGCCACGCTCACCGGACACGACCACAACGCCCACGCGTCGGGACACGCGCACGGCGGCACCCACAACGAGGGCATGACGAATAACTGCGGGAGCGCTGGCCCCTCTCCGACTACCCTTCAGGAAGCCATCGCATTCCGCCACCGCACCAGTGCGTTTCTGGCGACGCTGCCTACCTGGAACCCGACCACAAACGCCCCCCTCGGTCTGCCAAACGGCTATGCGCTGATGGGAGGGCGAAACAACGGGCTGCCGTACATCCATTATTTCAGTAAAGCCAACATGGAAGACGGGAAATTCATGGATCCCAACGCCCCGGAGGGATTGATGTATGGCCTGACGGCCGATGGCGTGGTGTACCCAATTTCGGCGGTGTACCTCACCCGGGAAGCCTCGGCACAGCAGCTACACAGTCTCAACTGCCTGTACATGTTTCACGAGCACGAGGGGCTTCCCGGTATTATGATGCATTACTTTCACGATGCGTACCCAAGCCAAAACCACGGGTTAGACCACGAAGCCGACCCTCAGTTGGTGCGGCAAATGAAGACAAAATAACCCGAATTCAGGGTCGGCCAATGAGTTCAGCCAACCTTGAATTCGGGTTATTTCGCCCCGGTGCAGGGGGCGGGAAGGAAATTCAGAATCCCTTCCAAAACGCGGCCGTCGTATCACCTTCGGCCAGGCGCGTGTTCACCAGCGCCGCCCGCATGGCCTCGACCCGTGAGGCGTACCGGGCTTGCCCGGCCAGGTTGGTTTGTTCGAGGGGATCGG